>OCIU01000001.1_pt1 | contig 857170 bp, 878 predicted proteins | sample 1538471 | NCBI WGS metagenome assembly OCIU01 (sample SAMN04571693, study PRJEB22368) | human gut metagenome | biome: human gut; material: stool | host: Homo sapiens | place: Luxembourg | collected 2012-06-01 | reverse complement strand
ATTGTGTAGCAACCATATAGATTGCCATAACTTTTTCAAACGGAGAAAGACTAGATTTTTTTATATCAGCAGTAAACACTTCTATTTTATCATTAACTTCTTTTATTCTTTTCAAAGAAACATCTTCATAAATCCAAAATGGTCTGAACATACGTCCGACAAATTGTTTATGAATTTCACCGCTATTTATAGTATGCAAATAAATTTTATCCTTATATTCAACTAGTTTATCATAATTTTCACAAAGGAACTTTTCGTACATAATTTTCTCATAAAATTTATCATTTTCCAGTGACCATAGTCCAAGCGATGGTATAATACATAACTTATCTGCATCTTTTGCCAGTGAACAAATTTCATCTATCACCTCATCTGGATTGTATGATAATTCCATTTCATCTAACCAATATTCTCTCATAACAACATTTTTCCTCTCATCTAAGGTTATTTCAACTCATCAAGTACACTAACACCAATCTCTGGAGCAGTAACCTCAAAATTATCAGCAATAGTTGCTCCGATATTAGCAAACGTATCAAATTGTTTTAATCTACCAGGCTTCTTAAAATTACGACTATACATAATAACCGGTACATTTTCTCTAGTATGGTCATTTCCTTTAAAAGTAGGATCATTACCATGATCAGCTGTAATAATTAACAAATCATCAAGTTCCAATTTATTCAAAATAATTGGTATATCAACATCGAACTCCTCAATTGCTCGACCATATCCTAAAACATCCCTAGTATGTCCATACAAACTATCAAAATCACTTAAATTAGTAACACACAAACCAGTAAAATTCTTATCCATAATATCAAGAAGTTTATTTACAGCCTCCGAATTATTATTAGCTTTAATATTTTTATTTATTCCTTGTCCATCAAATATATCATTAATTTTACCAATAGCAATAACATTATAACTCTCTTCAAGTAAACTATCCATAACCGTCTTTTTAGGAGGTTTAACCGCATAATCACGTCTAGCACTATTAATTAACTTAAACTTACCAACAGTACCATTAAAAGGTCTAGCAATTACTCTTCCAATTCGCCAATCTTCATGCAAAGTAAGAGCTCTAATTTTCTCACAATATTGATATAAAGTAGGTATAGGAATACAATCCTCATGTGCTGCAACCTGTAAATCAGAGTCAGCTGAAGTATAAATGATTAAAGCCCCATAATTAAGTTGTCTCTCTCCAAGTTCATTAATAATACTAACATCATCATTAGAACACTTATTACCAATAACTCTACGCCCTGTAACATTCTCAATTCCAGCTAAAATATCATAAGTAAACCCTTCGTTAAAAGTTCTAAAAGGAATATCATTCTTAATACCAAGCATCTCATAATGCCCATTTAAACTATCTTTACCAGCATTAATAGGTTTAGCAATCGTATAATAAGCATCAACCCCTGAATTATCATTCATAGTCAACGTATCTAAAAAACCTATTTTCTTTAAATTAGGTATAAATAAATCACAAGCCTCATTAACATGTCCTAGTGTATTAGCTCCATTATCATTAAAATTAATAGCATCCGTTGTCTCCCCTACACCAATAGAATCAAGCACTAATAAAAAAATTCTTTTAAATCTCACGATTAAACATCTCCTTTATGACTACGAGGATGAAATTTCTTATAATCCTCAATAACTTTATCATCACTAACATGAGTATATATTTTAGTAGTCGCAATATCAGAATGTCCTAACATCTCTTGAATACTACGTAAATCAGCACCATTATTTAATAAATGAGTCGCAAAACTATGTCTCAAAGTATGAGGCGAAACATCAGGATTAAGTCCTTTCTCCAAAAGTAACTGTTTCAAGTTCTTAAAAAAGCCTTGCCTTGTCATACCTGTACCATGATTATTTAAAAATAACTTATCACAAGGTTTTCCTTCCTTCAACATCTCTCTCCGTCTATCCAAATAAAGTTTTAAATAATAAATAGAGTACTCTCCTAAAGGAACCTCTCTTTCCTTACTACCTTTACCCATAATTCTAACAACACAATTAGTTAAATCAATATCATTAACACTTAAATTAACAATCTCACTAACTCTTAAACCTGTGCCATACATTAATTCTAACATAGCCTTATTGCGATAGTCAAATACCGTATCCAAACTAATGTTAAGTAAAATTTCAACATCCGAAACACTTAAAGTCCTAGGCAGACTCTTTCTAAGTTTCGGTCTTTCAATAAATAATGACACATCCTTACTAACAATCTTCTCCCTTAATAAATAAGAATGAAAATTCTTAATAACCGTTAAATTATGAGCAATAGTCGTCGTCATATCATCACTACGTAGTTTTAAAAACGCCTTAATATCATCATCACTAATCTCACTAACCCAATTAATTCCCCTGCTATTAAGAAACTTTTCATATACTTCTAAATCGTTAGTATAAGACTCATTAGTCCTCCTAGATAAGCCTTTCTCAAAAGTACAATAATTAATAAAATCTAAAATAGCATCACTAATATTCATACTATCACCATATATATTATACCAAAATTATCTAAACTTTCTAGATATTTATAGCTAACTCTGTTAAAATATTAAGTAGAAAAAAGAAATACAAGGTGATAAAAATGGATAAACCATTAGCGATAAAACTTGCTCCTAATTCCTTATCGGAAGTAATAGGACAAAAACATTTAATTGGTAAAGATAAAATATTAACAAACTTAGTCAAAAATAAAAAGTTATTTTCAATGATTTTATATGGTAAACCTGGTATTGGTAAAACTAGTATTGCTAATGCTCTAGTAAAAGACTTAAATGTTAGATATCGTTTTTTAAATGCTACTATTAATACTAAAAAAGACTTAGATGTTGTCATTGAAGAAGCAAGGTTATATGATGGTATCGTCCTAATAATGGATGAAATACATCGTCTAAATAAAGATAAACAAGATGTCTTATTACCACAATTAGAATCAGGTTTAATTACTTTAATAGGTATGACTACTTCTAATCCATATCATGCAATAAACCCAGCTATTAGAAGTAGATGTCAATTATTTGAATTACAAGAATTAGATACTACTGATATAGTAGAAGGCTTAAAAAGAGCCATAAAACACCCAGATTTAGCCGGAATTGATATAGATGATAAAAGTATCAATCTAATTGCAAAACTCGCTGGAAACGACCTAAGATATGCTTATAACTTATTAGAAATATCTTACTACTCAACAGATGATAAAAAAATAACAGAAGAAAAGATTAGAACCATAAATAATAAACCAGTATTCTTCTCAGATAAAAACGGTGATGGTCATTACGATCTACTAAGTGCTTTTCAAAAATCTATTCGTGGAAGTGACGTAGATGCTGCCCTTCATTATTTAGGAAGATTAATAATAGAAGGAGACTTAGACTCAATATATCGAAGAATGTCAGTAATAGCCTATGAAGATATTGGACTAGCAAATCCTGCTATTGGTCCCAGAGTAGACGCTGCTATTAATGCTGCTGAAAGAGTTGGTTTGCCAGAAGCAAGAATACCCCTAGGAACAATAGTTACTGAAATGGCTCTTTCTCCTAAAAGTAATACAGCTCATATTGCTCTAGATAAAGCCATTGAAGATATAGAAAATGGTAATGTAGGAAATGTCCCAAATCATATTAAAACTTCATCTACCGAATATAAATACCCACATGACTATAAAGGTGCTTATGTCGTTCAACAATACTTACCAGATAAAATAAAAAACAAAAAATACTATACTCCAAAAGATATCGGTTACGAAAAGCAAATAAAAGAAATCTATACAAAACTAGAACACCTAAAAAACAAAAAATAGTGTAATGACACTATTTTTTACTTTGTATTTTTAAAAGCTCTTCATCACTTACTTCACGAACTTCCCCAACTCCCAAATCACTAGGTAAATATAATTCACCCATACAAATTCTTTTTAACTCTAAAACTTTAGCCTTGTAGCACCCAAACATTCTCTTAATCTGATGATATCTTCCTTCTGTAAGAGTAACTAAACATTTATTAGTATCGACTTTTTCTAGTAAAGCACTCTTACACTCTCCATCATTTAACTTAACACCATCTCTAAAGCCATTAACCATCTCAACACTAATCTCTTTGTCAATAACAACCTCATATATTTTTTTTATATGTTTCTTTGGAGATAATATATTATGAGCAAATACCCCATCATCTGTAATTAACATAAGTCCTGTCGTATCTTTATCAAGTCTACCTGCCGGAAATAAAGTTCTAGTCTTATACTTATCAGGAACCAAATCAATAACAGTCTTATCGTTATCAGAAACAGTAGTAGATACATATCCTTTAGGTTTATTTAATAATAAATAAAAATGTTTATTAACCCTAACCTCTTCCCCATTAATCTTAATACTTATATTATCATCATCATATTTTTCATCTGACTTTCTAACAACACATCCATTTACTAAAACAAGTCCCTTAGCAACAAACTTTTTTATCTCTTTCCTACTATAATTAGTCTGTTCTGATAATATCCTATCAATCCTCTTCAAATAAATCACCCTTTATTACTAAAACCTCTATTAACTACTCCTAGAATATTTAAATTACTATTCTTATCAATTTTATTAGATAAATAAACTAAATACTCAATATTTCCATCTCCACCTTTTATCGGAGAATAAGTTAAATTCTTAATATAAAATCCCAATCCATTAAAATATTCTTTCAATGAATTAATTATCTCAACATGAATATTTTTATTTAAAATAACTCCTTTATATTTAGTTGCTATATCCTTACCACATTCAAATTGTGGTTTTATTAAACATACTAAATCTATCTTTATCTTTTCTTTATATATTTTCTCTATAATTTGTTTTAATGATATAAACGATACATCACATACTATAATATCTATATCTTTAAAATACTTACTATCTAACTCTTTAAAATTAGTTTTTTCATGTAAATCGATTCTTTCATTACTTCTTAAACTATCATGTAATAAATTACTACCCACATCAATTGCAATAATAGAAGAAGCTCCATGTTGTAAAGCACAATCACAAAATCCTCCCGTACTAGATCCTATGTCCATTACTTTTAACCCATTAAAAGTAATACCAAACTCTTCTATTGCTTTTTCTAGTTTTAATCCCCCTCTTGAAACATATTTCAATTTATTATTATCAAGTATCGTAATTAAACTTTCCTCAGTAACTATAAATCCACATTTACTAACAGTTTTTCCATTAACTAAAACTAATGAAGAATCAATCAATTCTTTTGCTTTACTTCTAGAAGGCACTAATCCCCTACTAACCATTTCTTTATCCAATCTATTTTTCATGAGTACCTCCCAATACAAAGATTATACCATAAAAAGAAAAAAGAGTGAAATTCTCATCACTCTAATTAAAACTCCATCTTAACATCTTCTCTTTTAGTCTCCTCTGCTTCAAAGAATTCCTTCTTAACAAAATAATCTTTATAATCCTTTGTATACACTATTGCTGAACTAGAAGTAATAATACCACCAATAATTGCTCCAGAAATAAGAGCAAATATAAAAGCAACGGGCACTATATCATAAAGTTTATTTATAAAAAGAAATAATAATGTAGTTAAAACCAAAAAACTGCTATTCCAATCGAAAGAAAAATCTTATTTTTATATTTAACTCTTATTTGCTCCAACTCCTCAAGCGTCACAATAATCACTCACCTTATACTTTAATTTTACCAAAAGTAAGAAAAAAAGTAACAGAAAAAGACAACATGTATAAAAACATGCTGTCTACTAATTTACCTAAATATTCAATATAAACAACTGTACCAATGTATTAGCATCAACACTAGTAGTTTTAATTTTTAAATCAATATCTTCTAACTTAATCATTAAGTCTAATATTTCTTTCTTAGAATAGTACCTCGTAAGTTCCCTAGTCTTAGTAATTCTATATGGCTTTTCCTTAAGGCTACTAGCGATCTCATCATTACGCATATTTTTCTCTTCCAAACTCTTAACTTGATACATTATTCTAAATTGACTTGCTAAAAGTCCAATAATACTTAATGGCTCAATCTTGTAATTCAATAATTCTTGATACAAAATCAAAGCACTCTTCTTATCCTTCTCCGCTAAAGCCCTACTAAACTGAAACGTAATCTCTGTAGAATCCCCCAATTTTTTAAAAGAAAGTTCCTCTACATCATCCTTAGAAATATATTTATCATTAATCTTATATGTCTTTAACTTATTACATTCATTATAAAGCCTTGTAACGTCTCCCAACGTATTATTAACAAGTAAATTAATAACTCCATTTTCGATTTTATATCCTTCAAGGCAACTCTTCGTAAACTCCACAGGATCCGTACTAATCTTAATAAACTCCATTTTCTTCTTTAAGTCTTTAATAATCTTTTTTCTATCATCATACTTATCACTAACCACAAATAATAAGTTAAGAGAAGAACTATTCTCTACATATTTTAATAGTTCTTCTGGCTTATTAAATAAAGGATCCATTTTATCAAAATTATTAATAATTACAATCTTCTTATCAGAAAACAACCCATACGTATTTAAGTCCTCCAAAGCATCATCTAATAGTCCTTCACTTAAATCATACTTACTAATACTAGCATCACTAAAACCATTTTTCTTAATGATCTCACTTATCTTATTATTAACACTAATATAGTCGCTTCCCTCTATCAAATAATTATTCATGTCTTAAACTATTCTCCACGTTTTCTAATACTTCACTTACTTTACTAGCATCTTTTCCGCCACCTTGAGCAAATGTTGGACTACCTCCACCATTACCACCAGCCACTATTGATGCTTCTTTTGCGATTAATCCAGCATTAACACTACAGTTACTGCGTACAATAAAGTTAACACTGTCTTCTCCTTTAATATTAGCAAAGAAAACAAATCCAGGGTTCATAATTTCAACTAACGTGTCACCAACAGCTTTTAAAATATTATTATCTTTATCTCTAACTTCCATAACAATACCTAAAGTACCATTATAATTCTTAACATGTTCCTTATAAATATCTAAATTAGATAAATCTTGTTTTTCTCTTAATTCAAAATACTTCTTCTCCAAAGCTTTTACTTCTTGTTGAACATAACCAAGTTCATTTCTATTAAAGATAATATCTTTATATGAAGTAGGTCTACTATTATCAATATCAATATCAAAATCTAACTTTATACCTTCATTTCTAGCTTTATCTAATATATTTCTAGCTTTAACAAGTAATTTAACCATCTCATCATTATAAGGTTTAATAGTTTCAAATAAAGCAACTTCACTTCTAGTTCCTGTAGCAGCTTCAATTCTATAAACATTGCTACCTTTAGACTCACATGAATATATAGCAAAGTTCTCTATCTCTTTAGTATTCGCAACATGTGTACCACCACATAACTCTATAGACTTACCAATCTTAACAACTCGAACCATATCACCATACTTTTCACTAAATAAAGCCATAGCTCCTAATTGTTTAGCCTTATCAATTGGCATAATTTCAGTTGAAACAATAATATTTTTACTTATCATCTCTTTAGCAAACTCTTCAACTTCAAGTAACTTATCATCTGTCATCTTACCAGAATAAGTAAAGTCAAAACGTAATTTCTCATCATCAACATAACTACCAGCCTGTTTAATATTATTAGATACAACTTGTTGTAATGAATATTGCAAAATATGTACAGAAGAGTGATTTGCCTCAATCTTTTTACGTCTATCTTTATCTAAAATAACTTCACAATTATCAGAAATATTAATAACTCCATCTAATAATTTAACTTTATGAATATGTTGTCCATTAGGAGCCTTAAATACATCTAAAACACGAGCTTTAAAGCCTTTACCAACTATCATACCCGTATCACTAACTTGACCACCAGACTCAGCATAAAAACAAGTTCTATCAAGTGCAATATAACAATCATGGTTACAACTATCAATAATCTCATCTTTAGAAAATATTGCAATAACATTAGCCTTTAATCTATAAAGACCATATACAAATTGACTCTCATCTTTAAAATCTAGCAATACTTTTTTCTGACTAGCCATTGAAGCCTTATTCTTAACACTCTTTTTAGCAAGTTCTCTTTGAATATTCATAAACTTATCAAACTCTTCCTTAGAACAAGTATATCCAAGTTCATTTAAATATTCTAAAGTAAGTTCAAATGGGAATCCATAAGTATCATATAACTTAAAAGCTTCTTCACCTGAAATATAACCATCAGCAGAATTTTCTACTAGTTCTCTTAATCTCCTTTCTCCTGCTTCAAGTGTCTTTAAGAATAACTTTTCTTCTTCTAACACTAAAGTCTCAATAACAGGACGTTTTTCCAATAAATATGGATAAGCATCTTTCATAACATCAACAACATCTGAAACAATCTTATACATAAATGGACACTCTAATCCTAAAATCTTACCATATCTAACACTACGACGTAATAATCTTCTAAGTACATAACCCCGTCCTGTATTTTCAAAACAAGCTCCATCTGCTAAAGCAAAAACAATCGCTCTAATATGATCAGCTATAACTTTATATTCTTTTTGTCCAGTATAAGTAGCTCCTGCTAACTCAATAACATGATTAATAATCGGTGTAAATAAATCAGTTTCAAAGTTAGAATCTACTCCTTGAAATATACAACACCATCTCTCAAGTCCAGCACCAGTATCTATATTTTTATTAGGAAGTTCTTTATATTGATTTCTTGGTACACCAGCCTTTGAATTAAACTGACTAAATACATTATTCCAAATTTCAACATAACGTTCTTGTTCTTCATCACGTCTAAATTTACTTAAAGCATCTCCCTCTGGATCATATTTTTCTCCTCTATCAAAGAATATCTCAGAATCAGGACCACAAGGTCCTTCACCAATTTCCCAGAAATTTTCTTCTAGTCTAACAATATGTGTTGGATCCATTCCAACTTCTACCCATCTATTAAAAGCATCATCATCGTCTGTATAAATAGTAACATATAATAATTCTTTATCTATTCCAAAGTACTTAGGACTAGTTAATAATTCAAATGAATACTCAATTGCCTCATTCTTAAAATAATCTCCTATTGAAAAGTTACCCATCATTTCAAAGAAAGTTTGATGTCTTTTTGTAACCCCAACATTTTCTATATCATTAGTTCTAATACATTTTTGTATACTTACAAGTCTCTTACAATCAGGTACAACAGATCCATCAAAATACTTCTTCAATGGCGTAACACCAGCATTTACCCATAACAGACTATCATCATTAACTGGTATTAATGAAGCACTCTCTACCCTCTTATGTCCTTTCTCTTCAAAAAACTTAAACCATGTATTTCTAATATCATCATGACTCATATATTTCATAATATCTACTCCTCCTCAAGTCTAATAATCATCTTAAATTTCTTCTATTATTTCTTCTAATCTTTCTATATAGTTATCAACTGTTCCATTATTAAAAATATAATAATCTGCATAAGCAATAGGTCCTCCCTTTGCTAAATTTTCAATCTCTGAAACATCTCTAATAACAATCTCTTCTCTATTAAATGGTCTAATATCACGTACACCAACACGACTATATCTTTTTACTTTATCACATACAACACAAACTAATACTAAGTCTTTAAACTTATCTTTTAAATAAACATACTCATCCCATGAATAAAGTCCATCTAAAACTGTATCTTTCTCTTCATAAGCTTTTTTTATTTTATCTTCTAAAAGTACCGCGACTGCTGCCATTCCATACTTAGCTCTAATATCTTCACGACACTTCTTCTCATTTGCTGGAGTAACTTCTTTTCCTTCTTCTTTTAATTTATCCATTATTGCTCCACCAAAATATATCTTATTCCAACCCTTCTTTTCTAAATAATCAGTCGCAATACTCTTACCAGATCCTGCCATACCAACTACTGCTACTAACTTAGCCATCTCCTACATCTCCTCTCTCTTAACTATCTCATGAGCTTGTTCTCTTAAACTATCAAAACCATCATTTTTAATTATATAATCAAAGTTATTATAATCACTAATCTCAGTCTCTGTAATATGAGATTTCTCATCTCCAACAAGTCCATTATCAAAAGATCCATCTCTAACCATCTTTATTGTAACAACATCATCAAATCTTTTCTTAAATTCACTAAACTCCATAATAAGTCTAGCATCAGTAATAATAAAAGTATCAAAGAAATTACTAAGTATTTCTATATCTTCACATGTTCTATCTATCAAAAACATATTTTTATGCATCTTTTCTTTTATAATTTCAATACCCATCTTTTGTAAAAACTCTCTTGGTTTTTCTCCTGTATTCTCATTCCAATCAAAATAATTTCTCGCATAAGAATATAAAGGCTCAGTAAGATGCATAACACAAGGTTTATATCCATAATTCTTTAATTCTTCTCTTAAATAATTACCAAATGTATTCTTACCAGTCTTAGCACAACCCCCAATAACAAATATCTTCATTTTTATTCCTCCCATATACAAATAAAAGACCAGAAATAGGAGGACAAAGTCCGGTACCATCCTATCTTGGTCTTAATTTCTAATAACGGCATCTACCGAGAAAACTCCTAAAGTAGCTTCCTTAAATTCTATCGTTAACTTTCACCATCTATTAACTCTCTATAAGTCGAATCTAAGTACTTATCTTTAATCATCATTTTCTATTGATCTAATTCACATTTATTGAACATATCCATAAAATGAACTTTTTCATCAATAAACATAAGTATAACTTTTAGGCAAGCAACCACTGGTGTTGCTACTACCATTCCTATAATACCAAAGAAATGTTGGAAAATCAAGAGACTAATCATAATTATTACTGGATGTAACTCCATCGTATGTCCCATAATTAATGGTTGATAGAAGTTATTTTCAAGTAATTGAACAATAACTATTGATATTATACAAAATATTCCACATGTAGGTGAAATTGTAAATCCTACAAGTACAGCTGGTATCGCTCCAATATAAGGTCCAAAATAAGGAATAATATCTGTAACAGCACAGAATAAAGCAAATAAAAGTGGTGCATTAAGTCCAGCAAGAGTCAAACCAATACTTTGTGTAATAAACACTAAAAACATAACTGAAAATACTCCCTGTACATACTTACGTAAAGATGTATTTATTCTAGTAGTTAATTCAATATAATTATCTTTCCAAGCATTAGGTAAATTATTAATAACCGTAACATTAATCTTATCAAAATCAAATAACATATAAAAACCAATCATTAATCCTAAAACAAAGTTAACTCCTCCAGAAATTAAAGACTTTGTAATATTAATAATTGTATTAGGTAAATTAGTAGTTAAACCAATTCCAAAGTCTTCTACAGTTTGATATACTTTCTCCTGTACAGATTTAACATCAACTCCAGTAGAAGAAAAACTATCAAAGAACTTATTACCAAATCCTTTTAAATCTTTTAATATATCTGGAATCGTACCCACAAACTCTCCTATTTGTCTAACAAAAGTAGGTAAAAATGCATATAAAAGTAAAAATATAAGTCCTATCAATACTAAATAAACTAATATACAAGCAACAAATCTAGGTATTTTCTTCTTTTGTAAAAATCTAACAATAGGATCACATAACCAAGCTATTAAAATTCCAATAAATATCGGTGAAATAACTAAAAATAATTCTTTTAAAAATGCTAGTATTTTTAACTCTCTAAGTACATAAATTCCAAGTAATACTACCGCAACAATTACCGCAATATAAACAATTCTAGTTAATTTACTTCCAATAACTAAAATCTCATTTAAACTAGATATATCAATTTTTTCATCTTTTTTGCGTCTAAACATCTACCTAACACCTCCAAAAACTATTACTTATTATACCACTAATTCTAGTAAAAAGCCATAAAATACATTATAATAATTACAGGTGATCTTATGAAATGTCTAATAGAAAACAAAGATACAGAAATTATTATTAAAAATTCAAGATTTATAACATCTCTTATCAAAATAGATGAAACATCAAACATCAAAGACTTAATCGCAAACATAAAAACTAAGTATCCTGATGCCACTCACTATTGTTATGCCTACATTACCAATGATAGTCAAAAGTCAAGTGATGATGGTGAACCAGGTGGTACTGCAGGTCTACCTATGTTAAATGTCTTAATTAAAAATGATCTTATAAATACTCTCGCTATTACAACAAGATACTTTGGTGGTATCAAACTAGGAGCAGGTGGCTTAGTAAGAGCCTACACCAAATCTCTAACAACAGCCCTTGAAAATAACACAATCGAAGCAGAAAAAGGCTACACCATAAAAATTATCATTAATTATGATATGCAAAAAGAACTAGATTATTTATTAAAAAATGAAGAAGTCCTAAAAAAAGACTATCAAGAACAAATAACCTATTACCTAAATGTTTCAAAATCAACATACAATAACCTATCAAAATATAACCCAACTATCATAAAAGAAACCTATATCAAAAAAATGTAGACCTTTCTCTACATTTCTTTTTTTATTTTGTTTTTCTAATCTATATTTTACTTTCTTAGTTGTTCCTTTAACTTTCTATATTTACTCAACTTATCATAATAGCAGTATGGGCATAAAGATTCATACGTAATTTTATCTTCTCCATCTATTGCTACTTGCTCTCCATCAAAAATAAATTTACCATTAATTTTTCTTCCATTAAACATGGCTTTTCTCCCACATGCACAAATAGTCTTCATCTCCTCTATCGTATGAGCAATCTCTAATAATCTAGTAGCTCCTGGAAAACCATTAGTTCTAAAATCAGTTCTAAGTCCATAACAAATAACTGGTATATTAAGCCTAACAACAACTTGCATTAATTCATCTACTTGAATAGCTTCCAAAAACTGAGCTTCATCAACTAAAATACACTTAACACCCTCATCATGGTCCTTAATATAAGTAAATATATTTTCCCCATTCTCTATCAAATGATCAACTTTTCTCTTTAAACCAATCCTAGATACTATATAATCCTCTCCCTTAGAATCTACTTTTGGTTTTATAATTAAAACTTTCATTCCCCTTTCTTCATAGTTATGAGCAGTCTGTAATAAAATAGTCGTTTTACCAGAATTCATTGCCCCATATCTAAAAAATAATTTTGCCATTACTAAACACTCCCATCTTAATTACAATTATATAAAACCTAATTATAATTAACAAGAGTTTTAAGTCTTTTAATAACCTTTTTTTCTATTCTTGAAATATAAGACTGTGAAATACCTAGTCTTTCTGCAACCTCCTTCTGTGTCAACTCATCATGTCCCATCAAACCATATCTAAGTATCATAATATCTCTATCTCTTGGCCTAAGTCTCATTACTTCATTAATCATTATATTTCTCTCAGTCTCCTCCTCTATTCCCTTGGTAACAATATCAGCATCAGTTCCTAAAACATCTTCTAAATGCAACTCATTCCCTTCCCCATCAAATGATAAAGATGCATCTATACTAACCTCTGTCTTAATTCTTTTATTTTTTCTAAGATACATCAATATCTCATTATCAATACATCTAGAAGCATAAGTAGCTAGTTTTATATTCTTACTCTTACTAAAAGTATTAATACCTTTAATTAATCCAATAGTACCAATACTAACCAAGTCTTCTAAATCAACTCCTGTATTTTCATACTTCTTAGCTAGAAAAACTACCAGTCGTAAATTATGTTCAATTAAAATATCTTTTGCCTTCAAATCTCCATCATCTTTAAGACCCACATAATAATCCTCCATCTCCCTCGATAAAGGTTCGGGAAGCATATCTGTAGCCCCTACATAAAAAATACTTGTGACTTTATAAAATAACTTCTTAATAAAATTAATAATAAACATTATAACTCCTCCTTAAAAATATTTGGTAATATACACTCAACCCCATCTATTACGATCTTATCTTTACTAATACCCACTAAACAATTACTAAACTCTTTCTCTTCAACAATAACTTTATCTACTTTATAACACTTAATAACCCCAGTCGTATTTAAAGCCTTATAAGGTACATAAACAATATCTCCATCCATTAAAATATCATTATTAATCAAAATAACACTCCGTCCCTTATAAGGATCTCTTAACCTATTCCCAGTATCTAAAAGCCCCATTAACTTATATTTATTACTACCATTAATAATTAAAACCTCATAAATATTTCCATAAGTATTCTTATATAAAACATGTTCTTTTACATAACAAAATATAATAATTGGACTAACTATAATTAATAGAATAAAGTTAATAGATAAACCATTATTAATAAATAAAATACCCTGATTTCGATAAGTAAAACTAATATTAAGTAAATATAAACCTCCTCCTAAAACTATACTAAGTAAATAAAAATAGCTTATATTCTTAATAAAGTTTTTCTTTCCAAAAGTAGTTAAAACAATTCCTATACTAATTACTATTTTAATTAAAAATAATGAAACTGAATTAAGTTTTATAAAGAGTAAAAATACTGATAAAGATGCTACTATACTTCCTAGCACTAATCTTTTAATAGGAACTCTTTCTTTTAGTATTTTACTAGTTCCATAAAGTAATAAAAAATCAAAGAAAAAATTTAGTAGCACTACCAAATCTAAATAGATCTTCATTTATATCACCAAAAACACTATACCAATAAAAAAACGACTTATCTGTCGTTTCTTTGTACTTTTATATTTTTTTCTTATGAATAAATATCTTAATTATATATGATAAGAATATAATCATAATAATTACAAATGCCCATTGTAATATTGTATTAACTATTCCACTAGAATATTTATTAATAATACCAATAATACTCTCTGGTACATATTTACCAATTAAAGCTGACACATCAGGTAAACCTATATTATTCTTAATAAATGTAAGTATTCTAAGTAATATATCAACAATTGCCATAAAAAATACAAATGATGAAAACCTCTTAAAAAACATTACTACTACTAAAATCAATACTATTAACACTATTAAATCTATATACATCTAACTAACCACCTCGACTATATTAATTCTAGCATATTTTAATAATAATTAAAAGTTTTTTTACTCTAAAACATCACTAGGTTCTTTATAATCTTTTCTATATATTGTTATTTTATTGTCTTTATATGTTGCTAGTAATATAGACTCATACGTATCATATCCTTTTACTTTTAATTGCTGTATAAACCACTCCCTATCTCGATCGGTATTAGAAATATTCTCTTCCATTAATCTAGAATCTATTATTATATTAGCTGTTAAATTATCTTTACTAAGTTTTAGTTTTAAATCATTCTTAGTTGGACTACTATATTTATCTTTTGAAAGAAAACTTATCTTTCCATTAACTTCCATTATTGCAAAAGCAATCTCTTCTAAATCAAAATACCCAGCATTTCTGGCTTGTTCTAACAAATCATTTATATCTATCTTAACTTTTCTTAAAGATTTAAGTAGTATATTTCCATTTTCTATTAAAACTGTTGGCACTCCTGCAACTGCTTTTCTAATAACAATACTCTTCATTGACAAAATTGATACTAAGTAAGCAACTAGTCCAAATGAAACAATTGCTACTACTCCATTAATATATTGTCCATCGAAGTTCATCGTCATCTCAGCTGTAAAATTACCAATCGATATTCCAATAACATAGTCAAATAAACTTAACTCTGATACTTGTTTCTTTCCAATTATCTTCGTTATAAAAAACAAAATAATTAAACTAACTAACGATCTTGGTACAATCATAAATGCTTCATTAAAATCCATAATAATCACCAATAATATTATTAACCAAAAAAGAGACTTTTAGTCTCTTATTTATCGCCTTCTTCTAACATAGTCGTAATAAAAATGCCATATCCTTTACTAGTATCATTAACAATAACATAGTTTACTGCCCCAATTATTTTATTATTTTGAATAATTGGTGATCCACTCATTCCTTGTACTACACCACCTGTTTTTTCTAGTAATCTTTTATTGGTAATTTCAAACAGAATATTTTTAGTCTTACTATTAGTATCTAAATTAATGATATTAATGTCAAAATCTTCTATTTTATCATTATCTATAACAGTTCTAATATATGCCTTACCTGTTGTTATATCATTAATTTTTCCTACTTCTATCACATCCATCTTTGATATATCTTTTGAATACTTACCAAATATACCTGATATTTCATTCTCTTCTACTATCCCATAAATATCATTTTTATCATATACTGCATTTTTCTCTCCTGCTTTACCATTTCTACTCTTAGTTATTGAAGATACATAGGCATCATAAATTTTTCCATCCTTTATTTCAAACTTTGAAATAGTATTACTCTCTAATATCTCATGTCCAAGTGCCCCAAAAACTCTACTCTCTGGATCTATATAAGTTAAAGTACCAATACCATTAATCTTATCTTTAACATATAATCCAGTTTTTAAAACACCATCACTATCTCTAACTGCTCTCATACTAACATCTTTGTTTTTACCATTTCTAAGCACTCTAAATTTAACAATACCTTCATTCTCTCCTATTAAAGAAACCATTGAAGAAATAGAATCAACTTTATTATCATTTACTTCTAAAATAACATCTCCAACCACAAATCCAGCATCTTTTGCTACATAATTATCATTTACTTTATAAAATCCAACTATCATAACACCTTTCGAATTAACCTCTATTCCTATCGTATTACCTCCAGAAATAACATGTTCTGAATAAGCTAATATATTTATGGGGAAAATAAGAAGAAGAGCCAATAAAACTATTTGTAGTTTGCTTTTATTTCTCATAAAAAATCACCTCATAAAACCAATCTACATTATTAGTATTATTATATTTTAAATTTTTATTTTATAAAAAAATTACCAATTTTAAACTATCTTGTTATTACCATTTAAAAATGATACAATTACATCATACGAGGTGAATTATATGACAAGTCCTAGTATTACAAGAGAAGAATATCGTAAAGCTAAAAATAAAAGAAAAAAAAGACTTCGTCCTTGGGCTTTCTATACATTTCTTATTATTTTCTTATCAATCTTAACTTATTCTATCTATCAAGTATACACTTGGTCTCTAGATAATAAACATACTAAAGAGTTAACCAAAGAGTTAGCAGATGATATAAAACCAATTAAAAATGATAGTGAAGGAGAATTAGTAAATCCTCCAAAAGAAGATGATAAAGAGAATGATTATTGGTACTACACATCTCTTCCTTTTTATGAGGTTGATTTTACTAAATTAAAAGAAAAAAATAGTGATACCATTGCTTTCATTCATATGTTTGAAACTAACATAAATTACCCAGTCGTTCAAACAAACAACAATGAATATTATTTATCTAGATCATATGATAAAACAAAAAATGCAGCAGGCTGGGTCTTTATGGACTACAGAAATAATATAGATAACTTATCTGATAACACTGTAATATATGGACATGGTCGTCTAGATAAAACTGTCTTTGGCTCTCTAAAAAACGCTCTAAATAAATCTTGGCAAAATAATAAAGATAACTATATCATTTGGCTATCTACAGAAAAAGAAAATATGATGTTTCAAATATTTTCTATCTACACAATTGAAAAAGAATCTTACTACATCGAAACAAATTTTAAAACAACTAAAGATAAAGAAACTTGGTTAAATACTATGCAAAGTAGAAATCAAGGTATAAAAACAACTACTGTCTCGACATCTGATAAAATTCTAACTCTTTCTACTTGTGAAAATGCTTATGGTGGAAGAATTGTTGTTCAAGCTAAACTAATAAAACGTCAAATAAAAGAATAACTATTTTGACAAATGTAAAATATGAAAGTATAATTATAATATAAGATAGAAAAATTAGGAGGAATAAAAATGGCAAATCCAAATATTGAAGATTACGAACAAACAGATGATATAAGAGATAAGTCTACATCTGGACACGATTCATATAATGAAAGATTTGTAGCAAATCAAGAAACTTCATCAAGAGCTAAAAAGAAAGGTAACTGGCAAAAAGCAAAAGCTGCTGTTCTAGCCGCAATCTACATCACAACAGGCGCTATGGCTTATAAAGGAATAGAAGCTATAAAAGATTATAAAGAAGGAAATGATACTTTAAATGCTTATGTTCAAGCTTTTGAAGAAAACTATGTTGAAGATAATAGAACCCCTACATTTACTAATGATGGTGTCTACTACCAAATAGAAAATATTGCTGATGAATTAAAAAATAAAGAATTAACTCAAGCTGACTACTATGCAATGTATACTACTATGGGAGAACGTACAACAAATCAAGTACTATCTCAATTACCAAATGCCCAATATAAAACAATTGAAGAAAACCTAACTTCTAATGGCTTTTATAATGATGTAGATGCTTGGCGTAGTAATATAAGAAGAAGTTTAGTAATAGAAGATGAATTATCTACAATGTTTAAAGGCGATAAAAAAGAAAATGTCCAAACAGAAGAAAAAGGTTTAGGAGGAAAATAAATGAACGAAAGACCAGTAGAATACGTATTAATAGATAATATTAAATATGAAATAGTAATGGAAAAAACTCTAAACGATAAAACCTATCTTTATTTAACAAACGTTAATGATGATAAAGATATGTTAATTAGAAAATATACTCATGATAATAAAGAAATCTTAAAACCTTTAGATAATGATAAAGAGTTTGAAGAAGCAATGAAACTTATCGATTAAAACAAAAAAGACCAAAAGGTCTTTTCTTTTTACTCTTCCACTTTAAAGTCTACTACTTCTCCATTATCTTTAACTAACTTTGTAATAGCCTCTTCTGCCTTTTTTAACTTTTCATCACAAGTCTTAGCAAGCTTCATAGCCTCATTAAAATTATCTATTGCCTCATCTAAAGGTACTTCTCCAGACTCTAACTTTTTAACAATAACTTCTAATTTTTCTAAACTCTCTTCAAAACTTAATTCTTTTTTCTTCTCTGCCATACTCTCTCTCCTCTAACAAACCTTAGTCTTAATATTTCCATCACTAAGTTCTATTTCTAATAAATCGTCCCTTTTAACGTCTCTAACACTCTTAACTACCTTATCTCCACATCTAGTAATAGAGTATCCTCTCTTAATTGTAAGAAGTGGACTAAGAGTTTCTAACTTAGATACCAATTGTAAATATTTATTTGCTTTCTTATCAAGTATTTGAAAAGGACTTCTTAAAGCATAAGAATTCTTAATATTTAAAAGTTCTTTTTCTTTTACCGCAATAAGCGCCTTACTACTATATTTTAATCTCTCAAATAATCCATCAAATACTAATTCTTTATTTTGATATATTGTAATTGGATTAGTAAGAACTGATCTATCCATTAAAGATGTAAGTCTATCTCTATATCTTTTTAAATCATTAACCATTGCTTTATTAAGACGAATATTAATCTGTTCAAGTAATCTTTTAATATCATTAATATCTGGTACTGCCATCTCTGCTGCCCCTGTTGGAGTCGGTGCTCTTAAATCAGCAACAAAGTCTGCTATTGTAAAATCTATTTCATGTCCAACAGCACTAATAACTGGTGTTTGACATTCATATATTGCTCTAGCAACAATCTCTTCATTAAAAGCCCATAAGTCTTCAATACTTCCTCCACCTCGTCCAACAATCAAAGTATCAAGATCATAATTAGCACTATTCTTAATCTGTCTAACTATATCTTCTTTAGCATCTTCTCCTTGAACTAAAGTTGGAAATAAATAAATTTCTGCTAAAGGCCATCTTCTCTTAATAGTAGAAATAATATCTTTAATAGCTGCCCCAGTAGGAGCGGTAACTACCCCAACTCTTCTAGGGATTTTAGGAATCTTTTTCTTAATACTAGGATCAAATAATCCCTCTTCGCCTAGCCTTTTCTTTAACTGTTCAAAAGCAATATATAAGTTACCAACACCATCTTCTAACATATCATTAACATATATTTGGTATCCTCCATTAGCCTCAAACACACTAATCTTCCCAGTAACTAATACCTTCATACCATCACTAGGTATAAACTTAAGTTTCTTAGTACTAGATGCAAACATAATAGCATTAATCCTACTACCATCATCTTTCAAAGTAAAATAATAATGTCCCCTACTATGAGCCTTAAAATTAGATATTTCCCCCTTTAAAAATACCTCATTCAAATTAACATCATTATCTATCTTATACTTAATATATCTTGTTAATTGTGTAACAGTAATATATTTATCATTCATAACATCACCAAATACTCTTATTGTTCTTCCTCATGATAAACTTTATCTAAAACTCCATTAATCATCTTAGTAACAGCCTCATCTGAATACTTCTTAGAAAGTTCTATTGCTTCATTAATCGCAACTACACTAGGAGTCTCAGTATATTTAAGTTCATAAATACCAAGTAATAATATAGCCTGATCAACTTTATTTAATCTATCTAATGTCCAACTACTTAAATATTTATTAGCAAGACTACTCAAAGTACTTTTATTTTCTAAAATACCATGAACACAACTATCTACAAACTCATTTTGTACTTCTAATTGTTCTTTTATTAAATCATTAACATTATATTCTAATTTAGCCTCTTCTAAAATAATAGTCTGATAAATTACTTTAACAATAACTTCTCTTAACTCACTTCTATTCTTCATTTTTCTCATCCTCTCAAATAAAGTCTTATATATATATGTATTATATCATAAGTTTATTTATTTTTTATCCTTAACTTCTTTTTTTAATTCATATAGGAAAGATAATGCTTCCATTGGTGTCATTTCCAAAGGATTTATTTCTTTAATTTTCTCTTCTATTGGATTTTTCTTCTCTTCTACTTCACTCTCACTAAGTTCAAATAATGATGTTTGCGTAAAAGTCTCTTTCTTAACATTTTTCTTCTCATATATACTAAGTATCTCATCTGCTCTTTTAATTAAACTCTCTGGTAACTTAGCAAGACTAGCTACATGAATGCCATAACTCTTATCAACTGATCCTGGTTTAATCTTATGTAAGAAGGTAATTTTTCCATCTTCTTCTATTGCTGAAACATGAACATTTTTTAAATGTTTTAAGTCTTTTTCTAAAACAGTCAACTCATGATAATGTGTTGAAAACATCGTTTTAGCTCTAATCTTATCATGAATATATTCAAGTATTGCTTGAGCAAGACTCATACCATCATATGTTGCTGTACCTCTACCTAACTCATCAAATAATATTAAACTATTCTCTGTAGCCTCACTGATTGCATAATTTGCTTCTTTCATTTCTACCATAAAAGTAGATTCTCCTGATACTAAATCATCTGTTGCACCAATACGTGTAAATATCTTATCAAAAATAGGCATAGAACAACTCTTACAAGGTACAAAACATCCAATCTGAGCCATAATAACTGTAATAGCACATTGTCTCATATAAGTAGATTTACCAGCCATATTAGGCCCAGTTATTAATAAAATATCCGTAGTCTTATCCATAACAATATCATTAGGAACATACTTATCTTTCATAACTTGTTCAACTACTGGATGACGGCATCCAATCATCTTAAGATTACGATCATTAACAAGTTCTGGCCTAACAAACTTATAGTTATCAGATACAATTGAAAAAGACTGTAACATATCAACTTCACTAATAGTTTTCGCAAGTTTTTGTAACTTAGAAACATATCTCTTAACAACTTCCCTAATATCCATAAATAACTTAAATTCCAAGTTAACAATCTTATCTTCAGCACCAAGTATAATATTTTCTTTTTCTTTTAATAATGGAGTAATAAATCTCTCACAATTAGTTAAAGTCTGTCTTCTCTCATACCCATACTCATCTTTAATTAAATGTTTTTGTCCCTTAGAAACCTCAATATAATATCCAAATACTTTATTAAATCCCACTTTTAAAGTCTTAATACCAGTTCTTTCTCTTTCTTGTTGTTCGATCTCTAATATAAAGTCTTTAGATCCAGCACTAATATTTTTTAATTCATCAAGTTCACTATTATATCCTGGTTTTATTAAATGTCCCTCATGTAAAGTAAAAGGGGCATCTTCAAGTATAGCCCTATCAAGTAATGAATATAAATCATCAAATACTTCAATAGTCTTATCATATCCTATTTCTTTTAATATATCTCTAATCTTAGGAAGTACTGCTAAAGATCCTTTTAATTGTAACAAATCTTTAGCATTCAAGTTACCATAAGTAACTCTTCCAGCAATTCTTTCTAAGTCATATACTTCTTCTAATGCTTTAATTAAATCATCTCTTAAAATAAACTCAGTAGATAACTTAGATACAAAGTTATATCTTCTTTCCAACTCTTCTCTAGAAGTCAAAGGATTTTCTATATTATGTTTTAAAAATCTAGATCCCATCGCTGTCTTATTCTTATCAAGTAACCAAAATAAACTATATTGTCTTTCTCTATTTCTAATAGTCTCTATTAACTCTAAATTCTTCTTTGTATTAATATCAAACTCTAAGTATTCACTTGATTTAACTACTACAGCTTTTTGTAAATGATGTAAATCTCCCTTCTTAGTATCTACTATATAGTATAGTAAATGTTTTAAAGTCTTAACTAATCTCACATCTTCTAAATTCTTATATATATATTCATAGTTCTTATCTTCTAACTCATCTTTAGTAATAGTAACTAATATTCCATGATTAGTTCTAAGTTCTTCTACTATTTCTCTATCTATTAAATCATTAACTATTACTTCTCTAAATCCATTTCTAACTACTTCTTTTATTACTTTATATTTTTCTCCATCTATTAATGTAACATATACTTCTCCTGTTGATACATCTGCATACCCAATTCCATAGCAATATGAAAAGTCATATATATTAGCAATATAATTATTACTTTTAGCATCTATATTAGAATCAAGTCTTGTACCTTTAGTAACTATTTGTATTACATCTCTCTTAACCATTCCCTTAGTCTCTTTAGGATCTTCTAATTGCTCACAAATTGCTACTTTATATCCTTTATCTATAAGAGTATCTACATATGAAGCATAAGCATGGTATGGTATTCCACACATCGGAACTTTCTCTTCTAATCCTGCTTGTTTTCCTGTCAAAGTAAGTTCCAAAATACGTGAAGCAAGTATTGCATCCTCAAAAAACATCTCATAAAAATCTCCAAGTCTAAAAAAGATAATACTATCTTCGTATTTATCTTTTATTTCCATATATTGTTGCATCATAGGACTTAATTTTTCTCTATCTACTTCACTACGTTTCATTTTACTTCACCTACAACAAGTATTATACCAAAAACAGAAGTTCAAATAAAGAAAAATAGCAAGTTTTTCACTCACTATTTTTAACTAAAAGCTTCTAGAACTTCCGCCACCACCAGATGAGCCTCCACCACCGGAAAATCCTCCACCAGAAGAACCACCGCCTCCGTAGTATCCTCCTCTAGAACTATATGTAGAATCAAAACTACCAAATCTTGCAATAAGGAATGCAATTATTTGTAAAAATAAAAATACAAACCACATAGAACCATATAAAAAGCTCATTATAAATATGAATATTATATCTCCTAAACATAACATCACAGAAATAAAACTAATTTTCTTCTTTTTAGCTTTACTTGCATATCTAAAATAAAGTCCTAATATAAAAGATGGTCCTACAAGAGCACTAGCTATTACAAAAACTAAAGTATCTATTGGATCATTTGTATCATTACCACCAACAGTAACAACACTATCTGTATTACTTAAAGCATCAACTTCATAATAATCACACAACTTAGTATAAAAAGCTGTATATCCATTCTTAACACCATTATTCCAATCATTATTTTTTAAATAAGGAATAATGTACTCATCTTGATATCTACCAGTAAGCCCATCAGGTAAAACACCCTCTAAACCATACCCAACTTCTACTCTAAACTTTCTATCATTTACAACTAGTAGTAATAACAATCCATTATTCTTTTTACTATCTCCAATACCAAAACTTCTAAATAACTTAGTAGCATACTCTTCTAAGTTTTCACCATTTAAAGTATCAATAGTAACAACAACAATCTGTGCTGAAGTCTTATTAGCTAAATCTACTGATCTACTCATAATATAATTTTCAACTTCATCATCTAAAACATTAGCATAATCATTAATATAAAAATTACTAGTTGGCTCAACCAAACCTAATACATTAAATGGTATAAGTATTAAAAATAATCCAATAAATATACTTGTAATTAATATTTTTCTCATCTTAGAACTCTACATTAGGAACTTCTACTTTAGCAGGATCTGCATTAAAATAATCTGCTTTACTAAAGTTAAACATAGAAGCTATTATATTATTAGGAAATTTTACAATTAAAGTATTATATTCTTTAACTGCACTATTATAGTCTCTTCTAGCTGTTGCTATTCTATTTTCTGTACCTGCAAGTTCATCTTGTAAATTAATGAAATTAGTATTAGCTTTTAAATCTGGATAATTCTCAACTACTACCATTAATGCACTAATAGCGTTAGTTAATTCTTGGTTAGCATTTGCTTTATCTTCTACACTTTTAGCAGCTAATAAGTTCTCTCGTGCTGATGTAATACTATCAATAACTTTTTCTTCATGTTGTGCATATCCTTTAACTGTACTAACTAAGTTAGGTATTAAATCTGCTCTTCTTTGTAGATATACATCAACATTAGCCATCTCTGTATCTACATTCTCTCTACTAGTAACCATAGTATTATAATTACCAACTAAAGAAAATACCAATAATAATACAACTCCTAACACAACCAAACCTATAATTGTACCCTTCTTCATCTTATCTCCTCCTTATTATAAATTATAAACTAATTAATTATAAATGAAAAGAAAAAAAGATAAATCCGGACTAAATCTTCCCAAATTTACCTTTTGCTTTATATAAAGATATACCTTCTTTTTCTTTATTAATTACTTGTCTTAATAATGGATCAGTAGTACTAGCAGCAACTTGTTTTGTAAGTCTTTGTGCTAACTTAGGATTATTACACATATGTAAATTTCTAATAATAGCCATCTTCTGTTTAAATGTATATGTCTCAAAATCTTCTAGTTTTAATTCTCCTACATTCTCAAACTCTTTATCTATATCCATTCTAATACTTTTACATGTAACTACTGGTTTATCACTCTCTAATTTTTTGCCACTACTTTTTCTACTCTTCTTAAAGATATCTGTATCATCAATAAAATACTCATCTAACATACGCATTTGTTTAGCAACTTCACCAGCTTCAGCTACTCTTCCTTCTCTTTTATACATAGTTAATAAATAGTGCATTGCTTTAACTGCTTTATATGATCCAACACCTAAGTAACCTAGTAATTGTTTTTCTGCACTTTCAAAGTCTTGCATTCTAAATAATGCTTTTCCTATATAATAGTCAAAATCAGCTATACCAGTCTCTTCTTTTCCTCTTCCACATAACTCTATAGCATCAGCATAATTTTCTTCTTTAATAAGACCTCTAACACTTCTAACATAACTTCTATACTTCTTAAATAGTTCTGTATCCATACTTCTAGAAAACTTTCTCTCTGCTATTCTTTTTCTAACAAAATAAGTAACTACAGAATTAGCACCATCTACAAATAATTGTTCATTTTCTGTAAATAATCTCTCAGCTAAATCAACATCTCTAGTAGTCTCCATATAAATATAGTTAAGTAATCTTTGACAACTAACACTATCTAATTTTCCATCTATTGTTACTTTCCCATCATTTGCTTCTATTCCCTGGAAAAAGATTTCTTTTTGTTTCATAACTAAAGCATCCATATTATCTGCTAATATATAAAATGCAAATGGAATATTTGATATATCAAACGAATTAGGTAATCTTGTTATTTTAGCAATCTTATTTCTAGCTGTAATATAGTTTCCTTTGTTAAACTCTTCCATAGCTTCAACATATAATCTATTTATCAAACTATTAGCTCTATAAGCACTAGTATCTATATCTACTTGATAATCAGCCTCTTCTAACAATGTTGGATCTTTATCTAAATCACTTGTTACTTGACTAACTGCAATTGCCAAAGCTAAATCAAGACCAGGATCAGTCTTAACAGCATCAGCCATTGAAATATATTGATATGCTTTATCAAATTCTCCCTCTTTAACTGCAATCTTATATAACCCGTAATAAACAGAAAAATCACTCTTACCAGTTTCTAACACTTCATGTAAAAGCTTCTTAGCTTCACTATATTTTCCATCTAAAAAGTAATACTTACTCATATATAAAGCATAGCCATCATCATTATCACTTTTTAATCTAGAAAGTAATTTCTCAACTGTAACTCTTTGTGCATCAGAAAGAGTATTATAATTTAATAAACGTCTTAAATTATGTTTAATATCTTGTTTTGGCATATTAATCCCCCTCATTTAAGAATTGGTCTATATAATATCACAAAAATTAAAAATAATCAATCTTAATTAAAAGTAAAAAGAAAAGAAGTAAAATTTACTTCTCTACACTTTTCTTATATAGTTCTACTCTATTTCTTATATTTTCTTTTCCAAGTATCTTCATTATTGAGAATAAGTCTGGAGATTGTCTTCTACCTGTAACCATAACTCTAATTGCTTCACATATATCTCCAACATGGCCTTTATATTCATCTGGATTCTTTTTATAATCTTTTGGACTAGCTGCATAGCCATGACCACTAGCAAACTCCTTAGTCATATTAAACCATTCTTCATTAGTAACATCTAAATCAAGATTATCTAAATATTCACTTACTAATGAAACATCATATGTCTTATCTCCATCATATTTAGAATAGTTCTCACTATCAAACATTGAATCAATTGCATAAGAGAACTCCTCTTTAACATCACTATACTTAGCTATATCTTTTCTAGGTCTAGGTCCATCTTTTTCTATACTTAAGAACTTAATCATTCTATCTTTATTTTCTTCTAATAACTTAGCGTAGTCTTGATCATATTTTTTAGCCCAAACAAGCGTCTCATCATATACTTCCTTGCCAGTCTTTCTTGAAAAATATGTTTTACAAATATTATTAAACTTAGCCTCATCAAAACTAGTTCCACCAATAGCTTGTTTATCAAAACTAAAAGTAAAATCTTCTATAGTTTTATCTTGATTTGCTAAATACCATTCCTCAAAATTAGTATTTGTAATTGTTGCTAGATAAAGATGTAATGCCTCTATTGGAATTCCACCTTCTTCATAGTATTTAACTCCAGCCCAAGGATCTTTTCTCTTACTTATTTTACGAATTGTTCCTGTTTCTTGATCTTTAATTGTAATAGGAGCAATATGTGCATATTGAACTTTCTTAAAACCAAGAACTTCAAATAATTGAATATGTAAAGGCAAACTAGAAACCCATTCATCTCCACGAATAACATGAGTTGTATGCATTAAATGATCATCTATCGCATGTGCAAAGTGATAAGTAGGAATTCCATTTTTCTTTAAAAGTACTGTATCTGTATCATGTTCCGGAAATTTCATTTTTCCTTTAATGCAATCAACTACTTCAATTGTCTTACTAGCATCTCCTGGAGATTTTAATCTAATAACATATTCTTCTCCTCTAGCAAGTTTTTCTTTTATCTCTTCAAGTGATAAATCCCTATCAACAGCATAAATACCATAAACACCAGTTCTTACTTTATTTATCTCTTGTTCTTCTCTTATATTATTAAGTTCTTCTTCAGTCATAAAACATGGATAAGCAAGTCCTTGTTTAATTAAATCTTTTACATAAGTTTGATAAATCTCTGCACGTTCACTTTGTTGATAAGATCCATATTTGCCTCCAAAGCTATAACCCTCTGTAGGTAAAATATCAAATCCATGTAAAACACTAACGATATTTTCAATTCCACCCTCAACCATACGTTTTTGATCTGTATCTTCAATTCTTAAAAAGAAAACACCTTTACTTTGTCTAGCATAAACCATATCACAAAAAGCTGAATATAAGTTACCTAAATGAACACTACCAGTTGGAGAAGGTCCATATCTTGTTACCATTGCGCCTTCATCTAAATCTCTTTCTGGATATAATTCTTCATAATATTCTCTAGTCTTTGTAATATTAGGAAATAAAATCTCTGCTAATTCGCATCTTTCTTCTTTATTCATAAATACACCTCTCTGTATTAATATCCATATTGGCTGCCCTAGTTAGATTCGAACTAACGAAATGGTGCGGTCAGAGCGCACTGCCTTACCACTTGGCTATAGGGCAATAAACTTAACAATTCAATTTTACAACATTATCATAAAAAAATAAAGAAAAATAAAAGCAAAAATAAAAACTCGAAAAATCATTCCGAGTTAACATCCATAATTGGTAGCGACGGAGGGAATCGAACCCCCGACCTTCCGGGTATGAACCGGACGCTCTAGCCAGCTGAGCTACATCGCCATTTGCAAGTAACAAATTAATTATAACAAAATGATTTTTGTTTTTCAATACTTTTTTTAACTTTTTTCAAAACCAAGTGCATATACTTAAAATGAAGAAAAGTTTGCTATAAAAAGAAAAATATAGTATAATAAGACCCAGGTGATGAAAAATGTCAAAATATTATAGAGGAAATATTGAAAGAATGACTGTTGAAAGAATAAAAATTTATAATGGGGTTAGAACTTTAGTTACAGGAAGTACTGTTATAAGAAAAGATGCAATATTTTATAAAAACAGATTTGGCGTATTAATAAATGCCGAAAATGGAGAAGCGCCTATTCGTAAAGAAGAAGCTTACGATTACCTAACACACATTACAGAAAACGCAGGAAATGGTATCGGAGAAGCTTGTCAATTCGTTGATACAGCAAAATTGACACCAGCTGAAGACGTAACTAAAGAAGACGTAAAGCAATTAAGAAAAGCTTACAAAGAAAAACATATTAACTAAAAAGACGATTTATTAATCGTCTTTTTTTCTTAATACATAAACTTTATTATCACTAACAGTCTTCTCATCTAAAACAACTTCTCTATATACACCAGACTCTGATTTAACTTTATCATAACTTGGCCAAGTAGTATTCTTAACAATACCTTTTAATCCTCTAGCACCAGTTTCCATATTGATAGCTGCTCTAGCAACAGCTTCCATATAATCTTCTGTTACCGTTAACTTAACTCCAGCTTTAGAAAATACATCTCTCTCCCTTTTTAATGGTGAAGCCTCAGAATTGACTAAAACATCTACTAAGGCTTTTGCATCTAAATCATTATAATGTATAATAATTGGAAATCTACCTATAAAATCCTTTGTCATCATACCCTTCTCTACAAAATCAGTAGCACTAGGTACATATTCTTTTTTCTCTCCATCTAAAAATCCAATCTGTTTAGGTCCACTATTCTTATAAACATCCGCAAAACTACCGCCAGCTAACACTAGCATATTTTTTGTAGATATTTTTTGCACCTGTCTTGAAATTTGTCTATTAGAAGTAACATCATATTCAGTCCCATCTAAAAACTTTAATAATACATTTAAAACACCTTGTCCTGAAATATCGGACTTTTTTTCTGATCCTTTTTTATCTATTTCATCAAAGAAAATAATAGCTTGTTCAGCTCTTTCAACATCCCCATTACAATCACATAAAAGTTCGTATAAATAATCCTCAACACTTTTACCAACATAACCAGGAACTGTAAGCTGTGTCGAATCAATTATTTTAACCGGTCTATCTAAGTATTTAGCAATCAAATTAATAGTCATTGTCTTACCAACGCCAGTAGATCCTGTTATTAAAATACCATCCTTTTCTCCATCACTTTCTAAATTACGTTCAATTTCAAGTACAAGTCTACGAACAGCATCATCTTGATGAACAACAGTCTTTGTTACTAAACCAACTAACTCATCAATATTTATATCACTAAGTATTACTTTTTGACTACCATCATCAACTTTTTCTACACTAACTGTATCACTATCATCAAGTTCATTATCTCTAACTCCATTCATTTCAAAAGCCACTAAGTTTAAAAGTTCCTTAACAATACTACGATAATATAAAAGTTCATTCTTTAAAAGTTCCAAATCTTCCTTACTTCTGCCACCATCAGTAATCATATCACGAAGACTAAGTAATGCTTCATCAACATCCATATTTAATAAGCCTCTATTATCCTCATCCCTACTTATACCACTAATCAAAGCTGAAATATCTTTTATTTTTCCAGTAGCATCTTCAAAGTCATCAACATTTAAAGTAATAACCGAACTATTTACTCCATCTCTAGAAATAACTACATAAAAATGTCTCTTACAATCATCAGTATATCTCTTTAAAGCATCATTAAAAGTACCACCATCAACTACTGCTTGTTCCAAATCATCATACCTTACCAAATTATCAAAAGCTAAAGTATTGTCTTTCTTGTAACTAGCAACATTTCTAATATTTGGATAACATCCTTTAGTCTTATTATCATAAAAAAGGTTAACTCTTGGATCATAATAACCAATCCTAGTAGAAGAAACAGTAAATACTGAGCATTCATTTGTAATTTTTCTTTTCTTCATCAATGTAACAACTACTTTTTCACTCACAATACCACCCACTTAAAATTTGCCTATATAATATACTATTCCTAAAAAAATAGCAAGAAAAAAATAGCTAAAGCTATCTTTTACATACATCTATCCATTCCTTATAATTAGAGCTATCTTCTAACTCCTTTATACTAAGTTTAACAGCACTATTTCCTGTACCACACGCTGGATAAACACACTCATACTCCTTTAAAGAAACATCCAAGAAAATATCTACACCCGGATTTACCCCAAAAGGACAAACCCCACCTACTTTATGTCCAATAACTTCTTCTACTTCTTCAAATGGAATCATCTTAGCTTTCTTACCAAAAAATTGCTTATATTTAGCATTATCTATTTTTACATCTCCAGCAGCTACTATTAAAATAGGCTTCTCATCAACATAAAAAGACAATGTTTTAGCAATCTCTCCTTCACTAACACCAACAGCTAAAGCAGCTTCACTTACAGTTCTAGAAGACTCTTCAAATACTAATATATGACTTTCTAAATTATGTTTAACTAAATCTCTCTTTGCTCTATCAAATGACATAATATCACTCCTATTCATCTTGTTTTAACTTAACTAATTGTTTAGGTTTAAAAGACTCCTCTTCACATTTATATGCTTGAGCCATAATCTCTTCATTATCTTTTAATGGTCCTCCTACAAAAGCACAATCCAATAGTACCGGTCTAAAACTATATAACTTTTCTCCCTCATCAAAAACTACTTTTCTAACACCATTACTTCTATCAATATATACATATTTTCCTCCACCATCAATAAAACCTAAATAAGGAAAATAATAATACTCTAACTCTGGATTAAATAAAAAATCATCTCTACCAGTATCACAAAAAGTATCTAAAAAGCTCCTACTACTGGCATTAACAAAAACTCCATTCTCCCCAAAAATATAATTCTTAGAAATAACTCTACAAGACTTATAAAAACCATTTTCTCTAGACTGATCACAACTAACCATTGCCTCATTATTAAATCTATCATCTTCAAAAGTTCTAACACCAAGCACAGCTTCATCACCTACATAAAATGTAAAACCTTTAACACTGGAAATAAGACCATTTTTTTCACTAACTCCAGTAGCTGGTATCATCTTTATTAAAACATCTCTATCCCCATCTCTTTTTAAAGCCGTTCTAAAATCTCTAATTAATAAATCTAACATTGAATCAGATAATTCCATATATCTGCCCTTAAAATAACGTCTAGTTATACATTCAGCTAACTCTGCCATATAAATAGCAATTTGTCTAGTAGAACTCATAAAAGCTGTATCTAGATAATCCAAATGTCTAACCTCAGACTGTATCATTAAAACATACTCTTCTATCATCATTTCAAGTACTTCATTACTATGAAAACCAGCTTTTCTCTTAGCTAAAATTCTTCCATTTTTTTGTACAAAATCACTATAATCAACAAATGCACCCTTATTTACTTCACTCTTCTCCATAAACCCATCCTTCTAAACAGTATCGTTTCACTAATAATACCATGAATAAATATTGAAGTCAAACTAAAAGACCATCTCCAAGGAGATGATCTCTATAATGTTTTTCCTACTTTTTAGCAGGTACTTGTTGAGTAATACAATGAATATTTCCTCCACCTAGTAAGATTTCTCTTGCATAGATTGGTTCAATTACTCTATCAGGATATAACTCTTGTAAAGTCTTAATAGCAAGCTCATCATGTGGATCTCCAAATACTGGCAAAGCAATAAATCCATTTCCAGTATAGTAGTTTACATAAGAAGCAGCCATTCTATCTCCTTCTTGTCTAGGTAATGTACCTTCAACTGCATCTACTCCTAAAGATTCCTCTTTAGTAATTAAAATAGGTGCAGGAGTTAATAATTTATGTATTTCTAACTTTCTACCTTTAGCATCTTTTTGCTTACTTAAGTATTCATATGCCTCAACACTTCTTTCATATTGAGGATCATTTTTATCTTCAGTCCAAGCAAGTACAACAACTCCAGGTTTAACAAAGTTACACATATTATCAACATGTCCATTAGTTTCATCATTATAAATTCCTCTAGGAATCCATAAAACTTTAGAAACATTTAAATATTCACATAACTTTTTCTCAATTTGCTTTTTAGTCATGTTAGAGTTTCTTCCTTCAGATAATAAGCACTCCTCTGTAACCATTAAAGTACCTTCACCATCTGTATGAATAGATCCACCCTCTAAAATGAAATCATCTAAACGATAACTATCAGCATCTTCTAGTTCACACATCTTTTGAGCAATTTTGTCATCTTGATCCCATGGGAAGTATAAACCATCAACTAATCCTCCCCAAGCATTGAAAGTCCAATCAACACCACGGATAACACCTTTCTTATTAATAACAAATGTTGCTCCACAATCTCTAATCCAAGCATCATCATTACTCATTTCAACTACTCTTACATAGTCTGGTAACATTCCTCTTGCATTAGAATATTGACTACGACTAACAACCATAGTACAAGGCTCATATTTACCAATAACAGAAGCAACTTTTACAAATACTTCTTGTGCTGGCTTTGCACCTAATCTCCAGTTATCTGGTCTCTCAGGCCAAATAATATAAGTACCTCTATGTTTTTCAAATTCACCAGGCATTCTGAAACCATCATGTCTAGGTGATGTAGTTAATCTCTTCACTATATCCCTTCTTTCTTCTTTTTATTATTTCTCAGCTTTTTCAACTTTTTTAACTTTTACTCTAGATGCTAAAATTTCTTGAATTATAAATGAAACAATAACACCTATAATTAATGGTAAATTACCAACAATATAATCTTTAGTAAAGTCACCAAATATAGTAAATATTACACCTAAAACTAATAATACTAAAGGTAAATAAGTTAAGAATTTAACCATGCCATCAGATCCAGGCATTTTATAAACTCTCTTAGTCTTATCAGTCTTACGTAATTTTAAGAAAGCGGCAAATAATGGTATATAACTAATTAATAATGTAACTAAACTTAATGAGAAGAATGTCCAGAATAAGTTACTTGCTGTCTCACTTACATATCCTAATATAATGCCAACAATACAAATGATTGATGCTACTATACCATTCATGTAAGAAGCCCAACTTGGAACACCATCCTTATTAGTTTTAGAGAAAATCTTAGGCATTCCGCCATCATCAGCAGCATATTTAGCAACTGAGTTAACACCAAATGACCAAGATGTAATATTAGCAACCATTGTATAAATAAACATAAGTCCTGCTACAATAACAACAACTCTAACAATATCACTAGATACTCCTAAATTAGTAAGTAAAATAGCAAAACTTTCAGTTATACTAGCAACTTCTGCATCTTCCAAACTCATAGATACATTAACACCTGTAGCAGGTAAAATGTAGAACAATGCCATTAATATTCCACCAACTACTAAAGCCTTAGGAATATCTTTCTTAGGATTTTCCATATCATCAACGAAAGTTCCAACAACTTCAAATCCTAAGAAGTTAAATATAATTATTGAAACAAATGATAATCCTGCTAAATCCAAACTAGGTAATAAATCAGATACACTCTTGATTGGATTTGCACTTTCACCAGTCTTAATAAATGTATAGATGCCTAAAGCACCTAAAGCAAGTACGAATACTACTTTAAATACTGTACCTAAATTAACTAGATACTTAGTATCAGTAACTCTTCTAGTACCTAAGAAACATACTAACCAAGTATATCCAAGTTGTAGTACTAAAAGCCAAATTAGAGATAATTCAACTCCAAATATACCAGCAACAACATCTGTTACTGCAACGGCTAAAGAAGCGATCCATAATGGGAAATTAATCCAATAATTCCAAGCAACACGAGAAGCCCATTTCTCACCAAATGCTTTCTTCACCCAATCATACATTCCACCTTCAGATGGATATGTAGTACCAAGTTCTGCTGTTATCATTCCATATGGAACACAGAACCCAGCAATAAGTAGTAACCACCAAAAATATTGTGAGTTACCAATTGCGGCTGTAGGAGCAACTGATTCAACAACTAATGTAATACATACTGTTGCTAAAACGGCATCTAACAACCTAAATTTTTTCTTTTTAGCCATTTTAAATACTCCTCTAAATATTTAGATTTTTACGACAAATTTCAATTGTTTCATCTTTTTTACCCATGAAGTAAACAAGTAATGCACGCATAGCAGTTAAACGGTTTTCAGCTTCATCAAATACTATAGAACGTTCACAATCCATAACTTCATCAGTTACTTCTTCACCTCTAGTAGCAGGTAAACAATGCATGAACATAGCAGTACTTGAAGCTTTGTTTAATAAATCCATACTTACTTGATACTTTGGATAGAAAATACCCATACGTTCTTCTTCAGATAATTCTGATTCATATAAACCATACCAAACGTCAGTATATACGAAATCAGCCCCAACAATATCTTCAACATTGTCAGTAACTAAGAAAGAACCACCACTAACCTTGCAATTTTCTAAAGCAATGTTTTGGAAATGTTCATTCAATTGGAATCCCTTAGGTCCAAAATGAACAAAGTGTCCACCAAGTTTTGTAACGATCATCATTAGTGAAGCACAAACTTGAGTACAATCACCAACAAAGACAACTTTACAATCTTCAAATCTTTTTCCAGCAGGAAGATGTTCTAACATAGTTATTAAATCTCCCATTTCCTGTGTTGGATGATTGTAATCACTCATACCATTAATTACAGGAACATCTGCATATTTTCCTAAATTAACGATGGTTTCATGTTTTTGAACTCTAGCCATCAAAATATCAGTCAATCTAGACAAAGTCTTAGCAGTATCATGATAAGATTCATGAGCTCCAAGTTGAATTTGTCCAGGTGCTAAATATTGAGCATGTCCACCAAGTTGAGTCATCGCAGTTTCAAAAGAAACTCGAGTTCTAGTAGACTTTTGTTCAAAAATCATACCTAATGTCTTGTGATATAGTACATTAAGTGGATACCCAGCTTTTATGTTTTTCTTAATAAGAATACCTAAATTTGCTATTTCAAGTAACTCTTCTTTAGAAAAATCACTAGTATCAATAAAATCTCTCTTCATCTTTACACCTCCTATAATAAAATAATAGCACACCTAAAAAAAAATAAAAAGTTTTTTTTTTAAAAAACTTTTTACTTAATTAAAGCCCAAGTTTTATCATATAATTTTATCTTATTTCCAATGTTTTTTACAAAGAAACCATTCCTAATAATACCACTAGAAATATTAGCTGCAGGATTATCTAAATACCAAGAAGATAAGTACTTAGAAGCATCCTTATTTACATTTTTATATGGATATGCCTCTATTATTTTACTCATAACTTTACCATCTAAAATATAGTCAATAAATTGATATGCTTCACTTGTATTTTTACTCCCTTTAAGTATTGCAAAATTATCAACACTAAGAGCCATTCCCTCATCTGGATAAATTATTTCTATATTAGGATTTGCTTTCTTCGCAAGAGCTGCCTCAGCATTCCAAATAACCGCAATAGAAGCTTCCCCTGTAATTAAAAAGTTCTTAGGACTATCACTATCAAATGCCTTTACATTTTTCTTTAATTCAAGTAAAAACTCTCTTGCCTCATCAATTTCCTTAGTATTAGTAGAATTCATATCATATCCTAAAGCAAGTAGGCCCATTCCAATTACAATTCTTTGATCATCTAAAAGTACTATCTCATTTTTAAATTTACTATCCAAAAGATCACTATATGAACTAACTTCATCACTAATAACATCTCTATTAACCGCAATAAGTACTGTTGCTAAAACAAAAGGTAAACTATATCGATTATTACTATCATAGCTTAAATTTAAATAATTACTATCAATATTTTTATAATTATCTAACTTACTCTTATCAAGTTCTTGAAGTAACCCTCTACTCTTCATAATTTCTATCATATAATCACTAGGAAAGATCAAGTCATATGTTCCTTCTTTAGAGTTGGCAATCTTCGCTAAAAGTTCCTCATTCGATGAATAAGTTCCATAATTAACTCTAATACCAGTCTCCTTTTCAAAATCTCTAACCACCTCATCTGGAATATAAGAAGACCAGTTTAAAACATTAAGTACCCTTCCCTCATCTTTCTTACTACATCCAGATAATACTAAACACAAAAAACAAAGTACAACAAAAAGTTTTCTTTTCATTAATTACTCACCTTCTTCATCTTTCTTAAATTAATAAGAACTGATACAGTTAAAACAATAAATATAACTAACAACATCAAAGTAATTAAAGCATTAACATCCGGAGTAACACCTGTCTTTATAATTGAATATATTTGTAATGGCAATGTATTACTACCAGGCCCAGCTGTAAAATAACTAATAACAACATCATCCAAAGACAAAGTAAATGCTAATTCTGCTCCACTTAAAATACCAGGCATTAAAGAAGGAATAGTTACATATAAAAATGTTTTTAACTTACTAGCTCCTAAATCATTAGCCGCTAAAATTAAGTTTCCATCCATCTGTTCTAATATATTTCTAACATTTATAATTACAAAAGGTATAGAAAAAGATATATGTGCCAAAATCAAAGTAGTCATTCCAAGTTCTAATTTAAAAACTGTATATATAGCAAGCAATGATATACCTAAAACAATCTCAGGTATAACAACCGGTATATATAAAAGTCTATTAACAATTTTTTTTAATGGAAAATCATACTTATATAATCCATAAGCTGAAATAGTTCCAATAACAGTTGAAACTACTGTACTAACAATCGCTACAATTAAAGTATTTTTAAGTGCTAAAAGTAACGTTGTATTTTTAAATAACTCTCCATACCATTTCAAAGTAAATCCTTCGAATGTTATATTTAACTGTGATGTATTAAATGAAAATAGTATTAAAACAAATATTGGTAAGAACAAAAATACTAATACAATCCCAATAATTATATTATCTAATATTTTATTATTTCTCATTAAGCACCACCCAAATCATCCATTTTACCACCTAATTTTTTATAAACATAAATAATTATCGATGTAATAACTAAAAGTGCTACCGCAATAGCCGCCCCAAATGGCCAGTTACGTGCCGTTAAGAACTGATTCTTTATTAAATTTCCTAAAATCATAATCTTACCACCACCAAGTACATCTACAATAAAGAAGTACCCAAGAGCTGGAGTAAAGACCATTAAAGCCCCATTAAAAAGTCCTGAAATAGTAGCTGGATATATTATCTTCGTAAATATCTTCCATTTACTAGCCCCAAGATCAGATCCCGCTTCCAACAATGATTTAGGTATTGCTGAAACACTACTATATAAAGGCAACAACATAAATGGTAACAATGTATAAACCATTCCAATAATAATACCCAAGTTGTTATACATTAAATTTAATGGTTCAGAAATTATATGCATTGAAGTTAAAACATTATTAATAACTCCATTCTTTCTAAGAAGAACAATCCAAGCATACATTCTAATTAATGAATTAGTTAAAAATGGTACCATAACTACAGTCATTAAGACTTTCTGTTTAAATTTACTCTTATGAGAAACTGCTAAAACAAAAGGATAAGCAATCAAAATACAAATAATTGTTGTCACAATCGCAATAAGTACAGACTTTATAAAAATCTTAATATATACGGCATCAAACAACTCAATATAATTAACTAATGTAAAAGTATTAACAACACCTCCATAAGAATCACTCTTAAAAAAACTAATTCCAAATATATATAATAAAGGTAGAGCAATTAAAACTAATGTATAAACAATAACTGGTAAGGTAAATAATATCTTTACTATTTTATTCTTCATCACTATCACCATTTACATATATTTGATCTTCTACATCCCAAGATAAATATACTTCATCTCCTCTTTTAAAAGGACAGTCATTACCAAATACCATTACAGTCATTACCTTTTTACCTACTTTAGTTAATATCTTAGTCATTGATCCATTATAAGACTTTTCATATACTTTCCCCAAAACGTGATTACCCTTAGGTTTCTCAAATGAAACTCTTATATTCTCTGGTCTAACCATTATATAAATTTCTTCTAATGTTCCTCGAGGAGTCTTATCAATTTTAAAGACATCTCCCTCTTCTGTTAAAATAGCTTCCCCATCATCTATAACTTTTCCTTTAAATATATTAGAATCTCCTAAAAAGTTAGCCACAAATAAATTCTTAGGCTTCTCATAAACCTGTGTAGGAGTACCTATCTGTTCTATTTTACCTTCATTAAGTACAACTATTCGATCACTCATCGATAAAGCTTCATCTTGACTATGTGTAACATATATAAAGGTTATACCAAACTTTCTTTGTAATTGCTTTAACTCTATCTGCATCTGTTTTCTTAATTTCATATCCAAAGCTGATAATGGCTCATCTAAAAGTAATACTTTTGGATTATTAATAAGTCCCCGAACAATAGAAACTCGCTGTTGTTCACCTCCAGATAATTCACTAGGAAATCTTTTTTCATAGCCTTCTAAATGTACTAATTCCATCATTTCCTTTACTGCTTTTTTTATCTCTTCTTTAGGAACTTTCTTCATCTTTAACCCAAACCCAATATTATCTTCAATTGTCATTAATGGAAAAAGTGCATAATTCTGAAATATTGTATTAACTTCTCTTTCTTGTGGATCTAAATTAGTAACATCTACATCATTTATATAAATCTTTCCTGATGTAACCGAATCAAGTCCTGATATTGCTCTTAAAATTGTTGTCTTTCCACACCCAGATGATCCCAGTAATGTTAAAAATTCTCCTTCATAAACTTCTAAATTAATATCTTTAATTACTTCCTTATTTTCATAACTCTTGCAAAAGTTTTCTAATCTAACAATTACCTTCTTCACTATAATCACCCTATTCTAGAATAAGTATAAAATAATTTCAAAAAAAATAAAAGAAAATAATTAAAAAATTATCTTCTACTTAAAATTATCTTTTTATTTTTACTGTTTCCTGTCTTCAGTAATATTACTAAATTAGATATAACTACAATACTTTCTGCTAAAACATTCGCAAAACTTGCACAATACAAATCGTAAACAATCCATAAAATATAAGTTACAACCCCTAAAAACACGACTTTCTTCCCATGATATGTTAAAGCAAACCCATCATTAACCGATGCTAGTATTGAAAATAAAGACCAAATCCCATCATAACTAAATATTCCAATTACTGCATACACTGGCAAAGTATAAAGAAAAGTCTTTTTATCATCCCTAAACTTAATATATAAATAATCTCTAACTATCTCAAAACATATTACAAAAAGTCCTGTATAAGCCCCTAAAAATATATAGTTAAGCAAGAAGAAAACTCCCGATACAACCTGTAAAACAAGTAAATTATCATTCTTATTCTTCCAATAACTAATTATCAAAAATAACCAAGCAAGTACCGCTGTAATCTGTGCTAAGTAAAAATTTAAATCCAAGTAAATACACCTTCTTATATTACAAATTTAACTAACCAAACCAAAATAATACCTACATATAAAACCCCTGCTACATAAAATAATAAACTATAAGTACCATAAGCAACTTCTCTTAAAATTTTATTAGTACTAATCTTACTATAAAATACTGATATTATAGTAAATACAATAGTTGCAATCAAAGAAACAATCAAACTCTTCTCTAAATCTTTATTTATATATGTATAAGTAATTTGATTATGTCCTTTATCTACTTTAACACCTAATAGCCCTCCATACATCTTAATTGTATCAGTACTATCTCCATTAACTACCACACTATAATTATCACTATAAGATATTGGTAAAACTAAGTAACCATCAGTATTAACATTACTATCAATAGTAATCTTATTTTTATCAAACTTAATACCTAAATCAGTTTTATTATTTAAAATAAACTCTTCATACTTACTAACATCCATACTAGCAATACTTAATTTCTCAATATCAATCGGTTTAATTAATTTAACTTTAATATTAATATCTTGATTCTCATAAACACCTAAATCATAAATACCATTACTAGTCTTAGTAGGATAATTATCACTATATAACTCATCATTAATATAAATCATCATCACATTACTAACACTACCCTTAATACTCTCCTCCATTGTTAAAGCTAAATCTAAATATAAAATACGCTTCTCTTTAATACTAACATTATATTCTATATAATTATCATTACTCTTAATAATACATTTAGCACTATTCTTAGTATCTATATTTTTTATATTACTAATATCATAAACACTAAATAGATCACTATTACCAGTAATACTTTCATAAATCTTATTTTGATAACTAAAAGTATCACTCTTATCTAATTTAAAATTATTACGTGCAAGATACCCATATCCAATATCATAATTTAACTCATAGAAATTATATCCATAATCACTACTTTTTAAAGTATAAAAACCACTATCAATATCTCTATCTGTAAGAAAATACTTATTAGAAACTAAACTATCACTAAATAAAGTTCCTCCACTAGAAAAGATCATTGTCCAAAAACTAGAATATCCAAGGCCCTTATAAAACTCTAATGAATTTCTACTTACTAGTGAAGTAAAATGATCAAGTGCTTGATAATTACTAACAATCCCCTCATTAACAACAAAGTCATCTATATTCTTTATATCTGTCTTTAATTTATAATAGTTACTGCTTTCTTTATTTTCAACTTTTTCAAGTATTCCAAAAGAATTTTTAATCATCCCCTGATAATCTCTAAGTCCAATATATAAAAATGCATTAAAACAAATATTACTAATTATAACTATATACATTAAAACTATATAAGTCTTTTCTTCTCTAAATATATTAAGAATAAAACACACTCCAAATATAACTATAGATAATAAACTAAGTATTATAAAAGCCTTCTTTGCATATATCATTGAAATACTATAAACTGCTACTTCTAAATCTTTATATACAAACCTAAATACAATAAAATATATTCCTATTAAAAGAATAACACTAACTACTCCAAGTATTATCTTTAACTTCTCATCTAACTTATTTTTTATATTTTTATTATTAGTACTAAAGAAATATGCTCCTCCAACAACTAATAAATAAAATAATATAAAACCATATCTATTAGGAAAGAATGAATATGACATAAAATGAAATACTTTATTTAATGGTTCCACTATATAAGGTATAACTAATACTAAAAGTGCTGGTATATACCACTTTAAAAACTTCTTATTATTCTTTCTCTCAACTATTAAAAGCATTGTAAATACAACTAATAATATTGATATATTAAAGTAATTTAACTTATCAAATAAACATCCTAGTAAATTATTAAATATATTTTTAGATATATTAGTTCTAGCCGATCCAAATATCTGTCTTAAAGCAGGATATGTAATAAATAAAGACATAAACATTGGTAGTATTGTATAAATTCCAATACTAAGCATAGCTCTTTTCTGATCTTTTTTTTCTACATTATTCTTTATATAAATAAAAGCTAATAAGAAAATAAATATAATCATTATATAAGATAAGTAAAAAGAAAAACAAATAGTTGAAAATAATGTAACCCCATACATAATAGGCTTATCTTCATCAATTAATTTTTTAAGTCCCACTACAATTAAAGGAAACATATAAACTACATCCATCCAAGATGTAATCTGATAACATACAAGTGTATATCCACTAAAAGCATACAGTAATGATAATGGTACAAACATTAAGTTATCTTTTTTAAAAATATATTTTAAAGAATATAGACAAGTAATACTAGATAAAATTATTTTAAGTGCTACTACTAAGGAAATTGCTAAATAAATATCATTTCTTTTAAATAAAAGAACAACTAAGTTAATTGGACTAACTAAATAATAAGCAAATATTCCAAAAAAGTTTTCTCCTGCTCCAGAAGTATAATCAACAAGTAATGATCCACCTCCTCTTATAGTATCCCATAAATGATAAAAAAGAGCTGATACTTGCGTATATAGATCACCAGTTAGGACTGTATTATTTCCAAATGGATAAATCCCAAAATACACAAATAAAACACTCAATATAAAAGTAGAAATCCCTCCCACTATAAAATAATCTCTAAACTTCTTCATATACTACTCCTCTACATATAAAATGTATCAACAACTATCTATAAATCTAAAATTATTATAACATGACCGCCTTATTTTTCCTATGAATAAATAAAAAAATTATTCTTTAACACAAAACCTTTTCCAACATATATTGCACTAAAAAAAGAGATATGCTATAATCTATACATCGGCTATGACTAGGAAAAGTAATTTTATAATTTATTTTAGAGAGTTATCATTGGGTGAAAGATAATATAAATATCAAATGAAAAGACACCTACGAGCCACTTATCTGAACTAATAGTAGGACAAGTCGGATTAAACCGTTATCCATAATAAGTGATTATATATTAACCAAATTTTTATATAATAAGTTGGGTGGTACCGCGGATATTAACAGTTATTCGTCCCTTTGTGGATAATAAACTGTTTTTTTATTATATATTTTAAAGGAGGTTAATTATGAAAAAGATATATTTTAAAAATCTAAACGAATATTTAGAACAAGAAATAACTATCGAAGGTTTTGTTGATAATATTCGTATCTTACAATATGTAGATTTTCTAATTATCAGAGATACAACTGGTAAAGTTCAAGTAACTATTGAAAAAAACACTTCAAATGAATTTTTAACTAAAATAGTTTCTACTATTACTCCAGAAAGTACCGTAAAAATAACTGGAATTCTACATAAAAATGATAAAGTAAAACTAAATAACATGGAACTTATTCCAACAAACATAACTGTAACTAGTAAATGTTTAGAAGAATTACCTCTAAACTACAAAGATAGCAAGTCCGCAGCTATTGATACTAGATTAAACTACAGATTCTTAGACTTAAGAAGTGATAAAAATATTCTTATGTTTAAAGTTCAAACTTGTATGATTAATGCCATGAGAGAGTTTGTTGTCAAAAATAATTTTACAGAAATCCACACACCTAAAATTATTAGTGCCGCAAGCGAATCTGGATCAGAAGTTTTTGAAGTAAACTATTTTGGTAGAAAAGCCTATCTTGCTCAAAGTCCCCAGTTTTATAAACAAATGGCCATGTGTGCCGGTTTTGAAAAAGTCTTTGAAATAGCTCCGGCTTTTAGAGCTGAAAAGTCTAATTCATACAGACATACAACTGATTTCACATCATTTGATATTGAAATGAGTTATCTTAATAATCTAGACGAATTAATGGACTTTGAAGAAAATCTCTTTATAGCAGGACTAAAAGCTGTAAAAGAAAAATATGGAAAAGAAATAAAAGAACTTTTCAATGTTGAAGTAATAGTTCCAACTAAACCATTTCCAAGGATCAAACTAGAAGAATTATATAAAATTCTAGAAAAAGAATATGGTTATAAAATGAACTATGAAGATGTTGGTGATATGAATGCTGAATCCGAAAAATTAGCTTCTAAATACGTTAAAGAAAAATATGATCATGAATTTGTCTTCATTACCGATTTCAGTGCTAAAAAAAGAGCTTTCTATCATAAAAGAGAAAACGGTATTCCTCAAGGAGCCGATCTTATCTGGAAAGGTTGTGAAACAACCACTCTAGCTCTAAGAGAAAATAACTATGAAACACTATGCAAACAAGCTAAAGAAAAAGGTCTAGATCAAGATGTAAAATTCTACCTAGAATTCTTTAAATATGGTTGTCCTCCACATGGTGGCTTTGCTATTGGAGTAGATAGAATAACTATGTTATTATTAGAAACTGGTTCATTAAAAGAAACAATGTTTATATTTAGAGGCCCTAGTAGATTAGAACCATAAACTACTTGAAAAAAACTCATGTAAATGTTATTATGAATATGTCAAGGAAACTTGTACAAAATATTAAAGGGAATACTTAATGTTTGTAAGGATTAAGTACTCACCAAAAGTGGTTTTGCACCTAGTCACATACAGTGATTAAGTGCTTTTATTTTTTTATTATCACTTATAAAGTAGAATAATAAGAAGTGTAATGATAATAAATAATCCAATTACTAAAAAATCTACTTTCTTCATTATCATCATCTCCTCTCTTTAGAGGTAAGCACTTAAATTCATTAATGTATTCCCAATTATATTATTAGAAAAAAAATCGAGGTTTCCTAGAAAAAAATTAAAAAAAATAAAAATTTTTATCTTGTTAAACAAAAACATCTATGATACGATAAATATATCAAGGAAACTTGAATAAAATAAAAATGGAAATACTTAATGTTTGTAAGGATTAAGTACTCACCTATATGGGTATTGCACCTAGTCACATACAGTGATTAAGTGCTTTTTTGTTTATCATTACTTATAAAGTAGAATAATAAGAAGTGTAATGATAATAAATAATCCAATTATTAAAAAATCTACTTTTTTCATTATCACCACCTCCTCTCTTTAGAGGCAAGCACTTAAATCCATTAATGTATTCCCAATTATATTATTAGAAAAAAAATCGAGGTTCCCTAGAAAAATTTAAAAAAAAATAAAAAAACTTCAGCAAAATAAGTTGAAGTTTTTTCATACAAAAAAATGGCGTCCCCGATGTGATTTGAACACACGACCTATCGCTTAGGAGGCGATCGCTCTATCCAACTGAGCTACGAGGACAAAACCACTAAAAAAATTATAACACCAAACCTTTATCTTTAAAAGACATATTTAACTATTTTTACCAATAACACCCCTAGTCAGTAATAACCCTATTAACCGCTACATCATGCTCTTCATTAAACTCTAAATCACATAAACACTCCTTGTAACAAACCCCAATACTAAAAACACCACTTCTACTAAGAAACCTATCATAAAATCCTCCTCCATAACCAATCCTGCAGCCATACCTATTAAAGCAAACTCCCGGAGTAATACAAAGAGCTTTTGAAAAATCACTTATCTTCTCATTCCCAACAGGTTCCAATATATTTTTATACCCCTCAACTAAATCATTAAAACTATCAATCCTATAAAAATCCATCTCTTTTTCACAAACTCTCGGTACATAAACATTCTTACCATTATCCAAAAAATAATTAATAAGTCTTCTCGTATCAACTTCATCCTCAAAAGATACATATATCAATATATCTCTAGCAAGAAGGACCATTTCATCACTAATAACCTTATTAAAAATAAGATCATCCTTACAGCTCTTATCTAAAACTCTTTTTCTAATATTTAAATACTTTCTTCTTAAATCTCTCTTCATACTAAAATAATACACCAATCCACTAAAAAATACTACAATAAAAGACTAGTAAAACTAGTCTTAATCTTGTAATTTATATCTCTTGTACAACTGTAATAATCATTGGTTTAGCACCAGTTTCTTTATAAAAAAACTTACCAAGTACATCTCTAACATCATTTTTAATCTTAGAATAATCTACTCTACTAGCACCAACATCAATATTAGACTCAATTGTTTCTCTAGAAATTCTCTTAGTCTCTTCTAATAAATCCTGGCTTTCTTTAACATAGATAAATCCTCTAGTAAGTATCTCAGGTCCCCCTATTATAGCTTTACTTTGTTTATCTAAAGTACAACTAATAATAACAATACCATTCTCACCAAGCATTTCACGATCTTTTAATACTAAGTCTCCAATATCACCATTACTATTACCATCTATTAAGATTTCATCAACTTCAACATGCTCAGTTGAATTAGTATTTTTACCATCAACTAATTCTAAAACATCACCATTTTGTTTTAAAATAATATTTTCTTTTGGTATACCTAACTCTTCTGCTATTTCAGCATTAGCATATTGATGACGATACTCACCCTTAACTGGGAAATAGTATTTTGGATTCATCAAATTAATCATTAACATTAAGTCTTCACTAGAAGCATGATGTAATAAATGTTTCTTACTAGATAATGAAACAGCATTAGCTCCAAGCATTGCGATCTCATCCATTATAAGAGCAGTTCTCTTTTCAATTCCAGCATAACTAGGTTCAGTAATAAAAATAGTATCTGTATCTTTAATCTTAATATAACGATCAAAACCATGTATTATTCTTTCCAAATTAGCAAAAGGTTTTTCCTTCTCATCAGAAATAAATACTACAACATCCTTATTATCAAGATCACTTAAACTACCAATTCTACTTTTATCAATCTTTAAATATCCATCATCAATTGCTCCATTGATAGTCTCTTGTAAGCTCTTACCCATAATAACTATTTTTCTATGAGTCTTAGAAACCTCATTAAATATTTCTTGTACTCTATAAAAGTGTGAAGAAAATATTGTTGCGATTATTCTATTAGGATTATTAGAAAGAACTTCTCTAATAAATCCAGCCACTCTATTATTAGGACTAGTATGTCCAAATCTATCAGCATAAATTGACTCAGTCATTAAACATAAAACACCTTGTTTACCAACATAAGCAAGTTTACCAATATCTGTTTTATATATATCAGGAACAGTTGAATCAAATACAAAGTCTCCTGTATAAACAATAGCTCCATCCTCAGTATATAAAACATAACAAACAGCATCCGGTATAGAATGTGTAACACTTATTGGAAATAAAGCATTCTTACCAAAAGTAAGTTTAGAATGAGGTCTAATCTCCTTAAACTTCGTTCTCTCTATTTCTTCTTTAGTCATATCTTTCTTTACAATCTCAAGTGTAAGTTTTGTACCATATATAGGTATATCTGGTAACTTTGCCAATATATCAGGAACAGCACCCATATTAGATTCATGTCCATGTGTTAAAAATACACCCTTAATATTCTTTTTATTCTTAATTAAATAGTCAAAGTTTGGAATGATATAATCAATTCCTAAATTTAAATCATTATCGTACTTTAATCCAGCATCAAAAACAAAAATATCACCATCTACGTTAACAACATACATATTTTTTCCATTTTCATTTAATCCGCCTAAACTAAATATTTTTATTTTACTCATTAATATCTCCTTTCTTAAATACATCTCTTTTTAAAATTAATAAATGATATAAAGGCAAAGGTATAAATTACAACAGCCATTATATCATTAATTTTCCTATTTTTCAAATTATCAACTGTTTTTTTTGCTAATAACTAAGAAAATATCATCAAATAATTCTATCTAGCTAACTTATTTAATGCCACTTTTGCCGCTTCTTGTTCAGCTTCCTTCTTAGTACTACCAACTCCTGTACCATATACAATATCATCTATTCTAACTTCTACTGTAAATGTTCTATCATGTGCTGGTCCATCTTCTGATACTAAATCATATATTAAACTTTGTTGTGTCGTTTGAACATATTCTTGTAATGAACTCTTATAATCACTAAAGAATGTTACATTAGGATCTTCTATATAAGGAACTATAATATTAAGAACAGTTCTTCTAGCCGTAGCATAACCTAAATCTAAATAAATTGCTCCCATCAAAGCTTCAAATATATCAGCAACAATTGCTTTCTTATATTTTCCACCCTCTTTTTCTTCTCCATGACCAACTTTAATATATCTATTCAAGCCTAAATTAGTAGCGTATTCATATAAAGCATTCTCACATACATAACTAGCCCTAACTTTAGTCATTTCTCCTTCATCTTCATTTTCACACGAATATAAATAATCAGCAATAACTAAATCAACTACTGAGTCTCCTAAAAACTCTAATCTCTCATAATCAGCTTTAGCTCTATGTTCATTAGCATAACTACTATGTAAAAAAGCTGTATTATAAAGTCTTAAATCTTTCGGTTTAATACCAAGTTTTTCAAATAATTCATCCATAATCTTCACCGAATATAATTATACCAAAATTAATTAATTTAGTATACTTATAATTGATATTTTATTTGAATTATAGTAAAATTAAAAAAGCAAGATACAAATAAATATGAAAGGCAAATATATGAAAAAATTCTTAATATCACTAATAAAACTATATAAAAAAATGCCTTTATCATCTCATGCATCTTGTAGACATATACCAACTTGTTCAAGCTATGCTATTGAAGCTATAGAAACTCATGGTTCTATAAAAGGTTCTTATTTAACTATAAAAAGAATATTACGTTGTAATCCATGGGGAACATCTGGATATGATCCCGTACCAGTAAAGGAGAAAAAGAATGAAAAAAACACCTAAATTTATATTATTATTTATACTAACTATTTTTACATCAGTTTTATTAACTGGTTGTACCGATGATAACATGGATAATATCCAAATATATGTTACTAATTATGCTAACGAATACATAACAAAAGAACTCTATGGTGAACATGCTACAGTAACTTCTATTTACCCTGATGGAATAGATATTACTAATTATAAAGTTAGTGATAAGCAGAAAAAAGATTATAGTAAATCAGATTTGTTTATCTACAATGGTTTAATCGAACGTGAAAGAAATATGGCAATCGACTTACTTACTCTAAACCCAGACTTAAAAATAATTGATAGTTCAGATGTCTTAGAAACAGACTACTCTCCAGAAGAGTTATGGTTAAACCCGTCTTCACTATTAATGATGGCTCAAAACATAAGAATTGGTTTAGAAGAATACGTTTCTAGTACTTATCTAAAAAAAGATATTGATGAAGCATACGATCAATTAAAAATAAAACTATCAGAGTTAGATGCTGATTACCGTTTAACAGTAGAAAATACTACAAATAAAAAAATAGTCGTTGATAATTCAGCATTAAAATACTTAGAAAAGTTCGGACTAGAAGTTTACTGTATCGATAGTGATGCTACTGATAAAACAATAAGTGATGTTAAAAACTTAATCGAAGAGAAAAAAATAAATTACATCTACACTTTTAAAAATGATAATCTAAGTGATAACGCTAAAGAAATATTAGAAGAATATGCAAATATTAAAAGACAAGAATTACATAAATTAGATAATATTTCAGATGAACAAAGAGCAAATAAAGATACTTATGAAAGTCTAATTACAGAAAACTTAGAATTACTAAAACAAGAATTATATCAATAAAAAAGAGTTTGTCTTTTTACAAACTCTTTTCTTTTACTCTTATAAAAAGTTAATAGCGTTAATATCGTCATTAATAAGTTGAACTAAAACAGAAACATCATAATTATTAAAAGCCTTAACAATACTCTTATAATCAATTAAAAATACTTCTAACTTATAAATAAGTAATCTATTTATTGCCTCAATCCCAATACTCTTAAAATATTCAAGTACCTTAACTGCATTAGCCTCATTACAAATAAAATTATAAACTAAACTATCATCATTATAATCTTCTATTTCTACAATAACATCCTTAGAAATACCATTATCAATTAAAAAATCCATTCATATCACCTTTATTTAATAGCGTCTTTTATTAAATCATATAACTTATTATAATTATCTTCACTAATAATAGTATTATAAGAAACACTAAACATAAAACTATCTAAATTACTCATAATACCATTCTTAATTAATATATTAAATATTCTAAGTACTTTAATCTTAGATATTCTAATACCATCAAAATTATACATTAATGGTTCCTGATCATCTGAAAAAGTATTAATCTTTTGAATATATCTATTATCAAATATATCTACATCAATTACTCTATATTTATTCTTTTCTAAAATATTTTTATACTTATCTTGATCCTTAAATTTAGGAATAAAAGTATTAGTAACACTAACTTTATTAGTATCTGTAATACCCATATAAGCTTCTCCAAATCTATTATTAATATCTCCCTGTAAGCATAAATATTCTCTATTATTACTAATAATTCTTCTAAAAGCCCTATCTTCACCCTCTAATACATTAGAATAATACATACTATAAAATATAACATCAAAAGCACTACTAATAGTCTTAATACAACTTAAATTATCTCTTAAATACTTAATACCATAAGGATGCACTTCTATAAATTGATCAACTATATCACAAAACCTAATTGAAGTAAGAGCACTAAGAGAAGAATCAATCAATCTCTTATTCTTAGTAAATGAAAAACCATACTCTAAAAACATTTCTAAATTATTATAAAGTCTTTCACTATCTACTATTAATACTTGTGGATACTTATCTAAAATACTCTTTAGTGATAAACCATATCTTTCTAATAGTAACGTATTATTTCTAAATTTCTCAGCTGTCCCAACTATATAAGGTTTATCTTCACTAAATATAGAATAATCAACTATTTTAAAACGATTAGTCTTTTCTCTATTAAATTCAGTATTATCTTCACTAATAAAAACACTAGGTATTTTAAATAACTTTTCTACCAAAACATTTTTACCCAATATAAACTTCATAGTTCTAGCAATACTCTCTTTATCTCCAGCTAGTACTAAACTCATTAAAAAGTATCCATTTTCTTTCTCATCTATTTTAATATTTAATTGATAAAGTACACATAAAACTTCCTTTATCTTTCCAATAACACCAAACTCCAATATCTTATTTTGAAATCCAGTATCTAACCTATCAAAATCATATCCATACTTTTTAAAAATACCTTTAACTTCTCCAATATCAATATTTCCATATCTAGCAATTTCCATATTATTAGTAAAACCAATTTTATAATTAAAAATATTCTTATTATACTTAATAAGAGAAACTAATAAATCTCTTTTAACATTCTCTTCTAATTTATTATCATTAAATAAAGTATTTAACGTATCTAAATCCGTAATAAACTTTGTATTTTTAGGATTATTTAACTTAGTAGAAAGACTCTTATACTTCTCATTAACATTAGTCAACTCTTCTATATCAATATCATTATTAGTATTATAATCTTTTCTAACTAAAATATATTAATGTAAATAATTTAAAAATCTATCTAAAACTTCATTCTGCACATCATCTAACAAAATATTAGTACCATTAATAGAATTAAGTTTAAGTATAGTCATAATTACATTTAACTCTTCTATCATATCTTGTTTTTCTTCATCACTAATTGAAAAACCAAGTACTATATTCTTAATCTTTTCAAAAGACATTGTTGAAACATTTAAAGTAGTAATAAAAAGTAACTTTTCTAACTCCTGTTTTTCATCTAGATAATCATCTCTATATAAATGATAATCATGAATTAATTTTTTATTATTTGTAATATTTTTTCTAAGTAATTGTACCAAATAACCACAATTCATGTCTATCACCTACTCTTTATTCTTTTTATCTAACTTAGAACTATTCTTTATAGTTGTAACAACACTCTTATAATCATCTTCCATAGTAGCGTTAGTTAAATAAATATTATCACTTGCTCTTAAAATACTACTAAGTCCAGAAACCATTAAAAAGTTATTAATATCATCATCAATATTACCTCTTTCTTTACTAAGTACTGCTTTATAATAATCAAGTTCATTAGTAAAAATAATCATTAAAACATCAGTCTTTAAAGTATCACTCATATTTAAAGATTCAATTATTTCTCTTAAATTATCAATACTTTTAACACATACTTTATTATGATCACTTAAAAAGTACTTTTTAGCTCTCTTTAAATTATTCATTCTAAGTAATAACTTTTCTTCTTCATCCTTATCTTCATCACTTTGAAATACTGTCTTTAAAAGAACTTCTCTAAACTTCAAAATCTCATCACTAATAGTTTTATATTGTGATGTATCATATAACTTATTTTTACCAAGATAATATAAGTTTTTTAACTGTTGCTGAAAGATATCCTTCTCATCACTAGTAGAAAAAGTCTTACTAAGTAACCAATCAAATTTCTTCTTCTCTTCAATACTACTCTCCATATAATATGAAGCCAGTAATAAAGTATTAGAATCTACTAAACGTAATATATCTTCTTTATAAGACTCTATATTACGAGATGTATTAAAATTATTTAGTTTTATTTGTATTGTTGTTAATTCTAAAGACAACTGATCTAAAACTTGTTTTAAAGTATCATTATATTTTAGCATCACTTCACCCCAATACCCTATTCTTATAGAAAATTATACTACAAAAAAATAGAAAAAGGAATGACTTTTGATCAATTCCTTATCGCTTTTTCTACCTCTTTAAAAATAGTATTAATCATCTTATCAAAACCTTCTCCAATTAACCTAGAAATACCAAGTCCCATCTTTGATAAATTATTATTATAGTTTTTCTCTTTCGTTAAATAGTTCCCCGCAATAATCTCTTTTCCATCAGAAACATCTCTTTCAAACCTCTCAATTGCCTCTTTTGTAAGAGTAGTCTTCCTCTCATTAGAAATATTATAATAACCAGTGTACTGTCCAAAGTATAAAGCAAAAAATAGTATTACAATAATAATTCCTAAAAACCTTACTATGTATTTAGCCTTCATCAGTCTTAATCACCTCCAAAAAACATTCTGCAAATGCTAAAGTCGAGTTTAAAACTTCTGATGGAGTATTTTCATATCCTCCTATTTCTATTAATATTGTTCTATTAGAAAAGTCTTGATTATAAACACCATTAACTCCTACCCCTCCTTTCTTATAAATACCTTTAGATAAACCAGGATACTTTTCATTCATAAGATTATTAATTTTTTCAGTAAACGCTAAATTTTCTTCATAATTATCATTTTCAAGTCCAATTAAAAAAATAGTTTTTGCAAAAACTTTGCCATCAATCATAACAGAAGTTCTACTTTTATCTAAACTATCTCTATGTACATCAATAAAGTATTTTAAACTAGGGTTATTTTTAAAAGCTTCTTCCATTAAAATTCTACTAGCCATATAACTATAAGAATAACGCCATCCATTCCTATTTAAGATTTCTTTAATATTTCCCTCCTCAACTAAAGAAATATATCCCTTATCTTTAAAAAGACCTTCTAATACATAATCAGCAAACATTACTGTAGGAGAAACACTATATTCAGCAAAACTACTAGGGGCATATTCTTCTCCTTGATGAGAATTATATATATAAATAGTTGGTAAAGTCTGACTAGTATTATCCAAATTAGGTTTCTCATTAAAAACCTTCTCTACCTTAAAATAATTATTATCTAAAAATAAAACAGGCGTACTAAACATCTTTTTAACTCTCTTAATTATTCCCTTATCTTCACTACTATCACTATATTGAAGTAATACTTCTACCAATCTCTTATCATCAATACTAATATTACTCTTATTTAAAAGATGAAAAGTAATTATTAAAGATCCAATAAAAAATGCCAAAAAGAGTACTATTTTAAGTACTCTAAATCTTTTTCTCTTTCTAGTAATAAATCTCTTTTTCATCTTATCACCAAATTAAATATACTAAAGATCTTCCACTTAATTTGTCGTATTAAAGGCATCATGCAAACTTTTATTAATACCATTACCAATAAGCATACTAAGTTTTTCTATTATAAAATCAATCTCTTTTGGTGTAACCATCATATTAAAATTAATTGGTGTAAGTACTTCATAAAATAACTTATCTAACTCCTCCTTACTTAAAGTACCAACCATTCCTAAAATTCTTTCCTTATCAATATCACTTAAATTTATCTCTTGTCCTCTATAATCTTGCTTATCTTCCATAACAAGTTTTAACTTCGGATTATTAATATTTTCTAACTTATAACTAAAATGTTTAAGCATATAATTAAAAGTATCTGATACTATTACAGTAGCTTCTACTATTGTTGGAACTCCTATCGCAATAACTGGTATATTTAAAGTCTTTGTACTAATTTCCCCTCTATTATTATAAACTCCAGATCCCGGACTAATACCAGCATCAGATATTTGAATAGTTCTATTTACTCTCTCAATACTTCTAGCAGCTAAAGCATCTATCACAATAAGTAAATCTATTTTTAAAAATGAAACCAAGTTATTTATTAATTCTGAAGTTTCAATCCCCGTAACCCCTGTAACTCCAGGTTTAAAAGAACAAACATTACTATAACCATCTTCAACTTCTCCCAAAGAAAATAAATGTCTTGTAACTAAAATATTATTAATAGTATCTGGTCCTAAAGCATCAGGCGTGGACTTATAATTACCAAGTCCCACTACTAATATCTTTTTATCTTTAACATCACCAAGTATCTCTTTTAATTCAGTTATAAAAGTCTTTTCAACCATCTTATAATTATCTTTATCCGTAACATCTAAAAAACTAATTGTTACATATCTTCCAGAATCATCACACTTTTTCTCAACCGAAATGTTTTTATTAACAGTATAACTACTATCAGATTTATACCCATCACCTTCAACTACTAGATCAGTTCTACATTTATATTTTCCTAAATCAATCGTATGCATATTTCTTCACCATTAATAATATTCACAATTTTTATAACTTTTATTTGCATTTTTACTATATATTTGATAAAATTAATGTGTTTACAAAAAGTGAGGTGAAAATATGCCAAATATTAAAAGTGCAAAAAAACGTATGCGTTCAAGCGTAAATAAAACTAACGTTAATACACTAGTAAATTCAAGTATGAGAACTGCTATCAAAAAATTTGAAAAAGAAGCAAAAGCTGGTAACAAAGAAGCAGCAAGTAACAACTTAAATATTGCTATTCAAAGAATTGATAAAGCTATGTCATCAGGTTTAGTACATAAAAACAAAGCAGCTCGTTTAAAATCAAGATTAACAAAAATGAAAAACGGAATGAATTAAGAGTCGTATCTACGACTTTTTATTTTGCTTTACAATAATAAGAATTTAAGATACAATTAATCTAGAATAAACGGAGGGCATATGAAAAAAGCTGTCAAAAAACTAGTTAACTTAGGTCTAACAATGATAATTATAGGAGTAATTCTAACTCAAAAAGATACAATCATTACTTTTATAAATTCTTATTTTAATTTAAATAATCAAAGTGTAACTCTAGGAGAAAAAAATAAATATTATCGTAACTACGACTTCTCTTATGTTCAAAATACTGATAATTTTACTCCAGAGTGTCGTCAAGATATTTTAAATATTTATTATACAGCTATAAATGCCGGTAAAAATATTTTTACTTTTTACTGTTCTAAAGACTATACAACCTGTCTAGATGATATAAAAGAACTTGCTAATAATCAAGAAACTCTATCTTATATAAATAACTTTGTTCATCCCTACAATGGTTTCCAACATATTGAAACAGAATATGATAGTCTTGGTAAAATAACTTTAACTATTCATAAAAGTTATACGGAAAAAGAAATAACTGAAATAGAAAAAAAACTAGACTACATAGAACAAAATGTCTTAGATAAAAATAAATCTACTATTGAAAATATTAAAGCTGCTCATGACTATATAATAAATAATACCAAATATGATATAGATAAAAAAAGTAATGGTACTACAAACTATGAATCAGATATCGCTTACGGTCCATTAATACAAGGCTATGGAATATGTGGTGGTTATACCGATGCTATGGAATTAGTCTTAGAAAGAATGAATATTATAAGTTACAAAGTTGCTAGTGAAAACCATATCTGGAACGGTGTTAACTTAGATAATAAATGGTATCATCTAGATTTAACTTGGGATGATCCAGTAACACCAGATAATAGTCAAATTCTTGATAATAGTTTCTTCTTAATAGATACAAATAAACTATTAGAAATAGAAACAACAGAACATCAATTCAATCAAGATATCTATACAGAACTAAAATAAGTCAAAAGAAAAAGAGATTTCAAATCTCTTTTTTTTAGTTTGTATTATAAATAGTATTGGTGAATATTCAGCAACACTATTTGACAAAGAACCCTAAATTTTCTACTTCTCTATATATTCATAAACTTCTTCTACTGTCTTTGAAAAGTCTTCAAAATTAACATCAAACCATTTAGTATCAAATTGATGATTAAAGAAAGTATATTGTCTTTTAGCGTAACGTCTAGAATCTAACTTAATTGCCTCTATTACCTCATCTAAAGAACTTTCTTTATAAAAGTAATTATAAAACTCTTTATAACCTATCCCTGTATTTAAAACTCTAGAAGTTAAATACTTATCTTTTAAACCCGTAACTTCCTCTACTAATCCTTCCTTAATCATTTTATCAACTCTCATATTTATACGTTCATATAAATAATCTCTATCAGTAGTTAATCCTATAACTTTACAAGGATATAATAATTTACTTTTCTCAGTAACAATTTCTTCTCCATTTTCTAACTTATTTAAAAGTCTAATTAAACGTTGTCTATTATTAACATGAGGAATATCTTCTACATTATAAGACTTAATCGTTTCTACCAACTCTTCATTACTTAAATCTTTATAATCATTATTATTAGTACCTTCTACAAACTTATAATCATATAAAGCTGCTCTTATATATAATCCTGTACCACCCACAATAATAATTCTTTTCCCTCTTTTACTAATATCATCAATTTTTCTTCTAACATCCTTCTGATATTCATAAACTGTATAATTATCATCTACATCACAAATATCAATTAAATGATGTACTATTCCTTCTCGCTCTTCTACAGTAGGTTTAGCACTACCAATATCAAGTCCTCTATAAATCGCAACTGAGTCTCCATTAATAACTTCAGCATCTATTTTTTTAGCAAGTTCAATACTAAGCTTTGTTTTCCCAACTCCAGTCGGACCAACAATAACTATAATCTCTTTCATAAAATCATCTCACTTCTTTGTATAAGTAACAATACTATCTCTACTCCAAGGAAGTCCCTGAGTACCCTTAAAATCAATAACATCAAAACCATCACTACCTAAAGTCTCACGTACTCTAAAAACATCATATGAAGCCGAAGGAAATATTTGTTTTAATCTCATTCTCTTAAGTCTTTCATTAGTCTTAATCTTATCTATTGAATGATCATATAAATAAAGTAATTGTAATATTCCACCATCATTTAAATGGCTCTTCCATTCCTCAAAATTACTTTCTAATATCCAGTAAGGATCATCATTAGGAAAAAAATATTCAATATAATGAAGTATATTAGAAAAAAACATTCTATCAAACTTTTTATCTCCCATACTATCACTCATTCTAAATATATCACCTACAACAAAAGAAACATCATCATTCCTAAGTCTTTCTCTTAACAACTGATATGATTCTTCATCTTGTAAATATTTATTAAAACTAGTAATAGCCTCTTCTGAAAAAAAGTCAGCAGTAAGTTGAACATCTTTAACTAAAGAAACCTCATCAATTAATTGTTCTCTTGGAACAGATAGAATTAAATCTCTTTTAATTTTATAAAATTTAGAAGTATCTGGATTTATATCAAAAACAGTAATCTTACCAGCGCCACATACTAAAGCATTAAATACTTGATCTCCTGAAGATCCTACTGTAAAGACACTCTTATCTTTTAAATCCATTACCGGAAAATACCCTGACAACTTCTCTGTTGTAAATGGATAAACCTTTGTAAACCCCATAATTATAATCCCCCTTAAAGTCCCGCTATTATATCATAAATAACAAAACTAATCAAGAGATCTCTTAAATAGCTTCTCTAAATCATACTTTGTATAAGTAATAATTGTTGGTCTACCATGTGGACAAGTAAATGGATTATCACATTTACGTAATGTATCTAAAAGGAAAATTTGATCATCATACAAAATATAATCATTTGCCTTAATAGACATTCTACAAGCCATAGTAGCAGCCATTCTCCATACAAATAAATCAAAATCAAATGCTTCTTTAGTTATTATAATATCTACTACTTTACGAATACACTCTTCCGCAATATCATCACTAATCCAACTAGGATGACTTCTAACAATAATTGTATTAATACCAAACTCTTCTGCTTTAAAACCATACTCTTCAAGTAAAGAAAAATTCTCTCTCACAACCAAAAATTCATTAGCACTAAGTTCAATCTTAATAGGAATAAGTAAATCAACTACTACTTGTTTTTCTTTTAATGATTTTAATACTTTCTCATAATTAATACGTTCAGCTGCAGCATGTTGATCAATTATATACATACCATCTTCATTTTCAGCAATTATATAAGTAGAATAAACTATTCCTCTAGGTTCCATCTTCTTTATTCTATACTCTTCCTTAACAGAAACTTCCCCATCTTCTTCACTAGTATCATCTTCAGTAGTCTTCTTATAATTCTCCTCTGCCTCAGCTATTTCAAAATCTAACTTTATCTCTTCATAACTAGTCTTCTTCCCAAACACATCTTTATAATCACTATCTATATCTTCTTTTTCTTCTCTTATTTGATCTCTTACTTCTGAAACAGAAGAAACATCTCTAACAGCTGCCGTAGGTATTAAAGTCAATTGTTTTAATTTCTTACTAATAAGATCAATAACTAATTCTTTTAAAGTATCCATCTTTGAAAACTTAATATCCATCTTAGTAGGATGTATATTAATATCTATTAGTATCGGATCAACATCTATATTTAAAACTATTATTGGAAACTTGTCTTTAGGAATATAAGTATGATATGCATCAGTAATAATCTTATTTAACTCATTATTTCTAATAACTCTTCCATTTACTAAAGTTGTAATCCCATTTCTATTACTCTTAGTAACCTCAGGATAAGATATATAACCAGATACATAGTAATCATCATTTTCTCCTGATATATTAATCATCTTTTTAGTAATATCAGCACCATATATTTGATAAATCACTTTAAGTAACTCCCCAGACCCATCTGTTCTAAGTAATACTTTATCATTATTTATTAAACAGAACTTAATATCCGGATATGATAAAGCCATCTTATCTACATACTCCACTATATTAGCAAGTTCTATATATAAATTCTTTAAATATTTTAATCTAACTGGTGTATTATAAAATAAATCTGATACTGTAATTGTCGTTCCTTCTTGTAAGTCACATGAAGAAACCTGCATATTTTCTCCACCTTCTAACGTAACAAGAGTTCCTTTTACTCCATCAGAAGTCTTTAACCTAACATTAGAAACAGATGCAATAGAAGGAAGTGCCTCTCCTCTAAAACCTAAAGATTCAATATAGAATAAATCATCCAAATTCTTTAACTTAGATGTAGCATGTCTAGAAAAAGCCATCATAGCATCTTCTTTATCCATACCAACACCATTATCACTAACTTCAATCTCTTTAACACCTGAATCAATTAACTTAATTGTTATTTCACTACTTTTCGCATCTATCGAATTTTCAACTAATTCCTTAACAACATTCATAGTCTTTTCAACTACTTCTCCAGCCGCTATCTTATTAGCTAAAACTTCATCCATTACTTTAATCTTTGACATATACTTCCACCTCAAAATATAAAAAATAGAATTTATCAAATGCTATTAACACCAACAAATTCTACTCTTATTATTCTCTATTTAAATTATCTTATCTATCCACTAAATTATTAGGTTTTTTCATTGGTCTAAATCCAGCTTTTTCTAACTCTGCCATACTAACAACACTACTATTAAGAGCAACTTTTAAATTATATTCAACTCCATCTATTATAACAAATATACTAGGACTTAAAATACAATTAAAGTAATATTTATATTTACTATCTGAATAATAATATTCAATAGCTTGAGCACAATTTCCACTAGAACGATCAACAATCTTAATCATACGACCATTAACCATAGTGCCAGATGTAATTGGTTGTTCAACAACATTAGTAGAAGAATCAATTGTACCTATAATATTTGATCCATCAATTACATTACCTGTTCCAGAACTGCTATTGTTATTGTTATTATTGCTATTACTATTATTACTAGAACCTGTATTACTACTATTATCAGTACTAGGTGTAGCTACATTACTATTTTGATTATTATCTGTATCACTATTATTAGAACTATTATCAGGAACATCAGTAGTATTATCATCATTAGTATTAGTATTAGAATTATTATTATCACTAGAACTATTATCAGTATAAACTTTAGACTCTAATACTTTACCATCTTCATTATATTTAACACCATTATTTTTATATTGACCACAATTTAGTAAAACTATATATTCATACTCTGAACCACTAGTCTTAGTAACATTAACACTACCAGTACAAACATTATTTTTATCTTCTGGATCTCTCATACTACCTAAATACTTTGTATCAAGTAATTTAGAAGCATCAATATCTAAACTAACTGTTGCTTCATTATCAAAAGGCTGTACCTCACTAACATATTTTTTAGCAGCCATATACATTTCTCTTTCCATAGTAGTATAAGTCTTACTCTTTTTAGCATTCATATAAACAACATAAGAATAAACAAAAACTACAACTAGTATCAAAACTACAATAACCCCAATAACTGTTTTTCTTCTTTTAACTAAAGAACTATTAACATTAGTCATATTCTCCCCACCAATCTCTAACTATATAATACTATATTTTTTGTAAATAATCAAACAATATTACCGCAACATCATGCGATACAACTTCACTAAGTTCCTCTACTGTTGCCTCCTTCATTTTCTTTAAAGAACCAAATTTTTTTAATAGTTCTTTTTTTCTAACTTCCCCAATTCCAGGAACCATATCAAGTACTGAAGATAATGCCCCTTTAGCCTTAATATTTCTATGATATGTAATCGCAAATCTATGTACTTCTTCTTGTATCTTACTAAAAAATAAGAATAAATTACTATCACTTTTTACATTTAAAACTCTACCCTCTTCATCAATAATTGAACTAGTCTTATGTTTATCATTTTTAACAAGTCCAATAACTCTAATATTAAGTCCTAAACTTCTAATAATATCTACTGCTATCTTAACTTGATTAAATCCTCCATCCATAACAATTACATCAGGCGGAGTAAGATCCTCCATTAATACTTTATAATATCTTCTATAAATAACTTCCTTCATAGCACCTAAATCATCTTTAACATCACTAGAAATCTTATACTTACGATACTCATCCTTTAAAGGTAAAAAGTCTTCATATACAACCATACCTCCTACATAAAAAGTACCAAATAAATGACTATTATCAAAAGCTTCCATCCTAGAAACTTTATCAGTCCCTAAAAGTTCTTTTAACTCATCTATTGCCTCAAGTCTTAAATCATCATTCTTCTTTAACATCTCTTCTTCAGCTTCAAGAACCTCTTTAGCATTATCCCTAGCTAGATCAAGAAGCTTCTTTAATTTACCCTTCTTAGGAGAAGTAACCTTTACTTTTAAATATTCTTCTAATAAACTTCCATCAATCTCTTCTGGTACTAATAACTCATGTGGTAATACAGTATGTTTTTCATAAAACTTAATAATATATTCAACTACTTGCTCATAAATATCTAAATCACTACTAATTATATCTTTATTTCTACCAACTAATAATCCATTTCTAATAAAGAATACCTGAATAGATAAATAATTCTTATCTACATAATAATTAACTAAATCAAAGTTATAATTATTATTTAAATCAATTTTCTGTCTTCTCAAAGTAATATCAATATCTTCTAACATAGTCTTTAATTCTAAAGCCTTCTCATAATTCATAGCCTCACTAGCAGCAATCATCTCTTTATTAATCTTCTCTCTAATAAAACTACTATCTCCCTTTAAAAACGAAACAATTTCCTTAGACATTTCATTAATAACTTTAGGTTCAACTTCCTTAACACAATATCCTAAACATTCATGTATATGATAATAAAGACATAATTCTTTTTTTAGATGTTCACACTTTCTAAGTGGATAAAGTCTATTTAACATATTAACAGTCTTTCTAGCTGCACTAACATTAGGATAAGGTCCATATAAGTAATTTAAATTTCTTCTTCTCTTAACATTTCTAACTACTCTAAGTCTTGGATACTTTTCTTTAGTAAGTTCTATATATGGATAAGTCTTATCATCAGTAAGCATAATATTATACTTAGGATCATATTTCTTTATCAATGTAATTTCAAGTATCAACGACTCTAACTCGGATGATGTCACAATATATTCAAAATCATCTATATCTTCAACCAACATCTTAGTCTTACCAGTAACTGTACCAGTAAAATAACTTTTAAGTCTATTTTTTAAATTTTTTGCTTTTCCTACATAAATAATTATCCCATCTTTATTCTTCATCTGATAACTACCTGGTTTAGTAGGTACTAAAGCTAATTTCTCTCTAAAGTCTTTCATAATAAACACCAACTAAATTATAAAATAAATCTAAAAAAAAGAAAAGTATTATCTATACTTCTCCATAGCTTTCATCATTTGATTAATCTGTTTTTGATTAGGTTTTCTACCCATCTGCATCATTAAAGTCTTAATCATATCCTCATTAATTGGAGGATTTTTCTTTAAATATTTTTCCATTACTTTACGTGCTACAAAAAAACCAATTACAGCACCAATAATTAGTCCTACAAGAACCATTAATATATCATGTAACATTTATCTCATCTCCTTAATACATAATTATTGTACCATTATAATTAAATGATATCAAGAAGAAGTTAATACAACAATCTATAACTGACTAACTTTTCTATAACACTTTTGTTTTTCTTCTGAAATGATTTTATAATACTTATCAGTTCTATTCCAAAAGTCTTGAATATCTTCAGATGAACTTCTACATCTATCTATAGCATAACACATAACTTCTTCATGAAATGAAACTGGTAATACTTTCTTCTCACTTTCTTCAAGTTCAACAAGATTTCTATCTGCCATTTTAAGAAACTTACAAGGATTAGTAATAAATCCATTTCTATAAATATTTAAAAATACCCAAGTAAACCTCTCTGTTTTGTCTCTCACCAGCAATCTTTCTAATTAATACAGCCTCATTATGTATTACTCTTTCATAAGCCTCATCTAAATCTAAAAACTCATCATATACAGATGCTACTTTTCTAATTTCTGGTAAAACTTCATTAAGCAATCTTGATGAGCTATTTTTTTGATAATACTTCTGAGCATCTTCATATCCTAGCATTATAACCATCCCCCAATTAGCAGCAAGATTATACCAAAAAGTACAAAAAATGTCAACTTTACACTATCTTGGTAATAACCGTTTAATTAAATAAAAACGGCAATAAATCTGTCAAAGAAAAAAGTCCGTTAAAAAACGAACCTCCAGTTTAAAAATTAACTTTAGACTATTTTAGTTGAAGAAATAAACCAATTAAAACAATTATCGTGGTATACATAAAGCCTCTTGTCTTTGTTCTAATCCAAGCTTTGAAGTTTCTATAATCGAAGTAATAGTAGAACCTTGATAAATAGATAAAATTGTATCTTTTTTAATTTTCTCGGATACTTCAAAAGTAAATTCATAATACTTACCCTGTTCTATTTGAGGTGATAATGATTTCAAAACTTTTATAGTCTGTACATCTTCATCTTGAAAAGCTCTAATTGTAAGATATAAATATTCTTCATTATTACTAGGCAAAATATATTCAATTTTATATGTCCTTACAAAAGAACAATTATGATTTTGAACGTTCTTTCCAGACGTATTATTAACTAATACGTAAAAAAAGCAAAATATAATCATTGTGACAATAATAATACCAATTATAAAAATACATAATATTATATTCTTATTTTTTCCTTTCATAATTCTCCTCCATCGATAACTCAATTATAAACCGAATCAAAAAAAAGCAAGAACTTATAGCTCCACACACATACATTTCAATATAATAAATATTTATTCCTTAATCACTAAATCTATCCAACTCCAACACCTAGTTTACTACTACTTAAGAAAAAATAATTATAATTCTTAAAATCACATACAAAATAATTACTAGAATATTTTTTTAGTACTTCAAAAAATGATGAATTTAACTGTTCTGTTTCTAATCTAATATAACTCTTCTTTATAGTAAGTCTACTAACTTCATCTTTATATAAATTATTAATATAATGAACATTACCCCTCTTAGAATAAGGTATATCTCTATGAAGCTTTAAAAATATATCTCTATCTATTGTATTCTTATCTATTGTATTAACAAGTTGTCTAAATAATGTATATGCATAATTAACTTCTTCTCTGTCTAAATAATATATCTGTCTTAAAATATTATAAAGAACTCTATAATTATTTTGATACAAACTTATAAATTGCTCTTTTACATCAAAAATAAAATAGACTTTCATATTATCACCAACTACATCTTAGCAAATATAAAAGTCTATTAATGTCGAATTTTATTTTAATAAGTTTTCTATTTTTTCCTCTAAGCTTTCTACATCAAAGCCATACTTTTTATATACGTCATCTTTTTTACCAGAAGAGCCAAATTGATCAAGTGTAATTAAATACTTCTCATTAAATATTAATCTATTCCAAGCAAATGATGATCCTGCTTCTACTACTATTTTTCTAACTTCTACTGGTAATACTTCATCTATATATTCTGAAGTTTCTTTCAAAAATCTATTTAAGTTAGGCATTGAAACTACTCTAATATTTATTCCTTTTACTTTTAATCTTTTAGCAGCCTCAATAACTTGATGTACTTCTTCACCAGTTGCGATAACTATACCATCTGGTTTTCTTTCACTATCAAATACTACATATCCACCTCTACTAACAGAAGCTGCATTAGTAGTTTCTAAAATTGGTAATTTATTTCGTGATAAAGTAATTACTGCCGGGCAATCATTTTTCTCTGCTATTGCCTTATATGAACCAATTACTTCATTAGCATCAGCTGGTCTAAATACTTCCAAATTAGGAATACTACGTAAACCAAGTAATTGTTCAACTGGTTGATGAGTTGGGCCATCTTCTCCAACACTAATTGAATCATGTGAGAATATATATATAACTGGTAACTTCATCATACAAGCCATTCTAATAGCAGGTCTCATATAATCACTAAATGCTAAGAAAGTAGAACCATATACTCTAAATCCACATAAAGCAAGACCATTAAGTATAGCACCCATTGCTCCCTCTCTAACTCCAAAGAATATATTCTTACCTAAATAATTATTAGAAGAGAAATCTCCTCCATCTTTAATATAAGTTTTATTAGCTCCAAATAAATCAGCACTACCACCTAGTATAAATGGTGATTTTAAAACTACTGAATTAAGTAACTTAGAAGATGTATCACGAGGAGACTCTAATAAATCCTCAGGTGCATCATAAATAAATTCTTTTATAGGTATAGCCTTATTATTACCCATAAAATAATCAAGTTCACTTCGTTCTTCTTCTCCCAAACTATCCAAAGTCTTATTAAACTTTTCTACTAAATCAGAACATCTCTTATCAATAAAATATCTAAAATCATCACATAAACCTTGTGATACAGTAAATGGTATATCTCTAACTCCTAGTTTTTCTTTTATCTTAGTAATTTCTTCTCTACTTAAAGGACTACCATGTACTAAATTAGTTCCCTCTAAACTAGAATATTTTCCAATTACTGTTTTTATCTCAATAAGCGTAGGCTTATCAGTACTAGTCTTAGCCTCTTCTATTGCTTTAGATACAGCTTCATAACTTTCTCCATCATTAACTGTAATAACATTCCAACCAAGTGATACAAATCTCATTGAAACATTATCATTAAAAGTTAAAGAAGTCTTACCATCTAAACAAATATCATTAGAATCATATAAAACTATTAACTTATTAAGTTTCAAAGTACCAGCTAAAGAAGCAGCTTCATAACTAATACCTTCCATTAAGTCTCCATCACTTGCTAAAACATAAGTATAATAGTCAATAAGTTCTCTCTTACCAGTATTATATCTAGTTCTTAAGTTTGCCTCAGCCATAGCCATACCAACAGCATTCGCAAATCCCTGTCCTAAAGGTCCCGTAGAAACATCTACTCCTGGTGTAACTCCATATTCAGGATGTCCAGGTGTAATAGAATCAATTTGTCTAAAAGCTTTCAAATCATCAAGACTAATAGGATATCCTGCTAAATAAAGTGTTGCATATAATAAAGCAGAACCATGTCCACAAGACATTACAAAACGATCTCTATTAAAATAATTAGGATTCTTAGGATCAATTCTTAAATGATGTGCATATAGAGCATAAAGTATTGGAGCAGCCCCTAATACAATACCTGGATGCCCAGAATTAGCTTCACTAATCATATCAATTCCTAAACATCTAATTTGATCAACAATTTTTCCCTGATTAATTTCATTCTCATCTTTTCTAGGTGTTGTCAAAAAACATCACTCCCATTCAAAAATAATTATAACATGACTATTTAAATATGTAAAACTTCTATGAACAATATCTACTCTTATCAAACATCTGCCAAGGCAAAAAATGTCTTCCTTCAGTATGCCCACTCATTGCAAATTCAACTAATCCAATTGAATTTAATTCTTCTTCCATATACTCAAGTCTCTTAAGTAAATTCTTAATTATATCAATCCATATAAAATCAGGTATCTCTCTATAAACCTCTGGAACATTTTCTAAAGCCACTTCTCTATCTATTCCAACACTAGTTAAAAAGTCAATTCGCCTTTCTCTACTCAAAGTATAATCATCATCACTAATTAAATAAGTCCTATAATTTTTAAAATTACTAATATTGCACTTTCTAATATCAAACCAAGGAATATAATATCTCTCATGACAATCAAGTCCTTTAGACACTTCTCTTCCATCATACCCTTTACCTACCGCATCAATATATACTCCTCTTCCTACACTAACACCAACACTTATACCAGCATATCTTTCATATCTCTCACTAGCTTCATGTGACAAATCAAATAAAACAAGTACTCCATCACTATCAAGCTCCTTAACTCTTTTAAAAATATCTAAAAAATCTCTATCAAGTTTTCTTGCCTCAACACTAACCATTGAAGGCTTAGTAATTAAAGTATCATTTCTCTCACACATAAAACTACTGCAGTACTCATAATTATTTTCAAACTCTTCAATACTACTAACTATAGTTAAATTCCTAACTGAACTTAAATCTGGAAAATACTTAAGTAAATTAATCATATCCCTAGTCCTATGATACTGCATCATTTTAAAAACATCATCTTTATTACTATAACTCAGCATACTTACTCCTTATAATCATAATCCCATAAACTTAATTTACCAGATACATAAATAGGTTCTATCTTCTTAACATTTTCTAATTTAAAACCATAACCCTCATTACTTGTATCATTTATAGTATTATGATAAACAAGTTCATTCTTATCACGTAACATCATACGTACTTCATCATCAATCTTTACACAATCAACCATATCACATATCGCTATAATACAACCACTAGGATATTCTAAGTTGTAACATTTAAACTTCTCCATTGCCTTCTTATTAATACCCTTACCGGCATGTATTAACAATTTCCCCCTATATTTACTCTTCCAAGTCCTAAACTCATACTCCTTAATACCAGCTGCTATCAAAGAAGCAAAAGGTTGTTTAATGGTAATTACTTTCATAACTCCTCCTAAAAGTATCATAACATAAAATTATTAAAAAATAAAAAGAGTTAATTAAAAAGTCAACTCTTTATTCACTAAAATGGTGCCGAGTAAAGGACTTGAACCTTCGACCTTTGCATTACGAATGCACTGCTCTACCAACTGAGCTAATTCGGCACATACTAACGAACTAATTATAGCACAAAAGAAAAACCAATTCAATTGAATTGATTCTATAAATACTCTTTCAATATCTCAAGACTATCTTCTTGCATCCTAACAAACTCATCCACTATTTTTTCTACTTCCTTATCTATATCTTTATTATTTAAGATTCTTCTTCCTTCAATAATTCCCATATTAGTACCTTTAACTAATAACTCTGCAATCTTAGAATTACTCTTATCATTAAAAGTTTTCATCTCTATTCCCCACCAAGTCATAGTCTTTGTAATTGGACTAACTTCATGTGGTGTATCAGTATCATTATACTTTCTATATATTTTATCTATTTTTTCTGAAATAACCTTATACTTATCATATTCTCCTTTAAGTACTTTAATAAAATTTGCATCTTCTGCCTTATCCATCGTAAAACTAATTGCTTCCATTCCTATGCTAGCACCCTTATTTACTTCATCTAAAGCATTAATATTCTCTTCCATAAAATTCCTCCTATAGTTAATATAAGTAGAATTTAAAATTTTATACAAAGTAAACTAATAATCTGTTCTAAGTTCAAATATCGCAACATACTCATTATATTTACCAATCTTCTCCAAATAAACTGCAAACTCAACAACTACATCAAATAATTCTTTTTTAAATATATAGTCTATTATTTTATCAATATTAGGAATATTTCCTATTTTCTTATCATAATAACAAGTATTAATATTCCATTTCGGATTTCTTAAAACCATTCTCGTATTATAATCAGGATTATCAGAAGCAATTAACCAAAACTCATCCAAATCCCTACTAATATAAATATCTCCAATTAATACATACTTCCCATACGCCCTACTACTAACCGCCACTGAAAACTTATTAGTATATTGTCCAACTAATTCTAAAACTTCCTCTCTAGAAACATTAAAATAAGTCTTTCCCGAACATCTAGTCGGATCTCTTAAAACATATAAATTCTGATTATTCTCCTCTAAGAATTCTCTAACCCTATTCATCATAAACATATCTTTCGGATCAAAAACCTCTTCTGTAAAATGATTAAGTCTAAGCTTTTCTAAATAATATAAACTCTCACTTTTATTATGTATCCTCATAATATTTCCACCTATTTATACTATATCATAACTTAATATAAAATAAAAATTAGTAATTACTACTCAAACTAATCATTTGACTTTCTATATATTTAATATATAATAAATAATACAAAGGAGGTTCACATGGAACTTAAAGATTTTAGATATCATAATCAATTTAATGTAACAGGAAAGCTTTCTCAAACACTATCTACAATAATATCTGAAAAAGAAAGTACTAACTATATATGTGGAATCTTAAAATTCAATAGTAAAGCTCATAAAGAATGGATAACCAAAGTATCAGAAGATTCTTCACATGTTCCAACATTAAGTTCATACAAATATTTAGATGAAACATTTATTGAAACAAAAGATTTCGTAAAAAAAGAAAAACCATATAGTTATTTTGTTGTAATAGAACAAGAAACATATCGTTTTTTCTCTCAAATAACAAGTGCTTTTAGTAAAAAAGAAAATGTCGATAGAGTTTTATCAATTCTTTGTCCAATATCACAAGAATATAATGGTGTACTTGATGCAACTGAACTAAAAGAAAAATATCCATACTTAGAAACATTTTTTGATCATCTAGATACTTGGCGAATGAGTAACAATAGAGCAACTCTAGAAGATAGTGTAATAGATGAAGCTGCTGCTAAAACACTAGTGCCAAAAGAATATAAAAAACAATAAAAACTACTTTACAGTAGTTTTTTTATTTAGTCTATTCTCCTTCAAAGTAAGAAACATCATCACCAACTCTATAAAAAGTACTAGAAATATTATGTTCAATAATACCAATCTTATTAGAATCAACATAATGAATAATATCTGGAGAATTAGTAGTATCAAAATCAATATATAATAATTTTTCTGTCTTAGAAGTATTAACTAATTTATGCGTACCATTCTCTCCACACGGGAATACTATAATATCACCTGTTTTAACTTTAATGGATTCCCCCTTAGTAAGAACAACTCCTTCTCCACTAATAATATAAAAACACTCTGTATTATAAGAATGATAATGTTTAGGAAAAGCCGCCTTTTCAGGCATTATTTCATAAAAACAAATATAAGCCTGACTAAAATCACTTCTTTTAGTAACTTCATATTTATTATACTCATACCCATCATGCTCATTTTTATACTTAGCTTCCATATTATTTAAATTCTTAACTACTATCTTATCGTTCATAAATTACCTCCATTACTAAAATAAGTATACCAAAATGAAAATAAAAAAAGCAACATACTGTTGCCTAAGATATTACATTGTCTTATGTCCTTCTATTTTATTTGTATCACTACTACTTTTTTCTAAATGTTCCCTTATGTAACCTTTTGACATAGGAGTTAATGGTAATTTCTCTCCAAAAGCCTTCTTTTGACTATCTACATAAGCTTTAGCATCATCAAAATCCTTAATTACAACATCATTACCAACACCAGTTAACTCTGGATATACTGATAAAACATAATCACGCATAACGCCTTGATCTAATAAAGAACCCATCTTATCTTTAGCCTTACGAGCCAAGAAAGTACACACTTCTTCAACATCACCCATATTCGTAAAAAGACGTCCTGTTGTTATATTTAAAATAGCTCCTAAATCAAACTCTTTAGGAATATCTATTCCCTCATAACTTCTCTCTAATGCTTTTAAATACTCTTCTCTTGCTCTCATAAAATCATCTTTAGATCTACCAGTTACTTCTAAAAAAGCAGAATCCATAGTAACAGTATCAGAATCTAATGTATGTCCATTAAACTTACAATATACAGACTCTCCATTTTCTCTAGCAGTAATCAATTCCGAAACAACATCTTCAAGTCCCTTACCAGGCATTACTTCAATCTCTCTTTTCATAAAACCTCCTATGCTAATATTGTACCACGAATAAAAAGAAAACTCCAAAATAAAAGTAAAACTTAATTTTTTTCATGTCAACAAACGCAAGAAAAACTCTAAGTAACAATAATTAAAGTTATACAAAAAAAGAAGCAATATGTTAAAATAAAAATAAGAAAGGTAGAAGAAAAATGAATAAGAAAAAATGCGATAAAGAGTGTATAGGAATAATTAAAAAAATAAGATATGCAAACCACTACAGAAGACTAACTGTTCAATACAATGTAGATGGAAAAGACTACGAATTAACTGAAACTGAAGTAAACAAACCGTATGAAACTATTAAACTAGGTTTTATTCCAATTGGCTACAAAACAAAGCCACTTATAGAACTTAAAACTAAAACATCACCTACCTTAGGTGGTACAATCAAAGTTAAATATTGTTCTTCAAATCCAAAAATAGCATTTTTACCAGATAACGACGCTAAAATAAATTGGTGTTAAAGAGGTGAAGAAAAATGAAGTAAAAAAGAAACTATAAAATATTATTAAATTTATATTTAGAAATAAAAAAACTACTTTCAAATCAAATGAAAGTAGTTTTTCTATTATAAAACACAACTATATTATCAAATTAATTTATCATTTTCTTCATTATTCCTATTTCCAACAAGGTTTTATAATAATTAATCATTACTCCTCTTCTAATCTAAAATCACCATCATTATAATACTTAAACCTATATAACCTATTCTTATAATTAACTTCTACATCGTGCCTTCCATTCTTATGCCAAATAGAATATTCATAATCATTACCAAATCTCTCATCTAAAATTTTCTTTGTTTTTAAAGCAACATCAAAATACATATCTTTCCAATCTATAGCCGCAATATCTTTTAATTTATCATGATTAGTTATTGTTTTAAGTATTTGCCATCCTTTTATATCTTCTTCTACATTAAATCTTTCAAAACCTAAATCTAAATATAATTTAGCTGCAAGCCAAGTATGTGTTTGTGTATGAAGTAAAATCTTATCATACTCTAACTTATTTGCTAATTTTATAAATCTATTAATCATAGGCTTAGAAAGACCATATCCTTGAAACTCTTTTTTTATTGCAAACCAATCTACAACTGCATCATACCCAAACTCTCTTTCTTTTAATTTTGAAATAGTAGCTGTTCCAACTTTCTCATAAGAATCATTAACTACAAAAAATAATCTTTTAGGTAACTCATCATAAAAATAATCATAAAAATCATGAAAATGTTTTAGTCCTTGTTCCATACTCATAAATTCTCCAGATTTAATATGGATCAAAACCCATTCTTCTTCATCTCCAGGTTTAAAAAACTCATAATGAAAACCATTTGGTAATTTATCATCTCCATATTTAGAAGTATCATCATATGTCATTAATAGTTCATGATACTCTAGTGTTTTATCAATCGTCTCCATAAAAAACTCCTCCTACAAATACATTACATCTCAATCCCATAAAAATACTTAAATATATTTCTCTTATCAGGGAAGTCATGACTTAATACTTTATCAATAAACTTATCTCTATCATACTTAACTTTTCTAGTTTTATATTTTATACTTTTAGAAATCTCCAAAATCATATAAGAAGTATATTCATCTTTTCTACAACCACAACTATCAACAACAACTATATTTGTAAGTGTTCCATCATCTTCTATATAGTCACCTGATATACCATCAACTTCATTAATATCAAACGAATTATGAAGATGACCTATAAAATAAGTTATATTATCATCATTATACTTTTTCCATAAATTAATATTTCTTTTTAAATTATCTTTCTCAAAAGGATATATCTCATCTTTATTATTAATTAAGTAATGACACAAAATAATTTTATTATTAAACTTCTCATCATCATAACCAATATTTACATCATAATAAAGAGGACACTTTTTTATATAATCAACTTCCCTCTCAGTTAACGAAGCCCAAACACTCTTATAATGTTCTTTTTCTTCACCCATAATAGATGAATCAAAATCTACTCCTCTAAGTAAATATATTTCATGATTACCTAAAACTGACTTTATATTATTATCAATCAATAAATCAACACATTCTTTTGAGTTAGGTCCAAGACTAATAGAGTCTCCCAAACATATTACATCATCTATATCTTGTGTTTTTATATCGTTAAGTACTGCTTCCATTGCTTCTAAATTTCCATGTATATCAGAAATGATTGCTATTCTTTTTTTCATAATCTATCACCCAATCAAATATTGAAGTAAAAATAAAATCAATGTAATAACTGCTATCGCAATTAATTCGTATTTAATATACTTTTTCTTATCACGATATAAATGTTTTATTTTCTTCCTAGTACTCAAATTGTGAACATTCTTCCCGATAATTACTTCACTACTATTTATATAACTATCATTATCAGATTTATATTTTGACTCAAATGTATTTGGATCATATCCATCATATATTTTTTCCATATCAATGTTCTTGTACAAATCATTAATAGAACCTGAAAACAATACAAATCCTAAAGAATATCCTAGTATTAAACAACAAATTGGAAATAGCATCCAATACCCACCACTTATAAATACAGAAAATACTGGAGGAATACAAACTAAAATAGTAGCTAATATAATTGCAACAAGACACCCTGATGCAAAAGTATATGAAAAACAAATTTTATTCTTATTTTTCATTACAAAATCATACTTTGCCGGAGCTTTAGAAATAGATTCTTTTATATAATCAAATAATTCAACCACTTCCTCATTTGTAGTATCTATCGCAACATTTATATCAAAACTATTCTCATAAATCATAAAACCAATCGAATTAGAATGATACTTATTCTCCTCATCAAAATAACTAATACTAAAATTACTGACGATACTTTTAATCTCTGGTACTCTTGAATTAAATATTCCTATAAACTTTTCAAAACTATCTATTTTTATAATTGTTGAATCATAAAAATCAACACTAAAAGAAAAGTCTGATACAAAAGTATTATATTTTCTTTTCATATTAAGTTGTTCTTCAAAAGGTAAACTATCATATGTTTGTTCTTCTTTTCTAGCTCTTGTTGTATATAACTTCATTACTTCATTCATTCTACTAAATATATTTGCTATTAAATTAGTAGAAATAATTTTATTGTTTGTATTAATTGCTTCATTATACATAAACTTTACTCCTATATCTATAGTAACTACAAACTACATTTCTAAAATAATTATATCATTCTTTTATACCTTTTGTTTAATAAAATATTAAACTTACTATTATAACTTCTAAATAATCAGCAATTATTTTCTCCTTACTAATTCATCATCAAATTCTAATTCTTTCTTTACAATATTGATCATTTAAACCTGTCCTTTCTTTAATTAATAACAAAAAAATACCAACTTCTTTTAAAAATTGATATTTTCTATATTAAATCCAAGACTATAAAAGTCTGGACAGATTTCCCAATGGTGCCGATAGCAAGAATTGAACTTGCCGCTGATCCTTACCAAGGACCTGTATTGCCACTATACTATATCGGCATAAGACTATATTATCATAAAGTAATATACTTTACAACCCATACAGTCATTGACAAAACTAATTAATGATTTTATAATCTCTCTACACAAGAATTATTTATTAATGTTACGATTATTAAACTTTTCATTATCGCATTCATAACAATAAGATTTTAAAATATTTTTATCATCATCAAAATAAGTAGAAGTCTTCTCTACCGTTCTAATAAAACCTAACTTTTCCATTAATCTCCATGAAGCCGGATTAATAGTAGCCGCAGAAGTCATTATTTTATCAATTTCCACTTCATTAAACATAAAATCTAAAACAGCACTTGCTGCCTCTGTTGCATAGCCATGTCCTTGATACATTGGACTAATAAACCACCCTATATCCCTTATTTCTGGTTGTGAAGAATATTCATCATTAGGTTGAACAGTTAACTGACCAATTGGCACTCCTTCTTTTGTAAAAATACTCCAAGTAAATTTCTGACTATTATCTCCAGAAACAATACTCTCAATTTTTTTCTCATAAAATGGCTTTTGTCTTTCCCAAGCATTTAACTGATCCATAAATATTTTCCTTGCTACAACCATATCCTCAATTTTATCTTTAGACAAATTATTCTTCTCGAATATTCTATCAGGCGTAGGAAAATAATATCTGTTTACCTTCTCATCCTTAAGTATTTGCCACAACTCATATTGTTCATTCATTGTGGGTTGTTTTATCAGTAAGTGTTCAGTTTCAAAATTTCTTATTGGTATATTCCTCATCACTACCACCATCTTTCATTACATATTACTTATATTCAATATGGTGTTCAAGGTGAGAATCGAACTCACATCATTTCCGTCGGAGGGAAATATTTTATCCATTAAACTACTCGAACAAGAAAAAGGAACTAGTCCTCACAAGTTACTCCAAACTTCTTTGCAAAATTAAGCCAAGTCGATAATTTTACTTTTCCATTTTCAATAACATTATCTTCTTCGCCTTCAATTTCTAAAAGTTTATCAATATCTATCTTAGCATAATTAATAGTAGTATCACTAATTATAGAATTATCAGTTCTAGTAACTATATTATCATAATATTTTAATCCTTCATATTGTTTAAAAATATTCTTATATGCTTCTTCATAAGTATCAAGAACACTACTATCATCACTAGTAACCTCTTCTGTTGAATGAAGTATTGTAACATAATCATCTTCATAATAAACTTCATAACTCATCTTAGAAGTACCATTAGTAACTGTTCCAGATCTACTACAAATCTTCTTACCATCAGCACTAGCCACATTACCAGTAGTACAACCAGTTAAAAGAAAAACCATAGTAGCAACAATAGCACTATTTATCAACAACCTCTTCATCATTATCATCCTCTAACAACTTAATAATTCTCTTTTGATTCTTTAATACTTCATTAATATGATCATGTAAAGACTCTAAAATAAGTTCACTCTTTAAATCCGTCCTATAATCATTTTGGTTTCTTAAACTATCTTTTGCCGCTTGCCTATTTTGACTCATCATAATAATTGGAGCCTGAATTGCTGCAATACAAGATAAAACCAAATTAAGAAGTACATAAGGAAACGGATCTGGTGCTCCTTCATCCATCAAAATGAAAGTATTAACAATAATCCAAACAATTAAAAATAACAAAAATCCTAATACAAAAGCCCAACTACCAGCAACCTCACTTACTTTATCAGCAGCCCTATCGCCAAACGACATTTTTTGAGCTTCCTGCTTATCAACATCAATTGCAATAGGTTGTTCAACTAATAAATCCAATAACTCTTCCTCATCTTGTGCTTCAAGTTCAGAATTCTTTAATAACATTTTAACAATATCTTTTTTAGTCTTTCTTTTTTCCATAACATCATCACCATAAAAATTATAACACAAAATTCAAAAAACATAAAAGAAAAAGTAGTTTTTCACTACTAATCTACTTCAAAAACTCAACCACTTTACTTGATACTTCATTAACTAAAAACTCATCCATTTCATTTAAAAATCCATGTCCACAAAACTCTAGTTCTAAAAACTCTAGTCTTCCATCATAATTAATTCTATTATAATACTCCAAAATATCTTTCTTCAAAGGATCAGCATTACCTACGATAAATAGCATATCATTTTCATACTTATAATCTTTATTACAGTCAGGAAAAATAATTTCATTGCTTAGTAATTTCCTATTCTTAACATGTTCCTTATAAAACTTCTTTATCTTTTTTATAACTAAAGAATCAATTCCTTTAGAGCTTTTATCTAAACAAGCATCAGAAACAACAGGATAAAATAAAACTAATCTACTATCTTTAGTTCCACTCTTTCTAACTATTCCTAAAATAGTACTAGCTCCAATAGAATCCCCCATCAAAGTAATATTATTATCTAAAATACCAAGTTTTTCTAACTCTGTTCTTAAATATAAAAAGCTTCTATAACACCAATCAAATACATCTAAAAAAGAAGAACTATCTATATCATCCAAATCTAAAGCTATAACTAACTCTTCTGTTTCATGAGAAATATTTCTGCAAATTTCTGCATAGTCGCCTAAACAACCAGTAACCTCTGTAACACCAGGAACATATATAATAACCCTCGAAATATTAGAAACTTTCTTTGGATAAAAGACTCTAACTGGTAAAACATCATCATTAAAAACTATTCTATAACTAGAAATATTTTTCTTTGATATAGTTGGATGAATAATTTCATAAACAGTTCTATATAACTTATATTTAAGTGTCTGATCAAAACTATTAACATTTGTTGTCTTCATATTACCACCAATTATATAATAACATAAAAAGAAAAGTTCTCTCTCTCAAACTTTTCTCACTTTACACTATTTACCAGTATTTTCACTAATTAATTTTTCTATTTCCCTAGCAAGTCTTTTGTTAGACTTTTCAAGATCATCGTCAGCTAAAAAACCTTTTCCAAATCTAATAGTTAATCCATTATTAAATAGTCTATACTTACCAGTTATTGCAAAAGGTACAATCAAAGCCTTAGTCTTATAAGACATTGAAACTGTTCCATACTTAAATGGTAATAATTCCTTGCCAGTTTTATTTCTAGTTCCTTCTGGAAATATTCCAAGTATTTCACCATTCTTAAGTACTCTAACCGCAGCCTCCTTACTATTCGTATTATCATGACCTCTATCAACTGGTATACAGCCAACTACTCTAAAAAACCATCCAACAGAACTATCAAACAATTCTTTCTTTGCCATATAATGAACTGGCCTTTTCGTAGATAATATTGGCATACAAGGATCAAATATATGCCTATGATTTCCAGCAAGTATTACTCCACCATCTTTTGGTATATTTTTTTATCAATTATTTTAGGCCTAAAAAAGATTAAGAAGAATATTCCCAGTACTCCCTTAAAAAACCGAAAACCTATCATCTTACTCTTCTTCATCGTCATCCTCTTGTAACTTCTTAAAATCAATCTTACCCATCAAAGTCTGAGGAAGACTCTTTCTATATACAAACTCATGAGGAATAGAATAAACTGCTAAATTCTTTTTACAATGTTCCTTTATACTACTCTTTACACTAATCGAACTATATCCATCTTTTAAAACTATATATGCCTTAGGTACTTCTACTTTATAAGGATGAGGTACTCCAATAACACTACAATTTAAAACTGCTGGATGCTCTTCTATTACTTTTTCAATATAACTAGGGTAAACATTATATCCAGAACTAATAATCATTCTCTTTAATCTCTGTTTATAATAAATAATTCCATTCTCATTCATCATACCAATATCCCCAGTATGTAGCCAAATCATACCATCATTATGTTTCTGTAACATTTCATTAGTCTCTTTTTCATTATCTAAATAACCAAGCATAACAGTAGGACCAGACACACAAATCTCGCCATCTTCCCCATAAGAGACTTCATCCTGTGTACCAGGCTTAACAATCTTTATATAGTTACCAGGAAAAGGTATTCCAATACTACCATCTCTATAAGCATCTCCAAATGATAGTGCAACTGCCGCTAAAGCCTCTGTCATTCCATAACCTTGACTAACTTTAACCTTGCTACCATGACTAAGTAAAAAGTCATTGATTCTCTCCGATAAATTACTAGATAAAGAATCTCCTCCTGAAATAACATATTTTAACATACTAAGATCTAACTTTTTATTTTTTGTATTAGTTAAAGCTTCATATAAAGTGGGAACTCCACATATAACATTAGGACGATACTTTTCAAGTAACTCATCAAATTTTTTAGCATTAAACTGTGGTACCAAAATAACTTCACAGCCTAAACCAAATGGAATATGAAAAGAAACACCAAGCCCAAACCCATGAAATATAGGCATTATTCCTAACACTTTATCACGAGGTTTTAAATCCTTAAAAATAACTCTTGCTTGTAACGCTAAAGCATTAAAGTTACCATTTGATAACACAATACCCTTAGGTTTACCAGTAGTTCCTCCAGAATGAAGTATAACAGCTGGATCCTCAGCTTTACAAGAGATAGGTTTTTCAGTTTCAAAATAACTACTAATAATAAAATCATTCCAATAAGTATATAACTTACTTCTCCTGGGCTTCTTCATTCTCCAAGTCTTAAACTTATATCCTGCTTGCATATGAGGAAACATAGAATTACTAACAGGAGCCACTATAACTTTACATACATCAGTCTCACTAATAACATTTCTAACCTTCTCATAACAAAAATCAACCATTACTAAATATTTACTCTTAGTACTATTTAAATAATTCTTAATCTCCTCTTCTCCAGATAAAGGATGAATCATATTACTAATCGCACCTATCTTACTAACCGCATAAAAACTAATTAACCCTTCAGGCGTATTAGGCATACATATCGTAACAATATCTCCCTTTTTTACCCCAATACGCGAAAAAGATAAAGCCGCTCTATCAATCCTTTTTAAAAATTCTTTATAACTATACACTCTCCCATAATAATTAACTGCCGGACAATTCAAATTACTAAGGGCACTTCTTTTAAACATCTCATAAATAGAAATATCTTCTACCTTAAACTTTAACTCTTCTTTAGTATAATACTTTTTCCACGGAATCTTAACTCTACTTTGTCGGAGTAAATCAACAACATTCATTTAAAGCCACCTCCACACCAAAAGAAAACTAATCTAAATTAGCTCTCATCAACTTCTCTACTTCTTTTTCTAATTTTTTATTTGCTTTTTCTAAATCATTGCCTACTTTAAATGGCTTACCAAAACGTATTGTTAAATTCTTACTTCTAAATTTATAATCTCCTGTAAGACCAAATGGCACTAATAAAGCATCCGTTTTATGAGCCATCGAAACAGCCCCAAATTTAAAAGGTAATAAGAACTTATCAGTTTTATTTCTAGTTCCTTCTGGAAACAATCCTAAAGCTTCCTTCTTGTTTAATACATCAAGAGCAACACTAACAGCCTCAGTATCCTTCTTACTCCTATCAACAGGAATACATCCTACCATTCTAAAAAACCAAGCATGTCTTCCTTCAAAATACTCCTTCTTAGCCATATAATGTATAGTTCTCTTAGTAGCCATTATAGCTAAACATTGATCATATACATGTTTATGATTACCAACTATTAATATAGCTCCATCTTCCGGAATATTTTCTTTTCCAATAATAGTTGGTCTATACCAAAATTTAAATATAGGTACTAAAATAGCCTTAAAAAATCTATAAGATCTCATTTTATCAGGTTCACTATTTTTCTTCATTTTTTACTTCTTCCTCCCTTAATTTTTTAAAGTCTACTTTACCTATCAAAGTCTTAGGTAAACTCTTCCTAAACTCAAACTCTTTAGGAATAGCATAACTCGCTAAATTCTTCTTACAATATTCCTTTATACTAGCTTTAACTGTCAAAGGATTATAATCATTTTTTAAAACTATAAAAGCCTTAGGAACCTCTACTTTATAAGGATGCGGTATTCCAATAACACTGCATTTTAATACTGAAGGATGTCCTTCAATAACTTCTTCGATATGACTAGGATAAATATTATATCCAGAGCTAATAATAAGCCTTTTAAGACGTTGTTTATAGTATAAGATACCATTACTATCCATCATACCAATATCCCCTGTATGAAGCCAAATCATACCGTCTTTATGTATTTGTAACATCTCATTAGTCTCTTTTTCATTATCTAAATAACCAAGCATAACAGTAGGCCCAGATATACATATTTCCCCATCTTCTCCATAAGGAACTTCTTCTTGTGTTTCAGGAGTAACTATTTTTATATAGTTACCAGGAAAAGGTATTCCAATACTATCTTCCCTATAAGCTTCACCATAGGATAAAGCCACTGCTGCTAAAGACTCAGTCATTCCATATCCCTGACTAATCTTAATCTTAGCATTATGACTGCTTAAATAATCATTAACTCTCTTAATTAAATTTCTAGATAAACTATCTCCTCCAGAAATAGCATATTTTAAACCACTTAAATCAAGATAATCATTCTTAGTCCCAGCCAAAGCCTCATACAATGTTGGTACCCCAAATATTACATTAGGCTTATATTTTTCAAGTAATTTATCAAACTTTTTAGCATTAAACTGTGGTACCATTATAAGTTCACACCCTAATATAAATGGTCCAATAGTAGATACACCTAATCCAAACCCATGAAATATAGGCATTATCCCTAGTACTCTATCCCCAACCTCTACATCATTAAAAACTATTTTAGCCTGTTCTGTTAAAGCATTAAAATTCCCATTAGACAAAATAATACCTTTAGGTTTACCAGTAGTTCCCCCAGAATGAAGTATTACTGCTGGATCATCTCTAGAAATTTTAATATCAAGTAAATTATTATAACCACTAGCTTTCTTTAAAAAATCATTCCAATATAAATAAGCTTCACTTTTAGTAGGCCCCTTTATTTTAAAACCTTGACTAATCTGATATCCAAGTCCTGTAAAAAAAGGCATACTATCTCTAGCAGAAACCACTATAGTCTTATAAACACTAGTATCTTTAATAATATTTTTTACTTTATCATAACAAACATCTATCATAACTAACATAACACTATTAGTACTAGTTAAATATTCCTTTATTTCAACTTCTCCAGACAAAGGATGAATCATATTACTAATAGCCCCAATCTTATTAATTGCATAAAACGCTATCATTGCCTCAGGTGTATTAGGCATACATATAGTAACAATATCTCCTCTTCTTACTCCTTGACTTCTAAAAGCTAAAGCAGCTTTATCTATTAAATTTAAAAATTCTCTATAACTAAGTTTTTTTCCAAAATAATTAATAGCTGTTCTACTTTCATATTTTAATACACCTTCTTTTAAAGCCTCATACATTGAAATATCTGGTACTTTTAATTTTAAATCTTCTTTTTTATAATACTTAGCCCAAGGTGTTTTAATTAATTTTTGTTTTATTAAATTTATAACGTTCAATTAAATTCCTCCAATTTTTTAGAAATATCATCCATTAATTTTTTATTTTCACTATCTAAATCATCAGTAATCTTTCTACTTTTTAAAAACTCTATACTAACACTTTTACCAATAATATTATATTTACCCTTAATAACAAATGGTACTAATAAACTATCTGTATCATTAGTCATTTTCACCGCCCCTATTTTAAAAGGCATAACAGCTTCATCTGTTCTATTAATAGTCCCTTCTGGAAAAATACCTATTACTTCTCCTTTTCTAAGTTCATCTTTAGCACTCTTTAAAGAATCTTTATCATGTATCTTTCTATTTACTGGAATACAACCCATACTACGTACAACAACTCCTTCTATTCCCTTAAATAACTCAATCTTAGCCATAAAATGAATCTTTCTAGGAACTGTTGCTATAAGCAATAAAGGATCTAACCATTTGGTATGATTTCCCGCTAAAACTATAGAACCACTCTCTAATATATTTTCTTTTCCTTTTACTTTAGGATGAAAAAATAAATAAACATTTATCTTTAAAAACACCCTAATTATATTATAAAACCAATTCTTCATTTTTTTCTCCTACAATATCAATTATAGTACAAAGAAAGAAAATAGCAAATATTTTTTTATTTGCTACCTCAAACTAAAATCTAATTTTAGTTGTTTTTCTTATTATTTTGTCTAATTACAATTAAACTTCCAACAGCTATCAATAGTACTACTCCAAGTACCATATAAGCTGCAGATACTGTATCAGGATTAGTTACTCTTTTATATATTGCACTAACTGTAACTTTTCCCTCTGGCATTACAAATGTCCCATCACTATTAACTTCTATCTCTTTACCAGACTCATCTTTAACAATAATTCTAGCTAAACTATACCCTTCTTTAACTAATACTTTTACTTTAACCATCTCTCCTGGATAAGCATCAGACTTAACAGTAATAGTTCCTCCACTAGTTTCCTCCTTAGCTACAGAAAACATATCATATGTGTATTTAGCAACAATTAAATTTTTGCATGATAGATCCCGTGTTTCTACATCATTTTCCCTCAACAAATCTTTTTTGTGTTCTAAAGCATACAACAAATATCCATTTTGATTCCCAGACTTATCAAAATTATTAGCAATCCCAAAAATCAAATTACTATTATTTGAATAAACTATTTCAGATACTTTTTTTCCATTCAAATCATATTTTACAAGAAAAGTCCTATTATCACTTGAAATAGCCGTAACTATATATCCGTCATAAGTTCTATCAGGTAAATAACTACTTATAACATCGGTATACATAGAGTGAACAGACGAAACATCATAATTACTTTTAAAAACCAGATTACCGGCTAAATCATACTTAGCTATTGTGCCAACATCAATATTATCACTAACATAACCAACAACTACAATACCATCAATAACACCATTCTTGTCATAACTATAATTAATATTATTAATTTCAATACCTGTTTCTTTTTCCCAAGCAGCATCTCCAGTAACACAATCCCTACTAGTCAATTTAGTATTATTTGTCACCCCAATAGCATAAATAGACTGATTCTTCGTATAAAGTAATCCCCCTAAACGAAATTGTTCATTGAGGTTTTTTACCCAAACAATATCACCATCTAAACCAACTTTTAATAAAGTAAATCCCTGTTCAATACCTAAATCAGAAGAAGTAGTAATAAATAAGATTAAATACCCATCTAAAACTCCATTATTATCATATGAATTAATGGCTTCTGGATCTGCATCAATACCATTACCACCATATTGTTTTTCAAAAATAACATTGTCGTTTTCATCATAAGCAGTAATTAAAATATCAGCCTCTCCCTTAACGACATAACCACCACTGTTAGAAGAATCAATTGTCGAAACATCAACATTAGATGCCTCAAAAGTCTTATCTTTATAAACTATCTTATTATTAAGATCAAGCTTTGCAATACCAATACCAGAAGAATTACCATTTTGTTTTAATTGCTTACTATTATAAATAACTAAATTACCATCTACATTTCCAGCATTATCATAACTAGATAATGTCCACACATCATCAACACACTCATTCCATTTTTCATTATACGTAAGTTTTAAATCAAGAGCTTGAACACTACTAGGTAATATTAAAATAGCCACTAAAAACATCAAAGTAAAAATACATCTTTTTAACCTCATAACTACACCTCTATACTATAATTCATACTACAATTATAACACGTAAAAAGAAAAAGTCACTAAATATTTCTATTTCGTAACTTCTTCTTTTGTAAGCGAATTATATATAACTATTTTTCTACTTAACTTATCACTTAAAAGACCATTATTCTCAAGTTGTCTCTTAACCTCCATTGCCACTCCTCTAGATCCATCAAGTAAAATAACTCCTGGCATTTCCTTAAGAATATCTTCTTTTATAAATGGATAATGTGTACAACCTAAAACGATTGAGTCGATTTTCTTATCCTTATATTCCCTAAAAGTATCCTTTAATATTTCTTTTATTTTCTCTTGATCATTATCCTCTATAGCATTAGCAAGACCAGGACAAGCAACTAAATAAATATTTTGATCTTTTCTTATATTATCTCGAATAAGCTCCATTGTCCTTTCGGACTCAATAGTAGCAGGAGTAGCCATTACTAGAGTATTTTTAAAATCTCTATCACACGCAACTTTAATAGCGGGGACTGTTCCAACAAAAATAATATCTTTATACTTCTCTCTTAAATACTTCATACATCTAGTAGTAGCCGTATTACAAGCAATAACAATCACTCTACATTCTTTATTAACTAAATAGTCAACTACTCCAGAAGTAATACTAAATAACTCTTCATCACTTTTTTCACCATACGGATTATTTAAACTATCTCCATAATAATAAAAATCCTCATTAGGTAATATCTTTTCTAACTCCCTAAGTACACTTAAACCACCAATACCAGAATCAAATACTCCAACTATATTACTCATAACATCCTCCACTATATTTTATTTAAGTAACTCTTCAAAAATATCACAAACATTTTCAATAACAAGTTCCTTATTATTACATCTACTATCCCTAACAGCTTCTACTAGTCTATGATAATACTTCTTATTTTCTCTATCAAAAACACTAACAAAAACAACATTATCTTCTCCATACGGATTATTTTTATCAACTCTATTTAACTTACCAGTAATACCAACACCAAAATCACTATTTGTAAACTCACTAATATTTAAAGCCATACTATCACTAACTTCAAAACTATATACTGAATACTTATCAATTAATTCTTTAGAAACACCCATCTTAATCTTATATTCATTAGAATAAGTAACTGCACTAAACTTTAATATATCGCTTGCTCCTTCAATATTAGTAATTTCATTAGCAAAACCTCCACCAGTACAAGACTCCATTGAAGATATTGTTTTTTCTCTATCTATTAACTTTAAAACTAAATCTTTTATTTTCATAATATCACCAACATTATTATAACCCAAAACCCTAAATTTGTCTTTAATACAAACAAAAAAAGACTCTATTTATGAGTCCCCTTTGTAATTATAAACGATACCCCAACTTTTTCATTAACTATAACAATATCATAGTTCATAAGATTAAGAGTCTTTTTAACAATAGATAAGCCAAGCCCAAATTCGCCTTTAATTCCCTTTCGGAACGGAGTAAATATTCCATCAAGGAAATCACTATTAATATTATCTCCATCATTGTATAAAATTAATTTATTTTGCTTAGCTGTAATTTTTATAGTTGTAGTAGCATATCTTATAAAATTACTAAGTAAATTATCAAGTATTGTTTCCCAGTTTTCAACAGTTCCCACGAATTGACTTTTCTTATCACATTCAACTATAAAATTCAATTCTTTTCTATGGAACTTAAACTTTTCTACTTCCGTCTTAATAATATTTTCCATATCAACTGGTACTAACTTTACGTTTTTAGAATTTTTAAGATAATCGAGTTTGTTTAAGTAAAGAAGTGAGTGTACTTTTTGTTCTAATTTAGAAGTCTGTTCTCTAATAACGTTAAGTGCTGTAGCTTCATCTTCAACTTTATCATCAACAGCTTCTATATATGATTTTATAACGGTGAGAGGTGTCTTAAAATCATGTGATATATTTTGATACATCTGATTACGATATTCTTCTTGATTTATTAAAGAAATTCGCATATCTTCTATTGCTAAAGCAAGTGACTTAATCTCATCATCTACTTCAAAATCTATTTTATGATTATAATCGGGATTATCTATATTATCAATCTTATTCTTCAACTTCTCAATCTTTTTAACTATAATTGTTGACCAAGCAATTAGAATAAGACCAATAAGTAAACATGTACCTAATACTATTGGAAATATTGCCCCCAATATATCTGTCTTTGTCTTATTTATATAACTGTCATTTGTAATAGCGATCTTTTTAACTTTTTCATTTTCGATAGCATAATAGTAATAAAACTTATGTTTATACTGAATCTTACCATAATCATTATTTATTTTTTCTAACAAAGCAGTAACATTATCAATACCAAGTTCACCACTCAAGTTCTCTGTTGTTAAAACACTATCACCTACAACATAAATGTAAGCAATCTCTGTATCAAGTAATTTATAGTCAACATTGGCATTAACTAATTGTAATGGTTCTCTTAAATAATTATATATATTATTTTCAGCAACTGGAATCAACATCTTTGGTAATACTAAACCTAATAATATAAAAAGTAATACGAATATAAAACCTACAAGCCAAACTAATTGTTTACTAAGTTTGTTAATACGCTTCATGATAGTCTGTACCCATACCTATAGATTGAATTCAAATTAAGCTTTGGAAGTTTCTTTCTAAGTCTTCTAACCAAGTCATCTACAACTCGATCAGAACCAAAGTAATCACTACCCCATATAGCATCTAATATTTCATCCCTCGTAAATGACTTATCTTTGTTTTTTAAAAATAGTACCAATAAGTCAAATTCTAATGTTGTTAATTTTACTTCTTTTCCTTCTTCAAAAACCATTCTCTTCGTTAAATCTACGCTGTAATCTTCATAAGTTATCAATGTTGTACTTTCATCTTTATAAACCCTTTTAATAATTTTATTAACTCTAAGAACTAATTCTTTACTGGAATAAGGTTTAGTAATATAATCATCGCTACCAAGTTCAAGTCCAAGTATTTTATCTAAGTCTTGATCTCTTGCTGATGTAAATATAACTGGAACTTCTTCATCTTTTTCTCTAATAGCTTTAATTATATCGTATCCATTAATATCATCGCCAAGCATAATATCTAAAATCCAAATATGTACTTTATTTCCAATATAGTTAATTGCATCACTTCCTTTAGTAAAGCTAACTACATTATACCCAGCTTTTTCTAAATAAGTCTTAATTAAGTTTGCTAAATCGACTTCATCTTCTACCAAACAAACAGTATACATATCATATCACCACCAATAGTATAACACTATTTTCTAAATTATTCTATAATCTAATAAGCAACCCTCCTTATATATATAAAGTAGTTTAACATTCATTTGCATTTTTCTAATTATCTAACCTTATACTAATTCCTCCTTTCTACACCTCTATAGTAACACTTAATTGTTGTCGAATTATTGGAACTTTATGTGAAATTATGTGAAAAAAATAAGACTTATCTCTGCTGACAAGTCTCAGTTCTATTTTTTATTATTACTTTCTTGAGTTTCGTGCTTACTACTAATCAACTTCTGATTATTTTCATCCACATATCTTTTTAAAGTATCCTGATGTAATAACGCTGCGTTTATTAGTACTTCTCTTGATAAATAAGCAGCATTTAAAAGGTCCAATTCTTCTTTAGCTAAAGTCTCACACTGTTTATTATCAAAGCCAACTTTATTCAAGGAATATACATAAGACTGATATAAAAGTAAATCAACACTCTCAGGCTGTCTAGCAAATTTAGAAGAAACCTCCTTAGAATTATCTTTTTCTCCCACAATAACAGAAAAAGCTAAAGTATAAAAAAATTCATCTATATTATTACCAAAATAATGTATAGCATCTTCATCAAGAAAAACATCTTCATCCTCTAATATCTCTTTTGGTAAATATTTTTGCCACTCACATCCAGGCATAAATGCTATATATGGATCAACAGCTAGACTTACATATCCATCATGAGTATATGATAAGTGTGCACCCTTACAACAAGCTTTAGTAGGAACATTCCTTTTCCATAATACTCTTAAACACATTTCTAACGCTACCGATCCTTCAGAAAAATCTTTTAATTGACTTTTCAATTCATCTTTTGAAATATCTTCTGGATTCAACAAAGAAAAATTATCTCTATCTCGTATTGAAAAGTCAAAATACTTCCACTTACCACTAGAATCAGTTTCTAAAGCTCTTTTTGATAAACTATCTTTAATGATTTGAAATATTTCACTTTTTCTTTCTTCTGGATATAACCTCATACAATCAACTATATCGATAACTTTTTCTAAATCATTAGTATTACAAAGACTAAGAATTATGTCATCTAAAAGATTAGGAAAAAACTTATTTATAAAACCTATAGAACTCTTATTACATTCCCCATCTTTAAAATTATCAGTAACTATTTCAGATACAAAACTCTCATATTTATCTTTATCTCTCCCTACTAACAAAATACTTTTTTCAACTTTTCTTAGCCAATCACTTTTAGAAACCCCATTATATCTTATTTCTGGAACAAACTTGCTTCCCAAAGATTCAGCCCATATTCTAAACGAATTCTCATCAATATCTTTAAGTTTACTTCTATAACTTTTTAAAAGTAATATTAAATCTTCCTTCATACCAAAACTCCTAATATTTTAATTATTAAATAAAATATCTTCTACTTCCTTCCAAGATCCAACTCGATCAACCACATCTAAATATTTACCTCTATCATCAAAAAGCAATGTTTTAATTCCATTTTCTTTAAAAGCTATATAATTATTAATATCATCATCAATAATAATATCAATTGCCTCATCCTTACAAACCTTAACTTTTCCTTCTATATAAGCATCATCAAAATACTTATCATAATAAATATTATTTTTAGCTAACCAATCTTTAGTAGCTTGTCTCATACTTTGATAAATCTTTACAAGCTTTTCATTACGTGCTGTTACTATTATTATTTCATTATTTACTTTAAGTTTATTTAACACTCTCAAGAAATCATCCTTTACCGGATCTTCAGCAATTACTTCTAATATTTTCTCTTTATAAAATTTATCCATATTACTACTATCACCAAAGAACTCTTCCTGACTCATTCCATGTTCTTTTATATATTCTTTTATCTTTATATCAATTACCTCATCTGTTGAACAAATAGTATTATCTATATCTATTCCTATTTTCATTCAAATCAAACCTCCAAATTTTCTAATTTTTCTATAGCTTCTTCTATTGTTGAAACTCCCATTATCTTAATTTTATATTTATTATCTCTTTTTAATTTAACACACTCTTCATAATTATCTCCACTAGGTACTAAAAACACATCGGCCTTATTTTTAACTGCTCCTGCTAACTTATATTTAACTCCACCAATTTTACCAATTGACCCATCTGCTTCAATTGTACCAGTACCAGCAATCTTTAATCCTTTAGTTAAATCCTCTTCTGTTAATTTATCATATATAGATAAAGTTGTAATTAAACCCGCTGATGGACCAGACTCTCTACTCTTAAACTTAATCTCCACGTCTGGATCAGTTTCATACTCACTAACTTCTTGTAAATAAACACCAATTAATTTCTTACCATTTTCAGAATAAACTTTAGCAGTTATATTAACTTCCTTATTATTTCTAATAACTGTAATAGTAACCTCATCCTTAGAAACACTTCCTAAATACTCTCTAATACTATTAACATTTTCTATTTCCTTATCATCAAACTTAACAATCCTATCTCCTATTTTTAAATTACTAGGCATATCATCACTAACAGATATAACATAAACCTTAGTATCTACAATCTTATACTCCTTACTAGCTAACTCATAAGCCCATTTAATAGCGTTACCATTAGTACTAACTAAATCAAGTCTATTTCTAAACTCAATATCTTGAATAGTCTCCTCATCAACATATTTATAATCATTAGCACTCTCACTTTCCCATCCAGGAATAATATAACTAAGTAAATAAGGGCCAAGTCTACCTTTTAACTCTGAAACATAAGATATATTGAAACTTCCCTTACTATTATAAGAATCACTAATTATAACTCTCTCATCAATATTGCTAATATCTCCACCTACAATAATATAATAATTAACTGGGAATAAGAATAAAATAACACTAAGTAGCAAAAATATAATAAACTTATATTCTTCCTTAATAAATTCTACTATATCATTAAAAAACTTTTTAATCATCATATCACCTTGTTTAATTATAACAAAGAAATGGAGAAATATGAAAAAAACTTATCAAAGAATTATTATTATTACATTTCTATTAACACTGTTAATTCTCTATACTATTAATTCCACTCTTGTAATTAAAAGTATTTTAGACTACACCAACCTCTTCATAACAAAACTTTTTCCTACAAACTTTGTTTTCTTTATGTTATCAACCATCTTAATAGATCAAGGCTTAATAGAGTTAATAAATAATAAGTTAAAACTAAATGGTAGTATCTTCTATGTAACTATAATGAGCATTTTATCTGGTATCCCATCAGGCTCTAAATATACAAAAGACTTACTAGAAAAAGATTTAATATCAACCAAAACTGCTAATTATCTCTTATCTTTTACTCATTTTCCTAATCCTATGTTTGTCCTAAATACTGTAACAATTCTTCTTAACAAAACTATTGCCTTAAAAATACTAATTAGTTTAATTTTAAGTAACTTAATAATTGCTTTAATATTTAAACCACCAAAAAAAGAAGTCATTACTATAAATGACTCCCCATCAAAAGATTTTTCAGAGTCCTTATCTAAAGCAATCATAGACTCTCTAAAAGTAATCTTACTAATCTATGGTACTTCAGTATTTTTCTATTTAATAACAGTAATCATAAATAAATATTTAACTTTAAATGTCTTATCTCATGTCCTATTAAATGGTATCTTTGATCTAACTAAAGGTCTATTCTCTATTTCTCTATTATCAAATAAATTATTAAAATCTCTTCTAATTATAATTTTCTTCTCTTTTGGTAGTTTATCTATTCATATCCAAATAAAAAGTATTATTACTAATACTTCTCTTAAATATAAATATTTTATTCTTGGAAGACTCCTTCAAATACTATTCGCAACAATTCTTTTCTTATTATCGTATTTTATCTATTAAAGTTAATTGGTGTTACTATATTAATTCCATATTTATTTCCAAAATCTGGATGATAAAAAATAATATGTATTTTTAAAACTTTATTAGTAGCAGTCATATTAACAGAAGATATTCTTAAATCCTCTATTCTACATCCTTCGTCATTTGTACCATAACCAACACTTGGTAATGGATAATCATACATATTTCCATCAGTTCCGTAACTAACTACAAATTTATCATTACGACCAGATGGACAATTAGTAGCAGCAACAGATGAAGCCCCATAATCATCCGCAACTATTCTAGTAGTTTCTAAAACAGTATGACTACCATCCTTAAAATAAAATATTGCCTTATATTTTTCTGGAATAATATTACTAGAATTACTAGCATCCAAAGGGGTGCTTTCTATTTTTACATCCATTAACCCCTTCTTTATTAAATCACTTTGAACTTCTTTAGTTAAAAGATTTTTATAAGTATAAATCTCATCTTTAAATTCTTCTATACTTTGTCTATTTTTATAAGTTTCAACTGTTCCATATAAAGAAGCCACTAATATAGCAAGTAAAACAAATGAAATTAAAAGTTCAATAGTTGTAAGGCCCTTATTATTAAGTTTTTTCACTACCAACACCTCTCATTTCCTTTTATTAATTCTAATGTTGAATAAGTCCAATAATCGTTATCATTCTTTGTATGATGAAATTCAACTAATACTCTATAACATGCACCATTTAAAGATGAAACTTTTGAGTATGTCGGTAAATAGCTTACATAATCTTGAAATCCAGAAGTAAAATCCCCTCCAGTATTCTCTTCAACTACTCCCTTAAAATTATTTTTATCATTCATATCATTTCTATTTCCTATTTTATAACTAGTTATATATATATTAAGTTTACCTGCATCATCTTTAGCAACTTCAAACTCACTAAATAACTCATTACAGTAATTTAAAGCTGTAACATCGGTAGGATCAATATCTGCACATTGAAACTTATGATATTTATTATTGGCTATGTCCGTACTAATAGTCCCATCAAATGAAACACTCCCACTCTGAATAACTTTCTTTATCCAATAAGTAGCATATTTACTGTCAACATCATCATAAGCCTCTCTCTTTTCATACTCTGCCATTATTGGATAAAAATTCACATAAATAATTGAAAACAAAGACATAATAAATACAGCGCTTATTAAAGTTTCAACCAGAACAAAACCCTTATTATTTAATTTTAACAATTTATCACTTCTCTCCTTGCTATTCTTCTAAATCTATTATATAATAAAATATAGTAAAATACCATACAAAAGTAAACAAAAAGAGGGGTTGAAATAATGGTAGAAGAGCAAACAAAAAAGGCTGCTAAAAAGGCAGAAACTAATATGGTTGCGTTTGATTTTGAACGTACTCCTATTACTCAAATTGCCGATTATATTATTATAACTGCATCAAAAAATAATACATCAGATATCCATTTCGACCCTAGAGAAGATGGTATGATGGTTAGATTTCGTATCGACGGTGATTTACAGGATTATACACATATTCCAAAAGCTTTTGAAAGAAACTTAACTACTCGTTTAAAGATTTTAGCTAACATGAACATAACTGAATCAAGACTACCACAAGATGGTGCTATTAAAGGTGAATTTGGTGGAAAATACTTAGATATGCGTGTATCTTGTCTTCCTTTAAATGAGGGTGAAAAAATAGTTATTCGTATCTTAGACTATACCAGAAGTTTACAAGGTATTGATAGTCTAGGTTTTAATCCAGCTAACTTAGTAAAATTAAAAAGAATGATGGGTGTTCCTAATGGAATTATCTTGGTAACTGGAGCAACCGGTTCTGGTAAATCTACAACAGTTTACTCTATATTGCAAGGACTAAATAAGCCTGAAATAAACATTATTACTGTTGAAGACCCAATTGAAATGAACATTGAAGGTATGAACCAAGTTCAAGTTAATGCTGAAATTGGTATGACTTTTGCTGCTGCTCTTCGTTCTATCTTACGTCAAGACCCGAACGTTATTCTAATCGGAGAAATTCGTGACTCTGAAACAGCACAAATTGCCGTACGTGCTTCAATTACTGGACACTTAGTTTTATCAACAATCCATACCAATAACTCACTATCAACTATTGAACGTTTACTTGATATGGATGTTGAACGTTACTTATTATCAACTGCCCTAACTGGTATCATTTCTCAAAGACTTGCTAAACAATTATGTATAAAATGTCGAGTTGAAAGAGAAACAACAAAATACGAGAAAAAAGTATTTAAAAAATTCATGAATAAAGACATTGAAAAAATATATGATGCTAACCCAGAAGGTTGTAAAGCTTGTCGTAAAGGTTATAAAGGACGTATCGCAATTCAAGAAGTACTAGAATTAGATGAAGAAATAAGAAATGCTCTAAATGATACAAAACTATCAAAAGAACAATTAAGTGACATGGTATATACAAATAAAACAATTACTATGTTACAAGACGCTCTAGGTAAATGTATCGCTGGACTAACAAGCTTCGAAGAAGTATACAGAGTTATTGAAATAGAAAGTGATCCAGATGATGATTCAACTGGAAGTTCACTAACAAAATCTATTGACGATGAAAATATATTAGATAGTGCAATTCCAAAAACTGAAGAAAATAAAGAGAAAGAAAAAGAAGAGGAAAAGGAAACAGTTCCAGAAAACAAGCCAAAAGTTGAAGAGGTAAAAGTAGAAAAGAAGGAAGAAGTTAAAGAAAAAGAACAAGAAGTAATTATTACCCCACCTACTATTAAAGAACCAATTCCTAATATAGTTCCAGAAAAACCAAAGGTTGAAGAAATAAAAGGACAAGAAGTAAAATCTTCTACTACTCAAGTAATAACACCACCTGTACCAAAACAACAAGCAGTAAATATTGATAAGAATCCTACTATCCCTATTGTAAAACCAGAAACAATTGCTAAACAAACAGCACCAATTACAAAAGAGATGCCTGTAATTATTCCAAATCAAGTAAAACCAGTAACACCACAACAACAAATAATACCTAATATACAACAAAAACAAAGTACTATTCCAAATAATAAAGTATTAGAACCTATTACAATAAATAAACCAATTCTACAACCTCAAAGTTTAATAACTGATTCAAAGCAACCAGTAATGCAAAATGCTAAACAAATCCAACAAGTTCAACCAGTAACTAAAAACACTAAACCAACATTAGTACAATCAACAAGTCAAACACCAGGTTTAGTAAATAATCAAAAAATAGTACAACCTACTAATCAAGCTATATCACAACAAGCAAAACCAGTAATACAAAATATTAAACCTGTACAACCAATAAATGAAAATACCAAACCGGTTCAACAAATACAACAAGTTAAACAAACTCCAATTGTTAAACCAGTACAACAAATACAACCATTAATTCAAAATATTAAACCGGGTGGACAAATAGTAAATCAAACACCAAGTTTAGTAAATAATCAAAAAACAGTACAACCCGTTGGACAGGTAACACCAAGTATTAAACAAACACAGCCTATTGGACAAATTCCAATAAAACAAGTACAACAAGTTACTCATCAACAAGTAAAACCAGTTGCAACTGTACAATTACCAAAATTAGGAGAAACTCAATAGTTTCTCTTTTTTAATTCAAAGAAAAAGAAACGATTTTTTTCGTTTCTTTTATTTTATTATCTTAATCAGTACAATTGTATTTTGCACATCCACAAACCGAACCAGTTCCATATTTATATGACTGACAAGTACAGCTGGTTGTATAAGTTAAACCATTTAAACCAGAAGAACAAGAAGGTCTAGATCCACCAGAATTACAAGTTGGAAGTCCATTTCCTGCAAAACCAGATACCCAACCATAAGTATAATTTGAAGCATTTCCTGGAGAACAACTTCCACTACTAGAAACATTCTTAACACAGAACTTTCCACTTAAAGTCCAACCAGAAGGACAACTATATACCCAATGTGCACCAGCACAAGTCATTTGTTTATAAACACAGCCTGAAATAGCCTCACAGTTTTTTCTTGAACCACCAACTTTAAGACATATATTAGTACCTGTGGCCGACATAGTACAACTCTTTGAAGTCATCTTGCATTGATCATATCTTGAAGAATAACTTTCACATCCAAAACTACTATGCCTACATGAATTATATGATGTGCATGATTTACGTACAACTGTAAATGACTTAGTAACAGTAGAAGTATTACCTGCTTTATCAGTACATGAATATGTTGTAGTATTACCAGATCTTGGAGTACCTAAAGAATCAGATGCAGAAGATGTTCCAGTAGTTGTTGTACCCATATCTTCAATAACAGCTCCTCCACTTCTCATCCCTGATAAAGAATCAGAACAACTTACAGATATAGCTTTTCCAGAACACCATGTAGTACCAGTACCAACACTATCTGTTGAAATACTAGGTTTAGTTTTATCTATTCCAAATGTAGTAGAACAAGAATTAACATTACCCGCTTTATCTTTTACATAACCATACCATTTTATACTACTACCTTCAGAACTGGCCGTACCAGAAGTTCTATTAGAATATGATGCTGAACTAGATGATGATACATCATAAGAAGCAACGCCTGATAAACTATCACTTTTTCTTGCTAATTTTACAGTAACATTACTTCTAAACCATTTTTCTACACCTTTAGTTCCGGAAGTAGAAAGAGAACAAGTTGGTTTAGAAGTATCAACCTTAAAACTACCTGAATTACAGGTTCCTTTATTACCAGCTTCATCTTTTACAAATCCATACCAAGTTATACCAGCAGTATCAGATTGAGTGCCTGAAGTATTACCACCATAAGATGCAGAATTACTATTTTTAACATCATAACTTAAAGGACTGTTAACAGCTCTATCACTAGATCCTTTTGGATCAGTCGTATTAATAGTTAAAGTAACATTAGTCTTGTACCAACTATTATCTCCATTTGGACTTGCTATATTCTTAGTAACTGTACAAGTAGGAGCAGTCTTATCTATCTTTATCATACTACGTCCAGGTTCTGAACAGTTTCCTGCCAAATCACAAGCTCTTATTTCAACATACTCTCCTCTTTCTTTAGAAAAAGCGGTTGTTACAAATGGTGTATTATCGCCAGGATCCTTAGAAGAATTTTCATATCTATGCCATTCATTTTCTGGATTACCATTGCCATCTTTACCATTAGAATCAGGATATCTATATTCAAAATATGCTATTCCTGAAGTATCATCAACTGAAGTAACCTGTACTGTATAACTCTTATTAATCCATTTATTCTCATACGTATTTTTAATTACTGGAGTACTAGGAGGACTAAGATCAATATAAGTATCTACATTACATTCTCCTTTATTACCAGCATTATCCTCTACTTCAATTATACTTACCTTTGCTTCATCGTAAAATAACTGTGTATATACATCCCTTTTACAACCTAATCCTGTATAATCAGTACATTTAACTTGTACTTCTACTGGAGGTTGATTAGTCCATTGTTGATTAAATTCCAAAACTATACAAGTAGGAGCTTTTGAATTTTTAATTGTTTTAGTTTCCTTCTTAGTACTTTCATTTCCATAAAAATCAGTTGCTACTACTTTTACCTCAATAGTACCTGGTACAAACTCTTTTAATGGTATCGTAAAAGTAATTTTCTTTTCTAATTTACCATCAACGTCTCCTGAGTTCTTTACCTCATTACCACTCTTACTAATTATATATCTATATCCTGATATCTTATCTTCATCTTCAATAGTAACAGTAACTTTAGCTAAATCATAATTGTCATTAGACCCTATTCCTTCAAAATTAAAAGTAATATTAGGACCAACTAAATTAGTAGGACTATTATCTTCTGAAGTATAACTATCACAAACTAAATTAACAACATAACTATAATTATTTTTACTATATCTATATACTTGAACATAAGACCTATCCGGATCACATTTTTTCTTATTTCTATCCAAAACCGCTCCAATATATTTCTTACTTTGTAAAGTCTTCAAATAAATTTGATTTTTTTGACCTACTCTTTTCGGTAAGAAACCTCTATTGTCCTGTGTATAACTCTTAGCAGCCATAATAATTTCCGATTCCTGAGCTTTATAATATTCTCTTGTTGTCTTATTAAGTAAATAAGTAACACCAACTACTGCTATACCAGAAAGAATTCCCATAATAACAATAGCAGCTAATAATTCGACTAGTGAAAAACCCTTGCTATTCTTCTTTACCATAATACATCCTCCTCATACACTTCATCCTAACATGTAGTATATCATATAACTAACATTTATCATATAAAAAGTAAAGATTAATTCGTAAATTAACATAAAAAAAAGAGTACTTTAAGTACTCTTTATAATTTAAAAATCAAATCCACCAACACATTCTTTTGTGTAGCAATCATCCCAAGGATCGCATCCATAAGTACAAGTATTCTTAGTAGTACGACAAGGATCTGTTCTTGTTTCGGTTTTTGTACATATAGGAGGATCACAATAGTATATTTCAGGAGTACCACCGGTTCCATAACAAGCACTATTACATCCTGAAGCCATAACCCATCCTGTTGAAGTTTTTTTACATCTTCTGCGTACGGAACTTACACACACTTCATAAGTTCCACTAACACAGGTATTTGGACTTCCTTTATAGCAATCACTACAATATTGACCACCTACACACTTCTTAGACTTACAAGAATTATAGCTATAAGTATGTGAGCTAGTAGTAGAGTTTCCTGCCTTATCAGTACAAGTTCTAGTATATGTTACACTACTTTTTCCAGCTAATCCCATAGATCCACTTGAAGATCCACTTAAACCACTCAACGAATCAGAACATGTACTAGTAGCAGTAGTTCCATTAGTTCCTCTGATTCCAAATGAAATGCTAGGTCCTACAGTATCTACTTTGAAACTTCCAGAACTACATGATGAACTATTTCCTGCCGCATCGCTTACATATCCAGAATAAGAAGTACCAGCTGTATCAGATTGAGTAGTACTTGTACCCCCAGAACTAAGTCCATAAGATACAGGACTTGCTACTGCTCTATCTCCTGTACCATCAGGTTCACTATAAGTAACTGATACAGTAACACTTGTATTGTACCATCCGTTATTACCATTTGGACTAGATGGACTTCTGTGTACTGAACATGAAGGACTTGTCTTATCTATTTTTATCATACTACGTCCAGGTTCTGAACAATTCCCTACATTATCACAAGCTCTTATTTCAACATACTCTCCTCTTTCTTTAGAAAAAGCGGTTGTTACAAATGGTGTATTATCGCCAGGATCCTTAGAAGAGTTTGCATATCTATGCCATTCATTCTCTGGATTACCATTACCATCTTTTCCATCAGAATCAGGATATCTATACTCTATAAAAGCAATACCAGACATTTCATCAACTGAAGTAACTTTTATTGTATAACTAGTATTTGTCCATGTATTTTCATAAGCATTTTCAATTATCGGAACAGTTGGAGGCGTAACATCAATATAAGTATTTACATTACATATTCCCTTATTTCCAGCATTATCTTCAATTTCAACAACACTAACTTTTGCATCATTATAAAAGTCTTGGGTGTATACATCTTTTTTACATCCTAAACCAGTAAAATCATTACACTTAACTTGTGTCTCTACTGGTACATCATTTGTCCAAGTAGTATTTTCTTTAAGAACTGTACAAGTAGGTGCAGTAGAATTAACAATGGTTTTTTGATCTTTTTTATTACTCTCATTTCCATAAAAATCAGTCGCAATAACCTTTATTTCTATAACGCCAGGAACATATTCTTTTAATGGTAAAGTAAATTCAATCTTCTTTTCTAATTTACCATCAATATCTCCCGAGTTTTTAACTTCATTACCATTTTTAGTAATTATATATCTATAACCAGATATCTTATCTTCATCTTCAATAGTAATAGTTACTTTAGCTAAATCGTAATTATCATTAGCACCTATTCCTTCAAAAACAAATTTAATATCAGGTCCAACCAAATTAGTAGGACTACTATCTTCTGAAGTATAGCCATCACAAACTAAATTAACTACATAACTATAGTCGTTTTTACTATATCTATACACTTGTACATAACTCTGATTAGGATCACAAATCTTCTTATTTCTATCTATAACCTCACCAATATACTTTTTATCTTGTAAAGTTTTTAAATAGACTTGATTTTTTTGTCCAACTCTCTTTGGCAAGAAACTTCTATTATCTTGTGTATAACTCTTAGCAGCCATAATTATCTCGGATTCCTGTGCTTTATAATATTCTTTTTCTGTCTTATTGATTAAATATGTAACACTTACAATACCAATTCCTGTAAGTATCCCCATAATAACAATAGCAGCCAATAACTCAACTAAAGAGAATCCTTTATTATTCCTTCTAAACATAACCATAAACTCCTTATTATTATCATATATAAATTATACCACAACCTAAAAAAATTCTACAATAGAAAACACAAAAAAATCAAACAAAAGAACCATTGTACACCTAACAAAAAAATCTTTTTACAAGAAAATAAAAGAAACGTAAAATCACGCTTCCTCTAACATATCTTTAATCTGTACAATTATATTTTTTACGTCCAACTATCCAATTATTATCGCTACTCTTTACATAGTACATATCATAGTATACTTGACAATTACTATTATTTAACTGTGTAACAGTCTTTCCATTTCTATCAACAATACCACACTTATCACCACTATAAGCAACTACAAAATCAGAAACACCATCATATGAAACACTATCATATATTTTCTTATCATTATTATCGATTAAATAATATGTTTGATTATTATCTTCACTAATAGCAAAAACTTTATCACTAAATATATAAATAGATTTATATTTACATGGAATTATCTCTTTACCAGTCTTATCAATAACACCTTTTAAATTATTAAGACTAACTACCGCAAGACCATACTTAGTAAAGTTAGATGTTCCTTCTACTTGATATTGTTCTTTAATAACTGTCTTTCCATCAGTACTTTTAAACCCTAATAATCCACTCTCAGAAATAGTAGCTATCATACCATTCTCTGAAAAATCAACTTCTGCATTTTTAGCAACTTTTCCATCTACTAAACTATATGAAGAAAAAGAACCATCACTAACAGCATAATAAACATAGTTTTCATTTACAAATACTGAACTACCTACTTTTTCAATAACATTTAATGATCCATTCTTAAATATAAATATATCATTAGTATCATTTCCACCTTGTCCAACTAAAACTGTTGATTTACTATTTTCAGAACTATAATCAGCAATATATGCATAATCACCCTTAGATATTAAATTACCATTCTGATCAATTAAATTCCATTTATCTCCAAGCATAAGAGCAACCCCTGCTCCATCATAACTAAAATAATAATCATAATTAACACCAAGTAAATTCTCACCATTAGCATTAACTACACTATAACTATTTTCTTCATTTTGAACGATAAAACAATTCTTTGAAACAATAACAACTGAATAATACTTATTTGCCAATACTTCATTTTTTGAAGAATCAACAACTCCATAAGTTAGTCCATCTTTAGTTGAAACAAATAACCCATCTTTAGCATCCATCAACTCTAAAACCCTAGAATCATAAAATTCATTTTTGCTTTCCAAATCAAGTACCTTTTTACCGTTTAAATCATAATAAGCATATTTCTTACCATCACCTAAAATTAAATTATTTTTAATTCTAACTAAATACTTTCCAGAAAGTTCAAATTCTTTTGAAGTATTATTACTACTCTTTCTTCCAAATCCTAAGAATACACCAACTCCAACAAGTAACACCCCTAAAACTAGTACAACAAGTAAAACTATCTTTTTATTTTTTACCATAAATCTCCCTCCAATAAAATACTAGCTATTCCTTTGCAAATAAAGAACATATCACTACATCTTATCTATGATAAAAAAATTATAACACAACAATTAATATAATAAAAGTAGATAAAATTATTTTTATTAAAAATAAGAAAAGAAAAAACTACTATTACTAGTAGTTACATTTCTTCTATTATATTTAATAATTCATCATTTATATCCTCAATACTTCTAAGCACTCCATCTTTTACGCATTCTATCTTATCCCAATTATAAAGTTCAACTAACTCTAAATATGCTCTTTCAGCTCCTTGTAAATGCTCTGGAGACTTTTCATTTTCATCTAAATTTTCTCTGTTTTTCTTTAACTCACATGAAATTTCATATGGAACATGTAAAAATATTGTCTTATCTGGTTTAGGTAATTGTAGTAACCAATATTCTAACTTATCAATCCATTGATACATATTAAATCTCTCGTCTTTATCTTTAATCTTACTACCTTGATGTGCTAAGCTAGAAGTCGTATATCTATCTAAGAAAACATAATATCCTTCATCTAATAATTTTAATGTCTTATCTATATTATACTTTCTATCAGCGGCATAGTACAAACATGATACTTTTGGATCTACATTAGGAGCACCCTCTTCAAAATATCCTGCACATATTTCAGGCTTACCTAGATATGCCCCTCCTACTATCCTACCAGTTGGAGTATCATACATTGGAAAACTAAAACAAGCACACTTCTTCCCCATTTCAGTTAATCTTTTTACTAATAATTTTGATTGTGTTTCTTTTCCAGAACAATCAGTTCCCTCTATGACAATAATTTTACCTTCCATAAATTTCACCTCGTTATTTTACAGTTCCTTTTACATCTGCTTTAAACGAAAAGGATACATTATTATTTGACTCATATTCATTGCTTAACCAAACTCTAAGTCTAAACTTTTTACTAGTTTTAGCTTTTAACTCATCTTTATATAATACTTTATTACTATCTATTTCTGAATCATTAAGTTCATTTAAAGTTAATGGTCTATTTTCAAAATTCTTAATTACTTTATTATCATCATCTGTCAAATAAAATTTTATATATTTACCATCTAACTCATTTATAATTGGTTCTAATAATATTTCATAATTAATACTTTTATCATAATCATTAGATACACTAAATTCATAATAATTACTAGAATTAATTCCTTCATTATCACTAATACCTAAAGCATTAACTACATCTATTGTATTACTATTACCTTCAGTGAAATTAAAAGATAAATACCCCATCGTAAGTGTATTTATTTTAACATCACTTTCTTTTACACTCACGGCATAGCTAGTTCCAAATATTAAAACTAATAATATTAAAACCCCTAAAATTGAAGTAATTATTTCTTTTGTATAATTCTCTTTCTCACCCATTTTAATTTCACCTTCTCCTTTAGTCTATCAAAATTTTATTTTTTTCACAATACTTATAAAAGAAAATGACGAAATTATACACTAATTTCATCATTATCATCAAACGGCACTAATATACACTTTCTACTTGCTAAAAAGTCACACATATGCACAAAGTTTTGATACTTTGTCTTTGGTCTTTCTAATACTTCTACTCCATTATAGTCCTTTGTCCATGGACCCATATGTGTCTTAATTACATCACATAAAAACTCAATCTCTTCTACTTCCAATCCTAGCCTTTCCTCATTATTCATAATATAATCAGCCATTAATATAGGGTGATCAAATCTCGTATATTTTTCATAATCATATCCAGACTTTAATCCATCATGTAAAATTAATGCCATAATCATTAAATCTTTCTCATCAGAACTATATTTATTACCAATACACTCATCTCCTAATAATTCATAGGCAATTCTAACAGCAGCTTTAGTATGACGTAAAAGTCCACCTTTACCTAAAGCATACTCTGGATGATATTTACCAGTAGAAGATGCTGGTATTTCAAAGAAATAATCTGGTAATAATTCGATCATTTCTACACAAGCATTTTTTACTTTTTCACTCTTAATATATTCTAACTCTTTTTTAAAATGTTCTCTCTTACTCATACTTCTCTCCTTCAATAAACTTAACAATAATCTCATTACTTACATAAAACTTATCCTCAGGAATAAATAAATTATCACCATCATCAATAATAAAGCCATTATCTATAAGTTCATTATAATTATAACACTCATCAATTCTTTTACCAAATCTATTTCTAAACTTATTCTTATCTATTCCCTCACTTAGTCTTAATCCTAACATAACTTCATATTCCATTAAATCTTCAGTACTAACTTCTTCAACACTAGAAACATAATCTTTAGAAAAATACTTATTAAATGATCTTGTATTAGTACTTCTCTTATTTTGAATATAAGAACTAGCTCCAAGTCCAAATCCATAATACTCTAAATTCTTCCAATAAACTGTATTATGTCTAGAATGATACCCATCTTTACAAAAATTACTAATCTCATAATGTTTAAAATTATTATTACTCAAATACTCACAAATAAATTTATACATTTTAAAATCCATATCCTCTGAAATATTCTTAGTACCTAACACACTAAGTAAAGTATTCTTCTCTATTATTAATGAATAAGTAGAAATATGTTTAATATCTAAACTAATAATAAAGTTCAAGTCTTCTTTTAACTCTTCGATAGTCTGATTCTCTAGTGCATAAATCAAATCTATATTTATATTATCAAGTCCCACACTTTTACTATACTTAACAATATCAATAACATGACATCTATCAAAATCTCTATTTAAAAACTCTAAATGTTTTTTATTAGTACTTTCAAGTCCAAAACTAATTCTATTTACTCCATATCTTTTAAATAAATCAATCTTTTCTTTACTCATACTTTCAAAATTAGCTTCTATTGTAAATTCTATATCTTCACGTTTCTTAAAAATACTAACTATTTTAAATAGTCTTTCTAATTGTAAAACACTTAAACTACTAGGAGTACCTCCTCCTATATATATTGTATTAATTACTTCTCCTAAATAATTACTTTTAATTTCTTCTTCTAAACTATCTAAATATTTATCTACTAATTGCCTATTATATAAAACTTTACAAAAGTCACAATAAGAACAAATCTTCTCACAAAATGGTATATGTATATATACAGATTTCACTATTTTCTTCCTTTAGGAGAACTACCTTTTTTCTGATCTTTACCTTCAGCAATTCTATATACTTGTGAAAGTGAAACTCCAGTTTCATTACTAATTACTCTATATGATGCCTCTGCATTAATTCTCAAATCTTTAATTTTTACCTTTTCTGCATCTGAAACAAAAGAATCTGCTTGTTTTTTTAATTTCGCAATAGTTTCAAGTTGTCCTGGAAAATTTATAAAAGAAACTTCTGATTTAGCCCATTTATTACTTCTAATATTCTCTTCTCTTAAAAACTCAACTTTTTCTTCTAAAGCATCAAGTTCTTCTTCCTTATATTCAGGACATAATTTCAATATTTCTTCTTTTCTATCTCTAATACATGTCAAATATCTTTTTACTGATGCTTTTGATATATCTGTAACCTCAGAAATATTTGTCGTAGAAGCTCCAGTCATACAATACAATCTACATACTTCTACTGCTAACAATAGTTTATTTCTAGTCTTTTCATCACCTAACATATTATCACTCCTCATCCATACTTAAAACACTCATAAATGCTTCTTGTGGTAATTCAACACTACCTATTTGTTTCATTCTCTTTTTACCTTCTTTTTGTTTTTCTAGAAGTTTCTTCTTACGTGTAACATCTCCACCATAACATTTAGCTAAAACATCTTTTCTAAGTGCTTTAACAGTACTTCTCGCAATAACATGATTACCTATTGCCGCCTGAATTGGTACTTCAAATAATTGTCTAGGAATAGACTCTTTCAATTTCTCAACTACACATCTACCTCGTTGATAAGCAAAATCTTTATGAACAATAACACTTAAAGCATCAACTGCTTCGCCGTTTAATAAAATATCCATCTTTACCAAATCACTTGGCTTATATCCAACCATTTCATAATCAAATGAAGCATAACCCTTAGTATAAGATTTTAACTTATCAAAAAAGTCATACACAATCTCTGATAAAGGCAATTCATAATGTATATTAACTCTACTCGTATCAATATACTCCATACTTAAATAAACTCCACGTTTTTCCTGACATAATTTCATAATAGCCCCAATATATTCTTTTGGTGTAAATATACTAGTCTTAATGAATGGTTCAAGTACTTCTTTAATTTTACCTTTATCTGGTAATTTATTAGGAGCATCCACTAGTATTTTCTCCCCGTTATTTAAAACAGCTTCATATACAACAGAAGGAGCAGTCGTAATTAAATCTATATTAAACTCTCTAGTAACTCTCTCTTTTACTATTTCTAAATGTAGTAATCCTAAAAAACCACATCTAAAACCAAATCCTAAAGCAGATGAAGTCTCAGGTTCAAATACAAGAGACGCATCATTTAATTTTAACTTTTCCAATGCTTCTCTTAAATCTTCAAATTTAGAAGTATCAATAGGATAAACTCCACAGAACACCATTGATTTCATTGGTTTATATCCCGGTAATTTTTCTTCAGCTGGATCTTTAGCTAAAGTAATAGTATCTCCTACTCTAATATCACTAATTGTCTTAATACTAGCACAAATAAACCCAACTTCTCCAGCAACCAACTCATTCTTTTTTACTTCTTTTGGAGTATTAATATGAATTGATGTAACTTCATATGTAGCACCAGTTTCCATCATCTTAATAGTATCTCCTACTTTTAATTTACCATTAACTATTCTAACAGAAACAACTACTCCCTTATAAGCATCAAATAAACTATCAAATATCAATCCTTGTAATTTATTATTTATATCTCCCTTAGGAGCAGGAACTTTTTCAATAACTGCTTCTACTAATTCTTTAATACCTATACCATTCTTCGCACTAGTTAAAATTATCTCATCTTTAGAAAAACCAATCATCTCTAACTCTTCAATAACTTTATCTACATCAGCTGATGGTAAATCTATCTTATTAATTACAGGAATAATTGTTAAATTATTATCAAGTGCTAAATATAAGTTAGCTAATGTTTGCGCCTCAATTCCTTGTGCCGCATCAACTACAAGTATTGCTCCCTCACATGCAGCTAAACTACGACTTACTTCATAAGAAAAATCAACATGACCTGGAGTATCTATTAAATGTAGGTAATACTCTTCATTATTATATTTATAAGTAAGTTGTACAGCATTTAATTTAATCGTAATGCCTCTTTCTCTTTCTATATCCATAGAATCAAGCATCTGTTCTTTTAATTCACGTTTTTGTATAGCACCCGTAATCTCAAGTATACGATCTGCTAAAGTACTTTTACCATGATCAATATGTGCTATAATACAAAAATTTCTAATATTTTCCTGTTTCATATACATCTTCCTCGCTTACTTATTATAACATGTCATACAGTAATTAGTAAATCAAAGAAAATATAAAATTTTTTTCTACTTAAAAATAAAAGTAAAAATTTAATATTCAAAATCATTTATAATCCAAAATTTAATATTCATCTACAAAAGTACTAAATCATCTATTTAAATTTTAAAAAAAGCTACTTTTACCCAGTTTGCATACTCTATTTTTATCTATTACTATAACGTTGGAATATTTAATTGTTGGATGATACCTTTCTTTAGGAAAGGAGGCGATATTATGAACAAGAAAGATTCTTTAATTACTTCTTTAGTAATAATCATCTACCTTTTACTATTTCTACTATTAATAGTTCTAGTATAAAAAAAATCACCTAACTAGTTGTTAGGTGATTACCAAAAAAACAAGGTAACACTCAACACACGAAAATTAAGTGTTCCATTTTTATTTTATGAAGTTTCCTTCATCTGTATTCATCATATCATAAATTACAAGCTATTACAATAACTATTCTTCTTTGCCTAAACATTTAATATAAGAAATATTATCAAAATCAATCTTTGAAATAATGTCATTCATTTCTTCTATATTTAACTTTCTAAATCTCTCAATCTTATCAGGAATAACATCACCATACCTAATCAAGTCATCAGAAACATTACTAGCAACACTATCTACATAATCAAATAATTTAACTTCACTAGAAATCCATACTTTCTTCATTCTATTAAAAGCTTCTTCTGAAATACTAATATTATTAATCTCATTCTTAAACTCATCAATAAACTCATCTGGATTATCTGTAGATACAATCACTAAATAATTTTTAAATCCTGGAATTGACTCCCAGTCAGCACTAAAACTATTAAGTAGTTTTTTATTTCTAACTCTCTCTCTAAATAAAGAAGAACTACCAAAAGCAAGTGTACTAAACATTTGTAAATATAAATCTAAAGTCAAATCATCATAACTACTAAGATCATCAGTAGGAACTTTTAAACCAATCGCTACTTTTGGTACCTTAACATTAGTATAGAAAGTTTCTTCATGAACATTAACCTTTTTCTCTTCAAGAACTTCAGTAACTACAGGTTTACCCATATTTTTACGACTCTTCATTTCTTCATTAATAATATCACGAGCCTCATCTATATTAAAATTACCAACTAGTAGCAAAAACATATTATTAGGACTATAAAAATTATTATAACAAGTATATAAATCTTCCTTAGTAATTTTATTAATCTCTGAAACTGTTCCACCTATATCAATACGTCTAGGATGATTTACGTAAATAGCCTCACGCAACTTAGTCTCAATTTGCCAATCAGGCATATCAGCATACATATTTAACTCTTCCGCAATAATACCCTTTTCCTTCTCTACATTTTCATCTGTATAGTAAGGAGAATCAACAAAACTTAATAAAAAGGCCAAGTTATCATTAAAATTCTTTGTACCATAACAAATATACTGTGTTCTATCAAAAGACGTAAAAGCATTAGCACCAGTACCAGATTTAGAAAAGTATGTAAACGGATCTATTCCATCTTCTTGCTCAAACATCTTATGTTCCAAAAAATGAGCAATACCATCAGGTACTTTAATTTCCTTATCTTCTCCAGCTGGAATGAAATTAGTAATCTCAGATCCAAATCTAGTAGCATAAGCCATAAAATAATTCTTCTTATTTGTAAAAGGCATCAAAAATACTTCTAATCCATTATTAAGAACTTCTTTATAACAACTAACATCTAATCCCTTAAAATCAATCTTCTTCATTCCTAACTCCTTCTAAACAGAATATCGTATCAATAGTTACCTTTTTAGCAACCTTAACTATTTCACTCTTTGTAACTTTACTCATCTTCTCACGTTTTACATCTATATCATCAGTATTAATTAATTCCATCATTAAATAATTATTAATAATTTTACTTTGACTATCCTCAATCTCTTCTAACGCTGTATTATAATACTCTTTTGCCATTAAAATATCAGTCTCATCAAACTTACCATTACACATATCTTTTAAGTTTTTTTCAATCAAGCTAACAGTCTTCTTATAATTCTCCTTATCAATACCAGCTCTAATTAATAAAACATTATCTAACTTATTAGTAATAGAATAAATTGTATAACATAAAGAATTTTCTTCTCTTACTTCTTTAAACAATTTAGAATCAGAACATCCTCCAAAGATAACATTAAATAATGTCAAAGGATAATTTCTCTCGTATTCACTAAGTCCATTTATTCTACAACCAATCGCAAGTTTAGACTGTGTATTATCAATTTCCTCATTAAAAACCAATTTACTTCTTCTAGGCTTCTTCTCATCAACCATAAAAGGCATCTTTAACTTCTTTAAAATATCAAACTTAAAATACATCTTGATTAAGTCAGTTGCCTCCTTTATATCAATATCCCCAATAACAAAAATATCAACAAAATCATTCTTAATCATATCTAGATAAAACTCATAAAGACTTGTACCAGTAATATTATCTAAATCCTCTAAATAACCCATCATTCTATAAGAAATAGGCTCTCCTTCACCAAATGCCTCAGCCATACGTATTAAACTATAATTACTAGCATCTTCCTTAATAGAATTTAAAGCACTACGACAAGTACTCTTTACTATATCTAGTTTTTCCTCATTAAATTTTCCATTCTCTACATCAGGATTAAATATAATCTCACCTAAAAACTCTAAAGAACTAGCAAAGTTACCATCTTCAGTATATTTATCATTTAATACAGTCAAATAAAAATCCGTATTAATATAATTACCAAGTCTAGAATTAGTAGTTCTAAGACCAGCAGCATACAAATCCTGTGCTTTTATAGTAAGTTCTCTTTTACTATTATATTTCTTACTAGATTGCATAAACATATCACTTAAAATATTTCTAATAGTAATCTCATTCTTCTTTATTACTCTATGGAATGAAACTTTAACAGTAATAGATTTAAATTTATCAGTTTTAATTAAATGCAATTTATAAGAACCTAAATCTTTCTTTATATATTCCATACCTCACCTCTATCAATTAGTATATTCAGTATTTTAATTTTTATTAGAAACACTCTCTAAAGCTAAACTAATCATATCATTTAATGATTGTTCTCTCTCTTCACTAGTTAAACTTCTCTTATCATATTTTGAATCAACTACTGTAAGTAGTGATGTTGCTTGCCTATTTAATTTTTTAGCTAAATAGAAAAGACAAAATGCTTCCATTTCACTAGCTAAAAAATCTTCATTTGGAAAATTACTCATAAACTTTTCTCCATCTACATATGGATCAAAAACATCACTCGTAATAATCTTACCAGATTTTATATTAACACCAAGTTCTCTTCCCTTTTTCATAATCAAATTATTTAACTCACTACTAGATTCATATTCTCTATCAGTATCTCCATCAAATAATAATGGAAAAGTACTAACAGAATAAGCACTAGTCGCTAAAATAACATCAAGTAATTTAACATCTTTATGAATAGTACCAGATGTTCCAATTCTAATAATCTTCTCTACATCATAAAACTTAAACAATTCATAGGCATAAATTCCTATACTTGGAATTCCCATACCTGATGAAAATACAGTAACTTTGTTCTCTTTATAATAACCAGTATAGGCAAACATATTTCTAACACTATTAACTAATTTGTAATCTGTTAAAAAATGTTCTGCTATATATTTTGCTCTTAACGGATCTCCTGGCATTAATACTACCTTTGCTATATCATCTTTACTACTTTCTATATGTGCTGTCATCTCTATCCCTCCTATTTCATTATAACATACATCTTAAAAAAAGAAAGTAACTAGATTACTCTGTTACTTCTCCTGTAGAACTCTCATCAAATTGTACTAGTACTTCTCTAGGTTTAGAGTTACCAGTAGCTGGACCAATAACTCCTCTCTCCTCTAAAGTATCAATCATCCTAGCTGCTTTATTATAACCTATCTTAAACTTTCTTTGTAAAAGTGAAGCACTAGCTTTCTGAGTTCTAACAACAAACTCTAATACTTGTTGATACAATTCTTCTTCACTATCAGCATCTCCAGCCACTTCATCAATAACCGCATTATCAACTGCATTATGATCAATTGCCTCAAGATTTAATAATGACTCATCATACTGAACTTTTTGTTGTTCAACTGTAAAATCAATTAAACGTTTAATCTCATCATCTGTAATAAATGAACCTTGAATACGAGTTGGTGAATTAACTCCAATTGGTAAGAATAACATATCACCTTTACCAAGTAACTTCTCAGCACCAGTCTGATCAAGTATTGTTCTAGAATCAATTCCAGATCCAACTGCAAATGATATACGAGATGGAATATTTGCTTTAATTAAACCAGTAATAACTTCCGTTGAAGGTCTTTGAGTAGCAACAATCAAATGAATTCCAGCTGCACGAGCTTTTTGTGTAATACGTAAAATTGAATCTTCAACTTCTTTAGCTGCTACCATCATCAAGTCAGATAACTCATCGATAATAACAACAATATAAGGCATCTTAGTCTTTTTATAATCATCATGAGCATTTTCCTTATTCCATTTATCTATATAATCATTATATGATTCAATATTCTTAGTACTAGTCTCACTAAATGTCTCATAACGTCTTTCCATTTCAGCAACCATTTTAGCTAGTGCAACAGCTGCCTTCTTAGGATCAGTAACAACCGGACACATTAAATGTGGAATACCATTATAAACTGATAATTCAACTACTTTAGGATCAACCATAACAAGTTTAACTTCATCTGGTCTAGCTCTCATTAAAATAGAACAAATAATACCATTAACACAAACTGATTTACCAGAACCAGTAGTACCAGCAATAAGTAAATGTGGCATCTTATTAACTTCACAAACTTCAACATCCCCCATAATACTCTTACCTAGAGGTACCATTAATTTCTTATTCATAGCATCTTGCATTTTCTTACTACTAATAATCTCATAGAAACTAACAGGAGTAGATTTATCATTAGCAAACTCTATACCAACAGTATTTTTCCCAGGAATAGGAGCTTCAATTCTAACATCCTTCTTAGCAAGAGCTAAAGCTATCTCTCTATTAATAGAAGTAATTTTATTAACTCTTGTGCCAGAAGCAATTTCTAATTCATATTGAGCAACACTAGGTCCAATATGTACTTCAACTACTTTACCAACAATCTTAAAATCTTTAAGTACTTGTTCAAGTATTTCAATATTTTTCTCTATTGCTGCATTATCAGGTCCTTTTTCTCTCTTCTTAGGCTGATCAAGTAAACTTAAAGGTGGTAATTGATATTTCAAATTACAAGCTGGAGTCTCTTTGACCTCATTAGTAACAACTGGACTACTAACTACCTCAGGCTTCTCATTCTTCTCAGGAACTTTTGTCAACTCATCAATACTAGTAATTTTAATATGATTATTTCCTGGAAGTTTCTTATCACTATCCTCTTCGTCTTCTCCATCACTAATAATAACTGAAGACTTCTTCTCCTTTGCCTCTTTTTCTTCCCTTTTATGAATCTTAATCTCCTTACTCTTCTCTATAGAATTCTTAATAAAATCTATTATAGAAAAACTAGTAAATAAACAGAAACCTGCTATCATCAAAACCCAAGATACAATCTGCATTCCCATAAATGAAAACAATTTAACAAAGACAGATGCAAGTACTCCTCCAATTAAACCTCCACCAACAGCTAACCAATTATCTAATGCCCCAGTAGACATAATACTATTAAAAGATAAAACTAATTGATCAACAGTCTCTTTAAATATTAAAGTCATATTACCATCATTTTGTAATATAAACTCTCTATGCATCATAATTAAAAGCCCTAAAGAAAATACATAAACACCAATAAGTTTAGTCGAAAAAAAGTCTGGCCATTCTCTTTTTAATAATAAATATCCTCCTACAAGAAATATAACAACTAAAAATACATTATATAAAGATCCAACTAAAAATAAACCAAACGATGCAAAAAGTCTTCCAACTGGACCATATTTCCCAATACCTAAAATTGCTATTAAGATTAATATAATTCCATATAGTTCAACACTATAATTAAAACTCTTCTTAACTGCTTTTTTCTTTTTCTTTTTAGCCATCTTATCACTCCTATCATTACATAGATATTATACTAAAAATAATATACTTTTAAAATACAAAATCAAAAACTTTACAAAAGAAAAAGGCTTATCAGCCGATAGGACCTTTAACACTTTTTATATAACAATAATCTCCAACCTTAGTATAACCTTTCGGACAATTAGCAGTTGTCGAAGTAGTTAACTCACAATTTGAAATAAATGATTTACCATAAGTACTAACATTACAAGTAAACGCATTCTCAACAGCACAAGAATTTAACTTCTTAGAAACTGAAGTACTAAAACTATAATTATAATTTTTTTCTGCTATTGAAAAACCGGTAGGACAAGTTGAAACATTATAAACATAACACTTAGTACCACTAACAGTTCCAGTACTACAACTATAACTAGGAGTAGCGTCAACTGTAATTTCACATTTAGTACCGTTAAGTTTTCCTACACTACAAGTATATGTAGAAGTAGCATATGTACAAGTAACTTTATTTCTGCTTTCTGAATCAGAGCAAGCACCACTATCAGGAGTACACTTAGATGTTAAAACTGTATTAGCATTTGCTTTAAATTCATACTTCATGCAATCAGTACCAATCAAACTTAAACCCGAATCACAATATCCACCTGTTCCTGTACAAGTAGAACCATTCCAAGAACAACCATTTGTACTACTACATTTATTTTGATTACTAATACCAGTACAAGAATGAAATGCACTATTATTAGCAGTAGCAGAACATACACTTGTTTTTTTATTATATAATTTTACTTCTGTAGCAGCCTTTGTCATAGTACACTTAGTACCATCTAAAGTATAGCCAGCACCACAACTATAACTAACCGTAGCATTAGTTGCACAATTATAATCAGCAAGTGAACTAGTACAAGAATTAACAGTAGCATTATATTTTGTTGTAGAAGCAGAAATTAAAGTAGTAGAACAACTAACTTCTTCTCCATCTTCATATTTTACATATCCATTAAACTTTCCTTCAGCAAGTGGCATAGTCTTAACATTATTATATGTTTTTACACCATCCATATTCATTCCATAAGAAGCAACAGGAATAATAGAATCAATAAAAGCCAGTGTAACACCAGATGTAGTAGCATTAAAATAACACAAATTTTTAGCAGTAAGAGATTGATAAAATTTTGGACATACTGTAGAGTTTCCTGCATTATCATATACCGTTCCTGGAGATACACCCTCAACATTTTCTCCTTCAGGAATAACTAAAGAAACACTAGGTGTTGTACATTCAGAACCACCTTCATCACTACAATAACCAGTTATTTTTGAACCTTTTGTAGTCATTTGAAGTGATCTTCCATTTTTACAAGTTGGAGCCGTTTTATCTATTTTTATCATACTTGTAGTTGGTTCAGTACAATTACCAGCATAATCACAAGCAATAAACTCAACAATTTCATTTCTTTTTTTTGAAAAATTCGTTGTCTTAAATGAAGATGTATCACCAGGATCTTTAGAAGAATTAGCATACTTATGCCACTCTCTTTCACTAGCTACACTAGAATTTGGATATCTATAAGCAAAATATGCAATTCCTGAAGTATTATCTCCAGATGATAAAGAAACTGAATAACTCTTATTTATCCATTTATCTTCATATGGGTTACTAGCAACAACACTAGAAGGTTCACTAGTATCTATATAAACATTAACATTACAAAGTTTAGCATTTCCAGAATTGTCAGCAATACTAATTGTATCTGTTTTTATATCAGAATAAAATGTTCTAGTATAAACATCTTGTTGACAAGTATTACCATTATTAGGAATACATTTTATTTTAGTCTCAACTGGAACTTGACTAGTCCAAACTGTATTTTCTTTCAAAATACCACAACTAAGTGCCGAACTACCAACACCAGTACCTTCCGTAGGAGTATCAGGATCCGTTCCGCCAGGATCAGGATTATCAGGATCAGTTTCTCCACCACCACCAGGATTTGGATTAACAACAGGATCTGGAATAATAGGTTCAGGAGAGCCAGGATCTGTAACTCGACTGTTTACAATACAACCATGCGAAAAACCAACATCAGAATTATATCTTTTACATCTTAATTTAACAAAGTAAGAAAACTCTGACACACTATCATCATCCGTTGCTCCATTAGCTAGCTTAACATTGACATTAGCCCCACATCTTCTTTCTTTATCATTTGGATCCATCAAATTTTCCAAATATTTATCACTCATTAAATCAGTAGCATCATATGTAACTCCACTAGTACCAGCATCAGCAACTTCAGACTCTAACCCTTCATTAATAATATAGTTATTGGCAGCATCACAAACACTTTGTACCATAGTCTCATAAGACTTAACCTTAGTCTTTTCAACGTATCTAGTAACTGCTACAACCGAAATAGTTGAAATAATAGCTAGTATCGTAATCGCAGCTAAAATCTCAATCAAAGTAAAACCTTTATTATTCTTCATATAAAAACTCACCTATCTTATATACTATAAAAAAAGTCTATCACAAACATTCACATTTCACAATATCATTATAAAAAAAATTAAAAAAGTAGGAAATCATTCCTACTTTAAAATGTAAAAAATGCTAAGACTATAATTCTAACTCATATGGAGAACTAACTGTTCCATCACCAGACTTAACCTTAATATCATGTTTCAAAGAAACAACAGGTCTAACACCAGACTCCCATCCGGTACCTTCTGACATCTGGGCACCAGAAGCTGCAATTGAAAAAACTTGGCCACCACCACCTATAGAATTTGGTGACATAGTTATCCAATCCTCGCCAGTAGTTAAATAGCTTAAATAATTTCCAGCAAGATAAAGTTCAGGATAAGTTAATAAACCAACTGGATAAGTTAAAGTACCATTGCCACCAGATTCAGTAGAAACAGAATAACCATCTCTTGACATATTAGGACAAGAAAGTAAAGACTGTCTATCATTGAACGGAATATAGTATGGGGATTGCCTTCCAAAAAAACCACCATACACATAATTTTTATCATTGCACCAAATAGTGTCTTCAAGATAATCCACAGTCATATGACTAGCAAACCAACTATCAACCATTGCTTTAACTGTTGAAGAATTTACATTAGCAAAAGCCCTTTCCATAGCATCAATTATAGTTTCACCATTTTTTAAAGTGTAAACATATAAACCACTAACACTAGCAGTTGTTGAAATAAAGTTAACCTCAGTACAAACACCTGTAGTGTTTAAACAAGTATAACGATATTTCTTACCAATAGTATCCCTATCACCATCCCAAAGATTTTTAGAGACAAATGTATCAACTAATGTATATTTAGTACCATCCCACGATACATCACTACCATAAACATAGTTGTACTTATTATCATATTCAAATGTTGTATAATTAACCGTAGTTATAAGATTCTTATTTTCACACGTTGTACTAGTTAAATCACGACAAAAATAATAACCTTTATACTTTGAATAATCATTAGGCCAATCAATTTTCTTTAATACTTCTGGATTGGATAAAGTATAAGTACCATTACCATTATCAGTAATAGTCTTACTTAAAATAATTGTATAAGTACTAGGATCGGTTACACCATCTTTTAAAAGTATAGTAGCATAACCAGAAATAACATAATAAACCTCACTACATGTAGTAGTATTAGAGGAAAGACTATTACAATAATAATAACCCGAATTATCATCCTTATTCGTTCTAGTTACAGGATTTAGAAGTTTATAATTACCATTGAAATACGTGATATTTTTACTGTAAAGAGCACTAGAGAAAAGACCTCCAGTTAAAACATGGACTAACTCATTTCTAATAGAACTACTATTATATCTATCACCAAACATATAGCCAACATCAGATAGAGAACCAGAACTCTCATTAAACTTTGCTTTGCCTATCTCACTTGCAGTACCAGTATTATTACATCCACCATCAGCATTAACAACACCATTATAAAGTAATTTAACTCCCCCCGTAGAAGTAGTTCTAACTATCTTCCAGCAAAAACCATTAAGAATAACATTGTTATTATCAACATTTCCCCTATAATAATGAATAGGAAAATTATCATTAAGAGTTTCATCCATTGTATAAACACCTTTACTAAGTGTAGGTAAAGAACTAATATGAGCATCAGTACCATTAGAACTCTTAGCAACAACACCATACAAAGTCTTATCACTAGTATCAGGAGTATTACCACCAGTACCATCATCATCTGGTTCAACTACAGGCTCATCTGTTCCAGGATCACTAACATTCTTATTAAGTGCACATCCACTAGAAAAACCAACATCAGAGCTATAATCTTTACATCTTAATTTAACAAAATAATAATACTCAGGTATAGCATCATCATCTAACGTAGCGTCTGTTACTCTTACATTAACATTAGCACTACATACTTTTTTATTATTCTTAGGATCCATCAAATTTTCTAAATATTTAGAAGACATAAGTTCCTTAGCATCATATGTAACACCATTGTCTCCTGCCTCAACTACATCAGACTCTAATCCTTCATTTATAACATAGTTATTAGCCGCATCGCAAATACTCTTCTCCATTGTCTCATAAGAACTTTTTCTAGTTCTATCAAGATATCTAAAAACAGCAACTGTCGCAATAGTAGAAATAATTGCTAATATCGTAATAGCAGCTAAAATTTCAATCAAAGTAAATCCCTTATTATTATTTTTCACAAGAGCACCTCACTATCATCCATCTTATAAAGATGATATCATAAATAGCTAAATTTCTCTAGTTCAAACCAAAAAATTGCACAAAAAAAGAGCACCAATCATTATGCTCTTGACACATATTTACCATCTGCTGTTGAAACAATAATAGTCTCTCCCTCTTCTATAAATAAAGGTACACGAACCATTAATCCAGTTTCACATTCAGCATCTTTTAAAGCATTATTAGTAGTATTTCCTTTAACAGCAGCTTCAGTATGAGTAATCTTTAACTCAACTTTATCTGGTAAATCAATACCTAATACTTCACCTTCATAAGTAGTAATATATACTTCTAAATTTTCTTTTAAGAATTTAGCCCCATCTCCGATAGAAGACTTATCAAGTTCTAATTGTTCATAAGTATCCATATTCATAAAATAATATGTCTCACCCATACAATATAAGTATTGCATTAATGTCTTCTCTATTCTAGCAGTAGCAACTTTTACTCCTGCATTAAATGTCTTTTCGAAGATAGCTCCAGTTCTTAAATTCTTTAATTTAGCCTTAACAATAGCAGCTCCCTTACCAGGTTTAACATGTTGTGTATCCATTACTACAAAAATAGCACCATCAACTTCGATAGTAATACCATTTTTTAAATCGTTAGTACTAATCATAAGAACCTCCTATTTTCCTCTTTTTGATTTATTATACTTCTTTACATAAATTTTGCCTTTTGAGGCGTCTTTTGTTACTCCACCATTATTACTAACAGGAGGATAAAGTCCGTCAACATAGCTAGGAGTACCAGCTTGACGTTCAATCAACTTATCAATATTTTCTGGTGTTCTTAAATTTTTATACATTATAGTTTCCACCAATCAAATTATTTCTTTTCCTTATGTACAGTATGTTTCTTACATCTAGGACAGTATCTATTTAATTCAAGACGGTCTGTTTTCTTAACATTTCTTTCAACTCTATAATTTTCTTCCTTACATTCAGTACAAAATAGAGTTTTGAATTGTCTATTTCCTGCTTTAGCCATGTCTATCCCTCCTTACGTCTATAGGTATTATACCAAAATTTTCCCAAATTGCAAAAGATTTTTGTACTTTTTACTAATTTCTATACTTCAAACATCTCATAATACTTATCTGTAACTGCTCTAGTAATTCTATAATTAACTAAACTCATAAAATCATACCCTGAATTTAAGTGTGAACAATTAGGTGAAGTAACCATAAATGAAACCTTTGGATTATTAAAAGGTGCATATCCTATAAACGAAGTTGTAATAGTTTCAGTATCAATAACTCCATCATTATCAGTATCAATAAAACTCTGTGAAGTACCAGTCTTACCTGCTGCATCTAATCTATCATCTGTATAGTAATTACCATAACCACCTCTCATATGCATAACTGCATAAAAACCTTGTTGTACTCGCTTTAAGTTTTCCTCCTTAACATCAATTGTATTTAAAACATCAGTCTTATAAGAATACAAAACTTCTCCTAAATTATCTCCATCAGTACTAGTTCTAACTTCTTTTAATAGATGTGGTCTAATCCTCTTACCATCTTCCGCTATAGTAGACACATACTGTAATAACTGTATCGGAGTATAAGTCTCATACTGTCCCATTACAAAATCAAGTAAATTACCACTTGCCTTATCAGTAGAAGAATATCCTCTACTTTCAATTGGTAAATCAATACCAGTATAAACTCCCAGTCCAAACTTATGATACATATCTCTATAAGTATCAAAAGCCTTCTGATTAAAGTTAAGCTTCATTCCTCTAAAATACTCTTGTCCATTAACTCTAATAGCCGTTTTAAACTGATAAACATTACTACTCTTAGCCATAGCTGTAATATCATCAATTACTCCTAAGTCTAAAACAGACGAACACTTAGCAGGAGCTCCTGCTATCTTTACACACTCATCTAGCATTTTCTCTCCAAAATGTATTGCTCCTGTTTCATATCCAACTAACATTGAAGCACCTTTCACAACAGATCCAGGTGTAATTGGTGACATCAAAATACTATTAACATTATCTATTATTTTATCTCCCACTAATTTTCTAGATGCCATCGCTAAAATCTCCCCAGTATTAGGATCAGAAATAATAACTGATGAATGATCATAATACTCTGTATTTGCCTCATTCTTAGTCCTAATCAATTGTTCATCTATAATCTTTTCTACCTCTAGCTGCAAATTCATATCAATAGATAAGACTATATCATTACCTCTATTTCCTTCTTTAACTAATCTAACTTCATGTGAATTAACTGCCTCATAAATACTTTTTTCTCCCTTAAGATACTCTTCATATTGCTTTTCTAAATAATTAAGTCCAACTCGATCATTTAAAGAATAACCAAGTTTCAAATAATAATCTTTCTCTTCCTCTGGTATACCTTGACTACTAGAAGAAACACTACCTAATATACTTCTTAAACTATCTCCATACGGATAAACTCTCTCCCAATCAACTCTCGTATTAAACCCATCTAACTCACTAACATTTTCTGAAATATAAGCAAACTCCCTATCAGTAACACCACTCTTAATAACCTTCTCCTCATATGCATAACCCTTAGACATTAAATAATATAAATAAGCTGCTCTTAAATCATCCTCATTAAATACCGAAATATCATCTAAACTAATTCTTTCTATCTTTAATTCAAGTATATCTTTATTAGATAATTTTCTCTGTTTAACTAACTCTCTTTCACTATCTGTAATTTTTAAATTACAAACATCTGGATACTTTTCCAAATAAAACTCTTTTCTAGCTCTTAAATTAAGCTTACTAATATCTAAATCTAAATGCTTAGAAACTAAATATGCAAGACTAACCATCTCTTCAGTAGTAGTACCCTTCTCTTTCTTATATACAATTGTATTAATAGCTTTATTATCCACTATAACATTATAGTTCCTATCATAAATCCTTCCTCGAGGAGAACTACCAAAACTAATACTTTTATTAGTTAAAGAATCTAACTTCCTACTATAAAAAGATCCATGTACAATAATAACTGAAAATAACTTTCCAAATAATATTAAAAAAAGCCCAATTGTTAAAATATATACAAAAAATATTCTTTTATTAATAATTACTTCATAATTATTTTTCTTTCTTCCCATTCTAATCACCATTATTAGTTTGTCTCATATTTAAAATCTTATTTCATATATTTTTTATGAGGTGATACTATCTATAAAGATCTAATAAAAAAATATATTAATTATTTAACAGTAGATGACATTAAAAAATATGCATTAAAACAAAATATAGAAGTAACAGATCGTGAATTATTAATTATTTATAATTTTATTAAAAGTCATTACAACGAACTTTTAAATAATGATACTTCTGTATTTAATCTTTTAAAATTAGAACTTCGTCCCATTCTCTTTGATAAAATTATTTCTCTCTACAACGAAAATAAGGCTAAATACTTATAGCCTTATTTTTCCTTTTATATAGATTTATTTTCTTTACTATTAGTGCTAGCATTTGTTTTATTACCATCAGAAAGCATCATATTTAACTCATTATCGTCAAAATCAAATATCCAGTCTTCATCAGTAACAGTACTAGCATTACTAACTCTATCATTATTAGTAATCTTGGTACTATTATATGCACTAACTGCTTCAGGAGTAATTTTTTCCACTTCCCCATAAGTATCTTTTACCAAATGCAAAACTTGTCCAGCAACTCCTGTAATACCCTTTTGATCTAATGGTAAATACGAAGATAAATTAAGAATCATATTTATATTAGTCAAATTATCAAGAATATGTTGAAAGTTATCTTGATCTGAGTAAAGACTTCTAGCATGATATTCTCCTGTATGAAGTTCAATCGAAGGATCTTCATCTCTATACTCATGTCTTCTCTTAAAAAGAGGATTAACTATAAACTCTTCTAAATCTTTATCATAATATCCTAAAAAATATTCACTAGGAATACTATAACCATTATCCTCTCTTCTATATATTGGATTAAATTCTCTCCTATCAATACCCATAATAAGTATTTTTTTAGCATCTCTATGTGGCCAATGATTAAGATTATCTAATGAACTATTAGTCTGTGAAAGAGGTATAAAGTGTGATGGGATATTAGCATATTTGCACCTCATCTTACCTTCCCTTAATATTTCATCAGCATTGCCACCATGACCATATAAAAGTAAATTATCATCATCAAACAAACTAACTATTTTATCTTTAACTTTGTCCGGTAAACATGTAATATTTTCTCTAACACTATCTAAAACCTCAACTTGCCTCATAAATGGATTTGCAAGAGTTTCTTTTAAAGAATCCATAATTTCATCAATACTTTGCCTACTACATAAACTAAAGTCAACAGAAAAATCAATACCCATAGATTTAGGAAACTTCTCATCTAGTAACTTACTAAACTTACTACCATCATAATAATAAGATGTCAAAGTACTCAATTCTTACTCACCTCTAATTTTACTAATCAATTCTTCATCAAACTTTTTATTCTTAATCATCTCTATTTCAAACTTATATGGTGGATATTCTCTATCTACATATGGTGTTTCTAATATTTTAGGAATATTTTCTAATCTCTTATTATAAATAACTCCCATCAAAGTATCAAAGCCAATCTTACCAAATCCTATATTTTCATGTCTATCTTTATGACTACCTAGATCATTTTTACTATCATTTACATGTACACAACCAATATTCTCTATTCCAATAACTTCATCAAACTTATCTAAGAAACTATCAAAATCTCTAAGATCATATCCTGCATCACTTAAATGACAAGTATCTATACAAACTCCAATATGTCTCTTATCTTCAACTAAGTCAATTATTCTTTTTATCTCTTCTAACTTAGAACCAACTTCACTACCTTTTCCAGCCATTGTCTCTAAAAGAATTCTAACATCAACTTCTCCAAGTATCATATTAAGTCCTCTAGCAATATTACAAATACCAGCATCAATTCCAATACCTACATGACTACCTGGATGTAATACTACATTCTTTATCCCTAACTGACTGCATCTTTTTAACTCATCTTTTAAGAATTGTACTGCAAAATTAAATTTAACTTCATCATCATTAGCCAAATTAACAATGTATGGAGCATGAACCACTACTTTTGAATAGTCAAAACCAATCTCCTTCATCTTTTTAAAAGCTTCTAAAGTTAAATTATCATTAATTGGATAACGACTAGTATTTTGAGGAGCACCAGTATAAAACATAAAAGTATTAGCACCATACCCTAATGCCTCATTTAAGCTCCCAAGTAACTGACTATCTTTTTTATAACTAACGTGACAACCAAGTATCAACATTCTAATCACCTCTATCAAAGTATATCAAAAAAAAAAGACAAAAAAAAGACTTAAGGTATCTTTCTTAAGTCTTTAATAATCTCTATCTAATTAGTTTTCTACACAAGTAATAGCAGCTGCTGGAGTTGTTGGAATAGCAACATCGCTATATTTTAAACCAGACATTGTTAAATTACCACGAACTATTTTAGAAGATTCAATAGCATTAGCTCCAGTAGCAACTGTACTACCTAAACCACGAATACCATCAGATAAAGTTACATAATACTTAGTTGTTCTTTTACCACGAGTTTTAATGATTGCTCCTGGAGTAGTACAAGGAGTAGTAGCACCAGCAGAAGTTACACAAGTATCAGGAGTAGTAGCAACATTAACTCTTACATAACCATATACATCACGACTACCCCAAGAAGATTTACCACCTGATTCTAGTAATGTTGGAACATCAGTATCAGCAGTAGTAGTAAATGACGTACCGTTAGTATCTACTGTATTACCATTAGAATTAATCTTTACATAGTAATCACCATCAGCAGTTGCTGAAGAAACTGTACCAGCACAAGTTAACCCATCAGCAGACCATAAAGTAGTAACTGCATTTGCATAGTTTTTAGCAATGTCAATAAATGTATCCTTTCTTGAATTTTCAATAGTTCTTGAAACAGCTGGAATAGCAACCATCATTAAGATACCCATGATTACGATAACAGCTAAAAGTTCGATCAATGTAAAACCTTTATCATTAATCTTCTTCATTACAATTCACTCTCTCTTTCTATTTTGTTTACAATTTTATAATAGCATATCGATTTTCAAAATTCAACTGCTTTTTTTTACTTTTTACTAAACTTTACAAAAACCTATCTTGTATAAACAGAATTAACAGAAGTACAAGAAAAACTACTATTAAATTTCTGAGCAAAAGTTAAAAAATTATCCTTATCTAAGCCTGTAATACTCTCTACATCAGCTTTTTTAGCATTAGAAACATAATTATTTACTGCTCCATTTTCAGCTAATTTAGGAGTCCCAATCAACTTTACACCTCTATACGTATTTTTATAATTTTCAAGTAATTGTACATAATATTTAAGTTCATTTCCTTCCTTCTTAACAACAACAAAAGAAACATTTTTTAAATATTCTCCACCATTAGGAGCATCCTCAAACTCAGCATTATCCAAATATGATAAAGTCATTACAATACATTGCCCAGTTGCTGGTTTTTGAATAACATTACTACCAGATCTAACTTGATACTCAGCTAAAGTAGATAACTTTTTAGCATCTTCCAAATACGTATTAGACCTATTTCTAGTTAAAATACCCATAACATTAGGAACAGCAACGATCATAATAATACCCAAAATAACTACTGTCGCTAGTAATTCAACCAAAGTAAAACCTTTTTTATCTCTTAACACTTTCATCTTCACCTACCTTAAAACAATTATAACAGAAAATATAAATAATTTAATATTATTTTATAAACTTTTTCATATTTTCAATTTCCATCAAAGTAGTAATAGAATATAACTTCTCATCAAATAAATAACCATATCTAAATAAAACAAAGCCCTTATAATGTTTTAAATTCCTACTCACAAGTATCTCTTTCATAATAATATTATCATTAACTTCCCACTCAGACTTTCCTCCTTTAGCGAACGTATCAACCAAACCAACCTTATAAAAAGCTAGTGCTACATACATATCAATATCATCATTTTTAATTAAATCATTCCATTCATTAATAACTCTTAAAAAAGGTTTACTCTCATTATAAAAACCATAATATATCTGAGGTATTATAAAATCAACATACTTATCACTCTGCATCCAAGTAATAACATCTGCAAATACACTATTATAATTATTATCAATATTTCCATCAGGTGAAATACCAAATAAAATATTGTGTTCCCTACATACCTTATGAACTCTCTCTACCATCTTATTAATAATCATTAACTTATACTCAGAAAAACTAATATTCTTATTTTTCTCTAAATACTCCTCATACTCCTTTATTGAAATATCCCCATCAGGATAAAAATAATCATCAAATAGTACTCCATCTACTTTATAATTGCTAATTAATTCTTCTACTCCATCTACTATTAAATCCTCTACTTCACTCCTAGCAGGATTATAATAAATTCCCCTACTTACGTATAAAGTATCACTACCTATATATTTATAAGCAGGATTACTACTACTAATACTATCTATATTATTAGTATTTCTAACTCTATAAGGATTAACCCATACATATACAGAAATACCCCTCTCATGAGCTTTATCCAAAAAATAGTCTAATACATCATATCCAGGATAAATACCCTCAGAAGAAGAAATAACACTACTCCAAGGATATATATTAGAATTATATATAGAATCACTAAAACTAACAACCTGTAAAATAACCATATTAAAATTCAAATTCAAAATATTATCAAGCATCTTAATAATATTCATCTTACTAGTATTAACATCAGTATTCTTAATATATTTACTAATATCAATATAACTAACAAATACCCCCCTCTTCTCCATATCCTTAACACCCCTCTCATCTTTAACTCCCTTATTATTAAAAATACCAATACATACTAACCCAAATAAAAAAATTATTAAGACTATTCTCTTCATAAGTATCACCAATAATACTATATAAAAAATAATCCAAATAATTTGTCACTTTATATTTTCATTTCCAATTAAAAATAATCTCTTATTTCTATAAAAACCATAAAATATATCTTCTAATAAATAACCTTCTCTTTTTAAATTTTCTTCTAACCAACTCTTACTCTTATTAATTTGTATTAATACATCTTCTTGTACTTTTCCATCTATAATTACTGGTAAAGGATAAGTCCTACTCTTATCATCTTCTCTTTTAAATATTGATAACTTCCCAGAAGTCTCTAATATTGCATAATCTACCTCTTCTATTGACTTAATAGACTTAGCTCTAAGTTGTGTTAATAAATCATCTAAATTATATCTTTGTTTTAACATCTCCTCAAAATTAATCTTCCCTCTATTAATAATAACCGAAGGATTCCCATCTATAACACTTCTAACTTTCTCACTCTTTAAAGATATTCTTGATGTAATTATTTGTAAAGCTACTAATACTCCAATAGGTATAATAGATAAAAACATACTATCATCATAATTCTCTATCGATATAGCAGCTAGTTCCGCAATAAATATTGATACTATAAAATCCATTATCGATAATTCTCCAATCTCTCTCTTACCCATAACTCTATATACTATAGTTATCAATATATAAAAAAATAAACTCTTCCCAAAGACTAATAAATATTCCATAATATCACCATTAATATCATGTCTAAAATCATATTTTTTATACTTAAACATAATATTAATTGAGGTGTAATATGACTTATATAAAAAGATATGGTAAAAGACTTATATTTACAATGATCTCTATAATTATTTCTTTATTTATAGTATCTCTTCTTTATTATTTTAATTTAATTAGTCCCAATATAAATAAGATCTTAAAAATTATAATTATCTTAGTAAATATATTTATAAGTAGCTTTATCCTAGGTAAATCAACAACTAGTAAAGGTTATCTAGAAGGTATTAAACTTGCTTTAATACTTATCCCTATATTTATTCTTACTTCTCTAATTACTTCTTCCCCACTCAAACTAAAAGTCTTAATTTATTATATTATTATTTTTATAACATCAATACTAGGTAGTATGATTGGTATAAATAGAAAAAAAGAGTCTTAGCTCTTTTTATTTGTCTTTACATATTGTTTTGGATTAACTATTACTATTGATTTTATTGGAATCTCTCCTCTAACTACATATCTAAAAGCTACATCCATTCCATATCCTTTAGAAACAATCTCATTTACTTTTTCAAAGTACATATCACGAAAATCTATTTGTTCACTATAAACTTCTTCATCCCTACCAGGTACTACTAAATTAATATATCGGTAAATAAAATCAACATAAGTATCATCACTTATCTCTCCAAATGGCCTATCACTAAGCAAAAGTTTTAATACTTCTTCTGACTGTATTCCATTTCTTCTTAATTTATAAGCTAAATCCTTCATCTCTTTATTTTTACCAAACGTAACATTTCTAGGTCCCCTATAATTAGGTCCAAAAGTAATAGGAAAAGCTTGATTTATATAATCAAAAATTATTCTGTCTACTGAATCTTCTCTTTCGTAATCTAACATATTTATATTTCTCCCCTCTGTACACAAAAGTTCTATAAGTATACCACAATATAAAGAATATGTAAAGAAAAGAAAAAAAGACCAATAAAATTATTGATCTTTCTAATAGCTTCCTCGTCTTTGATCGTTATCTCTTGCTTCTCTCCTAGCTCTTCTTTCTTCTCTTCTTTGCCTTTCTTTTTTCAAATGTCTTCTATCCAAATATGTACCTAAAGCAGCACCACTTAAAAATACTCCAGCAGTAGGTAACATTCCAACTAATTTTCCTTGTATCTCTTCTTTTTTATCAAACTCTTTTATATCTACATTCTCTACAGCATCTCCATCACCAGTAGAAGCCTTACTATAATCCGTACTAGAGAAATTAACATCTACATGTCCATGCCAATTACCAGCACCAGAATTAGTCGCTGTAGAAGTAACTTGGAAAACATCAACATCATCAAACTTATTCTGTCTCTCCTCTGAAGGTTCTCTAACTTCTGATATATCATATGATGTATTACCATACTGTTCTCCACCAGCTAACCACTTACGAGCGTTCTCAAAATTACTAACAAACTTAGCCTCTGCTTCACTTTTACTATCACTACTCTTAATACTATCACATACACTTGTTAAATAATTGTAGCAATCCTCACTAAAATAAAGTCCAGGAATATAACCAGCATTATCAATCTTACTACACCAAGTATTAATCATTGAAACAGTATAATCTTTAGGTAATAATTCATTCCAAGAAACACCAAATTCATTTTCACGCCAACGTTCAATATCTAAATATACTGGATAATCAATCTTATGATTTTGTAAAGAACTAATAACAAAGTCAGCTTGATTCTTTTCTAATTCAACAAATCTTTCTAAATTCTCACATGACTTAGCATTATAATTATTAAAGCAATAAATACCGGCTGCTACACCATTCTTATTAGCGTTCTCAATATGTGAAGTAAAACTCTCATCAAGTGAAATACCTTGGCTTACTCTTACAATAACAAAGTCAAAGTTTTCCTTAGCTTTATTCCAATCAACATTACCTTGACAATATGAAATATCGCATCCCATAATCATCGCATCATCTAAACTATCATCAGTTAATGTCTTAACACTTGCTCCAACTCTAGAAGGTATCTTAACTTCACAACCCTCTTCCAAGTCTTTTTCTTTAAGACCATTATATTCAAGTAACTCATCATAACTAAGTCCACATTCTAAAGATAATTGAAGTAACTCATCACTACCTTTAACAAAAGACCTCTTATCATTAACTAAAGCATCTGCTTCATTTAAACCATTTTCCTGAATAGTTTTACTAAGATCCTCTTTAGAAAAAATCTCTCCATCCGTTGTCTGAAATACTGTACAAGCCCCAGTATATTTAATACTATCACTATCCATCACAACAAAAGCATCATAGTCTTTAAAATCAAAATATTTAGAAGCTGTACATAGAGTACTATCACTACCATATACACCAACAAATATATGATTAGCTGAACACTTACCTAAAAAGTCTGATATTAATTTACCCTTCATCTCATTATTTAAAGACTTATTATTAATAATACCCTCTATATTTAAATATACTGGAAAATTAACATCATAATTATTTATTAAACTTCTAACATACTCAACATCATCATAAATCGCAACTTCACCATCAGCATCAGTAGAAATAACAAGACCAAGTGAAATATCTTTTTCATTACCCTTTTTTATTTCTGATATTTTTCTTTGCCTACTATGATTACCAACATCCAAAATAACAAAACTATCATCAGTATTATCTTTTACAGCAGAAACACTAGAATAACCTGGTACATAATCAGGATATTTAGATTGATTATCTTTAGTATTACAACCAGAAAGTCCAATCGCACTACCACTAATAATAAGACCAGCTAAAAGAGCAGAAGCAGCTCTCTTAACAGAAAACTTTCCGTTCTTACCTCTCTTTAAAGACTCTTCAATTTCTTCTCTATTAACATTAACATTCCTCATACTACTTAACCCTCCATATTATAAAAAAAGAGTAGCATAGAAGAATAACAATGTCAAGTTTACATAATCATAGAAAGTCAAAAAAAGAAACTATTTAAATATATAGTTTCCAAAAATTTATCAGAAAGGAAACTAGTTCTATCACACTTTTGTAAAGAAAATTACTGTTTTTATCACACTTTTGTAAAAGAAAAGAACTCTACAGTTCCTTCTCTATCATTTTAATTTCCCTTTTAGTAATAAATTTCTTATATCTATAATTCTTAGGCAATATCGAAATAAGTATCTCTCTAGATAACTTTTCTCTTTTATAATACTCTTCAAATAAACTACCCTTTTTCTTAAGAAGTACAGGTCCAAAGAAATATTCTCTTCTAGTATAATGTCTCTTTCCCTTTTTAAATTTAATTATCTGATAAATAAATTTCTTATCTTTAACTAATTCTTCATCATCAATATAAAACCCATTCTTAGTTAAAAACTTCTTAACATCTATCTGATAATTATTAGGACTAACTATAATAGTATCTATTTTTTTTAATACTTTCATATTATTTTTAAATATACCTATCATATTTCTTCCACCCATACCAGAAATAATCACAGTATTAACCTCATCCGAATAAGTATCTAAACCATTTCCCAGTCTAACTTCAATTTTCTTCTCTAACCCTTCTCTTTTTATATTATCTCTTGCCTGTTTAACTGGACCTTCTGCTATATCAGAAGCAATTGCTTTAATATTTTTGTTTTGTTTAACTAAGTAAATATCTAAAAAAGCATGATCGCAACCAACATCTAAACAAAAGGAATTAGCCTCTACTAAATCCCCTATATGTTTTAATCTATCATTAATTTTCATTAATCAGTCAAGAAATCCTTTAATTTTCTACTACGAGAAGGATGTCTTAATTTACGAAGTGCTTTAGCCTCTATTTGTCTAATTCTCTCACGAGTAACTCCAAATATTTGTCCAACTTCTTCTAGTGTTCTACATTGTCCATCATTAAGTCCAAATCTAAGTCTAAGTACTTTTTCTTCACGATCTGTTAAAGTTGATAAAACTCCAGATAACTCTTCTTTTAACATTTCAACTGTTGCATACTCTTCTGGACCCATAGTTCTCTCATCTTTAATAAAGTCTCCTAAATGTGAATCATCTTCTTCACCTATTGGTGTTTCTAATGAAACTGGATCTTGTGAAATCTTATAAACTTCACGAACTTTATCAATAGAAATTCCCAATTTTTTAGCAATTTCTTCATCTGTTGGTTCACGATTTAACTCTTGGGTTAATTGTCTTTGTACACGTGCTAATTTATTAATTGTTTCCACCATATGTACTGGTACACGTATTGTTCTTGCTTGATCTGCTATTGCTCTTGTAATTGCTTGTCTAATCCACCAAGTAGCATATGTAGAGAACTTATATCCTTTAGTAGGATCAAACTTATCTACTGCTTTCATTAATCCAATATTACCTTCTTGAATTAAGTCTAAGAATAACATTCCACGTCCTACATATCTTTTCGCAATACTAACAACTAAACGTAAATTTGATTCAGCAAGCATTCTCTTTGCTTCTTCGTCTCCTTCTTCAGCTCTCTTAGCATATTCAAACTCTTCATCTGAAGTAAGCAAGTTAATACGTCCAATCTCTTTTAAGTACATACGTACAGGATCATTAATTTTAACATCTTTAGATAATGTAATATCTTCAACTGCTACATCTGCTGTAATTTCTTCTCCAGAAGCATCATCACTACCATCTTCTGTAACTATATCAATATCTGCCTCAACTAAAGTATTATATAAATCATCTAATGAATCACTATCTACATCTAATCCTTTTAATTCTTCTGCTAATTGTTCATAAGTAATAAAACCTTGTTTCTTACCTTTTGCTAGTAATTTATTCTTTCTTTCTTCAAGTGTTTTTATTTCTCCAACCATGCTCTATTCTCCCATTCTTAACTTTCTAATTTTATCAGCTATCTTAGCTTGTTCTAATGGATCTACTTCTTTTTTCATCAAATTAGTTAATCTTTTAATTTCTTGATTACATCGATAATCTCTTATAACCTTAAAATACTGAAATAACTCTTCTTTTGTAGTCTCCTCACTATAACTATCTGCTAATATAGAATTAAGTAAAACTAGAATATCTTCTTTATCTTGAACATAAGTATAAAAATCAGCAACATTTATATTACCATACAACTTATAATAATAAATAATCTCACTAGAAAGTATTCTACTCTCTTCACTTGGAAATACTATATTTTCCCTCTCTACTTGACTAATTACCCAATCATTATTAAGCATAAAGTAAAGTATTTGTTCAACTGCTTTATCATACTTTGTTTTCTTAACTACTTTATTTACTACCTCTGGAACCACTCTTTTAGTTGTCGTTTTAAACTCAACCAAGTCTTTAAAACGTTTTTCCAGTGTATTATAACTTATATCAAATTCTTTTTCAAGTCTTTTAAGTACTATTTCTACTCTAATCGTATCATTTATTTTTACTGTTTCTTTTAAAACTTCATTTATATAATTTGCTTTTTCTTCATCACTTCTAAAATTAACATTTTTTCGTAACTGTTGCATTTTAAAATCACTAAAGTTTAAAGCATTCTCAACAAGCCCAATAAATCTTTCTTTTCCATGTTTTAATATAAATGAATCTGGATCATCATTATCAGGTAAAACTACTACTTTTACTTCAACTCCCTCATCAAGTAAATGCTCCCCTATACTAAGCATTGCCTTAACTCCAGGATCATCTCCATCTAAACATAAAATAATGTTATTAGAAAGTCTCTTAATCAAATTAAATTGATTATTAGTTAAAGCCGTTCCCATTAAAGCAACTGTATTTTTAACTCCTACAATACTTGCTCTAATAACATCCATAAAACCTTCCATTACTATAACTGACTTCTTAAGTCTACACTCTTCTCTCGCAATATGGTAATGGTATAACATTTCACCCTTTTTAAAGATATCTGTCTCTTTTGTATTTAAGTATTTATTCTGATCTACATCCTTATATATTCTTCCACTAAATCCAACTACTTGTCCAGAAACATCATATAGTGGAAACATAATTCTATCATCATATATATCATGATCATCACTAGATAATCCAATTCTATTTAATGTACTAAGTTCATACTTTTTACTAACTAATAACTTAGTCAAATCATCTCGACTCTCTAATGATAAACCTATTTCAAATTCTTTAATTGCTTCTTCATTAATACCACGTTTACTTAAATATGCTCTTGCTTCTTTACCAACTGAAGCCGACAAGTTATTTTGAAAATATTTAACCGCAAAGTTATAAGCCTCATATAAATGATCGAACTTAGTAGTTTTCTTCACAATATTTACTGAAGAAACATTTACTCCAACTTTTTCTCCTAAATATCTTAAAGCTTCTCTAAAATCAATATGCTCATAATTCATTAAAAAAGTATAAACATTCCCAGTAGCATGACAAGAAAAACAAGTATAAATTTGTTTTTCTCTTGAAACGCACATCGAAGGATTGGAATCATCATGAAATGGACAAACTCCAAAGAAGTTTTTACCTCTTGCTACTAAAGGAATTCTTTCTCCTATGATGTCAACTATATCTGTCTTACTACGAATTTCATTCGCTAAGTCATTATTCAACTGACACCACTCCTTCTAAACAACACATATTGTATCATATTTTGGCATCTTTTTCAATAAAGACCACATAAAATAAAAATCACTATAGTTTTTTCATCGAAATAAAAAAGAAAGTCACCTCTATATCAATGACTTTCTCATAAATGTTTCAATATCTTTATCAATGTAAACATCTATTACACCTTTATTAACTATCTTAATAAATCCTAACCCATCAACAACAAGATCTTCGTCATATTTAACTTGATAAGTAATCTTATTCTTATCTCTAAGTTCATTATTATTAAGTAAATTAAGTAATCTTCTTACCTTTAAATCATTAGAAACAAACAATGTAAAACTGTTTCTTTCTCCCTCTACATAGTCAATTCTTATTATATCTTCAATAATAATAGATTGATTTGGTCTAAGTTGAAATGTCTTAGGCTTTATCTCTTTTTTAGCAGATATCTTCTTTACTAAAGAAGCATCCACATGATTTAAAACTGATCCTGAATCAACAAGTCCAGGTGTATCTATCAAAGTTAAATAATCATTAATTTCAATAGACACAGTATTTAAAGTAGTCGAAGGTAATGGAGACATAGTAAGTTCTTGACAATTATCTGAATAATTTTGAATAAGTTTATTTATTAAACTAGATTTACCAGCATTAGTATGTCCAACTACATATACATTCTTAGATGTTTGATAAAACTTAATTCTCTTAAGTAAATAATCTATATTATAATTTTTATTTACACTAACAACAATTACTTCTTCAAAATGTATATTTTTCTCTTCTAAATACTTAATAAGTTTAGTCTCTTTTACAGACTTAGGTAATACATCTCTCTTATTTAAAACTAAAATCATCTTATTAGGAATAATTGTTCTAATCTGTTCTATATTCTTCTCTAAATTAAGTAAATCTGTAATATATAAAACTAAGTCCTTTGTCTGTCCTACTCCTTTTAATATCTCTAAGTACTCATCATTTGACTTCGTAACCATCTGATATTCTCCATAGTTTTTCATTCTAAAACATCTCTGACATATATCATTATCTAAACTTGTCGTATACCCTTCTTGTAATACATTCTCATCTTGCAACTTAACTCCACATCCCGAACATGTCTTAACTTCTTCATTACCCATAATATTTACCTCTCTCAAACATTCCTCGTTTTTTATAGTATTTTATTATTCTAGCCTCTATTTTTCTATTTAACCCTGTTATTCTTAAATCTTTTTCTCCCAATGGATCAACTAATATTGTCATTATTTTATATCTATTACCTGATAAGATATCTGTAACTATTTGATCACCTATCATAACCATTTCTTTTTTATTTAAGTTATAATGGTTTTTTATCTTTCTTAATCCTTTAGTAGAAGGCTTTAAACTAAAAGCCACTCCTCCAATTCCTAAATCTTTTAAGTATGGAGCAATTCTTTTCTTTGTATTATTAGAACTTATTAATATTAAGAAATCTTTCTGTAATTCTTTTAATAACTTTTTTGTCTTTAAAGGACACTTCTCATGTTCTATTAATCCTAATGTATTATCTAAATCAAATATTAAACATGTAATTCCTTGTTCCTTTAATTTATTATAGTCTATCTCAAATATATTTTTCTTATACATATTAGGTCTAAATAAATTCATCTTCTCACCTACAATTAATTATTAACTCTCTGTCTAATCATTTCTGTACTCATCGTTATCTTATCAAATGTATAGCCATTTTCCTTCCCATATCTAATTATTCTTCTTAATGCATCTCTTGTATATGGTTTTACATCATGCATTAATACCATATTAACTCTATCTTTTGATAATCTTGAAACTACATTATTATATATAACATCTGAAGTAACTCGTGGGTCACTAGTTGCATCTCCACTAGATATATTCCAATCATAATAACGATATCCTCTATTTAATACTTCCTTAGTTAAAATACTCATAATTCCTGGAGAATAACGTCTACTAATTGTATTACTTGCTCCTCCTGGGAATCTGATTATCTTACTCTCTTCTCCAGTAATTCTCTTTACTCTATCTGATACTCTACCTAAATCATTAAAGTATGCATCAACTGACTGATACACTGCACTATAATCATGACTATCCGTATGAAGAGCAATACTATGTCCCTCATCATATTCCCTTTTTATTAATTCATCTGGTCCATAACCTGTAACAAAGAAAGTAGCCTTTATACCTTCTTCTTTTAATATATCTAAAATAGCATCTGTTGTCCCATACTTAGGCCCATCATCAAAAGTTAAATAAATTGTTCCTTTAGAATCTCTCTTAGATACAATTACCTTACGTACTACCTTGTAAGTATTATTAGCTTTATCACTAACAGTATAAGTAACACTATAGTCTCCCACTTTATTTGTATTAATATTATTACTTACCTTAACTTTGCTTGTAATATCTCCATCACAATTATCTCTTGCTTTATAACCAAGTTCATTATAATTATCTCCTACATATAAATAAGAAACATCACTACCTACTAATTCAATAGAAGGATTAGTCTTATCTTTATAAATAATCCTTCTACTAATACTGCTTTTATTACCCTGTTTATCTTTAACACTATAAGTGATTTTATCTTTATCTTGTACTACTTTAACTAAAGAAGTAATATCTCCATCATAGTCATCAATAGCACTATATTCTTCTTCTTTATAAGTACTATTAGGACATACATATATGTCATCTTTACTTACTAACTTAATTACAGGAGCAACTTTATCTACTACCTTTACTTTCCTAGTAACACTCTTAGAAAAATACCCTTCCTTAACTTTATAAGTAATTTCATATACTCCAAGCTTAGAAGTATCAACCTTACCATTAACAACTACATTACGACTAACATCTTTTCCTAAAAACTTAGCCTTATATCCTTTTTCAACATAAGTACTTTTATATCCAACTTCTACATATCTAGATCCTTTCAAATTAATAGTTGGCATCAACAAAAAGTCATATATTGCAAAAGCTAAAGCACAAAGCAGAACAACAACTCCACAAACAATAAGAGAAGAGTTGCTCTTCTTAAAATATCTAATACATTGTCTATTATATTTATTAATATGCTTTTCTTTCATAAAACTTCTCCATCTCTACTACAATTATACTAAAAATATTATCTATTGTCTATAAAACCTATTTATCATATTTATTATTCTTAATAAACTCTCTAAGTATTTTAGTAAGTGCTCTCTTCTCAATCCTTGAAACATAACTTCTAGAAATACCCAACTTCTTACTAATAGTTTTCTGTGTCTCTTCATCTTGATTATTTAATCCATATCTTCTAATTAGTATTTCCTTTTCTCTAGGCGTTAATACACTAATATATTTTTTTAATAACTCTATATTATCTTTTAAATCTATATCTGATACAAAATCTGGATTAGGAGTCTTTAAAACATCCATTATCGCTATTTCATTCCCATCTTTATCAAACCCAACTGCATCATTTATTGAAATATCATTATTATAACGATTATTACTTCTAAAATACATAAGTATTTCATTCTCTATACATCTAGCACAATAAGTAGTAATCTTAACTCCCTTATCACTAGAAAAAGTATCTACTCCTTTAATTAATCCAATAGTACCAATACTAATTAAATCATCACTATCTACATATTTATTATCAAACTTTTTTATAATATGAGCAACTAATCTTAAATTATGTTCTATAAGTTTATTCCTATCTTCTATATTACCTTCCATCTTACCCTTAATACACTTCTCTTCTTCCTCTACACTTAAGGGTTCTGGAAAAACATCATTAGAGTAAGATCCAGTAAAACAAAATAAATTCTTTAAAATATCTAACAAATTAAAAAACATATAATCCTCCTACTAAATTATATGTCTAAATTTGTAACTTATTTGTAACTTAATTATTATTACGTCTTCTAAATTTATAAATAAAACTATATAGTAAAACTCCTAAAAACGACCCAAACGTATCTATAAAAACATCTTTTACTTGTCCAGATCTTCCTACAACAAATAACTGATGCACCTCATCACTACAAGCATATAAGAATGCAAAAAAGACTGCTAAAAGAACTACTTTCATATTAATATCTCTATACTCTCTAAGTAAACTAATAATTAAAATACCTAATATAAAATATATAAATAAATGTGCACTCTTTCTAACTGGTACTACAAAATATCTTAATACTTTATCTTTCTCTTCACTACTCAAACTTCTCTTTATTACTTTTTCAACGGTTCTAACTATTAATCCATCACTCTTCTTAGTAGAAGTACCCCCTGTATCATTAGAAAACATAAATATTAAACTACACCACAATACTATTAATATTATTTTTATTATCTTACGTACCATTAACTATTTTCTTCCTTTATCTTTCTATTAACAATCTCTTGATAAGCTACATCTACATCATTAAACTCTAACTTTTGATATACTTCTCTTCCCTTTCCTAGTAATAAAACTATATCTCTATCTTTTGCCATCTCTATTGCACTTCTAATTGCTAATTTTCTATCTGGAACAATCATCATATTATTATATTTATCTTTAATAGCATCATACATTATATTAACACTATTAACCATAGCCATATCATTAGGATCATCATAAGTAAATATTACATTATTAGCCATCTCACAAACACAACTACCAATACTTGCTAACATACTAGAGTCTTTATCCATAACAGCACCAAGTACAATTATTATATTATTAACCCCTAACGTATGTACAAAATTAACAAGTTTAACAATACTATTAATCGTATGTGCATAATCAACCATAACATAGTAATTAGCATCAGTCTTTAACATTTCCATTCTACCTGGTATTACTAAATCACTTATCTTATTTAAAAACTCTTCTTTCCTATATCCTATTGTTAAAACACATAATATTGCTGCTGCTAAATTATATATATTAAATTCTCCAAGTAAAGGACTAAGTACATCAAACTCTTCATTATTATATTTAAACTTTATAAGTGTCTTTGAATTATTAATACTATAATCAACTATCTGTAATGTAGCATCCTCCACTCTACCATATGTAACTATATTTCCTCTACATACGCTCTTAACACTTTCAAAGTATGGATCATCACCATTAAGAACAAACCATCCATCTTCTTTTACTTGTCTAAAAAGATCACTCATAATATTAAAATATTCAACAAATTCCTCATTATCATCTAAGTATTCATTTGCAAGATTAGTAAACACTAACATATCATAATTAAGAGCTACTAAATTTAATGATGCTATATCACTATTAGAAGACTCAATAACTGCATATCCACATCCAAACTTTACAAACTCCTCTAATCCATCATATAGTCTAGCAGCATCTATATTTCTAGTAGTTTTATTATCATTAAAAGCAGCACAACTTCTACCCATTGTCCCAATAAAACCCGTCTTACTAATACCTAATAAACTCTGAATAATACTACCAGTACTAGTCTTACCATCAGTACCAACAACACCAATCATCTTTAATTTTTTATCTGGAAAATCATAAAACTTCTGACATAAATATGGAAATTCTCTATTTGTATCAGGAACTTTTATAATCGCAACTCTAGGATCAACAATATCCCTACTAACTATTATTGTACTAGCTCCATTTCTAATAGCTTCTTCTATACAATTATGTCTATCTAATTTACTATCAATCGTACAAACAAATAAATCATCTTTTTCTACTTCACTAGAATTACATCTTATATTTCTAATAACAAAATCAGTCCCAATTCCTGGATACAAATCATTTAGCCTCTTCATACTATTCACCTATACAAATTATACAGTAAATATATTCTAATTCAAAGTTTTTTTCTTGATATACATTATATTTTACGTTAAAATTTATATAAGGTGGTTATATGAAATCAATAATTATTGGAGCTGGAAGTGACCTAGGTGTTCACATCGATGGTTCATCTCTTGGCCCAGTACAATTAATAAACGATATAAAAAGTTTTTATAATGGTGAAACAACAACTATTATGCAAGAGGAAGATATCCTAAAGAGCAGAAATTTATCTGATCGTAGAAAAAACGAATATGAAGTCGATGAAATAAATACTAAAATATACAATACTATACTTGAAAAGGAAAAAGATAATTATTTCCCTATTGTAATTGGTGGTGATAGTTCTATTACTATTCCAATCGCTCTAGCTAGTTCTAAAGTTCGTGAAAATATTGGTATGATTTTATTTTCTCCCTATACTAACTATAATACTTTTGATACTACTGTATCAGGTAACATTAATGGTATGTCTCTAGCTGCTATAAACGGTTATAAAAATAGTGAACTACGTTACTATCATGATGGCAATGTTATTCAACCTACTAAAACTGTTGTCGTTGGAGCAAGAAGTATTGATGACTGGGAAAAAGATAATGTAAAATACTCTGGTTTAAATGTTTTCACTAGTGAAGATATTAAACAAAAAGGACTTGAAACAGTAATCAATGAAGCTTTCTCCATTGCCAATGAACGTACAAAAGGAGTTCATATTAGTTTTGATTTAGGTCTACTAGATCCAAGTATTGCTCCTGGTGTATCTATACCTGAATTTGATGGTATGAGTGAAGAAGAAGTTATGAATATTAATAAATTAATAATTGCTCACATGAAAGATATAACTTCTTATGACTTAGTCGAATTCAATCCTCTTCGAGATGAAAATAGAAAAACAGAACAAATTGCTCTAAATATCCTAGCTCAAATAATAAATGCTGTTAATAAGAAAAATGAAAATGAATTTGAAGTAAAACTAAAATAGTTTACTTCTTTTTTTATCAAACAAAAAAGAGACCTAAGTCTCTAATAATTTCTATCTCTTAAAAAAGCTGGTATATCAAAATCTCCACCATCAGAATCATCATCACTAGTTTGTAAAATTTCTGGTTCTTTACTTCTTCTAGTAGGTTGTGCATTACTAAATACTGGTTGTTCATTTTGAGTTTGAGCAGTATTAACAGCTGCCTTTTTATTTCTATCAAAACCAGTAGCAATAACTGTAACAATAACTTCATCTGATAAGTTTTCATTAATTACTGAACCAAATATTGTATTAATATCAGTATTAGCAGCAGCTCTTACTACTTCAGCTGCTTGTTCAGCTTCAAATAATGTTAAATTAACTCCACCAGTAATATTAATAATTGCATCTGTAGCACCTTCTATTGACGTTTCAAGTAATGGTGATGAAACAGCTTGCTTAGCCGCATCTATTGCTCTATCTTCACCCATTCCAATACCTATACCAATAATTGCTTGACCAGATTTTTCCATAACTGCTTTAACATCAGCAAAATCCAAGTTAATAAGTCCAACTACCGCAATCAAATCTGAAATTGATTGAACACCTCTACGTAAAACATTATCTACTTCTTTAAACGCCTCACACATAGGAGTTGATCTATCAATAATTTCTCTTAAACGATCATTAGGAATAATAATCAATGTATCTACATGTTTCTTTAAATCTTCAATACCTGCTACTGCTTGTTTCATTCTTCTTGGTCCCTCAAATGAGAAAGGTTTAGTTACAATAGCAACAGTTAATGCTCCAAGACTTTGTGCAATTTCAGCAACAACAGGAGCAGCACCAGTACCAGTTCCTCCACCCATACCGCAAGTAACGAATATCATATCAGCACCAGTTAAAGCTTCTTCAATTTCTTTCTTTGATTCAATAGCAGCCTCTTTACCTATAGCTGGATTAGCACCAGCACCTTTTCCATCAGTTAAGGCAGTCCCTAATTGAATTTTAACATCTGCTTTAGACTGATTCAAAGCTTGTTTATCTGTATTAGCAGCAATAAACTCAACACCCTTAACACCTGTTTCAACCATTCTGTTAATAGCGTTTCCACCACCGCCACCTATTCCAATAACCTTTATAGTTGTTACCATATCCATTTCTAATCCGCCTATCATCCTAGACCTCCTTAATTATCAAAAAAATGTCCAAACACTCTACTTACTATATTATCGTTAATAGTAGCCTTTTGTCCAGTAGATATTAAAATTTCTCTATCATTTTCTCCAATCATATTACATCTTTTACCTCTAAGTAAAAGTTTATCATCAAAATACTTTATAACTCCAAAAACACTACTATATTTATTATGTCTTAATCCCATAACCGGTATATTGCAAACTTTAGCTCTAGTTCCAAAAGTATCTTCAAGTAAATACTGAAAACCGGCTAACTCACTCAATCCACCTGTTACAATTATATAACGTATTTCTCTATTTGTTAAGTTTTTTATTGATATTTTAGCAAGTTTTAATATTTCTTCTATTCTAGCTTGTACTACTTTAGAAGCTCCTACTTGAGAGATTTCCTTATTTTCATCTGCCATAGTTAAACATTCCATAACATCACTACCAGACGCATAATTAGCTGAAGCAACTGCAAAAGTTTCTTTTAACTTACGACTATCTGGTAATCTTAATTTAAAAATATATGAAATATCTTGATCTACATTAAAACTACCAATAGGAATAACATCATTTTTAATTTGTATTCCTTTATTAAATATTGAAACATTAGTACTTCTCTCACCAATATCAATAATAGCACCAACTACATCACTAGTTCTCTCACTAGCAATAGTATAATAATCTCCTGTAGAACTATAAGCCATATCAATAGTTTCTAATCCTGCTAATTTTAAAACTTGTAATATTCTATATAATGGTTCCTTAAGTAATGTACTAACAACTACTTTAGCTTCAAGTGACTTTCCAGACATTCCCTTAGGATCTTTAATATTTTCTTTATCATCTACTGTAAAACTAATAGGAGAAGCCGTAACAATTTCATATTCCTCATCTATATGTCCAACTAAAGCATCTTTTAAAACACCCCTAACATCTTCCCCAGTTATCTTCTCATAATCGATAACATCAACAGAACCAACAACAATATCCATTCTGCAACCAGTTGGAGGAACACATGCAAGTACTTTAGTAATCTTAATACCAAGCATTGCATTAACTTTCTTAATAGCATTTCTAACACTAGTAACAGCTAACTTAGTATCTTCAATTTGTCCATTCTTAATACCTTGAGACTTACTACTAACAGCAGCTAATACATGAAAATCATCATTATGTTTTTCACATACAACAACTTTAATACTATTAGTACCTAAATCAATTGAAGTATAAATATCACTCATCCTAGCATCTCCTATTCTTAAATTCAATTATACTATAAAAAAAAGATTTGTAAAATACAAATTCTGAAATTCTTAACTATTTAAAACATAAATTTCATAAAAATCTATCTTTCCAATTCTTTTTCCATTATCTAAAACATAATTTAAACCTTGTTTATCAGTCTGTTTAACTAAAGAAAGTTCACTTCTATCAACTAAAAATATTGCATTCTTCTTTTTCTTAATTTCCCTAAGTAATTTATTACTCCCATCATAACCAAAATTACCAGTATTAATTAAATCTATATAAGATATCTTCATATCATTAATAATTCTAAAATAATACCCATTCGAATTAAGAAAAACAAACTCCCTATCTTTATTTTTATTTATAAACTCATTAACTTTATTAGTAAAGACTAACGACTCATAATCAATAAACCTATACTCAAAATGTCTAATATTATTAGGATAAACTATTCTCCCCCTAAGTCTAAAACTACAAGTAAGAATAACTGCAAAAATAATAATACTAATTCCAAATAATTCTGGCTTCATAATATTTTTTCTTATCTTAAGTAATATCATTAGTAAAAATGCTAAAAATGCTACCGCAAAATGATAAGTATCAAATAAAGGTATCATAATACTATAAAAGAAAAGTACATAGTAATTAACAATATTTTTCTTATCATTATAAATAAAATAAATAGTAATTCCAATCATCAGTATAAATAAAATTAAATAAATACTAAACTTTCCTCCATTACCAGAAGCAAAGTCAAAAAGTCCAAATAAACATAAGTCTAAAAATGAATATAAACTACCTGTAAAAACTAAGTATAAAACAAATATACTTATCGGTATTATAAATCCTATAATTCTCTTCTTTATTTTATCAAAATTCTTAATATAATATAAACTTGGTAATAATAAACATACCCCTACACTCTGTTTTGTTAAAACTACAAGTCCTAATATAAATCCAATTATATAATCGGACCTTTCATTTTTTTCTAAATACACTAACAAAACTAATAAATAAAATAAAAATATATTATAACTTGGAAATGATACATTAATAGGTACAAATAAAAGTGGAATAATAAACCAAGCCTTTTCTTTTAATAATGCAAAAAGTATAAAACAAAACACAACTGAAATAAGTGCTTGTTCTATATGAAATACTAACATACTAGATCCAAATAAATGAAATCCAAGAGACATTAAAAATGGATAAAATGGTGTAATTACCATATTAAAATCTTTATATGGAATAAGTAAAGAATATATATTATGACTAAATCCATAATTCCAAACTTCATCTAAATTAACTGGATATAAAATAAGATTCCAAACTAAGAAAACATTAAATAAAAATATTCCTAATATTATTTTTTTATAATACTTTTTTATCATACCGCACCCTCATAATAATAAACATTATAGTCCTCATTCTCTTCTATTACTTTACTATTTTTCATGATATAGTCACATAAATCAACAGCAAACTGTCCTCCATATTTTTTAGTTCTCCTATACTCTTTCATATCAATAATATAATAGTTTTTATCATTATCCCTAACTTTATTAATCATCTTCAAAGTACCATTATAACCAAAATTACCATTAAGTGGAACCATATAATAATCTAATTTTTCTTCATTAATAATCTTAATTAATACTCCCTTACTAGAAAGTATATTAACACTAGAATCATCCCTATATTTTAAATAAAGACTATTTAATCTCTTAAAATTATCTCTACTTTCCTTATTAGAATATAAATAATCAAAATTATGTACATGAAAGAAATATTCTCCTCTAACAATAATCAAATTAAAACTAAAAATAATTAATGTTAAAATAATTCCTAAAAATCCAATATAATTATCTGAAATATTTTTATTCTTCAATATAGAAAGTAACATTAATGAACAAAGTGCTAAATAAACACTAAAATGATAAAAAGTAAATATTGGTATCATAACTGAAAAGAAACAAAGTATATAATAACCCATTATATCTTTTTTATTAAAAATAATATATAAAATATTTAAAGCCAAAAGTATAAAAGATAAAACTACATATACTAAAACAAACTCCCCATTCTTACTAGCAAAGTCAAAAAGACCAAGTACACATAGATCAAAGAAATATTTAAATGCCCCAATAATAAGTAAATAAACTATATATATAACACCAGGTATTAAACAACCAATAAATCTTTTAAATAACTTACTCTTATCTTTAAAATAAAATATAAAACTTGGAATAATTAAAAATACTCCTACAGTATGTTTAGTTAAAATACATAAAGCTAGTACAACCCCAATTAAATAATCGGACTTTTCTTCTTTCTCTAAATAAATAAGAAGTATTATTAAAAACATCAAAAAGAAATTATAAGTCGGTGTAAATGCAAAAAAACTTGGAAAAGCCATAAAGAATAAAAATAGAAAAGACTTCTTCCCATACATTTTATAAACTATAGAAAAAGTTAAAGTAATTAATAATGATTGTTCAATTAAAAACATCAAATTATTATGTGATATATGTAATCCTAAAGACATAACAAAGTTATATAATCCTGGAGTAATCATATTAAAATCCTTAAACGGAATCTCTCCTTTAGAAAAAGCATAACTAAATCCATAATTCCAAGCTGCATCATAACAATTTAAATTACTAAAAAATGTTAACGCAACAAGTGCTACTAAAAAAACAAAAACATACTTAATATTTTCTCTTATAAACTTAAATATTTTATTATCTTTTATCATTATCTCTAACTACTCCTTTAAATAAATCTCATAATTACCTACTCTTTTCTTAAACTTACAATTATCAATAATATAAGTAACAGCTTCTTTTAAATATTGTTGGGAAAAAGACTCTTCTAAATAACATTCCTTATCAATAACAATTAAAACGTCATCTAATTCTTTTAACATATTAATTATCTTCTCTGTACCATTATAACCATAGTTACCATAGTTAGGTAAATCAAAATAAGTAATTGAAGAATTACTCTTAATCTTATAAAAATAATTCTCTGATCCCCTTAAAAAATAAATAACTTCTCTTTTTTCATTATCAAGATAATTATCAAGTCTCTCTACATTATCTATATACTTACTAGAAAAAATAGATAATTCTAAATTCTGATAATTAAATATTTTTAAGTTTCCCATACATTTAGTTTCTACAAAACTCCAAATAAAACCAATTGCTAATATAAAAATAATTGCCTGTTTTTCTAAATTAACATTTATTTTTAAATCTGAAAAAATTATTAAAAAGAACAATGCTAAAAATAATGAAACATGATAATAATCAATCAAAGGAAAAGTACAACTCATAAATAATAATAAATAATAATTATCTATATCTTTAGGTCTCTTAAAAGTTCTATAAACTACTACTAAAAAAGCTATAACTAAACATATCAAATAAAACTTCTCATAATAAAAATTACTATGTCCAAAATCAAAAAGTCCTAAGAAACATAAATCAATACAAGATGCTAAACCACCACTTAAAACTAAGTATAAAAGACAAACTAAAACTGGTATAAAAAAACCTAAAACTCTTTTTAAAACCTTCTTCCAATCTCTAAATAAATAATAAATCGAAACAAGACATAAAAGCCCTCCAACAGTTTGTTTAGTAAGAAAAAGGCATCCCAGTAAAATACCAATTAAATAATCAGACTTCTTTTCTTTCTCCAAATAAATAACAATTACTGTAAGTAGTAACAATAAAAAATTATATCCCGGAAATATAACTGAAGCCATCGCTATTGGAAAAGGCATTAATAAAACAGCAAAATAACAAAAGGCTTTTTTATCTAATAATTTAAAAACAAAGTAAGAAAAAACAGTTAATAATAATGACTGCCCTAAATAATAACAAATAATTGATTTTGAAAACAATAAAAATATTGCATAAAGAAAAGGAGCAAATGGAAGTATTACTAAGTTAAAGTCAACATAAGGAACTTCTCCTCTACTAATTGCGTAACTAAAACCATAGTTAACATACAAATCTCCTCTAGATAAAGTATAAATAAAAAGAAGGCAAAGAAAAGAATAACTAAAAATACAAATATACTTAATTATACTTTTAACTTTTTCCTTCTTCATACCTTACTCCTTAATTTGAAAATGATTACCACTATCTAAATATAAAATACCCTTTCTACCCTCCAACTGACTTAAAACATCATTATAATATTCTATCTGTTTAAACTTCGTCAAAGTTAAATAAACCATATTACCATCATCCATATATAAAAGAAATCTATCTTTATCATAATCATTAGGTACATATTCAATATCTGATATCTTTCCTAAAATTCCCTTATCAACTTTAGCCATCTTATCTATAAAAGTACTATACTTATCATCAGGAACATAATTCATAAGTCTAGGAACTCTAAATAAATCAATCTCATCATCTACTTTAACCGTATTTTTATCTTCAAATACCACTTCACTAGTAGTACTGTTAATAAATAATGGACTATTAGTAACAATCTCAATTTCTAATACATGGTAAAACTCTCTTTTTACCTTAACTTCTCTAATATAAGGAGATTTTAATAGATTCTTTTTAATTTTTAAAGTATTAGTCAAATAAAAACTTGGATAATCTCTAATCCCTGCTAAATCTATAATATAATCATCTTTTAAATAATCTCCATTAGTTATAACTATATTCTTTATTTTAGCTTGTAATATTTGGACAACACTAAAAGAAACTAAAGCTATAATCAAAAGAGCTATAAAAAATGGTATAATTTTAAGTTTTTTCTTTTTGACTACCTTTTTCTTCATCTAATCTACTCCCAGTTTACAAATTCTTGTTCTACTTTTAAATCAACATTATATTTTTCTAATACTTGATCATGTACATAATCAATTAAATTCTTTATATCACTACCAGTTGCTTTATCATAATTAATAATAAAATTAGCATGTTTCTCACTAACCATAGCTCCACCAATTCTATATCCTTTTAATCCTAAATCTTCTATCATCTTCCCAGCAAAACCATCCTCTGGATTACGAAATACAGAACCAGCTGATGGATATTCTAATGGTTGTGAACTAATACGTCTTTCTCTTCTTTCTCTTATAACATCTTCTATTAACTCTCTATTTCCTTGTTGTAACTTAATAATAGCTTCTAAACATATATACTCTGGATGTTTTTGTAAAAAAGAACTACGATAATGAAAGTTCAATTCTTTATTCTCAAGTGTAATTATTTTATAATCTGGCGTAAGTACTTTAACTTCTTGAACAATATATCCCATATCACTCTTATAAGCCCCAGCATTCATAAAAATAGCTCCACCTACTGTACCAGGTATTCCAGATGCAAACTCCAATCCAGCAAGACCCTTTTTAGCCGCAAGTAAAGAAAGCTTAATTAATGAAAAACCAGCTCCAACTTTAACTTTATTATTTCCTAAAAACTGAACTTCATCAAAAGAGGATAATTTAATGATTACCCCATCAAATAAAGAATCACTAAAAAGTAAATTAGAACCATTTCCTATAATCTTATATTTAACATTATCTTCTTTAAGTAACTTTATTAAATTAATTAAACAACTAGTATTTTTTGGATAAACAATTGCTAAAGCCTTACCACCAACTTTATAAGTCGTATATTTACTTAAAAGTGGATTTACTTCTACTTTACCCAGTTCAGACTTTGTAATTTTCTCTAATATATCCATTGTATCTCACCCTACTAACTTTCTAATTTCTTTGTATATTCTAGTTGCTGAATCAGTAATTCCAAACTTTCTACTAGCCTCATGCATCTTTTTATATAACTCATCATTTTCTAATAATTCATCAATTTTACCAACCAAAACTTCCTTAGAAAAATCTTCTTCACTAACAATACAACAAGCTGAATTATCCTCTAACTCTTTAGCATTCATATATTGATGATTATGAGCAACATAAGGAGAAGGTACAAGTATAGCTGGTAACCCAATAGCGGTAATTTCTGCTATTGTTGAAGCTCCAGCTCTAGAAACAATCAAATCAGTATCCTTCATTAACCCAATCAAATTATCCATAAAAGGTAAAACTTTAACATTAGAATTAACTTTTATATCTTTATAATTATCATAATAATTCTTACCCGTAATAATTAATACTTGATATTTCTTATCATTAAAACAAGGTATTAACTCTTGTATTTTTTTAGTCATCGTAACAGATCCTAAAGATCCCATAACTATTATAACTAATTTTTTATTTTTAACAAAACCATATTTTTCTCTACTAACTATCTTAGTATCAATAATCTCTTCACTTCTAGGATTTCCTGTATAAATAGTCTTATCTTTATTAAAGTATTTAACACTACCTGGTAAAGATACAAATATCCTATCAGCATATCTTGCTAAAAACTTATTAGATAAACCCGGTATTGAATTTTGCTCATGAATAACTATTTTATATTTTAATTTATGAGCTGCATATAATACCGGTGCTGTTATATAACCACCAACTCCAATAACTACATCTGGATTAAACTTCTTTATAACTTCACTTGCTCTATTAACGCCCCTTTTATATAAACCTAAAACCCTAAAATTATCAAATATCTTCTTTCTATTTAAACCAGCCATCTCAATACCAACATACTCTATACCAAGTTTAGGAATAATATCTTTTTCCATCCTATCTGTTGTTCCAATATATAAAAATGAACTATCTGGTTCCATCATTTTAATTTTATTTATAATCGCAATAGCCGGATATATATGTCCCCCAGTACCACCAGCAACAACAACTGCTCTCATCATATCACCCATTCTAAAGATAAATTTCTACTTAATCATATTCAAATAAATTATAACTCATACTAACAAATATGTAAATAAAAGAACTTCTTCAAAAATTGTATTTTACTAAAATCTGTGTTAAACTAAATACCAAGAAACGAGGTAAAAATATGGAAAGTATTGGTGTTATTGCAGAGTATAATCCCTTTCATAATGGACATCTTTATCATTTAAAAAAGATTAAGGAAAAATATAAAGATTCTCCTATTATTTTAGTAATGACAGGGAACTTTACAGAACGTGGAGATGTCGCAATTATTGATAAATGGAAAAGAACTGAAATTGCTCTGTCCTCAGGTGCCGACTTAGTAATAGAACTACCCTTTCCATTTGCTACTCAAAGTGCTGACTACTTTAGTTATGGTGCCATAACTCTTCTTGAACAACTTCATGTTACAAAAGTTATTTTCGGTAGTGAATCAAACGATATAGAAACTTTAAAATTAATTGCTAAGGCTCAAAATAATAATCCTGATTTTGATAAATTAGTAAAAATCTACTCTAAGTTTGGTAAAAATTATCCAACAGCTATCTCCTTAGCAATCAAAGATTTAACTAATGAAATAATAACTACTCCAAACGATCTTTTAGGAGTAAGTTACATCAAAGCAATTCTAAAAAATAACTATAAAATAATACCTGAAACTATTAAAAGAACAAATGATTATCATGATAAAAATATTGAAGAAGAAATATCAAGTGCAACTTCTATAAGACTAGCCATAAAAGAAAATAAAAATATTGATAATCAAGTACCAGAACACACCAAAAAGTACTTAACAGATTTTCATTTTATAGAAGATTATTATCCACTCTTAAAATATAAAATAATTACTGAAAAAGATTTATCTATTTATAATACAGTCGATGAAGGAATTGATAAATTATTAAAAAAAGAAATCTTAAACGCAACATCTTATAACGATTTAATAACTCGTCTTAAAAGTAAAAGATATACTTACAACAAACTATCTAGAATGTTACTTCATATTTTATGTAATTTTACTAAAGAAGAAAAAGAACAATTTAGTAACATAACCTATATTAGAATCTTAGGATTAAATGAAACAGGAAGAAAGTACTTAAACTCTATCAAAAAAGATCTAACAATTCCACTGATTAGTAAAATAACTAAAGAAAAAGATCCTATGTTAGCTTTTGAAATAGAAACCACTAAAATATACGCCCTAAGTCTACCTAATGAAAAACAAGTAGAACTAATTAAACAAGAATATCAACATATAATAAAAGGAGAATAATATGATAAAAAGTAAAAAAACAGGTCAAGTCATCGTAATATCTTCCCCATCAGGAGGAGGAAAAGGAACAGTTATTTCAGAACTTCTAAAAAGAAATAAAAATTTATGGTTATCTGTATCAACTACCTCAAGACCAATAAGAGCTAATGATATTCCAGGTACTACTTATAACTTTGTTTCTAAAGAAGAGTTTGAAAAAGAAATAGAAGAAGGCTACTTCCTAGAATACACTAACTATGTAGGAAACTACTATGGTACTCCAAAAGGTCCAATTAAAGAAAAATTAGACCAAGGTATTGATGTAATTTTAGAAATAGAAATAGAAGGAGCCAGTAACATTAAAAAACTTCTTCCAGAATCAATCTTTATCTTTATCATGCCACCATCTATAAAAACTCTTGTAAAAAGATTAAAAAAACGTAATACTGATAGTAATGATAAATTACTAGAACGTTTCCATAAAACTTATAAAGAAATAAATGAAGTAACTAAATATAACTACGTAGTTGTAAATGACATCTTAGAAGATACAGTAGATAAAGTTGAAGCTATCATTAAAGCTGAAAAATGTCGTGTTGATCGTATTGAAGAAGTTTACCTAGATACTAAAGAAGAAGAAATCCACGAATTATTAATGGAAGAAGATTATGACAATTCAACTATAACAGAAAAGATTTAAAAAGATATTAAGGAGTTTATATGAAAGAAAATTTAAAAGAATATTTAGAATATATCGACAAAGTCTTAAAAGATGAAAAAATCGAAAAAGACCTACCTACAAATCATCTAACACAAATAAAGTTTTGGCAACATGAAAGACTAGTCCACTTAATTGTAACAGTCTTTGTTGGTAGTATGGCTATATTATTTTTCTTATTTGCAAACGTTTACAATGTAATACTATACATTCCATTTCTTGCTACAATGGTACTATTTATACCATATATATTCTATTATTATTTCTTAGAAAATAGTGTTCAAAAACTATATAAACAGTACTGGTCATTACTAGAAAAAAGAACAAAAGACAAATTTTGATTTGTCGCTTTGGTCGTCACCGATCAAAATTCCTACTTCATAGATAGAGTACCCTCTATTCTCCATAGGCTTAAATTCCGATAGTCGCTACCGTACTCAATTTATTTTTTTATTTATTCATATCTATTTAATTACTTTGATAATGTATTTTTAGTCCTTCAAACATAATATTTATACTTGCATTTATATCTCGATCATTTTCACATCCACACTTATCACATATCCAGTTCCTAACATTCAAATTATTCGTTTTATTTGTTATATTGTCGCAATGACTACATTTTTTACTACTCGGAAAATATGTATCTACTTGATAATAATATTTTCCTAACATACTACATTTCCATTTGAGTATTTGACATATTTTATTAAAACTGGCATCTAAAATATTTTTAGCTAAATTGTGATTCTGTGTCATTTCTTGTACCTTTAGTTTTTCACTAACTACTATATCATGTTCTTTTACAAGTATATTTACAATATTAATTATATTATGTTTTCTACTATTTTTTATTTTACTATGAATTCTAGCTATTCTTTTCTTAGTCTTATAATAGTTATTACTACCCTTTATTTGTCTTGATAATTTTCTCTGTAGTCTTTTTAATCTCTTTTCTCTTTTTAATACTTCTTTTGGATTATTATACTTTTCTCCATCACTAGTCACAACCAAATCTTTTATGCCTAAGTCGATTCCAACTATACTCTGTGGAATAACTTTACTAGATATGAACTCTTTTTCCTCAACTACGATGCTTACATAGTATTTATTAGTTGTTTCTTTTTCAATAGTAGCATTTATAATTCTTCCACTTATTTCTTTTAAATTTCTATAACCTCTTATATTAACTAATCCAAGTTTTGGTAATTTAACTTTCTTATTTACTAAGTCCAATTCTATATTACTATATTCTCTATTTTTATATGTACTTCTGATACATGTAGTTCTATAACTTTGTTTATTATATTTACTCTTAAATCTAGGATAATTACTACGTTTAGAAAAACAATTTTTAAAAGCATCTTCCAAGTTAAAAACTGCACATCTTAAACTGCAAGAATCTACTTCTTTCAAAAATGGATATTCAACATACAATTCTTTTATTTCTGTACACATGTCAAAAGCCTTGATAAAACCATTTTTCATACATTTATCCAAAAAATAATTATAAATAAGTCTAACACAACCAAAAGTTTTACTTAACAATTGTTTTTGATAACTATCTGGATACAATCTAAACTTATAGGCTTTATACATGTAACACCTCCATCATCTTGACTTACTATAATAATATCTAAACAAACGTTTGTCAATATGGAATAGTATATTTTATTTTAATTACACATTTGAAGAGCAAATTCCTTATAAACAAAAAAATAAGAATTATCATTAATTTGATAATTCTTTTTATTTTAAGCAACTTTCTTAGCTGCTACTATTAGAAATGACCCTTCTGGATTATAGTAACAAGTTTGAAGAACTAAAATATCTTCATTATAAACATCTACTGAAGTTTCATATAAAGACTGACTCTTTAACCAACGTAAATGTTCAATATAGCCATTATCATCAAATCTTAAATTAACATGACGATAATCAGTAGTTGCTATATAAACTGAAAATATTTTATAGTGATAATTACTACCTATAGTTTTAAAATAAATATCACTATGCTCTGTATAATAATTTTTATCCGCATAATTTTCAAGTAACTTAAACTCTGTATCAGCTAACTTAGAATTATGTCCATATATTAATATCTTTCGATCATCAACTTTATTTCTATAATCTAAAAATACACTACCTAACGTATTATAACTTTTATCAAGTAAATGATTCAAATAATAATCATTATCACTTGCTTGAGCAACAGGTACTACTAAATTAGTATTAGAAATAGATAACTCCCCTAGAATATCTGTATTATCAAATTCCTTTTGATATTCTAAAACAACATTAGAATTATCTCCTTCTTTACTAATCTTTTCATACTTTATCACTACTTTTTCTAAATTAGATTGTTCTTTTTTATTCTTTACAAATTGACTATTGTTATAAACCACCAAACCAACAATAAATACAACTACTATAAAGAAACTAATTTTGAAAACTTTCTTTTTCACAAACATCCCTCTTTTATTCTATACTTACAATTAGTTTTTCTTTGCTAAACTAAATCCTACAGTTCCAACAGTTACTAATGAAAGTAATAATAGTAAATTATCATTTCCTACAGAAACACCAGTATTTGGAGGAGTAATTTCACCAGTTTCTTCTCCACCAACTTTATCGTAAACATATACTACAACGATTGTTCCATCTATATATTTACCAGTCTCATCACCTTGAATTTCAACTAATTCATAGTTCTTAATATCTTCAGCATTTGTTTGATAATCTCTACCAACCATTTCTCTACTAGTAACATCACTTAGTAATTCATTACCTTCTCTATCAACATATTTAATTATTAAGTTACCATATTTAGCTTTATATCTTAATTGTAAATTAACCATGAAGAAATAATCTAAATAGGCATTAGGCGTATAATTACCAACATTTTTTAATGTTCCTGAAATAGTATTTTCTGAATTAGATTCTAACGTACCAGCACGTTCTTTAATCTCTTCATCGCCTTTTGTCTCATCACGTAGATAAGAACCAATTGAATAACTTCCACCATTATAATTACTATTGCTAATTTCTGGATTTTCACTATAATTTCCATTTTCATCTTTTGTATCAAAATAGAAACCTAATCCTTCATTATAGAAATAATTATATGCAAGGATTAACATAGTTTTGTTAGTCTCGGTAGCAAAACTACCTGACTCACCACCTGCTTCTCCAAAAAACTCATAAATCATATCATCGGTTAATTCTGAAATGTTAGAAATGCCAAAATATTCTAAAACAAAATCTAAGGCATTATCATAATTTTTTTCTGCTAATTTATCTAATATTTCTGCCTTTAATTTTTCAGGATTACCTTGAAGAGCTGGAGTAACAAAAACTCCTAACTTTCTAGCAACCCAAGGTCCATATAAAGGATCAACATCATTAAACATTTCTCTAATTATACCTTTATTAAATTGATCAAGTCTTGTATAACTAGTACCATATTTTTCATTATAGAAGTCTAATAAATACTTAGCATAATCAGCAATACCATTATATCCTTTTTCAGTTAAAGCAGCACCAACTACATCATCTGTCATATTTCTACCACTTGAATTAGATATTAAATCTTGTAGTGCAGTATTATATGTACGTCTAAAAGTAAATCCTTCAGGTAATTCAATTCCATTAAAGAACTTATCTCCTGTAGTCTCTCCAGTAGACTTTCCATAAACTAATGGCTCTGTAGGAAATATTTCAAATGAAGTTTCTTCATAATAGTAATTGAATTTAGATAAATTAGTAATTACTAATCTAACTCTAAAACTATCTCCTGCCTGGAATGGATTATTAAATTTAAAGTAGTCTTCATCTACCCCTTGTTCCATACCTGCTTTTTTAAAGACACTATAGATTTCTCTTGAAATTGTTTGAAATACCTCAGGTGCAATAACAATTTCATCTTTTTCATAATCTTCTTTGATTGTTATATTTAATATAACTTCTCCACTAACTTCTGCCCAATATGGACCAACATCAATAACTATATTTGATGTATCAGGAACAATATCAACTCCATCACTTGTAGTTAATTTTTCTATTGGTGGTACAGTCCATTTAGAAACATCACTACCAACTTCTTCTGCATATACATTAGTACTAACTAACATAAATCCTAATGCAACAACAAGTACAAATAAAACATTTTGTAATAATCTTTTCATATTTTCCTCCCAATATTATTTTTTTTAAAACTATGCTCTTTTATACATAATTTTTCCTATTTATCAAGAGGATAATTATAATCAACCGAACCCTTAATATAGTTAACTAAAAATATACTCCTGAATTAGCTCACTATAATAAAAGAATTAATCGTTTTTGTCAATGATAAAACCTCAAATTCTAACTTTTTCCTAAAGAAAAAGATGTTTTCAAAGAAAACACCATATAAAAAAATATAATTTTATCACTTAGTTACTTTTTTAAATATATAACTGTACTCATACTAATAACTACAGAAAGTATTAATAAAGTAACATCTTCTAATTATTATTTTTGACACTTATTACAATAATAAGTACCTCTTCCCCCTATTCTGCACACTTCTATTTCACTACCACAAACAGGACATTCGGCATTTTTTTTACCATGTACTAATAACTCATTTTGAAACAGACCATGTACTCCTTCACTAGAAGTAAAACTCTTAATTGTAGTACCTCCTTTTTTAATAGCTTCACTTAATACTAATCTCGTATTTTTAATTATCTCATCACATTCTTCTAAAGAAATATCACAAGACTTTCTATATGGGCTAATCTTACTTCTAAAGAGTATCTCATCATCATAAATATTACCAATACCCGTAATAATACTTTGATCAAGTAAAACTGTCTTTATTGGTAACTTCTTATTATGAAGTTTTTCATATAAATATTTTTTAGTTAAATCACTATCGTCAAATTCATATCCAAGTTCTGATAAAGGTTTAACATCATTAACTTTATCTTTATCAATTAAATACATCTTTCCAAATTTTCTAACATCATGATATCTAAAACTAATATCATCGTCTAATATAAATTCAACATGTTCATGTTTTACAATTGGATCATTCTTCTTTCTAAAGAAAAACTTTCCTTCCATCCTCAAATGAATAAGTAAAACATCTCTATCCAATAATACTTTAATAAATTTACCACGTGTAGTAACATCTAGAATCTTCTGACCAATAACGTCTTTTTTAAATTCATCTGTCGTAGGATAAGCAATAATATTATCCCAGTAAACATTACATCCCGTAATCTTCTTTCCAACTAATCTTGGTCTTAAATTATTACTAACCGTAATTACCTCAGGCTTCTCAGGCATAACAACATCTTCCCTTCTAACTACAAACAATCTATCTTTCTAATAAAAATATTTAATCCATTTCTCCAAAGATAAATTCTTTTTTTCTTTTCAGCATACGCATCAAACTCTTCTTTTGTATAACTTACACTTTTCTCATCATGTGTCTTTTTATATCTTAAAAGACATCTCTCATAACAAGTATCAACACCAGTTCTAATTACAATAACCTTTCCCTTTAAAATACTAAAATCCTGGCAATACTTAAACTGTTCACAGTCAATAACAATAGTCTTACTACTATCTTTAAAATACTCTAATATTTCTTTATATATTAAATCAAAATCAGTTTCTAAAGTAGGCATAGTACTATATTTGCCTCTAAAATACTCTCCTAACATTTTATTAATACCAGTAGATTCTAAAAACCTATGTTCAACAAATATCTCATCGGTATCAACAACTATATATTCATCACCATTAAAATATTTACTAACATAAGTTGATTTACCAGAACCAGAAGAACCAGTTATATTAATAACTTTGTCATTAGTTAACACCTTTTCATAAATATCCTTAGCCCTATCAACTTCAATATCTAAATCTGTATCAACTACTACAAATGAAAACGTAACAATCTTACTTTTCTTAGCAGCCTCTCCAAATATTTGAACTAATAACTTAGTTAACTCTTCCTTAGAACTACCTGGAAAAATCTTTTCAATATCATTATCCAAAAGCATCTCATCAACATCATTATAAATATTCTTACTAGTTACTTTAACTTTAATATATCTACCTTCACAAGATAAGTTATTAAATGTTATAAAGTCTCCTACCAAGATCTTCTCCGACTTCTCATTTAATAATCTAACTTCAACATTTTTCTTACCAGACAACATCAAAGAATAAATATCATCATAAATATTATATGTATACTCCATACCTACTTAGCCTCGTACCAATTATTACCAACTTCAATATCTACTTTTAATGGCACATCTATTTTAAATGTATTTTCCATTATATCTCTAACTATCTCTTTTACTTCATCAAGTTCACTATCTAAAACATTAAACACAAGTTCATCGTGTACTTGAATTAACATTTTACTCTTTAAACCACGCTTCTTAAATTCTCCAAAAATCTCTACCATTGCTTTTTTTAGTATATCAGCTGCCGTACCTTGAATAGGTGTATTTAAAGCCATTCTTTCTCCAGAAGATCGTATCATATAATTCTTATTTTTTAACTCTTCTATTACTCTTTTTCTATTCATTAAAGTTCTAACATATCCATTAGCGTAAGCATCTGCTATCTCCTTAGCCTGAAAATCTCTAATACCTGGATAAGTTTCCAAATAATCATCAATAAACTTCTTAGCGGTCTTAACATCTATTCCTAAGTCTTCTGATAATCCAAAACTACTAATTCCATATAAAATACCAAAGTTAACTGCTTTAGCCGTTCTTCTCATATCTTTAGTAACTTTATCTATATCAACTTTAAATATATCAGCAGCTGTCCTAGCATGAATATCTTCTTCATGTATAAAAGCATTAATCAAATTAGTAGCCTTAGACATAGAAGCAAATATTCTAAGTTCAACTTGTGAATAATCACTTGATAACATCTTAGAGTCTTCATCTGGTATAAAAGCTTTTCTAATTAAAGCTGAATATTCAGATCTAGCCGGTATATTTTGCAAATTAGGACTAATACTAGAAAGTCTACCTGTTCTAGTTAAAGTCTGTGTAAAAATAGTATGAATTCTACCATCTTCTCTTACTTCTTCTTTTAATCCTACTGCATAATTTGTATATAGTTTAGCAAGCGTTCTATATTCTAATATTTTCTCTACTATAGGATGAACAAATACAATCTTATCTAAAATATCTTTACTTGTAGAATACTTATTATCTTTAACTTTTTTAGGATAAGGAATTGCTAAATCCTCAAATAAAACTTTAGCAAGTTGTGCTGGAGACATAATATTAAACTTAACTCCCGCAAGATCATATATTTCTTGTTCCTTATTTTTTAATTGTTCAGCAAGTTCTTCTTCTACTTTACTTAAATATGGTACATCTACTTTAACACCTGTAATTTCCATATCAGCTAAAACTTCAGTTAAAGGCATCTCAATATTTGTAAACAAATCAAGTTCTCCATCTTCACTCAATTCACTAAGTATCTTCTCCCTTGTTTCATAAATAAACTTAGCCTTTCTAATACAAATATCTTTCAAAGTATCTTCACTAACATCTATCGGTCTCTTATCAGTACCATATACATCTTCATAAACAGGTAATTGATAATCAAAACTTTTAGCCACAAAACTAATATCATCTTTAACTACATAATCAAGTAAATAAGTAGCAATCATCGTATCAAAATAAACATTCTTAAACTTAACCCCATATTTATTTAAAACAACTAAACTCTTCTTATAGTCATATGTGTATTTACAACAATCCATCTCAAATAGATATTTATATTTATCAATTTCTTCTCGGCTTATAAAGTATCCATTCTCTCCATCATAAATACCAATACCTAATACTTCACTCTTACTATATATAGATCCTCTAGTTTCTAAATAAAAAGCATAATCTCTTTCTTTAAACTCATTAATATTTCCAACCGTAATCTCTTCTTCTACTTTAGCTTCTTCTTTTTTTGAAGGAACACCAGTATCTAAACTTAGTTTTCTAAGCAATGAATGAAACTCTAACTCTTCCAATATACTTACAAGTTTCTCATTATTTACAAAGTTATATTTACAATCTTCCAAAGTAAAATCTAAAGGTACCTGTCTATATATAGTTGCTAAATCATAACTCATATAAGCATTATCTTTATCATTGATTAATTTCTCCTTAGTTTTACCAGTAACTGAATCTATATTTGCATATAAATTGTCTAAAGTTCCATACTTAACAAGTAAACTAATAGCAGTCTTTTCTCCAATTCCTTTAACTCCTGGTATATGATCACTAGCATCTCCCATAAGTGCTTTTAAGTCTACCATCCTAGCTGGTTCTACTTGATAAGTCTTCATAAACTCATCTCTATCCATCATTATATGTCCAGAAGTCTTTAATAATTTAACAGTAACTTCATCACTAATAAGTTGTAATAAATCTTTATCACTACTAACAATAGTCGCAATAAATTCATCTTCTTCATCAACTATTCTAGCAAGTGTTCCAATAATGTCATCTGCCTCATAATTATCTATTTCAAAATGTTTAATACCCAAAGCATCTAATACTTCTTTAGCTTTTGGAAACTGTTGTTTTAATTCATCTGGTACCGCAACTCTTCCTGCTTTATACTCTAAATACTTATCATGTCTAAAAGTTTTTCCTTTATCAAATGCCACTAATATATAACTTGGTTCTTCTTCTTTTATAATTTTATTCATCATATTAATAAAACCATATAATGCATTAGTAGGAAAACCTTTAGAATTTCTCATAATAACGCCTTGATAAGCTGTAGCGTAAAAACTTCTAAATAATAAATTGTTTCCATCTACTAAAATAATCTTTTTCATTTTTATCACCTATAACTTAGTATATCACAAACTCTCCTTCTTTTTCTATTCTACTTGTCAATATTTGTACAACTAACTGTCTCGTTATAAGTATTCTCCAATCTCTTCAAATGATCAGCAGCCATAAATAAACATAAAGTTATAAAACAATATATCGCTAATATAATCAATCCCTTTCTTAAGTCAAATTTTATTGTCATACTAATCACTCCTCTCAATTACAAATCTATTATATCTCGTACACTTGTTCGTGTCAATTACTAAATAAAACATTTGTTTGACATTTTACATTTATAATGTTAAACTATTGTCATAAGGAGTGATTATATGGAAAAATTAACTGCTCGACAAGAATATATATTACAAGTAATAAAACAACTTGTTGCTAAAAATGGTTATCCACCTACTGTCAGGGAAATTGGTACTAAAGCTCATCTTAATTCCCCTGCCACTATTCATTTTCATTTAACTAAACTTGAAGAAAAAGGCTACATAAAAAAAGGTAGTAGTAAAAATAGAACTATTGAAATACTAGTACCAAATGAATATATTGAAAAGGAAGAAAACGTTGTCGAAGTTCCTCTGCTTGGTAAAGTAACTGCTGGTACACCAATCGAGGCAATCGAAACACCAGATGAATATTTTTCTCTACCAGCAAACCTAATTAATCCTAAAAAAGAAACTTTTACTTTAAAAGTATCTGGAGAATCCATGATAAATATTGGTATATACGATGGTGACATCTTAATAGTTGAAAGACAAAATACAGCTAATAATGGTGATACCGTAGTAGCAATGAATAGTGACAACGAAGTAACAGTTAAAACTTTCTATAAAGAAAAAGACCATTTTAGATTACAACCAGAAAATGATACTATGGAACCAATTATTCTAAAAGAAGTAACAATACTAGGTAAAGCCGTAGGCCTATATCGTAGATTTTAAAACAAAAAGCCAGAAAATTTTCTGACTTTTTTTGTTGCCTAATCTTAAATCTCTTCAATAAATTGTCTAACTATATAACTAGCAATCAATAAACCAGCAGAGCTAGGTACAAAAGCACTAGATCCCGGTGTCCTATCTCCAGTTTTTATTGGTAACTCTCTAGAAGATAATACCATAACCTTACTATTAATCTTATTATCCTTTACATGTTTTCTAACAATTCTAGCTAAAGGATCATTAACAGTCTTTCTAATATCAACAATTTCTAACATACTAGGATCAAGTTTATTACCAGTACCCATACTAGAAATAAATCTTCTCTTATCCTCCAAACATCTATCTATCAAAGCTAACTTAGTACTAACAGTATCACAAGCATCAACTAAGTAATCAAAATGATATCCAAATAATTCATCTAAATTATCTTTATCAATAAACTTATCGATCTTAATAACTTCAACAAGACTATTTATATCCTTAATACGACTCTCTATTACATCAACTTTCTTCTTACCAATACTACTCTCCGTCGCAATAATCTGTCTATTAATATTAGTCTCATCAACAACATCCTTATCAACAACAATTATCTTACCAACACCAGATCTAACTAGTCCTTCAACAACATATCCTCCAACGCCACCAACACCAAGCACTAAAACACATTTTTCTCCAAGATAATTAACTCTATTCTCTCCAACTATCTTTTTAAATCTATCAAACTTATGCACTCTTTTTACTCTCCCAATTCTCATCTTTTTTAATTAACTGTCTATTCTTCTGTGACTCTGACTGTATTAAATCAAGTGGCTTACCATAAACCAACTTACTAACATAACTCATCTTCGCATATAAATCTCTATTCTCTTCTGCCATACTATAATACTTATTTAAACTCTTAGTATCCCTAGAACAAATCTTCCCAAAACTAACTAAAACTTGTTGCATAGTCTCATCTGGTATAGATGCCTCACTAACAACAGTACAATCAAAACTCTTAAGAAACTCTAACGTCTCTATCATATCCATAAGAGCATTTTCTCTAAATAGCTTCTCCCAACTACTAGTCGGATTAGAAGTAACAATACTCCTAAGTCTAGAAATCTTCTCATCTGAAAAAACTTCTCCAAAACCTAACTCTTCAAAAGATAAATACTTTCCCCTAACAACGCCAGGCAACTCTTTTTCTAAATCTAAAATAGCTCTAATATATAACATATCTGTAGCCCTATTAATTTTCCTAGGTGCAACTCCAACATCATATACATCATAATTACTACTATCACTTCTATTCTTAGTAGTAACTAAAACACTTCTTCTATACAAAATAGAATTATTTCTAATAAATTCAATTATATTATTTTTATCTTTTGAATCATAAAAGGCAGATGAATTAAAACTTTTACCACTAACTATAATATCACTAGGTAAAGTATTTTCTAACTCTACATCTACTCTAATCTTAGTAGCTTCTTTATAGCTAACACTAACATTTAGTATCCTATTTCTATTAATAATTGGTAAAACTAACATTCTAATCACCTCGCATGGCTTATTATACCACAAAAAGTGTTTACAAACAACAAAAAAAGTCAGACCAGAGCGTCCTAACAAACGATAAAACCTGTTCTTTCGTCCAGGTGGGTGTCCGTACGTTATTTTTAGGATTCCTATATAAATACAGGCCTTCAACACCAATAACAGATCAGAACTCCCGTATCGTCACTTTAGTCGGTTTTAAAAGTGCCGGTGTCGCATCCATCTGACACTATTATTGTACCATATTAAGAAAATTTTATACAATACCTTTTCACTAAATTGACACTTTAACATACATTACTATAGGTGAATATATATGTATTTTAATACCAAAAACACATCGATTTATTATGAAAAATATGGCACAAAAGACAAAGTAATTTTAATTCTACCTGGTTGGGGAAACACAAGAACAACATTTACAAATATAATAAACTTTTTCAAAGAAGATTATACAATTTATATAATAGATTATCCTGGTTTTGGTAATAGTCCTATTCCTCAAGATGAACTAACAATCTATGACTACACAAATATAATTCGTGACTTTCTAGAAGAAAATAACATCGTAAATCCCATCATTATAGCTCATTCCTTTGGAGGAAGAATAACTACTCTCCTAGCCGGTTATTATAAAGAAAAAATAGATAAAATTATCTATATCGACGCAGCAACAATAAAACCTAAAAAAACTCTTAAACGGTTTCTAAAAGAAAAAACTTATAAACTCTTAAAAAAACTAATCAAACTCTTTCCAAAACTAAAACAAGAGTATTACAAACAAAAACTACTAAGAATATTTGGTTCATCTGACTATCAAAGTCTCCCACCAAATATGCATAAAACATTTCAAAATATAGTTAATGAAAACCTAGTATATTACTTAAAAAGTATTGAAAGTGAAGTACTCCTACTCTGGGGTAAACTAGATGATACAACGCCTCTAAAAGATGGTTATAAAATGAATAACTTAATAAAGGACTCAGCTTTAATAATCTTTCCTAAAGGAAACCACTTTTCTTATCTTCAATATCCATACTTAACCAATCAAATAATCCAAGAATTTATAAAAGAACAAAAAAAATAAAGCTTTACTTAGCTTTATTTTTCACTATTATCTAATTTAACTGAAATAGTACCATGATAATGTACAACATCACTCTTAGTATAAGTATCACTAACCCAACATCTAATTGTATAAACTCTACTTTCCTTAGGAGCTAACTCACTAGATATAATACTAACTTCCTCATCATTATCAAGTAATAAAACCTTCTTATCATTAACACTATATTTTATAAAATCTCTTTCTACTACTTTATCACTACACTCATCAAAAGCAATCATTTCTTTATCATCAGAAATAAATATCTTAAACTTCTGTTTTTCTTTACCAGAATTATATAACTTAACAGTATAAGTCCTAGTTTTCATACCATCTTCATCACTAATTGGCGAAACATCCACTAAACTAATTACATCACCTAAACCATTTTTAGTTTCATTAAACTCGTAATAAAGTTTACCAACTTTAAAAGTTGGCTTTACGTTAGATTCTTGTATTGCTGAAAAAATAATATAAGAACAAACTAAAAATGCAAATAAGATAATACATACTGAAATAATTGTATATTTACGTTCATTAGCCTTAATCTTTAAAATAACATGATCAATCTGTGTCGAAGAATATTTCTTTATATCAGCTTGTGTAAGCTTCTTTTTGTCTTTTTTCTTATCTTTCTTTTTCTTCTTATCATCTTGCTTCTTTAAAGCCTTTTTATCTGTCTTAATACCAGTCTTTTCATCACTAATACCAACACTATCATTTTTCTTTAAAGATTTACTATCTTGGCTACTACTAATTTTTTTATTTTTAATCTCTTTTTCTTCCATATTTTTCACCATATTTTCATCTACTAAGAGTATATCATATTTTATATAAAAACAACATAACTAGCAAAGAAAAAAGTTACGATTTTACGTAACTTATTTTATCATAATTCCTAAATCATCTAATTGTTTTTTATCTACTGTATTAGGACATTCACTCATTAAACATGAAGCACTTGCTGTTTTAGGGAATGCTATAACATCACGAATATTATCTGTTCCTGTAAGTAGCATTGTCAAACGATCAAGTCCTAATGCAAGACCACCATGTGGAGGTGTACCATATTTTAAAGCTTCTACAAAGAAACCAAATTTATTTTTAATATCTTCTTCAGTAAGTTCCAAAGCTCTAAACATCTTTTCTTGTACTTTCTCATCATGAATACGAATAGAGCCACCACCTGCTTCATATCCATTAATAACTATATCATAAGCCTTAGAGTAACAATGAGCTTTATCATTAATAAGTTTATCTACATCACTATCAAGTGGTGAAGTAAATGGATGATGACATGCTACATATCTTCCTTCTTCTTCACTATATTCAAACGAAGGGAACTCTACTATCCAGCATAACTTAAAGTCATCTTTCTTAATTAAGTCAAGATCTCTTGCTAACTTACAACGTAATGCTCCTAAAGATACCTTAACGATATTATATTTACTATCAGCAACTATTAATACTAAGTCACCCTTTTCAAGTCCTAAAACTTCTCTCAAAGAATTAACCTCATCTGTACTAATAGCTTTAGCAATACTACCAGTAACTTCATCTTCAACTTTTAAATATGCAAGACCAGATGCTTTATAAGTCTTAACAAACTCAGTTAAAGCATCTAATTTTTTTCTTGAGAACTCACTAGCCTTACCTTTAACAACTAAACAGTTAACAATACCCTTATTTTCTATAACATTCTTAAACATAGAAAACTCAGTATTTTTAAACACCTCAGTAATATCTTGTATTTCAAGACCAAATCTTAAATCAGGCTTATCAGAACCATACTTATCCATCGCAACATCATATTTCATTCTCATTAATGGTAACTTAATATCAATACCTCTAATTTCCTTAAATACATGAGCAACTAATCTTTCAGTAAGACTCATAACATCTTCTTGATCTACAAAACTCATCTCTAAATCTACTTGTGTAAATTCAGGTTGACGATCACTTCTTAAATCTTCATCTCTAAAACATTTAGCAATTTGGAAATATCTTTCAATTCCACCAACCATTAAAAGTTGTTTAAATATTTGAGGTGATTGTGGTAAAGCATAAAATTTACCTTTATTTACTCTACTTGGTACTAAGTAATCTCTTGCTCCTTCTGGAGTTGACTTACAAAGTACTGGTGTTTCAACCTCTAAGAAATTCTCTTTATCTAAGAAGTTTCTAATTGCCATTGTAATTTTATGTCTTGTTACTAAATTATTTGTAACTGTTCTTCTTCTAATATCTAAGTAACGATACTTTAATCTTGTATCTTCTAAAGCCGTTGTATCATCGCTTATTTCAAATGGTAAATCTTTACATGAATTTAAAACCTCAATATCAGAAAGTTCTACTTCAATATCTCCTGTAGGAATATTTTTATTTTTAGATTCTCTCTCACTAACTACTCCTACTACTTTTATTACTGATTCACTTTTTAATTGACTAGCAATCTCATAACATTTACCTTCTCTAGCAACCAATTGTACAATTCCTGATCTATCTCTTAAATCGATAAAGCAAACTCCACCTAAGTCACGTTTTTTTTGTACCCAACCATATAAAGTTACTTCTTTTTCTACATCACTAATTCTCAAAGTATTATTATTAATCTCTTTCATCTACTACACCTCCTATTTATGGCATCCACCACAACCACAGCCATCATCATCACAGTCGCAGTCTCCATCACACTCTGAAGAACAACCACCGCAGCAACCGCAACCATCTTCATCATCTTCCATAGCACTAGTCTTTTCATCTAAATAATAAATTAATGCATCTAAGCTAATAATTTCTTCTTCTTTAGTCTTATTATTTTTAATCTTAACTTCATTATTATTTAAATCTTCACTATTTAAAACACAAGTAAATTTAGCATTTAATCTATCTGCTTGTTTAAATTGTCCCTTTAATCCTCTACCAGTATATTCAGTATCAACAATAAATCCAGCTACTCTTAACTCTTGTGCTAAATATAATGCATATTTCTTCTCTTCTTCATTAACATACATTAAGAATAAATCTATATCTTCAACTATTGGTAATTTAACTTTTTCAAGTTCCAAAGCTCTAACAATTCTACCAATACCAGAAGCAAATCCTACACATGCAGTTTCAGGTCCATCAAGTTGGTTAACTAAACCATTATAACGTCCCCCTCCACCAATTACATTGTTAGAACCAAATCCTTCAACCTTAGCTTCTATTTCAAATACTGTATGATTATAATAATCAAGTCCTCTTACTATACTAGGATTAATTTCATACTTAACACCTAAAACCTCTAAATAATCGCAAACCTTTTCAAAACGATCACGACTTTCATCATTTAAATAATCTAAAGTCTTAGGAGCCTTCTTCATTATTTCATTTTCAGCATCAACTTTACAATCTAATATTCTAAGTGGATTCTTCTCTAATCTAGCCTTACAATCTTCACATAGCTCATCAATATGTGGTTTGAAATATTCAACTAAAGCTTCTCTATAAGCACCTCTTGACTCATCATCACCAAGTGAGTTAATATTAACTTTTATCTCTTTTAAACCTAGCATTCTATATACATTAACAGCTAAAGAAATAACCTCAGCATCACTCATTGGATCATCAGTACCCAAAACCTCAACTCCAAATTGTGTAAGTTCTCTATCTCTTCCAGATTGTGGTCTCTCATATCTATACATTGTTCCATTATAGTATACCTTTATTGGTTGATTAGCATCACCATACATTTTATTTTCAATGTAAGCTCTAACAACACCAGCAGTACCCTCAGGTCTTAATGTAATATTTCTTCCACCCTTATCTATAAAATCATAACTTTCCTTAGTAACAATATCTGTAGTTTCTCCTACACCACGATGGAATAATTCAGTAGCCTCAAAGATTGGTGTACGAATATAAGTATAATTATACTTTTCCATAACAGCATCAATTACACTATCAACATACTTCCAAATCTTAGCTTCTCTTCCAAAAATATCGTTACATCCTTTTTGCCTTTTTATCATAAATAACCTCCTAAAATAAAAAGATGACACTTACAAAGGACAGTATTATTACTGTGGTGCCACCTTATTTTATACTTTAAAAACCGATATCGAAGTAACTCGCTTCCCATTTATGAGATGTCTTCAACTTCTAAATAATAAGTATTTTCACCAACCATACTCTCTCTAAAACATTTATAAAGTCTACTCTTTCTCAAGAAGATATGAATATTATAACATATTTTTCTAAAAAGATAGTCTTTTTTTATATTTTTTTAATCATTGTTCTATTCATTGTCCTAACTAAAGACTTCGTAGCTTTTGAAGCACTAAAACCAATACTTTCTAAACTCTCTTTATTAAAGTCTTTTCCCCTAATACTCATAAAGTCATCTAAAGAAATTTCTCCATTAATAATCATATTAGAAATTAAAATTCCATAACTATAACGATTCTCATCTATTCCACTCATCATAGAAGAAAGTGAAGAAAATGAATATTCTCCCTCTTCTATTATTTTCTTCTCTAAAAGACTCTTAACTACCACTTCCTTCATAACATTCCCATCACATACTTTTCTATATTCATTTTCTGATAATAATGTAAGTAATAGTCCTGATTCTAAATAAGAAAATAAACTAGTAAAAAACTCTTTAAAAGAAAATATAACTTCTTCTTCTCTAATTCCATTTTTTAATAAATACTCCAAGAAAAGTTGATTATAATAACAAGACAAAGTCTCTACAAAAATACTATTTACTGAATAATCAACTATCCCATTATTAGAAAAAGTACTAGTAACATCCAAATAATCATGAACATGTCCCATCTCATGAATCAAAGATGCCAAAGTTACTACTGACCTTGGTTTTTTGTATAAAAATACATTACCAAACTTCTCATCAGTATTAAATATTGTAAAAGCAGGAACTCCCATCGCAGCAATTGAATCAAATCTATATAAATGTCCATCCTCAAGTAATTCTTCTAAAATATCTCTTCCCTCAGGAAAAGAATCCTTAAAAAATGCTTCTAATATCTCACTACGTTCTCCATCTCTAATTCTAGGAAAATGTTTTCTTCTAAAATATCTACTAAGAGCAATCTCTACCATTGCTTCACTAGCTTCATCAAAACTCTTTCCTAAAATTTCTCTGTGATATAACTTATTACTTAAGAAATTTTCCTTAGCCTTAAGACAACTCTCATCATAACACTTTATTCCAAACTCTTCTATCTCATTTGATAAAAATATATTACTTCTTCTTCTCAAACCATATACATAGTTAAGTGCTCCAAAAGTCATATACTTACTATAAAAGTCATCTTTATCAGGACTATGTTTTAACCCCTCTTCTAACTCAATAAGTTGTCTTTTAATATCACTATAATCTACATTCAACCTCATAAATATTTCCCCTTAAACAAAAGAAGCCATCTATATAGCTTCTTTAACTTTATCTAATCCCTTTTCTAAATCCTTCTTAAAGAACTTATAAGTAGTTCTAATTAGTAAATAACATGGTAAAGCTACAACTATACCAACCAATCCTGCTAGTGTACCACCAACTGATACCATCATAATTGTAATAAGTGGATTTATATCATTTGTTCTACCATAAACTCTAGGTGATGTAAAATATCCATCTATTTGTGGGAATATTAAACAAATAACTATCGTTGCTATAACCAAAGGTGTAGATACAACACTTGCCATTATTATAGCAATAATATTTGTAATAAGTCCACCAAAATAAGGTATAACTGTCGTTAAACAAGCAAGAAGTCCAAGTATTAACCAGTTTGGATGCCCTATAATAAAGAATAAAAAGCTATATTCAACTAATTGAATTAACATAAATATTCCAAGTCCTTTTAAATAATTACTAATTTCAACATCCAAACATTTAAAGTACTTATATGCTTTTTTATCAAGTGATAAAAGCATTTCTCTAAACCAATGTCTTATCTTATCCATATCAGCTAAGAAATAAATAAACCCTACAAATCCTACAATAAACTTACCAGCAAATCCAATTGACTTAGAAACTACATCTATTGTTGTCGAAGAAATAATTCCTCCAACATCTTTCAAAGCATCATTTAAATAATCAGTGACTTTAATTTCAAAACTTCCTAAATTAAGATTAAACTTCGTACCAACATTTTCAATTACTTCTTTAAGCATCTTAATAAGTAAAGATAACTGATCATAAAATAATGGTAATACTATCGCAATCAATCCTCCAACTAATAAGACAAGTCCAAGTACTGTAACTAAAATTGCTAAGTTTTTACTAAGGCCTTTCTTTTCTAAAAGTCTAATAAAAGGTGTAATAGCATATGCAAATACAAAAGCTATTATAAATGGCGCCATAACAGAAATTATTTTTAATAAAACACCCCACCAAACACCAATGTTAGTAACCGCAATATATAAAAGTCCCAGCAAAAATGTTAGATTTATAATTTTATAATTCAACTTATTAGGAAACAAGAAAATCACCTCTCTAGCCAAATAGTAGTGGGACCGATATTATTAATTTCAACATCCATATCAGCACCAAATTCACCAGTTTCAACCTCTATGTACTTTTCAAGCTCTCTATTAAACATCTCATAAAATTTAATAGCATCATCATTCTTCATAGCAGCCATATAACTTGGTCTATTACCCTTTTCACAACTAGCATACAATGTAAATTGTGAAACAGAAAGTATCTTACCCCCATAATCTAAAATACTCTTATTCATAACATCATTTTCATCTGGAAAGATTCTAAGATTAACAATCTTCTTAGCCATATATTCTATTTTTTCTAAAGTATCTCCCTCAGTAAAACCAACAAACACAACTAATCCTTGATCAATTTTACCAACTGTCTTACCAGAAACATCTACTTTAGCTTTTCCAGTTCTTTGTAGTAAAGCTCTCATCGCATCACCCTTTCAATTCTCTCAACATAACTACTCTTAGTAAGAGTCATAATAACTTTATTTAATTGTTCAAGACCTGTAACATAACATCCAACTTCATACATTGCATTATCTCCTCTGTTAATTGTTTTAATTTCATCAACACTAACATTAAGCATAGATATTGCTTGCATTAAGTCTAACATATGATTACTACTATCATTAGTATAAACAAGTAATGAAGTTAAATATCTCTTATTAATATTATTACCCCAACATACTTCTAAAGTTCTATCCTCTAACATCTCTAAGTTATGACAATTAATTCTATGCACTGATATTCCATTACCCTTAGTAATATAACCAATTATTTCATCACCATATACTGGATTACAACAATTAGCTAAATTAACTTTTACTTTATCAATACCAGTAACAATAATATCTGCATCAGTATTAGTAGGTGTAACTTTAATATTTTTAGGTGCTAAAGTCTCATGAGTCTTATCAATTATATTAATAACTGAATTAACTGGTGATCTACCATTACCTACCATTAAGTATATTTCATCTAAGTCATCTGCATTAATCTCATCACAAATAGTCTTAATATTTTCATCTGTAAAGAAATCAGCAAAAGCAATCTTTCTCTTACGAAGTTCCTTTTCAATAGCATCTTTTCCTCGTTCAACATAAACTTCTCTCTCACTCTTCGTAAAGAAACTCTTTATCTTATTTCTAGCCTGAGTAGTCTTAACCATGTTAATCCACTCTTTAGAAGGCGTTGAACTCTTATTAGTATTAATCTTAACTATATCATTATTTTTAAGCTCATAATTTAAAGGAACGATATTATTATTAACAATTGCTCCTACTGTAGTTTCTCCAACTCTTGTATGAATTCTATATGCAAAATCCAAAGGAGTTGAGCCAACAGGTAGTTCAATAACATCACCCTTAGGAGTAAAACAATAAATATTATTATTTAAAATATCATCTTTAACACTATTAACAAAATCTTCACTACTCATCTTATCTCTAGATAAATCAATAATTGATTTAAAGAACTGAAGTTTTTGTTCCGTCTGATTCATAACATCTACTCTTACTGGACCAGATCCTTCTTTATAAGCCCAGTGTGAAGCAATACCATTTTCTGCAACTTCATCCATATCATAAGTTCTAATCTGAATTTCAAATAAATATCCATCTATTCCAAATACTGTTGTATGTAATGATTGATACATATTTGGTTTAGGCATTGCTATATAATCTTTAAAACGTTTAGGTAAAGGTCTAAACTTAGAATGAATAATACCAAGAGCTAAATAACATTCTTGCTCAGTATGAACTAAAATTCTAAGTGCTAATAAATCATATATATCACTAAACTTCTTACCCTTATCTAATTTATTATAGATACTATATATACTCTTAGCTCTACCTTTAATCTCATGATTAATATGATGTTCATCTAAAAGTTCTGAAACTGACTTTTGCATATCAAAAACAGTCTTATCACGTTCTAGTTTTGTTTTATTAAGTTTTTCTGCTATATCATAAAAAACATCTGGTTTTAAATAACGTAGCGATAAATCCTCTAATTCACTCTTAATTTTATGAATACCTAAATGATGCGCAATAGGAGCAAAAATATCTAATGTTTCATGTGCTTTAGCCTTTTGTCTATCTTCTGGAAGTGCCCATAAAGTTCTCATGTTATGAAGACAATCTGCTAATTTTACGATGATTACTCTAACATCCTCACTCATACCTACAATAATTTTTTTATAGTAATCAATCAAATATTCATTTTCTGTTGAAAAATTAATTCTACTAAGTCTAGTAACGCCAGTAACTAAACGTGTAATATTAATTCCAAATTTATCTTCCATCTCTTCAACTGTACAATCACAATCTTCTAATACATCGTGTAGTAAAGCAGCTGAAATAGTTTCATAATCTGCATAAATTTTACTTAAGATTAGAGCCACATTCAAAGGATGAATAATATATGGCTCTCCAGACTTCCTAAGTTGACCTGCATGTTTACCACTTGCAAAGTCATAAGCTTTTTTTATAACTGAAATCTGTTCCTCATCTTCAATATATGTACTAACAGATTCTAGTACATCATCAAACGTAATTTTATCATGTTTTGTTGACGTAGGAACCAACTCCTCTCTAACAATTAATTCCCTTTATTTTCTTTTCTTCAAATTCATCTGTATAAACTCTTTTTACTTTTTTAGGTTTACCTAAATTTTTCTTTTCTAATACTAAGAATAATGCTGTTGCTATAAAAATAGTTGAATAAGTACCAGCAATTAATCCAATTAACATTGCTAAGTTAAATGAAAGTATTTCACTAGATCCTAATATTATTAATGTAATAACTGGTATCAATGTTGTAATAGTAGTATTTACTGTACGTCCAAATGTTTCTCTAATACTAGTATTACATAGATCATAAAATTCATCATAACTTAACTTTTCTTCATCTTTTTCTTTTAATTTTTCTCTTACACGGTCAAATGTAACTATTGTATCATTGATTGAATAACCAATAATTGCTAAAAGTGCTGCAATAAACATAGATGAAACTTCAATATTAAATATACCAAATAAAGCTATCATAATTAATACATCATGTAATAATGCAACAACTCCTGATACAGCATAACTAAATTTAAATCTGAAAGATACATAAAGAATAATACCAACAAGTGCTAATAGCACTGAAAGAATTGCATTCTTAATTAATTCTCTTTGTACAACATTAGAAACAACTCCAATATTAACTTTAGCATCATACTTATCTTCAAAATATGTATTAACTTCTTTTACTTTATCTCCATCAAGTGCTGAATCAATTCTAATTACAGTCTCTTCATCCCCAATAGTAATATCTGAACTCTTTAATTTTAATTCACTTAAATCACCATTTATTTGTTTCTTAGTTAAATTCTTATCTGTTGCTATTGTAATATCCGATCCTGCTCTATAATCAATTCCTAAATTTAATCCACAAAAACCAATAGTAACTGCCCCAACTAAAATAATGATTGCTGATACCCCAGCAAATAATTTTCTATTTTTTAAGAAATCAACTTTTGCAAATGGTACTTTCTTTACTTTTTCATTTTTATTTACATTTGGAATATCTTCACTATTTACCCCAATAAATAATTTTGTCTTATCATTAAAGTAATCAGTCTTAACAAATAAATTTAATAAAATTCTAGTTAAGAATACCATTGTAAACATTGTAACAATAACTGTAATAATTAACATTGTAGCAAATCCCTTAATACTAGATTCACCAAATATAAACATAATAATCGCAACTATCAAAGTAGTTAAATTAGAATCAAGTATAGCACTAAAACTACACTTAACACCCTCTTTAAATGCTAAAGGTAGACTCTTACCTTTATATAATTCTTCTTTAATACGTGCAAAGGTAATAACATTAGAATCAACTGACATACCAATTCCAAGTACTAAAGCAGCAATACCAGGAAGAGTTAAAACTCCACCTACAAGCCAGAATACTAAGAATACTAAGAATGTATATAACAACATTGATATAGTTGAAACAAATCCTGCAAAGTGATAAATAGCAATTAATATAACACCAATTAATACAACACCAATAACACCTGCAATTAATGTTTTTTGTAAAGTATCATCACCAAACGAAGCACCAACTGTCTTAGAAGATATTTCACTTAATTTACTAGGTAAAGACCCAGAATTAATTAAATCAACTAAATTATTAACTTCATCTTCAGTAAAGTTTCCTTGAATAATTACATCACTAGCAAATCCTTGTGATACAGTTGCTGCACTTAAACAATTAGATCCAGAAGTACCACATAGACTACCCTCTTTAGCAAAACTATCAGTCATACCATTATAGTCTAGCCAAATAACGATCATATTCTTCTCATAATCTTTTACTTTATTAGTAACTTCATAAAATTTATCTTTATCCTTAACTGTTAATAAAACAGCTGGATTACCAGAAGAGTCTTGACTAACTTTAGCTCCTCCAGCTTTTAAAACTTCACTAGTCATCAATAAATTATCATCAGTATCTCTAAAAGACAATGTCGCAACAGTTGATAATTGTGTACGTGCTTGTTCAGGATCAGTAACTCCAGCAAGTTTAACTCTGATCTTATCATTACCCTCTAATATTATTTCAGGTTCACTAACACCTAAACTATCAATTCTCTTACTTAAAGTTTTATAAGTAGCTGTTAACTTACTACTATTCATCTTAGACCCATCAATAGAATCAACTTTGTATAATATTTCAAATCCACCTTGTAAATCTAATCCAAATTTTAAATTCTTAAAAAGAGGAATAAATAACAAACAAATTACTACTGCTAATAAACTCATTAAAATAGCTGTAATAATAACATTCTTTTTACCATTTTTACTTTTCATGTAACCTCACCTCATAAAATTTCTAAATTCTTATCAAAATATTGTGTCCTATCACCATTTAATTTTTCTTTTAAATACTCATCTATCTTCTCATTATTAGCTCTTAAAATATCATTAACTATATCAGAAAGCATTAAATCATGAGCCTTACACCATTTAGTTTCAATTAAATAATTCCATACGTCATTCTCTTTTATATGAGAATAACCTAGTCTTTTAAGTTCCATGGCTTTAGCTCTAAGTGCTGGCTTAACTCTCTGATAAAGTTCTTCTTTACTAGAAAATTCAAAATCCATAAAAAGACACCACATCCTTCATTGACAACATTATTATAACTAAAATGTCAAAAAAGATAAAGTAAAATCAAATAATTTACATAATAAAAACTAGAATATCCAACTCTAGTTATCATTATCATCTTTTTTTATCGCCCTAGGAAAACTATTATAATATACTTCTTTTAATCTTTCTGTCGTAACATGCGTATAAATCTGTGTTGCACTAATACTCTCATGTCCAAGTAATTTCTGTACTGTTAACAAGTCACACCCCTCGTTTAATAAATGTGTCGCAAAACTATGTCTAAGAACGTGTGGAGATATAGATTTATTTAAACTAGTCTTCTTTATTACTTGATCAAGTACATATCTAATACCTCTTTCTGTAATAACTTCTCCATTATTATTTAAAAATAAGTAATCACTAACATTCTTATTAAGTTTAAGATATCCATCACTTAAGTATAGTTTTAAAGCATCATGACAATAATCTCCATAAGTAACTCTTCTTTCTTTATTACCTTTTCCAACAACTAAAATAACTCTACTACCTAAATCAATATCACTAACTTTTACTGACACAAGTTCTCCAACTCGTAAACCAGTAGCATATAACATTTCAAGTATTAAACGATCCCTTTGTCCTAGAGCAGTTCTTAAATCTGGTACTTTAAATAATTCTTCTAACTCATTATATTCAAAATATCTAGGTAATTTCTTTTCTTTTTTTAATCCAGTTACTAAAGAAAAAGCATTATTATCAACTATTTTTTCTGTTGCTAAAAACCTATAAAATCCTCTTAAAGCACTAAGTTTCCTATCTATCGAAGAATTATTCTCATTCTTTTCTTCTTTTAAATACATAAGATAAAATCTTAAATCACTATACTCGATCTTTTTAAAGTTAATACCCTCACTCGCTAAATAATCTAAATACTGTATAATATCACTACAATAATTTTCTATAGTATATTCTGAATAATTCTTCTGATACTGTAAATAATCACAATACTCTTGTAATTCCTTTATCATTACTTATGTCACCTACCATCATACCCTGTACTCTTCCTTGTCTCATAACTTTTAAAATATCCAACTCTTTGTAAATCAGTAAAATTCTCACGTCTAAATAAATCATCTGTACTAATAGTATTAAAAACTCTCTCCCAATCTATTTCTCCTAAAGAATCTCTAGTATTATAAACATCTTCTATTATCGAACTCTTAATTGGACTACATCTTAATTCTCTATCAGCTATATCAGACCCTAATATTTGAACAAGTTCCATCTCTCTTAAAACTCTTCTTTTATCTTCCCAAACTATAAGTTTTCTTAAATCTCTATATCTTAAACATCCATTAACTATCATATTAAAACTCTCATCTTCTCGTAAACTAGAATACTCAAGTAATCCATTATAAAGACTAGGAGCAAGCCCAAGTTCAAGTAACTCATTCCTTGTATCATTATCTCTTAAATATCTTGTAATACCTCTTGCAAAAGAAATTATTTCATCTGTCCTTTCTAGCCAAATATCACTATCTAATGCTCCATTAAGTTTCTTTTTTTGAACTTCTCTAGCACATTTTCCAAGGAAGGAATTATTATAAACAACATAGTCTTCTTTTAAACCTTTATATTTATGTGTCAATACAATATGCGAATCCAAATCATTTTCAAAATCTCCAGTAGAAATAAGCCACAATCTAAATTCATCTTCATCTCTAAAAAGTGTTGTTAAAGAATCAATATCTTCTATATTAAACTCATCTCTTCCATCAATTGTAATTGCTCTAGCACTCTCTCTAACTTCCCCTCCAAACATATCAAGTTGTGCCGGTATCAAAGAAGAAGACAAATCTATATTTTCAAATTCTCCAAACCATAAACGATATCCCATATACCTTACCCTCCTAGTAACATAGTAATCCTACAATTAAAGTATAACAGAAAAAATAATAAAACAAAAAAATATTTAGCAAAAAACTAAATATTTTTATTTTTCATAACTACATTCACTACATTTAATAGTTCCATTTTTAGAAACTAATAATTTACCACATTCTGGACAAATTTCTCCAGTAGGCTTATCCCAACAAGCAGTCTTACATTTTGGATAATTACTACATCCATAGAAAATCTTACCCTTACGAGTCTTTTTCTCTACAATCTTTCCATCCTTACAGAATGGACAATCAATAACTTCAACTACTTCTTTTTCTTCTTTTTTTACATATTTACATTCTGGATAATTACTACAAGCAACAAATTCTCCATAACGTCCCTTTCTCTTAACTAAAGGACTACCACATTCTGGGCAAACTTCTCCAGTCTCTTCTGGAGCCTTTTTTTCCATATCAGAAAAAGCATCTTTTACTCTAGGCTCAAATAACTCATAAAATTTCTTTAAAACATCATTCCAAACTAAACTACCTTCCGCAATATCATCAAGTTCTTCTTCCATATCTCTTGTATATTCAACATTAATTAAATCACTAAAGAACTCTTGTAACTTATCAGTAGTCTCAATTCCAATAGTCGTTGGTTTAAACTTTTTATCTTCCATTTCTACATAATTACGTTCTTTAATAGTATCAATTGTCTTAGCATAAGTAGAAGGTCTACCAATTCCTAAATCTTCCATTTCTTTAATTAATTTAGCTTCTGTATATCTAGCTGGAGGCTTAGTAAAATGTTGCTCTGATAAAACATCAGTTGTAATACATTTCTCATCTTTACCAAGTTCAGGTAAAATCTTATCTTCACTAGATTCATAATCTTGATAAACTTTTAAGTATCCATCAAAGATCATTATTTGACCAGTAGTCTTAAATTTATAATCATTATTATCAAAAACTATTGTAGTCTGATTAACTTTAGCATCACTCATTAAAGAAGCCAAAGTTCTCTTATATATTAAACTATATAACTTAAACTCATCATTACTCAAAAACTGTTTAACTTTTAAAGGCTCTCTTAAAATACTAGTTGGTCTAATTGCTTCATGTGCATCTTGTACATTTTCTGTCTTAGTAGATTTCTTTACATACCCAACATAATTCTTTCCATAGTTTTCTTCAATATATTTCATAGTTGGTCCAACAAACTCATCAGATAAACGAATAGAGTCAGTTCTCATGTATGAAATAAGACCAACAGTCTCACTGCCTAAATCAATTCCTTCATATAATTTCTGAGCTATACTCATAGTCTTCTTAGCTGGAAAACCTAACTTAGTAGAAGCCTCTTGTTGTAATGTAGAAGTAATAAAAGGAGTCTTACTCTTCTTAGCCTTTTCTTTCTTGTCAATATCAATAACAGTATAAGTATCACCAATTTCACTAAGTACTTTATCTGCATCTTCCTTAGTTTTTAACTCAATATCATCATCTTTATACTTAAAAAGATTAGCCTCATAATCTTTAAATTTAGCCGTAATTGTCCAATACTCTTCCGGTACAAATGCTTCTATTTCTCTTTCTCTATCTACAATTAATTTTAAAGCAACACTTTGTACTCTACCAGCACTCTTAGCTCCAATTTTACTTTGTAACAACTTAGAAAGTCTAAATCCAATAATACGATCAAGTATTCTTCTAGTTTCTTGACTCTTTACTAAATCAGTATTAATAACAGTCGGATGATTAATTGCATCAACTACTTTATCATGTGTAATCTCATTAAATAATACTCTCTTATAATTCTTATCTTTAATACCTAAAGCATCTTTTAAATGCCAAGCAATAGCTTCTCCTTCACGATCAGGATCGCTTGCTAGATATACCATATCAGAATCTTTTACATCTTTCTTTAACGCTTTAATAACACTACCTTTTCCCTTAATAGGAACGTAACTAGGTTTAAAACCATTATCTATATCAACACCTAAACCATATTTCCCAGTAGTTGCTAAATCACGAATATGACCCTTAGATGATACTACCTTATAATCTTTTCCTAAATACTTTTCAATTGTCTTACTTTTACTAGGACTTTCCACTATAACTAAATTTTTAGGCATAAAATCCCTCCCTTATTAACTTATAACGATTAAACAACTATTTGTCAATCTCTTCTATAATTATTATACGAATAATTTTAAAGATATTCTAAAAAAATTATAAATTATGCTCTCTTACATAATCGGCAACCGGTCCATAACTTCTTCTATGTTCATCTATTATCCCATACTTATCAATTGCTTCCAAGTGCTTTTTTGTCGGATAACCCTTATTATGTTTAAAGTCATACATTGGATACTTTAAGTCAAGTTCATATAACATTCTATCTCTTGTAACTTTCGCAATAACTGAAGCCGCACTAATTGTAATACTTTTTAAGTCTCCTTTAATAATAGAAGTTGTTGGAATATCTAACTCTAATGGCATAGCATCTATCAATATATGTTCTATACCTATTTGCTTATTACACTCATCAATTGCCTTCTTCATAGCAAATTTAGTAGCCTCATATATATTAACTTCATCTATTTTTTTCTCATCAATTATTCCAATACCAACACCAAGTGCTTGTCTTTTTATCTCTTCAAAAAAGAAATCTCGTTTTTTTTCAGATAATTTTTTAGAATCAGTTAACCCATCTAAATTAAATTCCTCAGGCAATACAACACAAGCTGCTACTACAGGTCCAACTAAAGGCCCTCTTCCAACTTCATCAACCCCTGCTATATATTTAATTCCCTTTTCTCTTAATTCTCTTTCATACATATAATTATCATTCATATACTTCACCAAAAAATATTTTAACACACTAATATTTTATTAAGAAAGAAAAAAAGTAGTTTATTCTACTTCTTTACATCTAACCTATCAAAAGTAATATTACCAAAATAGCCATTTTTTAAATCTCTAATAATAATATTAGATACCTTATCATAGTCAGCAACTCCACCTCTAGATAAAGCCCCACGTCTTTTCGCAATAGTATCATATACTTCTATTAAATCTTCATCCAACTCTACTACTCCATATCTTTCTTCTAATCTTTCTGGATATAATTCATAAAGTTTTCTTAATATAAAAACCGCAATTGCATCTGGATTTAATATTTCTTCTTTTATTGAAGATAAACACGCAAGTATATGTGCTGCCTCTTGATCTTCCATCTTAGGCCATAAGATACCCGGAGAATCCAAAAGCTCTACATCTTTATTAATTCTAATCCAACTAAGACTCTTCGTAAATCCTGGAGTATCTCCAACACCAGCTGACTTCTTACCAACTAATCTATTTATTAAAGTACTCTTACCAGCGTTAGGAACACCTACTATCAAGGCTCTAGCTGCTCTAGGTTTCATCCCCTTACTTTCACGTTTTTTATTCTCTATATCCATTATTTCTTTAGTATAATCAAGAATCTTCTTAACATTTAATCCACTCATCAAGTCAACTGCTACAACTTTATAACCTAATTCTTCATAATATTTAATAATCTTATCAGTCTCAGTCTTATCACATAAATCATATTTAGTCATAACTAATATTCTAGGCTTATCTTTAATTAACTCATCTATATCAACTATCTTAGATGATAAAGGCATTCTAGCATCAACAACCTCATAAACAACATCTATTAAATTAAGTTTTTCTAAAATCTCTCGTTTAGTCTTAGCCATATGACCTGGATACCAGTTGATACTCGTAGATGGTAAACTTTTTGTATTTTCATCCATCTTTTTATTTTTTCTCATCTCTCTTTTTTGGTACACATCCATTATTTATCACTTCCATTCTCTATCATTCTTGCTTCATTTAAAAAATTATCAAAATCTGATTTATATAATTTATCTTGTTTGATTTTAAATTTATCATACTCTTTATAAGCTAACTCTTGTGCAACTTTTGCAGATATTTTCCCAGCATTGTGCAATATTTCTTTACCATTAAATTGTAAAAATGCATTTAGCTTTTCTACCCAATCTTTCATTGTCATTGCATTATGATTTTCTGCTTGTAATTCTGCGTAATCTAAATACATTGTTACTATTCTATTTAAGTCTTTTAATTCTTTCTCATTTAAATAATTTTTAGCAATATCAACATCATATTTATAGATTGGTCCATCAGGAGAATTCTTCCAATTAGTTAAACCCATATGTTCTTTTTCTGAGTCAACTCTATTATATATTATTTCGGCTGCAGTATTTCCTGTTATTGCATAATGTAACTTATTTTGAACAGTTTTAAAAAATTCTTTTGTTATTTTTGAGTCTTTATCATAATCAATACTACAAGAAGAATATATATCTGTTATTTTTTGATAAAACCTTCTCTCACTTGAGCGAATATTTCTAATTCTTTCAAGTGTTTCTTCAAAATAATCTTCTCCAAATATGTAATTAGGATTTTTTAATCTTTCATCATCCATAACTACGCCTTTAATCATATATTCCTTTAATATTTTTGTTGCCCAAATTCTAAAATTTGTTGCTTTTTTAGAATTAACTCTATATCCAACTGCAATAATCATATCAAGGTTATATATCTTTACAGGTTTTTTAGAATTATCAACGTCGGTTTTTCCGACAGTGTTATTTTCATCAAGTTCACCACTATTTAATATATTATTAATATGTTCTGTTATTGTACTTCTTCCTACACCAAATAATTCTGCAATTAAATTTTGGGTAAGCCATATATCATTATTTATTAACATTACACTAACCTTAACATCATTATTTGAATCCCTATATATTAAAAAATCATGATTAGTTATTTGTAAACTTTTATTATCCATATACTATTCTCCTTTCTGTTATTCTATTTAAAATCAATCTTAACATTTTTATCTTTATCAATATAAATATATTTTACTTTATTTTCTAATTCTAATCTAGTATTGTCAGTTAAATTTAATTTTTCCTTTATAATTTCAATCAACCTATTTTCACTCATAGATTCATTATCTTCACTTTCTTTCTAAAATTTTTCTTTTACTTAGCGGTAATATTTCAGTGTTTTTTTCATCATATAATTTGTCCGCCAATATCATTGATTTCTTTAACAATTCTTCTAAGTTATTTATCGGAACTTTATTATAATCCATTTTATATAACCAATCAAGATACTTTATCTTTACAGCATTATCTGGTCTGCCATATATTACTTTCCCCGAATGCAACCAATATCCAAATTCTACATTTGTAGTAAAAGCAAACATATCAGGTAAACTTCTAGGAATCCAAAACATAATAACCGTTGATTCTATTAATGCCTCTCTTTCCCACATTGCCTGATCTATATAATTCGCTTTTGGTTTCCAAGTCGAATATTCGGGAACATAAACTATGCCATCAAATCCTAACTCATTTAATCTTTCACAAGCAGTAATTCTCCATGATTTTATCTTTTCATCTCTTGGTGTTGGGCCAGCCAAAAATATAGATTTTTTATTTTTTATAATAGTTTGATCTGAATAATTAATAATCATAATATCATTATCGCCTTTCTAATAAATTTTATCTTATTTTACTTATAAATATTTTTAAACTTTATAATTTTTAGTTGTTTTACTCTACCACTTTGATATAAGTGCTATTTATCGGTTCCTTCTAATAATTTTTCAAAATAATCCTTATCAATAATCCTTGAATAGTAAAAGCAACTTTTTGTAATTTATAATTTCCTACTTTCTTGTTTGAATGGCAAAATATGTTTGACCTAAAGTGACAACTTCTTTACTTGGGTCAGCATTTTGTACTATCAAATAGCATATGTATCTTGATAGCTTATAATCTTTAATAATTTCTTCTTTTCCTTTACCAGTTTTTATTGGCTTGTTAACTTCAACAACCCAATTTTCTTCACTTGAAATACTTGTTATTCGCTGACAAAACTGCTCTATCTATTACTTTTTGAAAATTTCTCCAATTATTATATTCCAATACTTTTTGCAATTCACGTGCATACCAATATTCATTTCCATGTTCATCTATATGTTTTATTTTCACGTTCTATTTTTTGTATAGTTAATCCTAAAAATTTATTATCCCACTTCTTTTTTATCTTCTATCAATTTTTCATCTATATATTCATAGTTTAATGTATTTTCATTACTTATAACAGTCCTACCTAATTCTTTTTCTAAATTATCTCTAGTTATTTTTGCTATATTGCCACCTCGTCTTGCAATATTTTTATTTTGTTCTAATCCATAAGGTTTATGTTCTTTAGCAAGTTCACGTGTTGCTATTTCACCTAAATCAGTTAATGCAACTTCTATATCTGTCATATTATCTCTTAATGATTCTTTTCTAAGTCCTTTAAATGCCCTATATTCACTTGCTTTCATTCCAGACCATGATTTAAATTAAAATTCCATACTCGTAGTCTTTTGTGATTCCAGACTCTTTCCAAATATCAGTTAGTTTAAATCTATCTACTATTCCCGTTAATCTTGATTTAATCCATTTATCATCATAGCCTCTCTTACGATAATACTCTACTGCTCTATTGATTGCTATTTCAGGATCAAATACTTCATCTATTCTTTCCTTACCAAGTGATGCCAACCAAAGTTTAAAAGGCTCTGCTTTAGGACTTGGAACCGATTCAATCAATCTAAAAATTCCTCATGTATCTAAAACATCTGTTAAATACTTTTTACCATCTTTTTGAGATTTCATTTTCAGTTGCACGATATTCTCGTGCAACTCACTTCCCTCTTGTTTTAACTTTCTTTTCAAATCACTCCAATAGTTTCTAGGAATATTAACATTAGTTAGTGCAGCTATAACATCTACAACGCTAAAATAATATTCTTCTTTTTCACTATCCCATATACTTCTAATTTCTTTGCCTTCAAATAAATTTGAAATTGTTTCTAACTTATTATTCATAACTCACTATCCTTTCTATAAATTTTTATGTTAAAACTTAGATAACGTAATGACTTCCACAATTTTTATATATAATCAAGTCATTATCTTCTATATTAGCAAATAAAAGACTTTATATTTGCTCCTCTACTTATATTATACCATTTAAAAATAAGTTTCCCATAAATATTTATACACCAATTAGTATTAACTACTAATTTATACCAACACCTTTACAATTATAATTGTTCCATAGAAAAACAGGACTAAATCCTGTTTATATTTTTTATATATTAATACTAACTATTACTTACTTTTTTACCATAACTTTTTCACTTTTCTTTTCTAAAGTAGTATCCTTCTTAAATGTACTTTGAAAAGAATCAAGATCATCAAGTCTACGCTTTCCACTACCAAAAGGAAACATCTTTTCCTGTGCATCATCATAGGCTCTTAAAACTAAAGAATAAATATACTTACATCTATCTTCTCTAGCCTTAGCAACAGGAATTAAATCTTCATAAGTCTTAAAATCTTTAAACTTTCCAATCTTTTTAGCTTGACCAGCATCAATATTAACTCCACGATATTCATAAGGTCTTTTTACCATCTCTTTAAAATCAGTAATATCACGACATAAAACCTTATCATCACCATCAACAACATCATAGTAATCACGATTATATCTTTTAAATCTTTCAAGAATAAGATCAAGATCAACTAACACATCTTGAGAATCAATACCACAAACTTCATTTATTTCTTCACCATTTGTAACAGTAACAGTTTGTGAAAGTTTAACAGGAATATCCATAAGACATCCTTGATTATACCTTTTTGTCAAGTGAGCATCCAAGTTTAATTTGATAACATCAACCTCAGAATACATATCTTCTCCATCTATTGTTACTCTATAATTGTTACCAAAAAAAGAAACACATTTATGATTTTTACTATTTAGAACTATTTTTAAACCCTTCATTTCTATAACAACAGGTTCATTACTTTCTAAACATTTCTTAATAACATCACCCATATCACTTACATTTTTTGACTCAAATCCTAAATCTAAACTCTCATTAAATATAATATCAGCACCTAAAACATACCAATTTCTACGAGTTCTCTCTTCCTCAGTTACTTCACTAAATTCTTCTTCACTATCTCTACTACTTTTAAAATAATTACTTTACGTCGAAAACATTAACTTCTGTACATAACTTAACATAAAAACACTCCCCCTAAATCAGTAATGCCTATTATACTAGCATATAAACAAAATAACAACAAAAATCGTTAATATTAGTTAGTGAATTTCTACACAAAACCAACTAATTACTAATACCAACAACAATCCTTGCAGCTTTTAAAACATTATCCTTTAGCTCTACAATATGTGAATAGCCTATATACTGCTTCATAAAATAAATCATTTCATAAATAGCTAATCTTTTCTCTAAATTATCAATATGAACTAATTCAGGATAGTATTTTTCAATATACTTCATAATGTTTTTATAATCATCAAGTTCTACATACCCCTCAGTCTCTTCACTAGCAAATTTCCAAGGCATTCTAACCATTCTATATAAAATATCAAGTTCAAAATCTAAAGGTGCATAAATTGCTCTTTCAAAGTCAATCAACTTAATCTTACCATTACTATAAAAAACATTATCAAAATGTAAATCATTATGCACTAGAACCATCTCTTTTGACTCTAAATACTGATCAAACTTTTTATAGGCCTCATCAATAAGATTTGTCTCTTCCTCACTAAATAAATTTAAACCTCTAGCCTTCTCATATAGTGGTACAAATATATTCTTAGTCCTTAAAGTCCAATCATACCAATCAGAAGTATTACTATGAAACATCTTCATTGCCATACATAACTGTTTTATAATGTCTTCCCTTTGTACCTCATTCAAAGTATGCCATACGTTATATAAAGAAACTCCATCTATCCTCTCAATAACCTCATAATAATATGGAACCACGCTTTTATCCATACTCGCATAATATAATTTTGGAATTAAATCATTATCCTTATTCTTCCTATAAAACTCAATCTCTCTTGCAAACTTTTCCTCATTACTACTATTAGTACAAATCTTTACTACATACTTATCATTAATAATAAATATTGTATTAGTAAAACCAACATTAATTTTTTTAACTTCTGGCCTACTACCAAATAATTCTACATTTTCCCTAACAATAGAACCTATAACATCTTTCATATAACAAATCCCCTCCCAACTAAAAATCATACTTTTCAACTACTTTAAACACTTCAAAAACAACTTTTGACTCATCGCAAAAATTAGTATCAATACTCTTAAAAATCCTTATATGTTCATCTCTATAATAAGCAAGTGACTTATCGCCTTCACCCTCTATAAAAGCAAGATCTTCAGTTATATTTTTAAACTCCGTAACAATTACTTCAACATTCTCAATTAAGCAAGCATCTCTTCCATCATCAAATAAAATTATACTTCTGTCTCCTACTTTAGGTACTTTTTCATTATTAGTTACATACTCATCATATAAAGATGTAGTAGCTCTCTTATCTCCATTTAAAACAAGTTTTACTAACTTATCGTTATCAGTACCAAATCTCCATCTTTCATACACACCACTCATAAAACACCATCCTCTAAAATTATAACACAACAAAAGAAAATCCATTTCTAAATTCTCAATTATATTAAAAAAATTAACCAAAAAAACTAATACTCATAATCTACATCTTATAACTCTTAAGAATAATATTAATCATTGAAAAAGTAACACTACCTGTATCATCACCAATAATTTCTGTTCTAACCTCTAAATTTCCACCACCATAAACATCAGCAAAATTAACTTCAGAAAAATCCATATCACTAGTATTTCCTTTATCAAGAACAAATTCCATATCACTAATTTTCTCACCAGTAGTAGTATTATATAAATAAAACTTACCCCTGTATCATTAGTAACTCCTGATATTCTGCCACACAACGTAATTTCAAATACACTAGTTCTTAAAACTTTAATTTGATTACCAGAAATAGATAAAATATCAGAATTACCTGGAATAATTCTAGTTGTCGTAATAGTTGAAGTACCAACAGTAGTAGAATCCTTAAAACTAGCAAAACAAACTGCATCATATGATGTTAGCACCAATGACCCTATTGGTCCAGTATCACCTTTATCTCCTTTTGGGCCAGTCGATCCACTCTCTCCCTTATCACCTCTTGGTATAACAAAATCAAAAACATGATGATTGCCAACCGCATTATCTAAAGCCAAAGCCTCGCTACTCTCATCTCCAGTTCTAGTACTACCAACCTCTATAGTAGCAGTTTATCCAGAAGGCCCTGCCGAAATAGATATTCCTCTCCACATATTAGTTGTACTATCCCATATCATAAGATTAGGACCAACAATATAGCAATCACCATCTTTTACATATTCACCCATACGTAACTTTTCTGTTGGATTTAAATAAACATGTGGATTATTCTCATATAAAATCTTAGATAAATCATAAACACCAGTAATATAAGGCTTAGCCATTATTGAAACTCTACTATTACTTTCACTAATGCACTTTCTAGCAAACTTTCTTAACCCACTGGCATTAATTTGCATCTTATCAATACTAAAAACATCATAAGCCATAACTAATCACCCCAAAAAATTAGTTTTTATAATAGCACTCCCCTAAATAAAAAGCAAGAATACAACAATTCTTGCTAATTAACTTTCTAATATTTCAAGTGACCTCTTATATTTTTCTTCTCTAATCAAATCTTCATCAGTTATAATATCAAGTCTACTAGTATCCATATTATGTTTAAGATCACCTATCTTCACCTTAGTAGCAATCTCATTACTTTTAATGTTTTCAATATACTCCATATAATTAACACCATCACCATGAGTTAATAATTTTAAAGCTTCAATAACCTCTTTTGGAAACTCTTTTTCTAAATCAGTAAAAGTAACACTCGTATCTTCAACTACATCATGAAGTAAAGCTACAATACAACTAACCTCATCATCCATTTCTTCTGCAATATGAATAGGATGATATATATAAGGAACAGAAGCTTTATCAAATTGACCCATATGAGCGTTATAAGCAATAACCATTGCTTTTCTTGTTAACTTCGTATTAATCATTACTACCACTATCCTTCCTTTGATAAACCTTCTTACAAAGAGCTTCACTTCTAGTACCAACACCAGGTATTTTTATCTTATCTAAATCATCATAAATACTATAAACTTGTATACCATACTTCTTATATTCACAAGCACTAAGTTCTTTAAACGCCGGACAAGGTAACACAGTTCCATCATATTTAATATCAAGCTTTTCAAGTCCTGCATTACACTTATGTGCCTCTTCTCCTTGTAAAGGTATCCCAATTCTTACCTTTCCTGTATATAATCCTTCATCTAAAGCAGAACCTAAAATCTCAAAAAACTCATCTTTCTCAGTCTCATTTAGTTCTAAAGACTCTCTATTTTCTAATCCTCTTCCTTGAGGTACAAAATTAAGTAAACTAATATTTTTAACTGATGCTAATTCTAATAACTCCAATATTTCTCTTATTTCTTTATAATTAACCTTCATCGGAATAAAATGTACATCTACATCCAAGCCTACCAAAGAAGCATTAAGTAATGATCTAAATAAAGCTTGTTGACTATAACTTCTTCTTCCCATTAAATAAGTATCCGTCTCTTGTACATAACCTTGCATATCAAAGACAATTTTAGAAAGGCCCATTCTTTTATATCGTTCAAGCCTCTCCCTCTCTATACAAGAAAATATCGGTGGATTTAATAATTTTTCATAAAACTTCCCAATAGCCGAAATAGTTCTTATATCATCACTATCAACACTAGCTAAACGCCTCTTCTCTTCAACAATTATTTTTCTTCTCTCATCCATACTTAAAGGCTCTCTAACCTTTACTCCAGAAGTAAAAATGACTGTTTTAATACCTAATCCAGTTGAATAAGCAACCATTTTTTCTAACTCCGGATGTAAAAATGGCTCTCCACCTGATAAAGATAATTCACCTATTCCACCAGTTTTCATAAAGTGATCTATTACTCTTTTAAAATCATTAAAACTAATAACTGTAGCTTTAGACATATCTGAGTTAGAAGAACAAAATCTACAATTATTAGAACATTTATCAAGAATTTCGAAACATAAATCCTTAACCATAACCCCACCTCTCAAAAAATTATAACAAAAAAAGCAAACCAACACAACGATTTGCCTTTCTAATAAACAATTTATAACTACTAATAACTAACTTTATCAGTTGCCTCAAAGAATGCTTTATATCCATTATAAGCTGAATAAATATCATATTTACTAGTAACTTCATATGGAGAATGCATTGATATTACTGGAACACCACAGTCAATAACATCAATTCCCTTATTTGCTAAAATATAAGCGATTGTTCCTCCTCCACCAATATCTACTTTACCAAGTTCAGAAACTTGATATTTTACATTATTACTTTCAAATACACGTCTTACATAAGCAACAAACTCAGCATTAGCATCACTTGCTCCAGACTTACCTCTAGCACCAGTATATTTATTTAATTCAACTCCATAACCAATATATGAAGAATTATTAGATTCAGATACCTCTTGATAATTAGGATCAACTCCAGCACCAACATCAGCAGATAACATTCTAGAATTACAATAAGTTTTATTTAAATTTCCAACACCATTATTTCCAGTCTTCTCTAGTAGTTGAAGAATAAAATTATCAAACATCTCAGAATACATTCCAGTATTACCTACACTACCAATCTCTTCCTTATCAGCAAATATAGAAACACTAGTAACATTAGTAACAGAAGCATCAATAATAGCTCTTAAAGTAGCATAAGCACATACTTTATCATCTTGACCATATCCAGCTACCATACTACTATCAAATCCTAAACTTCTAGCTTTAAAAGCTGGAACAACCTCTAGTTCAGAACTATAAAAATCAATTTCATTAATTCCATACTTTTCATTTAATATTCTTAAAATATTATTCTTAACTGGATTTTCCTTTTCTTCCCCAGGAATACTACCAATTAATATATTTAAACTTTCTCCCTTAATAGCCTCTTCTAATTTTTTATCAACTTGATCTTTTGCTAAATGTGGTAATAAATCAGTAATAGTAAAGATTGGATCATTTTCATCTTCTCCTATATTAATACTTATTTTTTCTCCACTAGGTTTAACAACAACACCATGTATTGCTAAAGGAATAGTAGTCCATTGATACTTCTTAATTCCTCCATAGTAATGAGTCTTAAATAAAGCAAGTTTTCCATCTTCATACACAGGATTAGGTTTTAAATCAAGTCTAGGTGAATCAATATGAGCCCCAACTATATTAATTCCCTCATCTATTTTACCACTACCAATAACAGCAGCAAAAACACTCTTACATCTATTACTAAAATAAACCTTATCTCCAGCAATCAACCTATCCATATCATTTATATTTCTAAATCCATTATTTTCAAGTTCCAAAAGAATACTTTTATTAGCTTCTCTTTCTGTCTTAGATCTGTTTAAAAACTTAATATAATTATTAGAAAAATTCATAATACTCTCCATTTCTCCAGAGCTTAAACTTTTCCAACCAGATTCTTTTTTATTTAAAATATCCTCCATAACATCCTCCTATAATACCTATCAATAGTATACTACAAATTAAACATCATATACTAATTAATTATTTTGATATTTTCTTATATCATCAACTCTTAATGCTAAATACGGTACATCTCTTTTCTCTTCTTTTAAAAACAAAGCAAATGTATCATTAACATTAAAATATCTTGTTTTCTCTTCCCCAGCCATACTAATAGTCTTCCAACTGTCAACCCCAGCTTCACTCTTTACTTTTCCACCAGTCTCATCTAAAGAAAACTTAATAGACTGAATTGCTTTTTCTATCATTGCTATATTACCATCTGCTGTACCAAACTCTTTATTTTCTAATTCTTTGTATTCTCTTTTTACATTAAATGAAAGTATAGGTGCCATAAAAAAGTCATTTTCTGAAAAACTAATGCTTCCTTCATACTCATTAGTCTTTTTCATCATATTATCATATATTTCTCTAAATGTTTCTCCCTCCGGATTTTTATAAAATATAACTTCATCATTATTCTTAGTCTTTATCTTAACTGCAAAATCATTCTTAGAATTATAAAATAATACTTCAATCTGTTCTCTAACTTTCTCTTTTGAATTTTTATTTACTCCAAAATATTTAACATCTTCATATTCTCCAAACTTAGCATTATCTAAAATACTAAACTTACTCTTATATTCAAACTCTCTATATAGCATTGTATAAAAGAAATATCTTCTTATGTCTGAACTATTAGGATTATCTAATGCCTCATTACTCCAATCAAAATCATCTAAAATATCACTAGTTTGGTTAAACTTTTCCTTAATACCTTTTTCTATTTTTTCTTTTAGTTCCAAATTCTTAAATCCATAAATCTTAAAGTAATACTCATCAGATAACATATCTTCTGTAAAACTTTCTTTATTAAGATTTTCTACCATCTTTATCTGAGGACTAAAAACAACGTCTTGCTCAACTATTTCTCTTTTCATATCATTCCAAACTAATTGAAATGTACTACACCAACTAGTATCTCTACTTATCTTATCATCCATAGTAGGAACAACTTCAACACCTTCGGTAACTGGTAAATCTTTCACTTTATTATTCCCCATAAAATAAATAATTCCCCCTAAAACAATCAGTAAAACACAAGAAGCAATAATGATTTTCTTTTTCTTCATACTATTTTCCTCCATACGAACTACTATTTACATTTGAAACTCTTTTTACATAATTATTTTTACTTAAAACAAACAAACTATTAAATCTATTTTCTAATACATTGGCATCTATCATTGTAAACTCTCCAGTAGTGATAGATCATTTTCAATTTTTTCTACATAATTAAGACCCAATTTATATATCAATTTATTTAATTTATCTTTAAAAGTATCATGATCATATAAAAATAATAATATCTCTCTTTCGAATATATCCTCTACATCATTAAATTCTAACATATACATGTAATTAACATTTTTAATTACTTCATCCATATTTTCTTGCATTTCTCTAAGTACTTCTTCTCCATATATTTCACTAATCTTATCAAAATCAACACTAAATTCCATACTATTTTCCCCCATATGAACTATTATTCTTACTCAAAGCAGCAACTCTTCTTGCATAAGCATTCTTACTCATTCCAAATACCACATTAAATCTACCATTTTCTAATACCATAGCTTCTCCAATAGAATCAATAAACTTCTTACGTTCCTTTATCTCCTCAACTGTAAGAGTAAGAATAGAAGCACTTTTCTTAACGGTTTCAAGTACACCTAACTCATCTAAATAAGGAAGTGTTCTGCTTAAACCTTTAGCACTCTTTATAACAATTAAATTAGTTAAATAATCATCTCCATAATTATCTCTAACAAAATCAATACTCTCCTGTAACTGTTTAGCAGTCTTAGAGAAAACTCCACCACTCATTTTTATATGATTAACTCTACACACTTCAACTATTCTTTCTACTTCTTCTGCTTTTTTATAAAATACTGAACTAGTTATTTCAATATTATTAGCTCTACAGATACCAATTATTCTCTCTATTTCATCTGCTTTTCTTAAAAATACTGTACCAGATACTTTAATATTATTATCTCTACATAAAGCAATAATCTTTTCTACTTCATCAGCTTTTTTCAAAAATACCGATCCAGTTATTTCTACTCCATTAGCACGACATACTTCGATAATCTTTTCAACTTCAAAATTATCACGATAAAATACATTTCCAACTGGTCTTACATTATATTTCCTACATATTTCAACAATTTGTTCAACCTCATCAGCACTTCTTAAAAATATCATTCCTGTCATTTCTATATCATTTTTCTTACATACTGAAATAATTCTTTTCAATTCTAAAGAATTCTTATGAAATACAGTAGAAGTTATCTCTATATTATTTTCTCTACATATTCTAATTATTTCTTTAATTTCATCAACATTACTTCTAAATATAGAACCAGTTACCTCTATACCATTAGCGCGACATAATGAAATAATTTCTTCTACTTCTAACACATTGCCCTGAAACATATTTCCAACTGGCTCTACATTATTATCTCTACATATTTTAATTATTTGTTCTAAATCTTTAGCTGTCTTATTAAATACTGAACTAGTTATTCCAACATTATACCTTTTACATATTGAAATTATATCTTCAATTTCTTCAGCACTTCTCATAAATACTGTACCAGTTATCTCTATATTATTTTGTCTACATGTAGAAATTATTTTTTCAATATCAACTGAACTCTTACGAAATACTGAACCTGTTATTTCTACATTATTTTTCCTACATATTTCAACAATCTTTTTTATTTCAGATACTGGTAAAAAAGTAAGTGCCGCTGACAATACTAAACGCTTATCTAACCCTAACTTTTCTATTTCTTTTATTCTCTCGATATCAACACTTAATATAGAAACATTTCTATTAATAAATTGATCTCCATAATTATCTCTAACATAATTATAAGTTTCTTCTAACCTCCAAGGAATAGTACTTAAAACATGTAAACATTTCTCAACATTAGAAAAAATAATTCCTTGTCTTTTTAAAAACTCCACATTTTTTCTTATTGCTGACACATTAAAATAAAGTATACTAGGAGCTTTTTCTATATATCTAGATGCAAATCCCAAATCATTAACCAAATAATTAATTGTAGCTTCTATATCACTATAATTACCACGAATCAAAACCTTACTATTATTTTTAATAACACTATCGGCATCCATTCCATATTTATCTAATAATCCTTTAAATGAATTAGTATCAATCATCTAAACCACCACCAGTAATTATTCTTAATACCTAGAAAATCTCTTTCAAAATAGACTCTCCGTATTTTATAATTTCATCTTCATTATACATTATTTTTCTAAACTTCTCAAACCCTAACTTATCATATATTTCTTTAACCGCAATTAAACTAAGTAAATATCCATTATACTTATCATTTTTAAAAGATGTTCCATGAGAAATCTCATTCAAATTAGGAACTTCCATCGTAGTTTTTCTAACTTCATTTAAAAACTTATCATATGAATCCTTAGTAAAATTATACTCACCAGAAAATAACTCAGCCATTCCCTCATCAAACCAAATTATTCTCTTCATACCTAACTTTTCCCATACTAACTCTTGATACATAATATGAAATAACTCATGTGAAGCACAATGTTTATAATGGTTAAGATTAGGGTTATCATTTTTTATATTAGGACTTAAACACATATTAATCATTCCCTGATCAAAAGTACCAGTTGCGTATTCCGGTAAAGACTCATTCTCTCCTCTTAAATCATAAATAAACTCTCTAAACTTACCCAAATCATCAAAAAAATTAATCTGTATTTTTCTAAAACTATCAACTCCAAATAACTTCTTATAAAATTCAAAAGAACTATTCAAAATATCCTCTAATCCTTCTGTAATAATACTCAAACTATCTGGTGCATATAAAATAAAATTATCATTATCAAACTGAACTTTTTCCATTAAATTTCTCCTCTAAATATTGAAATGCCATTTTCATCTGTATATCTCTTCCAACGACAATATCATCAACAGTCTCTTTTACCTCCAAATCTGGACTTATAAAAACTGGTTCTAATAACGCTTTTCTATCTTTAAAATACTCAAAAAAATTATTCTTCGAAAAACTAGTACAATTATAATCATTATCATAAAGAAAATAACTAGAACTTCTCTTAACAATCAAATCAGTACCTTCAATTTTATATTCAGATGGATTATTACCAAATGCATTAAGTGAAGTACTAATATTAGTGCCAATAACATAGGCACCTATTTTCTTTAACTCAACCAATGCCATTCTCCCAGAAGAAAATACATATTCATTTATTAAAACAACAACCATCTTTCCTTTCAAAAACTCTATCAAAGGTCTAATAATACTAGAATCACCTCCACCATTATATCTTAAATCTATAATATATTTATCAAAATGTGTTTTATTAATCTTCTCAATTAAATCTTTCATCTTTTCTTTATCCCGGCAAGAATTATAATGAATAACTATACAATCATTAATTAGCTCATAAGAATAATTTTTTGGAAGAAAACTCTCCTCTACTTCATCAACTAAATTATTAATATCAAAACTAATCACTTCGCTATTTTCTCCATCACTAACTAAAAAATCGAACTCGAAAGTTGTACTATCTATACTAGGTAAAGTTCTTAACATATCAATATCTTCAAGTATACTTACTTGTCTTGTCCTTAAATATTCTTCTGTTGAGTAACAACAAATCTCCTCTATTTCATTTAATAACTTGCTGACTATAACACCATTAATTTCTAATACTTTCCAAGTCTTAAATTTATTAAACTTTGAAGAAACATTAATTATATATACTTCATTATCTACAATCTTTAACTCAATAGGTAAATATCTTCCCTCACTAAAAAGTACTTTAGTATGTGAATCATACTTAGAAAGCATAAATTTAATTAAAAAGTTTATTATACAACAAATATCATATTGATCATATCTATCTTTAACTAGCTGATTTTCTATCTTTTGATCTAATTCATTTTTTGTATGAAAAAAGTAAAATCCTGGATGTCCTAAAAACGCCATATCCTTCCACACTACTTTTCCATTATCAATAAAATTAAATGCATCTTGTATAATCTTTCTAACATCTTCCTTGCTAAAATACTTCATCATTATCACCTACTCAAAATCTTCTCTAACAATAGAATACATATACGTATCATGATATCCATCTTTTAAAATAACATAACTTCTAAGAAGGCCTTCATACCTCATACCACACTTTTCCATAACCTTTCTAGAAGATTCATTAGAAACAACGCAACAAGTCTGAAATCTATTAACAAGTAACTCTTCAAAAGCATATTTTATAACTCTTTTTAAAGCCTCACTCATATAACCCTTATTACAATATCTCTCATCTATGGCATAAGTTGCTTCAACACATTCATTTACTTCTTCTACTTTTAATACAATCATTCCAATTATCTTACCAGTATCTTTTAAAGTTATAACCCAGTTATAGTAATCTTCATTTTTATTCTTTTCATCAATCATTTTTAAAGAAGAAATCTCTTCTTCTAGTGTTCTCTTCTCTTTATTTAGATAATATAAAAATCTCTCTTGATTAATAAAACCATTATATATTTCTATAGCATCTTCTTTATAAATTCTTCTTAGTAATAGTCGATCAGTCTCCAATTTCTTAGTTCCGTTATGTCTCATCCTAAACCTCACTCTTTATAAATTCAATTAATAAAACACATCTCTTATATACAACTGAATCTTCTCCATATCTACTCTTTATATCTTTGAGTCTTTCTTCAAAGCCAACAACATTTCCATATTTATCAACCTGCATATCTGCCGTATTCAGTATTTTTAAATATAAAGAACTATACTCCTCTTGAACAACACCATGATAATATACTTCTCTCCAATATTTATAATTACTTCTTTTTAAAATATTTCCACCAACTACATTGTGATCCCTACCATCACAAAACTCATATCCAATATCATGATTAAGTCCCAATACAAATAATTCTTCTAACTCTTCATTACTTAAATTATAGCTTTTACCAATTTCCACCATCCGTCTTGCAACACTAATAGAATGTTTTACTCGATCATTATCCATATCATCACCCTTTAAATAATCTACATACTATCTCTGGTATTACTTCTTCTTTTACATAATGCCTATACTTATTCTCCTCATCACTTCTACCAGAAAATAAAGATTTATTCATAAGGCCACTATCCGATACTACAAAAATAGCACTTACATTAACACCTATCAAAGCACTTGCTTTAAATAATGTAGCCGTCTCCATTTCGATAGTTAAAGCACCCTTCTCTAAGAACTCATCGATATGTACAAATTGTCCAAATATAGAGTCAACACTACAATTTAAAACATGATGATATCTAACATCAAAACCTTGAGCCAATCCAACAAGTTTTTTAGTAAACTCTACCGTCGGATACTCTATCTTAAAAAAATCATCAGTAAAATTATTATTCAAATATCTAGAAGCCCCATTACAACAAATAGAACCATTAGGAATAACAATATCTCCAATCTTTATTTCACTACTTAAAGATCCAACCGAACCTATAAATAAAATATTCTTGCAATTAGTAACACCTAAAGCAAGTACCATATCTAAAACAACTGGAGCCCCTACTTGCCCAACCTCAATATACGAAAATGAAAAACCATCTCCATAAATATTAAAGACCTTATCACTTACTTTTTCAATTTTTAAAACCTTATCTCTAAATATTTCATGACTCCACCAAGGAGCAATCACTACATTCTCAAGTATCTCTTTATATCCATACCTTTTAATTATATCTTTTCTAGTAGTTCCATATTTAAAATGTGCTTCTAAAATATCACTATACTTCATAAATATCTCCAATCTTATATTACTTAGAATTTAATATTTCATCAAGCTTTTCTCTTATATTTTTCTCCTCATTACTACCATTAGTTTTTAATCTAATATATGGTAAATTATATTTTTCTAATATACCATTTTTAAGTAGATCTCTCTCATACTGCTTTGTGCCCTTTTTATGATACTTATAACCATCAATCTCAATTGCTAAAACAAACCGATCCCCAATATTATTAAAAATATAAAAATCAATATGTGTATTTGGATTCTTTACATACTTTAATTCTTCATCATTTAGTAAAGATTTATCCTTAATCAAATCATTTAAAGACTGATGAAAATGGAAACTTAAATTATCATAATCGCTAACTATTTTTCCTATTAAATAATAAATAATATTTTCTGAATCATACCTAAAAATTCTATTATGCTTCTTAAAAAACTCTAATCTTTCTAATTCATACTGTTTATATAGTAAATCAAAAGATGAATATATTTTACTATTAATAATTTCAAAATTATTATAATTAACATAATCTATAAAATCACTTACATTAGAATTATTTATAGTATTTCCCGTTACAATAAAATATAAATGCTGCTTAGCTCTCGATACCGCAACATTAAGTATTTTAGCATCTCCTACAAAGTCACTTACTTCATCATCAACTGTCGAAATAATTATTGTATCTTTTTCTCTTCCTTGAAACTTATGAATAGTACTAACCAAAGCATTATCTACATTTTCTCTAATCAACTGAACTTGATTATTATAAGGAGCAATAATTCCTACATCTCCTTCAAAATTTTTAACTATTTCTTTAATTATATCAACTTGTCTTTGATTTGCCTTTTCTCTAGAATGATTTCCTTTATTTGTCTTAATAACTTTTATTACATCTTCTTCTCCATTATCTTTTGTCATTATAACAAGTTCATTATTATAAAACTTCTTATTACAAAAATTAATAATTTTAGGATGACATCTATAATGTTCAACAAGCATCGTACTTGAAATATCTTTAATTGTATTTTTTACACTTGTTAGAAAACTATTCAATGAATAACTATAACTTTTATCAAGGTCATATTTACTAAAAATATTATCAGTAACTCTTTTAACATCATTAGGTATAACATTAGGCAGTTGTTTTTCATCACCTATCACAACTGCGTATTTTGCCGATGATAAGGCCAAAGTCCCTGTCACCACATCTATTTGACTAGCTTCATCCATAATAATATAATCAAATTTAAAATCATTATTAACCGTATTTCTAGATGAATATGTTGTACTAAGTATAACAGGATAATCATTCAAAAATTCACCACTATTTTTCCATATTTCACTACTAGAATAACTCTTACGTTTTTTCTTATACTTCATAGATAAGTACTTTTTAAAATAGTCCATTGACAACTTAATAAACTTTTCTTCTGCTTCTTTATTAGCGTTAATAAACGCCTCTTTTTCTTTAATATTCTTATCAACTTCATCGATATCAGAAAGATAAATCAAATCTTGCAGTGACTTCAATATTATATCTAAATCATCATTATAAAATTCAAAGTTTCCAATACCATATATAAGTATATATTTTAACTTATTCCAAACAGATATTTTTTCCAAACTAAGTAACTCATTCCATAATAACCTAATTTTCTTTACATTATACCTTTTAATTGTGTTTAACTGAATATTCTGCCCTTTAACTAATTCTTTAAAATATCTATATTCTAACTCTAATTCTTTCTTTTTTTGTATTAAACTAGCCAACTCTTTTTGGGCATCATAAAACTTTCTAACTAATTGACTAGTATTTTTTAATAAGACTATTATATCATCTTTTGAAAAATCTGTATAATCACCAAAATCAGGAATATTAGTATCTTGTTGTAACACAAACAAATCTTTATTTTCTTTCTTTCCTAATAAAGCCGAAAAGAATGAAAAATCATATTTTTTTAATTTTTCATCTATATTTTCTATAGCTGCATTATTATTAGAAACGACTTGACAATTCATATCTCTAACTATAATATTAGCAATTATATTTAAAATAGTTTGTGTTTTGCCAGTACCAGGTGGTCCTTCTATTACACTAATTTTATTATAAATAGCATTTTCAACTGCCACATATTGACTTGAATTGCATCCAAAAGGAAATATCAAAGTCTCAATATTATTTTCTTTAATCATTTCATCTGACAACTTCAAGTAATTAGCAAGCGCTATATCCAGACTATCTACTTCTATTTTTCTCATTTGCTCACATAATAACTTTTTTCCATCATCAGTACTTAAAGATATTACAGCTGCCACTTCCTTCATATAATCAACAACAGCAAAAGAACGTTTATCAAACTTTTTTAACTGATGGGAATCAAAATCAAGAGAACGTCTATTATGAAATATTATATGATAGTAAGATCTACCAATACTTTTAAATTCATAAACCCATTGAACATCTGGTAATAGTCTTTTGTTTTTAATAACATAAAACTTATAATCATAAGGATTCAAAATATCAGGATTAGTAATAAATTCAACTCTCCATGCGGAAAAATTATAAAAACTAGGACTGCCTTTATATTTAATCATATAAGTTCTATTTTTCACGTTATATTTACAACAAGAAATATCATTAGTAACAATCTTACCATCAATAATAATCATTTCTTTTAAAGAATTCATAGTACCACCAACTTTCAAATAATAAATATATTCTTAATTATTAGAAGTTATAAATTTTCTACTACTACAATCCAATTTAGAAACTTCTTCTCCTACTTCTCCTCATACGCCAACTTAAGTATCTTGTTAATAAACTCGTTTTTAGATGCTGTATATTTTTTTCTATCATCAGCATATTTTATAGCTAATTCTTTTTTCAAGTCTTCATACTCTTTTAAAGCCCAAGCATTTTTTCTTAAATAATCTCTAAAAAGAAGAGATTCAATATACCTTTTTCCTTCAATCTCCATAACATGAATAAAATGTGTTCGATTATCTTCATTTCCTTTTCGAACTAAAATCTCTCCCTCTGTAGAATCTTCTTTTACCGAATAAGGCTCCACCATAAACTTTTTAGCTACTTTATCAAAATCACTTAAGTTCTTAACGCCTATCGCAATATCAATAATAGGTTTAGCTGACAAACCTTCTACAGAAGTTGAACCAATATGTTCAATAGCTAACGCTACATCTCCAAACATTTCTTTTAAATTCTTCTCTTCCTCTAAGTACATATCCTTCCACTTTGGATTATACTCCTCCAACTTAACAGTACCAACCTTTAATCCCATATATAAACACCTCCTAATATATCGTTACATCATATCATAAATATAATCTAGATATCTATCCTTTTTTCATCTTATAATAGAGTAAACTTTTCCTACTAAAATTAAACTTTAAAAACCCCTATACATTATCATTTTCTAATATTTCAAGTATTATTTTCTCAACTGATTTCCAAGTGTTTTTTAAACTGTCATAACTTAAAACTTCTAAGACTTTATCAACTGGAGTCCAAACAACATCATGCGTATCTTCACTTTGATTATTACTTTTTCCTTTATCAACTGCAAAAAACATGTAACAAACACATTCTTCACCCTTTGGTGTTGTATATTTTTCTACAAAAGGTTCATACTCATCAATTATAAAAGCTATTCTCTTTGTCTCTTCAGCAACCTCTCTTACTGCTGTTTGCTTTAACGTTTCCCCTTCTTCTACATGTCCTTTTGGAAACGAATAATCATTTTGCCTCTTCCTATAAATAACCGCAACCTCTCTTGACTCTTTTCTTATCAAAAAACATCCTGCCTTTTTAGTAACCATACAATTAACTCCTCTACATCTAAACTATATATAAGATGCAATATAATTATTTAAAAATTCTACTTCCTTATCACTAACATTAATATAACCTGATATATCTAAATCTTTTAAACAAGAAAACATCGAATTATGTAAAACTTTATCTAAAGTACTATCACAATTATCACTAGACTTTATCAAATCAACCAAATTAATTAATGACTTAAATACTCTAAATATATAAGCATTTTTAATTCTTAAATCATCTTCCAGTAACATTCTCTTATAAACTTCTTCAATAAACATCATATGATCATTAATAACTTTATCACTAACTTTTCTTCTACTAATAGAATAATCATTTATATAATAGTTGTACCAAACACTAGAACTTAAGCCTATACGTCCTACTCTATCCATAAAATCAATCATAAATAAAGTATCTTCACTCATTCCAAGACTACTATTAAATCTTAAATCTCCAAGTACACTCCTTTTATAAAGTCTAGTATATATTCTACCAGTCGGAAGACTACCAATATTTTTATTATCTTCCCTTAACTTACCAGACAGTAACTTATCCATAACTAAATCTAAATTACTCTTATCATAAATATAAAATCCATCATCACATTTGCGTACCTTTACAACTTCACCATTTTTAATTTCATTATATCCACCAATAACTAAGTCTAAATCATTATCTTTTATTAAACTAAAAGCTTCTTCTAAAAAATTATCTTCTAAAGTATCATCACTATCTACAAAAGTTAAATACAAAGAATTAGAACTATCTATTCCAATATTTCTAGCTCTACTCACTCCTCCATTAACTACATGTTTAACAATACAGTTCTCTTTATCTCTAACATACTCATCTAAAAAACTTCTAACATCATCCAAACTACCATCATCAATTATATAAACTTTATAATCTTTAAAAGTTTGTCTTTCTATACTACTTAAACATCTTTTTAAATCATCAATAGGTGTATTATAAACAGGCATAATTATATCTATCATTTTAAACCTCTATTCCTAACTTCTTAATCATCATTTCTGGTTTACCCATATTTAACTCACTTGAAACTTTAATACCAAGATCATCAATAAACTTTTGAATCTCTTCTTTAATTAAACTAACCTCAACATCTTCATTAGTACAATATTCAACCTCTAAAAAATATCCCAAATCTTTAACAGTTTCTAGTACAATTTCATACTTATCTGTAGCATAAGTCCTCTTACTATTATGAATAGTAAGTAATTCCTTAAGACCTAACTTTTTTAATATCTCCGTAATCATATAAATATTTCCAACTTCAGTTTCATACTCATCAGAATATAACCATTTACCATTATCAAAATTATCTACTTTATAAGTAATATAATTCTTATTATCTTTAGTTCTAACTCTACAAACTTCATCTATCTCACCCTTACTATTAGGCTTTAAATTACCTCGCACAGGATCATAATAGTAAACATCTATTGTCTCCTTAACTCCCTCATAAGTAAACTTATCAAGTACTTTAATAACCTCTTCTATCGGTGAGTAAACTTCAACTAATATTTCTATCTCTTTCATAAAGCATACCTCCAAAACTATTATAGCAAAAAAGTAGATCTAAAATCTACTTAACTAATAAACAATAATTAACTCCCTTAGGTGCATATATTCTATTATTTGGATTAATTGTATTATAACCATAAAAATAGTCTCTATCTATATCATCACTATCTAAGTCTTCATAAACATGAAGAGAACAACTATCACATAACGCTAAAATATCTTCTCTAGAATATTTACCCTTCATAGCCTCACCTGCACCTCTAGCCAACTCTTCTTTTTCCATATTATAGAAATCATCTCTAACTGGATAATCAAATATAATAGAACTTCCCTTTTCCATATTATCTGCAAGTAATTTTATCATCTTAAAAAAAGTCTCTTTTTCTAAATAATAACTAACTCCAAGTATTGAAAATAAAGTCTTCTTACTTCTATCAAAACCACTTTCTAAAAGTAAATTAATCCAGTCCTTACTAAAATCACATCCAATATAAGAAACTCTTCTAGTATCAATATTAGCTTTTTCTACTCTTCTTTTTTTATCAATAATCATCTCCATCCTATCAAGTTCAAATACATCTACTTTATCATTAACTTTATAACTAGATGTATCATACCCTGCCCCTAATAAAACATATTGGCAAAGCCCTAGTTTAATCTCATTATTTAAATGTCTTTCATTAAAACTACTTCTTGCTAAAACTGCAGGAGCTAAGTGATTATTAACAATCCATCCTAAAGGATCATTACCTCTATAATCTGCATTAAAAAACTCAATTCCCCCTGTCATACTATAAGAAATATTTTTATACTCCTTATCACTTAACATTTCCCTTGCAAACTTATCATCATAAATCTTAATATTACTAGTCTCAGTATGATAACTTCTCGCAAAACAACTAATCAAAGCCGTCATATTATTTAACATATTAATCACCTCCAATATTAACTACCACACTTTCACTCTTATTACTAATCTTGAAAAAATACCAAAAATATGGTAATATAAAGACACAAAATAAAAGAAATGGACAAAATTTTTCTAAATAATCCATTTCTTTTTTTATACTTATTTTTCTAACTTAAAATATATATCATCAATACTAACGCCATCTTCTACCTTTACATCTTTAGTAATACCACATCTTTTAAATCCAAATTTTTCTACATTATGTAAAGATCTAACATTATTAGAAAATACAACAGCTGTTAAAGTAGTTAAACCTACATCTTTAAAAGCATACTCAATTATTCTTTTTAATGCCTCTGTTCCATAATGTTTATTTTGCATACCCATAGTAATACAAAGTCCAACTTCAGCACTACCATTTTCTACATCCATTAATTCAACATTTCCAATATAACTTCCATCTTCTTTAGAAATCATTGAGAAGACATGTGCTCCTTTTTCCAATTTAGACTTTACCCAATTAACCTCATCTTCTCTAGAATATACACGTTCATTTTTAGAAATACATCTTTGTATCTCCTTATCATTAACCATAACTAAATAATCATCTACCAAGACCTCAGAAACCGGTATATAATCAATTCTTTCTGATTCAAAAACACTTTTCATATTTTAATTTTCCTCTCTCCATCACGCTTAATTCTACTTTGAACTTCTTCTCTAAACTCCGGATAACATTCAAGTAAACTATCAATCGCATGACTATTACCATTATTATAAAACATAATATATTTATCAATCAAGTCACTATTATCAAATGGTATACTACTAGGTCTACTAGGATAATGATAAATTTTTAAATGTCCCTCTCTCTCCTCATTTTCTAAAGCTTCTAAAACATTATCATAATATGTTTTTCTAATCGGTCTTATACTCTTCTCAAACGAAATCATTTCTGGTTTCCATAAATAATCATAATGTCTAAAAGTATCTCCTGGTAACTCATAAACATATCCTTCGTGATTATAGTTATCTTCTAAAACTCCAGCTCTTCGCTCTACAAGTATTAACTTATCATCATCAACTGCTAAAACAGTATCCAAGTCTCCCTTACCTTCACCCATAAATAACATCGCAATTGTCTTATTTGCTGTTGCATAAATACACTCCTTACCATGTGTAGATACATGGGCCTTTAACAAATCAATATTACCATTACGGCTCCCATGATAAACTATATTATCTTTTACCTCACTCATTTTTCTTCCTCCAAAAAATAATCTCTTATATCAAACAAATATTTATTCTTCCCTAACTCAATCTTATAAGTTGCCTTAGTATCTAAAAGATCCTTCTCATAAAACTTTTTCCATATATCTTCATCAGTCATATTCTTAATAAAGTCTAAAGAGTTTCCTCTCTTTCTCATTCTTCTTATATATTCTTCTCTACTATCAAGTGAAGCATATACTAAACAGTATGGAATATTCTTCTTCCAAACATAATCTAAAATATCTTCATGGTATGACAAAAGTCCAATTCTTTTATACCTAATAACCTCATCAATCATCCTAGTTATATATTGTAAAGAATCCTTATTAACAACTTCCCCTCTTCTTCCCTTTCCTCTTTCTACCTCCAAATCAGAAATACCAGAAAAGCCATACTTATAAGCTGCTCTTTCTCCATCTAAATCAACAAACCTCTTATCATTTAAAGCCAAATAAGTCTTACCAGTTGCAGGACCAGCAACAATTAAATTACAATTAATCTTGCTCATTCATATCACCCTTATACATAAAACAATTCTCTTCATGTGAATAAATCACTCCAATTGCTTGTAAATAAGAATAAATTATCGTTGTACCAACAAACTTCATACCACGCCTTTTCAAATCATTAGAAATCTCATCAGACAATTTTGAACTAGTAAGACCAGTCTCATAAAATGTTTTTCCCTCAGTAAACATCTTCAAATAATTATAAAAATTCCCCATTTCTAAAACAATACTTTTAAAAATCCTTGCATTATTAATACTTGCCTTTATCTTTAACTTATTTCTAATAATTTCTTTATTCTCTAACAACTCATCAACTTTACTCTCATCATACTTACACACCTTATCTAAAGAAAAATTATCATAAGCCTTTCTAAAAGCCTCTCTCTTATTAAGAACACACTCCCAAGAAAGACCAGCTTGAAAAGACTCCAAAATTAACATCTCAAACAAATACTCATCTGAAAAATTTTCTACTCCCCATTCTTTATCATGATATAAAACATAAATATCATTATCTAAATTACACCAAGAACATCTTTCCATATGTCCACCTCATCTAAAAAGATTATAACAAAAAAAAGTAACTATTAAAAGCTACTTAATTCTTATTACCAAATCTTTTAAATGGAAATACTGTTAACTTAGTTGTACCCCTAATATCTTTTATTGAAACAGATCCAATAATTCTACTATCAGTTGAATTAACTCTATTATCACCCATTACATAATAACAATTCTTTGGTATTTTAATAGGATCTACATCTGCAGTTACTTCATGTGAGAAATCCTCTTCAACTACTTTTCCATTTATATATAGTTTATTATCTCTATATTCAACAGTCTCTCCTGGAAGACCAATAACTCTCTTAATTATCTTTTCATTTTTATAATTAACTACTACAATATCAAATCTCTTAAGTCCCTTAAATTTAAAACTAATCTCATCTAATATCATAATATCTTTATCTTCCAAAGTATCTAACATTGAAGGACCATTTACTCTAATTGGTGTAACTATAAACATTTTAATTAATAATACCACTATAATTATAATTATATATGGTAAGTATTCCCTCATAAAAACTTCCTTTTTACTCATAATTATCTCCTATAAAGAAAAAATAAGGTATACCCTTATTTTTGTCCTTTTTCTTTAATACGGTATCCACCAACTCTATCCTTAAGGAATGTAAGTTTAGCACGTCTAACTTTACCACGACGAATTACTGTAATACCAGCAATTTTTGGTGAATGAATTGGGAAGATTCTTTCTACTCCAACACCTGAAGATATTTTACGTACTGTAAATGTTTCTGAAACAGAACCACCTTTACGTGAAACAACTACACCTTCAAATGCTTGAATACGTTCTCTCTTACCTTCGATAATCTTAACGTCTACTCTAACAGTATCACCAACACGGAATTCTGGAACGTTAGGATTAATTTGTTGTTCATTAATTTTGTCAATAATATTAGCCATATAAGTTCTCCTCTCTAAAAATATTTACCAATGATCATATCTAACTAAAAATAGTAAAACAGTAAATCTGCTTAACCGTAAAACAGCGGATCATCTCAAACTGACAAACAAGATTATAGCACAACCATATCTAAAAATCAATCCATTTTCTTGTTATTTAAAGGTTTTATAAAGATTTTCTGCTTAATAATTAACAAAATCTTCATAATCTAAATCACTAAATTCAATATTCTCTATACTTAAAACATTATTATCATCATCAAATACTAATTTAAATACATCCGGAGAATTAATTCTCTTATTAAATACTTCTCTTCCCTTAAAACTAAATACTAATTTTCTATCTAGTGAAACACTATCTAAATGACACCATTTTAATAGTAAAAAAGTAATAGCTAATCCATGTGAAAATATTGCAATTCTCTTTCCTCTATTAACACTAACTACTTCTTCTAATGCCTCATACATCCTATTTCTAACCTCTTCTTGGCACTCTCCACCTAATGGTCTAAAACTAGAATCAGTATACTGTAAAACAAACCAATCTGAAACATTTAAAGAAAAATCAGTTCCAACTCTTCTCTCATCAAACCTAGAATCAATATTAGCTTTTAAATTCTGACTATACATCATATATTTAGCTGTCTGTAAAGTTCTAACACAATTACTAGTATATAAAACATCAATATTTTGTAATTCCTCTTCACGACTTAAAATCTCTGCTCGTCTTTCTCCAGATACACTTAAAACTATTTTTTCATTTCTTAATAAATCACTCTGTGAACTATTATAAGTATCAATCATTTCACCTTTCATTCTAACAGAATGTCTTATCAAATATACAACAGTCTCCATATTACCTCCTAAATTACCTCTATTTTTTCTCTACTCTTGCCCTTCTTTTTTCTAATAACAAAGTAAATAGTATAAACTCCAATACCAGCTATAACAAAACATAACCCATTAATAAAATTAATCTTACTCAAAACACTAACTGTCCCAATACCATCAAAATTACTTTTATCAATTATAATACTATCTTTCATTAAAGGTATTCTAACACTAGCAAGTTCTACTTCATTCTCTTTATATGAACATAAAACTATCTCCAACAACATGTTCGAATCATCTGAAAAGTTTCTCTTAATCTCTCTAGCATAACCTAAATAATCTTGATACTTAATCTCAGCATACTTATTAAAACTAATTTTTCTATCAAAAACATTATACTTAGTCTTATCCGTAATTACCTGTTCAATCTCTTTAACTTTATTTTTAAACTCCCTATCATATACAATCATCTTAGCTTTTAAATAGTACTCTTCATCATATTTAATATTATAATTAAAGTCCTTCTCTAAATCAAAACTAGTCTTAATAGTATCAATAACTCCCCCATTAAAACTTACTTTTTTATTACTACTAAATTCTTCTCCATTACTTAAACTAACTATATAACTACTAATAACTTTCTCACTATACAAAATTCTCTTTTCCTTAGTATAAGTAAATCCTATAAATACTAATAAAAGAGAAAGCAATCCTACACCAAAAATAAATATATATCTATAAATACTTCTATTTATTTTAATCTTTTTCATAACTATTCACCTATAATAAAAGAATACCTAAATTATTAACTACTTACAATACTTTAAAGAAAAAGAAGTCCCATAATTTACAACTTCTTTGACATTATCTACCTTTACCAATCTCATTAGTAACCATTAAACTATTTTGTAATTCTGCAAATTCTAACTTAGCTTGTTTTTGTAGGGCACTTAATTGTTTAGCCATTATCTCTAATTCTTTTTTCTCTAAATAAATTCTATATTTATTCTTAACTTCTTGTCTAAACTTTTCTATTCTATTTAAGGCTATTCTAAATGACTCTCCTGTATCATCATCACTAATTAATAGTTCTGTTAACTCTGCTATTAACTTTCTATATTTTTTATCTACATAGTCTCTAACTAATCCTTTCGCAAGCATAACATCAACTACTAAAATATCTTTAACAACCATTCTCTGTATCTTAAATTTATTACCTCGAGAAGGCATTAAAAATCCCTCTAAATTTTTTATCTGATCAAAATCTTGATACTTCCATTTCTTCTTTATAACTTTCTTCCTACTAATAGAATACATAAAAACCACCTACTTCTCTAATAAATCTGGTCTACGTTCTCTTGTCCTCTTTAAACTCTCCATTTGTCTATACTCAGCTATCCTCTTATGATCCCCTGATAATAATACTTCTGGTACTTCCATACCCTTATAAATTCTAGGTTTTGTATAAGTTGGATAATCTAATAAATTATTATTAAATGAATCATTCATATGTGATCCTTCTTCTATAACTCCTGGTAAAAGTCTACCAATCGAATCAACTAACACCATACTAGCTAATTCTCCCCCAGTTAAAACATAATCACCTATACTTATCTCCATATCACAAATACTTCTAATTCTCTCATCAAAGCCTTCATAATGACCACAAATTAAAATTAAATGTTTTTCCTTTGCTAAATCATAAGCCATTGCTTGCTTATATAAAGTACCATCTGGTGTTAATAAAATGACTTTCGTATCTTTTCCTCTTAAATCATTAACACAATCAAATATTGGCTGACAAGTAAGAACCATTCCATTACCACCACCATATGGAGTATCATCTACTTTATGATGTAAATCTAATGAATAATCCCTAAAATTATGAATTTCAACTTTTATTTTTCCAAGATCAATTGCTCTTTTAATTATTGATTCACTAAATATTCCCTTATACATTTCTGGAAACAAAGTTAAAATATCAATCTTCATCATACCACCTACATTCCTTCCAATAACTCAACTAGTACTTCTTTTTTATCCTTAGAAATACTCTTAACCATTGGTGAATTAATTGGAATTAATACTTCTTTATCAAACATAACTCTAAGTATTTTATTATTAGGACTAGCTAAAAATATTTCTTTTATTATTCCACTTTTTCCATCACTAGTCAACACAGTAAAATTAATTAACTCTTCATCTAATACTTGATTATCATCTAATCCTAAACTACTCTTTGATACATATACTTTTCTTTTTACTAAGAATAAAACCTCATTTATATTATTATAATAGTCTAAAGTAACCATATCAAAATTCTTATGTTTCCTATAACTTCTAATAACATACTCCCTATCATCTATAATAAGTTTTTTTCCTACTACAAACACTTTATCTTTAAATTGAAAATCACTAAGTATTCTAATTTCTCCTTTAATACCATGAGTCCCAACTACTTTACCTATATACACTTCATCCATTACTAATTCCCCAATTCATATAATAAAATACTAGTCGCAACCGCAACATTAAGACTCTCAACATCTGCATTCATCTTTATATAAAGATTCTCATGACATAAATCTAATATTCTTCTTTTAACTCCATTACCTTCATTACCAACTATCAATACAAACTTTTCTTTATCTTCAGGAGTAAGACTTTTAACATCGACCCCTCCATCGACACAAGTTCCATATACTCTAAAATCACTTGCTTTAATCATTCTAACCCAATCATAAACATTTCTAACAATAATATTAGTATGAAAAATCATTCCTTGTGTCGCTCTTAAAACTTTTGGATTATATAAATCAACGGTTCCTTCAGAAAGTACAATAGTCGTTACTCCAAATGCTAAAGCACTTCTAATAATAGTCCCTAAATTACCTGGATCTTGAACATCATCAAGTACTAAAATTCTATTTCCTTCTACTTCTTCCCCATCTCTATCTCTTTTCCTACATAATGCCATAACACTACTAGGATTATCCATAGCCGAAATCTTACTTAAAACTTCTCTAGAATAATATCCATAAGGAGAAGGAAATGGTAAATCAGTACCCTCTTCTAAAATAAGTTCTTCTAAAACACCAGCTCTAAAAGCCTCTATCGCTAAATGTTCTCCTTCAACTATAAATAAATTATATTCATCACGATACTTCTTCTTTTGCAACTTCTTAAACATCTTAACCTTTTCATTATCTAAACTAGTAATTACGTTCAAAATTCCTTCATCTCCTTACGATACTTCTTATAATCAGGCATATTATCTTCTACTAATGCCCAAAATCTATCTGAATGATCCCCATGTATTAAATGTGATAATTCATGTACAATAACATAATCTAAATACTTAGTATCTCTCTTTATTAATTCCAAATTTAAAGTAATGACCTTCGTCTTAATATTACAAACTCCCCATCTACTAGTCATTTTCCTAATCTTTAACTCTGGATACGGAATTCTCTTTGTAAATTTATTATACTGAGTATTTAAATGTTCTAAAAATAACTCCTTAGCTTGATTCTTATACCACTTATTAATATCAAAATTTCTATTTATAAAAACCTTATTAGTTCCAAACTCTATATTAGGACTATCTACATAAACAATATCATATCTATGTCCTAAATAGAAAAATCCATCATTATTTTCTTTTTTCTTCTCTTGTACTTCTATCATCTTAATTAACTTTTCATAATTTTCTTCTATTAAATTTGTAATTGTCTTAGTAGTTGTAAATTTATTAGTAGTAACTAAAATAGTTAAATCGGGTTTTACTCTAATATAAGTATTTCTAGTTGTACTTTTTCTCTCTATCACAATATCATAAGTTTTCCCATCTACATTTAACTTCATTTATATCACCAACTATATTTTACTATATAATAAGTAAAAAATAAAGTTTCGTATAAAAATATAACTTTTGTCTCATTATATATATGAGGAGGAAAATATGGAAATGAGTATCAGAAAACACATAATAAATAATTTTAAAGGTGATGATTATAACACCCTTCGTCAAGCAATCGACGAATCAGTCTCATCTAATGATGAAGTAACATTACCAGGTCTAGGTGTTTTCTTATGTCTAATCTGGGAAAATGCTGATCAAGAATTAAAAAATGAACTTATCGAAATAATTAAAAAACGTGTTGAAAAAGGATTAACTGAAGAAAGTTAATTCTTTTTATTTTATATGAAAAGAATTACTAAACTGTTAGTAATTCTTGTTCTTTTTCTTTTAATATACTATCTACTTTTTTATTATATTCATTAACTATATCTTGAATATCTTTTTCTAAACCTTTCTCTTCATCTTCTGAAACTTCTAGTTTAGAAACAGCTTCTATTCCTTCACGTCTAATATTTCTAATCGCAACCTTAGCCTCTTCTGAAATAGCTTTAACTTGTTTAACTAATTCTCTTCTTCTCTCCTCTGTAAGTTCTGGAATAATTATTCTAATAGTTTCTCCATCATTACCAGGATTATATCCTAAATTAGATGCTAAAATAGCTTTCTCAATATCTTTTAAACAACCTCTATCAAAAGGTTTAATTAATAATTGACGTGCTTCTGGTACAGAAATAGTTGCTAATTGCTTTAAAGGAGTCATACTACCATAATATTCAACTACAATACCATCTAAACTAGAAGGATTAGCTCTTCCAGCTCTAACAGTAGCAAAACGTTTCTCTAAATTAGCAATAGCCTTATCCATTTTTTCATTCAATTCTAAGATAATCATGTCACTATCCATTAAATTCATCTCTCCTTAATAAATATATTATATTATAAATATAAGATAAAAGAAAGAAAAAAAGTAGATAATTCTACTTAATTTTCACAAGTATTTATAACTATTTATTAGTAGGTTCAGTATATCTGTATACATAGTTACCATCTTCTAATTCAAACACCATATCATAAATAGTACCTTTTCTAGCATTATCTTCTGTATCAGCAACCATATATAAATCATTAGAATAAGTAAGACCTGTAATTAAAGTAGTATGATTATAATCTTTATAGTATGCTATATCTCCATTATTATATTGAGCAAATAATACTCCAACTTCAATTGTAAGTTTATTACCTTCCCTATATGCTCCTACTATTCTCTTATAATCAGTAACAGTACAAGTACCACCACAAGCCATCTCACTTTGATAATCATAACTCTTAGTATTCCAGTTATAAATAAACCTAGCACACTTACCAGTATATTGAACATGATTATAATTATAACTCTTACCAAATATATTACTAACTACTTTAGAAAATTGTTCTTCAGTTAAATTCATCTTACCAAACATATCTTCAGCACTTACAACAGCAACCTCATAAACAAACTCATTCTTTAAAGAGTTAACAGAAACTCTTGTATCTTTAAAGTATTCCCATACTCCACATTCTCTAACAGATCTAGTAACCCTATTATAAGTACTTGTAACAATATCATCATTAACATCTAATTTAATAATTGAATCATTATCATTAGTATTATCCTTATCATCATTATTATTACTATCTTTGTTATCATTCTTAGTATCAACTACATCATTATTACCAGTACTTGGTTTTGGAATAAACCCTTTATCATAAGCAATATAAATTAAAGCTAGAATTAAAGCCATAACTAAAATAAAAATAAGTGCTTTAGAAATATTATTCTTCTTATTTTCTTTTAACTTTTCTTCAACTAATTTATCTACTTTTAAACTCAAAGTCTCATCAACTAACTTATCTACTTTATCATCTAAGTTCTCATCAAGTATTTTATCTACTTTTTCATCTAAGTTCTGATCAACTATTTTATCTATTTTCTTATTAAGTGCTACTTCACTTTTCTTAGCATCATTCTTATTTTCTACTATACTTTTATCTTCTTTCATACTATTATTTTCTTCTTTTTTAGCCACCTTAATCACTCCTATTATAAATATAATAGATAATGAATTTATACGCAAGAAAAGAAAAAATAAATAAATTTAACTTTACAAAAAAAGACACTATTCACTAGTGTCCTTTTCAAAATACTCATTAAGTAATTTTATATACTTATCTTTTATTTTACTATCATCTTCATCACCTAATATATCATCAGTTGAATTGGTTGCCATATCATTATTATGAGAAACTATCTTACCATCCTTTACAAAGTAAATATCTGGTAAATATAAGTATTCTTCATCATTATCATTAACATCTAAATAACCTGATAATAAACTAATTAATTCTATATATTTAGATGTATTATTATCTCTAATAACAACAGGGTTATAATAATAAACTGTAACTTCATCAAAGCCACTATCTTTAATAGCTTCTGAAAATACTTTTACTGTTTTAGTAGAAACCTCATTATCAGAATTACCAAAGAAAATAATTCCTGTTCCATCTCTTAATATTTCAAGTACTTCATCAATACTTACATATTTAAAAGCATTTTCTTTAGGAACAGAATATTCTTTAGAAAACTTCTCTGAAGGAGACATCTCTTCCACTTTTTTTACAGAACACCCTGATACAAATACCATAATAATTAATAGTAACAATAGTAACTTCTTCTTCATATACTTCTTACCTAATAAAACTTATGCGTTTTTAATTTGACTCATTACTTCATCAGCAAAGTTTTCTTCTCTCTTTTGAATTCCTTCACCAACAGCAAATCTTACCATTGAAATAATTTCACCATTATTATTTTTAACATAGTTAATTACTGATAAAGAAGAATCTTTAATGAATTTTTGTTCTTCTAAGCAAACTTCTTCATAGAATTTTCCAAGTTTACCAGTTGCAATCTTAGCAGCTATTTCTTCAGGTTTTCCTTCAGCCATAACTTGTTCTTTAATTACATTAGCTTCCCTATCTACCATTTCTTGTGGAATATTAGCTCTTCTTAATCCTACTGGATTCATAGCAGCAGCTTGCATAGCAACATCTTTAGCAACAGCTTCATTTGCACCCTTTAAAACTACTACAACACCGATTTTTCCACCCATATGTTTATAAGTACCAAAGCACTCATCATCATTCTTAGTAACAACTTCAAAACGTCTAAAACTAATCTTTTCACCAATCTTAGCAACTAAAGCTACTAACTTATCATTAATAGTTTCATCACCATCTTTAAGATTTAAAACATCTTCAACAGTTTTAACATCATTCTTTAAAATTTCATCTGCTAAATAATCTACAAAATTAGTAAACTCTTCATTCTTAGCAACGAAATCAGTCTCAGAATTAACCTCTAACATAACTGCTTTATTACCATCAACTTTAATTTGACATAATCCTTCAGCAGCAATTCTACTTTCTTTCTTAGCAGCTTTAGCAATACCTTTTTCTCTTAACCAATCAACTGCTTTTTCCATATCTCCTTCAGTAGCCTCTAATGCTTTTTTACAATCAAGCATACCAGCTCCTGTTTTTTCTCTTAATTCTTTAACATCACTTGCTTTAATCATAATATTTCCTCCTATACATATCTAAATTATAACTTATTTTTTCTATTATGGAAATAAAAAAGAGTGAAAATTCCCTTCCACCCTTCCTTAGTTCTTATTTCGTAAATTATTTAGTTAAAGCTTCTACTAATTCAGCTTTCTTCATTGTAGAATAACCCTTAACATCTTTTTCTTTAGCCATGTTCTTTAATTCAGCTAATGTTAAGTCATCTAACTTTACTTCTTCTTTAGCTTCTTCAACTACTTTTTCTTCTTTTACTTCTTCTTTGATTTCTTCTTTAGTTTCTTTCTTTTGAGCTTTCTTTTCAGCTTTAGCTTTATCTTCTTCACTAACGAAATCAATTACTTCATTACCATTAACTTCAGCAATAGCATTAGTTAAAACTCCAATTAATAATTTAACTGCTCTAACAGCATCATCATTACCAGGAATTACATAATCTACCATATCTGGATCACAGTTAGTATCTACGATACCAAATACTGGAATACCTAAAATACGAGCTTCTTTAATAGCAATTTCTTCTTTACGAGGATCAACAATTACTAATGCTTGAGGCATTTTCTTCATTTCTCTAATTCCTCTTAAGTTTTTATTTAATTTATCGTATTCTTTCTTAATTTGAATAACTTCTTTTTTAGGAAGCATTTCGAAAACGCCTTCTTGTTCCATCTTTTCGATTTCTTCCATTCTCTTAATTCTTGAACGAATAGTCTTGAAGTTAGTTAAAGTACCACCTAACCATCTTTCATTAACAAAATACATGTTAGTTCTAGTAGCACATTCTTCAGCAGCTTCTTGAGCTTGTTTTTTAGTTCCTACGAATAAAACTGATCCACCATTTTGAGCTATTTCTTTCATAGCTTCATAAGCTTCTTCTAATTTCTTAACTGTCTTTTGTAAATCGATAATATAAATATCATCTCTTGTAGTATAGATGAATTCCTTCATCTTAGGATTCCATCTTCTCTTTTGATGTCCAAAATGAACACCAGCTTCTAATAAATAATTCATTGATACTATTGTCATATTTTTTCTCCTTCGTTTTTGATCTTCTATTAGTTTCTAAAACTTTATCACCATAAAGGCACTAGATAAGTAAATTCACTAATATGTTTATTTTGTTAAAGCTTCAATAATTTCAGCTTTTTTAAGTCCAGCAACACTAATATTTTTACTTGCTGCTACTTCTTTTAATTCAGCAACTGTCATTTTTGAATAATCTACAGTTTCTTCCTTTACTTCTTTCTTAGCAACTTTTTTCTCTTCAGTCTTCTTAGTAGCTTTAGCTCCATTAATAGTTACTTCTCTACCAATAACTTCAGTTGATTTAGTTATTTTTCCAGCTTTACCATCTTTAGCAACCTTAACGAATTCACTAAACATCTTAGGATCATTAATTGCTATTTCTGATAACATTTTACGGTTAACTTCAACACCAGCTTTATTTAAACCTTCAATAAATCTTGAGTAGCTAATGTCATTTTGACGACAAGCTGCATTGATTCTTGTAATCCATAACTTTCTGAAATCTCTCTTCTTTTGTTTTCTATCTCTGAAAGCATATTGTCCAGAGTGCATTAATTGTTCTTTTGCTGACTTATAAAGTCTATGTTTACTACCAAAGTAACCTTTAGCAGCTTTTAATACTTTTTTATGACGAGCCTTTGTAACTGCTCCATTCTTTACTCTTGCCATTTCCTATTTCCTCCTTCTAGATTATATTACGTTCTTGATTCTTTTTAAATCAGACTTGTGAATAGTAGAACCCTTTCTACAAGCTCTGTTATAACTTGCTGATTTGTAACCAGTATTATGAATACTACCAGGTTTTCCAATTTTATAATCATTTTTACGTTTGTTTAAAACTTTCTTTAATCCACTATGTGTTTTAATTTTTGGCATATTATTTCCTCCTATTATTTATCTTTTTTTGGTACTAATAACATAGTCATAGTTTTTCCGTCTAACTTAGGTTTTTGCTCTATATCCGCATAATCACTAACTCGAGATGCAAAACGTTCAAGTACTTCTTTTCCTAACTCAGTATGAGCAAGTTGTCTTCCTTTGAAACGAATTGTAAGTTTGATTCTGTCACCTTTTTCTAAATACTTAGAAGCATTACGAAGTTTAGTTTCAAAATCACCTACATCAATAACTGGTGATAAACGATATTCTTTTAACTCAGACATATTAGCTTTTTGTTTCTTTAACGCTTCCTTTTCCTTCTTTTGCTTTTCATAACGGAACTTATTATAATCCATTACTTTACAAACAGGTGGGTTAGCATTAGGACTAATTAGTACTAAGTCAAGCGCTGCATATGAAGCAAGTGTTAAAGCATCTTGAATTGACTTAATTCCAACTTGTTCCCCATTAGGACCAATAACTAATACTTCCTTAACTTTAATTTGATCGTTAATCAACATGTTATTCTTATTGTTTGCGATAAAAAACACCTCCAATATAATAAGAAAAGTGGATATAGAATCTATACCCACTCCAAAAACCAAAATAATAATATTTTAATTTATCATTGGCATTTGACCTATTCGCATATTTAGCAAATCAGGTGGATATAAATCTCTTTCCTTTTTTCTCGACTAGTACAATTATATGCACAATTGCCTTATATGTCAACGTTTTTTCTATATTTTTGCAATATTTTTGCTTATTTTTCCTTAAATTTAACTTTTTCCTTATATTTTGGCTTAAAAAATACCCCTGCAAAGTTTCTACCAGCCTTAGTAGGTTCATTACCGCCTTTAGGACTAGCCATACTATTAGAGTAATATCCAGGATTTGTTCTTGTATCATCCATATTAAATTCCATAGTATGAATATTTCTTTCTAAAAGTTCATTTTCTATTACTTGACGCATATTAATTTTAAATACACCATTCTCTTCTGTAATAGCTCCATCCCATAACTTTCTATCTGTTGCCCATCTAGGATATGTATCATATGACCAATCACTACCAGCACAAGCACTAATATAAGCAACAATATCATCATCCTTACTATCATATGCTCTTTGTAAAGCATCAACTACCATCATAGGCATTCTCTTATCAATAAGTTCAGCACTACAATGAGCAATCGCAACAGCTCCCTTTCTTAAATCGGCTGCCATAACAACAGGACAATCTGCTATTGGATGCCCAATAACAACACCAGGCACTTTATCAGTAGTAATTAAAATGTCTTCCGGAATTGAGGCCATCCAACCATCAGGATTAGCTTCAACAAACTCACGTGTAATCTCAAAACTACTACCATCTTTATTTTTTTGATCAGCAATAAAAATCTTACTAGCATCAAAGCCATAATGATCAGCCATAGCTCTTCTATGTCTATCAAAAATAATTTGTCTAACTTCTGCACTTAGTTTTTCATCACAATCAACAAGTACACCATATGCAGCATATAAATAAAATCTATCTAACTTACTTAAATTTTCAGAACTAATAGAAGACATATTCATAGTTCCAAATTGATTTCCTACATCTATAATTTTTAAATTCATTATTATCATCCTTCCTGGTTATCTCTTCTTTTTGGTAAAGATGGAACTGTTTTTCTCTTTTCCTTATTTCTCGGCGGTAATGGTGGAATTACCTTTCTCTTTTCTTTATTTCTTACCGGTACACCATCACTATTTTTATCTCTTCTAGGTGGCAATGGCACAACACTCACACTAGTTCTATCTCCTCTTACTGGTAATGGTCTAACATAATTACTTCCTTCATTCCCACCATTTCTTTCACGATCAGAATGTTCAATTTCTGAGTAACTTTCATTTAAAAAAGACTTTCCATTTAACCCAAAATTAATATCATAATATAATCTAGTACCATCTTCAAAATAAACTTCATTCCATTCATGCCCAGTTTTTCCATGCATACCACTAACTAAATAACAATTAATATTAAAATATCTATTGCTTAATAAACTCTTAAATAATCTTGCTCTACCTGTACAAACACCCTTACCAGTTTGATATGTTGCAATCGGATCTGAATGTTCAATACTAATAGGCCATTCCGTTCCATTAACAGTTCTACTACCTGCAAACTCCGTATTATTTTTTATCCATCTAAAAACATTGAAACATTTAACTTTATCATCCATCTTTTCAAAAGAATCACCATACTTAGCATAAAAATCAAAAACAATACTCTCTAACTCTGCGGCTCTATTAAAAGAATCTTTATCAAGTTTACCAATTACCCTATAAAAATCTGTTTCACTTCTTCTTAATAACCACCAATCAAAATCATTTTCTCCAAAATAATGACTCTTTGACATAGCACATGTATTAGAAATCTTAACATTTTTAGGTAAATCCCATAACGAAATATTATCTTTTATTCTTATATGCATATTTGTAACATCTATAACAATATTTTTATTACTTTTCTTATGTGAAAAAGACTCAAGTAATAAATTCAATCCCGTTATATTGAATGTTCCTCCTAAATTAAATATTACTTTTACTCCATCTGGCAATGCATTAACATGTTCAATAATAGTATCTGGTATTAACTGATTATCATCAGGACTAGTAATAATTAATGTATCTTCTCCTGCTACATACCTATACTTAATACCATAAATATCCCTCCAACTATTAACACCTGCTCGTTCATGTTTCAAACGATGAATATCATCTCTAAATGGATACTTAATTTTTTCTACTCTAATATCATCCATTCCAAACTCCCCTTCCAAGTCAGTTACATATTATACCAGAATTTAAATAAAATTTCAAGAAAAAAAAGGATTCTAAAAACGAATCCTCTCCTCTATATAATTAACTAACTCATCTAGTTTTAATGTAACTTGTTCCATTGTATCTCTATCTCTTACTGTTACTGTATTATTATTTATTGTTTCTTCATCTATAGTAACACAGAAAGGTGTACCACAAGCATCTGCTCTTCTATATCTCTTACCAATAGAACCAGACTCATCATAACTAGTCATAAAGTTTTTAGCAAGCATATTATAAACTTCATTAGCTTTTTCACTATGATACTTTTTAGCAAGTGGTAAAACATTAACTTTATATGGAGCTAAAGCTGGATTAATTTTTAAAACCTCACGAGTATCATTTTCTAATTCTTCTTCATGATAAGCATCAACAAGTATTGCAAGTAATAATCTATCAACTCCAACAGATGGCTCAATAACATATGGTAAATACTTTTCATTTGTTTCTGGATCAAGATATTTTAAATCTGTCTTAGAATGTTTTTCATGAACAGATAAATCATAATCAGTTCTATCAGCAATACCCCATAATTCTCCCCATCCCATTGGGTATTTGTATTCAACATCAGTAGTAGCTTTACTATAGAAACATAACTCTTCCTTTTCATGATCTCTATATCTTAAATTCTCTGCTTTAAGACCTAAATCCTCTAAGAAATTTAAACAATATTGTTTCCAATAATTAAACCACTCTAAATCAGTACCTGGTTTACAGAAAAATTCTAATTCCATTTGCTCAAATTCACGAGTTCTAAAAATAAAGTTACCTGGAGTTATTTCATTTCTAAATGACTTACCAGTTTGTCCTATACCAAATGGAACTTTAGCACGCATAGAACGGCAAACATTATTAAAGTTAACAAATATACCTTGAGCAGTCTCACCACGTAAATAAACTTTACTTTTAGCATCATCTGTAACACCCATATGAGTCTCAAATAATAAGTTAAATTGTCTAATAGAAGTAAAATCACTCTTACCACAATTTGGACAAACTATATTATTATCTCTAATATATGTCTCTAACTTTTCATTACTCCACCCATCACCAGTTTCTTTACCATTAGTAAATTCTTCTATAAGTTTATCTGCTCTATGTCTAGTCTTACATTTCTTGCAATCAATTAATGGATCTGCAAAACTTGCAACATGACCTGACGCAACCCAAACTTCAGGATTCATTAATATAGCGGCATCAAGTCCATAGTTATATCTATTTTCTTGAATAAATCTTTTCCACCAACATCTCTTAATATTTTCTTTTAATTCCTTACCTAATGGACCATAATCCCAAGTATTCGCAAGACCTCCATATATTTCACTTCCTTGAAATATAAATCCATACTGTTTACAGTAAGCAACCAATTTTTCCATAGTTAATCTTTCCATTTTAATTCCTCCATTCTTAACTGTTTTGGTCTATCTTTATCATTTTCTCTATTTTTAGCATCTTCATTATGAGAAACTACTAAAGCTTCAAGTACTGGTAACACTTCTGGTGTAACTCTAACTCTAGGAGCTCCATAATCAACATACTCACATATCTCTTCACTTTTTCTTAAGAAAGTTACATTAATAAGATTAGATTCTTCTTCTTCTCTTCCAACTGCAACTTCTCCTTCACTAAGCATAGGACTAAATATATCAATTAAAAATTCTTTTTCTCTATCTGTAATCTTTCCATTAACAGTTTCTAAATAAAATCTACAACTTCTATCATCTTCTATATATCCAGATTCCATATATCCAGTTGAACCAGCTGTCGTAAGAAATACAGGCCCATATTCATAGAAATTTCTACTAAATACAAAATCCCATCTATCCCTCTCATACTTTGCATATATCTTATCTACTTGATTATCACTAATAGGTCTATTAATACAAAGACTAGTACCATCAGAACTATCAACTACATATGAAACACCATGTAATGTATTTTTTCCAACAATATTAACTTTATGATAATCTAAGAAGTAATCAATAATTGAATTAATCTTCCCCTCATCTTCTAATGTTTTTAATTCTCCTATAAAACTATTACTCAAATTCATAGTCTTATATTTGCCTTTATTCTTTCTAACAATAATCTCATTAGCGTTAATAGCTATATTACTGTAATCATTTTTCTCTAAATACTTAGAACCTATAATCTTCATGTAATTATCACCCTCCAAATAAAAAACTTCCAGAACATCATAAGGACGAATATAAATCCGCGGTTCCACCTTACTTATTCTAGAAGAATCATCTCTAATACTATACTGCTCCGAGTTTTCCATGCTCATCATCACACATATAAACATAATATACTCATATCACTAAAAAAAGTCAATAACTAACAATTAAGTTGATTAATTTTTTTTATAAAATCCTTACTCTTTAAATATAATCCTGTATATTTTTCATAGTACCCATCTAAAAACTGATTAATTTCCTTAGTAACTAAATCTGATACTTCTAACTTACTAATATTTTTAATATCTACATAATAATACAATCTAATCATCTTAATAGTCTTATCACTAACAAGTTTCTCATTACTATAACAATTTCTACAAATATATCCAAAAGAATCTACATTCAAAGTAACAATACCCTTATCACTACCACATTTACTACAACAATCTATATAAGGTTTAACTCCTAAAAAGTCTAGTAGTTTTAATTCTAAAATATTTGTAAGAACAATTGGACTAAATCCTTCTTCTAATTTATTTAAAGAGTCTCTAAGTAAAGGAAAAATATCTTTATCATCATTTTGTTTAACTACTTGTAAAACTAAATCTATCATAAAAGATGCATAACTAACTCTCTCTAAATCCATAAGTATCTTCGAATAAGAATTAATCAAATCAACTGTTATTAAAGTTGATAGCCCATTCTCTTTATAGTAAACATGAAAAGTACCATAAACTAACTTTCTACTAACTCCTCTAAGTTTACTCTTAATATTTCTACATCCTTTAGACATAATCCCAATAAGTCCATACTTATCCGTTAAAACATTAAGTATTTTACTAGACTCACTATAATTAGTCTCACTTAAAACAATTCCTTCAAAACTCTCTATCTTCAAAATTAATCACTTCTTCTTTACTTGTTGTAACAAATTATAATACTTTATATCTCCTGTTTTTCTAAATAAATCCCAAAGTATTTTATCCATAAAAATCACCTCTATTAATATAGTGATGATTTTTAATATTTCTTATACAAATTTTAAATATCTTCTTCTTTTAATCCTAATTCTAAAAAGTACTTTTCTTGATCTCGCCAATTCTTTAAAGTTTTAACATAAGTCTCTAAAAATACTTTCTTCCCTAAAAACTTCTCCATATCAAGTCTTGCTCTAGTACCAATTTCTTTTAGCATTTGTCCATTCTTTCCAATAATAATCTTCTTTATATTATCTCTATCAACAACTACTAACACTTGTATATGAACAGTCTTTTCATCTTCTTCATAGTTCTCAACGTAACAAGTAACTGTATGTGGAATCTCATCATGAGTAAGTTCTAATATCTTCTCTCTTACAAATTCCCCCATAATAAACTTTGTTGTTACATTAGTAAGATCATCCTCTGAATATATCGCATCCATCTCTGGTAAATATTTCTTTATACACTCAATTAGTACTGAAACATTATCATTCTTCATTGCAGATATTGGAATAATCTCTTTAAAATCATATAACTCTTTTAATTCATTAATTCTCTCTAACAATACTTTCTTATCTTTAACTAAATCAATTTTATTTAGTAATAAGAACACATTAGTATCTTTTTCTTTTATTCTATCTAAGATAAATTGATCTCCCTTACCAAATCCTTTAGAAATATCTATCAAAAATAAAATAACGTCTACTCCTTCAGTATAAGTATAAGCTTTCTTATTCATTAAAGTTCCCAGCTTATTACTAGGCTTGTGGATTCCTGGAGTATCTACAAATATTATTTGTGACTCATCATCATTATAAATTCCCTCTATTATATTTCTAGTAGTACCAGACACATTAGAAGTAATGGCTAACTTCATTCCTAAAATGCTATTAAGTAATGTACTTTTACCAACATTTGGTCTTCCTACTAAACTAACAAATCCACATTTCATTTTAAGTCCTCACTTCCAAATGGATAAGGACAAATCTCTTCTACAGTATATTCCTTATATTCTCCAGTAGTTGCAAAACATCTAACAGTGGCATCCTTATCAAAAAACTCTGAAATTACTTGTCTACATACAAAACAAGGCATACCAATCTCTCCTGATGATACCATTACATTTAACTCTTTAAAGTCACCCTTTTTATATCCGGCACTAATAGCAGATACTATCGCACTTCTCTCTGCACAAATAGCCGCTCCATAACTAGCATTTTCTACATTTACTCCTCTAAATTCTACTCCATCATTCATTACAACAATTGCTGAAACATGAAAATTTGAATAAGGTGCATAACTATTCTTTTGCAATTCTAATAGTTTATCTTTCATAATAACCCTCCAATAAAACTAATTAATTTAGGTACAAATATAATAAGTCCTATAATAGCTGAAATAATTGCCATCATCAATACTCCAGCACTTGCTGTATCTTTTGTAGCCTTTGCTAAAGGATGAATCTCTGGTGAGGTTAAATCCACTAAATACTCAATCGAAGTATTAAAAAACTCAGCCATAAGCACTAAACCAATAAGTACTAAACAAACTAACCATTCCGTATAACTAATCTTTAAAATAAAACCAAATATTATAACTAAAACAGCAATAACCGTATGTATCTTTAAATTCTGTTCTCCAACGTATGCCTGTAAAATACCTTCAAAAGCATATTTAAAACTATTAGTTAATCTCTTCTTATCAAGTTTTAATTCCTTAATTTTAATCTTATCTCGTGATACCATAACTACTTAATACCTCCTCTTGTTTAGCAAACATAACTTCTTCATCTTCCTTAGTCATATGATCATAACCAAGTAAATGATAAAAACCATGTACTGCTAAAAAAGAAAGTTCTCTTAGAAGTGAATGACCATACTCCTCTGCCTGAGCAATAGCCCTATCTATAGAAATATATATATCTCCTAAAACTCTTTCCTCAGTTGGCATAACAACACTATCTTCATCTTCTAAAGCAAATGTAATAACATCAGTTTCTCTATCAATATGTCTATAATTCTTATTTAACTCATGAATATAATCATTATCAACTATAATCAAATTAAAAGATGTATCAACTAACTTTTCTTTCTCAATAGCACTGAACAATACTTTCTCTACTGTTTCTAATTCCTCTATTTCTCTATCAGTCTGGTTAAAAATACAAACACTACTCATAACAACCTCCTAAAACAATACTACCAATACTACACCACCCAAAAGCAATATAGAAAGTATATTTAAAAACCATTCATTCTTTAAAACCTTAGGAAACTTATCACCAAACATATCAACTATATGATAAATATAAAAACCAAAAGTACCACCTAACACATTTAATATAATATCATCAACATCAAATACTCTTCCTATAACTAATTGCACAGTCTCAATAGAAATAGAAGTAATAGCAGTCAATATAAATGGTACCAATAATTTTTTATTATCTAAATAGTAACTAACAAAAAATCCATAAGGTAAAAACATAACCATATTTCCAACTACGTTCTTAAAAAATAAACGACTGCCCATATTATAACGCAATATTTCTTTAAAAGGAATAAAATTATTACTAGACCAACTAACATCATCTTGAAAAGTAACTACTTGGAATAAACACATGATATATATTAAGAATGCTAAGCTTAATAATTCTTTATATATTACAAACTTTTTCTTATTCTTAATTAAATAACTAATTCTTAAACTCGCTATAACAACACACGAAATCAAAACCATTGGCCAAGTAATATCTATAACTCCATGTAATGTATTTGAAATTGGTTCTAACACTAGTATCACTCTCCTGGTATAACTTCACTATATTCTAAGTAATCAGTAATATCTTCTTTTACTTTAAAAAACACTTCTATTATTATTTTACTATTTTTTTGATATTTTTTCAAAACTTTTTTCCCTACTATCTCACTATCACTACCTATTTTATTATTTAACTTTGTAGTTGCAATAACAAAAGCATCATCTACTACATTATCAAGTGTATAATTCTTCTCTATAACATTAGTTTCTAAATAACTAGAAAAGTTTATTCTAATTGGTAATATCATCAAATCAACTAAAGAAAAAGACTCTCTCTTATAAGTTTTAAATTTCGAAAAAAGTGTATACTTATTACCAAGAAACTCTAACTCTAACTGTCTTTTTACTTTACCAGTTACATTTTCTTCTCTATATTTAATAGGCATTTCTAAAAATACTTTATACCAGACTTCGCCATATACCTTCCCAGTTGCACATTTCTGTTTAACAATATCTTCTTTATTATGAATAATTCCAGATATTAAAACATCTCCCTTTTTAACATAATCTAGCTTTTTCTTAACTATTTCCCCTTCTTCTGCCTCAATCGATAGTATCATAGCATCCTTTTTAGCAACTACATTTCTTCTTATACATTCACTACTATCCTTATTCTTCTTTCTCTGTTCAACTCTAACTACATACTTAGTTCCAACTTCTTCTATCTCTAACCATTCAATGTCATTATCTTCTTCCTCCAATATCTTACTAACTATTTTTTCTTTCTCTAAAAAACTAACTTTAAAATTATACTTTCTAATCCCATACTTCTCTAAATCATTATAAACAATCTCTCTAATGTAAGGATTACTATGTATAACTTCTACATCAAATATAACCCTACTAAGTATTATATTAATAATTACTCCAATACCTAAACAAATAAAAAATACTAAGTACTTCTTAAATAAATATTCAATCTTAGCCAATCCATATCTATTAACAATATCTATTTTGTAACTAGTCTTAATCTTACCTACTTTTTCTAATCCTTCTTCATCAACTACTACATAAATATATTTACGTTTCTCTACTAAGTCATATATATTAATCCTATTTCTAATTAATTTCTTAACAAAATAACTAGGATTCTTTCCTCTAACAATAAGCCTATATCTTTTAATCATATAACTCCTCAATAGTTAATATCTTCCCCGTAATTAATATTTCTTTATCTAATAATTTATTAAGTACTAAATCTTCTCCCTTAATAACTATTAAGTTATTCCCATTATTAATAGATATTCTCTTATTATTTAATGTTAGTATCTCCAAATAATTAGTAATATAAACTCTATCACTAAAAAGAACTAATCTAAATTCATCATCTTTTATATATTCTTTTACTCTTTCAAACATAATACTCTTCACCTATAAAAGTATATGTTTTTAGACAAAATAAAAGAAATGCAAAAGCACTTCTATCCTAATTTTCCTCTAATTATCTCACTAACTGTTTTCATATCAGTTTTACCTTTAAGTTTAGCATTTGCTTCTTTCATTACTTTACCCATATCTTTAATTCCTTCTGGTTTAACTTCTGCAAATATCTCATCAATTGCTTTATTTACTTCTTCTAAACTTAATTGTTCTGGTAAATACTCTTCTAATATTTTAATTTCTTCTTGTGTTTTTTCTATTAAATCATTACGTCCTCCCTTTTCGAATTCTGTAATTGATTCTTTTCTCATTTTAATTTGTCTTTGAACTACTTCAGTTAATAATTCATCATTAATCTCTCTCTTACGATCGATATGTTCTTGATCCATTCCAGCTTTAACCATTCTAATAACAGTTAATCTTTCTTTTTCTTTATTTTTCATGGCATCAATCATATCATTTTTTAATTTTTCTACCATAAAATCATCTCCCTATCTAATTATACCATACTCCAGTTAAAAAAAATAGAGATTAATAATCTCTATTGTTAGCACGGTTTCTCTTTTGAGAATTTTTAATTCCTTCTTTTTTAGCAGCTCTTCTTCTAACACCTGGTTTATCATAAGCTTCTCTTTTTCTACATTCTGAAGGGACACCATCTCTTGCCACTTTTTGCTTGAACTTTCTTAGAGCTTGGTCCAAATTACCTCTAACAGTTACTTTAGTTGCCATCATTATCCCTCCCTTCGTTTTTAACTACCATGAATTATAACAAAACTTCTTTTGTTTTTCAACAAGTTTTTAGGAATTTTTAACAAAAATGTCCAAATTTCAACAAATATCGCAAATTTGACCCAATATCAACTCCCAAATCATATATAAATCTAATACAAAGATATACTAAAGGTAGTGAAAAAATACCTAATATTATTAGAATTATATTTTTATATTTATGAAAAACTACTCTAAAGGACATAACTTTCCTTCTCCAATTCTTCTAATTGAAGATCCTACTCCCTTACCAGCTTCATACAATAATTCTATAATTTTAACAAATGCATTCGCAACTGTCCCAGAAAGAGTCCCTCCCCCTGTTACATTTTTTAAATCACTATCACTACTTACTAACATCTATTATCACACCCCCCTGGATTAGTAATTCCTTCTATCACTCCTGAAATGAATATTATTAAAGCCGCTATTCCAATCATTCCAAGAGCAGATATTCCTCCTGTTATTTTTTTTAAATCATTATTATTAACACACTCTATATCAATCACCTTCCCATATAATTTTAAATATTTCACTCAAACTAATTTTCTTATCATTAAAAACTAAACGTAAATAATCATTATCATAACCTTCATACTTAACCTCAATCAAAACTAAACTATATTTAGTTTTTTTATTTGTAAGTACATCCTTAGTAATATCAGAAATACTAAATTTATATTTTTTATCATCTATATAAACTGATCTATTCTTATATAAAATATCAAGCTTCCTACTATCAATCATCAACTCAATATAATGACTCTTCCTAACTCTTCCTTCTAATACTACATAACTATTAATTCTCTTAAACCAAGTATAAAATCCAAGTCCTATTAACAAAACAAATAATAAAACCACTAAAAAAGCAATAAACTTATTCTTCTCATAATTCACTAATTTCATAAACCTTACCATTCTCTAATTTTAAAACTCGCCCAAATAATTTATAAAAGTTATTTCTATGACTTATCACAATAACAGTCTTATCATTCAAAAACTCTAAAACACCTTCAAGTATCTTCCGAGTCTTATCAATATCTATCTGACTAAAAGCTTCATCAAAAATATAAATATCACTATCTCTTACTAAAGCCCTCGCTAAAATTATTCTCTGTCTTTCTCCAGAACTAAAATTAAAACCATTCTCTTCTACTATTTCTTGATATCCTAACTCCCTATTTTTAACTATCTCATCAACCCTAGTTATCTCAGTAATACTCTTAAACTTTTCCTTATCAACTCTCTTATTTAAAACAATATTATTATAAATTGTATCTCTGAATAGCGTATCATTATTACTAATATAAGTAATATTATTTCTAATAGTATCCAAATGATAATGATTAATATCAATATTATCTATTTTTATATACCCATATGAAACATTAATATATCTAAGTAACATCTTAACTAATGTACTCTTTCCTGTCCCAGACTCACCTACTAATAAAATCTTCTCTCCCTGTAAAACCTTAAAAGAAACATCACTAAATAAATTCTTATCTCCAAAATTATAACTAAGGTTACTAATCTCAATATCACCTTTAAGCCTATATAAAGAATAATAATGTCCTCCCTTAAAATTCTCATCTCTAATTGTAAACAAATCCTCAACTCGCCTCATAGTAATACTAAACTCTTGATATAACCCTTCTAAGTTTAATAAATTACTAAAACAAAATATAAAGTAATTAAAAACATTTTGATAAACAAACAATTGTCCTAAAGACATCTCATCTCTAACAACTAAATAACTTCCCAAACCTAATATAATAACCATCAAAATATTATTATTAATTCTCTTAAAAAAACTATATAACTCCTGATTTCTATTAAAAGAATAACTCTTCTCTAAAAAGTCTTGATACTTAATTCTAAACTTATCAATAAATCTCTTTTCTTGATGATTACCCTTTATAGTTTCAATATTAGAAATAGCTTCTACTAAATATGAATTAACTACATCATTACTACTATTTACTTTTCTTAACATTTTCTTCTTAAAGTAATTAAAACAACTCTGTAAGATAAAAAGAATAATACAAGTAAATACTATATACTTAAAAAGTCTCTTATTAAGTTTAAATAACAAATACCCAAATACTATAAAGCCTAACATATCAGAAAAGGCTCCTAACATCATCTGCCCTACAAAACTCTTTATAATATTTAAATCTCTAAGTCTTGAAATAACCTCCCCAGTAGTACGATTTTTAAAATATAAATACGGAAGTAAGAGAAGATGTCTAAATGTTACTAAAGTAATTTCTAAATCCAAAGTATTAAGCATCTTAGTAAGTAATATATCTCTAAATAAACTACTAATCTCTCTAAAGAAATATAATATTAAAATATATAAACTAAGAAATAAAATATTATTACTAATCTTATAATTAATAGAAAACTCTAATAAATATTTAAAATGAAAAGCTGTTACTATCTGCAATATAAAGTAACAAATAGTAAGTACAACAATAAGTCCTATAAATTTGCCCTTTCTATTAATAAATTCTCTTAATATTTTCTTTAAAAATTTAACTCTATTAAATATAGGTAAAGGTTTTATTGGTTTCAAAAATATATAATTACCTGTAGCTAATAATTTAAATTCTCCTATCGTAAACACTCGTTTACCTTTAGCAGGATCCATAACTATTACTTTATTAGTATTATAGTTAATATCATATATAACTACAAAGTGTTTATAGCTTTTATTAACAACTAGATGAGCAAGACAAGGTAAGTTATTTTTTTCTATTTTTGACAAGTCTCCCTTAACACCAATTGCTTCAAAGCCAATACTTTTTGCTCCTTCAACTAAATTATAAGCCGATACTCCAGATTTATTAGTATTTGTAATTTCCCTTAAAAATTCTTTTGATACTTCTCCTCCATAATATCTAATAACTGAAAGTAAAGAACAAATACCACAATCTTTTATACCATCTTGTAACACAATCTTCATAACGACTCTTCTCAAGCACCTCCTATTATATTATTCGAAAAAAATTCCAAGATCCCACAAAAAAAGAAACAAATTTCTTTGTTTCTTCTTTAGAAAGATTATTGTGGTACATACATACCTCAAAAGAAAATATTTATATATGATTGAGAGACAAATACTTCTTGTACTTTCCAAGAAATATAATATCATAATTTTCATCTGTAAACAAGTAATTTACTAGTAATTGTCAAAAAAAGTCTTCAAATTGAAGACTTAATTCCATAAATGGTGTCCGCGAGGCGACTCGAACGCCTGACCGATCGCTTAGAAGGCGATTGCTCTATCCAGCTGAGCTACGCAGACATAACTAACTGACAAATAGAATTATACAATAAAATTTTCACTCTTGCAAGTAGTTTTTTCTATTTATCAGCTAAAATATTAATTATTTCTCTTAGAATTAGCAATAGCGTTATCTATCTTTTGATAAACTTTACCCAACTCTTCCTTCATTTCATCCTTACAACCATCATAAGCACTTCTAAATACCTTACCTCTATAAGTACAAGTATCAAGGCCTTCAAATGAAGTTAAAATATTGTTTAGTGAATAACGTTCATGGAATTTAGCATCTGTAAAATTCCTACTTTGTAAAGTACTAGGATCAATACTAATGCCTGTAAATCCTATGAAATCAAAACCAGTAACATAAACACCATCAAAAGACACATTAGATAAATCAATTCTACTAGCCATAAAAAACTCATTCTTAGTAACAACCTAAAGTCTAAATTAAGCAAACCATTATCTAATATTTTTATCAATATGATTAACAATCTCCCCATTAACTTCAAAACTAACCATCGAAACATCATAATTATCAAAAACAGAATAAGCAATACTATATAAAACTTCTTCTAAAACTTTATCATTTCCATCAAATAAATAATCATTAAAATTTAAAGACATAATATTATCCTTCTCTTCATACTCAATCAAAGAAACATTACTATTTAAAAAACTCATCAAATTACTCTCATATATATAACTACTTGCTAACTCTTCAACTATAATATTAACTTTCTCTCTATCATCATTTACATACTTAGTAACTGGTACATAATACAAATTATCATTAATATTTTCTAAATAATATATAACTACTTTATTAATATTATTAAACGATGTAATATCATAATTCTTATTTATACCAATACTCTTATCTAATATCTTATTAATTTTCTCTTTTGAATTAGGATACTCTTCTAAACTCTTTCCCTCTACTAAAATACTAACTCCCAAGAAATCATCTAAATCCATTACACTATATACAATAGCTGTAATCATACTTTTTTCTTTCTCTTCACTAACATTAAGTAACTCTTTAGAAAAATCTATTGTTACATATTTATTCCCAACCATTACATTATTAACAACAGTACCCTTAGGTATAACTTTACTTAATCCATCAGCAAAACTACCAGTACTTCCCTCTATTAAATTTATAAGTAATTTTTCTATTTTTTCTTCTACACTTGATCCATCTAATAATACTCTATCTTGTACTAACAAGCCTTCATCATTAAGTAAATAAATAACATTAGTCTTAAGTCCTGCTATATCTTCTATTTCTAAATTAGTTCTTAATACATTTTCATTCTTATAATTAGTAATAGTAAATACAGTAAGTAAAATAAAAAGTGTTAAAGTAGTTAAAAATATCTTTCTTATAGCTTTAGTTCTAAGCACAAATATCACCTAAAAAAGTATATGAAAAAACGTGCCTATTTAGCACGCTATAATGATAATTCTTTAAGTTTTAATAATTCAACAACAGCACCAGCTCTACCATTAACACCCAACTTTTGCATTACATTAGAAATATGATTTCTAACTGTTTTCTCACTAATACCAAGTTCCTTAGCTATTTCTTTAGTACTTTTATTAATTATTAAAAGCTCAAAGACTGACTTTTCTCTAGCCGTTAATATTGTACTAGCCATTTTTACTTCACCTAGAGTATTGTATGAAAAAGCTCTTAATTGTTGTATGTATTTACCCAATTAACTCTTTTGAAATTTAACAGTCGTAAACATTTTATTTTTATAAGACTTCTGTACTAATCTCATAATATTATTAGCCAAAGTACTATCATGTTTAGAAGCAATACAAACTACATTAGCATTACTATTATCTATCTTAACAAAACAATTATTATTATATGTTTTCTTTATCTCTTTTTCTATAGCTTCTTCCTTACCTTGTAATTCATTTAAATATTTAAGTTGTTCATAAGCATTATTCTTCTCTTCTGATGTACTCTTATCATTTGTTAATAACTCTTGTAAAACATCCATCTCATTTTGTCTTTCTTCTTCTAAACTAACTCTCATCGCAACTAATGATGAAGTCTCTTCTATCTTCGTAGTCTTATTATTTTTCTCTTCTACTTTTTTATCACTATTTTTATTTGACACCAATAGATCATTAGGCATTGTAATATAATATACACTAAGTACTAGTATTAAACTAAATAATGTTAAAAACCATAGACTTTGTTTACTCATAACATGAATTCCTCCTCGTTCTAATAAATTATATGAATATAAAAAAAGAATATGAAAAATATTCCATATTCCTTATATTTAAAATAAATCTACACATCACTTATGGAATTTGAATTTAACTTTCTTACTTTATAAAAACTACTTTTTATCACTTTCCATTAGTTTACTAACTGCTCTCATTAATCCTAACTTACCATATTGATAAGTAAGACCTCCTTGCATATAAGCAATATAAGGCTCTCTTACTGGTCCATCACAAGAAAGTTCTATTGATGAGCCTTGTGTAAATGATCCAGACGCCATAATAACTTGACTGTCATATCCCGGCATATCACTAGGTTCAACTACAGCATTAGAATCAATTGCTGAAGCTTCTTGTATACCTCTCGTAAACTCAATTAACTTATCAGGATCTCTAAATATAATATTTTGTACAATATCTACTCTCTCATCATCATATTTAGGTTCAACATCATACCCTAACTCACTCATAACTCTACTTGTAAGAACAGCAGTCTTTAAAGAAGCTGCAACTACACTAGGAGCCATATATAATCCTTGTAAAAACTGTTTATTCATATTCATACTAGGTCCAACTTCTTTGCCACATCCAGGAACAGTTAACCTCTCAGCACAAAGACTAACTAAATCACGTCTACCAGCAATATACGCTCCATTAGAAGCAATGCCTCCACCTAAATTCTTAATTAAAGACCCTACAAATATATCAGCTCCAACACTAGAAGGTTCTGTCTCACTAACAAATTCACAGTAACAATTATCAACCATTATAATTACATCTTTATCAATATTTTTAATTAACTTAATAACCTTACCTAACTTTTCTAAAGATAAACTCTTCCTAGTAGAATATCCCTTACTTCTTTGAATCTCTACAACCTTAACTTTATTATTAATAATAAATTTCTTAATCTTATCATAATCAAAATCATCATTAACTAAATCAATTTGTTCATACTTAACACCAAAACTCTTTAATGAACTTGGATTATCTCTAATACCAATAACTTCATCCAAAGTATCATATGGCTTACCAGCAATACTAAGTAATAAATCCCCTGGTCTTAATAATCCAAAGAAACAAACTGTTAAAGCGTGCGTTCCAGATATAAATTGTCCTCTAACTAAAGCATCTTCACACCCTAAAACATCTTTAAATACATCTTCTATAATATCTCTACCCAAATCATTATAACCATACCCAGTAGTACCATTAAAATGTACTTCACTAATCTTATTTCTATGAAAACTAGCAAGTACTTTTAAACTATTAAAACAACAAGCATCGTCTATTTCCTTAAATTGCTCACTACAATCCTCTTCACACTTATTAACTAATTTTAAAACATTTTCTAAAATACCTAAATTACTATACATAAAACCCTCCTAATTATTATATTTACCACCATCAACTCTAATTATAGAATCATTTATATAATTAGCCTTAGAACTAGCTAAAAACAAAACTACTTTTGCAATCTCATCAGTTTCTGCAAATCTACCTAATAATATTTTCTTCTTCTCTTCATTAATCTGATCCATTGATAAATCTTTATTCATATCAGTTTTAACCCATCCTGGACAAACACAATTAACATAAACAAATGGAGCAAACTCTCTAGCTAAATTATGTGTCAAAGAAATAACTCCTGCTTTAGAAGCATCATAATCACAACTCTCTGGATAATAAGTATCAATCGCATTAGTTGAAGAAATATTAATAATTTTACCCTTTCTATTCTCCATCATTACTCTACCAACATACTTACTACATAAATAAGTACCAATTAAATTAACATCTAATACTCTTCTAAACTCTTTAATTGACTTATCTAAAAGCAAACTGTCTCTACATACACTAGCATTATTAACTAAAATATCAATTCTTCCAAAATAATCAACTACATTATTAACCATCTCTTCTACTTCTTCTTCTTTTGAAACATCACATTTAACTACCATTACATCTACATCATAATTATCTCTAATATATTTTTCTAACTCCAAAGCCTCATCTTCATGATGACAATAATTAATAACTACATCTAATCCCGCTTTAGCAAACTCTTCTATTGTACTTCTTCCAATTCCCCTATTACTACCGGTTACTATTGCTACACCCTTACTCATCTTATCACTCTCCTAAGCCGTTTTACTATACTTAATAAACTCATCAATCATAGCCTCATCTTTTATATCAAAAGTCCTAACTACACTTTCTCCATCTTTTACATATATAAGTGCCGGTACTACTAAACTTTTCTCACTAAAACCAAACTTTTTAAATGTTCTTTCTTTATCCTTTGGCTTATCTAAATCATACTCTAAATAATAAATATCTAAATCCTTAAGTCTACTCTTAATTGTACTACAATAGTCACAGTCACTAGACTTATATACTAATACTGTAAAAGTCTTTTTATTATTATAAGCCTCAATTATACTAGATCTACTACCTAAATATCTATTAACAAAGAAAAGTAAAAATGGTACAGTTACCACTAAAGCTACTAAAACTCCTAACAAAAACTTATTACGTAATTCTATAAACTCTTCATTTTTCACATCCAACACCCTTTCTCATACTAATTTTACTATAATTAACTTCTCTCTACAAGGAAAAAGAGTTTAATCTTAAACTCTTTCTACCTTAATAGCGGCTTCTTCATCATTTAACTCAAACTTCTCAGTTAAACTAATATCTTTAATTAATTCATCACCTAATACTTCACCCATTACATAATCTTTATACATATTAAGCATCTCATCTATTGCTTCTGTTCCATTATAATATACTTTAATATGATCTGTAATTACAAAGTCTGCTTCTTTTCTTAAACTTTGTACTTTACGTACAAATTCACGAGCAAGACCTTCTAATATTAATTCTTTAGTAAGTTCTGTATCAAGTACTACACAAGTACGATTATTACTACTAGATGTATATCCTTCTTTTTGTTTTAATGAAATCAATACCATTTCACTAGTAATCTTAAAGTCTTCTCCTGCTAATTTAACTGTAAGTCCTTCTTCATTAATTAAAGAAATCTCTTTACTTGTAAGTTTTGTAAGTATTTCTTGCAATTCTTTTACTTTTGGTCCTAATGTCTTACCTAGTACTTTAAAGTTTGGTTTTACAATATACTCTAAGTAGTCTGTCATATCTTCTTTAAACTCTACTTCTTTTACATTTAATTCTTCTTTTATTACTGGTAATAAATCTCCAATTATTATCTCATCACTCTTTGGTAACATTAATTTACTAATTGGTTGACGAACCTTTATATTTACTTCTTCTCTTGCAAATCTTCCTAATGAACATACATCTCTTACTAAGTCCATTCTCTCTTCTGCACCTTCATTTACAAGGTCCATATTTGGAGTTGGGAAATCACTTAAATGAACTGATTCTTCATTTGTTAACTTAGTATAAATTTCTTCTGTTAAGAATGGTGTAAGTGGTGCACATAACTTACATAATGTAAGTAATGTTTCATATGTTGTTAAATAAACTGCTTTTTTACTTTCTGTAAGTTCTGAATCCCAGAATCTTCTTCTATTACTTCTAATATACCAGTTTGAAAAATCATCATTTAAGAATGGTACTATTAATTTAGCAACTTTATTTAAATCATATTCTTCATAGGCATCTCTTACATTTTTAACTAATTTATTTAATTTAGATATTAACCATTTATCGATTAATTCTCTATCTTCTACATTTATATAGTATTCTCTTGGATCAATATTATCAGCATTAGCGTACATCTCAAAGAATGAATATAAGTTCTTCATTGTTGATGTATATTTAGAGTATACCTCTTTTACTCCTGTTACACTAAATCTTAATGGAGTCCATACTGGTGATACATATGCCATATAAAATCTAATTGTATCAGCTCCATACTCCTTCATTATTTCAATTGGATCAATAATATTTCCAACTGACTTTGACATTTTCTTTCCATGTTCATCTAACATCATGTCATTTACAACAACATTTTTAAAGCTTGATTCTCCTGAGATAATTGTTGAAATTACAAGTAATACATAGAACCAACCTCTTGTTTGATCTACTCCTTCAGCAATAAAGTCTGCTGGGAATTGATCTTCAAACTTATCTTTATTTTCAAATGGATAGTGCCATTGTGCATAAGGCATAGCCCCACTGTCAAACCAAACATCTAAAACGTCTTTTATACGAGTCATTTCTTTATGACACTCTGGACACTCTATATGTAATTCATCTACATATGGTCTATGTAACTCAACTGTTTTTACATCGATATCTTCTACTAATTTTTCTTGTAATTCTTCTAAAGATCCAATTACTTCACGATGTCCACAAGAACATTCCCAAATTGGCATTGGACAACCCCAATATCTATTTCTTGAAATTCCCCAATCAACCATATTCTCTAACCAGTTCGCAAAACGTTTAGTTCCAACAAATTCTGGGAACCAATTTATTTTTTTATTTGCTTCAATAATCTTATCTTTATAAGCAGTTGTTTTTACATACCAAGCTGGTTTAGCATAATAAATTAATGGTTGTTTACATCTCCAACAATGTGGATAATCATGTGTTAATTTAATCTTCTTAAATAATTTATCTTCACTCTTTAAATACTTAATAATTTCAAGCTCCAAGTCCTTATCAGTAACTAAACGTCCCTTCCAAGGCCCTTCAGTGTAGCAACCATCTTTTCCTACTGGGTTTGCAAAAGTAATACCATTTTCACGACATACTCTATTATCATCCTCACCATAAGCAGGAGCAATATGTACTATTCCAGTACCATCTTCAGCTGTTACATAATTATCAGCTAATACTTGGAATGCTTTTCCTTCTACTTTTACAAATGGAAGTAATTGTTCATATTCAATACCTACTAAATCAGTACCTTTATATGTTTCAAGTACCTTAGCCTCTTCTCCAACAACTTTATCTTTTAAACTCTCAGCTACTATAAATTTATATCCTTGTGATTCTACTTTTACATAAGTTAAATCAGGATTAACACATAAAGCTAAGTTAGCCATTAAAGTCCATGGAGTTGTAGTCCAAACTAAGAAGTACACATCTTCATCTTTTTTCTTAAATGGAACAATAACAGTATTTACTGAATCTTCTTGATATCCTTGAGCAACTTCATTTGAACTTAACTCAGTACCACATCTTGGGCAATATGGTAAAACTTTATTTCCATAATAGATAAGTCCTTTCTTATCCATCTCTTTAATAATCCACCACTCAGATTCAATATATTCATTATCACAAGTTACATATGGATGGTCACAATCAATAAATTGTCCCATCATATCAGTTACTTTCTTTACCTCATCAATATTAGAAGCAGTCTCTTTATTACATTCCTTACAGAAGTTTTCTACTCCAAACTTTTCAATGTCTGACTTTGATTTAAAGCCAAGCTTCTTCTCTACATTAACCTCAATTGGTAAACCATGCGTATCAAGTCCTATTTTTCTAAGTACTCTATACCCATCCATTGTCTTATATTTACAAAAAGCATCTTTTATAGTTTTTGCAAAAACATGATGGATTCCTGGTTTAGCATTAGCATAAATTGGTCCATCGTAGAAAACAAAGTTTTCACGCCCTTCACGATTTTTAATAGTTTTATTTAATATATCCATCTTCTTCCATTCTTTTAAGACTTTAGTCTCAACAGAATTGATAGTTCCCTGTTCTAACTTTTTAAATTTCATAAATATTCCTCCTATCCTAAAATAACATAACTATAATAAATTACAAATATTATTAAAAATGCTATTCCTTCACTTTTCTTAATCTTATAATCATTTCTTGAAAATATAAACAGTAATAAAGCAGCACCAATCATTACTATTAAATCAATATAACTAAAAGCAATCTTACTAATTCCTCCTAGTATTGTAACAGGTAATCCTATAACTATTCCTATATTAAATATATTACTACCTACTACATTACCTATCGCTATATCATATTCACCTTTCTTAGTAGCCATAATCGAAGTAACTAATTCTGGTAAACTTGTACCAAGAGCAATAATAGTTAAACTAATTATTCTTTCACTTATACCAATTTCTTTAGCTAAAGAACTAGCTGACTCAACTACAAAATCACTTCCTACTATAATCATAACTAATCCAAGTACTGTAAATAGAATTGATTTTGATAACTTCCATACCTCTTCTTCTTTTTCATCTTCTACTTTATTTCTCATAAGTGTAATTAAGTAATAAATAAATACTAAGAAAAAAAGTATAAGTACAATACCATCACCTCTAGTAAAATTATTTACCATACTTTTATCAAATATATTATCTGAAAGAAGTACTGCAAATAATGTTGTTATTAGTAAGGTTATTGGTAATTCTTTTTTTACTGTATCATTCTTTACTATTAAAGGATGTATTAAAGCAGAAGCTCCTAGTATTAAAAGTATATTTAAAATATTACTTCCTATAACATTACCAAGTACTATATCAAACGATCCTGAAAGCAATCCTTTAACACTAACCGCAAACTCTGGTGCACTCGTTCCAAAAGCTACTATCGTAAGTCCAATAAGCATTTTTGATACTTTAAAATTTTTCGCTACATTACTGGCACCATCTACAAACATATCAGCACCCTTTATTAGTACAATAAATCCTCCTACTAATAAAATAATATTAATAATTATGTAAACCACATCCTCTCAATAAAATAAATAAAAAAGACTAACTCATCCATAAGGACGAATTAGTCGTGGTACCACCTTAATTTATAGGTTTAAAAACCTATCTTATATACTATAACGCGTCACCGTATTTATCTTATCCATAAATCACAACTTGAAAGTGATCTTAACACTAACTTCAAACTCATTTCCACCTAACCATGAGCTCTCTAAATATCCATTAATATTACGTCTTTCGCACTTGCTTTCCAAATTAATATAGCATAATCTTTAAACTTTTACAAGACCTATTTTTTTACAAGTCTCTTTATATAGACCCCATCATTTCTTTGAGCAATTATTTCTGTATTGTATTTTTCAGCTATTTTAAAAACATCATCTCGTAAGAATTCATTATCCTCTTTTTCTTGAAATAATTTCCAAACTTTATGACAAATATCTGGATCATCCAAATTAATCATATGAAAAATATCTTCTATTGTTATGTTTTTTCCTTTAAATGGATTAAATCTTCCTACATTTGCTAAACTAACATTAAGTGCCGAAATAAAATATAAATATATTGAACTTTTCTTATCAAGATTCTTAGTAAATAAATCCCCAGTTCTATATTTTGGTGTGTAGTGTAACTCTTGTTTACCTAAAGTACCAGAGATTACATGAGACTGATATCCATCTACTTGTAATCCATCATAATCTATAAATTGTACTCTTCCATCTTTATCTATAAAAATATTATCACAAGTACATAAATCTGGAAAAACTACATTCTCAGCCCTTACTAAAACATTCTCAATATTATGATGTCTCTTAGCATACCCAAACAAGTCTACTCTATCACCTGGACTCAAACTATCATCAAATGTATTGTAATCAACACCATTAGCACTAGGCATTACATACCCTGCAAAACTTCCATCTTTATATGCTGCAGCAGTAGGAATAAGTATCTCTTTAGCATTAGGTATCTTTTTAGCATCTAAAATCTTCTGTTCAAAATTAAGTCCGATACTATCAAAAATACGTAAAAACTCTGTATCAAACACTTTTAATATACTACCATCTCTAAGTCTATAAACCTTAGAATGCCCCTTATCAGAAAGTAATGTTGACTTTTTTAATGTACTATCATTAATAATACGTTTATTCATATAACCAACTACCTCAAAGCGTATTTCATATCATATATAGTAAAAAAACAACACTTTCTATCTTCTTTCAATATTATTACTATATTTTGATACTAATTTTTCTATATTTTTACTATTTCCGCCATATAAATCAACAACACTTAAAAAATTTTTCCACACCTTTCCAGTGCTAATTATTTTTTTTGCCATTTTATATCCTTCCTCTAATGAATTCACCTTTTCTGCAAGCAATAAGAAAATTGAAGCATTAATACATATTGCATCAATCTGACTTTGATCTCCTTCTCCCATAAGAATTCTTAAAGATGCTAAAACATTGTCCGTTGCATCATCTTTCTCTTTCAAAGCATTTATATTAAAATAAGAATTTATTGATAATGCATCTTGTATATCGGCAGAAATAATTTTCTCAACATTTGAATTTTTAATTCTTACCAAGTTTGCACATCCTATTGGAAGCAGTTCATCTAAATAGTGAATCCCATCATATGTGCAAGAATACACAAGTGCATTACTAATTCCAAATTTTTTTAGAACCTCAGCAGATAATTTTACATTTGGGTGAGAAATTCCATAAGCTAAAGAATCAATCTGAACAGGAAAACTCAAACCTGCCAATCCAAAACTCATCGCATGTGGAGCATAAAAAACACCACCATAAACATGTGCAAACTTTGGTGTCGTATCTTCTATTGAAAAGAATGAAATATGATAACGATTTAAAATATTATTTTTCTCTTCAAGTGAAAGATTCAAATTAATTCCACATATATCTAAAAAGTCAGAAGATCCAGTTTTCGATGAAGTAGAATGTGAACAGGCTTTGACAATATTTGCACCACAGGCAGCAGCAACAAAACATGCTGTACTTGTAATATTTATTGTTTTAATTCCTTTTTTACCACTAGAAGCAACACCAATCAACTTTTCATTATTTGACAGTACAAGTTTATCCTTGTTCTTTTTCAATTGATTGTCCATACTTAGTGCCGCTGTTAACAACCCACTTATTTCATTAATTGTTGGTCCTTTAATCATTACACCATTTAATAACATTGTTAAAAGACCTATTCTCTTTTGATCATCATTTTCATTCAATATCAGCATCATAGCCTCTTCAGCTTCATATTCATCTAAAGATTGCCCAACATTTAATTTATATAATGATTCATATGGTTCATTTACATTTTGACTTTTTATAATACTCATACTTAATCATCGATCTCCTTCAACAATACTATAACATCATCCAATGTTTTAAAACTAGCCAAACATTTAGATTTCATTTTTAATTCTATAATATCGATATCCTCAATATTAACAACTTCAATTCCAGCATTTAATGCCGCTTGTATTCCAACATTACTATCTTCAATAGCAATAAACCTTTCAGATTTTTCTTTAAAATGATTCATTGCCTTAATATATAAATCCGGATTAGGCTTTGTAGCAACTACATCATCTCTTGAAACAATTACTTTAAAATCACAGGGATTCAATCCTGCATTAATCAATAATTCATTAGTTAATTTTTTAGAATTCGATGTTACTATTCCAAATTTATAATTATTTTGTTCCAAAAAACTTTTTAAGTTCAGAAAACCTTTCTTTACATCGATTTTATTGTTTAATAAATACTTATTTCGAATAATTTCTAGCCGACTCCAATATTCATCATAATTAAATTTTTCACCAAAATCTTGTGAAAAAAAGTAACTAATTTCTCTTTTTGTTTTTCCCAAAAGGTTTTTAATATAATACTCTTTAGTAATTGGCATATCCAAATTTTCATTATACTTCAACATTAATTTTAAATAAATAAATTCTGTATTTAATACTACCCCATCCAAATCAAACAAAATAATTTTATTCGATTTCATAAAACTCATTTATAGAACACCCCACATCAAACATTACTGGAAATCTTTCGTTCAATTCATTCCAATCGCAAGCAGATAACTTAAATTTTTCAGTATCCAATATTTCTCTTATATGTTTACAATTATTACTCTTAAATACAATATATACATTGTCTTGTTGTAAAAGCCATTTAGCAACAATTTGAACTGTTGAAACATTATATTTGGCAGCCATATTATCCAAAAGTGGATACGTCCCTCTTTCATACATCGGAGCTTTACAACCAGGATATGATAGTAACAATGGTCTCCATGCCACAAATTTAATGTTATTTTCTCTACAATACTTAATTATATTTTTTTTGGAAGATTCTCTGCAAATTAAATTGTACTGATTTTGAACAGCATAAACTTTTTTTAATAAGTATTTATTATATTCTTCAATAGTTTTAATGCCTACATTTGAAAGACCTACGTTCTTAATTAGTCCCTTTTCTAACAAATAATTTAGGGCAATGCAAATATCCTTTATATTAAACTTTTTATTTTGCTTGTGAATATAATATAAATCAACATAATCAGTTTGAAGCCTGTCCAAAGATTTCAAGCACGAAGATATTATATTATCATAACTTAAGTTCCATTCTCTTACTTTGGTAGCAATGAATATCGATTTTCTATCAAAAGACTTAATTGCTTGACCAATTAGCCTTTCACACTTACCACCAGAATAGCTCTCTGATGTATCAATATGATTAATTCCATTATTTATTGCATATTTAATAGCATTAATATCTCTTACATCATCATTATCAATTTTTTCTTTCACATCACCACCAAGTAGCCACGTTCCAAGGCCTATTTTAGATAAATCAAATTCTTGCAATAATAATCACCCCATTGCTTTGAAATATATTCTACAGCAAAAAAGGAAAAAAAACAAATCAAAGAAGCAAAAATATTACTTTAAGAAGTAAAAGTTAATTATTAATAGTTGAATTGTAGGAAATTGACAAAAATGATATAATAAAAACACAAAGGAGGGAAAAGTATGAATACATCTGAAAAAGAATTTGTTACAGAAATTTTAAAATACAAAGTAAATCAAAAAAAAATAATTAATTTAATAAACAATAACGATATTAATTGGTTTAATGTATTAGGCTTCATTTCATATCATAGAATTGCAGGTCTAATATACGAAAAAATGAATAACATAAATATACGTCTTTTAGACTTCCCAGTATTCTTTTCTACATATCTTATTAATCAAGCACAACAAATTCGAAACAATTATCAGTTAGAAGAAATTAAAAATATCACAAAAAAATTTAATGAGCATAACATAAATCATATTTTCTTAAAAGGAGCAATTCTAAACCATACCATATTTAAACCTGGAACACGTTCAAGCAACGACATTGACATTCTAATAAAAAAAGATTCAATAGAAAGTGCTACAAAACTTTTAAACAAACTTGGATATATACAAGGAAAATATGATTATAAAAACAACAAGATTATCGAATCAAGTGCAGCAGAATTAAAAAAAAGCATAGAAACAAGAGGAGAAACAATCCCCTTTGTTAAAATCACAAATAATCCAACAATAAAAACTATAGACATTGATATAAACTTTTCTTTAGATTGGACATCAAACTATAGCCAGGACCTAATCGACAAAATACTAAAAGACAAAATAAAAATTAAGCTCGATGAAAATAACTACATTTTTTCAGCAAGTATTGAAGACAATATCATTGAATTATGCACACATTTATACAAAGATATGGCACTACTAGATATTGTAAAAAAAAGAAAAGTATTTGATTTATACAAATTTATAGACGTATACTACTACATTAACTCAAACTATAGCAAAATTGATTTCGATAAGTTAATTAAAAAAATTAAAGTATTTCATTCAGAAAAATATGTCTATTTTACACTTAAATATTTATCTGAAATATTTAATGACATCGACAACAAACAAGTAACATTATTGATACAAAAACTTGAAAAAGAAAATGTTAAAAGTGAAATATTAAATATCATCTTCAATCAGTATAATAAACATGAAGTGTTTGTATCAAACACAAATATAAGAGATAGAATCTTTGAATACAACGTAATTAATAAATATCAAAAAAAGGAGAATATATGAAAGAACTAATAACAGAACTAGAAAATGAAATAAAGAAAGCAAATAAAAAAATCACACTAAAAAACATTAAGCTGAACACTAATATTTATACAACAAAAAATAACTATTATGAAGACCTAGTCAATCTATCTAGAGCGTTCAATAAATTGTTTAATAATTCCAATAATACAAATATATTAAATTGTTATATCACCGACAATGAAAATATTTTTTCAAAAGCATCAATTTGTTTAAATAAAAAAACGCTAATATCAACAGAAGGCATTAATAATTTTAATGAAGCAACCCATAATACTTCCTTAGCAAAATGTAGTGATGATTACAATTATTACATAATGAGATGTTACGAATATTTTATATATCTTTTTGATAAAGTTAACAAAAGATGTTATATGATAATAAAAAATAATAAAAAAGCACTAACAATGATTAACATCCTATTATTAACTCCTTATTTAATGTATGGAGAACTATATGCGGTGCATGGAGGTTTAGTAAATAAGAATAGCATAAATATACTTATAAATAATTCTAGTCTTGGAGGAAAGACAACATTTGCAATCCTATTTGCTAATAATGGATGGGATATAATAACCGAAGAGACAACATACATAAAAAAAACAGGGGAAATTTTATCATATAATATAAGAAATTATTTTAATATTAGAGTGGGAACTTATTTAAACTTTAAAGACTATTTTAAAGAAAAAGGAATTGTAATTAACAAATTTTTAAACTTGAAAGAAAAGTCCGCACTAGAATTATTTGAAGAAGGAAAAAAAGATCAGGAATCAATCGATTTTTCTACTATAGGAACCTTTAAAGAATTAGAAAAAAAGACCATATCCACCTCACTTAAAGTATCAATTCAAAAAAATCAAAAATTTCTAATTACTAAATGTTCTTCTAGTGAAAATGTTAATTCATTTTTAGACTTAAGTCTTGCCCCAACAGTACTACTATTCAAAGAATTGTTGAATTACAATAATATAAATAAAATTGAAAGAAAAAAACAATTAGAAAAAATATTTGCTAATACAGACAGTTACAAAATAGTTTCTGGCTTTGACTACAGAGAACGATTCAGTGAGATAATAAAAACAATAAGCAAAAAAAATATTCACTAGTAAAACTAGTGTTTTTTTATGATATCTATATTTTCATAACAGCCACATTTTCATCTAATATCAACTATTCTAAAAAAATTTTTTAGTATATTTAACTTAGTACTACTTACAAATCATTTTTATATGTAATAAATCAATACCACTCAAAATGTTTTTATTTTATTATCATCAAATCACGATTTAATTATAGCAACTAAAGAACTTAATATTAAAGACTCATCATTAAAATTAAAAAAAATAAAACTATCAATAATATGATAGCTTTATTTTTACTTACTTTTGCCGTCTTGTTTCTCATTTGCATGAAGTGCTGCATACTTTTCTACTTGACCATTTATCAACTCAAAATCATTTCTATAGTTCAAACCTATAGCATTTTTTACTCTTGCTAAGGTTTCAGAAGCTTTTTTTCTAGCTTTCTCGCTTCCAGCAAATAAAACCTGATAGACTTCCGGAATATGTTCTTCTAATTCATGCCTTCTAGCCCTAATAGGCTCTAGCGTATCTTCAAGTACATAATTAAGGAACTTTTTTACTTTCATATCCCCTAATCCACCACGTTCATAATGTGCTTTTAACTCATCAAGATTTTTATATTCAAGTTCACCTGTCACGTCATCTCTGAAATATTCTTCAAAATGTTTATCCTTAGAAAAAGCTGACAAATAAATAAATACTGGATTTCCTTCTGTTCTACCGGGATCCTGAACCCTCAAATGATTAGGATCGGTAAACATTCCCATAACTTTTCTTCTAACTTCTTCTTTACTATCTGCAAGATATATACAATTACCTATTGATTTGCTCATTTTTGCTTGGCCATCAGTACCAGGCAATCTATGACAAGCTACATTTTGTGGTAACACTGCAGTCGGCTCAACCAAGGTTTCTCCATATAATCGATTAAAAGTTCTAACTATCTCCCTAGTTTGTTCAATCATCGGTAATTGATCATCTCCAACTGGTATTATATTTGCATCAAATGCAGTTATATCTGCAGCCTGACTAATAGGATATGTCATAAAACCAACCGGAATACTATTTTCAAAATTTCTATACACTATTTCTTGCTTTATCGTAGGATTTCTTTGTAACCTAGACAAAGTAACCAAGTTCATATAGTAAAACGTCAAATCACTTAACTCTGGAACTTCAGATTGTAAAAATATTGTACATTTATTTGGATCAAGTCCACATGACAAATAATCCAGCGCTACTTCAATAACATTATCCTTAACTTTTTGAATATTTCCTGAATTATCAGTAGTAGCCTGTGCATCTGCAATCTCTATATACATTTCATCAAATAAACCGGAATTTTGTAACTGAACTCTCTGTGATAAAGAACCAACCAAATGTCCCAAATGTAATCGACCAGTAGGTCTATCTCCAGTCAAAATTATATTACTCATAAATTTTCCCCCTCTCGGCAAACTCATTATAGCATTCTATCCCATATTTGTCAATATTTATAAGGAATTCAGGAAGAGCTTCAAGTGGAACATAAATATCTGCCAAATCAAGAAGCTCTTTTGGTGGGCACATATTACCAGTTGCAATTTTTAAACCACAATCCAATTTAAACATATCTATATCATTCATATCATTACCTATAACAATAACATCATCTAAATTCATATTGCAAAACTCAACTAATTTTTTTACTCCAAATCCTTTATCAGTACCATTATTACATATAGAATGGAATTCATTTTCTGAAACAACTACATGGAAGTCATTAAATATTTTCTTATCTCTTTTCATATCACATTCCAAACCACGAGTTGTTATTCTACATACATTGTTTTTATCAATACTATTTAAAAAATCATCAACATCGTCATAAATTTCTTCACTATAAAACCACGGTTGAGTTAAATCTTCACTTAATTCTTTTTTTCCTTTTAAAAATTTATACTTATGTGTAGTTAAGTCAACATATGCTAAAAACTCAAATTTATAATCATTATAAAGTGCATATATTAATCTTGTTATCTGAAGAGAGTCCATGCAATCATTATATACTATATTGCCAGATTTAGTAACTAATACAGAACCATTCTCACATATAAATGGCACTTTAATATCAACATCTTTTAAAGTTTCATATCCACCATTATATCCTTTTCCAGTGCAAAAAGAACAATCAAAATTTTTCAAAGAATTAAGTACTGTTAATAATTTTTCATTGTTAACTCCTTTTGTAGAAGCAATTCCACTCATATCACATACTATTAATCGTTTCATTTACTTTCCTCCATCAATTAAATAACTCATCATATGTATTTATAACCTTATTATCTTTTGATTCATCCCACATTTTTTTTATAGTAAGAAAAAATTTATAATACTCCATTTTATATGAAAACCAACTAGAGTAATCAACATCACGTTCTTTAAAAGCTTTTTTGGCTTTTTCTATTTCATCATAACTCCAATTAGAAGCTAAAATAATCATTTGTAAAATTATATCTTCATTTCTCTTACCACATTCAACTATTTTTCTGAAAAGTTCCTCTTCAGTGTCACCTAAATTAATTGAAGATTCCTTTATGCTTTTTGACATCTTGACGTAAGGAAATAATCCCCCTATTAATTTTCCATATAATGCACCAATTTTTGCATCCTTATCAACCAAACTGCTTAATCCCCCATCCTTTTTTTTCAATCTTTCTATAGAGATTCTTGCTAAGTAAGGGTATAAATGTTCTTCCAATCCGGCAGTAACAATAACTCCTTTTTTCCTATCTCGAATAATAGGAAGTACAATATCAGCAACAGTATATGCTTGACTAACCATTGTAGAGTAATCATTTCCTAACAAATTTAATCTTTTATACATTTCATCAGTTGCTTCGCCATCAGCAAAGTCCTCTACTTTAAAAACACTAGAAATAATTGAAAAAGTCCTTGAATGATCCAAAAAATTATGTGTCCGTATTTCCCCATTTTTTTCATCAAAACCCAGTTTCTTTATAAAAGTAATAAATTGATTAGTGTACTCAAATAATTCATTCAGAGGTTTTTGTCTTGAATTTAACGCACTAAGTTCTGACACAATTATATGAGTATATATACCAGTTTCCCTCTGCATTTCTAAAATTTTAAAAATCGAAGACAAAGTTCCAGCAGTTGGTGGATTAGTTGGACCAAAACCGGTAACTAATGCTAATTCTTCTCTAGAATAACACAATAATTCTTTTATTCCATCATAACAACTATATTTATCACTAAGTTCACCATTGACACCATAACCAAAAACATCTATATTATCTGGAAATCTTTGGTAGTTATGTTCATCTATAATTGAATCAATTTTTTTACTTGAATATTCCAAATCCTTAAGTGCATACTTATAATCATTTGCAATTTCTTCAACTGTTCTATTCTGTTCGATTGCAAGTTTCTTTAATTCATCATCCGTTAAATCAAAATTCGTCATTACATCATCTCTCCTTATCATAATAATTCTAATTATATTTAATACAATTTTTCACTATATCACTTAATTTTTAACATTCTGAATCATTGTAGAACACATATACTATTTCTTACTAAATTCTTTTATTTTTCTTTTAGCCAAACTAGTGTGTGCTTTATCTATCCAATCCTCTCTTGGTCCAAATGATAAATCATCCGTTACAATTCTTATTCGATCCTTATTTTGCAAGACATAATCAACAGGAACAAACTCATCATTTGCAAACACCCCAACCATCGTATTGCCTATATCTGTATGAACCTTATATGCAAAATCTATTGCTGTTGCTCCTCTTGGAAGTTCTATAATATCGCCTTTTGTAGTGTAAACATACACTCTGTCTGCAAACAATTCTGTTTTCACTTGATTTACAAACTGCTGATTGTCGCAAAACATAGAGTTTATTTCTGTTAAAGATTTAAAAAATTGAAATTTTCCTCTTAAATCATCCTGCATTGTATTTCTTGCACTTTCTTTTTGTCCATTCCAATATGCAGTAAGGCCAAATGAAGCAACTCTATCCATTTCAAAAGTTCTTATTTGAGTTTGAACAAGTCTTCCATCAGGAACAAATACAGTAGTATGCAAGCTTTGATACATATTTGTTTTGGGATTACAAATATAATCTTTAAATTTATCGTTAACAGGTGGATATTCAGCGTGAACAGTACCTAATGTCCTATAACAATTATCTACTTGATCAACAATTATTTTTAAAGCTAATAAATCGTGTATATCCGAAAGCTTATGACCTTCATTGAGTCTTTTATATATACCATATATGTTTTTGGTTCTAACTTTAATTTCATTAGGTATATTTTTGTCATTTAATAATCCTTCTATCTTAAATAACATTTCTTGTAAAAATGCATTACTAGAAAATTCCAATCGTTTCTTTTTCTCTGAAATTCTACTATACATATCCGGTTTAAGATACTGCAAAGATAAATCTTCTAATTCAGACTTAATCCTATATGCACCTATATAATACGCAAGCGGAACAAATATTTCCATGGTTTCAAGTGAATTTTCTTTCTGTTTGAACTCTGACTTAAATTGTAATGTTCTCATATTATGCAATCTATCAGCAAGCTTAATTATAATAATTCTAACATCTTCAGTTATTCCAACTATTATTTTTCTTGTATTAGCATAGTTTTGAGCCTGTTTCGAAGAAAAATTCATCTTTGCCAATTTTGTTACACCATCAACCAAATTAGCAATATCTTGATTAAAATCATGTGCAATATCTTCTTTAGTAATATTTGTATCCTCTAAAGTATCGTGGAGTAAGCCAGCACAAACCGTATCACAGTCAGCATTCATTTCAGCTAATATATAAGCAACATTCAGCGGATGAATTATATATGGATCACCACTTTGCCGAAATTGTCCTGAATGTAAGTTTTCTGCATATAAATAGGCCTTTTTAACAATATCAACATTAATAGAATCATACTCACTTATCTTATTAAACAAATCATTACATGTTATTTTTTCCATAATACCTCCTGTAAAAAAAGAGTAACAAGTTGTAGAAAATCACAAACTTATCACTCTTCATTAGATACTTTATTACAGCATATAAAACAATAGAAATTAAAATAAATTTCATTTAAGTAAAGATTAAAATTTGTTTTTATTTCCTTATGTTGCATAAACTCTCCTAAAAAATAATATTGAAATAAATTTTACTCTTATTATTTTTTTTAGTCAATACTTTTTACAACTAATTATTAATTTTTATGAAAAAAACTAAATCCTACTTTGAATCTAGTTCAATCCACTTATTATCTTCCCATACCATGTTAAATTCTTCCGAGTTATTAGCATTTTCCTTCCATATATAATGTTCAACATCAACTATATTTAATTTCAAATTTCTACAAGCACTTTCAAATAATTGAACTGCATACTTATCATTAACTTTTCTTCCAACTATTTCTGATATTTTATTTTTAATATGTACATCAGGTTTAACCGTATTAGCTCCTAAAAGCATTCTAATATATTGATACGTTGTAAAACCAATACCATTAACACCAAACTTATCATAATCAAGAACACTAGCATCACTTGCCCATTTTCTAAGTGAAATTAATTCATCATCTTCTTTATATAAATTTGAAATTTCAATTAATCTATTACACAAATCATATAATATTCTAACTCTTTCTGGATGATTATAATTCCAACATTCACTAAAACCTTCAATACCAACATTATTTATCAATTCTACTAAATCAGCAAGTTTTAATATATTTGGATATTTATTCTGAAAATACGTAATTCTAGGCACAACAAATGTATAATACTTCCTATTTATAGACAAAGTAGCATCTAAACATACTAAAACAGCACTCTTATAATTTCCAAGAGACTTTGTCTCTACATTTTCCATATCAATACTAGACAAATATCTTTTTAGTAAAACTAAATCATTTTCATTTTTCATATGAAACACCACCTAATAAATTATCAATCATACCAAACATTTAAATGTAAAAAATAAACGCTTAAGTACATTACAGAACCTACATCTAAATCAATTATATCTTAATAGAATGTATTTTTCCATCTTTTAATCCAAAGAAAAAAACTAAATCCTACTTTGGATCTAGTTCTAAAACTTCTATTTCATCAACAACAGCCATCTGTTGCTCTACTATTATTCTTAGTTTTCGTTTAAATATCTTTAAGTTTCTTTCTAATATATCTGCTCTATTTTCTATTTTTTCTGCTCTAAGTAATGCTTCATTAACTATTCTACTCGCATTACCTTTAGCGTCCCCAATAATCATTTCAGCTTCATCTCTAGCCATTCTCTTAATATTATCGCCAGTCTCTTCTGCCTTTAATATTGCCATATTTAAAGACTTTTCTAAATTCTTATAATGTTCTAATTCCTTCTTTAAAGACTCAATCTCATCTCTTTGCTTCTTACATCTAGAAACAATATTCTCAGTTTGAACTATAACATCATTAATGAACTTATTAACTTCATCACGATTATAACCATTTGTCTCATAACTAAACTTTTCCAAAATGATCACCCTATATTAAATCAAACTTTTAGAAAAAACTATCCTCTTCTTTTTCAGATTTTTCTTCCTTTTTACTACTCTTAGCCCCACTATTTTTATTAGCTCCATCATCACTAATTTTACCTTCTACATTTACATTATTAGGAGTACATAAGAATATACCTCCACCTAACTTTTGTAAATCTCCACCAATCGCATAAATAGTACCATACAAAAAGTCTACAATACGTTTAGCTTGATCTGGAGTAACTCTTTTCAAATTAACAACAACAGCACTTCTATTCTTTAAGTAATCTGCTATCTGTTGACTCTCTGAATATGCTCTTGGTTCTAAAAGCATCATCTTACTACCAGCCATACCATTTTCAGCATGATATGCTTCTCTTGAAGTCTTGTAAAAACTCTCTTCTACAGTTCCTTCACTATCTACATCAGTATCGCCATCACTACCAACTAATTTATCAATAAATTTATTAAATGCCATAACTTATCCTCCAATTATCAAAATATAATTACTATAAAATATTCTACCATAAACACAAAATAATTAAAAGTATTAATTTACCTTAAATTGTAATATTACTAGGAATTGGTCTAATCTCTGCAACTCCACCAATATTATTCATTAACGTAGGACTCTCATTATACCAAACAGAATTAATATCAACATTATTACTCATTGGTCTAGGATTAGGTAAATCTATATACATAGAAATCGGTACCTTAAATGCATTACCAAAAGCAATACAGTTACCTGGTTTTAAATTCTTTAATTGTTGTACAATCTCCATCGAAATATTAGGTACCATATTCTTAATATATTCCAAATCTTTAGGATGTAATGTTCTCAAAATAACAAAATTAGTACATTGAGAAATACAAGTATCTGAAAGTTCACTAGGTCTTTGTGTTATTAATCCTAAGAATATTCCATACTTACGTCCCTCTTTAGTAATTCGCTCAAATATATTATATCCAAGTAAATCAATATCTTTATCTTTAATAACATATCTATGAGCTTCTTCAATAATAATATGAAATGCTCTACTACCTCTAGGAACAGTATTACTTGCTATTTCAAACAACATTCTAGAAACTATCTTTGTAATCACTTTAGCCATTCTATCATCAACATAGTTAATATTAAAGTTAACTATCTGACACTTAGCCCCATTATTACTAATCAATAAACTCTCAACAAATTGTTCTTTAGTAATATATCTAGGATAAGAGAAAAACTCTTTATATTCTCCATTAACTAATGTATGTAATCTAACACTCAATATATTAGCATAATCAAATACTTTACTACTCTTTAAAATACCTTCATTTATAAGAGCAAAATCCATAGCCATTTCCAAATCAGCAAGTGAATAAAATGGATTTAAATCAGTAACTTGAACTTCTTCATCCTCATCAACTATATATCCTCTAATAAATTCAACTACTAACTCCATCTCTTGCATTTTACCAGTCTTATCTACAAATAAACATTGTTTTAAAGTACGAACATATCCTGGTTGTATTATTTGACTTTCTAGATTCAACTCTGCTGTATTAAACTTTGTAAGTACAGCTGTAACTTGGTCTCTTATTTTAGTTGAATCATTACCAGAAAGTAATATATCTTGAATAGCTCTCGCTATAATATCATTCTTCTTCTTTATAACAGCATCACTCTGACCTGTTAATATTGGTACTAAATTTAAAGTCTTTTCAATAATAGGTAATTGTGTAGGAGTATCAGCATCAAGTAATAAAGCTAAATCATCTACATCAAGTAACCATACTGGAATACGTAATATCTCATCAGTAGCTGACTTAACATTAGTTGTATAATATTTATAATTAAACTCTGGATTAATAGCATGTAGTCCAGAAAAGGCACTATTATATTCTCCAAACGCATCGAAGAAAAAGAAATTAGCATTTCGAGGTACATGCCCATTACCAATCATTAACTTCTGTAAAATAGAAGCAACTGTACAACTCTTACCAGATCCAGAATTACCAAGTACTGAAAAATGATTACTAAAAAAGTCATTTAAATCAACATTTATTCTATATCCATCATAAACATTACTAGTACCAAAATTAGTTTGACCAGCAACTATATTTTGACTTCCTAACATAAGTTCCAATTCTTCTAAAGTAACAAGTCTAATACTAGATTTAAAAGAAGGTCTCTTAGTAGCACCAGGAATAAAACTATTTTCACCAAGTTCACCAACTATAACGGCAGTCATCTCAGTTTGTGAAACATTAACTATCTCCGCAACAATTTTCTTAGTTTCATCTTCAAATACAACATGTAAACCAACTAAATTAGGTTGTTTATTAATATCAATAGCTAACTTAATTAATACACGGTTATCAATAATTTCAATAATAGAACCTATCATTAAAAACACCCTCTTTTATCCTATATAAAGTATAACAAAAAAAATCAATAATTAAAAGACTAATTTAAAAGAAAAAAGCTTCTCTGTAAAGAAAGCTCTATCCCTCATATAGACCATGTATCTTTTGTCTATCTATATCACTAATATCTTCTAATTTCCAATTATTATTTTTATCTTTAACTAAATTAAATGTAATATCATACTTCTTTTTATCAGTAACATTTTTTAGTTCTTTAATCTTATAATCAATATACTTAGTATTATCATCTATAACAGTCTCTGTCTTATCTATATCTTCATCCTTAAACTCATCTCTATGTTCACTATAATATTTTCGAGATTCATTTATTGATGTTGCATAATCTAAAACTTCTATTTCTACATCTACTGATGCATCATCCCCTGTAATTTCTTCTCCTTTAATTTTATACGACAAGTTCTGATACTGTTTTTCCATTAAACTACGATATTCTTTTTTCTGTTCATCTGTCATAGTTGTATCTTCTGCAATAACATTATCTAGTTGTGCTAAAACTGCACTATCTAATTTTTGATATTTCCCAAGTAATTCCTCTACTCTTTTAGTTGGTGTATTCATAGTATTAGTACATCCAACTATAAAAAGTACTATAAAAGATAATCCTAATAATATTCTCTTCATAATATTTCCTCCCATTACTAACATGGAAGAAAAATATATTTTTATACAAAAAAATTACAAAATATGTAATTTTGTAATTTTAAAATTCACAGTTACCTGGAGTTCTAGGGAATGGTATAACATCTCTAATATTTTCAACTCCTGTTAAATATATTAGTAAACGTTCAAATCCCATACCAAATCCTGAATGATAACATCCACCAAATCTACGTAAATTTAAGTACCATTCAAGTCCAGTCTTATCCATTTTTAATTCATCCATTCTCTTAACTAGTTTATCATAATCTTCTTCTCTTTGTGATCCACCCATTAATTCTCCTGCACCTGGTACTTCCAAATCAACTGCTGCAACTGTCTTACCATCTGGATTTTGTTTCATATAGAATGCCTTAATATCTTTAGGCCAATCTTTAATAAATACTGGTCCATTAAAGTATTCAGTAATATATTTTTCATGTTCTTTAGCAATATCTTCCCCATATTCAGGTTCAAATTCCCATTTAACATCTGCTTTCTTTAATATTGAAATAACTTCTTCATGACTAATTCTAACAAATTCACTATTAACTAATTTATTAAGTTTTTCAAGTAAACCTTTCTCAACAAAACTATCAAAGAATTCCATCTCTTCTTTACAATTATCAAGTACATATTTAACAACATACTTTAACATTTCCTCCATGACATCCATATCACCTTCTAGATCACAGAAAGCAATTTCTGGTTCAATCATCCAAAACTCATTAGCATGTGTCTTCGTATTAGAATTTTCTGCTCTAAATGTTGGTCCAAATGTATATGTCTTTTTATAAGCTAAAGCAAATGTCTCTGCTTGTAATTGTCCTGATACAGTAAGTGCTGTTTGTTTACCAAAGAAATCCTTGCTATAATCAACTTTACCAAGTTTAGCAATTCTATTTAAATCAAGTGTAGTTACTTGGAACATCTCGCCTGCACCTTCGCAATCACTTGCTGTAATTAATGGTGCATGGAAATATACATATCCATTTTCTTGGAAATATTTATGTATTGCATAAGCTGCTACACTTCTAACTCTAAATACCGCATTAAATAAATTAGTTCTAGGTCTAAGATATGCTTGTTCTCTTAAAAACTCTCTTGTATGTCTCTTTGGTTGAATAGGATAATCCTCACCACAATCTCCAAGTAATTTAATAGACTTAGTCTGTACTTCAAATGCTTGTCCTTTAGCAGGAGACTCAATAACTTCTCCAACTACTTCTATTGCACAACCTACATGTAAAGCTTGTATCTCATCAAAAGTCTCTAACTTATTATCATATACTACTTGTACACTCTTAAAAAATGTACCATCATTAAAATCAATAAAACCAAATTCTTTTTGTTTACGATGATTACGAATCCAACCTTGAAGTACAACCTCTCTTCCCATATAATCATCTAATTTTTCATATAATTTCTTAACATCTATTGCCATAATATCCTCCTACATATCATAAGCTATCTTCCAAGCAATATTTCTCTTAACTGCTTGATCAATAGTTTCTATATCTATTTTTTTATCAGTAACTGCTTGATAAACTTCATCATACATCTTAACAAAATCTGATGTAATAATCAAATCATCTCCAGAATTAACTGCAAGTACTGCCGCACTTCCATCTTCTACATAACTACTAACAGCACCCATCGATAAATCATCTGTAATAACAATTCCTGAAAAGTTTAACTTTTCTCGTAGCTCTCCAATTACTTTCTTACTTAGTGTTGCTGGATACTTGCTATCTATACAATTAATTATATTATGAGAAACAAGTATAGTTGGAACTTTATTCTTAATACCATCTTCAAATGGTAAATAATCATTCTCTAAAAAGTTCTCATAACTTCTCTCATCTATCGCAACACCTGTATGTGTATCAACATTATTTCCATATCCCGGAAAATGTTTAAGTGAAGAAGAAATACCAACATCATTTGCATACTTAACCATTTTACCAATCAATACTGCAGTCTCCTTAGCATCTCTATTAAATGTTCTATTATTAATAAAATCATTACTATTAATAGATACATCCGCAACAGGTGCTAAATTCAAATTAACTCCAATACTAAGTAATAATGTAGCTTTTTCCTTTTCAGTTTTCTCTAATAACTCTTCTCCACCAGTTTCATAATATTCTCTAGGAGATAAGAATTTACTATCTCTAAAATTAGGATATCTACTAACTCTAGTAACATATCCACCTTCTTCATCTACTGCTACTACTAACGGTATTTTACTAATACTTTGTAAATTATCTATTTCTTCTTTTATTGAATCCTTAGTATGATTATCAAAGTCCTTAGCAAACATAATAAATCCTCCAGGATGATAATCATAAACCCAACTACTAGCTAAATTCTTATCATATCTAACTAAAAATAATTGACCAATCTTCTCTTCTAATGTCATATCTTTCATTATCTTTTCTGCATCATCATAATACTGTCCAAATAAATCAGTACTAACATTATTCTTTTTAACATCATTAAGATTACTACTATTATTATCTACTCTTTTTCCAAATAATTCATCTTTCCAAATAAATACCAAACATCCTACTACTAAAACACTAACTACTACCATTAATATTTTTTTCATATATATCTCCTATTTATTCGTAAACTTCTTAAATTCTACCGGATTACTAGTTTCAAATAAAATATCTTTCTTTATAACTGGATAATACATCTTCAATCTATTAGCATGTAAACATAACCTACTTTCTCTATCTTTAATTCCATATTTATTATCTCCAACTATTGGATTACCTAAACTAGCAAAAGCAACTCTTATCTGATTCTTTCTACCAGTCTCTATATTTATACTAACTAATGAATACTTACTATTATCTTTAATTACTTTATAATTAGTAATTGCTTCTTTTCCATCATCATGTTTAGTAACATATACTAAATTAGTCTTAGTCTCTTTTAGATTTTGTACAATTCTTCCTTCACTCTCTTTTAAATGTCCATGAACAACAGCTACATACTCTCTTAAACTAACATAATTATTCCAATTCTCTTGTAATTGATTCTTAATTTTTTCGTTTTTAGCAAGTACTACAATACCAGATGTTTCTTTATCTAATCTATGTACTATAAATACTCTAGCATTTCTATTTTTACTTTTTAAATATTCTGAAACAATATGATACAAAGTCTTTTCTTTTTCTTTAGCCGTCGCTATTGTCAAAAGCCCAGCTGGTTTATTAACAACAATAATATTATCATCTTCAAATAAAACTTCAAAAGGTAATACTTTCTTATTCTTACTATCAGTATCTATTACTATATCCATCCCATTAATTACTGGATAATTATATTGTCTAACTTTAACATTATTAACAAAAATAGATCCATGAGTCAAATACTGTTTAATTTTCTTCTTAGGCATATCTAAATTATTATATAAATAATCTAACAGTTCCCCATTCTTATTAACCTTTATTTTCATATATTACCGCCTCTCCTATACCAACAATTATAATACAATTATCAGTCATATCAAAGAAAAATCTACTTAAATTTCTCCTCTATCCATTTATCTAAACTATTAGTCATAACTTCCTTAGAAACTTCTTTTACTTTATCTATTCCCTTATTTGTAGAAACACCATATCCACTATCTCTAACTAATTCTATATCGTTATCCGATTCCCCTATAGAAATAACTTCTCTATTATCTATCTTTTTCTTATTACAAATAACTTCTACTCCCGTAAATTTATTTATCCCTTCATATACTATATCTACATAATATGTTCCATTAATATAATTTTTAGCACAAGTAATTTTTAAATTCAAATTATCTAATCTAGAAATAACTTCTTCTATATCTATATCACTCTTACATACTATTTCTAATTTATATATATCTTTAATATCTTCTAAATTAACAAGTCTAAACTTCCTATCTTTTCTACAAGCATAGATATCATACCCACTAAAAGTATTATAAATTTTCTTAACATTAGAAACCAAAACACTCTTCTTAAATAATATTTTTTCTTTATTAACATCATAAACAACTGCCCCATTAGAAGCAACTACATAATCTAAAAATGAAAAGTCTCTATTATAATAAAGTATATCTCCTAAACATCTACTAGTCGCAATCGTAAATAATACTTTTTTCTCTCTTCTTATCTTATCTATTGCTAAAACAACCGGAAAGCTTATTGCCAACTCTTCTCCTACTAAAGTCCCATCAAAATCACTAACTAATAATTTATACATATCTTATTTCCCCCTAAGTTTAATTAAATCTTCACATTGTATTAATAAAATTATCTCTATCCCAGCTAAAGCATATCCTGCTATTATATCTGATGCATAATGTACTCCAACATATATTCTACTAATTCCAATTCCAAGTATTAAAAATCCCAGTACAAAACAACTTACCCATCTTAAATATTTATTCTTTATTCTAACCATAGCTAAGTAAAATAAAAATCCATATACACAAACTGATATCATCGCATGTCCTGATGGAAATGAATATCCACTCTCACTAACAAGTCTTAATATATTAGGTCTATCTCGCTTAACTATATGTTTAATTATTGAGTTTACTATTACTGAATCCAAAGCTGATATAGTTAACAATAAACTATCTTTATTTCTAAATATAGCAATAAATATAACTATTAATCCAATTATTGTCATCGGATTACCAAACCAAGTAATTGCCTTAAAAAAGTTATCTAAAAAACTACATCTAAATCCTATTAAAAACTCATAAATACTACTATCAAAAACAAGGCTCTTATCAAATAAGACAACTCCTAACATACTAAGAAATATTAATAGAAGTATACTTATAATAATTAAATATTTCTTCTTCATCTTATTCTTCTCCCAACTTATTTCTAACTAAATTTTTATACACATCAACTCCAGGTTGATTAAATGGCTCTACATCAAATAAATATCCCGAATATGCTGCACTCATCATAAAAAATGCACTTAACTTACCAATGTTCTCCTCATTTATCTTATCTATAGTTATAACATTACAAAAAGTATTATTAGAAGAATGTGCTAAAACCACTGAATCTAAAACTAAGTTATTTATATCATCAAGGCTCTTACTCTTATATTTAAAATCAGTAACTTCTAAAATCTTAATAAACGTTTCAAATATAATTGGATTTCCCTCTTGTATAAATTGTCCTAATGAATGCAAATCTCTTGTACCTATCGTAGAAACAGGAAATATACCTTTCTTATCTTTTCCTTCAGTCTCTCCAAACAATTGTTTTAACCATTCTAAATAATAGTTAAACTTCTCTTCATACACTGAATAATTCTCTATATATTTTCCCATATCAAATAGACTTCTTCTACTACAAGCATAAGTATAAGCCATATCTTTTAAAGATTTAAGTCCATCTCTATAACCATTAATTAACTTTTCTATGTCTAAAGAAAATGCCATAGGTAATAAATGTCCTACCGTTATTAATGAATATCTTCCTCCTATATCATCATCTATTACAAAAGATCTATATCCATACTCCCTAACTTCATCTCTTAACTTTCCAGTATCACTATTAGTAGTAACAATTATTCTCTTCTTTATCTCTTCTAAACTATATTTACTCTTCATTAATTCTTTAACTAATTGATAATTAATATCTACTTCCATCGTAGTACCAGTCTTACTAATAACATTAACATAAAAATTCTTATCTTTTAAATATTCCAAAGTTTCACTTATATATCCACTAGATAAATTATTACCCAAATATATTACTCTAAATTTATCTTTATAATAACCATTAAACAATCTATTTAAGGCACAACTTCCTAAATAAGATCCTCCAATCCCAATAACAACTAAACAGTCAGCTTCAGTCATTATTTCATCTCTAAGTTCTAAAATAGTAGAAACTAGTTTTTTATCTACATCCCTAGTCCAACCAATCATCCCACTATTATTAAACTTCTCATAAATCTCTTCTTTTCTATTTATATTTTTATTAAAGATATCATTATCTAGTTTTGCTAAGTCAAATTTAATCATTAAATCACCTTCAAGACTATTATAACAAAAAAAATAGCCAATCGGCTATTAATTTAACGTACTAACTTCTTATTAGTAGTAGAATGTTCTATTTCACAAAAGCTATAATCATCTGAACCATATATTGGATTCAAAGCATTAAAACAAGCTGAAGCTAACTCATCACGTTCAGAAAATACTACTAACTTTCTCTTTGTAATTCTAGGAGTACAATATGAACTAAAGTCTCCTGCTCTATATTTAAATCTACCTATCTTAACTTCAGTAGGTGCACCATACGCATCACACTCACTTGGAGTACCTAAATAACATTCATAAGCAACTACATCATCATCTATTTTTTTAATAATTTGTGCTCCAACAATATTAATATCAAAGCAAATTGCCTTACCAACACTTATCGCAACTCCACCTTGATTAGCATATAAAGAACGATCTTCTAGTCTTCCTCCACCATCATCATAAATTGGTACTACCATACAATCTTTAGTACTTGATTCTACAATTCTATATTTATTTTCTCTCATTTAAACTCTTCCCCCCTAAACAGTTATTGTATTATATCACAAATAATCCCAAAATGCAAAAAAAGTTGTACAAACCACAACTTTTCTATTTTAATAATAAAACTATAACTATACTTCAAAACTTCTTTTGTCTTTATCAACATAGTCTACAACTGCATCTATTCCTAAAGTTTTAAGTATTTCAACTAACTCTTTTTGTAATGCTAAAACTTCATCTTTATTAACATCACTAAATCCATCTATTGGTACAAATATATTACTAGTCTCTTCTGTAACTTTACTTTTCTCTCCTTGTCTCCAAGTCCATCTTCTAGTTTTAACCTCATCACCAGAAACGTAAACTATTTCTCCAACTTCTGGATGTTCAATTTCTTCACTTCCAAATGGAACGAATGTATCAGATTCTACTGCACCTCTTATTTCTAAATCTCCTTTAAAGTTATCAACATCATGTACTCCTACAGGTAAAATATATTTAATAGATAGTGCATTACATATATCAACAATAGGATTAATATGAGGTATTTCTCCTCCTTTAGAAATCCTTGTCATTAAAGCTTCTATTGAACACATAAATTTATTAGGATTAATCCCTAAATTTCTAAATGCATCACGATAAGGAATGATTAACGGATTCTCTTTCACACGTTCTTCACCAAGTCTTTCCTTAGCACTCTTAATAGATTCTTCTAACATTTTATCTGTGAAATCTAGTTTTGTTTTATTATCAAAATTATTAAAATAAACTATCCCAAAATATGCATTTGGAACCTTCTCAAAAAATTCTTCTGAAACCATAAATTTCATAATTAATCATCTCCCATAATAATTGTAACACCAAACGTATAAAAACACAAAAAAGAGCCAACCGGCTCTAAACTACATATCATTACGTTTTTTTATAACTATCATACTACCAACAGAAGCAATTAGTATAACACCAAGCACCATATAAGCAGCTGATACTGTATCTGGATTAGTAACACGTTTATATATTGCACTAACTGTAACCTTACCCTCAGGCATTACAAAGGTTCCATCACTATTAACCTCTATTTCCTTACCATTTTCATCTTTAACAATAATTCTAGCTAAACTATATCCTTCTTTAACCAAAACATTTACTTTAACTAATTCCCCAGGAAGAGCATCAGATTTAACTGTGATTGTTCCACCATTATTTTCCTCTTTAGCAACTGGAAACATATCATAAGTGTATTTAGCAACAATCGTCTCATCACATACTGTTTTATATGTTTGTATTTCAACTTCTCTTTTATCCCATCTTCCTCTTACATCTTTATTAAGAGCATATAACAAATACCCATTTTGTCTACCAGTACTATCATAATTATCAATTTTCCTGAAACCAAAGCTATTTTTTCTTGAATATACTTTTTCAAAAACTTTCTTTCCGTTTAAATCATACTTAATAAGTAATGTTTTATTATCACTAGTAACCGCAGTAACTATATAACCATCATAACTACCATCTGGAATATAACTACTTATGACATCATAATACATTGAATAAACATTACTATTATCATGCTTTACTCTAAAAACTTCATTTCCTTCTAAATCATATTTTATTAATGTACCATAGTTATTACCAACAATTCCAGCAACTACAACACCATCAATAACTCCCTCTTTATTATAACTATAATTAATATTAGAAATATAAATACCAGTATCCTTTTCAAAAACATATTCATTAGTAAAAAGATTAACTTTCAAAATACTTTTATCATTAGACTCAAAAGCAAACATTTGATCATTATCAGCATAAAGTAAACCAACATCAGACTTTAAATACTTATTAATACTCTTTATCCAAAGAACATTACCTTTCAAATCAAGTTTTGCCATGGATAAACCATTTTCAATACCTAAATCAGAAGACAGAGTTATAAATGAAACTAAATATCCATCTAATTCACTATTGTCATTATAACTATTAACAGTACCATTCTCAACTTCTATTCCATTTCCACCAAACTGTTTAGTAAAAAGTAACTCATCATTATCATCATAAATCTTAATTAAAAGGTCAGTCTCCCCCTTAACCTTATATCCTTCAGTATTAGTCTCATCAATCACCGTAACATCAGCATTAGCCTCATAATCATCAATATCATAAACTATCTTATTATTAAGATTCTGCTTTATTACCCTATAATCAGAAAAATATAAAAATCCATCAACATTACCATTATTATCATAACTAGGCATAACAAAATTCACTGAAAAACATCCATCTAATTTCTTATCATAGGTAAGTTTTAAATCAGCTGCCCTAACTCCACTAGGTATAAATAATATGCCTATCAAAATAAATATCCCAAAAATATATTTCTTTAAACTATTCTTCATAAACATACCTCTCCTATCTTATACAAGTATTATATCAAAAACAGAAAAATTATCAAACTATAAGTCTGATAATTTTTCTATTTTATCTATATACAATAACATGATGTTCTCTTTTATCATTAATAAGTTCTATTACATCATCTCTTTGAACATGACCATCCATTATAGTTTTATTTCTCTTATCTTTATGAACTTCTATTTCATAGATAGTTTCTCTAATCTTATAAGTAACTTTAAACTTATCCCATTCATCTGGAAAACTAGGTTCTATTCTTAACGTATTACCATTCTTTTTTATACCTAAAATATCTCTAACACCTACATTATAAAACCATCCTGAAGAACCAGTATACCAAGTCCACCCAGCTCTACCTAAGAAACTATCATTAGAAGAAATATCTGCCGCAATTACATAAGGCTCTGCTCCATACTTCATAACCGCTGAATTATCCAAAGTCCTATTAATTGGATTTATCATCTGATAATACTTATAAGCCTTATCAGTATATCCCATCTTAATTAAAGCCATAATATACCAACTAACCGCATGCGTATATTGACCTCCATTTTCTCTAATACCTTTAGGATAATTCATAATATATCCCGGATTATTTAATGACTTACTAAAAGCCGGATCAAGTAACTTAATAATATCATTATCTCTATCGACTAACTTCTCTTCAACTTCTTCAATTACTTTTAAACTTCTTTCCTCATCCGCAACTCCCGATATAACTGAAAAACTCTGAGAAATTAAATCAATCTTACATTCACTATTATCTTGACTACCTAACTTATCTCCATTATCAAAATATGCTCTTAAATAATAATCCTTATCCCAACCATACTTATTCAAATTATTCTTCAATTCATCATTAAACTTAACATACGAAGAAACATCTAACGCTACATTATTCTCCTCTACCAAAGCAACAAACCTATCAATTATATTATACAAGAAGAATCCTAACCAAACACTTTCTCCCTTACCTTTAATACCTACTCTATTCATTCCATCATTCCAATCACCACCACCCATTAATGGTAACTTATGACTACCTAAATTAGACATAGATAATTTTAAAGACTTCAAACAATGATTAAGAATTGTATCACTACTACTAGAATAACTAAAATTCATTGTCTTCTCATACTCATAAACACTAAGTAAACTACCAGTAACATAAGGAGCCTTTTCCTCTAAAATAGTCTTATCCCCAGTAACTTCAATATAATTAATAACAGCATATACTAGCCATAGAAAATCATCCTTATAACGACTTCTAAGTCCAAACTTACTATCTTCATGCCACCAATGTAGAACATCACCTTCTCTAAATTGATGTGCCGCATTACAAATAATCTGCTCTCTCGTAAACTCCGGTTTTACTAAAACTATATTCATAGCATCCTGTAACTGATCCCTATATCCAAAAGCCCCAGATACTTGATAAAAACCAGCTCTAGCCATAATCCTAGAAGAAATAGTCTGATACAAATACCAATTATTAATCATATAATCAAAACTCTTATCTGGACTTTGAACCTTAATAGTACCAAGAGTCTCATTCCAATACTTCTTAACTTTATCAAAAGCCATATCAACAAAACTAAGATCACTATATTTTCTAACTAACCCTTCTCCTATACATTCACTTCTATCAGCAACCAACATAAATACTATAGTCTTCTCTTCCTTAGCCTTCAAACTAATCTTACTATTAATACTCTTAACTAAGATTCTATCACTACACCAAGAACTAATCTTTTCATTACAAGACATATATACACATACATCACTATAATTAATACTATAAGCATTACGTAGTTTTAATAAATTATCTTCCTCCATATACTCAGATAAAATATGTCTAGCCGTCTTCTCTTCAAAATTACCAAACGTTGGATTAATCCAAAAACAAGTATCAACATCCTGCTTTTTATTAGTCTTATTCTCTAACTTAACCAAATATAATTTTACTGGCTCATTAATACTAACAAACTCTGTAATTTCTTTTCTTAACTCCAAAGATTCACTCTCTAAAATACTATATCCCATACCATGAGTACACTTATCAGGTACAAATAACTTATCATTAAACTTAAATCCCTCAGACCTGTCATTAACAACTAAATCATTAGTCCAAGACGTAATCTTAAACTCCGAAGAATTTTCAAAATAAGTAAATCCAGCCCCATTATTAGTAATAACAGTTCCAAACTCCCTATTCGCAATAACATTACTCCAAGGAACAGGTGTCTTATTATTATAAATAACATACTCTTCCCCATTATTTATAAATCCACCAAAGCCATTATCAAACTCATACTCTCCCCGTTTCTTTATCGCAACATTCTCTTCATACTTTTTCTCTTCATAATTACTAATCTTATTATTCTTCTGTAACTCACTAACTGCATCACTCAAACTAATATGATCTCTTACGATAAATCTAAGTCTAGGTACAACTCCAAATAAATTCATCTCTTCTCTAGATAAACTACTTCCATCTATTACTTTAATAATACCTGGAGTATGATAAAAACTATTAACTGAATATATTCTATATATCTCATCATCAATCTCTTTATTAATAACATCTCTATACTCATCTTCATTATTAATAATAACTATATCTACAAAAATAGAATTATTCTTATAATACTCAAATGCTTTAAGTATACTAAATACAAAAGATAAATCACTAATATCATTAATATCCACTAAAATAATTGGTCTATCTCCACTAATACCAAACTTCCACAACCCAGTCTGTGATAAACTATTTCTTCTTAATAAATCCATTCTCTCTTCATTAACTGATATTTTAGTAGTCTGATATAAATAATTAAGCATTATATTATAAAGCCTTAACTCATCCCCAGTAAGATCCATACTCTTATTATTTACAACACTCGCTAATGCTGCCACTCTAAATATCTTATTAATATCTCTCTTACTATTATAAGCTTTAATAATTTCATCTATTTGCTCAGTACTTCTTCCAAAGCCAACTAGTACATATACAGTTACCTCTCCATTAGGAACTATCTCTATCTTATTTCTAATACTACTAATCGGATCCAAATTATCCCCTACATAATTACTAAGTTTTTCAGAAAGACTAATTGGATTACTAGTCGTATAACCTCTACCAATAAATCTACTTCTCTCAGTCTCATAACTATATTTATCAACAGGACTATCTATAATTAATCTACTAACCATATAATTATTAATACTAGAGTCTCCCCTACTTTTTCTCTTCATTATAAGAGCATTATTCTTATTATCCCACTCACTAGAAATAAACATATTATTAAATACCCTATGTGAAACATCATCCATATTCTCAGATAATATAACCTCAGTATAAGTAGTAAGTTCTAACCTCTTATTAACCTCACTATTATTTCTAAAAGTAATCTTTCTAACTTCCGCATTATGATATGGACTAACTACAATCTCTGTAGTAGTCGTAATTAACCCATCAGTTCTTAAATACTTAATCCTATCAGATGCAAAAACAACTTCATAATTATCACTATTCTTATTAATTGGAGCATAAGTATTAGACCAAACATAATTAGTATCTACATCTTTTATATACATAAATATTCCATAGTCTTGTTCTGTAACCTTACGATATCTATTTAATTGTAAAGTTCTATATCTAGAAAAACTATTACCTCGATCATTCATAAGTAAAGCATATTTCTTATTCGATAAAACAGACACTTCTGGCATATAAGAAATATAATTAAATGTTCTAATATCATTCTCTATTCTTTCTTTTCTATAATCATACTTTTTATATTTAGCCATCTTCATATCAATATCAGTCTTTATCTGTACTTTTTCTTTAAGTAATATATCAAAAGTTCTAACTAATACATTTTCCTGGAAATAGTTCTTTACTGCTCCTAGTTTCAAATAATTAACTATTCCTGCTAAAATCATTCCTTGATGATGTGCAAAGTAAGCTGCCACTACTCCCGTATTATCATAGTCATATGATTCATATAACCCATATTTACCAAGCATTTCTAAGTCCTTAAATTTTTCTATATTAGATATTACTTCTTTTGGAAATAACTCTAAAGCCATTATTGATGCATATGGAGCAACAACTATTCTATTATCTTTATCTTCTTTTGCTTTTAAATACGGAGTTGAAAAAGCCCTATATTTATAATTTAGTGAATTATCTAACTCATTATAAGCAGCCTCACTAATACCCCATGGCAACTTCTTATTTATTTTTTCTATATAATCCTTCTGACAAAAATAAGCAAACTGATATGACTCATCCATCAATGTATTAGGATAATTCTTTAAAAATAATAGCGGCATAAAATACTCAAAAGAAGTACCAGACCAAGAAATAAGTCCTTTACGTCCTTTATATGTAGTTAAAGATTTATCTAGAGAAAACCAATGTTTAACAGGAACATCTCCCTTACAAATTGCTAAATAACTAGTAAGTCTAGCCTCACTCGCAAACTTATTATAGTTATATATTGAAAGTCTTCCCTCACTATCATCATATCCAATACTAAATACATTCTTCTTTGTATATAACTTCGAAAAGTCAGCTTTTTTAATTAAACTATCACATCTTTTAACTAAATCTATAAATTCATGACTATTTAAAAACTCCCTACAAACAACCAAACTAGAAACAAAGTTACCTGAATCTACTAAAGATACAAATCTTGGACTAATAACTTCCATAGTTAAAATATTATACCAATTATATAAATGACCATTCCATTTGTCTAACTTCTCTACTGTATCTAAAATATTAGAAATTAATGTCCTTGCCTCATCTTTTGTAATAAACTCCATCTCACAAGCAGAAACAATACTAACTAATGAATACCCTATCGCTGTAGGACTAGTTCTCTTATCTAACTTTTCTTCTCTATTTTCCTGATAATTATCTGGTATTAAATAATTATATTTACTACATAAATTATCTGAAAAATACATCCAAGTATCATAAGCCAACTTAGTAAGATTCTCTTCTACTTCACTACTAATATTATTCTTAGGTTTAATATCTAAACTAACAAAGTATAAAACAAATGGTGTCGTAATAAACATACCCGCTACTACATAAGAAAAATATGACTTAAATGTAACTCCTAAAATAATAAAAATAATACCAAAAATATAATTAACTATAAAACTCTTCAAATACCCAACTAAACTCTTATTTAACTTCTTACTTGCCTCTTCTGCTGTAGTCCAATTAAGTAAATTCTTATGTGATACAAAAAGTCTATATAAAGTTCTAAAAAAAGCATCCATATAAACCCCAGTATAAAAAGGTATATTAATAAAAGTAATATAAGCCCTATATAATAAACTACGTCCACCTACTAATAAATTCTTATAATACACAGTCTTATTTTTATTTTTAAATTTAATTTTACTATACAAGAAAAATATAATTGAAATAGCAATCTCTAAAACTACAAATAAAATCCAAAGTACTGACTTAGTCCAATTAAATGACATCGCCAAAAGTAATATAAGTAATAAACTAGGCATTAAAAACATTCTAAGAATATTGTCTAATATTTTTAATTTTCCAAGTAAATTTATTGGATTTTTTACTTTAAGATTTTTTTTATTTTTAACAGTATTTAAAAGCCACCCAATAATTTGTGTATCTCCTCTAGCCCATCTATGTTGTCTAGATACATCTGTTAAAAAGTCAGATGGTGCATCATCTATCAATTCTACATCTGAAACATAACCCACTCTCAAATAATTACCTTCTAATAAGTCATGTGACAAAATCAAATTATCTGGAAAGGTATCTCCAAGTATTTTATCAAAACACTCTAAATCATATATTCCCTTACCTATAAAATTCCCTTCTCCAAAAAAATCTTGATAAAAATCAGGTACAAAAGCTGAATAAGTATCAAATCCACCTACTCCAGCAAATATCTGACTATATAAACTCTTATTAGTAGCCTCTATTGAAGAACTAACTCTTGGCTGCATAATCCCATATCCAGAAATTACCTTAGTCTTCTCTTTATTTAAAACTGGTCTATTTAAAGGATGTGCCATTGCTCCTATTAAGTTTAAAGCCGTACTTAGAACAAGTCTAGTATCAGTATCTAATGTAATAACATATTTAATACCTAAATCTTTTCCTTGTAATGTATTAACAAAAAAATTCTTCTTACTAAGATTATCATTCATCTTGCCAAGCAATACTTTATTAAACTGAACTAGTGCCCCTCTTTTTCTCTCATATCCTAAGTAACACTCTTCACTCTCATTCCATACTCTTCTTCTATAAATGAAATGAAATAATTCTTTACCATACTTTTTATTTAAAGAAGAAACTATTTTCTCTCCTGCTTCAACTAATTCTTGATCATACTCCTCATCTTTCTTAGAAGATGCCTTAACATCTCCTAATAAAGTAAAATATAAATTATTAGACTTATTAATCAAATAAAATGTTTCTAATACATCAAACATCTCTTTAATTTTCTCTGTACTACTAATAATAGTTGGAATTACTACCATCGTTGTAGCACTCTTATCTAATCCATTAGAAAAATTAATTTTAGGCATAACCGTAATTGGTAAAATCTTACTAAAAATAACATCTACAATTTTTATTAATAACTGACTAACTGGAATTAATAGAATTAAAAATCCTAAAGCCCTAAGTCCAATAAAATATTTAGACAAGAAAAAACTAATAATAAAAGTTCCTAAACACATAAAAACTAAATAAAGAATTGTTCTTAGTTTATAATTTTTATTTTTAAATAAATAAAATCCAATATGTCTCTCTTCTTTTAAACTAATACTATAAAGTTTCCCAAGTAATTCTAATTCACTACATCTTTTCCCTTTAGCAAGTCTAACTATCTGCTCCCTATACACCATCTTTGTATCAACAGTCATATTCTTATATACTTTATCCATAAGTAATAGTTTTTCTGTTGCTGAAATATTTTTAAATAGCTCTTCTTCATTAAGTTCAAATAATAGTTTTAAATCTCCAAATATATTAGAAATCAAAATATTATTATCAATTCTCTCTTGAAAAAAATCATTAATAATTTCTTTTAAACTAATATTCTTTGCTTCTAATAATTCATTTATCTCTTTAAATATAAAGTTACTTCTATTACCAAGTTTTTTTATTTGACTATTAACTTCATAAATATAATACTGATTCTCAGTAATATTAAACTTATCATCTATAAATTCATTTAATGTTACTTCATTCTTATCACAACTATTAATAATTTTACTAACTTTATTCTTTATTAATAATTTATCTTTCTCATCCTCACTAAGTAAATACAACTTCTCTGTATAAATAAATATCAAAAGATATTTAATTGCTAAAATCTCTCTATATGAAAAATCATAATTCTCATTTCTTTGATATTTTTTTAATTCTGAAACTAATGTTTTAAAAGAAATATTATAATTATTCGCAACTGCTATTTGTCTAAGACAATAATATAAACTTTTGGTGTTTTTTATTAATTTACGTATTTCTTTTTTGTTATGAACAATATTTGTTTTATGCTCCACTAACAAATAAAAATTATCAATTATCCATTCATTGTTAATTCCTACGTATGTTGCTTGTTTAGTTTTTTCTATTAAATAATTATAATATTTATTTATTTTTTTAAAGTTTGTAAAGAAATTAAAATATGTATCGTTCATGACATCAACTCTCCTATTAAAATTATATCATAAATGATTGTAAATAGAATATCAAAATAAGTCGAAAAAATCGTAAAAAAAAACCTTGTCTAAACAAGGTTACTTTTCTTATGGCGGAGTAGGAGAGATTTGAACTCTCGCGCCAGTTGCCCGACCTACACCCTTAGCAGGGGCGCCTCTTCAGCCTCTTGAGTACTACTCCATTTTCTCTTGTGCGTCCGCATATATAATATTACACGAATTGCCCCTGCTTGTCAATAAAAAAAATAAAAGACCTTCGAAAAGGTCAAATAAAAATCCAGCGAACTGGAATTATATTCAAAATGGTGACGAGTACGGAATTCGAATCCGTGAATGCTGCCGTGAAAGGGCAGTGTGTTAAGCCGCTTCACCAACTCGCCACATATGGCGCCCCAACTAGGACTTGAACCTAGGACCCCTTGATTAACAGTCAAGTGCTCTAACCGACTGAGCTATTGAGGCAAATTAATGGTGGACCTGACAGGACTTGAACCTGTGACCCCACGCTTATCAAGCGTGTGCTCTAACCAACTGAGCTACAAGTCCATTAATTAACTGACTTCTTAAGTTTACAATACTTTTTAAACTTTTGCAAGAGAAAATTAATTTTTTTAAATATATTTCCCAACTGCAATAATAGAATACTATAAAAAAAGTAAGAAAGTCAAGTGTTTTTTACTCTTTTCTTACTTTTAATTCTAAATAATTAATTGTTTTCTCAAACGTATAATACATAAAGTGTGCAAATGCTATACATATTGCAATAATTACTACCATTTTTAAGTCCAATGTCGAGAACGAAAACAAGGTTCTAAATCCAAAGAAACCAGTAATATATAATGATACCATTGCTACAAATAAGCAAGATCTCAAAGGATTAAATGGTAAACAAGTCTTAAATAGCAACATAAAAGCAACATATCCCGTAACAACAGCTGACAAAGTTGAAGTCTGTTCATACGTAAAATTAAACATCTTACTAGCAATAAATACTACTAAAATATTTAAAATTATTGTAAATGCCGGTGGTACTGCTCTTTTTAAAACTCTCTTCAAAAAATGTTTTTGTACTAAATCATAATTATCTTGTAGTGCCAAAATAAATGATGGTATTCCAACGGTTACCGTACTAGCAAGTGATAACTGAATTGGTATAAATGGATATGGCATATCAATAAAGATAAAGATAATTGCTAATAAAGTAGCATATATTGTCTTAACTAAAAATAATGATGAACTCTTCTCAATATTATTAATAGTTCTTCTCCCCTCTGCCACTACATAAGGCATAGATGAAAAGTTTGAATCCAATAAAACTAGTTGACTAACATTCTTAGTCGCATCAGATCCAGATGCCATTGCTACTGAACAGTCTGCTTTCTTTAAAGCCAAGACATCATTAACTCCATCCCCTGTCATCGCAACCGTATGACCTAAATGTTGTAGTGCCAAAACAATAGTCTTCTTCTGTTCCGGAGTAACTCTACCAAAAATATCATACTCCTCTACTGCTTTTAATATATCTTCATCGTTCTTTAAAGTAGTTGCATCAATTAATTTAGCTTTTTCTGGAAAACCAGCTCTACAAGCAATACCATAAACCGTATTAGGATTATCTCCTGAAATAATTTTTAAAGTAACACCTTGTTCTTTAAAATATTGTAACGTTTCATTAGCATCACTTCTAATCTTATCTTGTAACAAAAGTAAAGCAATCGGTCTAACATCATCTAAATCCTTAGCCTTAGCCTCTCCTAACAAAATAACTCTATACTCCCTCGTATATTCTTCTACTTTCTTCATAATAGAATCATTTTTCTTTAAAATAAACTCCGCTGCCCCCACAACATAAACTCTATCTTTCAAAACAATCCCTGAATATTTCTTTGCTGAAGAAAAAGGTAAATTCTTAACAACCTCAAAACTATCTCTCTTCCCATACTTATCTAATAAAGCAATAGCAGTTGGATTATTTTCTCCTAAACTATTATTAATATTACCAATAATCTCTCCAATATCATCATCAGTAAATAAAACTTCAGCAGCAACTTCCATCTTACCTTCCGTAATTGTTCCTGTCTTATCTAAACACAAAGTATCAACCCTAGCCAAAGTCTCGATACAGTATAAATCCTGTACCAATACTTTTCTCTTTGAAAGTCTAATTACACTAACTGCTAAAACTGTACTAGTAAGTAAAACTAACCCTTCCGGAATCATTCCTATTAAAGCCGCAACTGTCGAAACAACAGCTTGTGAAACAGTATTCCCTTCTATATACATCTGCCTACTAAATAAAAGTATTCCAACTGGTACAATTAAAAATGATATCGTTGAAATAATCTTATTTAAACTTCTCATAATCTCCGAAGAAACTGCTTTTATATATTTAGTACCACTAGAAATCTTAGCCGTATAATTATCATACCCAATATGTTCAACCTGACAAACTGCCTTACCAGATACTATAAAACTTCCCGATAATAACATATCTCCTTTTTTCTTAAACACCGTATCAGCTTCTCCTGTAATAAAAGACTCATCAACGTCAACCTCTCCATCTCTAATTACAGAATCAACAACTATCTGATTACCTATTTCTACTTTTATAATATCATCCAAAACAACTTCATTAATACCAATTTCTTTTTCTGTCGAGTCCCTAACAACATGTATCTTAGAAGCTGCTACTACCTTTAACTTATCCAAAGTTTTTTTACTTCTAAGTTCCTGAACAATACTAATTAATGTATTAATAGTAATAATTATTATAAATGTCAAATTCTTAAACGATCCAACACATATAACCGCAACCGCCAATATTATATTGATTACATTAAATAAAGTTATAACATTTTCTCTAACTATCTCAGAAACAGACTTAGTACCAACTTCAGTATCTATATTTACTAACTTATCTTCTATTCTTTTATTAACTTCATAATTAGTTAATCCAACTTTTATATCCGGATTATATCTTTCAACTTTCTTCATTTTCGCTTCACCTACGCTATTTAGAATATACCATAAATATATAAATTAGTCTATCAACACACCTTAACAAAATGTCAATTATTTAAAACTTTTATTAAAAAGGACTTGTCAACTGTCAATTTTTAGTATAAAATAAATTATGCAATCAGGAAATGGGCTGTTAGCTCAGTTGGTAGAGCAACTGACTCTTAATCAGTGGGTCTAGGGTTCGAATCCCTAACAGCCCACCATTTATATTGATTACACAAATCTAACAAACACAATTTGTTAGATTTTTTGTTACACAGATCAAAATAAAAATTATCATAAATCCATACAAAAAGGCAATAACGATCAATCTTATCATTATTGTCTTTTTAATTAAAAAATACCACTAAGTAACAACTTCATTCACTCTTAACAAATCTTTCAAGTAACTTCCAACTTCCCTCATCATACTCAAGCATTCTCTCCGGATGCCATTGTACTCCTACTTGGAATACAGGACCATCTCCTTCAACAGCCTCAATCAAACCATCATCACTATAACCAACTACCCTAAACAAACAACTTCTACTAACAGTCTGTAAATGATGTGAATTAACCATAACCTTAGACATTCCAAATACCTCTCTCAAAACTCCATCACTTAAAGTAACACCATGTACATATCCTTCATCTCTCTTATGACTATCATTTCCAATAGGAATTAATCCAAGGGAACTACCATATAGACACATTGATTGCATTCCTTGACAAATACCAAGTAACTTCAACTTATTCTCTAAAACATATGAAATTAAATAAAAATCGATTGGCCCAACATCATCTCCACCAGTAAGTAAAATACCATCTACACGACTTAATTTATCTTCGAGCTCTTTTCTAGAATCATTATCATTAATTAAAATGACTGTTCCACCAAATTTTTCTATTCCCTTAACATAATATTCATTTGCAACATCCGAATTTTCTCTTCTAATTAAAACACCTATCATAAAGAAAAAAGAAAAGTTATCTTAACTTTCCTTTAGCTCCTTTCATACCTTTAACTCCACCATTAGCAGCAAAACCTTGTAAAATATTAGAATCAAATGAATGAGTCTTACTAATTCTCTTCTTATATTCTTTAATTCCAATATTAATCATTTCATCTAACATACTAGTAAAGTCAACACCTTTAGCCTCCCATAAATAGAAAGCCAAACTTCCCGGAATAGAATTAATTTCATTAACATATACTTTTTTCGCTTTTTCATCAATTAGAAAATCTATTCTAGAGTTGCCAGCAGAACCAAGTGCTTTAAATGCCTTAACAGCAATTTCTTCTACTTCTTTACGCATTTTATCATCAATATCAGCTGGTAATTTTCTATTAGTTGAAGCCATACCTTTAGAAGCCTTAACTGGAGCTTTTCCTTTTAACTTACCATTCTTACCTCCACCAATATATTTATCAGTATAAGTTAAGAATTTATTACCAGATAATACTTCTTCTATCTCACTAACCTTTTGATGTTCATAGTTACCCATAACAGCAATATTAACTTCTATTAAATTTTTAACTACTTCTTCAACTACAATCTTAGAATCATATTGAATAGCCTCATCTATTCCTTCAACTAAACTATCCTCATTCTCGCAAACACTAATACCAACAGAAGATCCCGTAGTAGCAGGTTTTACTATAACTGGATATTTTAGTTTAGAAACCTTCTTAATAACTGCATCTTTATCGTGTTTATAATCAGCATCATAAAACCAAACATAAGCAGTCATTGGAAGTCCAGTTCCAGCCCATACATCTTTCATAAAAGCTTTATCTTGTCCAACAACAGCAGCATATACATTAGGGCCAACATATGGAACACCTACAGTTTGTAAATATCCTTGTAAAACTCCATCTTCAACATTTGTTCCATGAACTATTGGAAAAATAATATCAACTTCCTTAACAATAGTTCTAGGAAACTTCTTCTTTTGTAATACATAAGATCCATTCTTATAATATAAAACAACATTCTTTGCATACTTCTTAATTAAAGATAAATCTTGGTATACATCAATATCCTTTAACATATCACCAGTATACCATTCTCTATCTTTAGTAATATAAATTGGGATAATTTCATATTTTTCTTGATCCATTTTATTCATAGCTTGAATAGCCGAAATAATACTTACCTCGTGTTCAACTGTTTCTCCCCCAAAAACAACACCAACTTTAATTCTCATATCTAAAAATCCTCCTACTCATTATATGTATCTGGCAAATCATTTTCAAATAACGCAAATATATCATCTTTGCCATTATATATACTATTAATAAAAGCATACGCTTCTCTAACATCATTAAATACTATTATTTTATCTTTGTCAAATCCTTGTGTTAATAAACCTTCATAAATTGGTTTAGTCCTCTTTTCTCCAATTAGTATGACATAATCAGCAACCTCAGCAATTTCTTCACCAAATTGTTTATTATAAAACTCTTCTTTTTCCCCAAGTTCAACCATTCCTGGAGTAACAACAATTTTTATACCGTTCATCATTCCCAAAACATGACAAGCATTCTTCGCTCCAACAGGATTAGAATTATATGCATCATCAATTTGATAAAAATTACCAATTTTTTTAAGTTCTAATCTATGTTCAGTCGGTCTAACTAACTTAACAGCATCAGCTAGTTCTTCAAGTGAAATACCAAATTCAATTCCACAAGCAATACCAGCTAATATATTATAAACATTATGCTCACCTAACAACTTAGTTTCAAAGTGATAAGTTTTTTTATCACTCTTAAACATAACATCAAAACTAGTCCCTCTATAAGTATACTTTATATTAAAAGCTCTAATATCAACATCATTATTATTAATGCCTATCCAAATAGTTCTAACTTTATTTTTCAACTTATAACTAACTTGTTTCGAATCATCACCATTAAGTATCGCAAAACCATCACTAGGAAGGGACTCAATCAATTCAAACTTTGCCTTAACAATATTTTCTTCACTACCAAACGACTCTAAATGTGCAGTACCAATAGTAGTAAGAATACCATATTTAGGTTTAACAAAATCACAAAGTGATTTTATTTCTCCTCTAACATAAGCTCCCATTTCAGCTATAAAAATATCAGTAAATATATCCAAATGATTATTAATAGTCATCATCAATCCATAATCAGTATTTAAATTTTTAGGAGTAGCTAAAGCATTATATTTAACATTTAAAATATCACTCAATATATTTTTAGAACTAGTCTTACCATAACTTCCTGTAATACCAATTATTTTTAAATTAGTCATTCCTCTAAGTTTATGTTTAGCTTTATTTTTATAATATATATATACAAATTTTTCTATAGGTTTATTAATAATATTAGCAATAAATACAACAAATGGATTTAAGTATATCATAATATAACTAAGTAAAATCAATTTCCAAGTAAGTGCCAAATCATTTATATTAAATAACGAAATAACAACTGGTATCAAATATAAGACACTAGTAGTAACAATAAGTCTTTTTATTCTCTTAGTAATAACTAATGGTTTTTTATTTTGATCAGTTTCTATTTTTTTCTTCCACTTTAAACCTAATAAAAAATCAAACCCAATAACAACAAGACTAACTATAACTGTAGAATATTTAATATCATAAAGTATTAAACTTTCCACTAACAAAATACCAATAACTATTAAGTCTAAATCTAAAAATTGATTCTTAGTCTTAAATAACCATTTTATATATCGATTATTCTCATTGTAAAGGTTTTGCTGTAACATATGTAATGTACGTTTTGTCTTATAAAATAATAAGAAAAGGAATGATAAAAATAATAATATTTTTAAAACCATATTATCCCTCCTAAATAAAGCTATTTAATATATTTATAACTTGCCCTAAATTCTCTAGATAAGCATAATGTGTCCCTGGCAAAACAATAAGTGCCGCATCTATCATTATTTTTTCAAGCTCTCTAGCTTCTTTAACTGGAACCGCTTCATCATGTTCACCCCAAATTAGTAATGTTGGTTCCTCTATTCTCCTAGCAAAAGATGCCAAATCTTCATTAACAACATTTACCAAAGTTTGTCTCATTATCGGACTTGCAGCTCTATAATCAGGAGAACCAATATATTGTTTCATAAAATCACCAAACTTATCCATGCCAGGTAACTTTTTTATTTTCTTTAAAATTCTTACCGATAAAGTCAACTCTTCTTTTTCCTTCATACAAGGACTACCAAACAAAACCAATTTATCAATAGGATTATCTGCTGAAAAATATATAGCAACTCTTCCACCAAAGGAATGTCCAATAACAGTAGGTTTCTTAATATTTAATTTTTCAACTAATTTTTCTACTAAAACGGCATAATTTCTTACAGACCAAGCAACTGGTGGCTCGCTACTTTCACCAAAACCAGGAAAATCAATAATTGTAATTCTATGATTACTACATAAGTTATCCCCCAGTGGCCTCATCATTTGTATATTTTGTCCCCATCCATGCAAAAGTAAAACATCACTACCTTCACCATATTGTATGTAATTAACTTCTACATTGTCTATCTTAATTTTCATGCACTTATCACCCATATAAAAATTATAACACAATTAGTAATACTAAATAGAAAAAAATAAGTTTCAAATAGTAAAATAATGTAAAAAAAAAGTGAATTATTTTTCACTTTTCTTATAAACTTTGTTTTTTTCTGTAGTTAATGAAACAGTACCAATAGCCTTTTCACCTTTTAAAACTCTTTCTTTTACTTCACCAAATGAAGATATACCACCTAATTCAAATCCTAACTTATTTAATCCAATAACTAAAGTACTAAAATCTGTTGTAAATTGTTGATTACCAAATAGTGTTTCAAAATCATCACCAATGATTTCAAAACTCTTTTCTCCATTATAATGACCAGATATACTATCAACAATTACAGAAATTTTATCATTTAGAACTTTAGGTGATTCAGTATATTGACCATTTTCATCTAATGAATCACAATCTACAAAAATACTAAAATCAAGTCCTATTGAAATATCACTAACATTTCTTACCCCAGTACCTAATCTCCTTAAAGTTTCAGTAAAAATATTAGTAATATCAGAAGAAACATCTACTGTTTCTCTATAAAGTTCTGCCTCTGTCGTTTCAACCCCAAGAGGTCCTTCTTCATAATTACATAAAATATACTTTTCTGGTTTTTCAAGTAATTGTTTATACATAAGTATGCTATTTACATCGCTTAACTTTCTTTTTATCATAATAAAATCTCCTTTAAATATTAAATAAAATTTAATCTCTAAATAAAATATACACACTTTCAAACAAATATATACCACTTTGAAAATGTCTTTATATTATATCATAAATACTAAAAAATAGCAATAGAAAAGACCAAATACAAATTTGGTCAACAATTCTATTTTCCTATCATAGTATTAAAAAAATTAACATTATTATCTGAAATAATTCCTTTAGTTACTGTATTTTTCTTTAAACTAGTCATAAAATTAATAATTGTCATTAAATCCTCACTAGAAGCATAATAACCTTCACTACCACTTACACCTACTCCATCAGCAAAGTATAAAATATGATAATTACTACCATCATATAATCCATCAAATAACACATATTCAATGCCATTCTTTTTATCAGTAGTAGCATTCAACTCAGAAAATCCCAAGGACTCAAACTTAGCTTTAACTGTATACATACCTTTTTTAATATCACCAAATGTTACCTCATTAGTAGAAGAAATAAGAGCCACTGAATCACGAGTATCTTTTATAAATACAGATTCATGTTCTGCAGACCCAGCCTCAATTCCAGAAATAAAACTCCATCCTTTAGGTACCTTACCAGTCCTACCATTTATAGTAACCTCAGACGTATTATTAGTAGCAACAACATTCTTATCCTTATTAGTAGTATTGCTCTTATTTCCAGATATCATAAGATAACAAACAACCACAGCTACAATAGCAATAACTAAAACTAGAATAATAGTTATCAAATTACCAGACTTGTTAACTTTAGAGATAGCATTTGAATTAACACTAGAATTATTACTAATATTCATACTTTGATTAGGAGAATAATTACTCATATTTAAATTTGTATTATTAGAATTATCAGTATTCATATTTGAATTTATATTTGCATTACTAACAACAGATTCCATACTAGTATTCATACTTTGATTAGGAGAATAATTACTCATATTTAAATTTGTATTATTAGAATTATCAGTATTCATATTTGAATTTATATTTGCATTACTAACAACAGATTCCATACTAGTATTCATCCCATTGGTACTTATATTAGAACCAGAATCATTTCCAACAACATTAGAGTTAACTATATTCGTATTAGCAACCCCCAAATTATTAGGACTCATACTAGCCATATTGTAATTATTATTTATATCAGTATTTGCATTATTGTTAGTTTCTAAACTAGCGACATTAAAAGAACTAACATTGCTTGTGCTAACACCACCAATACTAGAAGCAGTACCATTTTCAGTACCATAACTTAAATTAACATCATTAACATTACTAGTATTTAAATCATTGCTCCCAGGATTATTCATAATTACTGGAACTGTGACACTACCTGCATTAGATAACAAAGTATTATCGACATTATTTAAAGAATCATTAGCGCTTTGTGATAAATTATTTCCACCATTACTATTATCATTATTATCAATTTTTGCCCCACAATGAGGACAAAATAAACTTCCCATTTCCATAGGTCCATTACACTTTGGACAATACATAATAAAGACCTCCTATACTAAAAATATTATAGCAATATAAAAGAATAAAAGCAATATTTATTCTTTAAACCAAATTATTCAACCAGAATTCTCAAAATATCATTTCAAGTAAAATATTCCTATACAAAATACAGTAACTACTTCATTTTTACAAAAGAATTAATAATCAAATCAAAATCATCATTAAACTTTTCAGACTCCTCTTTATCACAAACAAGTTCATATGTAAAAACGTTATCCTCATTAAACTCAACCGCAATAGTAATATGTTTATTTTCATTTTCATACACATTCATACATATATGATCCAAACAATTAAATGAAGCTTTTGTATAGCCTTCTCCAACTAAACTATCAGAAATAGAAATAGCCCTATTTTTATTATTATCAGAATCCATTCCCAAGGTATTATCAGAAATATTAATTATAATTTTAGCCGTACCATTCTTTTCACCAACAGTATATACTCCATCTTTTTTAGAAACCTTAAAATTAGTTCCATAATTAAATTTAAACTCACCATCACTATACTTTAAAAACGAAACCTTGTTAAAAAACATAAAATAAATAACAAATAACACTATAATTAGAAACAAAAATATTCCTAGCCACAAAATAATTTTCTTATAATTTTTCTCCATAACATCAACCTCTAAAAAATAATATCATAAAAACAAATAAATATAAATATCAAAGAATATTATATATTGGTGATACAATGAAAATAAAGACCATATTTACTCTATTCCTAATAATAAACTTAATTTTTTTTACTCACATAATAAATATTAAGGCGGATATTGATAAATCAAAAATAAATACTAATGAACACAAAATATTAGAAATAAACAAAAATTATAAAGTTCAAATATATTACCCAATAACAAAATATAAAAAACTAAATAACAATGTTAATAAACAAATCACTAACTATTTAAAAGAGTTCAAAAATAATATAAAAACATCAACAATACCAATAAACCAGTACTACTACTTAATAATTCTATATGAAAAATATGAATACAAAAATTATATATCTTTTGTATTTCATATTGAAGATTTTACAGGGGGCGCCCACCCTAATCATCGTATTTATACAGTTGTCTACGATATAAAAGAAAATAAATTTATAAATATCAATAATCTAATAAATAAAAATAAAAACTTCCTAAAAATATTATCAGAATTCAGTCGCAATGAATTAAAATACAATACAAAAATTATAAACTATTCAATGTTATATGAAGGAACTAAACCTATAAAAGAAAACTTTAACAATTTTGCTTTTTCTAAAGAAGGATTGATTATATTTTTTCCACAATATCAAGTGGCTCCTTATAGTCAAGGCGAGTTTAATATTATAATTCCCTATAAGAATTTAAAAAGTAAAACAAACAATAAAAATCAAGGTTTAGATGAACTAGATTATTCATTAGACCTTGATTTTTTACATTAGTTTTTTAAATTTTTATCTTTTCTTAGCATCTACAACTATTGTCTTAGTACATTTTTTATTTTCCAATGTCCATCCGTTTTCACAATTAAATACTTTTTTCATTCTTAAATCACACATACCACTAGAATTTACATTTGCTCCACCAGCACAATAAGTAATAAATTCCGCTTTATATTTTGCATAATAACAATAGCCATTATAATATACTCTACCATGACTTGAACAATAAATTGGATTTGATTCAGGATAATCTTTTTTATAATAACAATAATTTGTTACTGAATCAAGAACAGCATCACTTGCTTTGTATCCATTTTTATCTATACACCTGTATTCTTCTTCTGGATCTATTTCAGTTGTACAATAATCATTATCCCATGCTCCTGCGCTATAACCTTGTGGACAAACACCTGTTGCATTTTTAGTTTCAGTTTTAGTACATTTAGTACCATTTAAAACATAGCCACTTTCACAATAATAAGATACTTTATTTTTATTATCTTTTTTAGTTTTTGTTTCTTCTTTAGTTGTAGTTTTATCTTCTTCTATTTTTTCCCATTTTGCATATTATACTATAAAATTATTTATTTTAAAACATTTTTATTAATTATAATTATAATTGCTTCAATTGAAAAAGTAAATTAAACAATTCAATATACTTATAATGTATTTTATTTGCATTATTTTCATAGAATATGAGAAAATTTCAAATATAACGAAGAAAAAGATAACTTAATTATTACAAAATATTAAAGTGTAAGTGAACAATTAATAATTCCAACTGAGTATAATGATAAAAAAGCGTAATGCAATTCTTAAAGATAATAAGTGAAAATAATATCTAATCATCTTTATAATCTGTAAAGAACATCCAAGAATTTATAAATGGTAAAATAAAATGTAGGAAATCGGTAAATTTAAATTTGTATTTCCAAGAATTTTAACTTTACCATTTTTTGTTTTATAGTCATAGCATTTAATAATATCAATAATACTTGAGTTAGGCTTTAATGTTTCTATTGTTTTAAATTCAAGCATGAAAAAAGTCCTCCTTTCTGTGATAAGAGAACTTTTAAAGTTTTATATAAAATAAAAACTCACAAACTTTTAAGTCCGTAAGTTGATTTCAAATGGAGCGAACGAGGGGAATCGAACCCCCATCACAGCCTTGGCAAGGCCGTATTCTAACCATTGAACCACGTTCGCACATAAATGGAGGGGCCTACCGGATTTGAACCGGTGATCAAGGTGTTGCAGACCTACGCCTTACCACTTGGCTAAAGCCCCATTGCACTTAAAATTATATCAAATGATTTTGTAAATATCAACAAAATTATTTCATTTTTATAATTTTATTCAAAAAAAGAAGCAATATTACTACTGCTTCACCACAAAATCACAAATGTTTTTATAATTATATTTAAACTCACTACTGCTAACAATGGGACTAAGACCCACTACATCATTATAATAGTACATTGTATCGCCTGAGATAATCATTATATTGGAATCTTTAACCTTCCACTCCGAAACAGAATCAAAATGAAACAACAATAAAGCCCTATCCAAATCTGTTTTAAAGACTTTATAAAAATCACCATTATCAGTAACAAAATAATACATATCATTATCTTTTTGTACCATTGTAGCACCATACTTTTCCTTTAAAACATTATTAGTAACAACATTAGTCCAAGTTCTATTTTCTTTTAAATAATCCTTAGCCAAAACATTTATCAACTTCTTACCAGAAATATTTTTAAATCCATCCTTGACATTTCCAACCTCTTCAACGGTTTCCTTATCTGGATTTAGTGCAAACTGCTTTTTCTTATCTAAATCAGTATAATAAAACTTACCATCATAAGCTCCATTAATATACATATTAAATGAAATATGTTCATTCAAGTCAACTCTACCCTTACCACCATTAACAACATCATACAAATAAAAAGTTGTATACTCATTAGCCGAATTCATATCAGTATTAATAGAAACATAATAGTTTCCAACAAATGAAGACAAATTATTTTCATAATGATCAGCAGTCAAAAATTCTTTCTTTTCAAACTTACCATTTTCTAAAATATAAAAGCCCCTATAAAACCAAACTGTAAAAAACGTTTTCTTAGGAACGTTGTCTAAATAAAATTTATAATTTACATCCTGAGTTGGCAAGGTATTACTATTGCTTTTCCAAGAAGCAGCAGTATACTTTTCCTTCTTTAACTCTTTAATAAATTCATCAAAATCTTTATTGTCAGTCTGTTTTAGATAAGTATAACTAGTCTGTACATCATTATAATTACAATAAATGTCGCTTGTTTTCTTTCCCTTATAAACTGGGTAAATACATTTCAAACCATTTGTATTAAAAAACTTTACATTCTTTATTATCTTATCCTGTCCATTGTAATTATGTTCAAAATTAAAATAATATGTATCCTTATTATTATCAACTACTTTAAATGAATATGTATTTTTCTTTCCAACAACATTTAATTTTTCATTAATTAAATAAGAATTATCCTTTGTAATAATAGAATAATCAACCTCATGATACTTAATCATAAACTGAACAATAACTTGTAAAGACAAACCAGCAACTCCTAAGAGTAATAAAATCGGAAGTAACTTTTTCATACTATCACCACCTTCATTATAGCAAAAAAAAAAGTCTAAATAAAGACTTTAATTTTCTAATCATCTCTTTCTTCTGCATCAATATCATCATCATCACGACTATGAGAATAATATTTTCTTTTCATTTCCATCATATAACTACTGATTTCAGTTTCGATTTCTGGCAAAGCTTCTACTCCAATATTAGAAAGAGTAATAAACTCCTTTACTGTATCGATGTAAACTTTACCCCAAATCAAACCTCCCTTTACTTTCAAGTCATTAAATAAATCCGGAGTTACTGAATCTAAAAAGTATCCAAACACAACCCTCTTACGTCCAATAAGAATTCTCTTATCAGTAAGAGCAATAACTGCCGTACCTAAAATATCTAAAGGGTTATCATTCTTCTGAGCCACAAACACATATAAAACCTTTTCTCCAGGATTTAGATGTTTTTCAACAATTGCTGAATTTTTCTTCAAACGCCAACCAATTGTAGAAGGATGCTCTTTTTTAAATTTTAATGCCTTTTTATAAACTATGCTCATATTAACCTCCATAATAAATATAGCAATTTATTAAATCAATTATAACATAATTAAAATAAACTTCAAAACAAAATTTCTAAAGAACCTACACAAAGAGTAAAATTGTTTACTATTATACACATAAAAAAAACCATCATTACAAACATATCACTAATTATAAAAAAGAATTATGTCCCAACTTGTCGACAAAAAAAGAAATAGTCAATACTAACACTTCATATTTTTTAATGAGGACGTGATACTATAAAAAAAACTATCGGATTACCTAGAGCATTACTTTACTACTATGACAAGGACTTTTGGCAGGCTTTTTTTACTAAACTAGGATTTAACACAATCATAAGTTCAAAAAGCAATAAGAAAATACTACAAAATGGCACATCGCTTGCAAACTCTGAAAGCTGTCTAGCTCTAAAAATATATCTAGGACATATTCTAGATTTAAAAGATAAATGTGACTACATTTTAGTACCAAGAATGTATTCTATTAAGAAAAACGAGCAGGTTTGTACAAACTTTAACAGCCTATACGATCTAGTAAACAACATATTCGACGTAAAAATACTAAATTACAATATTGACTTAACAAAAGGAAAAAGTAAACTAATCGCTTTTCTAAAACTAGGTGAAACTCTAGGAATATCTTATATAGAAACATATAATGCTTTTAAGCATGCCGAGAAAGTTGCCCAAGAAAAAAGAAAAATTGAAGAAGAAAGCCAACGTCAAATTCTAGAAACAAACTCCATAAAAATTCTTCTTGCTGGTCACCCCTACAATTTATATGACGAATTAATTGGAAAAACTGTCACCAACTTTTTATCAAAAAATAATGTTTCAATTCTCTATAGCAACAAAATAGACAGCACAATAATTGATACTGAATGTCAACAATTATCAACTGACATTCATTGGACTCACAGTAAAGAAGTAGTTGCAAGTATCAATTACTATCATGATAAAGTTGATGGAATTATCATAGTTTCTTCATTTCCATGCGGACCAGATTCCTTGAGTAATGAATTAATAACCAGAAAAATTAAAAATATTCCTATCATTACTTTAGTATTTGAAGATCTAAATAGTGAGTCTGGCGTCATAACCAGACTTGAAAGTTTTATAGACATCTTAGAAAGGAGAAGATTATGTCAAAAATAATTAGTTTTCCACATCTAGGAGATTATTATATTCCAATAGAAACCTTTCTAAAAAGGACAACCAAACTAAAAGTACAGCCCGCCCCACCTATAACAAAAAAAACAATAGAACTTGGTTCCAAGTATTCTCCCGACTCTGTTTGTCTTCCGTTCAAATACAATCTCGGTAACTTCATAGAATCTCTAAACCAAGGAGCAACCATTCTCTTTACTGCTGGTGGTGGTTGTCGTTACCGCTATTATGCCGAAGTAACAGAAACAATTCTAAAAGATCTAGGCTATGACTTTGAATTTTACAATCTAATCGAAAATGGCAAACTAAATCTTCTAAAAGTCTATAAAAACTTTAAAAAACTAAATCCAAAACTAAACTTCATCTATTTCATTCATCAACTACTCTACACAATCTTCTTCATCTGGCACATGGATAAAATTGACAAAATAATCAGGACAAGAGTCGGTTTTGAAATTGAAAATAACTCCTTTCTAAAAATTAAAAATAAAATGCTAACATCATTCAAAAAAACAAAATCCATTACCAAACTAACCTACCGTTATTTTAAATACAAACACCTCATTAAAAAAATTCCTATCGCAAAACCCAAAAACTGTCTAAAAGTCGGTATAATTGGTGAACTATACACTGCCATGGAACCTTTTGCTACTTATTTTCTTGAAAAAGAGCTAGCCAAAATGCATATTGAAATAAAAAGATATACTAATCTAAGTTACTTACTTTGGCAAAAAAAATATCTAACACCTCACATGTTAAAAGTAACAAGGCCTTACTGTAAATACACTCTAGGTGCCGATGGACTTGATAATGTTTATAGAACCATCAAACTAATAAACAAAAAATATGATGGCATAATTCATACTAAGCCATTTGGTTGTACCCCAGAAATAGGAGCTATCCCTATAATACAAAAAATATGTAACGACTATGAAATGCCAATAATTTTCTTTTCATATGATGTTGAAACTTCCGATGAAGGAATAAAAACTAGATTAGAAGCCTTTGAAGACTTAATAAGAATAAGGAGAGATAAAAAATGATTAAAGGTTACCTGGGAATAGATATTGGTTCAATATCAACAAAAGGTGTAATAATAGATAAAAATAACACCATTCTAGCAAGTACCTATCTATGGACTAAAGGGAATCCAATAAATGCTGTAAAAGAAGTCCTAAAAGATTTACAAAAGCAAATAAAAAACAAAAATATTAAAATAGTTTCAGTTGGTACCACCGGTTCAGCACGTAAACTAATAGGTACCATGCTAAATGCCACTATTATAAAAAATGAAATCACTGCTCATGCCATTGGAACCTTATCAAGATATCCAAATATCAGAACCATCATAGAAATTGGAGGTCAAGACTCTAAAATAATTCTCATTAAAGATGGTATCGTAATAGACTATGCCATGAATACCTTGTGTGCTGCTGGTACTGGAGCCTTTTTAACAAGTCAAGCCAAACGCCTAGAAATTCCTATTGAAGAATTTGGCAAAATTGCCCTAACTAGTACCAATCCTGCCTCTATTGCTGCTAGATGCACTGTCTTTGCTGAAAGTGACTTAGTTCATAAAGCACAACTAGGCTATGAAAAAAAAGATATAGTCGCTGGCCTTTGTCGAAGTATTGCCTTAAACTACCTAAACAACGTTGCCAAAGGTAAAAAAATAGAAGACCCCATCATCTTCCAAGGTGGAGTATCTAAAAATATCGCTGTAAAAAAAGCCTTTGAAGACATTTTAAATACCAAAATAATTACTGATAAAGACGGACATCTAATGGGTGCCTTAGGTGTAGCCATTCTCTCTAAAGAAAAAGAAGAAATAAACTTCTCCTTCAACATCATTACCGATAGTTTTAAAACAACCAGTAAAAACTGTGAAAACTGTCCTAATAATTGTGAAATAATCTGTATCGAGAAAAATAACCATCTAATTGACTCATGGGGAAACCGTTGTGAAAGAGGCAAAGTAAAAACTTCTTAACCGTCTATAAAATAACCAAACAAAAAAAGATAATATAGTTAGAACACTTCTCAACTATCTTATCTTTTTATTATTTCTCAATATACTCTTCGTATGGAACACATCTATCTATAATAGTTCCATCATCTAATATTTCAATTATTCTATTCGCAACTGTACTATTAAGTTCATAGTCTCTAGAAGTAAATAAAACTTCTCCTTGGAAATTAATTAGTCCCTTATTTAATGATGTAATACTTTCCAAATCTAAATGGTTAGTAGGCTCATCTAATATTAAGAAATTAGGCCCTTCTAACATCAATTTAGATAACATACATCTCATCTTTTCTCCACCAGATAATACATTTACTTTCTTAAATACATCATCTCCAGAAAATAACATTCTACCTAAGAAACCTCTAAGTACTGTTTCATCCTTAATATCATAATATTGTCCAATCCACTCAATAATGTTTTTATCGATATCAAAATACTCTGTATTATCTTGTGGCAAATAACCTGGTACAATAGTCTTTCCCCATTCAATACTACCTTTATCATATTTTTCCTTACCAGATAAAATATTAAATAAAGTTGTTTTAACCATATCATTATTAGCAAGTATCGCTATTTTATCACCTTTAAGTACTGTAAATGATACCTTATCTAAAATCTTCTTACCATCAACTACTTTAGTTAAGTTTTCTACTTTTAATATTTCCTTACCAGCTGGCTTTTCTATCTTAAAATCAATATAAGGATATTTTCTAGAAGAAGGAACTATCTCATCTAATTGAATCTTATCAAGCATTTTCTTTCTAGAAGTTGCTTGTTTTGACTTTGAAGCATTAGCCGAGAATCTCGCAATAAAGGCTTGTAATTCTTTAATTTTCTCTTCTTTTTTCTTATTAGAATCTCTCATCTGTTTTTGTAACAATTCACTAGATTCATACCAGAAATCATAGTTACCAACATAAAGTTTAATCTTACCATAATCAATATCCGCAATATGTGTACATACTTTATTTAAAAAATGTCTATCATGCGAAACAATAATAACTGTATTATTAAAATTAATTAAAAATTCTTCTAACCATTTAATAGCCTCAATATCCAAACTGTTAGTAGGCTCATCTAAAAGTAATATATCTGGATTTCCAAATAATGCTTGAGCAAGTAAAACCTTAACTCTAAGTTTTACTGGTAATTCACCCATTAAAACATAATGATATTCATCCTTAACACCTAAATTATTTAAAAGTGTACTAGCATCAGACTCTGCATTCCAGCCATCCAAGTCCATAAATTCAGCTTCCAAATTAGCAAGTTTCATACCATCTTCTTCACTAAACTCAGTCTGAGCATACATCTTATTCTTCTCTTCCATTATTTCATATAGTTTACTATTTCCCATAATAACTACATCAATAACTCTCTTATCATCAAACTGATAATGATCCTGCTTCAAAATAGAAAGTCTTTCATTCTTAGAAATAACAACTTCGCCAGTCGTAGTTTCTAACTCTCCTGACAATATCTTTAAAAATGTTGATTTACCAGAACCATTTGCCCCAATCAAACCATAGCAATTACCATTAGTAAATTTTATATTAACATCTTCAAATAAGACTCTCTTTCCAAATTTTAAACTAACATTATTTACTTGTATCATCCTCTTCACCACCGCTCCTTAATTCTACTATAAAAGAAAAAATAAGGCAAGTACAACTACTTAACCTTATAAAATATTGAGATTACTTTAGCAAATTCATAAAGTATAATATTACTTTTATTTATCGCAAAACCTTTACCTAAAGCTTTACCACCTATCGTAAGAGCTGCAACTATTGCTGCTATAAATAAACCAGTAAATAATATACTGAAATTAAACTTTTCCGCAACAATCACTGCTATTGTCGTCGCTGCTGTACCAGAAATAATTCCACATACGTCGCCGACTACATCACAACAAAAGTTAGATACCTTAGAAGCATTCTTCTTAAAACTAACAGCCACATCTGCACCTTTAACTTTTCTAGAATTCATCGAATGAAATACCTTTTCATCACTACTAGTAACCGCAACACCTACTATATCAAATAAAATACCAATACCAACAAATAATAAAGTCACAAAAACTCCACCAAATATTGATAGTTTAGGCAATGCTACTTGCGATACATAAGAAAGACAAAATGATAAGGTAAAAGCTATTAAAATAATTTTAATAATCCATCTCATATCAGCTTTCTTTTTACTAATTTTTTCTTTTTTCTTAGTATCAATAACTAATTCTTGAAATTCATTTCTTCTCAATTTTTTCTTGCTATTCATATAACCCTTCCTATATAGAAAAAATAGTATAAAATACTATTTCTAGTTAAAAAAAAACTAATGGCTCTAAACATAGTAAACTTTGAATCTTAGGTCAAGTAGGATTTCCCTTATCTCTATGTATTCGTTACCAAATACATGGTTCCCCTTTAAAGAGATAAGTATGATGTCACCATTCATACGACTTGATTACCACTTAGTATCCACTGCAATCCTATGTAAAGCGCACTCTAGGAGATTTCCTCACCAACACTTTATTATTTATTCTTTTTTGCAAGAGAAATTTCATAAAGCAATATTTATCAAAGTTGGCCAGCTCTAATAAACAAGTTCTTTAATCCCAAAGCTCTCACTCAAGACAAGCTACACTGCACATAACTTTCGCCACAATACAGGTTCCAGCCTACCTCGTAACAAGTCCAATCAGTATAAAACGTATAGGCTTATCACAAATAGTAGGTCTCCACAGATAATGGGTCGTTTGTCGTATGCCATTACGAGCGCCCATTCTCCTCATCTTCAGCATCCACCCTACACTGGGCGTATAAAGCAAACACCAAAGGTTTCACAGATATGCTCTATAACGGTTGTTTAATCCCGTCTTCCTAATAAAGTAATTGACTAGAATAATGTGCCATCAATTACACCTACATTATATCATATGTTACAAGATATGTCAAATTGACACTTTTACAAAACTTTTTATTTTGCAACTTTCACATCATTATATCTTTCTTCTATAATCTCTTTTTAAATGTTATAATATATAAATAGAAAGGAATTATATCATATGGATAAACTATTTGAAAAATGTAAAAAGCTCGTATTAGATAACATCAACAGTGACATCACAGAAGAAGCTCTAACCACTTTAACTACTGCAATTCTAGCCCTATATTTAACAGATGGAAAAATCATTTTAGAAAAAATGCCAAATATTCTAAAAAGCCTAGATATAAGAATAAAACCTAAAACAGTAGTTGAACTAGCAAATGAAATAAGCTTATCATCTAATAATGAAGAAAAATATAAAAATGCCCTAGGAGCAATAAATACGCAAATGAACATTAGCACTAAAGGACCTAGTATATCCTTTGAATATCACCTTTTTATCTCCCTAAAAAATAGAAAAGATATAGAAGTTACAAATACTATAGTTCATGAATTAACACATTTATTAAGAAAATTAAAACCAATAATAGAGCCATCAAAAATAGTCTTATATAATGGAGTATCAGCTGACTATATTGACATAAAAGAAAGAAAACTTATAAGGAAAAATCTATGGTTTGAAGACGCCCTAGTAGAATATCATGCAAAAAGAACAACCTGTAACCTAATTGCGTTGTTAAAAGAAGAACACCAAACATCATCTTTAAGATTATATAATAAAGAAAACTATCAATATCAAGATGATAAAGAAAGCCCTTACAAATTCTTTAACACAATTATTGATACCCTATGTACAGACCAATCATTCCAAGAAAAACTAAACTCAACCTTCCAAAATCCATCACTAGAAACATATCAAGCTTTAATTACTTGTCTAAATGAACCAACAAATGATAACACATTCTTCAGTAAATATACAGAACTATTTAATGCTCTAGGCACTAGTTATACAACAAATGATAGTACTAATAGAAAAGAAATAGAACAAGAAATTACAACTATGACTCAAAAATTTATCACAAGAAAAAGCACTAAAGGACTATAACTTTCTATAGTCCTTTTCTTATTCTCTTAACATTTCTATTCATTAAATGTCTACCAATATTCCTATATAAAAACTCTTTTAACTTTGACATTTTCTGTCTATGTTCCCTAAAAAACTCATCTGGCGAATCATACACTCCAAAATCATTATTAATACCCTCACTTTGAATATAAGTATTATTTAAATTCCAATCAATAATCGGATTCTTCAAATCCTTAGTCGCAACACCATAACCAAAAAACATTCCACTACAATTCTTAAACTTTTCCTTCAGTTTCTCCAAATACTCTTTATCTAAAATAAAGCCCTCGAGCTCATACCATTTATCCTTATAAAACACTTCAACCCAACTATGAACTACATTCCTAGGAGCACTATTATATACAAATCCAGTCATTGCTCCTTTCTGCAACTTCTTATCAATAGTAAAGCCATGAATTCGACAAGGTATCCCAACGCCTCTTAAAAGTGCCATAAACAAAATACTCTTCGTATTACATTGCCCATACCCATCACTTAAAATCCTACTAGCCGCCATCTCATCACAAACATTATATCCAAATAACATCTCATCTCTTACAAAATTATATATTTCTTTTATTTTATTAAAATCATCTAACTTATCAAAGCCTCTACTATCAATAAGTTTTAAAATATCTAAACAAGAATAATCTAACAACTCAGTCTCCTCTAAATATCTATCCACACTTCTTCTCCTCCTCTACATAAAAAGACATAAGTCTCCTTATATCTTTAAATATCAAAATTAAAACTAAATAATTAACTATTCTTAATTTTATTAACAAAAGAATTAATTTTACCAGCCCAACTATTTCCTTCAGCATATCTAGGAGCAATCTTTTCAACAGTATCAAGACCAACACCATAATAATTCTTATATAAATTATAAACAAAACCAACAATACCCTCATCTAAAGTATTGAACTTCTTATATCTACCACCATTACAACCAGGACTACCTTTTTGACCACCTACATTAAAACAAGTTCTCGCTAAATTAGAACATTTAGAACCACAACCAGTTTCATGTAACATAATTGCTGTCGCAACATAAGGATCAACACCATTATTTATACAAGTAACCGCAATAAAATATCCTTTACCAGCCAAAAGATCATTACCCAAGTTTTTATCTAGTTTAGCCGCAAGCTCTTCTATTGTTAACCCATCAAAAACTTCAACCCTAGGTGGAATTAAAACTGAAGCTGGAGCAGTCTCCATATCAATAGCTGTAATAGAAGAATCATCCACTCTATACTCCGTCATACTCTTACTAAGAGTACTATCAGAAGCTGTAACATTATCAGTATTTACCTCATTAAAAGAAAGAAAATCATCATCCTGCAAATCAACTTTCTCTTGAAGTTTTAAACCAATAGAAACCATCAAAACTGAAATTATAATTAAAAGACAACTAATAATCTTAGTCTTTCTCATTAAATTCACCTCAACTATATAAATAGTTTATATTATTCTATGTAAAAAGTCAAACACCTATCTTTTAATTCTAAAAGTATTAGGAGCCTTCTTATAAACAACATTTAAAGCAATAACTATATATATCAACGTAAATATAACTCCAAATATAGAAAAATATAAAGAAGATATTCTCATATCATTAAATGAATAACAAATAAAATAAGTAAGTAATGAAACTAATGTATAAGAATAACTCTTCATCTCCAAATCTTTATTATATGGTTGTAACAAATAATAAAGTACCAAATAATGTACTGAGAAAAATACACTAAGTATAACTATAAATAACGCTAACGAAACATAATTAATAACACTACTACCACCAGTAATACCAAGTAATACTAAATATCCTATCACAATAGCAAATGCTGGTAATAAATTAATTTTAATAATCGTTACTAATCTTTTCTTAAACAAGTTAACTATAACATTCTCATCTCTATAAAAATTATATGTAAGCATAGCATGATCACAATTATAAAACATTGCCTGCGTAACAACAGCACCTCTATTAATAAAATACATAATAAACACCAACCAACCTGGTCTATTAAGTATAAAATCATGAATACTATTAAAAGCATCTTTATTATTAAAAGAAATAAATCCTAAAACAACAGCCACAATAAGAATAATAACACTAATTCTCTTAGCACTTCTCATTAGTATTTCTCTATGTCTTTCAAAAAATATTGTATTAAACAAGTCATAACCCTTTTTATTCTTAATCTTTTTCTCTTCAATTACTCTATCTTTATCTTTTATTCTAACCATATTTTGTCTAGCATAACTAGTACTCTCACTTGAATTCATAGCGGCTTTCAAAGTATTAAGCTTCTTATAAATAATTTTATAATCATCCACCCTCATCAAATACTTATAACAAAATATACTAAGTATAAAAAATACCAAAGTACATCCATAAATAACACTATCAGGTATAAAAACCCCCACAAAAGGTAAAGCCGAAATAAATAACAAAACACCAAGTACAACTAAAGTATTTCTATAATCTGCTGTAAAAACATAACCCTTCTTCTTATAAAAGAAAACCGTAAAAGCTTCACCTATAACTCTAGCAAAAATACCAAATAAAATAAGAGCAATACATTCCAATAACGAATAGTCTAAAACAAAAGAAAATACAAAAAATCCCAACGAATTAAGTATCAAAGATAATAACAAAGTCCAAAATAAAGTAGCCTTCATAAATACTTTAGCATTCATATTAAAAAGAACAATACAAAAATACTTCTTAGTATTAACACTTAAAATATTACCATTAATAAACATTCCAATAATAGTAAAAATAAAATAAATATGAATAAAAGTCTTTGTAACATTATTAGGACTTATAATACCACTAATAAAATATAATACAAAAAAATATAATAATCTATATACAATAAATCTAATAGTAGATAAAACTATACTAAATACCCTAGCAAACTTCTTTAATCCTTGTCCCTTATATACATCATCATTTAATAAATCCCTAAATATAGGTAATTTCTTAATAAAATGCATATTAGCATTAATAGCGTAAGTTAAATCTATCTTTAAAGACATTTTCAAAGCATTAATCATTTTTCTGTTCCTTTAAACAATGAATAATCTTATCTTTATATTTCTTTGTATTTAAATTTTTCTTTTCTACAAGTTCTAACTTTTTATTATTAAGTATTATAATCTCATCACATAAATCCATTGCTATTTCTAAAATATGTGTTGAAAATATAATGATATGTTCATCTTTTAAAGATCTAAGTATCTTTTTCATCTCATCTTGAACAACTACATCTAAAGAAGTTAATGGTTCATCTAATAAAATAACTTTCGGATGAGCAATTATATTTATTAAAATCTGCATCTTATTCTTCATACCATGTGAGTAATCTTTTAACAACTTATCTTGATCTTCTTTTTCTATATCAACAACCTTAAAATAATCATCTACTGTCTTATCTTTATCTATACGTTCCTTGTTAATTTCCATAAAAAAACTTAAAAACTCTCTAGCCGTCAAAAACTCTGGTACTATTGGTGTTGAAACAACATAGCCTATATCACTAGTTGAAAGTTCATTCTTTCCATACTCATTTTCTAAATAAAATTTTCCAGAATCTATATCAATATCTTGATTCAACGAATTAAAAAAAGTAGTTTTACCTGCACCATTTCTTCCAATAAGTCCATAAATTTTACCAGTTTCAAAAGTAAAATCTATATCATCTAAAACTAATCTTTCCCCAAAGCTCTTAGTCAAACCAACTACTTCAAGTTGCATAAAATCACCTCTATGAACTATTATAGCAAGGAAAAAGAATAAATGCTATTAACATTTATTCTTTTGGTAAATCAAAATCTTTAAAACCATTTACATAATTTTGTTCATATCTATATGCATCTCTACACATATCCTCAAGTCCTAGCTCTGCTTTCCAACCTAATTCTTCATAAGCTTTAGTAGGATCAGCATAACAAGCAGCTATGTCACCTGGTCTTCTAGCAACTATCTTTCTTGGTACTTTTACATTATTTATTCTCTCATATGCATCAGCAAGTTCCAATACACTATAACCATTACCAGTTCCTAAGTTATAATAACTTGGTCCTGTACTATTAACAGCCTTTTCAATAGCCTTTAAATGACCTTTAGCTAAGTCAACAACATGAATATAATCTCTAACTCCCGTTCCATCTGGTGTATCATAATCATCACCAAATACACTTAGAATTTCTAACTCACCAGTTGCTACCTTCATAATATAAGGCATTAAATTATTAGGAATTCCATTAGGTGATTCTCCAATTAAACCAGAACTATGAGCCCCTATTGGATTAAAGTAACGTAAAATAACTGCTGAGAACTTATCATCAGAAACACATACATCCTCTAAAATTCGCTCATTAAATAACTTGGTTGTTCCATAAGGATTAGTCGTTGATAATGGAAAATCCTCACGAATTGGTAAACTCTTAGGTGAACCATATACAGTTGCACTAGATGAAAATACAAATGCCTTAACATCATACTTTTTCATAACCTTACATAATTTAAGAGTTGATAAAATATTATTTTCATAATAATTAATTGGTAAAGAAACAGACTCTCCAACAGCTTTATAACCAGCAAAATGAATAACTGCATCAATCTTATTTTCAGAAAAAATTTTATCTAAAGCAGCTTCATCACAAACATCATCCTCATAAAATTTAAAATCTTTTCCAGTAATATATTTAATCTTATTTTTAACAGAAATATCAGCATTATACAAATTATCAACTACTACAATATCATATCCAGCATTAAGTAATTCAACACAAGTATGACTACCAATATATCCTAATCCTCCAGTAACTAATATATTCATTATATACCTCCATAGAATCTTTTATATTCTTCTAAAACTAACAGCATTTCCTTACAAATACCTACATTAATTTTACCACTATCTAAAGCCTCATGCAAGAAATCTTCCAAATCATCAAAAGCTATATAATACAAGTTAAAATCAGATAACCTCTCTAACTCATCATAATTAGTCTCATCTAAATTAGGAACATCATCACACAAGACTCTATAATAGAAAATACTATTATAAACATTTTTCTCAGTACCAAAATAATTTTTAGCATAAGTAACAATCTGCATAAAAGGTCCATCTATCTCACAAATATTAATACCAGTTTCTTCTTTTATTTCTCTAAGTAAAGCACTTCTCATATCTTCACTATTACCTACATGTCCTCCAGGAAACTGATAAGTATTATTGTTATAAGCAATTAGTATTTCATTTTTACTATTTATTATTAATCCCTTAACCCTAGTAACTTCATAATCTAAGTCACTTAGACTCAAGTTATCGTCATTGATAAGTATTTGCCTCATTATAATCTCCTCTAGTAAATATATCTTTCCCAATAATCAACAACAGAAGAACTAACCGTAGTAAAATAAGTTTCTATCATAGTTGATAAATAATTAGACTTTTTCCATATTGGATAATCATTAGAATCGTAACAACTATATTTAACACTAGCAGTCATATATTCAAATGTTGATGCTCTATCTTCATTAGCACTAGTCTGTGCATAATTATTAACAAAATATGATCCTGGCGTACCAGTCTTACTATATGAATAAGAACTATTTTCTACTCCATAAGTAAAATCTAATGGATTAAAACTATTCCAGGCCGTAAATCTACCTCCAGCACTTTCAATATAATGTTCAATGTAATGTAACATTTCATGATGAAAACTCTCATCAAAAGGAAAATCAGTTGCTATAGAAATAATTGTTCTTCTAGGAGCAAAATCTGTAACACCAGTAACATTTTCAGCACTATAATTTTTAATAAGATAAACGTTTAATGACATATTTTGTTTAGAAAACTCTCTAAAAAATCCATTAGGATACATAGAAAGAGCTGTATTTAATTGTTCCAAAATACTCTTCATAACATTAGTATCAGTAATAGCCGTAGTCCCAAGACTACCAACTACATATCCATTAGTCTCACTACCATATAAAACTTTAATACCATATGTATCCTCTATTTGTTTTCTATAATTAGTAAGAGGATCAACAACAGGTGTAGAATCAGGTGTTGGTTCTGGTGTTGGCGTAGGATCAGGTATCGGAGTACTAGGTGTTGTATTAGAACCACTATTATTACCAGTATTATTATTTGAACTATTAGTATTAGAACCAGTATTAGTATTACCATTATTAGTACTAGGATTTAAATCAGTACCAGAACTTGTATTATTCCCAGTATTATCATTAGTAATTGATGTATCACTACTACCATTATTTGTATTCGTATTAGTATCATTACTATTAGTAGCAGGAGGCTTACCATCATTAGTAGTAATTGTAACCTCTCCTGGATTATCATTTGCTTTATCAACATCTCTAATCGGATCTAAAACATCACTTGTAGAAAAATTCATATATAATCCAGTCATAATTAAAAGAATTGCAAAGAATATCATAATTGAAGCAATCTTATTAGTTAGCTTAGTACTCATTATATCACCCTATCATAAGTTGATTATAACAAAGTCAAAAAAAAAAGAAAGCCTTAAGCCTTACCTTTACAAATTAAACAAGTAAAGTAAAACTAACCAGCTTTCTTAACTAATGTATTAGCTCTATTTATTTGACTAATCTCATCATATAATTGTTGAGCTTCCTTTTGTTTTCCCTCATTATATAATTGTTTAGCTCTATTCATCATTTCTTCTATATTATTTTGTTTAGGCATAACTGCATCTTGCCCAAAATCCAATAGTCTTCTTTGTCCATCTAGTGAAGCAGCAAGTTTTTCCATCTGACTCTTGTTAACCAAAATCGCCTTAACTTTATCAGAACTTAACTTTACTATTCTAGTTCTATTTCCTAAATTAGTCTCATTATTTTGAATACTCTCATTAACTCCAACAGGTCCATTAGTATAAGCAGCAAGTAATGATGAAATAGGACTATTAGAAACATTATTATTACTATTTATAACAGTATCAACTCTAGGTATTGATACAACTTGATCATTATTAGAAACAACTTCCTGTGTTGTCATAGGTCTTTCTAAATCTAATTCTTTTTTTTCTGAAACAGAAGGCATATCTACAATAGGCTTTTGAGTCTTCTCTTGTTGTTCTCCATTAACTAAAGGAGCTCTCTCTTCAATTGCATCAGTACTTCTAGTATTATTAAAAATTCCTTCAAATATATTAGGCATCTTAGGTAATACTGGAGCCTCTACCCTTATTGATGGAGCTAAAACAGATTTACTTTTCTCATCTGGAACTACTTCCTTCTTTACAGGCATAGGAATAACCTGCTTATTTTCTGAAACATTCAAGTCACTAGCATTAATAACAGTCTCAGAAATAGCATCACTATTATTAGCTTTTTCTTCCCTTCCTTCTTCTATTTCAGAAGTATCCTTATTCATAACCTCCTGTTTTTTCGAAGAAATATCAAGTATTTTAATTGGTATTCCAAGTAATTCAAATTGTTCAAAACTCTCACTCAAATTATCAGCATTTTCTGCAACCTTAATCAAACAAGCAATATACTCATCTTTTTTACTTGCATCTTCTATTTCAGACAATTCTCTTATCTTCTGACAGAAAAAATCACATAAATTTGCTTTTAAGTCTCGAATAGTACTATCATTATTATCTAGTCCCATATTCTCACCACCTAAACATTAGCAATTTTCTTTAGAAGACGTTGAACTTCATTCCATTCACCATCATCAATAATCTCTTGAATTTTAAGGCCTTCACTATCTTTAAACAATCTAGAAATATATATAATCTGATCTCCTTCTGCTCCTCTAATTTCATTCTTTGTATACACAATATAATGCTTTAAATTATCATCAGAAACTAAATAAGTAACAAGAAAAACATCATTCTTATTACCTTCCATATCAATAATTTCAATTGCTCTGCCATTATCCATAGCAAACACCCTCTATTCTAATCATAATTATAGCCGATTTTAAATTATAAGTAAACTATTTTAATGAACTAAACTACTAAGTTCATCTATTTTTTTACTAAAAACCGAAACAAATTTATCTAACTCTTCAAAAGTAGTAAGATATGACAAACTAATTCTAATACTATGACTAGCCTTAAACATATCATTAGTAACAGCGAGTACTGCTAAAGAATAATTTCCTGTAGAACAAGCAGTCTGTGTAGAAATATAAATATCCTCTTGTTCTAAAGCATGTAACATAGTCTCAGGTTTAATTCCAGGTAAACTAACATTAACTATATAAGGTAAGCAAAACTCATTACTATTAACATCTACATTTAAATTACTTAATTTACTAATTAAATATTTATGTAATTCTTCTACATGCTTATTTTTATTTTCAAAATCTAAATAAGCAAGTCTTAAAGCCTTAGAAAAAGAAACAATCAAAGGAGTAGCTGGTGTTCCAGATCTAAATATAGTAGTAGACTTACCACCATGAATTAAAGGTTCAATATCAATTCTACTCTTCTTAATTAAACAACCTATACCCTTCATTCCATAAAACTTCTGTGCAGAAACACTTGCTAAATCAACCATTGATAAATCTACTTTCATCTTACCAATACATTGAGTCATATCACTATGAAAAAACACCTTAGGATGACGTCTTATAACCTCACCAATAGCTCTGATATCTTGTACTACTCCAACTTCACTATTAACAGCAGCAATACTTACCAAAACAGTATCATCTCTAATTAAATTCTCTAAATCTACTAAATCAACAATTCCATTACTATCTAATTTAACATAACTAACATCATATCCTAAAGATTGCATATATTTTACAGTCTCATTAACAGAAGAATGTTCAAGTTCCGTAGTAATTATATGTTTCCCAGTATGCTTAGCACATATACCCTTAATAGCTAAATTATTAGACTCACTTGCTCCAGAAGTATAAATAATCTCATTAGGATTAACCTTAAGTATTGAAGCAACTTGATTAGTAGCTGCATCAATTAACTTTTTAGCCTCCACTCCTAACTTATGTAAAGAATTAGGATTACCAATATAATTCTTAGTAACTAAAACATAAGTATCTAAAACTTCTTCATTAACAGGTGTTGTTGCACTATAATCTAAATAAATCATTATTTCACCTCATTATACTATTCATTATCTCCAGAAATATGATAAAGATCATAGTTAATTCTAGCAACAGCTAACTCTATAGTCATAAGCTTTTCACTATCATCTAAATTCTCATCTTCCTCTAATAATTTTACTATTTTATCAGCAATTTTAATAATTTCATCTTTATTCTCATGTAAATTAATTTTATCCATCATATAATTCAAAAAAATCACCTCTTAAAAATATTATACTATAAATTATCTAATCTTTATATTCTTTTATAATATCATATAACTTTTGCATTCTTAAATCCAACTTATCTATATCCATTGCACAAGCTATCAACTCATCTTTTATCTCTTTAGGAACTCTCTTAGGTAACTTATAATCAAGTTTATGTTCCAAACTAGCCCAACAATCCATTGCGACTGTTCTAATCTGTATTTCAGCTTCTACATACTCTGTAATCTCTTCTAAATGTAAAGGAACTAATACATTTAAATGATAACTACTATATCCCGAATCTTTAGGATTTTTAATATAATCAGTTTCTTCTTTTATAATAAACTCATTAGATGACTTAATAATATTAACAATATCATAAACATCAGAAATAAAAGAACAAACTATTCTAAAACCTATCATATCATGAACATACTTTACTAAATTATAAGTATTAAACTCTTGTTTTTTCTTTTTTAATTTATTACAAGCACTATCTATTGACTTAATTCTTGATTTAACATGTTCAACAGGATTGTAATTACATTTATATTCATGCTCTTTAAGTAAAATATCTATCTCTGTTTCTAACTTTTTCTTTGCAAACTCATACTTAAGCATTATCTCCTTAAATTCTTTTTCTTCACTAAAATTCATTAAACCTCCTATTTATTCGTATTTTGATAATAATCTCTCTCCGCTATAGAAGAAGAAACACTATCTAATTCTTCATAATCTGCCACATCATCATAATTAAACACATCTTCTATTAAATAAAGTATCTCTTTTAAACTACTACAATTCTTATAATCTATATCATACCTATTAAGAACCTCTATCTCATAATTAGTTAGGGAAAGTCCATTCTCCAAATTAACTAATTCTAAAGACTTAAAATCTAAATTAGATACTATCTCATCTATATTATATTCCATAACCAAAGTATCCTTTCAATACATTAAAAATAGAACTTATTTAAAGCTCTATTTACATACATAACCATTATTCTTTAAATGAGTCATTAACTCTCCTTCAGTATACTTATCATTAATACTTAAAGTAACTACATCACTACTCTTAGTATTAGGATTAATCTTAATCTGTAACCCATCATTATCATAGAATTCAATATTATTAAGTATAATAGTTTCATTATTTTTAGCTTTAACAGTAACAGTCAAATAATTATCTCCTGTTGTAATTTTAACTGTATATTTATCTAAATATGCATAAGACTTTTCTAAAGCAAATTTAAATTCTTCTAAGTACTTATCATCTTCTAAATATTTATCTGGAAAAATAATAGTCTTAGTAAGTGTCATTTCACTTATTTTATTACTATCTAATGAGGTTGTTAAATTCTCACTTATAGTAATTCCTAAATCATTAGTACTTTTCTTACTACATTCTACATATGGCTGTTTTGCTGTTGCAATTAAATAGAAAATAATGACAATCATAATTACTACAATAACAATTGGAAATACTCTATTTTTCTTTTCTCTCATTATAACCACCTCTCTACATTATTATATCAACAACAAAATAATAGTCAAGCAAAAGAAAAAGTACCCCAACTATTGAGGTACTTAGTATATTATTTAATTTCAATAACTTTTCTATTATCAACTTCTGCTTTTTTAGGAACAGTAATTTTTAAACATCCATCATTAAATGTAGCATCTATTTTATCTTGATCTAAATCACCAAGATAGAAAGATCTTTCATATTTACCATAAACTCTTTCACGACGAATGTAGTTTTTATTTTCATCTTCTTCATTATTTTCACTATTCTTAGAAGCAGTAATTGTTAAATAACCATCTTTAGCTTCTACTGAAATATCATTTTTTGAAAAACCAGGAATATCCATTTCAATATGGTAATTTCCATCTTTCTCATAAATATCACATTTCATATTTTGTTCCCTCTTAGTTGGTAAAAAATCATCAAAAACATCATCTAAATAAAATTTTCTTGGAATTAAATCCATACTTATCATCTTCCTTTCATTTACAATATAAGTTATACCACTATTTTTAGCACTTGTCAATATTAAGTGCTAATTATTATTAATATTTCCAAAAAAAATTAAAATATTCCAACAACTTATGATATACTATATACAAATAGAATAAAGATGAGGTAAACAAGAAATGAATAACTTAGAAAAAGAAAGAAAAAGTCTCGAAACGATAGACCTAATAATTATTTACTCAATAATACTCACTATAATAATTGCCATAATAGGAACAATAATTTGGGTAAACTATAATCATAATAAAGAACAAAAAATAGAAGATTCTTCATACACAAATATTCCAGATAATAAAACTTTTAAATATAAAATTGAAGATAACAGAATTGTATTTTTCAATGGTAAAAAAGTTGTAGATACTTACACTTGTCTAAGTAAATGTGAAATAAAAGAAAAAGAAAGTAATCAGTTTTCAATAGACTATGACTCATTTATACCAATCTATGATAACAATAAATATATAATTTATAATATCGATATAAAATCAACTTATTATACATTTGATACATATCCAGAAAAAACTCTAAATAAAAAAGTTGGTATCATTACTAAAGATGGTAAAAAAGGTCTAATCAATCAAAACGGTGGTCTAATTCTAAATACAGAATTTAATGATATTGAAGTAACTGAAAACTACACAGTAACATTACAAGCAGGAATAGTAAATATTTATAATAAAGACAACATAAAATTAACAAATAGTGAAATAAAAAATATTTATCAAGTACTACCACTAGAAAAAGATAATAAATTATACTTATATCTTACTGATGTAAATGCTTCTAAATCAGTAATAGAATATAACGCAATCACAAAAACATTTAGTTAAGAAGGTTATTCCTTCTTTTTTTTGTAAAAAAAATAGAGACAAATTAATATCTCTACTTATTCTTGAACTATTTCAAATTTAGCTATATATTCATTAACTAATTTAATAACTTTATTGTATTCAACAGTTAACTCTTCAAAATTAGAATTAACAAAGTTAACATCTTCTTCCTTACTCTTTAACTCATGTTGATAACTAATATCAGCTAACTTCATAAATCCTAAGTACTTACAATCACTCTTTAAAGAATGAACCTCAATTGCATAATCATGCATGTTAGCCTCTTCTTTATATTGATTAATTCTAGCCCATTTAGAAACAACATCAGATATAAAGTCTCCTAAAGTCATATTATACATTTCCATATCACCAAGTAATTCCAAAGACTTATCCATATCAACACCATTATCACGTAAGAACTTTTCCATAGCTGCATCACTCTTATCAGTTGAAACCTCTACCTTTACATCAGATTTTTCTTCAACTGTTTTTTCAGTAACAGGCTCTTCTACCTTAGTCTCAGGAACCTCAGCCTTTTCTTCAACTGGCTTCTCAGTAACAGGCTCTTCTACATTAGTCTCAGGAACCTCAACCTTTTCTTCGACAGGTTTCTCAGTAACAGGTTCTTCTGCCTTAGTCTCAGGAACATCAACCTTTTCTTCAACTGGCTTCTTAGTAACAGGTTCTTCTACATTAGTTTCAGGAACTTCAGCTTTTTCTTCAACTGGCTTCTCAGTAACAGGCTCTTCTACATTAGTCTCAGGAACATCAACCTTTTCTTCGACAGGTTTCTCTGTAACAGGTTCTTCTGCCTTAGTCTCAGGAACATCAACCTTTTCTTCGACAGGTTTCTCTGTAACAGGTTCTTCTGCCTTAGTCTCAGGAACCTCAACCTTTTCTTCAACTGGTTTCTCAGTAACAGGTTCTTCTGCCTTAGTTTCAGGTACTTCAGTCTTTTCTTCGACTGGTTTTTCAGCAGCAGGTTCTTCTACTTTAGTCACAGGAACCTCAGCTTTTTCTTCAACTGGCTTCTTATCAACAATAGACTCTTCTTCTCTAACGTAAGTCTTTCTTTCACCTACTACTCCAAGAGTTTTACCATCAAAGAACTTATGAATAATTCTATCAAGTTCTAACGTATCGATAGGCATTGGTAAATAAGCATCAAATCCTTCAGCTAAATATTTTTCTCCCATACCATTCATAACATTAGCTGTTAAAGCAACTATAGGTGGAATTTCATAATCATCTAAACGACGAAGTATCCTAATAGTTTCAATACCATCCATACCAGGCATCATATGATCTAGGAAAATAATATCATAATGGTTACCATACTTAAATTTATAAATACAATCTTTACCAGACTCAGCAGTATCAACCTTGAAGTTATACTTCTTAAGTAATCTTTCAGATACCTTTAAATTCAATGGACTATCATCAACTACTAAAGCTGTAAAATCAGTACAATCTAAGAAGTCTTTAACTCTAGTTATTGCATTAGACTGAGTAACACTACCAATTGGTGTTGGATCAATAACCTTTAAAGGAACATCAACATAAAACGTTGTACCAACTTCATACTCACTCTCAAACCAAATTTTGCCACCCATTAAATCAACAAACTTCTTAGTAATTACAAGACCTAATCCTGTACCTTCAATCTCATTAGAAACAGCATTATCAAGTCTCGAAAACTTCTCAAAAAGCTTCCCAAAATCTTCTTTTTTAATACCATAACCAGTATCAGAAATTTTAATATGTAAAAGTATAGAATCAACACCAGTCTTTTCTGATACCATTGATACTCTAATCTTACCAACTTCTGTATACTTAACAGCATTATTTGTAATATTTAATAATACCTGATAAAGCTTAGTAGCATCAGCATAAACCTTAGAAGGAATCTGCTCATCCATATCTACATATAACTTAACCGGACTATTACCCAATCTAGATTCAATAACACTAGATAAATCATTAACAATCTTAGCAACACTACACTCTCTATTAGCTAAAGTATCATTACCAGATTCAATCTTCGAAATATCCAAAATATTATTAATAATATCTACTAAGTTAGTACCAGCCGTAGCAATACTTTGAATATCAACTCTAGCATTTTCTTCATTAAACTCACTTGTATTAAGTAGTGAATCACTAAAACCTATAATAGCATTCATTGGAGTTCTAATTTCATGAGACATATTAGATAAGAAATCCGTCTTAGAGCTATTAGATTTATCAATATCAGATTTCAAATCATCTATCTCATCAGCTAAATGAATATCTGGATTTTCAAGAACAAAATATAAGAAGAATACTTGTAGTGAACAACTAATTACATAAACGCAAACTTGATTGACTAATATTTGTGCAACAAGTAAAATTAACATAACAAGCATTATTAAACTAATAACAATTCTCTTTTTAGCATCAGATATTTCTCTACAAGTAGTATACATAGAAATGAACACACAAGTACACATTACTGTTAAACATGCAAGAATCATATACTCAGCAATTCCAGAAATAAATCCTGAATTAATAGTATTAAAATCTGCCTTAGGTAAAACTAAATAAGTTATGAAATTTAATATAATTGAAATAATAATAACTAATACTACAGGACATTCCTTACATAACTCTTTTAGAGTTTTAGACTTTAAATCACATAAATAAACAAAACTATATATACAAAATATTCCTATCCATAAGATAAATCCTAACCGATGAACAATCGCTATAATATTAGAAACAATTGGAGAATTAAAATATCCTATAGAAACAATATAAAACAATTCTGAAATTAACATAAAAAGTACAGTAGTTAACATAGCAGCATATAGTCTACTTCTCATAACTGGTGGTCTAACTTTAGAATAATATATAGTAGCAAGGAAACCGGTGAATGCTAAACAAGTTAGAACAAAGAATAAACTAGCTGAAATATTATCTCCTAAATTAAATATACTAGTCATTAAAATCATTCACCATCACCTCCTAAGTACTTTTGCAAAATCTTATGCAAATCCTTATATTTAAATGGCTTAGCTAGATAATCAGTAAATCCTTCACTAATATATCTATCTCTAGAACCCGAATAAGAATTAGCTGTTAAAGCAATAATTGGAATTGTACAACCATCATCTCTTAAAATATGAACAGTAGCAATACCATCTAAATCAGGCATCATATGATCTAAGAATAAAACATCATAATGATTCTTCTTAATTAAATCAATACAATCTCTACCATTTAAACAACTATTAACTTCTAAATTAAATTGTTCTAATAAACGTGTAGCTAATTTAATATTAACAATATTATCATCAACTACTAATACTTTTTTACCAGATAAATCAAGAGGTTTTCTTTCAACGACACCAGAATTATCAAATGAAATAGCACCAACTTTCATATCATCAACAACTGCTTGATCAAGACTAATAAGATATCTTGTACCCTTTCCTTTTTCATTTCTAAAGTCAATTGTACCACCCATAATATCTACAAGTCTTTTAGCAACTATTAATCCCAACTTAACACTATCAGTACCAATAGAAGCACCCTCTTCAGAAAAATCTTCAAAACTCCTATTAAATTCAGCTTCAGTCATTTCATGACCTGTATTAGCAACAATTAAACTCAACTTATAATTCTCACCAACATAAGCTCCACCAACATCTAAAGATACACTACCGAACTTAGTATGACTAATAGCGTTAGCTAAAGTATTAACAAGTATCTTATATATTTTATCAGAGTCTCCCTTAAACTTAGTAGGAATATTTCCATCAACATTTATCTTAAAATCTAACACATCACGACTTACTTTAGCTGATGTAACACTATTAATTTCCATTAATAAATCTTCAATTCTATACTCTTTACTCTCTAAAGTTTCTTTACCAGATTCAATTCTAGAAATATCAAGAATATTATTAATAAGCTCAAGTAAATCACCAGAAGCCTGTTTAATATCCTTAACATCATGTTTAACCAAATCTTGTGTTAAATTCTTCTCTTCAAGTAAAGCTTGACTAAATCCTAAAATAGTATTCATAGGAGTTCTAATCTCATGAGAAATACTTGATAAGAAATCACTCTTTGCCTTATTAGCAATCTCAGCTTCACGACGACTTTCCTCAGCTTGAGCTAATAACTTAGTATCCTGACTTTCAACCGTAAAGAACAAAGCATTAATTAAGAATACATACATTATATAAATCATATTAAAACGATACTCAAATACTACAAATACAATTATTGAAAAGAACAAAAACACAACACTAAAGTAAGCTACTGGAACAGTTAACTCTTTAGGATTAGTTTTCTTATACTTCCAAATCATAATAACTGAAGCAATTGCTCCCATTAAAGATAAAATATATATAGGATACATTCCCGGTCCACAAATTAATAAATAATTAGGATTAATATTAGTGTGATATGCAATTGGTAACATAAAAGTAAGTAAATAAATTAACATATCAATAACTATTAAAGAAGCACCAAGTACTCTTCTAACTTTAGTATAATTCGTAATAAGTGCCTCATTTATTGTAACCGAATAAATATAAACTAACGATACCGAAGTAAATATTATATCAGCTAAAATATGCATCCGACATAACACTTCTGTAAAGACTGGATGCTTATCCATCCCCGCTATAGCAACAACACAACCTATATCAAGAAATCCTAAAAATACTAAGAATATTACTAAAATAGTAAAAAATAAATTAGCTACTTTTCTTTCACTTTTTACTCTTCTTTTCCATAAATATAGGCACATTATAACAATTGAATAACATAATCCGACTAAACTTATCGCAGAACTAAATAACACAAAGCACACTCCCTTTTATGTAGTTAAAACACCAAAATATCCTAACTTCCCATCTTCTATTATCTAAAAATAATTTTACAATAAATAGAATGAAAAGACAACCTAATAAAAGAAAAAAGAATAACAAATTTGCATTCTTTAATCTTTAATATCCCATTTCCAATTTTTAATATATGGCATATCTTCTCCATATTCTCTAATATAGTTTTTATGCTTTTCTAACATATCTAAACACCAATCAACTAAAGCCTTAGAAACATCTTTATATCTTGGTATTTCTTTTAATACTGCTATTACTAAATGGAATCTATCTATTTCATTTTGCACTCTTATATCAAAAGTAGTTGTAATTGTACCTTCTTCTTTATATCCATGTACATGTATATTTCTATTTTCCCTTTTATATGTTAATTGATGAATTAATGATGGATATCCATGGAAGTTAAATATAATTGGTTTATTCTTTGTAAATATAGCATTATATTCTTGATCACTCATACCATGTGGATGTGTCTCTGGAGATTGTAATTTCATTAAATCTACTACATTAACTACTCTAATCTTAATACCTTTAACAGTCTTTCTTAATATATCAACTGCTGCTAATGTCTCAAGTGTTGGAGTTTCTCCACAACAAGCCATTATAACATCAGGATTTCCTCCATCATTACTAGCAAAATCCCATACTCCAAGTCCCTTAGTACAATGTTCTTTTGCTTGTTCTTTTGTTAACCATTGAGGTCTAGGATGCTTAGAAGCAACTATTACATTTACATAGTTCTTTGTCCTAATACAATGTTCAAAACAAGAAAGTAAACAGTTTGTATCTGGAGGTAAATACATCCTAACAACATCTGCTTTTTTAGTAACTAAATGATTCAAGAATCCTGGATCTTGATGTGTATATCCATTATGATCCTGTTGAAAAACATGTGATACAAGTAAATAATTCAAAGACGCTATTGGTGCTCTCCAAGGAATCTGATTACATACTTTTAACCATTTAGCATGTTGACTAGCCATAGAATCAACTATTCTAACAAACGCTTCATAACTATGAATAAAACCATATCTACCAGTAAGTAAATATCCCTCTAACATACCTTGACATAAATGTTCAGATAAGTATGAATCCATTACTCTACCAGTATTAGATAAATATTCATCATCCGGTCTAATAGTTTTAAAATTCCAAGTTCTATTTTCAACTTCAAATACATGATTAAATCTATTAGACAATGCCTCATCTGGTCCAAATATTCTAAAGTTCTTATTTTCTTTATTTAATACAAATACATCTCTTATATATTTACCAAGTTCCATCGTATCTTGTCCAACTATACACCCTGGAGTCTTAACATCAACTGCATAATCTTGCCAATTAGGTGTATTTATCTCTTTTAATAACAATCCTCCATTAGCATAATTACTAGCTCCCATACATTTACTTGGTGTAGGACACAACTCTCTAAGTTCTTTTATAAGTCTACCATTCGCATCAAATAACTCTTCTGGATGATAACTTAGTAACCACTTTTCTATTACTTTAATATTCTCAGGATTATCTCTTGTTATTGGAATTGGAACTTGATGAGCTCTAAAACTTCCTTCCATTCTCTTAGCTCCTACTTCTTTAGGACCAGTCCAGCCCTTTGGAGTAGTTAAAACTATCATTGGATAATTACCAGTTCCAGTTTTCTTAATTTTCTTTATATCTTTAACAACCTTTTCTAATGTCTCAGCCATCTTCTCATGCATCTTCATTGGATCAGATCCAGAAACAAAATATGGTTTCCAACTAAGTCCATAGAAAAAGTCTTCCATCTCTTCTTCACTCATTCTACCAAAGATAGTAGGATTAGCAATCTTAAACCCATTACGATGTAAAATTGGTAATACTACACCATCAGTCTTAGGATTTAAAAATTTATTTATATTCCAAGAAGTCGCTAAAGGACCAGTCTCAGCTTCTCCATCTCCTACAACACAAGCTGCTATTAAATCTGGATTATCTAAAACAGCACCAGCTGCATGTGATAAACTATATCCTAATTCTCCACCTTCATGAATAGATCCTGGAGTTTCAGGAGCAACATGTGATGATACTCCCCCTGGGAAACTAAATTGTTTACATAGCTTTTTAAGACCTGCCTCATCCTCAGTTATTTCTGGATAAAACTTAGTATATACTCCCTCTAAATAATTATTAGCAATCATAGCCTGACCACCATGTCCAGGACCTGATAAATATATCATTTTTAAATCATATTTCTTTATAATTCTATTCAAATGCATATAAATAAAATTTTGTCCAGGAGCAGTACCCCAATGCCCAACTACATTAGGTTTAATATCAGTTATAACAAGTCCTCGTCTAACTAAAGGATTATCTAACAAATATAATTGAGCAACAGACAAATAATTTAATGCCCTAAAATACTTATTCATTAAATTTAATTCTTTTCTAGATAACACCGGCATAAACACCCTCCTATTCTTAATATATTATAGCCCAAACACAAAAAAAGATAAAGATATTTTTCATCTTTATCTTATCGTCAAAGTCTAAATAATAGCTTTATCTTCATTACTACCAATAGTACTATTATTATTTATATCAATCTTAGGTTCTGGAATATTTTTTAATGAAACATCATTATTAACTACTTCTTTATTATCATCAACACTACTAGCAGCTGCTACTACATTATTATTTTCTACTGGGAAAGTATTAATATTTTGATTTGTATTATTAACTGTATCATTAACATTCTCTTGATTTACTGGACTAGTCTCTTTTTTACCTTTATTTTTCTTATTTATTACTGAGAAAATAACTCCTCCAATAACTACAACTCCTAAAACTACAAATATAATAATATTAGTTGTATTATATAATGCAAATTCAAACTCTAAGTTTTCTAAATCACTTGTCTTAGTTAAATCCCAAGTTAAATTCTTACCATCATTATTTACACTAGTTGCATTATTACTAATTGCTTTATATGGTAATTTAACTACAAACTTCATTTCCATATTAGACATATATTGTGAAAAATCATCTGAAGAAAAACTTCCATCATCATCTGAATCATCATAATCACTATCTACATCAGTATAATCATCTTCTCTATAACTATAATCACCATCAGTTGAATCATCATCAGTATCACCTATATCTGAATCATTTGTATCAAACTTTATTTTAGCAGTATATTTATTTTTAAATAATCCTTTTTCTACATAAAATATTTTAGCATCTTTATCTTCATCTGTAAGTCCTGATAAATCATATAAAACATTTTTTTCTGTACTACTAACTTTATTAATATCTAAATTACTAAGAGTAAGATTAACTCCCTCCATACTATCATCTGCATAATCTTCTACTTTAAAACCTTGTTCTTCTAAATTCTTCTTATCTTCATCTGTAAGTAAACTTTCTCCATTTAATAAACTCTTATTAACTGCATACAAAATATTATAATTGATTTTCCCATTCTTACTAATTTCCATTGTAGCATTGAATTTTACGCATCCTGTCAACGTAAATGCTATTATCGCTACAAATAGCACTTTTAAAATCTTAAAACTTCTTTTCATAACTCTCTCCTTATCTTAATACAAGTATAATCGATAAAATATTTTTATTCAAGAAAAAAAGCAAATGATCAAAACACCATTTGCTCCTTTACATCTATTTAGCAATTACTTCACAAATTAATGAACTAATCTCTGTTGGATTATCTATTGGAAGTCCTGCTATCATTTTAGCCTCTGCATATAAAATCTTTGTATATTTATCAAACTCTTCTTTATTACTTGAATATAAGTCTTTTAATTTATCAGCTATTGGATGTTTTTCATTTACTTCAAGTACTTGTTGTGCCTTAATTCCCATATCATTAGGCATAGCATCAAATACCTTTTGCATTTCTATTGAAACATCTCCCTTAGTAGTTAAACATACTGGATGTTTCTTTAATTTATTACTAAACTTAACCTCACTAACATCTCCAATAAGCTCTTTCATATGTTTTAATAAGTCAACATTATCTTCATTTACTTTCTTTAATTCTTCTTTTTCTTCATCACTTTCAAGTCCCAAATCCTCATTTTCAACATTAGCAAACTTCTTACCTTCATATTCTTGAATAGCCGTAATAGCAAACTCATCTACATAATCAGTTAAGTATAAAATATCAAAGTCATGATCTTTTACTTGTTCAACATTAGGCATAGCATCAATTTTCTTAATAGATGAACCAGCTGCATAATAAATCTTTTCTTGTCCATCTTTCATATTATCAACATATTCTTTTAAAGTAACAAGTTTTTCTTCTTTAGCTGAATAAAACATAACTAAGTCTTTTAACTTATCTTTATCAGCACCAAAGTTATTATAAACTCCATACTTTAATTGAACACCAAATGTCTTAAAGAATGAAATATAATTTTCTCGATCATTCTTTAACATATCTTCTAATTCTTTACGAATCTTACTCTCAATATTTTTAGCAATTAATTTCAAGTTATGACTCTCTTGCAATACTTCTCTTGAAATATTTAATGATAAATCTTCACTATCTACAACACCTTTAACAAAACTAAAGTAGTCTGGTAATAGATCAGCACATCTATCCATTATTAATACTCCATTAGCGTATAAACTAAGTCCTTTTTCATAATCTTGTGTATAGTAATCATATGGTGCATGACTAGGTATAAATAATAACGATTTATAAGAACACATTCCCTCTACTGAAGAAGAAATTACTTTTAATGGCTTATCAAAATCATTAAACTTATCCATATAGAAGTTCTCATAATCAGCATCACTTACTTCGCTCTTATTCTTCTTCCATATAGGAACCATACTATTTAATACTTCTATTTCTTTTTTATCTTCATATTCATGTTTCTCTTCATCTTTTAATTCATGATGTGTAATTTCCATCTTAATAGGGAAACTAATATAATCAGAATATTTCTTAACTAATCCCTTAATTTGATATTCATCTAAGTACTTACAATAATCATTTTCCTCTGTATCTTCCTTAATATGTAAAACTATCTTAGTACCATTATCAGTTTTCTTTGCTTTCTTAATAGTATAACCATCTGCGCCTTCACTTTCCCAAGTATAAGCCTCATCACTATCAATTGACTTAGAAGTAACAGTAATCTTATCACTAACCATAAAAGCTGAGTAAAAACCAACACCAAATTGTCCAATAATATTAGTTTTCTCTTCCTTACTCATATTTTCTTTAAAAGCAAGTGTTCCAGACTTTGCTATTGTACCTAAGTTGTTTTCTAATTCTTCCTTAGTCATACCACAACCATTATCAGAAATAGTTAAAGTACGTTTTTCTTCATCTTTTTCTAGTAAAATACCTAAATCTTCTCTTTTAACTTTAATATTTTTATCAGTTAAAGAACGATAATATAACTTATCTAGTGCATCAGACGCATTAGAAATTAACTCCCTTAAAAATATATCTTTATTAGTATAAATTGAATTAATCATTAAATCTAAAAGTCTCTTTGATTCAGACTTAAATTCATGTTTCTCCAAACAAATCATCTCCTTAATCTTGTTCACAATTTATTTATAGCACTATTTTTAGCAGTTGTCAATAATGAGTGCCAATTTAAACAAAAAAAGAAAAAATATAAAAAAGTTATATCTTTCCTAATTTCTCATCTAATTCTAAATCACTATCCAATATCTTTATCAAACCATCCTCATACAAACGCTTATCCAAAGTCTCTAACTTATCGCCAGAAATAATTAAGAACTTATCCTTTTCTAATCCATAACATAAATAGTATTCAGCAACCCCTACTTCAAAATCATGCTTATCATCAACTACCATTAACTTATAAAATTTCTTATAACTTTTATTTCTAATTGCAACTAATACACTATAAATATAACTATCATCATCACTAGAACAATATAAATTAAGTATCTTTCTAGGATTGTATTCAACAACTACCAAAACATTATTTACTATTGCAAAATACTTTCCTCCAATAAACTCTAAAAATAAAACTTCATGTACTTCACTAGTATCAAATAATAAAGTACTAAAATCATCATTAACTAAATCAAAATCAATTGAATATTTATAATCAATAGCCTCATTAGAATTACTAAAAACAGCTAATATTTCTCTACATAATTCATTCATAAAAGATGGAATTCTCTCAAATAAAGTAACAATAACATCAAACATAAAAAGCCATTCACTTGGAATATATCTAGTCGTAACAAATTTATAATCACGTTTATTAATATGAGTATTAATCTCAATATAATAACTATTAATATACTTGTTAATTTTATTTCTAAAAATATCATTTCTAATTAATTTATCATTATCATTAATTGTATTCAAAATATAATTAACAGAAGAAATATCAATAAATTGATAGCAAACATAATCATCTATATATTTATTCTCACATACATCTAAAGGAACAAATAAAACCTTAAATTTCTCTATTCTCTTATTAAATACCAATGCAATATAAAAATTAGACTTATTATAATCTCTAATATATAAATCTAATAAAACACGTTCTTTTTTCTTTTTTAAATACTTTTGTATAACTAAAATACTATTATCCATAACAACCTTTCTATATACTACAAATTAATTTTATCAAAAGAAAAAGACTATTACCAGTCTTATTGTAAATTATTAGTTAACTTGTCGTCTACTAAGTATTTTTTAAGTCTAACTAAATACTGACATCAAAATAGCAGCTATAAAAAATGCACTAGATAGAATCATAATACAAGTTCCTACTACCTCAGCATATCCAAAATTATTTGAATTATTCTTAGTATTCTTCATAAACCATACCTCCGAGTCTACTACTATATATAAAGTATATCAGAAAAACATTTATTAGACAATTAGCTTTTTGAAAAGTCACACAAAAAAACAGTTTATAAAAACTGTTTTTTTCTATTACTTAACTTGTTCAATACTATAATAACTATATAAATTATCACTAGCTAATTTAAATGTATAAAGATACTTAGCTTCATCAACTGTTTCACCAGCTTTATTAATAACTTCTAATGATTCATATATCCTAATAGTATCTCCTTCTCTTTCTGCTTGATAAATATCATAATTATACTTGAAATCTTTTGAAAAGTTCTCTTTACTACTATTCTTTGAATATAAAACATAAGAATCTATAGTATCATCATAAACATAAGTATCATTTTCTGGATTAACTTTAATATTACCAGTACTCATTGTATACTGATCTCCAAACACTTCTTTATATGAACGTTCTACATCTTCTCTTTTTATAATTGTTTTATCACTACATACAAGTTTTCCATAACTATTTTCTTGTGTTAAAGCAGTACAATTATCAGCTTCTAAAAAATCAGACGCTTTAAGATTTAAATAAGCAAGTACCATTTTATTAGTTTCTGTCATATCAGCAATAATACTACTTCTTTCTCCTCCATACATCCAATAAGGAGAAGTTGACTTAAAATCATGTACACTAGTATATAAGCTCTGTACTAAACGACTATTAGTATCAAGTTTTTCTTCTTTTACTTCAGGCTTATTACCACCAAGTACACCCTTTAAAATAAAATATAAAACTAAAAATATCGTAATAGCAACAACAACAATAATCACAATTTTTAAAGCATTTACCTTTTTAGTAGCATTTTTATTAGAAATCATTTCATCAAATTTCATTTATATCACCATCTATCTATTTATTAGGATCAACTAATATTTTAACTGCATCATCAGTTCCAGATGTTAATCTTTCATATGCCTTTTGAACTTCATCTAAACTAACTATATCATCAACAAATTTTAATGTATCTATTTTTTTACCAGCCATTAAATCAATACATGTTTGGAATTCTTCTTTTGTATAAGCAATTGAGCCCATAACTGTTAACTCTCTCATAACAGCAACTACTGTAGGAATTGTAACTGTACCTAGTGATACTCCGACTAAAACTACTCTTCCACCAGGTCTAACTGCCATTAAAGCTGAACTAACAGCTGGAGAATTACCACAACAATCAATTACTACATCAAAACCTCCATTAGTCTTTGCTAAAACACGTTCTAACATCTTAGTATCCTTAGCATCATACCATTCATCAACAACACCTAATCGAATACTCTTCTTACCACGAGCATCATTAGTTTCAGATAAAGCAACATAACTTGCTCCTTCCATTTTAGCAAACATAGCAGAAACTAAACCAATAATTCCTCCACCAATAACTAAAACTTTTTCTCCCACTTTAATATTAGCTAAATGAACTGCATGTAGTCCAACTGCAGATGGCTCAACCATTGCAACTTCTTCATCACTAACACTATCAGGAACTTTTAAAACCATATCTGGTCTAATTGCCATCTTTGGTGCTAAAGCACCTGGATTTGTTAAAGAAAGACCCGTAGCATGAGTCCAAGTTTCAGGACAATATTGGGGATTTCCTGTAAGACAAGCACTACAATGACCACATGGTGAAATTGGAAGTGCAGTTACTCTATCACCAACTCTTAAATCATCCCTAGCTCCAGGATTAGTAACAACACCACAATACTCATGTCCCATTACTAAACCAACAGGCTCACCAGCATCCCAATAATGAATATCAGAACCACAAATACCACACTTTTTTACATCTATTAGAACACTACCATTTTGTGAAACAGGTTCAGGTATGTCACCAATTTCAAATTTTTTAACACCTTTTATTTTTACACATTTCATAAAAGTCAACCTCCTATCATCTAATATAATGATACCATAAATTGAAAAAAAATAAATAATTTTACACCAAATTATCTAAAAGAAAGGAAAAAATATGAAAATTTGTGTATATGCCATTTCTAAAAATGAAGAGAAGTTTGTTAAAAGATGGATAAACTCCATGAAAGAAGCTGATGAAATCTATGTTCTAGACACTGGTTCCACTGATAATACTGTAAAACTCTTAAAAGAAAATAATGTAAATGTAAAACAAAAAGTAATAACTCCTTGGCGCTTCGATGTAGCAAGAAATGAATCTTTAAAGCTTTTACCAGAAGATACCGACATTTGTGTTTGTACAGACTTAGACGAAGTTTTTGAACCTGGTTGGCGAAAAAAACTAGAAAAGTCTTGGCAAGAAAATACAACGAGAGCAAGATATACTTATAACTGGAAATTAGATGAAAACAATAAACCTATAATTTCTTTCTATTCCGATAAAATACACATACTAAAAAACTATACTTGGATTAACCCCGTCCACGAAGTGCTAAATTCTACTACACAAGAAAACTTTATAACAATAGATAATCTAACTCTAAATCACTACCCTGATCCTACTAAAAGCCGTAGTTCCTATCTACCACTCCTAGAACTATCTATAAAAGAAGATCCAGAAAACGATCGTAATATGCACTATTTAGGCCGAGAATATATGTATTATGGTTACTGGAAAAAAAGTATTAAAACTCTAAAAAAACACTTAGAATTAGAAAAAGCAACTTGGAAAGATGAAAGATCAGCCTCCATGCGTTATATTAGTAGATGTTATAAAAACATAGGTAAATATGAAGAAGCCAAATTCTGGCTAAAAAAAGCCATAAAAGAAACTCCATACTTAAGAGAACCATATGTCGAAAGAGCTCTTCTTGCCTACTCTGAAGAAAATTATTTAGACGTTGAAACATACTGTTTAGAAGCCCTAAAAATAAAACATCATGAGAAAACATACATTAATGAACCATTCTGTTGGGATGAAACTATTTATGACTTATTATCAATAAGCAACTTCTACCAAAGAAAATATAACTACGCTATCTACTTTATAAATCTAGCTTTAGAAATATCACCTCATAATGAACGACTTCTAAAAAACAAAGAACTATTCATAACCAAAGAAAAAAATTAATCTTTAACATAAAGATTAATTTTTCCTTCTCTATAAGCTAAATAAATCTTATTCCAAATAACACTTTCTATATATCTAGCCTTCTTAGGATGCATTAAAAATCTAAGTACAAGTTCCACATGATCATCTACTATCTTAGTATAAATAATTGGATCAAACTTATTAAAATAAATTCTATTAGTAGTATTAACATCAGCTATTTGATTCTTCATCTTTCTTGGAATATTTTTAACTGTCTCCAAACTATTAACTATTTTATATATCTCTTTTTTATTATTAGCTAAGTCACAATCTAACTTAACTTTTATAGTCATTTCTTCCCAAATATATTTAAATCCCTTATTAATATTTTTTACAGGTCCCGATATAATAGTTGAATTAGGATAATGTATAACAACACCGGTAGACTGTCCATTATCTTCTTTAGTAGAAACTTCTAGTATTTCAAAACTAAATGCTGAAATACTCATAACATCTCCCTTCGTATCTCCAATCTGTATACGTTCTTCTACTTTAAAAGGTTTCTTAAACTTAATATAAACTCCACAAAAAAAGTTAAGTATAAAATCTCTTAAAGCAATAGTCATAGCTGCTGATATAACACTAATAAGAGTCATTAATCCCTTTATATAATCATCCCAAATAATAACTAGAATTAAAACTTCTAATACATTTAAAGTAACTTGATAAGCCTGATTAGAAACAAATTCTCTTCTACCAGTTGTAAGTTTCTGTATTACCTTTCTTCCTATTTTCTTTAATAGATAAAAGATTACTAATACCGAAATCGTAGAAATAATAACATATATATATTCTTTATCTATAGTAGTAACATTTGAAATAACTTCACATATATATTTATAAAATTTCAAAGCATCCCCTCCAAACAGAATATAGATTATATCACAAAATCCAGTTATTTTTAAGGACACAATTAATCATATGAGAAACTTTACAGAAACTTTACAAAAAAAAGATGTTCTAAGACATCATTTTCTTATAAATATTACTACTAACAATCATTATAATTCCAATAACTAAAGCAACAACTCCATAAATCAAACCATAACTATAATTAACTGTAATTGCTAAATCAGCAACAGATATAATTATAAAATTTAATATAGTCACAATAAGTATAGATAAAATAGCAGTAATTACTAAATCAATACCCACCACTTTAATTAAACTTAATAAAGAGTTCTTTAATATTCCAATAATAACTATTAAAACAATAATAGAAATAGCTAGTATAATTCTTAAACTATCAGATATTAAATTATTATATATTCTAAACGTTGTTACTACACTCTTATTACTTTCATTACCCTCTTGTACTTTTTCCTTAAAATAATCATTAGCTTTTTTTAAGTTTTCACTCTTCTTAAATTCTTCTAATTGTTCATCACTTACTCCTAATTTTTCTTTTAACAAATCTTTATTATTATCAATAAAAGTAATTACATCTTCATCTATATTAATATCACTATCAATATTATTACCAGCCATACCAGAAATAAGTAAATCAATATATTTTTGAATTAAAGCATCAGCTTCAGTATTATTAACTAACTCATTAAAACTTTCATCATTAATATTAGAATCAACATCAGAAATTATCTCTTCCCTTACATTTTCAACAGTAACATTCTTCATTTGTTTAACAACTGCATCACGTACTGAAAAAGATAATATAAATACTACCATCAAACAAACTAGAACAACTTCTAATAAAACAATAAATATTTTCCTTAATGTTTTCATAATCTTCTCCTACATTGACTTATTTAAAACTGTAACTCTAATCAAAACTGTACCAAAGACAACTATTGATACTAAAACAAGTATAACACTAATAGTAGAAGCTGTATCTGGATTTATTGCAGGCTCAGTCTCTCTTTTTTCATAAATAACTTCAATACTAACATCATCATCTGACATTACAAAAGTATTATTATTACTCACTTCTATTTCCTTACCAGAACTATCTCTAACAATAACTCTCTTTACAAAATATCCGGCTTTTTCTTTAGGTTTTAAAGTAACAGTATTACCCGGATAAGCCCCCTCTATAACTTCTACATCACTATTTTTACTCTCAATTACTCTCTTAGGATAAGTAAAACTAGTTAAAAGTAATTTAGACCCATTACTACCAATCATAACATATCCATTGAAATCACCATTAGAATCTCTACTTTCAATAATCCTATTAACTGTATAAGATAAATCAAAACTAGATACCTCATTAAAGTCATTATCAACCTTAACAACACCTTCATTACTAGCAATAATTAACCCATCAACACTTCCATCATAGTTCTTACTATTAACAATAGAATAAGGAATAAATGTATTATTTATCTCTTTAGTAAGTAAAACTTTATTATCAGAACTCATTCTACTAATTTTTACAATCGGATTATTATAAGTTTTATAAGCAACGACAACCTCATTAGAAGCATTGACAAATAGATAATAAGGAGCTCCACTACTAACTATACTAATTGGAATCATTGATGTATTTGTATTAAGATTAAATAATGCTACTTCATACATTCCATGTATTGGTCCATTAGTAGAAACTCTAATCCATTCATTATTACTATTTTTTAAAGAGTTTGAACTCATCTTCTTCATCCAAAGAAGATTACCACTCAAATCATATTTCATCTCATAAGTACCAGGCTCATATAATTCAAAAGATTCAGTTGTAAAATAAATTATAACGCCATCTAACTTACCATTATCATCATAACTATTAAAAACTTTATTTAAATACTCTCCTAATTTTCCTCCAAAAGTTTTCTCCCATAAAACATCACCAGTATTAGAATTAATACGCTTAATAAGTAAATCATTATTAACAACAGAAACATCAAAATCAGTAACCTTATCACCATTTTTATTCCAAATCATCTTACTATCAAGATCAACTTTAATATAAGTAGTAAAGGAACCATCCCTAGAATAACTAGTGTTATATATTAAATAACCACAAACATTACCATTATCATCATAGTCATAAATCATATTAAAACTACTATCAGTTGATTCAAGAGACACTTGGGTTCCTTTTTCTAAATCAATTGCTCCTACACCAAATGGTAAAACCAAAAATACTGAAACAAGTAAAATTAAAATATTTCTTTTCATACTATCAACCTATCTTTCTAAATAATTACGACTTTTAACAGCAACACTTCCAACTACAATACTAGCAACTAGTACCAAAACAACACTAATAGTAGAAGCTGTATCTGGATTTATTATAGTCTCTCTCTTCTCGTAAACTACTTCAATACTAACATCATCATCTGGCATTACAAAAGTATTATTATTACTTACTTCTATTTCCTTACCAGAACTATCTCTAACAATAACTCTCTTTACAAAATATCCGGCTTTTTCTTTAGGCTTCAAAGTAACTACTTTTCCAGGGTAAGTGTAGTCTAAAACTTCAACATCATTGTTTTTACTTTCAATAACTTTTTTAGGATAAGTAAATTTAGTAATATATCCCTTTTTATTAACTCTATCATACCCTACAACAATATATCCATTAAAATTACCAAATTCATCATAATTTTCGGTTAACATAGTAAGCTCATAAGCAAGTTCATTATTCCAAATTAAATTACCATCACAGTCAAACTTAGTAATAGTATTATTAGTTAAATTAGAATAATTTATTGATATAAAGCCATCATTTTTACCATCAATTGTTTTTGAATTAATTAGTTTGCGTGAATTAATAATAAGTTCCAACTGCTTTTCAAAAACAACTTGACCATCACTATCATATCTAAATAATTTTGTTGAAGAACTATCATTATCGCATAAAATAAAAGTAACATATTCCCCATTTGAAATTAAATTAGATTCGTTTCTCATGCTATAATATTTGCTTAAAATAGACTCATGCGTCGCCTTATTTAAAATATGAAACTCAACAATGCCATGACTACCATGATAAGTAGAAAATTCAATCCAATCACCATTTTTGTTTTTTAAATATTGTACTGAACTATAATTTCTAACTGGAAGTGACTTAATCCAAAGTAACTTACCATTTAAATCATACTTCATAATATAATTACCAGGTTCAACATCTAAATCAGTAGAATCAGTAGTAACTATAATCAAATAACCAGTAACATTATCTTTAGTATCATAATCATAGAAAACATCACCAACCTGCTCATTTCCATTACCACCGAATTTTTCCTGCCAAATAATAGAATTATCTTTAGTATTAATCTTCTTAATAACTAAATCATTATTATCGGAAACAACTTTAAAATCATTCATCGTCAAATCCGTTTTTTTCCATACTAATCTGTCATTTAAATCGTATTTACTACAAAACTTGTCATAAACATCATAAACGATATATCCATCTACAATTCCATTATCATCATAACTATTTACAACCATTAGTCCATAACCATCAAATTCAAAACTCGTCTCAAAACTCTTTTCAAGGTCAACTGCCCTTACACTAAATGGCAAAAGTAAAAAGGCTGATACCATTAAAGTTAAAAAGAACCTTTTCATCATATCACACTCACTATTCTAAAAAGAATTATATCAAAAAAAAGATAATAAAAAAAGAGGATAAAATTACTTATCCTCAGTTTGAAGAACATATTGATCATTCTTATAATCAACAAAAACTGTATCTTTTGGTTTAACTTTACCTTCAATTATCATTCTAGCAAGTAAAGTCTCAATAGTACGACTTACTAATCTCTTTAATGGTCTAGCACCATAATTAACATCATAACCATCTTCTATTAATTGATGTCTTGCCTTATCACTTATTGCAATCTTAATATGAACATCACTTAAACGTCCTTCTATCTCTGTTAAAATCTTATCAAGTATCGAATTAATTGCTTCTTTTGATAGTGGATCAAATACAATAATTTCATCAATTCTGTTAATAAACTCTGGTCTAAAGTAATTTCTAACATCATCCATTACTTTAGAAGCATCTCCATTTAGAATATGTTCACTTCCTAGATTAGAAGTCATAATGATAATTGTATTCTTAAAGTCAACTGTACGACCATTAGAATCAGTAATTCTACCATCATCTAACACTTGTAAAAGTAAATTTAAAACCTCTGGATGAGCTTTTTCTATCTCATCAAATAAAACTATACTATAAGGATTACGTCTAACAGCTTCAGTTAATTGTCCCCCTTCTTCATATCCAACATATCCTGGAGGCGAACCAATTAATCTAGACACACTAAACTTCTCCATATATTCACTCATATCAATTCTAATCATATGAGTCTCATCATCAAATAACTCATAAGCAAGCGTTCTAGCAATCTCAGTTTTACCAACACCAGTAGGTCCTAAAAACATAAACGAAGCAATTGGTCTATTAGGGTCTTTTATACCAGCACGAGACTTCAAGATGGCATCACTTACTAGTTTTATAGCCTTATCTTGTCCCATAACACGTTTCTTCATGTTATCTTCCAAGGCTAGTAATTTTTCTTTTTCACTACTTACTAACTTCGAAATAGGAATATTAGTCCATCTAGAAATAACTTCAGCAATATCATCACTCGTAACAGTATCACTAAGTATTTTATTCTTCTCAGTATTATTTAACTCTTCCAACTCTTTTTCAAGTCTTGGAATCTCACCATGTCTAAGTATTGCAGCTCTTTCCAAATCATATTTGTTTTCAGCTTTTTCTAGTTCAAACTTAGCCTCTTCAATTTCAGCTTTTTTCTTCTTAATATCTACATTTAAGTTTTTCTCTTTATTCCAAGCCTCAGTTAATTCCTTTTCCTTAGCTTGTAACTTTTCTACTTCTGCATCAATCTCTTCTCTACGTTTCTTAGAAATCTCATCTTTTTCTTTCTTAATGGCTTCTCTCTCTATTTGTAATCTCATAATTTTATGAGTTAAATTATCCAAATTTTCTGGAACAGAATCCATCTGTACTCTAATCGTAGCACAAGCCTCATCTACCAAATCAATTGCTTTATCTGGTAAATAACGATCTGTAATATAACGATTAGACAAAGTAGCAGCTGATATTAAAGCCTTATCTTGAATAGTAACACCATGATGTATTTCAAATCTTTCTTTTAGTCCACGTAATATGGTAATAGTATCTTCTACAGTTGGTTCAGATACTTTAATTTTTTGAAAACGTCTTTCTAGTGCTCCATCTTTTTCAATATATTGACGATACTCATTCAAAGTAGTAGCACCAATTACATGTATTTCACCACGAGCAAGCATTGGTTTTAATATATTAGAAGTGTCCATTGCTCCCTCAGTTCTACCAGTACCAACAATCATATGTATCTCATCGATAAACATGATTATATCGCCTTCACTCTTCTTAACTTCGTTTAAAACTTTCTTTAAACGTTCCTCGAATTCACCACGATATTTAGCCCCAGCTACTAAAGCAGCCATATCCAACTCCCAAATAGTTTTATTCTTTAAACTAGCAGGAACATCTCCCTTTATAATTCTTAAAGCAAGACCTTCTACTATTGCTGTTTTACCAACACCAGGTTCACCTATTAAAACTGGGTTATTCTTTGTTTTTCTTGATAATACACGAGTGATACTACGTATTTCTTCATCACGACCAATAACTGGATCAATCTTGCCACGTTTAGCAGCTTCAGTTATATCACGACCATATTTTTCTAATACATTTTCATCTTGTTCTTCTTGATAATTATTATACATACTCTATCACCTCTTCCAGTATATATTATACGCCACTCTTTAGCACTTGTCAATATAGAGTGCCAATAATTTATAAAAAGAAAATGTAGTATAACTACATTAACTTATTTAGAACCATTACTTGAACCAAATCCATCTATAGAACCAGTTTTAACTAAAGATTTATAACTCTCACTAACATCACTTTTACTTGAACTTGACTTAATTTCTTCTAAAACTCTACTTTGCCAATTACCACGATGTATAACTCTTTTACATTGTTTACTATCAATTAATTCTCTCTTAGTTAATTGAGATAATCTATGAAAATCACTAAAATCCATAATATAAATAGCATCTCCCATAGATACACGCCCTGTATTAACATTATCAAAATATTTTTCTAAAACTACACATCCATTAGAATGAACATACGCTATATACCCATCAAAAGTTCCTAAACCCTGAAGTGTACAAAAAGGATCTTGTGACTCATGAAATGACTTCTTTTCTAAATAAATATTCATTAAATGTTCTCGGTACTTTTCCTTTTCCTCTTCACTCATTCCTATAGTTCTGTTAGAAACATTTACTGTAAAAGCCTCATCTAACCCTCTACTGTCAGGAATAAGTTCCCAATTAGCCGATAAATCATTCAAATAACTACTCATAAACTCTTCTACTTCACTAGGTGTCATAGTAGAAAAATCAACTGACTTAAGTGTTACAGTTTTTAACTCTGGATTACTAATTAATAACTTCTTATATCTATCCAATAATGTTTTCTGTGTAACAATATATCCTTCTTGATCAGGAATACTATCAAAAATAGACTTATATTTTCCAACAGTTACCTCTAAATCACTATTAATATCATCACCTAACTCATAAAAATAATTAGAAACATAATATAAATATTTTTGTTTAAGACTTCCATCAACCATCTCTGCACATTCTAAATATTTATGAGCAACATAAAGTTCAAACTTACTAAACTCCTCTTTCGATAAAGCTGTTAACTCTATTGGATTTTGATGTAAAAAATTCATAACTTCCGAAAAATTATCAACAATATACATAAATAAATCAGCACATGCATTAGCATACTTCTTAGGATTCAACTCCTCATCTGCCATACTAAAAATATCATCAAGACTCATAGTTGAACCAGAACTTTTCTTAACTGTTTCCTCCAATTTTACTCTATTATTATTGGTAAGTACTATCATCCCAATTGAACTCTTCATTCTCTGAGCAATCTTTTTAAACTCAAAAGCCCTTACATAACTTTGATACAATACTGGAAACTCTCTAGCTAATTTTTTATCTGTATATACTTTTCTTAATAAAGCAATTTTCTCTCTAAAATCAGAACCTTCAGTAAAAAAATCTCCTACTTCTCCAGATGATAAACTCATATTAAGACTATAAAAGATAGTTGAACAAATAGCTTCTTTCGAAAAACATAATTGTTTATTAACACTATCACCATCTTGTATAATATTTAACGTTTGAAATATTTCTACATCTGGATAATATTCTACTTTACTCTTTAAAAACTCTATTAAATTTGCTAAACCTTTATCTAAAGAATCTTTTAATTCTTCGCTTTTACTACATAAATTTAAAATATCACTAGCTAATAAAGAAACCGGTGCATCAACTGGTATACCTTTATTAATAATCTTCTCTACACTCTCCACTGCTTTTCCCCCATCTCTAAATAGTCCGTTAATTATACCATAATCAAGCAAAAAAGTAAATGATCAATAATTAATTACTCGTAACTTTTCCTGTTTCAACTAGTTTTTTTCTACACTTAGAAACATCTATATTGCCATCACTACCAATAATATTTTTTACTTTTTCTTGCCAATTACCAGCATGAATAATTCTATAACAAGAAGGATGATTAATAAGTTCTCTCTTAGATAAGTGTGACAACTCATAAAAATCATTAAAATTCATAACATAAATAGCATTATCTTTAGCAAGTCTACCAGTAGAAACATTTTCAAAATACTTATCTAAAATAACTTTCCCATTAGGATAAACATAAGCATAGTATCCATCAAATGTTTTTATTCCACGCAGTATTGAATATGGATCAGAAGACTCATATAAACTCTTTTTTTCTAAATAAAGATTAGCCAACTTCTCTTGTTGAGCCTTTTTCTCTTCTTCACTCAAATTAGAAGTTACCTTAGAAGCAACGCCTGCAAAAGTACTTTCAAAACTTCCCTTAGGTATTATTTCCCAATTAGCCGATAATTCTTTTAAATAGCCATCCATAAACTCTTTTACTTCTTTTGGACTCATAGTTGAAAAATCAACTGACTTAAGTCTAACTATCTTTAAACTTGGATTACTAATTAATACTTTCTTATACTTTTCTAATAATATTTTTGGAGTAACTGTAGTTACTTTTTTATTTTCACTATTAACAACATCTATAGAAACATCACTACCAATATTATTACCAAGTTCTAAAAAATAGTTAGAAACATAATACAAATATTTTTGCTTATCATCATCTGGTACTAAAGTAACATATTTTAAATATCTATTAGCAACATATAATTCAAATCTCTTTCGTTCTTTCTCACTAAACAATGTCAAATCTATTGGATGCTCATGCATAAACTGAACAACATCATCTAAATTCAATGAAATAAATTCAAATAAATCAGCACACTTATTAGCAAACTTTCTAGGATTAACTTCCAAATCAGCTCTTTTTAAAAACTCCTCAATCTGCTCTCTACTTCCAAAGTTCTCTTCTAATTTCACTCTGGCTTCGTATTTTTCTCTCCAAGTAGAAGTATAACCATTAAGAACATGATTATAACGTTGTGCTAACTTTTTATAAGTAACTAATAATTTATATTGATCATATAAAACTGGAAACTCTCTTTCAAATTTTTTCTCAGACGAAATACGTCTTAATTTCTTCATAGTATCTTCAAATATATGTTCCTTATTAAATAAATCAATCAAATCTACTATTTGCATTCTCTCTAATCCAAGTTCTATAGCAATAGTAGCCGCTAAAGCTTCAACTGAATAACAAATCTTCTTAGTTAAACAATCTCTTTCTTGAACAATACTTAACGTTTGAGCAATTACAAACTCCGGACAATCCTCTATCTTACTCTTAAAATACATAGTAATTTCATCTATTACTTTATTTAATTCCTTTATTGCCTTATCTTTATCATCACAAAGACTTAAAAAATCCGTTGTAAACATAGTTATTTGAGCATCAATTGGAATTCCTTTATTAATTGTATCACTAACAATACTACTCATAATAATCCCCCTTTACTAGTTGCATATTATACCATTAAACCATAACATAGTCAAAAAAAGAAAGGTTACCCTTTCTAATCTATATAATTAGTTAATGTTTTCTTCTCCATCTTTGGAAACTCTATACCATTCTTCTTACCTAACTCAATACACTTTAATAACCAGGCCATATTATTACCAAGAACCCTCATAGTTTGTAATCCCTCTAAATCTTTTTCGGCATCCAATGCATTAAAACCAAATACTCCATTCCAATAATTGCTTGAAACAATAGGCATACAAGAATAAGTAAAATATTTATTTAGTCTATCAAAAGCACCAATCGTACCGGCTCTTCTACAACAAGCAACTCCTGCTGCTACCTTTCCTTTAAATAAATTACCTTTACCATAAAAAACTCTATCCATAAAAGAATTCATACTACCATTTACTCCCGCAAAATGAACTGGTGCTCCAAAGACAAAGCCATCAGCATTATCAACCTTTTCTAAAAATTCATTAACTACATCATTATAAATACACCTTTTACTTTTAAAACACTTACTACAACCAATACATCCAGCTATAGGACTAATCCCTATCCAAAACATTTCTGTTTCAATTCCGTTTTCTCTAAGAGCCTTATCAACTTCTTCTAATGCTCTATTCGTAGTACCATTTTTATTAGGACTACCATTAACTAATAATACTCTCATCTCAATCACCCAATATATTTTTTATATAAATCTTTCAAATTTTTACTATTAATAACTTTATTAACACCATAGTTACTAACATCTGTATAAACCTTAGTTAATAAAAAATCTAATTTCGGATTAATTTTTGCTTTTTCTCTTTTTCTCATCCAATAATTGAGTTGATATTCCTTAGTCCAATGTCTTCCTTTATAAGTCATTCCTGCTGCTAAAGAATCACAAACCATCTCGGCAAAATACTTATATGGCATAACTGGAGTTGCATCAGTAGTAGCATAATCATACCAATATTCATAATGATGTTTATTTCTACCCTTATGATGTAACCAAGCCTTAGAATAACCATTAACTTTTTTACAAGTAAGAATTGGACTGAAGTCCTTCGAAAAATACCTAGCTCCTTCTAAAAACTCAGTAAAAGAATACTTAGATAGATCATGTACTAATCCTCTCCAAGGAATACCTGCTCTAACACACAAACAAAAAACTTTAAATCTATGTTTATTAACAACATGTAAATGTCCAAAAAACTTACTCACTGTTATCTTATACTCATCTTTTTTTACTTTTGTCATATACTACCACCTTCTAAAGTATAACACATAGCTACAAAAAACAAACTTTTTTTTACCCAATTCCACCACAACTAACTTCATCAGTACTACCCTTACCAGTACTAAGATTATAAATATATTCTTTACAATTTTCTACATCATCTTCAATATGAAATTGGAAAAGTAACTCCCCATTATTCTCTATCATAAAATTAAGTTTATCCAATCCAGTAGCATCACCAAAATCAAATAAAACTCTACCACTTATATTAACTAAAACTATTCTATTATCTTTATTAACCAATATATAATTACCATTAGTAATACCATATATATTATTATATTTCTTATCAATTACTAACTTACCATCTAAATCATATATAACCCCATCTAATCCATACTCAACACTAGCATATAAATAGTCTCCTACTTTACTAATATTTGAATAAGTAAATGGTATAACTTCAACTCCACTAGTATAATCAACAACACCATACTTTTGTCCCTTATAAGCAATTACTAAATTATTCTTAACCGGAGTAATCATCTCCATTGGTCCAGTAGTAGAATTATTATTACTGCCTATAGAAAATCCATCAAAACTAGCTGCTACTATTACTTTTCCTGTATCTAAATTATATATTCCCCATTTATTATCTATAAGTACAGCCAAATACTTAGTATCATAACTATCTTTATTTTTAAAAGGTAAAATAGCTTTATATGAAACATTTTCTAATATTTTTTTATTAGTAACATAATTTTTTAATTGCATATAATAATCACTAGTTTGATATAAAACATATTGTGTATTTTCAAACAAAGTAGCATTCTGATAAATTCTACCACAATCAACTACATATATATCATAATCTTTAATATTAGTTGGCTTAGTAAGAGTAGCTTTTCCTGTACTCTTATTAATATAAACATTAATTTTAGTATTATCCTCAACTATCTCAGTAGGTTCATTAACTTGTCTCTTCTCTCCATAAGAATATTTAGTCTTTTTTCCTCCAAAAGAACAATCACTTAAATAAACTCCACCATCATCATAAATCTCATGTATAGAACAACTAATATCATCATCATTTTTAATTAGTTTTAACGCCTCATCATAACTCAAAAGAACATTATTTTCTTTGTAATAATCAGAAATAACTTTTTCTAATTTTTTACCATAACTTTTAATCTTATTTTCTTTCTCTTTCTCACTTAATTCACTCTGATTATAAACATCATCTTTAATTTTTTCTTTATCTTTATTCTTCTTAATATCTAAACATAACCAGATCAAAAGAAGTAAAACTATTAAACAACTTAAAATAATAATTATTTTCTTCTTACATTTACTTTTATTTTCTTTATCATCATTATTATCTTCTAATACTTTATCATTAACTATATTTTCTTCTACTATCTTATCTCCAACTATAGTTTTATCATCATCTATAACTTCGCAATCCTCTTCAAGTTTCTCATCTGATATATCAGTAATAGTATCAATTTCTTTAGTTTTTTCTAAATCATCTTTATCCATACACTCACCTCTATACTTAAAGTATAACAAGACCACCAATACTTTTCCAATAAAAAAATGTAGAAATATCTACATTTTACATTAATTGCCCATACTGATTAAAATACTGATTATTACTCATATTACCATTCATCATATTAGTTGTATTAGTATTAGTACTATTATTATTCATATTCTTCTCATAGTAATCAAACAATTCCTTAAATCTTGCATAATGAACAATTTCTCTTTGTCTTAACCATAATAGTGGTCCTATAACATCTGGATCATTTGTCAAATCAATTAAGTTTTCATAAACTGCTCTTGCTTTTTGTTCAGCAGCCATATCTTCTGATAAATCAGCTAGCGGATCCCCTGTAGATGCAAAGTATCCTACTGTAAATGGAACACCATTCGCATCTGTTGGATATAAAGCATAAGCATGTTCTGCATAATGGGTATCAAGTCCGGCTTCTTTTATTTCCGCAAGAGTAGCATCCTTCATTAACTGATAAATCATTGTAGAAATCATCTCTACATGGGCTAACTCTTCTGTACCAATATCAGTAAGCAAAGCTTTTCCTCTCTCATCTGGCATTGTAAATCTCTGATTCAAATAACGAAGAGCAGCTGCTAATTCACCATTAGCACCGCCTTATTGTTAAAGAGACATTAAAAAAACCAAGGAGTTGATTTAATGTCAAATTGTATAAATTTAAAGCAAAAAATGAATAAAACATTATATTGTAAAACATATAAAAAAGAAATTGCATTTAAAGACTGCAGCAATTGCCCATTTAAAGAGTATAAAGCCTATAAACAGCTGCAAGCAAAATCAGAATATAAATATAAACCTAAGAAAGGTAAATGTGGAAGATACTATAACAACACATCTATTATGCCTAAAAGTAATTTATATTTCACAAAAAAGACAATTGGTTGCGAAAAACATCATATTTTCGGTGGTGTTGCGAATAGACCGAAATCCGAGCAATATGGACTGTTTGTATGGTTAACACCAGAACAACATAAATATTTACATGATCATCCATCGGAAATGTTGAAACTAAAAAAGATAGCACAAGCTACCTTTATGAATTATTACAATAAGTCAATTGAGGAATTTATAAGTTTGTTTGGTAAAAGTTGGTTATAAAAAATTAGCCCAGGATTAATTCCTGGGTTTTATCACGTGACTATTTGGATAGACTTATAAGTTCATCGATTATATCTTCTCTTTGCTATCCCTAAATAATATTATGCGTATAATATTATTTTTTATGCAAAACAGATTTAATAAATTTTTCTATTTTTGCTTTTATAATATCTAATTCTTCCGGTCTTAAATAAACTTGTTTTCCAGTATCTTCTTCTGTATATATTTTACCTAACCTATCTACTGATATAACTTTCATTTGATCTATTAATGCAATTGAATTTGTTTGTTGAATATAATATGTATGAGGATACTTTAGCCCTAAATAGTTTTTATTATTAAAATCTTCTAAACTTTTAAAGTGTTTTGGTTTTGGGCTTGTTAACGGAATACAAAATACCATTTTTGAATTGTTTTTTATATTAAACACAATACTATAGTGTTCATTATTTATTTCGCAACCTACGGTTTTTCCAAAATGAATATTATACATACTACCATCTATAAAATTTTTTGCCAATTCAACCATCTCCATATTATACAAAATAAAAGAGAAGCAAGAGCTTCTCAAAACTGTGTAATAGGCTTACATATTCTTCATCATTGCTGACTTCATAATGCTACTACCTGATGTCAATTTGACGTCATTGGTCGATTTATGTGTTCCTCAGTTTCCCTTCGCACACGACCCTATAAACTCTTCTTTAAAATTAAATTAACATAAAGTGCAACTTATGTCAATTTATTTAAAGACATCTTCTCAAGATGTGTCACGTATTATAACACATATTGTACAAAAAGTCAAACAATACACGCTTTTTCAGAACATGTTTGGTGACTTCTGTAATTAAATTGTATACTAGTTTTTCTTCTCTGACAAGTAATTTTTTACTAAAAAATGTAAATTTTTGCACAAAAAGTATAACTTTTTTAACATTTTCTAGTATTTTTTTAATATTTTATGCACAAAAATATTTTAATGCTTCTTTTTTATAAATTTTCTTTTTTATGTCACAATCCAATATAGCATAATACTTATTGCCTCGTTGTTGAATCATAATGCTAGTAAGATTAGTATTATAAATTTCATTAAATTCTGCAATTTGTTTATGACTTAAAATACATGCTCTATACATATAATCACTCCTTTCGTGTGTGATTATTGCATAAAAAAAGAAGTGCTGCAAATCACCAATTTAGTAATTTCAGCACTTTTTTAATTTAAATTTTCTATTTTCCTATATACAATTTTTCTTTTTCGTTTAATTTTATAGCATAATAGTCAAGTTTGCTACTTTCAAAAATTAATTTAACATTAGGAATTGCATCTAGTTTATTCTTGTATTCATTTATCTCATCATTTGCCTTATCTAATTCCTTTTTCATGCTTTTCAACTGATTATTTAAGTTGTCGATAGTTTTATTTAATTCATTAATTTTTGTATCTGTATCATCGCTTTTAGGCTGTTCTACTGGCTTTTCTTTTTTAGGCAACCATTCAGCCCATTCTCCCATGGCACAATATAGACCATCTTCGACTTTATGCCAGTCATAACCTTCTACCGTAGTGAACTCTATTGAGTTATAAATACCTGGATTCATATATCCTATAATATCTCCATTAGGACTAGTTCTTGCACGAACATTATCAGCATTTATTTTAATTTGATTAACATATTCATTTCTTGCAACTGGAGTGCCATATCTTTTAATTTCAACTTCTTTAACATTCTTAAATGAATATCCTTTAGAATTAAGTATTTTATAAGAGTCATCTACGAATAGACATTCTGTAACCTTTTTTCCATTATTTATACTCCAGTAACCTGCAGCATCCTTATGCCATCCTGTTCCTGTAAACTTTCCTTTTCCACATTCAAAATGAACATGATTACCGGTAGCATTTCCTTTGGTTCCTTCACTATAAAAAACTTCGCCTTGCTTGATTATTTTTCCAACCCATAGATCTGAAACATCATTATCATGGCAAAACATAATGATCATATAATCCTTAGTGCCATCTGGATACTCTACTTTATCCACACTTTCTAGCCATACCTCATTAGCATCCTGAGTATATATCTTTTTAATTACACCTGTGAAAGGAGCAAATAACGAACTTATACCACCATCTTGACATGCTTCATCAGTTGCCCAACAATCAGCGTGTGTTCCTTCATGATCCCTTTGTGTTATTCTTATAATCTTACTAGGATACATTGCTTTTTCCATGTATTACTCACCTCTATCTATAATGTTTTCTGTCGGTATTTTAATTGTCGATTCTTCTTGCAACTCTAAAATTTCTATTTTTAATTTTAGAATGTCTTTTAATTTAATTAAATCTTGAGAACCATACATTACTATCCCTACCATGAATAACATTTTTATTGCATCAATTAAATTTACATTGGTACCATTAATATTTGCTACTAAAATGTCTGAATTTAAGTATGATGTTAAGTACATAAGTCCTACACCACCCAGAATACTAACAATCTTAACTAAACCTTCTAAGAATTTCTTTTTGTTGAAATTCTGCTTTAACTTTGCTAAAGTCATTCCTAATAAAATATTGGCTAACATAGTGGCCACTAATCCTATAAATAAATTAAGCATTATTCTTCAACTCCTTTTCATAATCATCTTCCAATACGTGAACTTTAATTTTTATGGCGCCATTTCCGCCCTTTTCAATGTAGTCCTTACCAATAGAGACTCTTTCACTTAGTGGCAATTCCTCACTACAGATGGCTATTTTCATGGTGTCTAGGCTATTCTTCAAAAGTTCTGCATGTATAGACTTATTATCTGTTTTAATATCCTTTATTTCTTTTTTTAACTCTTTGATGTCTGTTTTTATTTCGTCTTTAATTTCTTTCAACAAAAAATCCCGAATTAAAATTGGGATTTTTAGCATTATTTTTTTTAAATAATCCTTCACATTTTTAATTTCCTTTCTATTTTCATAAATAAGCACATTTTGCTTTAATCCAACTTGTTTGTGTTGCCGAACCAACAAAATATAAATTAGTGTATGCAAGGTCATTTTTAAACAGCAAATAAAATGTTGTTGATTGAGTCAAATTATAACATTTCGAATTTACAAACCTTTGACTAATCATTTTTCCAGAAACTAACGGCATAACCAAGTTCGAAATTAAAGAGCCTTCCGTTATTTCACTGGGGTTTTTAGATTTTATACTTAAGTATATACTGCCTACAGGGTATAGTAAATCAACATTTATCATAATGCCAATATTTAATATCTATTTATGCTATTCTTCGCCATAATGCCATGACTATAAACGGAGGTCTATTTTCATGAGATTGATTTCCACCTTCATTTTCTATAAAGCCACTAGCTGGTCCGTCTGAAGCATTGTTCCTTAAAATACCAGCATAGCCACCCGTAGTAGAACCAGAGACTTTAATTTTGTGAGAATGCTTAGGCATCTCATCAATAGTTAATTTGTGCATTTTTTCTCCACCTGTTTTGCCTATTTGATTATAGTCTGAATCATTAGAATTGTATCCGACAATAAATTTGCCTTCAGCAATTCTCTCCCAGGTCAAACCTAAAAAATTCGAATGATCTAAATCATCAAAAAAGACCTCTACTTTATTTATTGGAAAAGCTTCTACTAATAATTTTGGATTGATCATATTTTTGTCACTTCCTTTCTAATTTATTATTATCGGAACTATTGTCCAGTGAGATGAATTCCAATTTTCAGCACTTGTAATTGCAGTTGTGCATTCATATATTACATGGTCTTTGACTACTATATCACCAACTGCATAAGTTTTGGTTGAATCATAGGTGTCATCTTTTAAACCTAGTGCTACTAGTGTATTTTCTATAATAGCATTCAAACCACTGCAATCAACACTTATTACATTATTTTCAATTACTACGTTTTCTCCAGCGGAAAGCACATTTTGCTTTTTAGATAATATATTAGTACTATCTGTTAAATCACTTAAATCTGTTGGTATTGCAGGAAAATTAGTTATATTTTCAACAGTATGAGAATGAGTGATATTAGCTTTATCATTTAAGGAACCTTGCAAATCAGACTGATCACTTAATGTACCTGTAATATTACCCCATTTTGCGCTTGTTTGAGTATTTGAGATAACTCCGCCAGATATTTTGATTCCTTTGCCAGCTGTATACGTTGTATCGGTAAATACTGCATTGCTAGGTACATCAGATTCTACTGTATGATTATTTACCTTTTCTGCATTATCTACTATTCCATTGCCATCAATATCATAAATAGAAGTCAGCATATTCCCAGAACCTTGACCGTCGGCACCATCATTTATAGTCGCTGTATGTGTACCAGATGCATCTACTATTGTTACTGTTGTTACTTTACCGGTCTTTGAAGTAGTTATTGTAGGACTTATACCATCATTGCCAGGAGATCCCTTGTCACCTTGTTCTCCTTTCGCACCTGTATCTCCCTTTGGACCACGTTCACCTTGGGCTCCAGGTTCACCTTTTGGTCCCTGGATTCCTTGTTCTCCTTTCGCACCTGTATCTCCCTTTGGTCCTCGATAATCCAAATAAGCATTCAATTCAGCATCATCTATTGTTACCTCTCCTGTTATTATTAAATCTTCTGTATCATTCGTTAAAAGTTCAGTATTCATTATTGATCATTGCTCCCTTCGGGAAAAAGTTTAAAGTATTTAGCTCCAGTTTGATCATCATACCCTAAAATAGTTAGATCATCATTAACAGCAATATCGTACTGATATTTAACAGGTGACGATATTAAATCACCAATGGTAGTATCATCTTTAGAAAATTCAAAAGTAACTGTGTCAGTTTTTTCTTGTACTGTTACTTTTTTTCTTAAAACAGGCTCGCTGTCACCGAAATTATTTTTTAAAGAAAAAGATACAACATCACCTTTATAAAAAGGCTCATACGCACCATCAGAAATTTTTTTCTTTACTTTAATACTACCCTTGTCTCCTCGTGTCACAAGCAAAGTTGTACCATCTTTGTCTATTTTAAACATATTAACTCTCCCTCCTACTTTGGACTAATATATCCTAATATATTTACTATTGCTCTTCCCATTCCTGTTTTTTTAACAAGTTCAGCATCAGTCGTTGGAATCGTATCTCCACAACGAACAACTAATTTAGTTTTACCAGTTTGATTTATTGTAGACTTTATATTAATGGTAGATTTTTTTTCAATTGTTACTCCAGATGAATTTGTCGGAGTATAAGATGTAACCCTAAATGCATTTTCAATTTCCAATAAATCTGACGAAGATACAGCATATCTGTATTCATTACCAAAAGCCATATATAATTTAAAATTATTCTCATTCTTATACTTATAAAGTCTTAGATTCTGTGAACTGCCCCAATCATCAAACTGTTTCCCAGTATCATTATCCCAAATGGACCAATAGACTGGTGTATGAAATAAAGTTAAATATGCCGACACCATTTTAAAGTTATCGGGTATATCAACATCAATCACTAAATCAGCATGATCTTTTGTAAGTCCATTCACTACATTATCGGACATAAGTCCATAATATTTATTAAATCCTAGAAGTTGATACCCATTGTGTTGACCAGAAGAAACATATTGTAAATTCGTTAAAATATTCCCTTGAGAAATAAGAATACCAGCTGATGAATAGATATTAGCATTCAATGATAATTCATCCGTTATTTTATCCCAATGATCTTTATTAAAACTTGTAGACGAAGTATTTGCTTTTAAAAAGTCATTAAGTGTAACATTTTCAAATAGTACAATATCATTTGTATTGTTAACCCTCCAAATATCTCCAGAGTTATAACTTGTAGGCTTGCTTAAAAAGATATTCTTATGACCGGAAATACAGTCAAATATTATTGTTGTTACCTTTTTTTCTTTAAAATGATAGATTTCGTTTTCATTTACATATATATAAGTTTTAAAATCATTGGAATTTTGATAATAATCACCGATGTGAGCCGGTTTTTCCATAGTACTCCAATTAGATGATGGATCATCTGATTGATAAAAAGTTTCAATTTTATTATCAGTACTTTCCATCAACTCGACAGATGATAAAAATTGAAAATTATTTGCTATTGCAGTTGATGTTTCTTTATCGTAAATTTCCACCCAATCATTCATATTAAAAGAGCCGATTAAACGGCTCTCTATACATTTATACACTTTGTTTTCTGTAGTCCATGTATCTCCTTTGTTATAAGGAACTTTTGGTGTACTACCATAATTTTTGATTAGACTTACATTTTTGTTTGCAATAGAATTACTTTTAAAATTTTCTTCACCAAGTACTTTCTTTAAATATCCCAGTGTGACATTATCCTTGTCATACTTTGGGTCATAATTTTGAGCCATATTTTCAACTCCTTAATACAAACTATTCCAGATTTTTTCTTTTTCTGACTGTGTCAATTTTAGACCATTAATATATGTATACATCGAATTCTTAAACTCTGAAGTACTATATCCAGCTCTAGAAAATAAAACTATCTTTTGTTTTTGAGAACATTTTAAATTGTTGATATATTCAAAAACTTTCCTCTTTCTAATACTTGCTTGCTTGGTATTAGGATAATCTTTGGCTATTTTATCGGCATATTCCATAGTATTAAAATAATCGTCCGTCTTAATACCAAACGTATTAACTAACAGTTCAGATATATCACTGCCATAATCCTTATTATATAAATACCATTTTGTTTTTTCGTCAAATTTAGAATTTTTGATATACTCAACCATTTCCTTTTTAGCAAAGCCAGAAGTATATTCTCGTCTCAAAATTTGCCTTTTAGAATAATAATTGTATAAATCTTCTGGGCCTACATTATAATTTTTAATTTCGTTAACAAAATCTTTTTTTGAATCTTTATTCAAGCCGAAATAAAATTTATATATTTTTTTATCATTTGGAAGTTGTTCCAAGTCGCTTACCTTCACCTCAGAATTGCCAATCTTAGATAATAAATAATTCTTTTCTTGGCGTGAAAAATTACTATTCATAATTAAGAATGCCTTTTTGCCAGATGCACTACCATTTATAGTTTTTCCTTCATGATCTTTATCAGATTTTATTTTACTTATTTCCTTTTTATCATCTTGATACTTTCTATACTTGTTTACTGATATATTCATTTTCTCAACTTCTTTTAACTGCTTATCAGTTAAAGGACTATAACTATTCTCAAAATATTTTCTTGCATTTTTAGAAGCATATTGACCAAAAAGTAGGGCTTGAGCAACTGCAACTGGATTCTTCTCTGCTTCAAAACGTAATTGACCTTTTGATGTATAACTTCCTTTAATTTTTTTATCATTAACATACATTGAAGCTCCCTCTATAGTCTTCTTTAATTGTCCTCCACCAAATGGTAAAACAGTATAATAAAATGCTTTTTTGGCCTCGTCTTTAACAGTACTTTCTCCTTTTAAAATTTTAAGTGGATTAGCAGCACTAGAAATAGGAAGTCGACCACCACCTATTAAGCCTCCAACAAAAGGAATATCTTGCGTAAGATTTTCTAAAATATCAGCCGTTTTATCTGATATTTTAATCTTTGGATTTATGGCTGTATCATAAACCTCTTTTATCGTGTCGACAGGCGAAAAAGCAGATTTTCTTCCTACAATTTTTTCTGTCAATTGATTATAGATCCACGCTCCAAAAAACATTTTGACGAATGCCGAAACAAGCTTATTTTTGCCCTCGTCAGATAAATCTCTTGGCAAATCCTTAAACATATATCCAAACTGATTATTTACTTCTAATTGGAACGCAGTCAATGTTTTTATTAGTGGATTTTTAGAATTAAACGCTGTTGGCATTTCACCTTTTGTTCTTCCAGCCATTAAATCTCTAGCAAATTCATCAGCATTTTGCATAGCATCAAATTTTGTCATTCCTTTTGCAATGTTTTCATAGTACTTTCCTCTTACAATAGTATTTGAAGTAATTGAATCGATTGCATCAAACATAAAATTCATTTTCTGACTTATTTTATCGAGTTTTGTTTTATATAACGTTTCCGCAGCATTTAGTCTTGATGTTAAAAAAACAGAATTACCCTCAAAACCATCAGCAGAATACTGACTTTTTATTGCTTCTCTCAAGCCCTTTATTAAATATTTCGATTTAACTTGAGAAGCAGCTTGAGTAATTGGAATAAAATTGGTCATAGCACTTGAAAAATTCATACCAATCATGTTAGCAGACAATCTGCTAGTAACGTTTTCCATTACATTATAATACTTTCTGTTGGACAATGCTTCAACAGTTCTATCAAGATTAGATTTTTTGTTTGCTATGCCATTTGTATAGTCTCTCAACTCAGTTACTAAATTATTTAAAGATGTAGTATAAGTTTTATATACTTTTTCTATTTTATCTTGTCTTTCACCAAATGTTAAACTACTATCAGCATATATTTCATCTATTTTTGATTGGATACTTTTATCAGAATGTTGATATCGTATCTCATTCTCCAATGCCCTTAAGTTTTGAATATCCTCAGTAAAATATATTGTCTCCATTGCTCCACGCAAATAATTATCCATACCCATTAAAGCATTGTAACTGGTTATCTTTCCTTTTCTGTTCTGTTGAAAAGATGTCCAAACTTTACCGGGCTTGAAAGCTTCAGTCATTCCAGCAATTGTTATTGGTAGATTATCATTTTTAAACTTCCACCCTAATTTTTCTAGAGTTTTACCCACCATACCTTTTGGCTTTGCATCAACAAAATGTGGAAAATACCCCTTACGATATTCTATCTCGGGATAGCCATACTCTTTCAACACAGGATTGACTCTCTCAAACAGTTCATCATATATACTCCTGAACACCTCAACTGCATCTTCTACCTTTTTGTAATCTAAATTATTTTGCTCTAAGAAATCATCTACTTGTGACCAAGTAACAAGTGTTTCTGGATTATACTTATATTCTCCAAACATTTGTACAGCCTGCGACTCTTTATCAGTTAAACCAAGCTTATTTATTCTCTCATTGTAATTAGAAATATCTTTTTGCATTAGAGCATTATGTTTAAATATTGGCTGAATATAACTTGTATATATTTTATTTGCATCCTTGCCCATAACATCATAAAAATTTCGCTTCATTGTGTTAATTTTGTATGAAAGGCCTGATTTTTTATCAACCCAAGTATAGGAATTACTTATTAATTCTCTAGCTTTTTCTCTAAGCTGATAAGTTTTTTCTTTTCTTATTTGCTTAGGGGACATGTCAAAACTACTAATTAAATCATCTATATCTTGATTATTTTGAATTGCATCATAAATATAATTTGAAACCAGTTCCATTGCCTTAGTTTCAAGATTATATTTAGATTGAGTCTCAAAGTCCTCATGAGTAAACACGGAAATTCTATTCAGCATTTGAGCTCGCATATCATTCAATTCTTCTCCGTTTAAACCTACTGTTTTTTTCTCGCTAAAAACTGTTGGATATTTTCTAGATAATTCATTATATATATCAATTATGTCATCACCATATCTGCGCAATTTTAATGTATCATAATTGTTTTTTACAAAATTACTAAAGCTAGAAAATTTTTTTCTTACTTCCTCTGGAACATATATTTCATTTCTCAATATTTCATATTTTATATGATCGATTATTTTTTGTGTATAATCTTTCTTTGATTGCGAAAAATTGCTTTCTATATCCTTTTTTATTGTATCAATTGATGTGTTTTCATCATACTTAGATACTATCTTCTTAAAATTTTCTTGGTGGGAATAATCTTCATACTGAATTATCTTAGACATTCTTTTAAAATAAGTATCGTTCTTTTTCTTTTGTTTTTTCGAATTAACACTTTTAACTTGTGCATCATCATTCTGCTTTAATGAATCATTTGTTGCATTATATTTCATATTTTCAAATTGATGCTTTGTACCAAAACTTTTAAAATTTTTAGCAACAAACTCTTGCCATGAGCCATTTTTCTTTGAGTATTTTTCGCTTTCCGGAAAATAGCCAAATTCGTTAATATCATCCCCAGCAAATAAAATATCTTTCGCCTTTACTGTCATTTCTAAAATTTTACCCTTACCATCTAATTGATGAGAATTATGATATTCTGCATACTTTTTCGAAGGAGTTATCCAATCACCAGGATTAATCTTATCACCAATAGTTGCTCTATATATTTTTATTTCTGCTTCAGGTTTGTTTTGAACCTTTTGTAATGCCATTAAGGATTCCTTGTTATATGCATCATTCATATTCATGTACCATTCAGGATGTTCAAACACTCCTGACATATTTTCTTCAAAATTAGATGCATTTCCATAATCAGAACTAGGACGATGATTCATAAAATAATCTGTGTTATTTCCTAAATTATATATGTCATTGCCAATATTTATTTTTTGATTTGTATCTGTAGCTGTTTCATATATTTTATTTCCTAATTTTTCTCCCAATTCTTTAATTGCATTTGTATCAGACCACAAACTGAATTCATTAAGAACATTATTATTACTATCCATTAAATAAACTTTAACGTCTCCGTTATCTTTCCTAAAATATTCTATAATGTTAGTTTTTGTTAAATCATCATATTGTTTTGCATTTTTATCCAAAGAAAAAGAACTATTATCTAGTTCTTGCGTATTTTTTACCATATAATTTGAAACATCTAATTCTTTATTGCTATTTAATCTTACTTTAACATCAGCATTATCTGCAAATATATCATCCAGAATAAGTTTTTCTGCTGGTATTTTAAATTCTAATTTTGTAGTACCTCTACCATCAGATTGACTAGCACTTTTAGAAGTACTAAAATAAACATACGGTTCTTTAGCTATCATTTTACCGCTTTGTTTTATTTTATTGGCATTTTCAGTTGTTGTTTGATGATATAAAGTTACATAACCGTTTTTATCTACTTTTGCTCCGACTGATTTAACTTCTTCAATTAAATCCTGTGCATCTAATAATTCATCACCAGATACCCTTTGTTCCAAAGAAAAAGAACTATCTTCTAGTCCTTTTGTTGAGTTCTTTGATATATCATTTTTTTCAAATGCTGTATTGCTTGATGTTCCGTCATTATGTCGCAATAATGGTTCAAATAATCCGCCATTTCTTGATACTCCTTGTTGGTTTTCAAGTTGTTTGCTATCAGTAAGGCTGTATCTAGTGTTAGATTTGCTTGAATCGATGCTTTTTTCAGATTTCTTAACTCTTGCGAAACTACCATCATCTTCTCCTTCATAAAAATTGTTTATATCACTATTGTAATCTAAATTAACATTATTTTCAAGGTAGCTCGACGTTTCGTATTTTATTGGAACCTCTTTTAATCCTAATTTTTTAGCTACTAATAACCGATGATTTCCATTATATAAATCCTTTTTGCCATTTTCATCAATAGCTATTTCTATCGGATTTTCTATTCCATTAGCCATAATACTACTAGTTAACTTTTGAATCTCTTCATTTGTTCTGTATCCACCATTTTTAATTAAAGGTAAAATTTTTTCAATAGGTACTATTTTTACATTTTTCTCATCTTTGATATTTTCTTTTGTTTTTTCTTGAATATCATCAATTAGTTCATCAGACAATTGTAACGTTTCATCACTTTTCTTATTTTGTTTATTAAACAAAGAATAATATTCTTTTGTTAATTCAGCATTATTGCTTTTACGATATGCTTCCTCCCACTTGTTTTTTAAATTTTTTACAAACAGTGATTCCTTAGAATTCCCAGTTATTTTATTGGCAATTTCTACAATTTTATTATAAATCTTCTTAAATATACTTGGTTTACTGATTGATAAATTATTAATGAACTCTGTATTACCAAACAATTGACCAGATACATCAGCTAAAACCTCGCTGGAAACATCTTCTGTACCATAAATTTTTTTCAATGATTCTAAAGCATCATTGAATTCTTCATTTTTGGAAGCATAATCCATAACAAGATTTTTCATTTCATCAGTCTCTATTGCATGAGTTATTTCATGAGTTAAAATAAATTCTCCTGCACGATCTGAATTTGGATTAATTCTAATATCAACTTCTCCATTATCATTGATTCCTATACGACCATTTACATTATCACCTAACGCACTATCGAATGTAATATTATAATTTTTATCATTAATAACTTTTTCAACAGTTTGAACAAAATCTTTTGTCTCACTACTATTATTCATAAATTGATTGGCACTTCTTCTGAAGTTATCAATTTTAGAATTATCACTTGATTCATAAACAAATCGCTCTTGGTTTTGATTAATATCACTCATTTTTTGAATAGTATTACTATCCAACGGTAAACCCACTTGACTATTATTTTCAACTAAAGGATTACCTTCAATATTGTTTTGTTGCTGAAGATTATTATTAACATTATTGTTATTGGCCGCAGGAAGAATTCCTCTTTTTTGACGATTAATTTTAGCATCTATTATATTATTTCTAAAGTCTGTAATTGTATTAGGAGCCTCCAAAAAACCGCCTGTTAATCCACCAACAATAAAACTTGAGAACACGTCTTGCCAATTAACTTTTTCGTCATTAGAATAAGTAGCATTCTTTAAATATGGATCAATAATTTCGGATAGTCCCTCTTCTAAACCTTCACCAATAAATTTATATCCATAATTTGCTAAAGTTTTTGTAAATGCTTTTACATATTCATTTTTAATTTTTCCGGTTGCTTTATTTATTAATTTTTCTACTGGAAGATCAAGTCCACCTTTTCCTTTTAATCCTGGAATACCTCCCGTAATCCACTCTGTAGCCATTTCCTTTGCAGCATTGCCAATACCATATAATCTAGCTTGGCCAAGGGTTGCTCCATTATTTAAAGATTCTTCTATACCAGAACCATAACTAGAAGTTCCAATCATGGCATTGGAAGGTATTTGTTTGATTAAACTTTTTCCTATATTACCTGTTATAGTTTTTGCTTTTGCAAGTCCTTTCAATCCTTCTGTAGATTGCAAATTTGGTGGTGTTTGCATGAAAGTCTGTCCCATGACTAAAGCTGGAACCATGCCACCTACAGCCTGAGCTACTTGACCACCAAGATTATCCCTTCGAACAAGAGAATTTTTTTCTAAGTCATCAACTAAATCGCTATAGCCAACTTTATCTTGAAATTCTTTAGTTACATCTTTTTTAATATCCCTTTGTTGCATTTTCTTTAAATCCTTAAGATTTTCATCTGCAATTTTTTTACCGCTTTTAGCATAATCAATAACATAATTGATCCTGCTCTCTAGAGGGTTAACAACCAAGTCACTAACAGAATCAGCAGTTCCCTCAAGACCTTTCATAGCTCCAGTGCCAAGGTTTGTAGCAGTATTAACCGCAGTATTAACTGCTGTATCACCTACCTGAAATAATTTACCTGCACCTGGAATAGACTTAGCAACATTTTTACCCGCATCGTATAAATTAGCTAAATCTGTAACAACATTTGAAAAAGATAAACCATGATTCTTAACAGAACTATTATCAAAAACATCACCTAGTTTATTTACAGCAGTCGAAAAAGAGTCTTGTTTTATTCTTTTTTGCTTTGCTTTTGGTAATTGGTTATTAGGATTATTTTTCTTTAAAGTACTCCATTTAGCTTCAGATGGATTCCATATTTCTTCATCATCTTCATTATCTATCCAAGTACCACTTTTTGGGTTCCAAATACCCATTCTATCACCTACCTAACACGTTCATATTCATTTTTTGAACCATTCCAAATGTAATATTTATTATTCAATTTCCAAACAGTTTGATTTGCAATATTTACTCCTGAAGAATTAATAGCATTTTTACCAAACATTTGTCCTGCTGTTTTTCCCGAAGATTTAAGTTTCTGTCCATTTATATTATTTGGTTGATATCTTACTCCATTTTTATCAGTTGTAGCAAATGTTCCATATTTTGCATCTTGGTTTAAATTGCCCTTCCAATAATCTGTATTAACCTCATAATTACCACTTGTATCTCCAAAAGAATATTTTGAGTTATTAGATGCTCCTAATTGTGCCCAAGCTAATTGATTATCAAGATTAGCCTGTCTTTTTTGTTCTTCTAACTGAGCTTCTGCTTGTTTTTGTGATATATAATTGTTATAAGCATCCTGTCCAAGTTGAAGTGCTGTAGATTCGATATTAGAGCTTTGATTAGCAAGCATTTGAGCATATTGGGCAGCTAAATTACTTTTATTTGTCTCATACTGCAAATTTGTATTATTTATCTGGTTATCAACATCACGTAAACCAGAAGCTTTATCTTTTAAAATCGTATTAAGATTAGTGCCATAATTATTATTTATTGAATTAACCTGAGAACCTACTAATCCTTGTGAGTTAAGCCCCGCCCTACTCATAGCGCCTTTATTATCTTTTAAAGCTAATAATCTATTAATATTTGCTTGCTTTGCATTATCAAGGGCTGTAGCATTGATTTTTTCCTTATTATTATTCAAATTATTAATTGCCTGCGTATTTGAATTTGCCAAACCATTTAGTTCAGCTTCCTTCTGGGCATTTATACTATCTAATAAACTCTTATTTGAATTTATATAGTTATTTTTAACCTGATCGGACAACTGTTGAGCTGCCTTTCTCCATTCATCTAAAGCCATATTATTCCTCCTTAATTTCCTCTATATTTTCCTGCAAGAATAAATTCTATAATTAATCTTTCAAATAGCATTTTATATTCAGTTTCATTTTTCATAAAAAATTTAATAAACATAAACTTCTTTATTTTTTCTTTTTCTTGTATTGTCTTTGGAAAATCATCTGTTAAATTATGATAACTTTTAGAAATTATCTCAACAGTTCCATCATCCAATTCATAACCGAAAGTAATATCACAATCATTGTATGGATTAATTATCAATGTAACTGTTTTTATAGTTTTAGCAAAAAAACTAGAGTTCAATTCTAAAAATGGAGTTTCCCAATACGATTTCACTGGTACATCTCCATCTAAATAACCATCATTAAATTTACATACTTTCCCGTCATCTGTTCCAAAATACAATATATTATTCCATACAAAAAAGGTTCTTATTGGTAAATTATCCCAGTAATACCATTCATATTGATACTGTTCTGTTTTTGCGTGCTTTGGATAGCTTAAATATCTACTATCAGCTATATATACATGATTATTTACTGCTAAATAATATTTTCCTAATAAACTAATTGCTACTGCATTCTCCAAATTTGATTCTTTTTCAAGTTTTCCATTGATATAATAACTTCTCTGTTGTGCATATTTTTCACCATTATTACCAATTACGGCAAAAACACCTTGCTCAGATAAAAACAATGGATCGTTCAATAGATTACAATTTGCATATCTACTAACACAACCAATATTTTTTACTCCAGCTTTTAATGGAAAAACTTCAAGGTTGTCCAGTAAATTGGTTGATCTATAATAAATTGTACAGTCAGTATCACTTTGTTTTTTGTGAATTGCTAAAGTTCCATCATTTAGTCTTGAATAGCTCATTATTGGTTCTACACCTATTTTAGTAAAGTTCTCATCAGGCCAATATGTAGGATCATCCTCTTCGCAATGAAAATCATAATTTGGAAAATTGGCATTTCCAGAAGCAAAAATTCTATTATTATTTCCGTCATAACCAAATAAAGTAACAATTGAACACTTATTTATTTTAGAATAATTTTCACTAACAACTTTTTTGTATTTAATACTAACATTATCTCTTCCTAAAACAGGACTTTCTCCAGGTGTAGAAGAAAAAGTAACTTGTCCAGTAATAAGATCAACAGCATAGTCAGTAATAACATTCCATTCACCTGAAGAATTTAACACTTCCACCAATTCAACACTATCAATATTTGTATCATCTAATTTAAATACCGTTTGCTGTTTCTTTTCGATTTCTCCATTAACTGTTTCTGTAATTTCTTCTGTTAAAAATGTATTGATGCGATATGGTGACATTAAATTAATTTTTTCATAATCAGTTCCACCACCTGATGAATCTCTTCCTATAGAAGTTGTAGGAATATATCCTGATTCATCTAAGAAAGACACTTTATAGCCTGTTTCAGTACCTGTATATATAATTGCTCTACTGCCATCAAAAATAGTCAAATAATCCCCTATATAAACGGCTTGTGACCTTTCATCAGCCATTCCCGATAAAATTTCAGTGCAAGTCAAAAAATCAGTTGTACATTCATACAATTTAGTTCCAGCGTGAACTAAAAAAATTTCCTTTGTTGGTAAGTCTACATTCCATATACCATTTATTCTTAAGCTAAAATCCTTTGCTATTTCATAACCATGTCTAGTTTCATTGTAACCATTATAATTAATAATATTTTTTGCGTTAGGGCTTCTTCTCTTATCAACTTCAATTGGGCTTGTCGTAAAATCCACTCCTAAAAAGTTATCAATGCTAAAATAACTTTTTGATTGTGTTGCTGGTACAGAATACATATGCATCACCAAACCATGCTGTATACAGAATTAATTTCTGTAGGATTAGGATTGAAGTCTTTTCCCGCAATATTAGATACACTGGTTACAAATTCATTCATATAAATAGTTGATAATTGAATATCGTCGTCCTTATACAATTCTCCGGCAATGTATAAAGGTATTAGCGAAACTAATTGATTATCCAATTCAATATCCGTAGACACAGAAGAGGAACTTAAAATCATATCATGATATGATTCATAGTATATAGTAAATTCTCCGTCTTCTTTTTTCCACTCCGGAACAACCAAATAATTATTACCTTCTACATAAAATTCAGGCTTTTTATCACCATTAAATACTATCTGATATATTCTTTTGAAATTTGATATTAATTGATTAAGATTATACTTTGTTGTATTTTCCTTATATTTTAATTTATAACTTTTAATTAACGGTTTACCATTTTCTATAATATAATTAATTGCTTCATTACATGCTTGAGGCATTGCATATAAATATGTTTTATACTTTTTATTTTGCTTATAATCATCTAATTTAGAAATTTCTAACTCCTCATTATTCAAAAACATTTTTTTTAAAGACTCGATTTGTATTTGTCCCCAGTTCATTTTTATACCTCCCTATATTTGGTCAAGTCTGTAAGAGTTGCACTTACATTTATCTCTTAACTTGAAGAAGAGAAACTAAATATATTTAGCTTCTTTTAAAATATCAGCCACTGTTTGAGGTACAGTTACTTGTTCACCTCTTAAAATTTGATATGTATATCCATTAATAGTTACTGGAACCATTTTTTCTTGAGGATTAAGTTCACTTTTTGGAACAATTAAAGTAACTTGTGTTTCTTTTGCTAAAGCAGCTCCTGTTGACATTGAATCATCAATAAGAACTTTAGCAGGTATTGCTGATAATTCTATTGCTTTTTCGTCGGCTGCTTGCATTTGTTCATCTAATGCTTTACTTTTAGCTTCTAATTCCTTTAATTGTTCTTTTATATTTGCTGCTGTTTGATCTAATTTGTCTTGAGCCTCTTTAATTTGAGCTAATACTTCAGCTGTATTAACTTCTGCTGATTCTTTAACATTTTCTTTTTCAACAATTTCTTTGTTTTCTTCTGCTTGTTTTGCCATATTTTTCCTCCTATTTTAAGAAAGAGCAAGTCTTAGTCTTGACTTGCTCCTGTTTCAATTCTACATATTGCTAATTCGTTTAATCGAACAGCAGTAAAGAAAGATTTCCAACCAATTGTAGAACGTTGATTTAATGGATCTGCTGTACCAGCTGAGCCAAAAGGTTTTACAATTATTGATGCTTTTCCTTGACCTTTTTCAACATTTACAACACCATATGCATGGCGGCCATAAATAACAGCTTTATGTACTTTAACTTTTGACGCACCTTCACCAGTTGGTGTATTTTCAACTGTTTCAATATTAGATGATACTCTTATTCTTATACCATCATATTTACCAGTTTCACCTGATAATAAATCTTCTGGTTTGGCATATTTCATTACTTCAACAAAACCATTACCTGTCGTGTCAGCTTTTAAATCGTATTCTTGTGAACCGTCAATAACTGCGTGATAACATCCATCTGCAAATGGTTTAATATTTGCATTTCTAAGTCTCATTTTTGCCTTACGAAGTTCTACACCATTTAAAACATCTGTTTTAACAATAGCATTACGATTTGCTTTTCCGTTGGCATATTGAACTGTTGTTCCAGCAGTTACTATATCTCTTACTCGAGTATCGGTCGTAAGCCCTGCTTGTTCACCTAATAATTCAGATGTTTCTGTAATCACAGGATCTTTCCCTTGCATATCAAGAACATCTGTTACAGTAACGAAGTCACCTTCTTGTTTTGCAGTAGCAGTAACTGATGTGATATTCAAATCGCTACCAGCTGGTGTAACTCCTTCTGTTAAAGAGTTAGTTGGCACTGACAAAGAGTTAAATTTTCTAAACTCAATTTTTGTTCCTTTTCCTTTTGGAATTACTTTTTTATCTCCATCCTCATAAAAGAATAAATCTGGTAGTTCTCTTTCTAATAGAGTTCTATCATAAAATGTTTGATTTTCTACTGTTAAAGTAGTCATTGAATTACTCATAATTTAAATCCTTTCTTGTACACCATCAAAAGCCTTCTTTTACTTTTTCTAGTTCTTTTAGGAATTGCTCTCTTGACATACTTTCATAGTCAGGGGTATTATCAGAACTTTGATTTAGACTACCTGGTGTACTAATACTATTGGCAATAGTCTTTTTTGCAGTTTTGATTCCCTCGTTCCTAAAACTCCTTTTAAATTTTGAAAAAGACTCATAAGTATCTACAAGTGTTTTATTTTTTCCCTCCGCATAATCTAAAAACATTTCATCTTTTAGCAATGATGAAATATTAACATCGGGATACTTTTTACTAAACTCTTCTATTTCTTGTTGAGCCTTACTTTCTTTTTCTAACTTTTCTTTTTCTATACGAGCTTCCTCACGCCTTTTGTCAGCTGTATATGAGGCATAATCTTTTAAAGGATCCTTGCCATCTTCAGCAATTTTATACATATCTTCGTATACCTCAACATCAGTTAAATCTTCAATTTTGGTATTTGTATAAGGATTAATTTTACCTTTATAGGCAGATAATCTACCTTCCTCATATGCCTTATCGTATTTTGCTTTCTCAGCCTTTCTGCGTGCTGCCGCATATTTTGAATTTTCCTCCGAAGTTTGTGGATGTTTTTCAGTTTCACTTTCAACATCTTCTTCGGAAGTTTCTGAAGTTTCTTCATTTGAATCATCACCTTCAGTAGAAGAAGGATTTTCATTTTCTTCCTCTTCTGTATCAGTAAACTCTAATGAATTTTCTTCTTCAGTAGTCTCATCTACTACGGTTGAATCAGCGACATTCAACTCTTTTTCGCTTTCGTTTTCCATACTTTCCTCCTTGATTTTTGCGCTATTCTTTGCGATTTAGATTTTTACGCTTTTCCCTGCGAAATTATATATAAACTTTCATGTTTATATCAAAATAAAAAGAGCATTGCTCTTAATTATGGACTTACATGAATAAATCAATGCCAATTTTTACTATACTGGTTGCATCGACTGATGATTTAATATATCTTGTTGTTGTGGCAACGAATTTAATTGCTGTTGTAGTAACATCTGTTTTTGTTCCTCAGCTTTTTTTTGACGCATCTTTTTTAATTGTGATTTAAATACCATAATAGACTCTGGATAAAGTTCAATATATTCATCAAAATCAATATCTCCAGCTTGTTTCATTGAATCAAGCAAGCTTACAGTTAATGATTCACTATATATACCACCAGAACCAACTTCAACACTTAAAGAAAAATCTATATCTTTATAACTCTCGCCATTCATAGAGACTGTATAAAGTTGATTATCTTCTTCATATGAAAATAGTCTGTCATCAGTATAATAATTCTTAAAAAACTGTTCATGAATTTTTCCGATTTTTTGGTGTGCTCTATAAAACTTTTTCTGATAAATTTCTATAGGCTTTTTTGCCTGATTTTGTAGTGCTATAATAGCAGAAGCTGCCATATTAGCACCCATGACCTCGCCTGTAACGACTTCACTAGAACCAGTTACAGTTCTTGTTAAACTAATCAAACTATCTGTTAAAGTTAATGCCTGACTACTAAAACCTGACGTTTCCATATACTTAAAGCCCCAATTTTGACTTTTTGTATTATCAGTTAATACTTCACCAGGAGCATTTGTAATTTGCTGACGAGCTAACGCTCCAGCTTTTTGTATTATTTTAGGCCATGCCGTTTGTTGAACGGATAACAACATCATTGCTAAGTTAAAATTAACAGCCTTATTATTAGGTATTGCTTGTGCTACTTCTCCTATTCCATAAATACAGTCTTTTCTGTTTTTGTGAGATTCAAAAACAATTGGATATAGCTGATTCTTGAAAAAGGAATCTTTTTCTCCAACTTTATCAGGCTCACTCAATTCACTTCCATCGTCTTTTATTTCTTCGTCAGTTAAGATAACCTTATTTTTATTTGGCTCCCAATATGTAGTATCTTGTATAACTACATCTTTCGTAGATTTACTCCAAACAACCTTTCCATTTTTTCTACTATATTTGGTAAGAACTGTACACACTTCTAATTCTTTTGTAGCTTCATCATCAATTTCATGATCTGCCTGAATTAAATCAACATTCTTTAGCTTATTTTTTTTTGCCAATTCCTTAACACTAGAGACAGACTCAATAGATGCAATTATGATGTACTTTTGTTTTTGAACGTCTATTTCCCTTGGGTTAGAAACAATTACATTAGATGGTTTAAGCACTTCCCCTCTTTCACCACCTAAATATGGTGTTTCCATTCCTCCAAGAACATTGTTGTCCCAAAAATAATGATAAATGTATGTACCAAATTGGGTACCATACTCAATTGCATGTTCATCCAATTCATCTTGTCTTAACTCTTTTGAAATATTATCAGCGAATTTTGTAAAAATATTGGCTCCTTCTTGTGCCTGTTCTAATCTTTCACCGAACATCTCCGACGGAGTATAAACTAGTTTAATCTTTTCACTTAATATTCCTGCCTTCTTGTTATCAGCTATCATAGCACACAAATTAATTACTGGTCTTGGCAGATTTTTTGTTTTTTTAGTAGCCTTAGGCCATTGATTACCTTCATAGAACTTCTCACAGTCTTCCCATTCTTTTGTAAGACCTGACCTTTCAAAATAATTTAAACCTGATTGATATTGTTGCCATATAACTGAAGCCATATTACTATTCATCGTATTCACCACCTGATTTTCCATTTAACCATTCATCAATTATATCTGAAGATGGTATTTTAACATTTGCATCACCCTTTTCATCTTTTTTATTTTCTAATTCAAATGTTAATTTACTTATTTCTTCTTTATATTCTTGAAACATATTAAAATACTTTTTTATAATAAGAGGCAAAAATAATCCTAAACAAAATCCTGCAATAAAAACAATTAAAAATAATATACCTAATAAAATATCCATATTACCACTCCAATTCAAAATCTTCTTCATCTAAATTGTAATCATCAGTTTCATCTTGCAATGCAAAAGGAAGAGTACTTTTTTCTTCTCTCTCTTTTTTGATAACAATATATGTTTGCTGACATCTTGCTGCATGGGCTATAGCCAAAGACATAATCCTATCATCGTGATATCCATCATCAGCCGCTTGTTTTCCATCACTTCTTTTGATAAATGTTAACGCCTCTCTTAGTGTTGTACGATCATTTATCAAATAAATGCACTCTTTAAAAAAAACTACAAGTTCAGCTATTATTACTGGTCTCGTAGCTTTATTTGTATTAAATCCTAACTTGTCTTGAATTTTGATGTTTAATCCCTCATCAACTTGCCTTAAATACTGATTAGTATAATCCATCTCCCATAACTTTTTTACTGGATACGTTGAATAATTGGTTTCTATGCAAAGCAGTGCCTCATTATAATATTTGCCTAGACAAAACATTTGCATCACATACTCGGTCTCATCAAGTTCAATTTCTAATGTAGCACTTTGATTACCCGTAACATTATTTATAACATCTCCGGCAAAGGAATCTGTCCCAATACCAGCAGTATCTCCTCCAAGAACATACGGATAATTGTTTTTTACATTCTCATAAATTTTAATATATGGTTTTGCTTTAGATTCTACAAATTCAAACGAAGTAATCGTTTTACCATTATATTCATATTTAAAATAACCCGTTTTTATAGGATCGTGAACTTTCTGTAATCTATTCACAACGCTTTCTTTTGGAAAAACACATTTACCGGTTGATAAAAACGCTTCTTCTGGACATGATGAATATTCCTGTTTAAACTGGTCCAAATCATTTGAACAGTTATTTTTTATACACCATCTTCTCCAGGTAATTTGCTCATTCGACAAATTATATAGTTCTTTTATTTCTAATTCATCTTCAGTTAACTCAAATCCTGAGTATGTCATTTTATATTCTGGATTAATATACCATGGAAAGAACAATGGAACAAAGTCACTTTTTCCAGCAACCGCATCATCCCATTTATCTTTAAAATCATCATAGCCATTTGGTGTAGATTCTATAATAATCATTGAGTCCGGTGTAGCCGGAACAGTCTGTACTAAGCCTAAATATGTATCTTTCTTATTTCCTGGCCAAAAGGCATATTCTGACATATGTAATTGTTGATAAGTGGTTGATCTACCTACACCAGCTGAGCCTGCAGTCATACACTTAATAGAACTATTTAACCCAGTTCCTTTTTCATTATTAAAAACCAAGGTGTTCTGATTATCATTTAATAATTCCGGCTTCAGTTGTTCAGGCAAATTTTGATACATTATTTTATACATGTTAAATAAGTTTGACGTGGCGTCAGATTTATGAGTAATTATACCTGTTTTAACATTAAAATTTAGAAGTGTATTACTATTAAAAATACCACCTGTAGCAGTAGATAATCCTAATTGACGTGCCTTTAGAATTATTATCCTCACTAATTTATTTTCTGATTTAAGTTTTTTTATAGTATCGTACAATATCTGCTGAGCATAATTAAATTTTAAAGGAACAAGTTTACCTTCCTTATTAACTATTTTAAGATAATTTTCTATGTATTGTTTTCTATTAATATTCTTCATTTGATATTATTCCCTTTAAATATTCTTCATATGGAACACTAATATTTTCATTTATATTATGATTCTTTGAACCTTCATTCCAACCAAATTGCTGTTCTAAGTTGAACTTAGCACCTTTGAATTTATCTGTATATAGTAAAGCTTCGCTAAATGCCTCTATTGTAATCAATGCTCTATCCATAACATCACTATACTGATGTTCTTCTTCTAAATAGTTGTAGAATGTTTTCTTACTAATCCCTAGATAATTAATTAAACCTATCTTACCCGGAACAATTCTATCATGTTGACATTTCTTAAAATATGTGGCTATTAAGTCTTCTAATTCACTTGGATTATTAAACTTTAATGGTCTTCCCAACTTAACTTTGTATCGTTTCGCTGTCATAATTAATCCGAATCTGTACTATTTAAAAAGAATTCAATAGGAAAAGCATTTACTATTTTAATTTCAGAATTATTTTTATTAATTAGATTTTCATCATACATATTTTTATAATAATCAAGTTTTTTTTCAAAATTATCAGGTGGATTAATAATCAATTCATTTGATGGAGTATCTGGTAATTTCAAAGTCACACAAATAGGTAAATTGTACTTCTTGCATTCTTCAAATGCATCATCTAAGTCTTTCATTGTCATTTTGTTTCACCTCACTAATAAGTTTTTTATTATTAAAATTATCAATATTAATATTATTACGATTATTCCTATCTCGTTTAATCCCATTCTCATAATACTCCTCACACTTTCTACTTAGTTTGCAACCAACACATCCATATTTCATAAAATTCTCTAGTCCACAATAAACATCCCTTTTTTCTTTCATAATTTAACCCTTCTTGTGTATTCTTCTTTGATTAGCAGTTTACCTTTCTTACTCCTGGCTGAACAGTGTTCACGTTCAAATAAGGTTAATATATCATCAATTTTTCTTAAATTTGAACTATCAAGAAATCCTTTAATATTCATGTCTATCATTTCACTTGTTAAATAGCAAAACATATCATAATCTTTGGCTTCAATCAAATGTAAATACTGATGAGGTGTACTAAATAGAATTGCCCCATTCCAACGTGCATATTGTCCACCATATCTATTAGGAATTATCAAATGATGAAATGTATATATGTCTCCTTTTTGAAGCTTATATCCCATGAAATCATAGCCTAGTTGTTTTATTTTAAATTCATTTATCATAAGTTTAGTGACTTCTTTCATTTAATCACCTCAAAAAACAAAAAAGAGCTATTATCAGCTCTTCATTTACTCACACTATCATATTAGCATAAAAAACCGGACATAAAGCGGACATCTTTAAAATACATCTCGTCTACCCACTGCATTTTTATATATTCTCCTAACGTGTCTTTCACTATACCCTACAGCAATACCAATCTTTTCATAAGACAGATTTTGTTCTTCTTTTAGTCTTATAATTTTTCTTTTTAATGGCTCATACTCCTCCATGATTCTTAATTCATTATCTAACCAATTCATAAGATTATTTCTTCTTTTTTCAATGTATTCTAATGTTTCATCAATTTTTTTGTCATCTAGCAACTCAGTATATTTTATAAGTCTATCTTCTCTTTTACCACCATCAACCTTCTCTAGACGAATGTCTGTAGCCTTGGGATATACTAGACTTTTTAATTGTTCTTTTTCATTCAGCCAATAGTTATATTCATTATCCAACTTTTTCAATTCATAATTTGCTTCTTTTATAGTCATTATATTCCTTTCCCAACCGAACCAATTCAATATTTTTATTTTCTATTTATTCCACCACTTTATAAGCCATTTGTTCCATTTGCTCGTGTGTGATAACTGATTTTATATGTCTAATAGTTGGAGTTGTTTCTTCACCATCTAATTTTATAAAATAACCATACCAATCGGGTTCTTCCCATTTATCAATAACTTTCCTACCATTAACATAATCCCCAACTTCCAAAATATCAATTATGCTATAACTGGCTTTAACTATATATTCTTTTAATTCATAAGGAATGCCAAAACCATTTTCATATTCTATATATTCATCATTAATTGATTTAATTTTATGTATCTCTCCATCTTTAGTTCTAACAAATTGTCCAGCTTCTAATTTCATTATTTACCTCCAGCATTCTCGTATAATCTGTTTTATATTTTCATCAACATTTTTATAAATTCTTTCAAGTATATCCCTTTCTTGTGTATATATTTTTTTATTTTTAACATCATTTAAAGCTTCAATATAACCTTTTAAACGATAAATTTCCTTATTCCTTTTAACATCGTTCATAGTAGTTATATAATTAAAATCATTAAGTTTTTTTAATCGCTCTTTTTTTCTATGAATAATACTATGTATGTCTTCCATTATTTATCATCTCCAATTATTTCTTTATCCCAATTATCTATTTCTATATCAAAGCCATGTTCTTGTAATTGTTTTGTAGAAAATTCGTAGTTTTTACCATAAAATGTGTGTGTTGATAAATACACGTGTTCTTTAAGGTACTCGATAGTTGTCATGTTCTTTCTACAATTGCAAATAAAGTTATCTTCCTTATCTGGTTCATCACAAATAGGAACTATCCAGCCAGAATAATCATTTACTATAATCTTGTATTTATTATTTGCGGGAACTTTTGACAATTCTTTCCAGTTTTTAATTAGTTTTGTCATCTGGCATCTCCTATTATTTCTTTGTATTTTTGTAAAATTTCTTCTATTATAAGTGATTTCACTTGTTTCATATATATATCCATATCGTCAACGGTTTCAAGTATATCTTTTTCTAGTGTTTTTATTTCCTCTTCTAAATACTTTATAAACTCCTTTTGTTGAGTTTCTTCTAATGATTTTTTATAGTTCAACATTGGTTCACTTGCTTGTAATAAAAGTATTTTTTCATTTGCATCGTCAAGGTGTTTCTTTAATTCTTGATTCTTTTTTTTCAATCTTGATGCCATATTTTTATAATAATTAACGTCTTCTCTTAATTTTTTGTTATCTTTTTCACAAGTTAATATAAAATCATTTAATCCCATTTACTCATCACTCTCTACTTTCTCTAAATCAAAACCAAATGTCCATAGTTTTCTTTTAAATGGATTTTTGAATGTAAATAAAGGATATTTTATTAAATATAATTTAGGATTTCCAGGTATATTGTCGGCTTCTTTAATATCAATTATTTGCCCCTTTAATCCATTATTAATTACTTTATCTTTAATCTTTAACATATTTTTTTATTTCTAAATTCCACTTATGATATATGGTCTTTTAAATGCATTAAACATTTTTTTAACCTCATCATCAAATATTAGTTCTTCTTCATTCTTTCTTATAAAATATATTTTTCTTTTACTCATGTTTCCTGCTGGTGTTTTATGTTTTTCAATTCTATATTTTATTTGGTATATAAGATTATCTTTTAATTTCACATCCCAGCATAGATAACCATTTTCAATATGTAATTTAAAAAAATCTATATCTTTAATCTTTAACATTACTATCACTTCCTTTAAGTATCTTATCTAATTCTAATAAATCATCTATAATTGTTTTGGTGTCGCCTCTATCAAACATATTATCTATTTTATTTAAAGCTTTATTTATTCTTTCTTTTAGTTGTTCATTTTCTTTCTTTAGCAACTGATTTTCCCAATTAACTTTGTCTACCACTTTGTCATTATTTTCTGCATTTTTTTTTAAAATTTTCTTTTCTTGTTGTAGTTTCCAATATTGAATTTCAAAATCTTCTAAATGACATAACATATCAAATTTTGCTTTAGCATTTTCATCTATATATTGCCCTTTAACAAGACATCTTTCTTTCATTTCTTCTTTTAATGCTGTTTCTTCTAATGTTAATGGTTTCATTCTGACACCTCTTTATCTTCTAATATTTTTAATAACTCATCACATTCTATTTGAGATAGTGCAAATTTATATTGAATTTTTTGTTTTTCTTTTATATATTCAATAGCCTTTTGATTAATTTCTTGTTGCTTTTCACATTGTTGTTCTAATCTTTCATTTTTATCAAGTATATAATTTATTGCTTCTATTTCTTGACTATTTATAATAGTCTCTTCATGTGTTTTATAATGTCCAATTAAATAACCAAATGTTCTTAATGCTAATTCTTTATCCATATTCTTATTTCTCCTATTTGATAAAATCAAAAATTGTTAATTGATTTTCATTTATTTTTTTCTTTTTATTTTCAACATAGTTCATTAAGTTTGTACTATAATCTAAACTATTAGCATCTAGCCAATTTTTAACTATGTCATGATATCTTTTTGCTAACACAGTATGCCAGTCCAACATTCTTATAGCATGTTGTACCTTTTTACTGGCTTTTGTTTCTTTTACCATTCATCTGTCCATCTTTCTATATAGTCAGTTATATACCTGCTGCAACTCTTATCGTTAAATACATCACTAACAGCCATATTCATACATCTGTTTTCATTGATTTTATATATTAATCCGATTGTAAATCCCATTACTATCATTAAAATTCCGATTAGTGCAATAACTATTGCTACTTTTTGACCTTTATTTAACATAAATAATACCTCTTTCTTCTTCGTTTTTTAGTTTATATACTCTATACCCTGTTTTGCCATTTAAGCGCGTAACACTAGCTAATTTCAATTCAAACGCTGTAAATTCATGTGCGTCTTCTAAAAAATATGACAGGCAATTATTTCCTGTTGCTCTGTAATAACTGTCTGTCAAATATTTTCCTGCTACAACATCTTTAACAACATACCTAGACTTCAATTTGTACTCCAAACGTGTAATAATAACCATCTCGTCTTTCAACTAACGTATGATTATGATCTATTATTCTAGAGTAATTGTTATAGCTTAATCTTAATTTTTCTGGCATAGTGTGATTTTGTCTAACATAGTTTTCAATGTTTCCAACAATAATGGCCAACAATTTTTCGACTGGCACATCTTCATTTCTTGTAACAAATATTGTTGTTCCTACATATTCTCTTTTTGTTTTTTTTATAAATTCAAACATTAATATTATTCCTCCTATAATTTATGATTTTTTATCACCAAAAAAGTGTAATAATTGTGGAAACATAACCTTATAATTATATTTCCATATAAAAATTTTTTTTAAGCCTTAATATATAAAGAAAAAATCAACATTTTTCTAAATAAATAGTTTTTGCATTTTTTTAATACTTTTTTTTGAAAAAAACGGGATTTAAAAATCCAATTTTGAAAGCATTTGTTTTTGTTGTTTTAAAGTTTTCTGAGCATAAATTCTAGTAGTTTCTAACGAATTGTGTCCCAAATAAGCAGCAAGAGCTAATACATGATCAGGATATTTATCTAAAAATGTGTCTGAAAACAAATGCCTAAATGCATGTGCATGCACTGACTTTTTATTGATTCTTGCCATTCCAGCCAATTTTTGTAATCTTTTCCATATGCATGAAGTCGAAATCATATTTCCTGGAATTTTTGGAGATACAAAAATATAACCTTCAGCAATTTTATTTTTTCTGCAATATTTTCTCAAATCTCTAGCTAAAGAATCAATTAATAAAATATCTCTTTCCTTCTTTTTGTTGTATATGTGTAAAATATTGTCGTTTTGTCTTTTTAAATTTTCAACAGTAAAATATTTCAATTCGCTAATTCTAATTCCTGTCATACACAAAGTTTTAATAATCAAATGGTCCTGCTCTCTATTTTCTTTTTTTGCTATTCTTAATAATCTTTTATAATCGCTTAAAGACAGGTTGTATTCAGAATAAAACTTTTTTTGTACTTTTATTTGTTTTAAACACAAATCACTATTATCCAGCCATTTTAAGTATTTATTCAAAGCTATTATCCACAAGTTTTTACTATTTACAGATTCGCTAATTTCATCCAAATGTCTTCTGTAATTAATCATTACATTTTTATCAATTGCTTTTATATTTTCTTTTTTTAAGAAATATAAAAATTTATTTATAGCATTTCTATAGGCTTTTAATGTATTTTGTGAAATTTCATCCAAATATTGTTGTTCCATAAAACCATTAACACTTTTCTCAAACATTTCACTTTTCATAGACATGCCTCCCATCAAAATATTTCGATCAAACTCATAATTGTACCAAACTCATCGAAACGGTTGATGATTTTTTGAATATTTTTAAAATAGAAAGAGATGCATACAATTATTTTTAATTTTTTCATTTCATAATCGGAGCTTTTCTGTCATAATTAATAATCTTCTCTTTATTTGGTGAACCTGATATTTTTTTTGAAATTATTTTTTCTTGTTGTACAATTACAGCTCTTAACTTTTCAGTTTCAACAGATTTTTTCCTAAATCCTTCAATTGTTTGCAACTGATTTTGTATTATCTTATTTTTATTTTTAACTTCTTTTTCTAGCATTACTTTATCATTTTTTAATTTATTATTTCCTCTAGTTAAGCCTCCCGCTTTTGCGGATAAGTTCTTATATTTTTCCTTAAGATCTGACAACTCTGTTGCTAAAGTTTCTATCTGTTCTTCATATTTTCCAAGCTGCTTATCTTTTTCCGTAGCAATGTCACTAAAATTATCATTTATCTCTTTAAAAACTTCATCTATTTTTAAATTTATTTCACTTAAAATTCTCTTTGTAGGATTCAACATTAGACCACCTCTAACAATTCTGTTCTTTTAATAAACATTAAAAGATAGTGATATTGAAGCATTGTTAAATCCACTAAGCATGAAATATTGCATATTTTAAAAATCCAGTCTTGTGGTATTCCTGCCTTTTGTATTATATTTATTAAATTATTTAATTCAAAATTTGTTATTTTACATTCCATTTATCTTTTTTCCTCCAATTCATCAAATCTTTGATTTAATTTGTTATATAAATATTTTGTTTTTCCTAATGAACCATTTCTGTTTTTCGCAACAAAAAATGATAATTCTATTTCACTCTTGGAAATATTATTCCCATAATTTTCATCGTGCAACATGATAACCGTTGTAGCAGATTGTTCAAGTTCTCCTGAATCCTTTAACTCACTCAATTTAGGAACTGAATCATCATCAGCACTTCTATTTAATTGACTCACCAAGATGATTGTACAGTTATAATTTAAACTGATTTGCCTAAGTTCTTTTGTGATAGCTGTAATATTTTCATAAATTGAACTATTCTTTTGTGAAACAATTAATCCAACATGATCAATAAATACAATGGTATGTTCTAATTTAGATTCGTTAATTATTATTCTTCTAATATTTGCAACTGATTGTGCTTGATTAAAAACTTTGATTTTTTTTTCTGATATTTTTTGACAACTTTTTAAAATAAAATCTTCCTGATATTTAGTTTTGATATTATCCATTTCAGCCATCGGAATCTTGGAATTGATAGAAACTAATCTTTGGTATAATTGTTTTTCTGCGATTTCCATATTGAAATAAATACAATTATATCTATCTGAAATATCTTCTAACAAATTCAAACAGAAACCTGATTTCCCTATTCCAGTTCTTGCTGCTATTATTACAAAGTCATGTTCTTGAATATTGGCAACAGCCGATAATTTACTAAATCTAAATTTAATTATTTTATTTTGTGAATTTATTAGTGAAAATATTTCTTTTGAAGAATAATGATGATCTTGAGTTTCTATTCCTAATGACTCATATTTATGAATTAAATCAAATAATTCTTCCTTTGATATTTTTGATTCATTAAATTGTTTTATTGCAGCCAACATTTGGTATTCGACATATTGTGAAAATAATGATTTTTGATAATAGTCAAAATTAGATGCGATAGAAAGTGTATTCATCATTTCAACCATTCTCATAGCAATTTGATCAAAAGGATATTCTTCCGTGAAATACTTCTTATAATTTATTGATAAACCGCTCATATCAATTGTTCCATATTCACTAAATTGTTTTTTTAATAATCTAAAAATAAATCTGTTAGTTTTATCAAGAAAACAATTATCAGGAATAACAACACTTTTCATCAACTCTGGATTTAATATTAACGTTCCAATTACATTTTCTTCTAATTCTAAATTCATAGTTCTGGATATAAGTCTGTACTATTCTTTCGTAGCTGACTTCTTTTTCTCCTTTTCTTAAAATTTTCACAATACTCAACTATTTCTTTTGAATTTTTTAGATTAGCTTGTTTCCAGTTATAAAGAATTTTGTCAATGTACTTAATTGAACGTTGATTACTAGTGCTTGCTTCTTTTATAGCAAGTTTAATTATCTCAACATCATAATTCCAAGTATTAACAACTTCTATTTCCATGGGACTTAAAAGCTTTCCAAATTCTTCTTGCAAATAGTCAAAAATTGTTTTGTCATTCATAGTTTCTATATTATTACTATTATTACTACTATTCTCTTCTATACTGGGTTGCCAATTGGTTGCCAGTTGGTTGCCAGTTGGTTGCCAACTGTTTTTTTCATCTGCTTTTTGGTATATTTTATCTACTAATTTTAAGGTTTTCCTTGCATCTATATGCATTGTTGGATTATATCGATCTCTGCGGATTGTATTATGTATAAACCAATGAGTTATCACAAAAATACCTCTATCACATGGAATAACATAATTCTTCGTAACTAAAACCCTTAAATCGTCATTTGAACAACCATTTAATTTCATGATTTTTATAGGTGAATCGATAAAACCGTCATCGTCACCCCTCATACAAAAATCATAATATAAGAGACGGGCAGACATAGGCATACTCAAAAATTCATCTGTATTAATGATGTTAGTATTCATCATTCTTTTAACTGCCATAATATGCCTCATACTTGATAAAATCAAAGTTTTGTGATATATTATGGTTGTCATTTTTGACAGGGACTTTAATGTGGTGTTGAGTCCTTTTCTTTTTAACTTTTTTCATTTTCCCCTCCATTACCAAAATAATTCTTCAATTAGATACTCGCTTAATAAACCGCTGAATACAAACGTTAATAATCCAGATGATGTCCAACTAACAGTTACACTATTTATCCAACTGTAAATAGTTAACATATATAAATCATGCAAAATTATGCTAATGCAAATTAGTAAAATTGCTAGTTTAAATAAGTTCTTCCATTTTATCTTCAATTTTCATCACTTCCTTTCTACGAATAATACTTATCTTGTATAAATTCAGTTATTTCTTTTAATAATTCTTCTTGATGTTCATCACTCGGTGGATTGATCACAATAATTTTTAAATTTTCCATAAGACCTCCTATTACATCTTATGCAAGTGTCATAAACTGACACGTTTTTTAGTTTGGTTGCTATTTCAATTAACTATTATTCTTTTAATATATCTAATTATGCTTATTTGCAGATATATTACTAAAAAAAATATTTAAATCTAAGCCATAAACAGTAATAATTTTTTCGATCATATCTAACTGCATAGATGCACTGTTATTTTCATATCTTGCAAGCGTCATAACATCGATTCCTGCTTTATTTGCAACATCTTTTTGTTTATAATCGAACTTTGCTCTTAAGCTTCTCAATTCACTAGCAACTTGTTCTTTAAAACTATCTTTCATTTTGACCTCCTATCTATTTCCAATTATATTATGCTTATTTGCAGATGTCAATACCAAAAATGCAAAAAAGCAGAAAAAATATTGTTTTTTTGATGTTTATATGCTATCATTGAAGTGTGAGGAGGTACAATATGAGTTATTTTAGCAAGAATTTAAAGTTCTTACGTGAACAAAGAAAACTTTCTCAAAATAAACTTGCTGAATTGTCAAATGTAAATCAAACAACTATAGCAAGATGGGAAAGTGAAGAAATTTCTCCTTCATTAGATAACATATATGATGTTGCTAATGTTTTAAACGTATCTATTGCAGATTTAACTGGAAGAGATTTAACTGATGAACAACCTGTATTTGATGAACTTGAATTGCTCTTTTCAAAAAATAAAGATATCTTGACGGATGATGATAAAGAGACAATTAGATTTGTTATAGAAAAAGCAAAACGTAAAGTGGATGAACAATTAGATAAAAAATAAAAGTATGCTAGTATAGGTGCTTAATAAAGGAAGTGTAATATGAATTTATATAATTTATTAAGTAAGGAAATAACTCAACAAGAATTACTAAATTATTATAATGCAACCATTATATATGATACTTTACCAAAAAGCATCAATGGTTGTGTAACTAATTACAGAGGAATTAATTTAATTATTATTAATGCTAAACTATCCTACTGTTGCAAGAAAAAGACAATTTTACATGAGCTAGCGCATATTGAATTAAATCAGCTAAATCAGTTAAATTCGGAGTCATTGGCTTTTAAAGTTGATAAATACGAAGATGAAGCTGATCTATATATTAAAATGATGTTAGAAAAATTATATAAGGAGATGATACTATAATTGCAGCAATTATGTACATAATAAATGGAGTTATAATTTTTTTGATTATTATATTGCTTATTGCTACGCTAATAGGAACACAGAATTATAATATTTCTAATTTAATAATTATTCTAATATTGACTATACTTAATTTTGTGTCATTAAAAAAATTAAACAAAGAAAATTCAAAACTAGAACTTTTTTGTTTTAATTTAATAAAAGAGTGCTCAAAATTAATTAAAAATGAAGAGTTTGAAGAAATGTATCACTATCTAAGAAAGTTTAGAAAAACAAAATGGTATAAAGAAATCGATAAAGAGTGTTCCACAGATTTAAGCAAAAATTTAAATCAGTTTTATGATATTGATGAATTTAAAATTGATTACCTAGAAAAATAAAAAAGACCTCGTACGCCAATACGAAGTCAAAATTGAAAAACTACTTAGCAACCAAACTAAAACTATTAACAATGTAATAGGAGTTTTTCTATTACATTGTAACATACAATTTATAAAAAAGGAAGTGTTACAATGAAAACAGCAGCAGTTTATACGAGAGTGTCCACAGATGAGCAAGCCCGTGAAGGATATTCATTAGACGCTCAATTAAAAGCTATAAAAAAATATGCACAAAATAATGATATATTAATCGATTCTAAATATATTTTTTCCGATGAGGGAATTTCAGGTAGAAAAGCAGAAAAAAGACCTGCTTTCATGGAGATGATAAAACAAGCAAAATCCAAGCCAAAAAAATTTGATTTAATATTAGTCCATAAGTTTGATAGATTTGCAAGAAATCGAGAAGACTCAGTTGTATATAAATCTTTACTAAAGAAAGAATATGGAATACCTGTTATATCTATTTCAGAGCCTTTAGATCCAGACGATAAAATGAGTGTCATCATGGAGGCTTTCCTGGAAGCAATGGCTGAGTATTATTCTCTTAACCTATCAGGAGAAGTAAAAAAAGGGCAACTTGAAAAGCATTCTAAAGGCGAATTACAGACAAATCCTAGTTTTGGGTATGATGTATCAAATAACAAGCTAATAATCAACGAGAACGAATCTAAAGTGGTAAAAATGATATTTGAGCAATACGCTATAGATAATTTACCAATGATGAATATTGCAAAAAATATAAATGCCCTAAATATCAAGACTAAACGTGGCAGCCATTTTGAAAACAGAACTATTTATTATATGTTAAATAATCCAGTATATATTGGTAAATTACGGTATACACCAGGGAGAAGAAATTCTTATGACTTTGATGATCCAAACACAATTTTAGTAGATGGACAACATGAACCAATTATTGACTTAGAATTATGGAATTCAGTTCAAATGAAACTAGCCAAGAATGCCAAATGGAAGAAGCCTAAGCAACATATTGATTTAAATCCTAAGCACTGGACTAAAGGCTTGGTTAGATGTAAAGAATGTGGATGTACCATGGTAACCTGTGGAAAAACTAAATTAAGGTGTAATGGATACAATAAAGGCAAATGTTCAAATTCAACTACTCTATTAATTACCGAGATTTATGATTTAATTATAAACAATATTAAGCAAATAATGAAAAATGGAAAAATTGAACATATAGTCGCAAATAGAAAAGAAAAAAAGGAAAACAATCAATATTTAATATTGCAGCATCAATTGGAACAACTTTCCGATAAAGAAATAAGAATAAAAGAAGCATATCGTGAGGGTGTAGATACCATTGACGAATATAAAGAAAATAAAAATATAATTTTGAGAGAAAAAAGTAGACTTTTAAAAGAACTTGAAACTGTGGAAAAGCCTAAAATAGAAAACAAGAAAAAAGAAATTATAGAAAATGGAAAAAAAATTTATGAAATACTAATTGATAAAAAGATATCATTAAAAGAAAAAAATGAAGTAGCTCATATTCTTATTAACAAAGTAGAATATGATCCAAACTCTAATACATTAGAGCTATATTATAATTAATGTCCCTTTTTCAATATCGTCCACCATATTGTGTAACTAAATACTTTGCCATTCTTAAATCTTTTTTCTTAATATCAACTGGATATTGTAATCTCTTATTATAACTAAACATTATTAATATCCTCCCATGGCCAAGGACCATTAATCCATTTAAACGGACCATTCTCTAAACTATTACTACTAACATTTAATGGACCAAACTTAGCTTCATATTGTGAAATTAACTCATTTGCAGATTTTCTATAGTCATTAAATAAAGTTAACATAGACTCATCATTTGGATATAAATCTAAATATAAATTAAGATCATGTGCCGCAAAAGATATTCTACCAATTTCTAATAACATCTTCTCTTTCTCAGTATTTCCAGATAATTGAGCTGGTCTATAATTTTTATATTGACTATATAAATTAGTAAACATATTACCATTATTGTACCCATCACTAGGTGAAAATAAAGAACTATTTCTATTAAAATTACGCATAGAATTCATTCTCATCTTTTGATACATCGTATCATTTAAATAATCATAGTTATACATAATATCTCCCTTCTCTTTAATTTATGATTAACTAGGTATTAATGTATAGATAAATACCCAAATCATGAAAAAAGGACTAATTAATAAAAAAGACTTGCTTTTTTTCTATATCTATAATAAAATAAAGAAGTCAAACGTGACATGGCGCCGTTGGTGAAGTGGTTAACACGCTAGTTTGTGGCACTAGTACGCAAGGGTTCGATTCCCTTACGACGCCCCATATTTTAAAATAAAAGCTAATCAAAACGATTAGTTTTTTTGTTATATAAAATACTACTTTAATTAAAAGACTGTAGAGAACATCACTTAGTAGAAAAATTTAAAAGGAAGAGTTTATCTCTTTTTTTGTTTTATATATTTTCAATTTAGGTATCCATTATTATCAATATTAACATCCATAAATATAATATATTGAAAGGAGATATATTTATGATGTACGGATATCCAGCATACAATTATAACGAATCCAATGGCACAAACTGGTTTTGGATTATAATTATTATTCTAATTATTTTCTTTGTCCTATTCTGGAACACAGGTAATGGTAACTCTAAAAACAATTGTTGTCACTAAAAAAAGAGTACTATCTAAAGTACTCTTTTCTCTTGTCTTAACAAATAAGCTTTATAAGTATTATAACCAAGTTCTAAAACAGTCATCTGTCCAACACCACCAGGTACAGGAGTAATATATGAACACTTTGAAGAAACCCCATCAAAATCTACATCCCCACATAAACTACCATCTTCTAATCTATTAATTCCAACATCAACAACAACAACCCCATCCTTAACCATATCACTAGTAATTAATTTAGCCTTTCCAACAGCAACTACTAAAACATCTGCATTTTTAGTAATATCTTTTAAATTCTTAGTCTTAGAATGACACAAAGTAACAGTCGCATCATTATTTATCATAACCTCAGCCATTGGTCTACCAACTAAATCACTTCTACCAACAATAACTACATTTTTACCTGAAACATCAATATTATAATACTTTAATAACTCCATTACCCCAAGTGGTGTACAAGGTATTAAACAATTCTTCTTATGAACAAGCATTCCCATATTAATATCAGTTAAACCATCGACATCTTTTAAAGGACTAATAGCATTTTGTATAACTCTAGAATTTAAATGTTCTGGAAGAGGCATTTGTACTAAAATACCATCAACATTATTATCTCTATTAAGATCATCAATAATCTTAAGAATCTCTTCTTCTCTAACATCTTCTTCTAACTTTATATGATTAAAATTAAACCCCAAATTACTAGCCATCTTAGACTTTTGTTTAACATAAATATTACTAGCAGAATCATCTCCAACTTGAATAACCGTTAAACCCAAAGGTCTATCTAATTTTAAAACTTCATTTTTCAATTCTTCTAACTTAATACGTTTTACTTCTTTTCCATCTAATATTTGCAAGGAAATCACCTCATAAGAATTATAAGATAAAATTATCAATAAGTAAATGAAAAAGACAAAGAACAACTTCTTTGTCTTATAAACTAATTAGTAGAAACCACATATGGACTAGTCACACTTCCATCTCCAGATACTAAAGTTAGACTTCCCTTCAACGTAATAACAGGTCTAATATAATTACTAGAATTTATAGAAACAGTACTATTCAAAGTTCCAGTTGCCTCTACAACAAATTGTCCAATCGAAGTACCAGTTAAACTGCTTGGACTCATAAGCCAGTATTTACTACCAGAAGCCCTAACTTTGTTATTCCCAAGTAAATTAGCCTCTGCTCCCGATAATAAGCCAATTGGATACTTTAAAGGTGCCACACTATTACTAACACTAAATCTATCAGCTTCATTTGAACAAAGCAAACTTGTATTAGAAGTACCATTGAACGTTAAAGGAGAATACAAACTACCACCACTAGGATTAAAACCACCTAAACTCTTAATACTTCGATCATTACAATAAATCGTATCAGATAAATAACTTGTATAATTACTAAGATTATGTGCATACCATGACTCAACAAGCATCTTCATAGTAGAATCCTTACTATTAGTAGTACTAGAATTAAACATATTAACTAATGCACCAGAAATATTCTCTCCATTATTAAGTTTTATAGAATAGATATAATTTCCATTTGCATAATATACATAATAAACAGAACTACATTCATCACCAGCAGTAAAGCAAGTATAATGAGTATTATTTACTTTTGAAATATTAGAAGTATCATATAAACCAACATTAGCAACAGTACCACTAAGTTTATATTTACCATTACTATAAGTAACAGAACTAGAAAATTTAGGAATTTTAGAAATAGGTGAAAAAGCTAAGTAACTTTGATAATTACTAGCAGTTAAACTACTACCACCAGAACTTAAATTATAAAATAATGAACTAACCCTATTAGTATTAATTAATCCCCCATTCTTATAACCATCATAACTACTACTATTATAGCCACCTTCTCTTATCTGTAAATCCTCTCCAAAATACTTTCCTTTATAATCTGAATAACTATAATAAAAATCTCTTTTTGTTATAAGTGTTGGATTAGTAATCTTATAAGTGCCATCATCATTAATCGTATAACCATCACCATAAACATAAAAATCATCCATAATTTGGCCATCAGTTAATTCAATATAATAGTAATAAGAATTAGTCATATCATTTTCATCAATATTTATTCCAATCATATATCTAACAACAGAAGGATTATCATCAGAAACTACATAATTATGTACAAGTGATTTTCTGAAATCATCACCACCAACCTCCCAAAAATACGAAGGATTACCATAGCAACTATAAGCCTTAGTAGAAGCATCATAAGTAACTGTTTTACAATAAGTACCAGTGCTAAAATCTATCTGCTCTTTTTTTATTTCAATATTTGAAATCTCATATGTATTACCAGGATAATTACCATTATACATATAACCCATTTCCGAATTATAACCATATAAATTATTAAATATTGATGTACCAATCGAATTATAAATATTAGAACTCTTTATAGCAGCAGCATAAATCTTTGAATCTTCAACATATAAAACCTGATACAAAGTACTACAAGAAACATTTTTTTGAGTATTTAAACAAGTATATGAACCAATTAAAGACGAAGGATTAGCTGTATCTATTGCAAGTTTATTACCAGCCGCCTTAAACTTTTTTAAAATACTATCATACGTATAATCAGTTCCATAGTAATGTTTAGAATTTAAAGTAATAGCCTCAATCCCAGAAAAAGCATATTGTCCTTTCCTATCTGTTCCACAAGAACCATTAGAATCAACTGCACCATTATAAATCATTCTTACATCACCAGTATCAGTAGTTCTAATCATTTGCCAACACATACCGGCAAACAAAACATTGTTTTTATTAAGAATTTCCGCTCCACTCGTATCATTATTAGCAGTATAATAATAAATCTTACTACTACCCACTCCACTTATACTATCTTGATGTTTACCAGTATACTCTTTAGCAACACCACCATTAGAAACTTCATCTCTTAAAACTCCATACAAAGTAGCTTTTTCAGCAATTGTACCTTCTGCAGATTTATTTAAACTAGCCTTAGCCCAAGTAGCTTTATATGTAACCTCTTTATATGGCATAGTAAATGAACCATCATTATTAATAATTACATTAGAAGTAGTAAGTTTCCACCCTTTAAATATATATCCACTACATTTAGGAACAACTTCAGATGGATTAACTACACCGTAGACTGCCTCAACATTAGAACTAGGCATATTACTAACAGTGCACCCAGCAGGACTATTACTATCATAATTAACGTTAAAACCACTTGCCAGAGTTGGAGAATTAACATCAGTAACCTCTTCTTCCATTCCAGCATAAGAATAATTTACAATAGATGTATCAGAAATAGGAATAATATCACCAATTGTATACTCATCTGAAACATTAAAATAAACAGTCATTTTAGCTCCCGCTCCAGCTGCAAAAGATGAACTATCAATCAAATTCCATTCAACAGAATATTCACTATCTATAGTAGCAACTCCTCTAGTAGTCTCTACCTTATCAACAGTAAATGGAGCCTTAAAATAATCATTCAACACAAAATTATCATAAAAACTATCATTTCCACAACCTAAGTAAACATTATTAAGAATATCCAACACATTATTTTTATTAGTAACTATTTGTTCATCGCTAATATTTGCAACAGCAGGTACAACTGCATCTCCCATTTCATATTGTATTGCTAAAAATGAAAGTTCTGGATATTTATCCTTTAAATCAAGATATGTACCAATTTCTTTTGGAGAATCAACCATTGGCTTACCATCAGTTACAAAAATAACTTTAACATACTCTGCCCCATCAGAAGTATAATTATTCATAAAATCTAAAAGAGCCTCCATTGCTGCATAATAACTTATCTCCTTATTAGCAGTTGCAGAAGAAGAAAGAAAATTATCAAGTACTGTATTACTACCATTCTCATCATTTGTAAAATCAGTAACAACTTCTGCCTCATCATTAAATCCTATTATAGCAACCCTATTATTGTTATTACCATATCTATGCATATTATTAAGCATTGACTTAATCGCACTAGAAAATACTGAATCATGCTCATTTAAAGACCCATCAACAACTAAAATATAATCAATTACAGGTATATTCTCTAATGGTTTAGTTTGTAAATCATAAGTAATTTTTGCCCTATTCTTAGAAATCCAACTAGCTGTTCTAGTAATCTTCCAAGAAGCTTCATCACTATTTTCATAATCAAATTGACTAGATGTAAACGAAGTGGTCTCTACTGGTACATCTGCCGCAAAAGAATTAGAGATAAATAAAATTAAAACACATATAATAAAAACTCCTAAAGCAGAAAACTTAAACTTATTTTCATGCGAAAAACGAGTCAAACTATCAATCGACTTTTTCAATTTTTCAATATACTTCTTAATATTAAAAATATTCTTCATCATATATCAAATCAAATCTCCCTATCATATCAATTATACAAAGTTTCAAGCATTTTATCAATAAAAAAAGACTACTTTTAAAGTAATCATATTTTTATTCTACGGTTACACTTTTCGCTAAATTTTTTGGTTTATCAATATCACAACCTCTTATTTTAGCAACCTCATACGCTATTAATTGTAAACAAGGTACTACTAATATTGGTTGTAAAAATTCACTAACTCTTGGTACTTTAATTAAATAGTCACACTCAAACCCATCTTCATTACTAACAACTATTATCATAGCTCCTCTAGCCTTAACTTCACAAATATTAGAAATAGTCTTTTCTCTAATATCATCCTCAGTAACAATTGCAAAAACAGGTGTACCCTTATCTATTAAAGATATAGTTCCATGTTTTAACTCTCCTGCTTGATAAGCTTCACTATGTATATAAGATACTTCTTTTAATTTTAAACTTCCTTCTAAAGAAATAGCATAGTCAATCTTTCTTCCTATAAAGAATATATCTTCTCTATCACTAATTTTCTTAGCTATTTCTAAATAAGTATCCCTTTTATCTACAACTTCTTTTAATAAACGTGGTAATCTCTTCAACTCATCAACTATATCTTTTTTGCCAGCCACTCTACAAGCAAGTAGTGCCATAACAGCAACTTGTAAAATATAAGCTTTCGTAGTAGCAACAGCTATCTCTGGACCAGCTTCTATAAATATTTGTCTATCACTTTCTCTAGCAATAGTTGATCCCTTAACATTAACAATTGCTAAAGTCAAAGCTCCATTTTCCTTAGCTTTCCTCATAGCAGCAATTGTATCAGCTGTCTCTCCTGATTGTGAAATAACTATAACTAATGTCTTTCTATCATAAAGAATCTTTTTATAACGATATTCACTAGCAACTTCACATAAAACTCTAATATTAGAATTCTCTTCTAATAAGCTCTTACCAATCATACCTGCATACATAGCAGAACCACACGCTACAATATGAATCTCTTCGTATCCACTAACATCAAATATATTATCAAAATTATCTATAAAAGGCTTTAAAGTCTTCTCAAGTACAACAGGCTCTTCCATTATTTCTTTTAACATATAATGTTCATAACCACACTTTTCTTTAGACTCAGCTGTTAACTCTGTAACCAATACTTCTTTTTTTATTTCCTTATCATCTTTAACAACACTAATACCATTAAAATCTAAAGTAACAATTTCATTCTCATCTAATAAAGAATATCTATTAGTATAATTAATAATAGCCGAAATATCACTTGCTACAAAATATTCTTTATCTCCATACCCAACTATTAAAGGTAAATCTTTTCTAACTGCAAATAACTTATCTTGATCCTTAAAAATAATTGCTAAGGCATATGATCCTCTAACATCATTAATAGCCCTCTCAATTGCCATAATTGGATCATTATCATAATAATAGTCAATTAAAGCAGTCAACACCTCAGTATCCGTCTCAGTCTTAAATAAAACTCCTTCACCACTTAACTTTTTCTTTAACTCCATAGCATTCTCAATTATACCATTATGAACTAATGTAACTCTTCCCACAGTATGAGGATGAGCATTAACCTCAGTAACACCACCATGAGTAGCCCATCTAGTATGAGCAATACCTATATGAGAATCAATTAACTTTTCTTTATTAATCTTCTCCTCTAAAGAAGATATTCTTCCTACTTCTTTTATAACCTGAACAGAAGTATCATTTTTTAAAGCAATACCTGCAGAATCATATCCACGATATTCTAATGTTTTAAGTCCCTCTACAAGTACATCTTTAGGCTCCCTAAAACCTATATAACCTACTATTCCACACATACGTAAAATCTCCTTAATATAAAAATAGTTCTGATATATTTCTTTGTTGTAATCTTGATTTTACTTTTTAAAATATATCTAACGAATAACTTAAATCCGTAGTAGAATCCGCCGAATATTTCGATAAACTACTAACCTCGTCATCCTCATAGGATCTGGCGCTCAAATGAAAAATACAACCTTTCTAATTTCATTCTAATAATATTATATGATATTTAAAAAAAATTGGCAAATCAAATATAAAAGCACAATAAAAGGAAGAATTTAATCTTCCCCTAACTTCTCATATATATCATGACTAGTATTATATTCAGCTATCTGATCAGAAAACATTGTATTAAATACTGGTTCAGACTTTCTTTTAACATCTTCATAAATATTCTTACTAGTATCAATAGCAGTCTTTATATCCATAATATTAACTTCTCTTCTATTATCAAACAAAGCATTAGAAAAAGCATTTTGTACTATAGTTAAAGATACATCTGGATATCTAGACCCAATCTCATATATTCTTTTATATTCACTAGTAATATCTGTAATAAATTCCATTATTTTTCTTTGTACATAAGAAGAATACATTAACTTAGCTCCAGTTCTCTTCTCTATCTTTGGTAAAGTACCAATAAGTATTTCTACATTCTCATCTCTAGTAGGTTCTGCTACATCTATCTTTTGAAAACGTCTAACAAAAGCCTTATCTCTTAAAATATATCTTTCATACTCATCAGTAGTAGTAGCACCAATTACTTTAATATCACCACGATCAAGAGCTGGTTTAAACATATTAGCAAAATCTAAAGACTCTCCCTTACCAACTAAAGTATGTATCTCATCTATAAAAAGTATTAAATTAGTTCTAGACTTTAACTCATCTATTAAAGTCTGTACTTTAGCTTCTCCTGTAGTTGGATCTACTCCAAGTAAAGCCGATGTATTAACTTTAATAACTTGATAATTACTTAAAGCATCTGGTACTAAACCTTTTTGTATTCTATAAGCAAGTCCCTCTACTATAGCAGTTTTACCAACACCAGGTTTACCTACTAATACAGCTGACTTATCTGGAGTAAGTAACGTAAGTATCAAATCCTTTATTTGAGCATCTCTTCCAATGGCCGGATTAGTAATATAATTTTTATTTAAAAAGTTTTCTCCATACGTATCTAGAATACTAATTCTTTTTGCTTTAATATCAAATTCTTCATTCATAGTAACATCTCCTAACTACTAAATTATAACATAAAAATTATTTTTTTACATCTATAGGATTAACATGTATAACAGTTAAATACACTTCTGGAATATTCTTGTCTATCTCTTTTTCTAATCCATTCGCAATACTATGACTATCAAAAGTAGATAAATTACCATCTACAAAGATTGTAAAAGATATCTGATACTTATATCCAACAGGTGTAGCATTAAAATGATTAACTCCTCTAATTTCTTTATGTTTAGATATAATATCATATACTTTATCCCTAGTAATAGTATCCATTGCTTTATCCATTAATACATCATAACTCTCTAGAAATATCTTTAAAGCTACAATAAATATCCAAATAGAAATACCTATACCAACAACACTATCTACAAAGTATATTCCCTCTAAGCTTAACAAACACGCTACTAAGTTCAAACTAGTAATAATACAATCATTTCTATGATCTTTAGCATTAGCTTCTAATAGCAAACTCTTATGTTTCTTATATACTCCATTGGCATAAATATAAAGTATAAATTTAACTATAATAGTTATAATACATACAACAACTAACCAAATAGAAAAACTAAACTTTTCACCTAAAAGAATTGTCTTAATAGCTGAAATAATAACTTTTATACTCATTAATCCCATCGCAATACTAATAAACATTGAATAAATATATTCTGCTTTACCATGTCCTAAATTATGATCATCATCACTAGGCTTAGAAGCAATTTTATTACCAATAAAAGTCATAATAGATGAAAATATATCTGAAGCACTATTAAATGCATCTGCAAGCATGGCTTGACTTCCCGTAATAAATCCTACTATAGCTTTAATTATAAGTAAAAAGACATTTCCAATCATCCCCCAAATACTAACTTTTTTAATAGCCATAAATTTCATAAAATTCTCCTCATCTCCAAAGAAAAAAGGAACTTTAGCTCCTAGATTTCTATATTATATGTCAAAGTTTTACCTAATACTAGGAAATTTTATAATTTCTGCTTTGCTTTCCTGTCCACCACTATCTTGCTTTATATCATAATCATCACGTTTTTCTTCTATAACATCAACAGAAAATAATTCACTGCCAACTTTATAAGCAAAATCTAATGCTCTATGTAAAGATAAATTATTTGTTTTTCCAAGTACTGATACATCAATATCTTCAGGATAAGTTTCCATTCTCTTCTTAAACTCATCTTCACATCCTAATCTAATTGCTGTATATTTTATAACTAAATCTGAATCTATTGAAATAAAATCATCACTAGAACTTAAATAATCAACCACTTCATTTGTTAAAACTCTAACTCTATAATCATTAAGTCTCTTCATATAACTATCCCAACGTACTCCAACACCCATAATATCTTTTTTTAAATCAGCGACTAAACTAGGATTAGCCGTAATATAATCAGCTAAAAAAGTATCCATTCCAGCAATGGTATTAATAATAAAACTATTAATACCATTATTTTTAATATCATTAAAAGAACGACATCTGCGATGAATAAATCTCTCTAAATTCTCACCATCTATATCACTACAATAAAACTCCCTATTAACCATTCTCTTAGCAAAGAAATCTGTAATTACTTTACTAGAACCATACTGTTCTAATATAAGTAAAAATCCTAAACCTAATTTATCCTTAAACTTAGCCTTATTATATTCAACTAATAAATCCACTTTTTCCATCTCTTTAGAATAAGCTAAAGCTGCTCCTATAGTAAATCTATTAGCTTCTTTTTCCATAGTACTAACTAAGAAGTTAATCTCCATACTTCTAATTCTATCAATTCTCTCGATATCATTTTCTTCTGATTCTCTTTCATTAAGTTTTATTGAATTCAAATAATTACCAGCAACCATTTTTACAAATTCAAAATCATCTGAAAAGTCATTAATAACTCCCCATACAAATCCATAATCATGTTTAACTTCATCAGAACAGAATTCATACATTCTTTTATCTTTTGAAAGCATCATGACATATTTCATAAATTCTGGACTATTCTCTAACTCAGAAACATCATAAGGTGTAGTATCTAATCCACTAATATAATTTTGAACTAATTTTACATTAACCAAGATATCACCTAATCTTTCTATCTTTTACCTTTTTTTCTCTTACTTTTATTATCTACTTTTGGTTCTTCTTTTTTTACTCCCACTTTAACAGCTGATAATACTTGTTCTGGAGAAATGACTGTTACATTCATATCTAAAACTTCAGGTTCTTCCTCAACCACTACTGGTGTAGCAGCAACTGTATTAACTACTTGTGAAACTTCTGGAGCTCCAATATCTTTAGCATCTATTTCTACTTGTTTTTTCTCTGTAACTACAGTAGTATGAGTCTTTTCTTTACTAACATCAAGTTTACCATCACTAGTATTAGCATTATTATTATCAGTAACAACTTCTTCTTTAGGAGTAACTTTTACAGTCTCTAATACATCCTCAGAAGAAATCTTCTCCCCAGTATTAGCTGTATCAACTTTAGAAGCTTGCTCTAACTCTTGTTGCTTCTTTATTAAATCTATTTTTTCTTTCTCTTGAATTTCTTTTTCTTTTTGTTCTTTTTCTTTAGCTGCTTTCTCTTGCTCTTCTTTTTCTCTTCCTTGACGTTCTTTTTCAGCTTTAGCCTGTTCTTCTGCTAACTTCTTCTGTCTTTCCTGCTCTTCTCTAGCTTTTGCTTCTAATTCTTTTCTTTCTTTATCTTTTTGTATTTTTTCTAATCTTTGTTTTTCTTTTTCTACTTTTATTTTTTCTTCTCTTTCTTTCTCTTCTTTTAATTTAGCTTCTTTTTCTAATCTTAAACGTTCTTTCTCTGCTTTTTCCTGCTCAATTTTAGCAAGTTTTTCAGCTTTTATTTTCTCTTCTAATTCTCTTCTTTGTCTTTCACGTTCTTCTTTTTCTTTTAAAGCTTGTTCTCTTTCTTGCTTTTGTTTTTCTTCATTTAAAAGTCTAGCCTTTTCTCTTTCTTCCTTCTCTTCTTTTTTTCTTTCTTCTCTCTCTCTTTTTAATCTTTCTTTTTCAAATCGCTTCTGTTCAGCTTTTTCTCTTTTTATCTTTTCCATTGCTTCTTTTATTTTCTTTTTATCAGCTTTAATCTTTTCTTCTTTTGCTTTTTTCACTTCACATTCTTCTTGTTTTACAGCTTCAATTATTTTTAGTTGTAAAGGAACAGTTGCTCCCTTTTTACTATCCTTCATAAGAGTAGCATCTATTGCTGCCCTACCTGCAACAGTACTATTAACATTCTTCTTATTTTTTCTTTTTCTATTAATTACCAACACCAATACTAAAAATGACGAAAATACAAAAAGTCCTGAAACAATAGTAAGTAATAAGTCATTACTTTTAACTTCACTAGCTTCCCCAACATAACTAGCATAAATAATATATTTTTTTACACTACCTGCCTCAGACGTAACTTTAATAATAATTGAATCATCCTTACCAATATTACTATTTCCAGTAATAACAACAGTAGCACTACTATCTTCAGTAATAGCCCTAATATCTAAATAGTTATTTTTAATAGTTCCAATATTATATTCAAAAACATCACTCGAAAAGTTCAAGTTATAACCATCTATTTTAATATTACTAAGTAAAGCATTATCAGAAAGTAATTTTTCTAACCTTGTAACATTAACTTTATAACTTAAAACAGTTCCATCTTCCGCAACAACTTCTATTAAAAATTGATTAGCTCCAGTAACTAAAGATAAATTAGTTGGTAATTTAATAGTTGCTTTATTATCATTTGTAACAGCATCTATCTTAACAGAACTAACATTACTTGAAACTTCTACATTATATTCATTAATACTTGGATTAAAATTAATATCTATATCATTAACAATTAAAGACTTTAATGTTGCATCACTACTCTTAACTGGCTCAACTGGAGTAGGATCAGGTGTTGGTGTAGGATCCGGAGTATTACCAATAACAGTAATTGCAACACTCTTATTAGGAATAACTGCTACTTCTCCATTATCACTAGTAAATGTTATCCCATTCATATAAAAAGTTCCAACCCCAGAAGCAACAGCTTTTAAATATACAGTACCCAACTCAAAATTACCAGGATACTTATCAGATGAAGTTAAAGAAAGATTAGGCCACTCACTATTAATCTTCCATATACGTTCCGCTTTAAAATTAGTAACTATAATATTTCCATCAGAAGTAAGATTAGAAAAAATCTCTGAAACAGCCCCATCAGAATACCCAACAATCTTACATCTAACTTCATCACCTACATTAACTGTAGTAGAATTACAAGAAAAAGAAATATCCCCTGATAATCCAAAAGTCTTAACAGGAATAAAAAAGCTCAATAATACTATTACAAATAAAAACTTTTTCTTCATAATATTTCCTCCACAGTCCCCTACTATAAATTTATTATAGCAAAATTTCAAAAAAAAGAATAGTACAAAATACTATTCCAAAAATTTATTCTAACTCCAATATATTCTTTACAGTAAATTTCTTATTTAATACTAAAACCAATATATTTAATACAAATAATATACTAAATATTATAATTGCTATAGTATCAATACCATAATTATTCTTATATAAGAAGTAACCTCCCCCTAAGAATAATCCAAATAGTAATAATACAATTCCCATCACAATAAAGTTATTAGAATTTTCTCTTAAAGCATTTAACTCATCATCCCAAATCAATTTAGGATTAATAGAATCAATAACTATACCTAAGAATGTAACAAATAAAACACATAAGAAACTAACAAGTACAAAGAATAATATCATCACTAAAGGAAGACCTATACTTACATAGAATATTAGTGCAAATAAATTAAATCCTATAAAAGCAACACTAATACTTACTAAAGCTTTAACCATAATTTGTTTATCATATTCTAATGGAACACTCTTCATAAAATCAAAGTTTTTTCCTTCTCTAGAAAATGATGAAGCCGCAATACTATTAATTGCTGGTAATAGTATTGAAATACTAACTACAAATAATAAAATTATTGTTAAAAAGTCTCCATTACAACTTCTAGCAAGCTTCTCTAATTCACAAAAACTAATATCAGAAAATCTAAGTTTATAAATAACATATACTAGTAATGGCCATATAAAATTAATTAAAATACAATTAGAAAAATAAGCAGTCGTTCTAAATAAAATAGCCATTTCTTTCTTAAAATAAGATAAAACTGGACTTTCTACTTTAATATCATCTAAACTATTACCCTTTTTAGAAGCTGTATCTCCTACATTTAATCCAACTAGTCCTTTAAAGTATAATCCTTGTGCTAATCCTAAAAATACTAAAACATATAAAATATTAACTAAAATATATAGTAGTAAAGATGAAATACTACCAGTAGAAATAGTATCTATAAATAAATGAATATGTGGAAATATCCATCTCATCGTATATAATAAACTCTTATCTCCATTAACAAATCTCTCTATATAAGTATCTATATTAAAATCTGTTAATCCACTTAAAGCATATATTGCTACTAGTAAAAGAGCTACTATAAATCCTAATCCAATCTTTTTAACAGTCTCTTTATTTTTAATAAACTTTGTAAAACTCATTAACAAGATACTAATAATTCCACAATATATCATTGGTATTAATGGTAAAGTAAACATTCCAAGTATTCCTAAAATAAAATAATAAAATTCAATACCTGCTCCAAAATAATAACCAATAACACTAAATACTACTATAATTAACTGCATAAGTGTTTCTGCTATAAAAGCTGCACTAAATTTAGCGGCTATTATTTGAAATGGTTTTATAGGTAATGGTAATAAATTTTCAACATCACCAGTAAAATAAAATTCATTAAGTATAACATTAAATCCAAATATAAAAGAAAATATCGATATAACAATACACATTACTTCAAGTCCAGTAGTAGCGTATCCATACTCTTTTAATACACCAGTCATAGACATAACGAAGAACATACAAATTAATGCAAATGGTAACATTACAAAAAGACTAACAAAACCTACTAGTATTTTATTTATTGTTTTCTTCTTTTTATCATCTGCATCTCTCATTGATAAAGATCTAAGAAATACTTTTACTAAAGACAAGTAATTACTCATGTTTAATAACCTCCATAAATAATTTTTCTAAGTCTTTCTTATCATATTTTTCTTTTAATTCTTTTAGTGTACCAACGAATACTGCCCTACCTTTATCTATAATTGCTATTCTATCACATAACTTTTCTGCTACTTCTAAAACATGTGTTGAGAAGAATACTGAGTTTCCTTTATCGGCATGTTCTCTCATCATTTTCTTTAACTCAAAAGCAGACGTTGGATCAAGTCCTATTAAAGGTTCATCTAATATCCAAACTGCTGGATCATGTACTAAAGCCGCAACTACCATCATCTTTTGTCTCATACCATGAGAATAACTTTGCATAGGCTTATCTAAAACATCACTTAGTCCAAATCTATCACCAAATATCTTAATACGTTCACGTCTTTCCCTTAAAGGAACCTTATAAATGTTTGCTATAAAGTTAATGAACTCCATACCAGTAAGTTTTAAAAACATATCTGGACTATCCGCAATATACCCAATAATCTGTTTAGCCTTCAAACTATCTTTTACAATATCATATCCATTAACTTTAATAGTACCAGTATCAGGTTGTAAAATACCAGTCATCATCTTAATAGTCGTAGTCTTGCCAGCACCATTAAGTCCAATAAAACCAACGATCTCACCATCATTAATAGTTAAATTTAACTTATCTATTGCTTTAATATTATTATTATAAGTCTTACTAACATTCTTTATCTCTATCATAACAAAAGTCTCCTATAATAAATATAACACAAAAGTATAGAAATGAAAAATTATATTAAAAAAATTATTTTATACCTACCCAATTACATTTTTATTTACATCTTTTGTAATTAAATATGGATCTTCCATAGTACCATTTCCACCATCTGTTCTAATACCACTTTTAAGTACAATAGCTGGTCTCACACCATAATTATCTCTAACATCATAATTAGAACTATCTCCACCAACAGTTCCCATAGAAGTAACATAAGAAACAGAGGCATTATGCCCATAATAAGATCTAGGAGTTAACATCCAATCAGTCATACCAGTATATAAATAGTAACTAGAATTAGCACTATTAGATCCCCCAGCATAAATATACTCATCCAAAGTAAGTAACGCTACTGGATATTTAAAGCCTTCTATACTAGTATTCAAAATATCATTACTATTAGCACAAGTAAAAGATAATTTATAAGAACCATAATACAATCGGTAATATCCAATAAAATGCGTATAAGAATCATTACTAGCATCGGTATCTTTACTAAGTAATGAGCTATCACTAATTGTTCTATCACTACACCAGTTAGCATCCTCTAAATACTTTGTATAATCTAATAAATTATTTTTATACCAATTATCAACAACACTCTTAATAGTTGAATCATTTTTATTTTCAAACATCTCATTCTTAAGATCTTCTATTCCCTTACCACCAGTCATACTATAATAACCTGTATTATCATCTACTGTATTATTAGTCTTCTTATGTTTTAAAATATAATATAAAGTACTACAAGAATTACTTTCTGATAAACATGTATAATTATGCTTATTATATATCTTAGATCCGTCTGTTAAATAGTCTCCCATATTAATACTAATTGTATCTTTTAATGTATATACTCCATTAGAATAAGTAAAATCATTGCCAAATATCCATTTATGATTATCTCCATCTGCATATAAAAATTCATAAGTAAGACCATCAGTAAATTCATAATAATTTAAATATGTAGAACCAGAAGTAGCTAAATATACTTGTCCCACATTAGTACAACTAGTCTCAGTTTCAGAAAGACAAGTATATTTCTTATCTAAATTACTATAATTTTCTTTATAAAGATATTGAACCGGATTAACTAAAGTATATACGCCATTAGAATAAGTAACAGTATCACTAAAATAATATTTTGTATTTGGTATATTAGATTTTTGTTTCTTTTGCATACCATTAGCATAATACAAATTTAATCTCTTATTAGTAAGTTCATGTAATGTCCCATACATATACCCAACAGATCCAGCTGATGCATAATTACTATTAAATTGACTACTAGCAATTCTAGTATTCACACCAGTTGTATTAGTACAATATCCAGAAGAATCAACTTCACCATTATAAATAAGTTTTACTCCACCATTTTCTGTAGTTCTAACTATCTTCCAACAAAATCCTGCAAACTTAACATTGTTATTTTTAACATCTCCTCTAAAATAATAAATTGGATATGTATCATTCTTGGTTGTTGCTACTTCATATAAACCTTTACCATTAGTATCAGAAGATCCACCCTTAATACTAATACCGCCAGCTGAAGAAACAAACTCACTCTTTATATTATCCATAACTGCACTATCCGCTAAAAGACTATATAAAGTCTGTACTTTAGATACTTTACCATCCATTCTTTTAGAAAGAGAAAGGCCACTCCATTTTGCCACTAATTCAACGGTCTTATTAGGCATTGTAAAATGATTAGAATCAGTTAATTTAGCTCCATTATTTTTTATAGAAAATCCCTTAAGTTGATAATTTCCACATACTACATCCTCATCATATATTTCAACACTATCAAAAACTCTATACTTCTTAGTAACAGGAAAATTAATAGTACACTCACTAGGTAAATTCATATCATAAATAACACTATTATAATTAGAAATAACCGGACTAAGACTAGAATCAATAGTCTCACTAATATTATCTAAATTATAATTAATAATATTTTTAGTTAAAACCGGTACAACAATTTCACTATCTACATATTCATCTTTTAACGTCAACTCAATCTTAGCTTCAACTTCCTCTAAAGTTCTAATATTATTATCTAAATTCCAAGTCAAAGTATCCTTATTAAAACTCAAAGTACCAAGAGTAGAACTATAATTTAATACTTCAAAATAATTAGTATTTACATAACTTTTTATATTAAAAGTATCATAAGTCATAGAAACAACAGATGCTTTATCTAACTCAGTACTTATACTATCTTTATTACTAACAAATTGTCTATCACTAACTAAAGCAATATTTTGATTTACTTTATTTCCCATCTCATACTGAACTATATGAACATTAGCATATGGATATTTTTGTTTTAACATCTCATATGATGGTCCCTCATTAGGTATATCTTCATTTGCAACTCCATCGGTCACAAATAAAACTAGTAATTCTCTATCACTTTCTTTTTTATAATTACTTAGTAATTCATCAATTTTTAAAAATGCTTGATAATAATTAGTACCTGCTGAAAAACTAATATTATTGATTACATCTTTTATTGAACTTTTATCACTAATAAATGTCTGTTCTATATTAGCTATAGAATTAAATGTAATTAAAGCTGTTTTATTATTACTACTCTGACTATATAATTTATCAATTAATTCAAAGCAAGCACTTTTAACATAACTAAACTTTTCAAACTCCATAGATTCAGAATTATCAATAACAAAAACCGTATCTATATAATCATAATCTGTCTTTGAAATAGTTTTTAAATCTAGTTTTAAAGTCAATTTATCTACATTACTAAAACTAATAGAACTATCTAAGTTCCATGATCCTGGATCTGTATCATAATTTAATTTAGTTGAACTAATAGATACACTATCAACAGGTACAGCTTCCGCCATCGTAAAAGGTATAAAAATAATTAAAAGTAAAAAGGTAATAACCGTCAAAATACTAAATACAGATCTATTCCTGTCTGTCTGTCTAAGGATAGACTTTATTCCTTTCTGTGTCAACATCTTACCACCAACTTTAGTATTTTTATCTATATTAATTATACTATTTTTATAATTCTATTTCAATGATAAAGATGTACATGTTATAATAAACATATATAATTGAAAGGATACAAGTATGAATAATAATGAATTAGAAAATAATGAAGAATTACAAGAACTAAACTTTATCAAAGATGCAGACAAATATACTGTCTACTATGAAGAAGATAAACAAATTAGTACCAAAACAAAAATAGCCCTAGCTGGAATAATTCTTGCCTTTGTACTAGTTATGTTCTGGCCTGGTCTAAAAACTATTAAGATTGCATTTGGGATTGGTACCATTCTAGCAATCACCTCAACAATTATAAGTATAACATCAGCTAATAAAATAGACACTCATCGTTATAATGAAAAGAAATTAAATGGACTAATAATAGTTCTTAGTATTATTGAACTTATCTTTATGATTGCTTCCTTCTTCGTATTTATATCTTTAGAAAATATAAAATTTACCAATAAATATATTTGTCCATCTTATTCTGTTACCAATTGTACTGATAACAAAGATGGAACAAGTACTTGTAACTTTCTAAATAAAATAGATATACCCTGTAGTACTAAAATAGTAAAAAATAAATAAAGAATGCTTAAAAATACTCAAGCATTCTTTTTCTATACCTTAACATTTGGATTAATATATTGCCCATGTTTCTTAGTCTTCTTCTTATACTCAATAGCAGCCTTAGGACAATTATGTAAACATCTTAAACATAAAATACATTTCTCACTCTTCCAAACTGGTTTTCCATTTTTTACTTCTATTGCTCCACACGGACACTTAACTTCACACATTCCACATCCAGTACAATCATTATTAACTGTAAAATACTTAGTACTACAAGCCTTATCATATGAAGAGTATACTCTTTTTACAATAAATCCTGGTAACTTCTTACTCTGAAAAGTACCAGCCTTTTTTCCCATAATTTTTTTTATTATAAAGTCAATTCTAACTTCACTCTTCTTCTGAACCTCTTCATTACTTTTCAAATCACTAACATCATAACTAGGAGTCCAAGTATCAACCATAACAATATCAAACTTTGCTTTTAATTCAATATTAATATTTTTTAATAACTCTTCAAGCATATCTAGAGTACCACCAGAAAAACCTCCACAAGTAGTAACACCATAAACATAATTATTACCATTACAATTAATTTTTGCTCTTTTAAAAAAATCTTTTACTATAACTGGAACTCCAAAAAAGTAAGTAGGACAAATTATACCTAAATTTTCATTTTCATCTAAATCAAACTTATAATTATTAACTCTAATACAATCTTCTATAGAAAATATTTTCTCAGAAGTAGCCTCACCAATCCTAGAAGCCACATACTTACTATTTCCTGTTCCCGAAAAGTATAATATCATCTACTCACCCTCTTTACTTAAAAACTTCATAATCGAATAAGCTGTATCTCTACCATTACGACAAGCCCAAGCAACTGTTGACTTAGCCCCTGTTAAATCCCCTGCCGCAAATATCTTTGGATTAGATGTCTGATTATTACTATTAACCATCAAATAACCATTTTCTTTAACATCCAATTTCAAACTCTCTAAAAGTTCACTATCTGCTCTAGAACCAACTGCCATAATAACTACATCAGTATCTATTACAAAGTTACTACCTTCAACATTAATAGCCTTTTTCTCCTTATCTAAAGTAGTCTTTACACATTCAATACCAGTAACTTTATCTTCACCTATAACTTTAATAACATTAGTCTGAAATAAAAACTTAATACCTTCTTTTTTAGCCGCCCTAATATCATTCATCTCCGCAGACATTTCACTTCTACTTCTTCTATAAATAATACCAACTTCACTAGCACCTTCTTTTATAGCCGTTCTAGCCATATCGATAGAAACTCCTCCACCTCCAATAACTACAACTCTTTTAGAAGTATAATCTACTTGAACTAAATTCTCCAACAATTCATTGGCTCCATATACACCATTAAGTTCTTCTCCACTAAGTCCCATCATCTTAGATACATTAGCCCCAAGTCCTAAAAATACTGCATCATACTCTTTCTCTAACTCCTTAAGAGAAATATCTTTTCCTAAAGAAACATTAGTCTTAACCTCCATTCCTAAATCAAGTATCTGTTTAATAACTTTAGAAACTAACTCCTTATTAAGCCTAAACTTAGGAATACCATGATATAAAAGTCCTCCTAAATATTCATGTTTTTCATATATCGTAACTTGATAACCATTTTCTGCTAAAAATCCTGCACAAGTAAGACCTGATGGTCCAGATCCAATAACTGCAATCCTCTCTTTTTTCTTACCCTTTCTTGGTAATTTCCACCCATTCTCTACTGCCAAATCTCCAACATAACTTTCTATTTTACCAATCTCGACTGGATCATATGACACTTTCTTTGCACAAGATCCTTGACATTGCTTATCAACAGGACATATTTCTCCACAAACAGAAGGTAAAACTGTACTCTTACAAAGTACTTTAAAAGCCTCTCCATAATTATTATTCTTTACATTTTCAATAAACTCTGGAATATCTATATTTAATGGACATCCTATTTGACAAGGTTTAGTAACACAAGTCTCACATTTAGAGGCAGCAATCTTTACTTCTAATTTTTCCTTTTCCATTACTTTTTCCCCTTTACTAAATAAGATTTATCATCATAAGTAGTATGTAAATACTTATGAACTTTATCTTTATCATTATAAAACTCCCTATATATCTTTATAATATCAGGATTCTTATAACTAAGACGTCTCTTCATTTTCTCATCTTCACTATAAAGTCCATTCATTCTCTCTAACTTTTTATCTCTCATCTCTAATAAACTTAGTTTAGGCTGTCCCCCTCCAGCAATACAACCACCAACACAGTTCATCACTTCTACAAATTGATACTCTACTTTACCTTCTTTAATTTTATCAATCAAAGTCTTCACATTTTTCATACCATTTGCTATCGCAACTTTTAGTTTTATCTCTCCTGTATCAAGTAAAACTTCCTTTATTCCATCCATTCCTCTAACATCAGAAAAAACTAATTTTTCATCTTCTAAATCTTTACCAGTAATATAATGATATGCCGTTCTTAAAGTTGCCTCACTTACTCCTCCAGAACTACCAAAAATAACTCCTGCACTACTACCAAGTCCTAAAGGAGAATCAAACTTACCATCCTCTAACTTCAATAAATCAAAATTATTATCCTTTATCATTTTTGCAAGTTCTCTCGTTGTTAAAACATAATCTGTATCCCTCTTAGTAACATTTATTTCATCTCTTTTAATCTCATACTTTTTAGATGTACAAGGAGCAATCACTACATTAACTAGTCTTCCTAAATCAATTCCTTCCTTTTTCGCAAAATATGTCTTAATAGTTGTACTTTGCATCGCAATAGGACTCTTACAAGTAGATAAATTAGGAATTAACTCTGGATAAAAAATCTCTGCATACTTTACCCAAGAAGGACAACAAGAAGTAAACATTGGAAGATTCTTATTATTTTTAATTCTCTCTACTAACTCTAAAGCCTCTTCCATTACTGTTAAATCAGCACCAAAAGTAATATCAAAAACATATTTAAAACCCAGTTTTCTTAAAGCCGTAATAATTTTCTTATAAATATTTTTACCTGCTTCTAATCCAAATTCTTCTCCCAGTGCCACTCTAACAGCTGGAGCCAAAGAAACAACAACGACTTTTTCTGGATTAGAAAGTAATCTCTCCACCTTCAAATAGTCTAATCGTTCACTAATAGACTCTGTAGGGCAATAATTGGCACACTGTCCGCAGTTAATACATATAGGCTCATGAGTAATACCAAGATCATACATCTTTGCCACTGTCACATCATTACGACAAATTCTAACACAGTAGCCACATTGTATACATTTACTAGCATCTTTCATTATCGCCGGATTTTCATTACTAATTGGTAACGCTATATCTTCTCCATTCATTTTCTTCACCAAGCCTTCTATTCTTATCTTACTTATATCATTATACCTAATTTCTAATTAATTTAAAATAACAAATGAAATCTTTATGCTAAAGATTATACATGATATAATATTTTTGAGGTGAAAACTATGCTAACTTTAGTTATACCAGAATTAAAAGATTATTGGTATGAAAAAAAATTAAATGAAGATCCTGCTTCTATGAGTTATAATGCTGGATATGACGTTTCCTATTCTGGTTATCATTATGATACAGGAACAATTGACTTTCCTGAAGAAAACTTTGAAAAAACCTACAAAAAGAGAAAAGATGAAAATAAATTTTTTGCTTTCCTAAAAGACACTGAAACAAATGAATTTGTAGGCTACGTAAATTATCATTTTGATAGTTCTGAAAATCACTATGACTGTGGTATTTTAATAGAAGCATCAAAAAGAGGAAAAGGCTACTCTAAAGAAGGTTTAAAACTATTATGTGAAGCTGCTAAGAAGAATGGTATTAAAGAATTGTATGATAACTTTGAAAAAGATCGTTATCATACTAAAGTATTTGAAGATGTTGGCTTTAAAGTAATAAAAGAAACTACTGGGAAAAAATTTGGTAAAGATGTTGAAGGAGTAATTGTAAAAATAGAATTATGAAAAAAGAAATATTAGAATATAAAGAACTTTTAAGAAAATGTTTTTCAAAAGAAACCGCTCATCCAAGTTGTCAAAATGACTATGAGAAAAATGATTGTTCTTATGGTCAATGTGCTATTACCTCTATGCTTGTATTTAAAAAGTTTGGTGGTACAATAAACAAAATTAACTTAGATGAAGAATCTTCTCACTACTTTAATATTATTGACAATGAAATAATTGACTTAACAAAAGAACAATATAAAAATCAATTAGATTATTCAAATTACATTGAAAAAGATTTCAATACTCTATTTCAAAATGAAGATACTAAAAAAAGATATTTTTTACTAAAAGAAAAAGTAAATCTAGCTCTTATAGATCAAAAAATAGCTTCTTGTACTCTATGTAAAGACTTAGTAGAGCATTTCCCTAATAGTAAAACTATTTCCTACGGAAAAACAAAAAAAATCTTAATCTTAGGAGAAGCTCCAGCCAATAACGGTTGGCGTAAATCAGGTATTGCTTGGTATGATCAAAATAAAAAATTACTACCATCAGGAGTAGTAATGCAAAAACTATTAGACATTATAAATATTAAATTAGAAGACACTTACTTCCTAGAAGCGATAAAGTGTTTCCCAAAGGAAAGAAAAAGTCTAAATGCTTGTAGTAAAAACTGTAAAGTCTTTCTTATGAAACAACTAGAAGAAATAAAACCAGAAATAGTTTTAGCACTAGGTGATGCTGCTACTAAAACAATTCTAGATACAAAATACAAAAAATTCAGTGAAGTTGTTGGTAAAGAATTTACTATAAACAATATAAAAGTAATCCCTATTTACCATCCATCGCCTATATCACCATTAAGTTTAAAAGGAAACATTCCTATCTTTGAACAATTAAAAAAGACCATATAAAAACTAGAGTTTGCAAAACGTCAAATATAAAACTCTAGTTTTTAATTTACAATATTTCCATTTTTTTCTAACACTTTTATTTCTACTTCCTCACCATGTATTTTATAAGTTATTTTATTATGAATATTTTTTAAGTACAATGCTTTACCCATTTGACTATTCAATGATATTTCTTGTATTGAACTTTCTAAGTCAGGTAAATATTTACCAGTTAATCTAATTTCAAAAACTTCAATATCATCCTCATCATAGATAACTTCAATTTTTAAAACATCCCCAATATTTATTACATCATTATTTTGTTTTATCTCACTAACCACTTTTAAATATCTTTTATCAACAAGCATTTTTTGTACTTTAGCACTTATTTTCTTCTCATCTCTCATAAGTTCTTCATATGCAAAGTTATCATGCCATCCATCTCCAACAGCATCTCTACATACATCAGCACCTACAGAAGCAATATTTTCTAAAGTACTTCTAAGCTCATCCAAAATATTCATAAATTGTTCATAACCATTTCTATCAACTAATATTTCCATGTCCTACTCACCTCCTTTCAATATTCATATGTCGCATATCACAAGAAAGTTCTGAAAAATATAAGAAATATTAGCGATAATTTTTTTAGTCATTAACATTCAATAAAATATTAACTTTTTCTTAACACCAAGATATTATCATAGGCATTTTATTTTTACAAGTATATTTTTTTAACTTTTTTTAAATTCCTTCAAAGTTTTTTATATTTTTTTCGAATAATATAAGTAGGGAATACTAATGGATTCAAGTGCTTACCTCTTTAGAGAGGAGGTGATGTGTAATGACTAAAAAAGATTATTTAATTCTTAGTCAAATTATTATCATCATCTTGCTTATTATCACTCTACTATTCAGATAATGATAATAAAAAAGAAAAAAGCACTAAATCAGCAATGTGATTAGGTGCAAACCCAATTGAGGTAAGTACTTAATCGCACAAAACATTAAGTATTCCCTATTTTTATTTTATTCAAGTTTCCTTGACATATTCATCGTATCATAGAGCTTATACTTTTACAAGTTAATTTTTTTAACTTTTTTTAAATTACTTCAAAGTTTTCTATATTTTTTTCGAATAATATAATTAGGGAATACTAATGGATTTAAGTGCTTGCCTCTTTAGAGAGGAGGTGATGTCAAATGACTAAAAAGGACTACCTAATTCTTAGTCAAATTATTATCATCATCTTGCTTATTATCACTCTACTATTCAGATAATGATAATAAAAAAGAAAAAAGCACTAAATCAGCAATGTGATTAGGTGCAAACCCAATTGAGGTAAGTACTTAATCGCACAAAACATTAAGTATTCCCTATTTTTATTTTATTCAAGTTTCCTTGACATATTCATCGTATCATAAACATCTAAACTTTACAAGACTATTATTTTAAATAAAGTAAAGTGTTTTTAGTACTATTACCAAGAGTATCAGAATAATCAACTTCTCTTAATTTTTTAAAACCAGACTTTAAACACATATTAATAGAACTATCATTAGTACTTTGTACATTCGCAATGACCATATCAAATTTTGAAAGTAAATACTTACTAATATATTTAACTACTCTAGTTCCAATTCCTAATCCATAAAAAGAACTATTCCCAATAAAAATATCTATTGAAACTACATCATCTAATAAAATACCAAAATGCTCTCTATCTTTTTCATCCATTTTCTCATACTGAACAAGTCCAATCTCCCTAGCCTTGTAAAGAATTATAAGAGTCTTTACTTCTTCATTACCTACTCTCCTCTTATATTTACTTACAACCTCATCATAACTTAAAATTCTCTGTTCAAAATACTTATAAACACTAGGACTTAAACACCAATTATAAAGTCTCTTATATTCCTCTTCATTATCAACAATATCTCTTAAATAAATATCTTCATCTACATAAAGTCTCATTACAATCACCAACTTAATTATATAAAAACTAAAACTAAATCGCAAACAAAAAAGAACCAACATAAATTGGTCCTTTATTCTTATTCATCTCTTAGACTTGCTCCACATTTCTTACCAAGTATCTCCATAATTACATCCATTGTCGAATTAATCTCTTCAGATGTTAAAGTAACATCACCATTACCTAGTAATACTCTTAACATAACAGACTTCTTACCCTCTGGTACTTGATTACCCCTATACTCTTCAATAAACTTAACTTCTTTAACTTTATTTTTAATAGCAGTTGAAATACTTCTCCAAGTAACATCTTCATTAACTAAAATTGATAAGTCTTTTTCAACTAATGGAACTTGTGATAAATGTGTAAATTTATTATCACGTGAAGCATTAGGTACTAATAATCCTGTATCTAATTCAAATACTGCTACATTAGTACGTTTAATCTTAGCCTCACTCATTGCTCTAATTGAAACTAATCCAAGTTTACCAACAACTTCTTGTCCAAGTAAAATATCCATATAAACATTTACATCAGCCCAACTTGGTTTTTCTTTACTAACTTCTAGTCTAATCTTCTCCATTTGTGTATATCCAGCCATCTTCTCTAAAACACCTTTTAATTCATAAAATATACGACTAGGATCTTTACCAACAATACATCCAGTCAATAACATCTTATGTATTGGTAAAGTCTCATCTTCAGAAGATTCATGATATACACCCTTTTCAAATACTTGAGCCATTTCAAATAATCTGAAATAATCATAGTATCTTAAATTCTTAGAGATTGCTTCTAACATACCAGGAACAAGTGAACTTCTTAAATATGCCTCTTCTGGTGATGGTGGAGTTGCTAGTTTAACTGAATTTTCTTTATTAATACCAGCAGCATTAATATACTTCTCATCTATCCAAGGATATGTAAATATTTCATTAAATCCACATCTATAAGCTAAGTATTCTCTTAATCTACGTTCAAGAGATTCTTTTCTTTGTAATACTGCATGCTCAAATGTAATAGTTAATGGTTTAGCTTCGAAACTTTCAAAACTTAAAAGTCTTGCTATATCACCCATTACATCATCCTTTAAATAAACATCTCCTGTAGATCTCCATACAGGAACTACTACATGATAAATTCCATCTTTATATGTAACATCATATCCTAAATTTTTAAGAACTCTCTCAATTGTCTCTCTTCCTAATACTTTTCCTAATCTAACATTTAAGAACTCTTCAGGAACATCAATTTTTTCTCTTTCTGTCTTTATAGGATATACATCATTAAATGCTACTACTTTACTTTCTGGAAATAATTCTTTAAATAACTCTAATGCTAAAGCTAAACCTTGATCTACTCTTTCAGTATCAATATTCTTCTCATATCTAATAGATGCATCAGTCTTTTCATCAAATCTCTTACCAGTTTTTCTAATAGTACCAGCTGTAAAATTAGCAACTTCTAACACAATTCCAGTTGTTTCTGGCAAAATAGAGTCTTTCTTACCACCACGAATACCAGCTAAAGCCATAGCATCTTCTGTATCACAAATTACTAAATCATCTTCTGTTAAACTAATTGCATTATTATCAAGTAATAATAACTCTTCATCTTTCTTAGCATTTCTAACAACAATCTTTTCTCCGACTACATGAGTTCTATCAAAAGCATGTAAAGGTTGTCCTACAGCCATCATTACATAATTAGTAATATCAACAATCGCATTGATTGGTCTCATACCACCATTAATTAAAGCAGCCTTCATCCACATAGGTGATTCTTTATCATAAACATTTTCAATTTCAACAGCTGCATATCTATTACATTTCTCAGGTTCTTCTATTTCAACTTTATATTTAGGAAGTTTAGAATCAATTTTTACTACTGGCAATTCTTTTAATGGTACATTATATATTGCAGATAATTCTCTTGCTATACCATAATGACCCCATAAATCAGGTCTATTTGTTAAAGACTTATTATCTATTTCTAAAACAACATCGTCCATACAAATAACATCAGCAATATTTTGTCCAACTTCACAGTCATATCCCTTTAAGTCAACTATTTCATCTTCACTCTTAGGTGGAAATAATTGTTCTAGATAAACTTCAGTTGCTCCACAAATCATACCATATGATGAAACACCTCTCATATTAGATTCTTTAATCTTAACAAGTCCAGCTTCACCATGCCAATAAACTTCAGCTCCAGGTTTTGATATAACTACATATTCACCAACATATAAATTACATCCACCACATACGATTTGTACTGACTTTTCTTCACCAATATCAACCATACATACTTTTAATTTATCTGCATTAGGATGTTCATTAACTTCTAATATTTTACCAACAACAATATCATGAAATTTTTCTTTTGTATTTTCAACTGACTCAACTTCAACAGTTCTTAAAGTTAAATCATAAGCTATTTGTTTTTCTGTTACATCTTTTGGTAAATCAACATATTTCTTTACCCAATTTAATGATACTTTCATCTTCTAAAACCTCCTACTTAAATTGCTCCAAAAATCTTAAATCTCCACTATGGAATAATCTAACATCATCTACTCCATAACGCATCATAACCAATCTATCTAATCCTATATTAATATAGAATCCAGTCCATTCTTCCGGATCTAAATTAGCAGACTTTAATACATTTGGATGAATTACTCCACCTGGCATAACTTCTATCCAACCATTATGATTACATACTTTACAACCTTTACCACCACATACTAAACATTCCATATCTATTTCATAACCAGGCTCAGTAAATGGGAAGAATCCCTCTCTCATACGAACATTGATTTTTCTACCAAATACTTTCTCTAAAATAGTTTGAATCATAACCATACCAGATGAGAATGAAATATTCCTATCAACTATTAAAGCTTCATATTGGAAGAAAGCTCTCTCATGTCTAGCATCAGTAGTTTCATTTCTATAAACTCTACCAGGATATACGAATCTAGCAGGAGCTCCATGCTCTAATAAATATCTAACAGAACCACCAGTTAAATGTGGTCTTAAACACAAACGCTCATTTCCAGCCTTATCTTCTGTTCCCTCTAACCAGAATGTATCCATAGATTGACGAGCAGGATGATCAGCAGGGAAATTCAAATTATCAAAAGCATACTTCTCACTACTAATATCATCTTCACTATAAACTTCAAATCCAAGTGATAAGAAGGCATCATTTAAGTCATAGCACATTTGTGTAATTGGATGAAGAGCCCCACCTTCAACATCAATACCTGGTAAAGTTAAATCTAAAGGTTTATCAACAACGCTCTTAGCATTAATTAATTCATCTTCTTTTTCTTTTAACTTATCAGCAAATAACTTCTTAATCTCTGTAGCTTGCATACCAATAGTCTTCTTCATCTCTACTGATAATTCACTAAGAGATTTTAAAGCCTCAGTCAATTCACTTTTCTTACCAGTAATCTCTCTAGTAACTTCTTGTAAATCCTCTAATTTTTTTACTTCTTCAATTTTCTTTAATCCTTTACTTCTGATTTCTTCTAATTTTTCTTTCATATTGCATCCCTCTCTTTATAATAAAAAAATAGTGATCATCCATAAAAAGGACGAATCACTATTAAATCCGCGGTACCACCTTTGTTCTAATTACTTAGCACTCTATAGAATAACGCTCATCACGATTTGACTCCATTATTGAAATTCATTACTTAGACTCTCTAAAATGGCTCTCAGTTGCTAACCATTATTCCCTGTATAGAATTCTAAATAACTACTTAGATAATTTCTTCATCAACGAAATTACTTAAATAATAACACCAAAATTAGTACTTGTCAAATTTTTTTATCAGGAAGTTTTTAAATCCATCTTACCAAAAAAATCTAATATAATATCTTATCTTATAACTTTTCCATTTCTAAATCACTACAACACTTAATTATCTATTCTTCCTCATCTATCAAAACCAAACTCTTTTCCCATTTCCTTAATACTTTCCACACAGCATCACTAACATCATCATTATACTTACTTCTAGCCTGTACTATTTTTCCCCTACGTACCTCTACAGTAACAAATGATTCTTCTATACTATTTTTTTCTCTCATAAAATAAACTTCACTCTTAACATCAGCAACCCTTTCATAATAGCTTCTAACACAATTATGCATCTGACTTGACTCATCAACCAAACCATTAATTGATTGTACTGGAAAAATAATATACTTATCATCTTCATATCTATTTAAACTAAGAATATTACTAACAGATTTTATTTTCTTATCAATTTCTGGATTTTCCATCAAAATATACTCTTCTGATAACTTATCATGTACTTTTTCTAAATCACTTGGAAATAAAACTTTTCTTTCTTTCATATCAAGTCCACATTTTTCTACTAAAGAAAGATAATCAAAGTACTCAACTAACCTCTCCTTCTTATAACCATTCTCCTCAAAATATTTTTTTAATATATCAAAATATTTATAATCTTCATGTTCATAAAGTAAATAAAGATAATCTTCATAAAAATTAATAATATCAATATCACAACTCCTAACAATCTTTAAAACTTCTAATTGTGGAACAGTAATATCTATACTCCTCATAAACTCATAATATCCTCTAGGTACTCCAAGTATATCTTTAGACTCATCTTCTATCCAAGAACAATTACAACTAAATGCCAAATTATAAAAACCTAACTTTATCAAATATTCAAACTGTCTATAATAAAGAGCACTATAAGTAATATCCAATAAACTTATATCATTTCGTTTCTCTAAGAATTCCTTACCCAACCAAATAAATGAATACTTATAAATATCAACATACTTTAACTGTTCTAAATTACCAACATACAAATACGAATAATATCCATTATCTATAAAGTCTAAGAAAGTATCATTATCATCGTATGTATAAAAATCTTTATAAAAACATTCTTTATTCTCATTTATATCTACTATCTTATTCTTATTAATAGCATACACTTCACTAATCTTATATTCCCTATACCTATATCTTATCGGTAAAATAGCGTCTCTATACTTAACATTTTCTTTTATTTTATAAACAATAACTTCTCTATCTACAATATCAAAAACGTAATAACTATAGAAAAAATTCTCCTCATCAAGCACCGATAAATTAGAAATCTTAAGGACATTATCTTTATCAATCTTCTTTCTACAATTAGGACATTTAGAATCACTAAGTTCCATCAAGCATTTACTACAATAATATTTATCTTCACTCTCTACATAAATAACTCTACCATCTGATTTACTATTAATAAAATCCATCACGTCAGCTGAAACATCATCTATATTTTTCCATAGTAAATGACTTTTATCTTCTATTATATTTGTAAATAAATTATCATACTTTAATTGATACATATCACTACACCTAACTATATAATATCATGTTTTAGTAAGAAAAAAGAATATCTATCAAAATATTCTTCTCTATCTAATCGTTCACCACTTTCCAATTACTCTTCTAATGTTTTTTCTTTATTTTCTAATTCTTCAAACATCTTACTCATTGTTGGATTATTATGTGTCAATTTTTTTATAGTTAAATCTTCTGCTTTATTATTAGCCAATCTTAAATTATCATTAGTCTTTAATAAATGTTCTTTTGTCTTTTGTAAATGATCAATTGTCTTATCAATTTCCTCTATTGCTTTTTGAAATCTTTCTGCCGCTAGTCTATAGTTTCTACCAAAACCTTCTTTAAATGTATTAATATTCTCTTCAAAATGTGTAATATCTATATTTTGATTCTTAATAGTTTCTAGTTCTTTTCTATATTCTAATGACTTATTTGCAAGATTTCTAATTAATGTTATTAAAGGTATAAAAAACTGCGGTCTAATAACATACATCTTATCATATAAATGTGATACATCTACAATACCATCATTATAGTAATCATTATCTGCCTCTAATAATGAAACAAGTACTGCATACTCACACTTCTTCTCTTTTCTATCTTTATCAAGCTCCTTAAAGAAATCTTCATTCTTATGTTTAGTCGCTGTCATATCCGCTTCATTCTTCATCTCAAACATAATAGAAACAATCTCATTACCATCATCATCGTAATCTCTAAATATAAAATCTCCCTTAGATCCAGTTCTAGCATCATTATCTTTTTCAAAATAAGCATTCTTAAATAGTGGTCTTAATCTATTAAACTCTACATTACAATGTTGTTCTAAAGATTCCCCAATCATCTTTGTAGACTGTTTAGCCTTAAAATCTTTATAATATGCAATTTGATCATCTTTATCTTTTAACTTATTTTCATATGATTCTTTTATCGTAGTTTCTTTCAGCTCGAATTCTTTACTCTTAAGAGCAAGTTCACTACTTAAATCCGATATTTTCTGATTCTTTTCAGATACAGCCTTTTGTATATCTAACTCACTCTTAGACTCTTGTAACTGCATCTTACTCTTTAACTCTGTTATTTGTAACTGTAATTTATTTATCTGTTCTTGATACTCTTTTTCAACTTTATTTATAGTTTTCTCTTCATTTACTTTTAATGATAATTTTAACTCACTAATTTCTAAATCTTTTCTATTAAGTTCTTGCCCTAACTCTTCTTTAATATGTGCTTCTGCCAACCTAACAGCATTTTCTCTATCTACTTTATGCTGTTCTTCTCTAGAACTTATTTCCTTATCAAATTCTTTATCTCTAATCTGTTTAACAATAGAATCATAATCTGCCTCATCTATTTGAAAAACAGTACCACACTTCGGACATTTTATTTCATTCATCTTATTTCCTCCTCAAGTAAATTATTTATCTTCATCAATTGTTATAATTTCTTTTCCTAAACCAGAACCATATTTTTTATAATCATTTAATAATTGTTCAACTATTGGTCTAGACACAACATCTAAATCAACTAATTTATTAATATCAATAAACATCGGTTTTTGTAAACCACCAACTCTATTGATATCATACTCATTAGCGTCCCCACTACCAATCTTTCCAGATATTCTTTCTATTAAAAAGAAATGTTGCAAAAAGTCTTTTCCTTTAACTTCATATAATTGCTTAATAATATTAATTTTTATTCCTAACTCTTCTCTACATTCTCTAATTAAACATTCTTCATTAGTCTCACCATCTTCAACTCCACCACCAGGAAAAACATAATAAATCCTATCATTCTTCTCTCTATAAATTAATAATACTTTGTCATTTTCAATTAACACACATCTACTAGAAACCCTCATACATACCTCCACTATAATTATATCAAAAAAGAATCTAATTTAGATTCTCAATTTTAATTACCAATTTTATCTCTAATCTCATTAATCTGGTTTTCTACTTCCTCTTTCATTTTGATTATAATCATCTATATCTGTCTCTGAAGAAGCAACACTATTATCAGTATCAATATCTGCAATAATAAATTTATTCACATAACCTTTACTATCATAATCAAGCGATACATCATAATCTTTTCTAGAACTTAAACTATCTCTAATCTTTTTAATCTCAGTTTCCTCAACAGTTGTAACATCTTTATAAACAACTATAATTGCATGTTCTTTATTTGTCTTATTATTAGTAACAATATCATCAAGACTACCAATCAAAAAGAAACCAGATCTTCTGCCAGAATTATTCTCATATGGCATATTAAAAGACTTAATCTCAAAGCGATTATCAGTAGAATGATTATCAGTAGAATGATCAGCATAAAAATCATTATAGATATTATACCCAATAAAGCAAAAGACTAAAAAGAAAATTATCACAAATATAATACTCATAATCTTTGAAGATTTAGAAATAGGATTATTTTTCATAAAATACTTAGCTCGTTCAAGATCCTTTTCATATTGCTCATCTTGTGCTTTCAATACACCCTTAGTATATTTATACCCTTGAGTATAAGCATCATCAATAGAAAAAGTCGTATCACAGAACTTACAAGTAACTTGAGTAGTTCCTTCTTCAACCTCTAATTTAGCCCCACAGTTTTTACATTTTAACTCTACAAATTTCATAATTTCACCTAACCAAATTATAGCATGAATCAAATCTATTAGTAAATTGGTTTTTGATATAAAATTAAACAGGATAAGAACATTTAGAACCCTCCAAACAAAACCCCTGATTTTTCAACAACTAATGCTCTAACAGATATAACATCACTTATTGATGATATGAATGAAGAATTAGGTAATTCCTAATCTTTTTTTATTGAAAAAAAACGGATTTTACTCCGTTATAAATAATTTAATCTTATATATTTTTCACATCATTTTTTATTGCATCATTTAATGTTTTTGTATCTATATCATCAAGTTCTTCATATTCTGCGTCTTTAATAATTTCAGTCTTTATTTCTTCCTTAATAGGCATTTCGCCTTCTACAAATATATTATAAGCATTTTTACCAATTATTCTTGTGCTGGCTACATCTATTCCACCACCAACAAATCCACCTACAACAGGAACGACTTTTCCTAAATTAATAATTCCTGTTTCACCAAATTTAGTTATGAATCTAAATCCAACTTTTCTATTAATGGTAGTAAGAGCTTTTCCAGGTATTTTTTCTACCATTGCTACACCAAACTTGTTAGCAAACTTTATTCCTGAACTTTTTAATATTTCTGTAGCTGCCGATCCCGTTAAACAAGCATATATTAGCGTTTGAACTTGATCTGAATGTATATCATATCCACCCATTTTTGCAATTGCACAACACATCCTCAATTGAACATACATAACACTTGTAATATTTGCAGGTAATGTTGCTATCATTGTAGCAAATCCACCAAACGAAGTTAAAAATCCTGATGTACCACATTTAACTGTAGAATTATTTATTAAAGATTTAACTGCCTTTTCAACATCATCGTTTTTAGATAGGTAATCCTCTACTAAATCATCTACAGGTAAACTTACTTTTGGAATACCATCTACTGATTTTATATATAAAGTATTTAATATTTCTTGCATTTGTTCTTCTGTAATTGTTGTTTTCACTTTATTAGAAACATTAGAAACAGCAGTTGAAACTGATTCTTTTGTAGATAGAACCGGTTGTTTTATTTTAGGTACCGCTACACTATTTGTAAATTCTTTAGCTTCGCCATATTTTTATTTAGAATATGATACTGCATTTTTTGTCATATCTTTAAAATTAAACTTTTTTTCTTTATTCATAAATCACACCTCATAATATAAATTGTTTATTTCGCGACCATCCTCAAGTAATATTATACTACAAAAAATTACTAATTCTAATATCATTAATGTAAATATTAATATATTCTCTTCAAGGTAATCTTCAAACATATTAGTTCACCCTTATTAGAAGAGAGTATTTTTTACACAATCTCTTTATTTATAAAGACTTCTGCTATATTTAAATTAGAATAATATTGTAATAGGTACGATTTAAATACAAATTTTATGTATGCTACATAATTTACTTGATACCAAACAAATCTCTTTTATTTCCTTATAAAATAGGCAATTATTCGTTAAAATGCTAAAGAAAATTGAACCAAAAAAATCAACTCGAAAATTAACAAATGGCGTAATTACGGTACAAAAATGAGGACACATTGAAATAGTGTCCTCTTCAGGAGGGCCTGCTCTCTTCAGTTAGAAGAGACCAAATTGTGTTAAACCCTTTAAATACTGGCCTTTTTATATTGGTATAAACCGTCATTTACCGTGGTTTTTTAGTATTTTTGTACCTAAATTGTACCTAAAAAAAGACAGCAGAGTTATTTCTACTGCCTTCACGGATAATTTGATTATACCATTTTTATTAATTAATATCCATCATCAAAAAGATCTGCTGCTATTAAAAATATATACTACTAATATACATGAAACTGTGTATAAAACTATAAACACGATTATAAACACTGTTATATTGGATATGAAATATCCTAATGTTGTAATTAGTGCCGTAACATAACAGTAGCTTATTAAATAGCCAAAGCTTCCAGCTGCTGGATCATTTACCCCTTTTGTATATCCACAGCCAGTTAGTATATATGCACAGAAATGTAAAATAGTACCGCCAATAAATATGTTAAACAGATCAGCATATACCTCACTATCTATGATATTAATATAAGGATTTGGTAATACAAATTGTCTTATTAATGCACTAATCAAATGAATAAATTTATACATATTACTTTCTCCTTATCCAAATTAATTTCATTTTTATACTTTGTCCATTACAACACTTAAGGAAATTTTTAAAAGCATTCTCATTAAGTGTTTTTATTCTCGAACCATATTGTGCAATTATATTTTTCATCGAATCTTGGTCACAAATAATATTATTAATGTTAGCCATATAATCATTTAACATTTGTTGATCAAGTAGTTTATTAAACGCATAATTTAATAATTCTAAATTTTGAGGACAGTTGGACATAATCATAAACCTATGGTTATCATATTTTTCAAATATTTTATTATCGCGAATATATTCTAAGAAAGTTATATTTGTTTTTATATACTCATCAAACAAATGATTCTCATTTGAATATAAAGCTTCATATTGTGTATAATATTTTTTATTATTACATGGGATTTGTTTATCATTAATTGTTTTAAATTTAACATATCCGTAGTACTCTTTATTTTTTTCAAATTGATTTAAAATTAATTCAGTCGTTTTAAAGTTATAGTCATCATGTTCAATTCTTTTTAATGTACACATATGAACATTTGGCAATAAATTTACAAAATCTTTATACTGAGAAATATTAATTTGTCCAGAATTTAATAAATCTATTACCATTAATTCTAAATCTTCAATTGAATAATCAAAATTATTTATTAATTTTTCTATTTCCTTCAAACTTGTTAAATTAAGATCATTTTTATTTTCTTTAAAAATATCATCTTTATTAGATGTTCTAATTTTCGAAATAGATTTACAATTTTTAAAATAATAATCTATTACTTCGGGCTTAAGACTATCAATTATTTCGATTATTTTTTCTCCATTAATGCCCTTATTTAATTCATCTATCATTTCAACAATATATGAAATGTTATTTTGATTAATTTTATCATAATCAATTAGTTCAAGAACAACAGATAGATCTCCTATCTTTTTCATTTCTTCTTTGGTTATTATTGAATAATTACCACAATATAATTCTTTTATTATTAAAGGTTTATTAATAACATCTAATAAATTTAATCTAATTTGGTTAATAGATTCAATGCTTTCTGTTTCTTGTAATTGTTCACTTTCATATTCTATATATTGTTTTAAGTTTCCTTCATTAAAAAATTCTGTTCCTTTTATTTTGTTAATTCTATTAGCTGTAGCTTTAATATGAGAAATATCAATTGGAAGTAGTTCCTTATATATTACCTCCACTATTTCTTTTTCGTTTTTTAAAAAATAATTAATAATAGCCTTGCTTTCAAAAATATTTAATGGTAACCCCACATTTAAAGATAATCGTTTGTTAATTATATCCTTAACACATTTGGGGTTTTTCTCAATAATATTTTCTATTTTTAAATCATCTATTTCAAGTTTTCTATCGTACATTAAAGCATTAACTAACTTATATTCATATACATCAAATATTTTATTATGTTTACTATAATTATAGCAATACATCTCACAATTATAATCTATATATCCACTTTTAGTTAATTTATATAGATCAGACTCTATTCCTGATAAACTTTCATTAGTAATATCTTCTTTTATATACTTTTCAATACTCTCTTTTAATTTAAACTCACCATCTTCATTATTAATAAGTTGCTCGTAATCATTTTCATACTCGTCTTTTAAATATGTAACAGCAATACAAGTTTTTAAATCAATATATTTACCAGGAAATCTATTGCTTAACGTTTTATATAAATGTATGACACTATTAATTCTATGTTTTAGCCTTCTAATATTCATATTTGTGCCAAAAGATATCCAAGCCCAGTTATTTAATGTCTGTTCTATATCAATATTTAAATATTTTTGAAATACATCTTTTTTACTTAATAATAATTCATTAAGAATTACTCCATAATCGCTATTTTTTATATTTGGTAAATCTATAACCATGTTAAATGGCTTATACTTACTGTCAGCTCTTTTAGTAGTTTTCTTGTCAGAAGACATTTGATAAAACTCTTCTGGTGTTAAAGCTATAATAAATTTACAATTACCCATACTTTTATAATAAGTATTAACTTCCTTAATAAATGTTTCTATATAATTAGGATTATTAAGTCTATCTAAATCTTCTATAATTAGAATAGTAATTTTATTTTCGCTAATTAATTTTTTTGAAATCTCCATTAAATCAAACTCATTTAAATTTTGAATATTATCATTTTTTAAATAATTACAAATCAAATCACTCTTTATTAGCGTAATAAATAATATAATAAATCCAATAATTCCAGATAGATTACATAACTCTTTAATGACATTTATTAAGTCAGAGTAGTTTGAAGATGATAAAAAATTTATATATGATAAAACACCGTTTGAATATAAGAATTTTATGATAAAAAACAGGAATGACAATATTATAAAAAACAATGACAAATTGTTTGTTGTAGATATATCAATAGATTTATAATTAGGATTTAGCCTTTTAGTTACATATGATAATTTTCTTTTGTTTTTTTTACCACTGTATCTATGGTTTGCTAATTGGAGCAACATTCTTTTATGTGCTTCTAATCCATCATTTTCGCCATTAGGATCTAATAGATTAATATTTACAACATCATATTTTTCTTCATCTAAATCATTTTTTAAAAGTTCAATTATTGAAGATTTCCCCGAGCCATATTCGGATATAAGACCTAATATTTTAGAATCCGATTCTATTCCTTCTTCTATCATTTTCACTTCTTCTTCAAAGCCTACGTAATCATCGTTATAGTCATTTACTGGATAGTCTTGAAAATATAGTTTTTCTTCAATTGATTTCTCTTCCATATAATTCCTCCAATCAAAAAAGAGCATACTCCATTATTAAAAATGAAATATACTCAATTTATTATCTAACTATATTATAACATGTTTTCTAAATTATTAAAATAAATCAAATGAATTTTAAACACTTATTATAGTTTCATCTCCAGCTATATTTCTAACTTTTATTCTACAAGGCTTCTTATCAAATGAAATTGTTCCATCCCATAAATCTTTTGTTTTAGTTCCATTCTTAATAACATAACCAAGTTTATCAATCTTTATTTCTTCATCACTATGCCATATACCTTCACCTGAAGTACAATCCAATGAAATCATTTCAATTAACTCTAAACCTTCATCGCTTATTTCGATATATTTTGCTTTTTTACCAGTTGATAACATTTGTGAGTTCATTTTTTCATTGTACTCATTTATTTTTCCTATTAGCCTATCACTTATGAATTTATTTACAATTAATGATTTTTCTTTAATGTGATATTCCATAATATCTGATACTACTGTTTCATCTAATATTTCTTTTAAATCTTTTAATTCTATTTCTATATCTCTACGTAAATATTCTTTTATAAAATCTTTAATCTCTTTTTCATCAGATATGTCAATGTAATAAATAATTACTTTTTTGATATTATCATCAAGTTCAGGAATCGCTTGATTAATAATTTTATTTATTAATACAACATCTAATAATTTTGTTGTAGAATCCATTAAATTAGGTATATAAACTGGAATCAATCCAATTTTACTATCATTAATAGCACCTTCCCAAAATTCAGGAACACTATCTTCATTTTTTAGTCCTGGAATTAATGATTTAACTTTATCCATAGTTTGTATTGGATTTCTATATAAATTTACCCCATCTTTAATATCCATTACTTTAAATGATGCTCCCGCTTCTTTTAATCTATCTCTTGCAGTTTCAATACTATTTATTCCAATATCACAATGGATGAATTTTCTATCTAAATCATTAGCTACTTTTGCAGTTACTCCTGATCCGCCAAAAAAGTCAGCTACTAACATTTGCTTATTTGAAGAAGCTTTTATAAATTTTTCAATTAATTCCTCTGGTTTTTGTGTGGCATAATCTACCCTCTCATTGGACCATATATTGATATAGTCCATTTGAATCCAATCTCTAGCTCTTACCCCAGACTTTTCATCTAAGTAATCTACTCTACATAGTTCAGGATTTGATTTTAACCATCTTATGTCAACATCTGTTATATTTTTTATTGGGCTACCATTGATATTTCTGCCGTGTAATCTAAATTTTCTTCCATTCTCATCCACATGATTGTACTTTAAAATTGTAGAATCAGTAAATTCTTCAGTAATATCCTTCCAATTAAATAAATGAATATCACTTTTGGAGTAAAATAATATTGTGTCGTGTCTTCTAGTGTAATGATCTTCTGATACAGCCATACCTCTATAACACCATACTATTTCATTAATAAAATTATCTTCACCAAATATTTCATCCATCAAAACTTTAACGTAATGACAAATATGATGATCTAAATGAACATATATAGATGCACTGTCACTCATTATTGATTTTATTGCCATTAGATTTTCATACATCCAATTTAAATATGCTTCTTTATTCCATACATCACCATACATTTTTTCTTCAAAAGTTTTTAATTCTTCGTCTTCAAGAGTTTCCTCTGATTTTTTAATGGCTTCGGCTACTTTAGGATTTCTTCTGATATAAATAGTTTTTGCATAATCTGCACCACTTGCAAAAGGTGGATCTATATATACTAAGTCAACTTTTATATCATGCTCTTTTAAGTATGCACAGGCAGATACGCATTCACCTCTTATAATCATATTTTCAGTATTTTTATCGCCTACTATTTCTTCTGTTTCAACTTCATATAAAGGCATGCCCTTATCTATTCTGTTGAGCACTTTATCATTATCTGCATATTTTAATATTCTTTTTGTTCTTGTAAAATTATCAAGAATAGCTTGACCTTCAATTGGTTCTTTAAAATATGGTACATATTTAACTGCCATTATTTTCCCTCCCTTAAAAATTCATATAATTTATCATTTAATTTACTTATTATTTCATTATCTGTTAGAGTATCTTCAATATATAAATAATCAAACTTATTGTATCCAAACTTTTTATTATTAAATTTAATAAATTCCTTTTCTACATAATTTCTTCGATCTATGAATTCTGTTTGTTCTTTGAATCCTTTACCTTTTGTTTCAATAATTAAAACTTTATTAATCTTATTGTCATTGTCTCTTCTAATTATTAAGAAGTCCGGAGTATATAATCCAACCTTTTTTAATATTTTATCTTCTGTTTTGTAACATTCTATTCTAAAAGATGCTATATTGTGATCTCCGTTATAATATACCTCTAAATCATTTGAAGCAAATCTATTTAATGATAATACTTTTTCTAAAAAAGTTTTTTCAAAAGAACTTTGATTAAATACATATGGTATATAGTGAAAAGTTTTATCTTTCATTTTTAATTCTAATACATCATCATTATTTCCATTGATTAAAGCCTCAGGATTGCTCTTTACCAATTCTAGCAATTGTTCTTTTGATAATTCTTCTAAATTAATTTTTTTATTGCCGTTTTTATCCTTTTCTAAAATATTATTAACTATTTCATTTACTGGATATTGCAATTCTTTATTAACCAAATCTATAGCAGGAATATCTGTTATTGAAAGTATTGATGCACTTTCTGGAACTTCTTCCTTTATAATTGTCATCTTTCTTTTATCATAAAAAGCTTTTCTTATTAGATTATTTATCAATTTATGGTTATATGTCATATTAAATTTATTGTCTATTGTTATTGCTTTGTAAATTGACTTTAACTCTTTATCATATTCATTAAGCATATCTAAAGTAATAAATCCAAAGCTTTCTTTTGATATATTTAATAACCATTTATTATAATTGATGTATTCTCCATATATAATACTATTAATATTAGTTTCTACTACTTCGTCATTTATATTTTTTTCTGTTACTATAACGTTTTTCTTTATAGAATCCATTGATAAAATTTTCTTTAAATCTCTTGATGTTTTAGCCTCTTCTTTTATTTCATCAGAATATCTTATATTCATTTTATAGTATTCAATTTCAGGAATATTCAAATATTCCATTCTACTTGTTCTATTAATTTTATTAAGTATCTTAGTACCTTCTTGAAATTCTTGTAATGTTGCATGTTGAGTCTTTTTAAGTTGCCCTGACAATAATTTTTCATTATCTTGGTTTAAATAAATAAGAGCCGTTTCTTTATTTCCTTTAACAACCTGCCTTAAGCATCTACAAGTTGTTTGTAGTACCATTTTTGTAGGACAATCACCTTTTTGCGATAAAATTACTCCTGTTAATGAACTACAATCCCAACCTTCTTTTCCAATTCCTACAAGCAAAATAACTCTCTTTTTAGATAATGGGATATTTAATGAAGCAAATTCTAATTCGTTTTCTTTAGGCAATGAATAATCTTTGTTTCCACCATGATATTTCAAAATTACTTCATTTGGATTCATTCCTAAGTTCGTTACGATTTCAGATACACATGGATAAATTAATTCTTCCAAATTTTTAATATTTCCACAATAAATTGCTATTTTACTTAAAATACCGTTGTATTCAACATCCTTATATTTATCAAAAAACTCAGTTAAACCTTCTTTAATTATATTAAGTGGATTATTATCTGTTGATGCAATAATTTTTGGCTTTTTCAAAAAGTTATCTATTCCAGCAGTTAACGGATAGTAATAAATTGTATTTGAAATATCAGTATTCTTAATAGCAATTTTTGAAGTAATATTAAATGTTTCTGGTTTGTCCAAATACGGAGTACCTGAAAAGCCGATTACTTCATTTATATTACCTGATTTATTCCAATTAGTAACTACTTTGTTTAGTTTTATTTCTTCATCTGCCACATGATGTACTTCATCAATAAAAATTGCCAAGTTTGGTATTTTACCTATTGTTTCTCTTAATTCATTTGCTACTTTACTTACTATATCATCAGTTTCAAAATCAATTTGTAATTGTTCATTTTCTATTTTTACTCTATCCAATATAACTTTTTCAGCATTTGTTAAAAGTATTACTCCAAACATATCTTTATATGGTTGATATTGTGCTATTTTTGCTACATTAGGATTCTTGATCTTATTGCTTTTCTTTTCTGTTTTTACAGCATCCAATATCTCAAATTTTAATGTCTTTTTTAAGTTACTCGCAATTGGTTCTGGAAATATCCAAGTAACATCAAAATCTTTTATTTTCTTTAGACTTGGAACAATAGAACTCTTTAATCCAGATGGTGCTAGAATAATAAAATTGTGAGCGAAAGCCTTATTGTATGGTTCATTCATTGCAAAGTACAAATCAATATATATAAATGCAGACATTAAGAATGTTTTTCCTGCACCCATTGGCAATGAATAAATATAATTTGCATAATCAATATTATGAAAAAAGTTTTTAAATATTTTTTCAAAATCTAATGTTGAATAGTTTTCTTCTATTTCCTTTTTTAATTCTTTATAATTATCATCAGTGATTGATATTTCATATAACTGTCTAGCTGAAGTATTATTACATAAAAAATCATTCAAGTTCTTAGATATTGGCAATTCATCTAGGTCTATATTTTGTAAAAAATATCCATCATTAAATAACCTTTCTAATGATTGATTTTTACAATGGATCTTAAAAAATAAATATAACTTAATTGATTCTATTTGTGCATCTCTTAGTTTATCTTGATTAACTATATAATCTATAATGTTTTTAATTTTACAATCTTCTGATTGATACCACTCTTCACATTTTGTTTTTATTAATTCATGAAACATGATTGACCTCCAATCTTTATTTTTTTTCAGGAATAACTTCCATTATGTCTTCTACATTGCATTTTAACACTTTACAAATCTTTGCTAATACTTCCACTTGTACCGTTTCGTTTTTTCCAAGTTTAGCCATAGCATTAGTAGTTATTCCTGCCATTTCACATAGTTGTGATTTGTTAATATCTTTATCAATTAATAATTTCCATAGCTTTTTATAACTTATCCCCATATACTATCCTCCATCTACCATAACTACATTTTCATTTTAACATTTATATTTATTTCTTTCAATATTTTCTTGAATATTTCAATATTATTTTTAAATCTATCTTGACTAATTTTTAATTTTAAGTGATTAATACAAGGAATTGGAGGAATTGTATGATTAGAAAATGTACTGATGAGGATATATCTGATGAAGAATTAGAGAAAATTATAAATCCTTTTTATGATAATTATCATGAGTATATTATTACTTATGTTATGCCTGAAGTAATTGCATTTTATATTGCTAGTTCTTTTAGTAGGAATGCTATGTGGGAAGCAACCTTTTGTCAACATTATAATTCTGCTAAAGATACTTTTAATGTTAGTGATGATGAAGATTATGAAAGTATTAAAGCTGAGGTAATAAAGTTATTAAGAATGAAGTATTCTTTAGAAATTATTAGTGAAGAGCCATTAGATCTAAAAAAAATCGAGTATTAGTTTTTGTTCTAATACTCTTTTGTTTTCCAAAAAACTCACGGAAAATATAAGTTTGTGTAAATGTAGGTTGTCTGTGGTGTGGAAAAAATTATACTTTTGGATTACATACTCTCTGGGGGGACCTCTAATAATTCATATAATTCTTCTTTTCATATTATTCCTTTTTCTGCTTGTTCATGATGCTTTCTACATAGTGTAATTAATTATGCCTGATAATACTATGGATCCTGAGTTTTATCAAAACGATTGTATAATTCTTAGAGAACAAAATAAAATGACTAAAGATGGATTCCATTGTGTTATGGAAAAAGGACAAGATATAGCAACTATTAGAAAACTTATTACTATTAATGATGGAATAATGGTTATCCCTTTAAATCTTAGCGGTGATTTTAAACCTACTACTTATTTAAAAGGTACTGTTGAATTTGAGAACTTTAGAATTATTGGTTCTGTAGTCCAAGTTAAAAGATATTATGATTAAAAAAAGACCACTGCTGGAACAGTGATCAAAGTGAAAAATTCCTAATTAAAAAGTCTGGTAAACTTTAATAATTATAATAAATATAATTTTGGAGATTTCTCGCCTATAATTATATCACCAATTAGGGATTTCTACAAGAAAGTTGGTGAAATAATGGCAGTTTACAAAGATCCTAAGCCTACTAAAAATGGTAGAGCTTGGTATTTTAAGTTTAGCTATAAAGATGCATTTGGTGCTACTAAGCAGTATAGATCTAAAAGGTATTCAACTAAAAAGGAAGCTTCTGATGCAGAGAGAATGTTTTTAGTTACTTCTACTGATAAAGTTGAAGATAACAATATGACATTTAAAGATTTATATGATGAATTTAGAATGCATAACGATGAAATAATGAAAGATACTACTAAGTATGGCTATGATAATAAAGAAAAGTTTATAGAATGCTTCTACCCTGTTAAATTAAAAGATTTGAAATATTATATTATTGTGGACTACGTAAAGGAGAACTAAAAGGTCTTACTTGGAAAGATATTTATTTTGATAAAAAAGTATTATCTGTTAATAAACAAATAACACAAAGAAATAACCGTGTAAAGTTTGAATTCTCGGATACTAAGACAAGAGATAGTAGAAGAATAGTACCAATTACTAAAGTCTTGTTAAATGACCTTAAAATGCTCTATGAGCAGGATAAAAAAGACTACTATGGATTTAATGATGACTTCTTTGTTGTGTCTGATGCTAAACCTATAGCTGATTCTAATATATATCTTAGAAGAACTAAACTGGCTACACTTGCTGGTTTAAAAGTTATTAGAATCCATGATTTTAGACATTCATGTGCATCATTACTTATTAACAATGGCGCTAATGTTACATTAGTTGCTAAATATTTAGGGCATACAAAAATCGAGGAAACACTAAATACATATTCACTTATGTTTAGTACTGCACTCGACTCTGTTGTTTCTGTTATAGATAGCTTAGAAGATGACTAAGCTATTTTTTACGAAAAAAAGAGCATAAGCTCTTTTTTTCCTCCGATATACCAAATATACCGGAATCACATTACATATAGATTATAGCAAAAAAAACTATATTTGTCTATACATAACTCAATATTATTATATGTTTTTTACACAATTATATTCATTTAATGTCTTCAAAATACTTTTTATCAATTCCTGTATAATCTGTGTATCGTATTTCGGCAGGAAATGGTTTATACTTTGATTTAATTTCTTTGATTTTTATTTTGTTTGATAGTGTATTTATTTTTCTTTTTTTCTCATTAAAGCCTCTTATAAAAGTTTTTAATTCTTGCTTATATGATTTATTATTATCAATTTTATTAATTATTTCCTTATAATCTAATTCAAGCATATTGATTTTTTCTATTTCACTCATCAAATTTTCAACACTCACAGCATCTGATATCTGTTTTTCTTTCAAATCTAAAATTATACTATACTTTTTATATAGTCTAATTAGTTCTTCATAGAATTCTGTATTCTTATCAATAGTAGAAATAATCTTATATATTATATAAATAATAAATGATAAATTTATGTCCCTGCATGAATTATTAGCGTTGTATTTATCTTGTCCAAAAAAGGTTTCTAAATCATGCATTGTTACTGAATTTATTTTATGTTGTTGATCTATTTCTGGCGGAGTTGGATTTTTTTTCATATCGACCCATGGCATATCATAACTCATTGTAGGATAATTCATTAAACAATAGTCTTTATGATTATAACAATATATTGGTTGATTATGCGCTAGCATATTTCTAAATGTTCCTATATATTTTATTAATGTTCTAAAAGATAAAATCATTCCTTTTTCATTTTGAATTTGTTTTCTTGGCTTTGTTTTATCTTTTATATCAACCTTTTTATTTGTAAAATGGTTTAGACAATCTTGAAAAATTAAAATACTTATTTCTGGTTTTAAGTTTTTTATTACATTATATGTTTCATTCATGGTTAATTCATTAATTAAAATCCAATATGGAATAGTTATATCTTGCTTTCTTTTCCTTTGAATTGGCTTTGAATGTTTATTTTTTTGTTTTTCAAATATCAATTTTAATGTATCAAGTGCATCATTGTTTCCTCTAGAAGTATCATAATTATTAATATCTGATAAGAAATTAGCTTTTACGTCAGGAGTATTATTTAGATGCTTTATGAAAACATTTTTTATACTTTCTTCTATTATCAATGTATATTTTAAAAGCATATTTCTTAACTCATGTTCAAATTTATACATTCGCAAGAAATCACTATATTGAGTATTTTGAGGATAAATATGATGAACATAGTCTATCTTAGAAATATTTTTCCTAAGAGCTATATCCTTCATTGTATGAGAATAACTTATACCATATTTTTTACATATTTTTTTACATATTTCTCTAAAAATGTCAGTATTTGCTGTTATACCGAATGAAGCTTTATATTCATTAATTTTAACTCCATTATTAATATAATTATATATATCATCAATAGTTTCCACTCCCGAAACAAAAAGAGACTTATATGCATTTACAACTTGATAATAACTATAACTATTAAATTTACTTTTTTCTCTATTTTGAAAATTAATATTTTTAGATTCTAATCCTCTTATTAATAAATTATTTGAATGTTTCTCCATAACACACCTACTTCCAGAATAAATATTATTATATCACTTTTTTACAATTTACCCTATAACTTCTAAGTATCTATCTAACATTTCATTTTCTGCTTCTGTCACTAATTTAACAAAATCAGTGTAATCACCTGTTATATGTGCCTTATCAAGTGCTTCATAATATTTTAATCTATTTTCTTTTTTTATAATAACTGGTACATATCCACTTCTCATTAAATCCATGTTCATTATTAATCTAGATGTTCTACCATTTCCATCAATAAATGGATGGATTTTAACTAACTCTCCATGTAACAAAGATGCTCTTACTATTGGATGATATTTATCCCAATCATCATAGTTTATCATTAACTTTTCCATTAATTCTGGAACTTTTATGTATTCTGGTGGCCTGTGCTTTGCCCCACTTATAATAACATCATGATTTCTATATCTTCCAGCATTATCATCATCTATACCTTTTAAAATTAACTGATGTAATCCTTTAATGTTCCATTCAGATATTTCACTTTTATCTTTTACTAATCCTTCTAAATACTCAATAGCATTTTCATGATTAATAGCTTCTAAGTGTTCTTTTATAGACTTACCACCAATAGTAATTCCTTCCAACACAACTTTAGTTTCTTTTAATGTTAAAGTATTACCTTCAATACCATTACTGTTATATGTCCATTCTAGATTAATTGCATTTTGTAATGACTCAGTGGCCTTTTTTGATAATGGCCTCTTACTATTTAGCTTAGCAAGTTTTTCATCAACTTCTTTAAAATAATCTTCTGGTAAATCAATTTTAAATTCAATTTCATTTTTCACTCTTTTATCAACTGGCTTCCCAACATCATTTGGAATATACCATGCAGTACCAATTTTTTCTGCACCTAATATTCTACCATCTTGAATAAGTTGTCTTATCCTTCTTTCACTAATATTCCATTTTTCACTTGCTTCTTTTATTGTCATAAATTTCATTCTACACCTCCAAATTGTATTCTTTAATAATTTTATCAAATGCTTCTTTACCATACTTATTTAATAAATAACCTAAGCATATAGTTTTATAAGCATCTAATCGATTATATAACACTTTACTATCAATATTCTCTATATTTACTTTAGTACTATTATTAACTACACACAAAGTATCCTCATATACTTCTGTTTCTAATATTAAATGTTCTCTAACACTTTTTATTACTTTTTCCATGCCCTCTCTTGTTGGATTTTTCTTTTGTTCTGTTAGAGCTTTAATATCTTTAGTAACATCACTAATATCTTTTACATCTTTAATATGCATAGTTATCACCTCACATATAGATTATACCGTTTTCGGAATAATATGTCAATATTTTTTATACCACTTGTGGAATAATATTTTTTTATTCATACTGACCATTTATATTTTATCCGTATCATTGTTAAAATTAAAAATCCATTGAAGATTTTTACCACTTTCGTCACTTTTCTTCAATGAACTATTTTAAAAGTCAATTTTTTTGTACCTAAATTGTACCTAAATTTATTTTAGCAATACTAATGTCTCGCAACCCCTTATAAAATGGGCACAAAAAATGAGAGCACGGTTAAATGCTCTCTTCAGGGGGTTCGGTTGAATATACTCTTACATACAAACGTAAGAGATATCGGCGTGACATGCATCACGCATCTTAATAATAAATGAATTTTACTAAATTGTCAATCTATACCAGCAAAATAATTTTACTTTACACATCTATAAATCTATTTCAAATACTGTAAACAACGTATTAGACTTAAATTTTTCAATAAATTTAAACATCTCCTCCTCAAAATTCCAAGCTCTAAACTCAATCTTCTTTACATGTCTCTTTCTAGCATACTCAATAACATATCTAACAAGCTCAGTTCCAATACCTCTTCTTCGATAATCATCCTTAACATATACATTTTCAATCTCAATATAAGCAAAGTCATTATAAAGTCTATACCCACCAAGAGTCTTAAGTTTTACCTTAATAAAGCCAACAACCTTATCCTCTATTGTATAAACAAAACACGTCTCCGTAGCATTTCTACCAAAATACTTAACAAAATCAGAATGTGTAATAGGACCAACATTACTAAACAAATCCTTTCTAATACTAGCTCTACACTTTTGTATACCAGAACTCATTTTTCTAATTTCTTCATAGTCTCCCTTGCAAACTGCCCTAACTCCGTCTTTAAATAGACCCTTCTTAATTGCAATAATTGGTACAAACATTTCCTTTTCAGTAAATCCACCATGACAAGAAACAAATTTAGTCATTCTATTATTAGCCTTACACTTACTACAACTCAAATAATACTTATCAGTCGCAACAATAACAAAATCACCAATTCTATCCCTAAAACAACTACCAGAATCTTTTCCAAATAATCCCCTAGACATAACTTCATCATAACTTATAAGTAAAAACTTATCTGAAAACTTTTCATTAAACACATCCCTAAACTCATCTTGTTTTCCTTCCAAAGTCTTAACACCTAGACATCTAGGCTCTATCTCAAACATCTCATTAACTAAACAAACTAAACTCTTCTCTTTATCCAAACTAATCTTAGAACAATCTATATTTCCATACCCAGAAATAACAAAAACAATAGCGTCAGTCAACTTCTCACATAAACTACTTAACTCTTTTTCTATATTTAAAACCTCTTCTATTGTTTCCGAAGAATCAACTCCATTCTTCATCATAACTTTATCTAAATTATCAAAGTATGCATAAATTAACTTTTTACCAGAATTATTACTCAAATTAATTATTGTCTTATAAGCTTCTTCCCTATTTTTATATTTACCCTTACCAAAAGGAAATAATGCATATGCTTTACCATTACAAGAATTATTTATCTTATCAAAAATACTTTCATACTTCATATCAAAATGCATCATAAAGCCACCCATATTAGCCTTTTCTTCTATACAATTAAAATCAACCTTACTATCAATAAAACCATGCTCATACGGAGTTTTTTCACTTAAAAAAGACATAGTAGAAGTAATATCACTAGCTGGAAATGTAGAAATAATATTAAATGCCTTATTACTTAACAAAATACCCTTACTATCCATCTTCTTCTCTATAAAACTAGTACTTAATCCATTATAAGATAAAACAATAATATTACTATAACTCTCTTCTCTTAGTATTTTATCAATTCTATTTAAACTAGAACAACTACACTCTACTCCAAAACACTTTAAAATAGAACTCGCAAAATTATTTAAACTCTTTTCATAGTCTGGAAACAAAGCTTTCAAAAATAACACTCCCTTTAACCAAAGTATAACATAAAAAGAATAGAAATATTAATTGAACTTAAAAATATTTAATATTATTCTTAAACTTCAATTATACTTCTATCCTTCTGTTATATCACTAATTAATTTTTTCTTTAATAAATCTTCGTCACTATTCTTATCAAGTAAGTACTCTTTAGAATCTTTCTTAGCCTGTAATAATATTTTATAATCTTCTCTTATATTAGCAATCTTAAAAGTCATATCTCCTGATTGTTTAGTTCCAAATAAATCTCCATGACCTCTTAATTTAAAGTCTTCCTCACTAATAACAAACCCATCATCTACAGTTTCCATTATTTTTAATCTTTCAGTATCACTATCACTAATTAATATACACTGTGACTTAGAAGTACCTCTACCAACTCTACCTCTTAATTGATGTAACGTTGAAAGCCCAAATCGATCTGCATCAAAAATAACCATTGTCGTAGCATTAGAAACATCTACCCCAACTTCTATAACTGTTGTTGATATAAGTATTTGTATTTTATTTTCTTTAAATTGTTCCATTATTGCTTCTTTTGCTAAAGCTGCCATCTTACCATGTACTATATCTATTTTATATTTATCTCCAAAAGCCAACTTCATCTGATCTTTTAAATTACATACAGTAGCAAGATCACTAGAATTATCTGTATCTTCTATCAACGGAGCAATAACATATACTTGATGTCCTTCTTTTAACTCTTTATACATCATTCCAAGTACATCTTTAATCTCATTATTTTTCTTTACATAAGTATCTATTTTTTGTCTACCTTTAGGCCTAGCCTTTATTGTAGAAACATCCATATCTCCAAATATTGTTAAAGCATAAGTTCTAGGTATAGGAGTAGCACTCATATATAAAACATCTGGTTTAATCCCTTTATTTTGTAAATTAGCTCTTTGATGTACTCCAAAACGATGCTGTTCATCTGTAATTACTAAACCTAAATTATTATACTCAACCTCATCTTGTATTAAAGCATGAGTACCAACAACCATTGAAATACTTCCATCTTTTAATCCTTCATATATTCTAACTTTATCCTTCTTAGGAGTAGAGCCAGTAAGTAACTCTACATTAATATTACTATCTCCTAAAAAGTTCTTTAAGTTATTATAATGTTGTGTTGCTAAAATTTCTGTAGGTGCCATTAAAGCACTTTGATATCCTGATAAATCATTCGCAAGCATTGCAATAAAAGAAACAATCGTCTTTCCAGAACCAACATCCCCCTGTAACAATCTATTCATTCGACTACTAGATTCTAAATCCCCAAGGATCTCATCAACAGCTTTCAACTGATCATCAGTTAACTTAAATGGTAAACCATCAATAAACTTATCAATCTTCTCTCGATCAATACTTCTAGAAAGACCATTATTTTTTTTCTTATTTTGTAATTTCAAATAATTAATCTTAAACATAAAAGCAAATAACTCTTCATATTTAAGCCTAATCTTTACCTCTTTTAACTTTTCTATTGTTGATGGATTATGAATAATATTTAATGATGTTTTCTTATTTAAAAAGTTATATCTTTCTAAATAAACACTAGGTATATAATCAAATATTTCTTTTCCAAACATCAACAAAGCCATATTTATATATGTTGACATATTCTTATTTGTAAGACCCGCAGTACAATGATATACTGGCTCTATTTTTACTTTATTCATTAAAGTTTCTAACTTTATATCAGAAGCTGTTATAACATTCTTAGTCTTATCAAGTTTTCCAATAACTGTAACCCCAGTTCCAACTGTAAGTTGTGACTTTAAAAAGGCTCTATTAAAAATTGAAACTCCTACCACACCAGAAGCTGTTACTAATCTAAAATTCATTTTATTAAGTCCAGCTTTAAAATGCATCAATATAGGAACACTTTCAATTTTTCCATCTATTATAATTTTCCCCCCGTCTTCTATTTCTGCCAAATTACATCTTTCAAGTATTTCATAACGGAAAGGATAATGTGTTACCAAATCTTCTACACTATTAATATTAATTTTATTTAATAAAGAAAGAGATTTAGGTCCAATACCTTTTACATCTTTTAATTGCATCTAGTATCACTTCCTTCTTGGCATATTATAACATAACAAGATTTTTTTTTAAAGAAATAAAAGTAAAGTTTACACTCTTTTACTTGCATATAATATAAAAATAAATATACAAAAAATTTTCCTTCAATCAACAGAAAAATCATTAACAAAATAATTTTCACATTATATAATTTATAAAGTTTTCTTGTGTAAAATTATAAATATTATTATTAAAGTTAAAAGTGCAAAACTTTTTTAATTTTTTTTACCTTTTTTGTTGACAAATATCAAACTTTCGATTAGTATAAGAACTACCAATTCGGAATTAGGCGAATTGGTCGCTAGTATCACACTAGCCAACCCCTTTTTATTCTTTTTGGAAGCTGCCCTCAGGGGGTGCAGCTTCTTATATAGAAATTAAAAAAGATGTTTGCCGACATCTTTTTTTATTATATATCTACTACCAACAAAAAAGAGCTATATGAATCTCTCTCATATAGTTCTCATTTTTTATACAATTCAAATTACTACTCTTCTCTATTTGCTAAACTCTCATAATATTTATATCTTTTAATAGCGTTTTCCCTATTCTTATCAAGCAATTCTTTAGCATTCCTATTTAACTTCTTTAAAGAACGATATCTATCTTCGCCAAGTATAAACTCTTCATACTTAGAAAAGTCTGCCTTACTATCCATCTTAAATTCTAAACTAGCTGGATTGTAATGGAATAATGGGAAGTATCCAGCCTCTGTTGCAATCTTTTCCTCATTAATGCTATTCTTCATTCCCTTAATTATTCCTTGTGCAATACAAGGTGCATAAGCAACAACAATTGAAGGACCATTATATGCTTCAGCTTCTTTTAATACTTTAATTGCCTGATTTGGATTAGCCCCCAAAGAAATAGTACCAACATATACATGTTCATAAGTAAGAGCCATCTTTGTTAAATCTTTCTTAGCCGTCTGTTTACCAGCAGCCGCAAACTTTGCAACTGCTCCAGTTCTAGTAGACTTAGAAGACTGACCTCCCGTATTAGAATAAACCTCAGTATCAAGAACTAAAATATTAACATTCTCCTTATTAGCTAAAACATGATCTATTCCATTATAACCAATATCATATGCCCATCCATCTCCACCAACTAACCAAATAGACTTAGGAGAAACAAAGCTCTTTAACTTAACCAATCCTTCAATCTTAGTTTCATCAATAACCTCTAATAAAGCCTTAGCTGTATCATCATTAATATCAGCAGCATAGCCCTTATAAATGTCAATTTCACTCTTCTTAACATCTTTAATATTATTCTTAATCAAACTAACAATTCTATTCTTAATAGCAGAATCAGCAACCTTCATACCAAAACCAAATTCCGCATTATCTTCAAATAATGAATTAGCCCAAGGTATTGAATAAGGCATAGATGGAGTTGAAGCCCCATATATAGAAGAACATCCTGTCGCATTCGCAATAACTAACTTTTCGCCAAATAACTGTGTCAATAATTTCAAATATGGAGTCTCTCCACAACCAGCACATGCCCCAGGGAACTCTAACTTAGGCCTCTTAAACTGACTACCCTTAACTGTATTAGTAGGCATAACATCCTTTTTCTCACTAACTTCATTAAATAAATACTTATACTCTTCATCCTTCTTATCAGCAAGTAAAGCATCTTTCATCTTCATAACGATAGCCTTAGCACCCTTCTTACCAGGACAAATTTCACTACATAAAGAACAACCAGTACAATCAGGTAAACTAACTCCAACTGTAAACTTATAATCTTTATCCTTAATATTAGCAGGTATCAAATTACGACTAACAGAGTCCGGTGCATCTATTTGTTCCTTTTCATTTAATAAGAATGGTCTAATAACAGCATGTGGACAAACTAGTGAACACAAGTTGCAAGAAATACAATTCTCTGCATTATAACAAGGTGCCATATCTGAAGAATCTCTCTTATCATACTTAGAAGTACCAGCTTCAAAAGTACCATCAGGTATCTTTATAAAACTACTAACCGGAAGATTATCTCCCTCCATACTATCAATCATTTCAAAGAAACTCTTCTTTTTAGCAAACTCTTCTACATAGTCAACATTTGGTATTTTAACAGGAACAAGTCCATCTAAACTAGCATCAATTGCTGCGATATTCTTAGTAACTAAGTCACCACCTTTATTAGAAAATTTAACCGCTAAATTTTCTTTAATCTTACCCAAAGCAAAATTAAAATCAACAATCTTACCTAACTTAAATATTAATGCTTCCATAATTGCACTAATCTTACCAGCAATACCAGCATCTTCTGTCATCTTAGTTGCATTAATAATAAACATCTTAACACTTCTATCACGTAAAATCTTCTTATCATGAGCACTCATAGAAGCTAAAACTTCATCTGGACTCTTAGTCGTATTTAAAACAAATACACCCTTATTCTTAATCTTCTCAAGCATCTTCATACGTTTCAAATAAGAATCCTTAGTACAAACAATTAACGATGCCTTCTCAACATAATAAGTAGACTTAATTGGCTTTTTACCAAATCTTAAATTAGATATAGTTACTCCACCAGACTTCTTAGAATCATATTGGAAATAACCCTGTACATAAGCATTAGTATATGTACCGGTAATCTTCATAATATCCTTAGAAGCACTAACCATACCATCACTACCAAAACCATATATCAAAAATTCAATATTATTACTTGGTATTCTAAAATTCTTATCATACTTAACAGATAACTTAGTAACATCATCATTAATACCCAATGTAAAATTATTATGAACTTCTCTCGTATCTAAAAAGTCATATAAACCCTTAATCATAGCCGGTGTAGTATTCTTACTAGATAAACCATATCTGCCACCAACAACCAATACTTTAGCATCTATTTCTTTTATTGTTTTAACAACATCCAAGTATAAAGGTTCCCCAGTAGAACCAGGTTCCTTAGTTCTATCAAGTACAGCAATCTTCTTAACCGATTTTGGTAAAGCCCTCAAAAAATACTTAGTACTAAAAGGTCTATATAAATGTACCTCTAATAATCCAACATTTTCGTTCTTCTCTTCTATTAAATAATCAATAGTTTCTTTTATCGTCTCACAAACAGAGCCCATCGCAACTATAACCTTAGTAGCAGTCTTACTACCATAATAATTAAATGGTTGATAATTACCTCCAGTGATCTTATTAACCTCTTCCATATATTTACATACTATATCTGGAATTTTATTATAGTATTCATTTCTAACTTCCGTTGCTTGGAAATAAATATCCTCGTTTTGTGCTGTACCTTTTATAAATGGTTTATCAGGATTTAAAGCCCTATCTCTAAACTCATTAAGAGCTTTCTCATCAATCAATCTTTTTAATTTATCTGTATCTATTACATCAATCTTTTGTAACTCATGACTAGTTCTAAATCCATCAAAAAAGTTCAAAAAAGGTACTCTTCCCTTTATAGCTGCTAAATGAGCAACACCAGTTAAATCCATAACTTGTTGTACAGAAGACGAAGCAAGCATCGCAAAACCAGTTGCTCTAGTTGCATAAATATCTTGATGATCTCCAAATATTGATAAAGCATGAGTTGCTAAAGATCTAGCTGCTACATTTATAACACAAGGTAACATTTCTCCAGCAATTTTATACATATTAGGAATCATTAATAATAATCCTTGACTAGCTGTATAAGTAGTTGTTAAACATCCAGCCTCCAAAGAACCATGAACCATTCCCGCTGCTCCTGCTTCAGACTCCATTTCTACTACTTTTACTGGTGTACCAAAATAATTAAGTTTACCTTCACTACTCCATTTATCAGTAATCTCAGCCATTGGAGAAGCCGGTGTAATTGGATATATTCCAGCTACCTCTGTAAAGTTATAAGAAACATAACTACAAGCCTCATTACCATCCATAATTTTCTTCATATTATCAGATCCTCCTACTAAAATATATTATATAACAAACAAAGAAAAAAAGTCTACCTCCAGGCAAACTTTAAGAGATAAAACAACATTCTTACTCAAAGCAAAACTATTTTAAAAAAGTACTTTTAAGATACATACCTAACATACGTATTTAAATCAGTCCAACTATTTATTGTTATTCTAGGTATTCTAAATTTATCAATTCCTCTAGTAACTCTTCTACCACCACCAATAAATGCCATCTCAAAACCAGCTTCTTTTAAAACCGATATTGCATAATCATTATATTCATAAAATGGAAAACAAAATGCCTTAGTTCCGCTAAGCTTCTCTCTGCTTTTTCTTAAATCCTCTAACAAAACATTCTTATCTGAACACTTCAACGGACTACCTTGCCCACCAGGACAACGTCCAGGCCAATGTAAATCATGAGTATGACTAGCAATCTCTAAATAAGGAGATTCAAACTGTTCCAAATCATACCAACTAGAAACTAAAAATAATGTTGCATTAATCTTATACTCATTAAGTATAGGTACAAAATTCCAAGCTCTAGCACCATCATCAATAGTAATTAAAATAGACTTCTCAGGCAATCTAATTTTACCATCAATAAACTTTCCCAACTCCGTAGTATTCAAAGTAAAGTAATTATTCTCTTTCAAGTAATTAAATTGTTCCCTAATCTGACTCTCACTATGACAAATAGATTCACCACAACTAGTATCACCATCTAAATAGATAAAATGATACACAGTAACAGGAACACTACTAGTCTCATTCAAAGTAGTATTAACAACATCATGCGTACTAAGAATATCCTCATTCTTAATCAAAAACTCCTCATCATTAAACTCAACAACATACCCATTATCATCTTTTTCAATAACAGCTAAATCCAAACTATAAAAAACCTCATAAACAGCTTCCCCATTTTGATATAAAGTACTCTTCTCTTTAGTAACAATATTAAAATTAAATGGCAAATAATTCTTATAACGCATATCTTTACTACTCAAACTATCTATCTTTATAACATCCTGATATCTAACGTAATAACCTAATTCCTTAATAAGAAAGTATTTCGTATTTTTATCTATATTAACATCTTCTAAAGTAAACTCCTTCTCTTTATCAAGTTTAATTACTTTTGCATATTTACCATTATCAAGATTATATAAAAAGCTCCCCTCTTTAACTTTTACATACTTACTATAACTATCAGTAATCTTCTTTACTAATACTTTCTCATTTTCCCTATTTTGTTTTTCTCTATCTTCTATATTTTTATTATGCAAAAAAATACCTGTTCCAATTATAGAAAAAGCCACAATCAAAACAAGTACAACAATAATTACATTTGTTAATTTACGTTTATTATTCATGAGACACCTCATTATTTTTTAATAATCAAACTATATTCACCATTACCCAAATCAATACTATTTGCTAAAGTATTATAAATAACTCCACTATCAAATAATTCATCCACCTGATTCCAACACTTACTAACTGTAAATGTATCATCAAATAACCGCATCACTAAATTTACACACGTTGGTATAAGAAACAGCATTATAATAGCAATAGCCCAGTTTCTAATTACGTTCTTTAATTTCTTCTCATCTGGTATAATCATCAATTTTGTAAAGTTAATAATTAACGCAATTATACCAACAATTGGTCCAATCATTTGTATTAAGTTTAGCGCTCTTTTAAATACACTAAGTAAGGTTGCGACTGCATAACTGCCACATACAGCAGTCAAGTCTAAAATTAACATAAAACCACACCCATCATTATTTATTTAACAATCCAGAAAGTTGGCATATCTCTTAATCCATTTACACCACCAGCAACTGGAGTATTAACTATTTTTTGGTTTATAACAAGTTCTGAAGAAGAACCACCATCCAAATTAGCCGCATTATATGCTCCATAATTTTCCATTATTTCAGTAAGATCAACTAAATCAGCACCAATACTAGATGGAATTCTTCCATTAATAACAAGCATTAAAACTATACCATCTTTTCTTTGTCCAATAGCAGTTCTAGGAGCAATACCCCAACCACCATTTCCTTTTATAAATGAACTCTTTCCATTTACTATTAAATAAGGTCCAAACTCAACAGCATCACGACAACCTTTAGCCAAAGCCTCTTCTTTTGTCATTTTTCCTAATATTAACTTATTTTCTTTTGTAAAGCAAATAAATCCTCCACCAACTCTAGCATCCTCATAATCACTAACCACTTTCCCATTAGAGATAACAGTGCCATGTGGCAAAGCCCCATTAGAATTCCAATCTGGATCATAGAATCCTCCAGCATTCATAGCAATAATAGCATTTTCTCTTTTTGCAACTGTCGTAATAGATTCTCCATACTTTCCTAAATATTTAGTAGTTGCAACAGATATTCTAGAAGGATCATATACAGCAACTAAATATCCTTGATAAGAAGTTCCAGACACCGGAATAACTTTATATAAATCATTACCAGGATCCTTAGTCAAAACTGCCTTTTCATATTCATTTTTATAAATAGTTTTAGCAGAATATTTTCTTATCTTAATAGAATCAGAATCACTAACCTCATCAATTTCAACAATTTGGTTATTAGCAAGTACTTTTTGAATAGTCTCATCACTATATAGCCAAGTAGCCAAATATTGATGATTCATAGTAGTCATAGCTGAAGTTATCCAAAAGTTTCTAAATCCATCCCAAGGACCATAAAACAAGAATAAAAGTCCAGAAATACCTACTACAAAAAGACTAGAAAATATAACAATAAGTTTTTTCTTTAAAGACCACTTCTTCATAACTACTCTTCCTTACCTTCATATTTTTTATCATTATTATAATCAATATACTTCTTAGTTGTATCATAATGTTTTAAACTAATATTATTATTTAAACCCTTTTGATAATCATTATACTCATCTATATTTTTATTATAAGATTTAACATCTGATACAAAAGCATTAACTATTTGTTCATAAACACTAGCATAACTCTCACACTTAGTACGAGCTCTTGAATCTGTAAAATATATATTACCACATAATTTACTTAATTTATCAGTAACTTTATTAACTTCATCAACTATATCTTCATATTTTTTAAATGATACTTGTATTGCAGAATCCATCTCCCCAATATTAGTTATATAAACATTATCCAATATATTAGAATATAAGTCATTTCTAATATCATTAAATTTATCTACTGAATCACTGAATTCACTATATACATTAATAACATCTTGAACTCTTTCAACTGTAGCTTTCTGATCTTTCTTTATACTTAAAATAAATAAAGCAATACCTGCAATAAATAATAATAAAACACCTGCAACAATCGCTACAATTTTCAATGTCTTCTTTTTCACAAAAATCACCTACTTATAAAATATAACAAATTTTTTATAAATTGTATATATTTAATTCAAATGATATTTCTACTTTACAGTACATCTTTTTCAGTTTCTTTTACTATATATATAGGCCTTTTCTTAACTTCTAAATATGTCTTGGATAAATACATTCCTATAACACCCAAGAAAAATAACTGTACGCCTGATACAAAAATAACTATACACGCAAGTGAAGGCCATCCAGATACTGGATCTCCAAATGCTAAAGTTTTAATTATAATTACTAGTATTGCAACAAAAGCTATAAAACAAAAGATAACTCCAATTATTGCAGACAACACTAAAGGAGCTGTTGAAAATGATACAATTCCTTCTAATGCATATTTAAATAATTTCCAAAAATTAAACTTACTAGTTCCAGCAACTCTATCACCAGTTTTAAACTCTAACCATTTAGTATTAAAACCAACGAAACTAAATATACCCTTAGTATATCTGTTATATTCTTTCATTTCAAGTATTGCATCAACCATCTGTCTACGCATCAATCTAAAATCTCTAACACCAGGAACTTGTCTATTATCAGATATTTTAGAAATTAACTTATACCAAATATTTGTACAAATTCTTCTAAAGAATGAATAATCTTTATGATCTACTGTATATAAACCAACACAATCATACTCTTTATCTTTACTTAAAATATCATACATTTCTTTTACTTTACTAGGAGGATCTTGCATATCAGCATCCATTATTGCAACAAAATCCCCTGTTGCATTTTCAAGACCAGCCCACATACCAGCTTCTTTACCAAAGTTTCTTGAAAAAGAAATATATCTAACTCTCTTATCTTTCTTAGCCATTTCTCTTAAAATATTAAGAGTTTTATCACGACTACCATCATTAATAAATAAAAACTCGAAGTCAACAACTTTCATCTCTTTAGATATTTTATCTATCTCTTTATAAAATATTGGTAACGACTCTTCCTCATTATAGCAAGGTACAATAATTGAAATTTTTTCTTTTGACATAACCAAATCTCCTACTTTTCTTTTTTAAATACAAACAATTTACTAAATACATAATTAGCAATAATTACAATAATATTAACGACTACTTTAGAAAGTATCTTCTTTACTTTAAAAACATCAAGTAATAAATACATACCACCCATGTCTATTCCTAGTGAAACAACTCTAGCAAAGAAAAATGAAAACATTTCTTTAAATAAAATCTTTGGACTAAAACTTCTAGAACCAAATACAAATACTTTATTAGTAATAAATGCAAATAATACAGATAAAACCCAAGCTATAAAGTTAGCAAAATAAACTTCTACTCCAGCTTTATCTAACAAACTAAAACTAACTATATTAATTAATGTTGTTAAAACTCCAAAGAAACCATACCATAAAATTTCTTTTGTTTTATTATACCAAGATACATGATTACTCTCTTCTATATAATCATCAATCATCTTTACCATATTAGGAGTATTACTAACAAACTTCTTAGGTTTAAATGTCTTACTTTTAACAATCAATTTACCAAGTTTACTAAAATCTCTAAGTTCTAAAATATATCCATCTTTAGCAAACTCTTTTACTATTTGTATTTGATGATCATTAGTATGTTCCTTATATTTTTTTAATCTAGCAGCTGCTATTACTTTCTTATTTTTCTTTATAGCAGTTAATATTGATCCAGCCCCACCATGAGTAATTATTAAATCTGCACGTGCCACTAACTTATCAAACTCATCGCTAGGTATTAAATCAAATATTTCCATATTATCAGATTCATACTTAGTACATCCTGCTTGAACAATAACTTTTTCTTTTATATTACCCTTTTTAATCTCTTCATCTATTTGTTTAAGTAATCTTGGAAAACCTTTATCTTGAGTTCCTAATGTAACTAATATCATTAGAAAATCCACCCCCCAACATCACTATCTGGATAAAGCTTCTTCATACTATCCCATTGTACTATAAACTTATCTGCTATTGGATAAAGTAATTTCCCAGTAATTGTCTTTGTACTAATATTAGCAAAACTTTCTATATAAATTATCTTACTACCTAAAATTTTACCTATACAACACATTGGTCCTGCCGTATGAGCACCTGTTGTAATTATATAATCTGGATGCACTTTTAAATAAATATACAAACTCTTAAAACAATTAGCAAGTAACTTAAATGGATACGTAAGCATATGATCCTTAGTACCAAAAATCAAAAAACTAACTTTATTTTTATATTTATCTTTTAAATGTAAATTAGACTTAGTCTTCTCAGTAACTATATAATAATCATACTTCTTAAATAATTCTTTTAACTGCATCATCTCATTCAGATGACCCCCAGTAGAAGATATAAACATAACATTCTTTTTCATATACTATCACTTCTTTTCAATTAAATTATACCATTGTTCACCAACAATTTCACTAGTATATATTCTTATACTCTTTCTACCAGCCATCCCAATTTTCTTTCTTACATCTTTATCATTCATTAAATCTTCAATCTTCTTAATCATCGCTGCATAACTTCTATTCTTAATTAAGTAACCATTCATTCCACTATTAATAAGATCTCTTGCTCCCTCTGCAGAATCAAATGCAATACAAGGAAGTCCATGAGACATAGCTTCTAAAAGAACTATTCCAAATGACTCTGTAAAAGAAGTCATTACATAAATAGAAGACTCATGTAACATCTTATCAATATAATCTTTATTTTGAAATCCATGTAAAGTAACCCTATCTTCCAAATTATGATTAGTAATAAACTTTTCTAATCTATCTTTTTCAACACCATCACCAATAATATCTAAATGCCATTTACTATATTTATTTGCTATAACAGAAAATACTTTTAATAAATCAATATACCCCTTTTCAGGAGAAAGTCTACCTACAGAAATAATTCTTTTCTCTTCAAGTGTTGAAACATGTCTAGGTATTTTATCAATAATATTAGGAATAAATACACATTTACAATTAGAATTACTTAAATGTTCACTATAAAACTCTCTTAAAGGTTCAGAAACTAATACAAAATAATCTAAGTAATAAGCTGACCTAATAACACTTCTAGCATAACGATAATCATCATGATAATGATTATGTTCCCAACCAATTTTTAAAACTCCACTCTTCGCATAATCACCTAACCAAGTATTAAATATATCCCGAGTCGAAATAATAACTTTAGATTTACTGTTCTTAATATAATCAATCATCGTCTTTCTTCTCATTCTAAGTATCTTAATACTCTTAATACCCTCTTTAAAAGCTGTAATAAACTTTTTCTTTTTCAAAGCTCTTTTAAATTCAGCTTTATTAGGCTTATCTTCTTCCATTAAATAAATAACTTTAACACGTTCATCAAGATCAAAGACTGGCTTATCATATAGTTTATAAGTACAAGCAATTTCAACTTTATATTTATCACATAACAAGTTTGCTAAAGCAACAATTGACTTTTCAATTCCACCATATCCAAGATGTAAAGCTAATATTGAAATTTTCTTCATATAACCACCTAAAACCATTATATCACGTATATTATTACCAAGTAAATTAATGTCAGAGAAAAAATAGGAATAAAAGAAAAAATTGTATAAGAAAACACATCGAAATAACATTTATCGATGTGCTTACATACTTCTAATTTATTATTGTACTTGTTGTGTTACTGGTTGCATAACTGGAACTTCTTGTTGAGGAGCAGTAACAACTGGTTGAGATGCTTGAGTTTCCATTATTGGAATTGATTGAGTATTTTCTAATGGATTAGCACCTCCATATATTTGATGAGTTGGATTCTGTTGAAAATTTAAATCTTGAACAACTGGACTAGCTCCACCATAGATTACTGGTTGTGGTGCAGCCTGAACTGTAGGAGTAACTAATTGTTCAACTACTGGTGCAGCTTCAACTACTGGAGTTGCTTGTTCAATTACTGGTACAGCAGGTTCAACTACTGGCATAGCTGGTTCAATTACTGGAGCAACAGGCTCAACCACTGGTGTAGCAGGTTCAACTACTGGAGCAACAGGCTCAACTACTGGAGCAACAGGCTCAACCACTGGTGTAGCAGGTTCAACTACTGGAGCAGCAGGTTCAACTACTGGAGCAACAGGCTCAACTACTGGAGCAGCTGGTTCAACTACTGGAGCAACTGGTTCAACTACTGGAGCAGCGGGTTCAACTACTGGAGCAACTGGCTCAACTACTGGAGCAACAGGCTCAACTACTGGAGCAGCAGGCTCAACTACTGGAGCAGCAGGCTCAACTACTGGAGCAACAGGCTCAACTACTGGAGCAGCGGGTTCAACTACTGGAGTAACAGGTTCAATTACAGGTGTAGCTTCAACTACTGGAGTTGGAGCACTAACTGGTACAGGTTCTGCATTAACTACTGGAGCAGTTGTTTCAACCACTGGTTGTGGTGCAGCAACAGGAGTAGTATTCTCAACTACTGGTGCTACATTACTAACCTCACCCGTAGCAGGTGATGCTGGAGTAGCAGCAGGTGCCGGTGCAGCAGCAACATTCTCTTCTTTTAAAGGATTCTTTTCTTTTTTTCCTTTTGCTGAAGAAACAATAAATACTATTAAAGCAACAATTAAAAGTAAAACTCCACAGGAAATTAACATTCCAGGAACTGAAGTAAACCAATTTAAATCAAAATTATTCATAAGTATCTAACTCCCTTTATTCTAATCTATAAATATAATAACAAAAAAAATTTGCAAATGCAAACTTTTTATTATCTATACACTATCTTTACATTGTAAATTCTGTCCAGTAAGAATTTCTAGGCAAATCAAGTGTAAACGTCATTTTCTCTTTACTAATTGGATGTGTAAAGGTAAGTTCATAAGCAAATAACGCTAACTGCGTTTTGTCAAGCTTACCATATCTCTGATCACCACATAAAGCATGACCCCTACTAGCAAACTGTACTCTAATCTGATGATGTCTTCCAGTAACTAACTGAATTTTAACTAAACTATGATTAGTGCTCTTATTTTCACTAACAACTTCATAATCTAAAATTGCCTCTTTACCATCTCTTGACACAACAGTATTACCATCACTTAACTTCTTAAGTTTATCAATAAATCTTCCCTTTTTCTTATCAAAACATCCATTAACAACAGCCATATATTTCTTACTAAAGCCATGTTCTAACTGTTCCTTATTAAGTCTACTAGCAGCTTTAGAACTTCTCGCAAAAACCATAACTCCACCAACAGGTCTATCAAGTCTATGAACAAGTCCTATATAAACATTACCAGGCTTATTATATTTAACCTTTACATATTCTTTAACCATTGTAAGTAAGTCTTTATCCCCAGTCGCATCACCTTGACTAAGTACATTAACAGGTTTCTCAACTACTATAACATGATTATCTTCATATAAAACATTAAGCTTACTCATTACTTTCCCATCTTCCATAAATACCACAAGGTAAAACTAACTCACTATTTTTAATAGGTAGTCCAACTTCTCCACAACTAACCATACCAGTAAATTTATTATTAACATTTAAATTCAAAATATTAGACAAAACCATAGAAGAAAGACCAGTAGTATAAGAATTAATTAAAAAGAATAATGGTTCATCACTAAGGACTTCACTACATATCTTAACTAAATAATTTAAATTCTTCTCAATATCCCAAACTTCTCCATTTGCACCACGTCCATAACTAGGAGGATCCATTATAATAGCGTCATAACGGTTTCCTCTTCTAATTTCTCTTTGCACAAACTTTACAACATCATCTACTATATATCTAATCTCAGCATTTTCAAGTCCTGAAGATTTTACATTTTCTTTACACCAATCAACCATTCCTCTAGAAGAGTCAACATGCGTAACACTAGCACCAGCAGAAAGACAAGCAACAGTTGCTCCACCTGTATAAGCAAACAAATTAAGTACCTTTATTTTTCTACCAGACTTTTTAATCTTCTCCCTCATAAAATCCCAATTAACTGCTTGTTCAGGAAATAAACCAGTATGCTTAAATCCCATCTGTTTTATATTAAAAGTCAAATCATCATACTTAATCTTCCAACTACTTGGAGTATTCTTTAAATTATCCCAATGACCTCCACCTTTATTACTTCTATAATAAACAGCATAAATATCACTATGATACTTTTCAAGTAAATCACCATTATCCCAAACAATCTGTGGATCTGGTCTAAGTAAATAAACATTACCCCATCTTTCTAACTTTTCTCCACGAGAAGCATCTATTAATTCATAATCTTTCCATCTATCTGCTAATAACATAAACATCACCCTCTATATAACATTAAATACCTTACCATAAGAACTAATTAGCAATTGTCCATTAAAGCCAAATACATAATCCATATACTTAATTAACTCAACATCTTCTTCCATTACATATTCGCACTTAACATCAGCATACTTACCACACTCATCACTATTAGCCTTCTTCATTCTATATATTGAATCCTCAGTCCAAATATAAGTACCAGCATTTGCTCCAACATAATTAAAATCAATTATCTTACCATATCTACCCTTACTATAAACTATCTCACTACTTGCTAAAATATAAGGCATTTCTGAACTAGCTCTAGTAACTATAATTTTATAAATATTACCATCATTTTTTAATACATAATATATACCAGAATTACCATCTACAGTAACTATCTTAACTACATTCTCATCACTAAATAAAACACTATAAACACCATAAGCATTATCATTAACCGTAACTTGTGAATAAGCATCAGTATTACCATTAGCATTTAAATAATAAAAGCTACCATCATCAGCTTTAATAATACTATCATCCATTATCGCAACTACCTTCTTAGTAAACTTATCTGTTGCCATACAATTCTGTTCATTAGAAAACTTCTGTCCCAATGAAATCTCATATACTTTTCCATCAGCAGTAATAGCCTTAGTAGAACTAACATATTTTAACTTAGTATAAGCTTTCTCATTCTTCTTACCCGATAATAATAAATTACATGTAAATTCACTCTCAGACAAATTAAAACCCGCATGTCTTATACCTCTAGTAACATTCCCCATACATCCAGTACAAAAAAAAGAAACTATAAGAAAACTTACAACCAACACAATTTTATTCTTCATAATATCCCTACCTTATAGTAAGAATATACCATAATTTATAGTTTTTGAAAAGAATTATAAAACACTAAATTTTTCAAGTTCCTCATATATATAAATTAATTTTTCACTACTCTTCTTATCATAACTAACAAATACATCTTTATAATTTTTATTTTTAACTTTACTTCCCTTACTCTTTTCACATAACTTATCTATTTTTTTACAAACTATCTCTATACTTTCACTATCTGTAATAAACTTCTTAGATAAAATTTGCATAATCCCAAGTTTTCTAGGTAATCCATTAATCTTAAACATAGTATTATCAATCTTTCTTAATACACTAGGTCTTTCATAATTATTAAGAATCATAATTGAATAAACAATAAGTTTATTTTTATCATCTTTTAATTTTACATCTTCTCCATACATAATCTTACATCTAGCAAAACTAATCGCAATCTTTTCTTTAGAAATCTTTCTCTCCTCAGTAACGACAGCTCTCTTATTAACAGTACAATTCTTATAAAAGTTATAAATATAGAAAATCATAAACATCCAAACTATTATCTTTAAATCTTCTCCTGCCAAGAAAATATCATTAACTTTGATAATAAGTTCCTGATCTAAATAAAACATTAAAAATATTTCTATAATTGCCCACTTAACATTATTATCTTCTTTATTAAAATAATCTCCTTCTAAAAAATATATATTATAGAAAAGTTCTATTATAAACTTAAATACTAATACTAAAAATATATTTTCATTAAATTTACTAAAACCAAGTCTACCTGAAATACCCGCAAGTACTAATACAAAAAAGATTGAAAATACTAAACTCTGTATCCTTGTAAACTTATATTTTTTATTAAGATAACCACTAAGTAAAAATACCAAAAATCCAAATACTAAATAAAATAACCAAATAAATATATTCAAACCCAATCACCTCTAAATACCGTATATTATAATGTAAATAAAAGAAATTGTAAAACCCTAATTACAATTTCTCTCTTCTTTTTCTCTTAATTCAATTTCTTTCAAATGTTTCTTTACTAACAATACTACTTCCATTGAAGACTTAATCTTATGAAGTACAATTAATGCATCTTGTAACTTAGTCTTTAAACTAGCTTCTTCTACATACTTTAAAGCTTCATTCTTATAATCAAAGTCTTTAATTGGATTTATCTCAATAAAGGTTTCTATATACTCCTCTATATCTTTTAATACATATACTTTTAAATCATACTCATCAAGTGAAACCACTCCATAATATCCAAGTATTAATAATTTATATTGATCTTTTAAACTCATAACATCACCACTAATATAATATCACAATTTTCCTATTTAACAATCCTTCTCTTTATGATAAAATTAAGTTAAGAAAAATATAAGTATAAAATAATACGAAAGTTGGTAATAGTATGAAAAATGAAAACACTACAAAAAAAGATCTACGCTTTATCATTATATTTGTAGTTATAATTTGCCTATCGTTTACTTATTTATTTCAAACTTCTCTAGCTAAATACAGAAAACAAATAAGTGGAAATGTTAATCTAGAAATAGCAAAATGGAATATTAAAATTAATGATGAAGCTATTGAAAATAAAAAAGTTCTAACTAATGACATAGTTCCAGTCTTTGAAGGTAATGAATATACAAAAGACTCTGTCTTAGCCCCAGGTTCTAAAGGGCATTGTGATATTATAATTGATTCTACCAATGTAGATGTTGATTTTACATATGAAATAAGTTTAGTGGTCGACGAAAATAACGCTGTAAGTGATTTAAAAACAACGGGTTACATTATAAATCCATCTGATACCAATCAAACTATTATCGATTATACAAATCAAACTGCTATAACTGGTACAATAATTCACAATACTCCAAGTACTATCATAAGATTATATTTTGAATGGTATGATGAAGCAGACAATGAAATGGATAATCAAAAAGATACAGAAGTAGCAATAGATGAAAATAGTAAAATAATAATATCAGCTAGTGCTAGATTCTCACAAAAGAAAGCCTAAAAAAATTCATGAAATATAAATCATGAATTTTTTTATACCCAATTAACAAATATTCATACTAATTACATATGTTTATTAGGAGTAGATATCTCAGTAACAGCATTATTTTTAAGCATATTATCTAAATCACGAGAATTAGAATCATTAACTAAGCCATTAGCTTTAGCAGCAACTCTAAAAGTTTCAAATTTACCTTTAATTCTATCTAATGAAGAATTATACTCTTTAAAGTCATCAGAATTCATCTCATCGGCAACAAGTCTATCAGTTCTCTCTGGAGCTTCTTGACCTTTTAAACTAGCAACTCTGCATACTCTAGCATACGCTCTATCCTCTGGTGACATAAACATCTCATCAAATAAACCATTTACAGTCATAGTCAACTCTTCTCTAGATTTCTCACCCCAAGTATCAGGTGCTGAAATACCAATCATATGACCAGCAGATCTAATTTCACTTTCACCTAATGCACCAAGTTGAAAAGGTAAGTCAAAAGTTGTTTTTCCATTAGCAACAGGTACAGTGCTAGGAGCACCCTTACCATAATATTCGTCTAAAGCTCTTTGTCCATTTCTACTACCTAAGTCTATTTTTTCGTTTTCATTCATAACTATTCACTCTCCTTATACTTAAGGTAAACATAAAACTTAATAAAGTCAAGTAAACATAAATTACTTTACATAAGTTTTACTCTCCAATCTGAGTAACTGTTAATAAAATATGAAATTTAAAACATACTTCTTCATTATCTGTTTTATAAGCTTTACAAGTACTACCCCAAAAACTATCAGCATCATCTTTTTCTAAATATAAATTAGTCTTATCAGTATTAAACTCATTCTCACTAATAGACTCCTCTACATAGTTACCATTAAGTAATGAATAATAACTAACTGATGGATCATACTTATATTGTTTAGTAAGCTTATAATAATCCTTAGCTAAAGCCTCTCCCTTCTCAAATGGCCATTCGATATTAATTGTAAAGTTTAAATGATCATCTTTCTCTAGAGTGGTTTTATCATAATCAAATGTAACAATAAAAGGATAGGTATCTTTCAAGTAATTAATTGCATCTTCTGTAGTATCTGTACCATTCATAGTCTCTTCTCCAAGAACAGTAATGCTATCTACTTTGAAAGAAAAACTAGCTCTAACATCACTTCTATTATAAACTTTAATAGTCTTTTGATATTTAGGCATACCAGGATATAAATCTTCAGTAATTATTTCCATATCTTTAACCGGTGAATTTTCATCTAAAAAGTTTACATCCCATGAAACAACATTAGCTTTAACATTAACACTTGCACTTGATAAGAATACAAACCAAGCATAAGCATTAACCCCAAATACAAAGAGTGCTAAAAAGATACTACGTCTCTTTATCTTTTTTCTTTGTTTTTGTAAAGCTACATATACATCTTCGGCATTCTTCCTAGATAACTTCCTCTTCTTCGGCATCTCCATCACCTACATTTTTTTCTATATTTATATCTTCCAAAGATTCCAAATCTTCTACTAACTCTTCATCATTATTAGTATTACTATAACCACTAACAACATCAACCTCTGAATATAAAACATGATCATCATCAATAACCTCTACATCAGAATCTAACACACTAGTATCAGTATCAACATCTTCATCTAATTCTTCATTATTACTAATATTTTCTTTTTTATTTTTCTTCTTACTTTTCTTATCTTCTTTTTCAATCAAACGTATTTCATTCTTCTCTAATTTCATATCAATTATAGTATCCGCAATCTCTAAGAAAATAACTAAAACTAAAGGACAAAATACTAAGAAGAAAAATCCATATATATTTTTAACAACATGATTAATAAAATTAACTACAGGTAACTTTCCTACTACTTTACCAAGAATTTGATCTTCAGTAATACTAGGATCTTCATATTTATTATTAACACCCTTCAAAGTATAATGAACTTTTCCATCACTAAAAGTCTCAATTCTAATAATTCTATGGGTAACAATCAAACCTTTAACAGCATCTCTATTACCTAAATAAGCAATATCATCACCCTTTTTTAAAGTACTAGGATCAGTATCTTTAACTAATATAACATCATCAATATTATAAACAGGCTCCATTGACCCAGTCGCAATAGTAAATACCCTATAACCTAGTATACTAGAATTATTAGTAAATCTTTGAACAATAACAAATAACAAATATATAGATAACATTGCTACTACAAAAACTTTAATAATTGTATATATAATTTGAAATGTCTTATTCTCTAATAACTTCTTCATTTTATATCCTTTCTAATAAAGAAAAGTCATCCATCAACTTATCATTATCCTTAGACATTCTATCTTTAAATATTCTTAAAATTACTTTTCTCTTATTATTATTATTTAATTTTACTTTTCTAATTTCTTTAATAAAAATCTCTTTTAAATTATCCTCAGTCAAAGTATCATCAGAATCAAGCAAATTAGAAATAAGTCTATCTATAACATTACTAAGCATTGCTGTTTCACTTAATTCACTCTTACTAGAAATTCCTTTATTAGCAATATAAGTCATTAAAATTGCTTGATCATACTCATTTTTTAATGTACCATCATCAAAATAATTTTTCTTATCTACTTCATTCTTATCCTTATTTACATAAGTCTGAATATAATTCCACAACTCTTCTGCTTTTTTAAAGTTCGGATTCTTTAAAATTACATTAGTCTTTCTAATTGGTGAACGTACTTTTTCTACATGTAATTTAGCAAGAGTAGTCATTAATTCACTACCCATAAATCCATCTAACTGTTGTTTAATCTTCTTAAGTCTATCAGCATAAGATAAATCACTAACTCCAGATTCAGGTGGTTTAATATTCTTATCAAGAGCATCTATTGTTAAAGTAAACTTGATCTCATCCGTACCCACTTTAGAATTACCTTCATATTTTAAATTTCTACTATCTTTATAAAATGAATTCTCTCCAGTACTTTCAATTCTCTGATCAAGAAAAACCCGCAAGTTATTAATCAAAGTAAAAATAAATCTATTTTCATAAGTATCTAAACTCTCTTCTTTATTAATATTTAATACTTTAGAAGGTTTAACATCTCCAGTTTTAGCATTATAATCTTGTATTAAATTAGTATGCTGTGTCAAATGAATAACACTTTCAACGGTAATCTTCTTAGATAATTCTACTTTAACAATCTCTTCTTCATTAACAATGAATCTTTTCGGATTACGTAAAATATTATCTAAGTATGGTAAAACATCTTCTATTATTTCTAACCACTCATAATCATACTCATGTAATTCATAATCTCTTTTTACTTGTAAGGTAGAATTAAGATGATTCATAAACGAATCATTCTTTAAATCTTCAACATCTACTTCTATATTACTATTAGTATCAGTCATATTCTACCTCCTATACCATCTTCTTAAGTCTTAATAAATACTCTTTACACTCATTAAAATTCTCTTTACCAAAGTTCTTATCCAAAAACTCTATAAAACCATCAATTTCATCTCTAATATATGCTAAGTTTAACTGTTCAAACTTTCTTAAAATCTTTCTTGCTATATAATAGTCAACTGCATCTACTTCTCTACCACCACACTCAACAAATGTTGCGACAAAGTCTTTCATCTGTTTAACAATACGGTTACCAAAAGCTATACGGAAATGTTTAATAACATAATCATCCATATCATTAATCTTTTGACTCATCTCTTCAGTTAAAGGATGTCTTTCCTTTGCCTGTTTAAATAATCCTTCCAAATAAGAACTATTAATATTCATTGAATCAGTATCAATTGGTTCAAATACTTGACCTTTATCATTAATATCAATTGGCATAGCACGGTCATACACCTTATCTGTAACAGCGAAAGTTGAATCATCGTTATTGATTGTACCAATGTACCACATATTACCTGGAATTTGTAATTTACCACCCTTTAATCTAACTGGGTCACTATCCCAAACACTAGGAACAAGTTCAATAATCCACTCTTCACGAGTAGGCATTTCAAGAATAGATAACATTTCAGCAAAGTAATACTCAACACGTGCAATATTCATTTCATCTAGTACTGTTACATAAACATCATCTGTATAACCTGCTTCATACATCTTCTTTAAAACTTCTGTTTCATTAAACTTCTTAGTAAACTCATTGAAGTATCCAAATAACTCAGTTCTATCTCTCCAAGACGGTTGAACAGAAGCAATAATAGCATCTCTTCTAATAAATTTACCCCAAGCATACGCAAGTGAAGTCTTACCAGTACCAGAAATACCTTGTAATATAACAAGTTTAGTAGCTGATAAAGCTGATATAAATAATCTAATCATATTAGTTGTATAATACAAACGTAGTTTAGAAGCAGCAAAGTTTCTAAATAGCTCAACCAACTCTTCCAAAGTAAAATTATTATTATATACTTGAACTTTATAATCTTTATAAGCTATATCAATAGCATGTAACTTTGAAAAACGGATATTACTATCATCAAGTTTAGTAGGATCTTCTTCCTTAACTTCTTCTTCATCAAGTACTTCAGCTTCTTCTCCTGGTTTAAGTCCAAGTTGTGATACTTTCATCGCAAGTATCTTTTCTTTCTCTTGTACTAGTTGAGCAACCTCTTTATTTAAATTACCAATCTCTTCTAACATAGACTCTTGTTCAACTAAAGTCTTTCTAAACTTCAAATATTTCTTAATAAGGAAATAGAAAAGTAAAATAATTAATCCTAGTAAAATAACAAGTACCACAATTGCAATTATTACTAAAACCCATTCTCCTATATTTAAATCATTCTTATAAACTTGGATAATATAAGCATACTCTTTAACATTAAAAATCTGTATAATACCATTAAAAAGCCCTTTAAATATCATGCCTACTCCACCAAAGAATACCGACATAAATTCAAATAAAAAACGTGTAAAAGTATTCATACCTATACCTCCTTATTAAACAAAATATCCCTCATATTAACAGGTGTATACTTCATAAAAGTATTATAATCTTTATCTTTAAAAGCCTTAACAATAACAAAGTCAAATACTAAAGAATTATCTAAATTAATAAGTTTAGTATCAACATCATTAATATGAGAAAAATCTTGTATACAAGCAATACTAAAACCATACTTCTTAATAAAAGCCTGATTACTATTAAAACTATCACTTGATATTGCTAAAGTTAAATATCTCTTAATTAATGGATTATCTAACATTACAAAGTACTTCTCTATATCTTTTCTATCTTCAAATAAGGAATCATCTATTTCTATAAAATACTTATCATATAAATCCATTCCATTATATAAATCAAATAATAATTGTTTTATAAACTTCTTAATCTTTAAATCCAACTTATCTTCTTGTATCTTCTTATCTCTATAAACTCTCTCTACTAAAGACTTCTTATAATTATCTTGTAATAGTTTAACATCATTATTTATATTAACCCATACATAATTATCTCTATCTTTAAATAATGGATAATCAAGTGAAAAATAAGTATCTTTTCTTAAGAAAAACTCATCCATCTTCTCTTTAGTTTCAATAACTTGACTAACTAATTTAACTGTCTTTTCTAAAAGTAACTCTCTAACAAAACTATCTCTTTCTAACAAGTCTTTTATCTTAATAACAGCTTCATCTTTATCTTCAAATCTAAGTAAATCTAACTTTATTAAAAAAGGTACAATCTTACTACTTGTATTTATAGTTTTAATCTTTTCTTCATATACTTCATTAGTATCAATTAATTCATAGTTAGACAAGTCATCTAACATTTCTAATCTTTTACCTTCAATCTCTTCTAACAAGACTTTATCATCATAATTATTAGTACTTACTGTATCAAAAATTCTATAATATGAACTATTTATATATGTTTTTAAGTAATTACTTAAACACTCACTAAGAAATGAATCATCAGAGTGCATAATTGTTAAACCATACTTTAACATACGATTTATTCTATAATTCATATAAATTTCTACCAAATTATCACTCACTACTCCTCATCCCTTCTAGTCTAGTAAAATTATAACATAATATATTTTTTATTTAAAGATTTAATCTGTCAAAACAGCACTAACTGTAACTATTGGTGTTGTATTAACAATTGGATATGTATAGTTCTTTGTAATATCATTTTTATAAAATAATATCTTTTCTGTCGCCGTTGCACCTAGTTTAAATGTATAACTTTTAACATACTGATAATTATCACTAAGAGTAGTATCAACTCTTGTATTAGGAATCATATGTAAATATGAAGTTGCTGTCATATCAAGAGCTAACATATCAGCCGGAAAGGTCAAAGTAACTTTAGCCGAAAAACACTTACTTTTATTAGTATCACTAAGGTTAACATAATCATCTAATGCAATCTTATCTCCAACATTATAAGTACCAAAAGCTTCCTCTACTTCATAGTAACCAACAGCATTAGTAACATTAACAACTAAATACTTAGAATTAGCACTATCTACAATATTATAAGTAAAATTACTCTTCTCAACACCAATTCTATAAGTAGCAGATAAAGACTTAGTATAAGGAGAATTAGAAGTAGCAACAATTTTCACATCAACAGTCTCTCCCTCACTAAAAGCACTATTAGGAGTAACTATAACCTGAAAACTATCTGTCTTTTTATTTTGATAAATAATACCACTAGTCTTACTTAAATCACATCTAACAGTATTAGGACATACACAAGTAATATCATAATCAACATCAGCAGTAGTGTACCTATCAGCATTTTTCTTACTATTAACATCTATTAATAAAGTATAGCTATTAACACCATCCCAGTTATTAATACTATGGTTTTTACCATTAATATTCATAACACTACTATTAAAATAAAACCCTTTAGTCTCTAATATATAATTATCAATCATATTATAAACATACTTAGCATAAGTGAAGCCAAATAATAAAAGAAGTGACAAACAAACTAATACAATTATACTAACTTTTTTATTTTGTCTAATAAATTGCATCAATATCACCTCTAATCTACTCTTTGAGAAGAATCTATATTTATTTCTATATTTTCTATACAATCAGCATAAGTAGTACTACTACTATAAGTCTTAGGAAAATTAATAACTAATGTATAAATATCTGTAACTTTATCTGTATAATCCATATTATATACTCCTGGTGGATCATAAATATTATACCAAGCCCCATCATCATCTTGTACTATTCTAGCTCCACTCAACAAAGCAGTCGCAGTCGCATCATCATAATTTTGATTACGATATAGTTGTACCGTAATTGGTAAATTAGTCGTTGTAATTATCTTAACTCCATAAGTAAGATTAATCTCGCTCCTATTAAATTCATTAAAATTAGATACACTAAACTTATAAACATATGGTTCATTAGATGGAATAATTTGTTCTGGATCAATATTAAATGACATCTTAGAAGAATCTATCAAATAAATTGCTTTATCTATATTAGCAACTAACTTAACTGAAGACTGATAAGATGCATATGCTCTTTTAAATAAGAAAAAAGCTAAAAATAAAGTCACTAATAATATAAGTGCAAAAAGAAGAAAACGCATCTTTTCTTCAAAAAACTTAATATGACTAACTTTCTCCTTTATCTTATTTAACACTTATAACACCTACCCAGAATAAGGAACTATAGCCTCTCCCTTGTATTGCTCAACAGAAAAGTTTATTACTAAAAAGTTTATACTAGAATTAACCTCTTCAGAAGTAGGATCAATATCCTCCCCTAATGGCCATTCTACATCAAACGTCAATTCCTTTTTTGCTTGTTTTTTTATATCATCCAAAGAAAATATTCCCGTATAAACATTTTCACCTACACGAATTAAATTATTACCATTATCATTAATATTAGTAACCTTTAAAAACTTCGTATCATCAACATTTTTATCCACTATTTCAAAAGTATACTTAATTGCTACATCAGTATCCAACGGATCTATAGTAATTTTAACAGTACCAGTAGACCCAGGTAACGCTTTACCATTAACAGCATTACTACTATTCCAAGTAATATTAGAAAGTCCAATAGTTTGAACATCACTAGAAGTAACCTTAAATCCATCCACACTAATATTCCATTTTGCCATATTAGGAGTTATCTTTCCATTAGTAAGAGTCTCATAAGCAGTATAAGTCCCCTTAGAATATAAGTAATATAATGAACCAAATACTAAAACCATTACTACTACAATTTGAATTATACTCTTCTTTCTATTTTTCATAACTATTCTCCTAGTATGAATTATACCAAAATTAATAAATTAAGTAAACAAAAAACGGAGTCATAACTCCGTCTATAACAATTCTATATCATCATCTGATTTACTAATTTTCTTATTCTCTTGTTTTTCTGCTTTAACAGGTACTTCCTTTTCGACAACAACATCTACTTTTACTTCATGTTTTTCTTCTCTAGGAAGTTCTTTCTTAGTAGTCTCTTCCTTCTTTTCTACAGGTTTAACTACTTCTCTATTCTTAACATCCTTCTTAACTATTTTCTTAGTACGAGGTTTTTCTTCCTCTTCTTCATCATCATCTTCAACAACTTCGTATTTAGCAACAATAACTAATTGATAAATTTGATAAATGAATACTATTAATATAGGTAATAAAACTAAGAATAAGAACCCAACTCTACTCTCAAGTATATCAAGTATTGCTCCCTTACCTGGATAAGTCTTAACATACTTACCAATTACTCTGTTACTAGCAATACTACTACCTTCATCATCTCTTAAAATATATAAAGCAGCATAATCATCTTGAGACTTAGAATCAATTACCCCAGTTCTAACAATATATTTCTCATCAACAGTAACATAATAATATATTAAATCATTAACATCTAAATTCATCTGTTGATTCTTAATAATTAATAAATCTCCAGCCTTATTATTCATAAAGAACTTCTCATTACTCTCACTAACAGTAACAAAAGTCATATCCCCAAACTGAGTATAACCAAATTTATTACGACATAAAATACAAGAAGTAATAAAAATTACATAAATTATAATTAGAATCTCTAAGAATTCCCATAACCATTTTAGTATCTTTTTTAACATACAACCACCTTCTTAAATTCTATCACATACAAAGTCTAATTTCAAGTTAACTTACTGAACTTTTTTCTTAACAATTACATATTTATATTCTTCATCTACTAATTGATTGTTATCATATAGTTTAAATACCAACTTATATGTACCACTAATTAAATTATCTGCTAAATCAAAATGCATTGTATTATTAATACCTGGAGATACTTTTAACATCTTTTCATAAACAGATTGATTTAAGTAAAGTGAATCATTAGGTGAAGCAAGTTCATTTGTAAATAAACTATTAAAATCAACTTCCGTATAAACAGTTGTATCTTTATTATCAGTATTTCTTTTATAAACACACAATCTAACATTTGGATTAGTTAAAACAGTATTATAAGAAACTACATAAGTATTATAGTTAAGTGAAGCTGCATTAAGTCCAGTTTCCCCAAATACTAATTTTGTCTTATCATCAGTATTTACTTTTATACTATTATCACTACCTACTAAGGTAATTACTTTTTCATACTCAGCTGACTCTAACGCATGAGAATTATGTCTACCATCAGCTGATGCAAACAAACTAAATTTCAATGTATAAGTACCTGCAGGTAATAATGAATCACTATAAATTGTAATATTCTTTTTCAAGTTAGAAACTTTATCTGCTAACTTTATTCTATATACACCATCACTATCCGCAAAATATGCAATATTGTCAATAACTATATTAGTACCCGATAACAAGCTCGAACTAACTTGTGTACCAGAACTATCTATTATAGTAACATTAAGTCCCATACTACTAGACTCATAATTAGTATTAATAATCGCTTCACGATTAGCAGTCTGATCATAAGCAACAGATGTAGAATAAGAAACTTCATATGGAATATCATAGTACATATAATCACTCTTTGGACCAACGGTTTGATTAAGTACAACGTTAGAACTATCATACAAACTATATTCCATAAGTCCTTGACGAATACCAAGTACAGAAATTAAAGTTCTATCTTCATTATTTTTAAGTTCAAATAAAATTGAATTATCAATATGTGTACCAGTCGTAGTAGTCTCTTTAAAATCAAATATAAAGATAAATTCTTCAACTATTCGACCATATTCATCCGTATAATATTTATGATTATTAACTGAGTCATTATATTTATTATCATTACTTACACTACCCATTTTTATAAAATTAGAAAGTTTATAAGTAATTTCTTTATCTTGAGCTAGTTGTCTAACTGCCCTATCATACTCAGCTTGTGTAACAGTGTAATAGTAATATTCAGGCTGTTCCTGTGAAACACCATAATCAAGCATTGTAATTTGTGTACCAACTGGTAAAGCATAATTTGTAACTAAAGCATGATAATAATTATCATTAATACCATAGAACTTCTCATAACTATCAGCATATGCAAATAATGAATAATACGTTGTAAACTGACTCTGATTAGTTATATTAACAGAAGTAGCCGAAGGCATCTCATACTTTTTATCATAAGTAATACTAGCATCATATGCATCTTCATCTTGATAATTACTTGCTGTAATATTAACAGTAACTGTAACCAATTGGACTTTATACTCAATAGCATTTATTGGAATAAGTACCTGTAAACTTACAATTGCTGTTCCTAAATCTTCATTTAGAGTAATATTTTTAGCATGATACAAGTAAAACATCAAAGATGGTACAATTGCTTGACTATCAGTCTTATATGAAGTAGTACCAGTATACTTACCACCAGATTCACTTAAAAGAACAGTTTTACCATGACCAGTCCACTCACGAGTTTCAGCTTTTACCGCCAAACCTAACTTTCTATTAGCTTCTTCTGCAGTTGTTGAAAGCTTAGGAACTAAGTTTGGATCAATTAATTCAACACCACTAGATAAACCTTCACTATTAAATCCAACTACATTAAATATTGTATCGCCTGAAGCAAAATCCATTAAAGATAAGTTTGCCGTACCTAAAGAAGAGTACTTAGATGCGTTCAAATTAATTGTATAGTTAATAGCATCCAAACCAATAATCCAACGATAACCAGTTTCACCAACTTCAGTAGGATCAATATACTTAGTACTAACCAAAGTATAATCGTCATTCAAATAATTAGAATAAAATCCATCTTTTGTAATATCATGATTTAAACTATGAAGACCAAGTACATAACTACCACCAACAATAACATCACCTGCATCAGCACTATCTCCGTTTTTAACAGACGGATCATAAACACCATAGGAAATAGAACCAGCAGCATATGAGTTATACATACCAAAGAAAGTCATACCAGTAACTTTACCATAAGCCGTAGCTGTTTGATTAGTAGTAATATTTAAGTTATTATTAGGAGCCATATAAAGACGATTATCAACATTCTTAGTAGTATTACCATTATCATCAATAGTAACCTCAGCCGGTACCAAAGCTCCATCAATATCCACTCCAGAATAGAAAGACTCAAGCATATTAGCATTCTTTTTTAATAATAAAGTTGTACCATTTTTAATAACTAAAGCTTTAATCTGGTTAAATGAATAAGGAATATCAGAATACTCATTAGTTCTATCTTTAATACCAGATAACTCAATACAACTACTATCAATAGTTAATTTATCAGTTCTCTGAATAGAAATATTTTTACTAGGTGCTGTAATAGTACCAAGATTTTTTATTGTAATTTGTGAAACTCCAGATGAAGATGAAGCATTTCCAGAACCAAATATTGAGCCATTCATTAAAAATTTATGATTATTGGTTGTATAACCTGTACCATCAATACTTATATTAATCGCTGAAGTAACAGAGATAAAGTTCCAGTCATAAACTTCAGAGCCAGCTGCATTAGCTTCTCCTCCTCCAAAGACAGTTCCCCTAATAATAATATCTCCTTCAACTAAATTTGCATTGTTAACAGCAGCTGTACCGATATTAGTCTCAGTACTACCATAAACAACTGAAGTATTAGCTCCACCATATACATTACCATATATAGTTGCTCCTACAATATTAACAGTCGCAACTGAGTCTCCAGCATTTTCATATCCAGTAGCAGCAGCATTACCACCACCAAATACAGAACCAGCTGCCGGAGCAACAGTACTCTCACTTCCAACAACAGTAGCTCCATCAACTGTAATATTAGTATTTTTTCTAACTATAGCCGTAGAACCATTACCACCAGCATACATACTACCTAAAACTCTACTATCCGTTACAAATACATGGGTGCTTCCATCAACAATACCTTCATTACCACCACCATAAATATTATGAGTAATATTAGCATTATCAATATCAACATGAGTATCATTAGTAACACCAGCAGCATTACCACCACCATACAAAACACCAATATTAGCAGTTTTACAAGTAACATTGGCTTCACCAACTACAGCTTGATTACCACCACCATATAAAGAATTAATGGTACCAGAGTTAACCAAAACATTAGTAACAGAAGTAATTCCACCTTCATTATTACCACCATATAAAGAACCAATCGCAACATTAGAAACAGCAGGAATAGCATTTGGCTTAACTACCTTACTAGACATACTGTAATTAGTCGCAACAGTATTAGTTAAAATAGCATAAGTAAATGAATAAGTACCACCATTAGCACTCAAAGTATTAGGATTATTAGAATCATATCTATTAACCGAAGTAACCTTTGCAACACCATTAGTAATGGTGAAATCAGAACTAGACCAGTTTGAATAGAGAACTGAATCTTTCGGCATATTAAGATCAATCTCCCAATCAGAAATATCTGTATTAGTCAAATTCTTAAGAGTAACTGTAATATCAACATACGTATCATAATCAGAAGATTGCCAAGTAGCATTAACTGGTGAAGAACTAATACTAACATCAACCAAATCAAGAGCTTTACTACTACCAACATTAACATTAGACTCATCCAAATTACCAGATTTATTAGATCCCCCAAAGACATTAGTAATAGTGCCATTACTAATATTAATATTAGAATCAGTAAGACCTGCTTCATTACCACCACCAAATACATTAGTAATAACTCCACCATCTATATTAACATTAGAAGTAGTTGATAAAGCATTATCTCCTCCACCAAAGACATTATTAATAGTACCATCTTTAATAGTTACTTCTGTTATCTTAGTAGTACCACCTTGATTATTACCACCATATATCCCATCAATAACACCAGAATTAATTAAAACATTACTATTATCTACATCTCCAGAAAAGTTTGATCCTCCAAACACTTTATTTAAAGTAGCCGAAGTAGCAACAACACTAGTAGTAGTAACACTAGCTTTTTCACCACCACCATATACATCATTTGCCTTAACCCCTGTAACTGTAACTATTGAAGTAATAGAGTTAGCTAAACTTCCTCCACCATATATATCACCAGTAATATTACCACCAGTAACTGTAACATTATTAGTATCAGTGTCACCACCAATATTATTACCACCATATATATTACCAACAGTACCAGAAGTTACATAAACATTAGTAGTACCAACAGTACCAGAACTATTAGAACCACCAAACAAATTATTAACAACAGAACCCTGTAAATAAATATTAGTAGTTGCCTGACCAGTATTATTACCACCACCAAAAGCATTACCAATAATACCATCATTCAAATAAACTACATCATTTCCATTAGGGCTACCTTTAGCGTCATTTCCACCAAATACATTACCAATGTTACCACCATTAATATTAACAGTAACATCACCAAGTACATATGGCGTAAATTGATTATTACCTTTACCACCACCAAAGACAGATTGAACAACAGTACCTTTATTTACAGTAACATTAGTATCATAATTAGAAACATTAGTACTATTACTACTTCCATTAACAGTACCATAAGCACTACCACCATATACATTACCATTAATAGTAGGAACTACTTCACTAGAATTATCACCTATCACAACATTAACATTTTGTGTAACGAATGTACCAGGAGAATTAGAACTAGTATAACCACCTTCTCCACCACCATATACATCATTAACTATAACTCCAGCAATAATTTTTACATTAGTATTACCATATACAGTTCCTTTATTACGAGAACCACCATATACATTACCAATCTCACCACCAAGAACAGTAATATCTATTGTTGAAGTAACAGAAGTACTACCAGAACCATTATTATTACCACCACCATATAAAGCACCAACTATATTACCTCCTAGTACTTTAATAGTAGTTTTAGTAGTAGAATTTCCATTAATACCAACTGCACCATAATTACCACCACCATAAACATTACGTTTAATAGTAGCATTACCATTAATTAAAATATTAGAGTTATTAGCAGTACCAATCTGAGATGAATCACTATTACCATTACCAATTCCAAATACACTACCAGATTCAACTCCAAATCTATTAGAATTAGCTGCTATTAAATAATCATCACCAACAACAGCATTACCACCAACATATACAAATGTACTACCCTCTAAAGTTCCACGATAATTACCAGTATCACTACCAGTATATCCATTAGAACCTCCAAAAACAGCATAATTAATAGTACCACCAGTTAAATTAATAATTCTATTACCATAAGTAGCCGAAGCACCAGCTCCACCAATAACTAAATCAATGCTTCCACCTTTTATATTAGCATAAGTATCATTTCGATTTTCTCTATTACTAGCAGTTAATGGTCCACCTATCAAGTTATAAATCCAGCCACCTTCAATAGTAGCTTCTCTTGCTGCATAGTGTGTTCCACCACCTCTGCCGCCAATATAAACACCAGTAGAATAATCATACTTACTAGTACCAAACTCTCCAGATTTTATATTTGTATGTATCGCAATACTAGTAGTCTCATTTAAGCCATAAACAGCACCACCCCAACTGCCAGAAGCACAATAATAAACAGTTAATTCACCGTTATCATTATTAACTCTATCATAATCACTGCCATAAATAGCTAAACCATCAACATATATGCGTGAACCATATTCACCCCACCAGCCACCAGAACTATAGTCACCAACATTACCATTAGTAACAATTAAAGTATTATAGTAACCTGATTCAACTATCAAACGATAATCAACAGTAGAACCAGAACTACCAGTAGAACCATTAGATCCACCTAAAACACTATAAGCAGATATATAGTTGCCCCTCTTTCTTAATCCTCTACCAATCTTTAAATTATTCCAATTACCATAAATATAACCATATTGATTACTATTACTAGTTGGATCAGAATTACTAGCAGCACTTCCAACAGTAAGAGTAATAAACTCAATTCTTAAATCACTTTTAGCACTAATATAACTATTTCTAATATTAAAATTATAATTATTTCTATAATCAATCCCATTATTAACACTAGTTAAAGTAAAAGGTTTATTATTATTAATACTAGCTGAAATATTATATCTTAAAACAACAATATTAGTATCTCTAGTAACTAAGTAATAATAAGTACTATCAGCATCAACAATACTCTCATTACCATTATTATCATAGTACTGTATATACTCATAATAATTACAACCACCATAAGTATTACAAGTACCAGATACAATATTACCAGTATTATCATAATATCCATTAATAGACTGTCTATACCCTACATTAACTAATCTAAATAAAGAAGCAACACTTGCACCCTCTGGTAGAACATCAGTATTTTCATAACCGATTATCCTTTTTTGATAAACACTCATTCTACCATTGACTAATTCATAGTATGTTTGATTTTCATCATAAACACTACTAGTAGGATGATAATAATAAGTACATCCACCATAAGTATTACAATAATTACCAGATATATCATTACCATAACTATTATAAGCTCCATTAGGATAATAACGACGTCTATTAACAGTACCAGTAATATAATAATCTCTCATATCAGGGTTATCTTCGTAAATAGGTCTTTTTGTTTCAAGTTCTAACATACCAGCACTATTTATTTGATTAAAAGCATTATTCCAACTATCAGTAGTAACTTCTGCTGTAGTAGCATTAATCCAGCTAGCTCTAAACTCAATAGATATAGTTTGATTGACATCAGTAACAGGAATCTTAACATATCTAACATAAGTATCCCTATCTAAATAAACAAAAGCCCCTCTATAATCAGTAACCCATCCATTAAAAGCCATATCATTAGGTCTATTACCAAATGGATTATCTATAAGTTCAAAAGTAACATATCCATCAACAACAGGATAATACTTATAATAAACTAACTTACTTTGTCTTTCATCATTATCAATTCCAATATACCCAACATAGTCTTCATTAGCAACACCAACACCATCATACATAGTATAAACTTTAACTAGATTATTATCAGAGTAAAGTTCCAAACTCTCTCCAGTAGGTAAAGTACCAGTATTAGAAAAATCAGTATAATTAAGTCCCATATAATTATTATAATCACTAGTTAAGTCATTAACATAAACTGTATCTCCTACTATTCCAGAATCATGTAAAACAATAGGTTCATTAATTGAAAAAGAAAAAGCACTAACACCAATATTATCAGGTACAACCTCATCTCTCTTAATTATTAAAGTATTGCCAAAACTCTCCCAACCAAACTCATAGTCATATCCTTTATTAAGTATTCCTAACAAATCCTTAGTACTAATCATCGTCTTAGTAGAACTATCTACATAATTAGAATCACTATATATAAATTGATTAGTATTTTTACCAGTGGAATTAATATAATTAGATTCGTTATCTATAAATAATGAATTAGTACTAATATTAGTAATTATATTATTACTATCACAAGCTATCGTATGAGCAACTGGACCTACTGTTAAAATATTAGTAGTATCAAAGGTAATATTAACATAAACATTATAAAACTTACTATCTCCACCTATATTACCAACAACACCACCTATAACAGTAATATTATCAGATAATACATTAGTTAAATCAAACTTAGTATTTATAACACTAATATTACTAATATTACTATTACCATTGACATCTCCTGCTAAAGTACCAACTTTATAAGAAACACTTTCTTTAACTGGACTAACAACAATATTATCGATATTCAAATTAACTATACTAGCACTCTCTAAACTATTAAATAATCCATAATAACTAAATCCATTATATATAACTCCACTAGTAATTTTAGCATTCTTAATACTATATCCATTACCATCAAAGTATCCCTTAAATATTCTATCCTGAAATCCAATACCAATAAATTCATGATTATCTAAATTAATATTATTACCAAGCTTATAGTATTTATCATTATATAAAGTATAATTATCTCCTTCAATTAACTGTTTAAAGTATGCAAATTCTGCTCCATTATTTATAGTATAAGGATTATCTTTAGTTCCATTACCATGAGAAAAAGACGAAGCAACACTAACTCCATCCCATTTCTCTTCTAACTCATTACTATAACTATCTTTAGCAGTAAATAAATTAATTACACCAAAACAAGCTATTAAAATAATTAAAGCTAAAAAGATATTTAAAATTAACTTGTTTTTATTAATTCTACTCTCTGCCAAAGTAAATCCCTCCATCAATTATTTACATAGCTTTTTAATTTTACGTATTTCTCAATCCTTTCAAGTTCAAATACATTTTTATTATCAAATTTAATAGATATTTTTTGCATAAAAGAAATTAAAGATTTAAGTTGTTTTCTACTATAAGTATCATTCTTTTTAACTTCCCTAAAATAACCATTTTTATCTATCTGTATCTTATATTTCATAATCTTATAAATACCATCAAAAAACTCTTCATCATTATATAAAATAGCAAAAGTAAGTATCCTTAAAAATACATATATAGGCATCTCATAAATCTTATTACGAAGATTTTCATATAACCCAGCCCTATCTAAATCATAGTCATATATTTCTTTAAATGTTGGATGATTAATTGCTTCTTCTAATTCAATCATATCTCCTACCATCAATATAAGGGCAAGTTTATATACGTATTGATATTTAACTAACCATTTTTTATTGATTCTAGTAGTAGTTAAACTATTATTCTTAATTCTAAGTAAATTAGATACCTGCTCTAATAATTCTCTTTCTTTCTCTCTTGCTGTATTTCTCTCTTTTGTAACTATATTATTATTATCTATATCTATAACATCTTCCACTTCTAATATTTCAATTTCTTCTTCACTATCAGCTTCTTTTTCTTGAGCTAATTGTATATTAGCAATCTCATCTAAAGGAATAGTAACAGTAAGACCAGATTTTTCTTCTTTTTTATGTTCACTAGTTGCAAAAATCTCCTCTGGTACACTACCCTTAGTATTAGTAACAATTTTTTTATCTTTCATAATATATTTTTGAAAAATACTATCAAAATTAATTAGTGCCAAAAAGATAAAAAGTATTAAGAAAGTAGCCACCGTCTTTAAAACAAAACTAGGAGAAATAACTAAAGCTACTGTTCCAATTAATTGATCCTTTGTAATAGGATTATCTTCGACATTATTAACATCACCTTGAGCAATCAATTTGCTACCTGACTTTCTAACAAGTCTATGAGTAATAATTTCCCCATTATCATTAACATAAGTAATAATATCATTAATTTTAGTATCTTTAGTAATTTTAACTATAATTACATCGTCTACTTCAAGTGTTCCAGACATACTACCAGTCTTAACTACAAAATAAGTATACCCAAATACATTAACGTAATCCTTCTTCATAATATCAGTAACTATAAATGTATATAAACATAAACTTACTAACAACGCTAGAAAACAACAAGCAATAGACTTAAATATCTTCTTTAAGTAAGTCATTGTACCACCACTCTATCTATTCTTTCATTATTAATTATAGCATACACTCACTAAAAAAAAAACATAAAATAAAAAGAAAAAAGCTACCTAAGTAGCTCTTATAAATTATCGTTTAATATTTCATTTTTAAAGTCTACAATTGAAGTATCAATAGGTTCCTCTTCATTCTCCTCTTCTCTATCAAAAAAGTCATCATCATCATAACTAACCATATCATCATCGTCGTCATCTTCGTTTTTCTTCTTATCCATATAGATTTTACCACCTACAGCACCTGCTGACAAAGCACCAACTCCCGCAAGTGTAGCCGCAATAGCCGAAGCCCCAGTAGATGACTTTACAACTTTACCCTTAGCAATTCCAACATCTGGTGTAATAAAATCACTAATTGCATCACTAACACTACCAGCCATATCACTACCATCTATCTCGTCTACATTAGTATCTAACATTTCTAAAGGAGCATCTCCATTTAATCCTAAAATACCCGCTCCAACGCCTACAGCTCCCGCAAGACTACCATTTCTAGTACTGCTACCAATAATAGAAGCAACACCAGGAATAGCAACCGAAGACGAGTCTTTAATTAACTCATCAGAAGAAACATTCGTAATATCATCAGTAGCACTATCTTTTACCTTAATATTATCAGCACCATCATCCTTATCAAAATCAATAACTTCACTATCCATAATATTAGAACCATTCTCATTTCCAGTACCAGTACTAGAAATAGGAACCTCAATAGGAGCGACAGTTACAGGCTCAACATTAGAACTAACAGTACCAGTACCTCCATTAGAACCAAAAGAACTATAATTTTTAGCAGTAAGATTACAACTAGGTCCAATCCAAGCCCTTAAAATACTAAGAGCATCATCTGTATCAACCCCATTAGAATAATTAAGAATAGCTTGCTTAATTTCTTCTAAAGAAGATATTAATCCATTAAATGAAGGCTGTTTAAAGAAATTACTAACACCCTCATCACCATGATAAATACTAAGTAATTTATTAGCTGGGTAATTTGTACTGTTAGTATCAGCTAAACTAATAAACTTATGATTATAAAAAAGATCCGGAGCAAAGACACGAGATGTAGACCACCATCCAGAAGCTTCTCCCTTTTTTCGTAGAGAATCTTCAACTAACAATAAATCAGAAAAAACCTCATAAAACTTACGACTAAGCTCATTGATAATTTCAATTACATCTTCAACTGCTTTTTCATCCATATAAAGACTATCACCATAAGAAGAATTATTTACAGTCAATTGATAGCTAGGAGAAACATAACCACCAGCATCAGACATCATAACTGCGTTATAGTACTTCATCTTTATGTCCTCCCTGTCCTTTTAAATATTCTTTGTGTTCAGCATCATGAATAGCCTCAAAATCACTAATTCGCTCACTAGCATAAATACTTAATTCTTTTACTAACTGATTAGTTTCATCTATTAGTCTATCAAATAACGGCTTAGTACCAACATTACCATATTGAATAACATTACTATTAGCTAATCGTTCAAGTTCTGGAATAATAACATTACTAATAGTATCAACACAACTTTTAAAGTCACCATTTGAACCATATATAGAGTTAACATCAGTCATATTAACAATCTCTTTCTTATCCCTAATTTTAAAATTTCTAGTACCCATAAAAGCACCTCCATACTCTTAACTATATTATATAATTAAAAATCAAATTCACCAAGTCCTAAACAGAACTTTACATCAAATAACTTCTACTTCATCTGGTACTTCTATAGGTTCAAATTCCCTAAACTTAACAATAACATTAATATCATCAAATGATAAATCTCCCTTTAAAATATCATCAATAAACTTAACATAATTTACAGAATCCATAAAACTATCTAAGTTGTCAACACTAATATTATCATTTGTAACATTAATACCTAATAATCTATATTTATCAGTAATAACACTAGAAACATCTACCATAGAAAAACCATTAATCTTCTTTAAAAAATCATTATAAGGACTATATATAAAATCAAAATACTTATTAAGTTCTTCTTCAAAAGAATAATCATCACTATCTTTAAAATGTTCATTAAACATCTTCTCTAAATAATAGTATGACTCATAACTTAAACTAAATAAATCATATAAACTATCCGTACTATTAACTTTCTTATTAATTAACTCTACTATTTCTAAATCATGTAATTCATTATATAAAGTATCTAGTTTTAATATTTCTTCATTAATTGCTAACTTATTACTTTTAATTTTCTCTTCATTAACTTTATGAAATAAATTTTTACCACAAGCTTTTAAATAATCATTATATATCTTCTTACGCTTGCCTTCTTCAGTATTAACCTCTTTTAATTTATTAGAAAAAACACTTTTATTAGCATCCTTTTTACTATATTTATCTTGTATATCTTTAATAATAAATTCATATCGATAATATAGTTTTAAAACGCTTAAAGTATGTGCAAGTTCAACCATATTATCATAAAACTTAGAACTATCCTCTATATCTTTAAATTCACCATCTATAACAAACTGATCAAGATTCTTAACCCTAGTAGCAGAATCATCTAAATAATCAAGAACATTCTTTTTCTTACTTAAAAAACTATCTAAATTATAAAACTCATCCCTAGAAACTTCTAAATTATACTTATTAACATTACCCAAATACTTATCAATCAAACTATTCTTATCATATCCAGTTTTTTGTAACAATTGATAACTAACAGTATCTGTATAAATCTTTAACTTTTCGTCATACTTCTCTAATAAACTCCAAAAATTAAGTTTTAAATGTTTAATAATATCTGGACATTCCCAGTATATACTATCAAAACATTTCTTCATAACTTCTTCAAATCTATTATTTTTCTCTATATTATCAAGAAAAACATGCATATACTTTTCAGTAAACATAGAATAAGTAAAATCACTAATAGTAAGTTTAATAGATGCATCCTCAAATATTTTTATAATATTTAAAAAAGTATTATTAATAGTATTTAGTGAAACATCATCATTAATATCAATACTACTAATTAACTTAAATATTCCAAGTTTAAAGTCAATACTATAATCACTATTATTAAATACTATTATTTGTTTTTCTTTTTCAATATTTTTCTTTAAAGAATCATAATGATTACTCTTATCACTAGGTAATAAACTATTTACTCGTAATTTTAACAATCTATATACTTCTACTTGATATTTATCAAACTTCTTTATTTGTTCTTCTACATATTCATTTCTTTCTTTAACAGCACTTTTATGAAATTTCTCCTTCATTTTTTTAGTACCAGATTCAAGTTCTAATTTAAATGTATTTATATGTTCACTATTAATAGAAATTTCTTTATCAATTACTGTATTACCCATTATTATCATCACTTTCATTTATAATACTATCATTTAAAAATTTAATATGTTGAAGTATATCTTGATATAGTTTAACTAATTCATCATTAGTAAGTTCTTCTATTTTTACTAGCTTTTCATCCATCTTCTTCACCCTCTTATAGAATAAAAGACCTTCATACGAAGGTCTTAACATTTATAATTAATTATGCCTTATCTAAAGTACTGAATTGTAAGTTATAAGCAATAGCTCCACCAGAAGCATTATCTTCACAATCAACGTCTTGGCCTTCAACCCACATATAAACTCTTACTTTTGTAATACCAGCTTGTAAAGCAAATGCTTGTGCATATTTATCAGCAGGTATACCAGCATTAACACTATATATATCTGGGGTAATAGCTTTAAAGTAAGTAGCATCAGTTGAATTTAATGCTATATTAGCACCCTCAGCAATATCAGCTTGTACACCAAGATATGGAATTTTAGAACCACCAGCTTGAGAAGTAACTACATTGTAAACGTCTGATGCATGTTTAACAGCAGCAGCTGTATGAACATCAAAATTTGGTTCCCAAATAACAGGTTTTACTGTACCATCATTCTTTAATGCCCTAACTGTAGTAGCATCAGTACCAGCAGCAGCATTACCTTGAATTACAAAACCAACACGAGCAGCATTTTGAATACCAGTAGCATTTCCAGAAGCTTGAACGTTTGAGTTAGCTGTTAAATAAATAGTTGAAGCAACGTTAGTTTGGAAATATAAATCAAATACTACGAAGTCACCAGAAGTAGTTGAATTAGTTTCTGTACTTTGTGTAGTTGTTAAAATATAAGCACCAGTACCATTGGTTGTTACACTACCAACAAACATTTTCATAAATCCAGTAGTAGGATCAATATCACCTACTGTAGATGTTGGTTTAATACTAGCCGTTTGACTAGGTAATTGGTTAGTAACACCTGGATAATTAGCACCAGTAATATCATCATTTGAAATTATAGTTTTCCAATTAACAGCATCTGTTGAAATTTGCAAACCTTCAGAAGTAGTAACGTTAACATCAATTTGACTAACTGTAACTGTCTTATTAGCAGTAAACCATGCATAAGTACTAGCAGTTAAAATAACACCAGTAAATAAAATCATTAATATTGCTATAAATACTTTTTTACTTTTTCTCTTTCTCTTAGAATTTTTCTTTTCCATTCCTCTTCACTCCTTAATCACTTATCAACATGTTCTTCAGTGAAATCCATATGTAACTTAATTTCTCCACCGAGTAAATCATTCTTACATTCAGGGTCATCACCTTCAATCCACACAACTACAGTATAACGATCTTTACTATTAGGTTTAAAATTCTTACGTTGTTCCAAAACAGCAATTTTTGAAGAAACAAACTTTTTCGTATTTGGTTCAGCTTTTCCAGTTTCTTTACTTTTTTTAGCATAAACAGTTGCTTCTCCATTGCGATAAATCATTATTCTAATGGCCTCATCAACATTCTTAATAGTATCATCTATGTCAATCTCATACCAATAGTTTACTTTTTCCTTTCCAGAATTAATTACATAGAAAGTATAAGCAATGTAATTATCTCCATTATGAGCACCAGTTTTCTCCTTATCGATATTATCTGGCAACCACTTAATAGAGATATTATCCATATATTCGATAGTATCTGCCGAGAGTTTTCTAGCCTTATTCTTTAGATTACCATTTTCTGATAAAAACACATTCTTTCTATTAGACATATTCTTATCAAGAGAAACAGTAAATCTACCACCAGCATAGACTATATACAAAAATAAATAAATAATTGATATCAGAATAAGTAGTAATAGAAATGCTATTTTAACTACTTTTATAAATAACTTTCGCTTATATACTTTTTGAGCTTCTACTTCAACACCATTATTCATCATCATTCACCTATATATCTTGTATTCTCACTCCGGCCACCTTTCCTACTATTTCTACTTAATTATAATAAATATTTTTCTCTTTAGCAACCCTAAAAACAAATTTTTTTTAAACTTTACTATTTATATTTTTTACTATGTAAAGAAAAATTATACATAATCCTTACTACATATAGAAAAAACACATACTGTCAAAGCATGTGTCTATTCAACTACTAATCACATCATCAATAAATATCATACATGTATTTACAAAAAAAACAAAATATCTTACGAAAAAGAATCTGATTCTACAGCAGTAATAATAAAAACTCTAAAAAATATAATATTTTCTCAGAACCCCACTTGAAAAAGTCCATATCATTATTGGTATAGTTAAAAACTGTTTTCACAAATTATTTTACTGCCATCATAAAGCTATGAACTACAATATCACGAAAAAAGAAATAATCAATTTAACAAATTAAAATGACGTTCACTAAACGTCATTTACTCTTTATTTATAAACATAACAATAGTCTTTTCCTTACCATATTTTGAATAATCACTTAAAGCCTTTTTATTAACATAATCCTCAAACTTTAATACATCAAAATTGACTATCTGTTCAACAAAATCCCCATCATGTAAAAACTTTGTAAAACCATCACTATACACTAATACAATATCATTTTTTTCTAAATTAAAACTTCCATATCTTATAAATTCTCTAACCGCATCTTCTCCCGTAATTGCTCCATATGAAACACATTTACCATCTTTTATATTATTAATATTATTTCGATAATCTCTTCTAACTATAACTCTAGCTTCTGCTAAATTCCACGGAATTCCCATCTTATTTATATATGGATCACTATAAAGTTCTTTATCATCAGCTGTTTGAAACTTAATATTTCCTTTCTTATCATAAACAATAACTCCACAGTCACATATATAAGCATAATTCAAAATATTATTTTCTATTCTAATGCAAGCCGCAACCGCTCCATAATAATCACTTTCTAAATAATCACATTTTAAAATATATTTATTATTTAGTAACTTAACACTCTCATTACATTTTATTAATCTTTCATATAAACTTCCTGTCGTTATAGAAAATGTATTACATATTTCTTTAGAGCCAAATAAGCGCCTGATGGATTTGGATATTTTTTAACAAACTCTTCTTGTGATATAGAAGATAAATCACTACAACCAATCGGATCTCTTGTAATACCATCCGCAACAATAGCCTCATCACTAGAAGCAAAATATTGATCTTCAATCGGAAAATTACCATCTACATTCTTTATATTATCAAACGTACTTTTATATACTAGCATAAAAACCTCACTTACTAATTATATAATGAAGAAATATTCCATTCATATACTTTACCATCTTTTATAATCTCTAAAGTATTCTCCATCAATCTAACATCATACTCTGTATTTCTATTAACAAAAATAGAAAATTCTAAAACATTATTCCCTGAAATTTTAAAATACTTTGCTAAATACATTGTCAAGTCTAACACACAATTAACTGTTCCATTCAAACAATTTGCTTTTTTAAAGCTTTACTTTTTAATACCAATAAAATATTCGCAACCAGAAACACACCCATAATAAGTAATTGTATCAATGCTTCATTTAAACCTCTAACACCACCAAACAAAACATAAAAATACATTAATCTCATTAATATAAATTGTACTGTGACAAATCCCTTAAATATATTAAAGTATTTTCCTTTTCTAGTTTTTCTAAACTTTGACAACAAATTTATTTACACAATTATCTCAACTACAAAAATTAAATTATAAATATCCATAAAAAACATACCTCCACTATTGATAAATAGTATAGCATGCAATAATAAAATTACAAACAGACAAATTTAACAAGAAGCGCTACACTTAAGAAGATAAGAAGGAGTAAGAAACTAATAAAGATAGTAAAAAGGATAGTCAAAGCCCAACAAACAAGAAACTAAAATAAACTATACAACAAAGTCTTACCCAACAGTAGAAAACTATTCTTACATCCAAGAAGTCTCAAGTAGTAAAAATACAACTTACACAAAAGAAAAAACTTCCTGCCCAGAAGTTTTTTAATACATAATTTTAATTACTTAAAGTTGTTTTGCATCTCTACTTTCTACCTTACCTGTAGCTTTATCATCAAGCATTTGTCCAAGTTCATTAGCATAGTCTGGTTCTTGTCTCCTTCTAACATCTTTTGCTCTTTTGTTTTTTTCCTCTTGTGAAAGTAATACCGCATCAATATTGGCACCAGAATCTCTCAATGATTTTAAACTATTTGCGAGATCAAGTGACGTTTCAAATGAAGGATAACAATCAGTCCCATAACCATAATGACCAAACTCTTTCAAAATACCATAAAGTTGGTTAATAAAATCTGGACTACTATCAACAAGTGAAACTGCATGTGTCATTAAAAGTAATCTATCATCCGAAAAATCAGCTACATATTTAGGCTGGTCTTTAACAGGAAGTTCTTCAGTTTCAGACTCATGCTTAATAGTTTCTTTTTTTTCTATCTTCTCTGACTCAGAAATTTCTCCCATATGTCTAGCTATTAACACTTGTTCAGTAGAACTACTTTGAGTTCTTCCCAATATTTTATCTAAATAGTCCAAATCAGACGATCTAATACTTTGCGCATTAGGACCATTCGCAATAGCATTCATCTTTTTAATACTATCACTAATCATCGCATCAGTTTCCATAGCTCTTCTTTTTACATCTTCTATTTCTCGTTCTTGTTCTCTTTTAATTTCTTCTACTCTTTTACTAAGATCTTCCTGACTATAATCATCACGTGCAGTATCTTTTTTTTCTTTTTTTTTCATACCAAATAAAAATCCCATATAATACCTCCTAGTATAAGAAAATAGTATCATTAACTTTTCTATATTTCAACAATATTGACATTACACAAAGTAAAGTCATCATCAAATACTAATTTAAAAGTTTGACAGTATTTCCACTTACCATCAAAAAAAGTCTTATCCTTAAACTTATAATCACCATCATAACTAACACTACACCATTTACCAAGTAAATACATAATAGAAGTAGAATGACTTACTATTAAAATTTTCTTATTTTTATACTCATTCATTACCATCATAAGAGAGCCATACATTCTCTCTAAAGTTTCTCTTCTACTCTCGCCATCACCAATCTTATAGTCATAATCATTAAATTGATGAATTTCAAAATCACTTGGCAATTCACTTAAATTCTTAATACCATGACGTCTTTCATTAAATCCATCAGTAATATTTATAAGCAAATTATTTCTATAAGCAAAATACTTTGCCGTACTAATAGCTCTAGAAAAACTACTACTCCATACTACATCTAAATTACTAAACTCATCCATTAAACTAACTCTCTCAGCTAATCTTTCTCCATCAACACTTAAAACAGTCTTCTTATTAGAAGTATAAAAATCTTCATTACTATCAATCATCCCTAATTGTTTCTTTATTACTTCTGAGTGTCTTACTAAATATACAGTTGTCATATTACCTCCAAAACATTATTAGTACAAGTATATTATCTCACAAGTATTAATTATTTTCATTTAATTTTTTTATATGCTCTGCATTATTTAAAATATTTAGTTGATATTTTGCTATTTCACATAATATATCAAATCTCTCCTCTTTACTCTTACCATTTTTAATTAGTTCAGCATTATGTGACTCTAAATTAGACAAAACAGTTAATTCATTTATTGTTGCATAATCTCTTATATTTGACAATTTAGGCATTTTCGGATTAAGTTCTCGCCATTTTTTTGCGGTTGTATTAAATAAAGCAACGTTTAAAATGTCTGCTTCTTCTGCATACTTCAACCACTCTCTATCTTTATAATAATCAATATCTGGCAATATATAATTTTTTATAGCATCAGTATGTATTAAATAATTATTTTTTGTAAGTATTCTCTTAACATCCCATTCTCTATTTTTATTTTCTAAATCCTTCAATCTTTCAAACTCTTTTATTAAATACAATTTAAAAACCGGACTTATTGAAGAAGCAAATTCAAATGCTATATCTTTATGAGCATAGGTTCCACCATATTTTCCACGTTTGGAATATATCCCTATTGCATTCGTTCTTTCACACCACTCAGTAACACTCAATGTAAACGTATGAAGTCCTGCTGTCCTTCTAAACCCGTCGAATTCGACGGAATTAAAATTAGGATTATAAATTGATTCCCACGTTCCTAAAAACTCTAAAGTTATTCTATTTCTAAGCCAATTTCTTATAACATCATCAGCCTTTGACTTACCATCTTTAAACTTTCCAAAATCAGATATACAAATATAATCATTATCATCAATATTAGTTATATTTATTTTAATATTTTGTACCTCTATTATTTTATTTGACATATTCCACCTCCATTGATTTGTATTACCATACTATAATACAAACAAACGTTTGTCAATATGAAATTGTATATTATTTAATGTGAATTTTCCCTTAGAAAAATCCTTGCAAAATAAAAACGACTTTTTACAAGTCATTTTAAATTTCTACTCGAAGAAATCGAGTTTTCTATCATATTTGGTGCTCGTATCCGGACTTGAACCGGAACTCTATCGCTAGAAGTAGATTTTGAGTCTACCGCGTCTACCAATTCCGCCATACGAGCAACTACATATCAAGTATATCATACTTTTTTCATTTTCAAAATGTTTTAAAAAAAAAGAAGAAGCTACTTATATTTTTTACTATATAAAAGTAATTTATACATATCCCTTATCAAATATAGGAAAAACACTTGTCAAGTAACTGTCAAAAAAAAAGACACTATTATAAATGTCTTCCTTTATCATCACTTTTAGAAGTATCCCCAATTGATTTATCTCCAAACATCTTACCCATTTCACCCAAATCACTAGTACCAGGTCTAAAACCAGCAGTACCAGTACGAAATTTACTAGTATCATAGCCTTGCTGAGTCAACAACTTATCCAACGTTGCTACCATATCTTGAGTGAATGGCTTCATAGCAGCATTTAATCTCTGTTGTCCATCTCTAACCGTTTCACTTATTATTTGTTCATGTTGATTTAGCTTTTCTTGTGGTGTTAATATATCACCTTGTGATTGAACAGATTGCTCATATATTTCTTTATCCAATTGTTCTATAGGTTTATCATATATTTGCTCTAATTTACTTATACTAGCAACTCGATCAAGTGACTTTCTAGGCATTCTTTCTATTTCTTTTATAGTATTTAATACATGGACAATATTTTCTTTTGCTAATTGTTCGCCATAACCATAAAGTAACTCATCTAAATCACAACCATTTTCTTCATATAATTGCACACAATCGGCAAGAATACAAACACCCACAATTCGAGGATAATAATTATCCCCAAATTTTTCTATTAAACCTAATAAATTTCTACTATGAAGTGTTGAACTTGCATCACTAACACATGAAACAGCATTCACCAACCTACTATACATTTCACTATTACGCCTACTTCCTATTTCATGTGAGACAGTAGTATCTACATCTTTTATCCCAACTGATTTATCGGGAGACCTCTTAAAAACACGTAAAAGTGTCGAACCAGTTTTATGTGCACCATCATTATGCATGCGTCTCCATTCTTTTTTGGGAATGATTTCTTTTAAAAAATCGTTAACTACTTGATTAGCTTTTTGCCAACGCTCAGTTTTACTAACACCAACCTGCATTTCATCTTTAGTTGGTGATTGATCTACTATAGCTTCATTTTGTACTTTCTCAGAAGATACTATCTCATCCTTTTTATCACTTTCAGAAGACACACCATGAGAATCACTACTAATCTCCTGTGAAACATCTTCGCCCTTTTCTATCAATTTTTTCTCAAAGTCACTGCGAGTTAAAACAACATCATTATCTCCCGATACAAGACGATAAAGATCATATGAAGTTGATACATAACTATCAGTAAGCTTGCCCATATCACTACCATCTATCATTTTACAAGACCAATAGATCGGATTAACTTCTCCAGATTTTGCTACTTTCAAAGTTTGCATAGTAATTAATGCCGGTATAGTAAGATATTTCATATTACAAAACTCATTTGATCTATCATTTAAAAGTTCCGAAAAATCTTGAGAAATAATCTCACTAACTTCATCCTGTGATATATTTTCTTTTTTAGATTTAAAAACCCCACTCTTTCCAAATCTTGAATATACTTCTCGGTAAGCTAAAGAATTATGCAACATAGTTTTAGTTTTACTATCGTACACACTATTAAAACCAGCAGCCAAATATAAAGCAAATAACTTTTTTCCCTCGTCACCAAGAGTAATCTCTTCATTTCCAATTCTCATTGAAATATTTCCACTAAGCATATGATATACATTAGCAACATTATACAAATAATCTTGTGTCCCCATATCAAAACTATAATAATCTCTTGAAGCATCTTCGCTCTTTTCTATCAATTTTTTCTCAAAGTCACTGCGAGTTAAAACAACATCATTATCTCCAGATACAAGACGATAAAGATCATATGAAGTTGATACATAACTATCCGTAAGCTTGCCCATATCACTACCATCAATCATCTTACAGACTTGATAAATTGGATCGATTTCTTTAGTCTCTGCCACTTTTAAAGTTTGCCTCACAATCATTTCTACAGGATATCCAACACTCAAATTATCGTCTGAGACATCCCCTAAATCAGAAAAGAGATCAGAAAATTCCTGAGAAATAATTTTACTAGCTTCCACTCGAGATATATTTTCATTTACTGACTTATATAAACTACTATTACAAAATATTGAATAAAGTTTTTCATAGGCATCTGAAAAATGTATATTAGTAACAGGAATACCATGTCTATCATCTTCAATACCAGCGGCCAAATATAAAGCAAATAACTTTTTCTCTTCATCTCCAAGAATAATCTCTTCATTTCTAATTCTTATTGAAACATCCCCGTTAAGCATACGATAAACATTAGCAACATTATACAAATAATCTTGTGTCCCCATATCAAAACTATAATAATCTCTTGAAGCATTACTCATATCAATTCCTCCTAATTTATTATTACCTACATTTTATCATTATTAACAACTATTAGAGAATATTTATAACTTTATTATACACTTTTTTACAAATATCCAACCTATCTGACAACAAAAAAAAGACTCCTCAAAAATCATTTTAAATCTCTACTCAAAAGCATGAGTTAATATCAATATGGTGCTCGTATCCGGACTTGAACCGGAACTCTATTGCTAGAAGTAGATTTTGAGTCTACCGCGTCTACCAATTCCGCCATACGAGCAACTACATACCAAGTATATCATACTTTTTCTATTTTCAAAATATTTTTTCAAGAAAAAAGAAGAACCTACTCACTAACTTCTTCCTTATACTTAGAAGTATATAAGTCCGATTCCTCATTATCTTCCTTTTCACTTTCCTCAATAAAACTATTCATATCCGGTAAATCTTTAATTGTAGATAAACCAAAATAATCCAAAAACTCACTAGTAGTTTCATATAAAATGGGTCTACCAGGTAAATCACTTCTACCAACTTCTTTAATAAATCCTTTTGCAACCAGTTTTCTAATAATTTGTGTAGAACAAACACCCCTCATCGCATCTATTTGTACTCTAGTAATTGGTTCATTATAAGCAATAATAGCCAAAGTCTCTAAAGCTGCTTGACTCAAAGTATTGGTTTCAGGATTTTCTAAAAGTTTTTGATAATACTCTCTATGCTCATACTTAGTCGTAAGTTTAAATCTATTACCTAAAAAGTCTATTCTTAAACCTCTATTCTCATCTTCATAATCATGTTTTAATTCATATAGAAGTCTCTTAGACTCCTCTTCATCTATTTCAAGTACATCTTCTATTTGGTCAAAAGTAAGACCTTCCTCACCAACAACAAATAAAAGTCCTTCTAAAACCGCTTTTTTCATACCTACACCGCCTCACAAATAATATCATCAAAAGTTCCATCCTGTGTAATAGTAAGTTCATGACTCTTAGCCATTTCTAAAACTGCTAAAAAAGTCGCTATAACATACTCTTTAGAAACAACAGGGAAAAGTTCAAAAAACGATACTCTCTTCTTCGTCCTTAATAAATTTTTAATATCATGTCTTCTCGAAGAAACAGTAACTTCATTTACTGTAATCTTAGTCTGTAAAGGTTTAGTTTCTTTTTTTCTTTCCAAATACTTTTTAAAAGCCTCTACCAAATCATCTAAAGTAACATCAGTCGTAATACTAACATCTTCTTCAACATAATTTCTAATATTCTCAGGTGCTTTAGTATAAATCTCTTTTCTTAAATTTTCTTTGTCTTGAAGTACTTTAGTAATTTCTTTATATGCTTGATACTCTAACAATCTATTAACAAGTTCTTCTCTAGGATCTTCCTCTTCTCCTTCTTCATTCTTAGGATTAGGAAGTAATAATTTAGATTTTAATTCAATAAGTTCTGAAGCCATAACCAAATACTCAGATGCAATTTCTAAATTCATCTTTTCTTGTAAATCCAAATAATTCATATATTGATCAGTAATCTTTTCTATTTCTATATCCATTATATTCATTTTACTTTCTTTAATAAGATGTAGCAATAAATCTAATGGTCCTTCAAACTCATTAATCTTAAAATCCATATCAAGAACCTACTTTCTAATTATATCTACACTTATAAGTATAACAAATTTTTCCCATTAATAAAAATATATTTTACTTTTTAATCAAAACAATTATAATATACATAGGTGATTTTATGAAACAATTCACAATGCGTGATGAACATTTTATCTGTGAAAAATGTCACAAAGAAGTACCTCCCCTTGGCTACACAGCAAGAGATCATTGTCCATATTGTCTTTATTCTAAACATGTTGACATAAATCCTGGAGATCGAAAAAACACTTGTAAAGGTCTTCTAAAACCAATTGGTATTGAAAAATTTAAAGATACTTATAAAATACTTTATCAATGTGAAAAGTGTCAGAAACTTCATAAAAATATAGTCGCTAATGACGATGACATGAACATGATAATAAAAATATCAAGTAATAATTAAACCAGTCCAAACTCTTGAACTGGTTTTTATTTTAAACATTTACTTTTACCATATTAGTAGTATATCTATTACCCTGACTATCATAAATATGGAAAAGTGCATAATACTCTTTACTAGAATCTAAATTTTTAAACTCTAATTCAAAACCATCAGCAATCTTAAACTCAACTCCAGACATTGTTCCAGAACTTTCCCACTCTGTTGTATAATTTCCATTATCATCAAATATTTTATATGACATATTCCAAAATTGAACTAATTTCCAATCTTTAAGTTCAAAACTCACTTTAGGAGCAATCAGATCTTTACTCTTCTCATCAACTATTGGTATAGCACCAGTAATTACACCTTTAGGGTTATCATCATCTATAACAAACTCTACATACACTGCTTCATTAGTAAAATTCTCAGACATTCTACTACCCCAATTTTGAAGAATTGCCGGTATTAAATACTTAATATAATCTTTTCCTTTTTCAGATTCAAAAGCAGTTAAATAAACAGACTCTTTAGAATTATAAGCAATAATACCCTTTTTCTCAATTGTAGTACTAAAAACATTATTAGAAACAGTTATATCAGTACCCTTAAATCTAGGCATATAATACTTATCACTTATCTTCTCAAAAATAACATAATTAGCCGAACTATAATTCTTAGAAACATCCTCTGGTACAGTAACACTAATAATATCATTACTAATAGCAGGTACATTACTACTTAACTTCCAATTATTCATTCTAGTACCAGTAAGTTTAGAAGAAAAATTAGTAATAAAATTAGTATACTCTGTAGCAAAATTAAACTGTCTATATAAACCCATTACACTAGTAATATTTTTTTTATTTTCAAACGGAAAATATATAGAAACCCCATAAGTATCAGCTAAATCTGTTTTTTGATATACAATAAATGAATCTAACGCTTCCTTAACTTGTAAAGCCTTATCATTATAATTACTAGGTAATTTATTAATTAAATCACATAAATCAACTAAATCATAAATAGAATTAGCATTAACTCTTCCAAAAGACTTGGTCTGATTTCTTGTTCTAGATACGTTAGAATAATCGATTGTTAAATTATCATCTACATCTTTAAATAAATTATCAATTGTTTTCTCTACATCATTAACTTTTGCTAAATCAAGTAACGACAAAGTAATTCCTTTTGCCTTAAATGTCTGCGTATAATATTTTTCATAATAGTCTACAACTAACATTCCAAATTCTACTGTACTAGTATTACTTTTTAAATCTCCTAAAAATCTATAATCCCATCCATATCCTGGTTCTACTTCTTGTGAAGCAACCATGTATTTAGCATAATTAGATAATAAGGAAGCAACTTCAACACTGGACATTAAACAAGCATCAAACCCGATCATTTCTAGTTTTTTATTTTTAAACGGACTATTATCAAATGCTTGTTTTAATTTTGGAATTGTAAGACTACCCATAAAGTTTTGATCTAATCCATATCCATATACTGGACCTCCTCCATGATCCCATAAGATTAAGCTATATTTTGATGCTTTATAGTTTTTATAACCATAGTTTAAAAAACTTGCTAAAGTATTTGAATCAGTCATACTAACTTTTTCAAATTCTTCTAACTTCTCCAACGTACCAGTTTTATTCACTTTAAAAATTGCATTTTTATCACTCGGTACATTTTCATTTTGCCATTTTTTACTACCCCCAGTATAAATTAGAATATTAACTTTATTAAAATCCGCCTCAGAATTAGTAATCTCATTAATATCAAGTGAAGCAGCAGCATATTTAGACTCCAAATCGGATCCTATCATGTAAATCATAATAGTTCTTTTCCCAGATAAAAATGCAAAACCATCAGTCATAAAATACATTACAGCAACCAAAAAAATAATCATCGCTGGTACTAATATTTTAAAATTAATAGTTTTCTTAAACTTATTACTAGTATTATTATAATTAATACACATTTCATTATTATTAACATTGTTGTAATTAGAATTTATATTACCATTAAAATTATTGTTATAATTCTGATTTATATTAGTATTAAAGTTATTATCATAGCCTTGATTCATTTTGGAATCAAAATTAGAGTTATTAAAAGAAGCACTATTACTCTGATTACTATAATTTACAGAATTAGTTGGTGTAGAAAAAACATCAGTAAAGCCTCCATTATCATGTTTTTTCTCATTATTAGTATTTAAATTATTACTACTAACTTGCACATTATTATTAGTACTATTATTATTGTCAATACCATTATTAATATTATGATCAACTCTACTAATATCATCCCTATAATTAGGATTAAAAGCACTATTAGCTGGAGATGTAAAAACATTAGTAAATCCATCATTACCACGTTTTACTCCATTACTCTTATCTGTAGAATTACCAACAGCAATCTTTCCACCACACAAATTACAAAACTTAGCATCATCAGCTAAATTAGCCCCACATCTATTGCATCTCATCCTATCACCTACATTATTCTAATAATAGAATAACATATTTAGAAAGAAAAAAACAGATATAAATCTGCTAATTTCTTGGCTTAAATATAAGAGCAAATATAAATGAAAATATAATAGCAGCCGTAATACCTGTAGCTGTCAAATCAAACATTCCCATAAGTATTCCAACAACACCTAAACTATTAGCTTTAGCTAAAGCACCATGTATAAGTGAATGTCCAAAACTAGTTATCGGTACCATTGCTCCCCCACCTACAACTTTAATAATATAGTCATAAAAACTAAAACTATCCAATAATGCTCCAACAACAACTAAAATACTAGTAATATGCCCTGGAGTTAACTTAGTATTATCTAAAATTATTTGTGAAATCATACATACAAATCCACAAAACAAAAATGAATTAATAAAAAGCACTATACCACCTCCAAACTAATAGCATGAGCAATAGAATTAATATTTTGTTTTTGATACAAAAGCGTTGGTGAAAATAAAGCTCCCGTTGCAATTAATAAAACTCTTTTTAACTTCTTAGTCTTAAGTTGATTATAAACGTATCCATAGTTTACCAATGCACTACACACCGGACCAGATCCCCCTGCCAAAACTTCTGGTTGCTTTTCTAAATCATAAAGCATTACTCCACAATCATTATAATTCTTACTTAAATCCATTTTATAATTAACTTCCATATAATCTTTAACAATCTCTTTTCCATATCTTCCTAAGTCCCCAGTCAAAATCAAATCATAATACTCCGGACTTCGTCCTGTCTCATCAAAATGTCTCTTCATAACATCAATTGCTGCTGGAGCCATAACTCTACCCATATCATTAGGATCATTCTCATCCATATCAATAATTCTACCTAAAGTAGCACAATCAACTTTAACATCAGTCTTTTCATTAACCAAAACAATCGAAGCCGCACCAGTTGCCGTAAATGTTGCACTTCTAGGTCTAGGTGCTCCATACTCCGTAGGATTTCTAAATTGTTTTTCACAACTCATATTATGAGAAGAAACTACACATAAAGCATTTTTTACTTGTTTGCTATTTATAAAATTAGAAGCAATTATCATCTCCAAAACACTACTACTACAAGCCCCATACACCCCTATAAAACCATTTCCATATCCTAAAGTCCCATAAGTAGAAGCCGTAATCTGATTAAGTAAATCACTTCCCAGTACAATATCAAATTCATTCTTTAAAATTCCAGTCTTCTTAACAGCATAACTAAGTGAATCTCTAACTAATTTTATCTCTGCCTTCTCCCAAGAATCTTCTCCAAAATATAAATCATTATAAGTCTTATCAAAATACTTTTTTAAAGGTCCTTTCTTCTCATAAACTCCTGCAACTAATGCCGTATCTTTTACATAAACATTATTATACTTAAATGTCATTTTCCACCTCCTATTAAGAATCTAACCATTCCAAAAAACCAAGCCGCAACAACTCCATATAAAATAACAGAACCTGCTAACTTAAAAATATTAGACCCAATTCCATATATCGGTCCTTCTTTTTTATAATCAAGTGCTGCACTAGTCATAGAATGTGCAAACCCTGTAATAGGTATCAATAAACCACACTTAAACTTTGTCACTAACTTATCAAAAAAACCTAAAGCCGTAGATAAACTAGCAATAAATATCATAATAATAATCATAAATGTAGAAGCTTCAGTCCTAGAAATATGATAAAGACAACATAATAATTCAATTATTCCTTCACCTAACATTCCAACTATTCCACCAACTATAAAAGCAACTAAAGCATTTTTTCCTCTAGACTCCTCAGCTTTATGCATATCCGCAATTTTTTTATAACTCTTTTTATCCATAATCATCACCAGTAATAGCATTTCCAAAATAAATAAAATAATACAAAAAAACTTAAGAATATTTCGTCTTAAGTTATAAAGCCACTCTTAATTTTTCTAAAATCTTACCTTCTTTTCTAGAAACCTGCACTTGACTAATACCAAGCTCTCTACTTGCCTCACTCTGAGTCATATCTTCATAATATCTAGCAACAATTAAATTTTTCTCTTCATCAGATAATCTACTAAGCTCTCTTCTTAAATCTAAAATTTCTGGACTAGTTTCCTTATCGTATGAAGCAACAGAATTATAAAACTCAGGAAGAGCCTCATCAACACTATAATCTAAACTTTTAACATCCAAAGCCGCCACTCTTGCTTCCTCAATCTTTTCCTCATCTATTTCTAAAAATAAAGAAAGCTCTGTAGTAGTTGGTTCTCTTCCTAATCTTTGACTCATCTGTTCACTAGTCTTCTCAATACATTGATTTAATTTAACTAAATCACTAGATACCTTAACAAGACCAGCTTCTCTAACATATTTGCGTACTTCTCCAAGTACATAATAATAGGCATACGTCGAAAACTTTGTATTTAAACTACTATCAAAATTATGATATGCATTAATTAATCCAATCATTCCTACTTGATACAAATCATCTTTTTCAAAATACTTTGTATATCTTTGAATAATACCATATACTAATCCCTCATAATTTAATAGTTCTTCCATATTCTCCTTTCTAAATACTAAAACAATTTAAGGCCTCAAACTCATCTTTTACATAAAACAGTCTTGATGAGTCCCTAATTTCCTTAAATACATCGCTAAGTCCACATAAAACAACTTTTCCACAACTTAAAAATATTTCAATTAGTTTACTTTGAAAATCCTTAAAAGTAGTATCATCAGTCTTTTCTACATAATTAAAATCAAATATAAAAAAATGCATTCCTTGTTTATAAAGTAAATAATCTATTTCTTCATCCAATCTTTTAAATGTTTTATTAGTTAAATCACCTTCCAATTTAATTACTGTAACTCCTTTAACCACTCCCACATCCATTTCTAACATGAATCCACCTCTCTATATTAATATAATGTTAACTACACTAATTATCTACCTATTAGACAAAAAATAGCAAAATATTCGTTCGACAAATTATAACAAAAAAATAGAAAAGCCTAAACTTTTCTATTGTAATTTTAAAATATATGGATTACTTGCTGTTCCATCTCCATCTTCAACTTTAATATCATGCATTAACGAAATAGCTGGTCTAATATAATTTTCATCAGTCACATAATTCCTTTTTATACTAATCTTATTTATATACATCGAAATATAATTAATACCAAGATAATGATAATTAACCTCATCAGGTGATAAAGTCCAATAATTATATGGAGAGGTTCTTAAATAAGTTCCCCCTAAAGAAACTTCATCTATTGTAAGTAATGCTACTGGATACGTAAGTCCATTACCCACTGATAGTCTATCATTAGCATTAGTACAAACAATAGAGGGTTTACTGTACTTACCATTCACAAAATAATTATCATCTATAACTGAATCCTTACTCTTTAAACTTCCTGAATAAAATGTCCTGTCATTACACCAGTCAGTATTTTCCAAATACTTAGTATAGTTTGAAAATAAAGTTGACCAAATAGTATCTACTTCTTGCTTTACTTTTGAACTATTTTTATTACTAAATATTTTACTCTTAATTGTATCTAATGTATCACCATTCGTCAATGCATAATAACTAATATCTATTTTATTTGTCTCTGAAGAAACTGTATTAGAAACCATATAATTAACAGTACTACATGTATTAGAAGTACTAAAACAAGTATAATTATAGCCCTTAGTTAAAGCCGCAATTTTACTAGGTAAAGAAATAGCAGTTAAACTAACAGTATCCTTTAATGTATATGTTGTACCATTCCAAGTAACATCATTACCAAATATCCATTTAGTATTATTTCCTTGTGTTTGAAGTGCTGACAAAGAAGTTCCATTAGATAAAGTAATATAATCAAGCCTATAACTAGTACTTGTATTTTTTAATAAAGAAGAAATATAGTAAACACTAGTACACGTATTTGAATTATAACTAGGACAAACATAATAACCATTTAAGTCCATATCAACATATTGAGTCGCTAAATAATCAGTAGCATCTGTTATTGTATAATTACCATTACTATAAGAAACACTTTTTCCTATCTTTAAAACACCAGGTATATAATTTGCCGTTTTATTAGAACCAGAAAATATATAAACAGGAGAAGTACAAGACCTGCTTCCTTCAAGACAAGTATATTTATTTACCTGTAATGCTGAGTTAAAAGCAACAGCACGAGATGAAGAAATAGTATAAGTAGAACCGGAATTAGTCATAGCAGTTCCAAAATAATACTTAGTTGTACCCATTGCCTTCGAAAGAGAAATTGTTTTTGATTGACTAATATCCAAAACATTACTCCATGTCGCAGTCTTAGAAAGATTTTGTGTTTTAATCACATCTCCATACATATAACCAACATGTGCTAGTGAATCTGAATTATCATTAAATACTGTAAGTTTTAATCCCTTAGAAGCCTCACGACAGTTACCAGACAAATAAGAACCATCATAGACTAACTTAACTCCACCAGTAGAAGTAGTTCTAACTATTTTCCAACACATATTACCAAAAACTACATTATTATTAGTAACATTTCCATGGTAATAATGAACAGGATACTCATCATTAGCAGTTGAATAATACGTATAAACACCATTGCCACTACCAACAGCATTAGCTGTATCTAAAGTTGCTGCGCTAGCAACAACATCATATAAAGTTGCACTACCAGCCATAGTACCATCTAAACTCTTATTAAGACTAACCTTTGACCATTTAGCCCTATAAGTTACATTCTTATATGGCATTATAAAAGAACCATCATTATTAATTTTAATACCATCAGTAACAAGTTCCCATCCTTTAAAACTATAACCATTACACTTTGGAACTTGACTAATAGGTTTAACAACATCATATATTCCAGTTAAAGTATTACTAGGCATATTAGTAACAGTACATGAGGCTGGAGTATTAGAATCATATATGACATTAAAAGCAGTAGCTAAAGTTGGGGTATCAATACTTTCTAGTCTATCCTCAACACCATAATATGAATAATTAACAAAAGTAGTATCTGTAACAGGTAAAATATCCCCAATATTATAATCAGAAGAAGCCTCTACATAAATAGTCATACTAGCTTTACCACCAGCTCCAAATGAAGAAGTCATTAAATTCCACTCTACAGAATGATCCGATAAAATATCTGCAGTACCATTAATAGTTTTCACATTAAGTATTTTAAAAGGTTCCCTAAAATAATCACCTAAAACAAAAGAATCATAATAATCTTGCCCAAAATAAATATTAGAAAGAACATTCCAAGCATTATTAGCATTAACTACAATCTGTTCATCACTAATATTTTTAATCTCTTGAACAACTTCATCACCCATTTCATACTGTATTGCTAAAAAAGAAAGATTAGAATAATTATTTTTTAATTCCTGATATATAGAAACCTCCTTAGGAGAATCAATAACTGGTTTTCCATCTGTTACAAATACAACTTTAACATTCTCAGCATCTTCAGGAGTATATCCTTCCATAAACTCTGCTATTTTAGAAAAAGCACTATAATAACTAATCTCTTTTTTAGCAGCTCTAGACTCATTTAAAAAACCATCAAGTGCTACATTCAAACCAGTATCATCATAAGAAAAACCAGTTATTAATGAAGCTGTATTATTAAATCCAATTAAGGCAACTCTATTCCTACCATTATCAAACATATTAGTAAGCATTGTCTTAATAGCACTAGAAAAATTCGAATTACGCTCATTTAAAGAACCATCTACTACTAAAATATAATCTGTAGAACTCCTATTTTCAGGAGCTATTGTATTAAGATTATATGTAATCATTGCTTTATTCTTAGAAATCCATGTCGCATATTTAGTAATCTTCCAAGCCCCTTCTTCATTAGCATCATAATCAAAAGCACTAGATGTATAAACAACCGAAGGAACTGGTAACTCAACAGCAAAAGAATTAGAAAACACAATTATAGAAACAGAAACTAAAAGAACAAAAATAAGTCCACATTTAAATAAATTGTTTGAAAAATAATTATATAGTTTCTTCATCTAACACCTCTATAAATTAAAACCTTTTCTCCCACTTAATCATCTTAGCATGTATTACAAACTTTTCTCTTGTATCATAACAAGTTGCTAACGTAAGTATTTTATCACTTGGTTCTATTTCTAAATCATCATATTTAACTAAACTTCTGTTTTTAATTAAATCTATAAAACTTAAAAACTTCTCATTATTATCATAACCAGTATATAAATAATCATTAGTATTCATAATTCTATAAATACTAAATACTTGAAAAATATAATTATTATAAGGTGTCGAAATATAAACTAATTTCTCACTAGCATCTTTATTAATTAAATCTCTTAAACTTCCAAACATACTGCCATCTACTCTACCATGTCCATAAATAATATTATTACTAACTAAATCATCTATATCATTTCTATAATCTGTATATATCCATCCTGCATAATTAAAAGATTTATCATATGAATGAGTTAAATAGTAAGAATTGTCCTTATGTTTAACTACTGGATAATTAACAGAAGTCTCAGGTACTTTTATCCAAGCTACTACTTCATCATTAATTTTAGATAGTTCAGTAAAATCAACTGATAAAAAAGTACTTACTGGATTAATTTCAATTTTTGTAACCTCTTGTACAATCTCGATTCTTTCTTTAGTTTTTTTATTGTCTTCAATCCAATTTACAATATTAAAAAAAGAAAAGAGCATAGCAAGTAAAGAACAAGCTAATACACTAATTGCAATTAACTTTTTCCTCATAGTCATGCCCCTTTCTATAAAATTTCTATATCTTCATTTTTGTTTATATCATTATTAACATTATTAGTATCATTTGTTTTAGCTTCAACGAAAGAACTATAGTTATTATTAATATTATTTTGTTCACTAAGTAAAGTATCATTAGTTATATCAGTATTACCATTTTGATTAGTTGAACTAGAAATAACACTACTATCAAAAGAAATATTATTATTTACTAAATTATCATTTAAAATCTCATTTGTAGTAACTTTATTTTGAACTCCATCATGAATATTTAATGGTTCATTATTAAAATTATTAACTATATTATTAGTATTTATATTTCTTTCTCTTCTCTTTTTAGCAAACTTTTTCTTATCCCTTAGAACAATAAATAATACAAAAATTAATATTATTAGAACTAGAAGTAAACTTAAATATAAAATTTTCTCATCTTTTCCTAATTCTTTTTTTACAGTAGTACTTTCTAAAACTTCAGGACTATATTCAACTCTAGTCCCACGTACTAATAATCTATGTGTGTTTATCGCATACGGCGTACAAGTAACTAGTGTTACATAGTCTTCTCCTTTCTGAAGTTGTAAAGCTTCAACATTAGATGGTTCTACAACAAGTACTTGATCTACTTTATAAGCAAATACCTGATCTAGAATATAAATATAAAACATATCTCCCTTTTGGAGTTGATTCAAATCGGTAAATAGTCTTGCTGAAGGCAATCCAGAGTGAGCTGATAATACAGCATGTGTAGTATCCCCTCCTACTGGAAAAGAACTACCTTCAACATGACCAGCACCTTTTTGTAAAACTTCATCACTTGTACCATGATAGATAGGTATTTTAACATCTATCTTTGGTATTTGTAAATATCCCATCATTCCATTATCTCTAACGTTTAAAATATTAAGATACTCATCAGATGCTGATTTCTGAGTATTACTAAATGCATCAACAATAGCTGTACCAGATATTCTACTATTGTAACGTCTAGCTGCTTCAATCATTTCTGCATTCTTATTATCAGTATTATTAGAAGTATCACTAGAATAAGCAGTAATTACTTCAACTGCTTGATTAGAGTTAATATAATTAATAACAACAGGATACAACATTATAGATAAACCTATTATAATAAATAATGAAAATATTATAATAGGTAATTTTTTCTTCAAATTATTCAGTTACTTCTTCCTTTTTATTACGATAAACAATTATAGCAACAGCAGAAGCACCAATTACAAGTAAACCAATTAAACTAAATAAAGAAGTACCAGATCCACCAGTAAATGGTAATGAACCTGCTTCATATGCAGCTATATCAGCCCTATAATATCCAGTAACTGTACCAGCAGTTGCTCCAGGAATTTTAACTTTTACAGGAACAGCATCTTTAGGTAATGTATAACCAGCAGCAGTAGAAACTTGTTTTAAATAATAAGTACCAGCTTTAACTCCTGCAAGACTTCCTCTACCATTGCCATCAGTTGTAAATTCTCCAACTTTAGTATTTAAAGATGAATCACTGTAAACTTCAAATTTAACTCCAGATAATTTAACTGAATTATCTTTATCTGAATAAATAAATGCTTCGATACCATAAGTAAATGCTGAAACGTTAACAGCAGCAGTTGTAGTAGTTCCAGTACCATATGGATCATTAGCATAAGTTAATGTTGCACTATTTAAGTTTCCTCCATCACCTAAAGTAGCGCCAGTATTTAACTTAGCTTTATATTGAACAGTAACAGTTGTACTATCAATATAACTAACATTAAATACTATAGTAAGCTTTTGTCCAGTAATTGTTGCAGTAGCAACAGTTTTACCAGAAGAATTTTTAAATGTACCATTAGTATTAGTTAAAGTTGTACTACCATACTTAATAGAAATTGTACTTAAAGCTGATAATGTAATACCAGTTCCAACAGTATCATTAATAGTATACGTAGTATTAGTAGCATTAGTTGGGAATTGTGGAACAGTTCCTACTAAAATATAACTAAATTCCTCTCCTACAGAATAATTTCCATCTTTTGATCCTTCCGAACCAATATACTTAGTAAGTGATGCTGAACTAACTTTAGCTTTAATTGTAGCATTACTAATTACCCAAGTACTACCACTTGGAGTAGGAATAACATTTGCAACCATTACTGCAAAAACATTATTAGTAATACTAGGAATAACTAAATAAGCACCAACAGCAACTGATCCAGTAGCATTAGTACCTGATGTTGTTAAAGCAGTACTAGTAACACTATTTGTTTTAACATAAGCAGCATAAGCACTAACTAACTTGTCTAATGTAGATTGCGTTCTAGTAGAACCTGATGTAATATCTCCAGAAGTTAATGCATAATATTGCTCAACTGTAAGATTCTTATAAGTAGTACTAGAAGCTAAAAATGCTTTAAAACTAGTAGTAAACTCATAAGTAAATACATTAGATGTAGAGTTATAATAAACATCTAAAACTTTGTAAGCAACCAATTTATCAGTAGAGCTAACATTAGAAACAGTAATAGTTCCAGTATTAGTTGCCAATAAACTACTAGTATCAGTTGTACCCTTTTTACTACTATCTGTTGTAATAGTAACTGCATCTACATTTAAAAACATTCCAAAAGTAAATACAGCAATCAATAAACCAATAATTTTCTTTTTCATTTAATACACCCTTTCTTAAATATATATAACAAACCACTATAAAACACCAACCTATATAGATTTGAAGCTATCTATAAAAGTAAGTACTTATAATAATTAGTTACCCATAATAATTAACCTACCCTATAATATATTTTAAACTTAAATAAAATTTTTTTCAATACTATTATAACTAAAAAAAGACCTTCTTATTAAGAAAGTCCCCTACCCTTATCTCTATTTTTATATAATGTAAATCCAACTACTGCAGATACTATTACTATCATACCAATAATAGTATAAATAATAGTACCAACTCCACCTGTATATGGTAATGAAGGAGACTTAGTAACTGGCATTTCAACTTTATAATATCCATCAGTAGTACCAGCAACTGAACCAGTAATTTTTACTTTCATACTTGTCGTAGTAGCAAGTTCATATCCTGTAGTAGCTTTAGTATTTTTAATATAATAAGTACCTTCAGAAACCCCTCTTAAAGTTCCAATACCACCACTACCAGTAGTTATTGTACCTACTTTTTTAGTTAAACCAGAATCAGAATAAACATCATAATAAGCTCCAGAAAGTTTAGTAGAAGTATTACTCTTATCATAAGCCAACAACTCAATTCCATAAGTATAAACAGTTGTAGTAAAAGCAGAAGTTGTTGTTGTACCAGTACCATAAGGATCATTAGAATATGTCAAAACAGCACTATTTAAATTACCAACAGTACCTAAAACAGCACTAGTATTTAACTTAGCCTTATATGAAATACTAACCGCTGTACTATTAACATAGTTTGGATTAAAAGTTATTGTCAATTTTTGACCACTAATACTAGCAGTTGCTACTGTATTACCAGAAGAATCTTTAAAAGTTCCATTACTATTATTTAAAGTATCACCATCTGTTATAGTAATATCACTCAAACTAGTAAAAGTTAAACCTGCACCTAGAGTATCATTAATTATATAAACTCTATTAGTCGCATTAGTTGGATATGTAGGAAAAGTAGCAGTTAAATAATATGGAATAGTATCACTTAAACCATAAGATTTAGTAACAGTTCCAACAGCACCAACTGACTTAGAAACAGATGGAGCTGAAACCTTAGGTTCAAAATACATATCAGTTTTTGCCCAATTACCTTTACTATCAGAATAAATAACCGGATTAACAACCATTACAGAATATATTTTAGTTGTAGTAATAGGGAGTAATAAATATGCACCAGCAGGTAAAGACAAGAGAAAGTCTCCCTGTAAATCAGTTGTTATAGAATTTTTTCTTAAGTATGTCGCATAAGTACTAGCTAACTTATCCAAATTATTAGACGTTAAATTATAATACTCTGCTACAGTCAAATTTTTATAAGTTGTATTACTTGCCAAAAAAGTTTTAAAAGTACTAGTAAACTCATATGTTATAACATTACTAGTAGAATTATAAAACGAATCTAATAATTTATATGCATAAAAAGTATCTAGATCAACAGCATCAACATTCATCTCTACAGTACCAAGAGTAGTTATCAAATAACTATTAGGATCAACTGTACCTTTAGTATTAGTATCAACGGTAATATCAATAGCTCTTACATCAAAAAACATACAAAAAATAAAAACAATTACTACCCAAATAATATTTTTTCTTTTCATAAAACATCACCCTATCATATATACTATACATATATAATAACCAAAACTGCAAAAAAAAACAAGCTATAAAACTAAGCTTGTTCTTGTTCTTTTTTTCTATTATATAATACGAATAGTAAAATTGCACTAACTACAGTAACTAAACCAATCATAGTATATAAAATTGTACCAATACTACCAGTAAAAGGTAATGTACCAGCTTCAAATGCAGATACTTCAGCTATATAGTAACCTTCATCAGTTCCTTCTACAGAACCTTCAATTTTTACTTTAACTTGAACTGCATCTCTAGGTAAATTATAACCAGGAGCAGTAGAAACTTGTTTTAAATAATAAGTACCTTCAGCAACACCTGGTAAAAGAGCTTTACCATTAGAATCAGTAGTTACTTCACCAATTTTATTAGTTAAATCAGGATCTGAATAGATTTCAAATTTAACTCCTGATAATACAATACTATGATCTTTATCAGCATAGATTAATACTTCGATACCATAAGTAAAAGCTGAAGCATTTACTGCTGAAGTTGTATTAGTTCCAGTACCATATGGATCATTTGAATAAGTTAAAGTTGCACTATTCAAGTTACCAGCAGAACCAACTACTGCACTACTATTTAATTTAGCCTTGTATTCAACAGTTACTGTTGTACTTTGAACATAATTAGCATCAAAAACTATAGTAATTTTTTGTCCTGAAATTGTAATTGTTGCAACTGTATCACCACCAGCATTTTTAATTACACCATTAGAATTAGTTAATGTAGTTGCACCATCTTTTACAACAATACTACCAATATTAGATAATGTAATACCAGCACCAACTGTATCAGTTATTGTATAAGTTTTATTAGTAGCATTAGTTGGATATTGTGGAACAGTTCCTACTAAGAAGTAAGAAAATTCCTCGCCAACAGAATAGTTACCATCAACATGTCCAATACTTCCAATTGACTTAGTAACTGATGCAGAACTAATTTTAGCTTTAATTGTTGCATCATTGATAACCCATTCGCTACCATTAGCAGTTGGAATAACATTTCCAACCATTACTGCATAAACATTTATTGTGGATTTAGGAATAACTAAATAAGCACCAGCCGGAACAACAGCACCAGTAGCTCCCTCTCCTGCTTGGTAAGTTAATGTTGCACTAGTTGTAACAGAATGAGTCTTTACATAAGCAGCATATAAACTAACCAATTTATCTAATGTAGATTGCGTTCTAGTAGATCCTGATGTAGTATCACCAGAAGTTAAAGCATAATATTGTTCTACAGTTAGATTTTTATAATCTTTTGTAGTAGCTAAGAAAGCTTTAAAATCACTAGTGAACTCATAAGTAAATACATTAGTTGAAGCATTATAAAATGTATCTAAAATTTTATAAGCAACTAATACATCAGTAGTAGGAGCATTAGTAATATTAATAGCAGCTTGATTAGTTACTAGAGCACTATTAGTATCAACAGTACCCTTTTTACTTGAATCAGTTGTAATTGCTTCTGCATTAACATTTAATACAAGACCAAATGTAAATATAGCAGCTAACAACCCTATAATACTTTTCTTCATAAAATAATCGTCCTTTCTTTACTTTTATATATAACAAACCCAATCCAAATATCATTAAAATATTTACGAGCTGCAGTTACTCATATTCATCTAAACAACATCTGAATAAAGATCTTGCTATCTTAAATTAACATATTTTATCTAAATACTTTTTTAAATAGTATCATCTGAAATATTAGAAGTATTATCTTGAATATTAGTATTCAAATTATTATTAACTTCATTACTAGCATAACTACTATTATTAATTACATCAGTATTACTAACATCACTATTAGTACTTACTACATTAGTACTATTAACTTCATCACTCTTTTTCTTCTTTTTAAGAATAAGTATAATAGTAACAATAAATATAACTAAGGCTATTCCAAATATAGCAATATACACATATATTGAATCAGCAGTATATGGAGGTTCTACTCCACCACCAGGATTAACATTTAATGATCTAGCCTCAGTCTTAGCAAAAACATCTAAATCATACATATGTATATCTTGAATTTCATTATAATTAGGTAAACTAACTAAAAGCGGTCCAGAAGAATACTCATAATCCTTTGTCTTCATACTATCAACTCTAATTAAATATAAACCTACTTTTAAATCTTTAAATACAAATTGTCCATTACCATCAGTCTTAGTACTAGTAATATAATTAATATTATTATCAGTTATATACTTATTAATTTTAACAGTATAATCATTCCATTCAAAACTTTGTAATTTATTAATATCAGTAGTAAAACCCGTAAAACCATCAATATAAGTAAACTCAGCCATCTCATTCATATCAGCTATTTTATATAAGTAAACATTAGTATCTGTTATATTAAAATCACTGTAATTATATTTACCAATAATACTACATACCCTATTAACTTCAATCTCTGCATAAACATTAGTAATGGTAAAAAAGAAAGCTACAACAAATGCCATTAATAATTTAATTCTTTTCATTTATATAATCCCCTCTTTCTTTCTCATATATAATACATATCCACAAGATGAAACAACAATAATGATAAGTCCTGTCACAATATACGGTATATTACCAACACCACCTGTATTAGGTAGCATATTGATTTTTGAACTTTTAACAGTAAAAGTAAAGATACCATTCGATCCAGGAACAGAAACATTGTTTCCTCCATAAAGGATTAATGAACCATCTTTAGAAACTCTAAGTCTAGCTATTTCAAAGTCCGTAGTCATCATATATCCCGATGGAACCTTAGTTTGTTTTAAATAATATATAGTATTTGGAATTAATCCTTTAAAATCATCACCTGTTGCCACTACTGTTGTACAGGAGGAATCACTACATAAAGAGAAATTTCCACCAGTTAAACTAGAACTAGTACTAGCATCAACTAAATTAATTTTAAGTTCAATATTAGCAACTTTAAAGTGTGCTGACACTTTATAATCCTTCGTAGTATCTAAATAATAATAATTATTAGCAATAGCACCAGTAAGTTCTACTGTATTAACATAATCTTTAACTACATCACTACCAGCTGTAAACTTAGCAGTAAGTGTAACACTACCACCAGCAGCTATTGTACTTATCTTAGCAATACTATCACTAAGTATTGTATAATTGCTACCAGTATTAAATGTAGCACCATCTAAATAATCCTGTACCATAACATCATTTATTGCGATACTTGCATTATTTTTAACTGTTATCTGGAAGTTGACAACTTCTCCATTTTGATAAATTGATTTTTGATTTGGAATTGTTATTGTTATTGTTGGTACAAAGTATCCTGAAAAACGCATCCATTCACCATAAATAACAACATCCTCTTCCGGCATTTCAAAAGTTGCTGACTTATACCAACCTAAGAACTTATATCCAGAAGCAACTGGCTCAGATGCAACTGTAACAATCTCACCTGGAGCATAAGTAGCTGATGCTGGTAATAAACTATCAGCATTACTTGGAATAACAGCACCTTGGAATTGATAAGAAACTGTATATTTTATTTGTTCAAACCTACCAATTATTGTTACATTAGAACTTGGCATTTGGAATATTCCATCACTAAGATCAACTGTTGAAGACCAACCTAAGAATCTATATCCGTTAATAACATCTCCAACTTTTAAAGTATCAAGAACAACATCATCACCAGCACCATAAGACTTAGTTGTTGGAGCAACGAATCCCTCTGGAAGCGGACCAGAAATACTATAACTAACATTATATTTAGTCTTAGCAGTAAAGCTACCAGTAAATGTTACATTCTTACTTGGCATTGTAAATGAATTATTAGAAACAGTAACATCACTCGTACTCCAACCAGAGAATGTATATCCTGCAATTGTTGGATTAGCTTCAACTCCTACCGTTGTACCTCCACTATAAGAACCAACTTCTGGAACTGGAGCACCATCAGGTACTGTACCAGTATATTTATAAGTAACAGTATATAACGTAGCTTCTTCATCACCCATAAATACATGTACTGTATTTGACTTAAACGTAAAATTATTTTCTCTAGCAAACGCTGTATTATAAAAATCAAGTCTTTTACCCCTTGGTAAAGAAGGCGTTGTTGTAACAATACCAACAGTTAATTTACAACCTGCTTGTAAATTTTTAACTTTAAAAGAAACAGTTCTTGTAGTATCATCATAGACTAAACCAGCACTATCACCGACTACATAACCAGGGCAACTACTACCATCACTACGCTTAACAGCACCAATTGTACCATCACTAGTAGTAACAAAGTTTTTAAAAGTCAATCCATCAGGTAATTTATCTTCAACATAAATATAATCACTATTGACATTAGCTGTAACAGTATCACTAGAAGAAACAGCGGTAGCATCTTTACCATCCAATATAATAAGTCAAATCACTATTAGGAGCAACTCTAGCACCATCATCTAAAGGAACTGCAAAAGATCTGTTTATAAGAACAATTAAAAGAGCAACAAATAAAGATATAGATAAACCAAAGATTACAATCTTCTTCTTGTCTTTCATATTGCATCTCCTCTCTCCTATCATACTAGTTTTATTATAGCAAAACCAAAATATAAATTCAATACATCAAAAAAAGATATTAACAAAAATTAATATCTTCATACAAATAAATATTCTGGTTTTTTATAATTTAAAGAATAATTTTTATCATCTATATATTTATCAACTAAAACTACTCTTTCCTCTTCTAAACTCTTTGGAACATCTATTATTCTTTGATTTCTAGAACCTCTAAAATAAATATCTAAGCTTTTTTCTTCTAAAACAAATTTACCATCTACCAAAACATCAATATATTCTAATAGTTTTCTTTGTTTTGGATTATTAATAATAGTTTCATATGTAAAACCAGTATAACACCAAACATTAAGTCCCAACTCTTTAGCAGCCTTACATATTTCTATACAGGCATCACTTTGACACAATGGATCTCCTCCGGATAAAGTTATTCCATCTTGTCCTTCTATATTTTTTAACTCTTCAATAACTTCATCAACATCCATTAAAAATCCACCATTAAAATCATGGGTCCCAGGGTTATGACAGCCTTTACAATTGTGTGGACACCCTTGAGTCCACACAACTGTTCTAATTCCTTCACCATCAACTATTGAATCTGGTTGTAAATCAGCAGCTAATCTAATTTCCATTATTTTGTCTCTTTTAATAGTTCTTTAACACCAGAGTGTTTTACGCGGTCTCTTTCTTCTGCTCTTTTACCATTATTAAATCTTGAAACATCTCCTGCTAAATAACCAGTAACTCGTCTTATTCTTTCGAACTTTTCTCCTTCTCCAACTATTTTTTCCATAAAAATTCCTCCTATTTCTAAATTATTTTTTTATCTTCCACAACACTCAGGTGCTGTAATTTGTTCTATTGGAACCCCCTCAAATTCATGTCTTCCACAACCTGGACAAACATCATTAATTACACCAACATATCCACATACTGGATCTCTATCTACTGGATGGTTAATAGCTCCATAACCAATACCAGCTTCTTTCATTATACGAATAACCTTTTCAAAAGCATCAACGTTACTAGCAACATCTCCATCTAACTCAATATAAGAAATATGTCCACCATTAGTTAATTCATGATAAGGTGCTTCAGTCTTAATCTTATCAGTAATACTAATATTGTAATAAACTGGTACATGGAATGAATTAGTATAATATTCTCTATCAGTTACACCTTTAATCTTTCCATAAATTGCTTTATCAATAGATGTAAATCTTCCAGATAATCCTTCAGCTGGAGTAGCTAAACAAGTAAAGTTTAAATTATATTTAGCTGAATTCTCATCACATCTGTTTCTCATAAACTTAATAATTTCAAGTCCTAATTTTTGACTAGCTTTACTTTCTCCATGATGTTCACCAGTTAAAGCTTTTAAACATTCAGCAAGACCAATAAATCCCGTTGATAATGAACCATGTTTCCATACTTTTCTAAGTCTATCAGTTGGCTTTAACTTCTCACCATTAGTCCAAACTCCTTGTCCTAATAAGAAAGGAAAGTTATATGAATGTTTACCACATTGAACTTCAAATCTTTCAAGTAATTGATCACGAACCTTATCCATAATTTCCCCAAGTTCATTATAGAATCCTTTCATATCAGCTTTATCTCTTTCTTTTAAAGCTATACCATATTTAATTCCAAGTCTTGGTAAATTAATTGTTGTAAATGATAAGTTTCCTCTACCAGTAACAACTTGATTATCAGGAGAAGTAACATCAGCTAAAACTCTTGTACGACATCCCATATAAGCTATTTCTGTATTAACATCTCCTGGTTTATAAAACTGTAAATTGAATGGAGCATCTACAAATGCAAAGTTAGGGAAAAGTCTCTTAGCTGAAACTTTACAAGCTAATCTAAATAAATCATAGTTAGGATCTTCTTTATTATAGTTAACTCCCTCTTTTACTTTAAATATTGAAACTGGGAATATTGGAGTTTCTCCATTACCTAAACCTCTATCAGTTGCTAAAAGTAAATTTCTAGTAACCATTCTTCCTTCTGGAGAAATATCAGTACCAAAGTTTACTGAAGAAAATGGTACTTGAGCTCCAGCTCTAGAATGCATTGTATTTAAATTATGAACAAATGCTTCCATTGCTTGTTGAGTAGCTCTATCAGTCTTTTGTAAAGATTTCTCATTAGCTAATTTAAATATTTCTTTTATTCTATCTGATCCCTTTTGATAATCACTAAACTCTTCTAAATTAACTTCAATTGACTCTATCTTATCAATCTCACGAATAATTCTATCTATATTAATAACACCTATAAAACCATCTAAATCTAAAAAGTCATATACAGTTTGTTTAAATTGTTTTTTGAATGTTTTTAAAACACCAGGTGCTAAGTAATAATCAAGTGCTGGTATAGATTGTCCACCATGTTGATCATTTTGATTAGCTTGAATAACTATAGCAGCTAAAGAACTATAAGTTGAAATATCTTGTGGAGGTCTAACATACCCATGTCCAGTATCAAAACCATTTTTAAATAATCTTGATAAATCTATTTGACAGCAAGTAGTAGTTCCCATTGCTAAGAAATCCATATCGTGAATGTGAATTTCTCCTTCATCATGCATTTTAGCAAATTCTGGTTTCATTAAATATGCCTTAGCAAATTCTCTTGAAACAGTAGAACCATATTGAAGCATAGTTCCCATTGGACTATTACCATCAATATTAGCATTTTCTCTTTTAGCATCTTCTTCATTAGCAGACTTAAGTCCTAAGTTTTCTAATGATTTTAAAAACTTATGAGTCTTCTTATCATCAAAGAAAGATTGACGAGACTGAGCTCTTCTTTCGCGATATTCAGAAAAAGATTTATAAACATCTTCGTATCCTTTAGAAGATAATTCATCTTCAATAAAATCTTGAATTTGTTCAATTTGGAACTTATCAGTTTCTTTAGCAGCTTTTTCTATTTTCTTTAAAACTGCTTGATAAACTTTCTGAATATCTTTACTATCATACTTACGAAGCTTTTCATCTTCGCCATTATCAAGTTCAACACTATCAAAACCTTTTTTGATTGCTAAAGCTATTTTAGTCTCATCAAATGGTACCTTCTTACCATTTCTTTTAATAACCATTAATTGGTCTAATTTGTCGCTTACTTCTACCATAATTTAACCTCCACATAAGTAACCTTCTTTCCTTCATTTTAGAAATTAATTATAAAAAAATCAATACAAAAAACAACACTTTTTCTATCCAATTTTTTTATATGTTGATATACAAAGAAAACATCAAAAAACTTTTTTTGTTCGATTTACGACAATTGACATTTTTATACATTCAGAAAAATCACTAAGCACATTTTTTAAATTTTTACAAGTTTTTTTTAATAAATTTCCTTATTTTTCAACAAATTAGTATTTTTACAAAAGAAAAAAATTAAAAAATCGTAAAAATCGTTTTTTACAATTTCTTAATTTTTGTATCAGTTGATCCAAAGCCTCCACTTCTAGAACCAGTTGCATTATCGTTATCAACAACTAAATATTTAGTAAAAACAACTTGTCCTATTACATCACCTTTTTTAACTTCAATATCATGGTCACTACAGTTAAAATATGCAAAGTAAAAATGTCCATCATTATCCGGATTACCATAATAATCTGCATCTATTAATCCTACACTATTTGCCATCAAAAACCCCTTCTTAGGCCCAGAACTACGATTTAGTAATAAATAGCACTCATCATCCATACAGTAAGCCTTTAAGCCTGTTGGAATAAGTGTAGGCTTAATTCCAGGTTTATACATAGGAATAACTATATCCTCTGCCGCCTCAACATCATATCCAGCTGAATGAGCTGTCTTTCTAACAGGTAAATTTATCCCCTTATCTTCATATCCTTTTACTACTTCAAATCCACGTTTTTTCATTATACTTCTCCCTCTAACAATTTATTATTATCTATATAGAAATTAATGTTTCCAGTATCTAAACTACTTCTAACATCAATAATTCTCTGATTACTACTACCAACATAATGTAATTTTTCTAAAGCTAAACTTAAAACAAATCTACCATCTAATAAAACATCTACATTATCTAAAATAGTCTTAAGATTATTATCATCTTTTACTTGTTTCATTAACTCTTCCCAAGTATACCCAGTATAACACCAAATATTCTTATCAGGGAACTTTAGTTTAATTTCTTTAACTAGTAAACTAACTTCTTCTCTATTTCCAATATATAATGGGTCTCCCCCTGATAAAGTTAATCCACTACACCAACTCTTCTCTAATTCAGTAAATACTTCCCTCTTAGCCTCTTCATCAAAGATAAGTCCATCATTAGCATCCCATGTAATTGGATTCTGACAAGCCTGACAATGATGAGAACAACCAGCTAGCCACAAAACTACTCTAAGTCCATCCCCATTTAACATATCAGCTTTTGTAATATTATGATACCTCATAACTTATCAACATCCCCATGACTATAATACAAAACTGGTTTATTTAATAATTCAGCCCACTCTATCTGATTCTTAGTACTCTTACCAATATAACCATCTTTATCAATAACAATAACTATATCACTACGACATACTTTCATTTTAGCAGCTGTATCTAATATTTTCTTTGTATCTACCCCACACTCTGGTACTTCACCAGACTGATTATAAACAGAAGGAGTAAACACTAAATATCCCCTCAAAGCCAATTTCTCTTCAACCTCTAAAAATACTTCTTTAAATTTAGTACTACCTATCAATAAAACAACACTATACATCTACATCGACTTCCTTTCTGATATCTCAACCATTTTAGCATTACTAAGCATTGTATCCCCATGTACTCTAGAATAAGATAAATATCCATTCATTCTATCAATTTTAGTTAAATCACTACTACCACACTTAGGACATACATCCATATCTAATTCCTCATGTCCACAACTATTACAATAAGCCAGACTCAAATTAACTCCCTCATAAAAACCTAATTCCATAGCTCTTTCTATATAAGTAAGCATAGCCTCACTATTATAACTTAAATTATAACGCACATATTGAATTCGTCCACCCTTAAATAGTTCCCAAAAACGACTTTCTAAATCTTGTTTTTCAATACCTGTAATATCTTCCCATACTCCACAATGAAAACTATTAGAAACATATTCCCTAGAACTTACTCCTTCAATAACTCCATATTTCTTTCTAAATTGTTTAATCTGTAAACCACATAAATTTTCAGCTGGAGTACCATATATAGCATACAATATATGATCCTCATCCTTAAACTCTAATATCTTCTCATTAATATATTTTAAAACCTCTAATGCAAACTCTCCATCTTCTACAATACTCTTTCCATTATATAAAACTTGTAACTCATTTAAAGCCGTTATTCCAAAAGAAGCAGTAGAAGACTTAAGTACAGGTTCAATTGCCTCATCAGGTTTTAAATTGCCTCCATAAAAGCCTCCCTGACAATAAGCAACAGGATTAGTAGAAGCTTTTCTCTTAGCTAAATATCTATAAGTTCTAATATGTATCTTTCTAATCATTTCCAAGTAATAATCTAAAACTTCATAAAAATCCTTTTGTTCTTCTCTAGCTTTTGCTAAAATCATTGGTAAATGTAATGATACAGCCCCTATATTAAATCTTCCTATAAAAACAGGTTTATCATTCTTATCTATAGGATTCATTCCTCCTCTTTCATACCAAGGAGATAAAAAAGCTCTACATCCCATCGGACTAACAACTCTTTTATATTTCTTATACATCTCACATACATAACCTTCTCCAGTTAAAGATAAATAATCTGGATACATTGTCTTTTGACTACATTTTATCGCAGCTAAAAAATTATCTCTTAAAGGGCAACCCTTACCATGTAAATTCTTATCATATAAAAATACTAATTTAGGAAATAAAGTTGGTCTCTTAAACCCTTTCTTACCTTGTCCTTCTCTATGTACATCTAATATAACTCTACTAATAAGTTTTGCATAAGGATCCATATCAATTCCAAAAGTAAAAGTAACAAAAGGATAATCTCCTCTACTAGAACTAACAGTATTAAGTTTATATTCTATTCCTTGATATCCTTGTTCACATTCTCTCTTTACTTTTTCCCAAGCATACTTATCTGCCTCATCTTTAAAAGTATCTCCCTTAATATCCAAATACTCATTATAATATTTTTTATAAGTCATCTTTGCATATTTTTTAAGTACTGTATCAACCTCAGGTACTGTAAAGCCTCCATACTGCATAGCCGTAGTATTAATAATAACATCACCCATAACATTAAAAGCCGTTTGTAATGTCTTAGGTTCTGTATACCATATATTACTCATCTCAAACCCATCTTTTAATACATTAGCCATATCAAATAAACAACAATTCATAGTATCACGTCTAGCACTCATATCATGTATATAAATATATCCATCTTTACAAGCCTCTATCTCATTAGCAGTTAAAAAGAATTTCTTATAAAGTTCTTTATTCAAACTATTATATATTAAACATCTCTGAGTAGTAACCAAAGCACTATCCATATTAGCACATTCTTTATCCCCAATATAAGTAATTACTTGTGCCTTCTTATATACTTTATCTAATATATGAACAATATCTTTTTTATAATCTCTATACTCTCTATAACTTCTAGCAACTAAAGGATTAACTTGTTCTAAAGCAGCCTCTACAAAACTATGTACTTGTTCAACATTAAGATTACTAGTCTGAGTACCTATCATATCTTTAACTATTAAAACTATTTTTTCAATAGCCTCATCTGTTAAATTAACCATTACTCTCTCAGCACTAGTCTTAACAGCTTTTTCTATTCTACCAGCATCAAACTTTTCTAAATTTCCATTTTTCTTTATTATCATTATTTCTTGCATAATACTTCTCCTACTCTATGTATAAAATTCTACTCTAATAAAATAAATATAACTGTTGCATTTGCAACTAATAGAGAAATTTGCTAAAATAAAAAAAACAAGGACTGATTAAAATGATTGAAACTATTGAAAAAGATAAAATTATCTACTTTAGAAAAAATTTGTCAAACTGTGTCAATGTCTCTAAAAAAGTATACACAAATAAACAATTAATAATAAGTAACTTTTCTACTAAAAAACAAATTGGTTTTATAACTTACGGAAAAGCTTCTATTATAAAAACTGATATTAATGGTAACACTACTATTATGAGAGAATTAAAAGAGGATGATATCTTCTCTAATTTGTTTTTTCAACATTCTGAAGATGAAATATATATTATTAGTAATAATGAAACCGAAGTAATTTTCATTGACTATTACAATATCCTAAAAAATTGTAACAAAGGATGTCCTTTTCACAATAACTTAGTAATTACTTTATTTGATTTACTTATAAAAGACAATCGTAAACAAAATGAAAAAATAGAGCTCTTATCACAAAAAACTGTCCGTGATAAAATCATCTATTTCTTAAAACAAAGAATGAATAAAGACAAAGTATTTAAAGTAACTACTTCTTACAAAGCTATTGCTGAATATATAGTTGTTGATAGAAGTAACTTAATGCGTGAATTAAACAAGTTAGAAAAAGAAGGTACTATCGAAAAAAATAAAAATACTATTATAATTAAAAAGTAGAAGAACACCTTTCTACTTTTACTATTTAATTGTAACATATGTCTCAATCGATCCAACATTACCAACTGCATCATAGGCTCTAATTATTACTCTCTTATTAGTTGCTTTTATCGTAAATGGTGAAGTATACATCCAATGATATTCATTATTACATGTACTACTCTTACTACCAGAATCATTTTGACACCATGTATTTGCTAAATAAGTTATCGCACCAAATCTATATTCCTTTTCAATATTACTATCATCAGGATAATAATAAGTCCACTTTACAGTACCAGATTCGTTTTCTTCAAAATCAACTTTTACATGTTGATATTTAATAAGTCCATGTTTCAACATAACTTGCTCAGCTGACTTTAACTTAGGTGGATTATTATCAAATAACATTTGATTAGATACTACATTATCAGTATAAGATAATCCCTTTATATCAACAACACGTAATGGTTTTAATATAAAATATAGTCTTCCAGAAACACCTTGAACATTTATAGTCTTTTCTAACTCTTTAACTCCAGCTGCATTTCCAAATGAAACAGCGCTTGATGTACCGGCTACTTGTGAACTACCAGCCGCATCAGTTGAAAGATAATAAGTCATCATAGTACCAGCTGCAAATCCTTCAGTAGATGTAAGCTTAATTTTAACTTCTCTTTCTCTTAACCATGAACTCTCTGTTGTACCTGTAACAGTAGCCGTAAAACTACCAGTAGGATCGCTAGACCCTCCCCCAGTACAAGTAATTGGATTTTCAGACTGATATCTAACTCTACCATTTCCACTACATTTCAAAAAAACTTTATAAGAGTCAACACCATTCTTTCTCTCTACATGAACATAAGTCTGTGGATCAGCACAAGAAATATTATCAGTCATATAATCTTTTGCCAATACCTTAACCTTCAATTCCTCATAAGAAATATCTGCACAACCTGACGTAGAATATCCAAATAAGTCAACACTATTAGAATCCACATATAATTTAGCAGAATCAATTAACGAATCCCCATAAGTAAGAAATTTCTTATTCCTATTTTTACTTTGTAATTGTTGCACTTCTGGTAATGCCAACATAGTTATAATTCCCATAATAGTTATAGTTACTAAAAGTTCAACCAAAGTAAAACCCCTATTATTTACTTTTCTCATAAAACCAACCTCTATCTTAAACTAATTATATCATAAAAAAATATGTATACAAATACATATTTTTATCTAGGTAATAAACTTAAACTAACTTTACCTTTTTCTAATGAAATATCATCTACATAACAATCAACTATATCTCCAACACTAACTACTTCACTAGGATGTTTAATATACTTAGTTGTAAGTTTAGAAATATGAGCAAGTCCATCATTATGAAGTCCAATATCTATAAACGCTCCAAAGTCAACTACATTTCTAACAGTACCTTGTAACTTCATACCAACAGATAAATCTTTAATATCTAAAACATCACTCCTAAGTAATGGTTGTGGCATTTCATCTCTAGGATCTAGATTAGGTTTCTTTAAAGACGCAATAACATCTTCTAAAGTATAAATATCAGTACCTATCTTATCTTTATATTCTTCTAAATTAATACTATCAATTTTCTTAATTAACTCATTCTTACCAATCATATCCATACTACAACCTAAATCACTTAGTATCTTTAATGCAACATCATAACTTTCTGGATGAATTGCTGTTGAATCTAAAATATTATCTCCATCAACTACTCTTAAAAAACCAATTGCTTGTTCATAAGCCTTGTCGGATAATAATTTTTTCTTTCTTATCTCATCTCTAGAAGTAATTTTACCAATTTTTTCACGATACTCAATTATCTTTTCAATTGCCTTCTTCGTAATACCAGATACATATTTCAATAATGAAGGAGATGCTGTGTTAATATTAACTCCAACACTATTTACACATTTCTCAACTACAAAGTCTAATGAACTAGATAATTTCTTCTGTGAAACATCATGTTGATACAACCCAACTCCAATACCATCTGGTGGAATCTTTACAAGTTCAGCCAAAGGATCTTGAAGTCTTCTACCTATACTAACTGCACTTCTCTTCTCAACTGCTAAATCAGGAAACTCCTCTATCGCAATAGGTGAAGCACTATAAATAGAAGCACCAGCTTCAGATACAATTACATACTTACAATCTAAATTATATTCCTTAATCATATCAGCACAAAACTTTTCAGACTCACGTGAAGCCGTACCATTACCAATCGCAATAATTGATACATTATATCTCTTTATAAGTTGTACTACAACCTCTTTAGATAAACGAACTCTCTCTTCTGTATTACCATTTAAAAATGGTTTAATAACAGTCGAATCCAAATACTTTCCATTCTTATCAACAACAGCTAGTTTACATCCATTAACAAAACCCGGATCAAATGCTAAAACTACTCTTTCCTTCATAGGCGGAGTTAAAAGTAAAGCCTCTAAATTCTTTCCAAAATTATCAATAGCAGCCTCTTCTCCTACCTCAGTTAAATCACTTCTAATCTCTCTTTCAATAGAAGGTTCAATTAATCTCTTATAAGAATCAAGTATAGCCTCTTTTACAGTATCAACTACAAAAGACTTATCATTTTTAATAAGTTTCTTCTCTAAATAAGATAAAACTCCTTCTTTATCTATATCAATACTAACACTAAGTACCTTTTCATTTTCTCCTCTATTTAAAGCAAGTATTCTATGTGGTTTAATATATTTAACTGGTTCTTGATAAGAATAATACATCTCATATGTTTTAGTACTATCTATATCTTCACCCTTTTTCTTAGTAGAACTAATAATACCATTCTTATAAAAATAACTACGTATCCATTTACGATAACTAGCATTATCACTAATCCATTCAGCAATAATATACTTAGCTCCTTCAATACACTTCTCAACCGGTAAATCTTCTTTTACAAACTTACTAGCTAAGTCTTCCAAAGTACCATTTATAGGAAAACTCATAATCATCTTTGCTAAAGGTTCAAGTCCCAAAGCAATAGCTTCAGTTGCCTTAGTCTTTTTCTTTTCTTTATATGGTCTATATAAATCATCAACTTCTACTAACTTACTACATTTCAAAATAGAATCTCTTAACTCATCAGTAAGAAGTCCCTTCTCATCTATTAAACGTATAACATCTTCTTTACGTTTTAATAAATTAACTTGGTACTCATAAACCTCATTAATTTTTCTAATTTCCTCTTCATCTAAAGCCCCAGTAGCCTCTTTTCTATACCTTGCTATAAAAGGTATAGTATTACCCTCACTAAGTAATTCTAACACCACTATAACTTGTTTAGTACTAACTCCCAAGTCATTAGCAATCTCATTAATAATCATTTCATTCATTATGTCTAACCTCTTTCAAATAGTATATTTTAATTATAACTCAAACTAACAAAAGAAAAAAGAGAGTTTACACTCCCTTCATAATTTTAATCGCAACATTATAAGCATTTTCTAAATCACTAAAATGTCTATCTATATATCCTTTATCTCCATCTTTACTTTTTAATTCATGTAAGAAACTAATATTAGCTAATTTTGTAAAACCTAAGTACTTACAATCACTTTTCAATGAATGTACTTCTATTGAATAATTAGCCAAGTCGCCTTCTTCTTTATATTTCTTTATATTTTCCCATTTCTTATCAATTGAATTTAAGAAGTCTTTCAATGTAACTTCATACATATTCATATCTCCAAGTAACTCTAAAGCTTTATCTACATTTACACCATTTCTTCGTAAATATTCTTCTTTAGTTTCAGCTTTTTCATCTAACTCTTTATCATCAACAACAGTAACAGTAGATACTACTTCTTCTTTCTCTTTTAATACTGAACCAAGTACTCTAGTTAATTCACTTTTTTCTATTGGCTTAGCCAAGTAATCACTAAAACCAACTTTCAAATATTCTTCCTTAGAGCCAGAAATAGCATTTGCAGTTAAAGCTACTACTGGAGTAATAAATCCCGGAATTGCTTTTAGTTTAAGGAATGTCTCTTTTCCAGACATCTTAGGCATCATATCATCCATAAATATAAGATCATACTTTTCCCCCATGCTAATCCTATCCAAACAATCAAACCCAGAATTAACACAAGTAATATTGTTAGCCCCTTGTTTTTCAAGTAATTTGGACGCAACTTTTAAATTTAAATTATTATCATCAACTATTAGTATTTTAGCAGCAGCTAAATCTATATCTTTTTGTATAACTTTAGGCTTTTCTATTTCAGATTCTATTTTTATAACTTCTGTACTAATTTTTTGTGGTATCATAACTGTAAATTTAGACCCAGACCCATATACAGTATGAACAGCTATTTGTCCACCCATCAAATCTATTAATTGCTTAGTAATTGCAAGACCTAATCCAGTACCTTCTATAGTAGTATTTCTATCCTCATCAAGTCTTTGAAACTTAGAAAACAAATTCTTAACAGCATCTTGTTTAATACCTCTACCAGAATCTTCTACTGATATAACTAAACGAGATATATCTCCATCATTAACACAACTAACTTCATATCTAATAAATCCTTTATCTGTATACTTAACTGCATTAGATAATAAATTAGTAATAATTTTCTTTACATTATTAACATCTCCATATAAAACAGCAGGTACATCAGGAGCTATATAAGAAGAAAACTTAAGCCCCTTCTCCTCCATTTTAGGAATAAGTAAATTAGCAACCTCTCTAAAAGTTGCTCTAGAGTCATAAGATATACAAACAAGTTCCATCTTACCAGACTCAATCTTAGAAATATCCAAAATACCATTAACAATTTCAAGTAATGTTTTAGAAGCATTAACTATATCCTTAGCATTCTCTTTAGCATCAGCTAAACTACTAGAATTAACAATACAATCACTAAAACCAACAATAGCATTTAAAGGAGTCCTAATCTCATGAGACATACTAGATAAAAACTCAGTCTTAGCCCTATTAGCCCTATCAGCCTCATTCTTTGCCTTTTCTAAACGCTCAACCATCTGCATATCCGGATTTTCAATAGTGAAGTACATTAAAAATGTTACAAAGGTTTCTACTGATGTTAATAATATCACAGAAGGATTTCTCTTTTGAATTATTATTGAAACAAACCCCAAAAGAAAAAACGCAATTAAAGGAATAAGCTTTTTCTTTTCAATTTGCTTCATATTTGCTAAAGTAAAAACCAACATAAATAAAATAAGTAATCCAGAAACTAAATAAAGATGTGTAACAGCAAAACCAACAGAATAAAAATAATTTGTACCAAACTCATAGTGAACCGGTAAAACAAGTTGTAAAAAAGCTAATAATATATATACTGTAAGAACAATCCAACCACCAATTGATTTTCTCCATTTTTGTTGTGTTGCAACTTCCAAAACATAAATCAACATTAAAAACAACCAAGTAATAAAATACAAAAAGATTATCTTAGTAAGAATTATATAAGGAATTGTTATTGATTCAGCACCTTTAATTACGAACATACCACTTATATTATCTAAAATCACACCAATAAGATTAGTAACAACTAAAAATGAATAAACCTTATTTTCATACAAATTAATTCTCTTTTTTGAGAAAAAAACAAACACTAACAAAACTATGTAGAATAAACTACACATAGCCGGAGATAATGTCATTTTAATCATAATATCACACCTTACCATATTATACATAATAATTATAGCATAAAAAAAAAGAAGTATATATACTCAATTATTTTTTTACTTCTCCTTTACTTTAACTTTACCCTTTTTTTCTTCAACAAGAGATTTTGCAATTTTTTCCATTTTCATAAAATCAACTTTACCATTTGGAGTATATTCAATATGTGTCGTAAAATCAAAATATTTAGGTACAGAAGACACGGAATTTTTTTGCTGAACTGCCACTGAAATACACTTTTTCAATTCTGTTATATCAGTAGTTGCAAAGCTCTCGTCATCCAACTTTAGAAAAGCATATGGAACTTTTCTCAATTCATCATCAGGAACTGGTACTATTACACATTTTTCAACGCCAGAAATATTTTCAATTAAATCCTCAACAATGGGTACATAAACTTTATCTACTCCCGAAACAAATTGTCTTTTTTTTCTACCAGTAACAAATAACTCACCATCTGAATTCATATATCCAATATCACCAGTAGCAAACCATCCATCACTAATAACTTTCTCAGTTTCAGAATCGTCGTCATATCCAACCATCATTGAAGCACCAGTTATATAAATATCACCAGACTTTTTTCCATCTGTTAAATAACATAATTCTTCTCCTGTATTTGGATCTAGAATTTTAATGTTATTTTTCGGAAATGGATATCCAACACTTCCAAAAGAATTATGACGACCTTTTTTTACGCTATAAACACCACTAGTTTCAGAAGCACCATAACCGTTATACAATTCATCTTGCATTCCCAAAGAACAATAAAAATCATTATTCTGTTGTTCTTCTTTAGAACCTAATCTTTCCCCTCCAGAAACAGCAATTTTTGTATGACTTAAATCAGCCTTTTGCATCTTTTTACTTTTTCTGCCTTGCAAATAATGAATTGGACCACCATATATTATAGATGGCTTTAATTTAAAAATATCTGCACCAAAAGTTTTAGGCGAAGCAATAGACATCATATACATATGTAACTTATTGCATAATGACAAATGCATCGTAGTTAATCCATATGACATAAATTGAGGTAATGGATTATAAATTGTATCACCCACTTTGACCTCATCGATTATATACTTATGATCATGAACAGTCTGATTTAACGCAGAATTTGAAACCATAACTCCCTTATGCTTACCAGAAGTACCACCAGTATGAACTATAGCAGCAACATCATTATCATTATTATTATTATTTATGAAAGCAAAGCCATTTTTAACACAACCACACATTTTTTTCTTTTTCAAACTATAATTACCATGCAAAACATTTTGAAGAGTGATGAAAACATTAAGTAAAAAAACCTGAGGTGTTTTCTTAGAAACGGAATCAAATAAAGAAACCATATCTAACAAGTCAAAATTATATTGTTTTGCAATATTCTTAATTTTTTTCATTGCAAAATCAATTGATATACAAGCCGTAGCATTAACGTGTTTCATATCTCTTAAAATGTCGCTTTCATTCTGTCGTGGATCTATAATACATGAAATGGCACCAATCTTATTCAAAGCATATACATTATAAACAGTTTCTGGTACATTTGGCAAAACTAATGCCACACATTCTCCAACTTCAATCCCACTTTTCTTGAGCTTTTCAGCAGTAGCATCAATTTTTTCCAGCAATTGTTTAGCTGTTATTTTTTCGCCAAAATAATCTAACAATACCACGTCAGGTACAGAAGATATACATTTCTTTAAATACTCATAAATAGATTCATTAGAAACATATGAAGTTATAGCTTCTTCAGGATAGTTTTTAAGCCAAGGTTTATCCAAAGAAGCTTTTCCTGTTGGTGGACCTTGAATGATACCCAAAGACAAATTACGTAAATATAAATCCCCAAATATTTGTTCATTAATTTCTAGATCGCTAATAGTAGCCATTTTTTCTCCCCCTCTAATTGCCGCTTATTATACCACAAAAAGTAGAAATTATCAAGTAAAAAGAAGAAAATTATTCTCTACAACAATTGTATACTATCCCTAGTTTTAAATCAATAGGAATTTTTTCGACATCATTCGACATCAAAAACCAATCCTTAATATCTCAAACTTAGTATTATAATTAACACCATCTATATTAGCTAAATACTCAGACGGATAAAGTAAATCAAACAAAGCAGTCTTATTAAAACCAATTGCTCCTCCTCTATCCAAAACAATACCTAAGAAAACTTCACTACCATAACTTACTCTAACTATCGTACCAAATGGATAAGACTTATCTCCAGCAAGTATTCTAACATTTCCATAATAACTATCATAATAATAAATAGTTCCATCACCTACATAATTACCACTTGCTAAATAGCCAGAACATCCGTAACAGTCAGGCCCATACCTAGATAATTTACCATAGTAAACATCTACTATCTCTTCACTATTACTATTATCCTCTAAAACTACTTTCTCATCTATCTCATTATTTGTTTCTTCAACACTATCAGTACTTGTATTATCTAAAACTACCTCAGTTTTATTCTCTTCTTCATCTGCATAATTATCATTATCATTTACATCTACTTGAGTCTCATCTAATATTTCTTTAGATGCATATACATACTTAGTATTAATAATATTATTTTCACTTCTTATAAAAACAGAACCAACTGTCAATATACATAAAACGTAAAATAATATAAATTTATAATTTTTCATAAAAAAACTCCCTGTAGGCATTACAATACCACATTTACAGGAAGTTTACAATACTTTACATAATTTGCCAATTATCCAGCAGTTCTCTCACAAGTATACCCAGACGCATGCATATTTCTCTCTATTTGATCAATATCTTGATCTTTCTTAAATTCTGGATAAATACCACCAGCTTCTACATAAGCCGCAGTAACAACCTCAGCATCTAAAGTAGTATAATCTAATACTTGTTTTTCAGTGATAGTACCACCAGACTGATCACAAGTAACATTAACACCACCTAAAGAAGAAACTTGATCTTGTAACTTATTACACTTAGTAATTACTAAATCTAAAGATTCAGCATCAATAACAGAATCTCCCATAGTACTAGTAATATAAGTCAACTTATTTAATTTACTATCTTCAAAACTAAATTGTCCAGTATACTCAATATTAAATATATCAGTCGTTCTACTTAACTTACAAGTTAATAAACCAGTTGTGATAGTTGGTGTATTCTTCTGATCATTTTCTGCTTTCTTTAAAGATACAAAAGAACTAATATCAGGTAAAAAATATACTAAAGCAAACATAAATATAAAAAATACAATCATTGTAACATACTTTACCTTACTAACAGGAACAGGTACATATTGTTCTCTCTCAGCTCTCTCCTGTCTTTTCTTAGCCTCTAATTCTTCAGACATCTTTTTAGACATAATAACAGGAGTACTTTTCTCTTCTTTATTACCAAAAAGAATTTTATCATTTACTACCCCAGTACTATTTATATTCTCATTATTGTTAGAACTATCTACATTAGGAGTAACATTAGACGTATTATTATCTTGTTCTAAATTATTATTAGGATTTAAATTACTATCCATATACTTCCCTCCTATTCTTCTATAATTATATCATATAAGCCTATCTTAAACTAGTAACTTTTTCTTGAAAATCATCACTACATACAATATAACTACCAGATGTAACAATATCAACACCATTACATAATTCACGAGTCTTATCATTAACTCCACCATCTATATTAATAACAGCTTTAGAGTTATACGCATCAAGTAACGCTCTAACTTCTTCTACTTTCTTACTTGACTCTGGTATAAATGCTTGTCCTCCCTTACCAGGTTCAACACTCATAATTAAAACTAAATCTATATATGGTAAATAAGGAACTAATTCACTCACTTTTGTATTAGGTTTTATCGCTAAACCTGCCTTAATAGAATAACTATGTATTAACTTTAAACTCTCTTCTATATCTTGATCTACTTCGACATGAAAAGTTATATATTCTGTATTAAGCTCTGCATATAAAGGAATATACTTACTTGGATCTTCTACCATTAAATGAACATCTAATCTTTTAGAAGTATATTTATAAATATTCTTCATCTCACTAAATGGCATAGTCTTATTCTTAACAAACTTACCATCCATTATATCTACATGTATATAATCTACATCTGTCTCATTTAATTTAACTAAATCTTTTACTAAGTCTTTACAACTTAAGAATGAAGCACTTACTTTCATTTACTTATCCCCCCAATAAAATTTAAATAGTTAGCATATCTACTATCTAATATATTATTCGCTAAAACATTCTCCTTTACTATACATTCTTTTTCTTTTGTATGCATACAGTCTTTAAATGGACAAGGAAAATCTCTAAATTCTCTAAAAGCATCTCTAATTTCTTCTTTACTATATTTATTAAAATCTAAAGCAGAAAATCCCGGAGTATCCATAACTTTACCATCATATATTTCAAATAACTCTACTACTCTAGTCGTATGTCTACCTCTACCTAAAGCAACAGATACTTCTCCTGTTTCTAAATTCCAATCAGGATTAATTTTATTTAATAAAGTACTTTTTCCAGCACCAGTCTGTCCAGTAAACACACTAGTCTTATCTTTAATTAATTCCTTTATCTTAGAAACATCCTTATTAGATATAACTTTATATCCAATCTTTTTATAATACTCTAATACTTCATATATATCTTTTAATTTATCTTCACTTACTAAATCTTCTTTAGTTATACAAATAATTGCTTCTACATTATGTAATTCCATAAGTACTAATAACTTATCTAATAAATTTAATGAAAAGTCTGGATTTACTAAACTTGTAATTATAAAGGCTTGATCAATATTACTAACTTTTGGTCTTTCAAACTCATTCTTTCTAGGTAATATCTTCTCTATTAAGTTTTTATCTCTACTGAAAAGAACATAATCACCAACTACTGGTGTAATATGTTCTTTTCTAAATATTCCTCTACATTTACAAGGATAAACTTTATCTTCACAACTAACATAATGTAAATCACTAACTATTTTTATTATTTGTCCTTGCATATATCCCCCATATTAATTTGTTTTATTATCTGTTTTACTATCAGTTTTTGTATCGTCTTTACTATCACTCTTATCAGTATCTCCTACTGGTTCCTTCGCAAAAGTAACAGTTATTTTTGTTTGTTTATATATTGGACTACCAGGAGCTCTAGACTGACTAATTACTTTATCTGGAGCATAAACCGTTGTCTCTTCATATTTCTTTTCTAATATTAAATCATACTTTGCACAGAATGCTTCTACATCATCAACAGACCACTTTTCAGCATTCATATCTGGGAACTTATCAATAATATCTGGAATATATAATGTTATTGAATCTCCCTTTTTAACCTCTGATCCTGCCGCTAAAGATTGACCTATAATTTCTTGTTCATCATACTCTTTATCATTATCAGTTGGTTCTTTTTTCTCAACTGTAACTTTTAATCCATATTTAGTCTCTAGTATTGTCTGAATCTCGATATAATTCTTACCAGTATAATCTTCTATCTCATATACTTCTTCTCCTAATGACTTATATATTGTCACAACAGTACCTGGTTTAACACTTCTACCTTCTTCAGGATCTGTTCTAGTAACTCTATTTTTATCTATTGTTGAAGAAGCCTCTGTCTTAATCTTAGTATCTACCTCAAGTCCTAATGCTTGTAATTTCTTCTCACAAACACTAATCTTTTCTCCCTCACATGTAGGAACAGTAACAGGTTTTTCATTAGAAAAAGCTGGTACAATAAAGAATATAACTACTAAAACAAGTAAAAGTAATCCAAATACTACTGATAATATAATAATGATTATATTACTTTTCTTTTCTACAAAGTCATCACTATCTTCTACTTTAGTAGCGACTTTTTCTGTATCTTCTTCTCCATCATTATTATCATCTTCATCTTTTTTAGGAGCTTCTTGTTTCTTAATTCTCTTTGTATTTTCAGTTTCATGCTCTGGATACTTATATTGATAAACTGGCTCATCCATTCTATCATCATCCAAAGCTGTAAGTAAATCTTCATGCATACTTCTAGCATCATCATATCTATTCTTTGGATTCTTAGCTGTTGCTTTACGTATTATATTCTCAATACTTTGTGGTATTGCTGGGTTTTCTTCTCTTAAACTTGGTAATGGATCTCTCATATGTTTAAGAGCTATCTCTACGGCATTGTCTCCTCTAAAAGGTAAACTACCACTTAACAATTCATAAAAGATAATACCCATCGAATATATATCACTTTTAATTGTACAACCCTTACCAGATGCTTGTTCAGGTGGTAAATAATGAACACTACCCATAACCGAATTAGTTTGTGTAAGCTGTGTTGAATTAAGTGCCATTGCTATCCCAAAATCTGTAATCTTAATTTGTCCATCATCTTTAATCATAATATTTTGAGGTTTTAAATCTCTATGAATAATGTATGAATCATGAGCATGAGCCATACCATCAGTAAGTTGTAACATAATATCAATTGCTTCAGACAAAGTTAATGTTCCCCTCTTCTTCAACAATTGTTTTAAAGTCTTACCCTCAATATATTCCATTACTATATAATAAAGTCCATTATCTTCTCCAACATCATACATCTCTACTATATTAGGATGTGCTAAAGAAGAGGCAGACAAAGCTTCTCTTTGAAACCTTCTAACAAACTTCTCATCGTTAGATAAATCTCCCCTTAAAACTTTAATCGCAACATTTCTATCTAGTATCGTATCATAGCCTAAATAAACATTGGCCATTCCACCTTCACCAATTGATCTTATTATTTCATAACGATCATTTATCTTTTGCCCTTTCGTAATCACTATTTGTCACCTTCTTTTTCTAAAGTCAAATAAGCAACCGAAATATTATCTGTTCCCCCACGATTATTCGCTTTTCTAATCAATCTCTCTACCTTTTCCTCTACACTACCTTCACCTAGTAGTACTTTTTCTATTTGTTCTCTATCTAACATATTAGTAAGTCCATCACTACATAATAGAACTTCTCTAATATTCATATCCATATCACATTCAAATATATCAACATCTACATTAAGCGCAGCTCCTAGTGCTTTCATTAATACATTTTTCTTTGGATGAATACTAGCTTCCTCTTTAGTAAGTTCACCGGCACTAACTAATAAATTAACTAATGTATGATCATAAGTAACTTTTCTCAACTCATCATCTTTAAGTACAAATCCAGAAGAATCTCCTACATTACCAAATAATAAATAATCTTTGGTATATACAGCAAGTACTAATGTAGTACCCATACCCTTACTCTCTGGATGAGTCTTTTCATGTTGAAAGATTAAAGTATTAATTGTATCTACTGAATCTCTTATCCAGTTTATTGCACTAATTTTATTTAAATGGAAAAATGTTTCTTTAAAATGTTTTCCTAAATAACCTATCGCTATAGAACTAGCAACTTCTCCTGCAGAGTGTCCTCCCATTCCATCCGCAATAGCCATCAAGTATTCATTATCACTATTTTTAACTATAATTACACTATCTTCATTATGATCTCTAACTTTACCAGCATCAGTTAAATAAAATGATCTCATACTTCCTCCTTCTTACTTCTAAGTTGTCCACAAGCAGCACTAATATTACCACCAAATTCTTTTCGTATTGTTACACTTATATTATTTTTCTTAAGTATATCATAGAATTTCATAATTTGAATAGTACTACTTCTCTTAAAATCTAAATTATTAGTCTCATTATAAGGAATTAGATTAATATAACAGTTCATACCTTTAACTAAGTTACTTAACTCTATTGCACACTCTACACTATCATTAATTTTCTCTAATAATACATATTCAAATGTTATTCTCCTATTAGTCTTATTATAATACTTCTTTAAAGCTGGTATCAATACATCTAAAGGATAAGCTTTATTAATTGGCATTATCTTATCTCTAATCTCATTATTAGGAGCATGTAAACTAATTGCTAAATTAAATTGTAAATCTAATTTACTAAACTCTTCTATTTTAGGTACTATTCCACAAGTAGATACTGTTATATGTCTAGCACCAATTGCTATTCCTTTAGGGTGATTAATTATCTTTAGGAATTTAACCAAGTTATCATAGTTATCAAATGGTTCTCCAATCCCCATCACAACAACATGACTAATTCTCTCTCCAAGCTCTTCTTCTATCATAAGTATTTGTAATACCATTTCATATGCTTCTAGATTACGAACCTTTTTTCTTCTACCAGACTCACAAAACTTACATCCCATGTTGCAACCAACTTCTGATGAAACACATACACTATTACCATAATCATGTCTCATTAAAACAGCTTCTATATGCTCTCCATCAAAAAGTTCAAATAAGTACTTACAAACATCCTTATCTTTTTCAACACTAACTATATTTAATCTATCTATACTATAATCACTAGAAACTCTCTCTAATAATTCTTTTTTAATATTAGTAACTTCATCATAACTTTTAATTCTCTTCTCATATAACCAAGAAAACAACTGATCAGCATGAAACTTCTTAGAACCTATCTCTATAAAGTAATTCTCTAAATCCTCAAGTGTTAATCCATATATATTATTCATTCTAAATCACCCATCAATCTAAAAACTATTATATCACACTATATAAAAAAATTGCTAATCTATTGGATTAACAATCTCACTAACTTTACCAAAGACACTATAATTTAATGTAATAGTAAAAGTATTATTACATACCTTCTTATATTTACCATAACTATTTAATACTATTTGTATTTTATTAACATCTCCACTACTATTAGTACTAAATATAATCTCATTAGGTACTTCTTCTATATCTATATTGATACCCTCTAACTTATTAACTATACTAGCACTAAGTATTTTATATGAATAAGTAACTTCACCCGTCTCATACTCAGTTTTTGATACAAATGTAGCATCCCCAAATATATCATTAATTCTATCTATCTTTAAAAAATCTTCAAATACATAAGGATTCTCAGTCTTTAACCAAATACCACTAGCATTAGTATAATAATTATCTCCATTTTTATAATAGTTTACACTATTTACTGTAAACAACTCATCAGAATTATTCTTATTACCTATATAATTATAAATAACTCCATCTACATTAACACTATAATTAAAATTATAATTAGCTTGTTCTATCAAACTAAAAGATAAATTATTATTAAATTTATTATTATTTACATCATCCTGAGTACTATATCTAGGATTAATTCTTGCTACTATTGCTATAAATAAAAAGAAAAAGAAGTAAAAACCAAAGAAAAGTATTGCTTTACCCTTCTCAGTCTTTCTTAACTCTTTAATTGTACTAATAAACTTTTTTATACCTTCTTTTATCTTTTTCATCTAACCTAACACCTTACCAACTAAACTCTTATCATGTAAACCATTTATATAACTACTAGCACTCATTCTCTTCTTACCAAATGGTTTTATATCTGTAAGTATTATTTCTCCATCTAAAGTCATAACACCTATACCTTCTTTATAAAGCCCTGTTACTTCTCCAATTTCTTTATTAGTAAACTTTCTCTCACTAATTTCTGATCCATATATTTTAAACTCTTCTCCATCTACTAATAAATTAGCCCCCGGTACTGGAGATAATCCTCTTATTTGATTAAATACTTCTCTTCTAGTTTTATTTAAGTTTATATGCTCTTCTTCTCTTTTTATATTATAAGCATAAGTAACTTCATCTTCATTTTGCTTAATTCTCTTATTTGTCCCATTTATAATACTAGGCATAGTTTCAAGTAATAAATCTCTACCCATAATGCTAAGTCTATCATGTAAACTTTCTAAATTATCACTATCTAATATTTCTGTCTCACTAGTAGAAATAATATCTCCATTATCCATCTTTTTATCCATATACATAATAGTAATACCAGTCTTACTATATCCATCTATAATAGCTTTATGTATTGGAGCTCCTCCTCTTAATTTAGGAAGTAATGATGCATGTACATTTATACAACCAAGTTTAGGATAGTCTAGTATTACACTAGGTATAATTTGTCCATAAGCACAAGTTACTATAATATCTGGATTAAGTTTTAATATATCTTCATAATCTTCTCTAATCTTTTCAGGTTGTAATACTAAAATATTATGTTTAAGGGCAACTTCTTTTATAGGAGTATTAACTAATACTTGTTTTCTTCCAACTCTTTTATCTGGTTGACTAACAACTCCTACTACTTCATAATTTTCTATTAACCCTTCAAGTACCGGAACAGCAAAATCAGGTGTTCCCATAAATACAACTCTAGTTTTATTCATTAATATCATCCTCTATTAATCATTATAATCGTAATAATTACACCTAAAGTAATAAGAACAGATCCTATTAACATCAAAATAGATGCACTACCATAGGCATTAACTATCTTATCACTATTATAATTACTTTGTCTATTTTTAATTTCTTCTAGCTGCTTTTTCTTAATATTCATAATAGTCCTATAGTTACTAATATTAATAACTCTAATATCACTAGCATTAATCTTACTTCTAATCTTAATATCATTATTAATAGTATTAAATATTCTTCCTAAAGACCTACCCAAGTCACATGAAGAACTATTATTAATTATATCTTCATACTCATCTAAAGAGTTAATCCCAAAAACACTTCTCTTAACTGCCATAATACTAACAACATTAACATCAGTCTTTAAAGTTCTCCATTCTTCATAACAAGTTCTAATAATATTCTTCTTATACCCTTCACCTATCTTTAAACTCTTCATAAGTGCATTAAGATTATTAAAACATCCAAAATAATCATTCTTAAAATAAGCTAGTTCAGAATAATTCTTATAATCAATTTTACTATCTCCTAATAATCTATAAAAATACATAGGAGCAGCATAAGCATAAAAACATCCCATCACAAAACTATCAGTAAAAGAAACACTAGCGTCATTAAAATTCTTATTAATTACACTATCTCTTCCCCTAGAAAGTATTTTATCAACCTCTATAAACTTATCATAAGTATTATGATATTGTTCAGGTATCATTCCATTCTTTATAATTTGTTCCCTATAAATACTAGGAAATCCATGAAATACATATCCATTAACTATATACTTATCATAAACATATTTAATAATATACTCTTTAGCTAAACTATCTTCTCTATTTATAAGTCCCAGTTTTAAAGCACAAGTCTTTCCAATAATCTTATTTATTCCATCATTAATATCAGATACACTATCTAATTTTCTTAATAGTTTCCTAACTTGCATAATATAATCATTTAAATAAAAATCATCTTCTATTATTACTTGATACTTATATAAAGCATCAAAAAATATAAATAAACTACTAGTACTACCATAAAATGTTTCATAAGTATCATAAAATGAATTCTTTTTATTATCATAACTATTACTAGAAATAACTTCTTCTACAAACTCTAAAACATCTCTTCTTTTAAAGATACGCTCTAACACACGCTTCACCAACCTACATTGTGTCTATATTAATTATTTGTAAACCACAAAATTGCATAATATAAACAGCCAAGAACTATAAAAGCAAATAAACAAAAAAGTACTATTCTAACAAATATATTATTCCTATCTAAATAAGAATCATATTTCTTAGAAGCATTATCCATAACTCTATCAAATTCTTCTGAATTTTTTTTATTTGTTTCTAAATCCTTAAAATTATCATTATTACCAAAAGAATTATTTGTATTCCCCATATCATCCTGATTATTAATATTATTAAAAAACTTATTACCCATACAAACAACTCCTATTCTAATAATAGAATATCACAAATTATTAAAAATGACTAGGATTAAAATTAACATCTATCTTTATATTTCTATTATCTTTATAATGTTCTATTACTTTATTAAGTACTTCTCTCAAATCTTCATCTTTTTTATATTTAAGTATAATTCCATATCTATATATATTATTAAGTTTAAATATCGTACAAGGTGAAGGACCAAGTATTATCATATTAATTAATTTATTATGAAATAATTTTGTAATCTTAAGTGATTCTTCATATATATATTTATTATCTTTACCAGATATTTTTACATAACAAATATAGTAATATGGCGGATATTTCAACTCTCTTCTAATACTCATCTCTCTATTATAAAAGCCTAAGTAATCATGCTTTTTAGTATATTGTATTGCATAATGTTCTGGATTAAAGGTCTGTATTATTACTTCTCCTTCTTTATCACTTCTACCAGCTCTTCCCGCTACTTGAGCAAGTAACGAAAAGGTTGTCTCACTACTTCTAAAATCTGGTATATTTAAACTAGTATCGGCATTTATTACCCCGACTAATGTCACATTATCGAAGTCAAGTCCTTTACTAACTATCTGTGTTCCAAGTAATATATCATACTCATGATTTTTAAAGGCTTTAATCATCTTCTCATGCATACCCTTACGACTAGTAGTATCAAAGTCCATTCTTAAAATCCGACTCTCTGGAAATAACTTATTTAACTCTTCTTCTACTTTTTCAGTTCCAACTCCTAAATCATTAATAGATTTCTCATGACATTCAGGACATGTATCATAAACTTTAGTACCATATCCACAATAATGACATCTAAGTGTTCTACTACTTTTATGATAAGTAAGAGTAATATCACAATTAGGACACTTAAATGTATATCCACAATTCTTACAAGTAACAAAAGATGAATATCCTCTCCTATTAAGTAGTAATATAATCTGTTCATTCTTTAAAAGTCGAGCACTAATAGCTTCCAAAAGTACTGGAGAAAAATGTCCCTTAGTCTTAGAAATCATTTCATTCATATCAACAATATTTATATGAGGCAAACTCTTACCATTAATACGATTAGGTAATTCAAGTAATTTAAAAACACCCTTCTTAGCTCTAGCAAATACTTCTAAAGATGGCGTTGCACTTCCCATTATAACTGGACAATTATGATACTTTCCACGAAGCAAAGCAATATCTTTCGCATTATATCTAGGATTAGAATCATCTTGTTTATAAGAATCACTATGCTCCTCATCTATAATAATCATTCCAATATTATTTAAAGGTGCAAATATAGCACTCCTAGCCCCAATAACTATCTTTGCCTCTCCCTTAACAATTCTTCTCCACTCATCATACTTTTCTCCATCAGATAAAGCCGAATGAATTGCTGCAATATTATCTCCAAATCTCTTCTGAAACCTTAAAACCATCTGTGGAGTTAAACTAATCTCCGGAACCAAAACAATACTAGTCTTACCTTTATTTAAGGAATCCTCAATAAGTTCCATATAAACCTCAGTCTTACCAGATCCTGTAACTCCAAAAAGTAAATATGGAAAATACCCAGTATTAGCTAAAACCTCATCAACAACACTTTTCTGATCATTAGTAAGTTCCTTCTTAGCCTCAATTTTTTCATTATAACTAAGTCTATAATGTTCTAACTTTTTCTCCAACAAAATATTCTTCTTAATCAAAGTATTAAGAGAACTAAGAGATATATCCACTAACTCTTTTCTTAAAACATATTCCTTTTCCATACATAAATTAATAATCTTCTCTTGTGAAGTAGAAAGTTTTCCATAACAAACAATATCTTTATTTAAATAATAGTACGTATCAAACTTCTTATTAATAACCTGCCCATTCTTAGCTTTTAAAGCCTTAGGTAACATTATTTGGTAACAACTAATTAAAGTAGATAAAGTATCTTCCTGCATCTTTTTACCAAGCTCTAATAACTCACTATTTAAAATAGCCTCATCATCAATAACATCTAATATATCTTTAACTTCTATATCACTAGAATCTTTTACTTCAACAACAAACCCTTCTAACTCCATCTTTCCAAAAGGTACTTTTACTCTAATTCCAAGTTTTATTTTATCCAAAAAACAATCAGGTACAGAATAATCAAATACCCTATCTATATTTTTATTAGATAATTCTACTAACACCCCAATAATCAAAGTATCACCTCCTATATAATTATTATACAAAATAAATTAATCTATAAATATTATACCAAATATTATCAAAAAGAAAAAACCTATAAAGGTTTTAATATACAGCCACTAATTTAGCATGAACTACTTTTCTACCAGAACTACCATCATTACAAGTAGATAAAGTAATTATTTTATCATTAACACTAACTGAATTATCTATTGCTAAAATATTTCTTGATCTAATAGTATTTAAAAATACTTGATAACTATCTTCTCCATAAAATACATTTTGTAAGTAATATGTTTCTGGAGATGTATAATAAGCTGAAAAGACTGTAAAGTAATATGTTTTTCCTTCAGTTATAACTACAATTGACTTATTAGAATTCTCTACCCAATTCTTTGTAAATACATTCTCAAGTGATCCAAAAGCTGTTTTATTAAGTAAATTATGTCCATATATTATTGTATTATTATCTTCAAAATTATAACTATTTCTATAATCCATAAATACCCAACCATTATAAGTTTTATATTTATAAAATGAATGATTTAAGTAATAATCATTATTACTCGTTTGTACTACTGGATAATTAATATTAGTTCCATCTACACTTATCCAGGCAACTACATCTGAATTCTGTGTCTTTAAACCTGCCATATTAACATTTTCTAATGATGTACTAGCAAACTTTCTAAATGGATTATTATCCACAAATACTTGTGAACCATTATTTGTATCAGAACTAGTATTACTACCTACTCCACTTGGAATAGAATTAGTCTTATCTTGTAAAGATGCTATATCAAAGTTATGTACTACATCAGCTGGTTTAACATATAAAATCCTAAAAAGTGTACAACCAGCTACAAAGTATAAAATAAATAATAAACAAAATTCTGGTTGTAACTGTCTCTTCTCAAAATGTTTAATAATCTTATCAAGTCTACTACTATTCTTAAATATTTTCTTTAAAAACATAAAGAACTTCTTTGGATAAAAGAAAAATCCCTTAGCTAAAATAGAACATAAAAAGTAAAATCCCTTTATAAATATTCTAAATATATTTTTAATACTCCCCAAAATCTTTTTCATTTAAATAACTCCATTATCAACATTACCATTTATAACAAGAGGAACCTCTTCTTGACCAACTGGTAAAGGTTGTATAACAGGTGTAACTACTTCACTACTTTGTACAATAACAGGTTGTACTGAATTATCAACTGTAACCACATTATTAGAAGTAGTAACTGGTATAGTTGAAACTACAGGTGTAGAATTATCAACAACAGTCTCTGTAACTTGATTAACATTTATAGGAGTATTATTAATAGTATTAACAACAGGATTATTATCTTGTACAGAAGTAGTAACAATATTCTCACTAGGAACAGGTCCTAAATTCTCAACTACTGCACTAACACTTTGTACAGGATTAAAACCATCTACTGGAGAAGCACTATTACTTTGTACAGGAATAGAACTATCAACAGACTCAACACTTTCTAATGAAACAGGATTATTTACAACAGGAATTGTACTTGTAGGAGTAACAGCTTCATTCTGTACAACACTATTATTTAAAGTAGTACTAACTTCATTATTAGAAGTATTAGTACTAGCATTATTACTATTCTTATTTTCTTTTTTAGTTAAAATAATACCCGTAATAAAAGAAGCAATAACTACAATACCAAAACCAATATAAATTAGTGTCATAATAATCCCTCTATTCTTTAATTAAAATAATCTTATAATATCATTTATTGTAACAACTACCATCAATAGCATTAAAAGTATCAATCCAATAGTATGTATCTTTGCCTCTAACTCTGGATTAACTGGAGATCCTTTAATTTTCTCTATAATTATAAATAAAATATGTCCTCCATCAAAAGCAGGTAATGGTAATAAGTTAATAAAACCAACATTTATACTTAAAAATGCAATTAAATATAAAACACTAGCAAGTCCAGCTTTACTTTGTTCACCTACTACAGAATAAATTCCAACTGGTCCAGATAATTGACTAAGTTTAATTCCTCCTGTAAATAAATAACCAACAGTAACAGCCATTTGTTTAAATATTGAAGCAGTCTTCTTACCAGTATACTTTATAGCATTAACAAAGCCATGTAACTTTTCTTGCTTCATACCAATACCATATCGATAAGTTTCTTGCTCTCCTTCTTTTACTTTCTTAGGTTTAAAACTATAAGTCTTAGTAGTACCATCTTCTTTTAATACTTTTATACTAGCTTTTTTAGAAGTATCATTAACAGCTAAATATAAAGTAATATCATCTACTGTACTAACTTTATGTCCATTTATACTCTTAACTACATCTCCTGCAGTTATACCAGCTTCATATGCAGGATAACCTTTCTCTACTGTAGAAATAACTGGTTTCATTGAAGTACTACCCCAACATAATCCAATTATAAATATAATAAGTATTGCTGAAATAAAATTATTTCCAGCTCCAAAGAACATAATTAAAAATCTTTGCCAAGCACTCTTAGATTGTAATCTTCTATTTTTAGGAACTTTCTTTAAATCGTCATCATCTAAATCTTCTCCAGCTAATTGACAAAATCCCCCAATAGGAACAGCTCTAATAGAATACTCAGTTTCTTTTCCCTTTTTACTAAATAACTTAGGTCCCATCCCTATTGCAAACTCATAAACATAAACACCATTCATTTTAGCAAATATAAAATGCCCAAACTCATGAACAAGTACTATAAATCCTAAAATGACTATAAATAATAATAAATTTAATATAATACTCATTTCTTCCTCCTAAATAATACTATGTACTAAAATAAAAGCTAAAACCACAAAGATTAAACTATCAAAGCGGTCAAGAATACCTCCATGTCCAGGAATTAAATTAGAAAAGTCTTTCTTACCATATTCTCTTTTAACAAATGAAAATACTAAATCTCCTAATTGTCCAACACAAGAAAGTAATAATGTAACAAATATAATTAATACTAAAGGCATACTTTGATTAATAACAGTTACATAAAAAGATGTCGCTATAAAAGTACCCATCAAAGCTCCTCCTATAAATCCTTCTATTGTCTTCTTTGGAGAAATACTAGGAGCAAGTTTATTTTTACCAATAAACATACCAGTAAATAATGCAAATGTATCAGTCATAGTAGTTATTAATAATAAATAAATTATATATTTCATATCAAAATTACGAGTAATAATCATTAAATTAAAACTAAGTCCCATAAAAAATACTGAACCTATTAAAAATAACGCATCCATTAAATTATATTTATCTCTATCTTTAATAAATACCATAGATGCTAAAAATGCAAATATAACAAAAGACATTACTCTATAATCTACATTATATACAAACTCTATTGAATCAAAATTATTCATAGCTAAAAATATAACTAATAAATACGCAAACACTTTCATTAGAAATGGAAACTTTCTTTCTGTTTCTCTAATATGAATTAATTCATACAAACCTGCTATCGCAAGTATTGTCATAAATACTGCAAATATTTCTCCACCCATTATTAATAATGGTACAGCTATTACTATCATTGCTATCGCACTTAAAATTCTTGTTTTCATTATTGACCACCAAATCTTCTATTTCTTTTATTAAACTCTAATATTGCTTTATCAAATTCTTTTTCATTAAAATCTGGAAACAATGTCTCCGGAAAATAATATTCTGCATAACTAGACTGATATAACATAAAATTACTAATTCTTAATTCTCCTGATGTTCTAATAACTAAATCTACATCTGGTAATTCATGATATAAATTTTTATTAACTAAGTCATAATCTATATCTTCTAATGTAATTTCATTATCTTTATATAGTTCACATAATTTCTTAGTCATATCAACTATTTCTGCTCTACCACCATAATTAATACAAATATTTAGTATTAACCCAGTATTATTCTCTGAATAAGTAACAACCTCATCCATAGCTTTTAATACTTTCTCTGGTAATGGTTCTCTTCTTCCTGAAAAAATAACTTTTACATTATTATCTGAAAGTTCCTTAAGTTTAGAATTAAACAACTCTATAAATAGATTCATTAAGTAATTAACTTCTCCTGCTTCTCTTTTAAAATTCTCTGTTGAGAAAGCATAAAGTGATAAGTACTTAACCCCTACTTTAGATATATGTTTACATAAACTTAATAGATTATCTGCACCAGCTTTATGTCCTAAACTTCTAGCAAGTCCACGTTTCTGTGCCCATCTACCATTACCATCCATTATTATCCCTACATGATTAGGAATAATTAAATCATCTTTCATAACATTACCTCACTATCATTATATAACATCATAAAGAAAAAAGGAAGTCAAAAGACTTCCTAAAATTTATCTATATCTATTTTAACATACTTATTTTCTTTTAAGCTACTACTAGCTTGGACTAATGTTCTGATAGCATTAGCGCATCTTCCGCCTTTACCAATAACTCTTCCCATATCATCCTCAGCTACCATAACTTGAATAAGTATAACATTATCTTCTTCAGTAGGAAACTCCTTTACACTAACTGCCTCAGGATCCTGAACTAAAGATTTAACTATTTCTTCTGTTAATGTAACTAAATCCATATTACTTATCCTTCTTTACTTTAGAATCAGCATATTTCTTCATGATTCCAGCTTTACTAAATAAGTTTTTAACTGTATCAGTAGGAATAGCTCCATTATTTAACCATTTCATAGCTAATTCTTCATTGATTCTAACTTCACATTCTCCAACTGGTTGATAAATACCAATTAGTTCAAGATATTGTCCATCTCTTGGACTTCTAGAGTCAGTAGCAACAATTCTATAAGTAGGTTTCTTCTTTGCACCCATTCTTGTTAATCTAAGTTTAACTGCCATTTTTTTCCCTCCATTTCTAAATAAACTGCATTTATTATATAATAATGAAAATAACTTGTCAACCATTATTTGATAACAGTTAAGTTTTTTGACTATTCTACTCATCACCTATTACGTAAGGATTATCAGCAGTACCATTTCCACCATTTATTCTAGTACCTTTAGCGAGAGAAATTGAAGGTCGTACACCATTATAGGAAAAATAAACATATTGATAGCTAGCTGAACCAATATTATTAGTAGTTGAGACATAAGCATAACGATGATCTTTAAAAGTAATTGGTGACATTCCCCAATAACCGGTTGTTCCTGCTGAAGAAAGGTTATTACCTTCGGTTAGCTTTGCCTCATCAGCAGTTAATAATCCAACAGGATAAGTTAGTTTTCCATTTCCACCAGAGACTGTTGAAACGGTAAAACCATCTCTTTCTTCATTTGGACAAGTTATTATTGGAATGTAAGACTTCCAAAGTCTGTTGTAAGCACTAAAATAAGTATCTCCAGTACCAGCATTTTCATTTTTTCCTACCAAGGAACCAGAATAGATAGTTCGATCATTACACCAAATTGTATCCTCTAACTTTTCTGTATAGTTAACCATATTAGCTGCATACCAACTGTCTATTGCTTGTTTTACTTTAGAATCATTTGTATTTGTAAACATCTCATTTTTGGCATCCTCTATATTTTTACCTGATGATAATTTTAAATAATCAAATCTAGCACTATTACCAAAGAAAGAAATATAGTAAACATCTGTACATTCACCTGTTATATTAAGACATGTATAATGATATTTTTTTGCAAGTGTTGTCCTGTCTGTCGACCAAGAATTTGTTGAAGTAAATGTGTCTGTTAAAGTATATTTAACACCATTCCAAGTAACATCATTTCCATAAACATAATTAAACGTATTATCATATCTTATTGAATTACTATCTGTAGAAATTATCAAATTTTTATTTTCACAAGTTGTACTCGTTAAATCTCTACACATATAATAACCATTATATGTACTATAAGTAGTAAACCAATCTTTTTTCCTTATGGTTACCAATTCCGTTAAACTATAAGTTCCATCACCATTGTCAATCATATCTTTACCTAAAGTTATAGTTTGAGTTGCAGAATCAGTTATTCCACCCGATAGAGAAATTACATATTGATAACTACTAGTTGAACCAGCTATATAATAAACTGTTGAACAAGTTGTAGAAGTACTTCGACATGTATAATATCCAACTAAACTACTATAGTTATCAGACCAAGTCTTTTGTGAAGAATTAGTTAAAGTATAAGTTCCATTAGAGTAAGTAACTGAGTCTCCATAATAATAATTAGAATCAGAAGATACTGAATATAAGTATAATATATATATACTGCTTTCTCCAGTAGAACTATATGTATACCTCGTTCCATACATATAGCCGACATCTGCTGGTGAAGAATAATTAGTATTAAAAGCACTTTTACTCATAAGAGTAGCTGTATCAAGATTATTACACTTATTTATCTCGTCATATATGCCATTATAAATAAGCTTTACACCACCAGTAGATGTAGTTCTCACAATCTTCCAGCAAAAACCTGCAAACAAAACATTGTTATTACTAATATTTCCACGATAATAATGAACAGGATACTCATCATCTTTTGTACTAGACATTGTATAGATTCCTGAATTATCAGTTGTTGGTCTTTGACTAAAATCAACACCTGTATCTAAGCCACGAGAATCCTTTGCTATAAGCTTATACAGGGTTTGAACTTTTGATATTTTACCATCCATCAACTTTACAAGACCAACTTTTTTCCAAATCGCCTTTATTGTTACATTTGACTCTGGCATAACAAAATAATTGCCACTAGATTTCTTTACTTCTTTTGTTACTACTTCCCATTCTTTAAACTGATATCCTGTACAAGTTGGAACTGTATCTTCTATTTTCACATTATCAAACACAGAATAAGTTTTAGAACTAGGTACTCCTGACATAACACACCCAGTAGGCGTATTAGCATCATATGTAACTACATAGTTATCCTTTAATATTGTAGTCTCAGTACTAGATTCAGTAGTATTAATAGAACCAATCTTATAAGATACATCTGTTTTAGTATGAGTTGGATATACCCCTCCTACTCCTATTAAATTATTATTTAAATTTATATCTATAGTTAATTCTACTAAAGAACTCGATTTTAATCCTGATAAGTTCCAAATAACTCTATTATCTATAATTGTTGCTTTCCCAATTGTAGTATTAACATTAGTTACATTATTTAGATTAAAATAATTTGTATCAACATAATCAGTTAAAATTAAATTATCATAATTTGCTGACGTAATAGAAGCCTGATATAAAAACTCATTTAAAGACTCCATATTTGCTATATACTGAGTATCAGTAATATTTTTTATTCCATCTAAAACTTCATCGCCAAGTTCATATTGAATACCATTGATATCTAAATAATTATATTTACTTTTTAAATATTTATATTGTCCTATTTCATTAGGAGTATCTACTGTAGGTAGTCCATCCGTTAAAAATAAAACTACACAATCTCGATTAGATTTCTTAGTATAAGTACTTAGTACATCATCAACTTTTACTAAAGCTTGATAGTAATTGGTCTCTCCACTTGCAACCAAACTATTTATACTTTCTTGTAATAAAGCTGTATCACTTGTAAAATCAGTTATAACTGATGCATCATCACTAAAAGTAACAATAGAAATCTTATTACCTTTAGGTATTGTATCATTAATAAGTTCATTAACATCACTTTGTACTTGAGTTAACTTATCACCTAACATACTACCAGATGTATCAAGTACTAAAATAACATCTGTATAATCAGCCCTTGGCTTCTCTATAGTTTCTAATTTTATTTTAATTCTAGCCTTACCTTTACTTATCCATTTAGCAGTCTTAGTATATTTCCAAGAGCCTTCTTCTTTTTGACTATAATCCAAAGTAGTTGACTTAACAACCACACTAGAAACTGGCTCAATAGCAGCAAAAGAATTAAACATAAACACAATAAAAAGTCCTATCAAAACAATAGAACATAAAATACATTTTTTCTTGTCTAAAAACTGGTTTAATCTAAGAGACTTTATTCCTTTCTGTGTCAACATCTTATCACCATCTTTAGTATTTTATATATACTTATAGTATAGCAGTAATTAACAACTTTTTCTACAAAAAACATAAAAAAACACCCTTCTAGAGTGTTTCCTATAAATTATCTTCCTCTTTTATAAAGTCTTCCTTTACTTCTTCATCTATTTTCTTCTCTTCATCTTCTATATTACTTTCCTCAACTATTTCATCCCAAGGATCTTCTTCATTATTAGTCTCTATCTTTACTTTTATATCTCCTACTAATTCAATTCCTAATTCTTTTTCTATTGTATAATTAATATTATTACCATCTATATCTACTTTAACACAACTAGGTTGTTTTAAACTTCTAACTATAATCTCTTCTCCAGTAGCTTCTTCTTCTCTTTCTCTTAAATGAACAACCTCATTATAAGTATTAGTCTCTTTAATAACCTCAGTCTTAGTATCATTATCATATGAATACCAAATATTTACATCATAACTACCACTTATTCTAATATTATCTCCACTCTTTACACCATTAAAATTATGATTAATTACCCAACACCCTAAAATAGTTGAAGGACTCTTATCTACTTTAACCGTATTATTCGTTGTAAAAAGTTTCTTTCCTTTAGCGATCACTGCCTTAGTAACAATTTCTCTATAATTAGCCATACGTAAACCTCCTAATTTAATTTATGCAAAACATATAAAATATTACCAAAAATATGTTAAAATTTTATAGGAGGCAATAAATATGGCATCATCAGTAATCCATCTAGCAATCGCTAAAGAATTGGAAAAGTATTTTAACATTAAAAATAAGTATGATTATTATCTAGGCTCTATAGCACCAGACTTATCTAAACAAATTGGTAGAACTAAAAAAGAATCACACTTCTTATTTGATACAAGAGAAGGTGTTCCAAATATAAAAAAGTTCACTGAAAAATATAAATATTTCTATAAAAATGATTTTGATCTAGGTTACTATATTCACTTATATACAGATAAAATATGGTTTTCTGAATTTATTAATAGTCTTAGCTATCGTAGTTCTGTAAAACTACTAGATGGAACTATAATAAATGCAACTGAAGAAGAAATAACTGAAATGATTTATCAAGATTATACTAATATAAATATCCAAATAATTGATCTATACAATCTAGACTTATCTCTATTCTATGAGGACTTTATAAAACCTCACTCTTGTCTAGATGAAATACCACTAGATAAACTAAATATCTTAATAGATAAAATGGGTATAATTATTGAAAACTCTAAAGAAAACAAAAACTATGTTTTTGACTTAACTGGTGTAAATGAATTCATTGAAAAATCAGTTCAAGTAATTCTAACAGAACTAAAAAATTACATTCCAAACTAGAATGTAATTTTTTTTAATTATTCAAAACTTTGTAAAAATAATCATTAAGCTCATCTTTTACATAATTAATCATTTCATTTACTTTTTCTAAATGTTGCATATAAATAACATATATTGGTATTTCATTAAGTCTTTCCTCAAGTAGCTTTAACTCTTCAAGTACTTCTTCACCATTTTCTCTAACATACTTCTTCTGAAGTACTTTTATTTTATCTACCAATTCACATATTTCTTTATTAGTACTCATCTTTTCTTTTAACTGAATACAACTTTTATAATCATCACTATTAATAATAGTATTGATAACTTCATCTAATTCCTTATTCAACTAATTCACCATCTAAACTCCAAGTCTTAGCTTGTGTAACTTTTACATTAACAATTTCTCCAACTTCAACTTCTCTTTTAGCTGTAAAATTAATTAATTTATTTGTATCAGTATAACCATAATACATATCTTTCTTCTCAGAGTTTCCTTCAACTAGTACTGGTACTACTCTATCTAATAATTTCTTATTATTCTCCAAGAAATACTTATTAACTACTTTATTTAATCTTTGTAGTCTCTCTTCCTTTTCTTCTTCACTTACTTCATCTTTTAATAAACAAGCAGGAGTTCCTTCTCTTTTAGAAAAGATAAATGTAAAGGCATTATCATACTTACACTCCTCTGCTAAAGACAAAGTCTCTAAAAAGTCTTCTTCAGTCTCCCCAGGAAAACCTACAATTATATCTGTAGATATTGCAACACCTGGTACTGTATCTTTAATCTTTTTAAATAACTCTAAATAACTCTCTCTAGTATAACGTCTACCCATTAACTTTAAAATCTTACTAGAACCAGATTGTACAGGTAAATGTACACTAGGCATAATATTATCATACTTACCAATAACTTCTACCATACTATCTGTAAAATCCCAAGGATGTGAAGTCATAAATCTAACTCTAGGTATATCTTTCTTTGCTATATCTTCAAGTAAATTACCTAAAGTATAATCATCATATAAATCTTTTCCATAAGCATTAACATTTTGTCCAAGTAAAGTAATCTCTTTATACCCATCTTTAATAAGTTCATCTACTTCTTTTAGTATATCTTCCCTAGCTCTACTTCTCTCTCTTCCTCTAGTATAAGGAACTATACAATAAGTACAAAACTTGTTACACCCATAAATAATATTAACATATGCTTTATAATTATTAGTTCTAATTACTGGCAATCCTTCTAATAGATCCCCTTCTTTAGAGAATACTTCTATTTGTTGCTTATTCTCATTTATTGCTCTATCTATAATATTAGGTAACTGATACATATTATGAGTACCAAATACAAAATTAACCCATTTATACTTATTAATAATCTCTTCAACTACACTAGCCTCTTGTGCCATACATCCACAAAGTCCAACTATTAAATCTTTTTTCTGAGCCTTTAAATGTTTTAATCTTCCTAACATACCAAATGCCTTATTATGAGCATTCTCTCTAATAGAACATGTATTTAAAAGTACTAAATCAGCATTTTCATAATCATCTACTTTACTAAATCCAAGTCTAGTAAGTAAAGCCTCAATATTTTCACTATCATGTTCATTCATTTGACATCCATAAGTCTTTAAATAAAATGTCTTTCCCTTATATTTATCTTTGATCTTATTATCAAAGTTAAACTCAACTCTCTTATAACTTTTATCTTCTCTTCGTCTAGCATCTTTATAATTTGGTAAATGCATAAGTATCACTTCCATTCCTAAAATATAATAACTTAATAACTAAAAAAAATCAACAAATCAAAAAAATAAACTTTTTAGTTTACTTCTTTGTATACTGTATAACTTTCTCTCCTGTATAATTAACTTTCTTAAGAGCCATATTTATCTTATCATCTATTATTTTTCCTTTACCTCTCGCAACCCATAAATAATCTATTGCTCTCTTATAATCATCTTCACTCTTATCTCTTCTTAAATATGCCATACCAAGTTTATAATAAACATCAAGTGATGGATTCATAAGTTTAGTACAAACTTTATTATAACACTCAATAGTTGTATCAAAATCTCTATTAATAAAAGCTTCTCTACCTTGTAATTTTAATGAATAAAACTCTGGACAATCACTAAATATATCATGATATCTTAATACTAATCTACCATCAACTTCATCTATCATAATCGTTGGAAACTTAGAAACTATATCTATCACACCATGTTTATCTTCTTCACTTAACTCTTCTAAAACTCTTAATCCATGACTCTCATTAATATCACTAACTACATCACTAAGTAATGCATATTTATCATCAGTCTTTTCTTCAGAAAAAACTTTCATTGCTCTAGATAATTCTCTCTTCATAGGAAAAACATCTACATATCTATTACTTAAAATTCTAGATTGTGAAACTATATCTAAGTATACTTTAGCCTTCATAATATTACCTTCACTTATAGCCTCATAAAATAAATCATAATAACAACTAACATCAAATAAAGTATTTTCTCTATTCTCATTAATTAAAGAAAGACTAGTAACTACTAAAGAATAACTATTATCATTATCACACATTCCAATAGTAATTAAATCATTAATAAATCTTACATATTTTTGACAACCTATATTATTTAAATAACATAATACTTTATGTCTAATTTCACTAACTTCATCTTCACATACAGAATCAACAATACCATCAAGATCTATTCCTCTATCTTTTATTTTATTAGCCATAGTTCTTAATAATACATAAACTAAATTCTTATCCCCTTTTTTAGTAATAGTATTAAAAGCTGTTATATAATCTTTTAAAAGTACTGAGTCATCACTATCTCTAACTGGTCCTAACATAACTTCTGGTAATTTATCTTTCTCAACTAAGTCTTTTAAATCTTTTGTTATCCACAATATTACTTTTTCAAAATGACTTAATGGTCTATGTTTAGAAATATTACTATATAAAGATATTAAATCTCCATACCTAGCTTTTCTGATATAATTTAAGGACACTGTATTTAACTTAATTAATTCAAAAGCTGCTTTTCTTACTAATTCACTAGCAACCATCAACTCTAAATCTGAATCATCTAATATTTCATAAACTATACTAGCTTGTGAAAATTTATGTTTAAATACTAAATATCTAGCTCTATCTTCTAAATCATTTAAATCATAACTACTCATATCCTCAAATCTTAAACTATATAGTCTTTCCCTATATTCATCTAAATCTATGATTTGTCCTAAAAGATACAAGTAATAGTTATTGTCTATACTATATTCACTATCTAAATCTAATTCCCTAAAGTATTTTACTGCTTCTATATAATTTTCTTTTTCTACTTCTTCTAAAAATCTCTTTAACTTTTCTTCTCTTTCCGTCACACACATCACCCGATTGGTAACTTATTATAAAAAAAAATACCAAAAAATGCAACTAATCCCCAAAACAAAAAGTATATACAACTAATGTATATACTTTTACTTCTTAATATATTGTAATGCTTCACTTTTATAATCAGTATGCTCTACTACTTTTTCAAATGCCTTATCTACACATTCTCCTTTAGCTTTAGCAACCCATAAATATCTATATGCATTCTTATAATCTTCTTCTGTAGTTGCTCCTCTTAAATATGCTAAACCTATCTTCTTATATGTACTAGGCCAAACTTCTAAAATATTTTCTGTAATAACACTAAACAACCTAATAGCTTCATTAAAATTCTCAGTACTAAACGCTACATTAGCATCTCTCATAACTACTGGATAATTTATAAACTCTTTTCTCCTATTAAAATATCTAAGTACTAAAGTACCTTCTAAATTTTCAAGAACAATCTGACTTCTCTTTTTCTCTAAAATCTTCTTAAGTCTATTTCTCTCTTCGCTACTAACATCTGCTAATAGTCTTATACCTTTATTAGTAGAAATATCCTCGATAATAGAATCAAAGTCTATTTTTTCTTCTTCTAAATCAATATTTTTCATTTTACTTAACTTCTTAAAGTTTCTAAATTCTCTACTATAAGTAACATTCATCTTAGTAACATCAATCTTTGGTCCATTAAATGTACTAGAATGTGAAACTATATCTAAACATATTTTAGCTCTTTTAAAATCTTTATTATATAAAGCAACATAAAAGTCTTGTGTAAATCTTGTTGCATCAAACTTAAAGTTTCCCTTACATATTAATGATAATTCAAACATTGCTTCACTATATAATTCATCTCTATCTAACTCCCCTAAAAGTACTAAGTCATTAACATATTTTACATAGTTACTACAACCAATCTTTGTTAAATATAATCTAACTTTCTCTAATATATCATCAACTTCTCCATTAGTAACTGCCTCAATTATATCTTCAAACTTAGCATTTTCTATCTTTACTCTATCAGCAGCAACTAACACTAATGGATACATTCTATTACTAGCTCTTTTATTTTCTTTTCTAAAATCATTTAAAGCCTGAGCATATCTTCTTAAATATATTAAATCAACTATATTTCTAGAAGGACCTTGTCTTTCTCTAAGTTCTTCATCACTAACTAAATCACCTGTTAATAAATAAACTCCCCTTTCTGAAAAAGATAAAGGTCTCTGACTTGCTAACTTCTCATACATTTCATATAACTCATCATACTTCTTATTTCTAATTAAAGTCATTGTCTTATCATAATTTTCTTTTTCTACTTCTGAAATTTCATCTAACAAAAGAAAAGTAATCTTATCTTCAATACTATCTCCAAGTACATCATTAACTTGAACTCCAGCTAAATAAAATTGTCCTTTATATATTCTATCTCTAAACTCTTTATAAGAGTCTCCTCTATCTCCAAACTCATACTTACTATAATTAACATCAAACATTCTACTTCTATACTCATCTGGTAATCTATCAATACTTCCTAACATATATAACCATAACTTATAGTCTACCTTATCACTATACTTGTTTTCTAATACATCTAAACACTTTAATACTCCAGAAATATTATTAGCCTCTAATCTCTTTAAAAATAGCTCTAAACAAGTATCTAAGTCACCTGCATAAGAATATACTCCAACTTTTTCTCTAACAATAGTTCCATTCTTAACAAGTACTTCTAAATCATATTTAGAAAAACCATATCTTAATAAATCTTTTGTACTAATTTCATTATTAAGTACAAAAGTATCAAATAATCTTTCATATTTTTTTAAATCTAACATAACCTACCACCTAGCTTTATTATATAAAAGCACAAAGTAAAAAGCAACTAAACAGTTGCTTCTAACGTTGAATTAATAATTTTATCTAATGTTGAAAAACGATTTTTCTTAACTAATTCACTCTTTATATCATCCAAGCATTCTACTATTCTATCTACTACTTTTTCCATACTTGGAACTAATTCTTTCTTTTCTAAGTTTTCTACTATAATCTCTAAGTTATTAAGTCTAGAATACTTACCATAAGAAACGTTATTTACACAAACATTACATAGTTTTTTAAAAGATGAAATATCTATATTATTAAATCTTTTATCCTCTAATATCTTAAATGCTGTAAATGTAAAATTATTATTAACTGCTTTATCTAAAACAGTCTCACCTTTTCTATTCTTAATATTTGGAAGATAATTTTTATTTTTCATAAGTTGTTCCATAACTCTAACAGCTGCTACTGAGCTATCACAAGCTAAAATATGTCCAAATGTATCTCCATCATAATTTTGATGGTTTACATCCCAACTTCTCTTCTTCATCAAGCGAAGTACTAAATCATATTGTTTTGCTTTTAACAATCTAGTAACAATATCATTATCTGCACCATCACAAATATTTGCGTCTACTTTATTTTTATCTATCAAAGTTTCTATTACATCAAAGTAACCAAGTTTAATAAGATTAAAAATCAGCGACGGCTCCTCTGAACAAGCATTAATAGCTTGTTGCTTGTCATAAAACATTTCAAACACCTCTTTGTTCACGTGACAGTTACCTATTTTACCAGATTTACAGTGATTTGTCAAATTTACCAGTCCTCTCTCTTACTTTAGTTATGAGAAAAAAGACTATATTTTATACATTTTTTCAAAAAAAAAAACGGCTAAAGCCGTTATCTTTAATTTAATTTATTTCCACAATTTGTACAGAAATTACCACCATTTACTGGACTTCCACAATTTGGACAGAACTTACCAGTTGTAACATTTCCTTGATTCATTGTTGTTCCTTGATTATTGAAAGCATTAGTAGCAGCTCCACCAATCATTCCACCTGATGCCATATTCATCATACCAACACCTACAAATCCATTAGCAGCTCCAGCTTCGTTATTAGCAGCATCTTTAACTGCTTGAGCATAAGCTCCTGTAAGTGTACCTTGTTGCATAAAGCTATTAGATGATAATTCATAATTATCAATTTTCTTATTAGACTCTTCATCCAATGTAACTGATTCAACAACAAATCCTACGATATTCATACCACGATCACGAATTGGTTGATCGAATACTTTCTCATCCATTGTTTTCTTAATTATATCAGTACTACTTGGTAATTCTAAAACTGGTACTTTATGTTCAGAGTTACCTAATTCATTTAAGACTTTTTGGAAAGCTCCAATAACTTCTGATCTCATTTGTTCAACTATTTCATCTTTTCTATATTCTTCAGCTGTACCAGCAATTCTAGACATAAATAATGCTGGATCAGAAATCTTAAATGTATATTTACCAAAACATTTAACTTCAACTCTTAAAGGTGTAAGTGTATTAGTCATTTGATTTGGAATTGGATGAGACCAATCTTGATATGGAATTGGTGCTGGTGTACCAAATTTATTATCAATTATCTCTTTAGCATTAATATAAAATATTGCTTGTTCTTTGCTTGTTCCACCATTGTAAACAAAACGTGCCCACCACTCTTTAAACACAGGTCCAAATTGTCCTGCAAAGAAAGATGGTGAAGATGATTGATCAAATGTAAAGATACCAGGCTCAGCTGTCGCATCTAAAATTTGTCCACTTTGAAAAATAACTGCTATTTGTCCAGGAGATACCTGAATAGCACTATCCTTTGAAATAATACCATTAGGAGTAGAAACTCTCTTCATTAATATTTCTTGTCCTAAATCATCGCACTTAATATAATCCTTCCATTGATCATGTAAAGTACTAGTAGCTGCAGTAACTGCTGCTTTAATTAAACCCATATAAACACTCCTCTTTTTTTAAATTTTAAAAACTTCTTCCGCCACCACCGTGGCTAACACCAGAACTTCCTGTACTAGTAGAACTACCACCAGAGTGACCTCCACCAGAGTTAGAATTATTAACTCTTTTAGTTTTAGTCACAGAAGTTCCTAAAAATGTTTCCTTAATTAAATTTATTTTTACACTATCTTCTCTTAAAAATTGTCTAGAAGAGGTTGCCTTTCTAACCATCTTATTAGAAGCAACCATAACAATCATAATTATGATAGTAGTAACAAAAGTAAATATTAAAATACCAGTCCATGGTAAAACCTTCAACTTAGCAATACCTGTTGGTTTAGGCTCAGAGCCATCATCATTAGGAAAACCAATATCAGCATAAGAGCTAGCACTACTAATAAATTCATTAGCTGCCTTATAGTAATCTCCATCCATATATTTAAATACATTATCTAAAATAATATCAATACGTATGTCACTATACATTCTAATAGCTGAACCAGTAGTCACAATTTGAACATTCCTAGTAGCAAAGTCAAATAGTATTAAAATACCATCATGTGTATCACCAATACCAAAAGTATTATAATCATAAAAGTCTTGAGCATAAGCTAAAGCACTATTCTTAGGATTTTCATCAATAGTAACTATTACCATATCCATAGAATATTTATCAGTAAATGTTAAGATTTTATCATATAAATCATTCTCTTCACTATCACTAAACTTATCAGCAAAGTCATATACCTTCTCAGACGAATCAACAAGTGGTGTACTTAAAATTGATTCCTTCTTAGCATCAGTAACCTGAATATAACTAGGTACTCCCAAATTATCTTCAGTCCTAACTTCATAATTAGTACTAGCAAAAACATTAAAACTAAAACAACAAATTACAAAAGTAATTATTAAAACCATTATTCTCTTCATACTTATTCTCCTATGAAACAAAATATACAATTAATGTTGCTATTAAAAATAGACCAACAAATACTAAAACACTAGCAATAATTGTCTCTTTTATACCAACAGGTAAATTACCAATAATCTTACCTGTCTGTCCATTCATAGCAAAAGTATACATTTTATCTCTATATTTTACATTAAGCATCCATACTGGAAGCATAAGATAATAAGAATTATTTTTTATAATTTTTATGTTATTATTTAATACCATTTTTGACTGATGTGGAATCGAATTAGATACAAGACTAACACATGTATTCATACTTCTATTCTCTGCTCTTTCTAAACAAACATCATCTGCTACATCATACTTTTCTGCAAAAAATCCTGATAAATATGCATGATTATATTCAACTAAATCATTATAATTAAATGGTTCAAGTGAATCCATTAAATCATCAGCAAATCTTGAAGAAGCATCAGCAAGAACTTTATCATATTCAAAATGTCCACTTTTTTCAACTAAGTACCTTGATATCTCAGTATAATCATATTGTGAATCACTCCAATACCTAGTATCACTAGCATTAAACGAAATATTACCATCACCAGTCAAATCATATGCCCAAAATGGTATATAAACACCAGTAATTTTCTCAATATTTTTTTGACTTTTAAAACTCTTTGGTACTAATAGTTTATTCTTATATAGCTTTTTAAAAGCTGTAATAGCATCATCCTTAACATTCTTAAAAGGTATTATCAAATTAGGTATTACCCCATCATCTATCTTATCTTTTAAAATAGCTGTACTACCACAATATACACAAAAAGTAGCTGTAACCGTCTCATCAGCAACAATCTCTGCTCCACAGTTTTCACAACGATAAACATCTAAAGAAACACCATCAGTTGTATCCTTTTTGACTTTATTATCACCTGTTTTAGCATTGACTTTCTCATTACTAGCATTTTCATGTTTTTGCATTTCTTCTAATGTAAACTTACTACCACAATATTCGCAATCCCACATTTGATTCTTTGGATTAAAAGTAATTTTTGCACCACAGGCCGGACATTTATTGTCCAAAACACCCAAACTTATCACATCCCATCATAATACTACAATTTAATTATAACATATAAACTAAATTTACTAATACAAATTAGTAAAATTTAACACTATTACACACCCAAACTCTCTTAACAATATCAAGAATAGGAGTTTTACAATAACTACATATCTTTTCTCCAACAAAATTAAGTGGTGAACCACAGTTAGGACAATTAAGGCCTAAATTTTTCTTAGAAATAGGGACCTTACTTTCATCTATAATATAGACAAAGTCAATCATAGCCCTATCTTGAACCTTCTTTCTAATCTTATTACTCTCACTATAATAATATTCAAAACTACAACCAAAATGTATTGTAGCAACTCCATTATTATTTTCATATTTTGATATAACAACTTTATGAATATTTAAATTATCATGCTTAACATTCTTATTTCTATTATCAGAAATCATATTCTCAACCAAATTTTTAATATTATCATTAACAATACTACTATCCTCTTCATCTATTGCTCTAAAAACATTAAAAATAGTCTCTCTACACATACTTTTTAATTCATTAATATTTATTCCTGGAAAATCTCTATTTATCTGATCTAAATAAATACTATCCATACTTGATAAAGATTTAGGTAACTCTTGATCCTCAATCTCAGCTCTTTCTATAACACTCTTAATATCAGTAGTATGAAAATACTTTAAACAAAAAGCTCTAATTCTTTGTCTAAGACCTACAATACATCCTGCTACAAAAACTATAAAAATTATTATTCCTATTAAAAAAGCCATCTAATCACATCCTAAACTTATTGTATCATAAAAAAATAATAGAGCCAAACTCTATTATTTAATAATTTCTTTTCCACCCATATATGGTTGTAAAGCTTTAGGTATTTTAATACTTCCATCTTCTTGATAATTATTCTCTATAAAAGCAATTAATCCTCTAGGAGTCGCAACTACTGTATTATTTAATGTATGTAAATAGTAATTTCCTTTCTCACTCTTCTTTCGTATTCCAAGTCTTCTAGCTTGAGCATCTCCAAGTGTTGAACAACTACCTACTTCAAAATATTTTTGTTGTCTTGGACTCCAAGCTTCTATATCACAAGATTTAACTTTTAAATCAGCTAAATCTCCAGAACAACACTCTAATTGTCTAACTGGTACATCTAAGCTTCTAAAATAGTCAACTGTAAGCTTCCACATCTTATTATACCAATCCATACTCTCTTCTGGTTCACAAATAACTATCATTTCTTGCTTTTCAAATTGATGAACTCTATATAATCCACGTTCCTCTAAACCATGAGCTCCTCCTTCTTTTCTAAAACAAGGTGAATAACTTGTAAGACAAATTGGTAATTCTTCATTTTTAATAATTTGATCTTTAAACTTACCAATCATACTATGTTCACTAGTACCAATTAAGTATAAGTCTTCTCCTTCAATCTTATACATCATAGCTTCCATCTCTGGAAAAGACATAACACCAGTAACAACATCACTTCTAATCATAAATGGTGGTATAGCATAAGTAAATCCATGATCTATCATAAAATCTCTTGCATATGCAAGTAATGCCTCATGTAGTCTAGCAATATCTCCTAATAAATAATAAAATCCCTGTCCAGAAGTTCTACCAGCTGCATCTTTATCCATTCCTCTTAATCTCTCAATTATATCAGCATGATATGGAATTTCATACTCAGGTACAAAAGCCTCTCCAAATCTTTGTACTTCTACATTAAAACTATCATCTTTTCCAATAGGAACACTCTCATCCATAATTTGTGGAATTACTAACATCTTTTCTCTTATTTCAGCACTAAGTTTAACTTGTTCTTCCTCTAATTCCTTAATTTTTTCAGAGTTTTCAGCAATTTTCTTCTTTAACTCATTAGCTTCATCTATATTCTTATTAGCCATTAACTTACCAATTTCACTAGACATCTTATTCTTATCTGCCTTTAATCCATCAGCTTCAGTTTGAACAGCACGAACTCTCTTATCTAATTCATAAACTTCATCTACTAAAACTAACTTTTCATCTTGAAACTTCTTCTTAATATTTTCTTTTACTAAATCCTTATTTTCTCTAATTAATTTTATATCTATCATATTTATTCCTCTTTTCTACTTTTATTTTTTATATAATATTCAATACATTTCTTAGATGGAGAATATATATTATCTGGAAGTTCGTCTATACTAAACCACTCCCATTCATCTATTTTACTAGGTTCCATAACCTTTAACTCTCCACTAAAACAATTACTAATATAATCAATTGTTACATAATGTCTATCTTCCGATATATCATCCGAGACAAAATATAGCTCCAAATTACAAACATCTAAATTAGTTTCTTCTTTTACTTCTCTAATACCAGCCTCAATTGTAGTCTCCTCATACTCTTGCTTTCCACCAGGAAGAGTCCAAGAACCAGGTTCATAAATACCACCAGTGTCTAAAGCATCACTTACTCTGTGTCCTAGTAATATTTTATTATCACTCTCAATTAAAACACCAATACCAGTCTTTATATATGGCATCAAATTCACCTCCAAAAAACAAAAAAGAATGATACCAAGGAGTGCTAAAAAGCACGGTACCATCCTTTTATTAACTTAATTAGATAACGGTCTAAACCGGAAGTAACCTTCATCTATAGAGTAGATAAATAAGTATTTAACATCATTCTCACCAACCATGACTTCTCTTTGCTTAAATAATCTTATTATTAGTTCTAATCACTGATTTGTTAATATTATATGACAAAAATTAATCTTTATCAACTATTTTTTATAACAAGTTACTGCCCCCTCTGGAATCTCCGTAATAAAGTTCTCTTCAACAACAGTCTTACCACTCTTAATATTCTTTATCTTAGCTTCCCTCATTCCTACTTTATCATTATATAAAGATATAGAATAAGACTCCTTACCAAGAACTTTTTCTACTTTAACATATCCCTTATACTCTCCATAAGTATCATTAAATTCACTACCAAAATCATAACCCACTAGACCAAAAGGAATATAATAAACTCCATCATCACTATAAATATTAACTCCATAAGAACATACATAACCATTCATTTGAAGATCACTTTTAGCAAAGTCTATAATCCTAGGTGCCGCTAAAACTATTTTTTGTTTTTCATATAAAATAGATAAATATTTAAAATTAAAGAAAATTAAAGCCCCAAAACTAATAAAAATTAATGAAAGCATTGTTACTAATATTGCCTTATTTCTTTGATGATCCTCAGCAAGAACATTTTCATTCATCTTCCTACGTTCTCCAATATAATATACATTATTATATGGAGCTGCAGTATTAAACGCCATAATTGGTATCATTACAAATGGTAAAAATATCATTAACCATCCAGAATATCCAAAACTTTTTCCCAAATCATATAAAGATTTAAATAAGACGTATATACCATATATAGGAATAAGAAGAAGTAAGAAATATATTCCTTTTTTCATTACTATATCAAAGTATACATATAAGTTATAAAAAGGAACTAAACATGACCACCAAGGTTTATTAGCTTTCATATACATAAACTGCATCGCAATAGATTCTAGTTGAAAGAAAATTACAAAAGCCATCGCTATACAAAACTGATTTGAAGAAATAGTAACAGTCAAATTACCATATCTATTATAGAAGAATAAAAACACTACACCTAACAAAACCACTAATAAAGCTATATTAAAAATAATACACAAAACTTTACTACCTGCTTTATCGGCCAAAGAATATCTAAAAGAAGATTCAAAAGACAAAGGATTAACTCTAGTATCTCCTGCTCTACCTATATTAAACTTTGTAACACCAATTTCTTCTTTAGGTTCATATTTCAACATAGAGGCATTATCTGGATGGCTATAATTAAGTTTGCCACATTTCATACAATAACGCATACTTTTTTTATAAACAGCACCACATCGTTCACAAGTAATCATTTCTTCTGCCATATATCATTACCTCCATTATCAATAATAGTTTACCACATAATACCAATAATATAAAGAAAATTACAAAAGAAAAGAGACTATTTAGCCTCTATAATTAATTTAATTGCCGTTCTTTCTTCTCCATCAATTGCAATATCCTGAAAAGCCGGAATACAAACTAAATTCTTACCTGATGGAGCAACAAATCCTCTAGCAATTGCTACTGCTTTAATAGCTTGATTTAAAGCACCAGCACCAACTGCTTGAATCTCAACACTACCTTTCTCTCTAAACACATTTGCTAGAGCACCTGCTACGCTATTTGGATTAGACTTACTACTTACTTTAAGTGTTTCCATAAATATTATTCATTCCTTTCTACACTTAAATATATGCACATAAAAAAAGAAAATGACTAATCATTCTCTTTAATATATTTAATAAGAACCTCAGTAATTTTATCATATCCATCATCAGACATATGTAAACCTTCCTCAGTATATTCTAACTTCAAATTACCATCACTATCAACAAGTTCATTAAACATATCAATATACGTAATATTCTCATCCTTAGCAAGACTCTCCAACTTCTTATTAATATCAACTATATCATCATTACTTATAGAAAAGTCTCTAACATAACCATTAATCTTATCATCATCAGTTTTATTAATTGGATAAATAGACTCTAAATATATTTTAGCATAAGGTCTATTTTCTTTAATTAACTTAACAATTTCCCCAATATTTTTAACAACCTCTTCTCCACTTACATCACCACAAAGATCATTTATACCAATAAGTAAAACTACTTTAGAAGGATTATAATCATATACTCTAGCTTTCATATCACTTAAAATATCACTAGTCTTATTACCATCAATACCAGAATTAACTACATTAAACTTCTCATAATACTTACTCAAATCATATCTATGAGTAAGTGAATCTCCTAAAAATAGTATATTTTCATCAACTACTTCTTCTACCACTTTTTGTTCTTTATATATAATTTCTTTTCTTGGTTTATTATCATTAATATTAGTAAAATAATATATATCAAATCCAATCAAACCTACACACAAACAAACTAATAAAACTATTATTAAATATAAAGAACTATTAGACTTTTCTTTTCTCTCTTCTCTTTGTAAATTTTCAAACTCTTTTCTATTATTTTCTAAAGTCTTTTCCACAACTTTCTTTCTATTCTTACCTCTTGCTTCTATAAAACTCGTATCTAAATTAACAGTAGCATCTAAGTCATCTTTATACTTATCTTCATTCTTTTGATATCTACTATATTTATTACTATTATTTCTATAATTATTAGTTGTATTACTATTTCTATTTTGATTTTTCTTTTTATTATTAGCCATATAAACTCCTCCAAATAATCTCTTTAATTATAACACATAAAATAAAAAGAAGAAACTTATATTTCTCCTGAACAAATTCCTCTAAACGAATTATAAAAAAGTTCCCATATACTAAGTTTCTTAGCATCTTTATTTATTATTAAGTCTCCAGTCACAATAGTCTTATTCTTAGAAACAACTTCTATTTTACCAACCACATCCCCACTAGATATAGGTAACTTAATATCATCTATTTTTATATTATAATCATATTTATGCTTACTATCATCAACTAATTCCACTACTCCTAAATCATCTTTTAAAATAATATCGACCTTTTCTCTATTAGATTTATCTAATTTTACTTTTTTAATAACTGTTCCCTTTTCTTTTAATAAATTAAACTTAGTATGTAAAAATCCATAATCTAATAAAGCCATAGCCTCACTATTTCTAGTCTTACTATTATCTTCTCCTAATACAATAGCAATAAGTCTCATATTATTTTTCTTTGCTGTAGCTGCTAAACAATATCCTGCATTATCTGTATGACCTGTTTTTAAACCATCCGCCCCCTCATAAAAACGTACTAACTTATTTGTATTAACAAGCCAAAATTTATTATCAGTATTCTCTCTCAAATAGTCTTCATACATTGAAGAAAACCTTAATATCTCTGGATGATTAATAACCAATTCTCTAGCAATCATAGCCATATCATAAGCACTAGAATAATGTCCTTCTTCATCTAGTCCTGTACAATTCTTAAAAACAGTATTTTTAAGTCCTAACTCTTTTACTTTTTTATTCATCAATTTAACAAACTTCTCTTCACTACCAGCAATTACTTCTGCCATCGCTACAGTCGCATCATTACCTGAAGCCATTGATATACCCTTCATTAAATCCTCAACAGTAATCTTTTCACCTTCACTAATATATATTTGTGATCCACCCATATCAGCAGCATTTTTACTAACTGTAACTACATCACTCCATTTAATCTTTCCACTCTCTACCTGTTCTAATATAATTATTTGAGCAACCATCTTCGTCATAGAAGCAACAGCTAACTTTTCATCTTTATTTTTTTCATAAATAATCTTTCCTGTATTAGCTTCAATTAATAAACCAGCTTTAGCATTTACAATAGGATAAACTTCTTCTGCATCTACAAACAATGGACATATAATCATCGTAATGACTAGTATTTTACACAAAACTTTACATATAAATCTCATGTCTACCTCCTATCAATTATTATGTAAAGGACTGTCAAATTATTCGTAAAAAAAACTTCTCCCAAACCCTTAGAAGAAGTAAAGGTAATTACTACTAATTCAATACTACAAACGAATAAGTAGATGGTTTACTTTCAATAGCATTAAATATATCAGCATCAGCTTGTATTCTAGCATAACCTGCTATTACACCAATAGTATAACCTAACATAGAACCTGTATTAGTAACCTTACTCATATCAAAACTACTTAAGTCAAGACTTATCAAACTATTATCATTATTAAACAAATTACTCATGTTAGTAACTTTACTTGTATCTAAATAATTAATATTCTCTATAGCAGTAACTTTCTTAAAACCAGAAAATAAATATGATGAATTAACTGGTGCACTAATTACAATATAATGCAATGTATAAGGTGAATCTCAATTTGAAACAAAATGTGACATTACAGAACCATCTTGCCCTTCTGAAACATCAAAACTTGTCGAACCATCTACACTTAGTTATAGAATCTCTATATGCCCAAAACTCACCAGTATAAGCATTTGATCCAATAGACTTTAAATTTCCCGCTTTAACAAACCTAAAATTTAAATAAGAATTCAAAGTATTATTAGTTATACTTGTAATATTAGAATACTTAAATATAATAGAAAAACTTTTACTGGTATTAGGATCAACTATATCTCCCTTTTCTATACCATCAAGACTAAATATAATATCCGCATTATCATAAAACTCATCAGCATAATACTTAGCATCTTCTATAAAAATACCATCTTGTGGCTTAGCCGCAAGACCTCCTGTTATATCAAAATCTGTAGAACTAACATTAGCATAACCTACACCAATAAATAAAGTTAGTACAACAAAATAAATTGTTTAATAATATTAATTTTTTACCCTTATTCATGATACAACCAATCCTATTTTATTATACTATAGTATAACTTTTTTTCGTTCAATATCAAGGTTTGAAAAAAGATCTTAAAAAATATACATAAAGAGCAAAAATAATGCTATTATATAGTAAGGTGATACATGTGAAGAAAAAAAGAAAAATAAAAACTAAAAACTTTCTAATATTTATAATCTGTATACTTTTAATAATTATAAGTATAACTTATGGAATAAAAAAATTAGAAACTACTAATAAAAAGAATGATAAAAATAGTACTGAAGAAAAAAATACAAAAACTAACAATAATAAAGATAACTCAAAAGAAGAAAAAGAACTAACTGAACTAGAAAAAGCAAAAAAAGACTTAGACTACTATATCGATGAAAACACTGAAAAGTATCAAGAATATCGTAATAAAAATAAAGATTTATCAATTGAAAAAGTAATAACAAATGTAAATATTGGCCTAAATGATGCATACTATACCAACACTAAAGAAAGCAAATATCAAAATACTTATAAAATATTAGTAAATAAATATAACTATGTAACTGAAAAATACATTCCAGAAAACTTAGAAACAGTAAGTTCTGAATACTCCTCAAAATCTTTAAAATTAGTTAGTTATGCTAAAGAAGCTTTCCAAGAAATGGCTAAAGCTGCTAAATCAGAAAATTATACAATAAGAGCCATGTCAAGTTATAGAGATTATGCTTATCAAAACACTTTATATAACAATTATGCAAAAAGAGATGGTTACGAAGCTGCTGATACCTATTCTGCAAGACCTGGATACTCAGAACATCAAACTGGTCTTGCTGTTGATATTGATAATGGTAAAGAATACTTTACAAACTTTGAAAAAACTAAAGAATTTACTTGGATGCAAGAAAACGCTTACAAGTTTGGTTTTATACTTCGTTTCCCAGAAAACAAAGTAACAGAAACCGGTTATCAATACGAATCATGGCACTATCGTTATGTTGGTAAAGAAATAGCAAAATACATCCATGATAATGACTTATGTTTTGAAGAATACTATGCAAGATTTCTTATAAAATAAAAAGATTGAACTACATGTCCAATCTTTTTTTAATCATAGTTTTTACTAAAGAAACAGTACAACTTATAAAAGAATATAACTACTAACCATATTACAAATACTAAATTAGAAAGTTGTACTATTGATAATACTAAATCATTAGTATATAAACTAACCTTATCAGTCAAATCTAATTTATTATTATATACAACTATTATAAAATTAAAAAACAAAAAGTATATAATAACGAAAAAAATAGAATCTAAAACCTTCTTTAAAGCCGGCATAGTCTTACTAAAATTAGACATAAATATAAATATAGCAGATAATACTATTATCAAAAAATAAACAAATGTCGATGGAAAATAAATATAATTCATAACAGCTTTTATTAAATAATCAATAGTAAATACTGTATATGATCTATTCATATATACAACTCCACCTAAGAAGCCAATTACTATCAAGAAAAATAAAACTTTAACAACACTACTTTTTCTAGAAATATTTAATACTAAAAATAAAAATAGTAGAAATGATATAGCGAATAATTCTAAACCTAAAAAAGATGAAAAAGCATTTTTAAATACTAAATCAAACTTTTCTAAAAGTGTTAAAAACACTACTACCACCTCCACTAAACTAATTCTAAGATATAAACTGTCTGACTTGAAAGGTCATTCTTTGTACAAGTAATTAATGTCAAGGTAGTCTTATTAAAACTTCTAACAACTCTTACTTTACCTACTTTAGGTACATTATAAATATTAACTAATTTATAATGATAACGATTGCCGTTATAAGTAACATAAGCATCATTACCTATTTGTAACTGATACAAATAAGCAAAATATCCTACATACGTATTACCTGAATGTGCCATTAATATTAAATTTCCATTAACAACATCAGGCATTGTAGAACCTCTAACTACTGTAACATTATACTGAATATCATTAAATCTAGAATCAAGACCATAAAACCCTCTTTTTAATCCTATCCTTGGTATTTCCAAAACTCCTAAATACTTATCATAATTAATAGGCGGTGGAGTCACAACTTCAGGTTGTTGTTCATTAATTTCATCTGCAGTTGGTGTATCAATAACAATCTCTGAAGTATTATCAGGAATACTATTAGAAATAGCAATCTGCATATCTGAAAAAACAACATTACGAATTGCCATCAAATGATTCCATGAAATAACTACTACCCCTAAAAACACAAGGAAAGAGCCAAATAGTAGCAAATGACTCTTTCTAATATGCTTTTTATTTTTGTTCTGTAGGTTTAACATTTGCATAAATAATACCAACACCAGATAATAGAACTATTAAACCAATAAAGTATACTGTTTGTGCTGCTGAAATACCAGTATCTGGAATATCAGGAGTATAATCAATTGTAAATTCACTACCAACATCTTTATTATTAGTAACAGTATCAACACTAGCTATAGTTTGAGCACCAGCTGCTACATAATAATTTCCTTCATATGTAGTAAATGAACCAATAACTCTAAACTTAATTACTTTATTCTCATCAGTAACTTTATCAGCAGGAACTCTTATATAAAATTTATCAGTTGCTTGTAAATCAGTTAATTTAGTAATTTCATTACCATTAACATCAACTATCTTAGTTCCTTCTGGTGCTTGTGTTAACTCAAGATCATAACCATTAAAGTTTTCAGAAGGACTAGCTAAAACTGTAATTTCAGAAGATTGATAATAAGCTCCATCACTTGTCTTATCAACTAAACTATCCATACTAATTTTTAATTCTTTATTAGGAATATTCTTATTTGCTTTTGCTGTATTTAATAATGGTAATAAATAAGTATCATAGAATGTTGCGTCATTAGCACTAATATCTAAAGCACTAGTACCATCAGCTTTATAATAATTACTATCAGTTTGAGTATAAATACCTCTGGTATTTTTTATAACATTTAAAGCTTCTTCAGCAGTAAGTGTACTACCAACAGCTAATGAATATTTTGCATTATCTGGATACATCTCAGCTAAATATAACCATATAGCAACTTGTGACAACCATACTTGAACTGGTTCTGCTAATTCAGTACCATTAGCAGTCTTAAAAGTTTGATGTGGATAAATATGAGCCATTAAATACAATAGTCCATAGTCTTGAATAGCATCTCCCTTAGTAAATGTAGTATCAGACATAAAGTCAACATGATGTTCCATACAAAATACAACTAAATTATCTGTAGTTTTATATGGTAAAACAGGAAATGATACATTTCCACCATTAGTACCTAAAATAGTTTCTCCTGGTTCTGCAGTTGTAAAAGTATCAGGAAACTTATCTACTATCTCAGGAATAGCATAAGATACTTGTCCAACTCCAACAACTACCATTGCTACTAAAGCAATAATAGCTAAGGCAAACGTACCAATTACTGACTTTGATTGCCACATATTTTTCTTTTGTTTCTTTTGATTATTTTCCATATATATCTTTTCCATAAACAACCCTACCTTTATAAAAATATTATACCATAAATTAACTTTTTTCAAACTCTTTTTTTATTTAATAGTAAAAATCTTATCAAATTCATCTAACTTAACATTTTTATTAACATAAATGGTTGCTAAAATGTCTCCTTTTTTAACAGTATCCCCTACTAATTTATTTAAATAAATTCCAACATTGTAATCTATTTTATCTTCTTTATTGACACGTCCAGCTCCAAGTTTTACTGATAATTTTCCAAGTTCTAAAGCATTAATCTTTTTAACTATACCAGCTTCAGTTGCAACAATCTCAATAGAATCATCACTAAGTCTTAAAGAATCAATCTTTCCACCTTGTGCCTTAACTAACTCCAAGAATTTATTATAGGCCTTACCTGATTTAATACTATCAACTACCTCATCATAAGCAACTGCTCTATCAATATTCTTACCCATACTAACCATCTCAGTAGCAAGTTCTATACACAAGTCAACTAAATTATTATTAGTTTCTTCCCCTTTTAATACTTTAATAGCTTCCATTACTTCAATACTATTACCAATCGCATGTCCTAAAGGTACATTCATATCACTAATAATAGTTCTAACTTCTCTATTATAAAACTTACCAATTTTCTTCATTAAATCACTAAGTTTATTAGCATCACTCTTTTTCTGCAATAACGCACCATTTCCTACTTTAATATCAATAAGTATTTTATCAGCACCAGCTGCTATTTTTTTACTCATAATACTAGAAGCAATTAAAGGTATAGAAGAAACAGTACCAGTAACATCTCGTAATGCATAAATCGCTTTATCCATTGGAGCTAAATCAGCTGTTTGACCAGTAACAACTACCCCAATTTTTTTTACTTGATTAAATACTTGATTATCACTTAAAGCAATATTAAAACCCTTAATACTTTCTAATTTATCAATAGTACCACCAGTATATCCTAATCCTCTACCACTCATCTTTACAACCGGAATTCCTAAAGAAGCAACAATAGGAGCAATAATCAAAGTAGTTTTATCACCAACACCACCAGTAGAATGTTTATCAACTTTTATTCCTGGTATTTCAGAAAAATCAAGTACATCACCAGAATCAATAAATATCTTAGTTAAGGCAAATATCTCCTCATCTGTCATCCCATTAATACAAATAGCCATAAGTAAACTAGACATTTGATAATCTTTTACTTTGCCCTTTAAGTATCCATTAAAGAAAAAATCTAATTCACTATAACTTAATTCTAATCCTAATCTCTTCTTATTAATAATATCTACTATCATTGTAATGTCCTCCTAAATATAAATGAATCACGTTTTTGATATCCACACTTCTCATATAAATGATGAGCTGCAACTCTCTCAGCTCTAGAAGTAAGTTCTATATACAAAGCATTATTAGCAGTTACTATTTCAAGTACTTTATCCATTAATCTATGTCCAATACCTAAATTACGGTAATTACTATCAACACATACATAATCAACTAAGTAATATGGCTTACCCTTTATCAAATCTAAAACTCTAGTTAATACTAAATAACCAACAACTTTATCATCGACAACACCAACTAACTCAGTATAATTATCATCCGGATTAACATTAGCTTTTTCTACATCAAAAGCCTCTTTAATTATTCTATTAACCTCAAAATAATCTGTCATTCTATATTCTCTAACATCTATCATACTATCACCTATTATAAATATATCACAACACCAACAAAATTACTAGTTTCAAACTACTCTTAACAATTCAATAAGTATAATTTATAAATTAATCAACTTCTACCCGCAAAAAGAAATTGTCCTTATCATCTCATCAATGAGTATCTAACAACTCTATAATAAACAACAAAAAGCAGATTTCTCTGCTTTATAAAAACTATTCATCCTCCTTTCTTTTACTTGATAAAAATGTAATTTTTTCAGCTATCACTTCCATTAAATATTCTTTCTTACCATCTTTTTCTACTACTCTAGACTGAACTCTTCCTTTTACTCCAACAATATCTCCCTTTGAACAATAAGTAGATGTATTTTCCGCTATATTTTCAAACGCAATACAATCAATAAAATCTGTATCATAAGTTCCCTCCATATTTTTAAAACTTCTAGGTATCGCTAAAGATATAGTCGCAAACTTAGTTCCTTTATCTGATTTTCGAACTTGTATATCTCTAGTAAGTCTACCCACTAAAACTATTTGGTTAAGCATACCTCACCTCCTTTCACCAACATATTATTAAATTTTTAAAGAAACATCAAATCGCCAAAAACAACAATTAAGCACCAAAAAAATATAAAAAAAAGAAATTATCTCCACGAAAATTTCTTTTTCTAATCTAAATCTATCTTTAATTAACAACTTTACTAGTTTTATAAATTTCTTTTAATAAGTTGATTTAACTCAACTGCATATTCCATTGGTAACTCTTCTCTAAATTTTTCTAAGAAACCTAACACTATTAATTCCATAGCCCTTTCTTCTGAAATACCCCGACTCATTAAATAGAATAAATTATCATCACTAATCTTAGAAACCGTTGCTTCATGTTCAATACTACTACTAATATTAAAACAAGAATTAACAGGAACTGTATCACTCTTAGATATCTCATCTAAAATAAGTGTATCACATTTAACATTACTAATACTATTTTCAGCTCCTGAATTAATTAAAACTTTACCTCTATAAGTAGCATTACCACCACCTCTAGCAATACTCTTAGAAATAATATTACTCTTTGTATTTTTACCTAAATGAATCATTCTAGCTCCAGAATCTTGTTCCTGATTAGCTGAAGCAACACTAATAGTAATACAAGTACCATTAGAATTATCTCCTTTAAGTACACAACATGGATATTTCATCGTAACTTTACTACCAATATTACCATCAATCCACTCCATAGTTCCATTAGTATCTACTAGAGCCCTTTTAGTAACTAAGTTATAAACATTAGGAGCCCAGTTCTGAATAGTAGAATAACGACACTTACTATTTTTACCAACATAAATCTCAACAACAGCGGCATGTAATGACGATTCACTATAAGTAGGAGCTGTACAACCTTCTATATAATGTAAATCACTATTATCATCAACTATTATTAAAGTTCTCTCAAACTGTCCCATATTCTTACTATTAATTCTAAAATAACTTTGTAAAGGTCTATCTAATTTGGTATTTTTAGGTACATAGATAAAACTTCCTCCTGAAAAGACTGCTCCATTTAAAGCTGCAAACTTATTTTCACCATTATTAACTATCTTACCAAAATATTTTTTAACAAGTTCTGGATACTCCTTCATAGCCATCTCAATAGAAGTAAAAATAACTTTTTTCTTTTGAAGCTCTTCTAACATACTATGATAAATTACTTCACTTTCATATTGAACTCCCATACCACCTAAATGTTTCTCACTCTCTAAAACACCTAAAGAATCAAGTTCATCAACAACTGGTTTCAATACATTATTCCAATTATTTTTAATATCTTTATCTTGTTTACTAGATTTATAATATATTATTTCTGAAAAGTCTAAATCTACTTTTGGCCCAAATTCTGGCATTCCAATTTTTTCAAACTTTTCATAACTATTTAATCTAAAATCTCTAATCCAAGAATCTTCTTTTTTTATATTGGAAATTTCTTCTACCTTTTCTCTATCAATTCCCTTAATCTCCATATTATCATCAACCTTTTTTTACTTTTTGTATTGCATGACCTCTTTCGGCAAAAAACTCATCCATCTTTATCTTATCTTTTTTATCTCTTTTAATTATATTAAACATTCGAGTGGGATCACTCCAAGAATGTAATCTTTGACGAGCAATTTCGTTACGATCTTTAAAATACTCCTTAGAATCCAAAAGATAATCCTCTATTTCCTTAATCGTAACTATATCTTTACCAATAGTTTTAGAGAAAGGCTCATCATCTAAAACCCAACAAGGACCTGAAACACTCTTTTCCCCATCTGAAACAGCTTTTAATTTAGAACCATATTCAAAACCATCACTAGTAACATTTCCACAGTATTTAACTCTCTCAAAAATAACAGAATCATCAGAAACATCAAAAATATTAAACCATTGACCACCCAAAAGCATAAATACACCTAATGATAGTGGTGAAGAAACTTCAACTCCATTATCCTCTTTTGAATAATATTTTAACTCTGCAAGTCTCATTGAATTTGTATCATATAATTTACTCATTATTTAATTCCTCCAAAATACTCATCATAGCCTTATATGGTATAAGAGCACAATTTTTTCTATTAGGTTGTTTACAAATTTCATCATAAACATTTAACTCACCTAACAACTCCTTATCATATTCTTTTTCACTAATCATATTTTGATAATTTTCTAGTATTTTTCTAGCCTCCTCAACACTCTTTCCAATCAAACTTCTAATCATAATAGAAGTTGCTGAAGTACTAATAGCACAAGCCTCTCCATCAAAACGAATATCTTCGATTTTCCCATCAACAACTTTAACCATTACATCCAAATTATCAATACAGCTCTCACTATTAGTGTTAACTTTTATATAACTATTATCATCTACTAAACCTCTATTCATAGGATCTTGATAATTATCTAATATTATTTCTCTCCTTAACTCACTATCCATAAAATCCCCCTAAATAACTATTTTAAATATATCTTTGCTTCCCTTTAAAGCATCACCTAATCTTTTAACATCCTCTTTTGTATTATAAAAATACATACTTACTCTAACCGTATTTTTAATATTGATCTCATCTTTTAACATCTTAGTACAATGATTTCCTGCTCTAACATAAATATGATAATGATTTAAGTATATAGAACTCTCTTGTGCAAATACTCCTTCTATATTAAATGCTAATATTCCTGATTTATAATTCTTATTATAAGTAATTACATTAGGAATATCTTTTAACTCTTCAAGTAAATATTTCTTTAATTCATATTCATGTTTCTCAATATTATCCATACCAATTTCCATTAAATATTCAATTGCTCTTCTTAATCCAATAACTTCAGCAATAGCAGGAGTACCAGCTTCCAATTTAGTAGGAGCATGTTTTAATTCATAACTATTATCAGCTTCAAATGATTCATTCATTCCTCCACCATAACATAATGGTTCCATTTCTTCTAATAGTTCATATTTACCAACTAAAATTCCAACTCCTGTTGGACCACACATCTTATGACCAGAAAAACTTAAGAAATCCATATTCGCTTTTTTAAAATCAACTTTAAGATGTGGTACACTTTGAGCTCCATCTACACAGAAATAAATTCCTTTTTTCTTACAAATCTCACCTATTGCATAAACATCTCTAACATCACCTATTACATTAGTAACATGTGCAATAGAAATAACTTTCGTCCTATCAGTAATACTCTTCTCTACACTAGAAACACTAAGAGCATAGTCCTCATCTAAATCCATATACTTAACAACTATACCAATCTCTTCACTAAGCTTCATCCAAGGTAACACATTAGAAGCATGTTCCGCTCTTGTAAGTAAGACTTCGTCCCCTTTCTTTAAATGTTTCTTCATATATCCAAATACTACCATATTAATAGACATTGTAGTACCAGTTGTAAAAACAACTTCTCTAGAAAGAGCATTAATAAACTTCGCAACAACATCTCTAGTACCATCATATAACTTATTAGTAATCATCGCCGCATCATAGTCACCTCTATGGATATTAGAAGTATGTTCCATATAATACTTATCCATTGCTTCAACTACACAATAAGGCTTTAAAGTAGTGGCTCCATTATCAAAATAAACAATATCTTCCTTTAACATTGGAAAATCTTCTCTATTCATATATTCACCTCCTAAATCTCTTCAATTTCCTTAACAAATTCATCTATTTTACTTATATCTATACTATCACTATTAATTAAAAATCCATTCAACAATAACCTATAACTAACATCTAAAGAAATACCCCTACTCATCATATAAAATAAATACTCATCCTTAAACTTTCCAATATAAGCAGCATGATTACTAATAACATCATAATTATCAATAAGTAAATTAGGACAAATTGTACTCTTACCATTCTTCATATTAATAATCTGATTTTCTTGATTACAAATACATTTACTACTACTTTTAGGAACAACTCCATCTACTTTATAAGTAAGTTTATTATCTAAAATATTAACTCCATGATTAAATACTTCACTATGTGTATTACTAGCGCTATGTAAAACTCTAATATTAAAATAATTATCTTTATAATTAATATTATTATAATAGTAATATAACTGAACATCCGGTACACTTAACTCAATTTCAACATCACTACTACTATCAATAGAAAAATGATAAATAATAGTATCTTCTTTTATATTATATTTATAACTATTCTTTTTGCCATTATCTACAATATATAATATCTTACTCATTTGAATCAGTTCCAATCATAACATTAATACCATTATATCCATTTTTTTCTATTTCATAAGCCAAATCCATTGTACCAGTCTTAACAATCTTACCATCTCTCATAACATGTACATAATCAGGTTTAATATATTTTAAAACTCTTGTATAATGTGTAATTATTAAAACAGATGTTTCTGGATTTTCTTCTAAATATTTATTAATATTTTCACAAACTATTCTCAAACTATCAACATCAAGTCCAGAATCTAACTCATCTAAAATAATTAGTTTAGGCTTCAACATCATCATTTGTAATATTTCGTTTTTCTTCTTCTCTCCTCCAGAGAAACCTTTATTAAGTGATCTATGTAACATACTACTATCAAGTTCTACATCCTTCATAGCTGTCTCCATACTCTTAATAAAACTATATAGATTTACTTTTTCTCCAGATACTTCTCCCATCGCAGTACGTAAAAACTCACTATTAGAAACTCCATCAATCACTGTAGGATCTTGCATACAAAGAAATATTCCCTTACGAGCTCTATCACATACTGGCAATTTAACTATATCTTCACCATTAAAGTTAATCTCTCCATCAACAACATCATACATATAGTTTCCCATAATAGCTTTAGAAAGCGTACTTTTGCCAGTTCCATTAGGTCCCATTATTGCATGTACCTCACCTGGTTTTATATCTAAAAATACACCTTTAAGTATTTGAACATCACTATTTTTTATATTTACATATAAATTTTTAATTTCTAACATCTGCCTCATCTCCATCTACCTACATATTATACCAAAATTATTAGAAATTTGTTGAAAAATATTATAAAAAGAAAAAAAGAGCTAAGCTCTTTAATTACTAATCTTCAATATCTGAATTATCTCCTAATAAATTCTTAGCATCAGCTATTAATTTAGCTAAGTCATCTTTACCAGCTACTTGTGATTTTAATCTCTGAATTTCTCTTTCTAACTCAGCAATCTTTTCATTACTAGATAAAGACTCTTTTTCTAGTACTCTAACCTTTTTCTTTAAAGATTCATTATTCTCAACTAATGTTTTATTCTCCCCAAAAGCTTTTCTCTTGAAATCTAATAAACCATCTATTTGTTTTTCTCTTTCAGCAATAATTTTCTTTTGTCTTCTATTTTGATCAATTAATCCAGACATAACTGTCGCTGTATCTTCAATTATACTATCATCAACAACCGGCATATTATCAACTAAACTACTACTAAAAAGTGAATCTTTTTTGTTATCATTTTCAATAGGAAGATCCCTACCATCTTCTTCAATTTCTATTCCTTTAAATAATGAAACTGGATTTGGTTTAAATACAGGAGTTTTAACAACTGTATCATTTTCAACTTTTGGTAATGAAAAACTCTTTTCTTCTTCTAAATCAAACTTTTCATCTTCCCTAACCTCATCACTATCATTAACTTCTTCGATAGGAACATCTGGAAAATCTGGACTTCCAAGATTAGATTTATCTTCCTTAAACTCTACTGGATGAAGAGTATTTTCTTCATGACCATCATCACTTAAAGCCTCATCTATAACCTCAGTTGGAACACTCATTTCTTTAACGTCAAGCGTATCCTCAACTGTATCTATTACATCAACATCACTCTTACCACCAAAAGAATATGTCAAAACATCAGTATTTGGAGTATTAGTTGCTAAATACAAAGTATCATTATTATAACCAATAAAACTATATAATTTATCATCTAATAAATTCTTACCATCTAAATCATAAACACTAGCTTCAGAAAATTGATCATTAAAAAGGAATCTTCCACCAGGACCCATTTTAGCATTAACTTTTTCTTTTATAGTAGCTGGTGTAGTTACAAGTCTAGTAGCAGCTAATGGCTCTTTTCTTAAACCTGCTGCCTCTATTACACTAGGAGTAATAGGATTTACAAGTTCAACTATCATTGCCTTATCAGCTACTGGCTTAATTGCTTTATATTCAAATGGAATAATTACATTTCCATCACTATCAATAACACCTATATTAGAAGCAGATACCATCGGATCAATTGCTTCAACCAAAGCTGTAGAAGCTACAATTCGCCCTTTTCCAAGCTTTTCACCATCTAAAAAGTAATATTGTTTACCATTATCAACAACACCATATGTGCAAATAATATCTGTACGATCTTTATATTTTACCTGTCCTTTTTGAACTTGCATCATAATCCAACACCACCTATATTCTTCTCATTATAATGATAGCATAAATTACTTAACAAAACAATAAATTTTTTCCAAAAAAAAGACTTATCTAAAAGTCTAATCTAAATTCTTTTTAACGAATTGTTTTGGAAATTCACGAAAACCATTTCCATCAGCTAAGTAATCAAAAACATTATGTTTTAGTCTTAAAAATGTAGTAAGTAATTTTTCTCTACTCTCACAACAAATAACTCTTACTCCATAATTATCAATGTGTGAATTAGGATCTCCTACTTGAAATAAATCTCCTGATTCAAGTTTAAAAATACTATTACATCTCTTTAAACCATTCCTTTTTTCCTCTCCAATCAAGAAATAATTAATATTGGAATAGTATATCCAACCTCATCTAATTGTGTAGTCTTAGTCCTAACAACATATCCTAAAACATTTTCATTATTTTTAATTTCCTCTTCTATTGGCGCATCCTTTCCAAATTTTACTTCATCTCCTTGAAGTATATAAGGACCAATATAAGTCTCCCTAAATTTAACAACAGGCGAAATAGCAAAACTAAGCCCATTCATATTACCATATAAAACTTCCATTAATTACCTACCTCCTACTAAAAAATACCACAAATCATAAAATTCATCAAATTTTCTCATAAATTTGCCAATTTCCAAATATTAATATAAAATATATACAAGGTGATTATATGAAAGAACAAAAAAAATTAACACTAGGTATGGCCATCTTTACATTTATTATTTTTGTTTCATTTGGAGTAATAATTTTAAACGAAAAGTCTGCTCCTTACTTTGCTCCAAAAATAGAAAAAAAACTTATAGATTATTTAAAAACTGAATATAAAGATGAATATAATGATTTTGATATTGGCACAACCATCTATAGTAAAACTAAATATAATTTAAAAGTAACTGCTAAAAAAAACAAAAACCTCTACTTCAATATATTCTATGACAATAAAAAAATAACTGATACTTACGAAAAAGATTATAAACAAGGTAAAACTCTCTTAAACTCTATAACCAAAAAGATAGAAGACGAACTAAAAAATAAATATAATCAAGACTTTAATATTATAATGTCTAAGTCATTAGATGAATACTCTAAACAAATACAGGACAATCTAATATTAAAGAATGATTTAATGTCATTAAAAATATACACCCTAGAAACAACCATTACTTCAAAATGGAACACTAATGACATTGGCTCTAAAATTATAAAACTAAACAACAATTTAAAAGAAGAAAATTTAACACCAAAAAGTTATAATATAACCATAATAAATTCTAAAGATGCTACAAAATCTGTAAAAATATCTAACCTAACCACAGAAATAATTGAAGATTCTACTCTTTTAAGTTCTATAATTAGTGATATAATAAAGAATGAAAACAGTAAATTATTAAAACAAAATAATATCACATACAAATATTTTAATTAAGGAGGACACTATGACAGATTGCCTATTTTGTAAAATTATTAAAGGAGAAATACCATCAAGAACAGTATATGAAGATGATTTAATTAAAGTTATAATGAATATAAATCCTAATACTAATGGTCACTTACTTATAATTCCAAAAGAACATTATACTAATATTTTAGATATTGATGAAAAAATAGTAACTCACAGTCTAAAAGTAACTAGAGAAACTCTATATCCATTATTAAAGGAAAGACTTGCCTGTGAAGGACTAACTATTGCGGAAAATAATGATCTTGGTCAAGAAATTAAACATTTTCATATTCATCTAATACCAAGATATCCTAATGATAATTCAGATTTTACTTACGATGAATCTAAACTTCTACCAGTAGAAGAAATATTTTCTAAACTAGAAAACAAGTAAGAATACAATCAATAATAAATAAAACAAGTACCAAGTAACTAATAAATCTTGGTGTTTTTTTTATAAACTTATCTATTAAAGGTCTTAATACATACATAAAGATAAGTATAAATACTCCCCATACTAAACTAATCTCTAAAGCAATATAATGTCCAAAATTATATTTTAAATCACTATAATTCCAAAACACCTTTCCCCATAATAACTCTATCAAATTACCTGCACTCCACTCCATAAATGTTAAAATACTAACTGATAACAATACTGTAATAATTATTTTAACTACTCTCTTAAGGCTACTAAATCCACTTTTTTTAAATACATAATCCGTAATAAAAACTATTATTATAGCCCCAAACCCATATATAGGAATCCAAGGTCCAAATAAAATACCATTATTCATCGACTTAAAGAAAAAGCACTTTAAAAAAGTCTCCATCACGTATCCAAGCATTGAACATATAAAAAACATATTTAAATAATACATATAAATCACCCTTATTAGTATTACCAAAAATAAAAAAAAGATAAGAATAAATAATTCTTACCTCTAAAAATTAATAAGCAATGATTCCACCAAGTATAATAGCAAGTAATATATAAAGTATAATTATTATTACATAACCATTGCCTTTTCTGCAATTAGTTACAGTATTATTTTCAGGACAAGACATTTAGATACACCTCCTTAAATATAAGCACCTAAAATGATAATTAAAAGAATAAATAATACTAAAATGATAGCTGAAGAAGATACACAGTTATTCATACTTTTTCCTCCTTTTTTTACTTTCAATTTATTCTATGGCAAAACATCGATTTGTGTGATTATATCTATCATATTTATTGCACGAAATCATTTTTTTTGTTATTATAAATAAGTATACAGGAGGAAAATATATGAAAAAGAATAAATTAATATTAACTCTATCTTTTTTAGCAGCCATTACTTTAATGTTTACTGGTTGTGGTAAAAAAGCCGAATTAAAAGATGGAGCTGAAGTTGCTGTATCTGTAAAAGGCGGAAAAATAACCGCAACAGAATACTATGAAGAAATAAAAAATGATAATATTGCAACTCTAATAGATATGATTGATCACAAACTATTAGATAAGACTTATCAAACAGATGATGAAGAAAATAAAGCTGTTAAAAATCAAATATCTCAAATGAAAAAGAAATATGGCAGCAATGAAGAAACATATTTAAATATTTTAAGACAATATTTTGGAGTAAATTCTGAAAAAGAATTAGAAGAAATGTTAAGACTAGAATATAAAAGAAACAGAGCTGTAAAAGATTACATCAGTACAAATTTAACTGATAAAGAAATCAAAGACTATTACAATGATAATATTTATGGTGACATTAGAGCTAGTCATATCTTAATATCTGTAGATGCTTCAGATAATGCTACTACAGAAGAAAAAGAAAAAGCTGAAAAAAAGGCTTTAGAACAAGCAAAAGATATTATTAAGCAATTAGATGAAGGAAAAGACTTTGCTACTCTAGCAAAAAAATATTCAACAGATGAATCAAACAAAGAAAAAGGTGGAGACTTAGGCTATTTCCAACCAAGTGATATGGTAGATGAATTTTCTGAAGCTGTAAGAAACTTAAAAGATGGTGAATATACTAAAAAACCAGTAAAAACAAAATTTGGTTATCATATAATTTTAAGAGTAGATCAAAAAGATAAAGCAGAACTAAAAGATGTTAAGTCAGATATAAAAGAAAAATTAACTGCTCAAAAATTATCAGATGATACATCTCTATATTATCAAACTTTAGTAAAATATAGAGAAAGCAAAAAAATAACTTGGAACGATGATTCATTAAAAAAACAATATAATGATTACATGGACAAGTTAATTGAAAACGCTAAATCATCTTCATCAAACTAAAACAAAAACATTTCTAAATATTAGAAATGTTTTTTTATACCTACTTTTCTATAGTCCTATATAAAGTAAAACCTTTATCTTTATTCTCATATATAAATTCATGCTTATCACTATATTTTAAATACGTATTTATCTGTTGCTTATTTGAAACTAATAAATAATCAAAATCATACTTATCAATAAGTTTAGGATAATCTCCCTTTAAAGCTGTCATATCCAAATAATCTTTATAATTATATTTAGAATACAAATCTGCTCTACCATCAACAAATACTTTTATATCGTTATAAATTAATATTCCACCATAATCATACATATTATAAAGTCTTTTTGGTTTTACATCTTTCAAAATAGTTATAACCTTATCATCTAATAAATCAGTAGAAAGAGATAGCTTTGGAAAATTATTTATACAAAATAACACTAAAGAACAAGCTAGTAACAAAATACCCAAGCCAGTATTCTTATCTATTTTTCTCTTACCAACATAATCAAAAACAACAAAGTTCATAATTATATACGTAAAAGGCCAAAATCTAATACTTTTAAGTCCTAAAAATAAAGAAATACCAAATAATACAAAATCAATAAACTGTATTTTTCTCTTACTAAAAATAAATACAAATAATATAAATACCACTAATATAAAATATGGATAATGACTAGCATCACTAAGTACAGTTGGAAACCATTCCATAATATTAGAAAGCATCAAAGTATCTCCCATATTTTGATATGGATATAAAAACATTTTAAAACCATGAACATTTATACAAACAGCACCCATAGATAAAATCATTGCAACCAAGTACTTAACAATCTGTTTCTTATTAATTCTCTTAGCCTCAATTTTTGAAAAGTTAAACGAGAATAAACCAGTAATCAAAAATATAAAACAAAATATATATCCTAAGTTACTAGAACCACCATGGACATTAGCCCAAATAATAGAAATTAATGGTAAAAAATATATCTTTTTATCCTCCTCATTTTTATATAAGTCATATAAAAACCAAATAGTTAAAGCTAAAAATATATAACTAACTAGATGTGGACGTATTTGAATAAAAAAGACAAAGATAAGACTAAAAACAATCCATACTAAAGTAAAAGGTACATTCTTTAAATACTTACTTTTATTATAATTGAAAAATATTAATTCTAAAATACTTATACATACAAATGGAAAAATATAATAAAAGCTATTTCCTAATAACTTATTCAAATTATAAATAATAATTTCAAATAACCACTCATGTGACATCCAACTCTTTCCATACATATACCAAGAAAATACGTCTTTAGTTAAAACTCCATGTTTACTCATATATTCTCCAGCTTTAATATGCCAAAAGAAATCTGTATCAATACAAATAGAAACTGCCAATGTCAATACAAAAGAAAATATTAAAAACCCCAGCAACAAAGTCATTGAGTTTTCCTTAATAAACTTTTTAATCTTCATAACTTAATCCTTTCTGATAAAGTTTTTCCTTAATTTTATACTCAAGTTCCCTTCCAGAATATTTTCTACTTAATCTTTTATACAACTTATCATATTCTCTCTTAGCAACTGCACTATCATTACCAAACTCATAATTATTAATAACTTTCTGTATAACTTCATAAGAATACCCATTATTAACTAAATCATTAACAATCTTATTCTTTAAAACCATACCTCCTCTAGTACGATTACTCTTAATAGAAATCTTAATAATTTTATTTATCTTTTCTTTTTGTATCTCCTCATCAAAAACATCTATCTCATCATAAATAATACTCTTATCAATTCCCTTAGTACCTAAATCTTTAATTATTCTATTAGGTCCCTTAGAAGAAGTAATAATCTGATTATTAATATATCCTTTAGTAAAACTTCTATCATCTAAATATTTCTGTTCTTCTAATTTTTTAATAGCTTTATCAACAAGTTCTACAGGATATGCCTTATCAAGTAATAACTTACGTAATTCATAAGAACTTCTAAATCTACTTTTCAAAGACTTTAAAGCTGTATAGTAAACATCCCATTCAACATTGTATTCTTCTATTTCAACAATATCTTTACTATCAATCTTCTTTTTTAAAAGTAACTCATACTTTAAAATAACTTCTTCATATAACTGTAAAATATTACCATTATCTAAAGACAATTGATAACGACCATTAGCCATTTTCTTAAATTTTTCTATTTTCAAGAACCAACCACCACCTACTAAAATTATAGCAAAAAAAAAAAGAAGAATCTACTCTCCTTTATGTTTAACTTCTATCAATCCCTCAGCAACTTCTTCCAAAGCTCTACCTATATTTTTCTTACTTTTATAGTTCTTCTCTGGCATTTGTAAATATCCATCTTTAGCAATTTGCTTACTTCTTCTAGCAGCTATGTGAACAAGTTCGTATTTAGAGTCAACAATATTAAGTAACTTATCAATTGAAGGATAAATCATTCGTATCACACTCCCTAATATAAGAATAAACTAGCAATATAAAATAATCAAGGAATACGACAAAATTAGACAGTTTTATTTACAATGTAATTTACAACTACCTAAACATCTCAAATATAGCCTTTGTATAAATATCTTTAGCGATACATTCTCCATCAACATTTTCCCTAATAAGATTCTTCATCATAACCCCACTATTAATTTCTAATACTAAAAAATCATTATCAATAGTCTTAATAATATCAATACTACAAAATCCAAAGTCTAACTTACTAAATAAATCATAAACCATCTTCTCTATCTTAAGTCTATCATAAGGATCAATATCAAAACTAGCTCTAGCTCCACCAGATAAATTAAACTTCCAATTATATAAATATTCCCTATCTTTGTCTAAAACAGCATCCAAACTATCATCACTTATATTTTTAAAGTACTCATAATTAAATTCTTCTAATAATTCTTTTATTGTTCTTCTACCATCACCATATACTCTAGGCAACTCTTTCTTATACATTAATTCAATTCTATTATTAACTACTATAACTCTATACTCATTAACTATATTATAAAAAGGACAAATACTAAACGAACTATTTTTAGACCTTAACTTAGAATAAAACTCACTAAGTTCACTAAACCCCTTAAATCTAAAAACATTTACTCCACACGTACCAGTATTAACTTTTATTACTATATCACCATGCTTATCAAATAAGGATTTAATATAATCATATCCACACTTTTCCTTAACAAATCCATTCTTATTATCTAAAGAATAAATAAGATTATGTTCACACACATCAACATTACATAATTTAAGTAACTCATAAGTTGCAAACTTATCATCAAGAACTTTACCAAAAGCATGATTATTATTATCAAATTTATAACCAACAATAAACTTCTTCATATTGTTTTTCTCAAGTACAATAACCCAACCATCTGATAAAATATTGCATTTGATATCATTATCTCTACATATTTCTAATATTAAATCACAAAATTCTCTATTCATAATAATCACTTCCGCAAAACAAATTATATCAAAAGAAAAAGACTATTACTAGTCTTACTATCTAATAATAACTGATTCAAAATACTGTTCTTGAAACTCTGTTAAAGCTCTTATTGCATCATCTGAATATTTTCTATCATCTGGTACAACAACCAATTTATCATCATCGTCATTAGTTCTATGTATAATAGCAATCACCTTTCCAATAAATTCATCTACGGGTTCAAACACACCCAATAAATAAGCATCAAGTTCCTCTCCATCACCAGATATAGTATTAGGAACATATCCATAATTAACCATATAAATAAACCCATGTTTTGGATGCTTAGTACCTAATTTTCTATCAATAACAATAGAAACATTTTTTCCTAAATAGTCATTTGCTATTACACTTTTCATATATTCTACCTCTCATTTAAGAAATTAGTAATAATAACTTCTTCTACTTTACCACGTTTCTTACCATTAGAATTAATATTTCTCTTAGCCTCTATTACATGCACATGATAATTTTTATATAATTCTTTAACTAATATCGTATTATGATTAGAAAGCATTACATAAACTCCTCTTTTATCTAAATCCTTAAATACTTCAGCAAGTCTTCTCTGCTCATCTTTACCAAAGCCTTCTTCTGTATAACTATTAAATGTTGAAGTATCAGAATCATATGGTGGATCAAAATAAACAAAGTCACCCTTCTTAGCAGTCTTAACAGACTCTTCAAAATCTACACATTGAATCGTAATATCATTCATTGTTAAATAATTACTAACAGTAATTAAATTACTTCCATCATAAGTATTAACTTTACTCTTCTTACCAAAAGGTACATTAAACTCATCTTTACTATTAACTCTATACAATCCATTAAAACAAGCTTTATTCAAATATATAGTTCTAGCAGCTCTAGTATAATCAGATAATCTATTAACTGTTTTCTTATTGCGATCCTTATTTCTAATTTCATAAAAGAACTCTTCCGAATGATTTGCCTCATACGTATTTAAAACATTACACATCTTTTTAAATTTCTCTTCATCACACAAAACGCTATATACATTCATTAACTCTTTATTAGAATCATTTATTACTGCACTTTTAGGAGAAAGTTCAAAAAGTAAAGCACCTCCCCCAATAAATGGTTCATAATATGTATTAAATTCATCTGGAACATATTGTTTCAATTTATCTATAATTTGTCTTTTTCCACCAGCCCATTTAACAAATGGCTTACCCTTAAACATTAACCTCTCCTCCTGTCTATAAATATCATACTAAGTATATCATAAAAGAATAAACTTCTCTATCAAATTTACTTTAAATATTTACTCTTAACATATTCAAAATTTTTAACAAAGTTTTCTCTTGCCCTAACACCTTCTTCTGTAAAAGCACAATACACATCAAATGCATGAGTATTAGCGTGATAAACATCACATTTAGCGTCTACTCCTGCTTCTTTTGCCATCTTAGTAAAATCAACAGTTTCACTATAAAAAGGTTCCCCATCACATACAAAAGTATAAAATGGAGGTAAATCTTTAAAATCTTTTAATCTAGATGGAGATGCGTAACAAGAAATATCTTCATCACCATATAAATCACCTAAATACTTTTTCCACGCCCAATGGTTTCTCCTTGTATTCCATACATGAGCATGATTATCCCTAGAACTTTCTGTATCAAAACAATCAATCATTGGATATAACGGAAACATATACTTAACAGAAACTTCACCCTTATCTCTAGCATAAATACCAGTTGCTAAACAAAGACCCCCTCCAGCACTTTCTCCACCTAACATAATTTTATCTTCATCTATAAAAAACTCATCAGCATGATTTTTTAAGTACAATAAAACACCATAACAATCTTTAAGTGCAGCAGGATATGGTTCACTAATTGAAAGTCTATACTTAGGAGATACAACTATTAATTCATTATCAACAAGTAAATCTCTAACTCTAGAAGCATATACCATCTCAGGCATTCCTAAAGAATAACCACCTCCATGTATCCACATAATACAAGGTACCTTCTTAGTTTTATCAATTCTAGAATCCAAAATAATAATCTTAATATCTCTTTCTCCAATATTTATTTTTTTTACACTACTAGTAAACTTCATACCATCACCAACACTATTTTATCACAAAGAAAAAGACTATTGCTAGTCTTATCTAAATTGACAACAAGAGCCAACTTGAACATTACTTACTGTATTTTCCTCTGAACAAGAATAAGCTGGTCTATAAGTATGTTTATATACATGATGATTAATTATTCTAGTATGTATTGGACATACATGTGGAACCTCATGTACTATTGTTCTATGAATGCACTTTTCTTGAACTGCCTCATTAACTGGATTAGAACAGCAACCAGCTTGTTGTTGTGGCATATTTTGATATCCCATCATATTAATATCAACATTCATATCATTATCAACAACATTATTATTGCCAATAACATTACTATCAAAATCGAAATTTGGCATATTCATATTTTGATCAAACATATTAAATACCTCCTCTAATCTATATTATGACTAAAGGGTTATTTGGCTACTACATCTGCCTAAAAAAGTACTAATCTCTTAGTACTAAATCTTATATCTTCAATATCAAAATTATTTGTATTTTTAACCAAATATGAAACATATTTAGTATTGTGTATAAACATAATTAGCTTATTTTTCGAGTGTTTTATTATTTTTTGTACCCACTTTAAAAATATATAATATTATCTTTTATAAATGATATCTCTATATTCTTTCTCATACTTAAGTAACTTTTCTTCTCTACCTTTTTCAATATTATTATTTGGATTAATAAGTCTTAATCCATTTTTTAAAAAGTCATCAAATGTTAAAGATATTAAAGAATTATTTTTTACATCATAAAGTAAGCCGTCAATATTATATTGTATTGCTGAAAATAAATCTTCAGAAAGCCATAAATCTATTTTCGTACCATTATATTCAAACTTAAATCCTCCAAATCTATTTCTATTAGGGTGTATTTTATAAATTCTAAATACTTCATCAATCCATTTTTCATCATTTCCAAGAACAATAAAATCTAAGTCTTTTGGAATTTTTGCAACTAATAAATCTCTAATGCCTCCCCCTAATAAATAAATATTAGAATGCTTTGATATTGTATAGGCAGGATAAAAATGATTATTAATATATCTTTGAATTCTCGTTTGAAAATCTATATCTTGCTTAAATTCATCAACATTATCGCTATATTTAATTTCTAACTTCATGTATTTTACCTCCATTTTACCTACATATTATCATTAAATCGAATATATTCGTTTTCTCTTTTTTGCAAAAACAATATACCTGTAAAAATCAGCATTTTACACTAAATTTATTTAATTAATTCATTCTTTATTTTAACTATATCCATATAGTAATCCTTCATTTCTTCTTATATAACACAATAATATCTAAATTAATTATATCATACAAAAAACTATTTTTATCCACGAAAAAAGTACTAATCTCTTAGTACTAAAAAGGTAGTTTCATATTTCCATTTGTCATTTGCTTCATCATCTTCTTCATCTGATCAAACTGTTGTAACAACTTATTAACTTCCTGCACAGAAGTACCAGACCCTGCCGCAATTCTTGTTTTACGACTTGCTTTAATTATATCTGGATTTCTTCTTTCCTTAGGAGTCATTGATAAAACTATTGCCTCAATATGAGCCATTTGTTTTGGATCTATCTTTACATCAGTTATTCCCATCTTCTTAGCTCCAGGAATTAATTTTAATAAATTCTCTAATGGCCCAAGTTTTTTAATTTGCTTCATTGTTGATAAAAAGTCTTCTAAATCGAATTTACCTTGTTGCATTCTCTTAGCCGTCTTTTCAGCTTCCTTTTCATCTATTGCTTCTGTTGCTTTTTCCACTAAAGAAACAATGTCTCCCATACCAAGTATTCTACCTGCTGCTCTTTCTGGATCAAAGAAATCAAGTCCATCTAACTTTTCAGAAACACCAATAAACTTAATTGGTACATTAGTTAAATGTCTAACAGATAAAGCAACTCCACCCTTAGTATCACCATCTAATTTAGTCAAAACCACACCAGTTAAAGGTAATTTATCATTAAAACCAGTAATAACATTGATAGCATCTTGTCCCATCATAGCATCAATTACTAATAATATTTCATCTGGTTTAACAGTATCTTTAATATTAACTAACTCATCCATCAACTGATCATCTATATGAAGTCTACCAGCCGTATCAATTAAAACATAATCATACTTATTTTCTTTAGCATAATTAATTGCATTTTTAGCAATCTCTACTGGATCATTTTTTCCTTCCTCATATACTTCAATGTTTAATTGCTTACCAAGTTGTTTTAACTGATCAATTGCTGCTGGCCTATAAACATCACAAGCAACAAGTAACGGCTTTTTAGCATGTTTCTTACGTAAGAAATTAGCAAGTTTAGCAATAGTTGTAGTCTTACCTGAACCTTGTAAACCAACCAACATTAAACTAGCTGGATTACCATTTAAATTTAAAGGTTTACTCTCTCCACCAAGTAATTCTACTAATTCATCCTTAACAATTTTAACAAATAAATCACCTGGATTAATACTACTAGCAACTTCTTCTCCCAAAGCTTTTTCCTTAACTGTATTAGTAAATTCTTTAACAACTTTATAATTAACATCAGCTTCCAATAAAGCAAGTCTAATCTCTCGCATCATATCAGAAATATTATCTTCAGTAATTTTTCCATACCCTTTTATCTTATGTAAGGCATTCTGTAATCTATCGCCTAAACTTTCAAACATATATATCACCAATATAATTATAAAGAATTTTTATCAATAAGAAAAGCCTTTCATAAAAAAAAGATATAATTACTTATATCTTTAACCAACTAAATTAATTAATGGAATACCTTTATCTGTAACGGGAATTCCTGCTTCATTAGTCATAGTAGCAGAAGGTACTGAGTTATTTTCAACTGGAGGTGCAATTCTTACACTACCGTACTCATCTGCCGCATTATTATTTAATTGCACTGTAGGAGCAACGGTTCCCTGACTAGCAACCATATCCATTGCACTAGGAACATTAAAGTATTGTCCACTTCTAAGTTCATTCATTCTTCTCTCGTCCGCACTTGATGTTGTAAAATCTGGTAAAGCTGATTGAACTAATTGATTATCTAGGCTATATCCTCCAATAGTAGGCATTGACATAACGCCTGCACTACTAAGCATATCATCAGTCATATTACCACTATTAACAATTGTTGGTGCATTCATCTGACTAACACTAGGTGCTTGAGGAATAGAAACAACTCCATTATTAACTGGTGGTTGAGTACTAACAACATTCTCAACCTTTGGTACTTTTGGAATAACTAATTGCTCATTATTATTGTTTTGTTCCAAAAAAGGATTTACTGGAATAGCAGTATTTTGACTTTGTACTGCTGCAACTGGTCTAGAGTTATTTTCCATAACCGGTCTTTCTTGAACAAATGAATTACTAACTGGTGCATTAGTTGAACTAAAAACTGGATTATCTGACATACCATTATATCCAAACGTCTTTTGTGCAGGAGCATCAGGTACCGCTTCTGGTGCCGAAGGAAAAGAAACTCCACTACCATTACCATTCCAAATAGTAACAACATCACAGTTACCACTCCAAGGTGCAGGATTAGGCATTTCCATCTTAACAATTAACGGAATTCTAAATGCCATACCAAATCCTAAACAAGTACCTGCTTGTAAAGTCTTTTGCTTTTCAACAATTTCATCACTAATATTAGGAACCATTTTTCTAATATAATCGACATCCACTGGATGGTTCATCTTAAATATCAAGAAATTAGAACACTGAGAAATAACTGTATCAGAAAGCTCAACTGGTCTTTGAGAAATAAGTCCTAAAATAACTGCATACTTACGTCCCTCTTTAGCAATTCTTTCAAATATATTATAACCAATCAAGAATCTATCAGTATCATTTTGAATATATCTATGAGCTTCTTCAACAACTATATGGAAAGGAATACTAGCACGTTCCTTTAATCCTTTAGCAAACTCAAAAATAAGTCTTGAATAAATCTTTGTAATTACTTTAGCAAAATCATCATCAACATCATCTAAGTTAATATTAACAATTTGATACTTATCGCCATTATTAATTAACATAGAAGATAAATAAGTCTCTAATGAAACAAAATCAGGATAATCAAAGTACTTGGCAGTTTCTCCAACGATTAATGAATGTAATCTAACTTTAATAGTAACTGCATCACCATAAGTATTCTCATTACGTAGCCAACCTTCACTAATTAAAGTAAAGTTAAGTGCTTTCTCTAAAGTATCTAAAGTATAATAAACTCCACCTTTAGGTTCATAATTATCATACTCAGGCTTAATAAATGAAGAAACATACTCAGTTAATAAAACACTCTCTGAGAATTGTCCTTGATTATCTATTAAGAAACACTCTCTAAATTTTCTTGTATAACCAATACCTTGTACTACAGCTTCCAAATTAAATTCCGGTGTAGAACAACTAGCAAGTATTGAAAATATCTCATTTCTCTTATTAGGAGAAGTTTCATTTGTATATAAAACTGTCATAATTGCTTTAGCAATCAAATGATTTTTATAGTTATTAGCATCCATATCAGTCTGAGAAAATACTAAAGCAAGTTTTAACATTCTCTCAATTATTGGTAATTGTGAATGACTTGTAGCCTGTAATAATAAAGCCAAGTCTGTAGCATTAAGTAAGAATATTGGTAAACGTAACTTTTCACCCTTACTCTCTACTTCATTCGTACTATAAAAACGATAATGATAATTAGAATTAATACTATTCAAATCCTTAAAAGCATTATAATACTCACCAGATGAATCAAATAATATTATATTAGCCTTATAAGGAAATAATCTTTGATCATGAAACATATTCTGAAACAATCTAGAAATACCACAACTCTTACCTGAACCAGAATTACCAAATATAGCAAAGTGATTACTAAAGAAATTATTTACATCTAAAAAGACAGGATAATCGTTATAAAAAGGACTAACTCCAAGTTTTAAATATCCTTGAGTATCAGATCCACAAATCATTGGAATTTCTTGTTCTTGAATAACTCTAATCTTAGCATCTAATGACGGTTTTCTAATTACACCACCTAGTAATTTACCATTAACAATTTCTCCTAGAAATCTAACTCTAACAAGATTACCATCTAAGTCATCTACTTCACCCAATATTTTTTTATTGCTATCTTCAAAAATAATATGTAAATTCATTAAGTTCATAGCAACATTAAAACCGTCAACAAGTTTGACGTTAGCTGAATGATCACTAATATAAACTATCCTATCAAACATACTAGCCACTCCAATCTATCCTTTTTACCCTATTCTATAATAGAATTATACAAACTTTTTTCCAAGTTTTCAAGAAAAAAACAACAAGAATAATTCCTGTTGTCTAAATTAATTCTAAAATTGCATTTTTTATCTTTTCATCACTAATCTCTTCAACTAATTTACTCAATTTCTCATTCTTCTCTTTTAACTTTAAATTATCTTCATAATATTGAAGTTTATCAGTAGTAATCTTTAATTGTTTATGTATTGCATTTCTACTAACTCCATAAGAATCAGCCATTTCCCCTAAACTTAAATTATTAAAGTAGTAGTTCTCAAAGTATTCTCTCTGTTTATCTGTAAGTAACATTCCATATAAATCATATAATTCATTAAAATAAATAACTTCTTCCATAATATACCTCTATACTAAGTCCTTAAATAAACCATATATATATTTTTCAATATCAAATACTTGTAAATCTTCTTTAGCCTCTCCAAGTCCAATAAATTTAACTGGAATACCAACAGACTCTTTTATAGCAAGTACAATACCACCTTTTGCGGTACCATCTAACTTTGTTAAAACTATACCAGTAATATTAGTAATCTCTTTAAATGCATTAGCCTGACTAATACCATTTTGTCCCGTAGTAGCATCAATTACTAATAATGTTTCATGTGGACCATTAGGTATTAAACTAGAAATAACTTTATTCATCTTTTCTAATTCCCTCATTAAATTAACTTTATTCTGTAATCTACCAGCAGTATCAACTAATACAACATCATAATCTTCATTTTTTGCCTTAACTACTCCATCATAAACTACACTAGCTGGATCACTACCTTCTTCTTTACCATAGAATGAAACACCTACTTTTTCACTCCACTCTTTTAATTGAGCAACTGCTCCTGCTCTAAAAGTATCAGCACCAACTAATAAAACTTTTTTACCTTCGTTTTTTAATTTCCAAGCAATCTTCGCAATAGTAGTAGTCTTTCCTACTCCATTAACTCCAACAAATAATACAACTGTCGGTCCATCTTCATTATAATTGATTTTATTTACTAAAACACTATCATTAACGTAAATAATAAATAACTCATCAACTATAATTTCTTTTAAAACTTCTGGATCACTAATCTTCTCACTCGCAACTCTTTTTTTAAGTCTATCAACAAAGTCCATTACTGTATTTACACCAATATCAGCCATAATAAGTATTTCTTCTAACTCATCAAAATACTCATCATTTACATTTTTATATCTACCAGTAAGTTCCGCAAGTCTTGATACAAATCCTTCACGAGACTTAGTCAATCCTTTTTCATAAACCTTTACTTCTTTTTTCTCTTCTTCAGTTAAAATACGTTTTTCTTCAACTTCTTCTTGATTATTCTTTTCTAAATCAGTATCTAAAACCTCCTCAGTATTAGTATCTACTGTAGTCTCATTACCTTTAAACATATTCTTTATTTTACTAAAAAATCCCATTATATCACCCAATAAAATTATATCAAACAAACTGTAAAAAAGAAACAATTAACCCTGAAATATAGACAAAAACGAAAAGTTATAGTATAATTTCATAGTTAGTTCTTTACAAAAAAAGAAAGGAGATTATATGATTAAAAAACAACCTAACGAAACAAAGATTGTTGTTTTAGGCGGTTTAGGAGAAGTCGGAAAAAATATGTATTGTGTGATGCATAAAGACGCAATTGTTATTATTGATGCCGGAGTTAGTTTCCCAGAAAGCGAACTTATGGGAATTGACTATGTTTTACCTGATTTTACTTTTCTAAAAGAAAACGAAGATAAAATTAAAGCGTTATTAATTACTCATGGTCATGAAGATCATATTGGTGGTATTCCATTTTTACTACAAAGTATCAAAATACCAGCAATCTATGCTCCAAATCATGCCAAGGAATTAATTGCGGTTAAACTACAAGATAAAAACATCCGTTACGACAATCTATTTGTTTACACAGAGGATACAAGATTAAAATTTAAAGATATTGAAATTGAATTTTTCAGAATTACACACTCTATTCCAGACTCACATGGTATAAGTATTAAAACTCCAGATGGACGTATTGTAACAACAGGAGACTACAAGTTTGATCTTACTCCAATTGGTCCAATGGCAAACTTATACAAAATGGCGTGTCTTGGTCATGAAGGTGTAGATTTATTAATAAGTGACTCTACAAATGCTCTAAATGAGGGTTTTTCAAATAGTGAATCAGTTGTAGATGAAACTTTAGGAGAAATGTTTGAAAAATATAAAACTAATCGTATTATAATCGCAACATTTGCTTCAAACATTTATCGTGTAAAACACATCTTTGAAACATGTTATAAACACAACAGAAAAATATGTATATTTGGTAGAAGTATGGAAAATAACATCAACATATCCCTAAATGCCGGATATATTGATCATAAAGAATTATTAGTATCACCAGAAGAGGCTAACAATTTAAAACCTGGTGAAGTAACAATTCTATGTACTGGTAGTCAAGGTGAACCACTAGCAGCTCTATCTAGAATATCAAATGGTACTCATAAACAAATAAAATTAAGACCAGACGATATTGTAATATTCTCATCTTCTGCTATTCCAGGAAATGCTCTAAGTATTTCTAAAACAATAAATAAATTATACTTACAAGGAGTTAAAGTCTATACTAATAACACTTTAACAGACTTACATACTTCAGGTCACGCCAATGAAGAAGAAATTAAGTTAATGATAAGATTAATCAAACCAAAATACTTAATGCCATTCCATGGTGATTACAGAATGTTAAAAAGACAAGCAGATATCGGTATAAACTGTGGTATTCCTAAAGAAAATACTTTCATTCTAAAAAATGGTGACTCTCTAGTTTTAAAGAACCATGTCATCACAAAAGGCGAAAGTATGCCTGGAGCCGATGTATACGTAGATGGAAATAGAATTGGTGAAGTTGGTAGTGCTGTTCTAAAAGATAGAAAAATCATGGCAAATGATGGTATCTTAGTTGTTATTGCTAATATTGATATGCATAAAAAAGAATTATTAATAAAACCAAACATAACAACAAGGGGCTTTATACTAGTAAATGAAAATGAAGAACTAATAAAGAAAATAGAAAATAAAGCCGAACAAATCATAAAAGCCGATTTACAAGAACCAAAAGTAAATTATAATAATTTAAAATCAAGTATTTCAGAACAACTATATCCATTCATCAATGAATTAACTGGTAGAAAACCAATAATCCTACCAATTATATTAGATATTAAAAGGTAACGAAAGTTATCTTTTTTCTTGTATTAAACTAAGAAAAGTATCATAATCACACCTACTAAATATTGCTACTTGATAATAAAACATTCGTAAACTCTTATCCTTAATTGAAATAAGTTTTAAATAGTAATTCCAATCTAAATAATCAATATACTTAGTATAAATAGGAAAGGACAAATAAAAAGCTTTCATATTTCTAATATTAGAACTTGAAAAAGTTTCAGTCATTCCAAAATAATATTGTAAGTAGTTTGCTAATTTTTTATCTTCAACATCTCTTTTTTTCTGCATTTCAAAAGCAAATTTTCCTACATTCCAGAAAAGAAAAAGTCGATTCTTGTTTAAGTAATCTTTCAAATTAAATCATCTCCTACTTATATTATTATAAAAAAATTAAACTTTCCCACAAAAAAAGAGACTTATTTAGCCTCTTCTTGTGCTCTAGTTTCACGAACTACAGTAATTTTAATTGTTCCAGGATACTTCATATTAGCTTCAATTTGTTCTTTTACTTCTCTTGCTATCTTATGAGCTCCTAAATCATCAACCTCTTCTGGTTTAACAACAACACGTAATTCTCTACCTGCCTGTACAGCAAATGTCTTTTCAACACCAGGTATATTATTACCAACTTCTTCAAGTTGTGATAATCTTTTAATATAATTTTCTAATGAATCATTACGTGCTCCAGGACGTGATGCAGATAAAGCATCAGCAATAGCAACTATAATAGCAATAACACTAGTAGCTTGAGTGTCTCCATGATGTGAAGCAATAGCATTAATAACAACTTCATCTTCGTTATATTTCTTTGCTAAATCAACACCAATCTCAACATGACTACCTTCAATTTCATGATCAATTGCTTTACCAATATCATGTAATAATCCTGCTCTTTTAGCCAAAGTAACATTTTCCCCAAGTTCAGCTGCTAAAAGACCTGACAAATGAGCAACTTCAATAGAATGTTGTAAAGCATTTTGACCATAACTAGTTCTAAAATGTAATTTACCAATTATTTCAATTAAAGTTGGATTAAACTTAGTAAGTCCAAGTTCAAATGTTGCTTCTTGACCATACTCAATAATCTTTTGTTTCATATCCTTACAAACTTTATCATATAACTCTTCGATTCTTGTAGGATGAATACGACCATCTTTTATTAAGTTTTCTAATGTAACTCTAGCAATCTCTCTACGTAAAGGATCAAAACTAGAAATAACTACAGCTTCTGGTGTATCATCAATAATCAAATCAACACCTGTAATAGCCTCTATCGTTCTAATATTACGACCTTCACGACCAATAATTCTACCTTTCATTTCATCACTAGGTAAATCTACAACTGTAACAGTCTGATCGTTAGCAATATCAGCTGCATACTTTTGCATTGAAGTAACAATAAGTTCTCTTGCTGTCTTATCAGCAGTAAGTTTAGCTTCATCTTCTGCTTCTTTTATATACTCAGCAATTTCCTTACTCATATTTTCTTTTACTTGACTCATAACTAAGTCACGAGCTTTTTCCTTACTAAAACCGGAAATTTTTTCTAACAATTCTAATTGTTCTCTCTTAATTTCCTCCACTTTACTCTTCTCATTTTGGATTTCAACTTGTTTTTCAGAAAGTTTATCATCTCTCTCATCTAAAGCTGCTTCACGTTTTTGAAACATTTCATCACGTTTATCTAAATTTGCCTCACGTTGAAGCAAACGTGACTCAGACGATTTTAACTCCTCTTTCTTCTCACGAATTTCTTTATCCAAATCCATTTTTAATTTATGAGCTTCTTCTTTTTGTTCAATAGCTGCATCTCTCTTAATTTTTTCAACATCTTTTCTAGCTTGATTAATCAAAGCTTCTGCCTTTTTAGTGGCTTTATTAACTTTTAAACTATTTATAACAAACGCTATAATAAATCCAACTAGCAATCCAAGTGCTACAAGTAAAATGGAGAATAATGTATTATCATTCATAACATTCCTCCATCTAGACCATAAAATCATAATCTAATTATATTGTAATTTTATTTTAAAGTCTTGTCAAGGAAAAGAAAAAGGCACACCAAGGCGTGCCTTATACTACTTATCAAAATAATTTCTTATAACATCATAATCACAATAAGGAATCTTTTCTGTTCCAAGAGCCATATAGTCATCTCGTCCCTTACCAATAACTAAAACGGCATCTCCTTCATTAGCAATATCAAAAGCATGAGAAATTGCTTCAACTCTATCATTAATTCTTTCATAATTAGTATTCTTACATTCTCCAATCATATCATCAATAATATCATCAACACTTTCCCATCTAGGATCATCCATTGTAAAAATAACCAAATCAGACTTTTCTAAAACCATTTTACCTATCTTAGAACGTTTTTCCTTTTCTCTGCCACCTGCAGCTCCAGTAACAGTAATAACTCGTTTATATTTTCCCTTAACTGAATTAAGTAAATTCAAAATAGCATTGTAAGTATGTGCATAATCCAAAATAATTTCAAATTTCTGACCAAAATTAAGTCTTTCTCCACGACCAGTTATAAAAGAAATATCTTTAATTCTAGAAATCAATGTTTCAGCATCAATATTATTTAATAATCCAATAATAAATGCCAAAGTAATATTATAAGCATTATATCTTCCAAATAATTGGCTAGAAATATCATATATAGAATCATTATGTCTAATCTTAAACTTTACACCATTTTTATCTTCTACAAAATCAGATATTACATAATCATTGTCATCATTAAAACCGAATTTAATCAAATTATTTACATGTAAAATTTGACAATTTTCATCATCACCATTTATGATAGCGACACCGTCATCTGTCAAGTAGTCAACTATTTTAAATTTACATTTCCTATAATTTTCAATAGTTTTATGAATATTTAAATGATCCTCTGTAATATTTGTAATTGCAACTATTGAAAACTTAAGTCCTTGAGTTCTTTCATGAAGCAGAGCCTCACTAGACACTTCCATTACAACACTTTGACACGAATTATCTTGTATAGTTGACAAACAACTATACAATTCCGAAATACATGGAGTTGTATTACTAATATGATGTGTTTCACCATTTACAAAAAGACCATTAGTTCCAATATAAGCACAATTGATACTATCATTTAATATTTTTTGAACAATAGTAGCTGATGTAGTTTTACCATCAGTACCAGTAATACCAATTAATGAAAGATTATCTGTATCTACACCATAAAAATTTCTACATAACTCTGGATAAAGTTTATTAATATCTTTTTCCACAACTACATGTGGAATATCAAAATCTATTTCTCTATCACAAATAACAGCAGCAGCTCCATTTTCAATAGCTTTATCTATATAGTCAAAATGATCAACATTAAACCCTCTGGTAGCAACAAACAAATACCCTTCACTAATATCCCTAGAATCATCAGAAATACCATAAATTAAAGTATCTAAATCACAATCAATAATTTCATTTAATTTTTTCATAATGTAACCTCCATAATAGTATATGTAAATAAATTATTTTTTAGATGAAGTATCTTCCTTCTTAGGTAAAGCAATATCATAATACTCACGTACCTTCTGTTCTATCTCATCACGAAGTTCTATATTTTCTTTTAACAATAATTTAACGTTTTCTTTACCTTGTCCTAATTTTTCACCATTATAAGAATACCAAGCTCCTGTTTTTTCAACAATACCAGCTTCTACTCCTAAATCAATGATTTCTCCTTCGCGAGAAACACCTTCACCATACATAATATCAACAACAGCAGTCTTAAAAGGTGGGGCAACTTTATTCTTAACTACTTTAATAGTAGTCTTATTACCTACTATACCATCACCCATTTTCAATTGTTCATTACGGCGAATATCAAGTCTAATAGAAGAATAGAATTTTAAAGCTCTTCCACCTGGAGTAGTCTCAGGATTACCAAACATAACTCCTACTTTTTCACGTAACTGATTTATAAAAATACATGTTGTATTAGTTTTATTAATAGTACCAGATAATTTTCTTAAAGCTTGAGACATAAGTCTTGCCTGTAAACCAACATGAGAATCACCCATTTCACCATCTATTTCTGCTTGTGGAACTAAAGCAGCAACTGAATCTATAACAATAATACTAACTGCTTCACTTCTTACTAAAGCATCACAAATCTCTAATGCTTGTTCTCCAGTATCAGGTTGTGATAATAATAACTCATCAATATCTACACCAAGTCTTTCAGCATAAACCGGATCAAGTGCATGTTCAGCATCAATAAAAGCCGCTCTTCCACCTAATTTTTGATGTTCAGCGATAGCTTGTAAAGCAAATGTAGTTTTTCCAGATGATTCCGGACCATATATTTCAATAATTCTACCTCTTGGATAACCACCAACACCAAGAGCAATATCTAAAGATAAGCAACCAGACGAACAAACATCAACTTTCATATGTTCCTTATCCCCCAATTTCATTATTGACCCTTTACCAAATTGTTTTTCAATATCATTCATTACTTGTTCTAAAGCCTTATCTTTAGAAACTTCTTTAACCGTTTTCATATAGTTTGCCTCCTAGTTAAATAACTTACAACATTATTGTATAATAATTAAAAATAAAATGCAACACTTTTACGAACAAATGTTTTGTATAATTCTTCCGAATTATTCTACCAAAAAGAAAAAATCCTTATACTAAAAGGATTTTTTTAACTTATTTTAGTCTTCAATTTCTTTTTTTGGAAAAATTAATTTCTTATTCATAGCAAAATATTGACAAGCTGAAATAATAGACATGATACATGCAAAGTATAGTAAAAACTTATTTACACTAATACCAATAAATTCAAATGGCATATTATAAAAGAAAGTTAAAACTGTACCAACCATTAAAGATGCTGTCTTTATTTTTCCAGAACCAATTGCTGCTACTACTTTACCCTTACTAGCGGCTTCCATCTTTATAGCATTAACAACAATATCTCTTAAAACAATAATAACTGGAATAATTTCATTAATAAAACCATGTGCTGCTAAAATAATTAAAACTGAATTAACTAAAACTTTATCAGCAATAGCATCTAACATCTTACCAGTATCAGTAATTAAATCATATTTACGAGCAATATAACCATCTAAAAAATCAGTTACACTAGCAATTATAAATATAACTCCAGCAATAAGATATTGTAATTCTACAGGTGAAGAAATTCCAGAAATATTATATTGTGGAAATTGAATCCCTATAGCATAAAATGGAAAAACTAGTAAAATAATAACAACAACAGATAAAATCAACCTCAAAACAGTAAGTTTATTAGGCAAATTCATAACTACATACCTCTCTTTCAAATGACATTAATTCAGAACTTCTTTCAGGTGCTTTATTTATTGCACTAATAATTAAATATAGTACAACGAAAAGAACTAAAACAAAAATTATAGCAAATACAAATGGCCAAGGACCAATTTTTTTCTTATATTCCTTAGTATAAGGCGAAGAAACTTTCTTTTCCTCTTCCTCCATTTTCTTCTGAGCCATTTTAATATCATCTAGAGAAATCTTCGATGTATGTTCAAATAAAAAACCATTGAATTCATCAATAACTTTCTCTGGATTAAGTCCTAAATACTTAGCGTATTGTCTTACATCCTCTTTCAAATCATAAACATCTTTAAAAGCCTTAATATTTCCTGATTCTATATTTTCGAGTTGTACTGTCGAAAGATCTAAATCCTCTGCTGCTTCGGCTAAGCTAACTCCATTACTAATACGAGTTCGCTTTAAGTAATCGCCTAACTCTTTCACATTAACACCTCACAAATTATTAACAATAATATAAATAAGCCATGTTCTGTTCTTAGTTTCCTAAGCGACAAACATTTATCTACCATTACTGGTCTCCACTCCAATTCATTTCTCGAAGTTGGAACTCCCCTACCAAAATTTGGGTTTCTCGCTCATTGGGTTTACCGCGTTTCACTTCCTTGTTTCCAAAGAATTCGTCACTGTGGCACTTTATGGACTATATCATATCATAAGACTTAGATATAGTATCCGCCGTTAGTACAAGTACTACCTTAGGTTATTTATTCCCTAAGAATGAACACTACAGTCATCTCAGACTGTGCGAGCATGGACTTTCCTCAAGGACCTCAAGAGTCCCAGCGTTTGTCTATATATTAATTGTTATCTCTTCCCTCTCTATCTCTCATATTGGCATAAACCATTTTTTCAAGTTGTGATAATCTTCTAATAACATCAACATTAGAAACCTCAGCGTTCTCACTACTATTACGCACAACTTCCATACTTAATTTAGAATTTCTAAGCTCTTGCTTCAAGTTAACAATCTCTGCCATTAAATCAGCTTTTTCCTTCTCTAAATTATTTATTATACTAAAGAATTGTTCATAATCACCAATAATTACATCAAGAAATTGATCAACCTCTTTTAGACGATAACCACGAGTATCAATTTTAAATTCTTTCTCTAAAATATCTTGTGGCTTAAGTGTAATTTTATTTTGATACATATAATCACCAATCCCTTACAATAATATTATGTCATTATTGCTTGTTTTTGTCAATTATTAACCGATTGATAGCATAAGATAATTTTGTACCAAACATAATTTCTCGTGTATTATCAAGCATTTTATCAAATACAATCATAACTTCAAAACTATTCATTTGTCTTCACCAATACCATCATAATACAAAAATTAAAATTAATCATAAATTCGACAGTAAAAGCTAAAAACCCCCAAGAAAAAATATATTAATTATAGAAAATTTATAAAGAATATAGTATAATAAACAATAGGTGATGTGATGAACTACCCAAATGGAATTACAAAAAGAAATACCAATCACGAAATTAGCTTTGGTAATCGTGGTATGGGCCTTGAAAATGACCTTAATTCAACTAATGAATATTATGCAAGTATTGATAAGGCTTACATTTATAAAAAGCCCACTCCTATAAAAATAACAAAAGTTAATTATCCATCTAGAGATAAAGCTGTAATTACTCAAGCATTTTTTACAGTACCATCTACAACAGATTACAATGGTATTTATAAAGGAAAATATATTGATTTTGAAGCTAAAGAAACTAAAAATAAAACTTCATTTTCACTAAAAAATATTCATCCTCATCAAATACAACATTTGAAAAATATATATAGACATGGAGGTATAGCCTTTTTAATAATTAGATTCACTACACTAAATGAAACATACTTATTAATGGCAACAAAGCTAACAGAATTCATTGAAAATAGTACTAGAGAATCAATACCTATAGCATACCTAAGGGAAAATGCTTATTTAATAAAGGATGGTTATGCACCAAGTATAGACTATCTTAAAATAGTTGATAAGATTATTGGAGGTATATAAAATGCAGAAAAAAGAAATAAAAGGAAGAAGACCTAATAATAAGAAAGTGACTACTAAAAAAAGTACAAACACAAAAAACATCAAGAAAAGAATAGTCACCAATCCAAAAGAAGATAATCAAATAAAATTAATATTACTAATATCATTTATTGCAATAGTATTATTAAGTTATTTCACTTTAGGAACATTCTTTGCTCTATTAACAGGATTTGGTATAGGAATCATTGTTGGAGTTGCCAAATTACTAGATAAATGTAAAGAAGGTAAAAAAACTAAAAAAATAATCAAAATAATTTTAATGGTAATTTTATCTATCGGTATAGTTTGTTTAGTTGGATTTACAATATTTTTAATATTTATAAAAATAAATGCTGATCCAAAATATGTAACTTCTAAATTGGAAACTCAAGAAAATTCAGAGTTTTTAGACATTAACAATGAAGTATATGCAAAGCTTGGTAGTGAAATGCGTGAAAAAGTTACTTATGATGAACTACCAGAAGTACTAATTGATGCTATTATCGCAACAGAGGATTCAAGATATTTCCAACATAATGGTTTTGATGCTCCTCGTTTTATAAAAGCTTCAATGGGTCAAGTAATGCAAAAACTACTTCATAAAGGATCAAATGCTGGTGGTGCTTCTACCCTAACAATGCAAGTTGTTAAAAACAGCTTAACTAATGCCTATGCTACTAAAGGAACAGAAGGTATTATTCGTAAATTCGAAGATATTTATCTAGCCATATTCAAACTAGAAAAAGATTTTACTAAAGAACAAATAATTGAATATTATGTAAACAATCACTACTTAGGTGGTAATTATTATGGAGTTCAAGAAGCATCTGAAGCTTATTTCGGTAAAAGTGTAAGTGAACTTAACTTAAGTGAAGCAGCAACTCTAGCCGGTATGTTCAAGTCTCCTATTTACTATAGTCCTACTGTTTATCCAGAACATGCAGAAACTCGTAGAAAAACAGTTCTATATTTAATGAAAAGACATGGATACATAACAGAAGAAGAAGAAAAGATTGCAAATAGTATTCCAATATCTTCACTAACATCTGAAGGTGGCACAACTCAAAATAATAAATATAGTGGATATGTTGATACAGTCGTTGAAGAATTAGACACTAAGTATGGTATTAATCCTTACACTACACCAGTAATTGTTTATACAAACCTAGATAGATCAAAACAAGATGGTGTAAATAGTGTCATGAATGGTGAAAGCTACACTTGGATAAATGATAAAGTACAAGCTGGTGTTGCTGTACTAGATTCTCAAACAGGTAAAATACTAGCAATTGGAAATGGTCGTAATATCGGTGATCGTTCTGCTAACAAAAAAGGTCAATGGAATTACGCAACAAAAAATAAAAGACAACCTGGTTCAACCGCAAAACCATTATTTGATTATGGTCCAGGTATAGAATATAATAACTGGTCAACATATACATTATTTGAAGATGAGCCATATACTTATTCAAATGGTAGATCAATACAAAACTGGGATGGTGGCTACCTAGGAACATTAACACTACGTAAATCACTTGCATACTCTCGTAACATTCCTGCTCTAAAAGCCTTCCAACAAGTAGATAACAAAAAAATACTTGAATTTGTTTCAAACTTAGGAATGACTCCAGAAGTATGTTCAACTGGTTATACATATAATCCAAATACTATGAAATGTATTAGTAAAGATGGAAAATCAACAGAAGACCCAACAAGAATACATGAAGCTCATTCAATCGGAGCCTTCACTGGAACAAATCCATTACAAATGAGTGCAGCTTATGCAGCCTTCTCAAATGGTGGATATTATAATGAACCATATAGTGTTAGTAAAGTAGTTTATAAATCAAATAATGAAACAAAAGAACATAATTCAGATAATTATGTTGTAAAAAGAAAAGCTATGTCAGAAGCAACAGCATTTATGATTTCAAGTGTTCTACAAGATGTTACTTTAAATGGTGGAAACCCAGTTAACGTTGCTAGAAAAACCGGTACTACAAACTACGACAGTAGTACAATGGAATCTAAAAACTTACCATGGGATGCTATTAGAGATTCATGGATAATTGGTTACTCTACAAAAACAGTAGTTGGTCTATGGTATGGATATGACTTTATTGATAGTGAATACTGTCTACATAACGTACCAGCATCTGTACAAAAAGATAAAATATTTAATGCCCTAGTAAATTCTGGAGCTATGGAATCAAACAGAGAAGCCTTCAAACAACCAGATAGCGTTGTTAAAGTTGGTGTAGTAATGGGTTCTAATCCTCCAAAATTAGCTGGATCATATACAGGAAATGTTGTATATGAATACTTCAAAAAAGAATATGCTCCAGAAGAAACATACGTTGAAGAAAAATTAGCTGCTCCAGAGGACTTTGAAGCTACATATAATAGACTTACAAAGAAAGTAAATCTATCTTGGAAAGCAGTATCAACATCTGGAATAGATGATGAGAACTATGGTACCTTTGGTTACAATGTCTACTTTGGTTCAACATTAATAGGATTTACAGAAAAAACATCATTTACATATACACCAACATCAAGTCCATACGGAACATATAAAGTAGTCGCAACATATAAGAGTTATTCAGGAATAAAGAGTGAATCAGCAACATATAAACTAGAAGAAGAAACAACTGATAACTTAGAACTACAATATACAGGTTCAACTACTATTCCAGCACTAACAGGAGCCTTAACATTATCAACAAGTGACTTTGTAGTAAAAAATAATGGTTCTACCGTAAGTGCAACAATTGAACAATGTACACCAAACGAAATAAAGCTTACTGGAAGACAAACAATAACCTGTACAATAAAATATAAAAATAAAACAGAAACTTTAACAACAACCATAAATGTAACAAAAGAACAAGAATCTGAAACACAATAAAAGTACAAACAAAAAATACTAGTTAGAAATAACTAGTATTTTTTTCTACATATATCTTTTAATTTACAATCATCACATAAAGGCTTAACAGCTTTACAATAATACCTTCCAAATAAAACTAATTGTAAATGTCTCTTACCCCATTCTTCTTTTGGAAACTTCTTCATTAACTTTTTTTCAATAGTTAAAACATTATCTTTAGCATACGCTAATCTTAATCTTTTAGAAACTCTTTCTACATGAGTATCAACCGCGATAGCTGGTACATTATAAAACTCACTTAAAAATACATTAACAGTCTTCCTACCAACTCCAGGCATCTTCTCTAAAGCTTCCCTATCAACAGGAACAACACCATTATATTCATCAACCAATATTTTAGCTATTCCTATGACATATGAAGCCTTTTTATGATAAGAACCTACTGGTCTAATAATAGACTCAATATCGCTAAGAGAAGCCTGTTTTAAAGCCTCTAAAGACTTATATTTATCAAAAAGAATAGGAGTAACAGAATTAACCCTTTTATCAGTAGACTGAGCACTTAAAACAATCGCGATCAATAACTGATAATCATTATTATATAACAATTCACACTTCGGATTAGGAAATAAATAATCCAAATAACTAGAAATACTATTCATCATCAAACCAGTCCCAATCAACTATATCATCAATATTAACATCACTAGTATTCTCTTCTTTAATTTTAGCTCTCTTCTTACGATTATTTTCAACATCCTGAGCCGTCTTAATACCAGCTTTACCCCATTCATATAAAATCTTATCAATATATCTTAAATTAGAAACCCCATTAAAAGTAGCCTCTTTAATAGCTTCCTTAATAAGTTCTTCACTCATATCATTATCAAGCCAAGCTTTAATAATCTCATACTCAATAGGACTAAGAGTTCTCCCGAATTCCTTCTCAATAATTTCAAAAATATTAGAATTTTCACTCTTAGAAACCTGATTAACTTGATCCATTGTCATTAAAGAAAGCTTATTATAAAAATTATCAAGTAAAACTACTTCCTCCATAAGCCCTTTTTCATTCTTCATAACATCAACACTAATAAAGTTTTTATCACTAAGAACTCCAATATAATTCATAACATCTTTTAATTCAATATTTAAGTCACTAGCAAACTTACTAGGATCAAATAAAAACTTATTACCTAAAGAATATAAATACATTAAAAATATAAATTCACTTATCTCTAGTTTTAAATCTTTATAATGTTGTAACAAAAAAAGAGGAATAACTATATGACCCTGCTTAAAAATATCTATTAATTTAGCACTCTTCATAAACATTACCTCCTTAAATTTCTATCTATAATAAACTATTCACCATATTTATTCAATACATATTTAATTAATTCCTCTCTATCATTAGGAACTCTTCTATATAAAACTTCATGTATTAAATCTTCATATATATCTTTTAAATACTTTCCAGCCTTCTTATTTAATGCTTTTAAAATATCCTCACAACTAATATTTAAATCTCTCTTATAATGAATTACTAACCCATTATATGACTCTGTAATAGTCTTCTTATCCATACCTTTAATACTACCAGCTATACTATTAACATATAAACCATATGTATATAAAACCATTGGATCTAAATTATTAAAACTTAAAACTTTATTAACATTCTCAATAAGATTCTTCTCATTACTAGAAAAAGGATACTTATCTACTACATTTAAAATACTCCATACTGCTATTAAATCATCAGTATTTTTAACCTCTCTAAGTCTATCTAACTCTAACTCCTTATCAAGTCCAAGTTCTAATAATAACTTAATACCATTCATACTATTACTGCTAGTAAATATTCTATCTAATTCTTCTTTTTTTCTATAGTAAGATAATCCCTTTAATAAATATTTATATTCCTTAATAGCCTCAATTACCTCATCATCTAATTTAAAATCTAAAATAGTAGCAAATCTAATAGCTCTAAGTATTCTTAAAGAATCTTCTTCAAATTTAACTCTAGCATCTCCAATAGTTCTAACTACTCTTTTTTCTATATCTTCTTGACCATTAAGTAAATCTATAATATTACCATCTTCATCCATACATATAGCATTAATAGTAAAGTCTCTTCTTAACAAGTCATCATATAAATTATCTATATATTTAACCTCAGCTGGACGTCTATTATTTATATAACATATATCTTTTCTAAAAGTAGTTACTTCAAATCTAACTCCATGTTTTATAACTGTAACAGATCCATAATCTTCAGCTGGTAAACAACTATTTTCAAATATTTCTTTTATTTCTTTAGGAGTAGCATTAGTATTAATATCTATATCATGAGATTCTATTCCCAAAATATGATCTCTAACAAACCCACCTACTATATAAGCCTTATATCCATGTGAATTAATTTCATGAATAAATTTCAAAGCTGTCTCTAACATTTAATCACCATCTCAATAATATTATATCAAAATCTAAAACTTCAAACAATCGAACAAATAAATTCTTATACGTAAGAAAAGGAACCTAAAAAGGTCCCTACTTATCAGAAAAATTAGTTAACTGAATCTTTTAATGCAGTTCCAGCTTTAAAAGTAACAGCTTTACGTGCAGCAATCTTAACTGTTTCACCAGTTCTAGGATTACGTCCTTCACGAGCAGCTCTTTCAGATACAGCGAATGTACCAAATCCAACTAGTGGAACTTTATCTCCTTTTACTAATGCTTCAGTAATAGTAGCAAAAGTAGCATCAATTGCTCTAGTAGCATCTGCTTTAGTTAATCCTGTAGCAGTTGCAACAGCTTCTACTAATTCAACTTTTTTCATATAAATATATACCTCCCAATTGTTAATTAAGCATTATGTTATGCTTACATATAAAACTTATCATGTTTTAATATAAATTGCAAGAAATATCAAAGAAATTTACATACTTTTACTTAAGTTTATCGTTAATAGAACTAAGTAATCCAATGATATGTCCAATTGCAAAAAAGAACAAACAGAATAAGAAACTAACAAACCAAAACAAAATCATTAAAAAGAAGTTAAACTCCGTTGCCACACAAACATCACTATATATAGTAGCAGCAGAACTACAAGCTGGAAATAAGTTTCCAAGAATAATACCAAAAGCAAAACATAAGACATAAGTCACAATAGCAAACTTCTGATAACCATTAAAACTATACTTACCTACTTCTTTCTCAATAGCATTTAATTTAGGAAGACTTTTCTTACTTTTATTAATCTCATCAAACATATTCATAATTATTTATCCTCCCCATTCTTATCTTTCTTATTATTCTTCTTAGTTTTATCATCATCCTTATTCTTATGAGTAGTATCACTAGACTTTTCACTATCATTACTCTTTTCATCATCTTTACTAGTCATATCTTCAACAATAGCTTCACTCTTTTTACCTAAGTCACTAACAACTTCACTAACTTTTTCTCTATACTCATCAAAGTTACCAGTATTCTTAACATTAATCTTCTTACTATCTAAATAAACTCCATATAAATATATATATCTACTAAATAAAATAATATATATACAATCAAAAGTAGCTAAAACAGTACCATTAAATGTAGCTGTAGTAATTAAATTAACTGAAAATAATACAACTTCTATAATTACTAAAGCCCAGAAAAACCATTCATTAGATAATTCATTAAAAGGAGACTTATCTAAACTAAATTCTTTCCAAAATCTTGTTCCACGCATAAATACATGAAAGAAATAAACTACTAATAATGTATGTATAGCAAGTGATAATAAAGTTGCTAAATTAAATGACTGAAACACTGTCAAGATAGATGTAACAAATAAAATAAAGAATACAACTATCATAACTAAATTAATATAGTCAAAGTATTTCTTACCAAACTTAGTCTTTAAAGAAACAAAATATACTAAAGCAATCATATAAGTAATATTATGATTTAATACATCTTGAAACATCCTCAAAGTATCAACATTACTATTAATTGAAAATGACTGACTACTTAATATAATAATTGAAATAATCAAAATAATAAGCCATGTAACTATAGATGGATTATCATACCATAATTCATTATCTTTTTTCTCTTCTAAATTCATATAATCACCTTCCATTATAAGTATATCACAAATCCATATACTTACTAGAAATAAACTATTTTTTCTTTTAAAGTTTACAATTATATGCTATAATTAGGTCTGAATTAGGAGGGATATTATGGCATTACCTACAGTAGCCTTAGTTGGTAGACCAAATGTTGGTAAATCAACTTTATTTAATAAGATTGTTGGCAAAAAAATATCTATCATTGAAGATACTCCAGGTGTTACAAGAGATAGAATTTATCAAGAAGCAATATACAATCAAAAAAAATTCTATTTAGTTGACACAGGTGGAATTGATACTAGTAATGAAACTTTTAATAGTGAAATAAAACTTCAAGCAGAAATTGCTATTAAAGAAGCCGATATAGTTGTCTTCATAGTTGATGGTAAAGAAGGTCTAACCGCCAATGACCTAATAATTAGAGATATTTTAAGAAGAAGTAAAAAGAAAGTCATTGTCGCTATTAATAAAATGGATGCTCAAGCAGCAGAAGAAAATATTTATGAATTCTATGAATTAGGTTTTGATACATATATCCCAATAAGTAGTATTCACAATATTGGTTATGTAGATTTAATGGATACAATTACTAATGACTTTAGTGAAAAAGAAGAAAAACAAGATGACAGATTAAGATTTTCAATCATTGGTAGACCAAACGTTGGTAAAAGTAGTCTAATGAATGCTCTTCTTAATGAAGAACGTGTCGTTGTATCAGATATAGCCGGTACAACAAGAGATTCAATCGACTCTGTTTTAAAATATCATAATCAAGAATATATCTTAATAGATACTGCTGGTATGCGTAAAAAAGGTAAAGTCTTTGAAAGTATTGAAAAATATAGTTTACTAAGATCTTTAAAATCAATCGACAATAGTGATATCTGCTTAGTTGTAATAAACGCCGAAGAAGGTATAACAGAACACGATAAACATATCGCTGGATATGCAATCGAAAAAGGTAAAGGACTAATATTCGTTGTAAATAAATGGGATACAGTAAAAGATACAACCATTCAAGAATTTGAAAAACTAATGCGAGCAGAATTCCAATTCGCAACCTATGCCCCTATCGTATTCTTATCAGCTTTGACTAAAAAAAGAATTCATACACTAATGCCTGAAGTAATAAAAGTAGCCGAAAATATTAAAAGAGAAATAAAAACAAGTCTAATAAACGAAGTAATATTAGACGCTTATCAATTAAACATTCCTCCATCATATAAAGGAAAACGTTTAAAAATATATTTCACAGCTCAAACAGGTACAAAACCACCTAAATTTACATTTAGAGTAAATAGTAAAGGTCTAGTACATTTCTCTTATGAAAGATACTTAGAAAATAAGATAAGAGAAAACTTTGATTTTACTGGAACACCAATCGTATTACAATTTAAAAATAAGAAAGATGACGATTAGAGGTATATAATATGATAATAGGAAATAATTTTAATAGAAATCCCAATCAAAACTTTGAAAACTCTAATTTTAACAATCAAAATAGAAATAATAGACCAAATCAAAATTCAAATCAAAGTCAAGGTCTAAATCAAAATAATAACTTTTCAAATAACCTTCTAACAAAAGATATTTCTTCTTTCAAGTATGCAAATATCGAAAATAAAACAGAAGTATATGACAAGTCACTAGCAATTCTCCACAATCGTCTAAAAAATAAATCTATAACTTTAGACGAATTTAATAGAAAATGTAGAGAACTTGCTAATAAAAGAAATCACTAAAATAAAGGTCTCCTCATATAATTTAATAGGAGGCTTTTATGTTTGGAGATAACTTTTTTAAAAAAGTAGAAAAAAAGACTAATATAAATAAAGAAACTATTCTCTCACTAGCTGACAAACTACAAAGAAGTAATATGAAAGATGAAAATACTCTTCGTGAAGTAATACAAGATATTAGTACCATGACAGGAAAAGAAGTATCAAAAGAAAAAGAACAACGTATAATAGATGCCATCAAAAAAGACAATATCCCAAAAGATATTGGTAATTTGTTTTAATAAAGAGTTTAACTCTTTATTTTTTTATTTTAAAATAGTTCTTTTTTATCAAAAAAACTCATACTCTTTATTGTATAAGGAGAATGTATATGGATAAACAAGAAATAATAAAAAATATTGCGAAAAGAACAAATGGAGATATTTATCTAGGTGTCGTTGGTGCTGTAAGAACTGGTAAATCTACCTTTATTAAACGTATGGTAGAAACTCTTATTGTTCCAAATATAGAAGATGAATATGAAAGAAAACGTGCTCTAGATGAAATACCTCAAAGTGCTGCCGGTAAAACTATCATGACAACTGAACCTAAATTTGTTCCTAATAATGCTGCCAATGTAAAAATAGATGACTTTTCTTGTAACATACGTTTAATTGACTGTGTTGGCTACATGATTGATAAAGCTCAAGGTGCAAGTGATGAAAATGGTCCACGAATGGTAAAAACACCATGGTACACCGAAGAAATACCATTTGTAGAAGCAGCTGAAATTGGTACTGAAAAAGTAATAAAAGACCACTCAACAATTGGTATCGTTGTAACTACAGATGGCTCTATCGGAGAATTTGAAAGAGGCGACTATGTAGATGCAGAACAAAGAGTCGTAGAAGAATTAAAAAATATTGGTAAGCCATTTATAGTAGTTCTAAATTCAACTCATCCAACTCTACCAGAAACAGAAAAATTAGCCGACAAACTAAAAGAGACATACGAAGTACCAGTACTACCAATAAGTATTGAAGCCATGAATGAAAAAGATATGTACACCATCTTAAAAGAAGCACTATACGAATTCCCAGTCCTAGAAGTAAAAGTAAATATGCCAGAATGGATTGCAATACTAAATCCTGATCATGAAGTAAAAAAATCATACATTGACTCAATCAAAGAAAGTGTAACCGAAATTGATAAACTAAAAGACATTGATAACATCATAAGTCACTTCTTAACTAATCCTATGATTGAAAAAAGTTATCTATCTAATGTAGACCCTTCAACTGGAATAGTAACAGTAAATTTAACTGCACCAGCTGACCTTTATAATAAGACCTTAACTGATATTATAAAAATAGATGTAAAAAATAAAGCTGACCTACTTTCACTATTCCAAGAATTCAATACTGCTAAAAAGGAATACGACCAAATAAAATACGCTCTAAAGATGGTCAAACAAACCGGTTACGGAGTTGCCACCCCATCTATTGAAGATATGAAATTAGATAAACCAGAAATCATCAAACAAGGTCCAAGATACGGTGTAAAACTAAAAGCCGTAGCACCATCAATTCACATGATAAGAGTAGACGTAGAATCAACATTTGAACCAATAATTGGTAGTGAAGTTCAATGTAAAGAATTAATTGACTATCTTACAAAAGATCAAGATCATAATCCAAACGAAATCTGGAAAAGTGAAATATTTGGTCGCAGCCTAGATTCCATAGTCCAAGAAGGAATCCAATCAAAAATAAGTCTTATGCCAGATAATATCCGTTTCAAACTACAAAATACCCTAACAAAAGTCGTAAATAAAGGTTCAAATAACATGATAGCGATAGTTATCTAAAAAAAATATAAAGAATCATCTGATTCTTTTTTTTATGAAAAAACTAACTACACTACTACACTATTAGAAAGCATTTTTAATACTTCATCACCAAATATAAAATTCCCAAACTCAACCATTCTAAGTATAGAAACATCTCTAACATTACAATAAAACTTATTATTATAAAACCTAATCTCCCCACAACCATCCAGTACAAAATAATCATCCGTCTCAAAATAAACATCTTCATCATAAAAAACTAATATTCGTAAATCTAGCGTATTAGAATACTCTAACTCATCTATCTTACATAACTCAATAAATAAACCAACCAACTCATTAACAAAAACTTTTACTTTATAAAAACCTTTTAATTTTAACTTAACTCTATACTTTAAAATTATATTTTTAACATCATCTATTAAATCTATCTTTTCTAAACTAGTGACATAACAAATATTAACAAACATGAAAATTTTATCTACAGATTGTAATTCAATATGCAACTTTCTTCACCTAGTAATAATATATGAAAAAAGACTTAATAAGTTTACTCTCCTACTAAGTCTTCTATCTTTTTAACTACTTCTTTCACTCCAAGTCTAGTAACACTAGAGAAAACAACCAAGTCATCCCCAACAACTAAATCTAGTGTATCTAAAATATCTCTCAAACTTTTCTCTTTTTTACTTCCTCCTACTTTATCAGCTTTAGTCGCAATAACAGTAACAGGTAAATTATAATACTTTAAAAAGTTATACATTAATAAATCATCTTCTGTTGGTTTCATTCTAAAATCTATCAACATAAATACTCTTTTTAAATTTTCTCTCTTCTCTAAGTACTCTTCAATCATCATTCCAAACTTAGCCTGTGTCTTTTTATCAGTAGCAGCATAACCATATCCTGGAACATCTATTAAATAAAACTTATCATTAACTTTATAAAAATTAAGTGTTTGAGTCTTACCTGGTTTAGATGATGTATGAGCTAAATTTCTTCTTGATAAAATTGAATTTATAAAACTACTCTTTCCAACATTACTACGTCCAACTAGTAAAAACTCTGGTTTCCCATCTGTTGGATATTGACTTCTTCTAGTCGCTATAATATCCAAATTAGCCTCTTTAATTACCATTTTCTAAAGCCTCCTCTGATTTATTATATTCCTCTAAGAACTTATCTATATCATCCATTAATTTCATAGCCTCTGTAAATGTCTTTACTTTAGCACCAGCAGCCTGTTTATGACCACCACCATTATATTTTTCAGCAATCTGATTAATACTAGGTCCACGAGATCTAATAGAAACTCTAACCTGATCATTTTTAACATCTTCCGTAATAGTAGCCCACACAAGTACTTTATCAATAAAATTAAAATTATTAACCATATTACCAGCTGCTGCACTATCTACTTCAAACTGATTAATAATATCATTAGTTATCTTAATATATCCTAGTTTATTATCTGTAACAGTCATATGAAGAGCAATATATCCTTCTAATCTAACTTCATTTAATGGTCTTACATATAACTTTTGATATAAAGGTGCTATATCAAACTTATACTCATCTAAGTATTGAGCCACTAAATTAAATGTTTCAGCAGTACAACTACTAAACAAGAATCTATTCGAGTCAGACACTAATCCCATAAATAATACTTCCGCTATCTCCTTATTACACTTTAATGGAGTATTAAGAATTAATCTCATAATAATCTCACAAGCTGATGTAGCTGTATCTTCTATTAATTCTAAATCACAAAACTTCTCAATAAATGGATGATGATCTATCTTTATAGAATACTTAAAATCATCTACAGTTGCTCCATCTACTCTTTTCCTATCGGGAGTATCAGTAATAATAAGTAGCGCATTATTAACTTTCTCTGCCTTATCTAACTTTCCTAAAAAAGAAAACTTCGCACTACCAGTACCAATCGCCAAAACTTTCTTTTCTGGAAAAGTTAATTTTATAGAATCCCTAAGTGCAATCTGACTAGCCATTGCATCAGGATCTACTCCTATATGTCTAGCAATTACTATTACATCATATTTTTTTATTTCCTTAAATATTTTCTTATACATCTTAAATTTCCTATCTATTAATTAAATTATACGTATCTTTAGCAATCATTAACTCCTCATCTGTTGGAATTACATATACTAAAATCTTAGAATCTTTAGTACTAAGTTTTACTTCTTCCCCAACTGTTTCATTAGCCTCATCTGAAATTTTAACTCCTAAACATTCTAATTTATCTAAAATTTCTTTTCTAATTACTTTATTATTTTCTCCAACTCCAGCTGTTAAAGCAATCATATCTACTCCACCTAATAATACATAGTACTGAGCAATATAATCAACTATTCTTCTAACGTACTTCTCTTTAGCAACTAAAGCTCTATGGTCACCTTCATCGCATCTAGCAAGTATATCTCTCATATCATTACTAAATTCACTCATACCATAAAGACCTGATTTCTTATTCAAATCTTCTATAACTTCTGAAGCATTTTTACCTTCTTTTTCCATTATATAAGGAATAATAGAAGGATCAACATCTCCAGATCTAGTTCCCATCATTATACCTGCTAAAGGAGTAAATCCCATCGAAGTATCAACACATTTACCATCCTTAATAGCACAAATAGAACCACCATTACCAATATGACAACTAATTAATTTATAATTATCACGTCCAAGTAATTTCTTAGCCTCTCTTGCTATATACTTATGACTTGTCCCATGAAAACCATACTTTCTCAAACCATAATCCTTATACCAAGAATAAGGAACTGGATACAAATAAGAAACCTCATCCATACTTTGATGATAAGCCGTATCAAAAACTGCAACCTGTACTACATTTGGTAAAACTTTTTCAAAAGCCTCTATCCCAAGTAAATTAGCTGGATTATGTAAAGGAGCCATATCTTTTACTCCTCTTAACTTCTCTAAAACACTATCATTAATTATTGTAGATTTATCAAAATAATCTTTTCCATGAGCAACTCTATGTCCAATACCATTTATCTCTTCTAAAGACTTAATTATATCTAAACTAATTAATTTATCTATTAAAATATTAACTGCATCAACATGATTATTTAACTCCACTTCTTGAACAATTTTTTCGCCATTAAATTTAATCGTAAAAGTACTTCCTTCTATTCCAATACGTTCAAATACTCCAGACGCAAGAATATTATTATTCGCCATATCAAACAGCGAAAACTTCAAAGAACTACTTCCAGCATTGACAGATAAGACTTTCATGCATTAAAACCTCTTTTCTAAACCTACCAATATTATACTACACCAAACTAAATATTAAAAGCAAAAAACAAAAGATAGACTATAGGCCTATCTTTTAAGCTATAAAGTATTTACTTATTTATTTGTATTATAGCTTCCACTAACTTGGTTTAATCCATTTTGTACTAAACGTCTTGTGATTTCACCACCAACTGAACCATTTGCACGGCTAGTAGCATCAGCACCTAGGCTTACACCAAATTCGTTAGCTATTTCATATTTCATCTTATCAATAGCTTGTTTAGCACCTGGAACTCTCATTTTCATTGAAGAATTCTTTGTATTATTCATTTATTTCACCTCCTGTACACTAATAGGTTGTGAAATTTTTTACAAATAATACATTTTTTTCATTGGAAAATTATAGCAAATTTTCAAACTCTTTATCGACACTATCATCTACTTTAATAGTATTGATATTATTAAGTGCTTCTTCAATCATAGTCTCATAATCAAACTTATTCTCTTCTTTTATTGCTACATCCATTCTAGGATTAATAACTGGATGTGCCGGTACAAATACTGTACAACAATCTTCAAATGGTAAAATACTAGTTTCATATGTATCTATTTTTCTAGCAATATCTATTATCTCTAATTTATCTAAACAAGCAACTGGTCTAATAACAGGTACATTAGTAACACTATTAATTACTGACATACTTACTAATGTCTGACTAGCAACTTGTCCTACACTCTCACCATTAATTATTACATAACCATCATGACTCTTAACGATTCTCTCCATTATACGATACATCATTCTACGCATAATAGTAATACAATAATCACTTCTACAATTTTTATAAATTGCTTCTTGAATAGGTGTAAAATTAACAACATGTAAATTAATATGATTAGTATAAGCCGTTAATTTTTTAGTTAATTCAATAACTTTATTTCTAGCCTCTAAACTAGTATGTGGAATAGCCTCAAAATAAACAGCTTCTAATTTTATACCTCTCTTCATTGCTAAATATCCAGCAACTGGTGAATCAATTCCTCCAGATAACATTAACATTCCCTTAGGTTGAGTACCTACAGGATATCCACCTGCTCCATGATAACTATTAAGATATATATATGAATGTCCTTCTCTAATTTCAACTTGTACTAAAATTTCAGGATTATGAACATCAACTTTAATATTTTTAATATTTTTTAAAATAAAACCACCAAGATTTCTACTGAATTCCATACTATCTTGTGGAAAACTCTTATAACTTCTCTTAGTTTCCACTTTAAAAGTTGAAAAGTTCATCTCTTTTAAAATTTCCATAGTCTTATTACAAATATCATCACTATTAGTATCAACTATATAAGCAATATGATACATATGTATACCAAAAATTTTATCAATTATTTTTTTAATATCTTCTAATTCACTATCTTTAAACTCAATATACATTCTTGCTCTATCTTTACTAATTTTAACATCATACTTACTAAGTTTATTTCTAACATTATTATATAAAGTATTAATAAAGAAATTTCTATTAGCCTTCTTAGTACTAAGTTCTCCATATTTAATTAAAATTACACGATCCATTTCCATCACCAGCGCTATTTTACCACAAAAGCCCATAAAAAAACAAGAACTAAGTCGATAACCAGTTCTTATTCTTGCTTTTAATATCCCTCATTATTAAATAATTTTTTAGTTATATCTTCATCTACTAAAGATATCGTTCTAATTGCTAAATCTAAAGCCTTTTTATAGTCGCCTGCAAAGAACTTTCCTCTAGCATCATCAAGTCCAGCATCCACTTCATCATAATCTCTATACCTATTACCATATACAATAGCAATCTCTGCACATTGTGCCATTCTAACCATTTCATTAGTAGTATTATAAAGTTTTAAAACTAAGTCTCTTGCTGTATCAACTCTTGTATTTAATACATTAATAACTATTGGTTTCTTATCTAATTCTTTTTTAACTTCTTCTATTGCCTCATTTGCCTCTGATAATTGTACAAAATAATTATCAGTAATAACTGGCAACTTATAAGTTCTCATCTTATTTTTACATTGTTTTAAAAACTCTTGAATCTCTTTTAATTGTTCCCTAGCTCTTACTTCATCATCATACATATTACCAAGAGATTTTAAAGATCTATCTAACTCTTCTTCCATATTACTTAATCTAATAGTTAACTCTTCTATCTCTTTATTAAGCATTGTATATGGAGAACTTTTAGCAGCAACCTTAGATAACATTTTTTTATAATCATCATTAATAACTACTAAACTCTTATTAACATTATGTATAATTTCTACATCTTCATCATTTAAGTCATATAATTTCTTAATATCATCAAGTTGTTCATAAACATCACAAACTAACTTATTAGTCTTCTCTATCTTCTTCGCAAAGTCATTTTCTACTTCTTCATAAACTTTTTTTGCTAATCTTTCTTTTTCAAAATCAATAAATAATGAATCTAAGTACTCTAACATAGTCTTTAAATCAAACATACATCCTTCTAGATTTAAAACATTAACTTTATCTAAAATACCTTCAACATTTTTATTAATTTCTTCTAAGTTATAATCAATATTTAAGTAATCAAGTGGAAATCCTAACTCAATCATCTCATCATAATTTTCTTTTACTTCTTTTACTCTCTTAGGAATAATTTGATTTGCCATAAGTAAAACATCAGGTACTTCTTTTACAATAATCTCTATATGTTCAATCATTGTATCAAGTGCTTTAACTATATGTACAACCTCTGCATAATCATTATCATCCATTACTTTTTCAAAATCTAAAAATCTTCTCTCTATATTCTCTAGTTGTAAAGATATAGGTTCTTGCATTTGCTCATACAAATTTTTATGATCTTGGAAATCTTTATTAAGTTCCCTATATTTAGTCTTTAATTTTGTAACTATTGCTCTATACTTTTCTTCTGATAAAGTAATATCCTTAATTTCTTCTAATAAATGATCAGCTGCTTCTCTTACTTTATAAATCTCCATCTCTATTTTAGCCATAGAATATCCACAAGACTTATAATCTCTTTTATCTATATAGATATCTAAATCTATTAACATATCATCTATTAAAGTTAATCTATTTTCTTTTATAAAAACAAATTCATCTTGCCATTTGTTATATTTTTCTTCCATCTTATCATTCTTGATAATAGGTTCAACTTTAGACAATTCCAAAAGTACTGGTGTACTAGCAACTATATTTCTCTGCTTTTCTAATTCTTTTATCTTATCTCGATAATACTTCATTTCAAATTGTCTAATAAAGTGAAGAATAACAATAACAATAACTAGTGCAATAACAACAGCCGAACCAATAATTAAATATTGCCCATTCATATCCTCACCTCTATCATAGTATAAATATATTTTAACACAATAACATGTCATTTTTCTACATTTTTATTAAATTTTATCTATAAGCAAAACTCTTTGACATACTAACATATTTATACTACAAAGAAATTAAAGATATAAATACTTAGAAATAATACTATTTATCTTAGGAATAGATTCCTCATCAAACTTAAATCCTGCTGCTCTTTTATGTCCTCCACCAACAGAAGTAAATTCTTGTGCTATAAGTCCTAAATTATACTTATCATTATCTGTTCTTAAAGAACAAGTAAAACGATAAAAATTAATAATTAAAGCAAAATCTGCATCGGGATATTTTCTCATTAAAGCATCTCCAACACTTGAACGATATCCTTCACTAATAGATACAGCAATCTTATAATTATTAAATTCTATTAATTTAGACTTACTAATATAATTTTCAATATCACGTTTTGCGATCTCATTCTGTCTAATTATTATATCTTCATAATTCTTAGGAAGATAAAAATCCCCAGTACAATCAAAACCAGTAATCAAATCAATAAATGCTAAAGCTCCTAAATAACTATGTAGTACTGCTAAATCAGGACCTAAAGTATTATTTCTCTCTTCAAAAGTCCAAGTATCCTGAGTACATATAGCTTCTACTAGTTCTTTAAAAAAGTTACTTTGTAAAAACTCACTATTTGGTAATGTCAAAAGATAATTATAAAATAACTCTGTAGCACAAGTAGCATGACCATTAAGTTCAAACACTTCATTAACAAATGAATATTTATTCTTTTCTTCTTCTGACTCATGATGATCAAAATTCTTAATCTTCATAGCTACCTCAGGATGTTCTAAACAATATTTTAAGTTTTTATCATTAAAACCTAAATCACATATATAAATAGTATCATAAATACTAGTATCAATATCATTTTCTAAGTCAAAATCATGATTATTATCAGCAAGTAAAAAATCAAAATCCTTAAAATAAAACTTACTCAAAATAATTGAACCCATACCATCAATATCAGCAAAATGACTAATTACTAATATCTTATTATTATTAATTTGTTTTAACATAACTATTCACCATAACCTTTCTAGTTAAAGAATATCATTTATCCAAACTCAAGTAAATACTTGAAAAGAAAAAAAACAAGTCAAAATTACCCATCTTCTAGCAAAATTCCTTGACATATCAACATATTTACCATATAATTATAAATGCAAATTAACTTGAAACAGCAGATTTAGAATATTTTAAAGTGTTTTTCATACAGTGTTTAGTAACTATTGCTGTTTATGCGAAAAAGCGAAAAACTCCCTAAGGTATGACTAAATCATTTCAGTAACTTGCAAATATAAAGAAAGGAGAATTAATTATGGCAAGATATACAGGTCCTAGTTATAAACAAGCTCGTCGTGTTGGTTTCTCTATTACTGAAACTGGTAAAGAATTAGCTCGTCGTCCATATGGTCCAGGACAACATGGAAAAGATCGTAAAGGTAAATTATCTGATTACGGAACTCAATTAAAAGAAAAACAAAAAGTTCGTTTCATGTATGGATTAAATGAAAGACAATTTAGAAAGACTTTCGATGAAGCTGCTAAATTACAAGGTATTCATGGTACTAACTTCTTAAGATTACTTGAATCTCGTTTAGATAACTTAGTTTACCGTGCTGGTTTTGCTTCTACTCGTCGTGGTGCAAGACAACTTGTTAACCATGGACACATAACTGTTAATGGTAAAAAAGTTGATATTCCATCATACAGAGTTAAAGTTGGAGATGTTATCTCTCTTAAAGAAGATGACAAGAACTTAAAAGTTGTTGAAGAAGCATTATCAAAAATTACAAAACGTGTTGATTTCATAACTTATGATGAAAATAAGAAAGAAGCAACATTTGTAAGATTACCTGAAAGAAATGAACTTAATGCTGATATTAATGAAGCATTAATCGTTGAATTCTACAACAAGTAAAAAAATTAAGAACACTTTCAAAAAGTGTTCTTTTTATTTATAATTTAATATTCTCTTCATCTACATCAATTGTCTCACAATAACAGTTTTTAACATCAACATTTCTTAAGTTACCATTCAAATCACTATTTCTTAATAAGTGATGCATAGCTCTAACAGGAGCTCCATGAGATACAATCAAAATATCCTTACCAGGATGTTTTTTTATTATATAGTTTAAAACATCACGACATCTCTTAAAAATATCTTGTACCCTCTCGACACCCAAGTCTCCAGAATTCAAATTATAATCCCAAAACTTAGTAAAATCATATTCATCTCTAGACTTACCTTCTAATTCACCCATATCACGTTCAATTAAACGTTTATCAGGTATCATCTCTACTCTATCCCCAATAAGTATCATAGCAGTTTCAACAGTTCTAACTAAAGGAGACATGTAACAATAATCAAAATGTTCGTCACTAAGTCTCATTCTAAGATCACGACATTGTCTTCTCCCCGTATCATTTAATAAATTATTAGATAATCCTTGTATCTTACCCTCTTTATTAAAATCAGTTTCCCCATGTCTAACCAATGTAATTTTCATTATTGAACCTCCAATATTTTTAACGCATCACTATAAACAATAAATTTACCTAAATAACTACCATCTTCATAAGAACCATAACCAACTACTAAATAATTATCTCCTAGTAATAAAACATCAGTAAAATGATCATCAGCTTGTTCTCCATAATTATCCACTTTAATACTAGTTAAATCACTCTTATACTTACCAATTATTCCATTATATAAAATAGATGTATCACTAGTATCAGAACTAACTTTATTACCAACAACGAGTAAATTATTATTCTTATCTTTAATTACTCTATTAAATCTCTCGATTCCTGAGTCATCATAACTAACTTCATTTATATAATTACAATCAAAATCATACTTAACCAAAAGTGCATCCACAATCGAATTATTCTTCTGATCAACACTCTTCTTAGCACCAGATACAACTATACCATCATCTAATACAACCATACTAGTAAATCCTAAACTATCAGTATACTCATACCCAGTACTTTTTACTAAATTACCATCCATATCATATTTATTAAGAAGTCCAATCCTAGAAGAATCTCTACCAGTAACATAAATATAATTATCATAAACAACTACATCATTGTATATCGCAGCTTTATTACCACCATAATTACTTCTCCATACAATATTACCAACTTTATCTAACTTTACTAAGTAAGCTCCACCCTTTTCAGATAAACCTAAAGTCATATTATTATAAATACTTTGTCCAACTACTAAATAACCATCGTCTATTACTTCTACACCTACAAACTTAGAATCATCCAATACTTTAAAACTCTTATCAAATATAACTTTTCCATTATTATCATACTTAACAAATAAAGCCTCTCTAATACCCTTCTCATGTTCCTCTTCAGTTGCCTCATAACTACCAACCGCAATATAATCACCATCATCTATAGTAACATCAAAAAAAGCCCCATTAAAACCTTTATTATATAAGGTCTCAAAAATTCTCTCTTTCTTAGCATTATACTTAGTAATCTTAGCCTTTTCATAATGCATATCATTATTATTATTACTACCAACAGTAACATAATCATTATTTTTATTTATCTCAACTGCATTTATACCATCAAAATATATTGACTTCTTCTCTCTAAAAAAACTAACATAAGTCAAATATAAAACTTCCACAAGTAAAATACAAAAACAAATAACAAATACGATTTTTAAAGTTCCTAAAATTCTTTTATCCACATATATCACCCCAACCTAATACCATAATAACAAAAACAAAATATTTTTTCCACAAGTAAAAAGAAAATATAACTAATTTATATTTTCTTTATTGTAAATTTACTTATTCAAATATACCTATGTAGTAATTTTTCTTACCACGACGAATTACAATGAATTTATCTTCAATACAAACATCTTTAGTAATCACAAATCCTACATCTGTAATCTTTTCATCATTTACAGTAATTGATCCATTAGTAATAAATTCTCTTGCTTCTCTCTTACTAGAACAAATTTCATTATTAACTAATACATCTACTAATAATGTATCTTCACTAACTTTAAATGGATCGATTCCATTAAATGCATCTTTAATTTGATGAGCAGTCAAATCACGTACTTTTCCATTAAATAAGGCTTCTGTAATTTTAACAGCTTCTTCATATGCTTCATGTCCATGTACAAAAGTAATTACTTCTTCAGCTAATTTCTTATGTGCTTCTCTTAAATGTGGATTTTCTTTATTCTTAGCTTCTAATTCTTCGATTTCCTCTTTTGATAAGAATGTTAAGAATTTTAAGTAATCAATAACTTTTTCATCTTCAACATTTACAAAGAATTGGTACATCTCATATGGAGAAGTTTTTTCTCTATCTAACCAAATTGCTTTACCATTAGTTTTACCAAATTTAGTACCATCTTTCTTAGTTAATAATGGCATTGTAAATCCATAAGCTTCTTTACCTAGTTTTTTACGTATTAAGTCAATACCAGCAGTAATATTACCCCATTGGTCTTGTCCTGCAACTTGCATTTCACAATTCATATTTTCATATAACCAACAGAAATCTAATGCTTGCATAATCATGTAAGAAAATTCAGTATAAGTAATACCAGTTTCAAGTCTTCTCGCAACTGTATCTTTACCTAACATATAATTAACATTAAAGAATTTTCCATAGTCACGTAAGAAATCTATAAAGTTAAGATCTTTAGACCAATCATAGTTATTAACAACAGTAAATCCAAATAGTTTTTGTGCTTGTGCTTTTAAGCATTCAAAGTTATGTTGAACTTCTTCTTTTGTAATCATAGGACGTTCAGCATCTGGCTTTGGATCTCCAATAAGTCCAGTAGCGCCTCCAACTAATAAAATTGGATTATGTCCCGCATCCTTTAATCTCTTAGAGATTAAGAATGATGAGAAATGTCCTATATGTAAACTATCCCCAGTAGGATCAGTACCAATATAGAATGTCATTCCTCCTTTATTAAGTTTTTCTTCCAAATCTGGACTACTAATATCTTTAAGTAATCCTCTCCATTTTAATTCATCAAATATTTTCATTTTTATTCCTCCAAACCTTCTTTTCTATTTTCTTCTAATTTTAAATTATAAATCTCATCCAACTTATATCCATAATCTAAGAATATGCCTTCAACATCTCTAGTAGTACTATCCTCCTTAGAAAATCCTAAAACTTCTAAAGTATTAAACACAGCTTCTTCACTAGGACCTTCAATCTCTAGATAATCTGGAATCATTGGCCAAGAATCAATATCAATCTCTACTCCATTAAGTAAATATTGTCTTCTTCTATTTTCTTGATAACCCTTAGGTTCATAACCTAACTCTTTTAATATTAAGTTACATCTCTCAAAATTATCAATTTCAATTTCTAACTCTTGTGTACCATCAATTTCTGAAGATACTAAATTTTTAATTGTAAGTGTAGACTTAATTCCATTAGTTCTAAGTCTAATCCATTTACCATCTACTCTTGGTATGAAATCATATACATATCGCTTTTGAATAGCATCCCATTGAAATGTAGCCTTCAAACTTTCTAGTTTTTTAATAATTTCATCTCTATTAATTTCTAAAATTCTAACTTCATACTCAGTATGCAAAAGCATCACTCCCTTCAAAAAAAAGAGCCAACTCATCCATAAGGACGAATTGACTCGTGGTACCACCTTAATTCATAGATAAAAATCTATGCACTCTTCTATCTTAACGCGACTAACGTTTTTCTCCTGATAGTGTAATTCAAAATTAATCATTTTTTAGTTCCCACCAACCACTAAATCTCTTCGTAAATAATTAATTTCTACTGATTTATCAATCAACGAAAATATAAATAGATTATAACACATTATTAAAATAATGCAACTAAAAGTTTATAGTTTTTACTTTTTCTCTTCTTTTTCAAGCTTTTTTAGTACATCTTTAGTAACAGCAATAGCTTTTACTCTTAATTCTTCAGCTGCATCACGTAATACTGGAGTTCCTTTTTCAACAGCTAAATCAACTAAATCTTCAACTTTATCTTTTAATACTAAAGCTTTCTCTTTTGCTAAGTCCAATGCTTTTTCTTTATCTAAGTCTGCAAGCTCAACCTTTATTTCATTAACTCTCTTATCAAACTCTTTTTTTACTTCTTCAGTATCAATATCTTTGATTTGATTTAATAACTTATCTAGTTGTTTTTTTAAATCTTCTCTCATATCACTACCCTTTTTAGGAGCAAATAAAAGTCCTAAACCAGCACCAAGAACAGCTCCAAATAAAAACTTTCCACAACCTTTTTTCTTACTCATCTTCAAATTCCTCCTCACTTTTTTTACTTCTTCTTTTTTTTCTAAATAGCTTAAATACAAAACTAGCTATTGAGTTAATAACAGTATCACTAATCATAGCTAAACTATCAGTTGTCCTATCAATAAATGAAAATATACCATTTAAAGAATTAACTTTATCTGAAACATTATCAACTACTTTGTCAACTTTATTTAGCATAATAATTAATTTAATACTTAGTATAATTAATACCACTAATAGTATAATCGCAACACAATATAATAATACAGGTAAAACAAAATTTAATAAATCCATATCTATTTCTCCTTATATTAGTCTTGGTCCTGATACATTGAATCAATTAAATCAAATAAGTTGTCATCATCAGTAACTTCTTCTTTTTTCTCTTCTTTTTTCTCTTCTTTTTTTTCTACTATTGTCTTATTTTCTTCTTCATCTTCTTCACTAAACTTAGCAGCTGTAATATCATCATCCCCGTAAGATGCCTTTTCTCTTCTACCAGTTGCTTTTGTTCCAGCATCTACATAGTCTACATTATATTCTAATCCTAAGTCTTGAAAATATTCCAATGCATCTCCCATTGTCACATCTTTAACAGCAGGTTTATCATTATCAGAACTTAAATCTACTAAAAGATTAGAATCACTATCTTCAACTTCAAAAGTAGGAAGAACGCTATCGGTACTAATCTTAGTACTCTTCTCTTCAATAGTATTACCAAAAGCTTTTTCTCTAACATCATCTACACTAACTTTATCTCTAACAAAACTACTAGTAAACTTTATTTCTCTCTTTGGAACTATATCTTCTTTAGAATAATTCTTATCAAGAATACCATAAATTGGAGATATTATAGGAGATGGTTTAAAATAACTTTTTTCCTCTTTTTGTTCATAACTATTATATTCTTTAACAGTAGCTTGTGGAGTCTCTTCAATTCCATATGGATGAGGTCCAGTACTCTTTGGTTTAGAAGGATATAGTTTTTGATCTCTACTATCTCTACTAACTGAATATGGTGGAATACTATCATCTTTATCAATAACTTTAACTATCTTAGGCTCACTAGTAGGATAAACTGGAGTATCATCAACGCTAAAGTCATCATCATCAATCATCTTAAAAGTATTACGAGATTCTTCTTCAGGTTTAATCTCAAAATCCTCATCAGTTAATTCAACATCATCCTCAACATAAACTTCCTTTTTCTCTGGAAGAACTACCTTTTTAGCAACAGGTTTTTCTTCTTCCATCTCTTTGTCATCTTCTAAGTCTTGTCTTTTACTATACTTTTCTTTAATCTTATCTTTAGAAGACACTTTCTTTTTAGGAATACTCTTTGTTTTAGGTTTTTCCTCAACTTCAACATACTCCTCTTCAAATAGAGCATTTTTAAGTTTCTCAAATATACTCATGAGCTCACCTCTTCAATTTATTCTTCATCTAAATCAATAACTTCTTGATCTTTAGCCTCTTTATAACCAGGTAAATTACCAGATTCAACCTCTAAAGAATTATCATGTGTTGGAGTAGTATCAAATAATGTAAAACTCTCCTCAGCATAGCTTAAAACATTATCTCCTACTAAACTCTCAAGAACTTTATCATTAAACTTTACAGAACGTAAAATATAACACATATTATTAACTACATTAACCAAGTCATTCTTATTAACTAAAGCCTCCATTTTCGTATAATTATATACAAAAACTATAAAATATTTACTACCATACTCAGTTATCTCTAAATAACCATCTTTATTATTATAATTAATAACCTTAGAATAATAAGCATCTTGCTTTATCTTATAAGTATTATCAACCCTATGAAAATAACTAATAACATCAAAGTACACATAATACTTATTATTAAATCTATCCATTAAAATGGCATTATAATCTTCTTTATTAACAAACTTTAACCCTTCAGGTACATAATACTTATAACCTTCAAACTGTACATTACTAGTCTTTACTTTCTCACTAAGTAAAAGTTCCATATTTTCTTCAAAATCAGAACTATCAAGTTTTTTAATACTACAACCTGTCACTAATAATAAAACAATAGAGAGTAAAACAATTAACTTCTTCATATTTCACCTACTCTTACTACATTATATCAAACTTTTTGTAAATGTAAAAATATTTTAACAACTATTTACTATTTTAGACATCACTTTTATCAACAACAACAGCGTAAATTGGCATTCCCTTATCAGAAAACTTATCTTCATACTCTGTTGTTATTAAATTATCTATCTCTTCACTATGTAAATCTAAACTTAACTTTCTTAATGTATACCCATACTCACTAAAACTAAGTAATGAATAAACAAACAAGTCTCTATTATCAGTTCTCATACATATTTCCATATTATTTTTAAATATACTATCATACTTTGCTAAAAATACTTTACTAGAAAGTCTTCGCAAACTATGTCGAACTTTAGGCCAAGGATCAGAAAAGTTCAAGTAAATTCTACTAATCTCATGAGAAAATACTTTATCTATATTTAAAGCATCCAATCTAAGAATAACTAAATTATTTAAACCATCTGGTATCTTAGGTAAACACTTCGCAATAACACTATCATATTTTTCAATACCTATAAAATTAATATCTGGATACTTAATAGCGTTCTCTATTATAAATTTTCCTTTACCCATACCTATTTCTATATATATTGGATTATTATTGCCAAATAACTCACTCCATTTACCAATATATTCTTCTCCATTACTAATAAAGTAACTTGAATTACTTAATATTTCTTCTTTGTTTTTAACATTTCTAAGTCGCATATATATCACCATAAAATATTTTATCACAAAATACAATAAAACGCATATAATAAAAACGAAAGATAGGTTGATAATATGAACAATATGCCTTATCCATATATGCCTGTACCAATGCCTTTTCCAACTCCAAACCAAGAAAACTATATGGAAGAAATAAATAAATTGAAATATGAAATAGCTTCTCTAAAAGAAAGAGTAAAAAACTTAGAAACAAAAAAAGAAAAAGGTTATCTCCAAAAAGAAGACGGTTACTACATAATGTAATAATTGAAGATGAGAAAAACATCTTCATTTTTTATCTTTATGTTTAAAATTATACATGTTATACTAACTATATAAGAAAGTGAGGTAACATGATGTTAAGACTTAAAAATCTAGATAAGGAAGTATATGACAACTATGTAAAAAGTCATAAAGATAAATCCCATTTCTTACATTCTGAGAGTTTAACTGAGTTTATCAAAGTTGAAAACAACTTAACTCCCTACTATCTAGGTTTAGTATCTGAAAATGATGAAATAGTGTGTGCAACGACAATATTCCAAGAATATTTAAAAATGAATTATTGTCGTCTATATATACCAGCTGGTTTTATTGTGGATTATAAAAATAAACATCTATTAAAAACCATGACTAAAAAAATAGTGGACTTTGCTATAAGTAAAAAAGCCCTATCAATAGAGATGTCACCATACATTAGTGATAACCTAAAAGATGAAGATAAATCTATTATAATAGAGAACTTAAAAGCCGTTGGCTTCAAACAAACAAATAAAAGCTCTGATATAATGTTAAAAGAAAAAACAGAGCGTATTGATTTAACTGAAGACATGGAAACTATTGAAAATAATTTTTCTAATGAAATAAAAGACTACTTAACAAAAGCAATTTCCCTAGAAACAGAAGTTCTAGTAGGTTCGAAAAAAGATTTAGATTCCCTATATGAAATAATGCTTAGTATTAACAAAGAAGAAGTTCATTCTAAAGATTATTATGAAACTCTATATGAAATACTAAATGGTAATAATTATACCAAAGCAACTATTATTCTAGGTAAAATAAATCTAACTAAAACTATTAAAAGTCTAGAAAAGAAAATTAAAAGAACTAGTGATCAAATGTCAATAATACCAATTGATTCCCTAACTAAAAGTTCTAAAGATAAACTTGCTAACCTAACAAAACAAAAAGAAGAATTAACACAAGAATTAGAAAAATTCCGTATCTTTAAACAAGAGCATTCACAAGAGTCAACAATCTGCGCTCATCTTTTAATTGAACACAATGATAAAGCTTGGTTATTATATGACTATAACAAAAATGTACTAGAAGAAACATATTTAAAATACTATACTTATTATAAAGATATTAAGTATTGTAAAGACCATGATATAAAATATTTAGAACAAATATCTCCTAGTATTCTTACAGAGTTTAATGCCAAAACTATCGAAAGTATTGGAACATATACGTATAAAGTACGTCCAATAACTAATTTCATAATAACAAAAATATTTTTAAAATAAAATTAAATTTATGTATAAAAGAAACAAAAAAAGTAATTTAAGGTGCTTAAATTACTTTTATTTTTTTATATTTTTCCCAAAAACATGTCTAATAGTACCAGTTTTATAAGTAAAAATCACATAAACCAGTCCTCCAACAACTCCATAAAATAAAATTATAAGTAAATTAACAATTCTAACATTAGAAGAAATTGGAACTATAAATTTAAGTAAAAATAAAATTCCACTCATTAACATTGAACCACATAAAATATCAATAAAATGTTTAATCAAATCTTCATAATTAATTTCAAACTTTTTAGAAAGTCTAATAATCGCAATAACAAAAGAAGCAATATAACCAATAATACTAGCTGAAATAATTCCATAATATGCTGGTACTCCCATCTTATAAAAACCTGTTATTAAACTAGTATTAAGTAATATCTTTAAGACCAGTCCCACTAACAAACTTATAAGTATTGTCTTATAGTCCTTATAAATTCTAATAATTGAAACTGTCAAATATAAAATACTCATAAACAAAGCCACAAATATATAATAAGTAAGTACACTAGGTCCAAATTGACTAGTACCATAGAATAAATTCCAAATAGGTTTAGCTAAGAAACTTATTAAAACAGTTATTGGTATAATTAAAAACAGCAACATTTCATAAGCTAAATTAATCTTTTTTGAACTTTCATTCTTCTCTTTCTTTATAATACTCTGTTCCAAATTAGGAATCAAACTATTAACAATACCAACACAAATAGAAAAAATAAAAGTATTAAATACAAATCCCCAAATAGAAAGCATAGAAGAAATACTTTCACTTTCCAAAGTACTAAAACTAGTATGTTTAACAAGTCCATCAACTACAGTACAAATATCAACAAAATTATATAAATATCTAAATCCATCTATTATTACAAAAGGTACAGCATATAAACAAATCTTTTTTATTATAGCTTTATCAGTAATTAAAGGCTCATTAACATTACGAATCTTCTCTTTAAACCTACTCTCATACTTTCTACTTTTAATATATAAATATAAATATGAAGAAATAATACCAACTAAAATACCCCATAAAGTAAACATTACAGTTTTAGGTATCGTAAATTTAAAAACATTAAAAACTAAATAACCACCTAAAACAATTACTGATACTCTAAATATTTTTTCAACCACTCCTGAAAAAGCCGAAATATCTAAAAATCTATGTCCTTCAAAATATCCCCGGTAAACCCCAAGTAATGGAAATACCATAACTGAAACAGATACAATCCTAATACATCTAACACTATCCCAACTATTTCCTTTATTAATTAAAGAAACAATAACTGGAGCTAAAACATTTATCAAAAGAAAACAACCAATTCCAAAAACAACAGCAATCTTCTTTCCAAGTATAAGTACTCGTCTTTTAACATCATAAAAACCAAGTGTCTGATACTCTGTAACTACTCTACTTATAGATAAAGGTAATGCACAAACAGATAATGACATAAACATTAAGTATACTGTATATGCATATCCATACAAAGCTCCACCACTATCACCAATAATAGAATGAAATGGAATAACATATAAAAACTCAAATGCCTTACTAAGTACAACCAAAATACTACTAAACAAGGCCAAATTAATAAACTTATTTTTTATTACTACTTTCTTATTCATTATACATCTCCTATAATAATCATAACACAGATCAAAAAAAAGAAAAACTAGTCAAATAGTCTTTCTAGTAAAACACATAACAAATTAATAATAAACAATCATTGCTGAAAAGCAAAATACTTGCTCTTCACTAAAAATACCAACACTAACTTGATACTTAATATCAACAACTTCTCCATCTAAATCACCAAGAAAACTATTGATATCACTTTCTAAATCTTTTTCATCCTCATCATCAAATATTTTAACTTTCATCTTATCACCAAGACAATTATAAAAAAAAGAATAGTAAAACAATGTCGTATTTTAACTATTCTCTTTTATTTTTAAATCACTACTTTTACTCTTTACTTTGTAACGTATTTTTTCATTTTTTCTTTTAACTCTCTCATTAATATCTAATTCTACAATAGAATCACATATCTTATAACGATAAAAGTTTTTAATATCTGTATAATCACCCTCGTTATTAGCAAGATTCATAGCCTTATGATATTCTCCTCTTTCACGTTCCAAAATATATATAGGAGGTAATCCTACGTCTTCCAATAATTTATTAGTAAACGCTCTAATAGTTCTACCATTTCCATCTTTAAAAGGATGTACTTTAACTAATTGACAATTAACCTCTACACAACGATCCAAATACCAAAGTAACTGATCAGAATCCTTAGAATCTTTAACTGCCTGAGCAATACTACGTAAATGTTGTACTTCTTCATCAATCTCATTTAATCTATGACGAATTTCTCTCCACTCACATAATTCAGTTCCCGTACCAGGTAAATAAACATCTTCATTTCTAATCATTCCTGAATACTCTGGAAATGGCGAGAAAGAAAATAACATTCTATGTAAATCAAGTAACGTATAAACATCAAATCTATATTCAATATCATCAGAATGAACATATTCATACATTTTCTCTAACCCCTTAACCTCAGAATTAATATGAACATCTTCTAACTTACTTTCATTACGAATATATCTCCTTACAAATGCACTTTTCAATCTATCAAAAACTATATCATCAGGATTTAACTCATAATACATCTTAATTAACTTAGTAGGTACAGAAATATCAGTACCATAAAGTTTTTTTCTCTCTTTTCTCCACTTATATCCTAAAAAACTCTCCCTAATTAAAAACTCAGGATCTAGTCCAAAATCCACTAAACGACTAATAAAAATCTTCTTTTCTTGGTCACTCAAAATAATCAATCCCCCAATCTGAAATACGCTTATTATAACATCTCATACCTAAAATGTAAAGCAACCAAAAATAGAGAATTTCTTCTCTATTTAACAACTATATTAACTATTTTTCCCTTAATAACAATAACTTTAACTATATCTTTTCCTTCAATATGTTTCTTAACATTCTCTTCATTTAAAGCTTTCTCTTTAATAATATCTTCATTATCATCAACATGAATTGTAATTGTACCTCTAACTTTACCATTAACTTGAACTGCAATTTCCTTAGTTTCGTCTATAGTCTTAGCTTCATCATACTTAGGCCAACTACTCTTACAAATTGGACTATTACCAATCATTTCATTTAACTCTTCAGTAATATGTGGAGCAAATGGATATAATAATGTTAATAATACTGTATAATCATCTTTACTAATAGATTCTACTGCATAATATTCATTAACTAATTTCATTAATTCAGATATAGCCGTATTATATTTTAAAGTCTCAATATCATCAGATACTTTCTTAATAGTTTTATTTATAATACCTTCAAAACTACTAGTATATCCTTTATTATCATTTAATCTTTCATTTAATCTATAAACTCTATCTAAGAAACGACTAATTCCTTTAACACCTTGTTCATTCCATGGAGCCTCTAATCCATAATCACCCATAAATAATACATAAGTTCTTAAAGTATCGGCACCATACTCATCTACTATTGTATTAGGATCGATTGTATTACCACGGGATTTACTCATTTTTTCTCCATCTGGTCCTAAAATAAGTCCTTGAGCAGTTCTTCTCTTATAAGGTTCACTAGTAGGAACTAATCCTAAATCATATAAGAAATGATACCAGAATCTAGAGTAAATTACGTGTCTAGTAACATGTTCCATACCACCATTATACCAATCAACTGGCATCCAGTAATTAAGTTTTTCACGTGATGCAAATTCTTTATCATTATGTGGATCAATATATCTTAAGAAATACCAACTAGACCCAGCCCATTGAGGCATAGTATCAGTCTCTCTCTTTGCATCTCTTCCACACTTAGGACATTTACAATTAACGAAACTATCTATCTTAGCAAGTGGACTTTCTCCATCTGTACCAACTTCAAAATTACTAACTTCAGGTAATCTTAAAGGTAACTCTTCATATGGAACAGCAACATCTCCACAATGTTCACAATGAATTATTGGAATTGGTTCTCCCCAATATCTTTGTCTATTAAATGCCCAGTCCTTCATCTTATATTGAACAGCTTTTTCTCCAACACCTTTTTCTTTTAAGTATTCAATTACCTTTTCAATAGCATCTTTCTTATTCAAACCATCTAAGAAACCTGAATTAATATGAACTCCGTCACCTGTATAAGCCTCTTTCTCAATATCTCCACCTTCAATAACTGGAATAATATCAATACCAAACTTAGTCGCAAATTCATAGTCTCTTGTATCATGAGCAGGTACAGCCATAATTGCTCCAGTACCATAACCCATCATTACATAATCTGCAATATAAATTGGAATCTCTGCTCCATTAACTGGATTAATCGCAACTAAACCATCAATTCTAACACCAGTCTTATCTTTCGCAAGTTGAACACGTTCAAACTCAGTCTTCTTCTTAGCCTCTCCTCTATAAGCCATAATCTCATCCATATTTTTAACCATATCTTTATGATTATCAATAATATGATGTTCAGGAGCAACTACCATAAAAGTAGCCCCAAATAAAGTATCAGGACGAGTAGTATAAACTTTTAATACTTCATCTAAGTCTTTTACTTTAAAATCAACATAAGCACCAGTAGATTTACCAATCCAATTCTCTTGTTGTAACTTAATATTAGGTAAATAATCAACCTCTTTTAAACCTTCAAGTAACTTATCAGCATACTCTGTAATTCTCAAATACCAAACATCTTTTTCTTTTTGAATAACTTGTGAATGACATACATCACATTTACCACCTTGTGAATCCTCATTTGCTAAAACTACTCTACAACTAGGACAATAATTAACTAATGTTGTATCTCTAAAAGCAAGACCCTTTTCAAACATCTTTAAAAATATCCATTGAGTCCATTTATAATATCCTTCATCTGTAGTATCAATAACTCTAGACCAATCAAATGAAAAACCAACTTTCTTTAATTGTCCAGCAAACACTTCAATATTTCTATCAGTTAAAACTCTAGGATGAATATTTTGTTTTATTGCTGAATTCTCTGTAGGTAAACCAAATGCATCATATCCAATAGGAAATAAAACGTTATACCCCTCTAGTCTTCTCTTTCTAGCAACAACTTCCAATCCAGAATAAGCCTTAATATGACCTAAATGCATACCAACTCCAGATGGATAAGGAAATTCAACTAATCCATAAAACTTAGGCTTACTATAATCATCTAATGCCTTAAAACACTCATTATCATTCCAATACTTTTGCCATTTTTTTTCTATTTCTTTAAAATTATACATCTTTAATCATTCCTCTCTTTTTATAAAATCTAAATACAAACCAATAACTTATCATAATAATTGGTATAACCAAAACCAAACACAGTAGTAAAGATAATAAATAACTATCTATAAACGAAATAATAGTAACAATAATAGTTATATCTAATGATGAAGTTAATGCAACAATTTGTAACAGTTGATTATAATTAACTTTTTTTAAATCGAGCTTATACTTATAAACTAAATATCTAATCTCTGCCAGTTCCTTCTTCTCTTTTTTCTTTTTACCTTTATTAGCCCTATACTTCTTCATAGGTACTACAAAAATCATCTCATAGAAAAATAGTACTATCAAAAAACAAACTATAAATACAATAACTTCTTTCATAAAAACCTCCAAAAAAAAACGTCCTTATCAAACATAAGGACGAAATATTCGCGGTACCACCTTACTTCATAGTATAAAACTATGCAGCTTTAATAGATATAATGGTCTTACCCAACTATTACAAAATTAGTCAAGTTCACAATCCAAATATACTTATTTCCACCACCCATAAGCTCTCTAAAATATTTAAAAAATTGCTACTACTACTAACAATATTCAAAAAATATACACCTAGTATAGTAGATTTTCCAAACTTTTTCAAGTACTTTTTACTATACTTCACTCATATATTCAATTAATCTTAAGAAAAGAGTGATATATTCCTTAGAAAGTTTCTTATTTTTTAACTTTCTAATCGCAATTCTCTTCTTCTTTAAAGGTAATTCTCCAAACATAATATCTGCTATTTCTTCTTTTAAATATGTATTAATCTTTAAATCCATCAAGATACTCTTAACATCATCATTAATTAATCTCATCGCATCTATTTCAATGTCTTTACCTTTACAATTTATTGTTAACTGTCCAACTGAAGGACAATTCTTTATTTCAACAACGAAGTCATTAGCGTCAACATAACTAACAATATCTATTTTTTCATTATTAAAGTATGCTGTAACACTATCTGCTTGTTTAGTATTTCTAAATACCATTTTATAATTTCTTCTATCTGGTACAATACCACTCTTACCTTCAATAGATCGAATAATTACTGTATAGTTATTACGTAAATAGTTATAATCAATTGATGTTTTTAAGAAATAACCTTCTTTATATAAAGCTGTAACTCCATCATCTTCATACAATGTATAAGTATTACTTACTCCTGGGAATATTTGAATCTCTAAATCAGTAGGAATACCAGTATTATTATAATCACTTCTATTTGATAATGGTATTATTGAACCAGCATGAGCAAATACTGGATAATCTTCTTCTTTAAAGAAAGATATATACTTCTTATTACCTGGAAATTTCTTACCAGTAATTAAATCATACCAAATACCATCTGGTATAAAAAATCTATGTAAGGTACGATTCATTACTGTATCCATCTTATCAAGAATTGGACAAACTAATAATTGTGATCCAAAGTAATATTGATTTCTATACAATTCATCATCATAAACCCACATATAATTATAATAAAATGGTTGAATTAATGGTACACCAGATCTTGTATAATTATATGCTTCTGTATATAAATATGGTATTAATCTATGTCTAAGTCTTAAATAATCAGCTGCTATAGATTCTATCTGTGCATCCCATAACCAAGGTTCTTTCTTATAATAATCTCCTCTAGCTCCATGGAATCTTAGTATTGGACCAAATGTACTTAGTTGTAAATAACGAACATATAAATCTCCTTCTTCTATACCACCATGGTTTCCACCTACATCATGACTCCACCAACTAACACCTATATTAGCAGCATTTAAATATCTAAAAGGCAGTTTCTTTAACTCTTCCCAACTAATCTCACTAGAGCCACCATATAATATGCCATATCTATGAGGAGCATAAACAGGTCCACGTGACAATAACATTCCTCTTTTACTAACATTTCTCTTAGAATCTAAATATAAATAATGTGTTGTAGCCCATAAATTAACTGGGTTTTTAACATCACCATAATAGTCATTCCAAAAGAAATCAACACCATAAGACTCTAATGGATGTAAAAACATCTTAAAAACAACATCTAAAAGTTTAGGATTTAACGGATCAAACTTAATAATTGTATTCTCTGGTAAAGACAAATACTCAATAGCTTGTTTATAAAACATCTCATGTGGAAAAATACCCTCAGTAGGATTAATACATAATCCAACTCTAATACCTCTAACATGAAATTGATCTATCATCTTTTTAGGATCCATAAACAATTCATTATTAAAAGAAAATCCCGATTTAAGTCCCTTATAATCACCAATATTTCTATAATGCCAATCATTATCAAATAAAACTATTGATATAGGTATTCTCTTTCTTTCAAAGTTACGAATCAAAACCGGTACACTCTTATCATCATAAGTAATATTTCTACTCCACCAATTTCCAAGTGCATATCTTGGTATCAAAGATGGAGAACCTGTTATTTTAAAATAATCTGATAAAGCATGTTTAAAATCTCTATCATACATAAATACATATATATCAGTATGATCTTTTGGAGAATCCGCTAAAGTACCATCCTCCATAATAATCTTATTATAACTATCATCAATAGAAGCAAAACCATCCAATGAATATAATCCCTTTAAATATGTTGGATCGTTTTCAACATCAACGGAAATCATATTACCATTCAAATTTCTTGCTTCAACTTGTCCAACAAACCAGTCTTTATTTCGATCCTTTTCATGACTAGCCAAAGTTATTTTTAAATTTCTCATAGGATCTATCTTAGTACCAATAAAAGGCTTTTCCTTAACATAAACTAAAGAAAAATACTTAGTAGTAATCTCTAAAAGGTTACTATCTTGACGCACAGAAAAATTAACTGGTCCTATATCTCTTCTTAAAACCAATTGTGTTGGTCTATCAATAAATTGTCCACTAGGTGAATATTCCAAACGTATAACTCTCTCCGTAATAACAGAAACACGGAAAAACTTACCTTGAATAACATTTTTACTATTGCACTTAGTTTTTGTATAATCAACTTCAAATTGTTTCCCAAGTGGATACATACCCAACACCTCTTAATATTCTAGTAACATAATATCATATATTTATAAATATTCCAAGAACTAGTCATTCAAAAATTGTACATAATATTCCTCATAAGAAATATTATTTTCATAAATATATTTAGCTATTTTTTTACCTACATAACGGTAATGCCAAGGCTCAGCTCTAAATCCAGTATATGACATTTTCTTATTAGTAAATCTCAAAATAAACCCATACTTATAAGCATTATCAAGCATCCATCCATACTCTTCTGATTGAGCAAATACATTACTTGTAGTACTTCCAATATCAAAAGCAAGACCAGTCTGATGTTCAGAATATCCAGGAAAAGCAACATATCTATTTACATATCCATCCCCATATAATTCTTTATAATATACACATAATTCTTCTTGATCTTTATATGAACGATAACTAGAATTAATAACTAATCCTAACCCCTCTTTTTTAGCAGCAGCATACATCTGTTCAAAAGCAACAACAGCCTCTCTACTACCCTTTTGAACTTCTCCATTAGTATACTCCTCATCAAACTCGACTAAATCATCAGGAACAAACTCCTCACTTAACACATAATGTTTATTAACTAACATTTCCTTAGAAAATTTACTAACTTTAGTAGGATTAACATAATCAGCATTATCCATACCTAAATTAACACAAACAACAGTAGTCTCTTCATCCTCACCAGTTTCTCTAGAGTATTTAACATATCGATCATAGTATTTTAACTTAGCATAACTAATACTATAAAACTCTTCTAAGTATTTAATCTTCTCTCTTTTAGCAAAATCACTAACATCATCATCATTGCCATGACTAAGTATCAAAGAAATATTATTATTACTATAACCTCTCTTAATTAAAGTATTGATATTTTTAATTAGATTCTTTTGATCCTGATACTCAATCTTAGCATAACTATCTAAATTACTCTCCATGTAATACTTACTTTGAAAAGCATCATCAAGAGTCTTACTATAATTAATATTTTTTACATAGTCCTTTTTACCATAAAACAATACTTTAGTAGCAGCCTCATAACTATAACCAAGCTTAGTAATACCCCTAACCTGATACATATAAAAACAAAATACTCCTAAAAAGAAGATTAAAATAACAAATAAAACCTTCAAAACACCGACAACTGGTCTCTTCAACTTTAACTTTCGCTTTTTCGCCAAACAAGATCACCTACCATACATAAAGTATATCACAAAAACACATATTTTTATGATAAAATATGAGATGGTGATGTAAATGACAAATCCATTTAAATATAGTAATACTAACAAAAGATATCATACTCTAGATTACTACTATAAAAATAGATTCAATGAGAAAGTGTTTAAGGTTAGTCTTGATGCCGGTTTTAGTTGTCCAAACATAGATGGAACAGTTGGCTATAATGGCTGTATATATTGTTCAAAACTTGGTTCTGGAGAATTTGCTGGTAATAAAAACGAACCTATAGAAGTACAGTTCAATAAAGTAAAAGAAATAATGTTAAAGAAATGGCCTAAAGCCAAATACATTGGTTATTTTCAAGCTCATACTAATACTTATGCTAAAGTAGAAAAATTAAAAGAATTGTATGAAAAAATCCTAAGTCAAGAAAACGTAATCGGTCTAAATATTGCAACCCGTCCAGATGCCATATCAAATGAATGCTTAGATTATCTAGAAGAATTAAATAAAAAAACTTATTTAACAATTGAACTAGGTCTTCAAACAACAAATGAAAAAACATCTAAATTAATAAATAGATGTCATACTCTTACTTGCTTTGAAGAAATGGTAAGTAAACTAAGAGAAAGAAATATTGATGTTGTTGTTCATATTATTAATGGTCTTCCATATGAAACAAAAGAAGACATGTTAAACACTATAAAATATCTAAATAAATTAGACATTCAAGGTATAAAAATACATATGCTAAGTATTCTAAAAGATACCCCATTAGAAAAACTCTACGAAAAAGAACACTTTAAAATGTTAACAAAAGAAGAATATATTGATATTGTAATAGACCAATTAGAATTATTAAGACCAGAAATAGTAATTCATCGTATAACAGGAGATCCAAAAATAGATGACTTAGTAGAACCAAATTGGTTAATAAAGAAATTTGGCGTTTTAAATGATATCGATAAAGAAATGGTAAAAAGAGATACTTATCAAGGAAAAAAAACTAAATGAAAATATTTAATTACTACTTAATATTAATAAATATTATTGGTTTTATTTTAATACTAGTTGATAAAATAAAAGCTTGTAAAAATAAATGGCGTATCAAAGAAAACACTCTTCTTTTCATATCAATAATTGGTGGCAGTATTGGAGAACTCATATCTATGTTAATTTTCCATCATAAAACGAAAAAGAATAAATTCATAATATTTATTCCTCTCTTAATAATAATTCAGTCAATTATATATTTATACTTAAAAAAATAGAAGTAATAACTTCTATTTTTCATTTTTCTTATCTTTTGGTTTATCAATCATTTCATTGATTGTAGTACCTATTGTTGCTAGGTTTTGTAATTCACTAGGAACAATAATCTTAGTTGCATTACCATTAGCAACTTTTACCATTGCTTCATAGCTCTTATATTTTAAAACTGCATCATCCATACCAGCACTCTTTAATAATTTTAACCCTTCAGCAGTTGCTTCTTGAATTTTAAGAATTGCAGTAGCTTCACCTTCTGCTTCTCTAATATGAGTCTCACGTTTAGCATCTGCTCTTAAAATAGCACTCTCTTTTTCACCTTCAGCAATCAATATAGCCGCTTTCTTTTCACCTTCAGCTTTTAAGATCGCTTCACGTCTTTCACGTTCTGCTCTCATTTGTTTTTCCATAGCTTCTTGAATATCCTTAGGTGGTAATATGTTCTTTACCTCTACACGATTAACTTTAATTCCCCAAGGATCAGTAGCTTCATCTAAAATAGCTCTCATCTTCGCATTAATAACATCACGTGAAGTTAAAGTCTCATCTAACTCTAACTCACCAATAATATTACGTAAAGTTGTAGCAGTTAAGTTTTCAATCGCATTAACAGGATTTTCAACTCCATAAGTATAAAGTTTAGAATCAGTAATTTGTAAATAAACAACAGTATCAATTTGCATAGTAACATTATCTTTTGTAATAACAGGCTGTGGAGCAAAATCACTAACTATCTCTTTTAAACTAACAACATTCGCAACTCTTTCAAATATAGGTATTACATAATGTAGACCAGTTTGCATAGTTCTATTATATGCACCTAATCTTTCAACAACTATAGCTTTAGACTGTGGAATAATCTTAATTCCAGAAGCCAAAATTCCAAGAACAACAAGTATTAATATCAAAACTTCCATTTATTTTTCCTCCTTCTCAACAACAAGTTTTACACCATCTATTTTCTTTACAACAGCTTTATCAGAAACATTTAGAACCGTATCACTAGTAGCAGTCCAAATAGAACCTAATACTTTGACTTCTCCATATTCATCAGGTGTTATTTTTTTAATTACCTCAGCTTTTTTACCAATAACACGATCAACATTAGTTGGCTCAACATCATTCTTTTTAAATTTATTAACTAATGGTTTAGTTATTAATAAAGAAATAATACTAACAACAATAAATACCAATAGCTGTATCAAGAAATTATCAACAAATATCGCTAACAACATCGAGAAAAATGCTCCTATCGCAAACCAAATGGAAACTAAATTAACTGTTGATATTTCAACAAATATCAAAAATAAGCATGCCGCAAACCAATAAATAGCCATAAAACTCACCTCTTTACTTATTATTATATGAAATCAAAATACAAATTTCAACAAATTTCTCTTGTTTATTAAATTCATATATAATATAATTAAGTATAAAGATAGGGAGTAGCGTAGTATGGGAAAATTAACAAAAAAAGAAAAACGTATAATTTCTCTTGCCTTAGCTTCATGGGGCGCAATAATGTTAGGCTCAGGATTTACAATGAAAAGTATGATAAAACCAACTGAAGTTAAGAAAAACGACTTAGAAGTTGTTCATAAAAGAGTTGCTGAAATAAAAACAAATGAAATAAAATTAAAAGATATGGAATTAGAAATAAATCAATCACTAAGTGTAGATGTAAAAGACTACTTAGAGAATTTAGCTGATATAGACCAAGAAGTACTAAAATCATTAAAATTGGATACATCAATGGTAAAAGTTAATGAGGCAGGTTCTTATACATATACAATTTCATATAAAAAGAAAAAGTATAATGGAACATTCACAATTAAAGAAAAAGAATTACCTAATGTTGACTTAACTATAAATAACCTAAGATTAACAATTGGTTCTCCATTATCAACTGATAAACAAGTATATATAAAAGAAACATTAACTGATGAAATAAAAAATAACATTTTAATAGATCTAACAGCAGTTGATACTCAAAAAGTAGGAAACTACAAATATACTGTTACATACAATGGCATTTTATATACTGGAACAATAGAAGTGTATGAACCTCAACAAAAAGTATTAACACCATCAAATGGTACAGAAGACAAAGAAAAGCCAGATAATAAAGAAGAAAACAAGGAAGATACAAAAACTGAAACAGCAAACTAATCAAAGCACACAAATTTGTGTGTTTTTTTTAAACTTGTTAAACAATATAGTAAAAATAATCAAATTATTAAAATTGCTAAGCCAAAATACTTAATTTCAAAAATAAATCTAAACCAATTATTATTTTTCACCATTTGCAAATAAAAATAAGTCATGTTATTCTCCTAGTGCAAAGAGGAGGAATAATATGAAAAAATTAATATTTGCACTAATTGGAGCTCTAACAATACTAACTCCATTCGCAGTAAAAGCTACAACGTCAAGATTCTATGAAGCTGAATATATGAAATACACCTGGAATAGAGTTACAGAGGATAACATTAAATTTTATCAACAAGCAAGAGTATATAGAGAACAAGGAACCAATAATCATGTATATTGTATAGAACCATTCACAGGATTAAATGACTCAAAGGACTATTACAGTACTATAACACCAGAAAATCTAACAAAAGAACAAGTAGAAAGAGTTTCACAAATAGCACACTTCGGTTATAACTATAAAGATCACTATGACATGAAATGGTACGCTATATCCCAAATAATGATCTGGAGAACAGTTAAACCAAATGCTGACTTCTACTTCACAAACAAATTAAATGGTAACAGAATCACTCTCTTAGAAGATGAAAAAAATCAAATAGAAAGTCTGATAAAAGAATATAACACACTACCTAGTTTCAGTAATAATATATATAACATTGTAAAAGATGAAACACTAACTATCGAAGATAATAATAATGTTATAAACACCTATAAAACTACAAGTGACAAAGTAATTATAGAAGGAAATAAAATACAATTTAAAAACTTAAATCTTGGTGAAAATATTATAACATTCGAAAAAACAGATACCTATTACAATAAACCACTAATATTTTATCAAGCAGCTGGTACTCAAAATCTACTAATGACTGGTGACATGGAACCAAAAACATTTGAACTAAAAATAATAGTTAAAGAAACAGAAATAAAAATAAATAAATTAGATAAAGATACAAATAGTAACGAAAACCTAGGTAAAACCAAATTAGAAGGTGCAATTTATCAATTATATGATTCAAATATGACTGAAATAGCAAAATTAATAATTGATGAAACACACCAATCTACAATAAAAAATCTAAAATATGGAAAATACTTCCTAAAAGAAATAAAAGCCGGAGAGGGTTATGAACTAGATAATACAATATACCCATTTGAATTAACAAAAGAAAATCCAAATATAGAATTAAATTTATATAATCAAGTAATAAAAGCAAACATCATTATTAATAAAAAATATCTATTAGATGATACACAAAAACCAGAAGAAAATATCAGTTTCAACATATATGATGAAAACAATCATTTAATAAAAACAATTACTACAAACGAATTAGGTATAGCAGAAGTTACTCTTAACTATGGAAAATATAAAGTAGAACAAATAACAACAACAACAGGTTATGACACAATAGAAACATTTGAAATAGTAATTGAAAATAACGAAGAACAGACATTCAATCTACTAAATCACAAAATAAAAGTACCATATACAAGTTCATATAAACAATCTCTAATAATGAAAATACTAAGTATTTTATTACTATATATAATTAATGTCTAAAAACAAAAAACACCTATTAATACTCCTATTAGTAACATTAACCATACTACTACCATACAACTTAAACAAAGAAAGCAAAGTAATAAATACAATAACAACAGTATTAAAACAAAAAGATAATAAGCCAAATAAAGTAAAAGAAATTGGTATATTAGAAATACCTAAAATAAATCTAAAAAGATATTTATATGACATAAATAGCGACTTAAACAAAGTCGACAAAAATGTAACAATAATAAAAGAAACTATTTCAAATAATGAAAATGGCACAATCGTTCTAGCAGCTCACTCAGGAAATAACTATAATTCTTATTTTGATAACCTAGATAAACTAAAGAAAGATGACATCATTTACTTAAAGTACAAAAACATAAACTACCAATATATAGTAACCAATATATATGAAAAAAAACAAAATGGATATATAAGTATAAAAAATAAAAATATAAATCAATTATTTCTTACCACTTGCAGTAAGAAAAAGAATTATCAATTAACTATCGAATGTCAAAAAAAATAGTTCATAATGAACTATTTTTTAGTTAATACTTCTAATGCTTTTTGTAATTGTAAATCATTCTCATCACAAACATTATTATAATACTCCTCTGGTAATTCAACTTCTATATCTGGCTCAACACCAACTCCATTGATCCACTTACCTTTTGAAGTTAACCACTTCTCAGCTGTATATTTTAAACTTGAGCCATTAGATAATTCATATGTTTTTTGAACCGTACCCTTACCATAAGAAGTTGTACCTATAATTGTAGCATTCTTATAGTTCTCTTTAAAACAAGAAGCTAATATTTCAGAAGCAGAGGCAGACTCACAATCTATTAAAACTACAACATCATACTTTCTCTTATCCTTAGTAGTAGCATATACCTTCTCTACTTTACCCTTATTTTCAATTTGATATAAAACTGTTTTCTTATCAAAGAATAAAGATAATATATCTTGAACTTGGCTTAAATGACCACCCGGATTACCTCTAACGTCAATAATTAATGAATCAATTTTTTCTTTTTCTAAAGACTTTAAATTCTTATTAAATTGTGTATATGTATTAGCAGCAAAAGTACTAATATGAAGATACCCTACATTCTTATTATTACCCTCAATAATTTTACTAGAAACAGAAGATAACACAACTTCAGCAAGTACAAGATTTACCTTTACTTCATTACCACCTCTAAGTAAAACAAATGAATGTTTATCTCCAACTTCACCCTTCATAAATTCTGATACTTCAGATAACGATAAGTTTCTAACATTATTACCATCAATACTCAAAAATATATCTCCAACTTCTATACCAGCTTTCTTAGCAGGAGAACCATCTATTATTTCCACAACTTGATTCTCATTATTTTCATCATGTAAAATAGTAACACCAATACCTATATAAGTACCATTAAGTCTTTGATTGAAACTACTAGTATCATTCTCATTTAAATAATAAGAATATGGATCCTCTAAAGAATTAACCATACCATCAATTGCTGATCCAACCAAATCACCTTCAGATAAATCCTCATAATAATTATCTCTAATTTTTTCATATGCAGCTAATAACTCAGCTTCCTCTTTTGTAACTTTAACCATATCAAAAGACTTACTATAAGTTAAAATACATCCCATAACTACACCAAAAATACAAGAAATAATAAGTAATAGTATAACTTCTGGAATAGTAAAAGCATTATAATTCTCACGTCTAAAATTCTTCTTAATACCAGAAAAAAACGTCTTAATACTCTTACCAAGTTTTTTATCTGTATTTTTTCGTTTTCTCATAATATCACCTATTGATATAATAACATATAAAATCTAAAAATAGTACCAAAGTACACAAAAATAAAAAGACTAAACAGTCTTTTTACATATTAACTTAAATAATCAATAATTCTATCTTTTCCCTCTACGTACTCAACAATTTTACCATCAGCAAAGTTAATCAACGTTGGTCCATTAATCTTAAGTTCCTCTGCACTACTAGCAGAAGAATTACTCTCATCACTAACAAAACTCTTATTTAGTGCGTTATTCATATCTACATAATAAATATGACTATCTTTATTATTAGTTCTATAAGTAGAAATAGCACTAGATATATCACTAGCATTATCTTTATCAGTAGTATTATAATAAACTACTAAATATGAAGAATCCTTCATAGAAAAACTAGTACCAACTAATATTTCTTTGTATTGTATTTCTACTCCAGTATCTTTTTTAGTATTATTTTTAGCTGAACTATCTCCCTTATTTAATATCGTAACAGTAATAAAATAAAATGCTGCTAAAAATGCTAAAACACTTAAAGTAATTATTACAATCTTTTTATATTCACCATCAAAACTACTACTACTTTCAATTTTTACTTTTTTATTATTTTTCTTTGCCATATAATTCACCACCAAAATCATTATATCACAAGAAAAAAAAGAGGTAAACTCTTTATTTCATAGTAGGTAAATAACTAATAGATTGAGCAACCTCTACTAATTCATTCTGATTTAAAACATCACTAACTATATAATACTCTATTCCATTACTAGTCCAAGTTAGAGAATTGTTAGTCATAACACCTAAAGTATCCATTAATTGGAATGGCTCACCATATGTCGGTATAACAGTAAATTCATCTTCCACAACAGCAGTCTCTTCTACTAACAAGAATGGCTTATCACCATCAAATGTCATAATAATTCTATCTCCTACATCTTTTTTTATCTTCTCTTCACTAACCAATTTAGTACCATTAGGTATAACAAGCGGATAAATCGTATCATCTATCATAGTTGTTTCCTTAACTTCTTCCTCACTAATTGAATAAGTACTCATAACACTATCTAAATTAAAATAGTCTTTCTTAAATGTTGGAGAATAATCAATACTATCAAAAGTCATAGTCATACAAATAATATTATTAGAATCATATACACTAACTTTCTTAAGATCTCCATTCTTATCAAGTTCAATAATCTGTTTAACAAGTTTACTATTATTAGGATAATTAACCTTAGTACTTAATGAATAACCACTTTTAACATCTTTAAAACCTCTATCCTTAGTATCTTTAATATCATTAATCAAAGATTTAAGTAAATAAACTTGTGAATTACTATATGGCCAATCACTTTGAAACTTAAAACTCTTATTAAGTGCTGGAGTAAGTACATATACCCCATCAGAATTCTTTAAAATAACCTGTGTATGATTATTAGCTTGATTAGTTAAAGAAACCCTATAATTATTATTCTTCTTATAACTAACCTCAACGTCATAAGTATACACCTCATCATTATTAACAATTTCTAACACACCTATAACTTTATAAGCACTAGCTTTGTTGATTTTCTTTTCTAAATCATTAATAACACTAGTCTCAGAATTTTTTCCACAACCAGAAACTAATAATAATACCATCATTATACTAAATAGAATTTTTTTCATAGTTCACCTCATCATCAAATTCTAATAAATTATATGGCATCCAAAAACTATTATTACAAGAAAAAAGAACATTATCTAAAATGTTCAAATTCAAAATATTACTTTTTCTTATAATTATTAACACTACCATTATCAACAAAATATATAGTATCAGCATCAGCTAACTCTTCAATATCTTCTTTTATATGTGAAGCAATTAAAATTATTTTTCCTTCTTTCTTCTCTTCCAATAAAATTTTCTTAATAACTTCAACAGTCTTTTCTTCAATTCCATTAAATGGTTCATCAAAAATCATCATCTTGGGATTCTCCATCAAAACCTGAGCAACCGCCAGTTTCTGTTTCATTCCTAACGAATATTTATGGTATAACTTATTCATATCTTTTTTTAAATTAAGTTTATCTAAAATCAAAATAATATCTTCTTCAGTAATCCTATTTTGAATAGATGCCAGTAACTTCAAATTATCTAAACCAGTTAAATTGGGTAAAAAGTTAGGCTTTTCTATTAAAACCCGCATATCGTTAGGAAAAATATCATTCTTATGAATATCTATTCCATCAACAATAACACTACCAGTAGTTGGATAATACAATCCACAAATTATTTTAAACAAAACACTTTTTCCACTGCCATTTCTTCCTATAAAACCATATATATGTCCCTCTTCTAAATCAAGATTAACATCATGCAAAACTTCTACGCCATCAAAACTCTTACTTACATTTTTTATAACTATATTACTCATACTAAACTCCTTTCTACAATAAAATTAATATTTTTATTAAAAATCACAAAATAAGCACCAACCATCAAAATGTTCAAACTAACTAAAACCAAAATATTATAAAAATCAGACATTAATAATTGTGGTAAAAACGAAAAGACTAATATCAAAAGTAAACCAACAGAAATTATCAAAAACCTTGCCTTACTAAATTTAAAATATATAATATAACAAATAAGAAATATTAGTTGCCAAAAGAAAGTAAATAACAAATTCAAAATATATGAGTACAATCCACAGTTGATTCCAAAAATAATAAGTGTCAACAAATAGGTAATAAATTTAACCACACAAGTAATTAAACAAATACTAATAAATTTACCTATCACCCAATCTTTTTTACTTAATCTACTAAAAATGCTACCATAAGAAAACTTTAAATCCTTTAAAAACAAATCATAACCTAAATATACATATACAAAAAAGCTATATACTAAAAATATTCTCGTAATAACATTACTATCTTTTTCTAACCAAATACCAAGTATAGCTCTAGCAAAAGAACCATCATCAACCTGACTCCTCAAAAATAAACTAACTAACAATAAACAACTTAAATAAACAAAAAGAAATATCTTCTTTTTCGCAATAATATAATATGCATCATTTTTAATTACAAACTTCATCAATCTATATCCCTTTTCCTTTTCTTAATATAACGAAATAATATGAAACAAACTAACAATAATATAAAAATCATCATACCATTAGCAAACACTTCATTAAGAAATGTTTCAAAAAATGTTCCACTAATCAAATAATTACCAATAAATATAGGAATTCCATTAATAGTTCCAACTAACGAAGTAAAACTTCCAACATAAAATACAAAGGCATAAAGGATAAAATTCAAAACTATAATTATTTTACTATTAAAAGACTTAATTAATAATGTATTAATAACAGAAATAAGTACTGAAAATAAATAAAATTTCACTATTACAAAAATCATATAAACATAATTGTAACAATGTACAATATCATCATAAAAAACATGATATCCATAATCATTTATAATATTTTCTACTATAATAACCATCATCAAAGTAACCAAAAATATAACAGATGTAAAGAATATAACATTCTTTATTAATTCCATATAGTATTTTTCTTTCGTCTCAAACCTAACAATACTATAAATATTTTTATCAAATATTGTACAAACATAATTTGTAATAAACAAAAACATTGGCAATATACACAAAGCAATAAATATATGATTACCAAAAACAAGTGAAAGAGAACTAAAAATATCTGTACCTTTACAATTAGAAACTACTAAATAAGACATAATAATAAGTAAAAATAATATACACTTAAACATCAAAGAATTCAAAAAACTAATAAAACTATTCTTTAAAAAACTATTTTTCATTAAGTATCACAACCTTTTCTCTATTTCTAAAATTAAAATACACAAGAATTGTTGATACCACTGCTAGTACCAATACATATAACGTTGCAAATAATAAATTAGTACCATCATATATCCATAAATTGTATAAAGAAAATAAATTTTTAAAAAGTGTATTACCAGTAATATCATATAGTAAATTACCAACAAAAACTTCAGATACTATTTGATAAGCCATAATTGTTAAAAAAGAAAACAAAACTGTTAACAATAAGTTCTTACTCTTATTTATAAATAATAAACTAACATTAATAAAGAAAAAACCTATAACGCCCAAATTAAAAATAAATAGAAGTATAAATCCTAAAGAAAAATCCTTATATTCCCAAGGAAAATTCATTGACTTTCCTAAAATATCATTATAAGTATGTTGAATATCAAAACTACCAGAAAAAAGATAAGAAATGAAAAAAGTAAATATTAAAAAGACAGGAATAATAATACAAGGCAAATAACATTTAATAATCTCTTTGACCATTACTTTTTTATAACTGCTTCTAATCATTAAATCTTTAAATACACCTGATTTTAATAAGTAATGTAAATCAAAAATAGCTGGAATAATTAATATGATTGGTAATATCAATTGAATAATATTTAATCTACTATTAATCATTAAATCCATAAATACATTATAAGCATCCAACTTAAAATAAACTAAATTAAGATTATGTTCTGGATGTAATTTTTGAATTTCTAAAGCATTATTATACATAGTATTCCAATTATTGATATATAGTAATAATTGAATTATACTGAATAAACATAGAATCAAAATAATAAAAATAACTAATTTCTTTTGATTTATTTTTTCTAGCACTTTATAACCCTCCTTAAAACATATAAATTAAATAAATAATAGTGAAGTTAAAAGCGATATTATTACAAAATAAATCCAGTTATTTTATTCTTGCGGTATAATCAGAACCACTAATGTTTGTCTTTCCATAAACTTGTTCCCAATCACTTAAGGAAAGCCACCAAGCACCAGTAAAACTAGTTTCAGAGAGCCAGTTACCAGCAGTTTTTAAATTCAATGTCTTTACACCAGTTTCCATTGCAGAAATACTCAATGCAGCTGCTGCTGCCGTATTCCTTCCAATTGCATAAGATACCTCACTGGAACCAACAGATAGAGTCTGATAATTAGCAGTTGCTCCCCTATCCCTGTCATAAATCTGAAATTGAATATCACGATCATAACTTGTTCCAACAATTTGTATAACTTCGGAACCATATTCTCTTTTATTCTTATTAGAAATGCTAGTAACACCTTTCCAAGCAGGAATTTTATATCCACTAACATGTAAAACATCGGAAACATATGCAACTACACCTGTTAAATTTAAAACAAAACTTACGATTAAAACTACGACAATAAACTTTATACTTTTCATTCAACTCCTCCATTCAAAAAGATATAAAATTAATATCGCTTTCATTCACCAGTCATAAAAACTACCTATACTACTCTATGATATGACAATATAATTGTAACATTTTTCGACTTTTATTGCAATTACCATCGCAAAAAAGTAAACTGCAAATAAACAAAAAAAGATTAGTCGAAAACTCAACTAATCTTGTGTGATTCTAATTTTTACTTTCTTAGTCTTAGCTTTATAAGTAAGTTTAACATCACTACCAGTAACTAAAACCTCAATTTCATGCTCACCAACACCATATTTCTTCAAGTCAACATAAGCTTTTATTGTACTAGGATCAAGATTATTAATAACATCCTCACTACCCTCAACAATAACAGTAATCTTACTATCAGCTTCACTCAATGCTTGAGCTTTAAGACCAGAACCTAAGTTCTCAGCACTAACAGAAATATTATCAAATTCTTTAGTAATAGAATTATCAACAGAAACATTGATTTTAACAGTCTTAACACTAAGATCCGTAATACCACTAGGTTTCTTTAATGTAACATTGTATTCTTTATCAGCTTTTAAATCATTAACATCTATTTCTACTTCTAATTGTTCAAGTTTATTAACTGCATTTTCATCACCATAAACTACAACACTAGAAACTGAAGATTCAATAGACTTAATAGCCTTACCAAAAGCAAGTTTACCAGTTGGAACTATCTTTATTGGTATTTCCTTAGATGGAGATGTAATTGTAATCTTAGCATCAACAGTCTTAGGAACTATCTCAACATCAACAATCTTACCATTAGTATCATAAGCAACTAAAGGAACATCTTTTAAAGTAATATCCCCTGCTTTAGGATTAGGAATATTAGTAGCATCAACTAAAGCCTTAACAGTAGCAACCTTCTCTAACTTATATTTAGCACCTTTAACAATAACTTCTGATCTATCAAGTTCAATATTACTAATATATAATTTACTATCTAAACTATCTTGATGTAATAAATCATAAGTTAAACTACGAGTATCACTCTCTTTATCATAAATAGTAACAGTTACTTGAGAAGGATCTAATTTATAATCTAATGATTTTAATCTTTGTGAATACTTCAAAGTAACTTTATGATTTCCTGGTTTTAATCCAGTTAAATCAACAGATACACCTTTAGAAGGAGATTGTTTTGCTAAAAAGATATGTCTTTTTTGTCCTACTAAAGTAATATCAACAGTCTTTGGTAAACCTTCAACTACATATAACTCTTCATTATACACAGCAGTAACTGGTTGATTATATAAAATTTCTGCATATTGATCAATAATTACATTTGATTCTTTATCAATAATAACAAATACTCCAAATGCTAAAAGCAAACTAATAACTAACAATGTAGATTTCTTACCCATCCACCTATCAATATTCTTTGAATTATTTTTAAAGAAATTAGTTATCATCAATATAAACTTTGTAATTGGTGTAATTAAAATTTTATCGAAGAACGTTCCAATATGATGAAAGATTCTTCCTATTTTTCTAAACATCTTCTTCATAAATCTCTTCCTCATCTATCTCTTCATCATCATCTGAAAATTCTATATCTTGTTTAGGTCTTAACTCATCTATTAATAACATTCTTGTATCATCAATAGTTAAGTTATATAAAAGCTCACCCTTAAGTGCTACAGAAACTCTACCAGTTTCCTCAGAAACTACGATACATATAGCATCAGTTTCTTCAGCTAAACCTAAAGCAGCTCTATGTCTAGTACCTAATCTCTTATTAATCTTTTGACTACTACTAGTTGGGAAAACTGCTCCCGCACAAGTAATTCTATCTCCCTGAATAATAACACCACCATCATGTAATGGATTACCTTCATAGAATATAGCAATCAATAAGTCACTAGTTAAATCAGCATACAACTTCTTTGCCTTATCAATATAATTACCTAAACTTATATCTCTCTCAATTACTATTAATGCTCCTATCTTTTCTTTTCTCATATAGTCAACCGCATTAATAACTTCATATACCATTCTCTCACGCTCATCAACAGTTAGAACCTTATGTCTACCTAACAATTGATTTCTACCAAGTTGTTCCAAAATAGTTCTAATTTCTGGCTGAAAGATAACTATTAAAGCAATAGGTCCCCACTGAATAATATATTCAAGTAATACCCCAATAGTTATAAATCCTAACCAATCACTTACAAACTTTAAAATTATTACAAAAGCTACTCCTTTAAAAAGTAGAGATAACTTAACGTTATTCTTAAGATTTTTTAAAATTAAATAAAAAACTAACCATACTAAGGAAATATCAGCAACTTTCCTCAATATAGAGATAATATCTGTTATAGTTATTGTCATTTCATCGTCTCCTTTAAAACACTATTCTAGTATACAAAATTTTTTTAAAATAGTAAAGTTCGTTATTGTTGTTCAGTAATAGTTCCACTATTATTATCATTAGAAATATTATTAACATTTTCTGTATTAACACTTGAAACAACATTTAAAGTAGCACTATTACTACCATTAATTGTAGCAATCTTCTCACTACTACCAATAAGATTCATATCGGAAGAAACTAAAGCAACCTCATCAGGATTAATCATAATAGGAGCTTTCTTTTCTGATACTTCTTCTTTTTTTTCTTCCACAGTACTCTCAGAAGTAGTACTTAAAGTATCAGTAGTAACATTATCAGAATAAATATCTTGATTTGCTAAAACACTGGTAACATTAGTAACAGCTTGTGTACCAGTATCACCCACATCAACATTAGCAAAGGAAACCTCTATTTTTCCCTTACTACCAGAAGAATCAACAAGTACAACCTTTGACTCCATCTCCTTTTTTAATAATTCCTTCTCACTTAAACTTATTCTCTTTAAAATATAGATGCAGAAACAAATTAAAATTAAGCACACAAAAGATACAACAAAATATGTAGTGCCATTTAAAGTATCTCTGAAAAAAGCCAATACGTATCTCAATTTGCCACCCCACCTTATAATATATAATAACATTTTAACAAATAATTATCAACCAAAGACCAATAAAAAAATCAATTTAAACCCAAAAAAAACAGACACATCATTTTATGTCTGTTTTCTTATTTAACCATTTCTATATGACTAAATAATATCCATATATTAAATAAACCAGCTACACCTACTAAGGCATAAATAATATTAGTTAATAAACTACCATTTCCAAAAATTGTAGTAACTAAATTAAAATTCAAAACTCCAACTAATCCCCAATTTATTGCTCCAATAATAGTAAGAACTAATAAAGCCTTTTGTACAGTTTCCATATTTTCCCTCCTACTTATAGCATTTCCAAAAAGGAAAAATATATACAAACTTTTTTTAATTTATTCTTCTAACACCAATAATTTGTGTACCAGAAGCACTTAACCAATATCCTACATCACTAATTATAACACCCATAGACGGATTAGCAGCATGTATCATTTTACCATTACCAACATAAAGTGCAGAATGCGTAGAAACACCATTATTATATCCCCAATTTATAATATCCCCTGGTAATATATCACTATAACTAACAGCAACACCATCATAAAGTTGTGTACTACTACTTCTACTAATATAAATACCAAGTCTACTATAAACATATTGTACAAATCCACTACAATCAAATCCATAAGGACCATTAGCACCCATAATATAAGGACTACCAACTAAAGAATAAGCAATACTAGAAACAGTTTCACCAACACTTCTCTTATTAACAACAATTTTAAAAGACTTAGACGTACTATTAAGATTCTTATCAACAGCATTAATATTAACTACATATTCACCAGGAACATTATAATTAAAATCACTATAATATGTATAATAGTTACAACTATCATCACTAACACTATTAGAATCAATATAACTTATATCACCATCAATATTATCGTAAACATTAGTAATATTACTTAAAATATCATAATTAGTACCTTGCTCTATCTCAATAATATCATTTTCTATAACTATCTCTGGTCCAATACTATCTTTAACCTCAATACTAACAGGTATTTCCTTAGAAATATTTCCTTTAGAAACAACTAATATTAATTCTTGTACTCCAACTGAATCTGTTACAATATCTTGTTTTACAGAAACAATTGTACCATCAACATTCTTAATAAGTTTATCAATATCATAATTAGCACTACCATATTCAACAATAGGTGTTTTTACAGTACTAATACTGATACTATCATATATCTCCCTATAACAAATTGTATATATAGAAAGAGATAACAGAATTAAAGCCACAATAACAGTGGCAAAATACTTCCACGACTCTCCATTATTTTTCATAATACTCCCCCTGAGTACTGCATATTATACCATTTTCTTAATGAAAAGTCAAAATTAACTAATCATGTCACTATACTCAGTATCAAGCATTTGCTTTTTCTCACTAATTTTATTCTCATCAACAGCCTCTAAACAATACCAACCTTTTCTAAACATTAATTGATATACTTCCCTTTGTAAAGCTACAATATTAAGAAAAACCCTCTTATGAATAGAAAACAATTTCTCATTACTAGCCTCACTCATCGCAATAACATAATTCTTCTCCATCTCTTTCAAAGTAGATAATAAAGAATTAATATAATCCTTATCATTTAAACCCATACCTTTAGGAACTTCAACTTTCATATTACAAATCTTATTATTCATACGAAACACCCCCTAAAATATCTAATACTACATTCAAATTATCATCAAATAATTCTCCTGCTCTTTGCATAATATCAATAATCTCCTTATCATTAATACTACTAACAGAATCATTACTACTTTTTAAAGCTCCATAATTCCATTGAAACATATCACATAAATAATCTAAATCTTTCCCTGTTAAAATATCATTAGGAACTTCCATATATTTATCATTCATAATAAATCTCCTTTCTCTAATATTTTGAACAAAAAAAAAGATTTTAAACAAAAAAAAAGAACCAACAGGTTCTATTTTTCTAATATCTTAACTATTTCTTTAATATTCTTCTTAAATATAATAGTATCAATTATATTTGATAATGAATAAACAGTTATTAGCATTCCTAAAGATGCTGTTAAAGCTATAGTTCCAATATGTGGATTAATTATAATTATTAAACCACAAATAATAGATATTACAGCAAGTATAAGTATTGGTAACCAATTATCATATTTATAATCTTTTAATAATAATGAAAGTCTTAAATCAAAAGTTGACTTTGTAACCATCACTATACCAGCAACTATAGGGAATAATGTCTTCATAATATCAGGATTTAATAACATAACTACACCTAATAATAAATCAACTATACCAAGTATTAAGAAACCAGAAAAGAACAAGCTCTCTTCTTTTTCAATCATGAAATAGATTCCATTAACAATCAATATAATAGAAAGAATATAAGTAATAGTTTCAAAAGATATTTCTGGAAACATAATAAATATTATTCCTATTATAAACATTAATACTGATACAGCAATAGAAGAATATAAAAATTTATTTAGTTTTTTTAGCATTTTACTCTACCTCCTAATATAATTATATATTTTCCTAAAAATATAGTAAATATGCAAAGTAAATTTTCCAACAAAAAAGAAAAAATGGTCGTTTTAAATGTAAACAACCACCTATTATAAAGCAAATAAATACTTTAAGTTATTTTTTTAGAACTAACTATACATTTATTTGAACAAAACTGACTACTTTTTCTTATATATTGGAAATTCTTTTGTTAATTCAAGTACTGACTTTTTACATTCTTTTTGAATATTCTTATCATCAATATTGCTTAAACTTTTATAAATAATTTCTCCAATCAATTTAAATTCTTTTTCTTTTAAACCCCTAGTAGTCATAGCAGCACTACCTATTCTAATACCACTAGTAATAAATGGTGACTCTGTATCAAATGGTATCGTATTTTTATTACATGTAATATGTATTTGATCAAGTACTTTTTCAGCCTCTTTGCCACTTATATTAAATGAATTTTTAACATCAACTAAAATCAAATGATTATCGGTACCATCCGAAATTACTTTTACACCTTTACTCTTTAGATAATCAGACATTGCTTTCATATTTTTAATAACTTGTTTTTGATACTCCTTAAATTCTGGTTGTAAAGCCTCATAAAAGCATTGTGCTTTAGCAGCAATAACATGCATTAAAGGTCCACCTTGAATACCTGGGAAAATAACTTTATTAACTTTTTTAATTATCTCCTCATTATTAGTAAGGATTATTCCACCACGAGGACCTCTTAAAGTCTTATGTGTAGTAGAAGTAACAACATCAGCATATGGAATAGGGCTAGGATGTAATCCAGCCGCAACAAGTCCAGCAATATGAGCCATATCAACCATTAAATAAGCCCCACACTTATCAGCAATTTCTCTGAATCTTTTAAAATCAATTATTCTAGAATAAGCACTACAACCAGCAATAATCATTTTAGGCTTTTCTTTTATTGCTAATTGTTCAACCTCATCATAATCAATCATACCAGTTTTCTCATCAACATTATAAGAAACTATTTCATAATCAAGGCCACTAAAATTGATAGGATGTCCATGAGTTAAATGGCCACCATGAGATAAGTTCATCCCCATAACTTTATCCCCATGATTAACTAAAGATCTATATACTGCCATATTCGCACTACTGCCAGAATGTGGTTGTACATTAGCATACTTACACCCAAATAATTGACATACATACTCTATAGCTTTATTTTCAAAAATATCAATATATTGACATCCACCATAATATCTCTTACCAGGATATCCTTCAGCATATTTATTAGTAAGAATACTACCTTGCAATTTTAATATATCTTTAGAAACATAATTCTCAGAAGCAATTAACTCAATATTCTCCTCTTGTCTTTTAGTTTCTTTTCTTAAAGCATATTTTAATATCTTATCCATTTACATCACCTCATATTTTATTATACTATTAAATACAAAATACTAAAAGAAATACTTATTTTTTTGAGAATAAAAGACAAGTTTTACTTTGTAGCTTTGGTCGTCACCGATCAAAATTTCTACTTCATAGATAGAGTTTACTCTATTCTCCATAGGCTTAAATTCCGATAGTCGCCACTGTACTCAACTAATTTATTCATATTTATTTAATTCTTTGATAATGTATTTTTAGTCCCTCAAACATAATATTTATACTTGTAATTATATCTCGATCATTTTCACATCCACATTTATCACATATCCAGTTCACCATCATAACAAACACTAAAATAATCTTATTGGTTCATCAGGACAATATGTACCAAATGCAAATTTATTAGTACCAGTTGAAAAAGTAATGATGCCTTCAAACCAACCATCATCACTAAAATTAGACAAACATTCAGAATTCCAATACCTCTTAATACTATTTAGAGTCATAATAACAAATCATTCTATTATTAGAAAAAGCTAACTTTCGTTAGCATACAATTAAAACAAAAAAGTTTTTTTATCAAATTAATGCCCTTATGGTTCAGGTATAACAACCATTATAAGCAATAAATTATAGGTAGTAATAACTACTAACTAAAATTAGTATAACATGATTTTATTAAAATTAACCAACATTTTAATATTTTAAGTAAATAAAATGATATAATAGAAACTGAAAGACAAATAGTAATTTGTTGAGGAGGTAGTTATGAAGGAAAAGAAAATAATTATATCAACAATAATTATAATTTTGGTAATCATTTTAGGATTATGGATTAGTGGAATAATTCCAATGCAGATAGCAAAAATTTCTGCTATAAACTATTTGAAAAAAACTTTCCAGAAAAACAGTATCAATATGTAGATATAGGATGGAGTTCTAGCTTTGGAGGATATAGTATAAAATTTAAAGATGAGCATGATAAAATAATTGGATTTTTAATGAATGGCAAATACTTTCCAATCATGCCAGGACAAGGAATCTTCGGATTAGAAGATAGTTATAGAGTAGAATATAAAGCAATAGAAGATATAAATGATTTTTATAATCACAGTATTACAAGTGAATACGAAGATTTGAGAACATTGCCAGAAAATTATTCTAAAGAACAAGCACAAAAAGATAATTGTTTTATAATAGATGCAATGGTTCATAATGATAATTTATATAACGAATTTATGGACAAATATAATAAAAAAGAAAATGCTTTTATTAGAGTAGTACAATCAACTGTTGAGGGGGATATTTTTATCATTGATGTATTGTACGAAGCTAGAAATAATAAGATCCATTTGGTAAAAGATGATACAAGAGATAAATTCTCAGCACAAGAAGATAGAACTATTAAATATAAGACTTACGAAAAAACAGGAGTATGGAATTGTGCTAATTCTCAATATTGGGTTGCATATAATGGAGAATTACCTAATGATCCCAAAGCAGAATCTTTAATTAACTCTAATGATTTATTTATAATTGCAACTATTAGCTAAATTACAATTTATCGTCGAGATCAACTTTAATAGTTGGTCTTTTTTACTTTTTATAAATAGGATGATTTTATATATAAATATTAATATATGTAAAAAAACAGGATAAGAAACTTGTGAAACTATACTAAACTTTTCCTTATTTCATAAAGGTTTAGTGTTACACAAGACTGATTTCGTACTTACGAAATTCAACCTATTTTGTGGGTTGATATTAGGATTATATGAGAGTTGGTCCTTATAAAATAACGGTTTTGATATTTATAATATCATCCTTCTTGATTATTTTTTGTGAAATTTATAGGATGATTAAAGACTAACATTATTTTGTCTATGTTAGTCTTTCTTTTTCTAATTTGTCAAATAGTTTCTTATAAAAGACTAGATACTGCTTCCTTTATTGGTTTTATATTGTATCATTTATTTTTAGTTTGTCAAACTATATTAGCTCATTTTTAAGTATTGTTCTAAATCTTTAAACTTAATTTTTTTATTATAACCGTTTATGAAGACATTTTTACTATCTTCAAATATTAAGTAGTCATTGCCTTTAACTTTCAAAATATGATGTTTTACATAGGCTATATTAATATTTTTAAGATTTATAATATATCCATTAGTAAAGGAATATTCCACATAAGCAAACTTACATATCATTTCAACCTTTCTTTTTAATTCTTCACTTATTACAAGTTTTTTAGTTTCTATTGTCATAACTCGATCTCTTTCCTTTCTTAAATAACAAAAAAACTAACTATTTCTAGTTAGCGTTTATTACTTAACTCGAAAAGTTCGAGTTTCCCATCAATCTGGTGGAGCTGAGGAGAATCGAACTCCTGTCCGAAAGCAAAGCTACACAAACCTCTACAAGCTTAGTCAACTAATTATTCTCATATATCGTCCAAGTAATTGACGACCAAGACAACATACCAGTCTAAATATTCTTTCTATCCTCTAGACAAAAGATAGACATAACCTACTAAAATGAACCTTCAAGTAATCCCATAGGTAAAGATTAAAGAAAGCGCAGACCTATATTATTAGGCAAAAGCAACAGCTTGGCGAGTACCAAACATGTTAGCAACTGCATTTTTTAAATTTTTTGCATTTATTTTTTTGTGCCCGTAACGTGGACATTCGACTTGCCATCTGTGCTCAAATACTCCCGTCGAAACCAAATCAGCCCCATGCGAAAAAATTATAACACAAAAGTATTAAAATTTCCATAAAAATTACAAAACAAGAATAATTTTAAACATCTAAAATTACCAATAGTGTAAATTAAACACACAAATCAAAACAAAAGCACTAATACTTTTTTAAGTTTTTTAATGTTTCTCTCTTTATATCTCGCTCTTTTATAGATTCTCTCTTATCATAATCTTTCTTACCACGACATACCCCAAGTAATACCTTTAACTTATTTTCTTTAAAATATAACTTAATAGGTACAAGAGTTAAACCCTTCAACTCTACTGCCTGTTGTAACTTCTTAATTTCCTTTTTATGAAGTAATAATTTTCTACTTCTAGTCTCTTCATGATTAAAAATATTACCTTCCTTATATTGACCAACATACATATTAAGAAGGTAAACCTCATTATTCTTAATTATTCCGTAGCAATCCTTGATATTACAATTACCTGCACGAATAGATTTGATCTCCGTACCAGTAAGTACAATACCAGCTTCATATGAATCCTCTATAAAATAATCATGATTTACTTTTCTATTTAAAATTTCCATCTTATCACTCTCCCGACAATCCCCAACTAAGTCCTGGATATCTCGAACTAACAACATCCTTATAATGCTCATAATAACCCATATAGTTAGGCAACAAAGTATTATTCAACTTAGAATAAGGATAAACTCTAAACTTCGTAAAATTATTCGCATAAGTATAAGTAAGTTCTGCCTTAGGACTTTCTATACTAACAGTAATCTTTCCATCAACATCAACAACCTTCTTTATTGTAACTTCCATCATCAAGCCCGTCAATCTATCTATCCCAACCTGCGCCGAAATAAAATTACCTAACGAATATATAACAAATGTCTTACCATTATTTATATATTCCACAGGTTCAACAACATGTGGATGAGATCCTATTATCAAATCAACACCTAATCCAGCCAAATAATTAGCAATATACTCTTGTGAAGATGAAATACCTAAAGAATACTCCGTCCCCCAGTGCATAGCCACAATTACAACATCAACTAAATCCCTTACTTTAGCTATATCATTAGCTGCTTTCACATCCGAATAAATATTATTTAAATATTCCTTTCCAGAAGGAGTTTCTAATCCATTAGTCCAAGTTGTATAAGAGAAAAAAGCATAAGAAATACCATTAACCTTATAAACATGTACTTCATTTCTCTCATCCCACGAAGACCATTGACCAGAGTATACCACATTTTTCTTATTTTTCCAATAATTAACAGAATTTAAAACACCAACCTCTCCCTTATCCATCGTATGATTATTCGCCAAAGAAACTAAATTAAATCCAACATCTAAAAATGCATCACCCACCTCTTTCGGTGAATTAAACTGCGGATAAGTAGAATAACCAAGTTCCTTACCACCTAAAATAGTTTCTTGATTATAATACTTTAAATCATATTTAGAAACAATGGGTTTTGTATACTTTAACATGGGTTTAAAATCATAACTACCATCATTTTTCTCTGCATCCATATAAACACTGGAATGAATTAAAGCATCACCTACCATAATCATCTTAGCCTCATATTCCTTAGGCTTTTTCTCCTCTTCTTTAACCTTTACACCAGAAGAGTCTATTTTAGGCTTGTCCTCAAAATAATTCAATTTAACAAATAAAACCAAACACTCTATTAGAATCAAAAAAAGAAGTCCAAAAATTAAACTACTTCTTTCTAATTTAACTTTCTTTCTTCTTTTTTTCATAATATTTATACCTTCTTTACTATTTCAAAGTCAATAGTCTTATCTTCTTTAGAAGCTCTAACAACTTTTACTCTTACTTTATCACCTATTGTATATTTAACATGACTCTTTTCTCCAGTCAAAGTCATTCTCTCTTCATCATATACAAAGAAATCCGGCATATCACGTAATGGAACCAATCCTTCTACTAAATTATCAAGTTCAACAAACATACCAAAACTTGTAACAGAAGAAATCATACCATTAAATTCTTCTCCAATATGATTTTCCATATACTCAGCCATCTTCATATCTTCTACTTCTCTTTCACAATCAACTGATGCTCTTTCTCTATCTGAAGAATGATCTGCAATATATACAAGTTTCTCTTCCCATTTACGAATAGTAGTATTATCTATCTTATTTTCAAATAAATATGTCCTAAGTAAACGATGTACCGTTGTATCTGGATAACGTCTAATAGGAGAAGTAAAGTGTGTATAACATGTACTAGCTAAACCATAATGTCCTAAATTAACTGGTTTATAAACAGCCTTTTGCATACATCTTAATAACAAACTAGACAAAATCTTATACTCAGGCTTATCTTCAAGTGCCTTAAGAATCTTTTGCATTGTAGTAGGCTTAGTATCTTTAATATCTCCAGGAATACTATATCCCAAATTGCTAACAAAAGCTAAGAAACTACGAATCTTCTCTTCTTTTGGCACCTCATGAACACGATAAATAAATGGTAAATTCATGAAATATATATGAGTTGCTACACACTCATTAGCAGCTATCATAAAGTCTTCAATCAAGTTTTCTCCAACGCCACGCTCTCTAACTGTAATCTCCGTAGGCTTACAATTTTCATCAACTAAAATCTTAGCTTCATCTATATCGAAGTTGATATATCCACGTTTAACCTTAGCATTTCTAAGTATCTTAGCAAGTTCTGCCATCTCTCTTAATGTCTCAGCATAAGGTTCATACCCTTCAGGCACAACATTCTTCTCTAAAATACTATTGACTTTCTTGTAAGTCATTTGAATTCTTGACTTAATCACACTAGGAAAAATCTCATAATCTAACTGTTTCCCAGTACTATCAAATTCCATTACACAAGAAATAGCCAAGCGATCAACATTAGGATTCAAAGAACAAATACCATTAGATAACTCATGAGGTAACATTGGAATAACTCTATCTACTAAATAAACACTAGTACCTCTCTCCATTGCTTCGTTATCTAAAGGACTTCCCTCTTTTACATAATAACTAACATCCGCAATATGTACGCCCAATTTATAATGTCCATTAGCAAACTTCTCAATCGAAATGGCATCATCTATATCCTTAGTATCATCACCATCAATAGTAAATATCATTTGTTCTCTCAAATCTCTTCTACCATGATATTCCCCAGGTAATACTTCCATATTTATATTAGCAACTTCTTCTTTTACATCATCTGGAAAAGTAGTATTTATATTATATTTATAAATGATTGATAAAATATCAACCCCAGGATCATTCTTATGACCAATAATTTCCACAACTTTCCCTTCATACTTTAAATTGTTGTTCAATTTTTTAACAAGCTCAACAACAACTTTATGACCATCTACTGCATTTAAAGATTTATCTTTAGGAATCTCAATATTAAGTTTAATCTTATTATCATCTAATTTAATATGACCTTTTCCTTTAGCATCAAAAGTTATTTCTCCAATATATCTTTGTACTTGCCTTTTAATAACTTTTAAAACACGTCCTTCTAGTCTATCTAAGTTCATTTTACTAGTAATCTCAACTAATACTATATCATCATGAATAGCTCCATTCATATTATCTTGAGCAACATAAATATCATCATCCAAGTTATCAACTTCAACAAAGCCAAAACCCTTCTTATTAGTTCTCATTACGCCTTTTCTTAAATGACTTTTCTCTAACATCATATATTTATCTTTATTAGAATGATATACAATAACTTCTTCTGTTAATTTTCTTAACTCATCAGTAAGTTCTTTAGCCTCTTCAACAGTATTAATATGTAACATATCATGTAACTCATAAATATCAAGTGCTCTATCACTATTTTTTAATATATTTATAATATCGTCACGCATTAGCTTCACCCTCTTATTTATCATACCATTATTATACTTCAAAACAATCAAAAAAAAAAGACATATAGTTATCTATATGTCAAATAAATTTTCTAAATAAACATAGAAACTAAACATATAACAAAGAAGCTTAGTCCTAAAATTAATGTAATACGACTAATAACTAGTTCTGAACCACGTTCTTTTCTTTTTGAGAATAAATCAGAATTACCTCCAGATAAAATCTGTGCAGCACTCTCTGCTTTACCTGATTGAAGAAGAACTATAATAATTAACAAAATGGAAATAATTAAAAGTAGTTTTTCCATAAAGCACCTCCGTTTTAACAATACTTATAATATCATAAATATTCATTTGTTGCAACCAAACAACCTTTATTTGTCAATAAATTCGTTTAGAATTTCTTCAAAAGACATATTTTTACTTTCACTATCTCTACGTTTTTTAAACTCAACGATACCATCAACTGCTCCTTTACCCACAACAATTCTATATGGTATACCTATTAAATCTGCATCTTTAAACTTAACTCCGGCTCTTAAATCTCTATCATCTAGCATAACCTCAACTCCAGCTTTAGTTAATTCATCATATAACTTATTTGCAACTTCTACTTGCGTTTCATCCTTCATATTAACAATAACTATATCTATCTTATATGGTGCAATTGCCTCCGGAAAAATAATACCATGTTCATCATTGTTTTGCTCAACTACAGCTGCCATAATACGTCCAACGCCTATACCATAACTACCCATAGTAACAACTTGTTCAGTATTATTTTCATCCAAATAAGTTAAACCTAACTTTTCAGCATATTTAGTACCAAGTTTAAATAAATTACCAACTTCAATACCCTTTTTTAAGTATAATTTGCCACCACAACAAGGACAAATATCTCCTTCTAAAACATTACTAATATCAGCAACCATATCATATTTAATATCCCCTACATTAGCATTTATATAATGGTATCCTTCCTTATTAGCACCACAACAGAAGTTCCTCATACCTAAAACTTCCTTATCAACAACAACCTTACAATTTAAATTAACAGGACCAGTAAAACCAGGCACCGCATTACTAGTGCTAATTAACTCATCATCAGCAAAATTAATCTCTTTTACACCGAATAACTTACAAGCCTTACTATCATTAAATTCTCTATCCCCTCTAACAAAGAATGTAACTAATTCTCCATTAACATTCATAAGTAAAGCCTTAACAGACTTTTTAACATCAAGTTTTAAATAAGTACAAACTTCTTCTATTGTCTTTTGATGAGGAGTTTCAACCATTTCTAATTCTTTTAACTCATCTTCTTCTTCAACACATTTGTGTTCAGCAACTTCCATATTAACAGAGTAATCACAACTATCACATAAAACTAAAGCATCTTCTCCAATATCTGTAACAGCTTGATATTCTTCTGATAAAGTACCACCCATTGCTCCTGTATCAGCTTTAACTATTCTATAATCAACACCAATTCTATCATAAATATTATTATAAGCTTGTTTCATAATATTATAACTTACATCAAGACCATCTTCATCCTTATCAAATGAATAAGCATCTTTCATAATAAATTCTCTAACCCTAATAAGTCCATATCTAGGCCTAGCCTCATCTCTAAACTTATCAGCTTGTTGATAGATAGTAAAATGTAAATCTTTATAACTTTGTACCATACTCTTAGCCGCAATAGCAAATAACTCTTCATGTGTTGGACCAAGTACATAAGGTTTTTCATAACGATCATTTAAATTAAACATATCCTTACCAAAAGCCTCCGTTCTACCACAAGTATCATAAACTTCTCTTGGTATTATAGAAGGCATTAATAACTCTTGTGCTCCTGCCTTATCCATCTCTTCTTTTACTATATAACGAATCTTATCAAGTACTCTAAGTCCTAAAGGTAAAAACATATAAATACCAGAACCAACTTTCTTAATCATTCCACTACGTACTAATAAATTACCAGATCTACTATCTTCATCCTTTACATCTTCACGTAATGTGAAAAAATAACTTTTACTTAATTTCATAAAAACTCCTCCTAAAAATAAAAAGAATGATACCAAAGGAGTGCAAAACACACGGTACCATCCTTAATTTAACTCTAAACTTTTTAACGGTGTTGCACCGGAAGTAAAACTTCTTCAAGAAAGGTAGGAATTATACTAGATTATAATTAAGTTCACACTATCCTTAACTCACTACGTATAAGAGCAAGTATAATTATGGTCTTTCCAATGAATTTAAAACTGATAATATTCTATTATTAATTACCAGTTTTGTCAATAAGAACTAGTTAAGTTGCTTAAAAAAGTACTATTTTATTAACTTAACTCCGCCTATTAAAGGAATTGGTTTTTCCTCTCCATTTATAGCACCAATAAATCCCATAAACCAACATACTACCATAAAAATACTCCAAAGCCATCCTAATAATGGAATAAATCCTAATAATGAAAATAACAAAATAACCAAAGCTTGATTAATATGAAATTTTGAAGCATCCCTATCTTTAGCAGCAACTAATGCTACAACAAGTCCAATCCAAGTTAAATACGTTACAATATCTGTTGTCTTCTTATCCATTTTATTCACCTCCACTCCTAAACAAATAGATAACAAAAATATAATTATCTTGAATAAATTATACTAAAATAATAATTTCAAAGCAAGACAATTAAAATCTAATATATTAAAATGCCTTAAATAAACAAAAAAAGAAATATAAGTTTATGCTATAAACTTATAAATCTTAACTAAGCTCCTCTTCAATTCTCATCAATTGATTATACTTACAAATTCTATCAGTTCTAGACATAGAACCAGTCTTTATTTGACCTAAATCAAGCCCTACTGCCAAATCAGCAATAGTTGTATCTTCAGTCTCTCCTGAGCGATGTGAAATAATAGTCTTATAACCATTTTCTTTAGCAAGCTTAATAGTTTCTAAAGTCTCAGTAATAGTACCTATTTGATTTACTTTAAGTAAAATAGCATTACCAGCATGGTTATCAATACCCTTTTGAAGACACTTAATATTAGTAACAAATAAGTCATCACCCACTAATTGAATCTTGTCTCCTAAACGTTCTGTAATCTTTCTAAATCCCTCCCAATCATTTTCATCAACTGGGTCTTCTATTGAAACAATTGGATAAGTATTAACAAGTTCTTCATAAAAATCAATTAACTGATCAGTAGTTAACTCCTTACCATCAACATGATAGTATCCATCATTATAAAATTCAGAAGCAGCAACATCAATTGCTAATTTAACGTCTTTTAAAGGCTCATATCCAGCTTTTTTAATAGCTTCTAGTATAAGTTCAAATCCTTCCTTATTTGAGCCTAGATTAGGAGCAAAACCACCTTCATCACCTACTCCAGTAAAATAACCTTTCTCATTTAAAACTTTCTTCAAAGAATGGAACACCTCAGCTCCTACTCTAACTCTTTCATGAATAGTATCACGCTGTGGAATAATCATAAATTCTTGAAAGTCTAAATTATTATCAGCATGTGCTCCTCCATTAATAATATTCATCATTGGATAAGGTAGACTTCTACCATCACCTACATAAGCGTATAAAGGCTTACCCTCATTAATAGCACTAGCTTTTAAACAAGCCATAGATACTCCAAGTATAGCATTAGCGCCAAGTCTAGACTTAGTCTCAGTACCATCAAGTTCAATCATAGTCTTATCAATTAATTCTTGATCACTAGCATCCATACCAATTACTTTATCACGAATAATAGTATTAACATTATTAACAGCATTTAAAACACCTTTACCATTATATCTACTACCACCATCTCTCATCTCTAATGCTTCTCTTTCACCAGTAGATGCTCCAGATGGAACAATTGCTCTACCTAAAACACCATTTTCAAGTATAACATCAACCTCAACTGTAGGATTACCTCTAGAATCAAGTATTTCTCTGCCCTTAATATCTTTAATTTTCATTTTTTAACTCCTTTACCTTATTTTTAAATTCATTACCTCTTACTTCACATTCTTTATATTGATCCCAAGAAGCTGAGGCTGGACTAAGCAATATAACATCACCATTATCAGATATTTCAACACACTTATCAAAACCATCACTTAAATGTTCAAAACTATAAGTAGGAATTCCTAAACTATTACCAAATTCTAAAACCCTATCTCTACATTGTCCAATACCTATAATACCTTTAACATTCTTCATATAAGGCTTTAACTCACCAAAATCTTGTCCTCTTTCTAATCCCCCAAGTATTATAATAGTTGGCTTTTCAAAAGAAGATAATGCTATCTGAGTACACTTAATATTAGTAGCTTCTGTATCATTATAAAACATTCTTCCATCTACAGTATCAACATATTCTAATCTATGTTCAACACCCCTAAAATTAGAAATAACATCTTCTATAACATCATTACCAACACCAAACTCTTTAGCAATCATAATAGCACCCATACAGTTCTCTAAATTATGTTTACCAGCAATAAATACTTTATCAGTATCCATAATTTTTTCTCCATAGTAATAAATTGCCCCATCTTTTAAATAAGCTCCATTAATTTCTTTATTACTAGAGAAATATTTAACTGTTGATTTAATGCCTTTTGTAACATCAAGTACATCTTGATTATCTATATTAAGTATTGCTACATCATCAGAACTTTGATTCTTAAATAGTTTAGCCTTTACTCTCTTATAATTATCATAAGACTTTAAAAAATCTATATGAGCCGGACTTAAATTAGTCATTAAAGCAACATGTGGATTAAATGTTGATAAGTTTTCTAATTGTTGACAAGAAACCTCCATTACTACTATATCTCCACTCTTTAATTCATCTAAGATACTACTAAATGGATATCCTATATTTCCTGCTAAAAAAACTTTATCTCCAAAAGCCTTCTTCATTATTTCATAAGTCAAAGTTGTCGTAGTAGTCTTACCATTAGTACCAGTAATACCAATAATAGTAATATCATCTGGTAACATTCTATAAGTCATTTCTACTTCATTAATAACTTCTATTCCTAACTCTCTAGCTTTTAATACATATTTATGATCAATAGGTACTCCAGGATTCTTAATTAAATAATCAAATGAACTATCTAATAGATCATCTGGATGACTACCAAATACAAGTTCTACTCCTAAATCACGTAATTCTTGTACTTGTTCAGCATCTACCCTACTTTCATCCTTACTATCATTTAAAATTACTTTATTATTTCTTTTTATTAATACTTTTGCTGCTTGATAACCAGATCTTGCAAACCCTAATATTAAAATCTTTTTATTTTCAAACATATCATTCACCAATATAATTATACTACTAAAATGACATTTTAACTACCATAAATATTGAATGAAAATAAAAATATATGCTATAATATAAACAAGATGGAGAGGAAGAAGTATGAAACTAGTTACATTAAATCAAGAACAATTTGATAGATACGCCAAAAATCATAGGTATAGAAGTTTTTATCAAACTACTGCCTATGGAAATTCAATGTTAAAATTTGGATATAATGTACACTATTTTGGTATTGTCGATAAAAACAATTCTTTAATTGGTGCCACAATGATTATGTATAAAGCCGTTTTTATGAATAATAAGATTGCTTATGCTCCAAGAGGAATATTATTTGACTATTCTGACTCTCAAAAAGTAAAAGAACTTGCTGAATGTCTAAAAAGTTTACTTGGAAAACAAGGATTTATGCTTTTAAGAATGGATCCATATATTCCAATTAGTATTCATAGTAATGATGGTAATTTAATAAACATGAATAATCAAGAAAGTGTAATCCTAGAAAATCTTGCAACTGCAAAGTTTGAATACAAAGGTAAAAATCTATACTTTGAAAATGAAAAACCTAGATGGGAAGCTCTAGTTCTTCTAAATAAAAGTAATGATGATTTATTCGATAGTTTTGATAAACGTACCAGAAACAAAATCAGAAAAGCAGCAAACTTAGGTATCGAAGTATATAAAGATCCTGAAAAAAATATAAAAAGTTTATATCCATTTATTAAAGCTAAAGAAAATAAACCAATTAATTACTTCCAAGAATTAGTAAATAATTTTAATGATACAATTGATATTTACTATGCCAAAATAAATACTGAAACATTCATTGTAAACAGTCGTAAGATGTATGAATCAGAATTATTAAATAATGAACAATTAGCTGAACAAATTCAAAGTTATCCACCAAACAACAAAGAAAGAGCAAACATCCTAAATAGAAAAATGGAGTCAGACAAACTAGTTAGTACATATAAAAATAACATGCTCATGGCAACAGAATTACTAAAGAAATATCCAGATGGTATGATTATAGGTGGTGCCATGGTTATCAACTTTGATAATGCAGCTTATATACTAACTGATGGCTTTAATGAAAAATTTTCATCTCTTAATGCTAGTTACTTAATAAAATGGCAAATGATTATGGATTATAATGCCCTAGGCTATAAATATTTAAATATGAATGCCGTAGTTGGAGAATTTGAAAAGAAAAATCCATACTCTGGTCTAAATGAAATGAAACTAGGTTTCAATACTTTAGTAACTGAATACATTGGAGAGTTTGATATAGTTCTAAATAATTTCACTTATAATTTATATAAAAGTTTCAATAAAAAATAAATGAAATACAAAATATGTATTTCATTTTTATAAAGAAAAAGTAGCTGTCTTTGACAACTACTTTTTGATTGCTATATTAGCCAAGAATTTCTGTAACGTTACCAGCACCAACAGTACGTCCACCTTCACGGATAGAGAATTTAGTACCTTGTTCAAGTGCGATTGGGTGAATTAATTCAACCTCGATATTAACGTTATCACCTGGCATAACCATTTCTGTACCTTCTGGTAAAGTAATTACACCAGTTACGTCTGTAGTTCTAAAATAGAATTGAGGACGATAGTTTGTGAAGAATGGAGTATGACGTCCACCTTCTTCTTTGCTTAGTACATAAACTGTAGCTTTGAATTTATGATGAGGTGTAACACTTCCTGGTTTAGCAAGAACTTGTCCACGTTCAACTTCTTCACGAGAAATACCACGTAATAATACACCAGCATTGTCTCCTGCTTCAGCATAGTCTAATTGTTTACGGAACATTTCAATTCCTGTAACAACTGTTTTCTTAGTTGGTTTAATACCAACGATTTCAACTTCATCGTTAAGTTTTAACATACCACGTTCAACACGTCCAGTAACAACTGTACCACGACCAGTGATTGTGAATACGTCTTCAATACTCATTAAGAATGGTTTATCATTATCTCTTTCTGGAGTTGGAATCCATTCATCAACAGCAGCCATTAATTCGTCAATTTTTCCAACCCATTCAGGATCTCCTTCAAGAGCCTTAAGAGCAGAACCACGAATAATTGGAGTGTTATCTCCATCGTAACCATATTCAGTTAATAAGTCACGAATTTCCATTTCTACTAAATCTAATAATTCAGGATCGTCAACCATATCACATTTATTCATGAAAACTACCATTCTAGGTACTCCAACTTGACGAGCAAGTAAGATATGTTCACGAGTTTGTGCCATAGGTCCATCAGTAGCAGCAATAACTAAGATTGCTCCATCCATTTGAGCAGCACCTGTAATCATGTTTTTAACATAATCAGCATGTCCTGGACAGTCAACATGTGCATAATGTCTCTTATCTGTACTATATTCAACATGTGCAGTGTTGATAGTAATACCACGTTCTCTTTCTTCTGGTGCTTTATCGATATTGTCGAATGCAACAGCTTCATTTCCATTCTTACCAGCTAAACATTTAGTAATAGCAGCAGTTAATGTAGTTTTACCATGATCTACGTGTCCAATTGTACCAATATTAACATGTGGTTTTGAACGATCAAATTTTTGTTTTGCCATATTATAATTCCTCCTTATATATACAAAATATATTTTATCTAATAATTGAAGTTTTTTCAACTATTTTGATACTAATTTAATTAATTTCCACTTTTCTTAATAATTTCATCAGCAATATTTTTTGGAACTTCTTCATAATGATCTGGGAACATTACGAATGTTGCTCTACCTTGTGTATTAGAACGTAAGTTAGTAGCATATCCAAACATTTCTGAAAGTGGAACCATAGCACTAAGTTTAACAGCATTACCTTGTGATTCTTGTCCTAATGGTTTACCACGACGAGAAGTCAAATCACCCATTACATTACCAAAATATTCATCTGGAGTAGTAACGTCAACCTTCATAATTGGTTCTAGTAATACTGGTTTACATTTATTCTTAGCTTCTTTTAATGCAAAGCTAGCAGCAATCTTAAATGCCATTTCGTTAGAGTCTACATCATGGTATGAACCATCAAATAATGTACACTTAACATCAATCATAGGATAACCTGCAAGTACACCTGTTTGTAAAGCTTCTTGTAATCCTTTATCAACAACTGGTATGTATTCACGAGGAACAACACCACCAACGATTTGATCAACAAATTCGTATCCTTTATCTGGATTTGGCTCAAATTTAACCCAAACGTGTCCATATTGTCCACGTCCACCAGATTGTTTAATATACTTACCTTCACAATCAGCAGCTTGTCTAATTGTTTCACGATAAGCAACTTGAGGAGCACCAACATTAGCCTCAACACCAAATTCACGTCTCATACGATCTACTAATACGTCAAGGTGTAATTCACCCATACCAGCGATAACTGTTTGACCAGTTTCATGATCAGTATGAACTTTAAATGTTGGATCTTCTTCAGCTAATTTTTGTAAAGCTAGTGACATCTTAGCTTGATCAGCTTTTGACTTAGGTTCAACAGCTAATTGAATAACTGGTTCTGGAACAACTAAGCTTTCCAAAATAATTGGTTTCTTTTCATCACATAATGTATCACCAGTAGTAGTATTCTTTAATCCTACTGCAGCAGCGATATCACCAGTGTAAACATCACTAATTTCTTTACGAGTATTAGCATGCATTTGTAGTATACGTCCAATTCTTTCTTTAACATCTTTTGTAGAGTTAAGTACATAACTACCACTACTTAAATGTCCAGAATAAACTCTGAAGAAAGTTAAACGTCCAACAAATGGATCAGTCATAACTTTGAAAGCTAATGAACTAAATGGTTCATTATCATTAGGATGACGAACTTCTTCTTCACCTCTTAAATTATGACCCTTAATAGCCTCAGTATCAACTGGGCTTGGTAAATAATCAATAACAGCATCAAGTAAAGGTCTAATACCTTTGTTACCTAAGGCATCTCCACACATAACTGGAAAGAACTCTGCCTTTAAGCATCCCTTACGAATTGCTCTCTTAATCATATCTACAGGAATTTCTTCTCCTTCTAGATATTTTTCCATCATTTCATCATCAAATTCAGCAACTGCCTCTAATAATTCAGCATGTTTAGCAGCTACTATATCTTTGATATCACTAGGTATTTCTATTTCAGTAGTATTTTCTTCTTGAGTACCATCAAACTCATAAGCTTTTTGAGTAAGGATATCAACAACACCACGGAAATTATCCTCAGCTCCAATTGGCCATTCAATTGGACAAGCATTAACACCTAATCTGTTTTTAATACTTTGTAAACTGTATGCAAAATCTGCACCCATTTTACCCATTTTATTAGCAAAAATAATTCTTGGAACACTGAATTCATCAGCTTGACGCCATACAGTTTCCATTTGTGGTTCAACACCAGCTTGAGCATCAAGTAAAGCTACAGAACCATCTAAAACTCTTAAACTACGACTAACTTCAATAGTAAAGTCTACGTGTCCTGGAGTATCGATTATATTACAACGATATCCATTCCAATAAGCCGTTGTAGCGGCAGAAGTAATAGTAATACCACGTTCTTTTTCTTGCTCCATCCAGTCCATTTGGCTTGCTCCATCATGAGTTTCACCAATTTTATGGATTTTACCAGCAAGATATAGAATACGTTCAGTAGTTGTAGTCTTACCAGCATCGATGTGAGCCATAATACCAAAATTTCTTGTCTTATCTAAAGACGTATCTCTTGCCATATTCTACCCTTTCCTACCATCTATAATGTGCGAAAGCCTTATTAGCTTCAGCCATTCTATGAGTATCTTCACGTTTTTTAACAGCTGCACCTGTACCATTAGATGCATCAATTATTTCATTAGCTAAATTATCAGCCATTCCTCTACCACCACGGTCACGAGAATATTTAGTTAACCATCTTAAAGCTAAAGCTTGGCTTCTAGCAGGTGTAACTTCTATAGGTACTTGATAGTTAGAACCACCAACACGACGACTCTTAACTTCAAGTTGTGGTTTGATATTTTCCATAGCAGCATTAAATACTTCTAGTGGATCTTTACCAGTCTTGTTCTTAATTTTGTCAAATGCTTCATAAACTATTGTTTGAGCTGTACCTTTTTTACCATCTAACATAATAGTATTAATTAGTTTAGCAACTACTTTTGACTTATATATTGGATCTGGTAAAATGTCTCTTTTAACTGCACGTCTCTTACGCATTTTAATTTCCTCCCTTCACTTACTTATTTTTACTTAGGTCTTTTAGCACCGTATTTACTACGACCTTGCTTACGATCTTTAACACCAGCAGTATCTAATGTACCACGAATAATATGATAACGTACACCGATTAAGTCCTTAACACGTCCACCACGAATTAAAACAACACTATGCTCTTGTAAGTTATGTCCAATACCAGGTATATAAGTATCTACTTCTTTACCGTTAGATAAACGAACACGAGCATACTTACGTAATGCTGAGTTTGGCTTTTTAGGTGTCTTAGTACCAACACGAGTACAAACTCCACGTTTTTGAGGAGAATTAACATCAGTTGCTTTATTTTGAATAGTATTAATTCCAACTCCAAGAACAGGTGCTTTACTCTTTCTTACCTTATCTTTACGATTTTTATGAACTAATTGGTTAATTGTAGGCATAAAATATATCTCCTTTCTTTACACATATCCAGGTGTATCATTTTACCCTTTAAATAAAACTTTGCACAAGCAAAGATATTTAACAGCAAGAATAATATAACACTATCCACAATTAAAGTCAACAAATATTTATAAAATATTTATATGTAAATAAGAAAAAAATATACATAAAAAAACAGATAGAAAATGCCTATCTATTTTATAAAACTATTTATTATTACGTTTCTTTAATAACTTATTACCATAGTAATCAAGTAATGTTCCACCTATCGCAACACCAGCAAAAACTAATGAAAAATATAAAACAAATTCAGGTTCCCAAATAAGTTCAAATATAAACGACTTTGGCATATCAATTAAAAATATATAAGTAAATATATAAAATTCAATCATAACACAAAAAATCATAAATACATTAGTAATACATCTTTCACCTACAGTAATTTTTCTACTATAAAACTCCTCATCAAATACAGTCTTATCTATCTTAACAAATCTGTGCCATTTATAATCATCACTTAATCCAATAAAAGGTATAGAAATAAATGGAACAAAAGTTAAAGAAAATACTGTAAAATAACCAGTTTTAAACTTTTTACTATATAAATAATTAGCTTTCCAAGATAAAAGAATATAAAATATCAAGCTTGCTGTTTCTATAAAAGTACAAACTCCAACAAACTCTCTAGCCTTAGAAAAAACTAATGATAATACAAAAAACACTAAAAATGTAACTAAAAAAGAAACTGGAAAAATTTCCTTTTGCTTAGCTCTTTTAAAATAAATTGCTTCTGAATAAATAGGTATTAATCCTTTCCAACCATCCTCACCAATTTTTTTAAAGAAATAATATTTTCCTAAAAAATAATACACTAAATACAAAAGAATAAGAATCCATACAACTATAGCTGACGGATTAAAACTAAATAAAAATCTTCCCACACTACCAACTCCTATACTACTATATCTACATTATAACTATAAACAAGTATATTTACAAGAAAAAAAAACAGAACACATCACTGTGTTCTGTAAACTATTCCATAAATTGATCTTCTAGTTTTTCTAATGGTTCATCATCCATAAATTCTGTTTTTAATTCATAGTCAACATCACGATAATTCTTAGCTCCAGTACCTGCTGGAATTAATTTACCGATAATAACGTTTTCTTTTAATCCAGATAATGGATCAATCTTACCCTTTATAGCGGCATCTGTTAAGATTCTAGTAGTTTCTTGGAATGATGCAGCTGATAAGAATGAATCAGTCTCAAGCGCAGCCTTAGTAATACCAAGTAATAGTGGAACCCCACGTGCTGGTTTTTTACCTTTAATAACTGCATCTTTATTACCATCTGTAAATTCACGGAAGTTAACTAAACTACCTGGTAAGAATCTTGTATCACCAGATTCAACAATTCTAATCTTAGAAATCATACGTCTAGCAATAACTTCGATATGTTTATCTGAAATATCAACACCTTGAGAACGGTATGTATTTTGAACTTCTTTTAAGATATATTCTTGTGTTGTTAATGGATCTGTAACTGCAAGTAATTCTTTAGGGCTAATAGCACCTTCAGTAAGTCTATCTCCACAGTGTACCTCAGTTCCTTTATCAACACATAATTTAGCACCATAATTAGTTACATGTTCTTTTGTCTCTAATTTATTAGTAATACTAATCTTGTATTTACCATGGTCTTCTTTAATCTTAGAAACTGTACCATCAATCTCAGCAATAGTTGCTTTACCTTTTGGATTACGAGCTTCAAATAACTCTTGTACACGAGGAAGACCTTGAGTGATATCTTCAACACCTGCAACACCACCAGTATGGAATGTACGCATTGTAAGCTGTGTACCAGGTTCACCAATTGATTGAGCAGCCATAACACCTACAGCTTCTCCTATTTCAACTAAGTTACCTGTTGCTAAGTTACGTCCATAGCATTTTTGACATACACCATTTACTGTACCACAAGTTAAAATTGTACGAATTTCTACTTCTTTAATACCTGCAGCAATTACTTTATCAGCTAGGGACTCAGTAATCATTTGTAATTTATCAACAATAACTTCTTTAGTTTCAGGATTAATAATCTTCTTATTAGCAAATCTACCAATAATACGATCTCTTAAACTTTCAATAACTGAACCAGTCTTTTCGTTGATAAAGTCATGTACTACAACACCCTGGTCAGTACCACAATCTTCTTCACGAACAATCATATCTTGACTAACATCAACTAAACGACGAGTTAAGTATCCAGAGTCTGCAGTCTTTAAAGCTGTATCTGCTAAACCTTTACGAGTACCATGTGTAGATAAGAAGAATTCAGCAACAGATAATCCTTCAATGAAGTTTGAAAGAACTGGAATTTCTACTGAAGAACCATCTGGTTTTGCCATGATACCACGCATACCAGCAACTTGAGTAAAGTTAGAAATGTTACCACGAGCCTTAGAATGCATCATCATGAAGATTGGATTATCAACATCGCTCTTAGCTATTTCTTCAAGTTCTGCTTGAACTTGATCCTTAGCAGCATTCCAAGTTTCAATTACTTTATTGTAACGTTCCTCTTCAGTAATTAAACCACGTTTATATTGTTTATTGATCTTATCAACTAATTTTTGACTTTCAGCAACAACTTCATTCTTATGCTTACTAGTAACAACATCAGCCATACTAACAGTAATACCTGCTAAAGTTGAATATTTGAAACCTAAGTCTTTTAAGTTATCAAGCATTGTAGAAGTCTCAGTAGTTTTATAACGTTTAAATACTTGAGCAATTATCTTTTCTAATGTACCCTTTGCAAAAGGCTTTACTAATGGCATTTCTTTAATAGCCTCAGGTATATTAGTACCCTTCTCTAAGAAATACTTATTAGGAGTAATATTAGAAATATTATCATCTGTTGGTTCATTTATAAAAGCAAATGAATCAGGTAAGATTTCATTAAATTTAATTTTACCAACAGTAGTAACTAAGTATTTACCTTTTTGACTCTCAGTAAATAATTTATATTTGAATGAATCAACTGGTACTGCAATTCTTGCATGTAAAGTTAATTCTCTACGTTCATAAGCCATTAAAGCTTCATTAGTATTTTTAAATACTCTTCCTTCTCCAACTTCTCCAGCTTTTTCCATAGTTATATAGTAGTTACCTAAAACCATGTCTTGAGATGGAGTAACGATTGGATCTCCTGATTTTGGATGAAGAATATTGTTAGAACCAAGCATTAATAATCTTGCTTCAGCTTGTGCTTCTTCTGATAATGGAACGTGTACAGCCATCTGGTCACCATCGAAGTCTGCATTGAATGCTGGACAAACCAATGGGTGTAGACGAATTGCCTTTCCACCAACTAAGATTGGTTCAAATGCTTGAATACCTAATCTATGTAATGTAGGAGCACGGTTAAGCATAACTGGATGCTCTTTAATAACTTCTTCAACAACATCCCAAACAACAGGATCTTGATTTTCAATTAATCTCTTAGCAGCTTTAATATTATGAGCGATATCTTTAGAAACTAAACCATGAATAACATGTGGTTTAAATAATTCCAAAGCCATTTCTTTAGGAATACCACATTGATACATTTTTAAACTTGGTCCAACAACGATAACTGAACGACCAGAATAATCAACACGTTTTCCTAATAAGTTTTGACGGAAACGACCTTGTTTACCTTTTAACATACTAGATAATGATTTTAAAGGTCTATTCCCTGCTCCTGTTACACTTCTACCACGACGTCCATTATCAAATAATGAGTCAACAGCTTCTTGTAACATACGTTTTTCATTTTGAATAATGATAGTTGGAGCTCCTAAATCAATAAGTTTCTTTAAACGATTATTACGGTTAATAACACGACGATATAAATCATTCAAATCACTAGTAGCAAATCTACCACCATCAAGTTGAATCATTGGTCTTAATTCTGGTGGAATAACTGGAATACAATCCATAATCATCCATTCAGGTTTATTACCAGATGTATAGAAAGCATCTAAAACATCAAGTCTCTTAAGTAATCTAGTTCTCTTTTGACCTTGAGCAGTCTCAAGTTCTTTAGTAATTTCATCGATTTCTTTCTTTAAATCAACTTTCTTTAATAGTTCTTTAATAGCTTCTGCACCCATACCAACTCTAAAACCAGTACCATATTTTTCATAATAAGCACGATATTCTTTTTCAGATAAAGTTTGCTTATTTTCAAGTGGTGCATTCCCTTTATCAATAACTACATAACTAACAAAGTATAATACTTCTTCCAAATCCCTTGGACTCATATCAAGTACAAGTCCCATACGAGAAGGAACACCCTTAAAGAACCAAATATGAGATACTGGAGTTGCTAACTCAATATGTCCCATACGTTCACGACGAACTTTAGAACGAGTAACTTCAACTCCACATCTATCACATACTATATTTTTATAACGAACTCTCTTATATTTACCACAAGCACATTCAAAGTCCTTAGTTGGTCCAAATATCTTTTCACAGAAAAGTCCATCTCTTTCAGGTCTAAGTGTACGATAATTGATAGTTTCAGGTTTTTTTACTTCTCCATAAGACCATTCACGAATTTTTTCAGGAGAAGCGATACCAATTTTTAATGCATCAAATTTATTTACCTCTATCATTAAAACTCAGCTCCTTCCTCAAAATCTTCATTCTCATCAAATTCATCACTCATAAAATCATCATAATTTTCACCAAAATCTGGCTCTTCATCCTCTTCATCCTCTTCATCTTCTTCGTCATCATCAGAATAATCATCTTCTAATGACTCATCAGGAGTATCAGGCATCAAACTCGGAACAGGAGTAGATTCAAATTCTTCAATACTTGAATTATTGTCTTCCCTATCCTCTGCTTCTTCTATTTCTTTTAATTGTAATGTTTCACCATTATCATTAATTATAGAAATATCAAGTCCTAAAGCTTGGAACTCTTTCATTAATACTCTAAATGATTCTGGAACACCAGCTTGATTAATTTCTTGACCTTTAATAATTGATTCATAAACTTTAACACGTCCAATTACATCATCTGATTTAACTGTTAAAATTTCTTGTAATGTATGAGCAGCACCATATGCATATAATGCCCAAACTTCCATTTCACCAAATCTCTGTCCACCGAATTGAGCTTTACCACCAAGTGGTTGTTGTGTAACTAACGAGTAAGGTCCAGTAGAACGAGCATGTAATTTATCATCAACCATGTGATGTAACTTAATCATATACATTACACCAACAGCGATTCTATGATCAAATGGATCACCTGTACGACCATCATATAGAACAGTCTTACCATCTTCATCCATTCCTGCTTCCTTCATCATATCTTTAATATCATTGATATGAGCACCATCGAATACTGGAGTAGCAATATGTACACCAAGTTTTTTACAAGCCATACCCATATGGATTTCAAGAATCTGTCCAAAGTTCATACGAGAAGGAACACCTTGTGGATTTAACATAATATCAACTGGAGTACCATCTGGTAAATATGGCATATCTTCTTGTGGAAGAATAAGTGAAATAACACCCTTATTACCATGACGTCCAGACATCTTATCTCCAACTTGAATCTTACGTTTTTGAATTATATAAACACGAATTACTTTACTAACACCAGCAGGTAATTCATCATTATCTTTACGAGAATAAATCTTAATATCATGAACGATACCATCACCACCATGTGGAACACGTAATGATGTATCACGAACTTCACGAGTCTTCTCACCAAAGATTGCATGTAGTAATTTTTCCTCAGAAGTAAGTTCAGCCATACCCTTAGGAGTAACTTTACCAACTAAGATATCTCCTTCTCTAACTTCTGTACCAATAGTAATAATACCATTTTCATCCAAATTACGACGAGCCTCTTCAGAAACATTAGGAATATCTCTTGTAATTTCTTCAGGTCCTAATTTAGTTTCACGACATTGCATCTCATAATCTTCAAGATGTAATGAAGTAAATTTATCATCTTTAACCAAATTTTCATTTAAGATAACAGCATCCTCATAGTTATAACCATTAAATGTCATAAAAGCAACTGTCATATTCTTACCTAAAGCAAGTTCTCCTTTATCAGTAGAGTTACCATCAGCAAGAATAGTCTTATCTGCTTTAACAACATCTCCAGGATGAACTATAGGTCTTTGATGTGAACAAATACTAGAGTTTGCTAACTCAAAGTTTTGTAATCTATAAGTATCTTTTCCTTCTTTAGTCTTAACAACAACCTTCTTAGCATCTGCATATTCAACAATACCATCGTTTTTAGCAACAACTTCAACACCAGAATCCTTAGCAGCTATATATTCAACACCAGTTCCAACAAATGGAGCCTCAGTCTTAATTAATGGCATAGCCTGACGTTGCATGTTAGCACCCATTGAAGCACGAGTCGCATCATCATGCTCTAGGAATGGAATACAACTTGTTGTAACTGAAACAACTTGTTGTGGACTAACGTCAATGTAATCAACTTGTTCAGGTTTTGCTAAAATATTTTCACCACGGAAACGAGCATTAACTTGTTCACTTATAATTTTATTGTTTTCATCAGTTTCAACTGTAGATTGAGAAATAATATAATCAAGTTCTTCATCTGCAGTTAAGTAATGTACATCATCAGTAATTTGACAATCTACTACTTTACGATATGGAGACATAACGAAACCATACTCATCAATCTTTGCATAACTAGCAAGTGAAGTAATAAGTCCAATGTTTGGTCCTTCAGGAGACTCAATTGGACAAATACGTCCATAGTGAGAACTATTAACGTCACGTACTTCAACACCAGCACGATCACGAGAAAGTCCACCAGGTCCTAATGCAGAAAGACGACGTTTATTAGTAAGTTCAGCAATAGGATTTGTTTGATCCATGAATTGTGATAATTGTGAACTACCAAAGAACTCTTTCATAGCAGCAGTAACTGGACGAATATTAATTAAAGTTTTAGGAGTAACTTCTTCCATTTCTTGAGTAGTCATTCTCTCACGAACAACTCTCTCCATTCTAGAAACACCAATTCTAAATTGATTTTGTAAAAGTTCTCCAACTTGACGAATACGTCTATTTCCTAAATGGTCAATTTCATCAAAGTTTCCTACCCCTTGTAATAAATTTAAGTAGTAAGATACAGAAGCATAAACATCAGAAATAGTTAAACGTTTAACATCAATACTTTGATCATTACCAATAATATCAAGTTTCTTTTTCTTATCATTAGGACTAAAGATCTTAACGATTTGTACTTTGTTATATTGGTCTAATTCTTCATTAACTTTAACTTCAGTTAAACCAAACCCATTAGCTAATGCCTCTTTTAAGATATTCATATTAGCCTTAGTTATTTGAGTTCCCTTCTCTAAAACAACTTCACCATTATTAGTAATATCTTCAGCAATAACTTGATTTAATAAACGATCTGCTACATTTAATTTACGATTAAATTTATAACGACCAACTTTTGCTAAATCATATCTAAATTCATCAAAGAATCTAGTAATGATTTGGTTCTTAGAAGAATCAAGTGTAACTGGTTCTCCTGGTCTTAATTTTTCATAAATTTCGATTAATGCTTCATCTGTATTCTTAGTAGAATCTTTAGCAATAGTATTCTTTAAATACTCATCTTCACCAAACATCTTAAAGATATCTTCATCAGTAGATAATCCAAATGCTCTAAGTAAAGTAGTTAAAGTTACTTTTCTAGTACGATCAATACGTACATATAATACATCTCTAGCATCAGTCTCAAACTCTAACCAAGTACCACGAGTTGGTATGATTTGAGAAGTAATTAATTCACGACCAGACTTATCAATCTCACGATTAAAGTATACACTTGGAGAACGAACTAATTGTGAAACGATAACACGTTCAGCACCATTAATTACAAATGTACCAGAATCTGTCATCATAGGCATATCACCCATGAAGATTTCTTGCTCTTTTACTTCACCTGTCTCACGGTTAAATAAACGAACTTCAACTCTTAATGGAGCAGCATAAGTACTCTCACGATCTTTACTTTCTTTAATTGAATATCTTGGTTCATCAAAATGATAATCTCCAAATTCAAGTGATAAAGTTCCAGAGAAATTCTCTACTGGAAATAGATCTTCAAATACTTCTTTTATTCCTGTATCAAGGAACCATTTGTATGATTTTTTTTGAATTTCCAACAAATCTTTTAATTCGTAGGTATTTCTAATTTTAGAGAAATTTCTTCTCTCACGGTAGTCACCTGATTTTACTATTTTATATGACACTCTTTTTCACCCCACACAATATTTTTTCTGATAGATTTTTGTTAATAAAACAAAGTCAGCAACCTATATTATCTACTTAAGATAATAACTTGTCAATTACAAACTACATTTAATTATAAAAAAACCTTTACTCTTTTCCAATATATCAACATTGTATATTTTCTTTAAGTCGATAATTAGCGATTTTGCGCCCTGCTCCTTACGAATAACTAAGAAGAGTTTTCCATCTTCTTCTAAGTGATTCTTTGCATTCATCACTATATCATAGACTATTTTTTTACCAGCCCTTATCGGAGGATTAGTAACTATAGTAGAGTATTTTGATTTAACATTTTCATAAACATTACTTTCAAAGACATCTACATTAGAAACGCCATTCTCCTTTGCGTTTCTAACAGCTAGATGCATAGCACGTAAGTTAACATCTACCATATCAACATGTGCTCCAGTAAGTTTACTTATAACAATACCAAAAACTCCATAACCGCAACCCATATCAAGAATTTTGCCTCCAACCTCTTCAAGCGGGATTGTCTCAAGAAGAAGTCTACTGCCAAAATCCAAACCGTCTTTTGAAAAAACACCATTATCAGTTAAAAATGTAAACTTGTGTCCTAGTACAAAACATTCAGTCTTTCGAACATTACTAGGTAATTTCTCGTTAGTAAAATATTGTCCCATTTTTAATCTCCTTAAAAAAAGAAAGAAGAAAACCATTATAAAAATATCAGTTTTCTTCCTTTCGAAACATATATTACAACAAAACAAAATATATGTCAAACATTTTTTTGTTTTTTTTACGAAATTTTACAAAAAAAGAGAAGTTAATTATTTAACTTCTACAGTAGCTCCAGCTTCTTCTAACTTAGCTTTAATTTCATCAGCTTCAGCTTTAGCAATGTTTTCTTTAACAACACCGTTTGAATCAACGATATCTTTAGACTCTTTTAATCCTAAACCAGTAATTTCTTTAACAACTTTAATAACTGCAACTTTAGCAGCACCAGCATCAGCTATTGAAACAGTAACTGTACTTGGTCCTTCATCAGCAGTAGCTCCAGCAGCTGGTGCAGCAACAGCAACAGCACTTGGATCTACACCAAATTCTTCTTTCATTGCATCTACTAATTCCTTAATTTCTAATAAATTCATTTCTTTTAAACTACTGATAAATTCGTCTCTTGTTAATTTAGCCATTTTCCTATTCCTCCTATAATTATATTTTAATTTTTAAATTAATCTTCTTTTTGTTGACTATATAAGTCTAAGCAGATTGATAAGTCTCTTGCGATACCCATCATACCACCAGCAAGCATAGTAAGTAGACCTTCTCTTGATGGTATAGTAGCATATTCTGCTAACTTAGCTTGATCAGCTTTCTCTCCATCTACAATCCCTACTTTTAAAACTAATGCTGGATGACTTTTAGCAAAATCAGATAAAATCTTAATTGGTGCTATTTGATCAGTACCAAATGCAAAAGCACTAGGTCCATTTAAAGAATCATTTAAGTCTATGCCTAATTCATTAAAAGCACGAGCCATTAAAGTATTCTTATAAACTTTGTAATCAGAATCAGATTCTCTTAATTTGATACGTAATTCTTTAGCTTCACTATCAGTCATACCACGATAATCGAATAAAACGATAGTAGTAGCACCTTGAACACGATCTTTAATCTCATCAATTACACCTTGTTTTTGCTTTAAGATTGCTTCACTTGCCATAAAACACCTCCTCATTATTTATGTAAGGATGCCATAAAAAAGTTTCTTAAACATAGACATGCCAAGAAACTTTTCATACTAATTAAAGTCCTCGGTAGGATTTACATCAACACCTACTGTCTATGGCACCAACAAATTGTCTTTATTATAACTTATTAAATCCTATTTGTCAAAGTTATTTTCAACTTTAATTCCAGGACCCATTGTAGAAGCTACAGAAATGTTCTTAACATAATCACCTTTAACTGTTGCAGGTCTTAATTTAATTATGTGTGTAACAAATGCATCTAAGTTAGCAAGTAAATCTTCATCTGAGAAAGATACTTTACCAATAATACCATGAATATTACCATAACTATCAGTTCTATATTCAACACGTCCAGCTTTAACTTCTTCAACAGCTTTAGTAACGTCCATAGTAACTGTACCAGTCTTAGGGTTTGGCATTAAACCTTTAGGTCCTAAAACCTTACCTAATTTACCAAGTAATGGCATCATATCAGGTGTAGCAATCATAGTATCAAAATCAAACCAGTTTTCTTTTTCGATCTTTTCAAGCATATCTACATCACCAACATAGTCAGCACCTGCTTCTCTTGCTTGATTAGCCTTATCACCTTTAGCAATTACTAATACTTTCTTAGTCTTACCAGTTCCTTTAGGAAGTACGATTGCACCTCTTAATTGTTGATCTGCTTTTTTAGTATCAAGATTTAATCTCATAGCAACTTCAACAGATCCATCAAATGAACTAGTAGATGTTTCTTTAACTAACTTAATAGCTTCTTCTTTAGTGTATACTTTATTCTTTTCTATTTTTGAAAGAGCTTCAGTATATTTCTTACTTCTTCTTTTCATTTTCTTTCCTCCTTATGTGGTAAAAGCGGATTTATTTATTATCTAATTCCTTCCACATAGGTTAAACCTATATGATTAATTACTAGAATTACTCTTGACCTTCAATAGCAATTCCCATGTTTTTAGCTGTACCAGCTACAATCTTCATAGCTTCTTCAACTGAATATGCATTTAAGTCTGGTAACTTAATTTCTGCTATTTCTCTTAATTGAGCTTCAGTAATAGTACCAACAACTTCTTTTGAAGCCTTAACAGCTCCCTTATTAACCTTTGCATATTTCTTTAATAAGAAACTAGCTGGTGGAGTTTTAATTACAAAATCAAAACTTCTATCATCATAAACAGAAATTTCTACTGGTAAAATGTCACCCATTTTTTCTCTTGTAGCGTCATTATACTTAGTACAAAAATCTTGAAGATTGATTCCTGCTGGACCTAAAACAGTTCCTACTGGTGGAGCTGGTGTAGCTTTTCCTGCTGGAATTTGTAATTTTATTTTTCTTATTGCTTCCTTTGCCACGAAAAACACCTCCTATAAATTTTTAGTTTTCGCGAGTGGTCCAAATAGCTTGATTCCCGCTTAATAAATGCAAACCATGCTTCCCACTAAATCTATATTAAATTAAATATAGCCCCTAAATAATAACACAAAGTCTTATATATTTCAAGCACTTTATGCTTTTTCTATTTGACCTAACTCAACTTCAACAGAAGTTTCTTGTCCAAACAAATCAACAAGTAACATAACTTTTTGAGTTTGAAGGTCAACCGAATCAACTTTACCAAACATACCATTGAAAGGTCCAGCTATAATCTTAACCTTAGTACCTTCAGTAAGTTCTTTATCAACATCAAGTCTACTAATACCCATATTACCTAATATTTTATCAACTTCATAAGGTTGTAATGGTGTAGGTTTAGCACCTTTACCAGATGAACCAATGAAACCAGTAACACCAGGAGTATTACGTACAACATACCAAGCTTCATCTGTCATAACCATTTCAACTAATATATAACCAGGAAACATCTTCTTAACTTTTTCCTTAGTTACACCATCTTTAACTTCTACAACTTTCTCTTCTGGAATTACAACTCTAAAAATATAATCTTGCATATCCATAGATTCAGCACGCATCTCAAGTTTTTCTTTTACTTTATTCTCATGACCAGAATAAGTATTAACTACATACCATTGTTTATCCATAATTACCTCCTACTTTACTAATGATTGAATTAGAGCAAAAATAACTTCAATTAAATAAAAGAACAACGAACAAAAAACAATAAATACAATAGTTGCAATAGAATATTTAACCATTTCTTTTTTACTTGGCCAGTGAACTCTAGAAGTTTCACTCTTAACACCATGACAAAATATTCTAAATCTTACCCAAAGACTTTGTTTCTTCTTAGAATCTTTCTTATTTGTAGATTTAACTTCTTTTTTATTCTTTTTTTCAACTGCATTATTCTTAATAGACTTATCTTTTTCTTTTACAGCCATATCTATCATTCTCCTTAGATAATTTTTTCAAAATAAAAACACTTCCGAGTGCTCACCATTAAAATAGCACAAACACCTAGAAATGTCAAACAAAATCACGAAAAACTCATAATTAACATAAATAATAAACCTAAAACAGCAATAATGAATGGTATTGCAACCAAACTAATATAAGCAGAATTATTAATACCATTTAAATCTCTATATATTGAATCATTAATTTTCTTATTAGTAGTATCATTACCAACCAAACTATGTCCATTTGATTTAACTAAAGAAACTCCCTTACCAGCTCCACCTACTTCATTTAACTCAGCTTCAAATCCTTCTAAGTCTCTCTTACTCTTTTCAGCAACATAATCACTAAAATAAACAGCAGCTCGTCTTTCAACAACACCTTTATAGTAAGGAATGTCTCTCTCAGGCAAAAACATTTCAAAACGTTCAAAATTCTCTTTCAAAAAAGATGGATTCAAATTATTTAAACAATTCGCATAAATTCCAATTTGAAGTAAAGCTGAACGACCTATATCATCTCTAACATATTCTTTATTAACAACAACACTTCCAACAGGAATATGTCCCAAAGCCATAAATCTAATTTGATTAAGTGAACCATTTAAAATCTCAATATTGTTAGGATTAAAAGAATCAATACAAAATCCCTTTTCATGTAAATATTTCATAGCCTTATCCATATTGACAAAAAGAGTATGAATCTCCTCTGAACTATATCCACTAGAAAGCCATTCAGCAAGAGTAATATTATTATCAGAAAATGAATTAAACTTATTTTCAATCATCATACTCACCCTACTATAATTGTAAAACAAAAGAATAGAAAACACAAATACTAAAAAGCATTTTTTATTTTATTCTGTAAAGTTTTTCTAATTTTATATAATCTTCCATCAATAATAGTAATAGGAATATCTAAAAGACTACTAATCTCTTTATAACTAAAACCATTATACCTAAGTTCAAAAATACAACTTTCATTAAGTTTAAATAAGTTTTTAAAATAAATGAATTCATCCTCTAAACATCTCTCATCAAAGTAAAACTCTGGCGTCTTCTCATCACAAACACCATACAAAGAATCATCTAACAAGGCACTATTTAAAACATAATGTTTAGAAGAATTCATCAGTCTACAATAAGATACTATTCTTCTCTCTACACAAACACTTGCAAAAGTATAAAATAATGGTCCATTTTTTTCATTATACCTATTAATTGCCACGTTCAAAGCAATTAATCCCTCTTGTACCAAATCATCATATTCAATTCTAGCAAGCTTAGCATACGCTAAATAATTAGAAGCTATCTTTTTAACTATTGGAATATATTTATTAAATATAATCTCCCTAGCATCATCATCATTTTCTTTAACCATATAAACAACTTCATAATCATTTAAATCTTTATAATCCATAAATACCTACTTTCTATTACGGATTACCTCATATATCATAATTCCAGCTGCTACAGATGCATTTAAACTATTAGTAGTACCATACATTGGTATTTTAGCAATAAAATCACATGATTTTTTTACCAAATTAGACATCCCAAAATTTTCATTACCTATGACTAATGCAATCTTAGAAGAATAATCAATACTTCTATAGTCAACACTATCCTCAAGTGCCGTTCCAACTACCCAAAAACCATTCTTCTTTAATTCAGAAATAGTATTGTTCAAATTAGAAACAGTAACAATATTAACATTTTCTAAAGTACCAACACTAGTCTTCATAACAGTAGCGTTAACTTGTACTTGTCTATCTCTAGGCATAATAATTGCATCTACTCCAGCAGCTTCACAAGTCCTAACAATAGCCCCCAAATTATGTGGATCCTCAATATGATCTAATAATACAAAAAATGAAGCATATTCTGTTAAAACATCATCTAAATCTTTATACTTGTAATCCGGAATAAATAAGATTATACCTTGATGTACACCATTAGCCAAATCATCAATTTCTCTTTTTGACTTATATTGAACCGGTATTTTCTTTAAATCAATAAGAGCTTTTATCTCTTTATCACTAAAACCATCTTGTAAAATAATTTTTTGAACTTTTTTATTATTTTCTAATAATTCCTTCGCAACATTTCTACCATATACTAACATCTCTTAATCACCCAATATAAACTTCATAATCTCGTCTATTCTTTCTTTCTTGTTTTCTAACTCTAAATACCCAATAACAGCTTCCAATCCAGTAGCAAATTTATATGTAATAATATCACAACTCTTAGGATGAGAAGTAGTTTTATAATTTCTGGCTCTCTTAAAAACATCAATCTCTTCATCAGTTAAAAAGTCATTATCAATCATCCTAGTCACAAGCTTAGCCTGACTACTAGCACTAACAAAAGAAACAGCTTCTTTCTGTAAATCATTAACATTACCAATTCCAGACTTTATTAAATATTTTCTTACATAATTCTCATAAATTGTATCCCCTAAATAAGCAAGTACCAATACATTAATCTCTTTAGTAGACATAAAATCACTTCCTACAACAATTATAAAATAAATATCTACACAAAACAATGTGTAGATATAAATAACTAAATATAATTAAATTACTTCGTAAGTTGTTCCCTCTCTAGTATCAATTAAACGAATACCCTTCTCTAACAACTCATCTCTAATCTTATCAGCTGCAGCAAAATCTTTATTTTTCTTAGCTTCATTACGTAACTTAATCTGTTCATTAATCATTTCTTCATCCTGACTAATTTCTTTTTTTTCTTCTTTAAATAAGTCAAGTGATAATACTTCATCAAACTTAGAAATAATCTCTCTCTTAGTACCATCATTTAATGACTCATCTTTTAAAACATCATAAACTAAAGTAACCATATTAGAAGTATTTAAATCATCCTCAATACAACTCCCAAACTTCTTAACATACATATCGTATTTTTCACTATTTACTTCTCCAGTACCTAACTTAGATACACGACTCTTTAGTTTTAAATAAGCCTTCTCCGCACCATCTAATATATCATAACTAAATACTAATTGATTATGATAATAAGAGTTTAAGCATAAATAACGGTAACTCAAAGGATTATAGCCTTTACTTTCTAGTAGAGAAACAGTTAAGAATTCTCCTTTAGATTTACTCATTTTACCACTTTTATCATTTAAAAATCCCATATGAACCCAATAATTACACCACTTATGTCCTAAATAAGCTTCACTTTGAGCAATCTCATTAGTATGATGTGGGAATATCGCATCTTCTGCTCCACAGTGAATATCTAGTCTTTCTCCTAAATTACGAATTGAAATACCAGAACATTCAATATGCCAACCAGGATATCCTCTACCCCATGGTGAATCCCATTGTAATTCTTGATTATCAAACTTAGAATTGGTAAACCACAATCCAAAATCAAACGGATTCTTTTTAGCCTCATCTACTTCTATATCATTTCTAACTGCAACCATTAAATCTTCGCTATTGCGACCAGATAGTTCATAATAATTAGGAAATTTAGAAGTATCATAATATACATTACCATCAGAAATATAAGCATATCCATCTTCTAATAGTTTTGTAATCATTTTAATATACATATCAATATTATCAGTAGCATTAGATACTACATCAGGCTTTCTAATATTTAATTTACAACAATCATCAAAAAAGCAATCAGTATAAAATTTAGCTATTTCTAAAGAAGACTTATGTTCTCTTTTAGCAGCAACCATCATCTTGTCTTCCCCATCATCACCATCACCAACTAAATGACCAACATCAGTAATGTTCATTACTCTCTCTACTTTATAGCCAATAAATTTTAAACCTTTCTCTAAAATATCCTCAGAAATATAAGTACGTAAATTACCTATATGTGCATAATTGTACACTGTAGGACCACAAGTATACATCTTAACCTTACCCTCTTCATTAGGAATAAATTCCTGAACTTTTTTTGACAATGTGTTATATAATTTCATTTTTTCACCTCGTGACGTAAGTATATCATAATAATTATAAAAAATAAACTAACGATTATTTATTTTATTACCCAACTCTTCTCTTAAAACTTTTGAAACATGTCTTGCTCCAAATTCTTTATAATTACTCCTTTCTTTAATTCTATTCAAAAATTCCAAACTAAGTTCACTTTTTAGAAAACCAACACCAAGAGCCTGCTCTTTTATTATTTTATTAATAGTTTTATCATCTATCTCTTCAAAATATATAAATTTATCCACTCTATTAACAAATTCTACTCCTAAAAAATCCTTAAATTTATCTACTATAACATCATTAGTATTAGAAAAACCAATACTATTAATATCTGTACCTAGATTAGATGTCATAAAAATAACAGTATTTCTAAAGTCAATAACTTCTCCTAAAGAATCAGTCATAAAACCATCATCAAATACTTGTAAAAATAATTTCAAAACATCAGGATGAGCTTTTTCTATCTCATCAATTAAAATCACTGAGTATGGATTATTCTTTATTTTATTCAAAAGATAATTATTTTCACTATATCCAACATAACCTGGAGGAGAACCAATTATTTTACTAATTGTATGTCTTTCTCTATATTCACTCATATCTATTCTAATAAATGCTTCCCTACTATAGAGCATCTTAGCGTACTCTTTTACTAAAAATGTTTTTCCTACTCCAGTTTTACCAACCAAAAGTAGTGAATATGGCACTTTTTTAGGAACTTTAGACATAATTGTTAAATCTACAATTTCTTTAATTGCCTTACCTTGTCCAATAACCTTCTTTCGTAAACTATTATAAATTGCTTCTCCATCTAGCTTTAATATCTTCTTAACTGGAATCTTCGTCTTAGCAAAAATAACATCATAAACAGTATCCTCACTAATACTCTTAACTAGATTATCACAACTACATTTCAAAAACTTCTTATTAAAAGTACTCTCTAACTCTAATTGCCTATTTTTTAGTTCTGTTGCTAACTTATAATCATGATCAATAATAGCTTTATTTTTATTAGTTTTAACATCATTAATTTCCATTAATAAATGTTTACTCTTCTTTTCTAAATTACTATCAATAATAGACGTCTTACAACAAGCCTCATCCAAAACATCAATAGCTTTATCTGGAAACTTACCAATACTAACATACCTCTCAGTCAAATTAACTATAAGTTTAATTATCTCATCACTAATCTTAACTCCATGATAATTCTCATACAATTCTCTAAGTCCAAATAAAATATTTTCTGTTTCACTAGCACTAGCTTCTTCAATATATATCTTTTGAAATCTTCTATCTAATGCCTTATCCTTCTCTAAATACTTTTTATACTCATCACTAGTAGTTGCTCCAATAACCCTAATTTTACCTCTAGCCAAATAAGGTTTTAGTATATTAGAAGCATCAATTGCTCCTTCTGCTCCACCAGCACCAACTAAAGTATGTATTTCATCTATAAATAGTATTACATTAGGTTCTCTTTCTACTTCACTAATAATCTTGTTAATTCTCTCTTCAAATTCCCCTCTATACTTAGTACCAGATATTAAACAAGACATAGATATACTAAAAACTCTATTATTTTCAAGTTTCTTTGGTACTCTACCATTAACTATTCTACGCACTAATTCTTCTACTATTGCTGTTTTTCCTACTCCAGCTTCTCCTATAAGTAATGGATTATTCTTAGTTCTTCTTAATAAAACCTCTATCAATCTATCAACTTTATCATCTCTACCAACTACTGGATCAAAACCATCTTCTATATATTTCTTATTCAAGTCAACAGCAAACTCTTCTATATATAAATTCTTACTTCTCTTACTAGAATGAACAATTATTTTATCTGAAAACTTCTCATACAATACATCTACATCTATATTCATACCCATCAATATTCTATTCGCAACTCCATCACCCTCTTCTAAAAGAGAAATAAATAATCTTTCCACAGTAACTGTGGATTCTTCGTCTCTACACTCCAATATCGCATTTTCGATTATTCTTTTTAAAAGAGGTGTATATAAAAACCAATTATTATAAGTTTTACCTATCCCAATAACCTTAATTATTTCATCCTTATACTTTTTATATGTTATTCCATACTCTTCCAATAACTGCGTAATAACTAAATCTTTATTATGTAAAATAGCAAGAAGTAAATGTTCACTTCCAACATATGGATGTTTTAACTCCAACATCTCTTTTTTTGCCATTAATAATATTTTTTGTGCATCTTCTGAAAATTTAGAAAACAACTCTTATCATCTCCTTACCCTAATTTTATTTCTAGTATGAGTCTAAAATCAATAAATTACGTCCACAAAAAATAGACAAAAAAAGCAAAAAAAAGAGGCCTAAGCCTCCATCAAAATTCTAAAGTACAACTAATAAAATAAATACTATTAATAATACTGCTAAAATTTCTAATAATAATTTCCAAATAGTTTTAATCCACTTAGTATATGGAATATCTAAGTATGATAATACAACCATTAAGATTACACTAGTTGGTGCAAATAACATTGTAAATCCATACATAGCTTGGAAAATAACTCCAATTACTGGATAAACTGTACTATCAGTAACAACACTCGCTAAATATAGAAGTACACTTTGAAAAGTATAACTTGGATCAACATTAAATATACTTGCTAACATAGCACATAATGAAGACATTAATGCTCCAACAAATCCAAACTTATCAATTACACCTAGTAATGTTTTATAAATAACTAATTGGAATGGATGATATGTAACAATTACTAAGCAAGCATATAGTAAAACTACTATCAAACCTAAAGGTAAAGCTTTCTTAATACCAGCTAAAGCACCATCTAAAATATCTTGAACCTTAACCTTATAAACTAAAGCTAAGAATAAAATAATAAGTGTCATTGGTAATAACATATCAACAACAGTCCAATTACCAAATGAATTTATTGTACCTAATAACTTACCAAAGATTGGGAATCCAAATAATTCAAATTCAGAAACAGCTTTAGTAGCATCAGTAAATGCATTAACACCAAAGCCATTAACCCAAGGTAAATAAGCTAAAACTAATAATACAAAGAATAATATAAACATTAAAGTAAATGGCCAAATATTATGTTGAGTAGAAACTTCACTAGGTACTAACTTAGTTAATGCATCTCCTCCATTAACAGCCTCTTTAACTACTATAACTTCTTCATCCTTTACAGCTGCTTTAATATTTTTTCTAGATGAAGACTTAGTATTCTTCTTTGTTCCATTTTTAGAGTTACTCTTAGAACCCTTATTTGATTTAGAAGTAGCTTTAGTTGTCTTTGTAGACTTAGTAGTCTTCTCTTCTTTAACAACCTTAGTCTCCTTTACTTCTAATTTCTTATCTTCTTTTTCCATATTCTTCTTTGAATCCTTAGTAATAACTTTAGTAACTGAATCAGTCTTCTTAATATATAACATTATATTAGCAATTAATAAAACTAATCCTAAAACTAAAATAACAACTTTAGTAATCATTTCAGAAGTAAGATCAATAGATAAAATAGTTAAAATTATATTAGTATTACCATAAGCATAAGTAGAACCAGCCATACCAATCATAACTGAACCAACTAATGACATAGCAGCAACCATCTTATCAAATCCCATTAATAAGATTATTGATACTAACATTGGAAATAATACAAGTAATGGTAATTGCATACCTCCAATTGAAGTTAGAACAGCAAGTAGTAATATAATAATTACTAATACAAACTTTTCTGTTCCACGTACCTTTGAAACAAATTTATCTAAGAAAGTACGATAAGCAGGAATCTTATTTAGTATGCCATAGAAAGCACCAATAGCTAACACAAAGAAAGCTATATAACCAAAATAAGAAAGTGCAGTCACTGGATAATTGAATAAATCAAATAATCCCATTTGTTGGTGACCTTGATCAATATATTGACCACTTGAATAATAAGCAGCTGGCAATATCCAAGTAAGTAACATAAGTGCCAAAGTAGAAATTAGCACAACTTTAAGACTTGTACTCTTATCACGTATAGCAATTAATACTAATACAAATTCAGCTACCCAAAGAACTAGTTTTACTATGTAAGCCCAGTCAGCATCAGGTAAAAACCAAGAAACAAGCATCAATAATGTTACAATCAATAAAACGATCGTTGAAATATTGTGTTTTTTCATAATTAACCTCCCACTATAATTATACTACATACAACCCATTTTACAAGCATTTACAACGTTTTTAGCACAAAAAAGCGACTTTTTTAGCCGCATTTTTAAATTTATATTTAATTTTATCTTTGTTTCATAGTCGGGAATAGTAATACATCTCTAATAGAATCTTGTTCTAAGAATAACATACATAATCTATCTATTCCATAACCAATTCCACCAGCAGGAGGCATACCATATTCTAATGCTTCTACAAAGTCCATATCAATATCATTAGCTTCTTCATTACCTAAATCTTTTTCTTTTATTTGAGCTTCAAATCTTTCTAATTGATCAATAGGATCATTTAACTCAGTATATGCATTAGCAAACTCTTTACCAGCAATAAATAATTCAAATCTATCAACAAATCTTGGATCTTCAGGATTTTTCTTTGTCAATGGACTAATTTCAATTGGATGACCATATAAGAATGTTGGTTGAATTAAAGTTTCCTCAACATACTTTTCAAAGAACAAGTTAACAATATGTCCAAAACTCTTTTCATGCTCTTCAACTGAAATATGATGTTCTTCAGCTAATTTTAAAGCCTCTTCTAAACTCATATCCTTCTTAAAGTCAATACCAGTCTTTTCTTTAATAGCTTCAACCATACTAACTCTCTTCCAAGGACCTTCTAAGTTAATTTCATGTCCTAACCAGTTAAATTTCAAACGTCCAAATACTTCCTTACCAATAGTTTGGAACATCTCTTCAGTCATATCCATCATACCATCAAGATTACTATAAGCTAAATATGCTTCTAATTCTGTAAATTCTGGATTATGTCTAGTATCCATACCTTCATTTCTAAATACACGACCAATCTCATAAACAGCTTCCATACCACCAACTAATAATCTTTTTAATGGTAACTCTAAAGCAATACGTAAATACATATCCAAGTCTTGTGCATTATGATGTGTAACAAATGGTCTAGCACTAGCACCAGTAAGTAATGTAGTTAATACTGGAGTTTCTACCTCAACAAATCCTAAACCATCCATATAATTTTGAATACATCTAATAATTCTTGGTCTAGTAAACGCAACACGTCTAGATTCTTCATTCATTATTAAATCAACATAACGTCTTCTATATCTTTCCTCAACATCAGTTAAACCATGGAACTTTTCTGGTAAAGGTCTTAATGCTTTAACTAAATGTACATACTTATTAGCTCTAATACTAAGTTCTCCAGTATCTGTTCTAAATACAGTACCTTCAATACCAACTATATCTCCAATATCAGACTTTTTAAATAAGTCATAATTTTCTTCTCCAACAGCATCTTCACGAATATAAATTTGTAATTGACCATATCTATCTTGAATATGGAAGAATCCTGCTTTACCCTTACGACGTTTAGTCATAATTCTACCAGCAACAACAAACTTCTCTTCGTTACCCTCTAAATCCTCTTTAGTCTTATCACTATACATCTCGTTAAGTTTTTTTGAATTAGTATTAGTATCAAATCTATGTCCAAATGGATCCATACCTAATGATCTGATTTCCTCTGCTTTTGCTCTTCTTACTAATTCTTGTTCTGTAAATTCTCTCATTATATCTCTCCTCTTCTAAGCTTTAACAACCATAGTATGTGCAAGTCTATCATGCAATCCCATACCTGACTTACTCCACATAACCATAAATGCACAAGTTAATAATATACCATACTTAATAAAACCACAAATTGCAGTACTATAAAAATAAGCATTTATATCCCCAAATATTACAAAAGTTAAACTAATTAAATCAACTAAAACTGAATTGATAATTAAGGCTCTAATAACATAATTATTAGTAGTTAACTTCTCATCATCAGAACTAACAACTTTAATTTTTAAAAGCTGTTTTCCAATAGTTTGACCCTGTCTTTTATACTGATAAACAACAAAGTATAAAATAGTCAATGTAATAGTAATTAAAGAACTAGCTCCTTGTTTTTTAGCAAGTTCATAAGTAACACTCTTTACCTCATCAGTATAAGTTTCAATATCTATTTCATCATTAGTATATTTCTCAATCAACTCAGTAGCACTATCATTAAGTTTATTAATTGATTTACTATCTAAAAATGGATAAGAAATTAAAGATGCTATACATGAAACTAAAAATACATCAATAATAAATGCTCCTAGTCTATGTATAAATAAGGCTTTTTCATTCTTTTTCTTCATATTTTGAAGACAACTCCTCCCTAAATTCATTTAATATATTGATTATATCACAAACTTTAGTAGTTTTATATATTTTATTTTTTACATCATTTGCTCCATCTATTCCTTTTAAGTACCAAGCAATATGATTTCTAATCTCTAAACATGCTAACTTCTCACTTTTTAATTCACTTAAATACTCTAAATGTTTAAGTGCCATATCTATTTTATCTATATCACTGACTAAAACTATGTCCCTACCTTCCAAATAATTAACTGAATTTTCTATTAACCAAGGATTACCTAAAACACCCCTGCCTATCATAACAGCATCACATAAAGTCTCATCAAGCATTCGCTTCGCATCAAGATAAGTCTTAATATCACCATTACCAATAACAGGTATTAAAACACTATCTTTAACAGCCTTTATAACACTCCAGTCTGCCTTTCCAGAGTATCCTTGACTTCTTGTCCTAGGATGAACACAAATAGCGCTAGCACCAGCCTTTTCTATTGTCTTAGCAATCTCAACAGCATTAATACTATTACTATCCCAACCAGATCTAATCTTAACCGTAACAGGAACATCTACTGCGCTAACTACAGCACTAACAATAGAATATACAAGGTCAGGATCTTTTAATAAATAAGAACCAGCTTGAGCCCTAATCGCAACTTTTGGTACAGGACACCCCATATTAATATCAATAAAGACATTTTTATATAAGTCCGTAACTATCTTAGCGGCACGAGCCATAACTGAAGGATCTCCTCCAAATAGCTGAATACCTACTGGAAAAGATAAACTATCAATACCATTTAACATCTCAAAAGTTTTTTTATTACCTCTAACAATCGCCTCAGAACTAATAAGCTCCGTAACTGCAAACCCACATCCAAGCTCTGAAACAATCCTCATAAAAGCCGGATTAGAAATACCAGCCATAGGTGCTAATCCTACTTGATTTTTAATCTCGATATTTCCTATCTTCCATTTCACTACTATCACATCCCAAAATAAGCCTATTTTCTCTTCTTTAATAAATCTCTAATCTCTTCTAATAATAAAGTGTTTTCATCCTTCTTAGGAGCTTCTTCCTTCTTAACTTCCTTCTTCTTAAATTTATCAAGTACTTTAATCATCATAAAAATACAAAATGCTACTATTAAAAAGTCAACTATACTTTGAATAAAAGATCCATACATAACAGTAGCATCTCCTACTTTAATACTTAAATTAGAAAAATCAAGTCCTCCTAAAATAACTCCAATCAAAGGCATTAACACATCATTAACTAAACTAGTAACTATCTTTCCAAATGCAGAACCAATAATTACACCAACAGCCATATCAACAACATTTCCCTTAGATATAAATGTCTTGAATTCTGATGCACCCTTTTCTAATTTCTTAATACTTTCTTCACTCTTCTTAATAACTTCTTTCTTCATAAAAACTCCTCTCTAAAAAATATCTGATGTTGTTATTATAATATGAAATGAATAATTTTCAAGAAAAAAAGAACTAAATTATGAATCTAGTTCTTTTAATAATTCTGCTTTAGTTAATTTAGAATAGTTTTTAATACCCTTCTCTTTAGCAATTTCTCTTAACTTAGTAATAGACATTGCTTCATAACTAGTCTCTTCATCTTCTTCAGGCATCTTTCCATTAGCAACTAAGTAATCAATTTGTTCTTTAGTTAATGTTTCATATTCCAATAATGCTTCAGCAATTAGTTTTAATAAATCTTTATTTTGTTTAATTATCTCAGTAGCCTTCTTATGACAATTATCAATAATCTTTCTCATTTCCATATCTATTTCATTAGCTACTTCATTAGAGAAATGTTGCATCTTATTGTAATCTCTTCCTAAGAAAACACTACCTTCTTGTTGTTCAAATTGTAAAGGTCCTAAATCACTCATACCATACTCAGTAACCATAGCACGAGCAATCTTAGTTGCTTTTTCAAAGTCATTATGAGCACCAGTTGTAATTTCTCCAAATACAACTTCTTCAGCTGTACGTCCACCAAGTAATCCTGTAATTTCTTCTAATAAATCAGTCTTAGTAGAACATAACTTCTCAACTGATGGAACCATCATATTATATCCACCAGCAGATCCTCTTGGTATAATTGTAACTTTTTGTACATCATTAGCATTAGCAAGTTTTAATCCAACAACTGCATGTCCAGCTTCGTGATATGCAACAAGTTTTCTATCATTTTCACTATATTTATGAGATGTTTTAGCAGGACCCATAAGAACTCTATCTGTAGCTTCATCAATCTCACTCATAGTGATTTTAGTTTTATTTCTTCTAACTGCAAGTAAAGCAGCTTCATTTAATAAGTTTTCAAGATCAGCTCCAGAAAAACCAGGAGTTCTCTTTGCTAAGTTCTCTAATGTAACACCTTCTGCTAAAGTCTTATTCTTAGCATGTACTGCTAAAATCTCTTCTCTTTCTCTAACATCAGGTAAATTTACTGTAACTTGTCTATCAAATCTACCAGGTCTTAATAATGCAGGATCTAATACATCAGGTCTATTTGTAGCAGCCATGATAATTATACCTTCATTAGCACCAAATCCATCCATCTCTGTAAGTAATTGGTTTAATGTTTGTTCTCTCTCATCATGTCCACCACCAAGTCCAGTACCTCTTTGACGTCCTACAGCATCAATTTCATCTATAAAGATTAAACATGGAGCGTTACGTTTTGCTTGTTGGAACATATCACGAACACGACTAGCACCAACACCAACAAATAACTCAACAAAGTCTGATCCAGAAATGAAATAGAATGGAACATTTGCCTCTCCCGCAACTGCTTTAGCAAGTAAAGTTTTACCAGTTCCTGGAGGACCAAATAATAAGATACCCTTTGGAATTCTAGCACCTAAACTTTGGAACTTCTTAGGATTCTTTAAGAAATCAATAATTTCTTTAACTTCTTCTTTTTCTTCTTTTAAACCAGCAACATCTTTAAATGTAACTTTATTATTATCACTACTTAAACGTGCCTTACTCTTACCAAAATCTAATGAACTCTTATTACCAGCAAGTTGTCTATTTAAAAACCAAAAAGCAACTCCTACTAATAAAACTAATGGTAATACATTAACAACAACAAGTAATAATGTAGATGAATCAGGATCAGGTTCAACTTCTAATTTAAACTCTTGATTATCACTAGCAGCAACAATCTTTTTCATTACTTCATCACTTAAAGGTAATCTAGCAAAGAATGTTTCATTTTCTTTATAACCATCTAATTTACCTCTAGCCTCATAAGTATATCCACTTGCTCTAGCAACCAAATTCAACTCTTCAATTTCTCCAGAATCTAGTTTTTCAACAAATTCGTTATATGAAATAACATTAACTTTCTTATTAGCTATATTAAAGAAATAAAATATTCCTAACATCGCTATAAATAAGAATAAATAAGGTAATAAACCTCTTTTGACAGTCTTCTTATCAATATTCACTTTTTTTCCTCCTTAACTATATCTTAGTATTATATCATAAGACTCTGACTTTTTCTTATCAAATTTCGACTTTTTAACACCAGGAATCCAAACTATTCTATTTTTAGAATCCAAAACTATTGGCCAAGAATCTCTATCATTTAATTTAATTTTACTATTGATAAATATATCTTTTACTTTCTTAGATCCATCCATACCCTTAATATACATCTTATCTCCAATTTTTCTAGTTCTAACAATTAAAGGTAAACTAATATCACTACTATTCAACCTACATATATTATTACTATTATCAGAAGTATCTAATACTCTTTCAATAACATGTCCATTAGGTAAAGTAGCATATTCATCAAATTCAATCTCATAGCTTGTAATCTCACTAATGTCACGTTTTAATTCTAACATATTATAGTACTTATTCGCAACAACATCATTAGGTAAATTAATAGAACTATTAGCCTTCTTACTACAAATTAAATCCATAAGTAAAGCAATATGTTTATCATTAAGTAATATCAAATCATCTTGATAAAACTCACTAAGTAAATAATAAAGTATTTCTCTTTGAATATATTCATCTTCAGCCAAGAATTTATCAATAACTAACGAATCTTCTAACAAAACCCTCTTCAAAGCCTTATCTCTTTCTTTATTAATAAAAGTACAAGCAGAATTCAAATTCTCACTAAATTTTAAGAATTTATGATGTACATTTATATCTTCACTCTTCAAGAAAGGTAACAAATACTTTCTATATCTATTTCTAGTATATTTATCACTACTATTAGTAGCATCAATAAAGTATTTAACACCATTTAAGTCATTATATTCTTCTAATTCTTTCTTTGTATAAGATATCAATGGTCTAACTATTTTATAATTATCCATATCTACTATCTTTTTAAAGCCAGAATATCCTCTTAAATTAGATCCCCTAACCATTCTCATCATAATAGTCTCAATCAAGTCATCTCCATGATGCGCCGTCATTAAATAATTAGCACCATATTTTAAAACTACATTTTCAAAGAAGTTATATCTAATATTTCTAGCCTCATTCTCAAAGTTATCATCGCCATACTCTAAAATAGTCATAGTCTCAAACACTAAGTTATTATCTTCACAATATTTCTTCATATAGTTTGCTTCAATAATACTCTGTTCTCTAACATTATGATTAACATGAGCTATTATTAAAGAAAGACTATATTTATCACGTATTTTCAAAAGCATATCCACAAGAGCCATAGAATCTGGTCCCGCAGAACACCCAATAACTATAATATCATTTTTATGGAATAAAAAATTATTTTCAATATTAATCATAATTCCTCCTACATCATCAAGAATATTATAACACAACATAACAAAAATCAATCGCAAAGCGAAAAAAAAGAATTTATTCTTCAGGTATCTTTATAATAAATTCTCCATCTTTAGAATATAAATACTTTTCTCTAGCATATCGTGCTATATAATCAGGATCTTGTAACTTGTCAACATCCACTCTAAGTTCTGCCTCTTTATCTTTTAAATCTGCTAGCTTCTGATCAAGTTCCTGTTTTTCTTTATATTTATCATATATTTCTACCCAATAATGTCCAATTGTAAATGTCGTAAATGCTATTGCTAAAACAGAAGACAAGCCAAAAATAACTAATCTTAACTTAGTTTTCTTAACTGAACTACTCTTTTTCTTAGCCATAAACATTCACCCACCTTTTCACCATATATTATAAGACATCTTTCTAAAAAGAGATATAAAAAAATAAAAAAAGGACTTTACTTTACACTTATTTTTTACGTAAAAACGTCGTTAAAGTAAATCCTATATAACATCCAACTAAAAATATAAACAAGAAATACACATGCAAAATCCCATTATTTATTCTTTTTATAACTAGAAAGTATATTAATGATATATCTAATATCAAAGTAAAAGTACCTATAATCTTTATTTTAATATTCTTATTAAAAATTAACTTATAATTCAAATTAACTAAAGTCCCAAACAAAACCCCAAATATTAAAGAAAAGATTAATGAAAAAACTTGTATTTTTAAATTCATTATTTAAACAATCTATTAAAAATACTTTCTTCCTTATTCTTTCTAGTATTCTCTTCTACATAATTAATACTATTAACAGTTCCTTTTATTGATACATTTCCTTGTAATGTATCTAATTTAACTAATTCTAAGTCTACTCCCTTTATAATCATAAAACCCATAATAGTTTCCAACAAGAACTGTTCATTATCAAAGTTTTCTATTTTTTTAACTCCCGTTATAATTAAACTCTTTCTTTCAAATAAATTAACTCCATGATTATAATTATTAATACTATTATCTTGTTTATCCATATAATCCTCCTAGAAAATTATATGCAAAACAAATAAATTTAGAATTAAAAAAGATGCCTAAGCATCTTCTTCCTCTGAAACATCTTCAGCGTTCTCATAAGCATTTAAAATAGCTTCTTCAAACATTGCACGAACTTCAGGATTAATTGGATGAGCTATATCACGATAACCACCTGCAGCAGTCTTTCGGCTAGGCATTGCTATAAATAGTCCGTTGTCTCCTTCAATTATACGAATATCATGTACAGCAAAACTATCATCTAACAAAACTGAAGCGATACCTTTCATGCGAGATCCTTCTTTTTCGATTTTGCGTACATTTACAGATGTAATTTTCATATGAATATTCCTCCCTTATAAAGTATGAACACTTTATAAGGATATTTTATAATATATAAAAGTAAAAAGCAAGGTTAATTAATCAACAATTTCCAAATTATCAGCTAATAAATCATTATAACTAAAAGATTTAACCTTATCATCATCCAAAGTTATAATAAAAATAGCTGGATATAAATCTGTAATAATACCTTGAAACTCATCCACTTGATTCCTTGTACCTTTAAATTTAAAAGAATGTTGAATACCTTTATTTTCCTTAACAAACTCCTTTATCTTATCTAATGTCATCTAGGATACCCCACATACATTGTTCCATTTGTAATAATTCCTCCAATCCCATCCTTTCCATACTTAGTCCTATCAATTAAATGAATTAAATCAATACTTTTATTTCGATCAGATAAAGCAATAGAAGATGCAATAATAGCCGGATCCAGTGCATGTATATTTATCCTCTTAGGACTAGAAGCAAAATTAGCTCCAGCTCTTATTAATTCTTCATAATTAGACTGACATGCTCCTGCAATAATAATTAATTTATCATGACTCTTTTCATACTTCCTAGCCATTTTAACCGCATCTATAAAATTACTAGTATTCTGATAATTATTTAAATCACTTATATCATTCTTTTTTGAGTAATAAGCATCATGCCCAGTAATAACAACAATATCAGGTTCAAACTCCTTCAAAAGACTAGTAATTTTACTACCCATATCAATCTCTGAAAGACTTATCCCATTAGCTTTTATTCTCATATCCTCGTAAAACTTCATACACCGTTCCAAATAATCATTATCCCCATCTATATGTAATATTTTACCCGGTAAATAAAAGTACTGACTCCTATCGATATTTAAATCTCTAACATTTTTCTCAATAATTAATGCATCTTCCGTAACATGTTCATCTACTTTAACTAAATCATCTATATCACTATCCGCAACAAGTCTTAAATCTACTCCCTTTAAAAATACTGTATTACCTTCTATACTAACTATTTTAAATAAAATATCATGCTTATGAGAAATTCTAGTTACTAAATCACCTATTCTAAAATTCAAAACACAATCATCTCCAATTAAGTATATGTTTCAAATACTAAAATATTACTATTGCTTAGAATACTCCACAATATTATACCAAGTAATAGGATCAATAACCCCTGTAACTGGAATATCAAAAGTAGATTGAATTACCTTAACAGATCTTTCCATTAAATCATCAAAAATTCCCGATACTCTAACTCCTGGTATATTTCCAAACTTTATACATATTTGCAACAAGAACTTTTGAATAGTTCTAACATCTTCCCCAGTCATACCCAAAGCAAGAAGTCTACCTTGAAAAAACTCATCTTCATACTGAACATATTCTTCTGGAATATTATGAATAGTATCTTCATATACTTGAACTATTTTATTCCAAGTTGTCGCATCAACTTCACCTGTTGCCGGTAATCCATATTTTTTTTGAAATGCTACAACCATTGCCTTAGTATTATCATTAAAAACATTGTTTACTCTCAAAGATGGCAAGTCTGGATCAAAATAAGCAATTGTAAGTAAAACATAATGTAACACTCTAACACCTAATCCAACATCTGAATATTTTAAAGTTGGACCATAATCGTATTTAGCTTCCTCTTCTACTATTCCCTCAGAATAAATATCATAAACTCTTTTAACAGCATTATAAATATACTTAATCTTATACCAAGTAGCATAATCAACAATACCAGTAGGCGTTAAATTAAATATTTCCTGAAATTTCTTAACACTATTTTCAGTATAAACACCAAATACTCCATTTACTCTTGGTATTTTAGGAATAGCCGGATAATTATTAGAAATCCTATTTAATTCTCTTTGAATAACCCTAACCTTATCTCCCGCATTTCCCATCTCTATAGGGTATCCTGGATATACCCCTATCATTTCCCCTGTCGCAGCATTTTCAAATATATCAACATCATTACCATAATAATATCTAAGTATTTCTATTGGTGTTTTATTTTGTCTAGCCAAAGTAACACTTCCCCATTGTGACAATCCATTACAAGTAGTAACCTTACCATCACAATAGACAGCACTAAGAGGTTGAATCTGTCCCTTACGATAAATATAATTATTAAATATTTGATCAACTTTCTTAGAAATCTTATCAAACACCTGACTATCAACTTTAAACGCTTGATCATAAGTAGGTACAGAAGTAATATCAAATGAGTAACCTTTACTTGGATACCATTCATTATAAATACGATTTAAAGCAAAAGAAATCTGTGCCAAAATATTAGCTTCTATCGCACTATCAGGCCAAGTCGGATATATTTCATTAGATGCGACATTCTTTATATAATCAACAAATGGCAAACTAACATTATCTGCAGCTTCATCTGGAGCCCCCAAATGAACAACTATCTCTGTAGGTATCGTAGGATAATTAATAACACTATTATTCATTTATACCTCCACTAACACTAGCAAATTTAATAGGTTGAATGACTTTTAAATCATCATAAATAGAAACAATATAGTCCTGGGCAACACCAGTTTTAGGATATTTAGCCTCTATAATATAATCAGTAGACATAATATCAGAAGCTGACTCAACCTCTTTTTTTACCTCCTTAGTAGGCAAATTAATATTATCAATTATCCCACTAGAATCAGTAACCCCATTAAAAAAAATAACTCTTTTACCATCTATTTCCTTATAAACTTTTACCTCAACATCTTCTAAAGGAAAAGCCTGATTAGCAGTATAAACCTGTATTCTTAAAAGTCCAGAACCAGGATTATTCTTCAAATAATCAGCATGTTTTTCACTATTAAAATATTCTTCCATAATAAAACAAAATAATATATTTAAAAAGTAGTAAGAGAGAATACCAAAAAACTAAGTAAATATATTATTACCTTTCATAATATTTCTCTCTAAATAATTAACTCCTGACCTATACTCAAATTATTACTAGTTAAATTATTCTTACTCTTTATAGAATTTACTGTCGTATTAAACATTTTAGCAATACTATACAAACTATCTCCTCTCTTAACTACATACACACTACCACTACTAGGTATTTTTAACTCTTGACCTATACTTAAATTATTGCTAGTAAGATTATTAAGACTCTTAATTTCAGATACTGACGTATTATATTTTCTTGCTATAGAATATAGATTATCTCCAGCTTTAACAACATAAACTATATAATCCTCATCTTCCACTAAGTCCTCACCAAAGCACTCCTCAACAACTTCCTCTTTAGTATTATCATCAAGCATCAATACTTGTCCAATACTTAAAGTATTAGAACTAAGTTTATTATCAGATTTTATCTTATCAACTGTCGTACCATACTTTTGAGCTATTGAATATAAACTGTCTCCTGCTTTTACAGTATACATAATAAAATTAGGTTTAGTCGTATTATCAGTATCATCCATATAACAAGGAATCTTTAATTTTTGACCAATACTTAAATTATTACTAGTCAAATTATTATATCTTTTTATAGCATCAACACTACTATTATATTCCCTAGCAATACTATATAAACTATCTCCCTTCTTAACAGTATAAACAACGCACTCTGAAGGATTGCTATCACTATTAGCAGAAACTATTAATACCTGTCCTATAGATAAATTATCACTACTTAAATTATTTAATTCACGTAATCTCTGCATACTAGTATTAAACTGTCTAGATATGCCATACAAAGTATCACCCTTTTGAACCACATAAGTATTATTATTCATACATACTCCTTTCATTAATATATATGAAAAAAGTACCAAAACTTTAACAATATTCCTCTAAAAAAACAAAAGTAGCTTAATCTACTCAAGAAAACAAAAAAAGAATGATATAAAATCATTCCCTATAATAATAAACAACATCAAATTTTCTTAATTATTGCTACCAAAAGAATAAATATAGAAAATAAACAATAAAGTATACAAGTAGTTAAAACTATATGATAAGTATTTGCATCTCCTAAAGCTCCAAAAATTGAGTAGAAAACACCAAACCTTATAAAAAATGGTACACCAATCAAAATATTTAGAATTGCTAAAACCAAAAAAACAGTACTCTTAGTAGATCTTTTATTACTATTATCTTTAACACTAACATTATTAGAATTATTATTAAACAGAGCATTAGAATTAACCCCTAAACAATTACTAGGAATACCATTTACATTATTAATTAAAGAATTAGTAGTTGAATTGTTATTTTGATTAGTATTTAAATTTATATTAGGGTTATTATTCAAATTATTAGGCATAACATTTAAATTATTATTAGAAATAGCATTAGTATTAGGATTAACATTTAAATTACTACCTAAAGAACTAGTATTTAAACCATCACTAGATATACCATCATTAACTGAATTTCCAGAACCTACACTAAAACTATTATTTACCTGATTATCAAAATTATTATTCATTATTCTAACCCCTATTATTCTTTATATAAAGCATTTGTTAAGTCTACAAAAACTTCCACCCCTAAATCTTCTGCTCTTGTATTCAAATTAAATCCATGTTTTATTAAGACTTCTTCTACTATACTTAAATCATATTTTTTTAAATTATTTCTAATAGTCTTTCTCTTAAACTGAAAACTATTTCTAACTATTGTCTCAAAAAAGTCTAAATCACACACTTCTTCTCTATCAGTTCTCTCCTCAAAAGATACAACTACACTATCAACATTTGGTACAGGTACAAACATACCTCTAGAAACATAGAACTCTTTTTTTACCTTAAAATAATATTGTAACAGTACAGAAATAGATCCATAGTCCTTTGAACCAGGACCAGTCGTAAACCTAACTCCAACTTCTTTTTGTACCATCATAACTATCTTCTTAAAATGTAATTTACTACTAATTAATTTAAGAATAATAGGTGTTGTAATATAATATGGAACATTACTAACAAAATACAAATTTTCATAACTATAATTGTCCACATCATTACATAAATCAGAATTTAAAAAGTCTTGAAACAATACTCTAACGTTATTACAGTCATAAAGCCTACTAGCAAGTTCATCTTCTAAATCAGAATCTATCTCATAGGCAAGAACGTTAGTTGCTACCTTAGAAAGTTCCCTAGTCATAATAGCACCACCTGGTCCAACTTCAATAACCAAAGACTCACCATCAATATTAGCAGCATCAACTATTCTTCTAACTACGTTAACATCTTTTAAAAAGTTCTGCCCAAATTTCTTTTTAAATTTTACATCATACTTTTCCAACCTATCACCGCCATGCCAATTATTATATAATTTCTAATTCCTCTTCTTCAACTATATTTTTATCTTTTTTTCTAAATAACTTTAAAATATCAAAAACAATTATCGCTAAAGCCGGAACAACAATACCAAATAAAAACCCATACGAAGTAGTTAAAAATCTTCTAACTTTACCAAGTTGTGGTATTTTCAAAATAACTTTTCCATATACTCTACCTTCCTCAACTATAGAAGGATCCATAACACTATTATTATCTCCCTTAGTCCTAAACAAATACTTACCAGAACTAGTCTTTTCTTTACCAACAATTCTATGTGTAACAGTAAGACCAGGATAAGAAGGATCAATGGAAGAAAAGGTAATTATATCTCCAATTTCTAATTTATAACCATTCTCTCTTTTAACTACAATAGCATCATCTATTTTTATAGTAGGAACCATACTAGGAGATACAATTACATAGGCATCAAACAAAGGAAGCTTTCCATTACCATGACTAATATTATAAAGTAAGTCTCCAAAGTACACTGTCATAAAAAGACCAAATACTATAAAGAAAACAAAAATAGCATACAAAAATGCCTGAGTCACAAAATGAAAAATATACTTAACTTTTCCAAAGAAACTCATATCATCCTGAAACTGTGAATTTTCTCTTACTCTAATATCACGAATCTTCATGACATTGCCTCCTAATCTAAATCAATTATAATACGTAATAAACATAAAAAGCTATATTTTTATCCACAAAAAAGAACGCTTTACACGTTCTTACAAGCTTACGAATATATATTAACTCTAGTTTTAAACTCTTTTGGAGAACTACCAATAACTGTATCTTCACTAATCCACATTCTAAGTCTAAAGCATTCACTCATTTCTTTATCATCAGAAGAATCATTACTAAATGCTCCATAATATAAAATCATACTCCCATCAGGAGTCAAACTACTATTCCAATCAGCAATAAAACTACTAGGGATCTTAGTAATATCAGTAGAAACATAACCATTAGAATTTAACTTTTCCAAATATATCCTAACTTCCCCATCATCTAAATTATTATCAGATAAAATTTTTTCTAAAGCTACTTCATATCTAACAATAGAATTTTTCTCTACCGTAGCCAAAGTACAAAAATCAAATACTTTATTACTTAAAATACCCTCACTATCACTCATAGGTAAAGTATTATTCATATCAATTCCCATATTAGAACTATCCGTAACTATTCTGACTTTATTAGTAAAAATATCACTTACTGTAATAGCATATGATACCCCAACAACCGCAACAATTAATAAAGCTATTCCTATTATTACTAACAAAATTTGCTTCGACAACGAATTATCCATAAGACACTCTTTTCTATATATAATTACTATTCTGCATGACCATAAACATCTACATTAACAGAAATTGTATAAACAGTATTAGGTACAGTAACCGTTTTTTCATCCATCCATACACGTAACCTATAATTATCATTAGAATTATTAACTACTTTATTTTTAAATAAAACCATAGCTCCTTTAGGAGTACCAAAACTACTACTTTTACTAAGTGGTTTAAATATAGTTGGAGCTAAAACCTTACTATAAGAACCACTTTCTTGTTTTTCTAAATATACTTTTAAATTACTTAAATCAACATTAGTTTCATCTTCATTAACTGAAATTGCCACCTCATATGATACCTCATCAGAATCTTCCATCTTAGTATCAACAATAAAATCATAATAAGTACCAGCTTCATTAAAATTCATACCAACACTATCAGTAACCGGTATTAAATTAGTAATTTTAAAATTAGTACTATCAGAATAATTCATAGTAATAACCCCAGCATTATAATCTTTCTTATCATCATTATCTTTGCTTTTAAAGAAAAGTCCAAATGCTAATACTACTATTAAAACAACAATAATACTTATCAATAATATTAATAATAAAACTTTCTTTGAAACACTTTTTTTATTTTCCATAACTTCTACTACAATTACAAAAGAATCTTTCTTTTGAACATTCCCTTTCTACTCATACTTTTTTAACTAAAATAGTACCTGAAAAACTTCTATCAGAATCATTTAATACATAATTATCAGCAAGCCAAACTCTAAGTTTAAACTTTTGAATTTCTTCTCCTTTAATACTACCAGAATATATAATTTTTCCATTAGCTTGACTATTAGAAACATTTAAACTTTTATACGCTGGTACTGAATTCTTAGAATAATATTCAAATGGATTATTATTCCCATCGGTTAAATAAATCTTAATAAAACCAGGATTAATCTGCATATCAGTATTAGTATTAATTAAATATATTTCATAATTAACTTCAGTATTTTTTTTACCCACACCCTTAACTGAAAAACTAACCTCATCTATTATTCCAGTTTTAGCATCAAGGCTTTTACCACTTATATCTGTTAATGGTAATTTATTTTCTATAGTAACGGTATTTCTATCACCAATAAAAGAAACATTATTAGAATTCACTTTATACAAAATATTTGGTATTAAACAAACTAAACCACATGATAATATAATTGCTGCAAGTAAAATATAAACACTTTTATCAGCAAATTTTGAATTTGAAATCACACTCATATCATCAACCCTTACTATACTTATAAGATTATCATAAAGATTAATTCAAGTCAAACAAATTACAAGCATTCAAAGTAGTTTGATCTGCCACTTTTTCTAAAGAAACATTTAATATATCAGCTACCTTTTCAGCAATAATTGGTATATACTTAGAACTATTTTGTTGTCCTCTATAAGGCACAGGTGCTAAATAAGGAGCATCAGTTTCTAAAACTATATTACTAAGTCCAACATGTTCAACTACCTTATATAAATTACTATTTTTAAAAGTAACTACTCCTCCAATACCAAGTTTATATCCCATCTTAATATAAATATCAGCAGTTTCTACACTACCAGAAAAACAATGTATAACACCAGTAACATTATATTTTTTCAAAGTATTAATTGTATCATTAACCGCATCTCTACTATGAATAACAACAGGCAAATTAACTTCTTCAGCTATTTTTAGTTGTTTTTCAAATAAATCAATTTGTTCCAAATAATCATCTTTTCCATAATGATAATCCAAACCAATCTCCCCCACACCAACAACCCTATATAATTTCAACAATTTTTTTAACTCTTCTAAGTCACAATCATTAACCTTAGAAACCTCAGAAGGATGAAAACCAAGCGTTAAATAAACAGAATCATATTTATTAAGTAATGAAACTGCCTCTTTAAAGTCCCCAATCTCACAAGCAGAAACAATAATCTTACTAACACCAGAATCAATATTATTCTTTATAACTAAATCAATATCATCATAATCTTTAATAGATAAATGACAATGAGTATCAACAAACATAAAATACCTCCTACATAATCTATTTATAATAATACCACAAATTACTCCAAATAAAAAATTCATCTCTCTAAAAGAAACGAACTTCATATAACTAATGGTATTTTCTCCACCTATGTATTTTTAAACTTAAATATGAATGTAACATAAATAGAAAATAAACTATATCTATAATGTTCCATTCTAACAAAATATTAACTACTAAAATAAGTAAAAATAAAATAAAGCACAAATCACCACAAATATCTTTTTTCATGATACTCTCCTGTCAAATATATTTGTACTACTAAACTAAATACACTATATCACAAAAAAAGAAAAAATATTTGAATATTCTTTCTTTTTTCTTCTACTAGACACTAGTATTTACATTTACAAATATAACTTTAAAATAATACTTTTCCTAAACTTCTTCTAAAAATTTTTCTTTATCTATTCTTTGGAATAATACCTCCGGAGTAGTTAATTCATATTTATTATCTTCTATATAATTAAACTCTTCTCTAGTATTATTAATTTGCTTTAATATTTTTTCATTTGTTTCTGGCATAAATGGTTGTAACAATATAGCACAAACTCTAATAGACTCTAATAAATTATAAATAACAGTTTCAAGTCTATCCTTATTACCCTCATCTTTTGCTAAAATCCAAGGAGTAGTATCATCTATATACTTATTACTTGCACGTAATACATTAAAGATTTCTGTAATAGCATCACTAGTTTGATATCCATTCATCTTTTCTTCTACTTTTCTATTTAACTCATTAATACTATTAATAAATGGTTTATCTACTTCTTCTACTACATTCTTATTAGTAACTTTTCCTTCAAAGTACTTATTTCCCATTGAAATAGTTCTTTGTACTAAATTACCTAATACATTTGCTAAATCACTATTAACCTTTTCTATAACTAATTCATAAGTAATATTTCCATCATTAGCAAAAGGAATTTCATGTAATAAGTAATATCTAATAGCATCTACACCAAATTTCTCTACTAATTCATCAGCATAAATTACATTGCCTTTAGATTTACTCATCTTATCATTATTCATTAATAACCAAGGATGTCCATATATTTGTTTAGGTATTTCTAATCCTAATGACCATAAGAAACAAGGCCAATAAATTGAATGGAATCTAACTATATCTTTACCAATTATATGTATATCAGCAGGCCATAGTTTTTTAAATTGTTCAGTTGAACCATCAACATCATAACCAATATTAGTAATATAATTAGTTAAAGCATCTAACCAAACATATATAACATGTGCATCATCAAATGTAACTGGTATTCCCCACTTAAATGATGTTCTAGATACACATAAATCCTGTAATCCTGGTTTAATAAAATTATTCAACATTTCATTTTTTCTAGAAACTGGTAATATGAAGTCTGGATGTTCTTCTATATATTGTTCTAGTTTCTTCTGATATTTACTTAATCTAAAGAAATATGCTTCTTCTCTAGCCTCTTTTACTTCACGACCACAATCAGGACATTTTCCATCTACTAACTGTGATTCAGTCCAAAATGATTCACAAGGAGTACAATATAATCCTTTATATTCACCTTTATAAATATCACCATTATCATACATTTTTTTAAAGATATGTTGAACCACTTCTTCATGATGTGGATCTGTTGTCCTAACAAACTTATTGTAACTTGTATTCATTAAATCCCAAATATCCTTAATTTGTTTAGCAACTCCATCTACAAACTCTTGTGGTGAAACTTCAGCATCTCTGGCCTTTTCTTCAATTTTTATTCCATGTTCATCTGTACCAGTTTGAAAATATACATCAAAACCTCTTTGTCTTTTAAATCTAGCAATAGAATCAGCAAGAACTATTTCATATGTGTTACCTATATGTGGTTTTCCTGATGTATATGCTATTGCTGTTGAAATATAAAACTTTTCTCCCATAATATCACTCCTTTTCTAATATAGTATTAATACCAAAAAAAAATTATTATAACAAAAGGACGAACTAACCCGCGGTACCACCTTTATTTATAATAATCTTGATATTATACACTTAAATAGTTAACGCCTACATACGACCATACCTACATATCGATACAGTAGTTCAAAAGCCATACTTAATAACTAACTTATCCTCTTTCACACCAACCAAGAGTTCTCTTTATAAATCAATGTTATTAAGCTCTTCATCACAACATTTGAGATATGGACAAAGTATAACACACTTTTTTTTATTCTTCAATATGTTTTCCTAAAAATTGTGCCATTACACTAATAAGTTTTTCATCTAATTGTGTAATATCATTTTTATCAGAAATAACCAGTACTAAGCCAACAGCATCTCCATTCATAATAATTGGTTGAATTATATATGATAGTTTATCCTTTTCATTTTCATGTAATTCAACAGTATGTACACTTGTTTCAAATATATTTTTTCTTTCCTTCATAATACTTTCTAAATATCTAGAGATATTAGTATCTATATATTTTTTCTTCAAACTACCAGAACCAGCAATAAATCTATCACGATCCGTAATCAATACAGTTTTATTTATTGTAGCATTTATTATTTCTACTAATTCTTGAGCAACTTCATTCATATCAGACATTTTAGAGAATTTTTTTAGAGCAATCATTTCTCTATCAACAAATATTTCTAACGATTCTCCATCACGAATTCTAAGAGTACGTCGAATCTCCTTGGGAATAACAATTCTTCCTAAATCATCCACTCTTCTTACTACACCTGTTGACTTCATAAAATTATTCCTCACTTTCTTCATACTAATATTCTCTCTACAATAATCACATTTTATACACAAACTTTGTCTCTCATTTATATTATAATAAATATTTCCATAAATTCCCTTGGTAAATATTTCCATAAAAGTACCATAAAATAAAGAATTTCAGTACATAAATTAAGTAAATTTAATTTTTAATTTTATTGTCAAAAAAGTCAAAAAAAAAGACTTAATAGTTAAGCAATCTATAAAAATCTTATCTAAAAGTCCTCTTATAATATTTATTCTATATCAAAAATACGTGAATTTTCTAAAGTAAATAAATATCTTTCACTCTGTTCTTTGAAACTATTAATCAAAATAGTATCTTTAACTAATATTTTAAAATCAATATTTTCTAATAATTGTCTCTGATAATTACCATTGATATATTTACTAACATCACCTGTTATTTTTTTAACTATACTTGGATCGATATTTTCAGAAAATAACCCATCAATTTTAGTAATTATTTCCTGACTTAAATTTAATTTTATTATCTCTTTCATTTCACTTTTTATTTTTTTATTAACCAAATTAAAATCTTTTTTATTTATTTTAATAACATCAGTATCTTTTTCTAAAGAATAATTATTTACAATCTTTGATAACTCAGCAATTCTAATATCTTTTAATTTATCAAACGCATCTAAACACTTATCTCTATATCTATCAACCATTCCAGTTAAAACATCAGCATTCAATACTATTTTATTTTTCTTAGCCAAATCTAAAAATTTAGATTTTATTAAATCCATTGAATCTAAAGGTGGTTTTTTTATTAAAGAAGATATATCCTCATCAAACAAGGCATTAGTATTATTATTAATAGTCTCTACTAACGCCTTTCTATAATTACTAACATGATTATCTTTAAGACTCTGAACATCATACATCATTTATCCAACTCCTAGCATAAATAAATTTAACTAATAATTTACTAATTAGTCAATACTATTTTTATATTTAGTATAAATTTTATCTAAAAGTTCAACTAAATAATAGATAGGATGTTTTTCTAATTTTATAATGTCTAAGACGATAATCAAATTACTGCCCTTACTAATAAATCTAAACATATTAGTAATATAAAATGCATCCATAAATACTTCATCCATATTTAATTTAGAAACTACATCAGCAGTAAATACTAATTCAATAGAATTCTTAGTTTGATGAACGTTTTTTATATTTAGACTTCTTGCTAACTTCTCAAACCATTCTTCATACATATAAATAACTATATCTTCATTCAAACGACCAAATCTATCTTCTAATTCTACTTTAATCTCATTGAATTTCTCCTCAGAATCAATCTCATTAATCTTCCTATGAATCTCTATTTTTAAGTCATCATCACTAACATAACTATCATCAATATGTGTAGAAACATTAAGCAATGGTTTTGCTTCTTTTTCCTCCTCTTCTTCTGAAGATTCTAAAGTCTCGCTACTAATACTGCTAACCTCATCATTTAGCATTTTTAAATATAAATCAATTCCTACTGAATCAATAAACCCTGCTTGTTCACTACCAAGTATATCTCCAGCACCTCTAATAGATAAATCTCTTGTCGCTATTGAAAAGCCACTACCAAGTTCTGTAAACTCTTTAATAACATTAAGTCTTTTAACAGCAGACTCAGTAAGTACTTTTCTAGCATCATACATTAAATAAGCATATGCAAATCTATCACTTCGCCCAACTCTACCTCTAATCTGATATAGTTGACTAAGTCCAAAACGATCGGCATCTATTATTATTAAAGTATTTACGTTAGGAATATCTATACCAGTTTCTATAATAGTAGTACATAGTAAAATATCATATTTTTTATTAACAAAATCAAATATCTTACTTTCAAGTTCACTTTTAGACATTTGTCCATGAGCAACAGCAATATTTGCCTCAGGTACTAAATTTTTAATTTTTAAAGCCTCTTCTTCAATGGATTGTACTTTATTGTAAAGAATATATACTTGTCCATTTCTACTTAACTCTTTGTAAATTGCATCCTTAAGTATCATCATATTCTCTTGAATTACATATGTTTGAACCGGATACCTATTAACAGGTGGAGTTCCAATCAATGAAAGACTTCTAATACCAACTAACGACATTTGTAATGTTCTAGGAATAGGTGTTGCTGTCAAAGTCAATACATCAACATTAGTCTTATATTGTTTTATTTTTTCCTTATGCATCACCCCAAATCTTTGCTCTTCATCAATTATTAATAAACCTAAGTCTTTGGATACAACATCGTCACTTAATAATCTATGAGTACCAAAAACCAAATCAATAGTACCATCTTTTAAACCATCTATTGTCTTTTTTACATCTTTGGGAGAAGTAAATCTATTAAGTAATGCTATAGATACTGGAAAGTTCTTAAATCTTTCCTTAGCATTTTCATAATGTTGATTAGATAAAATTGTAGTAGGACATAAAAATAATACTTGTTTAGAATCCATAATTGCTTTAAATGCAGCAACAAATGCTACCTCAGTCTTACCAAAACCAACATCTCCACATAATAATCTGTCCATCGGAACTGGTTTTTCCATATCCATTTTGATTTGTTGTATCGCTGTTATTTGGTCCCTAGTAAGTTCATATGGAAAATCATTTTCAAACTCTATCATCATTTCAGAGTCAGGTGAGAAAGCATATCCAGATTTTTTTTCTCTTTCTGCATAAAGTCTTAATAATTTATCAGCCATATCTCTAACTTTAGCCTTAACTCGAATTTTAGTCTTTTCCCATTCAGTACCACCTAATTTATTAATTTTAGGTTGAACTCCCTCTTTACCAGAATACTTCATCAATAAATCTATTTTTTCAACAGGTATATAAATCTTGTCAGTTCCTTGATATAAAACCTCTAAATAATCTTTTTCACAGCCAAAAGATGATAAAGTTTTAATACCATTATAAATACCAATACCATGTATATTATGTACAACATAGTCTCCAATACTTAATTTAGAAATATCAGAAATAGAAGTAGAATACTTAAAAGTAGTATTATATTTTCTACTCTTTTCTCTTGTTATAAATAGTTCAGAAGCCGTTAATAATACAATATCATTATAAATAAATCCATGGTTAAACTCTTTTTCAATTAAATTAACTTGTCCAACGACAACACTATTCAAATCAGAATAATATAATTTCATGTTTAATTTGTTAGCAATACTTCTAAGCTGATATTTCTTTAAACATATCAAAACTGTTTTTCCTTCTCTAATAGAATTATTTATAAATTTATTTATTTGTTCACTATTTTCAGCAAAATTATTTATAGTCTTAGAATTAAAACTAATACTATTTGTTGAAGAAACATAATTATCAACAGACATATAGTATAATGGAAACTTAACAGAAATATCATCTAAACCAAACATATAATCTGAAGTAAAAGTAGAATCACTACTATTTCTATAAGAATTAATTTCCTCTAAAATATGTAAATAACTAACATTGATCTGTTCAAAATCTTTAAATACGACATATCCATCATCAAAATACTTAGCAATTGACACTACGTTTTCATATTTTGGTAAATATTTTTGTTTTCCATATTCATCTTCTACAACAAATGAACTATTAGTTAAAAATTCTGAATATGGTCTTATTGTAATATTATCTATATTCTTTAAAGACTTCTGTGTTTCAACATCAAAATATCTAATTGAGTCAATTTCATCACCAAAAAATTCTATTCTTATTGGTTTATCTTCTTCAACAGGATAAATATCAACAACAAATCCACGTACACCAATCTCACCAGTTTTAGTAACAATCGTACTTCTAGTATAACTACAACTAACAAGTTTACTAACTAAATCTTTAGGGGAAATAGTATCTCCTACTTTTAAACTAATGATATGTTTTTTATAATTTAGAGCATCTGGCAAAAATCTTAAATATCCCATCAAATTAGTAATAACAATTAAAGGTTTCTCACTAATAATATCATTCAAAGTATTTAATCGATTTATCTTTAAATCAGGACTAATTGCTAATGCCTCACTAGTTAAAAAATCATCCATTGGAAAAAGTCTAACATCATCAGTATAATTACTTAAAGATGAATATATATTATTTGCCTCAAACAAAGTATTGACTACCAAAAGAATACTTTTATTTTTTTGTTTAAATAAATCATACAAATAAACGCAAAAAAACTCATCGGTAAGCCCAACTATACCCATGTCCTTTTTTACATCAATTTTAATTAAATTTTCCAAAAAATTCATTAAATCACCTGTTTTTACGATTATACTTACTCATTAAATCTGAAAATGGCAAAACAAAATAGTCATCAATAACATTATTTAATTCCTTAAATAACCCATTCAATGTATCTAAATCGTCTCTAGATATTTTACCCAAAACATAATCTTTTATATCAATAGAACTATTTTTTGAAATACCAACTTTTAATCTCTTAAATTTATCAGTACCTAAACATAACGCTATATTTTTTAAACCATTATGACCACCAGAGGAACCAGCCTCTCTTAACTTAAAATTACCAACAAGTAAATCTAAATCATCTGAAACAACTAAAATATCAGAAATGTCAATTTTAAAATAATCAACAACTTCCTTAACTGCTTGTCCAGATAAATTCATATAAGTAAGAGGTTTCATAAAAATAACTTTTTCTCCTCTTATATCGGTTTGTAAATATAATGAATTGAATTTCTTTTTCCACTCATTATCACTAATATTAATATGTTCAATATAATTATCAACAACCATAAATCCTACATTATGCCTTGTTTTATCATATTCTTTTCCAGGATTACCCAATCCTACTATCAATTTCATCTAATCACTTCCCTAAATGATATTCTTTATAAACTATAGACTTAGCAATCTGTCTCTCTTTGGCAACCAATTTAATAGCTTCTTTTTCATCCATGCCATCATCAACATATAATTTAACATGCTCAATAATAGACATTTCACTATAATCAACTACATCATGATTTCCATCAACCACTAGTACAAATTCACCTTTTAAACTATCAGCAACATCTATTAAATTACTTATTTTATCTCTTAAAATTTCCTCATGTATTTTAGAAATTTCCCTAGAAATAGAAATATTTCTATCACCTAACACATTTAACATATTAGTTAATGTATTTTTTAATCTATGTGGTGCCTCATAAAAAATCATTGTGCATTTTAAATTTTTTAAAGACTGTAATTCTGTTTTTTGTTTAGAATCCTTGGCATTTAAAAAACCATAGAACAAAAACTGTGAAGGATATATTCCTGAAGACGTCAAAGCCGGTACAAAAGCTGTCGCACCAGGTAAACTTATAACATTTAAATTATTAGCAATAACTTCTTTAACAACAATATATCCCGGATCACTAATAATAGGTGTTCCTTGATCAGTAACTAGTCCTATATTTAAACCATTTTTTAAATCATCAACAACAACAGACTTTACTTTTTCTTCATTAAATTCATGACAACTAACTAATCTTTTCTTAATATCATATTTTTTAAGTAATTTACCAGTTTCTCTAGTATCTTCACATAAAATTATATCGACCATCTTCAACGTATTAAGTGCTCTTATAGTAATATCATCTAAATTACCAATAGGAGTTGGAATTAAATACAAACTTCCTCTACCATCATAACTACTTTGTCGCATTATTAATAACCTCCCTACATAAAGACTCGTACTCCTTCGTCATAGTACCATCCTCATTATATAAAATAAACGGCCTTTCTATTTTTAACCCTGCTTTGCCACACTTTTGTCCTTCAACTAAAACTAAAGTTGATTCTTTTGAAATTTTTTCATAAACAAACTGTAATCTCTTTGGCTCAATATTATTTTTCCTAAACAAATCAAAAATTTCCATTAATCTAACCGGTCTATGTACAATAGCAAAATTTCCATTATTTTTCAATAATTTTTTTGAAATGCAAAAAACATCATCAAGCGTTACTTCTACTTCATGACGTGCAATAACCTTTTCTAAAGATAAATTAAAATAGTTTTCTTCATTAACTTTAAAATACGGAGGATTACAAGTAATTAAATCGTACTTTTCCATTGTCTCAGTATTAACATAATCTTTCATATTTATATTTAAAATTTCAATTTGTGACTCAAGATCATTATATTCAACTGACTTAATAGCCAAATTAGCCAATTTTTTTTGTAACTCAACTCCAACTATTTTCTTATCAGTTCTAAGAGAAAGAATTAGAGGAATTACTCCGTTTCCACATCCTAAATCTAGAATATTTTTATCTCTCATTCTAATAGTTGCAAAATTAGCAAGCATAATACTATCTAATGAAAAAGAAAAACAATCATCATCTTGATAAATCTTCCTATTTTTATAACCTAATATATCATCCAATCGTTCCATTATTTATCAACCTGCTCAAATTCTATAATTCCTTTTTCCTTTAAATCAACACTATAAGTTCGTTTAAACACATCAATTGAAACAACTTTTCCAACCCCATGTTCAGTTTCCATAATAGAACCAATCTTTGGTAAACCTTTTTTTAATTCAGTATAAACGTCATTTTCATATCCTAAACAACATAAAAGTCTACCACATACACCATTGATTTTAGAAGGATTAAGTGCTAGAAACTGATTTTTAGCCATATTAATAGAAACACTACTAAAATCAGTCAAAAATGAATTACAACATAAAAATAAACCACAAGGACCAAGTCCACCAACTCTTTTAGCCTTATCCCTAACACCAATCTGTCTTAATTCAATTCTAGTTTTATACTTTTGTGCTAATTTTTTAGCAAGTTCTCTAAAATCAACACGATCATCTGCTAAAAAGGAAAACAATAATTGTGACTTATCAAGGTTATAAAAAGCCTCAAAGAAATTCATGTTCAATTTTAAATCTTTACTAAATTTCTTTGCGTCTTCAAGAGCCTTAGTAGCACACTTAATATTCTCATTAAATTGTTTTAAATCTTCTTCTGTTGCCTTTCTAACAACTTTATCTAAAGGTAATACCAAATTATCTTTTTTTTCTTTATATATATCTTTTTTAACAGTAGCAAGTTGAAAACCATTTTCAGTACTAACTACTACCTTATCTCCGACAGAAAAATTTAAATCACTAGGAGAAAGAAATGCTAATTGCCTATTATTATCAAAACTAACAACTAATACATCAATCATTACTAACACCACCAATCAGCTTAGAAAACAAAGAATCTAACCATAACTTATAATTAACATTATAATCCAATTTCATTAATTCTACCTCAATTATATTCAAAAAACGTATAATTGAATCTTTATTGACACCAGATAAACAAGAATACAAAGACTTATTATTTTGTAAAAAATCCAGAAAAATAATTTCTATTTTCTTAAAATAATCCATTGCAATATTCTTATCAGGTAATAATTCCAATAAAGAACCATAATTTATAAATAAAGAATCACCCTTAACAATATATGAAATAATAGTATTAATTTCTTCATTATAATCATAACTGTCATCTTCACTACCAATAGTTAAAACCTGACATCTAGATAAAATCGTATCCAAAAGTTTATACCTATTCTTTGTAAGTAAAATAGCAATTATATCATCAGCTGGTTCCTCTAAAAACTTAAGTAAAGTATTTGCTGCTGCCACATTTAACTTATCTGCTTCCTGAATTACATAAATTCTTTTATTTTCTAATAAAGATTTATTGTTAAAATCCTTTTGTAAATCCAAAAGTTGATTTTTCTTTATTTCTTTACCATCTGGTTCTATATATCTAATATCTGGGTAATTATGATTATCAATCAAATTACAGACATTACAAGAACCACAATTAAGTTTATCAAATGTTTTAATATCATTCTTACATAATAATAACTTAATAAACCGACTGACTAGAGACATGTCAATATCATAATCACACAGTTCAATAATATAAGCATGAGAAATTTTGTTATGAGCAAGAATATTTTCAGTAAAGGAAATAAATTTTTCATTTCTTATACCTATATTACTCATAACTTTACCTCCTATAATACTAATATCTTAAATAATACTAAAGCAACTAAAACCGGTGCACCTAAAATCGTCATAAGGCCAACTGTAATATAATTAATTGGAATAATCATATTAAAATTAACTGCGATTAGGTTATAACCATATAATACAAAAGCACTTAAAACGATTTTTTTTATTAATAACATTATATTTTTCAAAATATTCATCTCCTAATAGAAGATTATGAAGAAAAAATACTATTATTCTATTTCTTTTCGATCTAGTAATGCTCTTTCTAGTGTTAAACTATCTACATATTCCATATCGGCACCAATTGGTAAACCACTTGCCAACTTTGTAACAACTATATCCATATCGGATAATATTTTCTTTATATATAAAGCAGTTGTTTCTCCCTCTATACTAGGTTTAAATGCTAAAATTATTTCCTTAAAATTTTCTTTCGTTACACGATCAATTAATTTATCTAATCCAATATCCTCAGGATTAACCCCATCTAAAGGTGAAATTAAACCATTCAAAACATGATAATATCCATCAAACATACCAAGTTTTTCAAATAAGAACACGCTCTTAGTATCTTCAACAACACACAATACCTCATCATTTCTTAACTTATTTTCACACACAAAACATAGCTCATTTTCAGTAAGTGTATTGCAAATACTACATTTGTGAATATTTTTTTTTAGGTTAATGATACTTTCAGAAAAAAAATCTGCTTGCTCATCTTCCAACTCTAAAACAGCAAAAGTAAGTCGCTCTGCTGTCTTCTCTCCTATTCCTGGTAAAAATTTAAAAGACTCTATCAAATTTTTAATACTATTAGGATACATAACTAAAATAAACCTGGAATATTAGCAAATTTTCCCATTTTCTTTTCTGTTTCAGCATCTATTTTCTTTGTTGCATCATTAAAAGCAACCATAATCATATCCTCTAACATTTCTATATCTTCTTTATCTAATTCAGAAGAACTATCGATTTTTACAGATTTAACTTCTTTTGTACCAAGTAAAGTTATCTTTACTAATGAACTTTCTCCAACAAATTCTTTCTCATCAATTTCTTTCTTTGCTTTTAGCATATCTTTTTGTAAAGCCTGTGCTTGCTTCATCATTGCTTGTATATTCATATATATTCTCCTTTTTTAATCAATTTCAACAATATCACCAAATAGTTCTACTGCACTATTAGATATTATATCATCTTTTTTAGTATCTTCAAATAATTCAGGTGCTGGTTCTTCAATTAAACTATAAGAACCTCCAGATTTAATAGTTTTAATATAATCGCTTTTTGCTTTGTCCCACTCTAAATCAGAAATTATAGCCAACTTATAATCCGTTTTATTAAGTTTATTGTAAACTTCATTTATTTTCTCAAGATTCAATAAGTTTTGTTTAACTATAGAATCATACTCATAACTCAAAATAATACCAATATTACTAGCAGCGCGTACCTTAGTATCAAGTAATGCGCATGCAGCAAACCCTATCTCAGAATCAAAAGTATAATCATTAAAAATTGGCATCTTATCAATAACATCCTTTAATATACTTTTATCTGCAGTAGCCATAATATTATTAACTCTTGCTTTCATAATATCATTTAAGTTTAAAATAACTTTCTTATCGATACTAGGTGAAAATTCTTTATTTATCGTAATTTTATCACTGCTATCATTATCTTTTTTTACATTTGTGTCTATGACTACCGTATCATTTTTAGCATGATTTTCAGTACGAACAATCGTTTGACTATCTTTTATAGAATTATTAGTAAGTTCCTTATTAGGAATTATTTCCCGGGAAATAATTTCAACACTGTTAAAATTTTTATTTTTTTCACAAAAATCTATCAATAACATTTCTATATATATACGAGGATTACTACTCTTTTTAATGTCAAATAGTTTATCATTAATTACATTTGCCAAAGAAATAATTTTATCCACAGGGTATTTTAGCTCAACATTATTAACATAATAAGAAAACAAAGTGTCCTGTAAATAATCTAATAACTGTATTATCACTTGAATTAAATTTTTACCAGAATTATTTATATCAACAATATAAGTTAATATTTCTCCTATATTATTAGAAAAAATATTATCCACAAATTTTTCTAAATCACCTTTAGTAATTGTCCCATTAAGCTCTGCAAAAGAATCAGAAGTAATTTTTTTGTCTGTATATGAGCTTAATTTATCTAATAATCCTAAAGCATCTCTCATACCACCATCAGAAAATTTTGCAATATCATGTAATACATCTGCTTCTATAGAAATATTTTCATTTTCAGTAATGAATTTCATTCTATCAACAATAGCATTTTCAGAAATACGTTTAAATGAAAAGCACTGACAACGAGAAATGATAGTTTCTGGAACTTTTTGAGGATCAGTTGTTGCTAATATAAATATAGCATGTTCTGGAGGCTCCTCTAGTGTTTTTAATAAGGCATTAAACGCACCTATAGATAACATATGTACCTCATCAATAATATAAACCTTATACTTTAGTTCAGCAGGTACTAAAGAAATCTTATTTTTTAATTCTCTAATCTCATCTACTCCATTATTACTAGCAGCATCTATTTCTATAATATCAACACATTCCTTTTCAAAAGAATGCAAACATTTAGGACATTTTCCACAGGTACAACCATCGATTGGTTCTTCACAATTAATTGATCTAGCAAATATTTTAGATATAGTAGTCTTTCCAGTACCCCTAGGTCCAAAAAACATATATGCATGAGAAAAAGTCTTATTTATAATTGAATTACGTAAAGTCGTAACAATAGAATCTTGTCCAACAACATCATCAAATGTCATAGGACGGTATTTTCTATATAAAGCATGATACATAACCTCACCTCACTAATAAAATTATATCATATAAATAAAAACTATTTCATTTTTGTTCTTTTATTTTCAAAAAATTTTTTCAACAACACACTAACTTCATTTGAAAAAAGATCACTATATAAATTAACACTAGAATTAATATCATTATTTTCAAGAATTTTTTTAGTAATATTCATAGCAGAAGAATCAGAATTAGATAATCCACAATACACATTACTAATTCTGGACTGTTTAATAGCACTAGCACACATAGGACAAGGTGCCAAAGTAATATAAATATCACAGTTTTCTAGTCGCCAGTTAGATAGTTTTTTACACGCCCTCATAATTGCCAAAATTTCAGCATGATAAACTCCACATTGCTTAGATTCTTTCATATTGTAAGCCTTAGCAATTACTTTACCATCTTTTACAATTACAGCTCCAACAGGAACCTCATCATCTTTTAAGGCTTTTAAAGCCTCTTTATAAGCCACTTTCATATATTTAATATTCATATAATTCTCCCAAAATAAAAAGTGCACATGGAAGGTAAAATGTTAAGGCTGCTATCTTCCGATCCTGACCTGGTTCCACTGCTCCCATTGCACAAAAATATTTTAATATATTAAATGTAATTTGTAAACACTTTTAAATGTTTCACGTGAAACATTTAAAACAAAAACAATTGGAATTATTTCCCGGGAAATAATTTTATATAAAAAGTACTTTTAAAAGATATATTTTTATTTTCAATCAACAAACAGATTCATAAATATTTTTTTGATTAAGTAGCTTCAATAAAAAGTAAAATTATCATAGTAATTATCAATGTTCCACGTGAAACATTAAAGTTAGTGCAATTCTAAAACTATTTTTATTTTTTAATTATAAAACATAATATTTTAAATTTAATTAATAAATTGATGATATTTCTTAAATTTTATATAAAAAAATAAACATTATAATATTCAATGATGTTTCACGTGGAACATTAGCAAATATAGATAGAATTGATAATAATAAAGAAAAATAATTAAAGCACAGTAAAAGCCAAAAATATTAGAGATTATTTTCCGAGAAATAATTTCAAAATGAAAAGTGTAGTTTTCTATAAAAAAAATAAACTCATTTAAAATAAGTTTTATAATACTACAATGTTTCACGTGAAACATTCATTGAAACTATTAATAAAAATATATAAAACTAATATTTTTAAATAATTGATTAAGTATTAAAAAAATTGTATTAAATACTCTATAAATAAGTATACACGATTAAAGAAAATTCAACTTTTTTATCATTTACAGCATAAAATTATTTCCCGGGAAATAATTTTATATAATAAAAGTATAACTGATATCAATAAATGTATTAAATAAATAATATTAAATTTATGTTTCACGTGAAACATAATAGATAATTTTTTTAGTACACATCTTATTTAATAATATAAAGAAGGAACATTTTATGAAATTAAAAAGCACTTATACCAAGTAACACAAATAACATCATATAAAAAATAAAATTTAGTAATTATTAGTATTATAGATTTAAAAATTATTTCCCAGGAAATAATTTTATAAAAAAATGCATTTTATAAATACATACACTATATAAAATAAAAAAATATTAATTTTAAAATGTTACCTTAATTTAATGTTTCACGTGGAACATAAAATTAAAACCATTTTTTTACTAATAAAATAGTTATCACTTATTATAACAATTTTTATTCAAATAAAAAATTTCATAAACAGAATTCATCAGTCTTACTAATATTAAAATTATTTCCCGGGAAATAATTTTAATAAAACAGTACTTTTTTAAAATGCAATATTTTAAATTTAAATAGATAACTATACACCTTTTAAAAGAAAAATCGCTTAAAATGCATTTTAGCATTAAAATAGTTTAAAAACGTTGATTTTTCAAGGATTTATACACCAAAACTATAAATAGTAATTGTTCTATATCATTATGACTACATTTATAACTAAATTAGTTAACTACATAAATTGGTTTTTATTTTTTTACTTGAATATCAAAAATGTTTTTTCCACAAGTAAAATTTTACATAAATATTATAAAATGTTTACTAAATTATACAAAAAAATACATAACTTCAAAAAATACTTTTTTTCCACAACAAAAAACAGGCCTAAAGCCTGTCTTTTAATTATAACTACTCGTTAACATTTTCCACTACACTATCAGTACCAGATTCTTCATTTGCTTCCTTAGTAACAATTGCTACAGTAGCAACTTTCTCATCATTCTTTAAGTTAATAAGTCTAACACCTTGAGTAGCACGTTTTAAAGTGGATACTTGCTCTAATGGCATCTTCATTAAAGTACCATTATCAGTAACAATGATTACATCATATTCAGAATCATCAATACATTTTAAAGCAACCATCATACCATTTTTATCAGTAACATTAAGTGCCTTAACACCCTTGCTACCACGATGAGTTAATCGATATTCATCAATAACAGTTTTCTTACCATATCCTTTATCAGTAACGATTAATATAGTTTGACCAGGATTAACTACCTCTGCTCCAACTACATAACTACCATCTAAATCTATACCCTTAACACCAGAACTACTTCTACCCATAGGACGAATTTCACTTTCTGGGAATCGAACCATTCTACCATTATTAGCACCAATAGCAATTTCATTATTTCCACAAGTCTTTCTAACAGAAATTAACTCATCATTTTCCTTTAGAACAATAGCAATCTTACCAGATTTTCTAATACTATCAAATTCAGAAATATCGGTTCTCTTAACTACTCCATTCTTAGTAGTAAATACCAGATATTTAATTTCAGAACTGTCAGCAGAAATTTCCACAATCGAACTAATGTTCTCATCTTTATCTAATTGTAGTAAATTAATGATTGGTAAACCTTTAGATTGTCTAGAAAATTCAGGAACTTCGTATCCTTTCATTCTATAAACTCTACCCTTATTTGAGAAGAATAAGATATAGTCGTGAGTCTTCATAGAAATTAAATGTTCTACAAAGTCCTCCTCATTAATAGTCATACCATTAACACCAACTCCGCCTCTATTTTGAGTACGATAAGTATCAGTTCTTAATCTTTTAATATAACCATTTCTAGTTAAAGTAACAATAACATCCTCATTAGGAATTAAAGACTCATCTTCAATATATTCAATAGCAGTCATATCAATATTGGTACGACGCTCATCACCATATTTATCCTTAATTTCTAATAATTCATTTTTAATAACCTCTAAAACCTTCTCATCACTAGCCAAAATGCCACGTAACTCTTCAATTAGTTTTAGTAAGTCATTTAATTCATTTTCTATCTTTTCGCGTTCTAAGCCCGTTAAACGACGTAATTTCATTTCTAATATTGCATTAGCCTGAACTTCAGTCAATTTGAAGTTAGTCATTAAACCAGTTCTAGCCTCATCATCAGATTTAGCAGCTCTAATTAACTTAATAACAGCATCGATATTATCTAAGGCTATTTTTAAACCTTCTAATATATGAACACGTTTTTCAGCAACATCTAAATCATACTTAGTTCTACGAATAATAACCTCTTTTTGGAAATCAATATACTTAACAATAATATCTTTCAAACCTAAAGTCTTAGGAACTCCTTGATCTAACATCAAGAAAATTATTCCATAAGTAGTTTGAAAAGCAGTATGTTTATATAACTTATTTAAAACAACTTGTGCATTAGCATCTTTCTTTAAAGTAATAGTTATTTTAATACCATTTTTTAAATCAGAATGATAATCAGCAATACCTTCAATTGTCTTATTATGAACAAGTTCAGCAACCTTATTCTTTAACTCTAAAGTATTAACACCATAAGGAACTTCATCAATTATAATATGATGTTTACCATTACTCTCCTCTATTGTAGCCTTACTTCTTATAGTAATAGAACCACGACCAGTTTCATAAGCCTTACGAATACCACTATTTCCTAAAATGATTGCTCCAGTAGGAAAATCAGGTCCCTTGATATGTTGCATTAACTCATCTAAAGTAATATCATGATTATCAATATAAGCAACACAACCATCTATTACCTCTCCCAAATTATGAGGAGGAATATTAGTAGCCATACCAACCGCAATACCAGTCGTACCATTAACTAAAATATTAGGAAAACGAGAAGGTAAAACATCAGGTTCTCTTTCACTCTCATCAAAGTTAGGACTAAAATTAACAGTATTTTTGTTAATATTTCTTAATAATTCCAACGAAATCTTTGAAAGTCTAGACTCAGTGTAACGCATCGCTGCTGCTCCATAACCTTCAATATTACCAAAGTTACCATGACCATCAACTAACATATAACGATATGAAAAATCTTGTGCCATTCTAACCATTGCTTCATAAATACTAGAATCACCATGTGGGTGATATTTACCCATAACATCTCCAACAATTCTAGCACTCTTCTTATGAGTCTTATCAGGAGTATATCCAGATTCATACATAGAATAAAGAATTCTTCTATGAACAGGTTTTAAACCATCTCTTAAATCAGGAAGTGCACGAGCAACAATAACACTCATTGAATACTCTAAAAATGAATCTTGTACTTCCTTAACAATATTATTTTTTTCTAATCTATCCATCTAAACCACCATCCTAAACATCCAAATTTTCTACATAAGTTGCATTAGTTTCAATAAATTCTCTTCTAGGGCCAACATCTTCACCCATAAGTTTAGAGAAAACATCATCTGCAGCAATAGTATCTTCAACAGTAATCTGTCTTAAAACACGTTTATGAATATCCATGGTAGTTTCATTTAACTCCTCAGCATCCATTTCTCCTAAACCTTTCATACGAGCAATATCATACTTTGTATTTGGAGAAAGTGTTGCCAAATACTCATCACGTTCCTGTTCATTTAAAACATACTTGATAGTTTTACCATGTTTAATAACAAATAATGGTGGTTGAGCAGCATATACATGTCCTGCTTCAACAATAGGTCTAAAAAATCTATAAAACAAAGTTAATAATAATACACGAATGTGACTACCATCAACATCAGCATCAGTCATGATAATTATCTTATGATAACGAAGTTTATTCAAATCAAACTCATCACCAATACCAGTACCAAACGCCGTAATTATAGTTCTAATTTCTTCATTTGATAAAGCCCTATCTAATCTAGCTTTTTCAACATTCAAAATCTTACCACGTAAAGGTAAAATAGCTTGAGTCATACTATCTCTACCCTTAATAGCAGATCCACCTGCTGAATCTCCTTCGACTAAGAATATTTCACTAACAGCAGCATCTTTACTTTTACAATCAGAAAGTTTTCCATAGAAATTAGTAATATCTAAATCTCCTTTTCTTCTCGTTAATTCCCTTGCTTTCTTAGCAGCAACTCTTGCCCTACTTGCTGTCATAGCCTTATCTAAAATAATCTTTGCTTGATCAGGATTTTCCATTAAAAATCTTTCAAAAGCCTCTGAAAATATTTTATCCACAACTCCTCTAACTTCACTATTTCCTAGTTTTGTCTTAGTTTGACCTTCAAATTGTGGGTCTGGATGCTTAACAGAAATAATCATTGTTAAACCTTCTCTAACATCATCACCAGTTAAAGGATCATCGTTTTGTTTCAAAATATTTGCTGAAACACCATACTTGTTTAAAACCCTAGTCAATGCTCTTCTAGCACCATCTTCATGAGTTCCACCTTCAGGAGTCGTAATATTATTAACAAATGAATAAATACAAGAATTATAAGTTTCATTATATTGTAATGCTACTTCTACACTAATATCCTTATCCTTACCTGAAACATCAACTATAGTTTCATGAATAGGATTCTTATTAGAATTAATCATTTTAACATATTCACTAATTCCACCTTCATAACAGAAAGAATCTTTCTTATCAGGCTCTCTATCATCATATAAAGATATTCTTAAACCTTTATTTAAAAATGCTAATTCTCTTAATCTTTTCATTAAAATATCATAGTCAAATACTGTAGTTTCAGTAAAAATTTCATCATCTGGTAAGAAGTGAACTGTTGTACCCGTTCTATCTTCATCGCATTTATCAATAATCTTCAAACTATCATCTGGATGACCACCATGACTAAATCTTTGATAATAAACATTTCCATTTTTATATACCTTAACCTCTAACCAGTCACTTAAAGCATTAACAACACTAGCACCAACTCCGTGAAGACCACCAGATACTTTATAGCCTCCTCCGCCAAATTTTCCACCAGCATGTAATACTGTATAAACCGTTTCCACCGTACTTTTACCAGTCTTTGGATGTATATCAACAGGTATTCCACGTCCATCATCCTTAACAGTTATACTATTATCTTTGCCAATAGTAACTTCAATATGAGTACAATACCCAGCCAAAGCCTCATCAATAGCATTATCAACTATTTCCCAAACTAAATGATGAAGTCCTCTAGAACTAGTTGTACCAATATACATACCAGGACGTTTTCTTACAGCCTCTAATCCTTCAAGTACTTGAATGGATGACGAATCATAAGAACCCTGAACTTTATCTTCATTCATTTTATAACCTACTTTCTCTCTACTTTTCCATTTTCTACCTTATATACATAAGCATCATCTAAATATTTTTTATTTATTCCTTTTAAATTAGTAGTAGTCAAAATACTTTGAATATCCCTTTCATTGATTACCTTAAGTATCCTATTTTGTTTCTTAGAATCAAATTCACTAAAAATATCATCAAGTAATAATATAGGCAATGTTCCTGTATATTTTTCAAAAATATTAATTTCAGCCAATTTAAAAGCCAAAACTGCTAATTTTTGTTGACCTTGTGAACCAAAATACTTCAAATCATTATCTAAAAATTGAAATACAAAATCATCTCTATGTGGACCATATAAAGTCATCCCATTATTTAACTCTTTCATATAATTCTTAGTAAAAATTTTTTTTAACGTGTTTTGCATCTCTAAAGTATCATAACTACTAAACTCAACATTAGGTAAATAAACAATTTTTAAACCATTTGTATTAGAAATATCACTGAAATAAGTATCAATATATTCATTAACAAAATCTAAATATTCTCTTCTCTTCTGATAAATAATAATAGCCTTCTCTATCAATCTATCAGTAATAATATCTAAATACTTTTTATCCGCAATACTACTGCTAAAAAGTATTTTCAAGTACTCATTTCTAGTTTTTAAAATTTTATTATACTCATTATAAGTATTCAAATAAACTTTTGAAATTTGTGATAACTGAATATTTAACAGATTTCTTCTTATATTTGGTGAACCCTTTATTATATCTAAATCATCAGGTGTAAAAACAATTACATTCAAATTAGAAATATAATCTGATAATTTTTTTACCTCTGTACCATTTACACTAGTTTTCTTTGTATCATTAGTAACAGAAACCTCTAACTTAGAAATAATATTATCTTTCCTTATAGTTCCCTTTATTGTACTCTTACTTTTTCCAAACTGAATTATATTAGGATTATTCCCTACTCTATGCGATTTTGTAAGTGCCAATATAACAATAGATTCCAATATATTAGTCTTTCCCTGAGCATTATCTCCAATAAAAATATTCATCTTTTTATTAAGATTAACTAACACACTAGAATAATTTCTAAAATTTACCAAACTAATTTTTGATATTTTCATTTAAAAACGGATAAAAGACCCATATACTTCACCTATCCCCTATTTCAGTATTCCTATACAGACATACATATTATACCATACAAGGGCAAATAAAGCACCAAAAAATAGTTAATAATAACTATTTTTTTCACTATTTTAACGATTTTTTCTATTTCTCATAACTAAGTCTAATCTAGATGCCCTTGATACCTGATTTTCTATTGTTCTATAAGAGCATGGAACAATAATTTCCCTGTTATTATCAAAGACTATTTTCGTATTAGAAGAATCAATTTTTTCAAAATATTTTATTCTTCCTAAAGAAATCCAAACACAGTCAGCTGAACTTGGTGAAGTCGTTGGAAAAACAATAATATTATTATTTTCCTCAACAATAATAGGCACCTTATACTCAGCCCCTAAAATAGACTTAGCACTATCCTTTCTTCCATTATAAGTACTACCAAAATACTTACAACTATCCTCCATTATCTTAAAAGGAGACTCATTAACAATATAACGACTATCATCTTCGTATACTAAACTATTCTCCTCCGAATTAGGAACTATTGCTAAAGTTCCCCTACTAATTTCATATTTCATTTAAAATTCCCCCTCTGAAAACTACACGTTTTCGTTCAAAAATATATCATTTTTCTTTGTCACTTCTTGTCAAAATATGTAGAAATAACAAAAAAATAGAAGATTTTTATCACCTTCTATTATAATTATACGAAAAATTTTTATTTTTCCCGGAATTTTTTTACTAAAATTAATAAGTTCTAATTGGTAAAACTAATTGTGTTAAAGTTGTATCCTCACTAGACTTGATTAAAATAGGTTTAATTTCACCAACAAAGTGAATATCAACAGTTTCTGTGGAAAAACTCTTTAATGCTTCCATCATATATTTAGCACTAAATGAAATCTTAATATTCTCACTATTATTCTTAATAATTGGCATTTTCTCTTCAACTCTACCAATCTCGGCAGAACTACTACGTAAAATTAGCCAATCATCAGTAGTCTCTAAAGTAACAATATTCTTCTCCTTATCACTAGTTAAAATACTAACACGGTCAATAACATCATAAAAATCAGCTAACTTAGTACTTACAACTAAAAGTGAATCATCTGGTAATAAGTTAGAAGTATTTGGATAAGTACCATTAATAAGTCTTGATTCAAACTTCAAATTGCCTGTTTTAAATAAAATCTTATTATTAAATATATGTAATTCAACAATTTCATCATCATCAGATAAAATTTTACAAAATTCAACTATATTATGACTAGGAATAACAATATTATAATTTTCTTCACTTTCCTTATCCAATTTAACAACTTTTCTTGCTAAACGATAAGAATCTGTAGAATTACATTCTAATACATCCCCTACTATATTAAAATTAATACCAGTAAGAACTAACTTACTTTCCTCATTAGAAGAAGCAAATGCAGTTTGATTAACAATAGTTTTGAAAACACTAGCGTTAACATTAACTTTTTTCTTACTTTCCTCAAGTCCTATATTAGGATATTCACTTTCACTAATACCATTTAAGTTAAATTCACTATTTTCTGTGTAAATTAATATCTTTAATTCATCAACTACTTCAATATTAATATACTTATCTGGTAACTTTCTAACAATATCTAAAATATATTTACCTTGAATAATAATACTACCTTCATTTTCAATTTTAAAATCTTCATCATTATTACTCTCAATACTTGTTTGAATAGTAATATCATTATCACTAGCAGTTAAAGTTAATTTTTTCTTTTTTAACTCAAATTTAATTCCTGCTAAAACTGGTATTAAGTTCTTTGTAGAAATTGCTCTTGATACCTTGTTTAAAGCGTCTAGTAATAAATCCTTCTTAATTGTAAATTTCATATATATTCCTTCTTTCTTTTATATTATTTTTATTATTACTGTGGAAAATGTTGAAAACTTCATTTTTTCTTTATTTATCAATCTTTTTTATCAACTGTTTTCTGTGGATAAAATATTTAAAACTAAAAGTTTTACACAATACCTATATCCTTTTTCAACTTTTCTACTATATTTGCCAAGTCTTTGTTGATTTTAATTTCGTTTTCTATCTTTTCCACTGAATGCATTACTGTTGAATGGTCTTTTCCACCAAATTCTGTTCCTATCTTAGGAAATGACTCGTTTGTCATACTCCTACAGAGGTACATAGCAATTTGTCTTGGAAAAGAAATATTAGAACTCCTCTTTTTACTTCGTATATCCTCAACAGATATTTGAAAATACTCAGATACAATCTTTTGAATCCTTTGTATATCATTCTTTTCACTCATACCCTTACTAATAAAGTCTTTTAAAGCCTCTATTGCCAAGTCTAATGTAATCTCTGCTCCACCCATAATTGTGGAATATGCAATCAATCTTGTTATAGAACCCTCTAATTGTCTAACATCAGTACCTATATTAGAGGCTATATATTCTATAACATCTTCAGATATTTCCTTTTCAAAGTTCCCACCTATTATCTTTTTTCTTAATATTTGCATTCTAAGAGCAAAATCTGGTGGAAAAATATTAACTGTTAGTCCCCAGCAGAACCTTGTCCTTAAACGGTCTTCTAACAGTTTCAAATCATCTGGAGACCTATCTGAAGAAATAATTATCTGCTTACTATCATTATATAATGAGTTAAAAGTGTGGAAAAACTCTTGCTGAGTCTTAGTTGCTCCTCCTAAAAATTGAATATCGTCTATAATTAAAACATCAATATTTCTATACTTATTCTTAAAAAAGTCAACATAATTGAAGTTAGTTCCAGAGTCATCTTTCTTATTAACCTTAATAAAATCCTGTGTAAACTGGTCCGATGTAACATATAAAACTCTTTTATTAGTAGTATCCATAATATAATTACCTATAGCATGCATCAAGTGAGTCTTCCCTAACCCACTATTTCCGTATATAAATAATGGATTATACATTTTACCAGGATTTTCAGCAACAGACAAAGCCGCAGCATGTGCAAACTTATTACTATTACCAACTATAAAGTTTTCAAACGTATACTTTGCATTTAAATTTGACTGAATCTTATTATTAGGAACTCCTTCTAATTCTGGCTCTATTTCAACCTTTTTAGGAAGTATTTCCTCTATTTCTTCCTTTAATAATAAGATTAATTCAAAATTAGTACCAGTAATCTCATTTAAGGTACTAACAATAAGTTCTGAATAATTATCAATTAAATGTTTTTTATGGATTGGCATAGGTACAATAATATAAGCCTTACCATCTTCTAACTTATGTAAATGCGTATCTGCAAACCAGGTTTCGAAAGATAATGAAGTTAATTCTTCTTTTATTTGACCTAAGAACTTGGTCCATAAAATATCGACATTCATTCCACCATCTCCCCACAAGATAAATAAACTACGAATAGTGTACATTAAATTGTGAAAAAAAGAAACCATTTTATTGCAAAAATTTTTTTCAACAACTAATCCACAATTTTATCCACAAATCAAACCATTGATATTAAATACAATTTTTGACTTTTCCACATTTTCCACAATTTTTAATTCACAGGGTAACTTTTTACATTCCACAGCATTGTGGAAATTGTTTAAAACTAAAAAAATATACTCAATAAATCCACAAAATCTGTGTATAAAAATCTTCAAACTATAAAAATTAAACCAAATTCTCCATAAAAATAAAATCACAGAACTTTATATAAAATAAAATCCTCCACTTTTTGTTGACAAATAAACCAAAGATTTATTATAATAGGGTAGATTTATGTCTGGAGGTGGAGCAAATGAAAAGAACATATCAACCAAATAATCGTAAAAAAGCAAAAAGATTAGGCTTTTTTGCACGTAAGAAAACAAATATTTTAAATCGTCGTCGTCGCAAAGGACGTAAGTTGCTTTGCAAATAAGCCACTATTCAAACAGTGGTTTTTTTACTCTTATTATAAAATGAAGTAGGTGAGAGGCATGAGAAAACTTTATGTAGTCAAAAATGCTAGAGATTTTGAAAAAATAATAAAAACAGGAAAACTAGCCAAAAATAACAGTTTCATAATATACTATTCAGATAACGACTTACCATATAATCGCTACGGAATCTCAGTAGGCAAAAAACTAGGCAATGCCGTATATCGTAATAAATATAAAAGAAAAATTAGAGCAATCATTGATAATTACAAAAAAAGCTATATAAATCACCAAGATTATATTATAATATTAAGAGGAAGTGCTAAAGACAAAGAATATCATGACCTAGAAAAAGACTACATAGCACTTATTAATAATATTAGAAAGGATGTATAGGACAAATAAAATGAATAGAAAAAAGAGTAAAACAAATACAAAAATCAAATTAATTTTAATAATAGCATTACTATTAATAACAACAGGCTGTACAACAACACTAACAGATAAAGATAAAAAAGCCGTAAGAAATACAGAAACTGGCCAAAACCTAACAAAAAACATTATCTGTCAGCCAACAAATAAAGAAACAATTAAGTTATATAATGAAAACGGAGTAAAAGTAGATAAACTTCCAAAATGTGAAGATTTTAAAATCAATTCCGGTAAATATGAAGGATTATGGACAAGCTTCTTTGTTAAGCCACTAGCATTCGTTCTAATATTCTTCGGTAAAAACATTGGAAATTATGCAATCTCATTAATAATACTAACATTAATAATCAGATTAATTGCATATCCAGTAACTAAAAAAACTGCTATGCAATCAGAATTAATAAAAAAGGCACAACCAGAGTTAGACAGATTAACAAAAAAATATAAAGATAAAACAGATACAGAATCAATGATGAGACAACAACAAGAAATGCTTGCAATTTATAAAAAATATAATATTAATCCAATGGCAGGATGCTTATTCTCATTCTTACAATTACCATTATTTATAGCATTCTTCGAAGCCGTACAAAGAACACCAGCCATTTTTGAAGATAAATTCTTAACACTACAACTAGGAACAACACCATCAGTAGGAATCGCAACAAGTAGTTGGTTAGCATATGGATTATTAATAATCTTAATAGGTGGAACAACTTATTACTCATTAAAGATGAATTCATCAGCAAACATGTCAGATCCAACAATGAAGATGATGCCTACAATGATGACAGTAATGCTATTATTAACAGGTATATTTATGCCGTCAGGCTTAGGTATATATTGGGTAACATCAAATGTATTTACAATAGTTCAAAATATTATTGTTAAAAGGAGTAAAGAAGTAAATGGAAAAGCATAGATACACAGGAAAAACAAAAGAAGAAGCAATATCAAATGCAACAATAGATTTACAAGAAACACAAGACAACCTAATAATAAAAGAACTAGAAGAAATAAAAGGTGGGTTATTTAAAAGTAAGAAAGTAGAAATAGAAGTAATAGAAAGAAGAGAAGTAGTAAGATATATAAAAGAATATCTTCAAAAACTTTTAAAAGACCTAGGCTTTACTTCAAATATAGAAATAAAAAATAAAGAAGAAGTACCAACATATACAATATATTCAGATAACGATGCCTTATTAATAGGAAAAAATGGTAAAAATTTAAAAGCCTTATCAATACTTACAAGTCAACACTTACTTAACGAATTAGGAAGAAATTTCAAATTTACAATAGACATCAATTCCTATAAAGAAAAAAGAGAAAAATCATTAGAATCATTAGCAAGAAGAATAGCTAGAGAAGTAGCAACAACAAAAGTAGAAGCAAAACTAGATTCAATGAACTCATATGAAAGAAGAATTATACATAATGCTTTAACAAACAACAAAAGAGTTTACACAGAAAGCGAAGGCGAAGAACCAAATCGTTATGTAGTAATAAAACCACGAGAAGAGTAGGTACAAAAAAACATCATCCACACAGGAGATGTTTTTTATTTGGTATTAACTATCTAATTTTGAAATATCTATTCCTTAGAAATAGATTTAAGAGCATCATCTATATCTAAAGTATATTTGAAAAACTTCCATTTTCCTTGAATATGATCCTCAATTCTGATATTTGGATAGTGTTTTTTTATTTCATTGACTACAGTATTATCAAGATTATTTAATTTTTCTTCAGAGTTTAAAAGATAGAAGATAATAAGATCAGTAACCTCTGAAATTTTTTCTAAAACCACCTTCATTAGCTCATCATCAAGATAGTATTTTTTATTGTTAAGAGCAAGCCAACTATCTTTTTTATCCAAGTCGAAGTCATCAAAAAAATCCCCATTTTTATAGATAACGTAATAATAACTATTTCCATCTCTAATTTCTAAAGCTGCCGGACAAGTTGCTCTTCTTGTCCCATTTATCTCAATATATTTTCTATAATCAGCTTCTCTTATTTCATATTTATTAGGTTTATCTCTCATTATCATATTAATTTCCTCAACTTTCTTCATAAATTCTTCTTTTTTTCTTTCATAAATGTGCTATAATATACGAAGAAAAAGGAGAGATACCATGGAAGATACAATAGTAGCAATCTCAACAGCCATAGGAGTAGGGGCAATATCAATAATAAGATTGTCAGGTAAAGATGCCATTGGAATAGTAAATAAAAGTTTTAAAGGAAAAGACTTAACTAAAGCCCAGTCCCATACTATAAATTATGGTTACATTATAAATAACGACGAAGTAATTGATGAAGTTTTAGTATCTATAATGAAATCTCCTAAAACCTTTACAACCGAAGATGTTGTAGAAATAAATTGTCACGGAGGAATAATCCCAACCAAACAAATACTAGAAACAATGCTAAGTAATGGTGCTAGATTAGCAGAACCAGGCGAATTCACTAAACGAGCATTTTTAAACGGAAGAATAGACCTAGTAGAAAGTGAAGCCGTAATGGATATAATTGAAAGTAAAAGTACAGAAGCCAAAAAAATAGCCCTTTCACAATTAAAAGGTTCTTTATCAAAATTAATAGAATCCTTTAGAGATAGCCTAAAACAATTACTTTCCTCAATAGAAGTAAATATTGACTATCCAGAATATTACGATATCGAAGTAGTAACAAAAGAAAAAATAAAAACAGAAATAACTCGCATGAAAGACTCCCTTCAAGAATTAATCAAAGAGTCGCAAAATACAAAGATAATCAAAAGCGGCCTAAACGTTGTCATACTAGGAAAACCAAACGTCGGGAAAAGTAGTATTCTAAACCGACTACTAAATCAAGATAAAGCCATAGTAACAGATATAGCCGGTACAACGAGAGACATAGTAGAAGGAGAAACTTACTTAGAAGGAATCCTAATAAATTTTATTGATACAGCAGGTATCAGAGAAACAACTGATGTCGTAGAAAAAATTGGTGTAGAAAGAAGTTTAAATGCTATTGATAGTGCCGATTTAATAATAGTAGTTCTAAATAGTAATGAAGCCTTAACAGATAACGACAAAGACATATTAAAAGCAACAAAGGACAAACAAAGAATAATCGTAGTAAATAAAAACGATTTACAACGAAAAATAGAATTACCAAAAGACTTAGAAAATGTCATTGAAACAAATACAACAACCGAAAACGGCATAAAAGCCTTAAAGAATAAAATAATAGAAATGTTTAATTTAGAAGAATTAAAATCAAAAGATTATACTTACCTAAGCAATAGTAGACAACTAGATTTAGCAACAAAAGCCTACCAAAGTCTACTATCTGCCGAAACATCTCTAAAAAATGATTTACCAATCGATATGGTAGAAATAGATTTAAAAGATTGTTTTGACTTACTAGGAGAAATAGTAGGTATAACTTATAGCGATGAAATAATAGATAACTTATTTGAACATTTCTGTGTAGGAAAATAGGAAGTGAATAACATGAAATATGAAATAATAGTAGTAGGAGCAGGACATGCCGGTTGCGAAGCCTCTTTAGCAGCAGCTCGTATAGGTCATAAAACTCTTTTAATCACAGGAAACAAAAAAAACATAGCCGATATGCCATGTAATCCATCAATAGGAGGACCAGCCAAAGGAATAGTAGTCCGCGAAATAGACGCTCTAGGTGGAGAAATGGGAAGAAATGCAGATAAAGGTACCTTACAATTAAAAATGCTAAATACAAAAAAAGGTCCAGCAGTTCAAGCCTTACGTGCTCAAGCAGATAAAATAACATATCCAAAAGAAATGGTTAAAACACTAGAACAAGAAAAAAATCTAGAAATAAAAGAAGCCATGGTCGAAAATCTAATAGTAGAAAACAACACAGTAAAAGGTGTAATCCTAGCCGATGGAACAGAAATACTAGCAGATGCCGTTATACTAACAACCGGAACATATTTACGTTCAGTAATTCTAGCTGGTTCAAGTAAGCATTCAGCAGGACCACATGGAGAAAAAGAATCTAAATTCTTAAGCACACGTTTAAAAGAACTAGGATTTAAAATCCTACGTTTAAAAACCGGTACACCTCCACGAATAGCAAAAGACTCCATAGATTATAGTAAAACATCTCTAGAACAAGGAGATGATGAGCCATTAACATTCTCATTTGACAACAAACTATACTATGACTATAAAAATCAAGTACCATGCCACTTAATATATACAACACCAACAACACATGAAATAATAAAAGACCACTTAAAAGAGTCCAGTATGTATGGTGGTTATGTAGAAGGGGTAGGTCCAAGATATTGTCCATCAATAGAAGACAAAGTAGTAAGATTTAGTGATAAAGAAAGACATCAACTATTCCTAGAGCCAGAAAGTATCTACTATGATGACATTTATTTACAAGGCTTTTCAACAAGTATGCCTCACAATATTCAAGAAGAAATGGTTCATAGTCTACCAGGCTTAGAAAAAGCTAAAATTCTAAAATATGCCTATGCCATAGAATATGATGCTATCGATCCAACACAATTAAAAAGATCTCTTGAGACAAAATTAATATCTGGTTTGTTTACTGCTGGTCAAATAAATGGTACCTCAGGTTATGAAGAGGCTGCTGGTCAAGGATTAATAGCCGGAATAAATGCTGCTTTAAAACTAGAAGGCAAAGAACCATTAATTTTAAAAAGAAATGAATCATACATTGGTGTTTTAATAGATGACTTAGTAACAAAAGGAGTAAAAGACCCATATCGTTTATTAACATCTCGTGCCGAATATAGACTATTACTAAGACATGACAATGCCGACATAAGATTAAGAAAATATGGTCATGAAGTAGGGCTAATTAATGAAGAAAAATATGAACTATTCAATCAAAAATTAAAAGATATATCAGAACTATTTAATTTACTAGAAACAACAAGAATAACACCAAAACAAGCAACAAATGACTACCTAGAAGAAATAAACACACCTGCTCTAAAAGATGGAATCTCATTATACGATTTATTAAAAAGACCAGAAGTAAAAATAGATCAATTAGAGCACTTTGTAGAACTACCTTACTCAAAAGAAGTAAAAGAACAAGTAGAAATAAATATTAAATATGAAGGCTATATCAAAAAAGCCAATAAAGAAGCTGAAAAAATGTTATCTTTAGAAGAAAAACTAATACCAGAAACACTAGACTACAATGATATACCTAATTTAGCGAGTGAAGCTCGTCAAAAATTAAATGACATAAAACCAACAACATTAGGTCAAGCATCAAGAATATCAGGAGTAAATCCAGCAGATATCTCAATTTTAATGGTATATTTAAGAAGACTAGGAAAATAAAAAAGCAATTAATATGAAATTACTAAATATGAAAAATTTTAAAAGAATAGGAAAATAATATGACAAGAGAACAATTTATAATTGAATTAGAAAAACTAGGCATAACATTAACCGAATTACAAAGAAATCAACTAGAACAATTTTACCAATTATTAATTTCTTGGAATGAAAAAATAAATCTAACCAGAATAACTTCCAAAGAAGATGTCTATTTAAAACATTTTTATGATAGTCTAACTTTAGTAAAAGTTGTAAATTTAGAAGAAAAAGAAAATTTATGTGATATAGGAACTGGAGCAGGTTTTCCAGGAATAGTTCTAAAAATAGCCTATCCACACTTGAAAATAACCCTAGTAGATGCTCTTCAAAAAAGAGTAAACTACCTAAATGAAGTTATCAAAGACTTAGGTTTGAAAGACATTACAGCAATCCATGTTCGTGGTGAAGACTTAAAAGAAAAATATGACGTTGTAACAGCAAGAGCAGTTGCTAATATTGAAAAACTATTAGGATATACAATGCACTTAGTAAAAAAAGACGGTGTTTTCATTGCTATGAAAGGTAACATTATTGAAGAATTAACAGAACCAGTAGCAAAGAAAATTTCAACAAAATATGAAATAGTAAAAATAGAAGAGTTTCAACTTCCATACGAAAACAGTCAAAGAAGTCTTATTGTAATTAAAAACAAATAGTCAATATAAATAAAGATATAAGTTGTATATAACTATTAAACAAATTAAAGAGCATATCATTGTAACCTTAAAATGGTATTACAGATATGCTTTTTCTATCTAAAAAATACATATTGAAAGATTTATTAAATTAGTTTATAATAAAATAGAATAAGAATAAAGCGAGGGGATTAAAATGAATACAGAAACTAAAGATGAAGTTGTTTACCTATACCTAGATGACATAATTCCAAATCGTTTTCAACCAAGAGAAGTTTTTGATGAAAAAGCACTTAAAGAACTAGCTATTTCAATAAAAGAACATGGTGTAATTCAACCAATTATTGTACGTAGAGTGAATGGTAAATATGAAATAATTGCTGGAGAAAGAAGATATAAAGCCTCTGCTTTAGCTGGAATGACTAAAATTCCAGCCATTATAAGAGATTTAGATGATAAAGAAAGTTCTAAAGTAGCTTTACTAGAAAATTTACAAAGAAAGAATTTAAACCCTATAGAAGAAGCAAGAACATATCAAAAAATTCTAGAAATAGATCAAATGACACAAGACGAACTTGCTAAAACAATGGGTAAAAGTCAATCATCTATTGCTAATAAGATTCGTTTACTAGCCTTACCAGATGAAGTTCAAGATGCATTATTAAAAGAACAAATATCTGAAAGACATGCAAGAACACTATTAAATTTACCAGATTCTCAAAAACAAAAAGAAATGTTAAAGAAAGTAATAAGTAATAAAATGTCTGTTAGAACTTTAGAAGAGGAAATAGCAAAAATGCTTCCTCCAAAAGAACCAGTAGTTCAAGCAAATACTAACATTAATGATATACCATTGAATAGAAATGCTTTTGTAAATGATAATCCTATAGCACCAACAACAGAAATGCCAGAAGATAATTCACAATATGGACAAGTTAGAATAGTTCCACCTGATGGTGAACCTATGCCAGCACAAAGATTTATAAATTATGGTGAAATAGATAAAGAAGAAGTAGAAGAGCCAAAAGACTCATACTATAATAAAGTGGAAGTACAACCAGTAGATGTTAGTACAATAAAGGAAAATGCTATGGATATAAAACCAAATACAAATGAGCCACAAGCTGACTTAGATAATTTATTAAATATTCAAAGTACACCTGGTAGATACGCATCAACTCCATCTGTTGCAAATAAAACTCAAGAACAATATTTAACACCAGCAGAAGCAATAGTAAAAGGAGAACAACCAGAAGATGTACAAAAAGATTACTTTAATTTACCAAATATAAAAATACCTGATATGTCACAAAACATGACACAACCTGCAGCTCAAAATCAAGTAAGTATCTTAAATATTCCAGAACCAGTACAACAAACAAATTCTAATTATACAGTAGAAGATGCAATCAATAGAATTAGAGAAGCTGTTAAAGATATTGAATCTCATGGAGTAAAAGTAACTTTTGATGAAATGAATTTTGATACAGCATATCAAGTAATAATTAAAGTAGATAAATAAAATAAAAATAGCAATTAGTAAACAGCAACAAAGAATATAAATAAGTAGCAAAAAGTAGATAAGACTACATTAGGTAGAGAAATCTACTTTTTTTTCATCAAAAACATTTAAAAAGTTAGAAAACTTTGATACAATAATTAAGTAAAATGGAAAATGGGTGATTAGATGGGAAAGGTTATATCATTAGTAAATCAAAAAGGCGGAGTTGGAAAAACAACTACAAGTATTAATCTTTCTGCATCATTAGCAGTATTAGGGAAAAAAGTTCTATTAATAGATTTAGATCCTCAAGGAAATACAACTACTGGTGTAGGAATCAATAAAGGAGACATAGAAAGAAGTATATATGATGTTTTAATAGACGAATGTACAATAACAGAAGCTATGATTAAAACAAAGTATAAAAATCTTTATGTTTTACCAGCAACAATTAATTTAGCAGGGTTAGATATTGAATTAGTAGAAAAAAGTAAACATGAGTCAGGCTTTCAAAAAGGAGAACAACTAAAAAGACATATATCAGAAATAAAAGATAGTTTCGACTATATAATTATTGATTGTCCACCTTCATTAGGAGTTATAACAACAAATGCTCTAACAGCTTCAAACTCAGTAATAATTCCAGTACAATGTGAATTCTTTGCACTAGAAGGTATTACCCAACTATTAAAAACAATAATGTTAGCCCAAAAAACATTAAATCCAGACTTAGTAATAGAAGGAGTATTATTAACAATGCTTGATTCTAGAACTAATTTAGGATTTGAAGTAGTAGAAGACATTAGAAAATTCTTTAAAGAAAAAGTATACAATACAATTATTCCTAGATTAGTTAGATTGACAGAGGCTCCATCACACGGAGAACCAATTATAGTATATGATCCAAAAAGTAGAGGAGCAGAAGCCTATATAAATTTAGCAAAGGAAGTGATTGCAAGAAATGGAAACTAGTACAAAAAGAAGAGCCTTAGGTAGAGGATTAGAAGAATTATTCTATAATGAACCAATCGATTACAATAAAGTAGAAGAAAAAATACTAACAGAAACACCAAGAGAAGAAATTGAAATGGTAAAAATAGATGAATTAAGAAGTAATCCATACCAACCAAGAAAAGTATTTGATGAAGAAGCACTACAAGAATTAGCCGCTTCAATAAAAGAACATGGTGTATTTCAACCAATCATAATTAAAAAGAGTATTAAAGGCTATGAAATAATAGCAGGTGAACGAAGAGTAAAAGCCTCAAAAATGGCTGGACTTGAAGAAATACCAGCAATAGTACGTGATTTTTCTGATAATGAAATGATGGAAATAGCCCTATTAGAAAACTTACAAAGAGAAAACTTAAATGCTATCGAAGAGTCAACAGCTTACAAAAAATTATTAGAGACCTTATCTCTAACACAAGAAGAACTTGCTAAAAGACTAGGAAAAAGTAGAAGTCATATCACAAATATGTTAGGACTTTTAACATTACCAGAAGAAGTTCAAACAGCTTTGAGTAACAAAGAATTAACTATGGGACATGCTAGAATAATCAGTAAACTAGAAAATAAAGAGCAGCAAATAGCTCTAACCAATAGAGTTAAAGACGAAGGCCTTAGTGTTAGACAATTAGAAGACATTACTCAATCAAACGAAAAATTTATAAGAGTACATGAAATAAAGAAAAAACCAAAAGAAGTAAACTCAGAATATCAATACTTACAAGAAGAATTATGCGAAAGACTAGGAACAAAAGTTAGAATAAAGAGTAATAAAATAGAAATAAGCTTTGTTAATTCTAGTGATTTAAATAGACTACTAGAAATAATGAATCTAGAATCTATGAGGTAATTTATGTTAAAAATGAAGAGTATTGAATTTGATATAATGCAAATAGTTTTACCAATAGTTTATATATTAATAGGAATGATCATATATAAATTATTAAAAAGAATTATTGATAAAAGCATAAATGTAAGTAAGATAACTCTAAACTCTCATAAACAAAGAGCAGAGACAATAAAAATGTTGATCCTAAATATAATAAAATACATAACTGTTATCCTAGTAACTTTAGCTATCTTATCAACTTATGGTATTAATGTTAAATCAATACTAGCTGGACTTGGAATAACAACAGCTATTATTGGTCTAGCTTTCCAAGATTTAGCAAAAGACTTAATAGCAGGAATAGCCATCATAACCGAAAATCAATACGAAGTAGGGGATACTATCGAAGTTGATGGATTTATGGGAGAAGTTGTTTTCTTAGGCTTAAAAACAACAAAAATAAGAGATTTTAAAGGAGCAACTAAAATTGTTTCAAATCATAACATGGATAAAATAATAAATTATAGTCTTCATGATAGTCTAGCCTTAATAGATATTGGTGCAAGTTACGATAATACTCCAGAAGAAGTAGAAAAAGTTTTACAAGAGCTAATAACTTCTCTAAATGGAAAAATTCCAAATGTAACAGGAGATATTCAGTTACTAGGAATAAATAAATTAGGAAATTCATCAGTTGAATATCGTATAACAGCACCAACTAAACCAATGCAACACTATGCTGTAGAAAGAATATTAAGAAAAGAAATAAAAAATGCCTTCGATAAAGCAAAAATAAATATACCATATCCACAAGTAGAGGTGCATAATGGAAAATAAAGAATATACAATAGGTACCAAAGTAATTATGAAAAAACCACATCCCTGTGGTACAAATAAATGGGAAATTACTCGTTTAGGTGCCGATATAAAGATAAAGTGTATTAACTGTGGTAGAACAGTTTTAATACCTAGAATAGAATTCAATAAAAAACTAAAAAAGATAGTTGAAGAGGAGGAATAGAATGTTTCAAAAGAAAAAACTTCGCTTAAAAAAATTTTATCTCCATCCAACAACAACATATTTACTATTAACAATAGGTATTGTAATACTTAGTGCCATATTTTCAGGACTAGAGATGCAAGCAACCTATAATACTATTAATGTAAATACAAATGAACTAGAGCCAACACTAATAGCAGTAGAAAACTTACTTAGTTTTGATGGCATGAAATTTATTATAAGTAATGCTACTAAAAACTTTATTAGTTTTGCTCCTCTAGGAACATTACTAGTATCACTATTAGGACTAACAATAGCTGAATCAACTGGTATGTTAGAAACAATAACTAGAAGAAAATTAAAAAAGATACCTAAAAATATTTTTACATTTATAATTCTTTTTGTAGCAACCATTTCATCATTAATAAATGAAGTTGGTTACGCTATACTAATTCCTCTAGTTGCTCTAATTTACTTCATGAATGATAGAAACCCAATTTTAGGTATAATAACAGCCTTTACTGGAGTTGCCTTTGGTTATGGAGTTTCAATATTTGTAGGTAGTATGGAAGACTCCTTAATAGAATATACAAAGAGTGCAGCAGCTTTAATAGATGATACAACACATATAGCTCTAACCTCAAACTTATTCTTTATAATAGCAGCTTCAATTATAATTTCTGTAGTAGGAACAATTATAATAGAGAAAATAATAGCTCCAAAAATAGGAAAGTATAAAAAAGAAGAAGAATTAGCTCAAACAGAAAAATATAGTATAGTTTTAGATGAAGATAAAGAACAAGTTGAAATAGAAAAAGATCGTCGTGAAAAAGCCGGTATGAAATCAGCTTTGATTACAGGAATAGTTTTCTTAGTACTATTTATTTGGTCAATGATACCAAATTTACCATATTCAGGAATGTTACTAGACATGAATGAAAATACATATCTAAATCAAGTATTTGGAGATAATTCATATTTTAAAAACTCCTTCACATATTTAGTATCATTATTCTTTTGTATAACAGGACTTGCTTATGGAGTAGCAGCTCATACAATAAAAAGTGATCATAACTTAATAGAAAAAGTAAGTGAAAAATTTTCTAAATTAGGTAGTGTATTTTTACTTATGTTTGTAGCAGCGCAATTCATTGCTATATTTAAAAAGACAAATATTGGACTAGTTATTACAGCTTGGTTGGCAAACTTAATTAGAATATTAGATTTTTCTGGTATACCATTAATAGTAATAACAATAGTTTTTATAGCTTTAGCCAACATTTTCTTAACAGGAACAGCAACAAAATGGATGATATTTGCTCCGGTAGTAGTTCCGCTATTTATGCAGTCAAACATCTCTCCACAATTTGCTCAAATAGTTATGAGAGCCGGAGATTCAATGACAAAAGGATTTACTCCTTTACTAGCAGCTTTTACTATCTATACTGGTTATTTAAATATATATAATTTAAATTTAAAGAAACCATATACAATAAGTAAATCTTTAAAATTAATAACGCCATACTTCTTGTTAATATCTGCAACTTGGATTTTATTAATAATTGGTTGGTATATTTTAAGACTACCTATTGGACCAAATGTATTTCCAACGATTTAACACCGTAAGGTGTTTTTTCTTTATATAATCGAAAACTCTACCAAAAAATAAAAACTATGCTATAATAACTAAAGAAAGAAAAGAGGTACATATATGAGTTTAACAGCAGGTATCGTAGGATTGCCAAATGTAGGTAAATCTACACTATTTAATGCCATAACAAATCAAAAAATATTAGCGGAAAATTACCCTTTCGCAACAATTGAACCAAACGTAGGTGTCGTAACAGTTCCAGATGAAAGAATGGACAAATTAAAAGAAATGTACGAGCCCAATCGTTTTATACCAACAGCTTATGAATTTACTGATATAGCAGGATTAGTAAAAGGTGCATCTCAAGGAGAAGGACTTGGTAACAAATTCTTATCCCACATACGTGAAGTGGATGCCATAGTAGAAGTAGTAAGATGTTTTGATGATGGAAAAATCATTCACGTCGAAGGCAATATCGATCCAATTCGTGATATTGAAACAATAAACCTAGAATTAGCTATTGCTGATCTAGATGTTATCAATAATAGATTAGAAAGAGTTGCTAAAAAAGCAAGAACTACAAAAGATAAGGATGATTTATTAGAAGCTGAAGTACTAGAAAAGTGTAAAAAAGCCTTAGAAGAAAACAAAGCGTTAAGACAAATTGGTCTAACAGACGAAGAAAAGAAAATAATAAAATCTTATAGTTTTCTAACTCTAAAACCAATAATTTATCTTGCTAACATCAAAGAAAGTGAACTAGGAAATCCAGATAATGAATACGTAAAATTAGTAAAAGACTATGCTTCAAAAGAAAATGCCAGAGTAGTAAGTCTTTGTGCTAAAGTAGAAGAAGAATTAAGTGAAATGTCTAAAGAAGATAAACAAGAAATGTTAGAAGGACTAGGTTTAGATGGTTCAGGTCTAGATAAACTAATAACTGCAACTTATGACATTCTAGGTCTAGCAACTTATTTTACAGTAGGTAAAGATGAAGTAAGAGCATGGACATTTAAAAAAGGTATGAACGCAAAACAATGTGCTGGAATAATTCATACAGACTTTGAAAAAGGATTCATCCGTGCCGAAGTAATTTCATATACTGATTTAATAGAATATGGAAGTGAACTAAAAGTAAAAGAAGCTGGAAAAGCTCGTTTAGAAGGAAAAGACTATTTAATGCAAGATGGAGATATTTGTCACTTCAGATTTAACGTATAAAGGGGAAAATAATGGATTCTAAAATCAAAATATTTGAAACAGGAATAAAAGATGGAATAATGAGTAGAAATAAAAAGTTCTACAATAAAAATCTAACTCAACCAGAAATAAACAAAATATTTTTAAAGACAAGACAAAAAATAGGAAGAAAATATGGTATCAATGGTCTTCATATGTTTCAAGCTTTACAAAAAACTCCTAGTAATAAATTAAATTATGAGGATGGAAAGTACATAGTTATATCAGAAAAAAACATGCAACAAGAGGACTATTGGTTTGAAGAATTACCAGCAGATATCTTAATTCTTTCAAATCAATATAAAAATATAATTGTAGGAAATCAAATGTCTGATTGTCCAGTAATAATAGCAGAAGATAGGAAAAATGGAGTTACTGCTTTATCTCATTGTGGAGCAAGTTATATAAATAGAAAGTTACCAATTCAAACAATTGAAGCTTTAATAAAAGAATACAACAGTGATGTATCTAATATATATGTATACATAGGAAGTTGTATAAAAAAAGAAAGTTATACATATGATTGTTATCCAAAATGGGCAACCACTACAGAAGTTTGGCAAGACTGTATTTCAGAAGAAAATGGATTATATAAGATAGATTTAGTAAAAGCAATTATTAAACAATTAGAAAGTATTAATATAAAGCATATAGATGTTAGCAAAATAGATACATACGCAAATGAAAATTATTATTCACATTTAGCAGAACATCAAGGAAATGAAAAAAAGACCGGTCAAAATTTTGTGGGCTTCTTCTACAAAAAATAAAAGTCTAAAACAAAAGTTGTAAGATAAAAGTAAACACAACAAAGGTGAACACATTTATTTTTTTTGATTGTAAAAAATCTCACAAACTATGAAAAGTACTTTAATATAAATAAATTTAATAAGATATTAAGGCAAAATTATAGACAAAAAAAAATAACTTTGTTATAATACATCCGAGTATTTAAAATACTCCTTGCTGTAATTACAGCCGAATAGTCCAAAAGGAGGTGCAAACAATGAATAAATATGAAGTTATGTTTATCGTAAGACCTGACATGGAGGAAGCAGAAATTAAAAAGACTGCTGATGATATGAAAAAGGTTTTAGCTGATAATGGTGCTAAGTTTTTAGAAGAAAAATCATTAGGACAAAAAGAATTAGCTTATGAAATCAACAAGTTTAAGACTGGATACTATTATCTATTTGTAGTTGAAGCTGAAAGCAAAGCTACAAAAGAATTTGATCGTGTAGCTAGAATCAATGAAAGCCTACTTCGTCATTTAGTTGTAAAAGTAGAAGACTAAGAGAAAGAGGTAAAAAAATATGAATAAAGTATTTTTAATAGGAAGATTAGCAAGAGATCCTGAATTAAGATATACAGGTAATAATACTCCAGTAGCAACATTTTCACTAGCTGTTAATAGACCTTTTACTAGTCAATCTGGTGAAAGAGAAGCCGACTTTATTCCTGTTGTAGTATGGAGAAAACAAGCCGAGAATGTTAAAAACTATTTAACACAAGGTAGTCAAGCTGCAATAGAAGGTCGTATTCAAGTAAGAAGTTATGATGATAACAATGGTCAAAAAAGATATGTTACAGAAGTAATTGCTGATAATGTAGAATTTTTAGGATCAAGATCTTCCTCAAATAACGTAAATAATACACCATCACAAGATAATGGTCCAACTCCATATGATTTTGGAGGAGCTAAAGAACCTAAAGGAACAGATGTAGATAGTAATCCATTTGCCGACTTTGGTTCAAGTATTGAAATTAGTGATGATGAATTACCATTCTAAAAAGGAGGATAAACAATGGCAGAATTTAATCGTAGAAAGAAAAAAGTTTGTATGATGTGCACAAAAAATGCAGTAGTTGATTATAAAGATCCAGAAACTTTAAGAAGATATACAAATGAAAAAGGTAAAATTGTACCAAGACGTGTAACAGGAAACTGTGCCTTACATCAAAGATATATAGCAAAACAAGTAAAAAGAGCACGTGCAATCGCATTAATGCCTTATACAAGATAAGAGTGTACCAGCAATGGTATGCTTTTTTATTAGACAAATAGCCCGAATTATTATATAATATATTTGAAATTCGATAGGAGGCTATATGGGAATTATTGATAAAAGACGCGAACTAAATAGAAGTATTCGTAAAAGTAAAAATATCTTTTTGATGGCCCATAAAGACTTAGATCTAGATGCTTTAGGTAGCTGCATAGGACTAAGTACAATCTTAGGTCAAAAGAAAAAAGATTGTTATATAATAATAGATGATAAAAATCATGAACTTGGTGTAGAAAAAGTACTAAGAGAACTAGAAGGATGTATCAAAATAATAAGAAGTGAAGATATTTCTAGATATCTACATCCTAATGCTCAAAAAAACTTATTAATAATATTAGATACTAATAAAGATGAATTAGTACAAAGTAAAGACCTATTAAAGAAAATTGAAAGAAAAGTAGTTATCGATCATCACGATATCTCAAAGTCAACTATTAAAAACGCTGTTACAATAATAGACAATGAAGTATCAAGTGCTTGTGAGATGATTACACAATTAATAGAGTTTTATGATGTAGAATTAGAACCATACTATGCAACTGTTCTACTTTCAGGAATAGTTTTAGACACTAACAACTTTACTCTAAAAACAACAGCTGAAACATTCTATGCAGCATATTATCTAACCAGTTTAGGAGCAAGTGCTAAAAAAGTTCAATATTTACTAAAACAAGATATCATGGAGTATACAGAAAGACAAAAATTACTAGCAGATATTGAAACAATAAATCATAGAATAGCCTTTACAAAAGCGACACCATATACAATATATAGACGTGAAGACTTAGCCAAGGTTGCTGATACATTATTATTCTTCAATAATATAGAAGCATCATTTGTAATAGGAAAAATTGGCAAAGACACTGTAGGAATAAGTGCTAGAAGTCTAGGAAACTATAATATCAGTAAAATTCTAGAAAAACTAGGTGGAGGCGGAGATACCTACAATGGTGCTGCAAAGTTTGAGAAAACAACAATTAGCAAAGTAGAGCAAATGCTAAAAAAAGAAATAGAAGCTCAGGAGGGTGAATAAAATGGAAGTAATTTTTATAAAAGACTTAAAAAATCAAGGTAAAAAGGGACAAATAAAAAATGTAAAAGATGGTTACGCACAAAACTTTCTAATAAAGAATGGCTATGCCGTAGCTAAAACAAAAGAAAACTTATCAAAATTAGAACATGAAAATGCTAAAAAAGCAGAAGAGGACAAAAACAATAAACAAGTAGCAGAAGAACTAAAACAAAAATTAGAAAAAGTAGTTCTAGAATTCAAAGTAAAAACTGGTGAAGGTGACAAAGTATTTGGTAGTATAAGTCAAAAACAAATAAAAGATGAACTACAAGCTCAAGGATTTAAAATAGAAAAAAATCAAATAGATAATAGTAAACAAATATCTAGTCTTGGTTTCCATAACGTAGATATTACATTATACGCTGGAATAACAGCAACAATAAAAGTACATTTAGTAAAGTGAGGAAAAATATATGGTTAATAAAGTTATGCCCAACAACTTAGAAGCTGAAGAATCCGTATTAGGTGCATGTTTTTTATCGAAGTATGCCCTACAAAAAGCTACAGAAAACTTATTACCAGAGTCATTCTATAATGAAAAGAATGCTAAGATATTTTCTTCAATGATTGCACTTCAAGAAGAAAAAACACCAATAGACCTAACAACAATAACTAGTTATTTAAAGAAAAAAAATGAACTAAATGAAGTTGGTGGAGTTGAATATCTAACAGAAGTATTAAACTTCGTACCAACAGCAAGTAATGTAGATTATTATATTCAAACAGTAGAAGAAAATGCTATATTAAGAAGATTAATAGAAACAGCCAATGAAATAGCAACAGAAGGTTATCGTAATGATGAAAGTATCAATGAAATATTAGATAGTTCTGAAAAGAAAATCTTAAGCATTGTAAAAAATCGTAAGTCTAGTGAGTTTAGATCGATAAAAGAAGTTCTAGCAAAAACTCAATCTGATCTAGAACGTTTATCAGAATTTAAAAATGAAATAACAGGTTTAGCAACAGGTTGGTATGATTTAGATAAATTAACAACAGGACTTCATCCCAATGAATTTATAATTATTGCTGCTAGACCGGCTATGGGAAAAACTGCTTTTGCACTTAATCTAGCAACTCATGCTGCCATGACTCAAAATAAAAGTGTAGCCGTATTCAACTTAGAAATGAGTGCTGAGCAATTAGCGATGCGTATTCTATCTTCTCTAGGTCAAATAGAAGGATTTAAGCTTCGTACTGGTAACTTAATGAACAATGACTGGAAAAGAATCAATGAGGCTATCTCACAACTATCAAATACCAATTTAGTAATAGATGATACACCAGGTATTACAATAGGCGAAATAAGAGCCAAATGTCGTCGTCTAGCCAGTAGTGAAAAAGGCCTAGCCTTAGTAGTAATTGACTACTTGCAGTTAATCTCTGGTGGTAAAAACTACGGAGCTAACCGTCAACAAGAAGTATCAGACATTTCTCGTAGTCTAAAGACACTAGCTATGGAATTAAACGTACCAATAATTGCCTTATCACAATTATCGCGTAGTGTAGAAGGAAGAGAAGACAAACGACCAATAATGAGTGACTTAAGAGAGTCTGGTTCAATAGAGCAAGATGCTGATATCGTATCATTCTTATATCGAGATGATTATTACAATAAAGAAGCGAGAACAGAAGATAATACAAGTATAAGTGAATTAATAATAGGAAAACATCGTAATGGACCAACAACAACAATAGAACTATTATTTAAAAAAAATACTTCAACGTTTTTAAACTTAAAACGAGACAAGGAGAATAAGGAGGCAAATTAGTGAAATATAAGAAATTAAGCCTTTTAGTAGCAGTAATGTTAGTATTATCACTTTTCCTAGTAACAGGTTTTACTACCAAAAGACAAAATACACATACAGTCTATAGAGTTTATTTAAAAGGAAAATCACTAGGTATAATAAAATCAAAAGATAGCCTAGAAAAATATATCAATAAAAAACAAGCAGAAATAAAAGAAAAATACAATGTAAAAAAAGTATATGTTCCATCTGAACTAGATATAGTTAAAGAAATAACTTATGATGATGATTTAACTTCAGTAGAGAAAATCTATAATAAAATCAAAGATATTTCTCCATTTACCATCTCTGGATATGCTGTTAAAATAAAAGGTGTTGACTCAAAAGACAGTGCTGGAAAAACAATTAAAGGTAAAAACCAAACAATATATGTACTAGATAAAAAAGTATTTTCAAATTCTGTAAATAATATTGTAAAATCTTTTATTCCAGAAGATGAGTACAATGCGTTTGTAAATGATACCCAAAAAGAAATAGAAGATGTTGGAAAGATAATTGAAAAGATTTATATAGAAAATACTATAACAATTAGAAAGCAAAAAGTACCTGTTGATAAAAAAATTTATCAAGAAGAAAAAGAATTAAGTAAATACTTATTGTTTGGAACAACCGAAGACCAACAAAAATATACGGTAAAAGCTGGCGATACGATTGAAGATGTAGCATTTGATAATAAGATGTCTACAGAAGAATTTTTAATTTCTAACCCTTCAATATCAAATGCCAAAAGTTTATTATATGCTGGGCAAGAAGTAACGTTAGGTATTTTAAAGCCTCAATTTAATGTTGTTGAAAAAGATTACGTTGTAATTCAAGAAGAAAAGAAATATACAACAGAAACTAAGTATGATGATTCTAAATATCTTGGATATACTGAAATTCAACAAAAAGGATCAAATGGCCTAAATCGTGTTACTCAAATAATAACTAAGGTTAATGGTGCTACAACTAATATCACACCTGCTGGAACAGAAGTAATAAAAGAACCCATTAATGAAATTATTATTAAAGGTGGTAAAAAATCAATGTACAACGGTTATGGTTCAGTGCTACCAACAAAAGGAGAATGGGGCTGGCCTGCATCATGTGCATCTATTTCATCACCATTTGGTTATCGTTGGGGAATCTTACACGATGGTGTTGATATAGCTGGTTGTGGATATGGCTCAAATGTTTTTGCTGCTATGGACGGTACTGTCGTAGAATCCAAACGTACATATGGTAGTTTTGCTGGTGGATATGGTACAAATGGTGAGTACATAACAATAGACCATCATAATGGATACTACACAATGTATGCACACTTATGTCCTGGCTGTAGATACGTAAAAGTAGGAGATACAGTTTCAAAAGGACAAATTATTGCTGGTATGGGTCAAACAGGATGGGCAACAGGAGTACATTTACACTTCTCTATTTGGAGAGGATTCCCTTATTATCCAGGTAGTAGAGCGTTAAATCCAATGGCTTACTATTAAAATGAGGTTTAAAGTTTTAGCATCCGGCTCAAAAGGTAACTGTACAGTTATCATGACAGATGAAGCAAAGATAATAATAGATATGGGAATTTCTTACCAAACTTTGAAAAAAAGTTTAGAAGAAGATTCCCTTTCTTTAAATGATTTTACAGGAATATTAATTACCCATTGTCATAAAGACCATACTAATGGTTTAGCATCATTAGTAAAACATACCAAATTAAAAGTATATATACCAATAAAAATGTATGATAGCCTTAAAGAACTAATCTCAAAAGACGACTGTATTTTTATAGAAGATAATTTCAAGATAAATGATATAAAAATAGAATTAATACATACATCACACGATGCTCCAGCATCAGTTGGTTACATTATAGAAAATAATAATAAAAGTCTAGTATACGTAACAGATACAGGCTACATTAATCGTAAGTACCTAAATAAAATGACAGAAAAAGATTGCTACATTATAGAGAGTAATCATGATGAAAAAATGTTAATGGATGGACCATATCCTAGATTCTTAAAAGAAAGAGTAATAAGCGATAAGGGCCACTTATCAAATACAACAACGGCTAAATATCTTCAAAAAATAATTGGAGATAATACTAAGAGAATAGTTTTAGCCCATTTAAGTGAAACAAACAATACAGAGGAACTCGCCTATAATACAACAAAAGACTTACTAAATGATAAAGACATTGAAGTACTAGTTGCTAAACAACATGAATCTACTCCAATAATAGAGGTGTAATATGATAAAGATAATAACTGTTGGAACAATAAAAGAAAAGTATTTAAAAGACGCTATAGCTGAATATCAAAAACGTCTTCAAAAATATACTAATCTTGAAATAATAGAACTAAAAGATGAAGGCTTGGTTGAAAAAGAAAAAGCAATTCACTTAGAAGGTGAAAAAATAAAAAAACACCTCACTGAAAAGGACTATATAATAACAATGGAAATAGAAGGGGAACAGTTAAACTCTATAGAATTTTCCAAAAAGTTAGAAAAGATTCAGTTAGAAAGTAGTAATATCGTCTTTATTATTGGTGGAAGTTATGGACTAAGTCCTGAAATAAAAGCCAAATCGAAACTACATTTATCAGTTTCAAAAATGACCTTTCCACATCAATTGTTTAGAGTAATATTATTAGAACAAATATATAGAGCTTATAAAATAATGAATAATGAAAGTTATCATAAATAGGAGGACAACATGATAGGTAATAGTTGGGATGAGTTATTAAAAGAGGAGTTTAAAAAAGAATACTTCCAAAATCTAATGAACTTTGTTAAAGAAGAGTATAGAACAAAAACAATCTATCCGAAGCAAAGTGATGTCTTTAATGCTTTTCGTTATACAGACTTTAATGATATTAAAGTAGTAATTTTAGGACAAGATCCATATCATGGACCAAATCAAGCTGAAGGACTATCTTTTTCAGTAAGTAATGAAGTATTAAAACCACCATCATTAAAAAACATTTTTAAGGAACTAGAAAGTGATCTGGAAATACCATTTCCAGAACTAAACTCACTTAAACCTTGGGCAAAAGAGGGAGTTTTACTTCTAAATGCAGTATTAACAGTCGAAGAACATAATCCAACATCTCATAAAGATCGTGGCTGGGAAACATTTACTGATGATGTTATAAAAATAATAAATAAAAAAACAACTCCAGTAGTTTTCATATTATGGGGATCATATGCTAGAAACAAAAAGAGTTTAATAACAAATCCAATTCACTATGTTATTGAGTCTCCACATCCATCCCCATTCTCAGCTTATAATGGATTTTTTGGAAGTAAACCATTTTCAAAAACAAATGAGTTTTTAAAAAGTAAAGGTATTAAAGAAATTGATTGGAGAGTTGAATAAAAAGAAGAAAGAGGGAAAAACATGTTTAATTCTGAACAGAATAATAAATTTACTAAAGTCCCATCAAGTAATGAAAAATTTCAAATACTTGACAATTCTAGTGATAAAGAAAATGAAAACACACTTCGTTTAAAAAAATATAAAATATTAGAAACTAAATTATTGGCTGCTCTACAAAAACAAAAAGAAATCCAAAGTAGGGAGAAATTTCAAATAGTAGAACCTCCACCAATTACTAAAGATAATGCTCAAGAAGATACATTGGAAGAAGAGTCATCAACTATTGCATATCGTATTCAAAGAAATAAAAAAATCGAAGAAGATTTATCAAAAAAATTCACCTTCAATCCTCAATATATAACAAACTATATAAATAATAATTAAAAAAGAGAAAAGTAGCTTAATATAGCAAACAACTTTTCCCTTTTTCTTTATAAATTTTAATTATTTTGTGCTTGAACAGCTGTAATAGCAACAACTCCAACTATATCTTCAACTGAGCATCCCCTAGATAAGTCATTAATAGGAGAGGCAATTCCTTGACACATTGGTCCATATGCTAAAGCTTTTGCTAAACGTTGTACCAGTTTATAACCAGAGTTTCCAGCATCTAAATCTGGAAATATTAATACATTTGCTTTTCCTGCTACTAAGCTATCTGGAGCCTTTATTCTAGCAACTTCAGGTACAATAGCAGCATCAACTTGTAACTCTCCATCAATATTGTATTGTGGATACTTTTCCTTAGCAATTCTACAAGCTTCAACCACCTTAGTAACATCTTCATGTTTTGCACTGCCCTTAGTAGAATGAGAAATCATCGCTACTTTAGTCTCGTTTCCAGTAAGTAATTTAAAACTATCAGCTGTACTTTTAGCAATCTCAGCAAGCTCTAAAGATGTTGGATTTTGTACTAAGCCACAATCAGCAAAAGCAAACATTCCATTATTACCTAAACTACAATCAGGAACACACATAATAAAAAATGTAGAAACTAAAGGAGTATTAGGCTTAGTTTTAATTATTTGTAAAGCTGGTCTTAAAGTATTAGCAGTAAAGTGACATGCTCCAGATACAATACCATCAGCATAGCCAATCTTTACTAACATACAACTAAAATACATATAATCATTTAAAATTAACTCTCTAGCCTCATCATAAGTTAGTCCCTTATCCTTACGTATACTAACTAATTCATTAATAATATCATCAGTCTCTTCATACGTCCTAGGGTCAATTACCTTAATTAAATCAAAATCAAAATTACTATCTAATTCCTTAATTTTATCAACTTCACCAATAACAATTACTCTAGCAATACCTTCTCTAGCAACAATACCAGCCGCCTCAAGAACTCTTTTATCCATAGACTCGGGTAGAATAATAGTTTTTAAATCATTTCTAGCCTTAGCCTTAATATCATCAATAAAACTCATATAATAACCTTCTATCTATCATTCAATATTTCAAACATTTCTTTCTTTTCATTACTATAAAAATCTTTTTTCTTATATCTTTTAAAGAAACCAATAATACTAGATGGAAAAGATACAATTAACTTATTAAATATAGTAACATTATCATTATAAAACTTCTCAGCTGCTGTTAAGTCAATATCATTTTTCTCTAAATCATCCATTATAGCCATTAAAGATTCACTTTTAAGTAACTTTTCATTATCATCAATAGTCTTAAGTACATCATTATATCCATTTTTTAATGCATTACTAAGTTCAAAATGACTTATCTCGTCCATTTTAATTTCACTAATCTCTGGTAAAAAGTCCTTTAACTTTAACTCCTTAATTATAATTGGACAACATCTTTCTAATAAATCGTATTTTTTATGTAACAAAACCTCAATATTATTTTCTGCTTCCTCTATCTTTATAATAGCAAATAAATATTTATTATTAACAATTGTAATAAATAGGACAATTATTGCTAAAACAACAACAACACCTAAAATTATTTCAAATAACATCTAACCACCTCTAATTATTACAATTATATCAAAATACTTAAACTTTAACAATCAAGTCCCGTAATTTTACAAAAAAATAAACACCGAAGTGTTTATAAAAATTCAAAATACTTAAAAATTAAGCTTCATATATAGCAAACCAAATAGCTAAAACTAAAATAACTACCATAATAGCAATAGTAAGGAACATTCCAGCAAATATTCCACTTTTTAAGAACTCAATATGATATTTTTTATCTTTTCTATCTTTGAAATAAAAATATAGAGCAATTCCTACTGGAAAATTACATAATCCACATAGTACTAATAAAGCACGATCTAGTTGAGAAACGGCTTTTTCACACTCCATTATTTCTTTTTCTTTATCCTTTTCCTTTTCCATACGTATCCTCCTATATTGACTATTATATCAAAGTTAAAATAATTAGACAATATTAGGAAGCTGTATAATTACTATTTTTTTCATCGAAAGTCTGATCCGTAGAACTAGGCTCAGTTCCTTTTATAAAGTACATAAGTTTCTTCTTTGTACTATTATCAGTAACAGGCTTCCCAGAAATTGGTTCCACAAACATTGCTGAAATATTACTAGGCATCTCATACCAAGCCTCCGGTTTACCGGCCTCATAAGCCTCAGTAGTCTTAAACCAAATATTTTGTGCATACTTATATTCAGACGTACTAAGAGACTTATTATCATCATAGCCAATCCAAACAGCAGTAACAATATCCCTATTAAAACCAATATTCCAGTTATCAGAATTAGTAGTACCAGACTTTAATCCATATTTATGAGTAAGTTTAGAAGCAAGAGTTATAGCAGTAGGGTAATTATAATCAATATAATCTGGATCATACGTAGCCGTTAACAAATTATTAAGAATAAAAACGATACTAGAATTAAGAACTAGTTCCTTACTATCATCTGCCTCATACAAAACATTTCCCTTCGCATCAACGACCTTTTCAATTAAATGAGGATTTACTTTATATCCTAAATTAGCAAAAGCCGAGTATCCTGCCGCCATCTCAATAATACTAATTTCATTAGTTCCAAGTGGTAGAGATGGTACATTCTCAAGTTTAGCCGTTATTCCAACTCTTCTTGCTACATTTATTAAAGCATCTCCTCCTAAAAATAAATGTGTCTTAACTGCATATATATTCTCAGAATAGGCAATAGCAGTTCCCATCGAAATAGGTTTATTCCCATACGTATTATTGTAATTATTAGGAGCATAATCATCTTGATTATTAAAAGTAAAAGTAGTCTTTTCACTAGTAAAAGCCGAACTAGAAGTAAAACCATTTTCTAAAGCAGCGTAGTATAAATATGGTTTCATAGTAGAACCAACCTGTCTTCTAGACTCAATCGCTCTATTATATGAAGACTTATTATAATCTCTTCCTCCAACTAAAGCAATAATTCCACCAGTATTAGGATTCATCATAACAGCTGAAGTCTCAATCTTAGAATCCTCCGGAAGAGTTTCTTTTATATTCTTCTCCAAACTCTGTTGTGCCTTAATATCTAAATTAGTATAAATTTTAAGACCCTTACTATCACTATAAGATAAAGGAATAGAATCTATATCTTTTAACTCTTTTAATACAGCATCTTGATAATACATAATCGTACTAAGTTCTTCATTATTATCTACTCCTGAAAAAACTAGTTCCTCATTATAGGCTTCATTTTTCTCCTCTTCAGTAATAACTTTATTTTTTACCATCAACTCCAGTATAGTTAACTGTCTTTTCTTAGCCAAATCTAAATTAACAATGGGCGAATAATTTGCCGGTGACTTAGGTATACCAGTCAAAATACTAGCCTCAGCCAAATCCAAATCTTTTGCCGACTTATTAAAATAAAACTTACTAGCATTTTCTATTCCATACATTCCATGACCATAATTAATAGTATTTAAGTACCCTTCTAATATTTCATCTTTTGAGTAATTAGCCTCTATCTTCATGGTATACCACATCTCATCCCATTTTCTCTTCCACGTCTTATCAAAGTCTAAAAACAAATTCTTAGCATATTGCTGTGTAATAGTAGAAGCCCCCTGCATAGTCTTACCAGATGTAATATTTATATAACTAGCCTTTAAAATTCTAAAAAAATCAAACCCAAAATGCTTATAAAAATTCTTATCTTCCGTATATATAGTAGCCTTAATCAAATAATCAGATATCTCATCTAAACTAATCCATTCCTTAGACTCATTTCCCTGGAAAAAAACATTTTCTTCCGAATCATAAAGTACTAAGTTATTAGCACTATATATTTCTGGTTTAGGAGAAGTTTTAATATAAATAAATATTCCTCCACATAATAATATAAGTAGAAGAAAATTAAGTCTTAATAATTTAAAAATTTTTTTACGCATACTAAATTTCTCCTTTCCTTATTAGTATTATTTTTTAAAAGTCAAAATATGTATTAAATTTTAATGTTTTGTGTTATAATCTAATCTATAAATTTGTGGTGGTGATTTATGCCTAAAATACGAGTAAAAGTAACAACTATTTCTAATGGTCAAGAAAACAATTATGAGATAAATGCTCTGTTAAAAAAAGATAAAATAATATATAATGAACCTGATCCTAAAAAGACTAAAGTTATCTTTGATTACTCAAATAATTTACTTATTAGGAAAAACAAGGACTTAGAAATGGTTTATGAATTTAATTTGGAAAAAGAAACTATTGGTAGTATTGAAGTAAAGTCCTTAAAACGTTATTTAAACTTAAATATTGCCACAAAGAAATATGAAGTATTAGAAAATAATTTAGATTTAATTTTTCTAGTTGAAGAGGAAGAAATAGGATATAAATTAGAGGTGATAAAATGAGTATAATTACAAATCTAGAAAAAGAAATAAAAGGAATTATAAAAAATGCAGGGTATGAAATAGAAAACTTTTCATTACAACCATCATCTAGAGTAGACTTAGGTGATTATCAAATTAATGATGCTATGTCTTTAGCAAAAACTTATCATAAAAATCCTCATCAAATAGCAGAAGATATTAAAAATGAATTAGAAAAGAGTCCTAAATTTACTAATATCAATGTAGCAGGACCTGGTTTTATTAATATTTCTCTAAAGGATGAATACTTAGTAGAAATACTAAATATGATTAATAATGATATTAATACAATCATCGATAAAAGAGAGCCTAAGAATATAATTCTTGACTATGGTGGAGCAAACGTTGCTAAAGCTCTACATGTTGGTCACTTAAGAAGTGCTAATATTGGTGAGGCAATCAAAAGACTAGCAACCTTACTTGGTTATAGTGTTATAGGAGATGCTCATCTAGGTGACTATGGTAGACCTTTAGGTTTTGTTGTTTTAGAAATAAAGAAACGCTACCCAGACTTACCATATTTTGATGAGTCATATACTGGTGACTATAGTGAAGTAGAATTACCAATCACTAATGAAGACTTAGAAAAAATCTATCCAGAAGCCTCACAAAAAGCCAAAGATGATGAAGCATACTTAGAAGAAGGCCGTGACGTAACTGCTAAAATTCAAAGTCATGTTCGTGGCTACTATGATTTATGGAAGAAAGTAATAGAAATATCAAAAGCCGATATTAAAAAGGTTTACGATGAATTAAATGTTCATTTCGAATTATGGCTAGGTGAAAGTGATGCTGCTGAATACTTTGATGAATTAAAAGAAATATTTGAAAAAGAAAACTTACTAGAAGACAGTAATGGAGCCAAAATAGTAGATGTAAAAGAAGATACAGATAAAGCACCAATGCCACCATTATTATTCTTAAAATCTAATGGTACAATTTCTTATGCTACTACAGATTTAGCAACCATTCTACAAAGACAAAAACAATATCATCCAGATGAAATCTGGTATTGTACAGATGCTCGTCAAGAGTTACACTTTACTCAAGTATTTAGATCTGCTCGTAAAGCTCATTTAGTTGACGAAGATCAAAAACTAGATTGGTTTGGTTTTGGTACTATGAATGGATCAGACGGAAAACCATTTAAAACAAGAGATGGTGGAGTAATGTCTCTAAAAGGTCTAATTGACTTAGTAAATGAAGAAACTCTAAAAAGAATTAACAAAGATACTGTAAGTGAAGAAGAGAAAGACAAAGTAGCAAGAACAGTTGCAATCGCAACCTTAAAATATGCAGACTTTATCCCATATCGTGGTACAGACTACATTTTTGAACTAGAAAAATTTGCTGACCTAGAAGGAAAAACTGGTCCATATCTACTATATTCAACAATAAGAATGAAGTCTCTTCTAGCAAAAGCTAAAGAATTAACTCAAGACACATCAAAAGTAGTTTCAACAAAGACTGAAAAAGATATTGTCCTAACAATTCTAAACTTACCAAATATCTTAAACAAAGCCTTAGATTCAAAATCACTAAATGATATAGCAGAATATATTTACAAATTAACATCTCTATACAATAAATTCTATTCAGAAAACAAAATAATTACTGAAGAAGATTTAGAAAAACGTGAATCTTGGTTAGTATTAACAAATATTGTCTACAATATAAACATGATGTTATTAGATGTATTAGGAATACCAGTACCAGAAAAAATGTAAAAAAGTGTTGTAATTGATAAAGATATATGTTATAAGTTTATTGGTAATTTTATTACCCAGTCAAAAACTGAAATTATACATATAATGTTTTGAATATAGGAGGTCCATATGAGCATTAAAAAAATGACAAAGGATGAACTTGAATTATTATCTAACAAGGATATTACAAATTTAATTTTAGAAGAAAGTAAAAAGCCAATGAAAACGGCTGACTTATTTAAAAAGATTATCAAATTACTAGAACTACCAGAAAAAACATTTGAAGATAAGATAGCAGATTACTATACCGCTCTAGCAACAGATAAGAGATTTATCTTATTAGAAGATGGTAGCTGGGATTTACGTAGTCGTCATACATCAGATAAAATTGTTAAAGTAACAGATGAAGACGATGAAGAATTAGATGAAAATAAAGAAGAACTAGATAACCTTGATGAAGAAAACGATGATGAAGATTCATACGATGACACAGATGACGATGATTCATACGATGATACTAATGAAGAATTAAAAGATTTAGTAATAATCGATGAAGATGAATTAGAACTAGAACAATAATATCTAGTTTTTTTTTCAGAGGAAGTATGCTATAATACCAATGAAATGACCGAGAAAGGGTGAAAAACATGATTGAACGTTTAGAAGCAACATTAGAAAAGTATCAATACCTTGAAAATGAATTAACTAAACCAGAAGTACTTAGTGATATCAAAAAGACAAGAGAATATTCTAAAGAGATGTCTAATATTGAAGATATCGTTAATTGTTACAAGAAGTATAAAAAGGTATTAGAAGGTATTGAACAAGCCAAAGAAATGTTAAAAGATCCTGAAATAGGAGAAATGGCAAAAGAAGAATTAAAGGCTTTAGAAGAAGAAAAAGAAACTTTAGACGGAGAACTAGAAATCCTACTAATTCCAAAAGATCCAGATGATGACAAGAACGTTGTTATGGAAATAAGAGGAGCAGCAGGTGGAGATGAGGCTAACATCTTTGCTGGAGACTTATTTAGAATGTATACTAGATATGCTGAAAAGAAAGGTTTCACATACCAAGTATATAACTCTGTAGATGGAACTGCTGGAGGATTCAGCCAAATAGAATTAATCATTAAAGGTAAAAATGCTTATTCAATTTTAAAATATGAATCAGGCTCACATAGAGTACAACGAGTACCAGTAACAGAATCAAATGGTAGATTACAAACATCAACCGCAACAGTTCTAGTTATGCCGGAAGTAGATGAAGATATTGATATTGAAATCAATCCAAATGACTTAAGAATTGACATTTATCGTTCATCAGGTTGTGGTGGACAAGGAGTTAATACAACAGACTCAGCTGTTAGAATTACCCATTTACCAACAAATACCGTTGTTACATGTCAAAATGAACGTAGTCAAATTCAAAATAAAGAACAAGCCCTAAAAGTATTAAAATCAAGGCTTTATGAGTTGGAGCAACAAAAGAAATTAGAAGAAGCAGGTACTGCTAGACGTAGTAAAATTGGTACAGGAGATCGTGCTGAGAAGATAAGAACATATAACTATCCACAAAATCGTGTTACAGATCATCGCATCGGTTATACTACTAAAAACTTAGATAGAGTAATGGATGGAGATTTAGATGATATTATAAATGCTTTAATCCAAGAAGATCAAAAACGAAAATTAAAAGGAGAAACAGAAGAATAATGACAGTCGAAAATCTTCTGTTTTTTGCTAAACAACACATTCATTCCGACCATGCCAAAATACTTTTAGCCGAACTTCTAAATAAAAATCCCCTAGAACTACTAAATTATTTAAATTTAGAAGTAGATGACAAAACTGTTGAAACTTATAAAGCCTACGTAAAAGCCTTAGAAGAAGGTAAACCTCTACAGTATGTAATGGGTTATGTTAACTTTTATGGTAACACTTTTGAAATAAATGAAAATGTCCTAATACCAAGATATGAAACTGAAGAGTTAGTTGAAAAGACTATTGAGTTTGCTAAAAAGTTTTTCACAACTCCTGTGGATATAATTGATTTAGGAACAGGTTCAGGTGTAATAGGTCTAACTCTAGAAAAAAAACTTTCCACAAATTCTGTGGATTTAGTCGATATAAGTAAAAAAACTCTAGAAGTTACCCACCAAAACTGTGTAAAACTAAATTCTAAAGCCAATCTAATTGAAAGTGACATGTTTAAAAATGTGGAAAAGAAATACGATATAATTATTAGTAATCCCCCATATATAAAAACAGATGAAGAAATAGAAGAAATAGTTAAAAATAATGAACCAAGTCTAGCTCTATATGCTGGTAAAGATGGCTTGGATTGCTATAAAAAAATACTGCAAGATATTCTTCCCCATACTAAAGAAAGATGTCTAATTGCTTTTGAAATAGGTATGACACAAGGAGATGCTATTAAAGATTTAGTGAAAGAATACTTACCAAATACCAAAGTAGAAGTCTATAAAGATTTATCCGAAAGAGATAGAATGTTATTTATTTTTAAAAATCTTGAATAAAATATTAACTAAAACTTCACTATTAAAATGAAAGTGAGGTTTTTATATGAAAAAACTCTTAATAATTTTATCAATAATAGTCCTAGCCCTAACCATAACTAAAAAGGAAAACGTCGTTGTTCCAACCAACTCAATCAGATTTAGAGTAATCGCTAATAGTAATACCGAACATGACCAAGATGTAAAAAAGACTCTTGTAAAAAATCTATATAGTGAAATAAGACATATAAATACTTATTCTAAAGACATCTCTTCATCAAGAAAAATAATTCAAGAAAATATTCACAACTTTGATAAAGTAATTGAAAAGACCATAGAAAATGAATCGTACAATAACACCTATAATATTAATTATGGTACTAATCACTTCCCAGAAAAAGAGTATAAAGGAGTAATTTATCAAGAAGGAGATTACGAATCTTTAGTTATAACTCTAGGAGATGGCTTAGGTGATAACTTCTGGTGTGTCTTATTTCCTCCACTATGTCTTTTAGAAGCAGAAGATACAGAAACAGACGAAGTAGAATACACATCCTTTATAAAAGAAATCATAGACAAGTATTTTTAAGACACAAAAGAATAAAATATATAAGGTGATATGATGCAACAACTCCTTATATATTTTTTTATTGCCCTAGGCCTAAGTATGGATGCCTTTTCTTTAGCAATAGCCTATGGTACTAATAAAATAAGTTTAAAAAAAGAATTACTTTTAAGTATTTTTGTCGGTATTTTTCACTACATAATGCCTCTTCTTGGTACTATAATTGGTGAAAAATTAAACTTTATTATTAATGGTTCAAACATTATAGTTGGTCTAATTTTTTTAATCCTAGCCGCTGAAATGTATACCTCAATCGATGAAGAAAAAAAAGGTATGATTACAAACTTTCTCTCCATACTTTTCTTTTCTCTTACCGTAAGTATTGATAGTTTCTCCGTAGGAATAGCCCTAGGTATAACAAAAAATTATACGTCAGTTGCCTTTATAATCTTCTCCATAGTAAGTGCAACCTTTACTTTACTTGGTTTACTTCTAGGTAAATACCTATCCCAAAAACTAGAAAAAAAAGCCACTTATTTTGGAATTATCATTTTAGTCTTACTAGCCTTAAAATACATTTTTTTAGGTTAATTTACGTGTATTTACTTAATAATAGTCTCAAATCATTGACAAAATAATTTAATTTTCTTATGATTTAATTGGGTGATTATAATGTTATCTAATTTTATTGAAATGTTACAAAAAGCTAAAGAAAATCATTATGCTGTACCACATTTCAATATTAATAATTTAGAATGGACAAAATACATATTAGAAGAATGTAATGAATTAAATATTCCTGTAATTTTAGGAGTAAGTGAATCTGCTGCTAAATACATGGGTGGCTACTTAGTAGTAACTAACATGGTAACTGCGTTAATTAAAACATTAAATATAACTATTCCTGTTTGTCTACATTTAGACCATGGAAGTAGTTTTGAGAGTTGTAAACAAGCAATCGATGCTGGATTTTCATCAGTAATGATAGATGCTTCCAAACATGAACTATCTGAAAATATAAAAATAACTAAAGAAGTAGTAGAATATGCTCATGCAAAAGGAATAAGTGTCGAAGCAGAAGTTGGTCATATAGGAAAAACAGAAGATGTAGTCTCTAGTTCTACTAATGCTACTTTAGAGGATTGTCTAGAGTTATATAAAAATACTAACATAGACTCTCTAGCTCCAGCTTTAGGTAGTGTTCATGGTTTCTACAAAGGAGAGCCTAACTTAGATTTTGAAACTATGCAAAAAATAAATGAAGCCTTACCAATTCCTCTAGTATTACATGGTGGAACTGGTATTCCTAATGACAAAATTCAAAAAGCTATTCAATCAGGAATATCTAAAATAAATATAAATACTGATTTACAAGCAGTATGGAGTAAAGAAGTAAGAAAATATCTACTTGATAATGAAACTGTTTATGATCCAAGAAAAATAATCGGAGCAGGTGAGTCTGCAATGAAACAAAGAGTACGAGAAATAGTAACCTTATTTGGAACAAAGTTATAATATATATTAGGTAGATGGAGGTGTAGAATGAAAATAATTGAAATAGACGGAGGACATAAATTAACAGGATCCATAAGAGTATCCGGAGCGAAAAACGCAACAGTTGCTTTAATACCAGCCGCAATTCTAACGGATGAAGAAGTAACTATTTGTAATGTCCCAGAAATAACTGATACTGAAGCCTTATGTGACATCTTAAAAAGTTTAAATGTCAGTATCAAAAGAGCCAGTGAAAGTATAATTATAGATCCAAAAGAAATGGAAAATATCGAAATAGCCGAAAAGTACTCTAAAAAATTAAGAGCTTCATATTATTTTATGGGTGCTTTATTAAGTAAGTACGGTAAAGCAGTTATGTATTTCCCAGGCGGTTGTTCAATAGGAGCAAGACCAATTGATCTACATTTAAAAGGATTTGAAGCCTTAGGTGCCAAAGTAATTGTAGACAAAAACAAATATACAGTCGTAGCCGATGAACTAAAAGGTGCTAATATTTATCTAGACATTGCTTCAGTAGGAGCAACTATAAATATCATGTTAGCAGCCGTAAAAGCCAAAGGAACAACTGTCATTGACAATGCTGCTAAAGAACCAGAAATAGTAAATGTTGCTACTTTCTTAAATAATATGGGAGCAAAAATAACAGGAGCTGGAACTTCTACAATAAAAATAGAAGGAGTAGATTACCTACATCAATGCTTTCATGAAGTAATACCAGATAGAATTGAAGCTGGAACTTATATTATTATTGGTGCCCTAAATGGTGCTCCATTAAAAGTAACTAATATTATTCCAGAACATCTAGATGCACTAACATCCAAACTAGAAGAAATTGGAGTAAATCTAGAACTAGGTTCAGATTACGTTATAATAAATAGTCAAGATACTTATAAATCAACAACTATTAAAACTGCTGTTTATCCAGGTTTCCCAACAGACTTACAGCAACCATTCTCCGTACTATTAACCCAGTCATCTGGCAAATCAAAAGTAATAGAAACTATTTGGGAAAACAGATTTATGCATATTCCTTATTTAAGAGAATTAGGTGCTGATGTTACAGTAAAAAACCAAACAGCAACTATAATTGGTCCAACTAAGTTAACTGGAACCCAAGTAGTCGCAACTGACCTAAGAGCTGGAGCAGCCATGGTAGCGGCAGGTCTTAAAGCCGAAGGCAAAACAGTTATAACTAATGCTGAACATATACTTAGAGGTTATGAAGATATAGTCGAAAAGTTATCAGAAGTAGGTGCTAAAATAAGAATAAAAGAAATATAATTTAATAGTTATATTTCTTTTTATTTTGGAGGTACTTATGAAATTTATAAAAAAACACTATAAACTTATAATTACCATAATTGTTATCTTATTAATATTTCTAATTTTCAAACTAAACAATAAAAATAATCAAAACTATATTTCTCTAGGAGATGGTTATGCTCTAGGCAAAAATTCTTATGGCCAAATAGATTATGGCTATAGTGATTATTATAAAGATTACTTAAGTACTAATGATTATCTTAATAGATATATAAAGTCCTTCTCAACAGAAACAATGACTATTAATTCTCTACTAGATAGTATTTCTATAAATAAAAAAATAGTTTTGCATGACCAAGAATACAACTTAAAACAAACTCTAAGAGAAAGTACTATTCTAACTCTCTCAATCGGTTTAAATGATCTTATCTATCAAATGAGTATAAGTGAAGAACTAACTGATTCAACTATTGATAAAATAATTTCTAATATTGAAAAAGACTATAAAAAACTAATCCGAGAAATAAAAAAGCACTATCAATATGACATATATGTAGTTGGTTACTACAGTGTAAATGCTAATACTTATCTAAATAAAGGTATTAGAAAATTAAATAATATCTATAGAAATGATAAAGATGTTATCTATATAGATACCTACAGTCTTTTCGAATCTAATAAATCCTATCGTTCTAGAAGTCAAAGTATTTACCCAAATAATAAAGGATATGAAGCAATATCAAGACAAATAGTCTTAAAAACATCAAAAAAACTTGAAAAGTCTAGAAATAACTGATATACTAATAACGCATTTAATTACTATGACTAATGTTGTCATGGCGGAAGGAGAGAAGAATATGAAAAAGGATATACATCCAGAAATGATGGATTGTACAGTAACTTGTGCTTGTGGAGAAACTTTTACAGTTAAATCAACTAAACCTGAAATCTCTGTTGAAGTTTGTTCTAAATGTCATCCATTCTATACTGGAAAACAAAGTAGAGCATCTCGTGCTGGTAGAGTTGATAAATTCAATAGAAAATATGGCCTAGATCAAAATAAAGCTGCTTAATCGCAGTTTTTTTATTTTTTATGAAATCTTTAAGTTTAACAATATCCGTGTTATAATTAAAGCATACATAAATAGTCAAAATAAAAAGATTATTTACAAGGAGGAATAAAATGAAAATAGGTTTTGCATCTGATCATAGAGGCTATGCTTTAAAAGAAAAACTAATATCTGAATTAAAAAAAGAAAATTATGAAATAATAGATTATGGAACTTACTCCGAAGAATCAACTGATTATCCAGATTATGCTTTTTTACTAGGTAAAAACGTTGTGGAAAAAAATGTTGACTTTGGAGTTGCTATATGTGGTTCCGGAATTGGTATTAGTATTGCCTGCAATAAAGTAAAAGGAATTCGTTGTGCTAAAGTAACTACTAAAGAAGAAGCCGAAGTAACAAGAATTGATAATAATTCCAATATAGTTGCTTTTGGAGAAAAAACATCTTTTGAAGATGCCTTAGCAATAGTAAAAATATTTATTACAACAGAGTTTTCTAATTTAGAAAAACATCAAAGAAGAATAGACAAAATAACTGCCTACGAGGAAAATAACTAATGTCTGGCAAATTCTTTCTATATGTAGCTGTAACAATACTAGTTGTTTGGGCACTAGACTCTGTAAATATAAATCAAATTTTCAAAAAAAATAAAGTACTTCAAGCACGTGTCTTTTACTTTTTATTAGGCTTATCAATGATATACTTAGTTACAAATTTTATAATGGATTTATTTACTTCTGGAAAAATTTTTTAAAAGAAGTATAAATCTTTTTTTTTTGTCAAAACTTATAATGAGGTGAAAAAAATGACAAAGAGAAAATTAAAGTCCTTCGTAATACCAAGTATCGCAATATTCTTAATCATGTTAGGTACATTTATTAGTATTGTAAGTATGAAAGAATCTGGTAAAAAAGATGAACCATTAGAAAATGTTGACTTTGTAACAGGAACAGTCGTAAATGATAATATCCCTGTTATCAACACAACAGTAAAAGTTATTAAACCTTATACAGATGAAAGTGTAACAGTTGGAAAATACTTTTATGATTATAAAGGTACAAAGGAACAACAAGAAAAGTCAATTATTTATCATGAGAATACTTACTTACAAAATTCTGGTATTGACTTTATTAGTCAAAATGTATTTGATGTAGTATCTATCTTACCTGGAACAGTTGCTGATGTAAGTGACAATGAAAGCCTAGGTAAAACAGTACAAATCAAGCATGATAACGGATACGTATCAGTATACCAAAGTTTAAGTGAAGTATCTGTAAAAAAAGGAGATAGTATTAGTCAAGGACAAACAATTGGTAAATCAGGAACTAATGAATTAGATAAAGAAATGGGAAATCACTTACACTTCGAACTATATGCAAATGGTCAAGTAGTAGATCCTATGCTTTACTTAGATAAAGACTTGTCAAAACCAGAAGAGTAATACTAATTACTCTTTTTTTAATAAATATTACTAAAGAATAATATATTATAAATGAATATAGGAAAGGATGTGATTTAGTGTTATCAAAAGATATAGGTATTGATTTAGGGACTGCTAATGTTTTAATCTATGTAAAAGGAGAAGGCATAGTTTTAGATGAACCTAGTATTGTTGCTGTTGAAAATGAAACTAAGAAAGTAGTAGCCGTCGGTAGTGAAGCCAAGGAAATGCTAGGTAGAACTCCAGGTAAAATAAAAGCCATAAAGCCTATGAAAGATGGAGTAATAGCCGACTTTGAAATAACTGAAATAATGTTAAATGAGTTTATTAAAAAGATAAAGGCTAAAAATCTTTTTTCAAGACCAAGAATTTTAATATGTTGTCCTACTAATATTACTCAAGTAGAAAAGAATGCTATAAGAGAAGCCGCCGAACAAACTGGAGCAAGAAAAGTCTACATCGAAGAAGAGCCAAAAGTAGCAGCTATTGGAGCCGGTATGGATATATCCGAACCAGTTGCCAATATGGTTATCGATATTGGTGGAGGAACAACAGATATTGCTATTTTATCTCTAAATGGTATTGTAATTTCTTCTTCTATCAAGGTAGCTGGAAATACTTTTGATCAAGATATAATTAATTATATAAAGGATAAATACAAGTTACTAATAGGTGAAAAAACAGCTGAAGATATAAAAATAAACTTTTCAACTGTCTATAAACCAAGTCGTAAACTAAAAAGAGAAGTAAAAGGTCGTAGTTTGATAACTGGTCTTCCGTCATCTATTGAAATTACTCAAGATGAAACAACTGAAGCTCTAAGAGATAGTGTTGATAAAATAGTAAAAGAAACAATCCAAGTTTTAGAACAAGCAGACCCAGAGTTATCCGCAGATATTGTGGAAAAAGGTATTGTACTAACTGGTGGAGGGGCTCTTTTAAAAGGTTTATTAAATGTCCTAGAACAAGAACTAAAAGTATCGATTTTAATAGCTGAGTCCCCTCTAACTTGTGTAGTAGAAGGAACAGGTATTCTTTTGAATGATATTAAAAGTTTAGAAAACAGCCAACAATAAGTTGGTTTTATTTTTGATTATTCTTGCTAAAACCTACAAATTTGATATAATTAAAGAGGAAAGAAGTGAAATATATGAAAGCACAAATTCTAGCAGCCAGCAAAATGGTACTAGTAACATTCCTCTTTTCGGCTATAATAATGATATTAATGGAAAAAGTTGCCGTACATATTGGAGCAATGGATGTTCCAAGAAGCGACGAGGGAAATAGACATATTCATAAAAAAGCCACTCCAAAACTTGGTGGAGTAGGCATATTCTTAGCGTTCTTGTTTGGATATATGTTATTTGGAGAACAAAGTATTCGAATGAATTCAATTTTAATAGGAAGCTTTATAATAATTTTAACCGGAATAGTTGATGATTTAAAACCAATAAAAGCATATCAAAAACTATTAGGGCATATTGCTGCAGCTCTTGTAATAACATTTTATGGAGGCATATGTCTGGATAATATCACTGCTTTTGGATTTTACTTCGACTTTGGTATTTTAAAATATCCTTTAACGATATTTTTCATAATAGCATGTACCAATATAATAAACTTAATAGATGGTCTAGATGGCCTGTCTGGAGGAATTTGTAGTATATTCTATTTAACAATTGGTATAATCGGATTTTTCCAGGGAAGATATGGAAGTTTAGTTATGGTCTTAACATTCATAATGTTGGGCTCAACACTGGGTTTCTTACTGCACAACTTCTATCCAGCAAAAATATTTGCAGGAGATTGTGCTACGTTTATGGGATTCATAATTAGTGTCATAACCCTTTTAGAATTTAAAGGCCCGGCGCTGATTTCCTTCTTTGTACCAGTTACTATATTAGGAATTCCAATACTAGATACTCTATTTGCTATCATAAGAAGATTGCTACGAAGGCAACCACCATTTCAAGCAGATAAAGAACATCTCCACCATCAGTTATTAGGTATGAACTTTTCCCAAAGAACAACAGTATTAATAATTTATGGAATAGATATGCTTTTTGCAGCTGCTTCAATATTATATACATTAAAAGATCCTATCGTGGGAAAAATAATATATATAATAATACTAATACTTGTATTATGGTTTGTCTTTCATACAACAATCATCTCTGATAAAAGTCCCCAAATCACAAAAAAAATTGAATCAAAATTAAGACTGACAAGCAAGTCGAAAGGAACAAAAAGGAGTACTAAGTAAAGTACTCTTTTTAATTTAACTTATAAAAATGGAAAAATATGGAAAAAAGGAGCTCATATGATTAACTTTATAATATGTGAAGATGAAGATATTTTAGCTAGTAAATATGAAAGAGAAATAGATCGCTTTATGATGAGTAATGATGAAGAATATAGAATTCATAAATTTAGAGGTTATACAAAGGAATGGGAAGAGTTTGTAAAAGCCACAAAAGAATATAAAGTATATTTATTGGATATCAAAACGGCTGCCGGTTCAGGCATAGATGCCGCAAGAAGAATAAGAGAGGAATTTGATGATTGGGTATCCATGATTATGATAATAACTGCTTATTCAGAGTATAAATATGAAGCCCTGAGTAAAAGATTAATGTTAGTAGACTTCATAAATAAACTAGATGATTTTGAAATACGCCTAAGAGAAGCACTACAAATATGTATGAAGAATTATGATAAGAAGTTCAAAAACATAAAATATAATTATCGTAATATTTCATACAATATTGAGTTAAGAAATATTCTATATATAGAAAAAGAGCCAGATTCGAAAAGAAGTATGATAAAAACTATACATGGAAATTACTATATTCAAGGGAGTTTAGATAGTATTTCAAAAAGTCTAGATAAAAGATTTCTAAAATGTAGTAGAAGTGTATTTATAAATTTAGAACAGGTAGAATTTTATAACTATAAAGAAAATATAATAACTTTCAAGAATGGGGAAACATTAAACTCTATACCAAGAGAAAAAAGAAAGGAAGTAGAAAGACATGTTAGAGGCTTGTACTAAAATGATTAGTGCAATATTGTTATCAATATTAGGATTCTTTATAATCAAGAAAATAACAAAAAGTGAAGTAAAACTATTGAATAGGAAAACAATAATATATTTACTTGGTCTATGTATAATGACTGTAGTGCTACATAGAATTCAATATACGGGAACACATACAGTTACAATGTTTGCCTTACAGATAATCATCTATAAAGAAGTATTTAATATTAGAATGGAAGAATCTTTAATTGCTTGTGGAATACTAATGGGTCTAACATTTATTGGAGACTTACTAACTGTAATGATATTAAGAAATTTTTATTCGATAAATGTAATAATGAACGCTTGGTATGTAAGTTTAATAGCAAACTTTACAGTGATTATAATAGTTACTTTGATATTTAAAATAAAAATTATTGTTCATCAAGCACAAACTTTTTACAATAGTATATCCAGAAATAAGTCTATTTCAAATATCTTATTTATAATATTATTAATTGTAGGACTAAGTACATTATCACAAAATACTGCAAAAACATCTGAAGTTACACTTAATTATGCATTAAACATTTTAGTAATGTTAATTTTCTTTATACTAGCATATTTGTTTATCAAAAGTAAAAATAGCTATGACAGACTAAATGTTGAATATGAAAACCTATTTACATATGTTCAAAATTTTGAGGATTGGATAGAAAAAGAACAATTAAATAGACATGAGTATAAAAATCAACTAGCTGTACTTAGATGTTTAACATCAGAAAAGAAGGTAAAAGATAAAATAGATGAGATATTAGAAGATAGTATTAATATAGAAGGTCAAGTTGTACATCAGTTAAAAATGTTACCAAAAGGTGGTATCAAAGGTTTAATGTACTACAAGTCAGCTATTGCACAGAAAAATAAAATTGATTTAGAAGTTGATGTAAGTTTGGAAACGCATTCTATATTAGAAAAGTTACCAGAAAAAGATATAAAGAGTTTATGTAGACTAATTGGTATATATTTTGATAACGCCATAGAGGCAGCTAGAGAAACTAGAAAGAAGAAAGTATTAGTAGAAGTATATGAAATAAAAGATCATGTAACATTTGTCTTTTCAAATACATTTAAAAAAGCAAAGAACTTTGAGGATAGAAATAAAAAAGGAGTATCATCTAAAGGTGCTGGCCATGGTAACGGATTATACTTTGCTTCTAAACTAATATCAGAAAATCCTTGGTTATCCGGAAAACAAGAAGTAATTGATAGATACTATATTCAACAACTTACAATCACACAAAAAGATGTTTCTAAATAAGTGGAACATCTTTTTTTATTGCCTGTTGTAAGATAGGAGTAATTTAATCACAAAGTTCTTTTAGTGTGTTAGGTTCGTCTGCAATTATCCATAAGCATCCCAAACTAGCAGCACCAGTAGCCATCATTGCAATAGCAGCTAATAATCCAGCAATTTTTTTCAAAATACATATCCTCCTTTCAAAATTTATGCCAAAATATATGATATTTTAAGCCTTAGTAAAATTTTTATAATTATTATATGGTTGTTTAAATACCATATAAGTCAAAGGATTGATAACAATAGCCTCTATAATAAGAGCACTTAGTAACAATGGAGTAATAAATGTATTAAAAAATATAATAATTAATGAAGTATAAATAAATCCAATTAAAACGGTAGACCATTTTCTTATCTTCCTTTTTTTAGCATTAGGAAGTGGTCTTTTAACTGTATCAGCTGGTGCAAATAATATATAACTTACAATACATATAAAACAAATAACTAAACAAACAACTTTCGGTATAAATATTTGAATTAAAATGTATGGTAAAATAACAAATTGAAATAGGGAAATGAAAAGGCATTGAATACTTTTTTCAGCGTGGAATCCAAATCCAGTAAATCGGATAATATTAAAAAGTATTAATGTTATTAAGACCTCTTTGAAAATGCCAAGTATTAGCGAGAGTATAATAATAACTATTAGTTTTTGAACTGTCAAATAAATTCCTTCCAAGCCATATCTTAATTTCTCAATATCTTTTTCAGAAAAATCATTATAGTTTTTTATAAACTTAATTGACGAGTTTAGGAAAGCACTTTTCATGTTTCACCTCACACTTACATTATAAGATTAAAAATTTTAAATAAATTTTTAATCTATATATTGTTAGTATCAAATTAAAAAAATCGAATTTTGTCGAAAAATAGGGGATTTCATACAATTCACGGCGCTATACATACAAGTTACGGAAAGAATATAAAAAGTACACTTAAATTTGATAGAATCAAACTACCAAAGGACAATGGTAGAAAAGTGAGGTGCTAGAGGTATGATGATTGGTCGTGTAAAATGGTTCAATAATGAAAAGGGTTATGGCTTTATTGAATTCAAAGAAAACGAAGATATATTTGTTCATTATTCAGCAATCGAAATCGATGGATATAAAACATTATCTGAAGGCCAACTAGTAGAGTTTAAATTAGTTGAAACCAGCAAAGGTTATCAAGCAATAAACGTTAAGCTAGTAAAAGAAACTACTACTGAAAAGTAGTAGTTTTTTTCCCTCTAATATGCTATAATTTAATTGTAAGGAGGAATGAATATGGAAATAATTATACGTGGAGATAAGCTAAAAATTACAGATTCTATGCATAACTATATCGAAGAAAAATTAGGAAAGTTAGAGAAATATCTAAAGAATAGCGATGAAATTCGTGCAAATGTTATAGTAAAAGTAAAGAATCATGAGCAACGAGTAGAAATAACTATTCCGTTAAAAACTTATATTGTAAGAGCTGAGGAGACAAAAGATGACTTCTATGCAGCAGTAGATAAAGCTCTAGATACCTTAGAAAGACAAATTAGAAAGAATAAGACTAGAATGATGTCAAAACAAGTTAAGACTAATTTTGATTTTGATATTAGTGAAATAGAACAAGAAATAGAAAAAGAACAAGAAGAAAAGAAAGTTGTAAAAAGAAAAACTGTTGAAGTAAAACCAATGAATGAAGAAGAAGCAATTCTTCAAATGGAATTACTTGGACATGAGTTTTATATGTATAAAGACAGCGAAAGTGGAAAAAGTGCAGTCGTGTACAAGAGAAAAGATGGAAACTATGGTGTAATCGAATCAGAGTAAAACCATTCAAAAAAGAAGAAAATGAAGGGAAAATAAGTATATTACTTTCTTTCTTCATTTTTTTTTGATAAAATAAATACTTGAAGGAGTTGATAGAATGAACCTATTGAGGAGATTATTCGATCACGAATACAAAGAAATGAAAAAATTTACTGTATTAGCAGACAAAGTAATGGCTTTAGACGAAGAGTATTCAAAGCTAACTGATACAGAATTACAGAATAAAACAGAGGAATTTAAAAATAGACTAAGAGATGGAGAAACATTAGATGACATTTTAGTAGAAGCTTTTGCAACTGCTCGTGAGGCTGCTTTCCGTGTTATTGGTGAAAAACATTTCTACGTCCAAATACTAGGTGGCCTTGCTATACACTTTGGTAACATAGCTGAAATGAAAACAGGTGAAGGTAAAACTTTAACCAGTGTTTTACCTGCATACTTAAATGCCCTAACAGGTGAAGGTGTTCATATTATAACTGTTAATGAGTATCTAGCAACACGTGATGCTGCTTGGATGGGTAAAATTCACGAATTCTTAGGACTAACAGTTGGAGTAAATACAAGAGACTTAACACCAAAAGAAAAACAAGAAGCATATAATTGTGATATCTTATATTCAACAAATAATGAAATTGGTTTTGATTACTTAAGAGATAACATGGTTGTACGTAAGGAAGACCGTGTTCAACGTAAATTAAATTTTGCCATTATCGATGAGGTTGACTCAGTTTTAATTGATGAAGCTAGAACTCCATTAATTATTTCTGGTGGTGAAATGAGAAGTGCCAATCTATATATTGATGCTGACCGTTTTGCAAAAAGCTTAAAAGACGAAAAAGACTTTATTTATGATGAAAAAACAAAGAGTGTTAATTTAACAGACCAAGGTTCAGAAAAAGCTGAAAAGACATTTAATATATCAAATCTTTATGAAATAGAAAATGCCGGTCTTCTACACTATATAAATCAAGCACTACGTGCAAATTACTCTATGAAAAGAGATGTTGATTACGTAGTTCAAGATGATGAAGTAGTAATTGTAGATCAATTTACTGGACGTCTAATGAAAGGTAGAGCTTATTCTGATGGACTTCATCAAGCAATAGAAGCAAAAGAAGGAGTAACAATCAATCAAGAGACAAAGACACTTGCAACAATAACATTTCAAAACTTATTCAGAATGTACAAAAAGCTATCTGGTATGACTGGTACTGCAAAAACTGAAGAAGAAGAATTTAGAAACATTTATAACATGTATGTTATTGAAATACCAACTAATAAACCAGTAATTCGTATTGATGCTCCAGACTTAGTTTACGCTACAAAAGAAGCTAAATATAAAGCAATTATTAACTTTGTAAAAGAGCGTTATGAAAAGGGTCAACCAGTATTAATAGGTACTATTGCTATTGAAACCAGTGAATTAATTAGTAGTTTATTAAAACAAGCTAAAATACCACATGAAGTATTAAATGCTAAAAACCATGCCCGTGAAGCAGAAATTATTTCTAAGATTGGTTTAAATAAATCAGTAACAATTGCTACAAACATGGCTGGTCGTGGTACCGATATCAAACTATCAGACGAAATAAGAAATTTAGGTGGTTTATGTGTTGTTGGTACAGAACGTCATGAGTCACGTCGTATTGATAATCAGTTAAGAGGTCGTTCTGGTCGTCAAGGAGATCCTGGTTATACTCAATTCTTTGTTTCTATGAAAGATGATTTAATGGTCCGTTTTGGATCTGACAGAATCGGCGAAATGATGAAGAATATGGGTCTAGGAGATCAAGCAATTCAAAGCAAAACATTTACTAAATCTATTGGAACGGCTCAAAAAAGAGTTGAAGGTAATAACTTTGATATTCGTAAACAATTACTTCAATATGATGATGTAATGAATAATCAAAGAGAAATCATTTACGAAAAAAGAAATACTATTCTAGATAGTGATTCAATTCATGAAATGGTATTAAGTTCATTTAGACATCACGTAGAAGACTTAGTTAATTCACATCTAGCACCAGAAGGAATGCTAACAGATGCTGATTTAACTGAAATAGTGGACTTTGCTAATGAAAATTTATTAAGAAAAGATATCAAAAAGAAAGATATTGAAGGAATAACTCCAGAAGAAGTAATTGATAAAATAGCAAAACAAGTAATTTCTGAATACGAAGAAAAAATAAAAGATATTCCACAAGAAATATCAGAAGAATTTGAAAAAGTAATTACTTTACAAGTTGTTGATAATTATTGGATGGAACATATCAATACCATGTCTCATCTAAGAGAAGGTATTCATTTAAGAGGATATGCACAAGAGGATCCTCTAAGAGCTTATACTATGGAAGGATTTGAGTTATTTGACTCAATGCTTCAAAAGATAGATAAAGATATTACTATCTTCCTATTAAAAGCTGAAATTAGACATAACGTAGAAAGAAAAGCTGTTTCTAAAAAACAAATCACTAATGAAAGTGATGATACAGCAAAACGTACTCCTAAGAAGTCTAAAAAAATAGGTCGCAATGATCCTTGCCCTTGTGGCAGTGGACGCAAGTATAAACAGTGCTGTGGAAAGTAGTCTATTATATAAAAAAGAATGGAGAAAATATGAAAATAGTTTTAGGCTCTAAAAACGTTTCTAAGCAAAGGTCAATTTTAATTGCAATGAGTGAATTGGGATTTGATGATATTTCTATTACTACTATCGATGCCAATTCTTTAGTAAGTTCTAAACCAATCAATGATGAAACTTTAATAGGAGCAAGAAATAGAAATAAGAACTTATATGATTATTGTAGAGAAAATAATATTTCGTTTGATTTATTAATAAGTATTGAAGGTGGATATGAGCAGATAGATAACACATATTTTATTGTTACTTATGCATCAATAGTAAACCAAAGTGGTGATGAATTTATAGGAAAATCAACTGGACTCCAAATCACTGAAAATATGTTTGATTACGTTAAAGCGGGAAAATCTTTAAATAAAGTTATTGAAAGTATTATCAACAGTAGTAGTAATAAAAAAGATAATGGAATAACTGGATATCTAACAAATGGGTATTACAGAAGAGATGTATTTGAATCTTCAGCAGTTATAAGTGCTATGCAAACTTTACTGAATTTTAAATCAACATATAAAAAATTAGAGAAAAAAATATAAACAATGTTGTGAGAAATAGTATAAAATAAAAAAAAGCTAAGCTAGTTCAAGATTTAAAACTTATCCACAAAATATTAAAATATGTAGTAAAATAAAGGTGTGAACGAGGAATAATGTGTTGACACCTTTTAAATTTAAAAAGGAGGCTTTTAATGGAAGAAAAAAATAATATAGTAATATATCAACTAGAAGATGGTAAAACAAAAATAGACGTAAAACTTGAAGATGAAACAGTATGGTTATCACAACAACAGATGACTGACTTATATGATACGACCAAACAAAATATAAGTTTGCATATTAAAAATATCTTTGATGAAGAAGAATTAGACATAAATTCAACTGTCAAGGAATTCTTGACAGTTCAAAAAGAAGGAAACCGAAAGGTTGAAAGAAAAGTTAAATATTACAATTTAGATATGATTATATCTTTAGGATATAGAATAAAATCGAAAGTTGCTACTAATTTTAGAAGATGGGCGACTGAAAGATTAAAAGAATATATGATTAAAGGTTTCACTATGGACGATGAAAGACTTAAAGGTAATGGTGGAGGTAATTATTGGAAAGAATTGCTTGCTAGAATTAAGGATATTAGGTCATCAGAAAAAGTGTTATATAGACAAGTCCTTGATTTGTATGCAACTTCTGTAGATTATGATCCTAAAGACAGTAAATCAATTGAATTTTTTAAAATCGTTCAAAATAAACTTCATTATGCTGCTCATGGACATACAGCACCAGAAGTAATCTATGAAAGAGCAGATTCTGAGAAACCATTTATTGGACTTACTACTTTTGGGGGCGATTTACCAGTAATGAGTGATGTTGTAATTGCTAAAAATTATTAAACAGAAGAAGAACTAAAAATTTTAAATAATTTGGTTTCTGGATATTTTGATTTTGCAGAAATACAAGCAATTAGACATAATCCAATGCATATGGAAGATTATATTAGACAACTGGATACAATCCTTTCCAGTACTGGAGAAAAGTTACTTGTGGGTGCAGGTACAGTTAGTCATAACAAAGTGATTGAAAAAGCAAAAGATGAATATAAGAAATATCAAGTAAAAACAATAAGTCCGGTTGAAAAAGAATATTTAGAAACTTTAAAAGTAATAAGTAATAAAATTGATGATAAAGCAAAGAGTGAATAGAGTGTATCATATAGATATACTCTATATTTTTATATGTAAATTAGAGATAAGGAGAGTGATAAAATGATTAGCATAAGAAAAAGATATAATATATATATTGTTTTGATTTGAGTAATGGAAAATGTACTTATCCAAATATAAAGATTATTAGCATTCGAAAAAAATAGAAGAAATCAAAATAATTTTAAGATAAATTTTTTGAACTAAATCCACAACAAAGAAATACATATATGCTATAATCAAATAGAAGGTGATAATATGATTTTAGAAGAATATGATGAAACATTAAATTCAACATTCGATCCATATGAAGTTGAAAATGTAATTGAAGGTTTCCCTAAAACTGGAGTAACTTGCTTTTCAAAAAAATTATTTGATCAATTAGTAAGTAGGTTTGGTGGTGTAGAAATAGCACTATCTTCAAATGGAAACGGCAAATCACCAATATACAAAATCAATTATGATGGAAAAGACTTGGCTTTGTTTATGTCTAGAGTTGGCGCACCAGCATGTATTGTTCAATATGAAGAATTATTTGCTATGGGATTAGAAAGAATAATTGTTTTTGGAACGTGTGGCGTACTTGATAAATCAATAGATGATTTGGCTGTAATAATTCCAGATTCAGCTATTAGAGATGAGGGAACAAGTTATCATTATTTAAAATCAGCAAGGGAAATAACTGTAAATCCAAAATATAAAAAAGAATTTATTAAATTACTAAAAGAACATAATTATTCCTATGTAACAGGGAAAGTGTGGACTACAGATGCTCCATATCGAGAAACAAGAAAAAAAGTATTGGCCAGAAAAGAAGAAGGCTGTATATGTGTTGATATGGAATGTTCAGCAATATCAGCTTTAGCTAAATTTAGAGATAAAGAAGTTTTTCAATTCTTTTATGCAGCAGACAATTTAGATTCAGCAAAGTGGGATAAAAGATCTTTAGGAAGTAATGAAAAGTTAAGTGACAAAGAAATGATTGGATTATTGGCAATTAAATTTGCTATAAGTTTAAATAAATAATCCATTTTAGATGCGACTATACCTTTAGAATGTATAATAAAATCTAAAGTTGTCATTAATCTTACAAAATAGTCTATGAGTATGATAAATTATGTATAGGTGATTAAGATGAATTATGAAATAGTTGATGTAAAACAAGAAGAAAAAGACAAACTACATAAATTGTTACAATATGCATTGTATGATGGTTCACAATATATTGATAATGATATAAATGAGGACTGTATATTTGAATATAAATGGTTTGATAAATATTTTACTGATAATAATAGAAATGCCTATTTTATTAAAAGTGGAAATAGATATTTAGGCATGGTTATGGTAAATGAAAATTTAAAATTTAATAAAACAGGTAAATGTATAGCTGAATTTTTGATAATGCCAAGATTTAGAAAAAATCATATTGGAAAAAATGTAGCCTATAAAATATTCGAAAAATTTAAGGGTGATTGGGAAGTTCAACCAATGGAAAACAATCCTGGTGCATACTCATTTTGGAAAAAAATCATATCTGAATATACAAATGGTAACTACATAACTAAAAATGATGGTATAGAAGATGTATTTATTTTTAACAATAAGTAGAAACGTCTATTTTCACAAATAATAGAATAGAAAAGTAGAAAAGATGTAAATGTTGTACAGCTTATAAATAATTTCTAATTAGATGGTTTTAATCCACGATTTACAGGGACAGTCTATTTAATGTATGTATTACAAATAAAGGTGCATAACACCTTTTTTCTATGATAGAATATAAGCAAGAGGACTGATACCATGACATTAGAAGAAGAGATTTTTAAAAAAAGAGAACTAGATACTAAAAAACTACTAGAATATGGTTTTATAAAAAACAATGATTGCTTAGAATATAAAAAACTAATATTAAATAATACCTTTGAAATAGTAATAATAGTAAAAGAAAATAAAATAAATGGAAAAGTAATAGATAAAGAATTTGATGATGAATATTTAAATTATAGATTAGAAAACCAAACAGGTGAATTTGTAAATACCATAAGAGATGAATTTGTACATACTCTAGAAGATATAAAAGAAAACTGTACTATAAACAAATTATTTGTAAATGATCAATCTAATAGACTAGCCAATTTAATATTAAAAAAGTATTCAGATTCCCCAGAATTTTTATTTAATGATGATACAACAGGTGTATTTAGAAATAAAAATAATAAAAAATGGTATGGTATCATCCTAAATGTTGACTATAAAAAGTTTTATAAAAAAGATGGTAAAGTTGATATAATAAACATAAAGCTAAATCCTAATAAAATAGATAATTTAATTAACGAAAAAGGCTTTTTTAGAGCATTCCATATGAATAAAAAATCTTGGGTAAGTATCATTTTAGATGATACAGTAAAAGATGAGAAAATAATGAAATTAATTGATGAGAGTTATAATTATACAGTAGATACAAACGAATGGGTATTACCTGCAAATCCTAACTACTTTGATATATTTGAATATATGAAAAATAGAAAAACAGTAGAATGGAAGCAACCTAAAAATATAAACGTAGGAGATAATGTATACATATATATTGGTGCTCCAGTATCAGCAATTATTTATAAAACAGTAGTATTAGAAAAAGATATAAATAACTATTATTCAGATAGAAAAACAATGATTCTAAAAATATTAAAAGAATATGATAGAGATAAATATACATTCAATAAGGTAAAAGAATACGATTTACGAGCAGTAAGAGGCCCACGAAAAATGCCTAAAAAATTAATCGATAAAATAAAAGATGATGAAAACATGGAAGAATTAGAAAACTAAAGTAAGAATCAGAAATCAAAAAATAAGGAGGAGAAAAAAGTGAGTTTAGAAGAGTTAAGAAAAGAATGGTCAGAATATGAAGCATATCAAAGAGAAAACAATCAAGATACATTGAGATATACAACTTTTTTTAATGAGTTTATTGTAGATTTTAATAAATCACTCTCCGATGAGGAATATACATGTTTAAAAAATGCTCATCAAACAATAGAAAATATTCGACAAACAAAGGGTAATCTAACAGAGAAAAATATTATTAATTTAACGGCAAGCTTTCTAGGAAAAATATCTGAAAATCTACAAAAAAAGTTTTTAGATTATGCTAGTGATAGTATTTCTATAAGTGAGGAATATGATAAAAGTGGATGCGATTATTATAAAAAAATAGTTAATGATAAAGTTGAATATTATAGTAAGATTCGTCTAAAGAAAACTGGTACACTATATGATGTTTTCGTATTAGTTCATGAGTATTTTCATTCGTTAACTGATGTATCTGACTATAAAGATAAAATATCGTTAAGCAAACAGAGTATAGATATAATTCAGGAAACAATCTCAATTTTAGGAGAATTAGCTTGTGCTAAGAGTTTAGAAAAAGATTATCCACAAGAAACACTAAATTATCTTTACTGGAGAATCTACGAAGAAATGTATAGTAAAATAGGCTCATACAGACTATTAATGAAATACGCCACAGAACTACAAAAAGTAGAAAGTATAGAACAGTTGCAAGAAAAATTTTATCTTCCAGAAATAATTGATGTTGTGGAAAGAAAAATATTACCAATAAGTCCTAATCACATACTTGGTACAATATCATCAGTAGAATTACTTCATAGCAAAAATATGGAAGAGATTTTCAGTTTATTAAAAGCAATATATACAAAAGTTGATAACCAAGAGATTGAATCTGTAGCTGATGATTTTCCAAAACAAATAAATTCACATAAATTTGCAGAAATAGTCAAAGTAGAACTAACATCAAGCAATCATAAAAATACCCAATAAACCCAATGATTGTACTAAAATATCAAAATTAGAGCACAAAGGAGAAAAATAATTATGATAGTAAAAAATAATTACAATGAATGTATAACAAACTTAGCTTGTTCAATAAGAAAATATTTTAATTTAGAGTATAAGCATAATACCCTTGAGTATATAGACAAAATATTAGAGGAAAAGAAGCCTAAAAATGTGGTAACTATACTATGTGATGGTATGGGTTCAAATATCATGGATAGAGTTTTAAACAAGGATGATTTCCTAATAAAACATCGTCTTAAACCAATAACAACAGTCTTTCCAGCTACAACTGTAGCAGCAACTACTTCTATGATGACAGGACTAAATCCTGTTGAAACAGCCATGTTAGGATGGGATATGTACTATAAAGATATGGATAAAACCATAACAACATTCTTTCATTCAGCAAAAGAAGATGCAGAACATAAACCATTACCAGAAGCTCGTGAATATAATGATAAACATATGATTAGAAAGTCAATTATGGAAGAGATAAATGAAAAGGGAATTGATACAGGACATATATTATTTCCATTTGGTCCAAATTCATACAAGGACATTGATGATATGTTTAATAAAATAGAATCATTATGTAATGAGCCTGGTAAAAAATATATTTATGCTTATGATGAAGATCCAGATCATACGATGCATGAACTTGGTTGTGACACAGGAAAAGTAAAAGAAATAATTAAAAACATAAATAAAAAAGTAGAGGAACTAAGCAAAAAATTAGAAGACACAATTATATTTGTTGTAGCTGATCATGGTCATAAAAACGTAGAAAATATTATGTTAAAAGATTATCCTGATATAGTAGAGTGCTTAGAAAGAAATACCTCACTTGAACCTAGAGCGGTTAACTTTTTTATCAAAGACAACCATAAAGAAGTATTCCCAACAATATTTAATAAGCATTTTAAAGGCGATTTTGACTTATATAAAATGCAAGAAGTAATTGATTCTAGGCTTTTTGGAGATGGAGAAGAAAATGAAGTCTATAGAGATATATTGGGAGATTTTTTAGCAATAGCCAAAACCGATAAAACTTTACTATATAATGGTGGTGAAGTTTTAAAATCACAACATGCAGGATATACAGACGATGAGATATATGTACCACTAATTGTAATAGATACAGATAAAGAAAATTAAATGTATAAAAGCACAAAAAAGACATAATGATACACAAATACATTCTAAAAAATGTAGCACAAAAACAAATATCAAACTATAAAAAACACAAAAAACTTCTCTACCTGAAATGGTATTACTATAAAAATATTTGGAGGTGTAACATGATTTTAAATGTATCTGGAAGAACTGATGTAGTAGCATTTTATTCAGAGTGGTTCATGAATAGATATAAAGAAGGGTTTATCGACGTTAGAAATCCCTTTAACCAAAAATTAGTTAGCAGAATATACTTTGAAGATGTTGACTTAATTCTATTTTGTACCAAAAATCCCAAGCCAATAATAAAAAGACTAGCTGAAATAAATAAACCTATTATTTTTCATGTAACTATAACTCCGTACAAAAAAGAAATTGAACCAAATGTTCCTTCAAAAAGAAAAATAATTGATTCAGTAAAAGAGATATCTAAAATAGTAGGAATAGAAAACCTAATAATTAGATATGATCCAATATTATTAAGTGACAAATACACTCCAGAATATCATGTGAAAGCATTTAAAAGGTTGTGTTCATTGTTGAACGGTTCTGTTAACAAGATAATAGTGTCTTTTATTGATGATTATAAAAATGTAAGAAAAAATGAAAAGTTACTTAACTATCGTGCCTTTACTGAAGATGATTACCGAGTAATTGGTACTAACTTTAGTAAAATTGCCAAAGAAAATAACATGACAGTTCAAACTTGTTTTGAAGAAAGAAACTTAACTGAATATGGTTTTATAAAAGGAGAATGTCTATCTCATGAGTCGGCTTATAAACTAACTGGAAAAACATATAAAAGCTGGGTTGCTAGAAAAGAAAGAAAATGTAATTGTGTTCAAATGGTAGATGTAGGCGTTTATAATTCATGTAAGCATTTTTGTAAATACTGTTATGCAAACTTTGATGAAAAACAAGTAAATAATAATTATTTAAAGCATAATAAATTATCTTCATTACTAATAGGAAAATTAGAAAAAGATGATATTATAAAAAGAAGAGTAAAATAATATGTTATAATAAAGAAAAAGTATTTACAAAGAAGGAAAAATTTATGAAAATTGAATTACCAAAATTATCAGATCATAAAAGAATAAATGAACTTGCTATTAAATTACATGAGTATCATGTAGAATGGAGACCGGATATTTTTGTTCATACTGATGAGGTTATAACAAAAGAAGAGTTACAAGAAATGATTGCTAACGAAAAGATGTTTGTTGCCAAAGAAGATAACAAGGTATTAGGTTATATAATTTTAGGGCCAATACGCGAGGACCATAAAAATGGCTATAATTATAGAAAACAATTAGAACTAGCTGCCTTAATAGTAGATGATACAACACGCAATAAAGGAATCGGTACAGCACTAATGAAAAAAGCATTAGAATATGCCAAAGAAAATAATTGTACAGATGTAAGATTAACAGTAAATGAAGAAAATGAAAAAGCAATTAAGTTATATGAAAAATTAGGAATGAAAGTTAGAAATATTGCCTATACAATGAAAATAGATAAGTAAATTTAAAGAATAAATCTTACTAAAAAAAATATCCACTATTTTTGTGGAAAAATAAAAAATAAAGATAATAATCAAAATATATAATCCACAGTTTTTGTGGAAAAGTGAAAAACAATAAAAAAATAAAAATGCGCTATTAACAATTATTGTGGATATTTATAATAACTATTCAAAAAATATAAAGAAAGGCATAGAACTTTCTTTTTTTATCTTCTTAAAGAACACAATAAGTGATATAATTTAGTAACGAGAGTAGTGTAAGGAGGAACGACAATGAAAAAAAGAATATCAAGACAAAAATACTATAAAAACCTAGACTTATTAAGACTTTTATCCTGTATAGCAATCCTTCTTTATCACTTAAATATCTTAAAGGGTGGTTACTTAGCAGTATGTACTTTCTTTGTATTAACTAGTTATTTATCATGCCTATCAGAATTTAAAAAAGATGAATTTTCTATCAAAGACTACTATTTAAAACGCATAGTCAAACTATATATACCACTAATAATAGTAGTATTTTCATCTCTTGCTGTTATATCATTATTTCCAAATATAAGTTGGTTTAATCTAAAACCAGAAACAACATCAGTACTGTTAGGTTACAACAACTTTTGGCAATTAAATGCTAACTTAGACTATTTTGCAAGACACATAAATTCACCATTTATTCATCTTTGGTATATAGCAATTCTTCTCCAATTCGACTTGGTTTTTCCACTTATATTTGTACCATTAAGAAAACTAGGAGACAAAGTTTCCAAATCTATACCTTGTATAATAACAGCATTAGCAACAACTATTTCAACCATCTATTTTTATAGAATGAGTCTAACTCAAAATATGATGGTTACTTATTACGATACATTTACAAGACTATTTTCTCTATTATTTGGTTTAACATTAGCTTTCTTTCATAATTATTACAAATCATTATTACCAAATAAATTTAAAGAGAGTCCATATAAAAATATAATATTTACTTTTTATTTAATACTACTATCAATACTATTTGTCTTAATAGATTCAAAGTCTCCTTACTTTGCTTTAAGTATGGTAATAACAACAATTCTTACTTGTAGAATAATCGACTATGCAACAACGACAAGTACAAATAGTCTTAATTTGGTAGAGAAAGTAGTAAAATCACTATCAGATATCAGTTATGAAATATATTTAACTCAATATCCTATAATATTTCTATTTCAGTATATAAAACTACAACCACTGTACAAACTAGCCGCAATAATATTAGTAACAATCATAACCTCATACATTATTCATTTTGCTTTAAAGAAAACAAAAAGATTCAAAGTATTTAAATATTTATTACTTACAAGTGTTCTTATTGTATCAATCTATGGTGCTTATCAATATTATCTAGCTAAAGACCATACATTAGAAATGAAAAAGTTAAAAGAACAATTAGCTCAAAATGAACAGATGATTAAAGAATCAAAAGAAAAATATGCAACGCAATTAAAACAAGAACAAGAAGACTGGACTAAGCAACTAGAAAATTTAGAGGAATGTGAAAGTAAACTAAATGAAGTAGTATCAAACTTACCTATAGTTGGAGTTGGAGATTCTGTAATGTTAGGCGCTATATCAAACTTACAATCTCAGTTTCCAAATGGATATTTTGACGCTAAAGTATCACGTACAGCTTGGAAAGTTGCTCCAATACTAAAAGATTTAACAGAGAAAAATATGTTAGGCAATCCTATTGTCTTAAACCTAGGTGCAAATGGAGATTGCTCAAAATCATGTAAGGCAGAAATAATGCAAATAGCAGACAAACGACAAGTATTTTGGCTAAATACAACTAACAACGAAACAGCAAATAATAATCTATATAACATCTCAAAAGAATATTCAAATCTTCATCTTATTGACTGGTCTAGTATTTCAAGTGGACATTCAGAATATTTTTATGCCGATGGTATTCATTTAACACCTACCGGAAGAGTGGCCTATACTAAGGCAATATATGATGCCATTTATCAGGAATATTTAAATGAGTATAACGAGAAGAAAAAAGCAATTATTTCCGAACACGAAGAACAAGAAAAAAATAAAATAAGTTTCTATGGCAACACTTTATTATTGAATTCATTTGAATATATTGAAAAAGACTTTACAACAGCAGCTTTCATAATAAATAAAGACTTTACATATAAATCTTTAAAAAGTGAGATAGAACAAGCTCTAAAAAACAATGCTATTACTAATAAAATAGTTCTTGCTTTTGATAACACAACAAATATAAAAACAACGGAATATGAAGAGTTATTAAAACTATGCAAAGATAAAGAACTATACATAGTAGCAACCAATACAACAGTCACCAATTTATCTAAGAAAAACTATTCAAACTTAGTAGTTCTAGATTTCACAAAAGAATTAAAAAAACATCCAGAATACTTTATGGCCGACGGTAAACATTTAAGTGATAAAGGAAATAAAGCCTTAAGTAAATTATTAAAAGAGAATATTAAACAAAATGACGTATCTAACTAATGATATGTCTTTTTTAGACTACTTGAAAAAACTTTTCGACTATTAACTTTTAATAAAGTGTGTTAATATGAATATAGAAGTATAATTAAAAAGAAGGTTGAGTTTATGAGTGAGAGTACTAAAAAGAAAATTATTACAGTGTTATTTATTATAGTTGGCATAATAGATATTTTATTATTAACAGGAAATAATGAAGAAACAATACCAATAGGTTGGGCTATATTCATGGAATTATTTGTATCAATTCACATGTCAGCATTTGTTCTATATCCTCTAGCGACCATTATCGATGACGATAAACAAAATGTTAAAAAGTCATTTTTAAGAATGTTTATAGCTAGAGGTGTCTTTCTTATATTTTGTGATATTTTCTTATCCACAACTGTAGCTATTCTTGACTTTCTATCTGTGTTTATAGGTGCTTTCATTGTTGTACCAATATTTGCTGTAGTAAGCGTAAAGAAAAACGGAATAAGAACAGTAACACAACAAACAACACCTCAAGAAGAACAAAAATGTCCAAAATGTGGAAATATAATAAAACCTGGCGAAAAATATTGTGCATCTTGTGGAGAAAAAATAGCTACTAGTCAAGAAGAAACAAAAACATCTTCTGGAACAATAACTCAAACTTATGTTAGGACGACTGATTTTGATCAAATGTTTTTGCAAAATGATAAAGAACTACTGGAAACATTTATAAAAAAAGCCCTAAAAAATGCTAAGATGAATCAAAGTACAAAGATGTTACCTCGTGAACTGTTAAAAAAGAAAACAATATTCTGCTCAATTTTATGTGCCTTACTATTTGCCTATGTTTGTATGATATTTTTTCATTTTCCAATATTAACTTATATAATAGGCGCTATTATCCTTCTGATTTTGGTAACACAAACTAAAAAGTATAATATTATAAGGTATTTAAAAAAAGAAGTTAAATCAAGACCAGATGAAAAAATCTCTAACATAGTAATGTCTGCCAAAGAAAGTCTTGTTGAAGATAACAAGAAAAAAGCCATTATTTGTGGAATTGTAGCGTCTATTGTCCTACCATTAATTATATTTAGATCACCAGTAATATTATATGAAAAAATGGAAAATGGATATGGCGTAAGATTTTATGCATTTGGTATAACTAATTTTAAAACAGCAGAGATACCAGCAACTTATAAGGGTCAACCAGTTATAAGTTTACGTGGTAATACATTTTCAAATATGCCACTTTTGCAAGAAGTAAAATTACCAGAAACTATAACTGAAATAAGAGGTCAAGCTTTCAAAAATGATATTTTTTTAAAGAAAGTTAACATTCCACAAAAACTTGAATATCTAGGTGGAGGAGCATTTTACAATTGTGCGTCAATAACTTCTATAATCCTTCCTGATACCCTAACTACTATGGGTGGAGAAGTATTTAAAAATGCCCACTCATTAGAAACCATAAAATTATCTGAAAATCTCACAGAAATAAGAGGAAACTCCTTTGAAGAATGCACCTCTTTAAAAGAAATTACTATTCCTGATAAAGTAACAAGAATTGGTGGACATGCATTTTATGGAAACACATCACTAAGTAAAGTAATATTTACCGAGAAAAGTCAATTAAAAGAGATTGGTTCTTCTGCCTTTAGAAAATGTGACAAGTTATATTCAATAACCATACCTAAAGAAACTTACGTAAATTTTAGAGCCTTCAAAGAAAGTCCTACTAGCATTAATTACTTTGGATATGGAGAAAAAACAAAATTTATTTATGTCACATCAGAAGATCCACAATCAGTAATAGAAACAAAAGATTATGGAACTATTTATATTAAGGTTAATAACGTAAATTATGTTAGTTATGACAACTGGGAAGTTAATGTAAGTATTACAGGAGGATTAAATAGGAATTTAACTTTTACCAATCAAGAAAGAGAAAAACTAGTGGTTGAAAATTATTATCTTGAAATAACCAGTTGCTCTGCATATGGAAAAGTAGGAATAAATATAAGCTATAATTAGGAGTAAATATGGAACAGAATATAAAATACATACATTTATTATATGTACCAACAATGGCTTGCAACATGTGTTGTAAATATTGTTACTTAGAAGAAAATACAAAAGATGAAAAAACTACTTACCAAGCTTTAGAAACATTAGAGTATGCCGTTTCAAAGTTTAAAGAGTCAAATGTAATACCATTTAATATTTCTCTCCATGGTGGAGAAGTAACAACACTTGATAAAGATACTTTTAGAAACATTATCAAATTCATTTCAGAATATTATCAAAAAAATAAAGAAATAATAACGCGTGGTGGTTTTAAAATAGGAACACCCCATATAAAAACAAATTTATATGATTTAGAAAAACATATCGATACAATAAAAGAATTCAATGTCTCAATATCAGGCAGTCTAGACTTACCATTATCATTACATGATGAATATCGAATTACTAAGGGTAATAAAAAAACACTAGAGAGAATCTTAAAAAACATTGCCCTTTTAGAAAATATTCCTAATAAAAAGAAAGTATCCGCAACAATTTTTAAAGAACACTATAATTATCTAGATGAAATTATAAAAGACATCAAATATCTTCATAAAAATACATGCTTAGATATGAATGACTTTAATTTTATGATTGGCTTTGATTATAACTCAAATGGTATTCTTCATCATATTACTGAAGAGGAACAAGTTGCATTTTATAATCGTATGCATCAAGAATTTGATGGTACTGATTTAGATGCCGGAGTAAATGGACCTTGGTTTGATGAGTTTGGTCCCGGATATTGTACAAATTGTGATAACTGTGGAGAAAAGTTCTTTCTTTTAGAAAAGAATGGGGACATTTATTCTTGTGTAAGAGGACAAAAAAATAAAGACTACTACTATGGAAACATTTACACAGATTCTGTGGAAAAAATATTGCAAACAGCACAGTCAAAGATATTTATAAATCACAATAAATTACCATTCAACGAAGAATGTAGTAAATGTGGTTACCTATATCTATGCAAAACCGGTTGCCCATTTGTAAAAAATACCTATAAAACTAACAAAAGTTATACTTGTCTTCTCCAACAACAAATGTATAAAGATCGAGGTTGTTCAAAAGATGAATATAATGAAGAATTTGTTTATCACTACGTAAGTACAATGCGTAATACCGATCCGACAAAATATATTCCTGAAAGTAAAAAAACAGACTACCCAAGTTTAATAGACTTAATAAAAAAAGATCAAAAGCTTAAATATATTTATGCCGAAGACGTCTTCATTTTAAAAGTTGACGACGAGGAATATCATCTATCATCCCAAATACTAAAAAAATCAAGAGATATAATTTATATAACCAAAAATAGTAAAGTAACAATATATATGAAAAAAAGGCTAATAAATGAAGAGTGCGATTACCCAGACAACAATTCCTTATATATTATGTTGTTATCTGGTAATCTAGTTACTTATGGAGATGAGGATAGGACAAAACAAAGTCATATTGCAACATCTCAAATATATAAATGTGTCTTAGATAATAGACCATCTGATAAAGAGAAATACTATGCTTATGACATAACTAGTTTAATTGCTGAATATAAAAAAGAGTTATCAAAAGACAATCCCAACAACATATTTTTTACAACTTCTTCATTAAGAGATTATCATTACTTAAAGCAAAAAAATAATGCGTATTATCATATTCAAGCAATAAATTTACCATTTCAAAATATAGAATTTTATTATCTAGAAAAGGAGTATAAAAATGAATAGAGAACCAGAAACATATGATGAGTTAATTCTTCAAAAGAAATGCATAGAATTAACCAAATATTATAATCTAACCATGGAACAGTTAGAAGAAATATATGAATTTTTAAAAAAAAATAAAAAAGGAAATATTCAAGGAAATACGAATCAACTTCTTTTAAACTTAGGAAGAACTACAACGACAACAATTCCAACGGTTACTATTAGTCATATAGACGGAGTTATCGTTAACAGAAAACAATTTACTGTAATACCCCATTATGAGCCATCTTCCCATTCGTATTCTAGTGGCGGATCATCATCAAATAATAACAATAATAATAACAACAATAATAACAATAACAATAATAGGTAGGTGATAATATGCCATTGATTTCTGATAATTATCAAATAAAAAAACTAAATAAATACAAAATAAATATTAAAACAAAATATATTGTTGGTAACGATCTTTTAGAACGCAACACCGATAATACTAAAAATGATGATATAAAAAATGGTATTAGATGTAAAAAAGAATACTATTTAAATAATAATCTTACTCATACAGAGGACTTATTTGATTCAAGAATTGAATATACATTTATTTCTAAAGATGTAGAAAACAAAGACTATACTTGTCCAAACTGTGGAATGCATTCCAAGTTAAAGGATTTTATTGATGGCTGTCCTTACTGCCAAACATACTATAATATAGACTATACAAATAAGGATTTAGGTAGTAAATATCATTATGATCAAGTACTAAGGAGTAATACTTATAGAGTAATAACAGGAATAGTAGATATTATAATAAGTTTAATTTTAAGTTACATATTTATAAAAACTACTTCTAGAACATTTAACGGCTTTGATATATCAAAAATATTTATTTATGGTCTAATACTATCTCTAATATTATATTATTTTTTCTATATTATAGATGCCTATATCGTTTTAACACCTATTAAAAACTATAAAGAAAAAGAAAATCAAAAGCAAGAAGAATTCTGGGAAAGTACCAAGATAGATAAAAAGAAATTCTATAACAACTTAAATTATGAGTTGAGAAAATATTATTATTCCAAAGATAATATAATAGATTATGACATTATAGATTACTTAAGTTTTAATAATTTTACTAAAAACAATCAAGAATACATCAAAATAACTGCCGAAGTAAGAGTTGTATACTATAAAAACAATAAAATAACTTCAAGGATAATAAAAGATACTTATCTTTTAAAACATCACACTGATAATATTCAGTCTCTAAAAGAGGGAGAAAATATAATCAAATGTCACAATTGTGGAGCGTCTATCGATATTACTCAAGGTGAATGTTCCTACTGCCATACTAAAACTAAATATCTACAAGAGTGGACTTTAATTACAAAATAATGGAGAAACTTATGAAGAAAAAAATATTAATACCCATAATAATCATATTATTGATAATTATTAGCTTAATTATAACTTATAAAGATCAAACCATAGCGGTATTAGGTTATCATGATTTTACAGACACTAAGTCCACTAACGAAATGCAAATGGAAATATCTAAGTTTGAAAAGCAAATGGCCTATTTAAAGAAACATCATTATAAAACAATAACTCTAAAAGAAATGGAGTGTTTTATAAATAAAACTTGTAACTTACCAAGAAGATCAGTCTTAATAACTATGGATGATGGTTATCGTTCTAACTATGAATTAGCTTTTCCTATTTTAAAAAAGTATAATTTAAATGCAGTTGTATTTTATATGAGCATAAACTATGACACAAATAGTGAAAATTATATGAATAAAGAAATTATTGATAAAGCGAAAAAAGAATACCCAAATATAGAATTTGCTTCTCATTCATATAATCTCCATCATGAAATGGACTATCTCTTAGACTATGATAAAATTAATGAGGACTTTCAAAAGCAAAAAGAAACTATTGATACTAAGTATTTTGCCTATCCATATGGACATGTCAGTGATAACCTTGAAAAGGCCTTAAAGGAAAACGATTATCGTCTAGCATTTACATTTGGACCCAATAAAGAACACCGTAAAGCTAAACAAACAGATGATAAATATCATATTCCAAGACTAAATATATCTTCATCTATGCCAGCTTGGAAGTTTAAAATTAGACTATTAATGCCATACTAAAAAAGAGAATTATTAATCAATCCTCTTTTTCTCATCTATAACTAAAGGTCTAAATTCACTAATTGCTCCAACTAATTTAGGATGTCTAATAACAAAATGAATGACAGGATTAGACTTCTTTGAAATAATAGCGTAATTATCTTCTAGTATACTTATCGTAATATTACTAAAAGTCTTTTCGCTAATACTTATTTTATAATTAGCATTCTTCTTAGAAAACTCTTTAGTTGAATTAAAATGTTCAACATACTCTTCATATTTGTATTTAACTTTTATAACATCAATATCTAAATAAACATCATCGCTAAAATCATTCTTATTATACTTACAAATATTATCTGTAATTACACTATGTTTTAAAATTGTAGAAATCACTTTTTCTTGTTCCTTCTTATATCGAATAATTCTTGAAACATCATTACTATCAATATTATTTTCTCTTAATATTTTCTTAAGTATTAGATCGCTGATTGTAAATAATGGTAAAGTTGTTAAAATCCTCTTTCTATTACCAACTGTCTTACTTTCATTTTCTAAGAATCGTTCAAACTTGTCTAAATCTTCACTACTATAAATATCCATTAAAGAATTTGCCTTTTTAAGTAATAAATTGCTTTTTTCTCTATAATACTCTAACTCTCTACTATTATTGGTTAAATAATATTTGCCCTTATCGTGATAACCTTTAATACATTCTCCTGTTAAAGCTACAACTCCAGATACATAATTAAAATGATGATAGACACTATTTTTAACTTCTTTTAAATAATAAGGAGACACTTGTCCAGTCATATAAATTGGTATCCAACTTTCAAGGCCTAACATCATTTCATTAAAAGGCCTATCAAGGTTATGAATAATATTTAAATGAAGTCCTTTCTTAAGACACATCGCAATCGCAAACATCCATTTCTTTCCAAATTCTTTATCTTCAGCCATGTCTTCCATTGGCATATCACTACACATAAAAATATCTTCTTTTGACTTGGAAAGAACTGTTGCTTTAAAGAATTCTAGTTCTCCTTTTTTCATTTCTTCAACACCATAATAAGTCTTACATCTAGCTTTATAAAAAGGAATATTAGGAACCTTTAATTCATCAAATTTAATTGCCTTAATATAATCATTCAAATTAAATTCATCTAGTGTACTTAAAAAATTATCTACATCACTAACTTCTTCTTTCTTATTAGTAATAATCCATTCTCTAATTTTACTTAAAGTAATTTTTTCTTTCTCATTAAACAATAAATAATAACTATCTTTATAGGACTGTATTTCATACTTTTTTAAAACAAAAGCTGCTAAGGAAGAAACAAACGCTTCTTTATTAGATGGAATTCTTTCACCATTTCTAATTCTTGATAAATATGAAGCATCAAAATTCAAAGCTTTAGCAAGTTCTCGTACATTTATACTAAAAGTATCAATTAATATATTTAAATTTCCTCTAACAATTTCAAAATCTATATTAGAACTATCAAATATACAATTAAATTCTTTATAAATATCATTCATCTTATATTTATTATCAGACAACATTTCAAAAGCTTTACTAATCTTTTTTAAATTAGTACTATTTGGAACTCTAGTACCATTCTTGTATCTACTAACGATTGATTCTGAAAGTCCTGCTGCGTTAGCTAAATCTTTTGAACTACATCCAATCAAATTTAAATACTTATTTAATACATCACAAAACTTCACTCTCTCACTCCTTATATAAAATATTATAACACAACATAAACCAATATAATGATTATTAAACTTGTCAAATTGTCATTGACTATTAGGGAAAGAAACTACAAAAGATATCTTAATTATCTTATACTTTTAGTAAGAACAATATATAAGGAGAGTAAAAATATGTTAAAAAAAATAAAAGAAAATAAAAAAGTAATAATAGTTTTAGTAGTATTAGTTGTTGGAATATTACTATTTGTCTTTTTAAACAATAACAAACTAGATCCAAAAGTAAAAATAAAATATACAGAGGCAAGTAAAATAACTTTAGAAGAATATAAAAATGATGTTTTCAGCATGAAAAAACCAAAGGATTGGATAGTTGAATCTGCTGGAACAGGAATGTATTATGCGATTAGAGTATACGATCCAACAGAAACTGCTAATCAGGTATTTTTAATGTTAAAGATTCAACCATTACTAAAGAGTACTGCCGCAAAAAGTTTTTGGCAAGAATATTCTAGATTAAGTGGAAATAGTCCTCAATATCAAGTTTTTGCCAATGCAGTAGTTCTAGAGCAACCAACTACTGAATGTTTTTATACTTCATTTAATAATATCGCTGACTATTTAACATCAGTAGAACCAACTTTATCAAATATGAAATTTCCAACTTTTTCTAACTTTAAAAAGGTTGAAGAATTTGCATCTGTTGCTTCAATGAAAAACTATGCTTTAGATAGTAAAGTTTTAAGGGGAACATTTACATCTGAAAAAGGTAAAGAAGGAGAAGGTCTATTTCTAGCATCTATTGTAAATTTTGGTAATCAATATCAAAATGGTGTAGATTTTCTATACTATATGGCCTATGACATTATGTCTATAACTGCAGTAAATAATGAGTTCATTAATTATAAAGATATTCTTTTAGAATCAATAAATTCAATAGAATTTTCTGATAGTTATGTAAAACAAACAATAGATGATGGTAATGCTCAAACTAAACAAGCACTTGCCTTAAATGCTAGTGTACAAAAGTCATTTGATTCATACATGAGTGCTTGGGAAAATAGAAATAAGAGTTATGACATAATGAGTCAAAAACAAAGTGATGCAACTCTAGGCTACGAAAGAGTATATGATACTGAAACAAATGAAGTATACAAAGCCTACAATGGTTTTACTGATGATTATACAGGTGAAAGATACAAGGCTATATCCGATGAAATGTATACCGAAAAGGTATATGGATACATAGAAAAATAGGTGACCTATGAAAGATAAGAAACAACTAATTATAAAAGACAAGAAAACAATAATATTAATTGTTGGCTTAATTTTACTTGTTCTAGTAGCAAGCATAGCGCTATTACCAAAACATGATACCAAACCGGCAAAAAACAACAATAAGAAACCAAAAACACTTGTAGATGCCGTATTAGAAAAAAATAATCAGACAAAAGAAACAACTACTTATAAAAAATTTATTTCTGGAGAAGTTCTAAATGAAAATACCAACTTTTTAGAGTATGCCTTTATAACCAATAATACTGCTTACATATTTAATCCAGAAAAATTAAAAATAGAAGAGTTAAGTTATAAAAAAGTTTATGATATTCCAACAGATATAAAAGTAATGAATATAGTACCAAGTCTAGGAGCGGATATAAACTTTATCGATTATACAGATACCTTATATTCTATATATGACAGTAACATTGATAATGACCCAGTAGATGATTACTCTATGTTTAAAAATGCTATATATGAATTAAAGGTACTAGCCGAAAAAAACTATTCACAAAAATACTTAGATAAAAAAATAGATTATGACTTTACTGCCAATAATTTATATGTAAAGAACAACATTCTATATAATGTAATTCCAGAATATTATCATTTTCAAAATAAAGTAACAGTACCAACATCATATGAAAAAATTTCTGGAAATTATGAAGGCGAAAAAATAATACGTATCTATAATGAACGAATCTTAAAAACAGACAAGGCTTTCTATGAAATTATAGATTACTATGATACTGATGGTAAGAAAACAACGACTATGAAAATGGATTTATTATCAAAGTATTATGACGAGGTTTTAACTTTTACCTATGAATACGTAATTTTAAAAGACTATACCTTAATACCTATAAATGATTGCCTAAATAGACCTCAAAAATATCAAACAAACTATTATAGAGGTACTTTAAATGAAAAACCAGCAACTTTTATAGAATAACGAAGAAGACATCTCTGTCTTTTTTCTTTTGCCTAAAACTTTATCTTAAACACTCCACATGTTATAATAAACAAAGAGGTGTTACAATGAATAAATTAAAGATTAATGGTATCTATAAACATTTTAAAGGAAACTATTACTTAGTAGTAGACACAGCCAAATACTCTGAAACGGGAGAAGAATGTGTCATCTATAGAGCGCTATATGGTTCTAATGAATTATGGATAAGACCTAAAGATATGTTTTTAAGTGAAGTAGATCATAAAAAATATCCGGATATTAAACAAAAATATCGTTTTGAATTACAAGAAATAGAAAGTATTGCTAAGTAATAAACTATGTCAAAAGTATCAAACGTTATAACTTTATTAGAATTATTACAATCAGGACGTAAATACAGTATAAAAGAACTAGCAAGCATCTTAGAAGTGTCAGAACGTATGATAAGAGTCTACAAAGAAGACCTAGAAAAAGCTGGTATTTATATTGATTCAATACTAGGACCATATGGCGGTTATGTTCTAACTAGGCCAGTTAAAGTTCCTATCAGAAGATTTACTGAAAATGACTACAAAGTATTAGATCAATACATAAAAAAAGAACAAGACGAAGAAAGAAAAGAAACACTTATAACTCTTCAAAATAAAATTAAAGGTGTCTATATTGGCAGTAAACAAGATACCACAAAATTCAAATTAGAAGATGAACTACAAAAGAAATTTAATTTATTAACACGTGCTATTAGAGAAAAAAGAAAAGTAAAAATACGATATTACTCATACAACAAAGGTGAAAATGAAAGAGTAATCGATCCAGTAGAAATGTTTTTATTTCAAGACGGCTGGTATTGTGCTGCTTTCTGTGAAAAGAAACATGACATTAGACATTTTGAACTAAAAAGAATTTTAGAATATGAATTATTAGATGAAAAATATGAGTAGAAAAATTGAAAAGAAAGAATAAGTAGACGAAATACTTCCTCCTCTTAAGTTATATTGAACTTGAGGAGGTATTTTTATGGAAAAAAACATGAAAATTAATTTTGCATATTTAAAAAGGAGGGTAGAAGATGCTTTTGATAAAACTGATTTGGAATATATTAGAAAAAGTTTACTAGAACTAAAAGAACCAACAATTGTCTCTGGAGTGGGAGGATCAAGTGTCGTAAGTAGTTTTGGTGCTAAAGTTCTAAATAGAAAAAATAACATCATCACAATTGATTGTGAACCAAGAGATTTTATCTACCAAAACTTATCTGGCTTTAAAAATGTTATTTCTTGTAGTTATAGTGGAAAAAATTATGGAGTTGACTTATCATTTGCCAATGCCTTAAAAAAGTATCTATTATCAAATAACTCTTTTGATAATCCTGATGTAACATATTTGGAGTACAAGACAACAATTGATAAAGAAAGGAGTTTTATCTCTCTAGGTGCAACTCTAATTCCTATAAGTATTTTATTAGACTATTACTTAGATGGGAATACAGCTAGAATCCTAGAACTAATCGAGCCAACAACTTTTACATTTGATACTAAACCAAACATCTATGAAATATTTTCTGGGTATGATACAAAAACATCATCCAAGTATCTAGAATCAACTATGATAGAGTCAGGAATAGGTATACCAGTTATTCATGATAAGTATTCTTATTGTCATGGACGTTCAACAACTTCAATAGTTCATTCTAATAACGCCATCTATTTTGCTAGAGGAACAGACTTTGATAAAATGATGCTAGAAGAATTAAAATCATATTATAATGAAATAATAGTAATATCATCACCATTCAAGGACCAAGTAGAATCTGATTTTCATATGTTAGTTCAATCTATGTACTTAACTAAGTATTTGGCAGAACAAAGACAAAAAGACTTATCAAAAGTAGAGCACTCGCCAATAACCAAAAAACTCTACACTTATAAAGGTTCAATATAAAAATTGAAACTTTATTTATAGTACTATAAATGATATACTAAAACCAGGTGAGGGTTATGGAAGAGTATTTGAAAAGACAAATAATGGATACAAGTAGACATCAAATTATATATAGCTATAATACAAAAGAAAGACATCAGTTCTTACAAGAACTAGAAGAATTATATTCAGTTAAAGTTAATTGTGATACTCCTATCGCTATATATATGGAAGATTTTATGCTCCCTGAAGTAGCAAAAACAAATAGTTATGAAACCTTAAGTGCAGCTGGAGAATTTCTAGAGTTTACTATTATTGAAAATATAATTACTAAAATACTTACATCGCCTATAACACTAGATGAGAAAAGACAAACAGATTTTACAAACAGAATAATTAGGCTTTTTGGAAATAGAAAGCATGAACGAATTAATGATATTAAAATGTTAAAAGAATTAAGAACTGCACTTTTAGAATCAAAAAGTTTCTATAGAGAGTGTTATCTTCAAGAAGACAGAGAAAAATTATCTACTGATAAATTACCAATACCATTCATAACTACTGAATTAGTAGTACCAAAATTAAAATCTCTTTTGGAAATGGATTCCAACTTTGGACTTATTTTTGATACTGATAGTTCTATATCAATTGTATCTGCTATAACTATTAATAATTATATAGGTAAAAGATGCAATACAGATCTTTCTATAAAACTAGCCTGTGATGCTACATCGTGGCCTACATATATCAGTTTAAATGGTCCAATAGATGCTATTCACGACTATGGAACCGTCGAGTTAGATGATTGTATCAAACAATATACCAAGAAAATGAAAGAAATAAAGGAGAGTGAATAATTATGAAAGTAGTTGGAACAATGTTTTTCCAAGATGAAAAACTATTAATTGACAAGCCAAGAAAAAGACCAACTTATCAAATGATTGGTGGTCGAGTAGAGGAAAATGAAACTCCATTAGAAGCCGCTATTAGAGAATGTCATGAAGAACTAGGACCAAATGTTATCTTCAATGAAGATGCTCTTGAACTAGTAATGGAATTTGACGAGATAGCAACGAGTGATGGTAAAACTCCGATTCACTTCTATGTTTTCCTATCAAAAGAAAAATTAAAAGGTAAACCAACAACCAGTGAAGAGATAGAAAACTTCCTATGGTATGATTCAACTCATGGCACAGACATTTTATCTAACACCTTAAAAAATGAAGTAGTACCTTACTGTCTAAATAAAAAGTTAATAAAATAGATATGTTAAACGACAAAAATAGGAATAAAACTCCTGTTTTTCTCATTTAAAGGCCCTAAAAAACTAAAATATCTTGGGATTTTACCGTCTGAACAACACTTAGAACTAAAAAACTAAAAAGTCAAAATTACAAATTATTTCTATTATTCATATCTACTTAAAAGGTCAAAAAAAGAGAGCCAAAAATGGCTCAATCTATTAACAGAGGATCTTCACACTATATAGTGAACCTTCCTCACTAATAATATATGCAATAATAATTTTTATTATACAAAAAACTAAAAATATGTTAACATATAGCTAGAATATAAAATGTATAAAAAATGAAAAAACAAACATTATAATAAGAGAGGTACACTATGGAAATAAAAGAAACAAAAAACATACTAAATAAATACTTAGAAGAAATAGAAAATTATTGGAGGTTACTTTGACATAGATCAAAAAAAGAACGAACTTCTTGCTCTTCAAAAAGAAACTGAATCTCCCGATTTCTGGACAAATAGAGAGAAAAAAGATTCTGTACTTAGTGAAATTTCTAGTAAAAAAGAAACAATTACTAATGTTGAAGAAATAAAAAACAAAGTCAAAGACTCTCTAGAACTTCTAGAATTAATGGAATTGGAACCAGATACAGATATTGAACATCAAATAGAAGAAACTATTGAAGGTCTTCCTAAAGAAATGGAAGAGTTAAACTTACTTCTCCTTCTTAATGGCCCATATGATAAAAATAACTGTATATTAGACATTCATTCAGGAGCTGGTGGAACAGAAGCCTGTGATTGGGCCTTAATGCTATATCGAATGTATACTCGCTGGTGTGAAAAGAAAAATTATAAAGTCGAAATACTTGACTATCAAGATGGTGATGAAGCTGGTATTAAAAGTGCCTCTTTACTAATAAAAGGCTACAATGCCTATGGCTATTTAAAAAACGAAAAAGGAGTTCATCGTCTAGTAAGATTATCTCCATTTGATTCTAATAACCGCCGTCACACATCTTTTGCATCAGTAGAAGTAACACCAGAGATAGAGCAAGATAATAGTATTGAAATAGATGAAAAAGACTTAAAAATCGATGTATATCGTTCATCTGGCTGCGGTGGACAAGGAGTAAATACAACAGATTCAGCAGTAAGAATTACTCATTTACCTACCAAAATAGTAGTTACTTGCCAAAATGAACGTAGTCAAATTCAAAATAAAGAACAAGCTATGAAAGTCTTAAAAAACAAACTATTACTAAAAAAAATAGAAGAACAAGAACAAGAATTAAATAAAATAAAGGGTAACCAAATGAATATTGAGTTTGGTTCTCAAATAAGAAGTTATGTAATGCATCCATATTCCATGGTAAAGGATCATCGTACAAACTATGAAACTAGTAATGTTACTAAAGTTTTAGATGGAAATATTGATGAGTTTATAGAAAGTAATTTAAAAAGAGGGTTATAATATGAAATTTTTATCAAAGAAAAATAGTCTAAAAGTTTTAGAACAAATAGGTGAAAAGGCTAAATACAAAAGATTGCTAAAGTTTTTTATTGGTTGTCTTTTGGTATCTATCTCCTATAACTTATTCCTAGCCCCTAATGACTTAGTAGCTGGTGGTGTAGGTGGTATTGCTATCATCTTAAATGATTTATTTAGTTTTGATTATTCTACTGTAATATTAATAGGAAATGTTATTCTTTTAACGATTAGTTTTATATTTCTTGGTAAAGAAAAAACAAGGGGCTCAATCATGGGCTCACTAGTCTTTCCACTATGTGTAAAATTAACCTCTAATATTAATGCCTATATAAATATTGAAAACTCCGAACTCCTTTTAGCAGCAGTCTTCGGAGGTGTCTTATATGGCTTTGGTGCTGGTATGATATTTAAAGCTGGTTTTACTGGAGGCGGAACAGACGTTATAACTCAATTACTTAATAAGTATTTAAGATTAAGTATGGGAAAAAGTCTCCTATGTACTGATGGAACAGTTGTCCTATTATCATCTTTTGTCTTTGGTACAAATAAATTATTATACTCAATTATTACTTTATACATCATAAGTTTTATTTCAGATCGTGTTATATTAGGTGTATCTGATAGTAAAGCATTCTACATTATAACTGATGAAGAAACTGCTATTAAAGAATATATCTTAAAGTACTTGAATCATGGCGTAACAGTATTTAATGCTAAAGGTGGTTTTGCTAAAGAAAAACAGACAGTACTAATGTGTGTCTTACCAACTAAAGACTATTATAAATTAAAAGAAGGAATTGCCGAAATAGATCCAGATGCTTTCTTCGTTGTAACAGATGCCTATGAAGTATTTGGAGGGGAGTAGCATGAAAGAATTAATAGAAAAGTTCAAAGATAAAAAAGAACAAAAGAAAATTATCATGCTGATTGTTTCATTATTCTTTAGTGCTATAGTTTATAATCTGTTTTTATTACCAGTAAATTTAGTAACTGGAGGAGCCGGTGGTATAGCAACTATAACTAATTACGTTTATGAAATAGATCCAGCTTTAATGATTTTATTAATATCACTAACATGTGCACTTTTAAGTTTCATGTACTTAGGTCCAAAAGTAACAGCAGTAACTCTTTTAGCAAGTATCCTTTATCCAGCCTTTGTAGAACTAACAGAACCCCTAACTACAATAGTTCAAATAGATTATAGTGATATGTTTATTATTACAATCTTTGCCGGAGTTTTAAATGGTATTGCCAATGGGCTTATGTATAAAACAGGTTACAATAATGGTGGCCTTCCAGTTATAAGTCAAATCCTAGAGAAGTATTATAAAATACCAATAGCAAAAACTAGTGCAATTATGAATACAACGGTTGTCTTAATTGGAGGAGTATTCTTTGGTTGGACTAATGTTATGTATGCAATTATTTTAATATATCTAAATACTATTATAATAAACAAGGTACTACTAGGTATTTCTAACAATAAAGCATTCTATATAATAACTTCTGAAGAGGCTCGAATAAAAGACTATATCATCAAAACTCTAGGCCATAGTGTAACGGTATTTGATGTAAAAGGAGGCTTTCTAAATAAAAAACACAAAGTAGTTTTAACTGTTGTTCCAACAAGAGAATATTACAGGGTAACAGAAGGTATAAAAACAATCGATAAAAATGCTTTCTTCGTTGTAACAGACTCATACGAAGTAGTAGGTGGAAAGTAATACCAAATGTCCAATAATGTAACTATAGATGTCAAGGGAGAAGTAAAAATTAACTTCTCTTTTATTGTGTAAAAATTTATGTTATAATAAAGTAGCTAAGGTGGTTGATAAAATGGATTTAATCAGAATAAAACACGTTGAGAAAAAATATCGCAACGGTGTTACAGCTATTTATGATCTAAATTTAGCAATCGAGAAAGGCTCATTTGTCTTTGTAATAGGTGGGTCTGGTTCTGGAAAGAGTACACTAATTAAAATGCTGTACCGTGAAGAAAAACCAACTAAAGGTCAAATAATAGTAGGAGGCCTAGACGTTGCTAAATTAAGAAATAAAAAAGTATATAAATTAAGACGTAAATTAGGAATTGTCTTCCAAGATTATAGACTTCTTCCTAAATTAACAGTTTACGAAAATGTTGCTTTTGCTCTAGAAGTAATTGGTGCTAAAAAAGATGAAATAAGAGTAAAAGTATTAAAAGCTCTAGAAGATGTAGGACTAAAAAATAAAATACATAATTACCCAGACCAACTATCTGGTGGAGAACAACAACGTGTTGCAATAGCAAGAGCGATTGTTAACGATCCAAAATTATTATTATGTGATGAACCTACAGGAAACCTAGATCCTGAAAAAAGTATGGAAATCATGAATGTATTAGATGATATCAATAAAACAAGAGGAACGACAATTATTATGGCAACACATGATCAAGATATTGTTAATAAAATGAAAAAACAAGTTCTAATATTAAAAGATGGACACTTAGTAACCTTTAAAGAGAAAGGAGTCTATGATAATGAAGCTATTTAGAATGTTAGGAAGAAGTATCAGAGATGCTTTCAAAAGTGTAATAAGAAACTTTAGTTTATCACTAGCTTCTATTTCTTGTATAACTATAACTCTAATAATAGTTGCTATTGCCATAATGGCATCATTTAACATTAATAACTTTACAGCAGAAATAGAAAAAGATTTAACGATAGTTGTCTTCCTAGATAGAGATGCAACAGAAGAAGATATAAAAGATGTCAAAACAAATATTGAAAAAATATCAAATGTTGAAAAAATAACTTATATTTCTAAAGATGAAGTAAAAAAAGAAATGCAGCAAGAGTCTGAAGTACTAGATAAAGTACTAGATGGGTATAGTGAAGGAGAAAGTCCTCTAAAAGATACTTATCAAGTAAAAGTAAAAAATATTGAACAAATAAAAGATACAGCTGATAGAATAAAGAAAATAAACTCAGTATCTGTAGTTAGATATGGTGAAGGTATGGTAGAAAAATTAGTATCTGCCTTCGACTCAGTAAAGAAAGTAACTTATGGAGTTGTAATTGCTTTAGTAGTTGTAACCGTATTCTTAATTGTTAATACTATTAAATTAACAATTTCAGCAAGACGTAGAGAAATAGGTATCATGAGATTAGTTGGTGCTAGTAACTTTACTATTAAAACACCATTTATAGTCGAAGGAATGATACTAGGACTATTAGGTTCAATAATACCAATTATCTTTACAACATATGGTTACATGGCTTTCTATAAACATTTTGATGGCTATTTGTTCTCAAAACTAATAGTTTTAATCAAACCGGAACCATTTATTTATACAACTTCATTAATGGTAGTTATAATAGGAATCTTAGTTGGTATGATCGGTAGTGCGAGTGCCGTTAAGAAGTATTTAAAAATCTAATGAAAACTAAAAAAATAATAAGTATCTTATCAATAATAACTTTACTTTTACCACTTGTGGCACTACCTATGAATACAAGTGCTAAAACGTTAAAGCAGTTTGAAGATGAAGTAAAAAAATATACTAAAAAACTAGAAGAACAAAAGGCAAACCTAGCAACAAACGATGCTGAGGTTGCTAAGATAAGAACAAAAATCGCCAATATTGAAAAGCAAATAACAGAAGCTGAAGAAAAGATTAAATCATTACAAGCTGAAATAGAAGCAAGCAATGAAGAGATTAAGGCAAAAGGCGAAGAAAGCAAAAGAATAATTGAGTACTATCAAATATCTAATGGTGATAATGCTTATCTAGAATATGCTTTTGGAGCAAGTAATATAACTGATATGATTTATCGTCTATCTGTAGTTGAACAATTAACTGAATATAATGAACAACTAATAAAAGATCTAGAAGCGTTAATTGAAAAGAATAAGAGTCAACAAAAAGATCAAAAAGCTCAAAAAGAAGAATTAAATAAATTAAAGACATCTCTTGAAGATGAACGAGCTAAGATTCAAGCTGATTCTATGGCTATTAAAGAGACAATGCCAAGTATTGAAGAACAAATAAAAGCTGCTCAAGAAAACGTTAATTACTATAAAAAATTAGGTTGTGGAGAAAATGAAGATATTCAAGCTTGTCAATATAGAATTAGTCAATCTCAAACTGGTGACTCTATACCAAGTGTAAATGGTTTCTATAGACCAATTGAATATGGTTACCTTACTCAAGGATTCTATGGTTACGGTGGTCACTTAGGCTTAGATGTTTCAAGTTCTGATAAAGCAATCCCAGTATATCCAATCGCAACAGGAAGAGTATGGAAAGTATATCATGATAATTGTATATCCGGTGACTGGAGAAATGGTGGAAACTGTATATATGGTTGTAATGGAAAAGCTTTAGTTGTAAAAATAAGACATGATGTAAATGGAAAATATATTTATTCAACTTATGCTCATATGCGTAGTTTTGGAGATATTAGAGAAGGTCAAATAGTAACACCATTTACAATAATCGGCTACATGGGAGCAACAGGTTGTGCAACAGGTCCACACGTACATCTAGAAATAACAAATTGTGACTGGTTCAGAGGTGGTGGATGTACCTGGGATCAATATCAACGAAATGCTGTAAATCCAACTAGATATGTTAATTTCCCAACAAGATGGAATAATCGTTAAACGTATAGTTTTCTATACGTTTTTTCTTTGTTAACAAAAAAAGGTTGACATACATTGAAATGGATGTTATCATTAAGCCATAAACAAAAGAAAGGAGTGAGAATATGATTTGGAATTTAAACAACAAAATAATGAGAAAAAATGATGACCTAGTGAGAACAAAAGTATTCTCACGAATTTTAAACGTATAATAAATATAGTTATATAAAGAGGTCATCAAGACCTCTTTTGTTGTGGAAAAAACATTATTAAAAGAAAGGAGTATCCAATAAAAATATAATTGGATTAGACTAAGTATATGAAAAAATATAATAATTTTAAAATATTGTGGCACTATTTAAAAGATGAAAAACCAAGATTACTTCTATATATGCTTTTAGTTTTATCATCATATTTACCAGTATTATTTGCTGCTTACTTTTGGGGTAAGGCACTAGAATTTCTTATCTTAAAAGACATAATGGGCTTTATAAAATATTTAGCTTTATGGGAAGGAATATATATATTACTTTTCGCATTTTTACAAATTCCACGAGATAAAATATATAACTACTTAGAGATAAAATTCATAGAAAATGTTAGCATGGATTTATATAAAAAAATAGATTGCCTACCAGCTAAAGCCTTTGAAGATATTGGGGTTGGAGAGTTTATTAATAGATTATATAATGATCCAGATCGAGTAATGGAACTACTTGCTAAATTAATAAAATTAATTTGTAAAGCTTTAGTTGTAGTAGCAATTCTAATTTTAGCTTTCTCTATTTCATGGGTTATAGGTTTAGAAATAGTTATTTTTGGTATTGTAATGGGTTATATTTCTACAAAGTATTTCCCTAAAATAAAAAAGACCCAAGAACAAATAAAAAAACAATCAGATGCCTATGTTAAAACCGCAACTGAAAATATAACCGGTATAAGAGAAATAAAATCACTAGGTATAAAGAAAAATATAGAAAAGAGTATTAATGGACGCTTAAATGCACTATTTACTGATACTAAAAAAATTAAAAATCACGAAGTATGGTACTATGGTTTTAATAACTTAGCTTATTTTACTCTTCAATTTGTAATTCTCTTAACCTGTGGATATTTCTTTATCCAAGGTAAAATTACTTATGCAACTTTCATAATGATGGAAATGTATATATGGAGAATAGATGAAGTTGTGGAAAGTATTTCTGAATTTGGAGTTAGTTATAATAAAGTAACAGTCTCATTAAAAAGAATTGATGAAATTATTTATAACAGATTATATGAAGATGAACATTTTGGTAAAAAGACATTAGTAAACAATGCCGGTGTAATTGAATTTAAAAATGTAAAATTCAAATACTCTGAAGATGAAGACTATACTTTAAATGGTCTAAATCTAAAAGTAGTACCAAATAAAAAGATTGCTGTTGTAGGTAAATCTGGTAATGGTAAATCAACTATCTTTAATTTACTATTAAGATATTTTGATTCAACAACTGGTGAAATATTAATAGATGGTATAAATATAAAAGATTTAACTGAAAAATCTCTACGTGAAAATATTTCTATTATAAGACAAGCACCATTCCTATTTAATTTAACAATACTTGAAAACTTTAAATTAGTAAAACCCAATGTAACTTTAAAAGAAGTAAGAAAGTACTGTAAAGAAGCATATATAGATGACTATATTATGTCACTGCCTAATAAGTATAATACAGTTATAGGAGAGGGTGGAATAAACCTATCTGGTGGTCAAAAACAACGTCTAGCAATCGCAAGAACTCTACTATTAAATACTAAAATAATTTTATTTGATGAAGCAACATCTGCTCTAGATAATGAGTCACAAGAATATATCAAAAAAACGATTAATAACTTAGTAAAAGACCACACAATAATAATCGTTGCTCATCGTCTATCTACTATCGTAGATGCTGATATAATTAATATTATTGATAAAGGTAAACTAGAAAGTTCTGGTACTCACGAAGAACTACTAAAAACATCTAAAGTATATAAAACCTTATATTCAAATGAAACATCAAGTTCCATCTAAAATTCTTGCAATCTTAATACAACTTGTGGTATACATATATTATAAAAGTATATAGAAAGGTAGAATAGTATGAGAACATTTATAACAAGATTGATTATTACATTATTAGTTATTATAAGTATTTTTATCTTTATAATATTTATACAAAATATTGTTGATAAAGGCGAAGCCTTAAGATTCCTAGGTAATAGATTTATAGTAGCAACAGAAAACTATGAACCATATGAAATAAATAAATATGATATAGTAATTGCTCATGAACTAGATCCATCAGAAGTAAAAGAAAATCAAATAATTGCTTACTATACATCTGATAAAGAATATAAGTTTGCAAAAGTATTATCTGTTGAACCTGATGGCATAAAAGTTGAATTAAAAGACTCTAGTGAAACTATTATATCTACATCCATGGTAACCGGTCTATATTTCAAAGAGAAGATAGAAAACTTTGGTAAATATATACTATTCTTTCAAAGTTTAAAGGGTTTTTTAATATCGATAGGAATCATCTTTGTAATAATAATTATAATGAGTCTATTTGAAAATATTTGGTTTGCTATAAAGAAACTATTTACAAAGAAAGCTTAAAGTACTACTGACAAGTAGTACTTTTATTTTTTAAATTAATTTGTTAATAATAGGAAGTATGTTATAATTAAAATGAATTATTATAGAGAAAATAAGGTGGGATACTAATGAATAATATTTATGTTTGCGACTTTGATGAGGTAGAAAAACTATGTAAAACGATAGATTCTAATATTAATACTCTGCAAAATGATTTAAATACTAGTAAGGACAATTTACTTTCAACACTATCTTCAAATTGGAATGGTTCATCCTTCTCAACCTTTGCTGATAGTGTCAATGAACAACATGGAAAGATTGATAATAATATTAAAATATCAAGAAATGTAATAGATGTTGTAAAAGATGTCAGTAAGAAAATTCAAGAGTTGGAAGAAGACCTAACTGGCTATGATATGTAATAGGAGGAACTATGAATAATAATAATTTTAATGTTAATAATTATGGTATATTAAATGATTCATCCAATATGTTGATTGGTAGCACAAACTCAACTGAAACTAATTTAAAAAATATTCAAAGTAATGTTGATAAACTCTTTTCTGAAGATGTGTTTTCCGGACCAATTGCTGTTGAAATAAAAGAAAATTGGGACAACTCAATTACCAACTTAAATAATAGTATTGCTGATTTATCTAAAGCTGGAGCTGGATTAAAAAATATTAGTGAAAATTATCAAATAGCAGATGCTAGTAATTCTGAAAACATCGCTGGATTGTAGGAGGTAAAATATGAAGTTTATTTTAAATTGTCAACAAGCAGAAGAACTTGGTAAAAAATTAAATGACTATAGTACAAAATTTTCAGATACCACAAGTGAGTTGCAACTTTTAAAAGTTGATGGCGATTTTGACTGGGCTGGTACTATTAATTTGATTAATTCAAATATAAATATTACAGCTGATAGGATGAAAAATGCTCAAAAGTATATTCAATTAGTTGTGGATAAACATACAGGACTTCAGAAAACATTTGAGTATCCAACTGTCGTTGCTAATGATACAGTAAAAAAGACAACACCAGTAGAAAATCCAATCCCAGTTCCACAAGATCCTACTATAAAGCCATCCTCATCAGAAAATCAAACAGACTCTACAAAAGCTACAACAATCAATCAAAAAACTAGTGATACTGCTTCCTCTTCAGAAACAATAGTGCCACCATCATCAACTACCACGTCAACATCTACAACATCCCCTGGTATTACTAATGCAAGTGATTATACAACACCAGATGGTGCTAGACACTTTACCATTCCAGAGGGTAATGGAGAAAGATATACATACATGGCTTGGCAAGCAATTACTTCACCATCATCAAATCAATATAGATTAAGAGAAGCAGCTGGAATGAATTTTGATGATGAAGGATTTGGCAGAATTGATGGCAGATATGTCATTGCTTGTACAACAACATTTGGTCAAGTTGGTGAATATGTCGACTTTAAACTAGAAGATGGAACTATTCTAAAATGTATAATAGGTGATAGTAAAGGTGGAGTTAATCCACAATACAATGTAAGTGAATGGGGTCATAATAACGGAAAGAATGTTGTTGAATTTATTGTTGATAAAAATTCTTGGTACAATAAAAAAGATAACCCAGGAACACCAAGCAACCATCCAGAGTGGAACCATAGAGTAACAGAAGCTTATGTTTATGGTAACTACTTTACAGATAGGAGGTCCTAATAGTGGAAGCAAGAGAAGAAGTTGAAAAAATATTAGAAAACTATGTTAATGATATAAATAATATTGATCCCAATGCTTGGAGTGGTACCTCTAGAGAATACTTTACAAAAAAAGCCACTGAATCAATTACAGAATGTAGTAACGTATTATCTTCTCAATTAACAGATTTAGAAACTGCTATAGAAAAATATACCAGTTGGAAAGAAGCAAACAGATACATTCAATACTATGACGACTTATTGGAAAAATTTCAAATTCCATCACCAGGACGTGTAGATGAAAGAAATCCAAATTCGTCTCCAAAACGAGTGATAGACAACTATGTATCTAAAAGAAAAAGCTGGGTAAATAAAGAGGCTGCTCTAAGAAATGAAATAAATACGATATTAGAAAAAATAAAAACACAAAAGTTAGAAGAAAAAGAATTAACAGCTACTGATAGTTTTGTAAAGTTCTATAAAAAAGATTATACTGATGCCTCATATGGTAATGGTACAACAATAGCTTCAGCTGGGGGTGGACCACTTGCTATGGCTATGGTTATTTCAACACTAACTGATAAAGAAGTATCCCCAGTAGATGCCGCTAATTGGAGTTTGGAACATGGTTATAGAAGCTATGGCAATGGAACAGCTTGGGCATATGTTGAAGATTATGCTAAAGAAAATGGTCTTAATTGTACTCAGTCCAATGTAAATGCCGATTCTATAATGACTAACTTAAAAGAGGGAAATCCTGTTGTTATGGTAATTGGAGAAGGTACCTACACGGATGAAGGCCAGTTCATTGTCTTAACAGGAGTTACTGATGATGGTAAGATAGAAATAGTAGACCCTGGTAGTGAAGAAAAATCTAAACAAACTTATGATCTTGATCTTTTCTTGAATGAAGGCACTCAACAATGGATTATTAGTAATTAATAGTTTCAATATATAAAAACTACTTTTTAACAAATAAAAGTAGTTTTTTTCACCTTAATTCACTAAAAGAAAAATTCTAAATTGCTGGCCCAGTTGGTCCGGTAGGTCCAGTCGCACCAGTAGGAATGGTTAGGTTTAAAACAAAATTAGGTGCAGTACCTGTAATACTGGCAGCAGCCTGTGTACCAGGGTTACCAGTTGTAACAGTACCAATAGTTATAGAGGGAGTTGCACCAGTAGGCCCAGCTTCCCCAGTTGCTCCGGCAGGTCCAGTAGGTCCAGTAGGTCCAGTCGCTCCAGTAGCACCAATAGGTCCAGTAGGTCCAGTTGCACCAGTAGGCCCAACTTCCCCAGTTGCTCCGGCAGGTCCAGTAGGTCCAGTCGCTCCAGTAGCACCAGCAGGTCCAGTAGGCCCAGTTGCACCAGTAGGCCCAGCTTCCCCAGTTGCTCCGGCAGGTCCAGTAGGTCCAGTCGCTCCAGTAGGTCCAGTCGCTCCAGTAGCACCAGCAGGTCCAGTAGGCCCAGCTTCCCCAGTAGCACCAATAGGTCCAGTAGGTCCAGTCGCTCCAGTAGGTCCAGTTGCTCCAGTAGGTCCAGTTGATACATAACTGTATTTCTTCTTATATATAATTTAATTAGTAAAGTTCCAATCTATATGAATGCTACGTTGTTTGTTGACTTCATCATATTGACCTATAAATATTTTATCCACAAAGTCATTTACAACTTCAACACTCAATTTATCCACGTGTTTATATTTATTGAATAGAGTTTTCTTATCTTTAAGTTTTTCTTGTTTGACTTCAATAGCAGCTAATTCTTTTTGTATACTTTCTAATCTATCTTCTAACTTACTATAATCTTCTTTATATTTATTCTTTAACTTCATATATTCGTTATCATCAATAAAACCTTCTTTTCTATCTTCATATAAACTTTGAAAGTATGAATCTTTACTTTTTAATTCCTTATCAATACTTAATCTTTCTTTGTTTAAATTATTAATCTTGTTTTTAAATAATTCTTTTTCTACCATATTGTCATTAATTTCGATTTGTACTTCTTCTTTATAAAATCTATTTAATAAATCATTGATTCTAGTAAGTACAAAGTCTTGTAATTCAGTTTCTTTAATATATTTCTTGTTATCACAATTAGACCATTTTGTAGCTTTATCTTTGCAACAAAGATATGCCATACCGTTTTCATCATTTTTACCACACTTACAAAATGTATTTTTACATTCATCACAACATACTTTATTAGCAAGTAAATGAGCTTCGCCAGATTTGCAACTTTTCTTTCTTTGTTCTAATCTTTCCTGTGCGTCATACCAAACAGCTTTATCTATAAGTGGCTCATGTGTTCCTACAACACGAATTTGTTTTTTCTTTTCATTATAGATAACTGTATGATTTTTATAACTTACCGTTGTTGTTTTAAATTGTACTAGATTACCGATATAAACTTCATCTTTTAAGAATTTCTTAATAGTTTGTTCGTTCCATTGATGTTTATTTCTAATTTGAATTTGATAATCTAAATCAACATCACTATTATTACAAGTAGGATATACTTTATAAGAATAATGTGTACGACTTCTATTTTCTTTTAATGTAGCTTCAAATTCATAAAAGATTTCATTTGTACGATCTAGTTGTTCTAAATAAGTACCAATACAAGTAGCATTGTTAGGTATCTCATCATTAATGTTTAAAAGTACCCAATCATCATTATTACTAAAATCAATATTCTGATATACTAGTTTATTATTTTTAATACTAATATTTAATTCATCATAACTTTTGGTAGAATAATAAATCTTAATCTTATCATTTTTAACTTTATAAAGTCTTAAATTAAATTCATTAGAAAAGTTAGTATTATCACTAGTTATTAATTCAATAGTAGTTAAGTCTTTTAATATTTGTCTTTCATTATTTAAATAACTCATTTTAATAACAAAAGTACCAGTCTTACTTATTGTTTTATAATCTACATATTCTTTAATGATAGGTAGTTTTAATTTACTACCGTTGATCATCTTATATTCAAGTGGACTTAATATGTTATCCGCAGTTAATCCTTTTGCAATCTTTTCAAGACCATATCCCTTAACGTATTCATAAAATATTCTAGCAACTACATCAGCAACAACCGGATCCGGTATTAAATGATTTTTATTCTCTGGATCTCTCATATATCCGTATGGCGCGAAAGAGCCAGTAAATTGTCCTTTTTCACGTTTCTTTTTAAATGTCTCACGAATGTTGTATGAAGTATCTTCTAGCATCCATTCGTCAGTCATAGCTGTAATTTGACTTGTTTTTTTAGTCTCACGTTTTGTATTATCAATCCTTTCAATATAAGTGACGAATCTTACATTCCACTCTATAAATTTATCGTGTATGTATTTTTCTACTAATTCAACATCTCTTGCAAATCTAGCTTGTGTTTTAACTAATACAACATCAACATTTCCTTTTTCACATTCGCCAATCATAATGTTAAAATTTGGACGCTCTCTATCAGATCCAGAATAATCTTCATCATTATAGACACCAACGATTTCCCAGCCTTGCTGTTCGGCGTAGTCCCTTAACATCATTTCTTGATTTTTAATACTTTCTGATAATTCTTCTTTTGTTAGTTTATCACGATCTTCATCTGATAACCTTAAATATAACACCACCCTTACAATAGTTTTAATAACATTAGTAGCAGTATCAATTAATTTACTCATAAAAATAACAACTCCTTATTATTTTTAATCGTAATTAATACTTCCACAAAAAAATTATAATGCGCTTTTTTAAACATTACAGCCCCCCGAAGTGGATTTTTCTAATTTTATGATAGTTTTAAAAAACTTTTCATTAAATATTCTTATTAAATCTTCTTCTGTGGGGTTTTCTAAATTAGTTTTAAATGTTTCTGAATATACATAATTGGTTATATTCTTTTTTTTGTTTTCCTTTTTATTCTTCATTTTTTACCCCCTTAAAGTAAAAAAGAACTATGATTAATAGTCCTAATTTAATCTATGAGATAAAAATTAAATTAATACTTACCATAGTTCTTTTAATATTTGTTTTTAATATAAGAATTATTATTCACCTATAACTGAATTAATATTTTTTACAAGAGATTCTATTAATAAGTTTTCCATTATAGATTGTAACGTAATTCTTTTGTTTTTTAATAATCTTTCAAGTGCTATTTTTGTATGGTCATCAATTCTAAATTTAATTTGATTATTTTTACTTAAACCCATTTACATTCTCCTTTCTTAAAAATTGGTTCTAAATTATGCACGTTAATTTTTAAATACACTATTGCAATGATGATTTGGATAAAGCAGGATAAACCAGTTTACAAACAACTAGCCAGTGGCTAGTTTAACCTTGTATTATAAGGCTTTGTAAAAATCACTAGTGTTTACACTTTTAATATTTGTTATACAATTGTATACTTTTTAATCCTTATTTTATAAGGGGTGTTATACAATTGTACACATTTTTAAAATCGTTGTATTTGGTACCAAGAACATTAAATTATGATTGATTGTTAGTACCATACTTTATATATAAAATTAAAAGGGGTATTTTCGAATATGAAAAAAGCATTGATCTCATAAGCGAGATTAATGCCTCAAATACGTCTAAATGTATAATTATTTCATATTCTACTATATTGTATCATATGTATGTTGATAGTCAATATGTAATAAATATCGCATAAAAGTCGCTAAAAATGTTGTATTAAAACGCTGTTATCCTTTATAAAATAAGGAAATTATAAAATAGATACTTAGATGAATAATAATCTATTGACCAAGATAGATAATTTTTTACGAAAATTTTTAATCCATAAGATTGATTTTCTCGTTAAAAGATAAATATTACTGAAAGTGTGCATTTGGTAAAATATGTGATATAATTACAATCAAGGGTATTGTAGTATTTAACAACTATTTATATCTACTTTTAAAAGGAGGTAAATGTGAAAAAATATGTATATGCAAGAGAAAATTTAAGACTTTTAATATTTCTTGGGTTAATAGTTGGTCTACCACTACTTATACTTAGTATTTATTTGATAAATAGTATTGGTAGTATGGGATATTGTATGCTAGCTGGATTTATAATGCTATTTGTAATCTTGTTTATATTTGCGATTAATCGTATTAAATGGCGTAATTGGCATAATAAGATAGAAAAATTAGGTACTAAAACGAGTGGAAAAGTAATAGATTTTGGTTATAGTTATAAAAGTGGAAACATACATCACAATCCACCAACAGCAGATTCAGAAGAGTATTGGTTAAAAATTTTGTATATTGATAATTCAGGTAATCAAAAAATTTTTGAAACGCCAGAATTATCATTTGCACCAGAAGAAAGAAAAGATATTACTTGTGATATTTATGTTTATAATAATGAAATCCTAGCTACTAATTTTGTAAATTTAAATAAGAAAAAGACAGACTGGCAAGAAATATTTTATTATATTCTAATAGGTGTGGTTTTTGTTGGAATATGCGCTTTAGTAGCGTGGTTAAAAAAATAAAGAAAGAGTTAAGAAAATGAAAAAGAAAATAGGTTTAAGTTTATTAGTTTTATTAGGAATTGTAGGTTTAACAGGATGCGGAAATAATACAGATGATTCAAAAAAATATCATATTAATGTAAATGCAGATGAAAACATTGCAGTAGAAACTTATGTAGATCACGATAAAGATTATTTAATTGTTTATATGACAAACAACAATGATTATAATATTGGTAGTATTGATATGAAAGCTACTTTCTATGACAATAACGGAAATAATGTTGGTGATGATTCAAATACTTTGTTAGATTTTGTTAGTGGTGGTAAGTATGTTTTTACTGTTGATTTACCACACGACGACGATTACAATAACTATGTTCCTGAAAAGATAGATTTATCAATTAAGGTTGATGAAGAATATCAAGATTATGTTGGTGGTGGAACATTATACAACGATAAAATTTCTACAAATTATACAAAAAATGGGGATGAAATTCAAGTTAGTATAAAAAATAATTCTGGTGTTGAATTATATACTGTTGAAGTTGCAGTATTATTTATGAAAAACGGTAAACCAATATATGTTGATAATTTAAGTGGTTCATTAGATATTGGAGAAACCGAAACTGAAAGTATTGATATTCCAGAATATTGGGAAGCATCTGAAAATTCTGATGAAGATGTTTTAATAGATTTTGATTCGGTTGAATTTGTAGTAAATAGAGCGTCAGCTGAATAATATTTGAGGTAAACTATGAGATTTAGTATTGATAAAAATTATGCTAGACAGCATCATGCAAAAAATTCATTATTGTTTATTTTTATATCTATATGGGTATTCTTTGTATCATTTCTTTTAATTATATTTTATGTATCTAATATCTCAATAATGGTATTTGCTACAATTTTGATGATTTTATCAATAGTTTTTACTACAATATTTTTAATAATTTATCTTTTAGGAAGTTATAAGGGATTATCAATTAGCAACAACACAATTACGTTGTTAAAAGATGAAATATTTATTTTCAGAGATTCTAGAAGAGATATAACAGAAAAAAATAAATATAATTATAAAATTATTTCTATTTTAAATGATATAAAAAAAGGAAGTGTATAAAATGGAAAATCAAGAACAACCAAAATATGTATTAAAATTTAATGAGACAGTAAGAAAGACTGTTAAAGATACAAATTATAAAATAAAAATGGCCGTTTTAATAATTATAGGTATAATAATAGTTGGATCTCTAATCTTTCAAGATAACCTATTTACAGAGTTAGGTTGGACAGCAAGAATTATACTTATATCATTATTTATAGGAACATTATTTACTGGTAAAACTGAAAAAATAAAATCACCAATAGAAATTAGATTTTATGATGATTACTTAGTTGTGTATAGAGAGAAAAGATTTTATAGTAAAAAGGTTTCAAGAAAAGAGTCTAATAAATTTTCATATAATGATATAACAAGTTGCGAGTTTGATTTAAATGTTAAAAGAGTCGAATTCATTGGTAAGGTAGATGCTACTTGGTATGATTATAATAAAGATGGTAGTCTTCCACAAAATCCAACTTATCATAGAATAGTTGATGGCGGTATTTGTTATTTTTATACTGATTTAGAACCTGAATTAGATATAGTAAAAGAAATAGAAGAACATTCAACTATTAAAGTGAAAGTTTTATAGGAGAATTAAAAATGACAGATGTATATATTTATTTAGGAATTGTTATTTTATTATTTATTTTAGTTATTGGTTGGGTTTTATATATTTTTATTAAGCCTATAATTAAGTTGCAAAAAGCAAGAAATGGTGGACGTACTAAATTTGAAATAGATTTAAAAGATAAAGATTATGAATATTATAAAAAGAAAATTGATAAGTGGCTTGATGATACTGGCTTTGGAAAGTATAATTCAAAAAAATTAGCAAGATATTACAAATATCGAAATGAAGGATTAAGATTTACATTTGGATTTAATTATTATAAACAAGATAATAAATTAATAATAGAAACTTGGTTAGTTGTTTTGGGTACAGAATCGCCTATATCTTGGGTTTCTTATGTTTATAAAGAAGATGATGTTAATTTGCTTGGTAAACTAGTAGCTCACAACGAAAAAGACAAAGAATTAGAAAAAATGCCAACAGTATTAGATCAACAAGGTAAAGATATTTATATTGATATGTTAAGAGAATTATTGGAACTACCTGAATATATAGTAGAAGATTATAACATAACTAAAATAAAAAAATAAAACAAGTTCAACCAAACGAACTTGTTTTTACTTGTATTTATAAGGAATAAGGAAGAATAATTACGATTAAAAATATCTTATAGAAATTCGGTTATGTATAGGTAGGTCCAGTAGGTCCAGTTGCTCCAGTAGCACCAATAGGTCCAGTAGCTCCAGTAGGTCCAGTCGCTCCAGTAGGTCCAGTTGCTCCAGTAGGTCCAGTAGGTCCAGTAGGTCCAATAGGTCCAGTCGCTCCAGTAGGTCCAGTAGGTCCAGTTGCACCAGTAGGTCCAATAGGTCCAGTAGCACCACGTGGAATTGTAAAATCTAGTACAACATTTTCACTCGAACCAGAATTTGCTACTAACGCATTTGTACCCGATTCGCCAGTAGTAGTTTCGCCAACAACAACAGTGGCAGCACCAGCAGGTCCAGTAGGACCGGTAGGACCTAATATGTAACAAACTTTTCTTGGTAATTTTTTCCCACATTCTTTTCCATTACACATAAAAATATCTCCTTTCAATATAAAGTATGTAATTATTTTTATGTTGACCATTGTTTTAATACCATATTGAAAAAGATTTTTTTAATTACTTAAATGTGATATATTATATTTGTTCAGAAAGATCTATTGACAAAATGGTTATAATATATAAATAGGAGAGGAGTGTTTCAATGTTCAAACTAGTTTCTAAATATAAACCATCTGGTGATCAACCAGAAGCGATAAAAGAACTCGTTGACGGTATAAAATCTGGGAAAAAAGAGCAAGTACTTTTGGGAGCAACAGGTACCGGTAAAACTTTTACTATTGCTAACGTAATAGAGAAAGTGAATAAGCCAACTTTAGTTCTTGCCCATAACAAGACTTTAGCTGGACAATTATATTCTGAATTGAAGGAATTATTTCCTGAAAATAAAGTAGAATACTTTGTGTCATATTATGACTATTATCAGCCTGAGGCTTACGTTCCTTCGACTGATACATATATTGAAAAAGATTCTTCTATTAACGATGAAATTGATGAACTACGTCATGCAGCGACTTCTGCTTTACTTTCTAGAGATGATGTCATTGTAGTAGCTTCAGTATCTTGTATCTATGGTATTGGTGAAGTAGAAGAATATAAAAATAAAATGTTAACACTTAGTGTAGGAGAACAAACCGAACGCAATAAAGTCTTAACTAAATTGGTAGATATGTTGTACGAACGTAACGATCTAGACTTTAAACGTGGTACTTTTAGAGTGCGTGGCGATACTTTAGAAATAATACCTGCTAACCAGAATACGACAGGTTATAGAATAGAATTCTTTGGTGATGAAATTGATAGAATAAGTGAAATAGATACCTTAACGGGTGCTATTATTACAAATAAGAAAAATATAAGTATCTTCCCGGCAAGTCATTTCGTTGTTAGTGATGAGAAACTTCATGAAGCTATTGAAAGAATAAAAGTAGAACTTCAAGAAAGACTAACAGAACTAAGAAATGACAATAAACTAGTGGCAGCAGAACGTCTTGAACAAAGAACAAACTATGATATTGAAATGCTAGAAGAAACTGGTTTTTGTTCCGGTATTGAAAACTATTCTGCACCTATGGCTGGTAGAAAAAGAGGAGAAACACCAACTACTTTAATGGACTTTTTCCCTAAAGATTATTTGCTAGTAGTAGACGAATCCCATGTAACTCTACCTCAAGTAAGAGGTATGTTTAACGGTGATAGAGCTAGAAAAATGAACTTAGTAGATTACGGCTTCCGCCTACCAAGTGCCTTAGACAATAGACCATTAAAGTATGATGAGTTTGAGAAGAAAATAAATCAAGTCATCTATGTATCAGCAACACCAGGTGACTTGGAACTGGAACATACAAATAACGAGTATGTAGAACAAATAATAAGACCAACTGGTCTACTAGATCCAACAATCGAAGTCAGAAAAACAGAAGGCCAAATAGATGATTTAGTTGGAGAAATAAGAGACCGTATTGCAAAAAACGAAAGAGTCCTAGTAACAACTCTTACAATTCGTATGTCTGAAGAGCTAACCAACTACTTAAAAGAACTAGATATAAAAGTTGCTTATCTTCATTCAGAAGTTAAAACACTAGAAAGAATGCAAATAATTCATGACTTACGTACCGGTAAATATGATGTAATAGTTGGAATTAACTTATTAAGAGAAGGAATTGACATCCCAGAAGTATCCTTAATAGCAATCTTAGATGCTGATAAAGAAGGCTTCTTAAGAAGTACTAGAAGCCTAATTCAAACTATTGGTCGTTGTGCCCGTAATGCCAATGGTCATGTAATAATGTATGCTGATAAAATAACTGACTCAATGGAAGAAGCAATTTCAGAAACAGCAAGACGTCGAAAAATACAAGAACAATATAATGAAGAACATGGTATTGTACCAAAAACAATCATTAAAGAAATAAGAGAAATTATTAGTAATGTTGATAATAATAGTAAAAAGAAAACTAAAAAACTATCAAAGAAAGATCAAGCTTTACTAATGGAAAATATTGAAGAACAAATGAGAGAAGCAGCTAAAAACTTAGACTTTGAAAGAGCCATGGAATTACGAGATATCTTATTTGAAATGAAAACAAAATAATAGCAAGCACAAAAAAAGTGTTTGCTTTTTTAAACACTTTCTCTATATTTAACACCTTTTAATATTAAAACAATTTTCTCTTTTAAGACCTGAAATATATCTTCAACAGTATTACCATCAGTAACTATCATACTTAAATTAAGTTGATAAAAAGAATTGCTTTTTGGATCTAAAAAATAAGCAGTAGCTTGACATATTGGCTTCTTCTCTCTTGCTACATATTGCAAATAAACTCTAAAATTAAAAATCCCATTAGTAAAATTACCCAAATCTTGAAAGTTATCATCAGCATCACTAATACTATTATTAACTAATACTTTTTTAATATCAGTAACATTTTTATTAACCCTCTCTTCAAAAGACTCATCCTGATTTAAAACTCCATCAGTAATAAATTGTTCTAAAAAATAATCATCACCAACGGCAAAAACGATCTTTTCATTTGAAGAAAAAACTTCTTTAAGACCATCAAGTATTGGTACCTCCAATTTCATGGCCTGTGCCTTAGAATTGAATCTTTTTGCAATTTCAACAGCAACTTCTACCTTTTTATTCATAATATCCCATCCTATATTAGAATTATATACTAACTACATAAAAAATAAAAGTTAAAGTTCTCTCTAAAATATCAGAATTATAAAATAATATTGCCAACTTATGTAAAATCATATCTAAAAATCTATTAAAAGCTACTAAGATATGTTATATTGTAAATAAGATAAAGGAGGAATAAAATGTCAGGATTACATGTAGATTCTGGAACTATGAATGCTCAAGGAATGAATACTATTTCATCAGCTCAAGAATTAGAAAATCAAATTAGTAATTTAAATTCAAATGTTGAAGGATTAATGATGATTTGGAGAGGTCCTGCAGCAAGTGAGTTTAAAACTGCATTTGACCAACAATTGAGTAATTTGAGAAGTTTCCAAGAATTATTAAATGAATTAGGAGAAAGAATAACTGCAGGAGCAAGAAAATTCGATCAAACAGAAGAAGAAAATATTGCTAGAGCATCTGGGTTATTTAATTAGGAGGTATTATGAACGAGTTTGAACAAAAGGATTATGAAGGAGCAAGAACTTCCGCAGACCAAGTAAAAACTAATGCTGATAATATTATGGGAATTTTTGATAATATTGATCAAGTAATGAATACTTTATACAATGATGCTTGGCAAAGTCAAGGTGCCGAAGGTGCAAGAAGTCGTTATCAAGAAATAAGAAAAAATTATGAGACTTTCTATAACAATGTAGTAGCGATGAAGGAACATATATATGCTGTAACTGCTGCTAACGAAGCACAAGATGCTGCTGTAAGTAATACAATTGCTGAACTATAAGAAGATTAATCTTCTTTTTTTTTAACAATTATTGTGGAAAAAGAAAAACATTAAAATAAAATATCCACAAATACTGTGGGAAAACCTCTTTTACAATGTCAAAATAAATACTAAAAAATTAATTTTAGTGACAAAAAATTAGTAATTTATAATTTCCATAAATTGTTAAATTATATTAAAAAAAATATGTTATAATATGTCTCAGGTGATTTACATGGATAAAATTATAGTAAAAGGTGCAAGAGAAAATAATTTAAAGAATATAGATATTGAACTACCAAAAAATAAACTTATTGTTATGACCGGTCTATCAGGTTCTGGAAAGAGTAGTTTAGCTTTTGATACAATTTATGCCGAAGGTCAACGTCGCTATGTTGAAAGTCTATCAGCTTACGCTAGACAATTTTTGGGTAATTCAGAAAAACCAGATGTTGATAGTATTGAAGGATTGTCTCCTGCCATTAGTATTGACCAAAAAACAACTTCTAACAATCCAAGATCGACTGTTGGAACAGTAACTGAAATTTATGACTATTTACGACTTTTATATGCTCGTGTAGGTGTACCATATTGTCCAACACACAACATACCAATCACTTCTCAAAGTATTGAAGAAATGACAAACAAGGTTTTAGAGTACAAAGAAGACACTAGAATAATAATTATGGCTCCGGTTGTTCATGGAGAAAAAGGAAGTCATAAGGACCTTTTTGAAAAATTACGTAAAGATGGGTTTGTAAGAGTTCGAGTTAATGGTGAAATGTTAGACTTAAGCGAAAATATAGAACTAGAAAAAAATAAAAAAGACTTCATCGATGTTATTGTAGATAGAATAGTATTAAAAGAAGATTCAAGAAGTAGAGTATTTGAAGCTCTAGAAATAGCAACTAAACTAGCTAAGGGAAAAGCAGTTGTTCAAATACTAGGAGAAAATGCTAAAGAATTAGTCTTTTCTGAACAATTTGCTTGTCCACATTGTGAATTTTCTCTACCAGAATTAGAGCCAAGACTATTTAGTTTTAATGCCCCTTATGGTGCCTGCCCTGATTGTAAAGGTTTAGGAATAAAACTTCAAATTGATGTTGACTTAGTTATTCCAGACAAAACACTAAGTATCAATGAAGGTTGTATAAAAACTCTTAGTGATGACCAAGACGGTATCTACTATAAAAAATTAGAGTGTGTTTGTAAACATTATAAAATTGATATGGATAAGCCATTCAAAAAACTATCAAAAGCAGAACAAGAAATAGTTTTATATGGAACAAGTGAACCAATTAGATTTAATTATTCTACTAAGTCTGGAAATATAATGAATTCTATGGATTATTATGAAGGAATAATTAATAATCTTCAAAGACGTTACATGGAAACATCATCTTCTTGGATTAGAGAATGGCTAGAAAACTATATGGTAGAATATGAGTGTGACACTTGTCATGGTGCGAGATTAAAAGATGACGTTTTATCAGTAAAAATAGCAGGTAAAAACATCTATGAAGTTACTTGCATGAGTATTAAACAATTACTAGAAATGTATAAGAACTTAGAACTATCAGAAGAAAAGAAACAAATTGCTAACTTAGTTTTAAAAGAAATAACAGAAAGATTATCATTCTTATCAAATGTTGGACTAGGTTACCTAACTCTAAGTAGAAGTGCCGGAACTTTATCTGGTGGTGAAGCTCAACGTATTCGTCTTGCTACTCAAATAGGTTCTCATTTAACTGGTGTTTTATACGTTTTAGATGAACCAAGTATTGGACTACATCAAAGAGATAATGAAAAGTTAATTAACTCAATGAAAGAAATGCGTGATTTAGGAAATACTTTAATAGTAGTAGAACATGATACTGATACCATGTTAGCAAGTGATTATCTTGTTGATATTGGCCCAGGTGCTGGAGATGCCGGTGGCCGTGTCATAGCAGCAGGTACTCCAGAAGAGGTAATGGCTAATGAAAATAGTATCACTGGGCAGTACTTATCTGGCAAAAAATGTATTGAAATTCCTGAAAGAAGAAGAAAAGGAACCGGAAAATATTTAAAAATAAAAGGAGCAACTGAGCATAATTTAAAAGATATCGATGTTGACATTCCTCTTGGAACCCTAACATGTATAACTGGTGTTTCTGGTTCTGGTAAATCAACTTTAATAAATGAAATATTATGTAAAGCCGTTGCTGGCAAATTATATAATTCAAAAGAAAAACCCGGTAGTTATAAAAAAATACTAGGTTTAGAAAATATAGATAAATTGGTAGCTATATCCCAAAACCCTATTGGTAGAACACCACGTTCTAATCCCGCAACTTATACGGGTGTTTTTGACGATATAAGAACTTTGTTCACAACTACTAAAGAAGCTAAGTTGTATGGATTCGAAAAGAATCGTTTCTCATTTAATGTAAAAGGTGGGCGTTGTGAAGCTTGCCGTGGCGATGGTGTTAAGAAAATAGAAATGCATTTCTTACCAGATGTTTATGTACCATGTGAAGTTTGTCATGGTACAAGGTATAATAGGGAAACTCTAAACATAAAATATAAAAATAAAAATATTGCTGAAGTTTTAGACATGCGCGTAACTGAAGCATTAAAGTTCTTTGATAATGTTCCAAAAATAAAAAATAAACTTCAAGTATTAGAAGATGTTGGACTAGGATATATAAAACTAGGACAAAGTGCTCCGACTTTATCCGGTGGTGAAGCAGAACGTGTAAAATTAGCTAAAGAATTACAAAAGAAAGCTACGGGAAAAACCCTATTTGTCTTAGATGAGCCAACAACAGGTCTACACTCAGATGATATTAAGCGTTTACTTGCAATTTTACAGAAAATAGTAGATAATAAAGATACAGTAGTAGTTATCGAACACAACTTAGATGTTATAAAAGTTGCTGATTACATAATTGACTTAGGCCCAGAAGGTGGAGATGAAGGTGGTACTATTGTTGCAGTTGGTACACCAGAAGAGGTATCTAAAGTAAAAGGATCTTATACTGGGCAATTCCTAAAAAAAATGTTACAGAGGTGATAAAATGCGTCTGGTTATTAAAGAAAAAAATGTCGTAAGATTAAATAAGTTTATTGAATGGCTTATCTATATGGTTGGATATATAATAGTCTTTATTCTAGTAAGTTTATTATTTAAGAGTGTCTATATAGATAAACAACACTTTTTTCTCTATTCAACACTAATAGTATTTATAATTTATATATTGAATAAAACTTTACGACCAATCCTTTTTACGATTACAATTCCAATTATAGGAATAACACTAGGATTATTTTATCCATTCATAAATTTATTTATATTAAAAATAGCCGACTGGATTTTAGGAAGTCACTTTGATTTGAAAAATATTTTTATAGCATTTTTCATGGCTATATTATTATCAGTAATGAATTTTATAATGGAAGAAATAATAAAATCAATAATAAAGAGGGTAAAGATTCATGGATAGAGTAGCGTTAGAACTAGGACCAATACAAATTTATTGGTATTCAATATTTATTTTTCTTGGTTTATTAACAGCCAGTATACTTATTTTCAAAGAGGCAAGAAAAAGAAATATAGATGAAGATTTTCTTATAAATTTAATTTTCAATACTATAATAATTGGTCTAATAGGTGCTAGAGTTTACTATGTTCTATTTAATATTCCATACTATGCTTCTAATCCTATAGAAATACTAGCAGTTTGGAATGGGGGACTAGCTATTCATGGTGGTATTTTTGCTGCCTTAGCCTTTATCTTAATATACTGTAAAAAAAAGAATGTAAATATTCTTCAACTACTTGACATAATTGTTGTAGGACTAATAATAGCCCAAGCTATCGGTCGTTGGGGCAACTTTTTTAATAGTGAAGCCTATGGACAAGTAACTACATATGCAGAATTAAAAGCCCAACAAATACCAACCTTCATAATTAATGGAATGTACATCTTAGGTGAGTATAGACAACCAACTTTCTTCTATGAATCAACTTGGTGTTTTGCTGGTTTTCTAGCAATGCTAATAATAAGAAAATATAAGTATTTAAAAAGAGGACAATTAACAGGATTCTACTTGTTTTGGTATGGCCTAGGTCGTTTATTAATAGAAAGTCTTCGTACAGATTCACTAATGCTAGGACCCATAAAAATTGCTCAAGTAGTTTCAATAGTCTTTATCATAACAGGTATCGTCTTATTTTTCTATAATCTAATAAAGAGTACTCCAACTGATAAAAGACTATACACTGAGGATTTAAGTCCTAATGATGATGAAATGACAATTTACTTTGAAAACGTAGGTGATGATTATGTATAAAAAAGTTGTAGTTTTAGGTGGTGGAACAGGTCTTTCCTACCTTCTAAGAGGTTTAAAAGATTTCCCAGTAGATATAACAGCAGTTATAACTGTTTCTGATAATGGAAGGTCAACTGGAAAATTACGTGAAGAATTTCATACACCAGCTGTCGGCGATATTAGAAAGGTTATCACATCACTATCAGGTATTGACGACCCAATCAAAAAAATGATGGAGTATCGTTTTAATACTTTTAGTGATTTAGACGGTCATGCCCTAGGTAACTTAATTTTAACAGCTATGTTAGATATTACTGGTTCCCTAAAAGACTCAATAGCAAGTCTAAGCAAACTGTTAGACGTAAGACATACCGTACTACCAATTTCTGAAGATTCCTCTCTAACTTTAATGGGAAAAGATAAAGATGGAAACATTGTAGAAGGCGAAGAACAAATAACAAAATCTCATCGTCAATTTGAAAGAATCTACTACAAAGAAGAACCTAAAGTTTTAAAAGAAGTAATAGAAGCTATTGAAAACGCTGACTTAATAATATTCAGTATGGGTAGTCTATATACATCAATTCTTCCAAATATTATTTGTAAAGAAGTAAAAAACGCCTTAAAACATTCCAAGGCACCAATAATGTATCTATGCAACTTTGTAACTCAACCAGGGGAAACTGATGGTTTCACTGTAAGTGACCATGTTTCTTTACTAAATCGTTATTTAGAAACAAAGAAAATAGATGTTGTAATTGCTAGTAACACAAAAATAAATAAAGAATATGCTGAAAAGTATTCAACAGCAGAGCAAAAAGAACCTGTAAAAATAGATCATAAGAATATAGAAAAACTAGGGGTAGAATTAATAGAAGATGACCTAATTATAGTTGAAGATAATATTTTAAGACACAATAGTTTAAAACTAAGTTCACTTATCTTCTCCTATTTAATGAGGAATTAATATGTCGTATACAATAGAAATAAAAAAAGAAATATCAGAAATAAAAGGCACAAACTCAGAAATGATAGCTGAACTATCTGGTTTTATCAGGAACAATGCCTATCTAAATAATAATACTTTGTATCTAACAACAGAAAATGAGTTTACGATTGAAAGACTTACTTCATTCTTTAAAAAGTTATATGAGGTAGAATTAAATGTTGAAGTAAAAGACAACTTAAACTTCAATAAGAAAAATCTTTATCTTTTATCAACAAATTCAAAAGTAGATCTAATTTTAAAGGATATTGGCTATTATGATAACAATAACAACTATCTAGAAACTCCACCTACATACATTGTAGGTGCCAATGAAGAAATAAGAGCTTACCTTCGTGGAACTTTTCTTTGTACAGGTAGTATAAATAATCCAAAAACTTCTAGGTACCATATGGAATTACTAATATCTAAACCTAATGAAGCTGTTTTTATTCAAAAACTCTTAAATATTTTTGATTTAAACGCCAAAATACTAAATCGTGAAAAAGGTTACATGATATATATAAAAGAAGCAGAAAAAATAAGTGATTATATAAGAATACTTGGTGCCAATAGAGCAGTCCTATTCTTTGAAGATGCAAGAATTTACCGTGAAAAGAAAAATCAAACTAATCGCCTAAATAATTGTGAACAAGCAAATATGGATAAAGTGTTTTTAACAGCTGAAAAACAATTAGAACAAATCAAAATTATAGAGGAATCAGACTCTTATGAACTTCTTGATGACCGAACTAAACAAGCTTTTGACTATCGTAAAAAATACCCAGAGTCTTCCTTAAAAGAACTAAGTGAAATTATCACTTTAGAAACAGGAAAATCAATTACTAAGTCTGGTTTAAATCATCGTTTCAGAAAGATAAAAGAATTAGCTAAACAACTAGAAAAAATAAAGCAAAGAGAAAATAAAAACTAAATACAAAAGAGGAAATATCAACTTTTCCTCTTTTCTTTTTCTAAAATAATTTTATCAACAATCCCATAATTAACAGCTTCTCTAGCATCCAAATAATTATCTCTTTCTGTATCTTTTTCAATTTTCTTTAATGACTGTCCAGTATTTTTAGCAAGACACTTATTTAATCTTTTTCTCAAATTAACGATTCTATCAGATGCAATTTTTATATCAGTTGCCTGTCCTTGAGCTCCACCTAAAGGCTGATGTATCATTACATCTGCATTTGGAAGAATAAATCTTTTTCCTCTTTTACCAGCTGCTAAAAGAAAGGCCGCCATACTAGCCGCAATTCCCAAGCAAGTAGTTGATACATCACTTGCCAAGAAATTAATAGTATCATAAATTGCCATACCAGCAGATACAGATCCACCAGGTGAATTAATATAAATATTAATATCATTATTATTAATTGAATCCAAATAAAGTAGTTCAGCAATCACATTATTAGCCATTACATCATCAATTTCTCCAGTTATAAATACAATTCTATCTTTTAATAACCTTGAAAAAATGTCATAACTCTTCTCACTACCTAATTCTTTTTCCACAACAACAGGTACAAAATTCATTATCATTCCTGTAATTAATCATTCAAAATATAATTAAATATATTTCTAATTAATCCCTTTCTATTATGTTTTTTAATTATACATATCTATACATAGTATAGTGTAAAAATAATAAAATATGCATATAATTACTAATGACTTCATGTTATAATATTATAAGAATAAAAGGGTGATAAAATGATTGAAACATTAGAAATCAAAGTAAATGGACATAAGTACCAGGTAAGTAAGGGGGTTACTTTAGAGGAGTTAGCTAGTCAATTTCAAAAAGACTATCGTTATCCAATTCTACTAGCTAAAGTAAATAATGTCTTAAAAGAGTTAACCACAGAAATTACTCATCAGGCAAATATTGAGTTTCTTGATTTAACTTCACGTGAAGGAAATAGAACTCATATCTCTGGTCTTACTTATGTTTTAATATATGCGATCAAAAAACTATACGGCAAAAATGCTGATGCTCTAGTGCAACATTCATTAGATAAAGGCATCTATATTGAAACAAATTTTAAACTAACATCTAGTAAAGTAGCAGCAATTAAAGAAGAAATGCAAAAAATAGTTGATAGTGATATGCCAATTACTAAAATGACTATTGATAGACTAGAAGCTATAGATTATTTTGAAAAGATTGGCGAAAAAGTAAAAGCAGGAGTAATGCGTTATAACACTAATACTTATATAACTTTATATAGATTAGGAAATTACTATAATTATTTTTATAATTTAATGCCAACATCAACTGGTAAACTAGGAGCTTTTAATTTAACTTATATAAAAGAAAATGGCTTTCTACTACAATTCCCAACTGTCTATATAAGTGAAAAAATCAAACCATACCAACCACATCCAGGTATGTTTGAAGCTTTTCAAGAGTATCGTGAATGGGCTAAAATAATGAAAGTGGAAAATTCCGTTGACTTAAATCGTGTAATTTCAACTGGTAAAATAAGTGATTTAATTAGAATAGATGAAACATTACAAAGTAATAGATTATTAATGCTTTCTCGTCGTATAAATGAAAATAAAGATAAGATAAAAATAGTTCTATTAGCTGGACCATCTTCATCTGGAAAAACAACAACATCACGTAAATTATGTATGTTCCTACAAAGCTTTGGACTTCATCCTAAAGTTTTATCAATGGATGATTACTTTGTTGAAAGAGAAGAAAATCCTAAGGATGAAAATGGTAATCCAGACTACGAATGTCTAGAAGCTATCGATTTAAAACTATTTGATTCTCAGTTAAGTGATTTACTAAAAGGAAAAGACGTAACAATTCCAACCTTTAACTTTGCTTTAGGTAAAAAAGAATATCGCGATAAATTAACTCTTCAAAGTGATGACATTATCGTCATTGAAGGTATTCATGCCCTAGATCCTAAAATATTAACTAATATTCCAAGAGAAAATAAGTTTAAAATTTACATATCTCCATTAACAGAACTAAATATGGATAATCAAAATAGAATATCAACAACAGATAATCGTCTTTTAAGACGTATAATAAGAGATAATAGAACTAGGGGCTATGATGTAGAACATACTCTAAGAAGTTGGGCTTCTGTAAGGGAAGGCGAAGAAAAATATATCTTCCCATATCAAGATGAAGCTGACTACACTATCAACTCCGCTTTAATATATGAAATTGGTGTTCTTAAAACTTATGTTGAACCATTATTATACTCTGTACCAAATGATTCACCATATTATGAAGAGGCAAAAAGACTAATCAACTTCTTAAGATTATTCTTACCAATTCCTGCCGATGACATTCCTCAAGACTCTATTCTTAGAGAATTTATTGGTAATGGTTGTTTTCATGACTAAAAGTGTAAACAAAATATGAATATATTGAAACAAAAAATATAAGACTATATAATGATAATATAAGGAGGATTAAATATGATAAGAGTAGCAATAAATGGATTCGGAAGAATTGGACGTCTTGCTTTCCGTTTAATGGAAGAAGATAATGACTATGAAGTTGTCGCAATTAATGACTTAACAGATGCAGAGCAATTAGCTTATTTATTAAAATATGATACAAATCATAGAAACTATCGTATAGATGAGATAACATCGGATGGTGACTATATTGTAGTAGGAGGAAGAAGAGTACGTGTTTACTCGGAAAAAGATCCAGCTATGTTACCATGGAAAGATTTAGATATTGATGTTGTTTTAGAATGCACAGGTTTATTCACATCTGATGAAAAGGCTATGGCTCATATCAATGCAGGTGCCAAAAAAGTAATTATTTCAGCACCTGCTAAAGGAGACGTTAAGACTATTGTTTATAACGTAAATCATGAAATATTAACAGGAGATGAAAAAATAATTTCTGCAGCAAGTTGTACAACAAACTGCTTAGCTCCAGTAGTTAATGTAATCGATAAAGTATTTGGAATTGAAAAAGGATACATGACAACAGTTCATGCCTATACAAACGATCAAGCAACACTTGATATTGCACATAAAAAAGGTATCAAAGCTCGTCGTGGTAGAGCCTGTGCTGCTAATATCGTTCCAGCATCAACCGGAGCAGCATCAGCAATTGGTAAAGTTTGCCCTAACCTAGAAGGAAAATTAGCTGGCGTTGCTATGAGAGTACCAGTGCCAACTGGTTCAGTTGTAGACTTAGTATTAGAATTAAAGAAAAATACTACAGTAGAAGAAGTAAATAATGCCCTAAAAGCAGCAACTAATGAAACATTAGAGTACACAGAAGACCCAATCGTTTCAAGTGATGTAATTGGTAGACGTGCTGGGTCAGTAGTTGATGGTCTATCTACAAATATTCTAGAAGTAGATGGCAAACAAATGCTAAAAGTAGTAGCTTGGTATGACAATGAAATGGGTTATACTGCTCAAATGGTAAGAACTGCTAAATATTTAATGGAAAAATAAGATAAAAATTAAGGAAAAGAAGGCAACTTCTTTTTTTTTATATTAAAAAATGCTATACTTGAAATAAGACAGGAGGAATAGCCCCATGAAAACTATAAAAGACATGGATATCGATAGTAAAAAAGTAATAATTAGATGTGATTTTAATGTACCAATAAAAGATGGTAAAATTATAGATGATACTAGAATTAAAGCTAGTTTAAAAACAATTAACTATTGTTTAGAACATAATGCTAAAATAATACTTCTATCTCACCTAGGACGAGTAAAAGAAGAAGCAGACTTACAAAAAAATGATTTAGCTCCAGTTGCTACTCGTTTAAGCGAACTATTAAACAAAGAAGTATTATTTATACCAAAAACTAGAGGAGTAGAAGTAGAAGATGCTATATCAAAAATGCAACCTACAGATATTGTTCTACTTCAAAATACTAGATACGAAGATTTAGATGGTAAGAAAGAAAGCTCTAATGATCCCGAACTTGGAAAATATTGGGCTTCTTTAGGCGATGTATTTATAAATGACGCCTTTGGTACAATACATAGAGCTCATGCTTCAAATGTTGGTATAGCAACTAATATTCCATCGGCATTTGGTTTCCTAATAGAAGAAGAATTAACTGCTTTAAGTGAACTAAACGATCCTAAACATCCATTTATTGTAATTTTAGGTGGTGCAAAAGTATCAGACAAAATCGGAGTAATTGAAAACTTAGTGACTAAAGCTGATAAAATACTAATTGGAGGAGGTATGGCCTTTACTTTCTTAAAATCTGAAGGATATGAAGTAGGAAACTCTCTAGTAGACCAAGAAAATATTGAATTTTGTACTAAGATGTTGAGAGAGCACCCAGAAAAACTAGTTTTACCAGTGGATGCAAAAGTAACTACTGAGTATTCAAATGACACTCCAAGTACTATAAAAGATATAACAGATTTTGAATATAATGAGATGGGTCTAGACATAGGACCAAAAACAATAGAAACTTTTGAGAAATACTTAAAAGATGCCAGCATAGTTGTTTGGAATGGACCACTTGGTGTATATGAATTTACTAATTACCAAAATGGAACCAAAGAATTATTAAAATACCTTGTTGATAACAACATAAAAGTTATTTTAGGTGGAGGAGATATTGTAGCAGCAGCTGCAACTCTAGGTTATAAAGATAAGGTATATCATGCCTCTACTGGCGGAGGAGCAACATTAGAATATTTAGAGGGTAAAAAATTACCAGGAATTGAAATAATAAAGTAGGTGACTTTTATGGCTAGAAGCCTTATGATTGCAAATCCATATGATAACGATTGTTTAAATATGATTGCAAATTATGAGAAAAGTAATAACTTAGATGATACTATAACAAAACAATTAATACGTATTAGGGCAGTAACAGAGGAGTCTACATATGAAAGACGTAACATGACTTCCAATGAAATAAACCAATTCATCTTTCTTAGAGATGGCAACAAATTAGTTGCAGGATGTCATTTTCAAGGATATAGAGATTTGCGTGATGCATACTTAAGTATATTGCCATCAACTTCTTCAAGAATGACCGCAAACTTACTTCAATATGCAACAACTTATGCCTTTGAAGGTCTAGGCATGGAACAGGTTTTTGCTGAAATTGATAACCATGATGAGAAAAATGCAACGGCACTAATTGATGCAAACTTTGAAAGTCTTGGACCAGATGGTAAAAAGACTCAATTTATGATTGAAAAGGGAAATTATGTCATGATGGAAGGATTACAAAATGGAAACTCTAAAAAACATTAAAAAGAACAGTATAATTTTATTACTAATTACAATTGTAGTTTTATTTGTTCTCTTAAAAGATAGTGCAAAAGAAATATTTGATACTATTTCAAAAATAAATCTTTTTTATCTTTTAATAGCCTTTATATTATATTTTCTATATATAATTACAAAAGCCTACATTATATATAAATGTGTAAATGAAAAAGATAAATTATCCTTTAAGGAAGCTATAAAACACAATTTAATTACTCAGTTTTTCAATGGTATAACACCTTTTTCAACAGGTGGACAACCTATGGAAGTATATATGATTGCTGAACATAATATTAAAGTAAGCAAAGCAACAAGTGTTACTATTGAAAATTTTATTTTTTATCAAACTGCCTTAGTAATATATGGAGCAATTGCTGTTGCCTGTAATTGGATTTTTAATTTATTTCCAAAAGTTCCCGTTCTTCAACATTTAGTATTACTTGGCTTTATAATTAATATTTTAGTAGCAGTAGCTCTATATGCCATCATGTTATCAAAAAAGTTTACTAAAAAAGTATCTAACATTATTATAAAACTTCTAGGTAAAATAAAAATTATCAAAGATATAGAGAAGGCCAAAACTAGTTGGACTGAAAAACTAGAAGATTTCCACAATATTTCCAAAGATCTACTTCATAGAAAAGGGACCTTTGTTTTAGGAGTTTTCATTAATCTAATAAGTCTAACCTGTTTATACATAATTCCATTATTTATTATGTATGGTCTTCATGACTTTACTAGTCTAACTCCAATAAGTGCCATCACATCATCAGCTTACGTTCTTCTAATGGGCTCATTCGTTCCAATACCAGGAGCTTCCGGTGGAATTGAATATGGCTTTATAAAATTCTTTGGTAATTTTATGCCCACAGTTTTATTAAATTCTCTATTAATAACATGGCGTTTTATAACCTATTATTTAGGAATGATTATGGGTGGTTTCTTATTTAGTACTGAAAAGGAAAGTGATAAATAATGCGTATAGGTTTATTTACAGACTCTTATCCTCCATATATAAATGGAGTATCTACAAGTGTAGCAATGCTTAAAAAAGCTCTTGAAAAAAAAGGTCATATTGTTTATGTCGTAACCGTAAGTAATAATGCCTTAAAGTATGAATATGATGTTGAAAATAGAATTGTTAGAGTACCAGGTATTCCAATTGGTATTTATGATTATCGTTTGAGTAGAATTTATCCACTACCTATGATAAATACTATGAAAAGTTGGAACTTAGATGTTATTCATTCCCATACCGAGTTTGGTATAGGTATCTTAGCAAGACTTCTTGCAAAACAATTTGATATTCCACTAGTTCATACATACCATACTTTATATGAAGACTACACTCACTATATAACACATGGTTACTTTGATAAATCAAGTAAAAAAATAGTAGAATACCTAACAAAATTCTACTGTGATAAAACTGCTAATGAACTAATCGTACCTACCAATAAAATCTATAAGCTATTTAAAGAAAAATATGATTTTAAAAAGAATATTCATATTGTACCAACGGGTATAGAAGTTGATAGGTTTTACACAGAAAATGTGGATAAAAGTTATGTTCAAACTCTAAAGAAAAAACTTAAGCTTCAAAAAAAGGACTTTGTAATTTTGTTTGTTGGTAGACTTGCATCTGAGAAAAATGTTGAGTTTCTTCTAAATGCTGAGCAAAAACTAATAAAAAAACATTCTAACATAAAGTTATTGATAGTTGGTGACGGTCCAGATAAAGAAAAATATGAAGAAATGGCAAATGACTTAAACATTTCTAAAAATGTTATCTTTAATGGAAAAGCTGCTTGGGAAGAAATGCCATTTTACTACCATTGTGCCGATATTTTTGCAACTGCTTCAACTACGGAAACACAAGGTCTAACCGTAATAGAGGCCATGGCTGCAGGAGTTGTTCCTTTATGTATAAAGGATGAATCATTTTTAGGTACTGTAACTCATGAATTGAATGGATTAATTTTTAATAATGAAGAAGAATATATTTCTCAAGTTTTATCTTTATATGATAATAGTTCCTTATTACAAAAATATAATAAACAAGCTCGTATTCAAGCCGAACATTGTAGTTCTGCAAGTTATGCCGAAAGAGTTTTAGAAGTATATAAACGTGCCATAATTGATAAAGAAGAAGAGGACAGATTTGGTCTTATTTCTAAAATATCAAAAAAAATAAAGGGTGATTAAATGATTTTAGCACTAAATAATAAATGTAATTTAACTAAAGATGAGTTTTTAATGTATAACGAAAACCTAAAGAAATTAGACTTTACAAAAACAACCGTAATAGTATTTCCAACTAGTCTCTATCTTGGTATGTTTTCCTCTAACAAAATATTACTCGGAAGTCAAAACGTAAGCATGTTTGCATCCGGTCCTCATACTGGTGAAGTATCAGCAAAGCAACTTAAGTCACTAAATGTAGAATACTCATTAGTGGGTCATTTTGAACGCCGAGAAGAGCAACATGAAACTAATAACTCTATAAATAAAAAAATCAAAAATCTTATTTCAGAAAACATAACACCAATCTTATGTATTGGCGAAGTTTCATCTGAACAAGAGATAGTAACAGAAGTATTAACTAAACAACTACAAGAATCTTTAAAAGATTTATCAAAAAACGACATTGAAAAAATTATAATAGCCTATGAACCAATATGGTCTATTGGTACTGGAATAATACCATCTTGTAATAAAATAAAAACAATAGTTAACTATTTAAAAAGCCTTTATCCAAATAATAAAGTGTTATATGGTGGTAGTGTAAATGTAGATAATGTTGTAAAACTAACAAAAGAAAACATTGTAGATGGTTACTTAATAGGAGGTTTAAGTCTTCACTTAGATAAAGTTCAAACTTTACTAAACACAATTGAAAAATAGACAAATTAGACACTTTCGACAAAAGTTGTCTTTTTTTTATCTATCAATTTATCGAAGTATGTTATATAATTAAAATGCGTGGTAGTATATGAGAGGAGAAAAGATGGAGAAAACACGTTTATTAATCATTGACGACAACAGAAACCTAGTTGAAATGATTAAGGAATATTTTAATGATAGTGCAGATATTAAGGTTACTTTAACTGCTTATGATGGAGCAGAAGGTATACTCTTGGTTGATAAAAAGAAAGATGAATATGATATTGTACTTTTGGATTTGATAATGCCAAATAAAGATGGAGTTGCCGTACTAGAATATATGAAGAAAAAAGGCATAGATAAAGATGTAATAATCTTAACTTCATATAATACACAAGATATGATTAGAAAAGTATCTGAAATGGGAGTTAGTTATTTCATTTTAAAACCATTTGAACTAATTGATTTGGAGAAAAGAATTACCGAGTTACGTGAAGGAGTAAAATTAGAAGGACGCAATTTAGACATATATCATAACAACTTACAAAAGTCTATAACAACAACTCTGCATGAATTAGGTGTTCCATCACATATAAAAGGATATCAATACATAAGAGAGGGTATAACACTAGTCTATGAAAGACCAGAACTTGTAGGTGGTATAACTAAAGAACTGTATCCTGAAATTGCCAAAAAGTATAATACAACAGTTTCAAGAGTAGAACGAGCAATAAGACATGCAATTGAAGTTAGTTGGAATAGAGGTAATTGGCAATTAATGGAAGAAATTTTTGGACATAGTGTTGATATTGATAAAGCAAAACCGACAAACTCTGAATTTATTGTTACTGTAGCCGATAAATTACGTTTAGAGTTTAATAAAAATACAGTTAATAATTAAGACTTTTCAAAGTCTTTTTCTTTTGAAAATATTCATAATAATAACTCTATAATTAATATATAAAATCTTTTTCAATACCCTTGACTATGTCATAATAAAAAAGTATACTTAATTTAGAAAATATGTATGGAGGTAACAATTTATGGAACGTAAAATAGAAGCATTTTTTGAAAAATGGCAAAAAGATTTGATTAGGAAACCTCTAATATTGTATGGTCCTAAGCAAGTAGGTAAAACTTTCACTGTATTAAATTTTGCTAAGAAAGAATATAAAAATACTGTATACTTCAATACAGAAAACAATCTAGAACTTATTGATCTTTTTTCAAGAGAAAAAAATACAGAAAAAATAATTTTAAATTTATCACTATTATCTGGTGAAACAATTCTAAAAGAGGATACATTGATTGTCTTAGATAATTTAGACAGTATAGAAATAGTCAAATCTTTAAAACTATTTGGTAGTGAACGTAGTAAATATCATATAATCGCTATTACATCTCGTAAAGAAAGATTAAATGAGTTTAAGGGTGAAGAGCTTCAGTTTAAAGGCATGAATGAAATGGATTTCGAAGAGTATTGTTGGGCTAAAGATGAAAAAGCTTTATCTTCATTAATAAGAGAGTCTTTTACAAAACATAAAGTATGTCCATTCCACAAAGTAGCCTTAGATTTATTTCATGAATATCTAATAACAGGAGGCCTACCAGAAGTAGTTCAAGCCGAACTAGATGGTAAGTCACCATACGAAATAGATGCTATTAAACAAAAGATAATAGATATTTATAAAAAAGAAATAAGTTTAAATAAAATATTAATCGACATTCCTAGAGGTATAGAAGTATTGAACTCTATTCCTTCACAATTACGTAAAGATAATAAAAAGTTCCAATATGGTTGTATGGGTGCAGGAAAAAGAGCAAAAGAGTACGACTCAGCTATAAACTACCTCGTTAACAATCAATTAGCCTATCGTAGTTACAAGATAAAGAATGTAAAATCTCCACTAAGTAGTTGCCGTGAGAAAGACAGTTTTAAACTATACTTACCAGATGATGGTTTGCTATTTACAATGTTACATTTAAACTTAAAACAATTCGCAACAGATGAAAAAATAAAAGAAACATTATATGAAAATCACATCGCTAAAACATTAGTAGAAGCAGGATATTCACTATATTATTATCAGTCTGAAGGAAAAGCCGAAGTAAACTTTGTTATTCAAAATAGAATGGGGCAAATAATCCCAATCGAAATCGCAACAAAAAGTATGTCTAAAGCTAAATCTCTTTCAGTATTTATAAAAAAATTTATTACTCAACAGGCTTATCGTATAACAGAAAACAACTTTTCAACAAAGAAAGAAGTTAGATACATCCCTGTATATGCTGTATTCTGTCTAAATGATCAAAAAATCTAAAAGAAAGGAATCAATAAAAAATTGATTATGTGAAAAATGATAAAATTAGTATTAGTAAGACATGGACAAAGCATTTGGAATCTAGAAAATAGATTTACAGGCTGGACTGATGTCGGTTTATCTGAACAAGGTATAAAAGAAGCAAAAGAAGCAGGTCAAGTACTAAAAGACTTAGGCTACACTTTTGACATTGCTTATACATCTTATTTAAAAAGAGCCAACGATACTCTAACTTATATTTTAGAGGAGTTAGGTGAAAAAAATATTCCAATAAAATATAGTTGGCGTCTAAATGAAAGACACTATGGTGCTCTACAAGGTCTTAATAAAGATGATACTAGAAAAAAATATGGTGAAGAACAAGTTCGTCTATGGAGACGTAGTGCTGATGTACGACCACCAGCTTTAGAAATAACTGATGAACGTTATCCAGGAAATGATTCAAAATACAAAGATTTAGCAAAAGAAGACATCCCAACGACAGAAAATTTAATAGATACAATTGAAAGAGTTATTAAATATTGGAATAGTGACATAAAAAAAGACCTTCTAGAAAATAAGAAAGTCATAATAGTTGCTCATGGAAATAGTTTAAGAGGTTTAATTAAATACTTAGATAATATGTCTAATGAAGAAATAATGCAACTAGAGATAGAAACCGGTAATCCAATATGTTACGAATTAGATGAAAATCTAAAGCCAATAAGACATTATTATTTAAAGAAAACAAAATAGAAAAAATAGTAGGTAACTTGAATTCTTACCTACTATTTCTTTTTATGAATTAACAACCTCGTCAATATCAATCTCAAAAAGTTTGCCAACCCCTATATTTAGTGCTAAAGATATTTTCCAAATAGTATCAACTGAAAAAGTCTTAGCACCTTTCTTAGATTCTATCCTTCTTATAAATTCATGAGAAACGCCAACACGTTCTGCCAGTACCGCTTGAGTAATCCCTGCTTCATGTCGATATTTTTTAATATTACGAGCTATTTGTTCATAAATGTTTATTTCATATTTATTCATAATATCACCAACTAAATTTAGTATGTACTAAAATGGCTGAAAAATATGTAAACCAAGACTATACACAATTGACAAAAACACCAATTGAATAAGTCGAAAAAATGTTCTATAATATAAACAGGCGGAGGGATATTATGAATGAAAGAATTGTTTTCCACATAGATGTTAATAATGCCTTTTTATCATGGACTGCCGTTAAACTACTAAAAGAAGGATATAAAGAAGACATTAGAAAAATACCATCGGTGATAGCTGGTGAAGAAAAAGAACGAAGAGGAATTGTCCTAGCTAAGTCTCCAATTGCCAAAAAATACCATATTGTAACAGCAGAAACTCTATATCAAGCACGAAAAAAATGCCCTTCACTAAAAGTATTTGCTCCAGACTATAAATGGTATAGTGAAAAGTCCAAAGAACTATTCACATATTTATTACAGTACTCACCAACTATGGAACAATTCTCTATCGACGAGTGCTTCATGGATATGACTGGAACAAACTACCTATATAAAGACTATCAAAAACTTGCCTATTATATAAAGGATGATATAAAGAAAAGATTTGGCTATACCGTAAATATCGGAATTGGTAATAATAAACTTTGTGCTAAAATGGCATCAGACTTCGAAAAGCCTGATAAAGTTCACACTCTACTAAAAAACGAAATTGTTCAAAAACTCTGGCCACTAGATGTTGGTGATTTATTAATGGTCGGCAAAAGTACCAAAGAAACTCTAAATAAACTAAACATCTATACCGTTGAACAACTAGCCAAAACAGATTTAAAACTCCTAACCCGCTATTTTAAAAGTCAAGCTGAGTATTTACATAATGCTGCTTATGGAATAGACTATTCAAAAGTCGCTAAAAGAAATCCCAAAACTAAAAGTGTTAGTATTTCAGAAACCCTTCCATATGACTGTAATAATGAAGACAAATTAGCTGAAATAATTCTAACCTTTGTAGAAACTACGACCAGGGACTTACGAAAACAGAAACAATTTGCAACAACTATAGCCGTCTTCTATAAAAATAGTGATTTTGAAAATTATTCTGCTCAAGAAAAATTAAAAAGACCTAGTAACAATATAAAAGACATCTATAAACTAGCCTTAGAAATATTTAGAAAAAGTTACAAAGGCGATAAAATAAGACTAATTGGTCTACGTCTTGCTGATTTAACTACCAATAATGACTACCAATTATCTTTATTTGAAGAGGAAAAACCTGATGAAACAGATGAAATCCAAGAAACACTTGACAAAATTAATGCTAAATTTGGTAAATCTTTAATAGCACCAGCCTCTATAAAATTGATAACAAATAATAAAAAGGAAAGAGTACGTTTAGACAAAAAATCATAAATGTGCTCTTTTTTCCTTGTAAAATAACAAAATTATTGAAAAAACACTTGCAAATAAATAAGACACCTGTTATAATTAACCATGTGTGACTGCTTAGATGTGCGAGGTTGCTGATACACCAGGTTAAGTTGTTAATTGGTTATCGGGTTATTTGCACGGAGCAAGTCTATACTAGATATAGGCGAAGGGAGGATTTAAAATGTCAACAGAAAAAATTCGCATCAGAATTAAAGCGTACGATCACAGAGTACTTGATAATGCTGCTAAGAAAATTGTTGAAACTGCTAAAAGATCAGGTGGAGTAATTTCTGGTCCAGTACCACTACCAACTGAAATTGAAAAAGTTACAATTTTACGTGCTGTACACAAATACAAGGATTCACGTGAACAATTCGAAAGACGTACACACAAAAGACTTATTGATATCAAGAATCCTAGCAAGGAAACTATTGAGGCATTAGCTCATTTAGATTTACCAAGCGGAGTAGATATTCAAATCACAACAAAATAATAGGAGGAAATAGTGATGAAAGGAATCTTAGGTAAAAAAATCGGAATGACTCAAACATTTACTAAAGATGGTAAATTAATTCCGGTTACTGTTATTGAAGTAGAACCAAATGTAGTTACTCAAATCAAAACAGTTGAAAAAGATGGTTATGATGCTATTCAACTTGCAACAGATACTGTAAGAGAAAACTTAAGCAACAAACCAAAAATGGGTCATACAAACAAAGCTAACACAACACCTAAGCGCTTCTTAAAAGAAATTAGAGGAGTAAACGTTAATGACTATACATTAGGACAAACAGTTAACGTTGACGTTTTTGAAGCTGGGGAAATGGTTGATGTTACAGGAACAAGTAAAGGTAAAGGTTTCCAAGGCGTTATTAAACGTTATAACCAAACAAGAGGTCCAATGGGACACGGTTCTCAATACCATAGAGGTGTTGGTTCACTAGGTACATTATTACCAATGCACGTATTAAAAGGTAAGAAGATGCCTGGACAAATGGGTAATGTTCAAAGAACAGTTCAAAACTTAGAGGTAATTTCAGTAGATACTGAAAACAATGTAATTTTAGTTAAAGGTAATGTTCCAGGTCCAAAGAAATCATTTGTTATGATTCGTACTGCAGTAAAGAAACCTAATATTAAATTAGCAGCTGCTGACTTAATAACTTATGCTGCGCCAGTAACTGTAGAAGAAGTTGTTGAAGAAGCAGTAACTGAAGAAAATACAGAAACATCAGCTGAATAAAATCATCACGCTATATAATAAAGAAAGAAAATTCAATAATATAAGTGATGAAAGGAGGAATCGTAGATGAAAAAAGTAGAACTTTTAAATCTAAAAGGTGAAAAAGTAAAGGACATTAATTTAAACGAAGAAATATTTGGAATTACCCCAAACAAAGCTGTTTTAAACGATGCAATCATCTTAACAATGGCATCTTTAAGACAAGGAACACATAAAACTAAAAACCGCTCAGAAGTTTCTGGTGGAGGAAGAAAACCATGGAGACAAAAAGGAACAGGACGTGCTCGTCAAGGTTCAATTAGAGCTGTTCAATGGGTAGGTGGAGGAAATTATGGAACTCCAGTACCTAGAGATTATAGTAAAAAACAAAACAGAAAAGAAAGAAGATTAGCTTTAAAATCAGCATTAAGTGATAAGGCTTTAGAAAAAGCAATCATGGTTGTTGAAAACATCAGTTTATCAACTCCAAAAACAAAAGAAATGCTTAGTTTATTAGAAGCATTAAAAGTTGCTGATAAAAAAGTATTACTAGTTGTTAAAGAATTTGATGACAACTTAATCTTAGCTTCTAGAAACTTACAAAACGTTGTATTAATAGCAGCTGAAGAAATCAATGTATTAGACGTAGTTAGCACAGACGTTATGGTAATTACAGAAGAAGCATTAAAAACAGTTGAGGAGGTGCTTAAATAATGAAAGACACTAAGTATTTAGAAATAATCAAAGCACCAGTTATTACTGAAAAATCACAAATTGCAAAAGCAGAAGGAAAATATACTTTCAAAGTTGCTCCAAATGCTACAAAATTAGAAATTAAAGATGCAATTGAAAAAATCTTTAAAGTAAAGGTTACATCAGTAAGAACAATGAATGTAAAACCTAAGAAAAGAAGAGTTGGTCGTTACACAGGATTAACAAATCGTACAAAGAAGGCAATTGTTACTCTTGCAGAAGGACAAACAATTGATCTTGGTTAAGGAGGAGAAAAATTATGGCAATCAGAACTTTTAAACCTACTACACCAGGACGTAGAAAAATGACTGCACTAGTTAATGATGAAATTACAACTAGTACACCAGAGAAATCACTTGTTGCTCCAATAAAGAAAAATAGTGGACGTAACAATCAAGGTAAGATAACAGTTCGTCATCAAGGTGGCGGTGTTAAAAGAAAATATCGTATCATTGATTTCAAGAGAAACAAATTAAACGTACCTGGAACAGTAGCAAGCATTGAATACGATCCAAATAGAACTGCAAATATTGCATTAATCAATTATGCAGATGGAGAAAAAAGATATATAATCGCTCCAAAAGGATTAACTGTTGGTATGACAGTAGTAGCAGGAGCAGATGCTGATATCAAAGTTGGTAATGCATTACCAATAATTAACATTCCAGTAGGTACAATGATTCATAACATTGAACTTCGTCCAGGAAAAGGTGGAGAACTAGCAAGAAGTGCTGGTACATCTGCACAAATACTTGGTCGTGAAGATAACTATGTAATGGTTCGTTTATCATCTGGAGAACAAAGAAAAATATTAGAATCATGTATGGCAACAGTTGGAGAGGTTGGTAATGAAGACTCTTCACTAGTTAAAATCGGAAAAGCAGGACGTAAACGTCATATGGGTATTAGACCAACAGTTCGTGGTTCTGTTATGAACCCTAATGACCATCCACATGGTGGTGGTGAAGGACGTGCTCCAGTAGGACGTAAAGCACCAATGACTCCATGGGGCAAACCTGCACTTGGATTAAAGACACGTAAGAAAAAACAATCTGACAAGTTCATAGTACGTCGTCGCAATAGTAAATAGGAAAGGATGATTAAAAGATGGCAAGAAGTTTAAAAAAAGGGCCTTATGTTTTCGATAGATTACTAAAGAAGGTTCAAGAATTAAATAAGTCTGGAAAAAAAGAAGTCATTAAAACTTGGTCACGCCGTTCCACTATTTTTCCTGATTTCATTGGACACACATTTGCAGTACACAATGGTAAAGAATTTATACCAGTATATGTTACTGAAGATATGGTTGGACACAAATTAGGAGAATTTGCTTTAACACGTAAATTTGGTGGACATGGTTCAGACAAAAAGAAATAAAAAAATGACTAGGAGGGTAAATATATGGAAGCAAAAGCAATTGCTAAAGGATTAAGATTATCACCTATTAGAGCTCGCTTAGTAGCAGATATGATTCGTGGTAAAAGCGTTCAAGAAGCATTAACCATATTAAATAATGTTAATAATAAGTCAGCAAGACTTACAAAAAAAGTATTAGACTCTGCTATTGCTAACGCTGTTAATAATAATGGTGCAGATGCTGCAACACTTTATGTTAAAGAAGCAAGAGTAGATGCTGGTCCTGTTATGAAACGTCATTTCTTCGATTCACGTTCTCATATTGGACATAGAGATCATAGAACTAGTCACATCGTTATAGTAGTGGCTACAAAAAACTAATAAGGAGGTTACAAAATGGGACAAAAGGTAAATCCTAATGGACTAAGACTTGGCATTAACAAGGATTGGGAAGCAAAATGGTATGCTAACAATAAAGATTTCGCTAAGTTTTTAGCAAAAGACGTTAAGATTCGTGATTATATTACAAAGAATCTAAAAAACGCTGGTGTTGCTAAAGTTGAAATCGAAAGAAATGCAAAAAGATGCGAAGTTGTAATTCACTCTTCAAAACCTGGTGTTATTATTGGACACGGTGGAGAAGAAATGGACAAATTAAGAAAACAACTATCAAAGGTTGCTGATGAAAACGTTCAAATCACAATCGTTGATATTAAAAAAGCAGATTTAAACGCTCAATTAGTTGCTGATTCAATCGCTAATCAAATAACTAACAGAGCATCATTCCGTATGGCTCAAAAACGTGCAATCAAAAATGCAATGAAAGCAGGAGCTAAGGGAATTAAAACAAGCGTATCTGGACGTTTAGGTGGTGCTGATATGGCACGTAGCGAAGGATACACTGAAGGAACTATTCCTCTACATACATTAAGAGCGGATATTGATTATGCTACATCAGAAGCAGATACAACATTTGGTAAGATTGGTGTAAAGGTTTGGATCTATAAGGGAGAAATCCTAAATAAAAAGGCTAAAGGAGGTAATTAATATGTTAATACCGTCAAGAACTAAATATCGTCGTGTACATAGATTACCTTATGAAGGTAGATCTCGTGGAAACAGAGAATTACACTTCGGAGATTATGGTCTACAAGCAAAAGAAGGAGCTTGGATTACTGCTAATCAAATCGAGGCTGCTCGTATTGCTATGACACGTTATATGAAACGTGGTGGTAAAGTATGGATTAATATTTTCCCACACATGCCATTAACTAAAAAGCCTATTGGTACAAGACAAGGTAAAGGTAAAGGTAACGTTGAAGGATGGGTTGCTGTAGTTAAAGAAGGAAAAATCATGTTTGAAATTTCTGGAGTAACTGAAGAAGTAGCTCGTGAAGCATTACGTCTTGCCTCTCATAAATTACCAGTAGCAACAAAATTCGTAATGAAAGAAAGCAAAGGTGAGTAAAATGAAGGTTAAAGAAATTAGAGAACTATCAACTGAAGAAATTAACAAAAAACTAGTTGAAGCAAAAGAAGAATTATTTAATTTACGTTTCCAACAAGCAACAGGTAACCTAGAAAAACCTTCTAGAATCAGAGAATTAAGACACACCGTTGCAAGATATAAAACCGTTCTAAGAGAACGTGAGATTAGCGAATAGGAGGGTATAAAGTGGAAAAGAAAGTTAGTAAAGAATTAGTTGGTAAAGTAGTTAACGCAACTAATGATAAAACAATAAGCGTATTAGTTGAAACTTATAAAAACCATCCGTTATATCACAAAAGAGTTAAAAGCTCTAAGAAATATTGTGTACATGATGAAAAGAATATAGCAAAAGTTGGAGATATAGTTAGAATAGTAGAAACTAGACCATTATCAAAAACTAAGCATTTCTATTTAAAAGAAATCGTAAAAGAAGCAGTTATTATTTAACGCTTAGATGAGAAGGAGGAATAATCTATGTTACAACAAGAAAGCCGTATGAAGGTTGCTGACAACTCTGGAGCTCGTGAATTATTAGTAATCCGTGTTCTAGGTGGAAGTAAAGTTAAAACAGGTAACATTGGTGATGTAGTAGTTGGAACAGTAAAAAATGCCATTCCAAATTCACCAATTCCAAAAGGAAAAGTTGTAAAAGCAGTTATCGTTCGTAGTCGTCAAGGCGTTCGTCGTGAAGATGGAAGTTATATTAAGTTCGATGACAATGCTTGTGTTATCATTCGTGATGACAAGAGTCCAGTAGGTACTCGTATTTTTGGACCAGTAGCAAGAGAACTTCGTGATAAAGATTACATGAAAATCGTATCTTTAGCAAAAGAAGTACTATAAGAGGAGGATAAATATGAACTTTAAAGTAGGAGATGAAGTTGTAGTTATCGCTGGTTCTGACAAAGGTAAAAAAGGAAAAATAATTAAAACATTAAGAGCTGAAAATAAAGTTATTGTTGAAGGTGTTCATGTTGTTAAAAAACATCAAAAACCTACAGGACAAGAATCTGGTGGAATCTTAGAAATAGAAGCACCAATCAATGCATCAAATGTTATGATAATTGATCCTAAAACTAAAAAAAGAACTAGAATAGGACATACAACAGATACAAAAACAGGTAAAAAAATAAGAATAGCAAAAAAATCAAACGAGAAGCTTGATTAATTGGAAGGAGGGTAACTATGAACCGCCTAAAAGAGAAATACTTAAATGAAGTTGTTCCAAGTTTAATGGAGAAATATAATTATAAGTCAAAAATGGAAGTTCCAAAGTTAGAAAAAATTGTTATCAATATTGGAGTAGGTGATGCAACATCAAATTCTAAATTATTAGATGCTGCTGTAGCAGACCTTGCTAAATTATCAGGACAAAAACCAGTAGTTACAAAAGCTAAAAAGTCAATTGCTGGATTTAAAGTAAGAGAAGGTCAACCAATCGGTTGCAAAGTTACACTAAGAGGAGAAAATATGTATAACTTTATGGATAAGTTAATCTCAATTTCACTTCCACGTGTAAGAGACTTCCGTGGTGTTAGTGCAAAAGCCTTTGATGGTAGAGGAAACTACACTATGGGAATTAAAGAACAATTAATCTTTTCTGAAATAGATTATGATGATGTTGTTAAAGTAAGAGGTATGGATATCGTATTCGTAACAACAGCTAAATCTAATGAAGAATCATTTGACTTATTAAATGGACTTGGAATTCCTTTTAAAAAGTAATGGGAGGAATATTATGGCAAAGAAAAGTATGATTATAAAAGCTAATCGCCCACAAAAATACAAAGTACGTGAGTATACAAGATGTAGTCGTTGTGGTCGTCCACACGCAGTTTTAAGCAAGTTCGGAATCTGCCGTATTTGCTTCCGTGAATTAGCTTATAAAGGACAAATACCAGGAATTAAAAAATCAAGTTGGTAATTGGAAAGGAGGAGTCAAAATGGCAGTAGTAACAGATACAATTGCAGATATGTTAACACGTATTCGTAATGCTAACCAAATGCGTTATGAAGAAGTAAGCGTTCCTGCTTCTACAATAAAGAAAGAAATCGCTAAGATTTTAAAAGAAGAAGGATTTATTAAAGATTATAAAATAGTTAAAGATGATGCTCAAGGAACAATTGTTTTAACATTAAAGTATAACAAGAAAGAAAGAGTTATCACTGGGCTAAAAAGAATTTCCAAGCCAGGACTTCGTGTTTACGTTAAAAACGATGAAGTACCTAAAGTATTAAATGGTTTAGGAATAGCAATTATTTCTACATCAAAAGGAATTATGACTGATAAACAAGCTCGTAAAGAAAATATAGGTGGGGAAGTTCTAGCTTATATTTGGTAATTGAATAAAATATAAGGAGGTGTCAATATGAGCCGTATTGGAAATCGTATAATTACAGTTCCAGAGGGAGTTACTGTTGAAAATATCGATAATGTTGTCACTGTAAAAGGACCTAAGGGTACTCTAACACAACCAATGTTAAAAGATATTACAATGAAACAAGAAGGTAACACAATTATTTTAGAACGTTTAAATGAAAGTGCTAAAGCAATGCACGGTACAATGAATGCCCTAATCAATAACATGATTATTGGTGTAACTAATGGATATTCAAAATCATTAGAAATCATTGGTGTAGGTTACCGTTTCAATGTTCAAGGTGATAAATTAGTAATCAATGCTGGATATTCACATCCAGTAGAAATGAAAGTTCCAGCTGGATTAACAGTAGAAGCAAATGGTAATACTGAAATCGCTATCAAAGGTATTGATAAAGTATTAGTTGGTGAATTTGCTGCTAACGTTAGAAAAGTAAGACAACCTGAACCATATAAGGGTAAAGGTATTCGTTACAAAGACGAACATATTCGTCGTAAAGAAGGAAAGAAAGCTGCTTAATAGGTAGGAAGGAGAAATAAAAATGATAAAAAAAGAATCTCGTAATAGTATGCGTATTAATCGTCATGAAAGAATTCGTAAAACACTTATGGGAACAAGTGCAGTACCTAGATTATGTGTATTCCGTTCAAACAAAGACATTTATGCACAAATAATCGATGATACAGCTAATACTACTCTAGTATCTGCTTCCTCATTAGACAAAGATTTAAAGATTGAAAACGGAAGTAATGTAGAAGCAGCAAAGGTTGTTGGAAAAGCAATCGCTGAAAAAGCAAAACAAGCAAAAATTACAAAAGTAGTATTTGATAGAGGTGGATACCTTTATCACGGACGTGTACAAGCTTTAGCTGAAGCAGCACGTGAAAATGGATTAGAATTCTAATAGGAGGGTATTATGCAAAAGAAATCTCGTGAGACTAAAGACAAACTTTTAGAAGAATTAGTAATTGATGTTAAAAGCGTTGTTAAAGTTAACAAAGGTGGACGTCAAAGAAGATATTCTGCTATCGTAGTTGTCGGAGATCGTAAAGGTAAAGTTGGTTTAGGAATCGGAAAAGCTAACGAAGTACCTGATGCAATCAAAAAAGCAATTCAAGATGCTAATAAAAATTTAATCACAATACCTCTAATTGATGGAAGAACAGTTGCACATGAAGCAATCGGAACTGCTGGAGCTGCTAGAGTTATAATTAAACCTGCTGCTGCTGGTACTGGTATCATTGCTGGTGGTTCTGTTCGTGCTATCTTAGATTTAGCAGGAATTCGTGATGTTGTTTCTAAATCATTAGGAGCAAGAACAAAATTAAATATGGCTACAGCTGCCCTAAATGCTTTAAAGTCAATTAAGACTCCAGAGCAAGTAGCAGAACTTCGTGGCAAAACAGTAGAGGAGATATTAGGATAATGAAATTACATGAATTAGAAAAAAATATCGGTGCTACTCATGCTAAAAAACGTGTTGGACGTGGGCCAGGATCTGGTATTGGAAAAACTTCAGGAAAGGGTCAAAAAGGACAAAAAGCACGTTCTGGTGGTAGTATCAATCCAGTATTCGAGGGTGGACAATTACCATTATTTAGAAGACTTCCAAAGAGAGGTTTTAAAAACTATAATTTTAGAACAAGATACGCTGTTATCAATTTAGATAGTCTAAATAGATTTGAAGAAGGAACAGTTGTTACACCAGCTTTATTAAAAGAAACTGGAATAATTAAAAATCAATTAGATGGAGTAAAAGTTTTAGGTAATGGAACATTAGAAAAGAAACTTACAATCCAAGCTAATAAATTCTCAGCAAGTGCATTAGAAAAGATTAAAGAGTCAGGTAGCAAAGCTGAGGTGATCTAATATGTTTAAGTCTATGAAGCAATTATTCACAGCGACAAATAAAGATTTAAGACATAGAATATATTTCACACTTGGTGCTCTAACAATATTCATTTTAGGAATATCAATAAGAGTTCCAGGAACAAAGGATCTTACAAGTAATTTAGGATTCTTAGAGTTAATCAATACAATGGGTGGAGGAGCCTTAAAGAACTTCTCAATATTCGCCCTAGGTGTAATGCCATACATTACTGCTTCAATTATCATGCAATTATTACAAATGGACATTATTCCTTATTTTTCAGAGTTGAGTAAACAAGGACCAACAGGAAGACAAAAAATAAATCAAATTACAAGATACATGGGTATTGTATTTGCCTTTATTGAAGGTTATGCCTTTGCATTTGCCTTCATCGGCAAAACTGGTACTCCAATGGAATATTTATATATTTCAACAGTTCTAACTGCCGGTACATCTTTCCTATTATGGTTAGGTGATCAAATTACTCAAAAAGGTATTGGAAATGGAATGAGTTTAATAATTATGGCAGGTATTATTGCAACACTTCCACAAATGTTTATTGATGCCTTTAAAGGTTTAATAACTTTTGAAGGAACAACACAAGTAATTACTTTAGGTATTATAAAATTCCTAATCTTCGTAATTATTTACTTTGCAATCGTTGTTGGAGTTATCTTCATTCAGGAAGCTGAACGTAGAATTCCAATTCAATATGCAAACAAGTCAACATCTGCATTTGGAAGTGCCGCTCAAAGTTTCATGCCAATTAAACTTAATTCAGCAAACGTAATTCCAGTAATCTTTGCATCAAGTTTATTATCAATACCAAGTATTATTGCTCAGGTAATAAAAAATGAATCATTCACTGTATTTGTACAAAAGTATTTAACTTATACAACTCCAGTTGGATTCTTAATATATGTAGTATTCATTTTCTTCTTTGCATACTTCTATACATTTATTCAATTAAAACCAGAAGAATTTGCAAAGAACTTACAAGAAAACGGTGGCTACATTCCTGGAATAAGACCTGGTGAAGAAACTAAAAAGTACATTGATAAAGTATTATCAAGACTAACAATACTAGGAGCAACATTCTTAGTAGTTATAGCAGGCTTACCAATACTTTTCGCTAAGTTTACAAGTCTACCAACATCAGTAACAATTGGTGGTACAGGATTATTAATCGTTGTAGGTGTAGCTCTTGAAACATATAAACAATTAGAAGGAAGTTTATTAAGCCGTAGCTATAAAAGAGGATATAGTAGAAGGTAATGTAATGAAAAATATTATGTTTATTGCCCCACCTGCTGCAGGTAAAGGGACACAAGCTGAACTAGTAGTTGCTAAATACCATATTCCTCACATCTCAACTGGTGATATTTTAAGAGAAATATCAAAAGAAGATAGTGAACTAGGACATTATGTATTTGAGACACTAGCCTCAGGAAAATTAGTAAAAGATGAAATTACTTATCAATTAATTCAAGATAGATTATCAAAAGATGATTGTAAAAACGGCTTTATAATTGATGGTTTTCCTAGAAATTTAGAGCAAGCGATCGAATATGACAAAATCTTAGCAAACTTAGGTTATACAATAGGTAATGTAATTTATATAAACATCAATGAAAAAACACTAGAAAAAAGAATAACTGGTCGAAGAATATGTGAAGACTGCAAAACAATTTTCAATATCAACGACACAGCTAGTGCTCCACAAATTGAATCAGTTTGTGATAATTGTGGTGGAAAGTTATATCAACGTAATGATGATAACTTAGAGGCTTTCCAAACTAGATACCAAATGTATTTAGAAAAAACAGAACCAATTATAGAGCACTATAGAAAACAAAATGTATTACATGAAGTAAACGGTGAAGACACTGTTGAAAATGTATTCAAAGAGATAGATAAAATTATTAGTGAAAATTAATGGAGATGATCAAATGATTACAATTAAAAGCAAACGTGAAATCGAACTACTCCAAGTAGCTGGTAACATTGTCTATAAAACACATCAATACATAAAACCATATATAAAAGAAGGAATCAAAACAAAAGAATTAGATAGATTAGCCGAGGCTTTTATTAGAAGTCAAGGAGCAACACCTTCTTTTAAGGGATATGAAGGGTTTCCAACCGCTTTATGTATAAGTGTTAATTCAGAAGTAGTTCATGGTTTTCCAAGTGATTATGTTCTAAAAAATGGAGATATAGTATCTTTAGATATCGGAGCATGCTACAAAGGATATCATGGCGATTCTGCGTGGACCTATAAAGTTGGAAATGTTTCAAAAGAAGTAGACTATTTATTAGAACATACAGAAAAATCTTTATTTGTCGGATTAGAACAAGTAAAGCCAGGAAATAGAATTGGTGATATAGGACATGCCATAGAAACATATGCTAAAGAACACAAGTTAGGTGTAGTTAGAGAATTATGTGGACATGGTGTTGGGACTTCAGTTCATGAAGATCCAGAAGTTCCAAATTATGGAACACCAAATACCGGACCTAGACTAAGAGAAGGAATGGTAATTGCTGTTGAACCAATGCTAACATTAGGAAGCCCTAGAATCTTTGTTCATGATAATGATTGGACAATAGATACACAAGACGGAAGTCCATCAGCCCACTTTGAACATACAGTAGTTGTTACTGCCGATGGATATAAAATATTGACAGGAGAGTGAAAAGATGGCTAAAGAAGATACAATAGAAATAGAGGGTAAAGTTCTTGAAATCATCCCAGGAGGGAAATTCAAAGTTCAACTAGAAAATGGACACATTGTGGAAGCCCACGTTTCTGGTAAAATACGAATGAACTATATTCGTATCTTAGCAGGAGATACCGTAATGATAGAACTATCGCCTTATGACCTAACACGTGGGCGTATTACCTATCGTAAATAATAGGAGGGATATTATGAAAGTAAAAGCATCAGTAAAACCAATTTGCGAAAAATGTAAAGTTGTAAAACGCAAAGGTAAAATAAGAATTATTTGTGAAAATCCAAAACACAAACAAGTTCAAGGATAATAATAGGAGGTGTACTAAATGGCACGTATTAAAGGCGTAGATATTCCAAACGATAAGCATATCTGTATATCATTAACTTACATTTATGGTATCGGAAGAAATCTAGCAAAACAAATTCTTAAAGAAGTAAATATTGATCCAACAACAAAAACAAAGGATTTATCTCAAGAAGATTTAGTTAAAATCCGTGATGAAATTAATAAACATCTAACTGAAGGTGACTTACGTCGTGAAATCAGTATGAATATTAAGACAAAAATGGAGATTAACTCTTATCAAGGAAGCCGTCATAAAAAAGGATTACCTGTAAGAGGACAAAGAACTAATCGTAACGCTCGTACTCGTAAGGGTAAAGGAAAAGTTGTTGCAAATAAAAAGAAAGTTTAGTTAAAAGGTAAAAATTAAAAAAGGAGGTAAGACTTATGGCTTATAAAACTAGAAAGAAAAAAGTTAAAAAGAATGTTCCAGAAGGAATAGCACATATCCATTCAACATTTAACAATACAATTACAACACTAACTGATAAAGATGGTAATGTAATTAGTTGGGCATCATCTGGTGCTATTGGTTTTAAAGGAAGTAAAAAATCAACTCCATTCGCTGCTGGAATGGCTGCTGAAAATGCAGGAAAAGCTGCTTACGACATGGGAATGCGTAAAGTTGAAGTTCGCGTTAAAGGTTTAGGACCAGGTCGTGAGACTGCAATTCGTTCATTACAAACTGCTGGATTAGAAGTAACAGCAATTACAGATGTTACACCTATTCCACATAATGGATGCCGTCCACCAAAACGTCCACGTGGATAATAAAAAATAAAAAGACTGGCAAAGAGGAGGTTAGTTTCATGTTACAATTTGAAAAACCAATTTATAAAATAACAGATTCTATAGAGAGTAATTTTTATGGTAGATTTGAATTAGAACCATTAGAAAGAGGATTTGGTACTACAATCGGTAATGCTTTAAGAAGAGTAATGTTATCATCTCTACCAGGTAGTGCAATTAGTAGTATTAAAATCGATGGTGTTCTTCATGAATTCCAAACTATTGACGGAGTATATGAAGACGTAACTACTATTATCTTAAATTTAAAAGGTGTAGTATTTAAAAATCATTCAAATGAACCAAAGGTAGTTCGTATACATGCTACCAAAGAAGGAGAAGTAACTGCTGGTGATATAGAACACGATGCTGATATTGAAGTAATCAATAAAGATAAAGTAATTGCAACTTTATCAAAAGGTGGTTCTCTAAATATGGAAATGACTGTTACAAATGGTCGTGGATATGTTAAGAGCGAAGCAAATAAGAAAATATATGACATAAAGAAAGCAGGAGTTATTGCTATTGATTCATTATATTCTCCTATCGAAAGAGTTTCTTACGAAGTAGGAAGTGCTCGTGTTGGACAAGATGAAAGTTATGACAAGTTAATCTTAGATGTTTGGACAAATGGTTCAATGAAACCAGAAGAAGCAATCGCTTTAGCTTCACGTATTTTAATTGAACATTTCACAATTTTAACAGACCTTTCAGCAATTGCTGACGTAAGTGGAATGATGATTGAAAAAACAGAAGATCCAAAAGTAAAAGCATTAGAAACTTCAATCGAAGATTTAGATTTCTCAGTAAGAGCATATAACTGCTTAAAGAGAGCTGGAATTCATACTTTACAAGACCTTGTAAATAAAAGTGAATCTGATATGATGAAAATACGTAATTTAGGTAAAAAGTCTCTAAAAGAAGTATTAGACAAAATTAGAGATATGGGTCTAGTATTACGTGATGACGATTAATAAGTAAGGAGGATTTAACTATGGCATATAGAAAATTAGGAAGAGATAACAAACATAGAAGAAGTATGCTAGCTACAATGACTAAACAAGTAGTATTAAACGAAAGTATTACTACTACTGAAACTAGAGCCAAAGAAGTACGTAAGTTCGTTGAAAAAATGATTACTTATGGTAAAAAAGGCGATTTAGTTTCTCGTCGTAAAGCATTAGCATTCTTACATAACGATAAAGCAGTTGTTGATAAAATTTTCAACGATTTAGCAAAACGTTATGAAAATCGTAATGGTGGATACACACAAATCTTAAAACTAACTGAAAGACGTGGCGATGACGCGTTAATGGTTATTTTAAAATTAGTAGATGAAGCTAAGCCAAGCGAAGAAAAAACTGAAAAGAAAGCTGCTAAAAAAGCAAAAAAAGCAGAATAATTACACAAAAAAGCACTAGAAATAGTGTCTTTTTTTGTATATAATAATTTTCTTTTTTTACCAAATATTGTATAATTAAATAGTAGATAACATCAAAGGAGGTTAGTATGAAAGCATTAATAACAGGTGCCTCATCTGGTATAGGACTAGATATGGCCAGATATTTAGCAAGTAAAAAATATGAATTAATTTTAGTAGGTCGTGATAAAGAAAAGTTAGAACATGTTCAAGAAACACTACCAACTAAGGTAACTATAATAGTAGCCGATTTAGCAAACATTCAAAAAGTAAAAGAACTATATGTTTTAACCGCCAAAGAAAATATAGACATTTTAATAAATAATGCCGGTTTTGGTGACTTTGGTTATTTTACAGAAACAGATCTTTCAAAAGAACTATCTATGATTGATACTAATGTAAAAGCCGTACACATATTAACAAAAGCCTTTTTAAAAGACATGGAAAAGAAAAATTCTGGCTATATATTAAATGTTGCTTCATCAGCTGCCTTCCAGCCAGGACCATTAATGGCAACATACTATGCCACTAAATCATATGTTTATCAATTAACAGAAGCTCTATATTATGAACAAAAAAAGAAAAAAAGTAATGTCCACATTTCTGTATTATGTCCAGGCCCAGTCGCAACTAATTTCAACAATGTTGCTGGCGTAAGATTTGGAGTAAAACCATTATCAAGTCAATATGTTGCTAGATATGCAATCGATGAAATGTTTAAAAACAAAATGCTAATCATACCTGGATTTAAAATGAAATGTGCTAAGTTCTTTAGTCGTTTTACATCAGACAAATTCTTACTTAGAATTACATATCGTATTCAAAAGAAAAAAGTCAACTAAAGGTTGGCTTTTAATAACTATTATTATATAATAAATAAGCAAAGTGGGTGGTATAAATGCAAACTAATATAATAGAAATAAATAACTTAACATTACCATACGCCTTTAATAACTTTTCAATCACTTTTGAAAAAAATAAACTATCAATTATATCAGGTCCAAATAATTGTGGAAAAACTACATTAATCAGAACTTTAGATAGTCAAGTCACTCCAAAAAACCAAATATTTTTAGGAACTGTTGGCCTAGAACATTATCAAGTTACCGATCTAGCTCAAAAAATTAAAACAATAATTCCCAATGAATATTCATTTGATTCCAATACAGTAGAGCAAGAAATCGCAACAACCCTAATAAAAAGATTTCATAGTATAAAAAGATCAATGGTAAAAGAGATAATCAAAAAAGCTAAATTAACAAAGTATCAAAAGAGTAATCCTAATACTTTAGGTTATTTTCAAAAACTAAAACTTTATTTATGTCTTTGTTTAATTCAAAAACCAGAAGTCCTACTACTTGATGATATTTTTGTAAAACTAACAGAATCAGAAAAACAAGAGTTAATTACTTTAATTACTACCTATCGTAGTGAGAATAAAATATCTATAATAATGACAGTTTCAAATCTAGAAGACAGTTTATTTGGTGACTATTTATATATTATAAAAGATAGTGAAGTAGTTTTATCAGGTGAACCAATAAAGGTATTAGAAAATGATAATATTATAAATAAAACAGGTTTAGAACTACCATTCATGATAGATTTATCTGTAAAATTACGTGACTATGAACTAATTACAAATATCGAAACAGATATGGATAGGTTGGTGAACATTTTATGGAAATAAGATATGAACCAAGTAAAGAAGTCTCTTTTGAAATAAATAGTGCCAATATAACAGGAATTGCAACATCTAATCATAATGAAATTATTTCTGTATTAGCTCTAGAAAACATTGATAAAGTAGATGTATATCTTGATAATAATAAAATATCTCTAGAAGAAAAAGAACAATTAAAACAAAGAATAAGTGTCATAAAAGAATTTAATAGCTTATTTTTTATAAAAACAGTCGAAGATTATATGAACTATATCATAAAAAAAGATTTACTAAAAATAAAAGATCCAGTAAAAAAGAAAACGGATTCACTACGTATAGTTGGACTAGATCAAGCATATTTAAAAAGAGAAATAGAAACTTTATCATCTTCTGAAAAGTTTGAACTTCAATTAGCAGTTTCTCTATTATCAAATCCTAATATTCTAATTTTTGATAATCCATTTACGTATTTGGATTTGCAACAAGAAAAAAAATTAATTCAACTTGTAACTCGTCTAAAAGAGCAATTTAGTAAAACTATAATCTTTATAGATGATAATAGTGATAAGTTATATAAGTATACTAATAAAATGTTATTTATAAAAAACAATGAAATTATTTTATCAGCACCAACATCAGAAGCATATACAAGAGTAGACTTCTTAAAAAAGAATCGCTTTAAAATACCAAGTATAATTCAAATAACTTATCTAGCCAAAAAGTCTAAAGGCACTAAGATAATCTACCATAAAGATGTAAGAGACTTAATCAAAGATATATATAAACATGTATAGGAGGTAATGTATGCGTTTTCTTTTAAAATTTTCCTATGATGGAACAAATTATTCAGGCTTTCAAAATCAACCAGGACTATCAACGATCCAAAAACAACTAGAAGATGCCCTAGAAAAGGTAAATAATGGTCAAAAAACAACTATTTGTGCAACAGGTAGAACAGATAAAGGAGTTCATGCACTATGTCAGTATGCTCATACAGATTTATCTATAGATATAACGGAAGCCAAATTAAAAAGAGCCTTAAATAGTAACTTACCAGACGATATACATATAATTTCCACAAAAATTGTGGATAAAGATTTTCATGCTAGATATAATGTTAAAGAAAAAGAATATAAATATTACATAAATCTAGGTGAATATAATCCAATAGAAAGAAAATATGTATTTCAATATAATCATGAATTAAATATTGAAAATATGTCTCAAGCTATTAAATATTTTATTGGAACTCATGATTATAGAGCTTTTGTAACAGAAAATAAAGAAAAAGAAAATTGTATTCGTACTATTACTAAAGCTACAATAACTAAAGAAAAAGAAAAGTTAATAATTACTTTCCAAGGTAATGGTTTTCTAAGGTACCAAGTTCGTAACATGGTAGGTATATTAATAAGAGTAGGTGAAAATAATATTTCCCCAGAAACTGTTGAAAAAATATTAGAGAGTAAAGACCGAACTAAGTCTGGAAAAACAGCTCCTGCTCAAGGACTATATTTAACAAATATTGAATATAATTAAGATTAGCAATCACAAAATAAGTTTAGATTGCTTTTTTTTGACAATTATGTTATAATAAGAGCCATTCGAAGAAGAATAACTAGATAAAGGGGATTTGGTTATGAAGAGAGAATTAACGAAAGAAGAATATCAAAAAAGAATCAATCGTTGTGAAAAACTTGGTGCTGAATGGTTTCAGGAAATAGTATTTAAACTTGAAAAATTAAAATTCAAAGTATTAAAAAAATACTTTCCAAATTGTACTAAGAAATATGATAAACATTGTGATAAAAAATGTCAAAAAGAACTAAAAAAAGCAAAAAGTGAAGAAGAAAGAAAATTAATAATATTTCATTATCGCGAACTAAAAATGCTTTTTAGAAAAGAAATAAACACAGAACAAAATAGAAATTATCACTTAGATAAGAAAAGACCATCCGATACATTAAGGTATTTAGAATGGAACAAGAGTGTTCACCAAAAAGGACTATTAACTGATTTAATAGCTATACCTATTTTAACAGGTGTAGCTTTAGCCGGTTTTCCACTAGCAATTCCATTTATAGTGGGTGAGGCAGTATCGGCTTTTATAAACTTTGAATGTATAAATATTCAAGACTATAATATTTATCGTTTTAAACAAAAACAAGTAGTACTAAAGAAACTAGAAGAAAGACAACAAAGAAAAAGTCAAGAAGAATATGGTGAGGCTGCAAAAGTAATCACTAGTGTAATGAATGAAAAAGAAAAAACAGATAATCCAACAGAGTTACCTAGTATAACTGAAATGATAAGTAGAATGAACGAAGAACAATTGAAACAATTTAGAAATATGTTAAAGAAAGAGCAACAAAAAAGACAACAAATATTGCAAACAAAAAAAGGGAGGATATAGAAATGGTAATTAATGTAAATTGGACAACAACAGCTGCAACAGTAACAGGTTCAGTAGGAGGATTAGGTTATGTTTATTTAAATAATAAAACAACCAAAAAACAAAAAGCAGGAACTCTTGCTGCAACAACAGTAGGAACAGCTTTATCTGCACTAGGACAAGAAGTTGCTAAAACAGTTGTAATAGCAAATGCCGATGAATATGTATCATCACTAACAGATGAACAATTAGCTCAAGCATGTGAATTATTAGATGGAGAAAGAAATATTTCAGTAGAAGAAATAGCTCAACATATAAACGATTTAGATACTAAACAAGTTGCCACTGATGTAAAAACAAAAAGCTTATAAAATTAAGCTATAATAACAAAAAAAGTATTGATTTTTAATACTTTTTTTAGTATAATCATAATCGGTACATTCGAATATCCCCACATAAATTGAGTCCTGGGAAAACTCGATTTAAGTAAAAGGAGAAAAAATATGACAAGTTATATGCAAAAAAAAGAAACTGTAAATCGTAAATGGTATGTAATTGATGCTGAAGGTAAATCTTTAGGTAGAGTTGCTTCATTAGCAGCTACATATCTACGTGGTAAACACAAACCAACTTATACTCCACATATTGATTGTGGTGATAACATCATTATTATTAATGCAGAAAAAGTTAATTTAACTGGTAACAAATTAGAAAACAAAATGTACTATAACCATTCTATGTACACTGGTGGATTAAGAGAAAGAACTGCTAAAGTAATGAGAGAACAATATCCAGTTGAAATGATGGAAAGAGCTGTAAAAGGTATGCTTCCACATAATAGACTAGGAAGAGAAATGGCAAAGAAATTATTCGTATATGCCGGAAATGAGCACAAACAAATGGCACAAAAACCAGAAGTGCTTGAAGTAAAATAGGAAAGGGATTAGGTTTATGGCAAAAGAAAATAAAAATGTTTATACTGGAACTGGACACAGAAAAACAAGTGTAGCACGTGTTACATTAACTCCAGGAAAAGGAAAGATTACAATTAATGGTAAAGATGTTCATGACTACTTACCTTTCGAAGTATTAGTAATGGATTTATGTCAACCATTAGATGTTACAAACACTAGAGAAATGTTCGATGTAGATGCTAAAGTAAAAGGTGGAGGATTCCAAGGACAAACAGGAGCAATCCGTTTAGGAATTACAAGAGCTTTATTAGATTATGATAAAACTACTCCAGCTGACTCTGAAAACAGCTTTAGAAAAGTTCTTAAAGCTGAAGGTTTCATTACAAGAGATTCTCGTAAGAAAGAACGTAAGAAACCAGGATTAAAGAAAGCACGTCGTGCACCACAATTCTCAAAGCGTTAATTATACAGTTTCAAACCTTGGATTTATCCAAGGTTTTCTTTTTTTATCTCTTTAAAGACTGTAACCAAAATTATATGTTTGCATATAATACCATAGAGGAGGTAAGAATGTTAAAATTAGAATATTTAAGAGAATCCTTAGTAATCGCAGTAGCATTAAGCACAATAACATGTGCCTTTGTTCAGAAAACAAAATGTTGTTTTAAAAGCAGTCATTATCTAGCAATCTACTCATTATTTGTTAATATATTTGTAGGAATTGTATTCTGTATGACATTTACTAGTATTAATTTTCCAAACAGTCTATGGATCGGAATGTTTTCCTTCCTTGGAGCTGACACTATTTATAAAACCTTAGAAGGTAAAGTGTCATCATATACCGATATAACCAAACAAAAAGGTTTATATATATCAAAAGATAATATAATTAATAAGGAGGAGGGAATCTAATGGAAAAGCCCTTATATCCTTGTCCAAACATGCGAATAACACAAGGGTATGGAGAAGGCACACATGCGGATAGTTATGCCATAGATGATGCTGGTAAAGATACCAGTATCAGTAAAATAAGAGCTCCTTTTACAGGTATAATAAAAAAAATATATCCAGATGATGCCAACGAAGTATGGCTAGAAAGTATAGATAAAGTAGAATATCCAGATGGTACTAAGGATTATCTTACTATGATGTTTGCTCATGCTAATGACGTAAGCAACTTATTTGTAGGTAAAAAAGTAGTCCAAAATGAAGAATTTTATAGTGAAGGAACAAAAGGAAATGCAACTGGTAACCACTGTCATATCGAATGTGGAAAAGGAAAATTCACTGGAACTGGCTGGCATAAAAATAATCAAGGATATTACTCAATAAATAATCCTAAAAAACCAGAAGAGTGCTTGTGGATAGACAAATCAATAAATATAATAAATGATTATAATTATAAATTTAAAATGATAGAAGAAAATAAAGTATTAGAAGAGCCAAAAAAAGAAGAAACATCATCAACTTCACAAAATACTACCAAACAACCGATATTTATCTGCCAGAAAAGTGACTTATATGGAATATATCTAAAAGCTGGACAAAAATTATATTTAGAGTAAAAGAAAAAGACAGGTTTACCAATACTGACCTGCCTTTTTTCTACACTAACTATAAAAGAATAACACTAAGTATAATCATTCACTAAAATCATTATCCAAGTGCCACGTCTAAAATCATCATTACAGAAAAGCCAATTAAAGTAAAAAGCGCCATTAAATCTTTCCTTGTATTAGACTGACTCTCCGGAATTAATTCTTCAACAACGACATATACCATAGCTCCTGCTGCAAATGCTAATAAAAATGGTAAGATAGTTTGTATTTTTAAAACTAACATTGCTCCAATAACCGCTGAAATAGGCTCAACCATTCCACTTAATTGCCCTATAAAAAACGCTTTTCCTCTACTCATTCCATCTCTTCTTAAAGGCAAACTAACAGCACTTCCTTCCGGAAAATTCTGAATACCAATCCCAATTGCCAAAGTCAAAGCGGATGCCAATGTAGCACCTTCAATCCCATAAGCCAAAGAACCAAAAGCCACTCCAACAACTAGTCCTTCTGGAATATTATGCAAAGTTATTGAAAATATCAACATCAAACATCTTTTAAACTTTCCAACACTCTCATCACAGTTTTTAGAAGATAGATGATTAAATATCTTATCACCAATGAATAATAAAAGTCCTCCAGCTAAAAAGCCCGTAACAGCAACAATCCAAGCAGTCATATTAAGGCTATTAGCTAATTCTATTGAAGGACTAAGTAATGACCAAAACGATGCCGCAATCATAACTCCAGCAGAAAATCCTAGCAGAGCATCCATTATTCCTTTTTTTACTTCTTTGAAGAAAAATACAATAGCCGCACCAAGCATAGTAACACTCCATGTAAAAAGAGAAGCAATTAAAGCTTGAGATACATGCGACAAATTAGAAAACCATAAAAACATTATAATCACCAATATAAAGTATGCCAAAAATCAAAAACAGACTAGGCATTAAACTAAAAATATTGTTATTAATTAAATATTGTGCTAGTATATTAAGAAAAAAACGAATGGATGATGTAGTATGTCTGAATATCAACGTTTAGAAACAAAGATAACTAGTTATTTAAAACGAAATAATATAAAATCAACGCAAAACATAATTAGTTTCTATGACTTATACAAAGCTCTCGAAAATAAGTTTAGTGAACTAAAAGAAGTTCAAGTAAATTCTAAGTTAATAGAAAAAATCAATAAAGACAACACCATTGTCAAAAGAACAGGAAAAATATTTAAAGAAACAGAAGTAATTTACACAAAAATCCTAGACAACATTCTAGCAACAACTTCAAACAACACTTCCAAAATAACTTTCTTTTATGGAGTTGGTTCTCATCCAGAAACATTTACTATCTTAAAAGATTTTGATGATAATGACATATATTTTGATAAGGATACTACACCTAATAAACCATTTATAACAAAATACTATGATGATATAATGTTCATTTTTCATACACTAGAATCATTCTCTGAAATTATGAAAATAGATATAGGTCTAACTAGTGAAAATGATAAATTAAAACCCATAGTTTTTACAGATGGTTTTCTAACTTTAAAAATAAATTATGATGTCTATGGAAATGTAAATACTAATATTTCTATCAATAGTAAAGAAGATACAACTGGTATCTATCAAAGAGAGTGGTTTACTAGAAAAAAATTATCAGAACTAGTTTCAGAAAACAATGATGAAATATTAAAAAAGATTCCGATAAATGTTAAGGATTTAGATGTGAAATACCAAAATTTAGTAACAGAATATAAATCTAATAATTTAAATGGTTAAAGTACCAAACAAAAACTCTTTGTTTTAGGTGGTGCTTTTTTATTTGCCAAAATTTCCAACTACACCATATACTATTGAAAATAACCCAGTATTATTATAAAATATACTTACAATGGGTAAAATTATAAAGTAATTACCGAACTATAAAAGAGGTGAAGTCATATCAAAAACACATTAAATAAGAAATCAATCAAAAAGAAAATAAATGGCATTCTTCATTATGAAAACACAATGGTTCATTCAACGTTCAACGAAAAGAACTTTTCTAAAGCCTTAAAAAGGTTTACAGAAAATGATCCAGAAACAATATCTTCATTTAGAAGTCTAGGCAAAAGAAAAGATCATAAGCCTTTCTATCCTGAAATACAAAAGATAGATGAAGCATATAATCTTCTTTATCGCGATCTTGAAGAGTATAATGATGAAAATGTACCAAAAGTAGATGAATGGTTTTCTGTACGTAATGGAAATCCACTTAGATATAAACCTTTTCCTTTATGTCGTGAATACATGTTAAAAGCAATATTTAGTAGATATTTATACATATATCCAACATCTGTAGCTGGAGATAATTCTTGTCGAGCTAGTGTTGTTAATTATCTTGAAAAAGAAGGTTTCAAAACTGAAAAGACAGATAATTATGATGGCTTAGGTATTGAAAATATAGCTTTTGCCTACTCAACATCACATGCCTATAATCTTATAGTAAATGCCATTGCTAGACCAAATGACGTCATCTTAATGACTGCTCCAAATTATGGAATTTTTGCAGCTTTTACAGAAATTGATAATGCCCGTGTAGAAGTAATAAAACTTCGTGAAGAAGATGATTTTTATATAAACCCTAAATTATTAGGTGAACGTATAGATGAAATAAATGAGACTCTAAAAAAAGAATTTGCAAACGAGTCATACATTCCAAGAGTAGTTGCTTTCTTAAATATGAATCCTCATAATCCACTTGGAAAAGTTTTAAATAGTAAGAAAATGGATATTCTAGAGCAACTTGGTGATATCTGTTTAGAAAAAGGAGTCTTCGTAATTGATGATTTAATTTATCGCGACATTGGATTTGACCAAGACGATAAAGCATTTTTCTTGGCAAGTATCCCCAAATATTTCAATAATACAATCACTCTAATTGGATTATCTAAGTCTTATGGCCTAGCCCAAGTAAGAGCAGGAGCAATTATAGCCCCAATACCTATAATAAATGACATAACAGCTCAGATTTCCCATGAGGTAGATGCTTTATCTTATATTCAGTCAGCAGCCCTAGCGGGTGCTTTTAATGGCACTACAAGACGTTATAAAAAAGCAGATAAATACTTCAAAGGCCTAATTAAAGAATATAAATATCATCTAAGTCTAATAGAAGCTTTAATATATGGAATTGATTATAAAAACTGTGAACAAAATCGAAATGAAATAATGAAAGATATTAAGAAATACACAACAGATGAAGAAAAAATAAAAATAATAACTTCGGGTACACCTGGTCTAAAAATAAAAGAACATACATATCCAGAGGGCGGTTTCTTTATAGTTGCAGACTTCACAGAGTTAAAAGGTAAAAAATACAAAGATATGGTTATCAACAATGATAAGGATTTAGTTAAATACATCTATCTAAAAACAAAAATCAACTTTTTAATAGGTCTGAGTTTTTCGTGGCCAAATGAGGATGAAATGGTTGCTAGAATAAACTTTGCTATTGATAGAAAAGATTTAATTCATAATATGTATTTAATAAATAAGGCAGTGAGGGAATTAAGATGAAAAAACTAAGAAAATTAAAGTTTGACTTACTAAAGTTTCTAAACAGGATTTATGTTTTCCTTCACAGAAAAAGTTTAAAAGAAAATGTAATAATTGTCTCTTCAAGTGAATGGTCAAATAAACTAAGAGAAGATTTCTTTCTAAAAGATGCTCTTAATAAGGAGGGTATAAATGCTAAAATAATGCCATGGGAAGAATTGAATACACTAAAAGATGAAAATTTAATAATAAAGTCAACCTGGGGATTTCATAAAAAAATATCCAAATGGAATAATTGGTTAGAGTATTTAGAACACAATAATATAAAAACTCTAAATCCAATAAGCATTATTAAAGATAATTATGATAAAGAAAAACAATTTTCTATTTTAGATCAAAATAATATTAGACACATTGATACCTTATTTATTGAAAATGATAAAGAAGCAGAAACTAAGATATTAAAATTTATGAAGAAATATTCAACAATAGTATTAAAGCCAGCTATTTCAGAAAGTGGTTTTAATACCTATAAAACATCTGATGAGAAAGAATTAAAAGAACTTCTTCCTAAATTTAAAAATTCAAAAATACTAGTTCAACCATATATAAAGGATATTGATAAAGGAGAGTATTCCCTAATATATATAGATGGTAAATTAGTTAATATAGTTTTAAAGTATAATGATGTTTTTATGAATCGTAACTCAGTTAAATATATAGAAGAGAGTAATGCGTCTAAAGAACTTTTATCACTAGGAAATAAAATAGTAGATATTAAAAATTATAAAGGATACTTGTTTATGCGAATAGACATAGTTCAAAATGACTCCAAATATGAAATTATGGAAGTAGAACTATTAGATCCGAATTTATATTTGAATTACATCCCAGATAAAAAGAAAAAGAGAGAGACATATAAATATTTTGCACAAAGAATTAAAAAAATGATTAACAAAGAATAGTCTAAAAGACTATTTTTTTATTTATAATAATCAAAAATATAAGTTAATAAATTCTCTATAATTACATATATTATATTGTGACATAATAATAATTATAAAAAGTTGAAAAAAAGTCAAAAAAACTTACTTATCATAACATCGTTATATATCAACAAAGCAT